>Ga0196976_1000002_pt1 | contig 1023546 bp, 1060 predicted proteins | sample S3v_513CmetaG_FD_148644 | JGI IMG/M metagenome (GOLD analysis project Ga0196976, IMG submission 148644) | Soil microbial communities from Anza Borrego desert, Southern California, United States - S3+v_5-13C | ecosystem: Environmental > Terrestrial > Soil > Desert | place: USA: California...
GCGAAGGCGGCCGCACCGTCGGCGCCGGCGTGGTGTCCAAGATCACGGAATAGTCGTCCCGCTGATCTGACGATCCGAACTGCGAACGGCCCCCGGAGCGATCCGGGGGCCGTTTTGCTGTCGGGCCTCAAGCCGCGAGCGACCGCGTCGCGAGCATAGGCCGGCTCAAATGAACCGCACCTCCACCCCCGGCTTGACGGATGCGGCCAGCTGTTCGGCGTCCCAGTTGGTCAGGCGGACGCAGCCGTTGGAGGCGGTCTTGGCGATCTTCGACGGGTCGGGCGAGCCGTGGATGCCGTAGCTGTCGCGCGACAGGTCGATCCACACCGAGCCGACCGGATTGTTCGGCCCCGCCGGCACCACGACCTTCTCGTCGCCGCGGTCGTAGCTGAGCTTGGCCGGGTCGTAGGTGTAGTCGGGCTCGTTGGCGACGCCGAGCACGCGCAGGGTTCCCGACGGGGCGGGGCGTGCGGTGGAGCCGATGGTGGCGGGGTAGAAGGCCAGCAGCCGGCCAGAGGCGTCGAAGGCGCGGGCCGAGCGCTCGGTCTTGTCGACGACGATGCGGGCGACCTCGCCGAGGGGGCGGTCGGCGACGGCGGGGACGACGATCGTCTGGCCGGCGCGGCGGAAGTCGACGCCGGGGTTCAGCCCCTGCAGCAGGGCCTCGGTGATGTGGAAGCGTTCGGCCAGCCGCTCGCGCGCGGAGGTGTAATGGGTTCCAGCGGCGGCCTGGTCGGCGAGGTCGCCGGGCGGCGGGCTGAACGGACCCGCGAGGTCGGCGGCGGTCAGCACATAGGTGGTCATCACCGGGGCCGTGTCCGCGGCGGCGAGGCGCTGCAGCAGCTCCGCGTCGGCTGTGTCGCCCTCGCCGAGATCATTGGCCTTGCGCCAGGCGGCGATGGCCTGGCGGGTGTTGTCGCCGGCCAGGCCGTCGATGACCCCGGGCGAGAAGGGCGAGCGGTCTAGCAGAATCTGCAGCCGCACCAGGCCGGGATCGGGGGCGTAGGCGGCGGGGGCCGTCGGCTGCCCCCCCGGCGGCGTGGCGGGCGCGGTCGCGGGTTGCGGGACGCCGGCCTCGATCTGGGCGGCGGTGAGCAGGGGCTGCGGGGCGTTGGCGGCGGGCGCCGCCGGCGGTTCGGCGGGCTCGGGGGCTCCGCAGGCGGCGAGGGCGACAAGGGCGCAAGCGAAGACGGGGGCGATCAGGCGAAGCGACATGGGAATCCGGACAAGGGGCGGTCCGGCATCAATCCCTCGCGGGCCCCGCCGTTCCCGGCGGAGCCTCAACTCACGGGTTCGGCCGGCCGGTGGCGGGATCGGTCGCGGTGTCGCCGCTGTTGCTGCTGCCTTCGGAGCCCGGCGGCTCCTGGGCCGGACGCGGCGGCTCGCCTTCGCGGGCGGGGGTCCGCTCCTGTTCGTATTCGTTCTGGCGGCCGGGGGCGCGGGGTTCGGGCATGGAGGCTCCACGGGAGGACAGGATCACCGGAAACCAACGCCCGGGCGCGCCCCCGGCTCCGCAGCAGTTCGTTCACCAAGCCTCTAAACCGTAACGCAAGGGCGGCGGGGGCATGGTCCGACGACGGACTGGCGGCGGATCGGGGATCATGGACGAGGCGACGGAGATCGAGATCATCCGACCCGACGCGCTGCGGCCGCAGGACCGCGCCGCGTGGGAGGCCCTGCGCGCGTCCGAACCCGGACTGGACCATCCCTACCTCGACCCGCGCTACGCCCTGGCGGCGGCGGACGTTCCCGGCGCGGCCCTGGCGGTGTTCCGGCGCGCCGGCGCGGCCGTCGGCTTCTTTCCTTTCCAGCGGCGGGGCCGGCTGATCCAGCCGCTCGGCGCGCCCCTGACCGACTATCACGGCGTCATCGCCGCGGCGGGCGAGGGCCTCGACCCGGCGACGGTGGCGCGGCGGCTGGGCGGAGTGCTGCGCGCCGGCGGCTGGATGGCGCCCGCCGGGCCGCCGCCCGGCTTCATGGCGCGGACCCGGATGTCGACCGACGTCGCCGGCGGCCGCGAGGCGCTGGCGGCGCGGCTGGAGGAACGCAGCCATCGCTTCTTCAAGAACATGCGCCGGCTGCGGCGGGGCTTCGAGCGCGAGTACGGCGAGCCGGTGTTCACCTGGGACGAGCGCGATCCGGCTGTGCTGGACTGGATCGTCGCGCGCAAGCGCGACCAGTACCGCCGCTCCCGGCGCCACGACGTGTTCGCCTGCGGCTGGACCGTGGACCTGCTGCGCCGCCTGTTCGACGCCCGCGCCACGGGCTTCGGCCTGCGCCTGACCAGCCTGCGCACGGCGGCCGGCGATCTGGTCGCCGCGGAGGCCTCGCTGGACGACGGGCGCACCCTGCACCTGTGGTTTCCGACCTATGATCCGGCCTTCGCCCGTCACGGGCTGGGCACCATCCTGACCCGGCTCGAACTGGAGCAGGCGGCCGAAGACGGCTACCGGCTGGTCGACTTCGGGGCCGGGGAGGAGGGCTACAAGACGGCCCTGGCCGAGCCGGGCGGCGTGGTGTTCGAGGGGGTGGCCGAGGGGCCGCGTCCCGACCTGACCCGGCTGGCGGGGCGGCTGCTGGCCGCCGGGCCGGCGCCGCTGCGGCGGGTGCAACTGAGCCTGAGCCGCCGCTTCGACATCATCAACGCCTGCGAGACGCGCGCCGCCGACTGGTGGGCGGCCGCGGCGGGCGCGGCCAGCGCCGCGGCGCGCAAGCTTCCCGGAGCCCCAGCATGACCGACCGCCTCATTCCGGCGTTCGACGCCGCCCGCCGCGAGGCCTTCGGCCGCACCCCCGTGGTCTACGCGCATCGGCTGATCGAGACCGGCCTGTTCGAGGACGAGGCCCTGGCGCGGCAGCTGGAGCGCCACCCGGCCGAACTGTTCGACATCAACATCTTCCACTACGACGCCGACGACCAGGCGATGCTGCAGACCGGGACCAAGGGCGCGCGCGGCGGCGCGGCCCTGCTGGAGGCGGCCAAGGCGGGGCGGATGTGGATCCAGATGCGCCGCATCCAGGACCACTGGCCCGAGCTGGCCGAGGCGATGCGGCGGGTGTTCGCCGACCTGTCGGACCATGTGCCGGGCTTCCGGCCGGTGCAGGTGACGGGGCAGCTCATCCTGTCGGCGCCCTCGGCCAAGGTGCCGTTCCACGCCGACCCGCCGGGGGTGACGCTGTTCCACCTGCGCGGCGAGAAGCGCATCTGGATCTATCCGGTCGACGAGACCCACATGCCGAGCCGCTCGATGGAGAACATCGTGCTGGAGCAGCAGACCGAGGACCTGCCCTATCATCGCGGCATGGACGCCAGCGCGTCGGTGTTCGACCTGAAGCCGGGCATGGCCGTGGCTTGGCCGCTGCATGCGCCGCACCGGATCGAGAACCAGGGCAGTTTCAACGTCTCGCTGTCGTGCGACTACCAGACCTGGCGCTCGCGGATGACCAACGGGGCCCATTACGCCAACGGCGTGTTGCGCCGCTGGGGCGCGCCGGTGCTGCCGGCCGACCGGGCCCCGTTGGCCGCGCGCGCGGCGCTGTGGGGCGCCTCGCTGGGGCTGCGCCGGCTGGGCGTGGTCAAGACCCGGCTCGAGTCCTACGAGCGCGCCTTCGAACTGGGCGACGAGCCGCCGCCGCCGGACAAGGGGCTGATCTCGCCGCTGGCGATGGGCGAAGCGCTCAAGTAGCGAGCCGCCGCGCGGCGAGCGGTCGCGTCGCCCCTTCCTTACAATGACGTCATGACCTCGATTTAAAGTGACTCGGCGGCGGTCCGGTCGCACCTTCCGGGCACATTCCGGAGAGGGAACACCGCCATGAAAGCCATTCTGCTGTCCGCCGCCGCCGCCGTTGCGCTGGCCGCCGCCGCAAGCCCGGCCCTGGCCAAGCCCGGCCCCACCGTCGAGATCGAACACGCCGTCGCGCGGGTCGTGGTCATCGTGGAGGACCGGGCCGACATCGGCGTCGAGATCGAACAGGGCGGCTCGCGCCTGCCCGCCCTGCGCGTCGAGCGCGACGGCGACCATGTTCGCATCGACGGCGGCCTCGGCCGCCGCGTCGCCGGCATCCGCATGGGCGACAGCATCCGCAACTGCCGCTCGGGGCCGGACAGCACCCGGCCGGGGCAGGGCGCCTCGGTCGAGGTGCGCGACATCGGCCGGGTCAATCTCGAGGACGCGCCCCTGATCGTCATCCGCTCGCCGCGCGCCGTGAACATCGACGCCGGCAGCGCCGTCTATGGATCGATCGGCCGTGGCGCCGCCTCGGTCGATCTGGGCAACGGCGGCTGCGGCGACTGGGTGGTGGCCAACACCGACGGGCCGGTGGGCCTGTCGTCGGGCGGCTCCGGCGCGATGATCGTCGGCACCTCCCGCTCGCTGGAAGCCAGCCTCGGCGGTTCGGGCGAGCTGACCGCCGGCGCCACCGGCGCCCTGGACCTGAGCATGGGCGGCTCCGGCACAGCCCGGATCGCGGAGGTCAACGGCGACACTGACATCGCCATTGGCGGCTCGGGCGAGGTCGGCATCCGCCGAGGCCGCATCCCCAACCTCGAGATCGCCATCGGCGGCTCCGGCGACATCGACTTCGGCGGCACCGCCGGCGACGTCAGCGTCTCGATCGCCGGCTCGGGCGACGTCCGCATCGCCGAGGCGACCGGCGCCGTCAGCCGCAGCGTCGTCGGATCGGGAGACATCCGCATCGGCCGCTGACCCCCAAGGCGCCGTTGCGACAGGGAAGGCCCGGGTGCGTGGAACCGCCCGGGCCTTCTTCCTGCGCGCCGCCCGGATTGCTGACCCGCTCACCAGCCAACGAAAAGCCCCGGCGGATCGCTCCGCCGGGGCTTCGTCGTTCGAACGTCCGTGACGCTTAGAGGGCGCCGAGGATGCCCATGACGCCGGAGCCCGGCAGGGCCGCGCCGGCGCGATCACGCGCCTGCAGGCCGCCGCCGAAGCTGTAGCGCAGGCCGACGGTCCAGGAGTCGATGTCGACGTCCTCGATGTCCGAGTGCGACAGGCCGGCGGTCACCGAGAACGGCGAGTTGGCGATCTCGTACTCGGCGCCGACGCCGTAGGTGACGCCGTCGACGTCGGCGTCGTCGATGGTCATCCACGACAGGCCGGCGTTCAGGCGCAGGGCGTCGGTGACGTAGAAGGCGGCGTCCGCGCCGACCGACCAGGCGTCCAGATCGACGTCGTCGGCGGTGGTGTAGGCCACGACGCCGGTCAGGGTCGCCTTCGACAGGTACTTCTGCACCTCGAGGCCGCCGGTCAGGGCGGTTTCGTCGGCCACGTCGGCCGCGCCGACGAAGCCGCCGACGCGCAGGTCGGAGCCGACCATCGTGGTCAGGTGGCCCGTGCCGACGAAGGTGGTGTCGTCGCTGCCGTCATCGAACTGGCTGGCGCTGCCGGCGACGGTGACGGTCCAGTCGCCAAAGGCCGGCATGGCGACCACGCCGTCGACGGCCCAGGTGTCGGCGTCGCCGCCGAGGCCGCCGAGGTCGATCTCGGTGTTGCCGTAGGTCAGGCCGACCGAGCCGACCGGGCCGTCCTGGGCCAGGGCGGGGGCCGCGGCGAAGGCGGCGAGGGCGGAGGTGACGAGGAGGAGAGACTTCATTTTTGTTTTCCTTGCTTGCCGCGGCCGGATTCGCCGCGACGGACCGCCGGGCTAACAGGGGGCAGGCGAGCGTAGCCATTACAAACCGGTCACAAACCGCCCCGGAGGCCGGAATGTTGCGCCGCAGCAACGCAATGTGGCGGTGCGGTGACAATGTGGCGGAGGCATTGCGGCGGCGTCTCTCCACGCCGTCATGAAGGCGGGTCCGGCGCCGCCGGGCGTCTTAGTTGCGGTCACCGCGTCGGACGGCCGTGATCAGCCGCCGCCATGCTTTCGCCGCTTGACGGAAGCGGAATCGACCGTCATAAGCCCCCACTCTTGTTGGACCGGCTGTGCACCTCGCTTGAGTTTGGGGTGCAGACGCGGTTCGCAGGAACGACCTGAGACCCTGTTCTTTGCAGTGACCCAGGACTTCAACGGCCTTCGCGGGAGACTGCGTGGGCCGATCGTTTTTGCGGACGTGCGTACTCTGAAGGCTTCGCGCCTGAAGACTCCGGTCTTTGAAATGGTTCACAGGGACGCAGGTTCGCCTGCTTGGGAATAGCTACCGATATGGATCAAAGCATCCGCATCAGGCTCAAGGCCTTCGATCACCGCGTCCTCGACTTTTCGACGCGCGAGATCGTCAACACCGCCAAGCGCACGGGCGCGACCGTTCGTGGTCCGATCCCGCTGCCGACCCTGATCGAAAAGTTCACCGTGAACCGCTCGCCGCACGTCGACAAGAAGTCGCGCGAGCAGTTTGAAATCCGCACGCACAAGCGTGTCCTCGACATCGTCGACCCCACCCCGCAGACCGTGGACGCGCTCATGAAGCTCGACCTGTCCGCCGGCGTGGACGTCGAGATCAAGATTTAAAGTAGAAAGAGGCGGGATCCGATGCGCACGGGCGTGATCGCCAAGAAGCTGGGCATGACCCGCGTGTTCGCCGATGACGGCGCGCACGTACCGGTCACTGTGCTTCAGCTCGACGGCTGCCAAGTCGTCGGCCAACGTACCCAGGAGCGTGACGGCTACGTCGCTCTCCAGCTGGGCGCTGGCACCAAGAAGGCCAAGAACACCAACAAGGCTCAGCGCGAAGCTTTCGCGAAGCTGGAAGTGGAACCCAAGGCCTATGTCACCGAGTTCCGCATCGATGCGGACGCGATGATGGATGTGGGCGCCGAGTTCTCGGCCGACCACTTCGTCGCCGGCCAGAAGGTCGACGTCCAGGCCGAGACCATCGGCAAGGGCTTCGCCGGCGCCATGAAGCGCTGGAACTTCGGCGGTCTGCGCGCCACCCACGGCGTCTCGGTCTCGCACCGTTCGCACGGCTCCACGGGTAACCGTCAGGACCCGGGCCGTACGTTCCCGGGCAAGAAGATGGCCGGCCACCTCGGCCAGGAAGTCGTCACCACCCAGAACCTGACCGTCTTCCGCGTCGACGCCGACCGCGGCCTGATCATGATCAAGGGCGCTGTCCCCGGTCACGAAGGCACGTGGGTCAAGATCCGCGACGCCGTGAAGAAGGCCCGTCCGGCTGAAGCCCCCTTCCCGGGCGGCGTGAAGTCGTCGAAGACCGCCGCGGCGGCTGCTGAACCGGCGGAAACGCCGGCTGAGGAAGCCCCGGCCGTCGAGACCACCGAAGGCGGTGAAGCGTAATGAAACTCTCGGTCATCAAACTCGACGGCAAGGCCTCGGGCGACGTTGAACTGTCGGACGCCGTCTTCGGCATCACCGACATTCGCGGCGACCTGCTGGCCCGCTACGTCAACTGGCAGCTGGCCAAGCGCCGCGCCGGCACGCACAAGGTCCAGACCCGCAACGAGAACTCTCGTACGGGCAAGAAGATGTACAAGCAGAAGGGCACCGGCGGCGCCCGTCACGGTTCGCGCCGTGCGCCGCAGTTCGTCGGCGGCTCGCGCGCCTTCGGCCCGATCGTCCGCGATCACGGCTTCTCGCTGCCGAAGAAGGTCCGCGCCCTGGCCCTGCGTCACGCGCTCTCGTCGAAGGCCAAGGCCGGCGACCTGATCGTGGTCGACAGCATCGCCCTGAAGGACTCCAAGACGGCGGCCCTGCGCACCACGCTGGGCAAGCTCGGCTGGAGCAAGGCGCTGATCATCGGCGGTCCGGAAGTCGACACGAACTTCGGCCTCGCCGCCCGCAACATCCCGCACATCGACGTGCTGCCGAACGCCGGTCTGAACGTCTATGACATCCTGCGGGCCGACAAGCTGGTGCTGACCAAGGCGGCTGTTGAAGCCATCGAGGCGCGCTTCTCTGAGAAGGAGGCCGCGTAATGGCCGGCGCTCAACCCACCGCCCGTCACTACGACACCATCCTGGCCCCGGTGATCACCGAGAAGGCCACGATCCTGTCGGAACAGAACAAGGTCGTCTTCCGCGTCGCGGACAACGCCTCCAAGGACGAGATCGCCGCGGCGGTCGAGGCCCTGTTCAAGGTGAACGTGCTGAAGGTCAACACCCTCGTCCAGAAGGGCAAGACCAAGCGTTTCCGCGGCATCATGGGCCGTCGGGTCGACATCAAAAAAGCGATCGTGACGCTGGCTGAAGGCCAGTCGATCGACGTCACCACGGGGCTCTGATCAGATGGCCTTGAAGACCTACAATCCGACGTCGCCGGGCCGCCGCGCCCTGGTGCTGATCGACCGCTCCGAGCTCCACAAGGGCCGTCCGGAGAAGTCGCTGACCGAAGGCCTGACCAAGTCGGGCGGACGCGGTCAGGGCGGTCGCATCGCTGTCCGCTTCCGCGGCGGCGGCGCCAAGACGCTGTACCGCAAGATCGACTTCAAGCGCCGCAAGTTCGCGGCCGCGACGGTCGAGCGCCTCGAGTACGATCCGAACCGGACCGCCTTCATCGCCCTCATCACCTATGAGGACGGCGAAAAGGCCTACATCATCGCGCCGCAACGCCTGAAGGCGGGCGACACGGTCGTGGCCGGCGAAAAGGTCGACGTGAAGCCGGGCAACGCCATGCCGCTGCGCTCGATGCCCGTGGGTACGATCATCCACAACATCGAGATGAAGCCGGGCAAGGGCGCCCAGCTGGCCCGTTCGGCCGGCGCCTACGCCCAGCTGGTCGGCCGCGATCAGGGCTACGCCCAGATCCGCCTCGGCTCGGGCGAGCTTCGCATGGTGCTGGACGGCTGCATGGCCACGGTGGGCGCGGTTTCGAACCCCGACCACATGAACCAGAATCTCGGCAAGGCGGGCCGCGTCCGCCACATGGGCTGGCGTCCGCACGTTCGCGGCGTCGCCATGAACCCGATCGACCACCCGCACGGTGGTGGTGAAGGCCGGACCTCTGGCGGTCGCACCCCGGTTACGCCGTGGGGCAAGGACACCAAGGGCACCCGCACCCGCAAGAACAAGGCTACGGACAAGTTCATCATCCGTACCCGCCACGTTAAGAAGGCTCGCTAAAGATGGCCCGCTCCTCCTGGAAAGGCCCGTTTGTCGACGGGTATCTGCTCAAGAAGGCCGACGCCGTTCAGACGTCGGGCCGCAAGGACGTGATCAAGACGTGGTCGCGCCGCTCCACCATCCTGCCGCAGTTCGTCGGCCTGACCTTCGGCGTCCACAACGGCCAGAAGCACGTGCCGGTGTCGGTCTCTGAAGAGATGGTCGGCATGAAGCTCGGCGAGTTCGCCCCGACCCGGAACTTCCCGGGCCACGCGGCGGACAAGAAGGCCAAAAGGAAATAACTGATGGCCCAGACCAAGAACCCCCGTCGGGTCGCCCCGACCGAAGCCCGCGCCAAGCTGGTGAATGTCCGGATCAGCCCCCAGAAGCTGAACCTGGTCGCCCAGTCGATCCGCGGCCTGCCGGTGCAGAAGGCGCTGAACGAGCTGGAATTCAGCCGCAAGCGCATCGCCACCGACGTCCGCAAGGTCCTGTATTCGGCCGTCTCCAACGCCGAGAACAACCACAACCTCGACATCGACAATCTCGTCGTCGCCGAGGCCTTCGTGGGCAAGAACCTGGTGATGAAGCGTTTCGCGAGCCGCGCTCGTGGCCGTTCGTCGCGCATCCTGAAACCTTTCGCGGAGATCACCATCGTGGTCCGCGAAGCCGGTGAGGCCGCCTGATGGGTCAGAAAGTAAATCCGATCGGTCTGCGCCTTGGCGTCAACCGTACGTGGGACAGCCGCTGGTTCGCCGGCGGCGCCGACTACGCCAAGCTGCTGCACCAGGACCTGAAGCTGCGCACGTGGCTGAAGGAACGCCTCAACGCCGCCGGCGTGTCGCGCATCATCATCGAACGTCCGCACAAGAAGTGCCGCGTGACGATCTACGCCGCCCGTCCGGGTGTCGTGATCGGCAAGAAGGGCGCGGACATCGAGAAGCTGCGCAAGGACATCTCGGCCCAGACCGAAGGCGAGGTTCACCTGAACATCGTCGAGGTGCGCAAGCCCGAGACCGACGCCCAGCTGATCGCCGAGAACATCGCGCAGCAGCTGGAACGCCGGATCGCCTTCCGCCGCGCCATGAAGCGCGCGATGCAGTCGGCCATGCGTCTCGGCGCCAAGGGCGTCCGCATCAACGTTTCGGGCCGCCTCGGCGGCGCTGAAATCGCGCGGATGGAATGGTACCGCGAAGGCCGCGTGCCGCTGCACACCCTGCGCGCCGACATCGACTACGGCTTCATCCAGGCCAAGACGACCTACGGCATCATCGGTGTGAAGGTGTGGGTCTTCAAGGGCGAGGTGCTCGAGCACGACCCGATGGCGCAGGACAAGCGCTGGGCCCAGGAAGCTGCCGGCCCGTCTTCCAACGAAGGTCGTGAACGTGGACCCCGCGGCGACCGCGGCCCGCGCCGTGACCGGGGACGTGAGAACTAGGTCATGCTGCAACCCAAAAAGACCAAGTACCGCAAGGCCTTCAAGGGCCGTATCCATGGCTCCGCCAAGGGCGGCTTCTCGCTGAACTTCGGCTCGTACGGGCTGAAGACGGTGGAGCCGGAACGCATCACTGCGCGTCAGATCGAGGCGGCCCGCCGCGCGATCACCCGCCAGATGAAGCGTCAGGGCCGCGTCTGGATCCGCGTCTTCCCCGACCTGCCCGTCACGGGCAAGCCGGCCGAAGTCCGGATGGGCAAGGGCAAGGGCGCCGTGGACCACTGGGCCGCGCGCTGCCACCCGGGGCGCATCCTGTTTGAAATCGACGGCGTGCCGGACGACATCGCCCGCGAGGCCCTGCGTCTCGGCGCCGCCAAGCTGCCGGTCCGTACGAAGGTGGTCACCCGCCTCGACGCCGGTGTCTCGCACGTGGAGCACGTCGGAGCATGACCAAGATCGCCGACCTCCGGGGCCAGACCCCCGACCAGCTGTCCGACGAGCTGCTGAAGCTCAAGAAGGAACAGTTCAACCTGCGCTTCCAGGCCGCCACCGGCCAGATGGAAAAGACCCACCGGGTCTCGGAAGTGCGCAAGGACATCGCCCGCATCTCGACGCTTCTGCGCGAGAAGCGTGTGAACGCGTAGGGAAACGAAGATGCCGAAACGAATTCTCGAAGGCGTGGTCGTCTCCGACAAGGGCGACAAGACCGTCGTGGTGAAGGTGGAGCGCACGCTGCTGCACCCCGTCCTCAAAAAGACCGTCCGTCTGTCCAAGAAGTATCACGCTCACGACGAAGCCAACGCCCTCAAGGTCGGTGACCTGGCCCGCATCGTCGAGTGCGCCCCGAAGTCCAAGCTGAAGCGTTGGGAAGTCCTTTCCACCGCCTCGGCCTCGTAACCAGAAGGATCGGATCCCATGATCCAGATGCAAACTAACCTGGAGGTGGCCGACAATTCGGGCGCTCGCCGGGTCATGTGCATCAAGGTGTTGGGCGGCTCCAAGCGCCGCTACGCCTCGGTGGGCGACACGATCGTCGCTTCCGTCAAGGAAGCCATTCCCCGCGGCCGCGTGAAGAAGGGCGACGTCGTGCGCGCCATCGTCGTGCGCACCGCCAAGGACATCATGCGCAAGGACGGCTCTGTCATCCGCTTCGACAAGTCGGCCGCCGTCATCGTCAACAAGCAGAACGAGCCCGTCGGCACGCGGATCTTCGGCCCGGTTCCCCGTGAACTGCGCGCCAAGAACCACATGAAGATCATCTCGCTGGCTCCGGAGGTCCTGTAGTCATGGCCGCCAAGATCAAGAAGGGCGACCGCGTCGTCGTCCTCACCGGCAAGGACAAGGGCCGCACCGGCTCCGTCACCAAGGTCCTGCCGACCGAAAACCGCGTCGTCGTGCAAGGCGTCAACATGGTTCAGCGCCACACGCGCCCGACCCAGGCTGACCCGCAAGGCGGCATCAAGAACAAGGAAGCGTCGCTTCACCTGTCGAACGTCGCGATCGCCGACGCCAACGGCAAGGCCACCCGCGTCGGCTTCCGCATGGAAGGCGACAAGAAAGTGCGCTTCGCCAAGACGACGGGAGACGTCATCTGATGGCCGACACCAAATACACGCCTCGTCTGAAGGACGAATATCAGGCCCGCATCCGCGCGGTGATGACCGAGAAATTCGGCTACACCAACCCGATGCAGGTGCCCAAGCTGGACAAGATCGTCCTCAACATGGGCATCGGCGAAGCCGTGGCCGACTCCAAGAAGGCCACTGCGGCCCTCAAGGACCTCGCCGCCATCGCCGGTCAGAAACCCGTGCCGACCAAGGCCCGCAACTCCATCGCCGGCTTCAAGCTGCGCGAGGGCATGGTCATCGGCGGCAAGGTCACGCTGCGCGGCGACCAGATGTATGAGTTCCTGGACCGTCTGATCACCATCGCGCTGCCGCGGGTGAAGGACTTCCGGGGCCTCAAGGGCACCAGCTTCGATGGTCGCGGCAACTACGCCACCGGTCTGAAGGAACACATCGTGTTCCCCGAGATCAACTACGACCAGATCGACCAGATGTGGGGCATGGACATCATCGTCTGCACCACGGCCAAGACCGATGAGGAGGCCAAGGCCCTTCTCACCGAGTTCAAGTTCCCGTTCGTGAACTGAGCGGGAAGGGATAGAGCACAATGGCTAAGAAGAGCGCCGTGAACCGCAACGAGATGGTGAAAGCCCTCGTCGCGAAATACGCCGACAAGCGGGCCGCCCTGAAGGCGACCGCCAACAACGAATCCCTGCCGCTTGAGGAGCGCTTCGAAGCGCGCCTGAAGCTGGCGGAGCTGCCGCGTAACTCGGCCGCCAACCGGATTCGCAACCGCTGCGAGGTGACGGGCCGTCCGCGCGCCTATTACCGCAAGCTCAAGATGAGCCGTATCGCCCTGCGTGAACTCGGCAACCTGGGTCAGATCCCGGGCCTGACGAAGTCCAGCTGGTAAGGGGAGCGACAGATATGATGATCAACGATCCCCTGAGCGACATGATCGCTCGCATCCGGAACGCCGCCATGCGCAAGCGTTCCAAGGTGCTCACCCCGGCTTCCCGTCTGCGCCAGCGCGTCCTCGACGTGCTGCAGGACGAAGGCTACATCCGCGGCTATTCGCTGGTTCAGAATCCCGGCGAGTTCCCGCAGTTCGAGATCGAGCTGAAATACTTCGACGGCCAGCCGGTCATCGCCGAGATCGCCCGCGTGTCCAAGCCGGGCCGCCGCGTCTACTCGGCGATCTCCGACCTGAAGCCGATCAAGAACGGCCTCGGCATCTCGATCCTCTCCACGTCCAAGGGCGTCATGTCGGACACCGCGGCTCGCGAAGCCAAGGTGGGCGGCGAAGTCCTCTGCAGGGTCTACTAAGATGTCCCGTATCGGCAAACGCACCATCGCTGTTCCGAAGGGCGTGACTGTCACGCTCGACGGCCAGACCGTGTCGGTGAAGGGTCCCAAGGGCGAACGCTCCTGGACCGTCGCCGAAGAGATCGAAGTCTCGCAGAACGACGAGGGCATCAACCTCGGCCTGCGCGTCGACACCCAGCGTGGCCGCGCCATGTGGGGCCTGTCGCGCACCCTGGTCGACAACATGGTCGTCGGCGTCACCACCGGCTTCGAAAAGAGCCTGGACCTGGTCGGCGTCGGCTATCGCGCCGCGATGAAGGGCAACGCCCTGTCGCTGCAGCTCGGCTTCTCGCACGACGTCGACATCCAGCCGCCCGCCGGCGTCACCTTCGCGGTGCCGAAGCAGACGGAAATCAAGATCTCGGGGGCCGACAAGCAGGCCGTCGGCCAGATCGCCGCCGTCATCCGCAAGCTGCGTCCGCCGGAGCCCTACAAGGGCAAGGGCGTGCGCTACACGGGCGAAAAGGTCCGGCGCAAGGAAGGCAAGAAGAAGTAAGCCATGGCTACCACTCTCAAGCAAAACGCCAAGCGTCGCGCCGAGCGCACCCGCCGCCGCCTGAAGGCCGTGGCCAACGGCCGCCTGCGCCTGTCGGTCCACCGCTCGGACAAGAACATCTCGGCCCAGATCATCGACGACGCCCAAGGCGTCACGGTGGCCTCCGCCTCCTCGCTGGAAGGCGAGAAGGGCAAGAAGGTCAAGGGTTCGGACGTCGCGGCCGCCGCCACCATCGGCAAGCTGATCGCCGAACGCGCCATCGAGAAGGGCGTCAAGGACGTCGTCTTCGACCGCGGCGGCTACATCTATCACGGACGGGTGAAGGCGCTGGCGGAAGCCGCGCGTGAAGCCGGCCTGAACTTCTAAGGGACGCGACAGATGGCGCAACAACCCCAACGCGGCGGCGGCGGCAACGATCGCAACCGTCGTGACAACCGCAACGCTCCCGCCGTCGACGGTCCGGATTCGGACATCGTCGAGAAGCTGGTGCACATCAACCGCGTCGCGGCCACGGTCAAAGGCGGCCGCCGGTTCTCGTTCGCGGCCCTGATGGTCGTCGGCGACGGCAAGGGCCGCGTCGGCTTCGGTCACGGCAAGGCGCGCGAAGTGCCGGAAGCCATCCGCAAGGCGACCGAAGAAGCCAAGAAGACCATGATCAAGGTTCCGCTGCGCGAGAACCGCACCCTGCACCACGACGGCAATGGCCGTTGGGGCGCCGGCAAGATCATGATGCGCGCCGCTCCTCCGGGAACGGGCGTCATCGCGGGCGGTCCGATGCGCGCCGTGCTCGAAACCCTCGGCGTCCAGGACGTCGTCGGCAAGTCGACCGGTTCGTCGAACCCCTACAACATGATCCGCGCCACCTTCGAAGCTCTGAAGGTCCAGTCGTCGCCCCGTCAGGTGGCCTCGAAGCGCGGCAAGAAGGTCGCCGACCTGATGGGCCGCCGCAACGACGGCGCCTCGGCGCCCGAAGCTGTGGAGGGCTGATAGATGGCCAAGACCGAATCCAAAGCCACCGTCACCATCCGCCAGACCGGTTCGCCGATCCGCCGCAAGTCGGACCAGCGCGCCACCCTGGCCGGCCTGGGCCTCAACCGCATGGGTCGTGAATCGACCCTGGAGGACACCCCCTCCGTCCGCGGCATGATCGCCAAGGTCGCCCACATGGTCGAAGTGGTCGAAAAGTAAGGCCGGCTGCGGCCGTGAGAAGTGAAGAGTGTCAGTGCTAGTGAGCATGCGGTTGCCGCCTCTGCTCACTAGCACTATTCACTAGTACCCCATTCCAAAGCCGAGTCCGGACCGCGTCCGGGCGCTAGCACCCGAAAGGATCAGGCATATGAAACTGAACGAAATCCGCGACAACGAAGGCGCCCACAAGAAGCGCATGCGCGTCGGCCGTGGCCCGGGCTCGGGCAAGGGCAAGACCGCCGGCCGCGGCGTCAAGGGCCAGAAGTCCCGCTCGGGCGTCGCCATCGGCGGCTTCGAAGGCGGCCAGATGCCGCTGTACATGCGGATGCCGAAGCGCGGCTTCAACAATCCGAACGCGCTGAAGCTGGCCGAAGTGAACCTGTGGCGCCTGCAGGAGGCGATCGACGCCAAGAAGCTGGACGCCAAGGCCGAGATCAACGGCGAGGCCCTGGTCGCCGCCGGCGTGATCCGCCGCGTCAAGGACGGCGTCCGCCTGCTGGGCACCGGCGAGATCAAGGGCAAGCTGAACCTGGTCGTCTGGTCGGCCACCGCTGGCGCCATCAAGGCGATCGAAGCGGCCGGCGGCTCGGTCGAGCAGCAGCGTATCGCCGCTGAAGCCAAGGCCGCCGCGCGCGTCGAAAAGCGCAACGCCGCCAAGGGCAAGGCCCCGGCCCCCAAGGCGCCGCAGGGCGACGCCAACAAGGTCTCGGCCCGCGCCAAGCGCACCGCCGCCAAATAAAGCTTGAGGGGCGCTCTCGCTAAGAGGGCGCCCTTCGCCTATCTGGACGCAAGCGCCGGATTCCTGTCCGATGCGCCGTTCTGATCAGTCGGGGTAACGACCTATGGCTTCGGCCGCCGAACAACTCGCAGCAAACATGAACATGGGCTCGTTCGCCAAGGCGACCGAGCTGCACAAGCGCCTCCTGTTCACGCTGATGGCCCTGCTGGTCTACCGGGTCGGCACCTATGTGCCGATCCCGGGGATCAACTCCGAAGCTTTCCTGCAGTTCTTCCAGAACCCGGATGGCCAGCGCGGCATCCTGGACATGTTCAACATGTTTTCCGGCGGCGCGGTCGAGCGCATGGCGGTCTTCGCCCTGAACGTCATGCCGTACATCTCGGCCTCGATCATCGTGCAGCTGATGGGCGCCGTGTATCCGCCGTGGGAAAAGCTGCGCAAGGAAGGCGGCGAAAGCGGCCGCAAGCAGCTGAACCAGTACACCCGCTATCTGACCGTCGTGCTGGCGCTGTTCCAGTCGACCGGCATCGCCATCGGCCTGAACGCCACGCCGGGCCTGATCGACCAGCCGGGCATCTTCTTCATCGTCTCGACCGTCACCGTCCTGACCGGCGGCACCATGTTCCTGATGTGGCTGGGCGAGCAGATCACGGCCCGCGGCATCGGCAACGGCATCTCGCTGATCATCATGGCCGGCATCGTCGCGGTGCTGCCGGGCATGATCGCGCGGATGTTCGGCATGGCGCAGCAAGGTCTGATGTCGCCCTTCGCCCTGTTGCTGGGCCTGGTGGCCGGGGTCGCCGTGGTGGTGTTCATCGTCTTCATGGAGCGGGCGCAGCGCCGCCTGCTGATCCAGTATCCGAAGCGCCAGGAAGGCAATCGCATGGCCGGGGGCGAGCGTTCGTTCCTGCCGCTGAAGGTCAACACCTCCGGCGTCATTCCGCCGATCTTCGCCTCGTCCCTGCTGATGCTGCCGACCACGGTCGCCCAGGTCACCGCCAACGCCGATCTGCCCTCGTGGCTGGACTGGCTGCCGGTCGTCACCGCGCAGATGCAGCACGGCCAGCCGATCTACATGGGCATCTACGCCCTTCTGATCATCTTCTTCACCTTCTTCTACACCTCGATCACCTTCAATCCCGAGGACACGGCCGAGAACCTGCGCAAATACGGCGGCTTCCTGCCGGGCATCCGTCCGGGCAAGCGCACGGCCGAGTATCTGGACTATGTGCTGACCCGCCTGACCACCATCGGCGCCATCTACATCACCGCCGTCTGCGTGATCCCCGAACTGTTCCTGCCCAGCAGCATGCTGATGGCCTTCGGCGGCACCTCCATCCTGATCGTCGTCTCGGTGACCATGGACACGGTGGCGCAGATCCAGTCCCAGTTGCTGGCGCACCAGTACGAAGGCCTGATCAAGAAGGCCAAGCTGCGCGGCCGCGGCGGACGCGGCAAGGGCGTGACCGCGCCGGCGCGGCGCTGACTTTGTTGGCGGGCTGTCGCGCTTCGCGCTGTTTGAGCCCAAAGCCCGGGGAGGGGCGGCGATGAACCTGATCCTGTTCGGACCGCCCGCGGCCGGCAAGGGCACGCAGGCCAAGCGTCTGGTCGAGACGCGCGGCATGGTCCAGCTGTCGACCGGCGACATGCTGCGCGCCGCCATCGCCTCGGGGTCCGAACTGGGCCTCAAGGTCAAGGACGTGCTGGCCCGCGGCGACCTGGTCACCGACGAGATCGTCATCGCCCTGATCGAGGCCCGCCTGCCCGAGACCGAGGCCGCCGGCGGCGCCATCTTCGACGGCTTCCCCCGCACCGTGGCCCAGGCCGAGGCGCTGGACGCCATGCTGGCGCGGCGCGGCGCGCGGATCGACCGGGTCATCCGCCTCAAGGTCGACGACGAGGCCCTGACCGCCCGGATCGCCAAACGCTTCGCCGAACAGGCCCGGCCGGACGACAATCCGGAAACCTTCCGCGAGCGCCTGGCCGTCTACAATCGTCAGACGGCGCCGCTGCTGCCCTATTACGCCGACCAGGGCCTGCTGACCGAGGTCGACGGCATGGGCGACATCGCCACGGTCTCCGCCGCCATCGACGCCACCCTCGACGCCTGAGCCGACCGGCCGCGCTTCGGCGCGTGAACGGAGGCTGACCCTTTCCCGTCCGGCGCGTTCATGCCTCATGTGGCATAGTCGACCTGTGGAAATTGGCTCGCTTCTCACCCGGGACCGGCTGCGCAAGCTGGGCGCCTTCACGGTCGTGCTGGCGGCCCATGTCGGCGTTTTCGCCCTGGTCGCGCGGACCCAGCCCCCGCCGTTGCAGCCGATGCCGCCCGTGTTCGAGGTGGAGCTGTTCCGTCCGGTCCCGCCCCCGCCGCCGCCCCCGCCGCCCGAGGAACCGACCGAGGATCCGGGCGGCGGCGCGCCTGCCGCGCCGTCGCGCATCCACGTCCCGCCGCCGCCGCGCGAGCCCATGCCGCCCGAGCTGCCCGCCCCCCGCGAACAGGCCCCCGAGCCGGAACTGGTCGTCGGCGTCGCGCCCACCGCCTCGCCCACGCCCGGCTTGGGTCAGGGCGGGGAGGGGACCGGCAGCGGCGCGGGCGTCGGCGCCGGCGACGGCCCCGGGCGCGGCGTCCGGACGGGGCCGCAGAACCTGCGCCGGCCGTCTCCCAGCGAGGTTCGGCGCTACCATCCGCCGGAGGCGCTGCGCCAGCGGGTCTACGGCACGGTCGAGCTGCGCTGCCGCATCGGCCGCGACACCCGGCTGGAGCAATGCACGGTGCTGAGGGCGACGCCCGACGGCTACGGCTTCGCCGAGGCGGGCCTCGCCGCCGCCCGCGACCTCTACCGCTTCCGCCCCGCCACCCTGAACGGGGCCTATGACGACTCGGTGAGCGTGGTCGTGACCGTGCCGTTCGGGCGGCCCTGACCCGGCCAAAAGCGCCCGCCGACCGTTGACGGGGCCTGAATCCCCTGTATAAGGCGCGCTTCCGCGAAGGGCGTCGACGCTCCTGGTCTGTTGACCGGAGCGTTTGTTGCGTCCGCACACGCGTATCTGGAGAGCTTCGTGGCCCGTATCGCTGGCGTCAACATCCCGACCAACAAGCGCGTCGAAATCGCGCTTCAGTACATCCATGGCATCGGCGCGCATGCGGCGAAGGACATCACGGCCAAGGTCGGCATCGAGCCGTCGCGCCGGGTCAACCAGCTGACCGACGCCGAAGTGCTGCAGATCCGCGAGACCATCGACCGCGATCACACCGTCGAGGGCGACCTGCGCCGCGAGACGTCGATGAACATCAAGCGCCTGATGGACCTGGCCTGCTACCGCGGCCTGCGTCACCGCAAGGGCCTGCCGGTCCGCGGCCAGCGCACGCACACCAACGCCCGCACCCGCAAGGGCCCCGCCAAGCCGATCGCCGGCAAGAAGAAGTAAGACAGACACATGGCCAAGGAACCGGGTCGCGTAAAGAAGCGCGAGCGCAAGAACATCACCTCGGGCGTCGCCCACGTGAATGCGTCCTTCAACAACACCATGGTGACCATCACCGACGCGCAGGGGAACGCCATCTCCTGGTCGTCCGCCGGTCACATGGGCTTCAAGGGGTCGCGCAAGTCGACCCCGTACGCCGCCCAGATGGCCGCCGAGGACGCCGCCAAGAAGGCCGGCGAACACGGCGTGAAGACGCTCGAAGTCAACGTCTCGGGTCCCGGCTCCGGCCGTGAGTCGGCCCTGCGCGCCCTGCAGGCCGCCGGCATGACCATCACCACCATCCGCGACGTCACGCCGATGCCGCACAACGGTTGCCGTCCGCCCAAGCGCCGCCGCGTCTAAGCGACACGACCGACTATTTCTCCGCCGGTCCTGCCGCCCCTGACGAGGAGCGAGGGACCGGCGAACTCCGTTTTCGAGGGACATCCATGATCGAACGTAACTGGCAAGAGCTGATCCGTCCCGAGAAGCCGCAGATCGAGGCCGGCTCCGACCCGCTGCGCAAGGCGCGCTTGGTCGCCGAGCCCCTGGAACGCGGCTTCGGCGTGACGCTCGGCAACGCCCTGCGCCGCGTTCTCCTGTCGTCGCTGCAAGGCGCGGCCGTGACCGCCATCCAGATCGACGGCGTCGTCCACGAATTCTCGTCGCTGGAAGGCGTGCGGGAAGACGTCGTCGACATCGTGCTGAACATCAAGCAGCTGGCCCTGCGCATGCACGCTGAAGGCCCCAAGCGCATGACCCTGCGCGCCACCGGCCCCGGCGCGGTGACGGCCGGCCAGATCGACGTCCCGTCGGACATCGAGGTGCTGAACCCGGATCACGTCATTTGCACGCTGGACGACGGCGCCTCGGTGCGCATGGAGCTGACGGTCCAGAACGGCAAGGGCTACGTCGCCTCCGAGCTGAACCGTCCGGAAGACGCCCCGATCGGCCTGATCGCGGTCGACGCCCTCTATTCGCCGGTCAAGCGCGTCGCCTATCGCGTCGAGCCGACCCGCCAGGGTCAGTCGCTGGACTATGACAAGCTGATCCTCGAGGTCGAGACCAACGGCGCCGTCTCGCCGGTTGACGCGGTGGCCTACGCCTCGCGCATCCTGCAGGACCAGCTGCAGATCTTCATCACCTTCGACGAGCCCAAGAAGGCGGTCGAACAGGCGGACGGCAAGCCCGACCTGCCGTTCAACCCGGCCCTGCTCAAGAAGGTCGACGAGCTCGAGCTGTCGGTCCGTTCGGCCAACTGCCTGAAGAACGACAACATCGTCTACATCGGCGACCTGATCCAGAAGACCGAGGGCGAGATGCTTCGCACCCCGAACTTCGGCCGGAAGTCGCTGAACGAGATCAAGGAAGTTCTCGCGACGATGGGCCTGTCGCTCGGCATGGACGTGCCGAACTGGCCACCCGAAAACATCGAAGACCTGGCCAAGAAGTTCGACGACCAGATCTAGTTTCAACCCTCCGCCCAAGGCTTTCGGGTCGCGGAGCGGTTAGAATGAGAGAACCCCAGGTCCGCTTTCGTGGAAACCAGGGTGAGTAGGAGAGACCCCGATGCGCCACGGCGCCGCCTATCGCAAGCTCGGCCGTACGGCCAGCCACCGGACCGCGATGTTCGCCAACATGGCTGCGTCGCTGATCAAGCACGAGCAGATCACGACGACCCTGCCCAAGGCGAAGGAACTGCGTCCCTTTGTCGAGAAGCTGGTCACGCTCGCCAAGAAGGGCGACCTGCACGCGCGCCGTCAGGCCATCAGCCACGTCCGTGACGTGCCGCAGGTGGGCAAGCTGTTCGAAACGATCGGCCCGCGCTACGCCGACCGTAACGGCGGCTACATCCGCATCATGAAGGCCGGCTACCGCCACGGCGACAACGCCGCCATGGCCGTGATCGAGTTCGTCGACCGCGACGTCGACGCCAAGGGCCAGGACTCGGGTCCGGTCTACGCCATCGAGGGCGACGACGAGGCGTAAGCTTCGCTCGTTGGGGCCAAAAGAGGGGCGTCGAGCTGGTCTCGCCGCCCCTTTTCCTTGCGCGCCGATCAGTCCGCCGCGGTCTCGGCGGTTTGGGCCGCCCGCCGGTCGCGGGCCAGCAGACGGGCGATCACGCCGGCCTGGCTGTCGGGGTTGAGGCGGTTCTGCTCGGCGGTGTAGAGGCCGCGCAGATAGGCCATGTCCCACTCGGTCAGGCCTGACACCGCGTCCGGGGCCTCGAACAGGTTCATCACCGTGTCGTAGCCCGCGCTGTCGGCGTCGTTGTCGATCTGGGCCAGGGTCACCATGGCGAGATAATCGGCCACCTGCTGCACCGACAGGCCGCTGATGTCGTCGATGTCGGCGATGATGATCGTCCGGAACAGGTCGTCGCGGATGTCGCTGCGGATGCGGGACGCGAAGGAGACGTGGAACTTCGGCGCGGTCGGTCCGCCGCCCCGGGGGTTCGTGTCTCCCGCCAGGCGGATGGCGCGTTCGCCCAGTTCATTGACCGGCATGCTGATCTGCCACCAGCGCACCGGGCGCTCGGCGGCCTGGAACTCCTCCAGGGCCTGGTCGCCCTGGGTCATCTGCAGACTGCCGACGTCGAACCTGCGCGGGCTCCGCTCCACCATGAGCCGGGCCAGGGCGGCGCCGTCGTCCGCGGCGATGATCAGCACATTGGCCTCGCAACCCGGAGCCTCGGTCTGCACGCCCAGGGCGTCGGCGACGTCCGAGATCCGGTCCACGACCGCCTGGGCGACATCGCGGTGCAGATTGGCGACGCCCACGCAGAGCGGCCTGTTCCAGCGCGCCAGGCCCCGGCGACGGGTCGGGGCCGCGACGTCGTCGATGAAGTCCCGGGCCATGGTCTCCAGCGCCCGGGCGTCGACGACCACATCCTCCAGCCGGGTGACCGGCTCCGCCTCCTGCGGGCGCGCCTCCTGCATCGGCTGCGAGACGAGCGCCAGGGACAGGAGGAGCGGAGACAGCATGACCTATTCCTTGGACAGATCCTGCTTGCGGAACCACGCCAGGGCCCCGGCCAGCGGCAGAAGCGTCCACAGCGCCACGCTGATCCAGGCCTTGAGGACGATTCCGTCGGACAGGGCGGCCGCGCGTTCCCCGCCGGCGATGGCGGCGCTGATCGCATCCACCGCCGCGCCCGGGTTGATCAGGACAGCAAGCCAGGCGTCCGGCAGGATCCCCATCGGCATCAGCATGTTGGGCGAGAAGAACTGGGCCACGCCGAGCACCATCGGCACGAACAGCGCCGCCAGCAGCGAGCGCGTCACGGTCGCGGCCAGCATGCCCATCATCGTGAACTGCAGGATGCGCAGCCAGGACAGGGCGAACTGGCCCGCGAACCGGGCGAAGGCCTCGCCGGTCGCGCCGAACACGACGCTGCGGTCGAAGATCGCGGCGCGGATGAGGTTCTCGATCACGGCCGAAACCAGCATGAACAGCATGGCCAGCAGCGCCAGCCCGGTCACGGTGGCCAGCTTGCCCAGCAGCAGGTTCGGGCGGCTGTTGCGGGCGCTGATCAGCCGCCACGTCTCCCAGCGGTAATCGCCGGCGTACAGGGTCGCCGCGCCGATCAGCACAAAGGCCAGCACCAGGGGATTGGCGAGGTTGCCGGCCGCCTGGACCATCGCCTCGGCCATGTCCAGTTCGCCGCCGGTCACCATCATCTCCCGCAGGCCGGGAGGCGCGTCCTTGTCGGCCAGCAGGGCGGCCGCATTGGCCTTGATGACGAACTGGGTGATCGCGCCGATGGCGACGGTGATCAGGGGGACGAACAGCACGCTCCAGAACAGGGTGGTGCGGTTCTTCGACAGGCGGAAGCCTTCCGCGCGGATGGCGTCAACCAGCATGGATCGTCTCCGGCGTCTGCACGGCGCCCGTCTCGGTGAAGAAGATGGCCTCCAGGTCGGTGCCGACCCAGCGCGCCTCGTCGATGTCGACCCCCGCCTCGACGAGGGCGCGGATCAGGGCCGGACCCTCGTCGCGCCGCACGTCGGCCATGACGGCGGCGCCGTCCCGGGTCCCCTTGGCCCCCAGCACGGCCAGCGCCTTGTCGATGGGGCCGACGGTCAGGCGCAGCCGCTCGCCGACGGCGGTGAGCTCGCTGACCGCGCCCTCGCGCACCAGCTTGCCCTTGTTGAGGATGGCGACGCGGTCGCAGACGCGCTGGACCTCCAGCAGCTGGTGGCTGGCGAGCACGACGGTGACGCCGTCCTCGTCGGCCAGGCTGCGGATCAGGGCCCGCATCTCCTGGATCCCGGGGGGATCCATGCCGCTGGTCGGTTCATCCAGGATGACCAGTTCCGGCCGGCTCATCAGGGAGGCGGCGACGCCCAGCCGCTGCATCATGCCGACGGAGAAGCCGCGCACCTTGCGGTCCGCCGCCTCGGTCAGGCCGACCTTCTGCAGCCAGTGGGGAATGTCGGTGGCGGCCCCGATGCCGTGCTCCAGCGCCAGCCAGCGCAGCACCTGCCGCGCGGTCATGTAGGGCGGGAAGCGCGGCGTCTCGATCATCGAGCCCATGCGGCGCATGTGCGCCACCTCGGTGACGGCACCGCCCATCACGCTGGCGGTCCCGTCCGTCGCCCGGATCAGGCCCAGCAGGATGCGGAACAGGGTCGACTTGCCGGCGCCGTTGGGACCCAGCACGCCATAGACCCCGCCTCGGGGAATGGACAGGTCCAGCCCGTCGAGGGCGCGAACGGCGCCGTAGGTCTTGGTCAGCCCCACGACCTGGATAACGGGCGTTTCAATAACAGCGGTCATGACCCAGCTTGGCCTTGCGTCGGCGGCGGACGCAAGCCGTATCGCCATTAAGGTTTGGCAACCTGCCCTGCGGCCGCTTGGCGCCGGGGGTTTCCCGGCGCAGTCTCCGGCCCGAACTTGAGGCGGGGGCGTTCATGGCGATCAGGACCTGGGGCGTGCCGGCGGCGCTGGGCGAGGCGCGGGTGCTGCATCCGGGGCCGCTGCGCTGGCTGAGGGCGCTCGGCTGGATGGTCGCCCTGCTGTTCGCGATCACCATTCCCGCCGGACTCGCCATCACCGGCCTCGACTCCCTGCTGCCCGAAGGCGGTCCGTCCTATGTGATCTCCAACAGCGTCGGGGCGCTGCTCTGCCTGCTGCTCTACGGCCTGCTGGTCTGGGGCGGCGAGGCGCGTCGCCCCGACGAGCTCGGATGGCGCGCCTTGCCGGTCGACCTGGTCGCCGGCCTGCTGATCGGCCTGCTGATGTTCGCCGCCGTCATGGGGCTGATGAGCGTCTTCGGCCTGTACGATATCGCCTGGAAGGGCCCGGCCTCGGCCTGGGAGGCCGCGGGCGCCTCCATCCAGTCGGGCGTGATGGAGGAGGTGCTGATCCGCGGCGTCGTGCTCCGGCTCCTGTGGCGCGCCTTCGGCCCCTGGGCCGCCTTCGCCATCTCCGCGGTCCTGTTCGGCGCGGGCCACCTGGGCAATCCCAACGCCAGCGTCTTCGCCGCCCTCTGCATCGCCGTCGAGGCCGGGATCATGCTGGGCGCCTTCTACGCCCTGACCGGACGGCTGTGGGTCTCGATCGGCGTCCATGCGGCATGGAATTTCACCCAGGGCTACCTGTTCGGGGCCGCGGTCTCGGGCACGGATTTCGGCCCGGCCGTCGCGGTCAGCACGGCGCGGCCCGGTTTCGCCGACTACCTGACCGGCGGCCCGTTCGGCCCCGAGGCGTCCCTGCCGGCGCTGATCGTCGGAACCCTGGTCGGCGTGGGGGTGCTGGTCATGGCCTGGAAGGCGGGCCGCTTCGACCGGCGGCCGGCGGCCACGGACGCGGCGTCCGGCTGACGCCCCGCCCGTGGTGCGCGACGTCTTCCCGCGCTAGACGCCGGGCATGAGCCTCCTTCCCTCCCGTCACGGACGCGCCGCGCTCGGCTTCATCTTCGTCACGGCGGTGCTCGACATCGTGGCCATGGGCATCATCATCCCGGTGCTCCCCGGGCTGATCGAGGACTTCGTCGGCTCCAACGCCCGGGCCGGGGTGATCAACGGCCTGTTCGTGGCCCTGTGGGCGGGGATGCAGTTCGTCTGCTCGCCGATCATCGGCTCCCTGTCGGACCAGTACGGCCGCCGTCCGGTCATCCTGATCAGCTGCGCGGGCCTCGCCGCCGACTACGTCCTGATGGCCCTGGCGCCGAACCTGTGGTGGCTGGCCCTGGGACGGATCATCGCCGGCGTCACCTCGTCCAGCTTCACGACCATCTACGCCTACATGGCCGACATCACCGAGCCCGAGAAGCGGGCGCGGGCCTATGGCCTGATCGGCGCGGCCTTCTCCGGCGGCTTCGTCCTCGGACCGGTGCTGGGCGGCTTCCTCGGCGAGTTCGGGCCGCGGGTTCCGTTCTGGTTCGCCGCCGGCCTGTCCGGCGTGGCCTTCCTCTACGGGATGTTCGTCCTGCCCGAGAGCCTGCCGACCGACCGGCGCATGGCGTTCAGCTGGGCCCGGGCCAACCCCGTCGGAGCCCTGATCCTGCTGCGTCGCCATACGGAGCTCAGCGGACTGGCCGTGGTGAATTTCCTGCTCTACTTCGCCCACCATGTCTTCTCGGCCGTGTTCGTCCTCTACGCCGCCCTGCGCTACGGCTGGGGTCCGGGCGAGGTCGGCCTGCTGCTCGCGCTCGTCGGGGTGCTGGACATGCTGATGCAGGGCGTCGTCGTCGGGCCCGTGGTCAGGCGTTTCGGCGATCGGGCCACCATGGTCCTCGGCCTGTTCGGCGGCGCCGTGGGCATCGCCGCGATGGGTTGGGCGCCGAACGGCCTGTGGTTCATCCTGGCCATGCTGCCCAACGCCGTGTGGGGACTGGCCATGCCGACGCTGCAGTCGCTGATGACCCGCCGGGTCGGGGAGGACGAGCAGGGCCAGCTGCAGGGGGCCAACATGAGCGTGGCCTCCATCGCGGGCGTCGCCTCGCCGCTGTTCTTCGGCTGGATCTATTCGATGTCGGCCGGGGAGGGGGCGCCCCTGCCGCATCCGGGCCTGGCCTTCTTCCTCGCCGCCGCGGTCCTGCTGCTGGCGGCCCTGATCGGCTGGGGCGTCGGACGGCGGGCGGAACGGGAGGAAAGCGGAGCCGTTTGAGCCTCCGTCGCCTTGATCCTGTCGAAAAGTCGGGGCGAAATCGCCCGGACAGGCCCTTCATTCAAGCCGGACCATGATGAAGACCAGCACGCTCGCCTTCGCTCTCGCCCTGACCCTCGCCGCCTGCGGCCAGTCCAACGACAGCCGGGCCCAGGACGGCGTCTTCGCCGACAACCGCGTCCTGCCCGCCGACGCCCAGTCGATGAAGGCCAGCTTCGCCCCTGTGGTGCGCGAGACCGCCCCGGCCGTGGTCAATATCGCGGCCATCGGCGTGCAGCAGGTCCGCGATCCGTTCTGGGGCATTCCCGGTCAGCGCCAGACCGGCTCGGTCGGCTCCGGCGTCATCGTGCGGCCCGACGGGGTGGTGGTCACCAACAACCACGTCATCGAGGGCATGCAGCAGATCCGCGTCACCCTCAACGACCGGCGCGAATTCTCGGCCCGGGTGGTGCTGGCCGACGCGCGCTCGGACATCGCCGTGCTGCAGCTGGAGGGCGTCAACGAACGCCTGCCGACGCTGAACATCGACGACCGCGAGGAACAGCAGGTCGGCGACCTGGTGCTGGCCATCGGCAACCCGTTCGGGGTCGGCCAGACGGTGACCAACGGCATCATATCGGCCCTGAACCGCACCGAGACCGGCATTTCCGACAGCGGCTCCTTCATCCAGACCGATGCGGCGATCAACCCGGGCAACTCCGGCGGGGCGCTGGTCGACATGGACGGCGACCTGATCGGCATCAACACGGCGATCTTCTCGCGCTCGGGCTCCTCGTCCGGGGTCGGGTTCGCGGTGCCCGCCACCATGGTCCGGCGGGTGGTGGACTCCGCCGTCGGCGGGGCCAAGGCGGTGGTCCGCCCGTGGCTCGGCGTGAAGGGCGAGAGCGTCAGCGCCGACATCGCCCGCAGCCTCGGCCTCGATCGCCCGCAGGGGCTGGTTGTCACCGACGTCTGGCCGAGCGGTCCGGCCGCCCGGGCCGGCCTGCGCCAGGGCGACGTCATCACCGCCATCGACGGCGCCGAGGTCAACGACCAGGGCGGTCTCAATTTCCGCGTCGGCACGCGCGAGCCGAACGAGTCCGTGCAGATCGCCGTGCTCCGCGACGGCCGGCCCGAGACGCTTGAGGCCCGCGTCCAGCGCCTGCCCGGCGACGCGGATATCGACGAGGCGACGCTGATCCGCGAAGGCGGCCTTTCGGGCGCGCAGGTCCTGACCCTCAACCCGGCCCTGGCCGACAGCCTCGGCGGCGACCCCTTCGCCTCGGGCGTGATCGTCAGCCGCGTCGACAGCCGCGGCTATGCCCGGCGGGGCGTGGGCCTGCAGGCGGGCGATGTCATCCTCGCCGTGAACGGCCGGGCGGTGACCTCCACCCAGCAACTCGTCGACCTGCCGCGCGGGACCCAACTGACGGTCGAGCGCCGCGGCCAGCGAGGCATCCTGCTGGTCCGCTAGCCGCGCTTCGGCCCCGTCAGCGACCAGACGTGGCCGAAGGGGTCGCGGAGCTTGGCGTTGCGACCGTAGAATTGGTCGGCGGCCGGGCGGATCGTGACCGCCCCTTCCGCTTCAGCCCGCTCCAGCCAGGCGTCGACGTCGTCGACCGCGAGCGCCACCGTCGCCGTCGTGCCGCCCAGCGTATCGGGAGCGAGCGTCCCGACCCGCTCGATCAACTCAGGAAATTCGTCTGACAGGTAGATCGCGCCGCCGTTGCCCAGCTCGACCATGGCGTGGCCCAGCCGCCCGTCCTCCATGTCGTGGCGCTCGACCTGGCGGCCGGCGAAGGCCCGTACATACCAGTCCAGCGCGCGCGCCCCATTGCGCACCATCAGATAGGGGACGACCGGCGGGTCCGGCGGCGTGTAGGCGGTCATCCATCCCCCTTAATCGGGCTGCCGATCGACCAGCTGTGGCCGAACGGATCACGCAGCTGGCCATAGCGGTCGCCCCAGAACTGGTCGGCCAGAGGGAACACCGGCACGGCGCCGGCCAGAAGGGCCCGGGTCCACCATTCCTCGGCGTCGTCGACCTGCAGGTGGATGGTCACGCCCTTGGGCGCGATGTCGGCCTCGCCGCCCCATTCTGGAAACTCGTCCGAGAGCATGACGCTGCCGCCGTTGATGTGCAGATGGGCGTGGATCAGGCGCTCGCCGTCGTCCGCCAGCTGGCGCCGCACCTCCACCGCCCCGAAGGCCCGGGCGTAGAACTCGGCCGCCGCCTGCCCCCCCCGCGAGGGAATGGTGAGATAGGGCGTCACCCCGGTCAGCGGCTTCGGCGCATCCACCTGTTCCATCGTCGCGATCTCCTCGTGCGCCATACTAACGCGTGAAAACACCGCCGGTAACGCCTATCTCTGGGCGCGCATGACCGACCTGTTCGAAGCCTCCGGCATCCATCCCCCCGACGCGCCCCTGGCCGACCGCCTGCGCCCCCGCACCCTCGACGAGGTGGTGGGCCAGGATCATCTGCTCGGCGAGGGCGGACCGATCCGGCGCATGGTCGAGGCCGGGCGGCTCGGCTCGATGATTCTGTGGGGGCCGCCCGGCACCGGCAAGACCACCATCGCCCGCCTGTTGGCCCAGGCCGCCGGCTACCAGTTCCAGCAGATCAGCGCCGTCTTCTCCGGGGTCGCCGACCTGAAGAAGGCGTTCGAGGCGGCCCGCATGCGCCGCGCCGCCGGCCAGTCGACCCTGCTGTTCGTCGATGAAATCCACCGCTTCAACCGCGCCCAGCAGGACGGCTTCTTGCCGTTCGTGGAGGAGGGGATCGTCACCCTCGTCGGGGCCACGACCGAGAACCCGTCGTTCGAGTTGAACGGCGCCCTGCTGTCGCGGACGCAGGTCTATGTGCTGAAACGGCTGGACGACGCCGCCCTCGATCAACTGTTGATTCGCGCCGAGGCGCAGGAGGGCAAGAGCCTGCCCCTGACGCCCGAGGCGCGCCAGGCGATGCTCGCCCTCGCCGACGGCGACGGCCGTTACCTGCTGACCATGTCCGAGGTGCTGTTCGACCTGACGACGACCGAGCCTCTCGATGTCCAGGCCCTCGCCGGCATCCTGCAGAAGCGCGCGCCCGCTTATGACAAAAGTCGAGAAGAGCACTACAACCTCATATCCGCGCTGCATAAATCGGTTCGCGGCTCCGACCCGGACGCCGCCCTCTACTGGCTCGCCCGCATGCTGAACGGCGGCGAGGATCCGCTCTATCTGGCCCGCCGCATCGTGCGCATGGCGGTCGAGGACATCGGCGAGGCCGACCCGCTGTCGCTGCTCGTCGCCAACGCCGCCAAGGATGCCTACGACTTCCTCGGCTCCCCCGAGGGCGAGCTGGCCCTGGCCCAGGCGGTCGTCCACCTCGCCACCGCGCCCAAGTCGGTCGGCGTCTACGAGGCCTTCAAGGCGGCGAAGCGGGCTGCCGCCGAGACCGGCTCCCTGATGCCCCCCGCCCACATCCGCAACGCCCCGACCAAGCTGATGAAGTCGCTCGGTTACGGCAAGGGCTACCAGTACGACCCCGACACCCCCGAGGGCTTCTCCGGCGCGAACTTCTTCCCCGACGAAATGGAGCGCCGCACCTTCTACGCGCCGAAGGGCGAGGGGCATGAGGCCAAGGTGAAGGAACGGCTGGAGCGCTGGGCGGCGCTGCGGGCGAGGATGCAGGCCGGCGACGAACCGACAGGGTAACCGTTGCCGTAACCCCGATTTCGGACCATCCTCCCGGGCATCGACAATCCTTGGGAGGGGACGATGATCGACTCGATGACGACCCGTACGCCGTGGCACCTGTGGGTGGTGGGCCTCGTGGCCGCGCTGTGGAACGGCTTCGGCTGCATGGACTACGTCATGACCCAGACGCGGCGCGACGAATGGTTCGCCCAGATGGGCATGACCCCCGATCAGCTGGCCTATTTCAACGCCATGCCGGCCTGGACCCACGCGGCCTGGGCCATCGGAGTCTGGGGCGGCCTGCTCGGCGCCATCCTGCTGCTGCTGCGCAGGAAGCTGGCGACGCCGGTGTTCGTGCTCTCGTTCCTCGGCTGGCTGGCCGGAGCCGTCTACGCCTTCGGCATGTCCGACGGCATGGAGGCCATGGGCCCGATGTGGCCGATGCAGATCGTCATCGGCGGCGCCTGCGTCTTCTTCATCTGGTACGCCTGGACCATGTCGAAGAAGGGCGTCCTGCGTTGAGAGCCGGGGGCGCCGGGGCGCGCGCGCCCTGGCATCTCTGGGCGGCCGGGATCGTCGCCATCCTGTGGAACGCCGGCGGCTGCCTCGACTACGTCATGACCCAGGTCCAGGGCGACGCCTGGCTGGCCAATATGGAGCCGACGCAGACCCTGCTCGACTGGTTCCACGGCCTGCCCGCCTGGTACGACGCGGCCTGGGCCATCGCCGTCTGGGGCGGGCTGCTGGGCGGCGTCCTGCTGCTCGCCCGCCGCAGATGGGCCACGCCGGTCTTCGTCCTGTCGCTGCTCGGCTGGACGGCGACGGCGGTCTACGCCCTGGCGTTGTCGAACGGCATGGAGGTCATGGGCGCCTACTGGCCGATCCAGATCGTCCACCTCGTCATCGGCGCCCTGTTCGTCTGGTACGCCATGGCGATGAGCCAGCGGGGCGTTCTGCGCTGACGGGCTGACGGGGGAGGGCGGTTCGCGTATGCACGCGCGGTGACCGACCGCGCCCCCGTTTCCCTGTCCGACGACGAGATCGCCGCCGTCCGCTCGTGGGTGCTGCACGAGGACCCGCACCTGCTCGTCCTCAACAAGCCCGCGGGCCTGTCCAGCCAGGGCGGGCGGATCAAGGCGCACACCCTCGACGACCTGCTGTGGGCCTTCATGCGCTCCAACGGCAAGCGGCCGGAACTGGTCCACCGGCTGGACCGCGACACCTCCGGCGTCATCCTCGCCGCCAAGACCAAGCCGGCCGCCGGCTTCCTCGGCAAGGCGCTGCAGATGCGCCGCTTCCGCAAGACCTATCTCGCCCTCGTCTCCGCAGCCCCCGAGCCGCGCACCGGCACGATCGACGCCCCGCTGGTGCGCCAGGAGATCGGCCGCGAGAGCTATATGCGCGTCTGCGCCTTCGACGCCCCGGGCGCGCAGGGCTCGCAGAGCCGCTACCGCACCCTGTCCGCCTCCGAGGACGGCGCCCTGGTCGAACTGGAGCCGCTGACCGGGCGGATGCACCAGCTGCGCGTGCACATGGCCCACATCGGCCGCCCGCTCGTCGGCGACCCCCGCTATGGCGGCGCCCTGACCTTCGCCGGCCGCGCCGCGCCGCGCCTGATGCTGCACGCCGCGAAGCTCACCTTCCCCCACCCCGAGGGCGGCGACCGCACGGTCGAGGCCCCGCTGCCGGCGGATTTCGAGGCGCTCAGACAAGCTGCGGAACTGTAGGAACATTCGCCGCCGCCCGGCGCTATTTCAGGGAAACGCCCGGAGCTCCGCCATGAACCGCCTGAGCCTGCCCCTGATCGCCGCCGCCGGCCTCGCCCTGTCGGCCTGCGCCAGCCTCGCCCCCTACGGCCCGCAGATGGGCCCGAACGGGCAGGGCTATGCCGAGCAGCGGATCGAATCCAACCGCTTCCGCGTCACCTACAACGGCGTCGGCGCCCCCGGCCCGGTCGCCGACTACGCCCTGCTGCGCGCCGCCGAACTGACCCTGGCCCAGGGCTACGACTGGTTCGAGGTCACCCAGCGCTGGACCGACGGCCGCCTCGACAGCGCCGGGGGCATGCGCCCCACCGTCTCCATCGGGGCGGGCTCCAGCCGCTATGGCGGCCGCTACGGAAGCTATCGCAGTTCCGGCGTCGGTGTCGGCGTCGGCCTCAACTTCACCGGCCCGTCGCCGACCTCGACGACGCTGGAGGTGGTGATGGGCAACGGAGAAACGCCCGACCGCCCGAACGCCTATGACGCCAGCAGCGTTCGCGACAGCCTCGGCTGGAGAAGGGGCTAGGGTCTAGGGTCTAGGGGCTAGGTAAACAGGATTGGAGTTCGGGGATCGTGGGGCTCGGCAGAGCCTCCGGTGGGACGCGCTCTAGCCCCTAGCCCCTAGCCCCTAGCCCCTAATCCCTATCTGCCGCCCCGCGTCAGCGCCCGGTACTCGACCAGCCGCTCCTTGTCGCGCCGCACCTGCTCGCCGACGGCGTTGTCGACGTCGAGAGAGGCGTAGCGCACCCAGCCCTCGACGCCGAGCTTGTCCTGGATCGCGGTCACCGGCGTCTGCCAGCGGAAATACGACAGCCAGGTCACCAGCACGCCGACCAGCACCGCCAGCCCCTGCAGGCCCCGGAACGCCGTCTCGCGCCCTTCCGGCGCCGGCTCGAGCGCGAACACGGCCAGCCAGATCAGCAGAACCAGCGGCGTCACCAGCCGGGAGAACCAGCGCATCCAGTAGCGCTCGCGGCGCACGCGCCACAGCTCCATCTGGACGTGCTTCTCAAGATACTCCATGCGCGCGCCCAGCCACATGGTCAGCCGGGTCAGGAACATGGCGCGCTGGCCCCAGCCCTTGCCGTCCTGCTGGAACTGGGTCTCGGCCTGGTCGGACAGGGCCCGGGCGTTGGTGAACAGGTTCTGGATCTCGCGCGTCCGCTGCACGATCTCGCGCGACAGCTCGTACGAGTCGTTCTCCAGCCGGAACCGGTACTGGATGAAGAGGATGGCGTTCAGGGCCCAGAAGCCCGCCAGCACCAGCAACATGCCGCCGCCGGCCAGGGCCAGCCCCATCGGCTCGGTGCCGGTCCATTGCGCGAACAGGGTCGGGCCGAAGGTGGCCAGCAGCATCAGCCCGATCAGCGCCAGCGTCTGGTTCAGCCGCTTGACGGCCACGTGCACGCACAGCGCCTTGAACACGCTGCGTCCATAGGCGTGGATGCGGCTGCGGATGTCCTGCTCGGCCGGGAACCGCTCCTCGATCTGGCGCGCGAACAGCACGTGGAAGCGGTCGGGTTTCCCCTCGGTCTCCCAGAAGGGGAAGATGTCGAGCGGCTGGTTGAAATACTCGTCGATGTGGGCCGAGATGTTGGCCACCACCGCCGGGTCGGTCGAGAAATAGTCGCTGTCGCCGATCGGCCGGGTGATGCCCTCGTTGGAGCGCGAAGGGCCCAGCCCGCGCGGCGGACCCGAGGCGGGGATGGCGCGGTCGGCGTGGTCGGCCGCTCCGGGCGGCGGCGGATTGGCCGCCGAGCGCAACGGATCGCCGACCCGGGCGTCATAGCCTTGCCCGCCGTGGCCCCCGTCCAGGGGCGCTCCATGCGGGTTATGGGCGTGGCTGTGGTCGTCGTGCGACATGACGCTTCCGGCGGTCCTTCTGATCTCGGTCGGCTCAGCCTAGCAGATCGCTCCGCCGCACCGATGCCGTTCTCTCACGACGCGAAGCTGCGCCGTTGGCCTCCGGTATCGCTGTTAACCGAGCCCCCGGGCAAGTGAAGTTTCGGTCAGAACGGATACCGCGCCATGGCCGCCGCGCAGGCCAGCAGCGGGATCAGCAGCAGCGCCTCCAGCCCGACCCACCAGCGGGCCCGCCGCAGCTCGTCGGCCGGCGGCGTGAAGGCCGCGTCGCCCGCCGCCGCCTTGCGCCATTTGAAGAACAGCAGCGTCGGACCGATCGACAGCAGGCCGATGGCGACGAACAGGGCGATCTTGGCCCAGAAGAAGGGATTATCCTGATAGAAGGCCCAGCCCTTGCCGCCCCAGACCACCCGGCTGACGCCGATGACAATCACCAGCACGGCGGTCATCCCGAAGCGGGCGTCCAGCTTCACCAGCCGGGCCGGGTCGAAAGCGGACGCCCGCAACATCACGCCCTCCATCGCCAGGGTGGCGACGAGGCCGAACACCGCGATGTGGTGCAGGACGGCGAGGATGAGGTCGGTCATGGAAACCTCCACTTACGGTTCAGCTCCAGGTCAGGACCGCCGCCAGCAGGCCGAGCAGAAGGCCGGTGACGATCGGCCAGGTCGGGAGCTCCCGCTGCTTTCGCGCCCATCGAAGGACAAATGCGAAAACAAGCCCCCAAAATGCGCCCACTCCAGCTGCGGCGGCAAAATGCCAGAACGAGAACATGTGCGGGCGGCCCCCGGCGGTGGAACTGGCTCGAAGCAACGTGGCCTCACACGTGCGGCCACGATGTGTATAAGCCCCGCACCATGACACGTTTTCTCATCGTTGCAGCAGGGGGCGCGCTCGGGGCCGTCGCGCGCTACGGCGTCGGCGCATGGTGCGCGCGCCTGCTCCCGGCGGCGCAGTGGCCATGGGGCACGCTCGCCGTGAACGTCTTCGGCGGCCTGCTGATGGGCCTGCTGACCGGCTGGCTGGCCTTCCGGGGCGGCCTGCACAGCGAGTCGATCCGCCTGTTCGCCGCGGTCGGCCTGCTCGGCGGCTTCACCACCTTTTCGGCCTTCTCGCTGGAGACGGCCCTGATGATCGAGCGCCGCCAATTCGCCATGGCCGGGGGCTATGTCGCCGTTTCGGTGGTCCTGTCGATCGCCGCCCTGTTTGTCGGCCTGATGGTCGCCCGCCGCGCCTTCGGAGCCGCCCTTTGACCGACGAGACCGCCGAAAAGCCCGACGCCCCGAAGCGCGAGGTCCAGACCATCTACGTCGCCGAGGCCGAGGACGGCATTCGTCTGGACCGCTGGTTCCGCCGGCGCTGGCCGCACCTGTCCAACATCCAGGTGCAGAAGATGGCCCGCAGCGGCCAGATCCGCGTCGACGGGGCCCGCATCAAGCCCGAGGGCCGCCTGACCGCCGGCGCCGCCGTGCGCGTGCCGCCGATCCCGGACGACACCTCGCGTCAGGCCGGCGACGCCCACACCCTGAGCCCGCAGGATATCAAATTCGCCAAGTCCCTCGTGCTCTACGAGGACGACATGGTCATCGCCATCAACAAGCCGCATGGCCTCGCCGTGCAGGGCGGGACCAAGACCAGCCGCCACGTCGACCGGCTGCTGTCGGCCTGGGGGGAGGGGATGGAGCGCCCGCGTCTGGTCCACCGGCTCGACCGCGACACCTCCGGCGTCCTGCTGCTCGGCAAGGGCCCCGAGGCGGCCAAGCGGCTGGCCGGCGCCTTCGCCCGGCGTCAGGCGAAGAAGACCTACTGGGCCATCGTCATCGGCAATCCCAAGCCCGCCGCCGGCCAGATCGACATGCCGCTGAAGAAGACCGGCATCAACGACTTCGAGATGATGCGCCCCGCCGACCGCAAGGACCCGCGCGCCGAGCCCGCCGAGACCGCCTTCGCCACCATCAGCCGCGCCGCCCACCGCGCCGCCTGGATGGCCCTGCGCCCCTTCACCGGCCGCACTCACCAGCTGCGGGCGCACATGGCCGGGATCGGCCACCCGATCCTCGGCGATCCGAAATACGGCGACGACAAATCGCGCGAGCTGTCCGGCATCCTGAAACTGCAACTCCACGCCCGCAGCATCGAGCTTGAGCATCCCCGCGGCGGCATGCTGAAGGTCGTGGCTCCCCTGTCGCCCGAGATGAAGGCCGGCTTCGCCCACTTCGGCTTCGAGGAAGCGGAAGGCAACGAGAGCGACCCGTTCGAAGGGGTGAGGCGGCAGAGATGAGACCCCTCGCAGTCTTCGACATCGACGGCACCCTCGTCGACAGCCGCGCCTCGATCCATCGCGCCGCCTGCGAGGCCGCGCGCGACATCGGCCTGCCCGAGCCCGACTACGACCGTGTCCGCCAGATCGTCGGCCTGTCGTTGGAGCACGCCATGGCGACCCTTGAGCCCGGTCTCGACCCGGCGACCCTCGCCCGCTTCGTCGCCGGCTTCCGCGCCAGCTTCAACCGCATGTACGCCGAGGGCCACGAGGAGCCGCTCTATCCCGAGGCCATGAGCGCGCTGCGCCGCCTGCACCGCGACGGCTGGCGGCTGGCGCTGGCCACGGGCCAAAACCGCCGCGGCGTGGCCCGCAACCTCGCCCGCGAGGGCTGGGCCGACCTGTTCCTGTCGTCCCACTGCGCCGAGGACGGCCCGGGCAAGCCCGATCCCGCCATGCTGCACGCCGCCATGGCCGCCTGCGACAGCGATCCGTCGCGCACCGTCATGATCGGCGACACCGCCCACGACATCCAGATGGCCATCAACGCCGGCGTGCTGCCGCTGGGCGTCGCCTGGGGCTTCCACACCATCGAGGAACAGCGCGCCGCCGGGGCCCGCCACGTCGCCAGCAGCTTCTCCGAACTGACCGTGGTCCTCGACGGTTTCGCCGACATGACCCGCGCCGCCTGAGACCTCCGATGAGCCACATCCCGCCCCTCGATCCCAACGTCGCCGCCCGCAAGGGCTTCCGCGAGTCCGAGGAACGCCTGAAGCGCTTCTGGACCGCCGTCGATGTGGCGCAAGGGGAGGGCGGCTGGAGCGTGACGCTCGACGGCCGCACGCCGAAGACTCCCGCCGGGGCGAAACTGACCCTGCCGACCGGCGCCGCCGCCCGCCTGGTCGCCGACGAATGGGCCGTCCAGGGCGAGTTCCTCGACCCCGCGACCATGCCGGCGACGCGTCTCGCCTCCACCGCCATTGACCGCGTCAGTCAGGCCCGCGACCCCGTCGCCGACGAGATCGCCGCCTTCGCCGGCTCCGACCTGCTCTGCTACCTCGCCGACCACCCGACCGCCCTGGCGCTGGAGCAGGCCCGCGAGTGGACGCCGTGGCGCGACTGGGCGGCGCTGGAGCTCGGCGTCCACCTCGAACCGGCCGAGGGGATCATCCACCGCGCCCAGGACCCCGGCGCCATCGCCCGGATGCGCGAACTGGCTCTGCGGCTTGACGACTTCGGCCTCGCCGGCGTGGCCATGGCCACGCCCCTGCTCGGCTCGGCGGTGCTCGCCCTCGCGGTCCAGCGCGGCGTGCTCGGCGGCCAAGCCGCCTTCGAGCTGTCCCGCCTCGACGAGGCCTTCCAGGAGCGCCAGTGGGGCGTCGACGCCGAGGCCGCCGAACGGACCGCCGCCCGCCGCGCCGAGGCGGCCCTGCTGGAGCGGTGGTTCCGGGCGCTCGAAGCCTGACTTTCCAAGGCGGAAAATAATCACTTGCCAATACGGAAAGTGACGCTACTCTTTCCATATCGGAAAGTGAGAGTTCGCCATGACGCAAGACCCCAACCCCCACGAGGCCCTGGCTTCGATCCGCGAGGCCCGCACCGGTCTCGCGCCCCCTGCCGACTATCCGCTGGCCTACGACCTGGCCTACGGCGCCGTGTGCGCCCTGCTGGTCGCCGGGCAGGGTCTGCCGACGCCGTGGTCGGTGATCGTCCTGCCCATCGCACTCGGCGGTCTGGCTGCCCTCGTCATGTGGTGGCGCAAGACCTACGGCTGGTGGGTCAGCGGCTATTCCCCCAAGCGCGCCCGCTGGGTGGCCTTCGGTCTGGTCGGCGTGTTCCTCGGCCTGGTCGGGCTCAGCCTCTACGGCCGCGTCGTCGGCCCGTCGTGGCTCTACCTCGTGTCCGGCGGCATCGCCTTCGTCGCCTCCATCGCCGCCAGCCGCCTGTGGCTGCGCGTGTGGCGCAAGGAGTTGGCGGAGGGCCTGAAGTGAGCCCGGTCCCGGTCTTCGACCCCGTGATCCACGCCCCCGGTCGGCTGCAGATCTGCGCCATCCTCTCGGGCGTGGACGACGCCGAGTTCGCCATGATCCGCGACCGCATCGGCGTCTCGGACTCGGTCCTGTCCAAACATCTCAAACAGCTGGAGGAGGCGGGCTACGTCGCCCTGGCCAAGGCGCCGTTCGACGGCCGCCAGCGCACCTGGATCAACCTGACCCCGGCCGGCCGAAAAGCCTTCGCCGCCCACGTCTCCGAACTCCAGCGCCTGGCCGCGATGACGGCGCCGCAGCCGATGGGGCAGGGGTTCTCGGGCTGAAGGAAGTGACAGTGCTAGTGAGCAGAAGAAACATGCGGCGCCGCCCGCCCCTCCTTGCTCACCCCTTCGCTCACTGACACTAGCACTCAGCTGTCCCCGCTTGCCTCCGCCCCTGGCCCTCCTTAAGCCAGCGCTCAAGGAGACGCCCCATGCAAGACATCCTCGACCAGCTCGAACAGCGCCGCCTGGCGGCCCGCCTCGGCGGCGGCGAGAAGCGCATCGCCAGCCAGCACGCCAAGGGCAAGCTGACCGCCCGCGAGCGCATCGAGGTGCTGCTGGACGAGGGCTCGTTCGAGGAAACCGACATGTTCGTCGAGCATCGCTCGCACGACTTCGGCATGGACAAGCAGCGCATCCCCGGCGACGGCGTGGTCACCGGCCGGGGCACGATCGGCGGGCGGCTGGTCTACGTCTTCTCCAAGGATTTCACCGTCTTCGGCGGCTCGCTCTCGGGCGCCCACGCGGCCAAGATCGTCAAGATCCAGAAGATGGCCCTGACCAACGGCGCCCCGATCATCGGCCTGTTCGACGCCGGCGGCGCCCGCATCCAGGAGGGCGTCGAGAGCCTCGCCGGCTATGCCGACATCTTCCTCCAGAACACCCTGGCCTCGGGCGTCATCCCCCAGATCAGCGTCATCATGGGCCCCTGCGCCGGCGGCGACGTCTATTCCCCCGCCATCACCGACTTCATCTTCATGGTGAAGGACACGAGCTACATGTACGTCACCGGCCCCGACGTGGTGAAGACCGTCACCAACGAGGTGGTCTCCCACGAGGACCTCGGCGGCGCCCGGGTCCACGCCGGCAAGTCCGGGGTCGCCGACGGCGCCTTCGAGAACGACCTCGAGGCCCTCAGCGAGGTCCGCCGCCTGATCGGCTTCCTGCCCCTGTCGAACCGCGAGAAGCCCCCGGTCCGCGACAGCTATGACGACCCCGAGCGCGACGAGCCCAGCCTCGACACCCTGGTCCCGGCCAATCCGAACCAGCCGTATGACATCAAGGAGTTGATCCTGAAGACGGTCGACGAAGCCGAATTCTTCGAGATCGGCCCCGATTTCGCGAAGAATATCGTCACCGGCTTCGGCCGCCTCGACGGCCAGACGGTCGGCGTCGTCGCCAACCAGCCCCAGGTCCTGGCCGGCGTCCTCGACATCGACTCCAGCCGCAAGGCCGCCCGCTTCGTGCGCTTCTGCGACGCCTTCGACATCCCTTTGGTCACCTTCGTCGACGTGCCCGGCTTCATGCCCGGCACCCGCCAGGAGTACGGCGGCCTGATCAAGCACGGCGCCAAGCTGCTGTTCGCCTACGCCGAGGCGACGGTGCCCAAGCTGACCGTCATCACCCGCAAGGCCTACGGCGGCGCCTATGACGTGATGAGCTCCAAACACCTGCGCGGCGACGTCAACTACGCCTGGCCCTCGGCCGAGATCGCCGTCATGGGCGCCAAGGGGGCGGTCGAGATCATCTTCCGCAAGGAAGCCGGCGACCCGGAAGCGCTGGCCGCCCGCGAGGCCGAGTACAAGGCCCGCTTCGCCAACCCGTTCGTGGCGGCGTCGCTGGGCTACATCGACGACGTGATCATGCCGCACGGGACGCGGCGCCGGCTGATCCGGGCGCTACGGACGCTGAAGAACAAGCAGCAGGAGAACCCGTGGAAGAAGCACGATAATATTCCGCTGTAGGTTCACCTGAGCCTCCGCTCCCCGACGGCCAGGCAGGTCTTCGCCTCACGCGCCGGCGCCGAGACCGCCCCCGCCGCCCTGGCTTCCACCCTTCCTTTCGTCATCCTCCGGCAAGCCGCGTAGCGGCGCCGACCGGGGGACCCAGCGGCGCGCGCGAGCGCGACCCTGTCGGGAGCGTCGCTGTCGAAAACAGCCAGCCTGAACAGATCGCCTTCGGCGCCGCTGGGTCCCCCGGTCTCGGCTTCGCCTCGCCGGAGGATGACCAAAGGAAAGCAAAAGGCGGGGCCGTACCTCCGCTTCACGGGCCGTCAACGACCCTCCCGGTCAGCTTCCGACAGGATCGCCCGGTTGCGTGACCGCGCCGGGCGACGCAATCTGCGGCCACATCGAGGAGAGACCCGCATGCGCTTCACCCTGACCCTTCTGGCCGCGGCCGCGATCGCCACGGCCGCGACGGCGCAGCAGTCGGCGCTCGCCAGCGTCCCTTTCGACGCCGGCCAGGCCGCCCTCAATCCGCAGACGCTCGCCGGACTGGATCACTCGATCGCCCCGCTCCGCCAGATCAGCGGATCCTGGTCGCTCACCGTCATCGGGCACGCCGACCCGTCGGAAGGGGAAGCCAAGGAAACCGACGCCCTGTCCGATCGCCGCGCCGGCGTCGTCCGGGACGCGCTGGTCGCCCGCGGCGTTCCGGCCAGTCTCATCACCACCATGGCCCGGGGCGCGTCCGATCCGGCCCCGGGTGCGACCGGCCCCGCGGATAACCGGCGCGTCGAAATCACCATCGGCCGCGGCAGCGGTTGGTGAGCGGTTCCGCCCGTGGCCGGCAGGCGCCTCGCTGAACAGGGTTCCCCCCCATGCTCACCCTCCACGCCTTCGGAAACGTCCATCCCGCCGTCCACGGCGAGACCCGCGACCTGCGCGTCCAGTGGGCGCTGGAGGAGATGGGGCTGCCCTACACCGTGCGCGGCTGGGACCATACGGCCGGCGAGACCACGGGCCCCGAGTTCTCGGCCATCAGCCCGTTCAACCAGCTCCCGCTGCTCGAGGACGACGGCCTGGTCCTGTCCGAGACCGGCGCCATCCTGATCCACCTCGCCGAGACATCCGGCCGCCTGATCCCCGCCGACGCCCGCGGCCGCGCGCGGGTGATCCAGTGGTGCCTCGTCGCCCTGTCCACCGTCGAGGGCCCGATCCAGCCGCTCAAGCTGATCGACCTCGGGGCGCTCGGCGAGCCCGGCGAGGTGCGCGGCGCCCTGACCGGCTGGACGCACCGTCTGCTCGGCAATCTGAATCGCCGCCTCGAGGGCCGGGACTGGATCGGGACCGACGACTTCACCATCGCCGACCTGCTGCTGGCCTCGGTGCTGCGCCAGCTGCGCCACACCGACCTGATGGACGGCTATCCCGAGGTGAAGGCCTTCTACGAGCGCGCCATGGCCCGTCCGGCTTGGCAGCGCACCCTCGACCTCTACGCCGAACGGCTGGGCGCCGACCGGGCGAAGATCGGATAGGCGCGATGATCGTCCTCCACGCCTTCGCCAACATGTTCCCCGGCGGCGTCGGCGAGACCAAGGACATCCGCATCCAGTGGGCGCTCGAGGAGATGGGCCTGCCGTACGAGGTCCGCGGCCTCGACTATCTGGGCGGCGAGGCCGACAGCCCCGCGTTCGCGGCGATCAGCCCGTTCAACCAGATCCCGGTGCTGGAGGATGACGGCCCCGACGGGCGTCTCATCATCGCCGAGTCCTGCGCCATCCTGATCCATCTGGCGGAAAAGTCCGGCCGCCTCATGCCCGCCGACGAGGCCGGTCGCCTCAAGGTCATCCAGTGGTGTTTCGCCGCCGCCGGCACCGTCGCGCCCGTCCTGTCGATGATCGCCATGACCGACGCCGGCTTCATGGGCCGGGACCCCGCGACACGGGACTTCCTCGTCGGCCTCGCCCACCGCTGGCTGGCCGGGCTGGAGCGCCAGCTGCAGGGCCACGACTGGATCACCGGCGACGCCTTCACAATCGCCGACATCACCTTGGCCGACGTCCTGCGCGAGATCCGCGAGACCGACCTGATGGACGGCTACCCGAAGGTGCAGGCCTTCTACCACCGCGCCTTCGCCCGTCCGGCGCGCCGCCGGGCCCGCGAACTGACCGCCGAACGGATGGGGGTAGCGGTGGAGGCCATCGCCTAACCCGCCCTTCTCCCCTTGCGGGAGAAGGTGGCCCGCGAAGCGGGTCGGATGAGGGGTCGCGCCAACGGCTGGTGATTGGCGGCCCCACCGGTCGATGACCTCTCGCCGCTCTGGCGACCCCTCATCCGTCAGCCTTCGGCTGCCACCTTCTCCCGCAAGGGGAGAAGGAACTCACCCCTCAAACGCCTCCAGGATCGGGCACGGCCCCCGTCCGCCGTCCGCGCACGCCCCCGCCAGCCGATGCAGCGCCGCCCGCGCCGCCTCCAGGTCCGCGATCCGCGCGTCCAGCTCCGTCAGCCGCCCCTGCGCCAGCGCCAGCGCCCCCGACCGGTCCTCGCCCGCGTCCAGCGCCAGCAGCTCGCCGATCTGCTCAAGGGTGAAGCCCGCCGCCTGCGCCGATCGCACAAACCGCAGCCGCCGCACGTCCTGGGCCCCATAGCGCCGGACCCCGCCGCCCGACCCGCCGCCCTCCGGCCGCGGCGGCGTCTCCAGCAGGCCGCGCCGCTGGTAGTACCGCACCGTCTCCACGCCGACGCCGCCCGCGGCCGCCAGCCGCGCGATGGTCATCTCAACCCCTGTTCCGGGCATGCCTTGACTCCGTACCATGCTACGGACCCTACATGGGGCGCGGACCGTTATCGGCAACAGGAGAAAGCCACCCCATGTCCGTCGCCCGAAAGACCGCCGTCCTCCATCGCATGGTCATGCCCGACCACATCTGCCCCTACGGCCAGAAGTCGCTCTGGCTGCTGCGCCGCAAGGGCTACGCCGTGCAGGACCATCACCTGAAGACCCGCGAGGAGACCGACGCCTTCAAGGCCGTGCACGGGGTCAAGACCACGCCCCAGACCTTCATCGACGGGGTTCGCATCGGCGGCCACGACGATCTGCGCCGCTTCTTCGGCGAAAAGGTCCCCGGGCCCGGCGCGACCAGCTACACGCCGGTGCTGGTGGTGTTCGCCGTCGCGGCCCTGATCGCCGCGGTGGTGGTCTGGTGGCGCGACGGATGGGTGGTGGCCAGCTTTCCGCCGACCTTCATCGCCGTGGCCATGTGTCTGCTGGCCATGCTGAAGCTGCAGGACGTCGAGAAATTCTCGACCATGTTCCTCAACTACGACCTGCTGGCGCGCCGCTGGGTCCCCTACGGCTACATCTACCCCTTCGCCGAGCTCGGCGCGGGCGTGCTGATGCTGGCCGGCGTCCTGACCTGGCTGTCGGCCCCCGTCGCCCTGTTCATTGGCGGCGTCGGCGCGGTCTCGGTGTTCAAGGCCGTCTACGTCGACAAGCGCGAACTGAAATGCGCCTGCGTCGGCGGCTCCAGCAACGTCCCCCTCGGCTTCGTCTCCCTGACCGAGAACCTGATGATGATCGCCATGGCCGTGTGGATGCTGGCCATGCACTGACGTCCCCTGACGATCGGCGCGGCCGGGGCTGCGCCGGCGGCGCGGCCGTGGTCTCTTGCGCCCGGGAGACCTCGTCATGATCCGCGCCTTGCTGCTCGCCCTCGCCCTGTCGCTCGCCCTGCCGGTCGGCGGCGAGGCCTGTCCGCGCCCGATCGATGGTCCCGGCGAACGGATCGCCGAGGGACGCTGGGCCACGGTCGCCGTCGCCACCGTCGTCGCCGTGGAGTCGCAGGCGCCGGAGCGGCCCAATCGCGCCTTCACCGCCGAGTTCCGCATCGACCGGGTGGTCGAGGGCCATCCGCAGGGCGGACGGCTGCGGATGCGGCACGAGGAGCGCACCGAATGCCCGCGCGTCCTGCCCCTGCCGGTCGAGGGCGAGGCGTGGGCGGTCTATCTGGAGTGGGACGCGCGCGGCGACGGGCCGGTGACCGACGCCTGGCCGCTGACCTGGGCTCGCCGCCTCGACCCCCGCTTCGGCGGCCGCGCCGACGCCGATATCCGTGACCTGGAGGCGCCGCGGCGGTGACGAGCCCAGGTTCGTGCTGACAATCCGACGCCTGTCTTCATACTTTCGGGAACAAAAGTCTGCCGTTCCAGCGACTTGCGAAAAACCCAGCGTCATGAACCCGCCGCAGGGGCGGGGTGCCGTACACTGGTCCTTCGTGTCGCCCGGTCTTTGGCAACCGAACCCGCCCCGCCGCCGAAGCGGACGCTTCGGACGCAGTGCACTCTGTGGACTCTATGCACTCTATGGACGCGAATTTCGGCTTATTACCCGGGTGAAATCGGCCCTCCGACCAGCGCCGCCCGCTCCTCCGCCGTCAGCATCCGCCACTTGCCCTCCGGCAGGTTGTCCAGCTTCAGCGGCCCGATCCTGACCCGGATCAGGTCCACGACCTCCAGATCGACCATCTCGCACATCCGCCGGATCTGCCGGTTGCGCCCCTCGCGCAGGACGAATTTCAGCCGGTGCGACTCCATCCGGCTGACGTAGGCCGGGCGCAGCTGGCGCCCGTCCAGCATCAGGCCGTGACGCAGGATCTTCAGCTTCTTCTCGGTGATGTCGCCGGTCACCCGGACCAGATATTCCTTGTCCAGATCGGACTCCGGCCCGATCACCGCCTTGGCCACCACCCCGTCTGACGACAGCAGCAACAGCCCGCGCGAATCCTCGTCCAGCCGTCCGATCGGGGGCAGGGAGACCTCGTCCGCGGGCGTCGGGCCCTCGCCGACGCGGTTATTGTCGGTGACCAGCCGGACCGCCGGGAGCTTGTTCGGCTCCGGCTGACCGGAGACGTAGCCCATCGGCTTGTGGATCATGAGGGTGACGCCCTCGGCCAGCGCCGCCGTCGCCCGCGCGTTCAGCGTCAGCGTCTGCCCCGGCTGCAGCTTACGGCCCGCGTCGGTGACCACCTCGCCGTCGACGGACACCAGTCCCTCGGCGATCAGCGCATCCGCCTCGCGCCGCGAACAGATGCCCGACTGGCCCATGAACTTGTTCAGCCGGACGGGCTCGTCCCCCTGGTAGGTCCTGGAAAGGCTCATCGCACCCGCCGGAACAGCAGCGTCAGATTCTCGGCCGGCATCTCCACCCGCCGCGTCAGAGCCAGCCCTTCCGCCTTGGCTGCCGACGCCACGGCCTCGCGGTCGCGCAGGCCCCACGCCGGGTCCCGGCTCTTCAGGCTCTCGTCGAAGGCGGCGTTGGACGGCGCCAGCGGAACCTCCGCCTCCCGATACGGCCCATAGGTCGCCAGCAGCCCCCCGACCGGCAACACCCGCCGCGCCAGCCGCATCAGCCCCTCCGTCGCCGCCCACGGGCTGATGTGGATCATGTTGATGCAGACCACCGCCCCGAACGGCCCCTCCGGCCAGGTCGCCTCGTCCAGCACGTCCAGCGCCAGCGGGGCCCGCAGATTGGGCAGGTCCGCCGCCTCCGCCCAGGCCGCGATGCTGGCCCGCGCCTCGGCCGACGGGTCGCTCGGCTGCCACTCCAGCCCGGGCAGGGCGCCGGAGAAGGCGGCGGCGTGCTCGCCCGACCCGGCGGCGATCTCCAGCACCTCGCCCCGCGCCGGCAGGTGGGACTTCAGCACCTCCAGAATCGGCCCGGTGTTCCGCTGGACGGCGGGCGAGGAGAGGGCTCCCCGGGGAGTCGCTCTGACTGGATCCATGGTCTGCATGGCGGCTCCGATACCCCGCGCCGCCGCCCGCCGCGACCGGAATTATGCAGGCGAGGGGGCGGCCGCGCCTCGCAAGAGGTTGAAAGTTGCAGCGGTTGACCTTGCGTCCGCTTCAATGTCATTCCGGCTGAAACATTGCGTGATCTGCGCATGGGAGCGCCACGGCGGCGTCAGATCGCCGGGCCACGTTCAGGAGAGTTCGAGTGACCGCATCCGCCATCCCCGGCCTTCATCCGGCCCCGACCGACCACGCCGGCCTCGTCGCCTGGGTCGAGCAGATCGCCGCCCTGACCAAACCGGCCCGCGTTCACTGGTGCGACGGCTCGCAGGCCGAGAAGACGGCCATCGTCGCCGACCTGATCGCCAAGGGCACGCTCAAGGAACTGGACCAGACCAAGCGTCCGGGCTGCTACTACGCCGCCTCGGACCCGAAGGATGTCGCCCGCGTCGAGAGCCGCACCTTCATCTGCCCGGCCAATGAGATCGACGCCGGCCCGACCAACAACTGGGCCGACCCCGCCGAGATGCGCACCCGCCTGAACAGCCTGTTCGACGGCTGCATGGCCGGCCGCACCATGTACGTCGTGCCCTTCTCCATGGGCCCGCTGGGTTCGAAGATCAGCGCCCTCGGCGTCGAGATCACCGACAGCGGCTACGTCGCCGTGTCGATGGGCATTATGACGCGGATGGGCAAGCCGGCGCTGGACGTGCTCGGCTCCGACGGCGTCTTCGTCCCCGCCGTGCACACCTTGGGCGCGCCCCTCGCCGAAGGCCAGGCCGACGTGCCGTGGCCTTGCAACGAGGAGAAGTGGATCGTCCACTTCCCCGAGACCCGCGAGATCTGGTCCTACGGCTCGGGCTACGGCGGCAACGCCCTGCTGGGCAAGAAATGCTACGCCCTGCGCATCGCCTCGGTCATGGCCCGCGACGAGGGCTGGCTGGCCGAGCACATGCTGATCCTCAAGCTGACCGATCCGAAGGGCCGCGCCAAATACGTCGCCGCCGCCTTCCCCTCGGCCTGCGGCAAGACCAACCTGGCCATGCTCCAGCCGAGCCTGCCGGGCTGGAAGGCCGAGACCATCGGCGACGACATCGCCTGGATGCGCATCGGCGACGACGGCCGCCTCTACGCCGTCAACCCTGAGGCCGGCTTCTTCGGCGTCGCCCCCGGCACCAGCCGCAACACCAACGGCAACGCCCTGGCCACCCTGGCGACCAACACCGTCTTCACGAACACGGCCCTGACCGCCGACGGCGACGTCTGGTGGGAAGGCCTGACCAAGGAAGCGCCGGAGGGTCTGACCAACTGGAAGGGCCGGCCGCACGACCCGTCGTCGGGCGAGCCCGCCGCCCATCCGAACGCCCGCTTCGCCGCGCCTGCCGGCCAATGCCCGGCCATCGCCGCGGAATGGGAGGACCCGAAGGGCGTGCCCATCGACGCCATCCTGTTCGGCGGCCGCCGCGCCTCGGCCGTGCCGCTGGTCACGGAGGCCTTCGACTGGGACCATGGCGTCTTCATGGGCTCGTCGGTGGCCTCGGAAGGCACCGCCGCGGCCGAGAACAAGGTCGGCGAGCTGCGCCGCGATCCCTTCGCCATGCTGCCGTTCTGCGGCTACAACATGGGCGACTACTTCGCCCACTGGCTGTCGATGAAGGACCGCACCGACGCCGCGAAGCTGCCGCGCCTCTACTTCGTCAACTGGTTCCGCAAGAACGAGGACGGCAAATTCGTCTGGCCCGGCTTCGGCGACAACGCCCGCGTCCTCAAGTGGATCGCCGAGCGCCTCGACGGCGAGGCCGAGGCGGCCGACACGCCGGTGGGCCGTGTTCCGACGCCGGGATCGCTGGACTTGTCGGGTCTCAACCTGTCCGAGGCCGATCTGTCGACCCTGCTCGACGTCGACGCCGATGTCTGGGCCGAGGAGGCCGCGCTGATCCCCGCCTTCTACGAGCGGTTCGGGGAGCGGCTGCCGGCGGCCCTGTGGGACCAGCACGCCGCCCTGACGGCCCGCATCGAGGAAACCCGCGCCGCCGCCATCGCCGCGGAGTAGGGGCGCTCAAGCCGCGAGCACCGCGCGGCGAGCGATAGCGCCTTGCAAAACTGGTCCGGGCGGTCGATCTGATCGCCCGTGACCTCTTCCCCGGATGTGATCGTCATCGGCGCCGGCGTGCTCGGCCTGAGCACCGCCGCCGAGCTGGCCGGCCGGGGCCATGCCGTGACTGTGGTCGACCCCGGCGGAGCCAATGCCTCTTCCATAGCCGCCGGCATGCTGGCGCCGGCGCTGGAGGCCCTTCTCGACGACGTCGACCCCGAACGCGCGGCTCTGCTGAAGCGGGCCCGCGACCTGTGGCCTGCCTTCGCTGAAAGCCACGGCCTGACGCTGCACCGCGAAGGCGCCGAATGGCGCGGCCCCGATGCCCCGGCCGCTGTCGCCCGCCTGAAAGCGCTCGGCTTCGAGGCCAAGGCCGGGAAGGACGCGCTGATTACGCCGGACGACTGGCGGATCGAGCCTGCGACGGCCCTGGCCGGGCTGGGCCGAACGCCCGGTGTAGCCGTAGCCAAGGGCCGCGTGGCGCGCCTGAGCGGCGACGCGCGTCGCTGGCGGGTCGAGACCGGCGACGGCCGCAGCTGGTTCGCGCCGACGGTTGTGCTGGCCACCGGCGCGGCCGCCGCGATCGCGGGCCTTCCTGGGCGGGTCGCGGCCCTCGTGGATGCGATCGAGCCGATCCGGGGCCAGCTGACCCATGTGGCCATGGACCCGCCCGCCCGAACCGTGCGGGCGCCGGGCCTCTATATTGCGCCGATGGCCGGCGGCGCGGTTGTCGGGGCGACAATGGAGCCGGGCCGCCGCGATCTTGAGCCCGATCTCGAGGAGGCGCGGTCGCGAGTCGAGGCCGGGCTGGCGCTGCTGCAAGCGTCGGCCGAGCCGGGCCTGACCCGGGTTGGCGTGCGCGGCGCGTCGCCGGACGGCCTGCCCCTGGCGGGGCCTTCGGGAGAGCCCGGCCTGCACCTCGCGCTCGCTCCCCGCCGCAACGGCTGGCTGCTCGGCCCGCTCGTCGCCGCCGTTGTGGCCGATGGGATCGAGGGCGCGGCGCCCGTGCCGGACGCCGCCGCCCTCGATCCGCTCAGATTCGGCTGATCAGTCGGCCGGCGGCGGGTTGAAGCGGATGGCGATGTTGACCCGCGACCCCTCGGCGGCCCCGTTCACCGTTCGTGGGGCGATCTGGAAATACCGCGTCAGACCTTCCGCCGCCCGGCCGAAGCCGTAGTTCCCGGGCGTCTCTCCGGCCACGTTGCAATCGGCGACGCGACCGTTCGGCTGGACCAGGCAGTTCAGCGTGACCAGACCGCCGACCCCGGCCCTCAGGGCGCGGTCCGGATAGGCCCGCATCAGCTGCTCCGCCGAAGGTTGGCGAACCCAACGCGGGCTGGTGATCACCGCCGGCGGCTGCGGCCTGACGACCGTCGGCGCGACGTCCACCACCGGTTCCGGCGCCTTGTGGTCGAAGGTCAGGGTCGAGCCTTCGGCCGGGTCGTCGCCCTGGACTGTGGCCAATACCTCATCGGTCTGCGGGGGCGCCGGCAGTTCGTTGAAGCGGGTGGTGGGCGGCGTCGGTCTGTCCTCGGCCGGAACCGGCTCCGGCGGCTTCGGGATCGGCCTGACCAGATCGACGACCGTGATGGGGCCCTCGTCCAAAACCGGCGGCGCGAGTTCGAACCGTTGGTAGTACAGGGCCACGCCCAGACCGATGTGGCCGGCGGCGACGACCGCCACGGCGATCCAGGTCGTTCGGGTGAAGCGCGGCGTCCTGCGTTCGTTGTAGTCGAAGGGGCTCACCAGTCCGGGGCCGTCCGCGGTTCTGATCATCATGGCCGTCATCCCTGTCGTTCGCCGCCCCCGCAGCGTTCCACGGCCAAGTTGAGCGCTTCCGTTGGGGCAGCTTTTGGGCGAGCTTCGCCATGAAACGGACACGGCCGGACCTGCGCCAAAGGTTAAGGGTCTGTGGACGACGGTTTCGATGTTAGGATTTGATTAACCACGAAGCCGCAGCGTCATAGGCATGAACATCGGAGCGATTCCATCCTCTGGCGGGGTCGAGGCGGCGATCCGGCGCGCCTCGAGCGCGACCGGCGTGGACGCCGATTTTCTGATGAAGACGGCGCGGCGAGAAAGCGCCATGAATCCCTCGGCGCGTGCCCGCACCTCCTCGGCTGCCGGGCTGTTCCAGTTCATTGAACAGACCTGGCTCGGCACGGTGAAGGCTCATGGCGCCAAGCACGGCTACGGCCAGTACGCCGACCTGATCCACCGGGGCTCGGATGGGCGGTGGCGAGTCGACGGGTCGGCCCGGAACGTCGTGCTGGACCTGCGTTTCGATCCCCAGGCCGCCTCCACGATGGCGGCGGAACTGACCGCCTCGAACGCCGCCTACCTTCGGGGCCGGACCGGCCGGGAGCCGGGCGCAGGCGATCTTTATGCGGCGCATTTCCTCGGTCCCGCCGGGGCGGCCCAGCTGATGGAGGCCCTCGAGCGACGGCCGGGAATGAGCGCGGCCTCGATCTTTCCCGAAGCGGCCTCGGCCAACCGTTCGATCTTCTTCCGCGACGGCCGCGCGGCGACGGTCGCGGAGGTTCACGCCAACCTGCAGCGTACGGCCGGGGAGGGCGCTCCCGCGGCCTCGGCCGGCTCGGCCCCGGCGGCGCCCGCACTGTCGGAGCGGGACCAGATGCTCGCCGCCCGCCTGGATCGCCTGAAGCAGGACCAGAGCCTGCTTGCCTTGCTGCTGGGGCAGGACGGCGGCGGCAAGGGCGGCGGCTTCGGCGGGGCCTTCGCGCCTGAAGGCAACTCGAGCGTCTGACCGCGAATCCCGCGATGGTAAACGGCCCGTTAGGGATGGCCGTTCAATGCTGGGCGGCAAAGCCTGAGCCAGAGCGCCCGACATGACCGCCTACCGCGCCCGCCTGACCGAAACCGACATCCGCCGGCTGATCAAGGCCACGGACGACGACGAGCGCGCCGCGGCCGCCCACAAGCTGTGCCGCAACATGGACAAGGCTGAACTGACCGGCGAGGAGCGCGAGGCGGCGCAAAAGATCCTGCGCATGCTGGCGCACGATGCGGCGGAGCTGGTGCGCCGCGCCATGGCGGTGACGCTGAAATCGTCCGATCTGATTCCCCGCGATGTTGCGCGCCGGCTGACCGCCGACGTGGACAGCGTGGCGCTCCCGCTGATCAATTTCTGCCCGGCCTTCACCGACGAGGACCTGATCGAGATCGTCCAGGCCGGGTCGGCCCTGCGCCAGGTCGCCGTCGCGGCGCGGCCGGCGGTCGGACGCGACGTGGCCACGGCGGTGGCCGAACTGGGCTGCGAACAGGCCGTCAGGACGCTGGCCGCGAACGACCACGCCGACATCGCCGAGGCGGCGCTGGGCCGCTGCGTCGACCGATTCGGCGCCTCGCCGGAGATCGTCGCCGCCATCGCCTACCGCCAGGTGCTGCCGCTGTCGGTGTCCGAGCGGCTGGTCGAACTCGCCTCCGACGCAGTGCGGGAACATCTGGTCACGCGCCACGCCGTCGCCCCCGAGACCGCCATTCGCCTCGCCGTCTTCGCCCGCGAGCGGGCCACTGTCGATCTGGTCGATCAGGCGTCGAACCACGCCGACCTGGCCGCCTTCGCCGCGGGGCTGAACGCCCGGCGGGCGCTGACCGGCTCCCTGTTGCTGAGGGCGCTCGCGCGGGGGCAGATGGCGCTGTTCGAATATGGCCTGGCGGAGTTGGCCGGGACGCCCCACCCGCGGGCCTGGCTGATGATCCACGACGCCGGACCGCTCGGGCTGAAGGCGATCTATGACCGCGCCGGCCTGCCGCCCCGGCTGTTCCAGGCGTTCCGCGCCGGCGTCGACACCTGGCGAGCGCTGCAGGCCGAGGGCGTGGACACCGCCGGTGACGAATTCCGTCAGCAGATGCTGCAACGTTTCCTGACCCAGCGACCGAACGCGCCGCGCGAGGACCTGGCCTATCTGATGGAGCGGCTGGACCAGGAGCCGACGCCGGCCCGCGCGTCGATCGGCGCCGCCGCCTGAATTGAAAACGCCCGCCGGCGGCGGGCGCTTCATCATACGGTTGGAGGGGTCAGCCGAGGTGGTCGGCCACGCCCGCTTCGAGACTTTCGGCCAGCGCGCGCCCGATCGGGTGGTCGTCGGTCTGAATCTGGTCGCGAACCACGGCCTTGATGGCGTCGACGTGGGCGTCGATGAGGGCCCGGGGCGCAGCCATGCGCTTGGCCGGATCGTCCATCATCTTGCACAGCGAGGCGGCCAGGCGGGTCACCAGCGGATACTGGTAGGTGGCCCCAAGACCCTTCAGGTCGTGGGCGCGGAAATACAGGGTCTCGGCGGTCGCGGCGTTATAGCCCTGGCCTCGGATGTCGGCCTGGGCGCTGTCCAGCTTGACGATCTCGTCCTGGAGCCACTGGCCAAACTGCGAGGACATCGCCTTCAGGGCCTCTTCGGCCTTGGCGATGGCGTTCGCGTCAATGCCGCCGAAGGCGCCGCCGACCTTGAGGCGCAGCGTGTTGGGCGGGCGGATGACCTGGGCGGAATTGCTCACGGGCGAGCTCCTGAAGACGAACCGCCTTAATAGTGAGGGGACAGGTTTAAGAACCGGTGCACATCATCAGGAGGCGAATTGCTCCGCCAGCACACGCTCCTCGAACGAACGTCCGGCGTCGAACAACATGGTCAGGGCGATGTCTCGGCGCTCGCGCACCTCGACCCGCGTGACCTCGCGCACTTCGAAACTGTCGGCGGTGGCGCTGACCGGGCGCTTGTCGGATTCCAGCACCTCGAAACAGACCCGGGCCGTGTGCGGGAGCAGGGCGCCGCGCCAGCGCCGGGGCCGGAAGGCGCTGATCGGGGTGAGGGCCAGGACCCGCGCGTCCAGCGGGATGATCGGACCGTGGGCGGACAGGTTGTAGGCCGTCGATCCGGCCGCGGTGGCCACCAGGCAGCCGTCGCACGACAGCTCTTCCAGCCGCACCCGGTCGTCGACGGTGATGCGCAGCTTGGCGCTCTGCCGCGTCTGGCGCAGCAGCGAGACTTCGTTGATGGCCAGGCCGGTCCGCACGGCGCCCTCGCCGGTCCAGGCGTCCATCTGCAGCGGGTGGATGACGGCGCGCCCGGCGGTGGCGAGGCGCTCTGGAAGATCGTCCTCGTTGTAGTCGTTCATCAGGAATCCGACGGATCCGCGGTTCATGCCGAACACCGGGGTGCGCCGCTGCAGATTGGCGTGCAGCGTCTCGAGCATGAAGCCGTCGCCGCCGAGGGCGACGATCACGTCGGCCGACGCCGGATCCGCCGACCCGTACAGGTCGATCAGCCGGTCGCGCGCCGCCAGGGCCTCGGGACGGTCAGAGGCGGCGAAGGCGATGCGAATATCCGGTCGGGTCACGCGCCTACGCAAGCCGAGCGGGCAGGCGAAGTCAAACGGCCGTGGATCAGCCCTTGATCAGCGCCCGGAAAGATCGCGCCGCCGAGGTCGGCGACAAGGCCCCTCGCAGCCAGACCCGCTCGCCGGCGTCGCCCGGGAATCCGTCATTGAGCAGGCGGATCTCGGCGAGCAGGGCCGGATAGACCGCCCGATCCACGCCCACGGAGGCGCAGGCGTAGAAGAGCGCCTCGGGCGTCCTGGCTTCGAGGGCCTGACGAACCTCCGCCACGGTGAATCCGCCCAGGGTGGCGAGGGCGTGGACGAACAGGCCCAGGCGCCGTTCGCGCACCGCCCGGATCAGATAACCCGCCCGCAGTTGTCCGGCCGCCTGGAGTTTGGCAACGAGCCGCCGCTCCATCTCGTCCCGGTCGGGGTCGTTGGCCGGGGCGGGCGCCATCGTCTGGGTCCGGGCGTCATAGACCGCCTGCTCAATAACCGGCGCCAGCTTCCGCTCGTCGACCTGGAATCGGGCGCAGATCGACTGACGCAGGGCGACGCCGACCCATTCGTACATCTGCTCGGCCAGTTGCGCCGTCAGGCGCGGATGGCGGGTCAGGGGCCCGCGCAGGGCGGCCACCCGGCGGGACTGCTCCACCAGCCGGCGGATGCCGTCCGCGCTGATCTCTGCCGTGCGGTTGAAGGCGAGGGCGGTGAGGGTGGCGGGTTCACCCCGATCGATGATGGCGTCGGCGACCCGGCCGCCGAGGTGCGGCCGGCGGGCGATCTCGATCTGGTGTTCGAGGGTGGCCTCGACCAGCACGCGCAGCAGGTCGTCGTCCTGGAGGATCGGACTGGCGGCGAGGATCGGACGGGCGATCTCGATTTCGTCCAGGGCGAGGACGTTGATCAGGGCGGGCGGGGCCCAGTCGGCCTGGGCCAGGCGTCCGGACAGCAGCTTGCGCACGTCGCGCTCCGCCTGCCGGGCCAGCGTCAGGAAGATTTCGCTCAGGACGGGGGACAGTTCGCCGGTCGGAGGGCGCGCGTCGCACAGCGCCACCACGCCCAGCAGCAACCGCTCGCGCGAGCCAGGGCTGGGGTTGCGCGCCAGCGCCAGCAGGTCCGGATAGGCCGGCGGCGAGGCCAGGGGAGGGGAGCGGAGTTGAGCGACGGTCAAGGGCGTCTCCGGCGCGCCGACGATTCGGCTCCGTGAAGCGTAGCGGCAGCCCGCTAAGGCAGGGTTAACGGAAGCTGAATCTTGACGGCGGCCCGTCCCGGCGCGAGCGTGCGCCGCCGCACACAACCATGAGGACGCAGACCATGGCCGACGGAACCACCGCTTCGCTGAAATCGCGGGTCTCGGACGCCGAGTGGAACGCCCGCGTCGAGCTGGCCGCCCTCTATCGGCTGGTGGCGCTGCACGGTTGGGACGACATGATCTTCACCCACATCTCGGCCCGCGTGCCGGGGCCGGAGAAGCATTTCCTGATCAACCCCTATGGCTTCTATTTCGAGGAGATGACGGCGTCCTGTCTGGTCAAGGTCGATCTGGAAGGGAACATCGTCCAGGAGACGACCAGCTTCATCAATCCCGCTGGTTTCACCATCCATTCCGCGATCCACGCGGCGCGAGAGGACGCCCACTTCGTCATCCACCTGCACACCGTCGCGGGCGTCGGCGTGGCGGCGCAGCAGGAGGGCCTGCTGCCGCTCGGCCAGAACGCCTGTTTGCTGCAGGAGCAGGTCGCCTACCACGGCTATGAAGGGCTGGCGCTGAACCATGACGAGCGCGAGCGGCTGGTGGCGGATCTGGGCGACAAGCCGCTGATGCTGCTGCGCAATCACGGCACGCTGGCCGTCGGTCAGACGGCGGCGCAGGCGTGGATCGGCATGTTCTTCCTCGAGCGGGCCTGCGCCCAGCAGGTCGCGGCGCTGTCTGGTGGTCGGGAGCATGTGCTGCTGGCCCCCGACGCAGCCCAGGCGGAGACCCGCGAACAGGGCAGGGGCATCGGCTTCGTCGCGGCCCTGGCCTGGCCGGGCGCCCTGCGAATGCTTGACCGGAGATCACCGGGCTACGACGTGTGAGCCGCGCGGGCGGACTGCTGATCGGACTGGCGGTCGCGGCCCTCGCCTCGCCTGCGGCGGCGGGCGCCTGGACCCGGTCCAAGGGCAAGGCCCTCGTCATCGTCAAATTCGAGCAGATGACCGCGGATCAGGGCTTCGATCCCGACGGCGGGCTCGCCGACCTGCCGGCCGAGCGGCGGGACACCGCGCTCGGCGTTTTCGCGGAGTATGGCCTGACCGAACGGGTGACGCTCCAGTTCAAGGGCGACTGGCAGTCAGGAGAGGACGCCTTCGTCGACTATGAGGGTCGCGGCCCGATCGAGCTCGGGGTCACGTGGCAGGCCTGGCGTAACGATCAGACGGCCGGCAGCCTCTACGTCGGGTACGCCGACGGCGGAGAAGGCCGTAACGCCGGCTATGCCGCCCCCGGCGAAGGCGACAGCGACTGGGAGGTGCGGCTTTCGGTGGGCCGCAACTTCACCAGCGGACCGGACACGGCTCCCCGGCGATCGTTCGTTGAAGCGCAGGCGGCCCGGCGGATGCGGCAAGGCCTGCCCGACGAGACGCGCCTCGATTTCACCTATGGCGTTCACCTCGGCGACGACTGGTTGCTGCTCAACCAGGCCTTCGGCGGGATGGCGGATGGGGGCGGCCCGCGCTGGCTGTCGGTGGAGACGTCGGTCGTTCGTCATTTCGGCGACTGGAGCGTCCAGGCCGGCTGGCGGCAGGCGATCCTGGGCCGGGAAACGCCGCGTTCAGGCGGCCTGACCGTGGCCCTGTGGCGAAGGTTCTAGTCTCCCGCGAAAATGCAGCTTGGCCTAGACTACGGTTGAGCTTGGCGCTAACTCGTCCTTGCGCCGGAGGGGCGCGGGGGAGTCTCCTATGAAAAGAGTAGCGATCGCGCTTGCCGCGACACTGGCGCTTGGCGCCTGCACCACGACCGAGCGCGTCAGCGTTACACAACCGGGCGACCGGGCCATGACCTGCACGGAGCTGCGGGACCAGTTCGCGAAGCTGGATGAAATTCGCCGCGACGGCCAGAGCGACCAAGGTGTCAACGCCGCCAACGTGGGCGCGGTCCTGTTCTTCTGGCCAGCGGCCGTCGGCAACTACTTTTCGGCCCGGGATGCGATCGAGGTCGCGGAACGCCGCCGCGAACACCTGATGACCATCTACAACGACAAGAACTGCGACAGCCCGGCCAACGCCAACCTGATGGTGCAGGTGCCGGAAGCGCTGCTCACGCCCGTCGGCCGCGGCATGCACTGACCGAAAGGGTCTCGACCCTGCTGGGCCCCGTCGGAAACGGCGGGGCCCTTGTCGTTTCAGAGTGCGATTTGACGCACCTGCGGGCGACGGATTTCCAAAGGCCAAGCGTTGCACAGACTTTAGTTGCGTCGACGGCGGGAGCCGCTAAGTCGGCTCGTCCCTCGCCCGGAGCCTGCGCCGCGTGATCAAACGCCACTTCTTCCTCGTCGCCGCCGCCGTCCTGCTCGGCCTGATGGTCGTGGCCGTGATCCTGCGCATCGCCTTCGCCAGCGACGAGAAGGGCGCCGGACCGGGCGGTCGCGGGGGACCCGGCGGCGGGCGAGGCCAGACGGTCTCGGAGGCCGTGGCCACGCCGCGCCAGTTCAGCGACGAGATTCGGGTCCTGGGCGTGGCCCGGGGGCGGCGCTCGGTCAACATCACCTCCTCGACCAGCGAGCTGATCACCCACGTGCTGTTCACCGACGGGCAGCGGGTCGCCGCCGGCACGCCCCTGGTCGAACTTCAGGCGCGCGAGGAGGACGCCGGCATCATCGAGGCCCGGGCTCGTGCGGAGCAGGCCCAGCGCCAGTACGACCGCTACAAGGAACTGGCCGATCGTGGCATCGCGCCGCGGGCCACGGCCGAGCAGTATCTGTCCGAACTGCAGACCGCCCGCGCCTCGCTGACGGCGGCGCAGGCCCGGCGCGGCGACCGCGTCATCCGGGCGCCGTTCGCCGGCGTTCTGGGGCTCAGCACCGTGACCGCGGGAACGCTGGTCAATCCCGGCGCGGTCATCACCACGCTGGACGACACCGCCGTGATCCGGGTCGATTTCCCGGTTCCGGAACGGTATCTCGGCGTCCTGCGCACGGGGACGCCGATCACCGCTACGGCCGACGCCTTCGGCGAACAGACCTTCGGCGGCCGCATCGCCCTGATCGACACCCGGGTCAACGAGCAGACCCGCTCGGCCACGGCCCGCGCCGAGATTCCGAACCCCGGCGGGCGTATCCGGCCTGGCATGCTGGTGCGGGTCGCCGTGCAGCAGGGTGTGCGCACGTCGCCGGCGGTGCCGGAGGCGGCGGTGCAGTACGAAGGCGACGGCGCCTTCGTGTACCGCATTGCGCGGGGCGAGCGCGGCACGACGGCCCAGCGGGTCGAGGTCGAGACCGGCGCCGTCGAAGGCGGCTTCGTTGAAATCCTGTCGGGGCTGGACGCCGGCGACCGCGTGGTCGGCTCCGGCCTGAACCGCATCCAGCCCGGCGCTCCTGTGCGCGTGGCCGGCGCCCGGACCGCGGCTCCGACGAAGGGCGCGCGGCCATGATGCTCTCGGACGTCGCCGTCCGGCGTCCCGTCTTTGCGGCGGTGGCGGCGATCGTGCTGTGCGTGATCGGCGCGGCGGCCTTCTTCTTCCTGCCCGTGCGGGAATTGCCGGACGTCGACCCGCCGATCGTTTCGATCAGCACCTCCTACGCCGGCGCCTCGGCCGAAGTCATCGAGAGCCGGATCACCGAGCCGATCGAACAACAGATCGCCGGCATCCAGGGCGTCGAGCGGATCAACTCGACCAGCCGTGACGGCCGCTCCAACGTCTCGATCGAATTCTCGCTGGACCGGGACATCGACGCCGCCGCCAACGACGTGCGCGACCGGGTCTCGCGCGTCGTGGGCCGTCTGCCGGACCAGGCGGACCCGCCGACGGTGGCCAAGGCGGACACCGACAGCCAGCCGATCATGATCCTGTTCCTGCGCTCCAGCACGATGGATCGCCTGGCGCTGACCGACTACGCCGACCGGTATCTGATAGACCGGCTGGCGACCGTGCCGGGCGTGGCCCAGGTGCAGATCTACGGCGAGCAGCGCTATTCGATGCGCATCTGGCTCGACCCGGCGGCGCTGGCCGCGCGCGGCCTGACCGTCAACGACGTCGAGAGCGCCCTCACCAGCCAGAACGTCGAACTGCCGGCGGGTACGCTGGAGTCGGGGCAGAAGGACTATACCGTCCGGGTCGCCCGCACCTACGCCCGCGCAGAGGATTTCCGGCAGCTGCCGATCGGCACCGGCGGCTCGGCGACCGCGGCGACGACTCAGGGCGGCCAACCCGCGAGTGCGGCAGCGCTGCCGAGCGGCGCCACGGGCGCCATCCAAGGCTCGGCCAGTTATGTCACCCGCCTGGGCGATATCGCCCGGGTCGAGGAGGCGCCAGCGGAGGACCGGCGTCTGTTCCGCGGCAACGGACTGGATCAGATCGGCCTGGCCATCACGCGTCAGGCCCAGTCGAACGACCTCGCCATTTCCGACGGCGTCGAGGCGATGCTGGAGAGCATCCGCCCCAGCCTGCCGCCGGGCGTCGAACTAGTCGTGGGTTCGGACAACTCGGTGTTCACCTCGCATGCGATCGACGAGGTGTGGATCACGATCGGCATATCCCTGGCGCTGGTGGCGCTGGTGAATTTCATCTTCCTGGGCACGCTGCGGGCGGCCTTCATCCCGTCGATCGTGGCCCCGATCTGCCTGCTGTCGACGTTCATCGTGCTGGCCCCGCTCGGCTTCTCGCTGAATCTGCTGACCCTGCTGGCCCTGGTGCTGGCCATTGGGCTGGTGGTCGACGACGCCATCGTGGTGACCGAGAACATCCAGCGCCGCCTGGACCACGGCGAGCCGCCGCTGGTGGCGGCCGAGCGAGGCGCCCGCCAGGTGTTTTTCGCCGTGGTGGCGACGACCATCGTGCTGCTGTCGGTGTTTGCGCCGCTGCTGTTCCTGCCGGGCTATGTCGGGCGACTGTTCGTCGAGCTGGCTGCGGCCATCGCGGCGGCGGTGGCGTTCTCGGCCTTCCTGGCGCTCAGCCTGTCGCCGATGCTGGCCTCGAAGATCCTGCGTCCGGCGGCAGGCAGCGGCTGGCTCGCGCGCAAGGTCGACCGCGCCATGGATGCGCTGAAGAACTCATACCGGAACTCGCTTGAGGCCCTGCTGGGCCGCCGCATCGCGGTCTTCGGCGTCGGCGCGCTGATCCTGCTGGTGGCGGGCGGCGCCGCGGCGATGTTCTTCACCCTGCCCAACGAACTGGTGCCGGACGAGGACCGTGGACGGGTCACGATCCGGGTCCAGGGCCCTGAAGGCGCCGGTTTCGACTACACGCGCCGGATCATGCTGGGGCTGGAACCGATCCTCGCGGAGTATTCCCAGGCCGGCGAGGTCGACAGCTATCTGATCTCCGCACCCGGCTTCGGCGGCGGCAGCTTCAACTCGGGCAATGCGGTGCTGACGTTGAAGGACTGGTCTGAGCGGGAACGCTCGGCCGACGAGATCGCGCAGGACCTGAACGGCAAACTGCGCGGCCAGACCGACGCCCAGGTCAACGCCTCCGTGCCCGGCGCTTTCCAGCGCGGCGGCGGCAACTCCAACTCGGTCGAAATGGTCGTCACCGGCGCCGAATACGACGAAATCTACACCTGGCTGCAACCGGTGTTGGCGGCGGCCTTGCAGAACCCCGGCTTCTCGCGGCCCCGGCTCAACTATGAACCGAACGCGCCGCGTCTGCTGGTCGATGTCGATCCCGAGAAGGCGGCGGCCCTCGGCGTATCGTCACAGGCGATCGGGCGGACGCTCGAGACCATGTTCGGGTCGCGGCGCGCCACGACCTATCTGCGCGGCGGTCAGGAATATGACGTCATCCTGCAGACCGAACGGGCCAACCGCCGCAGCGTCGGGGATCTGGAGTCCCTGTACGTCGAGACGGGTGCGGGTCGGCTGGTGCCTCTCTCGGCGGTTGTCACGACCCAGACCTCGGGCGACACGCCCGATCGCCGGCGACTCGACCGCCAGCGGGCGATCACCCTGAGCGCGGACCTCAATCCCGGCACCACCCTCGTTGATGCGACCGACTTCCTGACCCAGGTGGCCAGTGAACAGCCGCAGGGCGTGGTCACGACCCAGTGGGGCGGGGCGGCGCGGGATCAGAAGGAGGCGGGCGGCGCCGTCGCGGCCGCGTTCGGCCTGGCCCTGCTGCTGGTCTTCCTGGTGCTGGCGGCGCAGTTCGAGAGCTGGATCACCCCGGCAGTGATCATGCTGACGGTGCCGCTGGCCGCCGCCGGCGGCCTGTTCGGCCTGGTCATGGCCGGCTCGAGCCTCAACATCTACAGCCAGATCGGCCTGATCATCCTGATCGGCGTGGCGGCCAAGAACGGCATCCTGATCGTCGAATTCGCCAACCAGCTGCGCGATCAGGGCCGGTCGATCCACGAAGCCATCGTCGAGGCGTCGACCCTGCGCCTGCGCCCGATCATCATGACCTCGATCGCCACGGCCTTCGGCGCCCTGCCGCTGGTCTTGTGGCAGGGCGCCGGAGCAGGCAGCCGCCAGACCATCGGCGTGGTGATCTTCGCGGGGGCGATGTTCGCGACCCTGCTGACGCTGTTCGTGGTGCCGGTGATCTATGGCGTGCTGGCGCGCTTCACCAGGTCGCCAGAATACACCGCCCGCAAGATCGAGGAGTGGGAAGCCCAGGAGGCCACCGCCAACGACACCATTCCCGCCGCGGCGGAATAGATCAGGGCTGCGCCGCCGGGGTGTAGCCCGTCTCGACCTTGAGGAAGGCGATGACATCGCGGCGGTCCTCCGCATCGGGGATGCCCGCGAAGCTCATCTTGGTGCCCTTGAGGAAGGTGCGCGGGTTCTCAAGCCAGTGGTCAAGATGCTCTGCGTCCCAGGCGAAGCCGGCCTGCCGGACCGCCGCCGAGTAGTTGTAGTCCGGCTTGCCGCCGGCCGTCCGGCCGAAGACCCCGTACAGGTTGGGCCCGGTCATGTTCGGCCCGCCCTCAGTGAGGGTGTGGCAGGAGCGGCAGCGAGCGAAGACCCGGCGGCCGTTGTCGAGATCGGCCTGATCGTAGGGGGCGGGCAGGGTGGCCAGCAGCGCGGCCTTCTCGGCGGCGGTCGGAGCCGGCCGGGTCGGTGCGGATGGGGCCGGAGCGCCGTCGCCCTGGCTGCAGGACACGACGCTGAAGCCGGCGAGGGCGATCAGGACTGAACGGTTCATCGAAGCCTCCGTAAGGGCCCAGTGATAGCTCAACCCGGGCCGACGACAACGGCCTGCGACGCTTCGGCAGGGTGGACGGACCGCTATCGCACCTGATAATCACTGTCAGAAAGGCGCGGGTCGCGCCGTTGCGTGAGCGTCATGTCCGACACCTTCAGACTCAGCGAGGCCCGCAAGGGCGCGGCGGGCATCATCGTTCGCGTTGGCGGCCACCAGCGGGAGGACGAGCACACAGCCGAACTGGAGCGTCGCCTGCTGGAACTGGGCTTTGTCGAAGGCGCCCGCGTGGAGCTGATCCACGAAGGGCTGTTCGGCCGTAATCCCATTGCGCTGAAGGTCGACGACATGCGCGTCGCCCTGCGCCGGCACGAGGCCGCCAGCATCTCGATCCGCCCCGAGGCCGCCGTCTGATGGACATGCAGGTTCGCAGCGCCCGGGTGGCGCTGGTCGGCAATCCGAACAGCGGCAAGACGGCCCTGTTCAATGCGCTCACGGGCGCCCATCAGAAGGTCGCAAACTACGCCGGCGTCACGGTCGAGCGGAAGGAAGGCTTCATCCGCAGCGGCGGCCGGACCCTGTCCGTGCTGGACCTGCCCGGCACCTATTCGCTGCGGGCGCGCAGTCCGGACGAGGAAGTCACGCGGGACGCCGTGCTGGGACGGCTTGCCGGCGAGACCCCGCCGGACGTTATCGTCGCAGTCGCCGACGCCACCAACCTGCGCCTGGTGCTGCGCCTGATCCTCGAGCTGAAGTCCGTGGGCCGGCCGATGGTGCTGGCGCTGAACATGTATGACATCGCCCAGCGGACCGGGCTGCGCATCGACCTGGAGCGCCTCCAGGCTGCTTTGGGCGTGCCGATCGTCACCACGGTCGCGACACGGCGGCGCGGGATCGAAGAGCTGGTCGCCGCGATCGAGACGGCGGCCGCCGCCCCTGCGGCGGGTGAAGCCACATGGTACGCGCCCGACGCTGAAGGGCTGCGCGGCAAGGCCGCCGAGGCAGAGCGCATCATGAAGGCCTGTGTGCGCCCGCCCGAGCGGCCCGACACCCTGACCGGCCGGATCGACGGCCTGCTGCTGCATCCCGTCGCCGGCCTGCTGATCCTCAGCGCCATCATGTTCGTCATGTTCCAGGCCGTCTTCGCCTGGGCGACGCCCGCGGCCGACGGCATCGAGAGCCTGCTGACGGGACTCGGGGCCATGGTCGCCGGCGTCGTTCCCGACGGAATCTTCCAGAGCCTGATCGTCGACGGCCTCATCGCCGGCGTCGGCAGCGTACTGGTCTTCCTGCCGCAGATCCTGATCCTGTTCCTGTTCATCATCCTGCTCGAGGATTTCGGCTACATGGCCCGCGCGGCCTTCTTGCTCGACCGGATCATGGGCGTGGCGGGACTGCACGGGCGGGCCTTCATTCCGCTGCTGTCCAGCGTCGCCTGCGCCATTCCGGGCGTGATGGCCACGCGAGTCATCGACAACAAGCGGGATCGGCTGACCACCATCCTGGTGGCGCCGCTGATGACCTGTTCGGCGCGCATCCCCGTCTACACCCTCATCATCGCAGCCTTCATTCCGAACCGGACGGTGTGGGGCTTCGCCAACCTGCAGGGCCTGGTGATGTTCGGCCTGTATCTGGCGGGCGTGGTGAGCGCTCTGACCGTCGCCTTCGTGATCCGAAAGCTGTTCTGGAGGAGCGCCGTCGAGCCGTTCATGATGGAGCTGCCGGCCTACAAGGCGCCCGATCCTCGCAGCGTGGCCTTCAACCTGTGGCTCCGGGCCCGAATCTTCCTCGAGCGGGCGGGGCGGATCATCCTGCCGCTGATGGTGCTGATCTGGGTGCTGTCGACCTTCCCCTATCCCCCGGAGGGGGCGACCCAGCCGGCCATCGACTACAGCTTCGCCGGCATGCTCGGGAAGGCGCTGGAGCCGATCTTCGCACCGATCGGCTTCAACTGGCAGATGGTCATCGCGCTCATCCCGGGCATGGCGGCGCGGGAGGTGGCGGTGGCCGCGCTCGGGACTGTCTATGCCGTGGCCGATCCCGAGACCGCCACGGCTGTGCTGGCCACGACCCTGGCCGGGCAATGGTCGCTGGCGACAGGGCTGGCGTTCCTGGCCTGGTACATCTTCGCGCCGCAGTGCGTGGCGACGCTGGGCGTGGTCAAGCGCGAGACGAACTCCTGGAAATGGATGTGGGTGATGGTCGCCTACATGTTCGCGCTCGCCTATCTGGCGGCGCTGGTCACCTATCGCGTGGCGGTCACACTCGGCGCGGGTTGATACGCCGCCGAGCGAACAATGGTTGACAAAACCTTTCCGATCCGGCGATTCGTTGCGGGTCCGGGGAGAACAAACGTGCTGTCGCCGCTAAAACCTCTGCTCTGCAAGCATGATTTCTACTGGTCCGAGCGTCATGGCTCGGATCGGTGCCGCCGTTGCGGCAAGCGCCAGACGGCGGAGCCTGTGCTCGCCGCTGCGCATTCGGGTCTCGGCTTGGCGGCCGGCGGACTGGGCTCCGCGCCGCTCTCGTTGGGGGCCTCGTCGGAACTGCGGCCGACAAGCGGGAGCATTATCGATTTCGAGGAACCCCGGGCGCGGCTGGCCGTGCGTACGCCGGAGACGATCCGGCCGAGCGCCAAGGTTCTGAAGGCGCAGGCGCAGGAGCGGCGGGCCGGCCTGCTGGATCTGCTCGATCGGCTGGCCGAGGGAGACCGGCCGACGCGCGAGGAGACCCTCGACGTCGTGCTGGCGGTCATCGAGGACGCCCACTCGGCCAATCCGGTGCTGTTCGGCCCCGATGCGGCCGGGCATTTCGCCCGCCTGCATGACGCCCGATCGGCGCCCCGATGCTGAGCGCCGGAGCCATCCCCGGCCGGGGTCGTCCCCTGATCGCCATGCTGCGGGGGCTGTTCTGCCGTCACCAGTGGGACATGAGCCGCAGCCGCAAGGGCACCTTCGTGTGCCGGGCGTGCGGGGCCCGACGGGCCTGACGCGACTGGTGCCGGTTGCAGGAATCGAACCCGCGACCTTCGGTTTACAAAACCGCTGCTCTACCAGCTGAGCTAAACCGGCGTCCGTCGTGACGGCGGCCCTTATGCTGGCGAGCAGCGGTTGACGCAAGCGACTCCCGTCAGGCTTTCGGCTTCATCCGCAGACCGCCGATGATGGCCCCGCCAACGGCGTAGACGACCAGCAGATGGCTCCAGTCGATGGGCAGCAGGCCCATGGGCGAGGTCTCGTAGATGAAGCCGTAGGCCGAGGTCATCAGGGCGAAACAGACAGCGGCGACGAGGCCGATCTTGAGCCCGGCCATCCAGCCCGCGTCGCCGTCCCGGGCGATGAACCAGCCGAGGCCCACCATGGTCACGAAGGTCTGCACCAGGCCCCAGGCCATCGGCAGCATCGACATGTCCTCGCTCTTGGTCATGCCGGTGAGCTGCAGCCAGGTCGCCTCGAAGATCAGGCCGTACCAGAGGAAGCCGATGAAGAAGGCGGCCACGGTGGCCACGATGATGCCCAGCCAGTTCAGTTTCGCGTTCATGAATCGCCCCTCCCAAGGCGCGCGGTGAGTCCGCTGCCGGACAATAGCTAAGCTAGTGGGCGCGGGCGTCAATGAACGGCGTTCAGTCGAGCGCGGCGGCGATGCGGTCGGCGAGGGCGCGCAGGGCCTCGGGCTCGGCCATGGGGGCGTGGCCGTGGCCCTTCATGGGCCGGTCGGACCAGCGGGGGACGATGTGGAAATGGAGGTGGAAGACGGTCTGCCCGCCCGCCTCGCCGTTGAACTGCATGATCTGGAAGCCCTCCGGGTCCAGCGCCCTGACAACGGCCCGCGCGGTGCGCTGGGCGGCGGCGATCAGACGCGCCAGGACGTCCGGCTCGATGTCGAGCAGGGTGCGGGCGGTGGAGGTCTTCGAGACGACGAGGACGTGGCCCTCGGACTGGGGGAAGACGTCCATGAAGGCGAGGACGTGGTCGTCCTCCCAGACCTTCACCGAAGGGATTTCGTCGCGGAGGATCCTGGCGAAGATGTTGTCGGGATCGTAGGGGGCGTGAAGGGTCATGGCGCGTTCCGGATCTGGCGGGCGAGGCTAGCAACGGCGGCGCGGGGAGGGGAGCCCCGGCGGCGCTGGGGTGTTAGGGTCAAGGTCAAGAAGGAGTCGACCATGCTGCGGTTCATCGTCCAGTTTCTCGTCACCTGCCTGGCCCTGTGGCTGGCGGCCCAGATCGTGCCGGGGGTGGCGTTCAGCGACACGCCGAGCCTGCTGCTGGCGGCGGTGCTGCTCGGGATCGCCAACGCCGTCGTGCGGCCTGTGCTGACCTTTCTGACCTTCCCGCTGACCATCCTGACCTTCGGCCTGTTCCTGCTGGTGGTGAACGCGGCGGTGATCGGTCTGGTGGCGGCGCTGCTGGGCGGCTTCATGGTCGACGGCCTGTGGGCGGGCGTCGGCGCGGCCATCGTCACCGGCGTGGTCAGCTGGGTCGCGGGCTGGTTTATCGGGGGCGAGCGGCGGGCGGACTGAGTCACGACAGGTCCTTGCGGAAGGGCGACAGCTCCGTCGTCATGGCGCCGATCTCGGCGTCGACGGCGGGGCGTTCGCGGGCCAGGTAGTCGGCCACCGGCGCGCGCAGGGCCGGATCGGCGATGAAGTGGGCGGAGTAGACCGGGCTGGGCAGGTAGCCGCGGGCGATCTTGTGCTCGCCCTGGGCCCCGGCTTCGACGCGGGACAGGCCGCGCTCGATGGCGAACTCGATGGCCCGGTAGTAGCAGAGCTCGAAATGCAGGAAGGGGACCTCCTCCAGCGCGCCCCACTGGCGGCCATAGAGGGCGTCGCGGCCGATCAGGTTGAGGGCGCCGGCGATCGGCGTGTCGTCCCGGAAGGCCATGACCAGGGCGATGCGGTCGGCCATGGTCGCGCCGAGGCGGCTGAAGAAGTCGCGGGTCAGATAGGGCCGGCCCCATTTGCGCGCGCCGGTGTCCATGTAGAAGGCGAAGAAGGCGTCCCAGTGGGACTCTCTGACATCACTCCCGGTGAGGACGCGGATGTCGAGGCCGGCGTTGGCCTCGCGGCGCTCGCGGCGGATGGTCTTGCGGCGGCTTGAGGAGAGGGCGGAGAGGAAGTCCTCGAAGCTGGCGTAGCCGCCGTTGCGCCAGACGTACTGCATGTCCTGCCGTTGGAGCAGGCCGGCCTCGCCCAGGGCGGTCCACTCGTCGCGGGTGGGGAAGTTGACGTGCAGCGAGGAGAGGCCGAGGCGTTCGACGAGGGCCAGGGCGCCCTGCAGCAGGGCCTGCCGCACCGTGGCCGCGTCGGCGTCGGGATGAGCAAGGAAGCGGGGACCGGCGACGGGGGTGAAGGGCACGGCGGCCAGAAGCTTGGGATAGTAGCGGCCGCCGGCGCGCTCATAGGCGTCGGCCCAGCTGTGGTCGAAGACGTATTCGCCCTGGCTGTGGCCCTTGAGCCAGAGGGGCATGACGCCGAGGACGCGGCCGGTCTCGTCGGCCAGCGACAGGTGGCGGCCGGCCCAGCCCTCGCGCGGGACGGCGCTGCCCGAGGCCTCGCAGGCGTCGAGGAAGTCGAAGGAAACGAACGGGTCGCCGGACGGAGACGCGCAGGCGTCCCAAGCCTCGCGGCCGATGTCGGCGACAGTGTTATGGACGTGGAGGGTGAACGTCATGCCCGGCTTCCGCGAAGCGGGTTCATCACAACGGTCACAACGAGATCACGACGAACACGACGGGACCTGCGCCGGGGCCCCGCTGCCGTTGTGCCCGTTGTGATCTCGTCGTGTTCGTTGTGGAGAACCTTCCAGCCTTTCCGCGTCGGGCTGAGGCAGGAGGCCCGCTTCGCGGGAGGGCGCATGGGCCGTCAGCGGACTTCCACGATGGCGTCGACTTCGACGGCGAAGCCGAGGGGGAGTTTGTAGACGCCGACGGCGGAGCGGGCGTGGCGGCCCTTGTCGCCGAAGACCTCGACCATCAGGTCGGAGCAGCCGTTGATGACGGCGGGGATGGCCTCGAAGTCGCCGGCGGCCTGGACGAAGCCGCCCAGCTTGACGACCCGCACGACGCGCTCGAGGTCGCCGTCGAGGGCGGCGGACATCTGGGCGAGGAGATTGACGCCGCACATCCGGGCGCCCGCCTGGGCCTGCTCGGGCGAGACGTCGGCGCCGACCGTGCCCTTCACGCCGCCCGACGCGTCGTTCGACAGCTGGCCGGAGATGTGGAGCAGGTTCCCCGCGCGCACGTAGGGCACGTAGTTGGCCACGGCCTTGGCGGGTTCCGGCAGGTTGATGCCGAGTTCGGCGAGGCGGGCGGCGACGGTCATGGGAAGCTCCTGATTGGGAATTGGGGGCGGTTTAGCGCGCCGGATGGGCCGCGTCGATGCGGCCGGGCCGCCCGGCTGATCCGGACGGAGAAATACCGTCCGTAGCGTCCGTAGAGTGCACAGAGTGCGTAGAGTGCATAGCGTCCGTAGAGTGCGTAGCGTGCGCAGCTCGCCTGCGCTTCGGACGTGTTCGATTGTCAAAGACCGCCGCGGAAGGGCGCATTGTGCGCCCCCCGGCTCCTGCGGCGGGCAAATCGCGTCGAGAAAAGATCAAACGATTGGTATTGCCGAAGAATATCCGCCGAACCCGACCGTAATTCCGCAGATTGTCAGCACAGCGTCATGTGTTCTTGCTCCCGTCATCCCGGGAGCGATCGCAGCGAGACCCCGGGACAGGGCGGCGCCGAAGGCGACCTGTTCAGCCAGGCTCTGTGACAATGGCGCTCCCGACAGCTTCGCGCTGACGCGCGCCGCCTCGTCCCGGGGTCGGCGCAGCTTCGCTGCTTGCCCCGGGATGACGAAAGAGGAAATGGGCGTCCTCCGTTCCTTCCCGACTGTCGCAGGGTCACCCCTTGAGCGCCCGTCCCGCCACCACGGCCCCGGCTCCGAATTTGGCGCGGAGGCGGTCGATGGCCGTCTCGGTCTTGAGGGCGCGGGTCTCGGCGCTGTCGAACAGGGCGGAGGGGGCGTCGACGGCGTCGTGGACATCGCCCATGCCGATGCCGATCAAGCGATAGGGGCGGCCGAGCTCAGGGGCCATCAGCTCGCGGCCGGCGGCGAACAGGGCGCGGGCGGTCTGGACCGGCTCGGGCACGGTGACGCGGCGGGTGACGATCTTGAAGTCGGTGCGGCGCAGCTTGAGCACGATGACGCGGCTGGCGACGCCGTCGCGTCGGGCCTTGGAGGCCAGTTTCTCGCACAGGGGCCAGAGCTCGGCCTCGAGATCGGCGGCGCTGGTCAGGTCCTCGTTGAAGGTGGTTTCGGCGCTCATGCCCTTGCGGTCGGCCTCGGGATTGACCCGGCGGGCGTCGCGTCCATGGGCCAGGTCGTGCAGGCGAAGGCCGGTCTCGCCGTAGCGTTTGATCAGGTCGCGCGGATCGGCGGCGGCGAGGTCGCCGACGACAGCGTAGCCGTCGCTCTGCAGCGTCTTGCGGAACACGGGACCGACGCCGGGGAGGACGCCGACGGGCTTGGGCGCCAGCAGGCTCTGGGCCTCGGAGCCGATGACCGAGAAGCCGCGCGGCTTGTCGAGCTCGGAGGCGATCTTGGCGAGGAAGCGGTTGGGCGCCAGGCCGATGGAGACGGTCAGACCGGTCTCGTCCTCGATGCGCTTCTGCAGGCGGACCAGCTGGAGCGCGGGCGCGCCGCCGTTGAGGCGTTCGGTGCCGGCCAGGTCGATCCAGGCCTCGTCGAGCGACAGGGTCTGGACCAGGGGGGTGAGCTCGCGCACCGCGCCGAAGATCTGGGCGCTAGCGGCCTTGTATTTGGCGAAGTCGGGCTTGATGACGACGGCGTCGGGGCAGGCCTTGAGCGCCTTGAACATCGGCTGGGCCGAGCCGACGCCGTACAGGCGGGCGATGTAGCAGGCGGTGGTGACCACGCCGCGCTTGCCGCCGCCGACGATGACCGGGACATCGCGCAGCTCCGGCCGGTCGCGCTTCTCGACCGAGGCGTAGAAGGCGTCGCAGTCGAGGTGGGCGATGGTGAGGGCGGCGAGTTCCTCATGCCGGACCACCCGCCGCGAGTCGCAGGCGGGGCAGCGCTCGACGAGGGCGTCGGCGGTGTGCAGGCAGTCGCGGCAGATGGATTTCATCGGGGGTGGATTGTGCCCGACGCGGGCCGTCGTGGGGAGCGGATTCGACGACCGCCTTCCGCGTAGCGCGACCGAACGAGGTTCATCACAACGAACACAACGAAGCACGACGAACACGACGGGACCTGGGATGGGGCGCGGTCTCTTTGTGCCCGTTGTGAGTCCGTTGTGTTCGTTGTGGTGAACCTGCGGTCCGTCGACAGGAAGGCCGGCTTCGCCGGCATCGGCGCTTCACGCCAACTTAAGAGACCGTGGGGCAGGGTGCACCCGAAGAAGGCGTGCAAGCCTCCGATCCATCGCGTCCCGAGAGGGGCGATTCAGGCCGGGTGATGATGTCGAAGACGGTCCTCATCGTCGAGGATAACGAGCTGAACATGAAGCTGTTTCATGATCTGCTCGAGTCCCAGGGATACCGCACCCTGCAGACCCGCGAGGGATTGCAGGCGCTCGCCCTGGCGCGGCAGCACCGGCCCGACCTGATCCTGATGGATATCCAGCTGCCCGAGATCAGCGGCCTGGAAGTCACCAAATGGCTGAAGGACGACGAGGAGTTGAGCCACATTCCGGTCGTCGCGGTCACGGCCTTCGCCATGAAGGGCGACGAGGAACGGATCCGGCAGGGCGGCTGCGAGGCCTATATCTCCAAGCCGATCTCGGTGGTGCATTTCCTCGACGTGGTGCGCAAGCATCTGGGAGTGGTGGAGGCCGCCGTCCCATGACCGCGCGCATCCTGGTCGTCGACGATGTCGAGCCGAACGTCCGCCTGCTCGAAGCCAAGCTGACCCTCGAATACTACGAGGTGCTGACGGCGATGGACGGCGCGACGGCGCTGGAGATCGCGGGGGCGGAGCGGCCCGACATCATCCTGCTGGACGTGATGATGCCCGGCATGGACGGGTTCGAGACCTGCCGGAGGCTGAAGGCCGATCCGGTCACGCGGCACATTCCGGTGGTGCTGGTCACGGCGCTGGACGGGCGGGAGGACAAGATCAAGGGGCTGGGCGTTGGGGCCGACGACTTCGTCACCAAGCCGATCGACGACGTCATCCTGTTCGCCCGGGTCAAGTCGCTGGTGCGGCTGAAGGCGGTGATGGACGAGCTGCGCGAGCGCGAGGAAAGCGGGCGCCGCATGGGGGTGGATTCCGACGGGGCCGGGCGGCTGCGCGGGTCCGGCGGCCGGGTGCTGATCGTCGACGACAACCAGCTGCAGAGCGAGAAGATGCTGGCCCACCTGACGGCCGAGCACCGGCCGGTGGTGGAGAGCGATCCCGCCCAGGGCCTGCTGGCGGCGCGCGGGCCGGTCGACCTGATGATCGTCAACGTCTCCAGCGCCGAGTTCGACGGGCTGCGCTTCGTGGCCCAGGTGCGCTCCAGCGAGGCCTCGCGGCGGACGCCCATCCTGGCGGTGGTCGATCCGGCCGACCGGCCGCGTCTGCTGAAGGCGCTGGAGTTGGGGGTCAACGACATCCTGCCGCGCCCGGTCGACTCCGAGGAGCTGATGGCGCGGGCGCGGACCCAGATCAAGCGCAAGCGCTACGCCGACTTCCTCAAGGAGAAGCTGGACTACAGCCTCGAGATGGCGGTCACCGACGCCCTGACCGGGCTGCACAACCGCCGCTACATGGCGGGACAGTTGCAGGCCATGGTCGGCCGCGCGGCCCAGGGCGGCGACCCGGTGGCGGTGCTGGTCATGGACATCGACCACTTCAAGTCGGTCAACGACGGCTTCGGTCACGACGCCGGCGATGAGGTGCTGCGCGAGTTCGCGGTGCGGCTGGCGACCAATGTCCGCGCCATCGACCTGCCGTGCCGGCTGGGCGGCGAGGAGTTCGTGGTGGTCATGCCGGGCGCGTCGCTGGAAGCCGCAGCGCGCGTCGCCGACCGCATCCGCCGCGATATCGAGGGCCAGCCCTTCCCGATCATGGGCGGGGCCGAGGGCCTGACCGTGACCGTGTCGATCGGCGTCGCCGCAAGCGTGGCCGGCGATACGCCGGAAGCCCTGCTCAAGCGCGGCGACGAAGGCGTCTACGAGGCCAAGAGCCGGGGCCGGAACCAGGTGATCTCGCGCGCGGCCTGACCGGCCGGGTCTGCTCCGGGGCGGCCCCTCAAGACTTGTGAACGGCCGATGAAGGCGGGCAGGGCACCCGGTTCAGGGGCGGGGCCGCATGACCGGTCCATGACCCAGTCTCCGCTCGACGCCTTTGACGAAGCCCCGCGCGTGATCGCGTGCGAGGGGGAGGTCGTGATCAGCGGTCCGCTGGTCAGCGCGGCCTATACGCTGCACGCGGGACGGGCTCTGCTGGCGAGCCTCGCCGAGGCGCTGGAGGAGGCGGAGCGGCAGCTGCACGGCTCCAACGGCAACGAAAAACGCCCGGCCTTGCGACCGGGCGCCTGATGTTCGGAGCGGCCTCGCGAGGCGAGGCGGAGACGGCCTTACTTGATCTTGCCTTCCTTGAACTCGACGTGCTTGCGCACGACCGGGTCGTATTTCTTGACGACCATCTTCTCGGTCATGGTCCGGGCGTTCTTCTTGGTGACGTAGAAGAAGCCGGTGTCGGCGGTCGAGTTCAGGCGGATCTTGATGGAAGCCGGCTTGGCCATCGGGAATTACCTTTGCGACGGCGAAAGCCGCTGAAATGAGAGGCGCGGAACATACTCAGGCGCGTCCGGAAGTCAACCGCGCGAAAGGCGCATTGAGCCCGGGGCCTGAGCGGGTCAGGGTGGGGCATGAAAACCCTGACCCTCGCCGCCGTCGCCGCCCTGTTCCTGTCGCCGCTCGTGGGGGCCTGCGCAAGCACGCCGGAGCCGGCGCATCCGCAGGACGCCTTCATGGCGCGGCTGAACGCCCTGTGCGGCCAGAGGTTCGAGGGAAGGGTGGTGAGCGCCGATCCGGCCGACGCGGATTTCCGGAACAACCGGCTGGTGATGCACGTGCGCGACTGTTCGGCGGGCGAGGTCGGCATTCCGTTCGCGGTGGGCGAGGACCGGTCGCGGCGCTGGCTCATCACCCGAACGACGGCGGGCCTGCGGCTCAAGCACGATCATCGCGATCCGCAGGGGGTGATCCACGGCTATCACATGTATGGCGGCGATGCGGTCGGGCCGGGGACGGCCGAGCGGCAGGAGTTCCCGGTCGACAAGGAGTCGATCGACCAGTTCGTGGCTGGCGGGGCGACTGTCTCGACCACCAACGTCTGGGCCGTCGAGGTCCATCCGGAGCGGATGTTCGCCTATGAGCTGCGCCGGCCGGAGGGGCGGTTCATGCGGGTCGAGTTCGACCTGACCCGCCCGGCGACCGACTAGAGAAGGCGCCAACCGGCGGCCGGGCGAACCGTGGCGCAGGCGGGAGAGCCGTCCTTGCCGCGGCCGGGCAGGACGACTTCGAGCGTCCGGCCGGCGCGCGCCTGATCCAGCAGGCCGGGCGGGATGTCGTGGATGTCGATCTTGGCGCGGCGGCTCCACGGGCTGGCGCAGTCGCCGGCCGGGGCTCCGATTCGGATGTAGACGAAGCGCCGCTGCGGTCCCTCGCGGCGCACGAACGGGCCGAGGACGCGATTGTCGGCGGCCAGGCGGATGGGGACCTCGAACGAGATCGGCCCGTCGCTGGCGGTGACCGGCTCGAAGGGCGCATCGTCCTTCTGCAGGCTGTAGCGGACGCCGGGGACCGGGTCGGCGATGGTCAGGCGCAGGGTGATCGGCGTGTCGGCCATGACGGCCTCCCGGTGGCGGCCGACGGTGCGACGTCAGGCGCCGTCCCGCAAGGCCTTCAGCAGGGTCTCGGCCCGCGAGACCCGCTGGAACACGTCGTCGGCGTCGCCGGTGACGCAGCCGGCGTCCCAGTTCAGCTGCTGGTCGTCGTGCCCGGACTGGGACCAGACCAGCCGGCCGTAGGGTCCGTCGGGAATGGTCCGCTCGCACTCGAAACGCACGCCCTCATAGGGCCTGAACAGGTCGCGGAGGCGGTCGAAGTCGGCTTCGGACACGGCGAAGGTCCGGGCCGGCCCGTCGCCTTGCGACCAGCGGCCCTCGCCGCCGCGGGGGATGGACCACGTCTCCGTGACCCGGCCCCAGTAGAGCCAGGTCAGGGTGATGCGCTCCGGGTCGGCCAGGCCCGGCGGCGGGGGCGGCGGGACCCAGCGCTCCTTGGCCATCTGTTCGACGGCGTAGTAGGCGCGGCTGAGCGACCGTTCCTCCTCGTCGTGGCCCTCGGCGTAGCAGATGGACTCATGCGGGCGGCGGGTCTCGACCCCGTTCTCGCGCCAGACGAGGTAGCCGTTGTGCTCCCAGGATTCGTCGCGGCCGCAGATCAGGCCCTCGGCGCGGTAGGGCTCCAGCAGGGCGCGGATGCGGACGTAGTCCTCGTGGCCGACGGGGAAGGTGAAGTCCTCCCGGTCGCTGGTCCTGAAGCGGCCCTCGCCGCCGTCCTCGACGGAGAAGAACATGGCGCCCGGATGGTAGACGACCTCGACCTTGTCGGGCGGACCGGCGGGGCCGGACGGCGCGGCCGGGGAGGCGGCTTGGGTGGCGCAGCCGGCGAGCAGGGCCGCCGCAAGGATGATGAGATTTCGCATGTCGGACCCTCCCAAGTCGCTCCCGTCGCCACTAGAGCGCAGGCGGGCGGGGTTGCACAACCCTGAGTCCGCGGAACGTCAGGGATGATCAGGGGCCGCCCCGCCCTGATAGTCCACGACGTGGCGGCCGCGGACCATGCGCACGAAGGGCAGGGGTCGGTCCGGACAGGCCAGCCGCTCGGCGACCTCGGCGAGGACGAAGCGGGTGATGGCGGGGAGGTCGACGGCGCGGGCCTCGTCCAGCGGGAGCCAGGCGATCTCGTCCAGCTCGCCGGAGCCGGCGGTGGGCTCGGGGTGCAGCAGGGCGGAGGCGTCGGCCATGAAGAAGCGGGCGTCGAAGCGACGGGTGCGGCCCGGCGGCGTGACGGCGCGGGCGATGTAGGACAGGGCCGCGAGGTCGGGCAGGGCCCCGGCGGCGCGGAACTCGCGCCACGGGCCGGCGACCGGGGCGGGCGGGGCCGGTTCGGCGAGGAGCAGGCCCGTCTCCTCGAAGGTCTCGCGCACGGCGGCGAGGGCGAGGGCGCGGGCGCGGCGGGGCGTCACCTCGCGAGCCAGGCGGGCGAGGTCGGCGGGAGGGAGCTCGGTGGCGGAAGCGGCGCCGGCGTCTGCGCGTTCGACCCGGCCGCCGGGGAAGACCCATTTGGAGGCCATGAAGACGTGGCCCCGCGCGCGGCGGCCCATCAGCACTTCGGCGGCTCCGTTGCGCCTGCGGGTGAGAATGAGGGTGGCGGCGTCCCTGGGGCGCTGACCGCCGCCGGTGCGGGGCGCGTCCTTCAGGTCCTGGGCGGCGTCGAAGGGCTCAGTCGAGTGGGGCACCGGTGAGGATTAGCACCGCCAGATCGTGGTCGGGGGTGAAATTGCGCCGGCGCATCTCGAACCGGGTGGGGCTGATGCGACGCACGCCCTCGCCGCAGAAGCTGACGAGATTGGCGGGGTCGCCCTTGTCGACGACCACCCGGAAGTCGCCGATCGGCTCGGCCCAGTTGGCGCCGGTGGTCAGGACGTAATCGATCCAGGTCTCGGTCAGGTACTCGCCGCGGTCCCGCTTGCGCCGGGCGGCGTCGGCGAAGGCGTCGTCGGCGCAGTAGGTGGTGGCGGTTTCGTTGAACCATTCGCTTTCCATCAGCTCGGGATCGCCGAAGGCGCTGCCGGCCGAGCCGCCGGTGGCGGGGACGTAGCGGTGGTCGACGTCCAGCTCACGCCCCGCCGGGAAGACCTGGGTCCAGTAGTGGGTGGTCTTCAGGGTCCACAGCGGCGCGAAGTCGACGTAGGTTTCAAGGCTGTCGGCGTAGCCCCTGTCCTCGATCAGGCCGAGGCTGATCAGTCGGTCGATCCGGTCTCGCGGCAGGGCGGAGAGGACATGGCGGACGGTGTCGGCGTACGGCGACAGCGGCACGCCCAACCCGCGGAGCAGGGCGGTGTGGTCGACGCCGTCCTTCATCGCCTTCTGCTCGACCTCGGTGGCGACCGGAACGCCCGCGACCGTGGTCGTGAAGCGCAGATCGGCCGGATCGGACAGGGCGACGTCCCCTTCGCCGCCGCCGACGATGTCGGGCAGGGGGAAGGCGACGATGGTGCTGATGTCGGCGGCGGTGCGGTTGAGGAAGGCGTAGCGGACCCGGATCTCGGCAGCCGAGATGAACAGGTCCTCGGACCGCATGACGATGCCGTCGGTGCGCTGGAGCACGAGGCCTCCGGCGCCCATCGAGGCGACGCTGTCGTTGGCGACGGCGGGCGCCGCCAGGCAGGCGGCGGCGAGCGCGGCGAGTGCTGTCTTGCGGATCATGAATGTCCCCTCCCCGAGGAGGCTATCCCAAACCGCAGAGCTGAAACACCGTCCTTCTCCCTCAAGGGGAAGGCCGCGGGGCGAGGGGCTAGCGCCGCTTGCCCTTGCGGACGCCCTTGAGGCCGCCGGAGGGTTTGCCGCCGCGGGGGGGCTTGGGACCGCCGGGACGGCCGGCGCCGCGTTTGGGAAAGCCGTCGCCGCCGCGGCCGCGGGTGCGGGCACCGAGGCGGGGCGCGGGGGCGTTCGGATCGCGCGGCGCGGGGTCGGAGAGCATTTCGAAGACCAGGCCGCCGGTGACCGGGGTGGCTTCTGTCAGGCGGACCTCGACGCTGCGACCCAGGGTCCAGCGCTGGCCGGTGCGTTCGCCGACGAGGGCGTGGGTGCGGTCGTCGTGGTGGAAATACTCGCCGCCCAGCGAGGACACCGGCACGAGGCCGTCGGCGCCGGTCTCGTCCAGCCGGATGAACAGGCCGAAGCGGGTCACGCCGGTGATGCGGCCGGTGAAGGTGGCGCCGACCCGCTCGGCGAGGAAGGCGGCCATGTAGCGGTCCATGGCGGCGCGCTCGGCGGCCATGGAGCGGCGCTCGGTCATGGTCACCTGTTCGGCGATGGCCGGGAGTTCGCTGATCTCGCGGTCGGTCAGGCCGTCCTTGCCGAGTCCGAGGCCGCGGATCAGGCCGCGGTGGACGATCAGGTCGGAGTAGCGCCGGATCGGCGAGGTGAAGTGGGCGTAGCGGTCGAGGTTGAGGCCGAAGTGGCCCACGTTCTCGGGGCTGTAGATGGCCTGCATCTGGGTGCGCAGCACGACCTCGTTGACGACCTCGGCGTGTTCGCTGTCGCGGGTCTCGTCGAGCAGCTTGTTGAACCGCTTGGTCGTGGCAGGCTCGCCCTTGTTCCACGGCTTGCCGATGGTCTGGAGGAAGTCGCCGAGGTTGAACAGCTTCTCCTGGCTGGGCGCGTCGTGCACGCGGTAAAGCAGGGGGACCCGCTTCTGCTCCAGCGTCTCGGCGGCGCAGACGTTGGCCTGGATCATCATCTCCTCGATCAGGCGGTGCGCCTCCAGCGACTTGCGCGGCTGGATCGAGCCGATGCCGCCGCCGGGGTCCATCAGCACCTTGCGCTCGGGGCTCTCGATGGCCAGCGGGCTGCGCTTCTCGCGGCCCTTGAGCATGGTGCGGTAGGCGTTCCACAGCGGATAGAGGATGGCCTCCATGATCGGGCCGGTGACGTCGTCGGTCCCGCCGCCGCCTTCGACTCCGTCGATAGCGGCCTGGGCCTGCTCGTAGCTGAGGCTGGCGTGGGATCGCATCAGGCCGCGGACGAATTTGTGCCCGACCTTACGGCCGGCCTTGTCGAAGACCATGCGGACGGCGAGGCAGGCGCGGTTTTCGCCGTGCTTGAGGCTGCACAGGCCGTTGGAGAGGACCTCGGGCAGCATCGGCTCGACGCGGTCGGGGAAGTAGGTCGAGTTGCCCTTTTCGCGCGCCTCGCGGTCCAGCGTCGTGCCGGGGCGGACGTAGGCGGCGACGTCGGCGATGGCGACCCAGACGATCCAGCCGCCCTCGTTCTTCGGATCCTCGTCGCGCTGGGCGTAGACGGCGTCGTCGTGGTCGCGGGCGTCGGCGGGGTCGATGGTGATCAGGGGCAGATCGCGCAGGTCCTCGCGGCCCTTGAGCGACGGCAGTTCCTGGTCCTGGGCCTCCTGCAGCACCTTGTCGGAGAAGCCCATCGGGACATTGTGGGCGGCGATGGCGATCAGGGAGGCGGCGCGGGGGTCGTCCTCGCGGCCGATGGTCTCGAGGATCTTGCCGCGTTTGGGGCCGTAGCGCTGCTCGCCCTTCTCGATGGCGGCGAGCACGAGGTCGCCGTCGCGCAGGCCCTCGGCCTGGGCGTGGGGGACCAGCAGGACATCCTTCGAGCGGCGGTCGACGGGCTCGACCCGGACCTCCTTGTTGGATTTGCGGATGACGCCGAGGACGCGGTTGGTGTCGGTGTCGAGCACCTTGATCAGGCGGGCTTCCCAGCCGTTCTCACCGTGCGAGAATTTGGCCAGGACGCGGGCGCCGAGGCCCGGAGCCGCGCCGGTCTTGCCGGTGTTGTCCGGGACGAGGACGGCGCGCGGCGCGTCGGCCGACGCTTCGACCAGCTGGACGTAGAAGTCGCCGTCGACGTCACGCTCGACCACGTCGGCGACGCCGACCGGGGGCAGGGCGCCGGCTTCGGAGAAGCCCTTGCGGCCGCGCTTGCCGAGTTTGCCCTCGGCCTCCAGCTCGCGGATCATTTCGCGCAGGGCGCGGCGGTCGCCGCCCTTGAGGCCGAAGTGGCGGGCGATGTCGGTCTTTTCGGCCGAGCCGGCTTCACGCAGGAAGGCGATCAGCGTGTCTTTGTCGGGGAGGCCGGCGGGCGGCCTCTTGGGGGATTTTGTCATTCAGTCTTTCACAACGCCGAAACGTCGGCGGGGTTTATGCAGGGGACATCAAGCGTGGCCGCCGCGCGGGCCATGTTGTTGTCCAGGGTCGCCAGCGTCGCGCCCTGTCGCTGCGCGGCCGCGAGATGAATCGCATCCGGGGCCCGCAGTTTCAGGTCATGGATGCGGACGAGGTCGTTCGCCGCGGCGATATCCGCGGACGTTATCCCGACCGATCCGACGAAGCTCGAGAGCCAGCCATCCAGTTCCGCGAAACGATTCTCGATATCTTCAATTCGCAGGCGACGGACCCTTCCGATCCTCGCAATGGCCGCTGAAATCTCTGCAATAGCGAAGTCGCTGACCACGACCCGGTAGTCTCCGCTACGGACCAGGTGATCAACGGCGGAGCTCGTGGGTTCCCGCGCGACAACGGCTACGACCGCGCTGGCGTCCAGATAGAGAATCACTCCGGATCGCCATCACGCATCGCCCGGATCAACTCCGCCGCGGAGATGCCGAGCGGAGGCAGGGCATCCCTTCGCTTGACGAACGCGTCGTAGGCGGCGCGGCGCTCTTCCGGCGTCATTTTCGGCGCCGGGTGGAGGGTTCCCCTCAGTTCCGCAACGGGCTTTCCATGCCGGGTGATGGTGATGCTTTCGCCCCTCTCGACCCGGTCGAGCAGATGGGTGAACTTGTTCTTGGCTTCCGCGACGCCGTAGGTGGCCATGGTTCGCCTCCTGTTCTGGCCATAAATATAGCCATTATTTCCGTCCGGCGCCAGCGGGTTGTCCCGGGCGGGGGCGGGGCCTAGCTTCCGGCCGAAACCGCCGGAGTGAATTGATGTCCCTTGCCGCCACCCCCGTCCTGACCGGTCCGACCGGTTCGCTGCTGGACCTGATCGGCAAGACGCCGATGGTGGAGGTGACGAAGATCGATACCGGTCCGTGCCGGCTGTTCCTGAAACTGGAGAGCCAGAACCCGGGCGGGTCGATCAAGGACCGCATCGCGCTGTCGATGATCGCGGCGGCGGAGCGGGAGGGCTTCCTGAAGCCCGGCGGCACCATCGTGGAAGCGACGGCCGGGAACACCGGGCTGGCGCTGACCCTGGTCGGACAGGCCAAGGGCTATAAGGTGCTGCTGGTCATCCCGGACAAGATGTCCAAGGAAAAAATCCAGCATCTCAGGGCGATGGGCGCGGATGTTCGCCTGACGCGTTCGGACGTGCCGCACGGGCATCCGGAATATTACACCGACATGGCCGAGCGGCTGGCGCAGCAGATCCTGGGCGGCTTCTACGTCAACCAGTTCGCCAACGACGCCAATTCCGAAGCCCATTTCAAGACGACGGGCCCCGAAATCTGGGAGCAGATGGGCCATGACGTCGACGCCTTCGTCGCCGGCATCGGCTCGGGCGGGACGATCACCGGCATCGCGCGCTTCCTGAAGAGCGTCGGCTCGGGCGCCAAGGTCATCCTGGCGGACCCGGTCGGCTCGACCCTGGCCGGCCTCGTCAACGACGGCGTGCCGGGGCCGGAGGGCAGCTATACCGTCGAGGGCATCGGGCAGAATTTCGTGCCGGATACGGCCGACATGGACCTGATCGACTGCGCCTATTCCATCCCGGACGCCGAGGCGATCGCCACGGTGCGCGAACTGCTGCTGAAGGAAGGCGTGCTGGCGGGCTCGTCCTCGGGCACGCTGATCGCCGCCGCCCTGCGCTGGTGCCGCGAACAGACGGAGCCGAAGCGGGTGGTGACCTTCGTCTGCGACACCGGCGCCAAATATCTGTCCAAGGTCTACAACGACGCCTGGCTGGCCGATCAGGGCCTGGGCGAGCGCGAGCTGCACGGCGACCTGTCCGACCTGATCACCCGCAAATACGAGAAGGGCGACGTGGTGGTGGCGGGGCCCGACGACACCCTGGACACCGCCTTCAAGCGGATGAAGGGCGCGGACGTGTCCCAGTTGCCGATCATCCAGGACGGGCGGCTGGTCGGCATCCTGGACGAGAGCGACCTGGTCCATGTGATGAACACCGACGAGATCACCCGCCAGGAGCGGTTCGCCAAGCCGGTGTCGTCCGCCATGACGCGCGATCTCGACACCGTGCAGGTCGGCGAGCCGCTGGACGCCCTGATCCCGCTGTTCGACCGCGACAAGGTGGCGATCGTGCTGGACGGGGAAAAATTCGTCGGCCTGATCACCCGCAGCGACCTGATCAACCACCTGAGCCTGAACCGGTGAGACGCCGGGCCCGATCCGCAGCCGTGGCTCTGATCGGGCTCGCCGCCGTACTGACGGGCGGCGCGGGCAGGGCGCCGGGGCCGCAGGATCCGCCCCGGGTCGGCGTCCCGGGCTGCGCCGACGACGTGCCCGTGCGGGCGTCGCGGGAGCTGATCCGTTTCGAAAGCCGCGGACGTCCGGTCCGGGCCTATCTCTACACGCCCGGCGGCGAGGCGAACGGCCGCGGCGTGGTGATGCTGCACGGCGGCACGGGGTTCGAGATGAACTCCATCCTGTTCGACGCCCACGCCATCCAGCTGGCCTCGCGCGGCTATCGGGTGATCCTGCCGGCCTATTTCGACGCGGCGGCCCCGGACCGGAGCCGGCCGGCGGCGACCGCCCGGGCGTGGCGGCAGGCGGCGCTGGATGCGGCGGGACAGTTGGCGGGCCGGGGTGTTCCGGCCGGCGAGGTGGCGCTGTGGGGCTATTCACGGGGGGCCGGCGTCGGGCTGGACGCCAGTACGGCCGAGGGGAGCGGGATCCGTTCGGCGGTGCTGGCAGCGGGCGCGGGGTCGGTGGAGGAGAGCCTGGCCGGACGCGGCCTGGCGGTGCTGCTGCTGCATGCGCGGCGGGACGAGGCCGTTCCGGTGCGGGCGACGCTGGCGCTCGCTGAAGATCTGCGCGAGGCGGGCGCGGCGGTGCAGACGGCGGAATTGCCGTTCACCGGCCACCAGTACGACCTGCCGACCTGGTGCGACGTGTTCGCCCGCACGCGGGGTTTCCTCGAGGGCCGGACGGAGGCGGGACATGGACCGGCGTAGCCTGCTGGCCGGGGCGGCGGCGGCCGGGCTGGCCGGAGGGGCCCGGTCCCAGGAGCCGGCGCCGGAGCCGACCTACGAGGGCATGACCTTCCAGAGCCACGACAAGGCCATCCGCGCCATCCACTACCGGCCGGTCGGCGAGGGGCGGCGGGCGGCGATCGTGATGATGCACGGCTCGGGCGGGCGGATCACCAATCGCGGACCCTGGCACCAACTGGCCATGCGCTTCGCCGGCGACGGCTATCAGGTGCTGACGCCGCTCTACACCGACGCCTATCCCGACGACGGCATCCGGCCGGAGCGGATGATGGAGGCGTGGCGCGACGTCGGCGAGCACGCCATCGACTGGTTCATCGAGCGCGGCGTCGACCGGCGGCGGACGGCGATGTTCGGCTATTCGCTGGGCTCCTACGTGGCGGTCGACGGGGCGCTGGGCAACAGCCGGGCGGCGGCCGCCACCGGGCTGGCCGGCGGAACGGACGTCTATACGCCGCGGACGCCCCGGCGGCGCATTCCGGTGCTGATGATCCGAGCCGAGGGCGACACCCACGTGCTGCCGCGCAACACCGCCGCCTGGGTCGACTTCCTGCGCGAACACGACATCAACGTCAGGGTGGAAGTCCTTCGGGACTCCGACCACATCTTCACCGCGCCGAAATGGCTGGAGATCTTCCAGCTGTCGTCGGCGTTCTACGGCGGCAACATCGGCCGCATCGACCAGGACACCGCATGAGTTCGCTGAAGAACAGCCAGGGTTTCTCGACCCGCGCCATCCACGCCGGCCAGAGGCCCGACCCGACCACGGGCGCGGTGATGACGCCGATCTACGCCACCTCGACCTACGCCCAGGAGAGCCCGGGCGTGAACAAGGGATATGAGTACGCCCGGGGCAAGAACCCGACGCGGGAGGCGTTCGAGGCCTGCCTGGCCGATCTCGAGGGCGGGGTGCAGGGCTTCGGCTTCGCCAGCGGCATGGCGGCGACGGCGACGGCGCTGGAGCTGCTGGACGCCGGCTCGCACATCGTCACCGGCGACGACCTGTACGGCGGCAGCTGGCGGCTGTTCGAGCGGGTGCGGCGGCGCTCGATGGGGCTGGACTTCGCCTATGTCGACCTGAGCGACCTCAAGGCGGTCGAGGCGGCGATCACGCCGCAGACGCGGATGATCTGGGCCGAGACGCCGACCAATCCGCTGATGAAGCTGGCCGACATCGCGGGGCTGTCGAGGATTGCGAAGGCGCACGGGCTGAAGCTGGTGGTCGACAACACCTTCGCCACGCCGTGGAGCCAGCAGCCGCTGAAGCTGGGCGCGGACATCGTCATGCACTCGGCCACCAAATACCTGAACGGCCACTCCGACATCATCGGCGGGGCGCTGGTGACGGGCGATCCTGAACTGGCGAAGGAGATCAAGTTTCTCCAGAACTCGATCGGCGGGGTGATGGGGCCGTTCGACGCCTTCCTCGCCAACCGGGGCCTGAAGACGCTGGGCCTGCGCATGAAGGCCCACAACGAGAACGCCCTGGCGGTGGCGCGCTGGCTGGAGGAGCGCAAGGGGATCGCCAAGGTGATCTACCCCGGGCTGATCAGCCATCCGCAGCACGAGCTGGCGGCCAAGCAGATGAACGGCCGGTTCGGGGGCATGGTCACGGCCATCATCGACGGCGACCTGTCGCGCACCAAACAGGTGCTGGAGCGGGTGCAGATCTTCACCCTGGCGGAGTCGCTGGGCGGGGTAGAGAGCCTGGTCAATCACCCGGCGATCATGACGCACGCGAGTGTGCCGAAAGACTTGCGCGAGGCGGGTGGCGTGACGGACAGCCTGATCCGCCTGTCGGTGGGCGTGGAGGAGGTCGAGGACCTGATCGCGGACCTGGATCAGGCGCTGAGGTAGGTCAGGCGGCCTTGCTCGGCAGCGCCGTCTGGTGGCCGCTGGCGGGGACGACCTTCTTCTTGGCCGGGGCGCGGACCTTCTTGACCGTGGACGCGGGCGCGGCGGCGCGGCGGGCGGTTTCGGCGTCGATCAGGGGGAGGATTTCGGCGGCGGAGTTCATCTGCACGGCGGTGCCGGATTCCGACAGGCGGGCGGCGTTGGCGCGCAGGGCCTTGAGGTCGGGATCGCTCATGGCGGGGATCATGTCGGCAAGCGGGGTCATGGCAGTCTCCAGAACAGGGGTACGGTGGTCGGGCCGGCGCCGGGATCGGCGGCCGGCCTTTCCGTCAGTCGGAAACTATTCGGCGGCCTTCAGGCGACCGGCCGATTCCTTGCCCGAACGCGAGTCGCGCTCGATCTCGTAGGAGACCTTCTGGTTTTCGTTGAGCGAACCGAGGTCCGAAACTTCAACGGCCGAAGCATGGACGAACACGTCCTTGCCGCCGTCATCGGGGGCGATGAAACCATAGCCCTTGGTGGAGTTGTACCATTTAACAGTGCCGGTAGCCATTTTCAGGACCTCCGCTAGCAGTTGACCGCCGGAAAGAGTCCGGAAGGCCTGTCGGGTCTGAATGGGATCGGCTTTGGACCTCGGTGCGCGATGCAAAGGGACAGCAGCGTTTCGCAGAGAGATCGACGAGCCTGAGGTGGGCCCTTTGCGGAGGAATAGCAAGGGCAGGGGTCCAGATAGCAAAACGGCGGCGAAGGCTTTCGCCCGCGCCGCCGTTCGAAATCATGCGCCAGAGACCGGCGCCTGAACTCAGCCCTCGGTCTTCAGCTGACCAGCGGATTCCTTGCCCGAACGCTTGTCGCGCTCGATTTCGTAGGAAACCTTCTGGTTTTCATCGAGGCCGCGCAGGCCCGCCTGTTCGACGGCCGAGATGTGGACGAAAACGTCCTTGCCGCCGTCGTCAGGCTGGATGAAGCCGTAGCCCTTGGTGCCGTTGAACCATTTCACAGTGCCGGTAGCCATGTTTAGACCTCCGTTTGGCGTTGGCCTCAGGGAAGAGCCCCTGGAGGCCTGTCGGGTCTAAAAGGAGCGGCTAGACCTCAGTGCGAAAGCAGAGGGTGGCGTTTCGCAGAAAGAGATCGACATCCGGGTTGTGCACGTTCCCCGCGGCCAAAGCAAGGCGGGCCTATTCGGCGGTCTCGCCCTCGGCCGGCGCGACGTAGTGCTCCTGACACAGCTTGCGCAGCGCCGCGCTCAGGGTCGGGCCGTACAGGGAGTCCTGGATGCGGTCGAAACCCTCGGCCGAAAGGGCCTGCTTGATGTCGCTGACGGTGCGGCAACGGCCCTCGCGGGCGAGTTCATAGGCGCGTTCGAGCGTGGTCGGTCTGTGAGTCATGCCCCTAGGTAGGCATGACGGGGCGCGATTGCGAGCCTCAGAAGGCGAAGCTGAGGCCGGCGACCAGACTATCGGCGTATTGTTCGCCCGGAACGTCGGCGTCCGTACCGTACCAGCGCAGTTCGGCCTCGAGATTGCGGGTCAGGGCGTAGTTCAGGCCGATGTTGTAGCCGGTGTAGTCGACGCTGTTGTCCTGCTCGCGGCGGCCGATGGCGGCGGAGCCGTAGAGCTTGTCCGTGAAGTCCCATCCGACCTGGGCCTCGGTCCAGGTCCAGGCCTCGGTGGCGCCGGTGCTGTCGGGCGAATACTGCAGGCGCAGGCGGGCGCTGGCGGGGCCGATCGACCGCTTGACGTCGGCGGTGAACTCCCAGGCGTCGTCGTCCACGCCGGGATTGGCGTCGACCTGCCACTTGTGCTTGACGTTGAGGTCGAGGTCGAACCCGGCCACCTCCGGCCGCACCCCGGCGTTCAGGGCGAGCTCGAGCTCGGAGCCGGACGACTTGATCGTCTCGAACGAGGGCCCCGCGTAGAACAGGCCCGAGGCGCTCTCCCATTCCGCCTCGCCCCAGACGAACGGCTCGCCGTCTGTCTTGGAGACGTCCTTGGAGCGGTTGTCGGTGGCGGCGCCGAAGGCGAACGACCACGAGCCGGAGGCGGGGGCTGCGTCCTGCGCCGCGGCGGGCAGGGCGCAGGCCAGCAGGGCGGTCGCGGCGGCGGCGGTCGTCAGGGTGCGGATCATGTTACGGCCTCGGTTGATGCGACCGATCTAGAGCCGCTTCTTGTCGAAATCATCACAGGCCCGCGAATATTCGTCGCGCAAACGGCGAACCAATTGCGACGCCGGCAGGATGTCGTGGATGGCGCCCGCCCCCTGGCCGGCCGACCAGACGGTTTTCCACGCCTTGGCCTCGTCGGCCATGTCGAGCTTGTGCTCGGGCAGGGATTTCGGGTCGATGCCGTTCTCGATCAGCGACGGGGTCAGGAAATTGGCCGGAATGCCCGACACCGCCGGGGTGTAGGTGATGTCCATCGAGCCGGCCTCGACGATCATCTCCTTGTAGTGCGGCTGGGCCTGGCTCTCGGCCGTGGCGATGAAGCGGGTGCCCATATAGGCGAAGTCGGCGCCCATCATGGTCGCCGCGGCCACGTCGCGGCCGGTCGACAGGCAGCCGGACAGGATGATGGTCCCGTCGAAGAAGCCGCGCACCTCCTCCACGAGGGCGAAGGGGTTGACCACCCCGGCGTGGCCGCCGGCGCCGTTGGCCACCAGGATCAGGCCGTCGACGCCGGCCTGGGCGGCCTTCCTGGCGTGGCGGACGTTGGCGATGTCGTGGAAAACCACGCCGCCGTAGCCGTGCACGGCGTCGACCACGTCGCGGACCGCGCCGAGCGAGGTGATGATCAGTGGCACCTTCTCCTCGACCGAGACCATCATGTCGGCCATCAGGCGCGGGTTGGTCGGATGGACGATGTGGTTGACGCCGAAGGCGGCGGCGTCGGGGGTCAGCCGCGCCTTGATGTCGTGCAGCCAGTCCCGATAGCCCTCGGTGGTGCGCTGGTTCAGCGACGGAAAGGTTCCGATGACGCCGGCGTTGCAGCACTCGACGACGAGGTCGGGGCCGGAGACGAGGAACATCGGCGCGGCGATCACCGGCAGCGTCAGTCCCTTTTGCAGCGATGCCGGAATGGCCATGAGATCCGTCCCCGTTGTCTTTCGCTACGGATAGCGGGCTGTCGCCGGGGAAGGCAAATGGAACTCAGGTCTGCGGGGCCGGAGAAGGGGGCGTCGGCTCCGGGGCCAGGATGTAGCGGACGGTGAATGTCACGCGGGCAAGTTCCGCCGCTCCGTCGACCGTGCGCGGCGAGACCCGGGCGCGCGCCGAGGCGACGAGGGCCGACTCCGCGAAACCGAGACCTGGAGGCGTTTCATCCCGGACCTCGCAATTGGTCAGCACGCCGTTCTGCAGGACGATGCAGGACAAGGTGACGCGTCCGGACGCCACCGCGGCGTCCATGGCCGCCTTCGGATACTCGGGGCTGGGCGGGCTGGCCCAGGCCGGATTGGTGATCACCGAAGGCCGCGGCGGCGGCGACGGGCGGCAATCGAGACAGTCCGGCGGACGGATCGCGATGCGGTCTTCCTTGAAGATCGGCGGCGCGGGGACGGGGGCGGGGCTCGCATCTCCGGCGGGCGGGCCGGGGGCATGGGGACGCTCCTGGGCGATCACCCCGAAGGCCGCCAGCCAGACCAGGCTCGCCGCGGCCGCCGAAACGCCGCGGGCGGGACTCAGGCTTTGAAATGGGTTCCGCATGGCCGTATGTCCTCCCCTACAGTCCCTTCATGCCCCGTGCGCCAGTGCGCCCGCAAGTTGAAACCGCCCCGCCATGACCACCGACACCTCAGGCCTGCACCAGCTCGGCCAGATGACCGCCGCCCCGACCAGCCCGGAGACCGCCGTGTTGGAGCGCGTGCCGAACCCGCATGCGGGGACGCTGTATCTGACCCGGTTCACGGCGCCGGAGTTCACCAGCCTGTGCCCGGTGACGGGCCAGCCGGACTTCGCCCACATCGTCATCGACTATGCGCCGGGTGAGTGGCTGGTCGAGAGCAAGAGCCTGAAGCTGTATCTGACCAGCTTCCGCAACCATGGGGCCTTCCACGAGGACTGCACCGTGGCCATCGGCAAGCGGCTGGTCGACCTGCTGAAGCCGCAGTGGCTGCGCATCGGCGGCTACTGGTATCCGCGCGGCGGCATCCCGATCGACGTGTTCTGGCAGACCGGACCGGCGCCGGAGGGGCTGTGGCTGCCGGATCAGGGCGTGCCGACGTACCGCGGGCGCGGGTGAATTCGCCGCGCGCGTCAAATCCTCAGGATTTGCTCATGCCCGGGCGTCCGGCGTCCGCCAGGGTGGCGCCATGACCGAACCGCGCCGTCTTCCGCTCGAACTGTGGGGCCGGCACTGGCTGGAGCGGTTGCAGCGGTGGTCGGACCGGCGCGCATGGAGCCGGTACGGGTTCGAGTTCCTCATGTTCGGCCTCAAGCAGGGCTGGGCCTGCCTGTTCGGCGGGGCCATGCTGGCGCTGCTGCTGGCGACGAAGCTGTGGTGGCCCGAGGGAGCGCCGATCACGCGTTACGACTTCCTGGTGCTGGGCGCGGTGGCGATCCAGGCGGCGATGCTGACGCTGAAGCTGGAGAGCTGGGAGGAGGCGCGGGTCATCCTCGTCTTCCACCTGGTCGGCACGGTCATGGAGCTGTTCAAGACGGCGGCGGGGTCATGGATCTATCCGGAGCCGAGCCTGCTGCGGATCGGCGCGGTGCCGCTGTTCTCGGGCTTCATGTACGCGGCGGTGGGCAGCTACATCGCGCGCATCTGGCGCATCTTCGACATCCGCTTCCGCCACTATCCGCCGCTGTGGACGACGTGGGCGCTGGCGGCGGCGATCTACGTCAACTTCTTCGCCCATCACTGGCTGCCGGACGTGCGGCTGGGGTTGTTCGCCCTGACGGCGGTGCTGTTCGGGCGCGGCTGGTTCTATTTCACGCCGGACCGGAAGCGGCGCTCGATGCCCTTCCTGCTGGGCTTCCTGCTGGTGGCGCTGTTCATCTGGTTCGCGGAGAACCTCGGCACCTGGGCCAATGCGTGGATCTATCCGGGGCAGGACGACGGCTGGGAGCCGGTGTCGCTGGCCAAGCTGGGCAGCTGGTTCCTGCTGATGATGATCTCGGTCGTGCTGGTGTCTTTGGTGCATCGGCCGGAGGAGGAAGGGTCGAGGGTCGGGGGTCGAGGGTCGAGGGATTAGCAGGGGTCGCGTCGGGCTGGCAGTTATGCGCCGGCCCTTTCGACCCTCGCCCCTCGACCCTCGACCCGCTAGAGGAGGCGGCGGAGGGCCGCATGACCACAACCACCAGCGACGTCGTCATCCTCGGCGGAGGCCATAACGGGCTCGTCTGCGCCTTCTATCTGGCCAGGGCCGGGCTGAAGGTGACGGTGCTGGAGCGGCGGCACGTGGTCGGCGGGGCGGCGGTGACGGAGGAATTCCATCCGGGGTTCCGCAACTCGACCGCCAGCTACACCGTCAGCCTGCTCAATCCGAAGGTCATCGCCGACATGGATCTGGCCCGGCACGGGCTCACCGTGGTCGAGCGCAAGGTCTCCAACTTCCTGCCGCTGGAGGGCGGGCGGCATCTGCTGGCCGGCGAGGGCCGGACGCAGGCGGAGGTGGCGAAGTTTTCGGCGCGGGATGCGGAACGGCTGCCGGAGTACGAGCGGCGCCTGGAGGTGGTGGCGGCGATCCTGCGCGACTGGATCCTGAAGGCCCCGCCCAATGTGGTCGAGGGCGGCTGGATGGCCATGCTGCCGGAGTTGCTCAAGGCCGGCGGGCTGGGCAGGCAGGCGGCGGGGCTGGATGTGCAGGGGCGGCGCGACCTGCTGGACCTGTTCGCCAAGTCGGCCGGCGACTGGCTGGACGGCTGGTTCGAGAGCGACCCGATCAAGGCGCTGTTCGGCTTCGACAGCGTGGTGGGGAACTACGCCAGCCCGTACACGCCGGGCTCGGCCTATGTGCTGCTGCATCATGTGTTCGGCGAGGTGAACGGGCGCAAGGGGGTGTGGGGTCACGCGCTGGGCGGCATGGGGGCGATCACCCAGGCGATGGCCAGGGCCTGCGCAGAGCAGGGCGTCGACGTGCGGCTGGAGGCGCCGGTCGCCGAGGTGCTGACCGAGAAGGGCCGGGCGGTCGGGGCGGTGACCGAGGCGGGCGATGTGGTCCGGGCGCGGGCGGTGGTCTCGAACCTGCACCCGCGGCTGCTGTTCGAGCGGTTCGTGGATGACGCGGTGGTTCCGGCGGACTTCCGCGAGCGGATCGGGAACTACCAGTCGGGGTCGGGCACGTTCCGGATGAACGTGGCGCTGTCGGAGCTGCCGAACTTCACCGCGCTGCCGGGGCAGGGGGATCACCTGACCGCCGGGATCATCATGGCGCCGTCGCTGGCCTATATGGACCGGGCGTATTCGGAGGCGAAGCTGAACGGCTGGTCGTCGAAGCCGATCGTCGAGATGCTGATCCCGTCGGCGCTGGATGACAGCCTGGCGCCGCCGGGACAGCACGTGGCCAGCCTGTTCTGCCAGCATGTCGATCCGGCGCTCGCGGACGAGCATCGCGAGACGGTGGCGGACCTGATGATCGAGACGGTCGATGCGCATGCGCCCGGCTTCAAGGCATCGGTGCTGGGACGGCTGGCGCTGGGGCCGCGAGACCTGGAACGGCGCTTCGGCCTGGTCGGCGGCGACATCTTCCACGGACGGCTGACGCTGGACCAGCTGTTCAGCGCCCGGCCGGTGCTGGGCCATGCCGATCACCGGATGCCGGTTCCGGGGCTCTATCTGTGCGGCTCGGGCGCGCATCCGGGCGGCGGGGTCACCGGGGCGCCGGGGCACAATGCGGCGCGGGCGGTGGTGAAGGATCTGGGACGGTAGGGAGCAGGCGGCAGGGAGCAGGCAGAGGGGTCCAGTAGCCCGCGAATAACTTGGCGCCGCTCGGCAAGGGCGCGCGGTTCTTCCCGCTGCCTGCTGCCCGCTGCCTACTGCCTGAGCCTCGCTTCAGACGTCCGCCAGCCCCATCGCGGCCATCAGGGCGTCGCGGACGGCGGCTTCGGTGAAGGGCTTCTGCAGGGTCGGCTGGCCGCGCCATTCGTCGGGCAGGCCGCCCTCGCCGTAGCCGGTCGAGAAGACGAAGGGCACGCCGCGGTCCTTCAGCGCCTCGGCGACGGGGAAGACCTGCTTGCCGGCGACATTGACGTCGAGCAGGGCGGCGTCGACGCGTTCGGCGTCGGTGGCCATCCGCAGGCCTTCGTCGACCGTGGCGGCCGGGCCGACGGGGACGCAGCCCATGTCCTCGAGGATGGTCTCCAGCAGCATGGCGACGAGGGATTCATCCTCGACGATCAGCACGCGGCGGCCTGCAATCGCCTGGCTCATGTGCCCTGCTCCCTGTCCAGTGGAAATGAGACTGTCGCGACGAATCCGTCGTGTGCGTAGTCGAGTTCGATCGTCCCGGCCAGATCATGGCGGACATTGCGTTCGATCAGCCGGCTGCCGAAGCCCTTGCGATCCGGGGGCGCGACGGCGGGACCGCCGACCTCGCGCCACAGCAGCTCGAGCCGGGGCCGGGTCTGGTCGGCGACGCTCCAGTCGACGAGGACGCGGCCGTCCGGCGCCGACAGGGCTCCGTATTTGGCGGCGTTGGTGGCCAGCTCGTGGAAGATCATGCCCAGCGACAGGGCGGCGGCGGGCGCCAGGGCCACGCGCGGGCCGGTGACCGAGACGCGGGTGCTGCCGTGCGCCTCGGTCTCGTGCTGGAGGATGTCCGCCAGTTCCGCGCCCTCCCAGTGGCTGCGCGTCAGCAGGTCGTGGGTGTGCGACAGGGCCAGCAGCCGCGCCTGGAAGCCTTCGGCGAAGGTGCGCGGATCGGCGTGGGACCGCGCCGTCTGCATGGCGATCGACTGGACCGTGGCCAGGGTGTTCTTCACGCGGTGGTTCAGCTCGTCGATCATCAGCTTCTGCCGTTCGGCGGAGCGGACGGTCTCGGTGACGTCGTGGCCCTGGACGAAGATGCCGACCACCGCGCCCGAGGCGTCGCGGATCGGCTGGTAGACGAAGTTGAGATAGACCCCCTCCAGCGGCGCGCCCGGCGCGCGCTGGAGCTGGACCCGGCTGGCGCGGCCCTCGTGTGGCTCGCCGGTCGAATAGACGGTGTCGAGGAACTCGTAATAGCCCTGGCCGACGACCTCGGGCAGGGCGTCGCGGATCGGCTTGCCCGTAATCTCGCGGTGCCCGATCAACTGGGCGTAGGCGGCGTTGTGCATCTGGAAGACATGGTCCGGCCCGGTCAGGACGGCGACGAAGCCGGGGGCCTGCATGAACATGTCGATCAGGCGGTTGCGCTCGCCCTCGAGGCGGCGGTTGTCTTCCTGGACCTGTTCGGCCCGTCCCAGGACGGCGCCGCCCAGCATGACGTCGAGGGCGCTCGACCGCTCGGTCCGCTGGCGGCGGTCCCGCAGCCGCTGAAGCTCGGTGATGTCGGTGGTGTGCTGGAGGATGAACGCCACCTCTCCGGCCTCGTCCAGCATCGGGGTGTGGGTGGCGCTCCAGTAGCGGTCCTCGAACACCTTGCTCCCGTCGTCCAGCTGTCTGGCCATCGGGAATTTGACCAGCGGGACATGATCGCGCTGACGGGTGTCGCGGGCCCGCTCCAGCGAGGCCTGGACCTGACGCACGTTCTCGGGCGCTTCCTCGCCGGGACCCGCGTCGAAGGCGGCGAACAGCGGCTTGCCGATGATCGCATCGCGGCGGCTGTTGGTGACCTCGAGATAGGCCTGGTTGACCCCGGCGATGCGCAGATCGGGCGTGAGCAGGACATAGGGATTGGGCGAGGCGTCGAACGCGCTCGCCAGATCGACCGTCAGGCCGCCCGATTTCGCCAGTTCCTTCAATCCCGTCCCCGACTTGCCCGCGCTGTAACGCCCTGAGCGCGCATCGGTTCACGCGCCCGGCGTGTCTCGTGCATTTTGTCGTTTGGGCCAAGGGGGCGCAGGCCGCTAGTCTGCATCAATGCTGATGGCTTCGTTTTTCGCGGCGGCGTTTCTGATGATCTCACCGGCTGATCCCGCCGACGCGGCGCCCCGGGCGATGGTGGAGCAGGGCGTGCTGGTCGGCCGCGAAGCGAGCGGCGTGCGCAGCTTCAAGGGCGTGCCCTATGCGAGGCCGCCGGTCGGCGGTCTGCGCTGGCGGGCTCCGCAGCCGGCAGAGCCCTGGAGCGGCGAGCGAGACGCAGGGCAGGTCGGCGCGATCTGCATCCAGCCTCCGGCGAACGGCGACAACGGCGTCGGTCCGTTGCCGATGAGCGAGGACTGCCTGACGCTGAACGTCTGGACGACCGCGCCTCCGGGGGAGCGCTGGCCCGTAATGTTCTGGATTCACGGCGGCGGGCTGAACAACGGCTCGGGCACGGCGGCGCTGTACGAGGGGACCAATCTGGCGAAACGCGGCGTGGTGGTGGTTACGATCAACTACCGACTGGGGCGGCTGGGGTTCTTCGATCATCCGGCCCTGGCGGCCGAGCGGGCGCCGGGCGAACCGGCGGCGAACTACGGGCTGATGGACGTGACCGCGGCCCTGCGATGGGTGCAGGAGAATGCGGCGGCGTTCGGGGGAGATCCGGACAATGTCACGATCTTCGGCGAGTCGGCGGGCGGGGCGCTGGTGACCCGGTTGATGATCTCTGAGCCGGCGCGGGGGCTGTTCCACCGGGCGGTGGTGCAGTCGGGGCTTGGGCGCGACGAGGGCACGCCGCTGGACCGGGCGCGACGCGACGGCGGGCTGTCGATGCAGGCGAGGGGGGAGGCGTTCGCCGCCGCGCACGGGGCGAGCACCCCGTCGGAGTTGCGGGCCCTGCCGGCCGAGACCCTCCTGCGGCGAGCGCCGAATTTCTACGGCGGCGACCTGCTGGTGAATGACGGGCTGTATGTGGCCGAGGATGTGGCGACGGCCTTCGCCGCCGGGCGCGAGGCGCCAGTCCCTCTGATCATCGGCACGAACAGCGCCGAGTTCTGGTGGATGAAGCCGTCGGAGCTCAGCCCCTACGGCGCGATCGACGACGCCATGACGCCCGAGGAGCGGGCGGCCTTCCTGGCGGCCTATGGCGGGCAGGAGGGCTACGACCAGTTCGTGCTCAGCGATCTCGTGTTCAACGAGCCGGCGCGCCATCTGGCGCGGCTGCGCGCGCGGAATGGGCATCCGACGTACCTGTACCGGTTCGACGTGGTCTCGGCGGCGATGCCGGAGCCTCATGCGGGGGCGACGCACGCCTCGGAGCGGCAGTATGTGTTCGACAACCTGACCGCCTCGCCGTGGCTGACGAATGAGATGGACCAGCGGCAGGCGGATGCGATGGCCGGCTACTGGACGACCTTCGCGGCGAAGGGCGATCCGAATGGGGCCGGTCGGCCTGCCTGGCCCGAGTTCGGCGACGGACCGGATACGCTGCTGGAGTTCACCAATGACGGGCCGGTGGCGAAGCCGGTTCCGTTCGGCGAGCGGCTGGACCTGATCGAAGCGTATTATGAGCGGGTGCGCTGACGCTCAGGCGAGACCTCCACGGTCGTCATCCTCGGGCTTGACCCGAGGATCGAAGGCGGGGCGGGGCTATTCGTCGGAGGCGGCCCCACGCATGTGACCGCGTCCGGCTGACGGAGCACCGCACGGTCTGGCCCTCGGGTCAAGCCCGAGGGCGACGGGGGAAGGGAGCGGAAGGCGCCTTAGAGCACCGCGCCGTTCGACCTGATCACCTCGGCGTAGAGCAGGCCGGAGTCCTTGATGGTCCGCTCCTGGGTCTGGAAATTCACGTGGGTGATGCCGAAGCGCTTGGAGTAGCCCAGCGACCATTCGAGATTGTCGAGCAGCGACCAGGCCATGTAGCCGCGCACGTCGACGCCCTTGCCGATGGCGTCGTGCAGGGCCTTGAGGTGGTTCTTCAGGTAGTCGACGCGCATCGGATCGTGGATGCGGCCGTCGATGGCGTGGGGCGGATCGTACCAGGCCGAGCCGTTCTCGGTGACCATCAGCGGCAGGCCCTTGGTCTGCTCGTGCAGCCAGACGAGGGTGTCGGTCAGGGCGGGGGGATAGACCTCCCAGCCGGTCTCGGTGTGGGCGTGCTGGACCTGTTTGACAGGTCGTGAGCGGGTCGGCCAGGCGTCGGGCGCGTTCTCGGGCACCGAGCGGGTGTACCAGTTGAGGCCCATCCAGTCGGTCGGCTGGGCGATCAGGTCGAAGTCTTCCTGCGGGAACTCGCGGTAGGCTTCGCCGTAGACGTCCTTCAGCTCCTCCGGATAGCCGCGGCCCATCAGCGGGTCGAGGAACCAGCGGTTCATCTGGGCCTCGGCGCGGCGGCGCGCGGCCTCGTCCTCGGGCTTGTCCGAGGCGGGGTATTTCGGCTCGATGTTGAGGACGATGCCGATCTGGCCCTCGCCGACTTCGCGGAACCGCTTCACCGCGGCGCCGTGGGCGCGCAACACGTTGTGGCCGGCGATCATGGCCTCGAAGGCCGAGCGGTGGCCGGGCGCAAGGGCGCCGTGCAGATAGCCGCCGTCGACGATGACCCAGGGCTCGTTGATGGTGCCCCAGGTCTTCACCCGGCCCTTGAATTTCTCGAACAGGACCTGGCCGTAGTCGGCGAACCAGTCGGCGATGTCGGGGTTGAGCCAGCCGCCGCGGTCGTCGAGGGCGGCAGGCAGGTCCCAGTGATAGAGGGTGCAGAGCGGCTCGATGCCGGCCTCGAGCAGGCCGTCGACCAGCTTGTCGTAGAAGTCGAGGCCCTTGGGATTGATGGCGCCGCGGCCCTCGGGAATCACCCGGCTCCAGCTGACCGAGAATCGGTAGGCCTGGAGGTTCAGCCGCTTCATCAGCTGGATGTCCTCGCGCCAGCGGTTATAGTGGTCGCAGGCCACGTCGCCGGTGTCGCCGTCCTTCATATTGCCCGGAGTGTGGCTGAATCGGTCCCAGATCGATGCGCCGGCGCCGTCGGCCATCGACGAGCCTTCGATCTGATAGGCAGCCGTCGCGGCGCCCCACAGGAAACCTTCCGGAAACAGAAACTTACCTGTGTTTTCCGTAGTCATGTGTAAGGCTCGTGAGACGCGTGGGAACAAATGTGAAGCGGCGGGCGCAGCGAAGGCGGTACGCATGTAGCGCCGTGGACACAACCCGCTTGTGACCAAACTAGGGCACTTGCGGGCCTCATTGCTAGTGTGTCATGTAATCGGTTACACGGAAATGTCGAACGGACCCGCGACAAGCGGGCCGGCATCGCGCACCGGTCAGGGAGGACCACGTTGGCGCCAGGAGCGACCCCGACAACCCGCGCGGAGCGGGCGGCGTGAAGGCCGCGACGATTCGCGATGTCGCCGAACGGGCCGAGGTCTCCGTGGCGTCGGTGTCGCGCGTGCTGACGGGCGCCGGACCGGTCACCGAGGCGACCCGCAAGAAGGTGATGGAAGCGGTCGAGGCCCTGCAGTACGTGCCCCATTCCGGCGCGCGCAGCCTGTCGACCAGCAAGACCCAGACGATCGGCGTCATCCTGCCGGACCTGTACGGCGAATTCTTCTCCGAGCTGATCCGCGGCATGGACGTGGCGGCCCGGGCGCTCGGCTATCACCTGATCGTCTCCAGTTCGCACGACGACGCGGAAGAGGCCTCGGCCGCCATTCGCTCGATGCGTGGACGGGTCGACGGCCTGATCGTGCTGTCGCCGCACCTGGACGCCGCCAACCTGGCCACGACCCTGGCCGGGCGGCTGCCGATCCTGCTGATGAACGGCGGCGCGGGGGCCGGCCGGCCTTCGATCGTCGTCGACAACCACGGCGGCGCGGTCCAGGCCGTGGAGCACCTGATCGCCACGGGACGGCGACGCATCGCCCACATCTCGGGCCCGACCGGGAACCTGGAGGCGGAGACGCGGCTGGCCGGCTATCTGGAAGCGATGGCCCGGGCGAACCTGCCGACGGTGGTGGTCGAGGGCGCCTTCGACCAGGCGTCGGGGCACAGGGCCGGAGCCGAGCTGGCGATGCGGCCGGAGCGGCCGGACGCGATCTTCGCCGGCAACGACATGATGGCCGTGGGCGCCATGCTGGCCCTGCAGGACGCCGGCCTGGCCGTGCCGGACGACGTGGCCGTGGTCGGCTTCGACGACGTGCCGATCGCCGGCCTGATGCGGCCGGGCCTGACCACCCTCAGAATCAACATCGCAGAAACCGGACGCAGCGCCCTCGAGCGCCTCGTCCGCCTGATCAACGCAGCGGGCGAAGCTGTCGCCGACACCGCTTGCGAGGTCGTCCGGCCCGAACTGGTCGTGCGCCCATCAAGCAACCCGGCGACACAGACCCGAACCACACCCGGCGATCGCGCCCGCGAAGCCGTCGGCCCATCACCTCTGGAGGGGGAGAACCCGCAATGACCCGCAAGTCCAAGCAGTATCTGGGGGCCGCATCGGCCCTCGCCGTCGCCATCTCTCTGGCCGCCGCCGGCGGCGCATACGCCCAGGTCACCACCTCCACGATCCGTGGCTCGGTGACCGACGGCGCCCAGGCGGAAGCCGGAGCGGTCATCGTCGCCCGCGACGTGGCCTCCGGCTTCACCAGCCGCACGACGGCCAACGCGGACGGCGGCTATGTCCTGTCCGGCCTGCGGCCCGGCACCTACGAGATCTCCGTCACCACGACCGACGGCCAGACCACCTCGGACCTGGTCTCGATCGGCGTCGGCCAGGTCGGCGAGGTCGACCTCTCCGTGGGCGCGGATGTAACCGCTTCCACAGTCACCACGGACGTGGGCGAGGTGGTCGTCACCGGCCGTCGCCTGGCCGAGGTGCGCACGCCGGAGAACGCCACCAACGTCACCACGCAGCAGATCAACACCCTGCCGCAGATCAACCGCAACTTCCTCAACTTCGCCGCCCTGGCTCCAGGCGTGCGCCTGTCGCAGGACGAGACCGAGCAGCAGATCACCGCCGGCGGCCAGCGCGCCGAGTCGGTCAACGCCTTCATCGACGGCGCCAGCCTGAAGTCCAACATCATCGCCGGCGGCATCATCGGCCAGGACGACAGCCGCGGTAACCCGTTCCCGCAGGCGGGCATCCAGGAGTTCCGGGTCGTCAGCCAGAACTTCAAGGCCGAGTACGAGCAGGCCTCGTCGGCGATCATCACCGCCGTCACCCGCTCGGGCACCAACGAGTTCCACGGCGAGGTGTTCGGGGTCTATCGCGACCAGGACTTCATCGCGCAGGACTATTTCGCGGAGCTGAACAACCAGGAGAAGGTCGACCTGGAGGTCCAGCAGTACGGCTTTGCCCTCGGCGGCCCGATCATCCGCGACCGCCTGCACTTCTTCGGCACCTACGAGCACAAGCAGGAAAACCGCGCCAGCGTGGTCGATCTGGGCGACCGCGCGACGCCCGCCGACGAGACCCTGTTCGCCGACTTCATCGGCACCTTCGCCTCGCCGTTCGAGGAAGATCTGTTCTTCGGCAAGCTCAGCTGGCAGCCGGCGCCTGAGCATCTGGTCGACTGGAGCCTGACCTACCGCGACGAGTCCGAACTGCGCGACTTCGGCGGCGCTGAATCCTTCGAGCGGGCGAACGACCTGGCCCAGACCACGATGTCGAGCAACCTGCGCTGGCAGTGGCGGACGGAGTCGTTCCTGAACGAATTCGCCATCGACTACCGCGACTACAACTACAACCCCGGCGCCGCCAACTTCTCGGAGGTCGGCCGGAGCTATCGGCGGTTCGAGGATTCCAACACGGGCACCCCGGCGTTCGATCCGGACTATTTCGGCGGCTTCACGATCCTGAACACCGGCGGCCGGGACAGCACCCAGGACATCCACGACAATGCGCTGACGTTCCGCAACGACCTGACGTTCACCGACATCGAGCTGAACGGCTTCCACACCATCAAGATGGGCGCGAAGGTCTCGCTGCAGACCTATGAGGTCGACAAGCAGTTCGGGCGCAACCCGTTCTTCCACTTCGACCTCGACGGCCGTCCGGAGCTCAGCGGGGACCCCACCGTTCCCTATCGCATCGAACTGGGCCGGTCGTTCCCGACGGTTGATCTCAACAACGAGGTCGTCGGCCTGTACATCCAGGACGACTGGCAGATCACGGACCAGCTCGAGCTCAACCTGGGCCTGCGCTGGGACTACGAGACCAACGCCAACAACAACGATTACGTCACCCCGGCCAGCGTCATCGCCGGACTGGACCAGTGGATCGCATCGACCGACGGCGGCAAGCCGGCCGGCTACGCCCCGAGCTGGTTCAACCGCGACGACTACATCTCGACCGGCGACAACCGCGACCCGTTCGCCGGCGCCTTCCAGCCGCGCATCGGCTTCTCGTACGACGTCTTCGGCGACCGCAGCACGGTCATCTTCGGCGGCGCCGGCCGCTACTACGACCGGGTCAACTTCAACTTCTCGTACGACGAGATCGTGAAGCCGTTCGACATTCGCCAGAACGCCTTCTTCAGCACCACCGGCCGGCCGGTCGGCGAGGACCGCGATCCGGGGCCGGGCGTCGACCTGCCGGGCGACGCCGGGGATCCGATCCTGTGGCAGTCGTCCTACGAGACCGCCGCGGGCCTGGACCCGGTGTTCGCGACGATCCCGGGCAAGGGCGAGGTGTTCCTGCTGTCCAACGACTTCGAGCCGCCGCGGACCGACCAGGTCAACCTGGGCGTCCGTCAGCGCTTCGGCGACTGGCAAAGCGAGTTCACCCTGGCCTACGGCCAGACGGAGAACGAGTTCACATGGCAGTATCTGACCCGCTGCCGCGAACCGAACCGTCCGAACGACGGCGGCGGCTTCGGCGACAACGGCGGCTTCTGCGGGCCGGGCGGCGACAACCCGTTCCGCGGGTACTTCGTGTCGGACCACAACAAGGAACGCGAGTTCCGCGCCCTCTACGTCAAGCTGGACAAGCCCTACACGGCCGATTCCGGCTGGGGTCTGAACCTCGCCTACACCTGGTCGGAAGCCGAACAGAACGGCGGTCGCGACGCCTTCTGCTTCGACTGCTTCAGCGTGGAGACCTCGCCGGTCCGGCCGACCGACAACGACGAGCGTCACCGGATCGTGGCCAACGGCATCGTCGACCTGCCGTTCGACTTCCAGCTGTCGGGCATCCTGACGCTGGGCTCGGGCACGCCGTTCGACGTGTTCGACGGCCGCGGGGCTGACTTCTACTACCGCCCCAACCACGGCCGGCCGCAGCAGTACAACTTCATCATCCCGAACTCCTGGGCCTACCGGAACCTGGATCTGCGGCTGACGAAGAATTTCGAGTTCATTCCCGGCCAGGAGCTGTCGGTGTACGTCGACGCCATCAACGTCTTCAACTTCGACAACTTCTCCGGCTTCGACGGCGGCACGGGATCGACGGCCAACCCGAACCCCAATTTCGAGCGGCCTTCGCGCGTGTTGTTCCCGACCCGGACCTTCCAGGTGGGCATGCGTTACAGCTTCTGATCCCCCGAGCCTGACGGCCGCCTCCCGCCACGCGCGGGGGGCGGCCGATTTCTTTGACGACCCAGTGTTTGAGTATGAGGATGGAGCCCATGGATCGGCGCCGGTTTCTGATGGGTTCCACGATCGCCGGACTCGGCGCGGCGGGGCTGTCCGGCTGCGCCGCCGCGCGGATGTTCCATCCGGTCGGCCGCCCGGCGGTCGACCCGGAGGTCGAGGAACTGCAGAAGCGGACGTTCGACTGGTTCCAGCATGTGACGCCGCGCGAGACCGGCCTGACGCCGGACCGCTGGCCGACGCAGTCGTTCTGTTCGGTGGCGGCGGTGGGCTTCGCCCTGACCTGCTGGCCGATCGGCGTCGAGCGGGGCTGGATGAGCCGGGACGAGGCGCGGACGCGAACCCTGAACACGATGCGCTTCTTCCATGACGCGCCGCAGGGGCCTGAGGCCACGGGCGTCACCGGCCACAAGGGCTTCTTCTACCATTTCCTGGACATGGAGACGGGCCACCGCTTCGGGCGGACCGAGCTGTCGACAGTCGACACCACCCTGTTGCTGGGCGGGATGCTGTTCGCGGCGCGGTGGTTCGACGGCGACCATGCCGACGAGGCCGAAATCCGGCGACTGGCGCAGGCGATCTACGAGCGGGTCGAGTGGGACTGGGCCGTCGTGCGGCCCAACCGCATCTCGATGGGCTGGCATCCCGAGTCGGGCTTCATCGAGGCCGACTGGCACGTCTACAACGAGGGAATGCTGGTGCTGCTGCTGGCCATCGGCAGCCCGACCCATCCGGTCCCGGCTGCTGTGTGGGACGAGTGGTGCAGCGTCTATGACCGCAGCTGGACGGATCGCTGGGGCCCGGCGCACCTGGCCTTCGCCCCGCTGTTCGGCCACCAGTACAGCCACATGTTCGTGGATTTCCGCGGCGTCCATGACGCCTTCATGCGCTCGAAGCAGGCGGAGATTCCGGGCTTCGACTATTTCCAGAACAGCGTCCGGGCCGTCGCGGCCCAGCGCAACCACGCCATCCGCAACCCCGAGGCCTGGGCGGGCTATTCGGCGGACGTGTGGGGCCTGACCGCGTGCGACGGTCCTGGCGATTTCAAGCAGGTCATCGACGGGCGCGAGCGGCAGTTCTTCAGCTATTCGGCGCGCGGACCGGGCGACCGTGACGACGGCACCCTGGCCCCGACGGCCGCGATGGGGTCGATGCCCTTCGCCCCGGCCGAGGTGACCGCCTGCCTGAAGGCGATGAAGGCGCGCTACGGGGCCGGCATCTACACCGAGTTCGGCTTCATGGACTCGTTCAACCCGACGCTGACCCAGCGCGAAGGGCGGCTGCAGCACGGCCGGATCGTTCCGGGCGTGGGCTGGGTCGACGGCGACTACCTGGGCATCGACCAGGGTCCGATCGTGATCCAGATCGAGAACCATCGGTCGGACGCCGTGTGGAAGCGGATGCGAGGCGAGCCGAACATCGTGCGCGGCCTGAAGCGGGCCGGATTCACCGGCGGCTGGCTGGCTGACGCATGATCCATCCGCGGCCGGATCGACGCGCGGCGCTCGGCCTTCTGGCCGGGGCGGCGGCGTCAGGTCTGGCCGGCTGCGGGCGGCGCGAAGACGGGATCACCCGCCTGACCTTCTGGGCCATGGGCAATGAGGCGACCAACGTCCCGCAAATCCTGCCGGAGTTCGAGCGGCTCAACCCGGGCATCAAGGTCGATGTGCAGGCCCTGCCGTGGACCGCGGCGCACCAGAAGCTGCTGACCGCCTATGCCGGGGACTCGCTGCCGGACCTCAGCCAGGTGGGCAACACCTGGGTCGCCGAGATGGCGGCGATCGGGGCGATCTCGCCGCTGCCGGCGTTCGCCTCGGAGCTGCTGACCGATCAATTTCCGGCGGTGCTGGAGACCAACCGCATCGACGGCCGGGCTGTGGCCACGCCCTGGTACGTCGACACCCGTCTGCTGTTCTATCGGAGCGATCTGCTGGGCGAGGCCGGATACGACGCGGTGCCGCAGACCTGGGCCGGCTGGAAGCAGGCCATGCACGCGGTCAAGCGGGTGGCCGGGGCGGACAAATATGCGGTGCTGCTGCCGGTCAATGAGTTCGAGCAGTTGCTGACCTTCGGCCTGCAGGGCGACGAGCCGTTGCTGAAGGACCAGGACACGCGGGGCAATTTCTCCAGTCCGTCCTTCGTGGCGGCGCTGGCCTTCTACAGAAGCCTGTTCGACGAGGGGCTCGCCCCGGTGGCGTCGGCAGCGCAGATCTCCAATGTCTGGACCGAGTTCGAGCGGGGCTGGTTCAGCTTCTACTTCTCGGGGCCATGGACCATCGGCGAGTTCAGGAACCGGCTGAAGCCGGAGACCCGCTGGATGACCTCGGGCGTGCCGGGGCCGACCGGGCCGGGGGCGTCTGCGCCGGGCGGATCGTCTCTGGTGGTCTATCGCTCGTCGCCGCGTCAGGAGGCGGCGTGGAAGCTGGTGCGCTACCTGTCCGATCCGGCGGTGCAGGCGCGCTTCAACGTCATCACCGGCGACCTGCCGGCGCGGGAGAGCGCCTGGGCCGCGCCCGCGGTGGCCAACGACCCCTACATCGCCGCCTTCAAGGGCCAGCTGTCGCGCGCCGAGGCCGTGCCCAAGGTGCCGGAGTGGGAGCGGATCGTCACCGAGATGCAGATCGTCGCGGAGCGGATGGTGCGGGGCGAATACACGCCCGAGACGGCGGGCGCCGAGATCGACCGGCGAGCCGACCGGCTGCTGGAGAAGCGCCGCTGGATGATGGAGCGGGGCCGGGCATGACCGACGTCCGCCTGAACATGGCCAAGGTGGAAGCCGAGGCCGCCGTCCTGCCGCGCCGGCGGCCCGGCGGCGCCCGCTCCCGCGAGCGCGCCGCCTGGGGCTTCGTGGCGCCGGCCCTGATCGCCATCGGGGTGTTCTTCGCCATCCCGGTGTTCGCGGCCCTGCTGCTGAGCCTGACCGACTTCGACATCTACGCCCTCGCCGACCTTCACAACGTCCGCTTCGTCGGCCTGCAGAACTACGAGCGGCTGTTCGCCAATCCGCTGTTCTGGGGGGCGATGCGGAACACCGGGTTGTTCGCGGTTCTGGGCGTGCCGCTGTCGATCGCGGCGTCGCTGGCGGCGGCGGTGATCCTGAACGCGCGGGTGGTGAAATGGCGACCGCTGTGGCGGGTGATGTTCTTCGCGCCCTACGTGACCACGCTCGTGGCCACCGCCGTGCTGTGGAACTACCTGCTGCACACCCGCTACGGCGTGATCAACTGGGCCATCTCCAGCGTCGGCCTGCCGCCGGTGGACTGGCTGGGTCAGCCGGAGACCTCGATCCCGGCCATCCTGATGTTCGTGGTGTGGAAGATCTTCGGCTACAACATGCTGATCTTCCTCGCGGTCCTGCAGACCGTGCCCGACGACCTGTACGAGGCGGCGCGCATCGACGGGGCGGGGGCGTGGAAGCGGTTCACGCACGTGACCCTGCCGGCCATCGCCCCGACCCTGCTGCTGGTCTCGATCATCTCGGTGGCCGGCTTCTTCCAGCTGTTCGCCGAGCCCTATGTGATGACCCAGGGCGGACCGGCGCAGTCGACCGTGACGGTGCTCTACTTCATGTACGAAGAGGGCTTCAAATGGTGGAACCTGGGGTCCGCCAGCGCCGTGGCCTTCATCCTGTTCGTCTGCATCCTGGCGGTGACCCTGGTTCAGCTGGCAGTGGCCAAACGGATGGGGGCGTACGAATGAACGCACGCCGCATCCGCACCCTGCTGCTCAATCTCGGCGTGGCCTTCATCGCCTTGCTGGTGCTGTTCCCGCTGGCGTGGATGGTGTCGGTCAGCTTCATGTCGACCGGCGAGGCCGCGACCTTCCCGCCGCCGCTGCTGCCGAAGACCGGGACGCTGGAGCACTACCGCGACCTGTTCGTAACCCAGGGGATGGGGCGCTACCTGTGGAACAGCTTCGCCCTGGCGACGCTGGCGACGGGGTTGGCGCTGCTGTTCACGGTGCCTGCCGGCTATGCCTTCGCCAAGCTGCGCTTCAAGGGGCGCGAGCGCGTGTTCCAGCTGCTGGTCGGGGCGCTGGTGGTGCCGGCGCAGATCGGCACCCTGCCGCTGTTCCTGATGCTGAAGGGGATGGGGCTGGTGAACACCTACGCCGGGGCGCTGGTGCCGTGGCTGGCCTCGATCTTCGGCCTGTTCCTGGTGCGGCAGTATTCGCTGTCCATCCCCGACGAGATGCTGGAGGCGGCGCGTATCGACGGCGCCAGCGAGGGGCAGATTTTCCGCCGCGTGGTGCTGCCGACGCTGCAGCCGATCATCGTGACGCTGGCGCTGTTCGTCTTCCTCGGCAGCTGGAACGACTTCCTGTGGCCCCTGATCATCCTGACCGACCAGTCCAACTATACGCTGCCGGTGGCGCTGGCGGCGCTGTCGCGGGAGCACGTGCAGGACATCGAGATGATGATGGCGGGGGCGGTGATCACCGTCGCGCCGGTGCTGATCCTCTTCCTCGCCCTGCAGCGGTACTACATCCGCGGCATGCTGGCGGGTAGCGTGAAAGGCTAGGGTTCCGATGCTGGTTCGTGTCGCGTTGTTCTTCGGGCTGGCGCTGATCTGGGCCGCGCCCGTCGAGGCCCAGACGGCGCGGGTGCTCGATCCGTTCGAGACGCTGACGCCGTGGTCGGCGGACGCCTCGACCGATGTGTCGTCGGCGATCAGCTCCGTGCCCGGCCGCGACGGCAAGGCCATGCGGCTGGACTACGACTTCAACGGGGTGTCGGGCTACGCCTTTGCGGCGCGGGCGATCGATCTGGAGGTCCCCGACAACTACGAGATCAGCTTCTGGCTGCGGGGCGAGATGGCGCCCAACACGCTGGAGATAAAGTTTGTCGACGGCTCCGGCGACAACGTCCACTGGCGTCAGATCCGCGGCTTCAAGGCCAATCTGGAATGGACCCGCTACACCATCAAGAAGCGCCAGATCGCCTGGGCCTGGGGTCCGAACCCGGACCGGACCTTCCGCGGCGCCGAGCGGATCGAGTTCGTGGTCACGGCCGGGGAGGGCGGCAAGGGCTGGATCGAGATCGACCAGCTGGAGCTGCGCGAACTGCCGCCAGAGCCGGGCGTGCCGCCGCGGCCGATCGCGACGGCGACAAGCGAGGACGGGCTCAACGTCGCGGCGCGAGCGGTGGACGACGATCCGGCGACGGCGTGGCGCACCACGGGCGGCGGGACGCAGAGCCTGACGCTGGACCTTGGCTACGAGCGGGAGTTCGGCGGCGTGACGCTGCGCTGGGCCGAGCGGATGGCGGCGTCGGAGTACCGGTTGATGTCGTCGTCGGACGGGCGGGACTGGCGCGAACTGGCGGCGGTGACGGACGGCAACGGCGGCGTCGACTGGCTGCGCACGCCGGAGGCCTCGGCGCGCTGGCTGCGGCTGGACCTGCTGACCCCCCGCGACGAGGGCGGCGTCGTCGGGCAGGCCGGAGCGGGACAGCGGCTGGGCCAGGCGGCGGCGAACGCCTATGCGCTGAACGCCCTGGAGATCGAGCCGCTGTCGTTCGGCGAGACGGCGACCAGCTTCATGCTGGCGGTGGCCGATGAGAGCCGGCGGGGGCTGTACCCGCGCGGTTTCCATGGCGAGCAGCCGTACTGGACGCTGGTCGGCGTCGACGGCGGCGGCGAGAGCGCCCTGATGGGCGAGGACGGCGCCATCGAACTTCGCCGCGGCGGGCCCTCGATCGAGCCGTTCGTGGTGGACAACGGGCGGGTTGTGACTTGGGCCGATGTCAACATCACCCAGGGGCTGCTCGGCGACTATCTGCCGATGCCGGAGGTGACCTGGGCGGGCGACGGCTGGAGCCTGAAGATCGAAACCTTCGCCGACGGTCCGCCCGAGAACCCGCGGCTGTTCGGGCGCTACTACCTGACCAATCTGACCGGCGAGCGGCGGGTGATCACGCTGGGCCTGATGGCGCGGCCCTTCCAGGTCAACGGGCCGGTCCAGTTCCTGACCACGCCGGGCGGGGTGGGACCGATCGAACAGCTGGACTGGACAGGCGGCGAACTGGTGCTGAACGACGCCATTCGCGTTCGTCCGCTCATGCCGGCGGACGCCGTGGCCGCCTCGACCTTCGCGGCCGGCGCCGATCCTCAGAGCCTGCTGGCCGATGCGGCGCGCCGCCGCGCTCCGGGCGAGCGTCTGGTCGAATCCGACGACGGGCTGGCGGCGGGCGCCCTGATCTACGAGATCGAACTCGAGCCCGGACAGACCCGGCAGGTGGCGTGGGTTTCCGCCATGAGCGGCCCGCTCGCGCCGCTTCCAGAGGGGCCGGGCTTCGTCGAGGCGATGCTGGACGAGGTGCAGTCGGCGGCGGCGCTGTCGTGGCGCGAGAAGCTGGACCGTTTCGACCTGACCCTGCCGCCGGGGCAGCAGCGCATCGAGGACGTCATGCGTTCGTCGCTGGCGCACATGCTGATGTCGCGGCAGGGACCGATCCTGCAGCCGGGGACGCGCAGCTATAACCGCAGCTGGATCCGCGACGGGGCGATGATGGCCGAGGGGCTGAACCGGCTGGGCCATGCGGAGCTGTCGGCGGACTACCTGCGCTGGTTCGCGCCGCTGGTGTTCGACAACGGCAAGGTGCCGTGCTGCGCGGATGCGCGCGGGGCCGACCCGGTGCCGGAGAACGACAGCCACGGGGAGTTCGTCTTCCTCGCCGCCGAGACGTATCGCTACACCGGCGACGCGGCGCTGCTGCGCGAGGTCTGGCCGCAGGTGCAGGGCGCCATCCGCTACATGGACGAGCTGCGCGCCTCGACCCGGACGGCGGAGTTCCAGGCGGCGGACAGGCGGCACCTGTTCGGCCTGCTGCCGCCGACGATCAGCCACGAGGGCTATTCCGACCGGCCGGCCTACAGTTACTGGGACGATTTCTGGGGGTTGCTCGGCTACCGCGACGCGGTCTTCATCGCCGAGACGCTGGGGGACGAGGCGGCGGCGGCGCGCTTCCGGGCGTCGGAGGCCGAGTTCAAGGCCGACGTCATGGCCTCGATCGAGGCGACGGCGAGGGTGCACGGCATCGACTGGATCGCCGGGGCCGCCGACCGGGGTGATTTCGACGCCACGTCGACCACCATCGGCCTGTCGCCGGCCGGGCTGATCGACAAGCTTCCGCGAGAGCTGCTCGAGGGCACGTTCGACAAATGGTGGGAGAATTTCACCGCCCGGCAGGAGAACCGGCAGGCGTGGCGGGACTACACGCCGTACGAGCTGCGCAACGTCGGGGCGCTGGTGCGGCTGGGCCGGCGCGAAGAGGCGCTGCGGGCGCTGGACTTCTACTTCGCCGACGTGCGGCCGCGGGCGTGGAACGGCTGGGCCGAGGTGGTCGGCCGCGACAAGCGCGAGCCGCGCTTCATCGGCGACATGCCGCACGCCTGGGTCAGCTCGGACTACATCCGCTCGGCCATGGACCTGCTGGTCTACGATCGCGACCGGGATCATGCGCTGGTGCTGGCGGCGGGGGTTCCGCTCGACTGGCTGGACGGCGAGGGCGTGGGCGTCGCCGGGGTGCGCACGCCCTACGGCGCCCTGACCTACAACCTTCATCGGGACGGACGGACCTACATCCTGACGCTGGACGGACAGGCGACCCCGCTGGGCGGCTTCGTGCTGCAGTGGCCGACGGGCGAGACGCCGCCGCCGGCGGTGCGGATCGACGGCCGGAGCGCGCAGTGGTCCGGGTCGGAGCTGACCATCCCCGCCGGCGCGCGCCGGGTGGAGATGCGCTGATCAGTCCCCGTAGCTGTCGTACCTCTGACCCTGCGCGAGGTTGCCGAAGCGGGTGGTGTCGGCGTCGAACGACAGTTTGACGATGCCGATGGGGCCGTGGCGCTGCTTGCCGATGACGACCTCGGCCTGGTGCTTGAGGCGGTCCATGTCCTCCTGCCACTTGAGGTGCTCCTCGGTGCCCTCACGCGGCTCGGCGCGGCCGAGGTAGTAGCTCTCGCGGTAGACGAACATGACGCAGTCGGCGTCCTGCTCGATCGAGCCGGATTCGCGCAGGTCGGACAGCTGCGGCCGCTTGTCCTCGCGCTGCTCGACCTGACGCGACAGCTGGGACAGGGCCAGGATCGGCACGCTGAGCTCCTTGGCCAGGGCCTTGAGGCCGCCGGTGATCTCGGACACCTCCTGCACCCGGTTCTTCTGGCTGTTGCTCTCGCCCGTCGTGATCAGCTGCAGGTAGTCGACGACGATGAGGTCAAGGCCGTGCTCCATCCGCTTCAGGCGGCGGGCGCGGGCGGCCAGCTTGGACATCGACAGGCCGCCGGTGGCGTCGATGAACAGCGGGCTCTCGCCGATCTCGACGGCGGCGTCGCGGATGCGGCCGAAGTCGGCGGCGTCGATCTCGCCCTTGCGCAGCTTGTCCGACGAGACGCCCGAGGCGTCCGCGAGGATACGCATGGCCAGCTGTTCCGCCGACATTTCCAGCGAGTAGAAGGCGACCACGCCGCCCGAGACGGTCTTGCGGCCCTCGGGGGTCGGCTCCCAGCGGTAGTTGCGCGCCACGTTGAAGGCGATGTTGGTGGCGAGGGCGGTCTTGCCCATCGACGGACGGCCGGCGAGGATCAGCAGGTCGGACGGGTGCAGGCCGCCCAGCTTCTGGTCGAGGTCGTCCAGGTTGGTGGCCAGACCGGCGAGCTTGCCGTCGCGCTGATAGGCCTCCGCGGCCATCTGCACGGCCCCGCTGAGGGCGGTGGAGAAGCTGACGAAGCCGGACGACGGCTTGCCGGTTTCGGCGAGGTTGTAGAGCTGCTGTTCGGCGCTCTCTATCTGGTCGATGGCGGCGGTCTCAGGGGCCGGGGCCTCCTTGATGATCTCGCCGCCGATGCGGATCAGGTCGCGGCGCAGGGCCAGGTCGTAGACGACGCGGGCGTAGTCGGGGGCGTTGGCCGCCGGCGGGGCGCGGTCGACCAGGTCGGCGAGATAGCGCAGGCCGCCGAACTCCTGGAAGGCGGGGTCCTGCTTGAACCGCTCCATCAGGATGGTCGGCTCGGCCAGCAGACCCTGGCGAACGTGGTCCTCGATGGCGTCGTAGAGGCGCTGGTGGAAGGGCTCGTAGAAATGGCTGCCGCGCAGCCGGTCCGACAGGCGTTCGAACACGGCGTTGTCGAACATCAGGCTGCCGAGCAGCGCCTGCTCCGCCTCGAGGTTGTGAGGCAGGGACGGGATGGACGACGGGTCCATAGACGAGGGGAAGGGGACGGGAGCCAGGGCGTTCATCGATCAAGCCATAGCGCCCCGATCCGTCAGAATTGGACGGAAAAGTCGGGCATCCGTCAGATGAACGGGGACACCCCTGTGGATGGCCGGAAAAGCCGTGACAGATCAGTGATAGCTAGCTGGAGCACGGATAGCGCGCGGCCATCCACGCGCGGAATCCGTCCGCGACCGTCATGCGCTGGCGACGCGCCTGTGGGATGCCGTTCAGGAAATCCAGCAATTGCCGCGGATTCAGGCTGATGCTCTCAGGCGGGCAGGCCGGCGGAGAACGGCCGGCTGCGCGATCCGCCCGAATTCCGGTGAGGACGGTGCGGAGGGCCCGCTCCGCCTCACCCTTCAATCGGTGGGCGCTGGGACGGAGGGCGGATGTCGCATTGAGCGGGATGCGGTTCGCCTCGGTCAGGAAGGCATCGAGGGTGCGCTGGTTCTGGGCCGAGACGGCGCTCGCCGCCAGCAGGACGCCCAACGCCATCAGGATCGATGCAAGCCGTTTCATTGAGGGTCCTCCCGTTCGCCGAACAATGACGTGGCGCGGACAAGACACAAGCTTTGCTGAACCGTTTCTGAACGGGAGCCGGCCGCGAAAAAGGGCGCCGCCGTCGCCGGCAGCGCCCTTTCACAGTCTTCAGCCGGTTGGTCGGGTTCAGGCTTCCGAACCCAGGCCTTCCTGCTGGCCGGCGCCGCCGGCGATCATGTCCTGCGCCGCTTCCATCGCTTCCGCGCGGTCCTGGTCGTAGGCGGACTTGATCACGTCCTCGCCCTTCGCCTGGCGTTCGGCCTCGTCGGCCGAGCGGGCGATGTTGATCTTGACCGTGGCGGTGACCTCGGCGTGCAGGCGAACCTGCACATCGTGGACGCCGAGGGTCTTGATCGCGGTGTTGAGCACGACCTGCGAGCGCTCGACCTTGCCGCCTTCGGCCTGGACGGCCTCGGCGACGTCGCGGCCGGCGACCGATCCGTACAGCTGACCCGTTTCACCGGCTTGCCGGATCATGACGTAGGTCTGGCCGTCGATCTTGTCGGCCACCTTCTGCGCCTCGGCCTTGTTCTTCTCGTTGCGGGCCTCGATGGCGGCGCGGTCGAGTTCGAAGGCCTTCAGGTTCGCCGACGTGGCCCGGCGGGCCTTGTCGCGCGGCAGAAGGAAGTTGCGGGCGAAGCCGTCCTTGACGGACACGACGTCGCCGATGGCGCCGAGGTTCTCGACGCGTTCAAGCAGAACGACCTTCATATCACTTCACCACGTAGGGCAGGAGGGCCAGATAGCGGGCGCGCTTGATGGCCTTGGCCAGTTCACGCTGCTTCTTCTGGGAGACGGCCGTGATGCGCGAAGGAACGATCTTGCCGCGCTCGGAGATGTAGCGCTGCAGGAGCTTGACGTCCTTGTAGTCGATCTTCGGGGCGTTGGCGCCGGAGAACGGGCACACCTTGCGGCGACGGTAGAAGGGGCGACGGGCGGGGCCGGAGCCAGCCGGCGCGCCCGGCGACGGGGCAGTCGTATCGGTCATGTTCCGGGTTCCTATTCAGCGACTTCGGCGGCGTCTTCGCGGGGCGTGCGCTCACGCTCGCGCTCACGCTCGCGTTCGCGGCGGGCCAGCAGGGGCGACAGCTCCAGGTCGAGTTCCTCGACGCGGACGGTCAGCCAGCGCAGCACGTCTTCGTTGATCGACAGCTGACGTTCCACCTCGGCCATGGCGGCGGGCGGGCAGTCGACGGCGAGCAGCGAATAGTGCGCCTTGCGGTTCTTCTTGACCCGGTAGGTCAGGTTGCGCAGACCCCAGTACTCGATCTTGGCGACGGAACCGCCGCCTTGCTCGATCAAGCCCTTGATGGTGTCGTTCAGCGCTTCGGCCTGTTGCGCGCTGATATCCTGGCGCGACATGACCGTGTGCTCGTAAAGAGCCATGCGGTGGTCTCCCTTGGTGGGCGTCGGCGCGGGTGGACCGGGTGAAGTCCTGTCCCACGATGGATCCTGAAGCGGCGGCCGGGATGACTTCCCGAACCCTTTGGAATTCCGCGTCAGGACCGAAGCCCTGGAAAGGCGGCGCGTATAGGGGAAAAGGACGCCGGGGTCTAGCCCAGTGATCGGGACAGCCAGCCGATCGGGCCGACCGCGAAGAAGGCCAGGGCGATGGCGTGGATCCAGAGCCTGCGCACGAAGATCAGGGCGACGAAGGCCAGGACGACGACGAGGTCCACGAGATGCCCCTCGACAACGGTCAGGAGGGGTTGGCCCATCAGCGTGCTGCCGAGGATTTCGATGAAAAGCAGCCACCCCAGCGCCGCCGCGAACAGCGACCAGAGGTAGGGGCTGTTGCCCTGGTAGTAGAGCTTCAGATCCAGGCCGCCGGGCGGAACGTCGTCCGGCAGGGCCGCGGCGGCCAGCAGGAACAGGATCACCAGCTCGACCACCAGAGGCAAGAACTGGCCGATGGTCATGGGGCCGCCGTCGGGGCGGTAGATGCTCCACCAGATCTGGATGATGGTCAGGAAGATCAGCAGGGCCGTGGCCGGCGCGGCCCAATGCCATCTGACGCCGCCGCCGGCGCGGATCAGCCGGTTCAGACTGATCAGGATGTCGACCAGGGCCAGGCCGACGATGATCGACGACATGACAGAGGTGTATTCGAACGCGCTCATGCCGCTCCCCCGACCGCGGACCGAGCCTAGGCCGGTTCCGGGCCTTGCGCCAAGAGGTCGGCTATTGCGGCCGCACCACCATGCAGGTCACACGGCGCTCGGCCAGGGCGGCGCAGGCGGCCTGGGCGGCCTGTTCGCTCATGCCGGTGAAGCGCGAGCGGTACCAGCCCTCGGCGTTCTGCACCGTGCGCTCGGCGGCGGTGAACTGGCTGCGGAAGCGGCGATTGACCTCGGTCAGCCAGTCGCGGGCGACGGTCTCGTCCCGGAAGGCGCCGACCTGAACGGCCCAGCGGCCGGCGGATTCGCGCGCCGTCTCCCGCGTCGCCGGCCGCGACGGGCCAGGCCGTGCAGGCGGGGCCCCATTGAGGGAGGCGGTGACGTCTGAGGGGCCTCCGGCGCGCAACAGCGAGGCGACGGTGCGCTCTTCGGACGGGGCAGGGGTGACCCGCGACGGCTGCGGCGGCGGCGACGGAAGGGAGGCGTAGCTGACGGCGGTCTCGCCCTCCTCGTCGGTGTCGTCGGCGGCGGAGGCGTATTCGACGGGGCCAGAGTTGTCCGAGCCGATGCCGAAGCCGCGCTGCTCGAAGAAGGTCTGGGCGACCTGGATGGGCTGGCCGGCACGGCGCAGGCGTTCGACCTCGAAACCGGTGTCCATCAGCTCGACGACATGGGCGTTGCGGCTGGCCACCTTCTGGCCGCCGAGGACGATGGTGATCAACCGCCGTCCGTCGCGCACCGCCGAGGCCACCAGATTGAAGCCCGAGGCCCGGATGTAGCCGGTCTTCATGCCGTCGTAGCCTCCGCCCTGGGCCAACAGGCCGTTGGTGTTGCGGTACAACCGGCCCTGATAGGTCCAGTCGTGCAGGCCGAAGTAGCGGTAGTACTGCGGATAGTCGCGCATGACGGCGCGGGCCAGAATGGCGAGGTCGCGGGCCGAGGTGACCTGGCGGGCGTCGGGCAGGCCGTTCGGATTGACGTAGCGGGTCTGGGTCATGCCCAGTTCGCGGGCCTTCAGCGTCATCTGGGCGGCGAAGCGATCCTGCGAACCGCCGACATGCTCGGCGATGGCCATGGCCATGTCGTTGGCGCTGCGCACCGCCGTGGCCTTCATGGCGTCGTCGAGGGTGATGGTCTGGCCGGCCGCCAGGCCCAGCTTGGACGGCGGCTGGCTGGCGGCGCGCGGCGAGACGGTGATGACGTCGTCCAGCTTGACCTTGCCTTCAGTGAGGGCCTCGAAGGTCAGATACAAAGTCATGATCTTGGTGACCGAGGCCGGATAGCGCCGGCTGTCGGCGTGCCGGGCGAACAGCACCTCGCCGGACTCCGCATCGACGACGATGGCGGCGTAGCGCGGGTTGTCGGAGGGCAGGGCGATCGCCGGCGGCGTGGAGGGAACCACGGCCAGGGAGACGACCAGCGCCAGCGACAGCAAACCACGGCGGATCAGGGCGAAGATCGGCAAGCGCAGGCCTCATACATAAAGCGCGACGGCGGCCCCACCACGCGACGCTGACGAAAGGCTAACATGCGTCATCGGGGTTTCGTGAGGGTAAACAAGCGGTCAACGGAATTGTGAAGCGGTCTCTCCTGTAAGGTGCGCGCGGCTCACGCTGGCGCGTATTGTGCATTGCACAAAACGCCCTTGACGTTTGTTCGCACTTGCACCATATGACGGTCCGTCGCGGTGGGATCGCCTGCCGCGGAACAGTCACAAGCGGCCACGCCGCGACAGGTTCAGGAGCAATACCATGGCCGACAGCGCCGAAACCGTGAACGTCAAGAAGACCGTCGAAGCCGCCACCGCCCAGGTCAAGGCCTCGGCCGAGAAGGCCCAGGCCCAGGCCGAAAAGATGCAGGCCGCCGGCGCGCAGGCTTTCCGTGAAGCCGCCGACAAGTCGGTCGCCGGCCTGACCGAGCTGAACGTCGAGGGCAAGAAGAACCTCGAGGCCGTCGTCGCCTCGGCCACCGCCGCCCAGAAGGGCGTCGAGGCCCTGTCGGCCCAGACCGTCGCCTACACCAAGAAGTCCTGGGAAGACGGCGTCGCCGCCGCCCAGTCGCTGGCGCAGGCCCGTTCGGTCCAGGAAGCGCTCGAGCTGCAGACCGCCTACGCCAAGTCGGCCGCCGAAACCTACCTGGCCGAAGTGACCCGCATGACCGAAGTGCTCACCGCCTCGGTCAAGGACAGCTTCAAGCCGATCAACGAGCGCGTCACCGCCTCGGTCGAGAAGTTCCAGGCCGCCCGCTAAGGCGACCTGCCAAATCAGTAGGCGTACGAGGGGCCCCGGTGGAAACGCCGGGGCCCTTTCGCTGTCCGGCCTCAGTCTTCGTCGGGGTCGCTCCACAGGTTGAGGTGGATCCAGGTCGCCTCCGGCAGGACGGCGACGCCGCCGTCGGTCGGCTGGTTCCAGATCGCCGAGCGATCGCCCGGCGCCCCGTGTGTTCCCCAATGAGGCGCCACCAGTTCCTGGACCCGGTCGAAGGCGGAGCCCTGGTCCGGAGCGGACAGCTCCAGCCACAGGCCGAAGCAGGCATCGAACTTCGGATAGGGATAGACCCGACATTCGCGCACCGCGACCAGCGGGGACAGATGGCCGATCAGCCGCTCGGCCAGTCCGAGGGCGTCGGAATAGGTCGCGGCCGTCGCATAGACCCTGAGCCCCAGTTTCCGGTGATCCATCCGCCCCCTCCCTCGTTTCCATTGCGTCACGCAACGTGTGACTGGACGCCGCTTCAAATCAGGCCATCATTCCCTATCTGTCCATCGACTCCCCAAACACGGACAACGAATGCCGCCGTCACGTAAGGCCGGTGATCAGGAGGGAGGCCTCGGGGCCGCCACCGTCACCGAGACAAAGCCGAAGCTTCAGAAGCCCTCGCTGTATCGGGTGCTGATTCTGAACGACGACTACACGCCGATGGAATTCGTCGTCTACGTGCTGGAGCGGTTCTTCCAGAAGAGCCGCGAGGACGCGACCCGCATCATGCTGCATGTGCACCAGCATGGCGTCGGGGTCTGCGGCGTCTTCACCTACGAAGTGGCCGAAACCAAGGTCGCCCAGGTGGTCGAGACGGCGCGCCGTCACCAGCACCCCCTGCAATGCACGATGGAAAAGGACTGAGAGGAACCTCCATGCCGTCATTTTCGCGTCCTCTCGAAGAGACCCTGCACCGCGCCGTCCACTATGCGAACGAGCGCCGGCACGAGTACGCCACCCTCGAACACCTGCTGCTGGCCCTGGTCGACGACCCGGACGCCGGCAATGTGATGACCGCCTGCAACGTCGACATGGCCAGCCTGAAGACCGCGCTGACCCTCTACGTCGACACCGACCTGGCCGCGCTGGCCACCTCGGACGGCGAGGACGCCAAGCCGACCGCCGGCTTCCAGCGCGTGATCCAGCGCGCCGTCATCCACGTCCAGAGTTCGGGCCGCGAGGAGGTCACCGGCGCGAACGTGCTGGTCGCCATCTTCAGCGAGCGCGAGAGCCACGCCGCCTATTTCCTGCAGGAGCAGGACATGACCCGCTACGACGCGGTCAACTACATCGCCCACGGCATCGCCAAGAAGGCGGGGGGCGAGACGCGGCCGGCGCGCTCCGGCGCCAGCCCCGAGGATGCCGAGGACGCGGCCGCCGCCAAGACCGGCGGCGAGGCGCTGGAGGCCTATTGCGTCGATCTCAACGAGAAGTCGCGAAACGGCAAGATCGACCCGCTGATCGGTCGCCAGGCCGAGGTCGACCGCGCCATCCAGATCCTGTGCCGGCGGACCAAGAACAACCCGCTGCTGGTGGGCGACCCCGGCGTCGGCAAGACCGCCATCGCCGAGGGGCTGGCCCGCAAGATCGTCAACCACGAGGTGCCGGACGTGCTGGAAGGCGCGACCATCTACAGCCTCGACATGGGGGCGCTGCTGGCCGGCACGCGCTACCGCGGCGACTTCGAGGAGCGGCTGAAGCAGGTCGTCAAGGAGCTGGAGACGCACGACAACGCCATCCTGTTCATCGACGAGATCCATACGGTGATCGGCGCGGGGGCGACCTCGGGCGGCGCCATGGACGCCTCCAACCTGCTGAAGCCGGCCCTGGCCTCGGGCAGCCTGCGCTGCATGGGCTCGACGACCTACAAGGAGTATCGCCAGCATTTCGAGAAGGACCGGGCGCTGGCCCGCCGCTTCCAGAAGATCGACGTCAACGAACCCACGGTCGATGACACGATCAAGATCCTGAAGGGGCTGAAGACCTCCTACGAAGGCCACCACAAGCTGCGCTACACCGACGCCGCCATCCGCACGGCGGTGGAGCTGTCGGCGCGGTACATGACCGACCGCAAACTGCCGGACAAGGCGATCGACGTGATCGACGAGGCGGGGGCGTCGCAGATGCTGCTGCCCGAGTCGAAGCGCAAGAAGGTCATCGGCCAGAAGGAGGTCGAGGCCGTCATCGCCCGCATGGCCCGCATCCCGCCGAAGTCGGTCAGCAAGTCCGACACCGAGGGCCTGCGCGAACTGGAGCGCGACCTGAACCGGGTCGTGTTCGGCCAGTCGGGCGCCATCGAGCAGGTCTCGGCGGCCATGAAGCTGGCGCGGGCCGGGCTGCGCGATCCGCAGAAGCCGATCGGCGCCTTCCTGTTCAGCGGCCCGACCGGCGTCGGCAAGACCGAGGTGGCCAAGCAACTGGCCTCGACGCTGGGCATCGAGATGCTGCGCTTCGACATGTCGGAATACATGGAGCGGCACACGGTCAGCCGGCTGATCGGCGCGCCTCCGGGCTATGTCGGCCATGACCAGGGCGGACTGCTGACCGACGCCGTCGACCAGCATCCGCACGCGGTTGTGCTGCTGGACGAGATCGAGAAGGCCCACCCGGACGTCTACAACATCCTGCTGCAGGTGATGGACAACGGGCAGCTGACCGACGCCATCGGCAAGAAGGTCGACTTCCGCAACGTGGTCCTGATCATGACCACCAACGCGGGCGCCGCCGACAACGCCCGGGCGGCCATCGGCTTCGGCCGCGGCAAGGTCGAGGGCGAGGACGAGAAGGCGATCCAGCGGCTGTTCGCGCCCGAGTTCCGCAACCGCCTCGACGCCATCGTGGCGTTCAAGGCGCTGGACGCCGAGACGATCCGGTCGGTGGTGACCAAGTTCATCCTGCAGCTGGAGGCCCAGCTGGCGGATCGGAACATCACCATCGAACTGACCGACGAGGCCAACGACTGGCTGGCCAAGAACGGCTTCGACGAACTGTATGGCGCGCGGCCGCTGGCCCGGGTCATCCAGGAGAGCATCAAGAAGCCGCTGGCCGACGACATCCTGTTCGGGCGCCTGACGCGCGGCGGGCATGTGAAGGTCGAGCTGAAGGACGGGAAGATCGCCTTCGACATCACCGGGCCGAACGCGGCCCAGTCGAAGGCCATCGAGGCGCAGTCGGCGGACTGACGGCGCCAGCCATGAGTCGAAGAAGGCCCCGGTGGAGACGCCGGGGCCTTTTTCTTTGCCGCCGGCGGGGGCAGGTTGGGCCGAGCGGAGGAGACGGCGGGCATGAAGACGGGCGCGGGGCTGACCGAGCGGCAGAGGAAGTGGTTCGCCACGGTCGAGGCCAATTTCGAGAAGCAGACGGGCCGGCCGGTGGCGGTCTGGGTCGATATCCTGAAGGGCTGTCCGGAGACGCGGCCGAAGGCGCAGGCGGCCTGGCTGAAGGCGACGCACGGGATCGGGGCCAATCACGCGGCCCACATCCTGAGCGCGGCGCGGCCGGCGGACGCCATGGGCTGGGATGATGCGGAGGGCCTGCGCGCCGCCCTGTGGGCCGAGCCGCGCTCGCTGGCGATCCTGGAGGCGGTGGAGCGGGCCGCCTCCGGCGTGGAGGGCGTGATCTCGGGCCAGCGGAAGGGCTACACCTCGTTCAGCCGGGCGGTGCAGTTCGCGGCGATCCGGCCGCTGAAGGGCGGCAAGGCGCTGTTGGGGCTGAAGCTGGAGCCGGCGGCGTCGCCGAGGCTGGCGGAGGCGGTGCGCCGGGAGAGCTGGTCGGAGCGGCTGACGGCGGTGGTCGAGCTGGACGGGCCGGGCGCAGTCGACGCCGAGATCGGCCGCCTGTTCGAACAGGCGGCCGCGAACGGCTAGCGGCGGCGGCGGCCCATGCCGCTGAGCAGAACGGCCAGGCCGGCGACGATGCCGGTGGTCAGCAGCGGCTTGCGACGGGCGAAGTCGAGGCCCTGCCGCGCCTTGTCCTGATACTGGGCCGGGGCCTTGGCTACGAGGCCGTCCAGCCCGTCGATGACGCGGCCGTAGGCGTCGAGCGCCTTGCCCTTCACCTCGTTGAGCCTGCCGTCGAGCTGCAGCTTGCTGTCGCCGGTCAGGCGGCCGAGGCCGTTCTGGACCTGGCCTTCGGTCTGGAGGGCGGCGCCTTCGATGCGCTGGTCGGTCATGGAGAACTCCTTGGATGCGGGGAGGGGAGGGGCGCCCGCTTAGCGCATGGCCGGGGCGGCGGTTCCGGGCCTGCGACAGCGGCGCGCGAATAGTTTTACCCGGGTAATATTGACGGGTGATTTTTACCCGGGTAAAACTCGAAAATACCGTCCGTAGAGTCCACAGAGTCCGTAGCGTGCGTAGCGTCCGTAGCATCCGCCGGGTGTCCCAATCTGCGCCTCCGGTCCGGCCGGCAGGAGAGTGTACGGGGCCGTCCCGTCAAACGCGGTCGTAGGGCCGCAACCCCCGGAGAATTCCATGTCCGTCCCCTCAGACCTGCCCGTGGTCGCCTTCGTCGGCCATGAGCGTATCGCCCGCGCCCCCTTGCACCGCGCCCTGCCCGTGCTCCATGCCGCCGCGGCGGCGGGGCAGGGGCTGCTGGTGTTCGCCCTGTCCGACGGCCGGCCGGTCGACCTCGACCTGCGCGGCGGCCTGGGCGAGGCGAAGGCCCGGCTGGGCCCGGCGCTGGTGGAGGCGGAGAAGCGGGGGCCGGGCCGGCCGAAGCTGGGCGTCACCCCGCGCGAGGTCACCCTGCTGCCGCGTCACTGGGACTGGCTGGCGGCCCAGCCGGGCGGGATCTCGGTGGCGCTGCGCAAGCTGGTCGAGGCGCAGATGAAGGCGGGCGAGGGCCCGGACCGGGCGCGTCGGGCGAAGGAGACGGCCTACCGCTTCATGACCGCCATGGGCGGGGACCTGCCGGGCTACGAGGAGGCCACGCGGATGCTGTTCGCGGGGGACTGGACGGCGTTCGACGCGGTGGTGGAAGGCTGGCCGGAAGGGGTGCGGGAGACGGCGCGGGAGATGGCGGCGGGGGCTTGGCGGAACGGGGAAGCTGATCCTTCTCCCCTTGCGGGAGAAGGTGGCAGCCCGCAGGGCTGACGGATGAGGGGTCGCGCCGGCGGGCGTGATCAGTTCCGTCAGTCTCTCATCCGCCGCCGCCAGGATCGCTCTGACGACCTGCTCGCCGTGGTTCTCGATCTGCTGGTTCGGGAATCGCAGGACCCGGAAGCCCTGAACGCGCAACCAGTCGTCCCGCGCTGCGTCCTCGGCCCGATCCTCGTGCTGAGGGCCGTCGGCCTCCACGATGAGTCTGTGGCGGAAGCAGATGAAATCGACGATGTAGGGGCCTTCCACGAACTTGAACTGCCGCCGGAACTTCAGCCCGCCCAGCCGCCGGTCGCGCAGCAGCTTCCACAGGCGGCGCTCGTAGAGCACCGGCTCGTGACGCATTTCTTTCGCACGTTGTGTGAGCCACTCGTCCATAGGTCATGTAAGACCCTGTCGGCTCCTTCTGTCGAGAGGCCGGTGCGACCCCTCATCCGTCAGCCTTCGGCTGCCACCTTCTCCCGCAAGGGGAGAAGGGAGGGTCACCCCACCTTCACCCGCGTCGCCGCCTCGGGGAGGTCCTCGCCGAACGCCCGCTGGTAGAATTCCGCGATGGTCGGGCGTTCCAGCTCGTCGCACTTGTTGAGGAAGGTCAGCCGGAAGGCCAGGCCGACGTCGCCGGCGAAGATGATCGCGTTCTGGGCCCAGGTGATCACCGTGCGGGGCGACATCACCGTCGAGATGTCGCCGTTCATGAAGGCGTTGCGGGTCATGTCGGCGACGCGGACCATGGCGGCGATGCGGCGCTTGCCCTCGGCGTCGGACCACTCGGGCACCTTGGCGGCGACGATCTCGGCCTCGACGTCGTGGTCGAGGTAGTTGAGCGTGGTGACGATGTTCCAGCGGTCCATCTGGCCCTGATTGATCTGCTGGGTGCCGTGATAGAGGCCAGACGTGTCGCCGAGGCCGATGGTGTTGGTGGTGGCGAACAGGCGGAAGAATTTGTTCGGCCGGATGACGCGGTTCTGGTCCAGCAGGGTCAGTCGGCCCTGGGCCTCGAGCACGCGCTGGATGACGAACATCACGTCCGGGCGGCCGGCGTCGTATTCGTCGAAGACGAGGGCGATCGGGCGCTGGATGGCCCAGGGCAGCATGCCCTCGCGGAACTCGGTGACCTGTTTGCCGTCCTTGAGGACAATGGCGTCCTTGCCGACAAGATCGATGCGGCTGACGTGGGCGTCGAGGTTCACGCGCACCATCGGCCAGTTCAGCCGGGCGGCGACCTGCTCGATGTGGGTCGACTTGCCGGTGCCGTGATAGCCCTGGACCATGACGCGGCGGTCGAAGCTGAAGCCGGCGCAGATGGCCAGGGTCGTCTGCGGGTCGAAGCGGTAGGCGTCGTCGATGTCCGGCACATGGCTGTCGCGCTCGTCGAACAGCGGCACGGTCATGTCGGAGTCGATGCCGAACACCTCGCGCACGGTGGCGCGGCGGTGCGGCTCCATGGTCAGGAGGGCGTCGGGGGTGGCGTCGAGCGGGGAGGTCATGCGGGAGCGATTACCGCACCCTCACCGGGTGGTCGAGGCCCATGCCGACGCGAAGGCCCGCATTGAGCGCGAAGGGCAGATGCGTGAGCAGGGGCGGGACGACGCCCTTGAGCCAGTCGGCCAGCGGCGAGGTGTTGCGGACCATGCCGGTCAGGCGGCGCACGCGATCCACGACCGCCGCGTCGACGGGGTGGCGGAGGCGGTTGTAGTCCTCGAGCCGGCCGGGCTCGCCGCCCAGGAAATCGGCGGCGCAGGCGGCGTAGACGAAGGCGTCCTCGATGCCGAGGTTCATGCCCCGCGCGCCCATCGGCGAATGGATGTGGGCCGCGTCGCCGGCGAGGCAGATGCGGCCGACCGTCATGCGCTCGACCGTGCGGTGGGAGATGTGGAAATCGCTCCGCCAATGGATGGTCCCGACCGTCCAGTCCGGCGGCAGGCTGTCGAGCAGCGGCCGGCCGAATCCGATCAGGCGGAAGGTCCGGCCCGAGAAGGGCAGGACGATCAGCGCCCCCTCGTCGTGCAGGTCGATCCAGCCCTGATCCGGCTGCAGGCCGTCGATGTCCGCGTCCATCAGGGTCCACGGCTCGTCCCAACCGTCGCCGGGGAAGTCGAGATCCAGCGCCTTGCGCACGGTGGAATGGGCGCCGTCGCCGGCGAAGAGGAGCGGGGTGGCGACCGTCTCGCCGTCCGCCAGGGTCGCCGTCACCGCGTCGGCGGTCTGCGACACCGCGGTCAGGGCCTTGCCGCGCTCCGGCGCGACGTCGAACCCGGCGAGGGCCTCGGTCAGCAGGGCCTCGGTGCGGGCCTGGGGCAGGATGACCATGGGGTGGTCGGCGCCCAGGGCTTTCCAGTCCGGCCGGAAGGTGGTCAGCGGCTCGCCGTTGTGGTGCAGGAACAGGGTCCGCATCTCCTGCGCCTCGGCGAGGATGCGGGCGGTGACGCCGGTATCCTCCAGCAGATGCAGGGTGCGCGGATTGACGCCCAGCGCCTTGGAGGTGCGGGTCGGCTCGGTTGCGGCGTCGATGACGCGGACCGGCACGCCCCGCCGGCTGAGGAACAGGGCCGCGGCCAGTCCCGCGGGACCGGCGCCGACGATCAGGACCTGCGGCGAGGCGCGCATACGGCCACGCTAGGCCGCCGTCAGCCTGACGTCCACATTGCCGCGCGTGGCGTTGGAGTAGGGGCAGACCTGGTGGGCCTTCTGGATCAGGTCGTCGATGACCGCCCGGTCAAGGCCGTGGTCGGTGACGGTCAACTCGACGTCGAGGTTGAAGCCCTCGCCGCGGGTGTTGTTGCCGAAGCCGATGCCGGCGCCGACTTTCGTGTCGGGGCCGACCGGCGTCCCGGCCTTGCCGGCGACCAGTCGCAGGGCGCCGAGGTAGCAGGCGGCGTAGCCGGTGGCGAACAGCTGTTCGGGATTGGTCCCGTCTCCGCCCTTGCCGCCCATCTCGGTGGGGACCGAGAGGCGGACGTCGATCTTGCCGTCGTCGGTGGCCGAGCGGCCTTCGTCGCGGCCGCCGCCGCTGGCGACAGCGTGGGCGCGGTAGAGGACTTCCATGGCGAGGCTCCTTGGATGGGAGCCACTTACCTAGGCGCCGCCGTCGCGGACGCTAGGCCAGCCCCGCCTTCTTCAGCGTCTTGTAGGCCTTGATGACGTTCTGGAGCTTGGCCTCGGCCCCGCGGTCGCCCTTGTTCAGGTCGGGGTGGAAACGTTTCAGCAGCTCGTGGTAGCGGGCCTTGATGGCCTTCTTGTCGGTACGGGCGTCGAGGCCGAGGTCGGCCAGGGCCGCGCGCTCCAGCTTGCCGATGCGCAGGTCGTCCTCGCCGCCGGGCCCGGCCTGCTCCTTCGTGCGCCGGCCGAACAGGCCGAAGCTGTCGCGCCAGCTGCCCGCGCCCGTGGTGTTGGACGTGCCGAATTTCGAGGCGAAGGCGGCGGCCTCGCGGGTGAATTTGCCGGCCTTCATCTCCCAGGTCGGACGGCCGCCGGTCATGGCCTCGTCCTCCTGGGCGGCGCGGACCTCGCCCTCGGACATGCCGGCGTAGAAATTCCAGCCCTTGTTGTACTCGCCGGCGTGGCGCTGACAGAAATCGTAGAAGTCGTTCAGCCGCTCGCGCGACTTGGGGGCGCGCGCCGTCGCGGGCATGCGGCAGTCGGGCCACTGGCACGGCTTCTCGCCCGGCTTGAGGTGCAGCACGTCGGCTTCGGCCGCCTCCTCTTCGGGCTTGGGCGGCTTGACCCGCATGTCCTTGAAGCGCGGCTTGTATTGAAAGGCGGATGACATCGCCCGAAGTGTAGGGTCGAATTGGTCACCAACAAGGACAAGCCCATGCCGGAAGGCCCGATTGCGTCGATTATCCGCGAAAAACTGCAGGCGGGCCTGTCGCCGACGCATCTGGAGATCGAGGACGACAGCGGGCGGCACGCCGGTCACCACCATGAGGGCGGCGTCGACGGCCGCGCCGGGGGCGAGAGCCATTTCAACCTCACCGTCGTCTCGGCCGCCTTCGAGGGGCAGGGACGGGTGCAGCGCCAGCGCGCGGTGAACGCCCTGTTGCGCGAGGAACTGGCGGGGCCGGTGCACGCCCTGTCGATCCGCGCCCTGACGCCGGCGGAGGCGGGGGCCGCCTGACGCCGCGGCTTATTCAGCCGGAAACCGTCAAGCGTCAGCGTTCACCTCGTCTTAGAATCTTGCCCATAGCGTTCGCCCCGGGTTGTTTGGGAGGGGCGCGCGCAATGGTCGAATCGGACGGAATCACCAAGCCAGCCAATGGCGAACCGGGTTCCGGCGAGGCCGCCCAGGCGCTGCGCGCCATTCTGCAGACGCAATACCTGCGCTATCTGATCATCGCCAGCTGGGCCGTGGGCCTGCTCGCCGTCGTCGGGCCGGTCGGATCGGCCCTGTGGTTCTTCGGCACGATCGCCGCCGGCGCCCTGCGCGGCGCGGTGGAGAAGCGCATCAGCGAGCGCGTCGGCGCCGGCTGGGGCCTGATCTTCCCGGCGGTCGCGACCGGCACCACCGCCGCCTGGGCCGCCGCGCCCCTGATGGCGTGGTTCTCGGGGCATCCCTTCGGCCAGCCGCTGGCCATGACCCTGCTGGTTTCCGGCTATGTGCTGGTGTTCGCCCAGCTGCGCAGTTCGCCGAAACAGGCCGTGGTGATCTCGTCGCCCTACGGCGTTTCCGCCGCCGTCATCGCCGCCTCGCTGTGGGGCACCGACCTGTTCTGGGCCTTCATGGGCGTGGTGCCGTTCACCGCCGCCGGCCTGGTCGTGCTGGTGCTGATGACCATGCTGCGCGAGGAACGCATCCGCGCCTTCCAGGAGCACCAGGCGCATCTGATCGAGGAGCTGGAGTCCGCCCGCGACCGCGCCAATGCGGCCAGCGAGGCCAAGTCGAGCTTCCTGGGCGTGATCTCGCACGAGCTGCGCACGCCGATGAACGGCGTCCTCGGGGCCGCCCAGTTGCTGGGCGCGACCCGGCTGGAGCCGACGCAGCGGGAGTATCTGTCGATCATCCGCAATTCGGGCGACAACCTGCTGAGCCTGCTCAACGACATCCTCGACATGACCAAGATCGAGGCGGGCAAGATGACCTTCGAGATGGTCGACGTCTCGGTCGAGGACCTGCACAAACGCGTCACCGGCCCGTTCCAGGCCCAGGCCGAGGCCAAGGGCCTGACCTTCTCGGCCCGGTTCGAGGGCGAGGCGCCGGCCGTGGTGCGCGGCGACCCGCTGCGCGTCTGCCAGGTGATCCACAACCTGCTGTCCAACGCCGTGAAATTCACCGACGCCGGCGAGGTCGCCTACACCGTGCGGTCCGAGCGGCTGGACGACGACAAGGTCCGCTTCGACTTCTCGGTCAAGGATTCCGGGGCCGGCATCTCGCCCGAGGATCTGGCCCGGCTGTTCCAGCCCTTCACCCAGGTGGACGCCTCGTCGACGAGGCGTTTCGGCGGCACCGGCCTGGGCCTGACCATCTCGCGGCGCATGGCCAACATCATGGGCGGCGACATCTCGGTGGTGTCGACGGTCGGCGAGGGCTCGATCTTCACCTTCACGGTCGAGGCCGAGGTGGTGGAATGGACGCGCGAGGAGGCCGCGGCGCCGATCGCGGCCGAGGTCGAGGACGGCCGCTCGCTGAACGTGCTGGTGGTCGAGGACCACCCGGTCAACCGGATGATCCTGGAGGCGTGGATGAGCTCGGCGGGGCACACCTCGTCGACGGCGGAGAACGGCCAGATCGCGCTCGACATGGCCAATGGCCAGCGCTTCGACCTGATCGTCATGGACGTGAACATGCCGGTGATGGACGGCCTGACCGCCACGCGCGGCATCCGCGCCGGCGGTGGGGCCAATGCCGAGACTCCCATCGTCGTCCTGTCCGCCTCGGCCCGCACCGAGGACCACGAGGCCGGCCTGGACGCGGGGGCCGACGCCTATCTGAACAAGCCGATCGACTTCGCCGCCCTGGCGCTGGTGATGAACCGGGTCGGCGGCGGCCGGGCCGCGCTGCGCTCGCTGGTCGAGGACGGCGAGAAGGCCCGGGCGGCCTGACGCCAGGCGGCAATAGCGTTCAAAAGCCGACGCTCGGGTGAACGGCGGGTGAGCACGGCCGTTCAGACCCGGCTCAAGGGCCGGGGCCCAGGGTGCGGGCAAGTCGAAATCCTTCGGCCGCACCCGGAGCCACACCATGAAGAAAGTTCTCACCGCCGCCCTGGCCGCGACGCTCGCCATGAGCTCGCTGGGCATCGCTTCCGCCGCCGAGGCCCAGTCGCGCGGCCAGCACGAACAGCGCCAGGATCGCCGCGACGACCGCCGCGACGACCGCCGCGACGACCGTCGTGAACATCGTCAGGACCGCCGTGAAGACCGGCGCGAATGGCGCCACGAGCAGCGCGAGGATCGCCGCGAGGCGCGCCAGGACCAGCGGGCCTACGCCCAATGGCAGCGGTCGCAACGCCGCTACAACGCCGGCCGCTACGTCGCGCCGCGCGGCTACGCCGTCCGTCAGTGGTCCTACGGCCAGCGGATGCCGTCCTACTACCGCTCGAACCAGTATGTGGTGAGCAACTACGGTCAGTACGGCCTGCGCGCCCCGCCCCGCGGCTACCACTATGTCCGCAGCGGCAATGACGTCGTCCTCGCCGCCGTCGCCGGCGGCCTGATCACCGCCGTCATCGCGGGCCTGTTCAACTAGGGCCTGATGCGCTTCGATTGAGGCGAGCGACGCCCCGGAAGGAGACTTCCGGGGCGTTTTCGCGTTTGAAGGACGGATGCGCGCCTTCGCCGAACTGCTGGACCGCCTGTCGCTGACGGCCTCGCGCAATGCGAAGCTGGTGCTGTTGAGGGACTATCTGCGGACCACGCCCGATCCGGACCGCGGCTGGGCCCTCGCTTCGCTGACCGGCGACCTGACCTTCGACGCGGCCAAGGCGGCGATGATCCGCAAGGCCGTCGAGGCGCGGATCGACCCGATCCTGTTCGGCTGGTCGTACGACTACGTCGGCGACCTGGCCGAGACGGTGGCGCTGATCTGGCCGCGCGATCCGGACCACCGCGCCAACCGCGAGCCCGAACTGGGCGAGGTGGTCGAGGCGCTGCGCACCGCCGGCCGCGGCGAGGTGGCGGGACTGCTGGAGGGTTGGCTCGACGCGCTGGAGCCAAAGGGCCGATGGGCGCTGCTGAAGCTGATGACAGGGGGTCTGAGGGTGGGGCTGTCGGCGCGGCTGGCCAAGACCGCCGCCGCCATGGTGCGGCCGGAGCAGGTGAGCGAACCGCCCGATCCGGACGGGGGAGAGGCGGCGGTCGCGCTCGAACCCATCGATGTCTCGGAGATCGAGGAGGTCTGGCACGCGCTCAGCCCGCCCTACGCCGACCTGTTCGCCTGGCTGGAAGGACATGGAGACCGGCCGGACGCCGAGGCGCCGGGGCGGTTCCGGCCGGTGATGCTGGCGGTCGCGATCGACGAGGCGATCGACTTCGCCAGGCTCGACCCCGCCGACTACGCGGCGGAATGGAAATGGGACGGCATCCGGGTGCAGGCCGTGCGCGAAGGCGGCGTGGCGCGCCTGTATTCGCGCACCGGGGACGAGATCTCGGGCGCCTTCGCCGACGTCATGGCGGGGCTGGCGTTCGAGGGGGCGGTGGACGGGGAACTGGTGGTCTGGCGTGACGGAGCCGTGGCGCCGTTCGGCGACCTGCAGCAACGGCTGAACCGCAAGAGCGTCGACGCGAAGATGATGGCGGCCTTCCCCGCAGCCATCGTCGCCTATGACCTACTGGCCGAAAACGGCGAGGACCTGCGGCTCCTGCCGTTGCGCGAGCGACGGACCCGACTGGAGGCGCTGGCAGCGGGGCATGGCGGGGGCCGGCTGCACCTATCGCCGATCGTGGCCTATGCGGACTGGGACGAGCTGGCCGTGCTGCGCGCCGATCCGCCGGTCGGGGCGGCGGCCGAGGGTCTGATGCTGAAGCGCTGGGACAGCCCCTATGTCGCGGGCCGGCCGAAGGGGCCGTGGTTCAAGTGGAAACGCGACCCGCACGTCATCGACGCCGTCCTGATGTACGCCCAGCGCGGCCATGGCAAGCGGTCCAGCTTCTATTCCGACTACACCTTCGGCGTCTGGACGGAGGAGGGGGCGCTGACCCCGGTTGGCAAGGCCTATTTCGGCTTCACCGACGAGGAGTTGAAACAGCTCGACAAATTCGTCCGGGACCACACCGTGGAGCGGTTCGGGCCGGTGCGGTCGGTGCGCGCCGAGCGCGATTTCGGCCTGGTGCTGGAGATCGCCTTCGAGGGGCTGAACCGGTCGACGCGGCACAAGTCCGGCGTGGCCATGCGCTTTCCGCGCGTCAGCCGCATCCGCTGGGACAAGCCGGCGCGGGAGGCCAATACCCTGGATGACGTGATGGACCTGCTCGACGCGCTGGAGAGCGGCGGCGGCCGGGTCGGTGTGGCGCGGGCGTGAAGAATCCAGCTCCACGGGGTGCCAAAGCCGGACAGGCGCGTTAGACCCGGCCCATGCTTTCGCTTCCGACTTCGCTGAATGACGCCGTGGCCGCCGGCCAGGAGGCGGTGAGCCTCGACGCCGCCGTGGTGGCAAAGCTGACCGACATGGCCGGGGACCTGGCGGTCAACCTGTCGATCGCCGTGCTGATCCTCGTCGCGACGATCATCGGGGCGAAATGGGCCTCGCGCCTGACCCGCCGTGCGCTGTCGAAGGTTCGGGGCTTCCGCCACGACCCGACCGTGCTCAGCTTCGTGGTGCAGGTGGTGCGGGTGGTGGTCTACATCATCGGCTTCATCGCCGTGCTGCAGCGGCTGGGCGTCCAGACCACCTCGATCATCGCGGTGCTGGGCGCCGCCTCGCTGGCCGTCGGCCTGGCGCTGCAGGGCACCTTGTCCAATGTGGCGGCCGGGGTGCTGCTGTTGGTGCTGCGTCCGTACAAGGTCGGCCATGTCATCGAGGTCGGCGGCGCCTCCGGCACTGTGCAACGGCTGGACCTGTTCACCACCCAGCTGTCGAACGCCAACAATCACAAGATCGTGGTGCCGAATTCGAAGGTGCTGAACGAGGTCATCGTCAACCTGACCGGCCAGAGGACGCGGCGCATCGAGATCAATTTCACCGTCGGCTACGGCGACGACCTGAACCGGGCGCGACAGGTGCTGGCCGATGTCGCCGTGGCCCACGAGAAGGTGCTGGCCGACCCCGCGCCATGGACGGGCGTGACCGGCCTGCTGGACAGCGCCGTGCAGGTCAGCCTGCAGGCCTGGGTGAAGGTCGACGACTGGTGGCAGACCCAGTCCGATCTGATCCAGGGCGGCAAGGAGGCTCTGGACGCGGCGGACATCGAAATTCCCTTTCCCCATCAGGTCGCCGTCCCTTATGGCGACGAGGCCGTCATGCCGGTGGTCACGGTGCGGACCGCGCAGGGCCGCAGCGACGACGGGATGGACGAGACTTCGGACGGGGATCAGGGCTGAGCCATGCGGTACGATTTCGGTTCGGATAACACCGCGGGGATGGCGCCGGCCGCCTTGCGGGCGCTGGTGGACGCCAACGAAGGCTACGCCCGCGCCTATGGGGCCGACGAAGTCACCGCCCGCGCCGCCGAACAGATCCGCCGGCGGCTGGACGCGGACGCGGAGATCCGCTTCGTCTTTTCCGGCACGGCGGCCAACGCCATCGCCCTGTCGATGCTGGCCTGGCCGCACGAGGCGGTGCTGGCCCACCACGCCGCCCACGTCTGCACCGACGAGACGGGCGCGCCGGGCTTCTTCGGTTCGGGCGTCGGCCTGATCGGCCTGCCGGGGTTTTCCGGGCGGATCGATCCGGTGGCGCTGGACGCCGCGCTGGAGGAGCCGGAGGTCGGTCACCGCCAGCCGCCGGCGGCGCTGAGCCTGACCCAGTCCACCGAATACGGCACCGTCTACACGGAGGAGGAGCTGCGGCGCCTGATAGAGCCGGTGAAGCTGAAAGGCTGTGGGGTGCACATGGACGGGGCGCGGCTGGCCAATGCGGCGGCGGCGGGCTTCGACCTGACCCAGATCGCCCGGCTCGGCGTCGACGTGCTGGTGTTCGGCGGGGCCAAGGCCGGGGCCAACTGCGCCGAGGCGATCGTCATGTTCGACCGGTCGCTGGCCCGGCGTATCGACAACCGGCTGAAGCAGGCGGGGCAGACCGCGTCCAAGGCCCGATACCTCGCGGCGCCCTTCCTCGGCCTGCTCGAGAGCAACGCCTGGGAGGACGGAGCCGCCCACGCCAATCTGATGGCGCAGCGGCTGGCCGACGGCATCCTGGCCGGATCGGCCTTCGCCCTGGCCCATCCGGTCGAGGCGAACGCGGTGTTCGTGCGCATGCCGCCGGCGGCCCACCGCCGGCTCAACGACCTGGGCTGGGCCTGCTACCGGTTCGACGACGGCTCGGTGCGCTTCGTCTGCTCCTGGGCCACGACCGCCGAGGCCGTGGACGAGCTGCTCGACGCCTTCCGGCGCCTCTGATAGCAACCAATGTCGGGAATGCGACTTTAGCGTATCGCGCTTCGGCGCGCCGCTGATGGAGGGCGGCGCGTGGCGAAGCAACCGGAAGATCAGGACATGCCGCCTTCGGACCGGGCCCTGCGCGAGGCCTTCGAGGCCATCGAGGCCGAGCCGCTTCCGGCTGCCATCGCGGACCACCTGGACCGCCTGACCGATGGTCCTGCCGACTCCGAGACGCCGAACTGAGGCTCAGGCGTCGCCGCGGGGCATGTCCATGGCCTCGGCCAGCCGGTTGCGGGCGCGGTTGACGCGGCTCTTGATCGTGCCCAGCGCGCAGCCGGCGATCTCGGCCGCTTCCTCGTAGGAGAGGCCGGCGGCGCCGACCATGACGATGGCCTCGCGATGCTCGGGGGGGAGGTCGTCGAGCGCGACCTTGAGGGCGCTCAGCTCCACCGTCCATTCCTGGCTGCCCTCGGCCGTCAGGCGGGCGGCGTGGTGACCATCCTCGTCGGCGACCTCCCGGCTGCGCTTGGCCACCGAGGAGTACCAGGAATTCCGCAGGATGGTGAAAAGCCAGGCCCTGAGGTTGGTGCCCGGCTCGAACCGGTCGCGATAGGTCCAGGCCTTGGTCAGCGTCTCCTGGACGAGATCGTCCGCGTCGGCGCCGTTGCGCGACAGGGACCAGGCGAAGGCGCGAAGGGATGGAATGCGGGCCGTGACCGCCTCACGCCAGTCCGTGCGATCGATGATGCCCCCCGAGCGGGCGGGGCCGGAGTCGTGACCCTCGTGGGGGGCGCTGGGCAGCGACATGCTGACAAGGCTCTCGATAGCTGGAATGTCGCCTTAAATCAGGGACGTGCGATCTCAACGCCTGCTCGGCGGGAGCGTTCCGCTGGACAGGGCGGCTTCTGCATGGAACAAAAGGGGACCGAACCCGGTTGACGCAAACCGCGGACGGGGGGCAGGGCCAACGCATGAGCGCATTGAACAGGGCCTTGGCGACGACCGGCGCGATGATCGAGGAATTCCGCCGCGTCCGCTCGGCCATGCCCGCGCTGGCCTGGGGGCTGAGCCCCGAGGATCTGGCCGCGCAGTCGATGGCGGACTGCAGCCCGGGCAAGTGGCACCTGGCGCATACCAGCTGGTTCTTCGAGGCGATGATCCTGGCGGACGCGCCGGACTACCGCCCCGTCGATGCGCGGTTCCAGATCCTGTTCAACAGCTATTACGAAGCCTTGGGCGAACGGGTCGAGCGGCGCGAGCGGGGGCTGATGACCCGGCCCTCGCTGGACGAGGTGCTGGCCTACCGGCGTGAGGTCGACCGGCGGATGGAGGCGTGGCTGGAAGGCGGCGCGCCGGATGCGCGGCAGGCCTATCTGTTCACCCTCGGCCTGCATCACGACCAGCAGCATCAGGAGCTGTTCCTGATGGACCTGCTGAACCTGATGGCCCGCTCGCCGCTGGACCCCGCCGCCTATGACGCGGAGCCGAGGCCGCGGCCGGCGCAACCCTCGCGGGGCGGCATGACGCGGTTCGAGGGCGGCCTTGTCCGGATCGGGCACGAGGGCGGCGGCTTCGCCTTCGACAACGAGGGGCCGGCCCATCCGCAGTGGCTGGAACCCTATGGGCTGGACCACGACCTGGTCGGCAACGGCGACTGGATCGCCTTCATCGAGGACGGCGGCTACGTCAGGCCGGAGCTGTGGCTCTCCGACGGCTGGGCGACGGTCAAGTCCGAGGCCTGGACCGCCCCGCTGTACTGGCGCCGCGACGACGACGGCTGGACCACCCTGACCCTGGCGGGCCGGCGGCCGGTCGATCCGGACGCGCCGGTGCGGCACGTCAGCTTCTACGAGGCCGAGGCCTACGCCCGCTGGGCCGGCCGCCGCCTGCCGACCGAGGCGGAGTGGGAGCACGCGGTCCGCTGTCGGCCGGACGTGTTCACGAATGCGTTTGGCGAGGTCTGGCAGTGGACGTCGAGCGCCTACGCCCCATATCGGGGGTTCAGACCGACCGAAGGAACCGCGTCTGAGTACAACGGCAAGTTCATGGCCAATCAGATGGTGCTGCGCGGGTCATCCTGGGCGACGCCTGAGGGGCATGGACGGGCCAGCTACCGGAACTTCTTCTATCCGCATCAGAGGTGGGCGTTCATGGGACTGAGACTGGCCGAGGACCTGCCGCCCCCGCCCGTGCGGGCGGGCCAGGACGGCGAGGCGGCCCGCTTCCGGCGCGATCTGGTCGCCGGGCTGGGCCGCTCGCCGAAGACGGCGTCGCCGAAATGGTTCTACGACGCCGAGGGCTCACGCCTGTTCGAGGAGATCACCCGCCTGCCGGAATATTATCCGACGCGGCAGGAGGCGGCCCTGCTGCGCCAGGTCGCTCCGGCCTGGGCGGGGCGGTTCGGCGACGGGGCGACGCTGGTCGAATTCGGTTCGGGCGCGAGCGAGAAGACCCGGATCGTGCTGGACGCCGCGCCCGGTCTGGCCGCCTATGTGCCGATCGACATCAGCGCCGACGCGCTGAACGCCGCCGCCCGGCGCATCGCCGACACCTATCCGGACCTGAAGGTCGCGCCGCTGGTCGGCGACTTTCTGCATCTGGCCGCCCTGCCTGAAGGGATCGGTGCGGGGCGGCGGGTCGGCTTCTTCCCCGGTTCGACGATCGGCAACCTGCATCCCGCCGAGGCCGAGGCCTTCCTGAGCGCGGCCCGCCGCCAGCTCGGCGCCGGCGCGCTGTTCATCCTCGGCGTCGATCTGGTCAAGTCGCCGGACGTGCTGGTCGCCGCCTACGACGACGCGGCGGGGGTGACGGCGGCCTTCAACCGCAACCTGCTGATCCGGGCGAACCGCGAACTGAAGGCGGGCTTCGACGTCGACAGCTTCGTGCATCGCGCGGTCTGGAACGCGGCCGCCTCGCGCATGGAGATGCACCTGGAGGCGACGCGGGACATGCAGGTGGAGATCGACGGCCGGATGATCGCCTTCCGCAAGGGCGAGACCATCCACACCGAAAATTCGCGCAAATTCACCGAAGCCTCGGTCCGCGAACTGGCGGCGGCCTCGGGCTGGACCGTCGCGGCCTTCGAGACCGGACCGGCGCCCTCGGTGGCGCTCGCCCTGCTGGAGTCCTGATACGGAAAGGGCGACGCCCAACGGCGCCGCCCGTCGATCCACCCGGGATCGCCGCGTCTATTCGGCGCGGCGGGCTTCCTTGGTGCGCGACCCGTGCGAGGCCTCGCCGCCCTTGCGCCCCGCCTGGGCGGCCAGGCTGCGGTCCTGCGAGAAGCTGCGCTTTTCGCTGGGCACGCTGGCCCCGCCCTTGCGCGCGATCTCGCGCTGTCGCTCGGGGTCCATCGAGGCGAAGCCCCGCTTGGAAACGCCAGAAGCTCGGGTGGGCTGACCTAAAGCCATTGCTGTGTCCTTTCACGCCGACGGTCGAGGTTGCTCTCTGAACCCTCGCGCCGTCGTCCGGTTCCGGTTCCGACCTCACAGAAACGCGAGCGAATCAGAGGGGTTCGCGCTGCCTCAATGGCCGTTGCCGCCATAGGGCCGGGAGTCGCCCTCGCCGCCGCCGCCGGGGTCGGGCGGGGGCATTTCCTCGGGGATGGAGCCGGGATCGTAGTCGGGCCCGGGCGTGTCCGGCTGGGGAATGTCGGGCTGGGGCGTGCCGGGCGGAGTGGGTTCGATGTAGGTCATGGCGGCCTCCTTCCCCTGGCTCAACGCGGGGCGGGTGGGCCCGTTCAATCACGAGCGGGACGGCCGGAACTCGGGGCGCGCGCGCGGATTGATCAGCCGAACCCCCGACCCCTTCAGGAGCCCCGTCATGACCGACACCCCCTACACCGGCCCGACCTCGCCCGAGGACATCGTGGATGACGTCGACGCTGGTTCCGCCCGCCTCGAACAGGAAGCGGACGCCATCCTGGCGGAGGGCAGGGCCTTCGGTCCCCGGCCGATCCACGAGGCGGTGCGCGAGGACGCTGTCGCCGCGGGCGAGTGGAGCCGCGCGCGCGCCGAACGCCTGCGCCGGGCGGTCGAGGATGAGCCCGTCAAGGCGACGCTCTACGCGCTGGGCCTCGGCGTCGTCATCGGCATGCTGATCGCGCGCTAGTCAGGAAGGGCCGCTGGCGGGGCGGGCGATCGGCGCCCGCTTCATCGCTTCATCCGACACGAAGGGATTGCTGCGCCGCTCGGCCCCGAAGGTCGAGCTGGGACCGTGACCCGGCACGAAGGTGACGTCGTCGCCCAGCGGCCAGAGCCGCGTAACGATGGCGTTCAGCAGGGCGCCATGGTCGCTGCGGGGGAAGTCGGTGCGCCCGATCGAGCCCTGGAACAGCACATCGCCGACCTGGGCGAAGCGGGCCTCGCGGTTGAAGAAGATCACGTGGCCGGGGGTATGCCCGGGGCAGTGGTAGACCTCCCAGGTCGTCTCTCCCAGCGTCAGCACGTCGCCGTCGGCCAGCCAGCGGGTCGGGGTGAAGCTGCGCGCTTCGGGCAGGCCGTACAGCTGCCCCTGTTGCGGGATGCCGTCGATCCAGAACTGGTCGTCCGGGTGCGGGCCGATGATGTCGAGGCCGGTCTTCTCCTGCATCTCGGCCGCACCGCCGGCGTGGTCGAGATGGCCGTGGGTGATCCAGATGGCGTCCAGCGTCAGCCCCTGCTTCGCCACAGCGCCGAGCAGGCCGTCGACCGAGGCGCCGGGATCGATGATGGCGGCCTTCAGGGTCTTGCGGCACCAGACGAGGGTGCAGTTCTGCTGCAGCGGGGTGACCGGGAAGACGGCGACGCCGATCGGGGGAGGGGGCTGGTCCATGGCGTCCAGATAGCGGCTCGGACGTCAGGCTGAAACCCGGACCGGTGCGGGTTCACGTTGACCTTTGAGGCGGTCATCGACATAAGGGCGGGCTTCAAAGGCGCCGCCTCGAAAGGGCGGCCCTTGTTGCTTTACCCACACCGCGCAGCGCCAGCCTCGAAGGCGCCGCCCCAGAGCGTCAGAATCCCGACCATGCAAGTCGTCGAAAAGTCCAACGAAGGCCTCAGCCGCGTGATCGCGGTGACCATTCCGGCCGAGGAGCTGAACCAGAAGCTGGACGCGAAACTGAAGGAAGTCGCGCCGCAGATGAAGCTCAAGGGCTTCCGTCCCGGCAAGGTCCCGACGTCGCATGTGCGCAAGACCTTCGGCCGCGACCTGATGGGCGAGATCGTCAACGAAGCGCTGAACACCTCCAGCCAGAAGGCCCTCGACGAGGCCAAGGTGCGCCCCGCCGCCCCGGCCGAGATGAAGCTGACCTCGGACATGGACAAGGTCCTGACCGGCGGCGAGGACCTCGCCTACGAGATGTCGCTGGAAGTGATGCCGGACTTCACCCCGGTCGACGTCAAGACGCTGAAGCTGAAGCGCCCGACCTACGAAGCCACGGACGCCGACCTCGACGAGGCCCTCAACGAACTGGCAGGGCAGGCCAAGTCGTACGAGGAAAAGACGGGCAAGACCGTCAAGGCCGCCGAGGGCGACGAGGTCACCATCGACTTCCTGGGCAAGCTGGACGGCGAACCGTTCGAAGGCGGCGCCGCCGAGGACACCCAGCTGGTGATCGGCTCCAACCGCTTCATCCCGGGCTTCGAAGAACAACTGAAGGGCGCCAAGGTCGGCGAGGAGAAGGTCCTCAACGTGACCTTCCCCGAGGACTACCAAGCCAAGCATCTCGCCGGCAAAGCCGTGACGTTCGACGTCAAGGTGAAGGCCATCAAGGCCGAGGTTCCGGCCAAGGTCGACGAGGACTTCGCCAAGCGCATCGGCCTGGAGTCGCTGGACAAGCTCAAGGAGCTGCTGCGCGACAACCTGAACCAGCAGTACAAGGGCGCCGCCCGCTTCAAGCTGAAGCGCGCCCTGCTCGACGAGCTGGACAAGGCCCACGACTTCCCGCTGCCGCCCAAGATGGTCGACGCCGAGTTCGACGGCATCTGGGGTCAGGTTCAGGCCGACAAGGACGCCGGCCGCCTGCCGGAAGAGGACGCCAAGAAGTCCGAGAAGAAGCTCAAGGACGAGTACCGCAAGATCGCCGAGCGCCGCGTGCGGCTGGGCTTGGTGCTGGCTGAGATCGGCCGCGCCAACAACGTCCAGATCACCGACCAGGAGCTTAACAACGCCATCATGAACGAGGCCCGCAACTATCCGGGGCAGGAGCGTCAGGTGCTGGATTTCTACCGCCAGAACCCCAACGCCGCCGCCCAGATGCGCGCCCCGATCTATGAGGAGAAGGTCTGCGACCTGATCTTCGACCAGGCCAAGGTGACCGATACGAAGATCACCAAGGAAGAGCTGCTCAAGGAAGACGACGACATCTGATCCGTCGTCCATCGCGTTGATCTGCAGCCCCCGTTCCGGACGCCGGAGCGGGGTTTGCGTTTCAGGACGCCTGATTGACGACCGCGCCTTTCGGGAACAGGGTTCAACTCCGGCCTGAGCCGGAGCGCAACCTGACGGCACGCCATGTTTCTCGCACCGCTGATCGGCGCCATGGCTCTGACGCTGGCGTCGCAACAGGCGCCCGCGCCGCAGGACCCTCTCCAGGCCCCGGCGGTGGTCGATGACGTCCTGGTCGATGGACGACGACTGGAAGAGCGGGTCCGCGCCTTCGTCGATGAGGTGGCCGCGCCGCCCCGGCGGCGGGGCATTGCCCGGTGGTGGGACCGGGTCTGCTTCGGCGTGGTCAATCTGCAGGCGGTCCAGGCGCAGTCGCTGATCGACCGCCTCTCGACGGTCGCGGACGAATACGGCGTGCGTCTGGCGGGGCCCGGCTGCCGGCCCAATGTGGTGGTGATCTTCGCCGACGACGGCCAGGCCATGGCGGACGCCGTGGTCGAGGCGGAACGTCCGCTGTTTCACCTCGGCGTCGGCGGACTCGACCGCGGCAAGGTGGCGCTGGAGCGGTTCCGGCAGTCGGACGCGCCGGTTCGCTGGTGGCACGTCAGCCTGCCCGTAATCGGCTCGACCGGGGAACGCGCGATCCGCATGCCGGGAGACTTCGGGCCGATCTACGTCCCGGCCGAGGGGCTGGTGAATCACGGTCGGCCGATCACCGACGTGCTCAACAAGGTCATCGTCATCGTCGATGCGGCGAAGGTCGAGGGCGTCGACGGCGACCAGCTGGCCGAATACCTGGCGATGGTCAGCCTGGCCCAGGTCGACCCTGACGGCGATATGACCGGCTACGACACCGTCCTGAACCTGTTCGCCGCCTCGACCGCGCCGGCCGGGCTGACCGCCTGGGACCGCAGCTATCTTGAGGGGCTGTACCAGTCGCGGCCGGACCGGATCGATCCGTCGGGCCAGGCCCGGTCGGTCACCCGGATCCTCAGGGCCGAAGAAAACGCAACGTCGGAGCCCCGGCCATGATCGTCGGCGGATTGCTCGCCCTCGCGCTGAGCGCGCAGCAGGTCCCGCCCGCGCCGCCGGCCCCCGTGGAGGAGCCGATCCGGCTGGAGGACGTCGTCGTCGATGCGCGGCGGCTGGAGTCCGCGGCGGAGGAATACGTCGACCTGATCGCCGCCCCCGCCGGTCGTCGCGGCCTGGCGCGGTGGCATGACGGCGTCTGCGTGGGCGTGGCCAATCTCGAGAACGCGCTGTCGCAGCAGCTGGCCGACCAGGTCTCCGACGTCGTGCGGAGCCTCGGCCTGCGGGCGCATGAGCCGCCCTGCCATCCCAGCGTCCTGATCATCGCCACCACAGATGCGGCCCGTTTCGCGGAGGAGTTCGTCGCCATGCGGCCGGTGCTGTTCCGCGTCGGATCGCCGGGGATGGACCGGGGCAAGTCTGCGCTGCGGGCCTTCATGACCGAGGACAGGCCGGTGCGCTGGTGGCATGTCAGCCTGCCGATCGACAGCCAGACCGGAATGCCGGTCATCCGCATGCCGGGGGAGGTCAACGGGGCCGGGGTCGGGGCGGGCTCTGTGATGGACTATGCGCCGATCACCAACGTCAATTCCCCGTCGCGGCTGAGCAGCCAGTATGTGGATGTGCTGAAGCGGGTGTTCATCATCGTCGACGTCGACCGGCTGAACAACGCGACGGCGCAGCAGCTGGGCGCCTACCTGGCCATGGTGGCGCTGGCCCAGATCAATCCCGAGGCGGACACCCGCCAGTTCGACACCATCCTGAACCTGTTCGACGATCCCGCCGCGGCCCCGCCCGGGCTGAGCGGCTGGGACCAGGCCTATCTCGAGGGCCTGTACGGCTCCGGCTCGGAATCGCACCGCATCAACCAGCGCAGCCAGGTCCAGGCTGTGGCGGCCGCGATCGCCGACGCCTACCGCGATCTCCCGGACGAGACGGAGCCGGCGCCGGTTCCCTGAGGCCGCTCGGGCCTCAGCCGGGCAATGCGCGGGACCGACCTGCACCGCCTGGGCCGTGTACCCGACGGACCTCGTCCGGAGCCGAACGAGGCGCGCGCGCCACCTCACGCCTTGCGTCAACCGGCCGGCGACGCGATATCCTGTCTCAACAGGCGGCGGCCGGTGAGTCGCGCGCCATGCATCCCGAGAAGGCCCAAATGCGCGATCCCATCGAACTGATGAACATGAACCTCGTCCCGATGGTGGTCGAGCAATCCAGCCGCGGCGAGCGGGCCTTCGACATCTTTTCGCGCCTGCTGCGCGAGCGGATCATCTTCCTGACCGGACCCTTCGAGGACGGCATGGCCTCGCTGATCTGCGCCCAGCTGCTGTTCCTGGAATCGGAGAACCCGAAGAAGGAAATCAGCATGTACATCAACAGCCCCGGCGGTCAGGTGACCTCGGCGCTCGCGATCTACGACACCATGCAATACATCCGCTCGCCCGTTTCGACCGTGTGCATGGGCATGGCCGCCTCGGCCGGTTCGCTGATCCTCGCCGCCGGCGCCGCGGGCCAGCGCGTAGCCCTGCCCAACGCCCGCATCATGGTGCACCAGCCCTCGGGCGGCTTCCGCGGCCAGGCCTCGGACATCGAGCGCCACGCCGAGGACATCCGCTACACCAAGCGGCGTCTGAACGAGATCTACGTCCACCACACGGGCCGCACCTATGAGGAGGTCGAGAAGACCCTCGACCGCGACCATTTCATGAGCGCCGAGGAGTCCAAGGCCTGGGGCATCGTCGACCACGTCTACGACAAGCGCGAACAGGCCGACGAGGATGGCGTCAAGACGCCGGGATCCTGACCGCCCCGCGACAAAGACAATGGAAGAGGCGCACCCGGGCGGTGCGCCTCTTTTCGTTTGTGCTATCAGGCCGCCATGCAGACGCGCGACACGAAGGGGACCGTCGAGGTCGACGGCGACATCTATCACTGGGAGCTGCGCCGCCAGCCGCGGCCGACCACGGGCGGCCAGTGGGAAGGCATCGCCGTCACCCTGCGGCTGCAGGACTTCAAGCGAGAGGCGGTGGTGCAGTTTCCGCCGCCGCTGCGTCCGAACGGCCGTCCCGACACGGAGAAGCAGTTCGTCAACGTCGACCATGTGCGCAACGCCGTGGCCGCGGCCATCGAGGCCGGCTGGAACCCCACCTCGCGCGGCAAGGCGGTGGCCTTCGACGTGGACGCCGAGGGGCGTTGAAGCCCGCCAGCCCTGCGAAGGGGCGGTGACCCGACAAACGCAGAACCATGGTATATGGCCCCATGTAGTATGGAGGGGGTCCCGTGATCCGTGCTCTTGCCACGGCGATAGTGCTTGGAAGCTCCGGCCTGGCCCACGGCCAGACCCCATCCCCGCCTGAACAGGAGCCGGTGGAGCAGGAGCCTGCCCAGGTCGAGGACGTCATCGTCAACGGCCGCAGCCTTGAGCAGCTGTCCACCCGGTTCGTGAACGAAGTCGCCCAACCGACCCTGAGGTGGCGAGGTCTGGCGCGCTGGTTCGGGCCGGTGTGTATCGGCGTCGCGAATTTCCGGCGGGATACGGCCCAGCATATCGCCGACTCCCTGGCGACGATCGGCGGGCAAATGGGCGTTCCGATCAACGACGGCGCGTGCTCGCCGAATGTCCTGGTCATCGGCGCCACGGACAGTCGCGCCGTGGCCGCGGAATGGGCCAGGACCCGCGGTTGGGCCTTTCACCGCGATGGTTCGCAAGGCGTGGGCCGCCCCTCGACCCTCGAGTGGTTCACCGACGCCGATGTTCCGGTCCGGTGGTGGCACGTCAGTGCCCCTATGTATGTCGACCAGATGACGGGCAGGGTGGGCAGGGGAAACCAGCCCTATGTGATCGCCAAGTCGCAGCTGTGGCCCCGACGGCGGGCGGACCTGCAGCAGATCACAATCATTGTCGACGTCGACAGGGTGGAGGGCGTCACGGTCGATCAACTGTGCAGCTATCTCGCCATGCTGGCGTTCTCCCAGGTGGACCCCGAGGCCGACACCTCCGGGTTCGACTCGATCCTGAACCTGTTCAAGGGACCGGATAGCCCGGGCGGACTGTCGGTCTGGGACAGGGCCTATCTCACATCCATGTACGCCGCCCCGGAAGACCGGCGTCTGTCTTCAGGCGACCAGGCGCGAGGGCTGACGTCCGTCCTGCGTGCGGAGGAGGCCGGCCCCACCGCGGTGGCGGAGCCTCGCTAGGCTACGGGCCGACCTTGCCGGTGAAGACACGGAAGCCCGGCTCGTCGGCGATGGTCAGCATCTCCGTGTCCCCCGAGGTGTCGCCATAGGCGGCCGCAAGCCGCACATCCCCGCCATAGACCGCCTGCAGCCGGCGCACCTTCTCCTCGCCGCGGCAGTTGGGGCTGGCGAAGGCGCCGGTGACTCGGTCGTCGGCGTCGAACACCAGCGGCGTGCCGAGCAGGGCCTCGGCGCCGAGGCGGCGGGCGAACGGGGCCACCGTGGTCTCGGGGCTGGCGGTGACGATCACCCGGTGCGCGCCCTTCTCGCCCCAGGCGTTCCACACGGCGAGGGCGTCCGGGCGCATGAACCTGTGCCAAATCCGGTCAGCGAAGCGTTCGGCGTCGGCCTCCAGTGTCGCGCGGTCCACACCCTTGAGGAATTCGCGCACCGAGGCGGCCTTGATCCGGCCTCGGTCCCGGTCGCGGGCATAGGTCGCCACCGCCGGCGCCATCCTCACAAGGCCCAGAGCCCAGCCGCCCGCCCCGGCGCGCCAGCGCAGGAATTCGGTGAAACTGTCCCGGATCGTCAGGGTGCCGTCGAAATCGAAGGCGACGATGGCCTGATCCTTGCGGGGCCGCTGGCGAAATGGAGCGTCGCTTCCCATGTCAGACATTCGCCGCGATCACCCTCAACAGTAAACCGTCCGCTTCCGCCTGCTGCTCCGCTTTCGCGGGGTTGTGGCGGGCGCGGGGATGGGTGATTGTCATTTTTTGAAGACCTTTGCGCCCATTGTTCGGGAATCAACGCGGAGGAAGCGCGTTAGGCCTCATATCGGGGCCATCGCGGGAGTGAGAAGGGTCGATGACCAAAGCCGCCGGCACAGACGCCAAAAGCACGCTCTACTGCTCTTTCTGCGGGAAGAGCCAGCATGAGGTGCGCAAGCTCATCGCCGGGCCGACCGTGTTCATCTGCGATGAATGCGTCGAGCTCTGCATGGATATCATCCGTGAAGAGCACAAAATCTCGTTCTCCAAGGCCAAGGACGGCGTCCCGAGCCCGAAGGAGATCCGCGAGGTCCTCGACGACTATGTGATCGGCCAGAGCCACGCCAAGAAGGTGCTGAGCGTCGCCGTCCACAACCATTACAAGCGCCTGAACCACGCGACGAAGAACAACGACGTCGAACTGGCCAAGTCGAACATCATGCTGATCGGGCCGACCGGCTCGGGCAAGACGCTGCTGGCCCAGACGCTGGCGCGCATCATCGATGTGCCCTTCACCATGGCCGACGCCACGACCCTGACCGAAGCCGGCTACGTCGGCGAGGACGTCGAGAACATCATCCTCAAGCTGCTGCAGGCCTCGGATTACAACGTCGAGCGGGCCCAGCGCGGCATCGTTTACATCGACGAGATCGACAAGATCTCCCGCAAGTCGGACAACCCCTCAATCACCCGCGACGTGTCGGGCGAGGGCGTGCAGCAGGCCCTGCTGAAGATCATGGAAGGCACCGTCGCCTCCGTGCCCCCGCAGGGCGGCCGCAAGCATCCGCAGCAGGAGTTCCTGCAGGTCGACACCGCCAATATCCTGTTCATCGTCGGCGGCGCCTTCGCCGGCCTCGAGAAGGTCATTTCGGCCCGCGGCGACGGAGCCTCGATCGGCTTCGGCGCCAAGGTCAAGGAGATCGACGAGCGCCGCACCGGCGACATCCTCAAGGGCGTCGAACCGGATGACCTGATGCGCTTCGGCCTGATCCCCGAGTTCATCGGCCGCCTGCCCGTGCTGGCGACGCTGGAGGACCTCGACGAGGAAGCCCTGGTCACCATCCTGACCGAGCCGAAGAACGCCCTGGTCAAGCAGTACAAGCGCCTGTTCGAGATGGAGAACGTCGACCTGACCTTCACCGACGACGCGCTGATCGCCGTCGCCAAGAAGGCCATCACCCGCAAGACCGGCGCCCGCGGCCTGCGTTCGATCCTCGAAGGCATCCTGCTGGAGACCATGTTCGAACTGCCGACCTTCGAGGGCGTCGAGGAGGTCGTGGTCAACGCCGAGGTGATCGAGGGCAAGGCCCAGCCGCTGCTGATCTACTCGGAAACCAAGAAGAAGACGGCCGACGGCGCCGCCTGACGCCAAGTCTCCATGTGACCGGAATTGGGGCGGGTCCGGCGACGGGCCCGCCCTTTTCGTTGGTCCCGGTGAGGCCGCGGCGCCACAGCGGACCGAGGCGGCGTTTTGCGGGGCGGCGGTGAAGGGCGCACAGCGGATGCGGGGAACCCGGCGCCCGCGCCCGCGGTTTGCCCCTGGAACGGCTGTGGATGGAAGGGACGGTCGGCCACCCGTCACGCTTGAACGGCGGGTGATCCGAACCACATACTCATTCAAAGGCCGCCGAACGGCGGGCCGAGTCGATACGGCGGGGCACGGTCGCCCCGAACGCCGGCGCGGCGGGCTCGAGATCAACGAGAGCCCCGGAAAGTAGGCATCATGTCAGAGACCAAAACACTGCCCGTCCTGCCGCTGAGAGACATCGTGGTCTTTCCGCACATGGTCGTGCCGCTGTTCGTGGGGCGCGAGAAGTCCGTCAAGGCGCTCGACGAGATCATGAAGGGCGAGAAGCAGATCCTGCTCGCCACCCAGAAGAACAGCGTCGACGACGATCCGCAGGCGGACGCCATCTATCCGATCGGCGTGCTGGCCACCGTGCTGCAGCTGCTCAAACTGCCCGACGGCACCGTCAAGGTGCTGGTCGAGGGCAAGAGCCGCGCGCGCCTGACCCGCTTCACCGAGCGCACTGACTATTTCGAGGCCGAGGCGGTCGAGATCGCCGACGATCCGGGCGAGCCGTCCCAGTCGGAAGCCCTGCTGCGCGCGGTCATCGAGCAGTTCGAAAACTATGTGAAGCTGAACAAGAAGGTGCCGCCCGAGGCCCTCAGCTCCATCCCCCAGATCACCGATCCGTCCAAGCTGGCGGACTCCGTCGCCGCCCACCTGTCGGTCAAGATCGCCGACAAGCAGGGACTGCTGGAAACCGTCTCCGTGCCGTCGCGGCTGGAGAAGGTCTACGGCCTGATGGAAGGCGAGATCAGCGTCCTGCAGGTCGAGAAGAAGATCCGCTCGCGCGTGAAGCGCCAGATGGAGAAGACCCAGCGGGAGTACTATCTCAACGAGCAGATGAAGGCGATCCAGCGCGAGCTGGGCGAGACCGACGACTCGCGAGACGAGATCATGGAGCTGGAGAAGCGCATCCGTAAGACGCGCCTGTCCAAGGAAGCCCGCACCAAGGCCGAGGCCGAGGTCAAGAAGCTGCGCAACATGAGCCCGATGTCGGCGGAATCGACGGTGGTGCGGAACTACCTCGACTGGCTGCTGTCGATCCCGTGGGGCAAGGCCAAGACCAAGCCCATCGACCTGAACAAGGCCGAGGCCATTCTCGAGGAGGACCACTACGGCCTCGAGAAGGTCAAGGAACGGATCATCGAATATCTGGCCGTCCAGGCGCGCACCAATACGCTGAAGGGCCCGATCCTGTGCCTCGTCGGCCCTCCGGGCGTCGGCAAGACCTCGCTGGCCAAGTCGATCGCCAAGGCGACCGGCCGCGAATACGTGCGGATGTCGCTGGGCGGCGTGCGCGACGAGGCCGAGATCCGCGGCCACCGCCGGACCTACATCGGCTCCATGCCTGGCAAGATCATCCAGTCGATGAAGAAGGCCAAGACGACCAACGCCTTCGTCCTGCTGGACGAGATCGACAAGCTCGGCGCCGACTGGCGCGGCGACCCGTCCTCGGCCCTGCTCGAGGTGCTGGACCCGGCCCAGAACAACGCCTTCGGCGACCACTATCTGGAGGTCGACTACGACCTCAGCAACGTCATGTTCGTGACCACGGCCAACAGCCTGAACATGCCGCAGCCGCTGATGGACCGGATGGAGATCATCCGGGTGTCGGGCTACACCGAGGACGAGAAGGTCGAGATCGCCAAGCGCCACGTCCTGCCCAAGGTGACGGCCGACAACGGCCTGAAGCCGGCCGAGTTCGTGGTGCCCGACGACACCATCCGCGACCTGATCCGCTACTACACCCGCGAAGCCGGCGTGCGCTCGCTGGAGCGGGCGCTGGGCGGTCTGGCCCGCAAGGCGGTGCGCGAAATGGCCCGCGAGAAGACGCTGTCGATCACCGTCGACGAAGCCAAGCTGGCCGACTACGCGGGGGTCAAGAAGTACCGCTACGGCGAGACCGACGAGGAGGATCAGGTCGGCATCGTCACCGGCCTGGCCTGGACCGAGTTCGGCGGCGACATCCTGACCATCGAGGCGATCAAGATGCCTGGCCGCGGCCGCATGACCGTGACCGGCAACCTGAAGGAGGTGATGAAGGAGTCGATCTCCGCCGCCGCCTCCTACGTCCGGGCCCGGGCGCTGAACTTCGGCGTCAAGCCGCCGGTGTTCGAGAAGACCGACATCCACGTGCACGTGCCGGACGGCGCGACGCCCAAGGACGGCCCCTCGGCCGGCGTGGCGATGACGGTCGCCATGGTCTCGGTCCTGACCGGGGTGCCGATCCGCAAGGACATCGCCATGACCGGCGAGATCACCCTGCGCGGCCGGGTCACCGCCATCGGCGGCCTGAAGGAGAAGCTGCTCGCGGCGCTCCGCTCGGGCATCAAGACGGTGCTGATCCCGGAAGAGAACGAGAAGGATCTCGCCGACGTGCCGGACAATGTGAAGTCGGCGCTGGAGATCGTGCCGATCAAGACCGCCGACGAGGCGCTGAAGTGGGCCCTGACCGGATCGCTGACTCCGGTGGAATGGGACGAGGCCGCCGAGCCGCTTCCCGCCGCGCCGCCGATCCAGGACCCCGGCACGGTGCCCGCCACGCACTGACCCCGCCTGAATGAAAAGAACCCCGCCCGGAGCGATCCGGGCGGGGTTTTTCGTTGTGTCGGAGATGGACGTCTAGAGGCTGTCGACCATCACCAGTTCGGCGTCGGCCCTGGCGGTGATGACGATCGCCGCCTCGTCCTTGATGGCCGCGCCGTCGCGGGCGTTCAGCTTGACGCCGTTGACCTCGACCTCGCCGACGGCGGGGACCAGATAGGCGCGGCGGCCCTCGGCCAGGCTGTAGGTGAGGCTCTCGCCGGCCTTCAGCGTGGCGCCGAGCACCCTGGCGTCGGCGTTGATGGCCAGGGCGTCGTCGGACGGGTCGCCCGAGGCCAGAACCTGGAACTGGCCGGTCCGGTCGCTCTTGGGGAATTCCCGCTGGCCCCACGACGGCTTCGCACCCGGCTTGTCGGTCTCGATCCAGATCTGGAACAGGGTGGTCAGTTCGTCCTCGAGGTTGAACTCGGCGTGACGCACGCCCGTGCCGGCGCTCATCACCTGCACATCGCCGGCCGGGGTGCGGCCCCGGTTGCCCATCGAGTCCTCGTGGGTGATGGCGCCGGTGCGGACGTAGGTGATGATCTCCATGTCAGCGTGCGGGTGGGGCGGAAAGCCCGATTTCGCGGCGATCTCGTCGTCGTTCCAGACGCGCAGCCGGCCCCAGCCCATGCGCGACGGGTCGTGGTAGCCGGCGAAGGAGAAGTGGTGTTTGGCGTTCAGCCAGCCGTGGTTCGCGCCGCCGAGGCTGGAGAAGGGGCGGACGTCGATCATGAGGGGTCTCCCGTTTGGGGCGCGCAGCCTACGGCGCGCCGGTCGGGAGCTATATAGGTAACAGTGTCAGTGGCGGAAAGGGGTTGACGGTCTGCGGCAGGGCTGGCCGGACGCCGGAAAGAGTAGAGGCGATCGGAAGGGTCGAGAACGTTTCGTCAGCTCGATCCGGTCGCCTGGCTGGCAATCCGCGGCGATGGAGAGCGTGAAGTACTCAGTCCGGTCTTCGACGGTGACCTGGACAAGGCTGTCCCGCGTGAATCTGCCCACCTGGATCGTGAAGCGATCGACCGTCCCGTAAACGGCGACGGGATCGCCCATCGGCGCGCGGTTGCTGATCGCCACGCCAGCCCACAAGAGTCCGGCCGTGGCCAAGACGCCGCTCGTGAGCATCAACGGCAAGATCCAGTCCGGGCCGCGTACCGCCCAAAGGAGCAGCAGTCGGTCCCTGGTGGCTCTTTTCATCCCATCTGCGCCCGGTGCCGCAGCATCGCGTCCGCCAGAACGCAGGCCGCCATCGCCTCGACCACCGGCACGCCGCGCAGCGCCACGCAGGGATCGTGGCGGCCCTTGGTGCGCAGATCGGTCTCGGCGCCGTCGCGGGTGACGGTCTGGCGTGGCGTCAGGATCGAGGAGGTCGGCTTGAAGGCGACCCGTGCGGTCACCGGTTGGCCGGTCGAGAGGCCGCCCAGCACGCCGCCCGCGTGGTTCGACAGGAACACCGGCCGGCCATCGTCGCCCATGCGCATCTGGTCGGCGTTGTCCTCGCCCGACAGTTCGGCCGCGCCGAAGCCGGCGCCGATCTCGACGCCCTTGACCGCATTGATCGACATCATGGCGGCGGCCAATTCGGCGTCGAGCTTCCCGTAGACGGGCGCGCCCCAGCCGGCAGGCACGCCCGTGACTTCCAGCGCGACAACGGCGCCGATCGAAGAGCCCGCCTTGCGGACAGCGTCCAGATACGCCTCCCACGCCGGGACGACCTCGGCCGAGGCCGCGAACAGGGCGTTGTCGTAAACCGCGTCGAAATCCAGCGCTTCCGGCGCGATCCGGTGCGGCCCCAGCTGAATCACGCCGGCGCGGATGCGCACTCCGTCGCCGAGAACCTTGCGCGCCACGGCCCCCGCCGCGACCCGCATCGCCGTCTCGCGGGCCGAGGACCGACCGCCGCCGCGGTGGTCGCGGACGCCGTATTTGGTTTGGTAGGTGAAGTCGGCGTGGCCAGGCCGGAAGGCGCGGGCGATGTCGCCATAGTCCTTCGATCGGGCGTCTTCGTTGGTGATCTCGATGGCGATCGGCGTGCCGGTGGTGACCGGGCCGGCGCCGTCGTCGAACACGCCGGACAGGATGCGGGCGGTGTCGCTCTCCTGCCGCTGGGTGACGAAGCGGCTGCCGCCGGGCTTGCGGCGGTCCAGCCACGGTTGCAGGTCGGCCTCGCCCAGGGGGATCAGGGGCGGGCAGCCGTCGATGACGCAGCCGATCGCCGGTCCGTGGCTTTCGCCCCAGGTGGTCACGCGAAACAGATGGCCGAAGGTGTTGTGGGACATGTCCCGTCAGGCTTAGGCCGCCAGCCGGTCCGGCGTCCAGACGCGGGTGAAGCGGATCAGCAGATCCTCGGCTGCCGAGGGCGCGTCGTCGGAGGGCCTCAGGTCGACGAACAGATGGCCCTGCGGTCGCCGCCCCCGAGCGGGCAGGCCCAGGCCCTTCAGGCGCAGGCGCAGCGGCGTCTGGCCGGCTACGATCCAGGCCGAGCGGGCTCCGGCGTGGGTGTCGATCTCCAGCCGGCCTCCATCCTCGCGCAGGCGCGTCGGGATCGGGTGTTCCATGAACAGGTCGTCGCCGAGCACCCTGAGCCCGTCGGCGGCCCGGATCAGCACCGGCAGGTAGACATCGGCGCCGCCGGCGCCGGCGCCGCGCAGGCGCAGATGCTCGCCGCTGCGAAGCCCCTTGGGCAGGCGGACGTCCAGCGTGCGTCCGGCGAGCCGGACGGCGACGCGGCCGCCGTTCAGGGCGTCCATCGGTCCGATGGCGACGACGGGCGGGGAGGGTGGGCGCGCCGGCGGGGCGGCCAGCGCCAGCGGCCGCGCCTCGTGGCTCTGGATCAGCCGCCAGGCCGCGATCACCCGCCGGAAGCGGTCGGCGTCTCCGCCGGGGGCGGAGGGAAGCGCGGCCTTCACCGCCGCCCGGAAGGCGGCCGTCAGCGCCTCGCCGTCAGCCGGGCCGGTCAGGCCCAGCAGGGCTTGGGCCTCGGCGAGGGAGGCGACTTCAGAGTGCGATCGGGCGCGCATCCGCCACTAAGGCCGCAATCATGGTCAAGGTCGGGTTAACCGTGACGCCTCTCCCCAGCGGGGTCGGGAGCGTCTATCTGGAGGTCATGACCGCGCCCGTGATCCCGCCCAGCCCGACCCGCGAGGAGTATGCGGAGCAATACGCCGCCGCCCTCGCCGCCAACGGGGACGAATCCATCTTCGAGCGGCCGGAACCGATCGCCCTGTTCGTGGAGTGGCTGACCGACGCCCGCGCAAGCGAACCCAACGACGCCAACGCCATGGCCCTGGCCACGGTGGACGCGGCGGGACTGCCGGACGCGCGGATGGTCCTGCTCAAGGACGTCGATGCCCGCGGCTTCACCTTCTATTCGAACCGCGAGAGCGCCAAGGGCGAGGCGCTGGCGGCGCATCCGGCGGCGGCCCTGCTGTTCCACTGGAAGTCGCTGCGGCGGCAGGTGCGGGTGCGCGGGGCCGTCGAACCGGTCAGCGCAGCCGAGGCCGACGCCTATTTCGCGAGCCGCGCCCGCGAGAGCCGCATCGGGGCCTGGGCCTCGGACCAGTCCCGCCCGCTGGACAGCCGCGCGACCCTGGAACTCGCCGTGGCCCGAGAGACCGCCCGCTTCGCCGACGGCGACGTGCCGAGGCCCGAACGCTGGACCGGCTGGCGCGTCTTGCCCGACAGCATCGAGTTCTGGCGGGACCGGCCATTCCGGCTGCATGACCGGCTGCGTTTTGACAGGGCTGCGGGCGGCTGGACGAAGACGCGGCTCTGGCCCTGAGGTTCAGGCGCCGTACCGGGCGAGGAAGGTCTCGACCGCCTCGGCGGCGATGGCCTCGATCGAGCGGCGCACGCGCACTTCGTCGCCCGTGACCAGCGGCACGAAGAAGACCGGGTGCTCGATCATCCCCATCAGGTGACCCGCCGCCCACGACGGATGCTCGACCGGCCCCAGGGCGCCCGACCTGGACAGCCGGACGATGATCCCGATCAGGGTCGCGCCGAACTCCGACCGGCCCTTCTCGAAGAAGCGCAGCGCCAGGGCCTGGAAGCGCGGCCGCTCGGCCATCACCAGCCGGAAGATCGAGCGCACGAACGGGTCGCCCATGAACCCGCCGTAGGCCTCGGCGAAACTGGTCAGGGCGGCGCGGGCGTCGCCCTCGATGGCGCGGACGCAGGCCATCTGGCGGGAGAAGTCCTCCGCGGCGTCGTCGATCACCGCCGTGAACAGCGCCGCCTTGCCGCCGAACAGGGCGTAGAGGGTGGCCGTCGACACCCCGGCCTCGCGCGCGATCGGCTCGATCTTGGTCGCCGCATAGCCCTCCCGGACGAAATGCTGACGCGCATGCCGCACGATCAGCTGCCGCTTGGGATCGGGCGTCGGGGCCGGAACGGTGACGGAGCCGTGCATGGGTGGGTCGCCTGCTTGAACGCCAAGCTGACGCACGCCAGACCGCGCGGTCAAGGGGTCGCCGACCGCTGTTCGACGATCAGCCGGTGAAGAGGCTCGCGAGCAACGGGTGGGCCAGCACCGGCGCCGCCAGCCGGACCACAGCCTGCGGGTCCTCCAGCCGCACCGCCGCCGTGGCGTCGGCGACGATGAAGTCGGCGTTGACCCGCGACGGCTCGGTCAGCCGCTCATGGCCCGGCCGGACGGTGGTGAGATACTGGTGGATCACGGAGTCGGCGGTCCGGCCCCGCTCGGCCTGGTCGCGCAACAGCCGGCGGATGAAGCGGATGTCGGCGGGGGTGTCCACGAACACCCGGATGTCGAACAGCTCGACCAGCCCGGGCGTGCACAGCAGGTGGGTGCCCTCGACGATCACCACCTGGGCCGCGCGCACCCGCTCGCCGCCCGGCTCCCGGCCATGATGGATGAAGGAGTAGATCGGCGCGGTGATGTCCCGGCCGGCCTTGAGCGCGGCGAGATCCCGGATCATCAGCTCATGGTCCCGCGCCGCCACGTCGTCGAAATCGAAGGTGGCGGCGTCGAAGCCCGGCAGGCTGGCCGCGTCGCGGTAGTAGGAGTCCTCGCGCACCAGCACAGCGGCGCCGGAGGGGAGGGCGGCGACCAGCGTCTCGGCCAGGGTGCTCTTGCCCGAGCCGGACCCTCCGGTGATGGCGATGAGAATGGGCATGCAGCCTTCTAGGGCCAAGCCGAGGCCAACGCCAAGGCGCCCCGGTTGACCCGGCGTCACGTTGCCTAACGCTGACCGCCCCGATACTCCTTTCGGCAAGCGTCTCGATAAGCAGACGCAGGCGAGGGATATCGATGCTCGGATTGATGCAGGACTGGCCGCTGACGGTCGACAGGATCATCGACCACGCCAGGAATTGGCACGGCCACCGCGAGGTCGTGACCCGCTCGGTCGAAGGCCCGATCGTCCGCACCACCTACGCCGAGATCCACGCCCGCGCCAAACGCGTCTCGGGCGTGCTCAAGGACTGGGACGTCAGGGTCGGCGACCGCATCGCCACCCTGGCCTGGAACAGCGGCCGCCACATCGAGGCCTGGTACGGCATCATGGGCATCGGCGCGGTCTGCCACACGCTGAACCCGCGCCTGTTCCCGGAGCAGCTGGCCTACATCATCAACCACGCCGAGGATAAGATCATCTTCGTCGACCTGACCTTCATCCCCCTGCTGGAGGCGGTGCTGCCGCACTGTCCCTCGGTCGAGCGGGTCGTGGTCCTGACCGACGAACTGCACATGCCGGCGACGAAACTGCCCGGCGCGGAATGCTACGAGGCCCTGCTGTCGACCGCCTCCGAAGACGTCGAATGGGGCGGCTTCGACGAACAGACCGCATGCGGCCTCTGCTACACCTCGGGCACGACCGGCAATCCGAAGGGGGTGCTGTATTCGCACCGCTCCAACTTCATCCATACGCTGCTGGGCCTGCAGACCACGGTGCTGGGCGCGACGCCAAGCGAGGTCATCCTGCCGGTGGTGCCGATGTTCCACGCCAACGCCTGGGGCATCGCCTTCGGCGGGCCGGCGGCGGGCTCCAAGCTGGTCCTGCCCGGCGCCCGCATGGACGGCGCGGCCATCTACGAGCTGATCGAGAGCGAGGGCGTCACCTTCTCCGCCGCCGTGCCGACCGTGTGGCAGGGCCTGCTGACTCACCTGCGCGAGAACAATCTCAAGATCCCCAGCGTCAAGCGCGTCCTGATCGGCGGCTCGGCCGTGCCGGAAAGCCTGATCCGCGCCTTCCACGACGAATTCGGCATCGAGGTGCTGCAAGGCTGGGGCATGACCGAAACCTCGCCGATCGGCACCCTGTCCAACCTGCCGCCCGAGCTGAAGGCCCTGCCGTACGACGAGCAGATGAAGTGGCGCGTCAAGCAGGGCACGCCGCCGCTGGGCGTCGAGCTCAAGCTGAAGAACTACGCCGGTCAGGAGATGCCCCACGACGGGCACACCTACGGGCGGCTGATGATCAAGGGGCCGACGATCGCCGGGGCCTATTTCAAGGGCGAGGGCGGCGACATCCTCGACCACGAGGGCTTCTTCGACACTGGCGACGTGGCCACCATCGACGAACAGGGCTTCATGCAGATCACCGACCGCGCCAAGGACGTGATCAAGTCGGGCGGCGAGTGGATCAGCTCGATCGAGATCGAGAACATCGCCGTCGGCCATCCCAAGGTCGATCTGGCCGCCGTCATCGGCGCGGCGCATCCCAAATGGGACGAACGCCCGGTGCTGGTCCTCAAGCTCAAGCCCGGCCAGGCCGAGAACAAGCAGGAGCATCTGGACTTCCTGCACGGCAAGATCGCCAAATGGTGGATGCCGGACGACGTCGTCTTCGTCGACGACATCCCGCTCGGCGCAACCGGCAAGATCGACAAGAAGACTCTGCGCGAGCGGATGAAGGACTACCGACTTCCGACGGGAGGCTGAGGCGGATGGCGACGGGAAAACGCGGACCGGGCGGGGGCGGGATGCGCCTCCTGGCGGTCGCCGTCCTGGCTCCGCTGTTCGTCCTCGTCGCCGCCGGGGGGACGCGGTTTGGCCTGTGGAGCTATGAGACCGGCCATGATGTCCTGACGATGCGCATCGGCGTGGTGCTGGCGACGATGGCGGCGCTGGCCGCCCTGGCGCTAGTGGTCGCCGCCTTGCGTCGCCGGGCCTCGCCCGGGGTGGCGGCGCTCGCTGTCATCGTCTCGGCCCTCACCCTGGGAGGGCTCTGGTGGCATATGACCCGGACCGCCTCCGGGCCGCCCGACGACATCAGCACCGACCTGGCCGAGGTCCCGGGCTTCGGTCCACTGGGAGCCCGCCGGGGTCGCTCGGGGCCAGCCGAGACGGGCGGCGCGGAGGCTTGCCCGGGAGCGGTTCCGGCGATGACCCAGGTGGCTCCGCAGACCGCCGCCTGGGCGCTGCAGGAATCGGGCTTCAGCCTGCAAGGAAGCGTCACGGTGGCGCGTGCGGCGGGGACCCATCGCGGCTTCTGGTTCGGCACGGCCCACGACGCGGTGATCCGGATTCGCCCCGGTCGGACGGACATTCGCGTCGCCGCCCGGGACGGACATCCGCACGCCGGCGAGGCCTGTCGGCTGGTGACGGAGATCAGCGCCAGGCTGCGCAGCCTCGAATAGGCTCAGGCCAGGCTCCAGACGGCGTCGATCGCGGGCTCCGGCTCGGCCCGGGCGCGTCCGGCCCGCTCCAGCGCGATCAGATGGGCCCAGACCGACAGACCCGCGGCCGGCCACAGGCGCGAATCCACCGCTGCGTAGAGGGTCGGAACCATGTCGGCGATCCGTCGCGGACCGGCCGTCAGCTGGCTGACGATCTGCCCTTCCCGCTCCAGCCGATGGGCCCGATAGGCCGCCAGGAACGGCCCCGGTTCGGTGATCGGCGCGCCGTGGGTCGGCCAGAGGGTCGAGAAGCCGCGGACGATCACTGCGTCCAGGCTGGCCATATAGGTGGTCATGTCGCCGTCGGGCGGCGCCACCACCGTGGTCGACCAGCCCATCACGTGGTCGCCGCTGAACAGGGCGTTCTCCTCGCGCAGCACGAAGGCCAGGTGGTTGGAGGCGTGGCCGGGGGTGGCCAGGGCTTCGATCGTCCAGCCGTCCCCCCCGATCATCTCGCCCCCGGTCAGCACGACATCGGGGGCGAAGGCCTCGTCGTCTTCCTCGTCCAGCGCGGCCGAGACGTGGACGACCCGGGCCGGCGGCCGCGCCGCCAGCACCGGCGCGCCGACCGCTTCGGCGAAGGGGCGGGCGAGGGGAGAGTGGTCCCGGTGCGTATGGGTGACCAGCACATGGGTGACCGTCTGGCCCTCCACAGCCTTGAGCAGGGCGGCCAGATGGGACTCGTCCGGCGGACCCGGATCGAGCACCGCCACGCCGGCGCCCGGCTCGGCCCGCCCGATCAGGTAGGTCCCGGTGCCGGTGAAGGTGAACGGCCCGGGATTGGCCGCGATCACCCGGCGGATCAGCGGCGAGACGCGATCGGCCCGGCCGTAGGCCACGTCCAGTTCTCGAACGAAGGGGATCATGCGGCGGGGCGGCGGAGGCGGCCCGGCCCTTGCCTCGCACCCCCGTAATTCATCCGCGGAGTGCCCGACATGGCCGTTTCCATCGCCCTGTCTGTATCAAAACGGCTCCAGCCCATCGCGGCGGCCTTCCTGTGTCTCATGGCGGCGCAACTCGCCGTGGCGTCCTGCACGCCCGATCCGGCCCCCTACGCCGTGCGGGTCGGCGTTGCGCGCTGAACCCTTATAGCGGAAGCCGGCTGAGGTCGTAGCCTGCGGCCGCCGCCGCCGCGCGCAGGTCTTCGGGGTCGGCGCCCGCCTCACGCTCGGCCATCGCCCAGGCGGCCGCCGACCGCATCCCCGACCGGCAGAAGAACAGCGCCTTGCCATCCTCTCCCAGGATCCCGAGGGCCTCGCGGGTGGCGGCGACTGCGGCAGGATCGGGAAGGCCTCGCGCCGGGGCGTGCACGACCGTCATTCCCGCCTCGGCCGCGGCCCGAGCGATCTCGGCGGCGGTGGGCTGGCCCGGCTCCTCGTCGTCGGGACGGTGATTCACCAAACAGGTGAACCCGGCTCGCCGCAGGTCCGAAACCTGCCCCGGCGTCACCTGGCCGGTGACCCACACCTGGCTGGAGAGGGGCCGAAAAACAGCGGTCGGGCTGGTCATTTGCTTAGGCTTTTCAACAGCGTCACCTTGTGTGTGGCGGGATTGCGACAGGCCCGCGACGATTGGGTTACGGGACCGTAATTATGCTGCGTTCGGCCGTTGCCAAGTCTAAGGTCAAGGCAATCTGCGTGCATTGGGGTGCGCGGAGTTTGGTTGCCGTCGATGCTCGCTTCCTCCTGGATGCGCCCGGCGGTCTCAGGAGGACCACCCTTTGAAGACCCAAACCATCAAGCAGCGTTTGCTGCATTCGACGATGATCGGCGGAGCGGCGCTCATGGCGCTGGTCGCGGCTCCGGCCGTGATGCTCGCGACGCCGACCACCGCGGTCGCGCAGGACTACACCACCGGCACGCTCGCCGGCACGGTGCAGGGCAACGACGGCCAGCCGATCGCCGGCGCCTCTGTCACGGTCCGCTCGGCGGCCCAGGGCATCAGCCGCTCGGCGGTCACGGGCGCTGACGGCAGCTTCCGCATCGCGCTGATCCCGACCGGCGCCTACGACGTCACCGTCGAGGCCGCGGGCCGCGACACCCTGACCGAGCGCGTGAACGTCACGCTCGGCGGCGTGTCGAACTTCGCCTTCACCGTCGGCTCGGCCGGCGGCGCCACGGACGTCGGCGAAGTCGTCGTCACCGGCGTTCGCCGCCAGCTCGACCTGTCGCGCACCGCGACCGGCGTGACCGTGGACGTCGACGAACTGGTCGACCAGGTCCCGGTGGCCCGCAACATCACGGCCGTCACCCTGCTGGCGCCCGGCGCCGTCGCGGGCGACACCTCGTTCGCTGTCGGCAGCGCCCAGCTCCAGGCTCCGCCGTCGCTGTCGGGCGCCTCGCCCGCCGAGAACGCGTTCTTCGTCAACGGCCTGAACATCACCAACTTCGTCAACGGCCTCGGCGGCGCCACGGTGCCGTTCGAGTTCTACAAGACGGTGGAAGTGAAGACCGGCGGCTACTCGGCCGAGTTCGGCCGCGCCACGGGCGGCGTGATCAACGCCATCACCAAGTCGGGCACCAACGACTTCGTGCTGGAACTGCACGGCACCTGGGCTCCCGACTCGCTGCGCGAGGACTCGCCGAACGGCGTGACCACGCCGAACGCCATCGGCGCCTACAACGCGCTGTCGGGCTTCGAAGAGAAGACCTTCACGGTCGAACTGGGCGGTCCGATCATCCGTGACCGGCTGTTCGCCTACGGCATCGTGGCCTACCAGGACACGGAATCGCAGGTCGCCACCCTGGGCGGCACCTATTCGGAAGACACCTTCAGCGACGACCCGTTCTACGGCGTCAAGCTGGACGGCTACGTCACCGACGATCACCGCCTCGAGTTCACCTACTTCGACACGTCGCGGACCCGCACCCGTCAGAACTACGCGTTCAACACCACGACGGGCGTGGTCGACTACAGCAACGTGCTCACCACCGACACCCTGCAACAGGGCGGCGAGAACTGGGTGGGCCGTTACACCGGCACCATCACCGACTGGCTGACCATCTCGGCCGCCTACGGTGAAAGCACCACCGACCAGTCGGCCGTGAACAACCTGATCGGCGAATCCCTGGTCAACGACTTCCGCGGCGGCACCACGACCCGCCGCAGCCGTCAGTCGGCGGCCGCGACGACCACGCCGTTCATCGCCGAACGCACCTTCTGGCGCGCCGACGCCGATATCTTCTTCGACATGTGGGGTCAGCACCACGTGCGGCTCGGCTACGACAAGGAAGAGACGCTGCTGACGGAAAGCTCCGTCCGCAACGGCGGCCGCAACATCGAGTACCGGGAAGCCGTCGCCGGCAACACCCTGGGCCTCGCCGCGGGCGACGAGTACATCCAGACCCGCGTCTTCACCTCGGGTGGCGGCTTCGGCGGCGAGAACACCGCCTGGTACATCCACGACTCGTGGGACGTGAACGACAACCTGAACCTGCAGATCGGCTTCCGGAACGACACCTTCTCGGTGGCGGACCCGAACGGCACCAGCTTCATCGACTTCGACGGTGAGAAGGCTCTGCGTCTGGGCTTCGCCTATGACCCGATGGCCGACGGCACGATGCGCTTCTACGGTTCGTACGGCCGCTACTTCCTGCCGCCGGCCTCGAACACGGCGTTCCGCATCGCCTCGCCGGCGATCGACTTCAACGAGTTCTTCCGCGGCAGCGGCCCCGGTGGCGACATCGGCCCGCTGGATCCGGTCACCGGTCTCCCGACCGGCGGCTTCGGCACGCAGATCACCTCGGCCACCGGCGCCACCAGCCTGCAGAACTGCCCGGCCGGCATCGGCGCTACGTCGCCCGGCGCCACGGCCTGCTCGCTCCGTGACGACGGCACCTCGACGCCGCCGGAACTGATCTCGGCCCGCAACCTGGCCTCGACCTTCGAGGACGAGTTCCGCCTCGGCTTCGAATACCGCATGACGGACCTCTGGACCGTCGGCGTCAACGCCACCTACCGCAAGCTGGGCCGGGTCGTCGAAGACGCCCTGCTCGACCAGGGCGTGATCGGCTACTGCCAACGCGAGGGCATCCCCCTGGTGCTGGCCGGCGCCGCCGAGGGCTGCGCCGAGCTGTTCCCGGGTCAGAGCTACTATCTGATCATCAACCCGGGCTTCGACACGGAAGTGACCCTGCCGGTCACCTTCGACGGCGAAACGGGTCCGCGGACCATCACCCTGTCGGCCGAAGACCTCGGCATCCCGAAGGCCACGCGTGAGTACACGGCCCTCGAGTTCACCTTCGAACGCGCCTTCGACGGCGTGTGGGGCCTGCAAGGCTCGTATGTGCTGTCCCGCTCGGAAGGCAACTACGAAGGCGCGGTCAAGTCCGACATCGGTCAGACCGACGCCGGCATCGTCCAGGACTTCGACTTCCTGTCGTTCATCCCGGGCGCCTACGGCCTGCTGCCGAACCACCGCGGTCACCAGTTCAAGGCCTTTGGGTCCTGGCAGGCGACTCCGGAGCTGCTGGTCGGCGCCAACCTGTCGGTCACCTCGCCCCGCCGCTACGGCTGCATCGGCCTGGCTCCGAACGACTACGCCGGCGGCGAAGGCCAGGTGGCCAACGACTCGTACGGCGCGGCCGCCCGCTTCTGCAACAACCTGGTTGTGGACCGCGGTTCCGTCTTCGCGACGGATTGGGTGACCCGCTTCGACCTGTCGTTCCGCTACAGCCTGGACGAAATGGTCCCGGGCAACCTGGTTCTGCGGGCTGACATCTTCAACGTCTTCGATCTCGACTCGTCCATCCAGGCGAACGAGTTCGGCGAGGGCGACGATGGCCAGCCGGAAGCCGACTACCAGGCCCCGACGGCCTTCCAGGCCCCGCGCTCGGTGCGGATCGGCTTCGACTGGGCCTTCTAAGGCGCCGTTCGGAACCAAAAGGATGAGCGGCGGGCCCCCGGGCCCGCCGCTTTTTCTTTGCCCCGATTTTTCGTTGCGGAGGGGCCGTCATCTAAAAACCATTGCCGCGTCTCAAGCGTTGCGGCATCCGAACCTCGTCCGACGGTCAGATTTCCGGAGCCTTCATGATCGCCAGCCTCGCCTTCGCCGCCGCCCTCCTGATCCAGGTCCCGCCCGCGGACGCCCAGGACGGGCCCGTCGTCACCGCCGCCCAGGACGGCCCGGTGGCCACCGCCGCGCCCGCGACGGGCGAGACGGTCGAGGCCCTGCGCATTCGTGAGGCGGTCGCCTACGCCAACCCCCTGCCGCGCGGCGCGCCGGAGCAGGACTATCCGCTGGTCGCCTGGTGCGAGGCGCTGGTGAACGGCCACGTGGCCCTGGGAGAGACCCTGACAGACGCCGATCCGCTGGACCGGGACATCATCCGGCTCGGCCGGCTCGAGGCCGCCGACTTCCATTCGGCCCTGCAGGCCGCCGAACCGCGCCAGACGCCCGCCAGCCGCGCCGCCGCCCAGGCCGCCGCGGCCGAGGCCGCCGCCAAATGGGCTCCCCTGGCGGGCCAGGACGAGGCGGTGCGCAGCCAGGCCTTCGGCCTGTTCTTCGGCCTGCCCGGTCGTTGCGAACACGCCGCCCGCCGCCTGCGCGAGAACATCACGACGCCGCCGGCGACCCCGGAAGAGGTCGGGCTGGAGTAGGGCGGGAGAGTGGCTGGTGGCTGGTGGCTGGTGGCTAGTGGGTAGTATCGGGAGCTCGGTCTTGGCCGGGAGGAGGCCTACTCAAATCAGCAGCCACTGGCGACTAGCCACCGGCCACCAGCCACCAGCCACTCCCCTTACGCCGCCGCCGCCTCCGCCCCCGGGTCGTAGTTCAGGATGGGGCCCAGCCAGCGTTCGGCCGTCGCCATGTCCCAGCCCTTGCGGCGGGCGTAGTCTTCGACCTGGTCGCGGTCGATCTTGCCGACGCCGAAATAGTGGCTCTCCGGGTGACCGAAATACAGGCCCGAGACCGCCGCCGTCGGAGTCATGGCGAAGCTCTCGGTCAGGTGAATCTCCGCCTTCGCTTCCGCCTGCAAAAGCTTGAACAGCGTCGCCTTTTCGGTGTGGTCTGGCTGGGCCGGATAACCCGGGGCCGGGCGGATGCCCTGGTAGGACTCGGCGATCAGATCATCGACCGAGGTCGCCTCGTCCGGCGCATAGCCCCACAGCCGGGTGCGGACCTCCTTGTGCAGCCGCTCGGCGAAGGCCTCCGCCAGCCGGTCGGCCAGGGCCGTGGCCATGATCGCCGAATAGTCGTCCCCGGCCGCCTTGAACGCGGCCGCCCGCTCCAGTTCGCCGTGCCCCGCCGTGACCGCGAAGGCCCCGATCCAGTCCTCGCCGTTCTCGGCCACGAAGTCGGACAGGCACAGGTTCGGCTTGCCGTTGGTCTTGGCCATCTGCTGGCGCAGGCCGTGGAAACGCGCCAGCTCCGTCGTGCGGCTCTCGTCGCTCCACACCACGACGTCGTCGCCGCGCGCATTGGCGGGCCAGAAGCCGACCACGCCCCGCGCCGTGTACCAGCGCTCCTCGACGATCCGCTTCAGCATCGCCTGCGCATCCCGGAACAGGTCGCGCGCCGCCTCGCCGACGATCTCGTCCTCGAGGATCAGCGGATAGCGGCCGATCAGCTCCCAGCTGGCGAAGAACGGCGTCCAGTCGATGTGGTCGGCCAGGTCTTGCAGATCCCAGCCGTCGAACGCCCTGCCCCCGAGGAACGACGGCCTCGGGGGCAGGGCGGGGGATTGCGGCCGGAAGCGGTTGGCCCGCGCCGCCGGCAGCGCCGCCCGCGCCTTGACCTCTCGCCCGCGTGCGAACTGCTCGCGGATGCGGACATATTCCTCGCGCGTCGCCCGTTCGTTCTTCGCCTTCTCCGTCGGCGACAGCAGGCCCGAGACCACGCCCACCGCCCGCGAGGCGTCGATGACATAGGTGGTCGAGCCGCGCCTGTAGCCCGGCTCCACCTTCACCGCCGTATGGGTCCGGCTGGTCGTCGCCCCGCCGATCAGCAGCGGGATGTCGAAACCCCGCCGTTCCATCTCGCGCGCCACGAAGACCATCTCGTCGAGGCTCGGCGTGATCAGCCCGGACAGGCCGATGATGTCGACCTTGTGCTCGATCGCCGCGTCGAGGATGCGGTCGGCCGGAACCATCACTCCCAGGTCGATGACCTCGTAATTGTTGCACTGGAGCACGACGCCGACGATGTTCTTGCCGATGTCGTGGACGTCGCCCTTGACCGTCGCCATCAGGATCTTGCCGGCCTGCTGACGCGGCTGGCCCGACTTCTCCGCCTCCATGAACGGTTCCAGCCAGGCCACCGCCTGCTTCATGACCCGCGCCGACTTGACCACCTGCGGCAGGAACATCTTGCCCGAGCCGAACAGGTCGCCGACCACGTTCATCCCGTCCATCAGCGGCCCTTCGATGACGTGCAGCGGCCGCTCCGCCTGCAGCCGCGCCTCCTCCGTGTCCTGCTCGATCCAGTCGGTGATGCCGTGCACCAGGGCGTGCTCGATCCGCTTGGCCACCGGCTGATCGCGCCACTTCAGGTCGACGACCCGCGCCGCCCCCTTGTCGCCCTTGTACGACGGCGCCAGTTCGACCAGCCGCTCGGTGTTCGAGACGTTTGTCCGCGGCGGCTGGTTCAGGATCACGTCCTCGACCGCCTCGCGCAGCACCGGGTCGATGTCGTCATAGACGGGCAGGTCGCCGGCGTTGACGATGCCCATGTCCATGCCCGCCTGGATGGCGTGGTACAGGAAGACCGAGTGGATCGCCCGGCGGACCGGCTCGTTGCCACGGAAGCTGAACGACACGTTCGAGACCCCGCCCGACACCCGCGCGTAGGGCAGGGTGGCCTTGATCACCCGCGTCGCCTCGATGAAGTCGACGGCGTAGTTGTCGTGCTCCTCGATCCCCGTCGCGACGGCGAAGATGTTGGGATCGAAGATGATGTCCTCGGGCGGGAAGCCGACCTCGTCCACGAGGATGCGATAGGCGCGGGTGCAGATCTCGATCTTGCGCGCCGCCGTGTCGGCCTGGCCCTGTTCGTCGAAGGCCATGACCACCACGGCGGCCCCGTAGCGCAGGCATTTCACCGCCTGCTCGCGGAACTCGGCCTCGCCCGCCTTCATCGAGATGGAATTGACGATCGGCTTGCCCTGGACGCATTTCAGCCCGGCCTCGATCACCTCCCATTTCGAGCTGTCGATCATCACCGGCACGCGGGCGATGTCGGGCTCGGCCGCGATCAGGTTCAGGAAGGTGCGCATGGCCACGACGCCGTCCAGCAGCCCCTCGTCCATATTGACGTCGATGACCGAGGCCCCCGCCTCGACCTGCTGCCGCGCCACCGCCAGCGCCCCGGCGTAATCGCCCTCGACCACCAGCTTCCGGAATTTGGCCGAGCCGGTGACGTTGGTCCGCTCGCCGACGTTGATGAAGGTCGGCCTCATGCGCTGGCTACCCAGCCCCGGAAGGTGAACCCGACATAGAACGGCGTCACGGCTCCAAAGCCGGCCTCATGCAACAGCCGCTCGTCGTCTTCCGGGCTCAGCACGGGCAGGCCTTCCTCGACGCCCTTGCGGCGTTTCCGCGCCATCTCAGGCGTGCCGCCGGACGCGACGATGTAGGCCTCTTCGAGGTCGCGCCACCGGCTCCGCTCTTCAGCAGGCTGCTGCGGAAAGCTGCAATGGGCGACGACGAAGGGCGCGCCGGGGGCCAGCCGCTGGTGGACCTGCCGCAGGGTGCGAAGGCGCTCTGCCGCTGGCAGAAAATGAAGGGTGAGGATGCAGACCGCTCCGTCGAACGGCCCGGTCGGGGCGTCGTCGATATAGCCGAGGTGAAGGGTGGCCCGCCCTGCATGGTCGCCGAGTGTTTCACGGGCGAGGTCGAGCATCGGCTCCGAGGGGTCGACTCCGTCCAACGACCAGTCAGGCCGTGCCTCGGCCAGGAGGCGCAGCTCCATGCCGCCGCCCGCTCCCAGCACAAGGATCCTGCCGCCCTGCGGCGCGCGCTGGGCCAGAAGGACGGAGGCCATGAGATGCATGGAGTCGAAGCCCGGCACCGTCCGGCGGGCGTTCTGCGTATAGCTCGCCAGCGCCGTGCGCTCAGAAAAGGGTTGGGCGCTCAAGGTGTTCACGCCACCAGCTCGAACGGTTCCAAGCCCGAAAGCCGCATCGCCACCGGCCGCTCGGGTATCGCGCGGGGCATCACGCCGGCGACCTCGTCGGCGACATGGCGGATATGCTCCGGCGTGGTGCCGCAGCAGCCGCCGACGATGTTGACCAGACCCGACCGCGCCCACTCCTCGATGAAATGGGCCGTCTCGTGCGGCTGCTCGTCGTATTCGCCCATGGCGTTGGGCAGGCCGGCGTTGGGGTAGGCGGCGACGAGGGTGTCGGCCACCCGCGACAGCTCGGCGATGAACGGCCGCATCAGCTCGCCGCCCAGGGCGCAGTTGAAGCCGACCGCGAACGGCTTCGCATGCCTGACGCTGTGCCAGAAGGCCTCGGCCGTCTGGCCGCTCAGGGTGCGGCCCGACCGGTCGACGATGGTGCCGGAAATCCAGATCGGCAGCGACTCAAGCCCCTCGTCGGCGAGGTCGAGGATGGCCTTGATCGCCGCCTTGCAGTTGAGCGTGTCGGTGATCGTCTCGATCAGGAACAGGTCGACGCCGCCGGCGTGCAGCGCCTTCACCTGCTGGCGGTAGGCGTCATAGACCTGGTCGAAGGTGACCAGCCGCGCGCCGGGATCGTTCACGTCCGACGACATCGACAGCATCTTGTTCAACGGCCCGATCGAGCCAGCCACGAAGCGCGGCTTGTCGGGAGTCCTCGCGGTCCAGCGGTCCGCGACCGCCCGCGCCAGCTTCGCGCCTTCCAGGTTGATGTCCCACACCGCCTGCTGGTCCAGCCCGTAGTCGTCCTGGGCGATGGTCGTCGCCGAGAAGGTATTGGTCTCGGTGATGTCGGCGCCGGCGGCGAAATACTGATCGTGCAGGTCAGAGATGACATCGGGACGGGTGAGACACAGGATGTCGTTGTTGCCCTTCATCTGGCCGTTGTGGCCGGCGAAGCGTTCGCCGCGGAACTCGGCCTCGGACAGCTCGCGCCGCTGGATCATCACGCCCCAGCTGCCGTCGAGGACGAGGATGCGCTCCTTCGCGGCGGCATGCAGGGCGGCGATGCGGTCGGCGCGGCTCATGCCTCGGCCCTCTGCTCGCGCACGCCCAGCACCCGGCAGATGGCGTAGACCAGGTCGGCGCGGTTCAGGGTGTAGAAGTGGAAGTCGGCGAAGCCTTCCTCCTGCAGCCGGGCGCACATCTCGGCGGCCACCGAGGCGGCGATCAGCTTGCGGGTCTCCGGATCGTCATCGAGGCCGTCGAAATGGGCCGCCAGCCAGTCTGGGATGGCGGTCCCGCAACTGCCGCACATCCGCTTCAGCCCGGCGAAGTTGGACACCGGCATGATGCCCGGGATGATCGGGACGCTGAGCCCCGCCGCCCGCACCCGGTCGCGGAATCTCAGGAAGGCGTCGATGTCGAAGAAGAACTGGCTGATCGCCCGGGTCGCCCCGGCGTCGACCTTGGCCTTCAGCACATGAATGTCGTGAACCGACGAGGGGCTTTCGGGATGGCCTTCCGGATAGCAGCCGACGCTGATCTCGAAATCGCCACGCCGCGCCACGGCGGCGGCCAGTTCGGTGGCGTTGGCATAGCCGTCGGCGCGCGGGACGTAGGCGCCGCCGAGTCCCGCGCCGCCCGGCGGGTCGCCGCGCAGCGCCACGATGTGGCGCACCCCGGCGTCGCGATAGCCGTCGATCACCGCATCGACCTCGTCGCGGCTGGCCTCGACGCAGGTCAGGTGGGCGGCGGGGGTCAGATCGGTCTCGGCGAGGATGCGCTGCACCGTGCGGTGGGTGCGTTCCCGGGTTGAGCCGCCGGCCCCGTAGGTCACCGACACGAAGTCCGGCTTCAGCGGGGCCAGGCGGGTGACGGCCTTCCACAGGCTGGCCTCGGCCTCGTCCGACTTGGGCGGGAAGAATTCGAACGACACGCGCGGGCGCGAGGCGTCCTGACCGGCGCGCGCCACCGGGCCCAGCGGCGACAGCAGCAGGGCGCGCGCCTCGGCGAGACTGAGTGCGGGCGCGGTCACGCTACCTTGGCCTTCTGTCCGGACGTCCGTTCGGCGGTCCAGATCACCACGGTCAGGCCGTCCGTGTCTGGGGGCAGGGCGATCGTGGCGGAGACGGTCAGCCCCGCCTCGCCCAGCCAACGCCGCATCTCCTCGTCGGAGAAGCCGAGGCGGCGGTGCTGGTGCTCCTCGCGCAGGTGCTCCAGCGTGTGCGGGGCGAAGTCCACGATCAGCAGCCGCCCGCCCGGCATGACCAGCCGCGCCGCCTCGCCCACCGCCGCGGCCGGATCGGCGAGGTAGTGCAGCACCTGGTGGACCAGCACCAGATCGGCGCTCTGCTGCGGCAGGCGGGTGGCGAAGATGTCGCCGTGGCGCAGTTCGACCTTGTCCAGCCCGGCCCTGGTGACATTGGCGCGGGCGATGTTGAGCATGTTCTGGCTGAGGTCGAGGCCCAGCGACATCCTCGCCTTCTTGCCCAGAAGGGTCAGCATCCGGCCCGAGCCGGTGCCGAGATCCACGACCCGCTCGAACGGGCCGTCGCCCGCCGCCCTGACGATCGCCGCCTCGACCGCCGTCTCGCACACATAGAGGGAGCGGATGCGGTCCCACTGCGGCGCGATCCGCTCGAAATAGGCCCCGGCGGCGACTTCGCGGTCGCGCCGCACCTCCTCCAGCCGGCGGTCGTCAGCGTCGCCGGCGGCGCTGTCGAGCAGGTCCAGCACGGTGTCGATCAGCCGACGCGCGGGCGCGTCGGAGGTCAGGCGGTAGAACACCCGCGCCCCGTCCGGGAAGCGCTCGATCAGACCGGCGTCGGTCATCAGCTTGAGGTGGCGCGATACCCGTGGCTGGCTCTGGTCGAGGATGCGCGACAGCTCCATCACCGACAGTTCCTCGCCGGCCAGCAGCGACAGCACCCGCAGGCGGGTCGGCTCGCCCGCCGCGCGCAGGGCCTCGACGGTATGGTCTGCGGTCAGTGACATGAGATCATATAAGGATATCCTTATATGATTATGCAAGTGGAAACCGCTGGCCAGAGGCCTCGTTCAGGCACAATCTGCGGCCACCGGCGCCGCCGTTCGGAACCCTGACCATGACTCCTCGCGCCCACGCCCTGGCGGCTTCGGCCGCCGTCCTGTTCCTGTCCACTCCGGCCCTGGCCCAGACCGCGCCGGCCGCCATGCCGGGCGGCGGCATGGGGCCGGCCCGCAGCCTCGCCGACGTCCCGGCCTGGACCGACCGCCTGTTCGGCCGCCTCGACGCCAACCAGGACGGGGCGCTGACCGGCGACGAGCTGGCGGTGCTCAGCAGCGGCCCTGCCGCGGCCATGGGCGGCGGGCGGTTGCGCCGCATGATCGGCCAGTCGGACGCCAGCAACGACGGCCGCATCTCGCGCGAGGAGCTGACCGCCGGGGCCGAGCGGATGTTCCGCCGCATGGACGCCGACGGCGACGGTCGGCTGTCGGACGACGAGCTGCCCCGCCCGGCTGCGCCGCCGCGTGCGCCCTCGATCCCGCTGCCAGAGCCGGAACCGGAACCGATGACGATGCCGGACATGCCCGGCGGCTGATCAGTCTTCAGCCGGCCCCTTGCGGCCGAGGGCCCCGACCGCCGACCAGGCCTTGAAATCCACCCGCGCGCCCGTCGGCGCCGGCGCAACCTCCGGCGGCGCATCCGGCAGCGGGGCCAGCCGGCGCTTGTTGACGTGGCTGTCCGGCCGCGGCTGGGCCTTGTCGGGATACTCGCCGCGGAAATAGTAGCGCTGCCAGGCCTGCTTGATCGCCTCCGGATCCCCCGCCGCCATGCTGTTGTTGAACAGCGTCCGGGTCTCCTTCCAGGTCTCGTACTGGCGGGCCAGGTCGGCGTCGGCGTCCAGCGAGGTGCGCACCGGCTCGAACGCCTCGATGCGGCGGTGCTCGACCGGCTGAATGAAGCAGAACGGCTCGTCCTTCTCGAACCGCACCTTGCCGGGCGCCGTGAAGGCCCAGTTCATCGTGAACGGGTAGGGCAACCAGTCGGTCTCGACCAGCCCTTCCAGTGCGGCCAGCCCGTGCTTGAACCGGTTCGGCACGCCCGAGGCCCGCAGCGCCCAGCCCGGCGGCGTGCGGAACAGCCAGCCGGTGTGGAAGGTGATGATCCCGTGGGTGAAATGCGACTGGGCGAAATGGTCGAACAGGGTGGCGTCGGCGTCCGGGGTGAAGCGGATCGCCTCGGCCCCCAGGCCGCCGTCCCACTCGGCCTCGAAGCCGAACGGGCACAGCAGCTCCCAGCCCGTCGTATTGGCCATGCTCAGCGGCAGGCAGCGGTAGGGATGCCGCGCCGTGAAGGCGTCCATCCAGTCGCGGTCGGGCCGTCCGGGGACCAGCGCCGGCGGCGAAGGCCGGGTCGGGAAGCATTCCAGCGTCAGGACCGGCCCTTCGGCCTCTGAGGGAACGGCGGGCTCGGCGGACAGGACGGTTTCGGACAAGACCAGACTCGCGACTGCAGGACGGCCGCGACTATGCCACGGCCCCCGGTTTGCGCCAGAGCCCCTTACCCCTCCGGCACCGGCGTCTTCAGCGGCTCGCCCGCGAAGGCAGCCGCGAGGTTCTGGATCAGCAGGGCCAGCATGCCCTGCACCGCCTCGGTGGTCGCCCCGCCGGTGTGCGGGGTCAGCATCGTGTTCGGAACCCCGGCCCAGCGCGCCGCCTGCGTCGGCTCCTCCTCGAACACGTCCAGCGCCGCCTGGCCCAGCCGCCCGTCCTTCAGCGCCGCGATCAGGGCGTCCTCGTCGACCAGCTGACCGCGCGCCACATTGACCAGCAGCCCCGTCGGCCCCAGCGCCTCGATCACCTCGCGCGAGACCAGCCCGACATTGCCGTCGTCTGCCTTGCAGGCGACCACCAGGATGTCGCTGTCCCGGGCCAGCTCCAGCAGCGACCCGGCCCGCGGCCAGGCCGCCCCGGGCTTGTCCCGCGGCCCCCACCATTTGACGGCCATGCGAAGCGCCTCGCCGCGCCGCGCCACCGCCTCGCCGATATGGCCCAGCCCGACCACGCCCAGCCTCTGCCCGTTCAGCGACGGGGTGATCATCTTGGACTCGACGGTCCAGTCGCCGGCCCGCAGGGCCCGGTCGCCCGCCGCGATCTGGCGCCGCGCCGCCAGGATCAGCCCCAGGGCATGATCGGCGACGTCCTCGTGGTTGACCGCCGGCGCATGCGTCACCGCCAGCCCCCGCGCCCGGCACCACTCGACGTCGATGCGGTCGTAGCCGGAGGTGAAACAGGCGACGAGCTGAAGCTTGGGCAGGCTTTCGATCAGGTGTTTGTCGAGTGGAAACTCGCCCGCCACGACCAAGGCCCCGATATCGTGCGCCGCCTCGACCGGCGGCCCTTCCCAGAACCGATAGACATCGTAGGCGCCCTCCAGAAACGCCGTCAGCGGCGCCAGGTGACGCTGCATGATCAACAGGGCGGGACGCTGTGGCATGGGCCGCAGGCTAGCGCGGGCAGGGGCGAAAGGGGAGAGGGCCCGCCGCCCCGCCCGGGGAGGGGGAGGGCTCACCGGCTGAGCCGTCAACCCTCCCGTCCCGGCTTTCCGCGTCGCTTCGGCCGGATGACCGGCCCCGGGCTACCGCCCGAATTTCTGGAACTTGATCCGGTGCGGGATCAGGCTCTCGACGCCCAGCCGCCGCTTCTTGTCTTCCTCATAGGCCTCGAAGTTGCCTTCGAACCATTCGACGTGGCTGTCGCCCTCGAAGGCGAGGATGTGGGTGGCCAGACGGTCGAGGAACCAGCGGTCGTGGGAGATGACCACGGCGCAGCCGGCGAAGCCTTCCAGCGCCTCCTCGAGGTTCTGCAGCGTCTCGATATCCAGGTCGTTGGTCGGTTCGTCGAGCAGGATCAGGTTGCCGCCGGTGGCCAGGGTCTTGGCCAGGTGCACGCGGTTGCGCTCACCGCCCGACAGCTGTCCGACCTTCTTCTGCTGGTCGCCGCCCTTGAAGTTGAAGCTGCCGACATAGGCGCGGGTGTTGATCTCGCGCTTGCCGACCATCATCACGTCGGTGCCGCCGCTGATGGCCTGCCAGATGGTCTCCTCCGGCTTGAGGTCGTCGCGCGACTGGTCGACATAAGCCAGCTTGACCGTCTCGCCGACGCGGATCGAGCCGGCGTCGGGCTGTTCCTGGCCGGTGATCAGGCGGAACAGGGTCGACTTGCCGGCGCCGTTGGGGCCGATGACGCCGACGATGCCGTTGGGCGGCAGCTTGAAGGTCAGGTCCTTGAACAGCAGCTTGTCGCCGTAGGACTTCTCCAGCCCCTCGCACTCCAGCACGACATTGCCGAGGCGCGGGCCGGGCGGGATCTGGATGACCGCGTGGGTCTGGGCGCCGCGCATGCTCTCCTGCTCGTCGACCATCCGCTCATAGGCGGCCAGACGGGCCTTGGACTTGGCCTGGCGGGCCTTGGCGCCGGAGCGGACCCATTCCAGCTCGCGGGTCAGGGCGCGCTGACGGGCTTCGGATTCCGATTGCTCCTGCACGACGCGCTTGGTCTTGGCCTCCAGCCAGCTGGAGTAGTTGCCCTCGTGCGGGTGGCCCTTGCCGCGGTCCAGCTCCAGCGTCCACTTGGTCACCAGATCCAGGAAGTAGCGGTCGTGGGTCACCAGGATGACGCAGCCGGGGAAGTTCTCGAGGTGGTGCTGCAGCCAGGCCACCGACTCGGCGTCGAGGTGGTTGGTGGGTTCGTCGAGCAGCAGCATGTCGGGCTTGCTCAGCAGCAGCCGGGCCAGGGCCACGCGGCGCTTTTCACCCCCCGAGAGGTTGGTCACCTCCCAGTCGTCCGGCGGGCAGCGCAGGGCGTCCATGGCCATCTCGATGCGGCTGTCGATGTCCCAGACGTCGCCGGCGTCGATCTTCTCCTGGAGGGCGGTCATCTCCTCCATCAGCTCGTCGGAGTAGTTCTCGGCCATCTCCATGGCGATGGCGTTGAAGCGGCTGACCCACTGCTTCTCCTCGCACCAGGCCTCGACGTTCTCGCGCACGTTCAGAGCCGGATCGAGCTGCGGCTCCTGCTCCAGATAACCGCGCTTGACGCCGTCGGCGGCCCTGGCCTCGCCGGTGAACTCGTTGTCCAGCCCGGCCATGATCTTCAGCAGGGTGGACTTGCCCGAGCCGTTGACGCCCACGACGCCGATCTTGGCGTCGTTGTAGAAGCTCAACCAGATGTTTTCGAAGATCTTCTTGCCGCCGGGAAAGGTCTTGGTCAGACCCTGCATCTGAAAGATAAATTGCTGCGCCATGAGGTGCGGTGCGCCTTGTCGTCCGGGAATGGGGAGAGGTTGGCGCGGGGTGTAGCGACCGCGCGCCGTCAGGGCAAATGTCTAGCGCGAGGGCAGGGCGCTTTGATGGCGCTCTAGAAGGCCGAATTCGGGTCCGGCAGATACCGGCTGCCGACATAGGCCACGGCGAGCCACAGCGATGTCCACAAGGTCCAGATCACCACCGCCAGCGGAATGTCGGTATGGGCCGTCCCCGCCGCCGCGACCTGCCCGATGAGGCCCACGGCCGCCGCCGCCGCCGCGGCTGCATAGACCACGACCCGCGACCACCGACGGCAGGCGAGCAGCGCCACCGCCCCGACGATCAGCAGAATCCCGGTGAGCAACCAGGGGAATTGGGGCACCCAGAGCCCCAGGGTCATGTGGAAGCCGCTGTAGAGCAGCAGGAGCACGCCGGTGGCGCGGGGCAGGAACATGACGGGTTCGTCGCACGGGTTCAGCCCGAAATCAGGCGCGGCTGATCCTCGCCGATCATCGTTGGAGTCCGATTAACCGGCAGCGTTAACGTCGGCGCGCTCAGGCGTAGTTGAAGCTGATGGAAATCCGCTCGGCCCTGGCCGCGTTGGGCGGCACCTCGTGGCGCAGCCAGCTTTCCCACATCAGCACCGTGCCCGCTTGCGGGGCCAGGTAGACGAAGGGCCTTTCCGCCTCCGGCGCGTCGGCGTGAACGGCCGGACGGGCCATCATCATCGGCAGGCGCGGGTCCTCCAGCTTCAGGGCCGAGGCGCCGTCCGGCACTTCGACATAGACCGTGCCGCTCAGGAAGGCGTGCGGATGGATGTGACCGCTGTGCCCGCCCCCTGGCTTGAGGATGTTGACCCACAGGCTGTCCAGCCGCGGCTTCCGGGCGAGGCTGAAGTTCAGCGCCTTCGCATAGGCTCCGGCGTGCCGGTCCAGATGCCGCTTCAGTTCCGCGAACTCGGGCAGGCGCTGCGGCAGGTCGCTGAGCGAGCCATAGGAGGTGTAGCCGCGGTAGCCGTGTTCGCGGCACCACATGCGTCCCGCCTGATCCTCCGTCGCCAGCATGCGGCAGGCGTCGGCCAGCGCCCCATTGAAGGCCGGGAAGCCCGGAGCCGCGGCCAACGACGCTTCATAGATCTGGGTGACGAACAGCGGGCGCAGGGACATGGCGGCTGTCTAGCGCAAGGGGAGGGGGATCAGAAGGGCAGGGCCGCCTCGCCGCGCAGGATCGCCTCGGCCTCCGCCGTATGCTTGCCGCCGGAGCGGTCGTGCAGCACCAGTGGCGGCAGGATCCGCAGCGGCGCCTTGCCGGTCTTGATCGCCTGCACCAGCACCCGCTTGGCCGGCTCATCGGCAAAGGGGTGAACCGGCCGCACCGAGAAAGAGCCGGCCGTCTCGCCGAGCAGCGCCAGGAGGTCGGCCAGCCGGTCGGCGCGGTGGATGATCACGATGCGGCCGCCCTCGCGCACCGCCTTGAGCAGGAACCGCGTCCACGCCGCCAGCCCGTCGTCGGCCATCCACGCCCCGGACTTGCCGGGGGATGGCGCTCGCAACGCCCCCGGATCGTCGAAGAACGGCGGGTTGCTGATGGCCCGGTCGAACGGCTCCAGCCCCAGCACCCGGAACCCCGCGGCCACGTCGCCTTCAAGGATCGTCGCCTCGGCCCCGTTCAGCGCCGCGTTCTCCCGCGCCAGTTCGGCCATGGCCGGATCGCGCTCGAGTCCCGCCAGCCTGACGCCCGCCGTCCGGGCGGCGACCTGCATCAGCACCGCGCCGGCGCCGCAGCCGGCCTCCAGCACCCGCTCGCCCGCCTTCGGGCCGGCCGCGGCGGCCAGCAGCGCCGCGTCCATGCCGGCGCGATAGCCCCTGGCCGGCTGGCGCAGCCGGACGCGGCCGCCCAGCAGGGCGTCCTCGACGATGTCTCCGCCTTGCGGAACGAACGGTGCGACGGTCACGCGGCTTGACCCTTCATGGCCCGATCACCATTGTGCGCCGCGTCGCCGCCCTGCAAGCGGGGACCGGATTTTCAGGCGCGATCCTCCCCCCGCGCCGTGCCCATGAGTTCTCCGTTGGACGCTGTCACCGTCGCCCAGTCCCGCCCCAAGGGAGACGTTGAGCCGCTGGTGCGGCTGGCGATGCGCGACATGGCCGCCGTCGACGCCCTGATCGTCGAGCGGATGCAATCGCAGGTGCCGGTGATTCCATTGCTGGCCGAGCACCTGGTCTCGGCGGGCGGCAAGCGCCTGCGTCCCCTGCTGACCGTGGCGGCCGCGCGGGCGTCGGGCGCGTCGGACGACATCGATTCCTCCCGCAAGCTCGCGGCCGCCGTCGAGTTCATCCACACCGCCACCCTGCTGCACGACGACGTGGTCGATGGCTCCAACCTGCGGCGCGGCAAGACCGCCGCACACCTGATCTGGGGCGCGCCGTCCAGCGTGCTGGTCGGCGACTTCCTGTTCGCCCGGGCCTTCGAGCTGATGGTCGAGACTGGCCAGATGCGCGCCCTGGGCATCCTCGCCACCGCCTCCAGCGTGATCTCCGAGGGCGAGGTGCTGCAGCTCACGCGCGCCCATGACCTGAACCTCGATCAGGACACCTATCTGCGCATCATCTCCGCCAAGACCGCCGAACTGTTCGCCGCCGCCGCCGAGGCCGGCGCGGTCGGGGCCATGGCCGACGAGACGGCGGTGCAGGCCCTGCGCGCCTACGGCCTGAATCTCGGCCTGGCCTTCCAGCTCGCCGATGACGCCCTCGACTACGGCGGCACGTCCGAGGTGCTGGGCAAGAACGCCGGCGACGACTTCCACGAGGGCAAGGTGACCATGCCCCTGCTGCTCGCCGCGGCCCGCACGCGCGGCCGCGAGGACGCCTTCTGGGAACGCACCATCAACAAGGGCGAGCGCACCGAAGACGACTTCCGTCGCGCCCGCGAGCTAATCGTCGGCACGGGAGCCATCGGCGGCACGCTCGACACCGCTTGGGATTACGCCGCCGCAGCCCAGGAGGCGTTGAAGCCGCTCCCCGCCGGTGAATGGCGAGACGCGCTGGAACAGCTGGCGGATTTCGCCGTCAGCCGGGCGTCCTAGCGCAGGGTGGCGCAGAACCGCTGGATGCGCCGGCAGGCCTCCTCCAGCACGCTCTCCGACGTCGCATAGCTGATGCGGAAATAGGGGCTCAGGCCGAAGGCCGAACCCTGCACGACCGCCACGCCCTCGGCGTCCAGCAGTTCGGCGGCGAACGTATCGTCGCCGTCGATCGTCGTTCCGCCCTCGGTCTTCTTGCCAACCAGGCCCTCGATCGACGGATAGACGTAGAAGGCCCCCTCCGGCGTGGCGCAGCGGATGCCGGTCGCCTGGTTGAGCATCGACACCACCAGGTCGCGGCGGGCCTCGAAATGCTTGGCCCGCTCGGCGATGAAGTCCTGCGGGCCGTTCAGAGCCTCGACCGCCGCCCATTGGCTGATCGCCGAGGGGTTGGTGGTGGTCTGACCCGCGACCTTGCGCATCAGGTCGATCAGCGGCCTGGGCCCCCCGCCGTAGCCGATGCGCCAGCCGGTCATGGCGTAGGCCTTGCTGACCCCGTTCACCGTCAGCGTGCGGCCCGTCAGGTCAGGCGCCACCTGGGCCATCGTGCGGTAGTCGAAGTCGCCGTAGATCAGGTGCTCGTACATGTCGTCGGTCAGCACCCAGACCTGCGGATGGCGGCGCAGCACGGCAGCCAGCCCTTCCAGCTCCTCGCCGGTGTAAGCCGCGCCGGTCGGGTTCGACGGCGAGTTGAGGATCAGCCACTTCGTCCGGGGGGTGACCGCCGCCTCCAGCGCCTCCGGCCTCAGCTTGAACCCGTCCGCCTCATGCCCGACCACGGTCACCGGCTCGCCGCCGGCCAGCAGCACCATGTCCGGATAGGACACCCAGTAGGGCGCCGGCACGATCACCTCGTCGCCGGGAGACAGGGTGGCGACCAGGGCGTTGTAGATCACCGTCTTGCCGCCCGGCGCGACATGGATCTGGTCGGTCCCGTACGACAGGCCGTTCTCGCGCTTGAACTTCGCCGCCACCGCCATCTTCAGCTCGGGGATGCCGTCGACGTCGGTGTATTTGGTCTCGCCGCGACGGATGGCCGCGATGGCGGCTTCCTTGATGTTGTCGGGGGTGTCGAAGTCCGGCTCGCCCGCCCCGAGCCCGATGACGTCACGCCCCTCGCGCTTCAGCTCCCGCGCCCGCGCGGTCACCGCCAGGGTGGCGGAGGGCTTGACGCGGGCGAGGGCGGCGGACTGCAGGGTGGACATGGCGACTCCGGAAACGGCGCCCATTCCTTACGCAGTCGCGAAAGGCCGATCAAATGCCGGGGCCGGCCCGCCTCAGGCCGCAGGCGGCAGATACTCGGCGGGCAAGGGCGTCTCCGGCGTTTCGCCCAGCCAGTAGACGCTCAGGATCCACCAGCGCGTTCCGTCGTGGAACAGCTGGATGCTGTTGATCCCGCGCGCGAACGGCGCCGCGTCCGACAGGCTGTGCAGGCTCTCATAGGTGGACCACACATGCATCATGTGGCCGAACCGCTCGGCGCGCCGGGCGATCTCCCGCTCGTGGAAGCCGTCGCCGACCAGCAGCGGATTGCTGCGCTCGATGTATTCGTCCGGCGTGATCGAGCGGGCGACGCCGACGCCCTGGGCGTTGACGCCCGACGGCATCAGCCGCGCCGTCGGATGGAACAGGGACCGGAAACGGTCCCAGTCCCGCTCAACGCCGGCGTCGCCGGAGATTACGTCGTACAGAGCGGTCACGATGGCCTCGGGCGAGGCCACGTCCGCGGCTTGCGCGGCCGACGTCGCCGCCGCCAGGGCCGGCGGGGTCTGCGCGGCCGCCGGAGCGGCGCAGGCCAGAGCCAGGACGGCGCCCGTGGTCAGGATCGCCAGACGCATTACCGGCCCCTCAGCCCTGGCCGCCGAGGCGGCCGAACAGGTCGGACAGCGCCTTCAGACGCGTGGCGTCGGCTTTGGCCGTCTCTTCGGGAATGACGGCCAGCGCTTGGGACAGTCGGGCGGCGCTCGCCCGGTCGGCCCGCCCGCCGCGCCACTGCTCGACCAGCGTCCGGGCCCGTTCGGCCAGTCGGGCCTCGATCCCGTCCGACCGCGCCAGCTGGTCCAGATAGGCCTGGGCGACGTCGGGGCTGTCTTCCCAGACCGGACGGGTCTGGGTCTGCGGGTTGATCGTTTCGGCCATCACCCGTTCGGCGGCGGCGATCTCGGCCGCCGACAGCTGCTCGCTGGGCTGGAGCCGCAGGACGTCGAGGCCGCGGGCGATCTCGCTGGCGTAGATGCGGCCGTTCATCCAGTAGGCCGACCAGTGGCCGCCGACATACAGGTGCTCGGGGTCGATCGGCCCGCGATCGAAATACGCGATCTCGAACGGCCTGGCCGGATCGGTGAAGTCGACGATCGACACCCCGCCCTGGTACCAGGCCTGGACCATCAGGTCGCGGCCGGGCACCGGGATCAGATTGCCGTTGTGGGCGACGCAGTTCTCGGACGCGGTCTGGACCGAGGGCAGTTTGAAGAAATTCTTCCCGACCAGACGGCCGTCCTCGATCGTGGCGATCAGGTCGGCGCCCCAGGTGGCGGGATCCCCCGCCTGGCAGCGCGCGGCGACGCCGCCGCCCCATTCATCGGTGAACAGCACCTTGTCTCCGGCGGCGTTGAAGGTCGCCGAATGCCAGTAGGCCATGTCCGGGTCGAACAGCTCGGAGACCCGCGACGGGTGCTCCGGGTCCGAAATGTCCAGCAGGATGCCGTTGCCGCTGCAGGCCCCCGCCGCCAGCCCGATCTCCGGATAGGCGGTGATGTCGTGACACTGGTTGGTCTGGGCCGTCTCCTGGCCGGCGACGCCGAAGCGGCCGCCCTTCCACAGGCCGGCGATCTCGCCCGTCTCCCGGTCGGCGAAGATGCGCGGGCGGCTGACGATGGCCGCCTGCTCCGGCGCGTTCAGCGGCACCTTGATCACATCGATCGAATACAGGGCCGTCTCGGGGCTCACGCCCGGCTCGCCCCCCTGGCAGATCGACAGTTCGTCGCTTTTGCGCACGTCCGCCGTGCCCGAGACGTAGATGTACAGGACGTTGGGATCGGTCGGGTGCGGCACCTGGGTGTGGGTGTGCGATCCCCGGCAGGTCTGCACGGCCGCGATCTGGCGCGGCGCGCTCAGATCGCTGATGTCGAAGATGCGGATGCCGCGGAAGCGCTCGGCGTTGACCTCGCCCTCGGCGTCCCGAACCCCGCAGTCCAGGCGGGCGCGGTTCTGCTCGACCGACATGAACAGCAGGTTCCCGCGGATCGACACGTCGCCCTGACCGCCGGGACAGACCACGGACAGCACCAGCTCTGGCGCCCCGCGGGTCACGTCATAGGCGTTGAAGCCATGGAAGCTGCCGACGAACAGCCGTCCGTTCGACAGGGCGATGTCGCTGTTGGCCAGCGCCAGCGGGCTGTATTTCGGAGCGGGCAGGGGCTGGGCCGTGCCGGCCTCGACCGCCGCCGCGTGGGCGCGCGCCGCGGCGGCTTCCTCAGGCGTGGGCGGGCCCCACAGCGAGTCCGGATCGAAGAAGCCGGGCGCGGGCGCAACCGAATATTCCAGCGTCAGATTTGAGGCGACCTGGCCGGCGTCTCGCAGGCCCGGAGACAGGGTGGAGCGGGCGTCCACGCCCACCGCCGGCGCCTGCGTCTGGGCCGAGGCCGCCCCGAACAGGAGGCTCGCCGCCGCGGCGGTGCCCAACAGAAGACTGCGGATGATCATGGTCGCCCCTCGGATGAATGGGAATCTAGAACTCGGACAGTACGGACTGCATGCGCAGGATTTCGGCCGACTGATCGGCCGTGACGGAAGTGCTGAAGTCGGACAGCGTCGGATCCTCTCCGGCGTCGGGATCGTCCAGCAGGGCCCTGACCATGTCGAGGGCGCCCTGATGGTGCTGGATCATGCCTTCGAGGAACAGGCGGTCGAATGCGGGTCCGCGGGCCGCGGCGAGCGCCTCCATCCGGGCCGGCGACAGCATGCCCGGCATCAGCGGAACCTGCGGATCGCGCGCGCCGCCCATGTGGCCGTGGTGACCAGCGTGCAGATTCTCGGGTGCCGTCGATAGACCGCGGCTCGTCAGCCATTCCTGCATCAGCGCCAATTCGGCCGCCTGGCTCTGGCCGATCCGCTCTCCCAGTCGCCGGACCGTGTCCGACGCGGCGCGCGTGCGCATCAGCTCCACCATCTCGACTGCCTGCCGATGGTGGATGATCATATGCTGCATGAAGCGGACGTCGGCCTCGACGTAGCCGGTCCGGCTCAGCTCCACCGCCTCGGCCGCGCTGATCACCCGTGAGGGGGCCCCCGGAGCGCCGGGGTTGAAGATCGGCGGCGTCTGCGGCGTCAGGCCGACGATCAGACCCGCCATGATCCCTGTCAGCGTCAGGCTCAAACTCTCGGACTCCGGCCGGTCGAAGCGACGGCTGGCGGGAGACTAGGGGGCCGGGTCCCGCGGGGGCAAGGCGGAAATGGCGAGCGGCTCAGTCCTGCAGCCAGAACAGGTCCTCGACGCGCGCGTCCAGCGCCCGGGCCAGCGAGAGCGCGAGGATCGTCGATGGAATGAAGACCCCGTTCTCGACCGTATTCACCGTCTTGCGCGACACCCCGGCCTTCTCGGCCAGTTCGGCCTGGGTCAGCCCCGCCGCCGTTCGCGCCTCCTTCAAACGGGACGCCAGCCGCGGATCACCCATCCTGGCCGGCCTCGCGATCGAGCCAGGCGAAGCGCACGCCCGCTGTCGCGCCTGCGGCCGCCAGCGCGACCAACAACGCCACCGCTCCGAGCTGCGGTCGGGCCAGGGCCAGGCCCAGGGCCGCCGTGGCGCCGATCATCAGGACCAGGAAGGCCGCCGTCATGGCGCGCGCGCGAATCGCAAGGGTCAGCTCGTCCTCCAGGAACCGGCGGTTCCGCCGGGACTGTCCGTCCCATCCCATGGCGATGGCGGCGGTCAGCCAGGCGTAGAGTACGGGCAGGGTCACCGACAGGTAGTCGCGCAATCCGCCGGCTCCGGAGACGATCTCGTTCGCCGGCTCGATCGCCAGACCGGTGAAGATCAGGGCCACGAGCGGGAACAGGAACAGTTGCCGCGACCGCTGCCCCTGCAGCCGCTCCCGCTTGCCCTGGGAGCCCTGGGACATCCAGCCTCTGTTTCCCGGCCGGGCCGTCCAGGCCACGAGGGCGCCGCCCAGTACGAAGGCGGCTCCGAGTCCGACCGCGAAACCCGGGCCTGTCGCAGCGTCGCCGCTCTTCCCTTGGGCGACGACCCAACCGACCGCGACGGCCGCCAGCCCCACGAAGGCCAGTGCGAGGCCGCCGTAGAATTTTCGCGCCCGTTCGCGCCGCGTTCTCGCCAGCTCCTGCTCGTCCACGTTTGGTCCCTCCAAGTCATGTCACCTTGGGGTTACATGTCACCTATGGGTTACAAGTTTCAAGAGCGCTGTCATTGCGGTCGTTGCGGGCCGGGCCCCAGGGTTCTCGCTCCCGGCGTCAGCCGATGCTATTCCCGCGGCTGCATGCGCGCGCTCCTCGACTTCATCCTCAACATGGAAGGCCGCCGCTGGCGGGCAGCGCTGGCGACGGCCCTGCTGCTGGGCGCGACGGTAGCCCTGCTGATGGTCGGCAAGAGCCAGCTCGGGCTGGCGGCCGAGGAAAAACTCGAGGCCTGGCTGCAGGGCTACGCCGGGAGCCCGTGGGCCTTTGCGGCCACGGTGATCCTGTTCATCGCCGCCGCCTTCATCGGCGCGCCCCAGTTCATCTTGATCGCCGCCTGCGTCGTCGCGTTCGGGCCGTGGTTCGGTTTTCTCTACAGCTGGATCGCGACCATCGTTTCGGCCGGCGTGACCTATTGGCTGGGGCGGGGTCCGACGGCCCGGATGCTCGACCGCTTCGGCGGCCGCACCCTGAACCGGCTCAAGGGCTTCGTCGGCAAGAACGCCTTCTACGCCAGCTTCATGATCCGCAACGTGCCCTCGGCCCCGTTCATCGTCGTCAACATGGCGTTCGGGGCCACCCGCGCCTCCTTCCCCGCCTATCTGCTCGGCTGCGCCCTCGGGGTGCTGCCCAAGACCGCGCTGGTGGCCTTCTTCGGTGGAGCGGTGGTGTCGGCGGTGTCCGGCGACGGTATCTGGACCTCGGCGATCCTGGCCGGCGTGGCGGTGGTCTGGCTGGGGCTGATGCTGGGCGTGCGCGAGCTGGTCAAGCGGCGCGAGCGGGCCGCCGGCGCGCCCGACTGAAGCTTGGCTGACGCGAACGTGAACGGCCAAGGTGGGCATAGCCGCGCCGGGTGCGCCGGATAGGCTGCATGGGGGTTGTAATCGCCTTCGCACACTGCCAAACGGGCCTTCGGTCGGTCAGGCGTAACGATCAGGAGGCGGCGCGGATGGGGATGCGCGCGGCCGGGGCGTCGCCGAAGCGGATCGAGACTGCGAACGCCCTAATCAAGGCCCGAACGAACGGTATCCCGGATCCATGTTCAACAGCATTTTCGGCGCGATCTCCAACGACATCGCCATCGACCTCGGCACCGCCAACACCCTGATCTACATGAAGGGCAAGGGCATCGTGCTGAACGAGCCCTCGGTGGTCGCGCTCCGCAACGTCGGCGGCCGCAAGATCGTCCACGCCGTGGGCATTGAGGCCAAGCAGATGCTGGGCCGCACCCCGGGCCACATGGAAGCCATCCGTCCCATGCGCGACGGGGTCATCGCCGACTTCGAAGTCGCCGAGGAGATGATCAAGCACTTCATCCGCAAGGTTCATAACCGCAAGGGCTTCGTGAACCCCAAGGTCATCGTCTGCGTGCCGTCGGGCGCCACCGCCGTCGAGCGCCGCGCCATCAACGATTCCTGCCTCAACGCCTCGGCTCGCCGCGTCGGCCTGATCGACGAGCCGATGGCCGCCGCGATCGGCGCCGGCCTGCCGATCCACGAGCCGACCGGCTCGATGGTCGTCGACATCGGCGGCGGCACCACCGAGGTGGCCGTGCTGTCGCTGTCGGGCATCGTCTATTCGCGCTCGGTCCGCGTCGGCGGCGACAAGATGGACGAGGCGATCATCAGCTACATGCGCCGCAACCATAACCTTCTGATCGGCGAAACCACCGCCGAGCGCATCAAGAAGGACATCGGCACGGCCCGTATCCCGGCCGACGGCGAAGGCCTGTCGATCGACGTCAAGGGCCGCGACCTGATGCAGGGCGTGCCCCGCGAGGTCCGCATCTCCGAGCGTCAGGCGGCGGAAGCCCTCGCCGAGCCGGTCACCCAGATCGTCGAGGCCGTGAAGGTCGCTCTGGAAGCCACCCCGCCGGAGCTGGCCGCCGACATCGCCGACAAGGGCATCATGCTGACCGGCGGCGGCGCCCTGCTGCGCGGCCTGGACGCCGAGATTCGCGACCACACGGGCCTGCCGGTCTCCGTGGCCGACGATCCGCTGTCCTGCGTCGCCATCGGCTGCGGCCGGGTGCTTGAGCATCCGCGCTGGATGAAGGGCGTGCTCGACTCGGCCCTCTGAGGGCTGCAGTCGAAACGCCGCCTCAAATCCCTGTCATCCTTGACGGCATCGGGGTTGCGGCGGTTTCCAAACGGCCCGGTTTTTGCGATAGGCTCGGCAGATCGGCGGGGGGCGTCCCGCTGATTCCCTTTTTCTGAGGAAGGCGCGCCGTGGCGTTTCGCGACGGACCGTTCGAAAACATCAAGGTGCCGCTGGTCTGGACCGCGGCGGTCGCCGTCGTGGTCGCCGCCGTGGGCTGCGTCCTGCTGCTGATCAGCGACGCCCGGGCCCAGAATTCGCCCTACCAGCCGGTGCGCGCCGGCGTCGAAAGCGTGTCAGGCCCGGTCGGCGGCGTGTTCGCGGCCCCCGTGCGCTGGTTCGGCCACGCCAGCGACTATGTCGGCGGCTATTTCTTCGCGGTCTCGGAGAATCGCCGTCTCAAGCGCGAACTCGCGGAATTGCAGCCGTGGCGTGACCAGGCGATCGCCCTCAAGAACGTCAACGCCCGCTACGAGGCCATGCTCGGCATCCGCCCCGAGCCGCCGGTGCAGATGCGCACGGCCCGCTCCATCTCCGACACACGCGGCCCGTTCTCCAACGCCCGCCTGATCGACGTCGGCTCGGCCAAGGGGGTCAAGGTCGGCAATCCGGTGATCAACGAGCACGGCCTCGTCGGTCGGGTCGTCGGGACCTCGCCCAATATCAGCCGCATGCTGCTGCTCACCGATGTGGCCAGCCGCACGCCGGTGCTGGTCGACCGCACCGACGCCCGCGCCCTGCTGACCGGCGACGGCTCGGGCAATCCCCGGCTGGAGTTCGTGCGCGGCGTCGGCTCGGTCCAGGCCGGCGATCGCATCCTGTCTTCCGGCGACGGCGGCGGCTTCCCTCGCGGCGTGCCGATCGGCGTGGCCGCCAAGGGCATCGACGGGTCCTGGCGGGTCAAGCTGTTCAGCGACCGCGGCGCCATCGACTACGTCCGGGTCATGCTGTTCGAGGACTTCGGCCAGCTGATCGGACCGGACGACCTGATCGCTCCGCCCCTGGCCGCGCTCGACACCCTGGCCGAGGCCACGATCGCCCAGACCACCGCGATCACCGACTCGGCCGCGCGCCGCGCCGCCGCCCGCGAAACCGCGCAAGGCCCGGTCCCGGCGCAGGTCCCGCCGGCCCGCCCCGCCGCGACGCCGCCGGCCCAGGCCGCCGCTCCCCCCGCCGCCGCGACTCCCGGAGGGACCGAATGAGACGCCCCGTCGCGGTCCGCGTCGTCGGCCCGATGCAGTGGATCGTCTATCCGGCGTTGATCACCGTCGCGGCCGCCATCGTCCTGCAGACCCCGGTCGAGCTGTTCGGGCTGCACCTGCCGGAGCCGGTGATCCCCATGGTGCTGGCCTTCGCCTGGCCGCTGATCCGGCCGTCGGTCCTCGCACCGCTGATGCTGATGGCCCTCGGCCTGCTGCTCGACGTCCTGACCTACAGCCCGCTCGGGCTCTGGGGCCTGACCTTCCTCGCCATCTACAGCGTGGTGCTGGCGTCGCGCAGCTTTCTCGCCGGTCAGGACACAGCGGTGCTGTTCGTCTGGTACGCCGCCTGCTGCCTTCTCGCCTTCGTCCTGGCCTATCTGGTCATGGCTGTGATCGCCCCGACGCCCGCCAGCCTGATCTCCGTGGTCCTGCAGTTCGTTCCGACGCTGCTGCTGTTTCCCTTTGCGCACCGGCTGATCGAACGGTTCGAGGACGGCGACGTGAGATTCCGATGAGCTCGGAACCGTCGATCTTCTTCTCCGACGCCAACGAGCGGCAGGGGTCGTTCCTGCGCCGCACCTTCGTGCTGGGCGGGCTGACCACGCTCGCCGGGGTCGCCCTGACCGGCCGTCTGGCCCAGCTCCAGGTCTTTCAGGCCGGCGAATACGCCACCCTGGCCTCCAACAACCAGTTCAACTTCCGCCTCGTGCCGCCGCCGCGGGGCCGCATCCTCGACCGCAACGGCGTGGTCATCGCCGGCAACCGCCCCAGCTTCCGCGTGCTGGTGGTCCGCGACGAGACCAAGGACCTCGACCAGACCCTCGACCTGCTCGGCCGCCTGCTGCCCGACACCCTGGAGCGCCGCCGCGCCATCATCCGCGACGTCAACGCCGCGCCGCGGTTCTCGCCCGTGCCGGTCAAGAGCGACCTGACCTGGGAGGAGTTCGCCAAGGTCAATCTCTACGCCAACGAGCTGCCGGGCGTGATGGCCGACATGAACGAGGCCCGCTACTACCCGTTCGGCGGGGCCTTCGCCCATGTCATCGGCTATGTCGCCAAGCCCAACGACCGCGATATCAAGGCGATCGAGGCGCGCGGCGAGAAGGTCCCGGAGATTCTCTACAATCCGGGATTCCGCATCGGGCGCCAGGGCGTGGAGAAGTCTTTCGACGCGGACCTGCGCGGCGAGGCCGGCGGCAACCGGGTCGAGGTCAACGCCCGCGGAAGGGTCGTGGCCGAGGACGTCGGCGGCTCGCGCCCGGCGGTTCCCGGCAAGGACATCGTCCTCACCCTGGACGCCGATGTGCAGAACCGGGCGCTGGAGGTCTATGGCGAGGAGTCCGGCGGCTGCGTGGTCATGGACGTCCGCAACGGCGACATCCTCTGCATGATGTCGGCCCCGTCGTTCGATCCGAACCTGTTTGTCGGGGGCGTGCCGTCCAGCATCTACCGCGCCCTTGCCGACTACGAGAGAAAGCCGCTGCTGGACAAGACCATCAACGGCGTCTTCCACCCCGGCTCGACCTTCAAGCTGACCACCGCCCTGGCCCTGCTGGAGTCGGGCGTCGATCCGACCGAGCGGGTGGTCTGCACCGGCGGCTACCGCTACGGCAACCGGGTGTTCCGCTGCTGGGACGCCGGCGGCCATGGCCCCCAGACGATGCACGACGCCATCAAGAACTCGTGCGACGTGTATTTCTATCATATGTGCAACCGCGCTGGGGTCGACAAGATCCAGGAGGTCGCCAAGAAGATCGGCTTCATGCAGACCTACGACATCGGGGTCGGCAACCAGAAGGCGGGGACCGTCCCCAGCCGGGCCTGGAAGGCTCACTACAACCGCAACAATCCCAATCCGGAATCCCGGGTGTGGTTTCCCGGCGAAACCCTGTCCGTGGCGATCGGGCAGGGGGACGTCAACGTCACCGCCCTGCAACTGGCCGTCACGACCGCGCGCTTCGCCAACGCCCGCAAGGCGATCCTGCCTCGGTTGGTCAAGTCGGTCGGCGGCGTTGACCAGCCCAGCGGCGCCGAGGTGCCGGACCTGCCCTTCTCGCGCGAGCATCTCGAGATCGTCCGTCAGGGCATGGTGGCCGTGGCCAACGACGTCACCGGCGGCGCCTACCGCCAAAGCCAGCTGGGCCTCGGCGACATCCAGATGGCCGGCAAGACCGGCACGGCCCAGGTCCGCAGCTACGGGACCGGCTCCCGCAAGAGCAATGTCTGGGCGCTGAAGGACCACAACCTGTTCGTCGCCTTCGCCCCGGTCGACGAGCCGCGCTACGCCGTCGCCGTGATCATCGAGCACGGCGGCAAGGGCGGGGCCACGGCCGCCGCGCCGCGGGCTCGCGAGATCATGCGAACGACCCTGCTCAAGGATCCCGAGATGCTTGAGCGCATCCAGCGTCCGCTGCCCCCCGCGCCTGAGGGGCCGGCTGCGGACGAAGACACCTTCGGCGCCGCGCCCGACGATCCGGACGGCGTTGTGGCCGCCCCGGCCGCCGCCGAACCCGCGCCGCGCCAGGCGCCGACGGCCACCTCGGGCCCGCGCCCCTATCTGTCCGAGCCGCGCCGATGACCGCTTCCGCCCTGACCCGTCCCGGCGAGCGCGAACGGCTCACCGTCAAGCTGACCCAGATCGACTGGCGCTTCACCGCCCTGCTGTGCGTGGTCGCCGGCGTCGGGGGCCTGATGCTCTATTCCGTCGCAAAGGGCAGCTGGACGCCGTGGGCCGCCAACCATCTGATCCGTTTCGGCGTCCTTCTGGTCGCCATGCTGGTTCTGTCGCTGATCCATCTGAAATGGTGGTTCCGCCTCGCCTATCCGCTCTACGGCCTGGCCCTGTTCTTGTTGGTCTGCGTCGAGCTGTTCGGCTACACGGCCATGGGCGCGACGCGCTGGCTGGACCTCGGAGTGACCCGCATCCAGCCGTCCGAGATCATGAAGATCGGTCTCGTCCTGGCCCTGGCGCGCTGGTATCACGGCTCGACGGCCCGCGAGGCCAGCTTCCATTGGAAGCTGATCGTGCCGGCCCTGATGATCGGCATGCCGTTCCTGCTGGTGGCGCACCAGCCCGATCTCGGCTCGGCCATGCTGATCGGGCTGACGGGCGCCGCCATCATGTTCATGGCCGGGCTCAGCTGGAAGATCATCGCCGCCGGCGGCGTGCTCGCCGCGGTCACGGTGCCGCCGTACATCATGTTCGGCATGCACGACTACCAGCGCAACCGGGTCCTCACCTTCCTCAATCCGGAGGGCGATCCGTCCGGCACCGGCTACCACATCATGCAGTCCAAGATCGCGCTCGGCTCCGGCGGGCTGCTCGGCAAGGGCTATGGGCTGGGCAGCCAGAGCCAGCTGGAATTCCTGCCCGAGAAGCACACCGACTTCATCTTCGCCGCGGTGTCGGAGGAGTTCGGCTTCGTCGGCTCCTTCACAGTGCTGGCCTGCTATATCGCCATCATCCTGATCGCCCTGCGCATCGCCTCGCTGTCGCACAGCCATTTCGGCCGCCTCGGCGCGGCGGGCATGACCGCCACCTTCGCGCTCTACGTCCTGATCAACGGGGCCATGGTCATGGGCCTTGCGCCGGTGGTCGGCGTGCCGATGCCGCTGCTGTCGTACGGCGGCACGGTGATGCTGACGGTGATGATCGGCTTCGGCATGGTGCTGGCCACCCGCGTCCACCGCTACGCCGAACTGCCCAAGGGACACGGCCTGTTCTGATCCGCGTTTTCGCGCGTTAGGTTCGGGTCATGACCCAAGCCAAAGCCGATTCCGCCGCCGCCACGCCCCTGTTCGTCTCCGACTGCGGCGACGCCCCATGCCCGGAACCGGTGCTGCCGGCCGCTACGGCCGAGCAGACCGCGGCCCTGACCGACGGCGTGCGCATGCGCGAGAACCCCGCGGAATGGGCCTTCGTTCGCCTGTCCAAGCTGATCGAGGACTTTGAGAAGGGCCTCGACCGGGACGAGGAGGTCGGCGCCCGCATCGTCGGCCTGCCCGGCGACGGCACCATGTCGATCGACGACGTCGGCTTCTGGGGCCCGGACTTCATCATGTTCCTGGGCAAGAACGCCGACGGCAAGCCGGTGCGCCTGATCCAGCACTACGCCCAGATCAACGTCTTCCTCGACGTCCGCAAGAAGCCCGACGAACGCCCCGCCCGCCGCATCGGCTTCCAGCTGTCGGAGATGGTCGAGAAGACGAACCCGAAGTGAGGGGGTCAGGCATCAGGCAGCAGGAACAGGGCCTGGGGACTATGGGTTAGGAGGAGCGGGGCACGCCCAGGTATCGTTTCCTGCTGCCTGCTGCCTGCTGCCTAGAGGGAAGCCGCCCAATCCGTCGCTCTCACCAGGCTGTCGACGATGCCCGGCTCGGTCGAGGCGTGGCCCGCGTCCCTGACGACATCCAGCTTCGCTTCCGGCCAGGCCCGATGCAGCGCCCAGGCGCTGGTCATCGGGGTGACCACGTCGAACCGGCCCTGTGCGATCCAGCAGGGGATGTGACGGATGCGGCCGATGTTCTTCAGCAGCCAGCCCTCCTCCGGGAAGAAGCCGCCGTTGGTGAAATACCAGTTCTCGATGCGGGCGAAGGCGACCGCGAAGTCCGGCTCCGCGAATTTGTCGGGGCGCGCCTCGGGCCCCTCGACGCTGACCGTCTCGCCCTCCCAGCTCGACCAGGCCACGGCGCAGCGTTCCCGCTCGGCCCGGTCATCGCCGACCAGCCGCTTGTAATAGGCGCCCATCAGGTCGTGACGCTCGGCCTCGGGGATCGGGGCGATGAACCGCTCCCAGGCGTCGGGGAAGAGGTGCGACGCCCCCTCCTGATAGAACCAGTGCAGCTCCGGCTTGGTCAGCAGGAAGATGCCGCGCAGGACCAGCGCCGCCGCCCGTTCGGGATGGGTGATCGCATAGGCCATCGACAGGGTCGAACCCCAGCTGCCGCCGAACACCACCCATTTGTCGATGCCCAGCAGCTCGCGCAGGCGCTCGATGTCCTCGATCAGCGTCCAGGTGGTGTTGTCCTCCAGCGAGGCGTTCGGCCGGCTGTTGCCGCAGCCGCGCTGGTCGAACAGCACGATGCGGTATTTCGACGGGTCGAAATAGCGGCGCATGCCCGGATTGACCGCGCCGCCGGGCCCGCCGTGCAGCACCACGACCGGCAGGCCCTGGGGATTGCCGCACTCCTCGTAATAGATCTCGTGCACGCCGTCGGTCGGCATGAAGCCGGTGGCGTAGGGTTCGATCTCGGGGAACAGGTCTCGGCGCGGCGTTTCGGGCGCGGGAAAGGCCATACGGGTACTCGGTCTCTTTTCGTGGTGGATCAGGCGCGGTCGATTTGTGTCCGCAATGCGGCATAGGCGATCAAAAGCCAAGCCGCGATCATCAGCAGGCCTCCGATCGGGGCCACAGCGCCCATGGCGCGGAGGCTCAGCAGGGCCACGGCGGACAGGGCGAGGCCGAACACCAGCCCCCCGGCGGCGGCCAGCCATCCGGCGACCGTGACAACCCGGTTTCGGGCCGGCCAGATGGCGCAGACGAGGGCCAGAACGGCATGCGCCAACTGGTAGTGCGCGCCGGTCGCCAGCAGGGACTTCACCTGCGGCCCCGCGCCGTGCGCCGCGAAGGCGCCCAGCGCCACGGCGAGCGCACCGTTCAGGGCGGCGAACACCGCAAGACTGCGATCGACTGTCATGCTGTGAACGCTAGCCGACAGAAGCGCCGCCGTCTGCTATTCGGCCGCCATGACCGCCGCCCAGCGCATGGCTTTGCAATATGTGTTGCTCTTCGGCGCCACCGGCGTGTCCCTTCCGTTTGCAGGCCTGTGGATGCGCTCGCAGGGGTTGAGCGGCGCCCAGATCGGCACGCTGCTGGCCGCCCCGATGCTGGCCCGGGCGGTGACCGGCCCGCTGCTCGCGGTCTGGGCCGACGGCTTCCGCTACCGTCGTACGCCGATCGCCCTGATGGGTCTGGTCATGGCGGCGGGCTACGGCCTCGCCGGAGTGTCCGACATCTACGCCGTCCGCGCGCTGGGCTGGTTCATCGGGGCCACGGCCATGGGCGTGCTGGTGCCGCTGACCGATGTCATGACGCTCAGACTGGCGGGGCGGCTCGGATTCAGCTTCTCCCTGCCGCGCGGCGCGGGCTCGGCCGCCTTCGTCGTCGCCAACATCGGCATGGGAGCCCTGCTGCTGCACTGGCCGGCCGATGGCGTCATCGTCTGGCTGGTGGCGGCGTCCCTCGGCCTCGCCGCCGTCGCCGCCTTGACCCTGCCGCCGGAGCGGGTCGCGGATGGCGCGCCCGTGGCCGGACTGGAACGCTTCCGCGGCCTCGGTCGACTGATGGCCGACCGGGTGTTCATGACCGCCATCTTCGCCATCGGCGCGGTCCAGGCGGCCCACGCCTTCCAGTACGCCTTTTCGGCCCTGCTGTGGAAAACCCAAGGGATAAGCGAGGCCGTAACCGGCTGGCTCTGGGCCTTCGGCGTCGTCGTCGAGATCGCCCTGATGTGGCTGTTCGAGCCGTGGCGACGCCGCGTCGGTCTCGGCCCGTGGAGCCTGCTGATGGTCGGTTCCGCCGCCGCCGTGGTGCGCTGGAGCGCCATGGCCTTCGCCCCGCCGCTGTGGCTGCTGTGGCCGCTGCAGGCGCTGCACGCCCTGACCTTCGCCGCCACCTTCCTGGCCGGGGTTCAGATCGTCGAACGGCTGTCGCCGCCCGACAGCCACACGGCCGCCCAGACGCTCAGTTCGGTCCTGTCGGCCGGGGTGCTGATCGGCCTCGCCACGGCCGCCTCCGGCCCGCTCTACGATCGGTTCGGGGCCGGCGGCTACGCGGCCATGGCGGCGATGTCGGTCGCCGGCCTGATCGCCGCCGCCTCTCTGAGGCGCCGACTGGCGGTCTGAGCGGGCAGGGGGCTCAGGACAGGTCGCCGATCGCCGCGTCCAGCAGCATGAAGGCCCGCCCGCCGTCGGAAGTCAGACGGCCCAGCACGCCCGGCCCGTCGTTTGCGGCCGCCCGGGCCGTCAGGTCGCGAGCGAAGCTCCGCACATAGGCCTCGGCGTCGGCGCGCAGGTCGGCGTCGGTCAGCACCCGCCGCGACACGCTGCGCACCGCCGCCGGGGCGACCCGGCGGACGATCTGCCGGGCCCGGTCGGGATCGCCGGCGGCCACCGCCTGGGCGGCTTCCTCGACGCGCGAGCGGGGCAGCAGGGCGTTCGGATCGACGCCCATGCGGCGAATGGCGCTGGTGATCCGCTCGCCCAGCGCCTCGCCGTCGGCGGCCGGCATGACCGGGGTGTCGAGGTCCAGCGGCGGGTCGCCCGGCCCGCCCTCGTCGACCAGATCGCTCCACCCCAGCCGATCCTTCTCCGGCTGGTTCGGCTGCGCCGCGCCGGGCATCGGCTCCAGCTTCAGCCGTCCACGAAGGCCGAAGCCGCGCGGCGCCTCGCTGCGCTCGGGCCGTTCAGGCCGGGCGCGCTCCGGCGTCTCCAGATCGGGGGAGGGCGCCGGCGGCGCGGCCTCGCGGCGGCGGCCGCCGGGGCTGTCGCCGGAGACCACGCCCATCAGCCGGACCGCCTCGGTGAGCATGTCGTAGTTGCGCCGCACCCGCTCCTGGAAGCCGGCGTCGAGCGCCTCGGTGTCGGCGGCCGCCTTCTGCGAGGCGGCGGACAGGGCGGCGAGCCCTTCCTCGACCGTGGCGCGCACCGCGTCGACCCGCTTCTGCGCCTCCTCCGGCAGGCGGGCGGCGCGTTCGTCCAGCTCGCCCATCGCCTCCTCGACCCGCGCGAGGGCGGTGTTCATCCGCTCCACCGTGGCCTCGAGCTGCTCCAGCGCCCGCTGGCCGGCCTCGTCCACCAGTCCGCTGGTCTCGGTGACGATCCGGCGAGCGCTGTCGACCCGGGCGTCGGCGGCCTGGTCGGCCTTCTGCGCGGCCTCGAACAGCGCCTCGCCCAGGCGGTCGGCGCGGACCTGCGCCTGTTCGGCGGCCTCCTCGGCGGCCAGTCGCGAGTCCTCGGCCGTGGCCTGCAGGGCCGCCAGCGCCCGTCGCGTCTCCTCCACCAGCGCGTCGCGCGCCTCTGCCGCCAGCGCCTCGAACTTGTCGAGCGCCAGCTTGGTCGCGCTGTCGAAGCCGTCGGCCTCGCGTTGCGACATCTCGACGAGGGCGCGGAACTGATCGGTCGCGGCCTCGACGAGGTCCTTGATGCTCTCGGTCGTCCGGGCCGAGGTCTGGCCAAGTTCGTCCGTGACGGCGCGGGTGGCGGACAGCTGTTCGGTCAGCTGGGCCCGCTGGCTCTCGACCTGGGCCGAGAAATCCTCCTGATCGGTGCGAAGCGCATAGGCGGCGGTGACGAGCGCCGCGCGCTGCTGGCCGAGGCCTTCCTCCACCGACTGGATCTGTTCCGCCACGCCCGAGCCGGCGTTCTCCAGCCGCAGGGTCTGCCGGGCCAGGTCGTCGGCGGCGACGCGGGCGGCGTCCTGCGCCTCGCCGGCGGCGGCGGCGAGATCGGCGGCGCGGGCGGCCAGCGCGGCCTCCGCCTCGCGCAACTGCGTCTGGGCCAGGTCGGAGGCGTCGACGACCATGCGCGACTGCCGTTCCACGGCGTCGATCACGCCCGTGGCCTGGCTGTCCAGCTGCACGCCGAGCGTCTGCATCTGGTCCCGCTCGTGGCCGAGCTGTTCGGCCAGCCGGCGCGCGGTGCGGCCGGCGGTCTCGGCCGCTTCGTTGAGTCGCGCCGTCTCCTGCGCCAGCGCCTCGCGCAGCAGGGTCATGTCGTGGCGTGCGCGCTCGGCGGCCAGCGACGCCTGATCGATGTCGTTGCGCAGCGTCTGCAGAACCTCGCCGGTCTGCTGGGCGGCCAGCGCGGTGGGGGCGATCAGCGCCTCGGACAGTTGCCGCGCCCGGCGCGTCTCGGCCGCCAGCCCCCCGCCCTGCCGCACCGCATGGGCCAGCATGATGGCCAGTCCGGCCGGCGCGAGGGCGATCAGGGCGTAGACGGCCAGCCGCAGGGGCTCCAGTTCGGCCGCGCCCGAACCGATCTCGAAGGCCAGCCAGGCGGCCACGCCTCCGATCCAGAGGGCCGCGGACACGCCGGCGAGCAGATAGGCGTGCCGTCCGGAGGGGGCGGCCTCGGCCCGTCGCGCCGGCGGAGCGGGCGAGGCGGGCGGCTCATAGGCCACCGGCGGGGCGTCGGCCGACTGGGCCAGTTCCGCCGTGGCCGTTGGGCCGGCGGCCGCGGTCTCGCGCGCAGCGGCCTCCGCCGCCCTCTGTTCGGCCTGGCGCTGCTCCTCGGCGAGGCGGCGGCGCCGGCGTTCCGACATCGGCCGCTCCGTCACCGCCTCGTGCGACGGCTCCGGGGCGGGGGCCGGCTCGGGCGGGGCCTCGAATTCGGCCACGGCCGCGACCTCAGGATCGGGCTCGGTGAGGTTCAACGGCGGCCGTTGGCGGGGCGACTTCATAAGGCGGCGATCTCGTCAGGCTGCGACGTCGCGCAGCCGGGGCGCGCGACCCGGCGGAACCCTAGCGGCTCATTCGCGGCGCGCAAAGGCGAGCGCCGACAAATCCGGTGCGGGCGTCAGCAGTCCTGTTGGCGTTCGGCGGCGGCGAGGAGGGCGGCCGGGGGCTTGTCGTTGCAGTCGCGCACCCGGTGAACCTCGCGCTGGGGCTTGTTCGGGGCGTCCAGCTGCAGGCCGAACTGCGACAGGGCCGCAGCGGCCAGCATGGCGATGAAGCCGATGATCATTTCGATCAGCGCCTGCATCGCCGACCTCCCCGTCAGATTGAGAGCGACTTATGCCCTGAAACCGTCGTTCCGGCAATCGGTCGCGATGAACGGCCCCGGGCGCCGGGGAGACGACGACCGCGCGGGATTGACCGCCGGCGGCCCATGATGGAACGGAACCGGCCGGCATGCGTCCTGTAGAGCTTGGGCGCGCGCCGCCGTCATGCGAATCGGTCAGGCTGCCTCCATGAGCCTTTCGGCGGACGAACAGAACGAGTCCTGGCTGACGCCCGGCCGGAACTGCTGGCGGGTCGAGACCGCCGGGCGGTTCGCGGTGCTGATGGAGAACGCCGCCTATTTCGAAGCGCTTCACTCGGCGCTGGAGAAGGCGCGGCGCTCCGTCGTGGTGCTGGGCTGGCAGTTCGATCCGCGCACCCGCCTCGACCCCGAGACCCTGCCCGACGACCACCACGCCCAGATCGGCCACCGGCTGCGCATGCTGGTCAAGGCCCGGCCCGACCTCGACGTCCGGCTGCTGATCTGGAAGTCGCCGCTGGTCATCGCCGCCTCGCAGGGCTTCTTCCCGCATCGGGCCCAGCGCTGGTTCCGCAAGCGGATGGTGGAGTTCCGCCTCGACCGCCCGGGCCCCCTCGGGGCCTGCCATCACCAGAAGGTCGTGATCATCGACGACGCGGTGGCCTTCTGCGGGGGCGGCGACATCAGCACCGACCGCTGGGACTCCGCCGAGCATCTGGACGGCGATCCGCGGCGCTGCCAGCCCTCGGGCCTGATCCCGCCGCCGCGCCACGAGGTGATGTGCGTCATGGATGGCCCGGCGGCTCGGGCCCTCGGCGACCTGGCGCGGGAGCGCTGGTTCCGCGCCACCTCCGAACGGACGGTCGCGGCGGAGACGGCCGAGGATCCGTGGCCGGACGGCGTCGAGCCCGATCTGTTCGACACCCCCGTCGGCATCGCCCGCACCGAGCCCGCCTGGGCGGCGCGGACCGAGGTGCGCGAGAACGAGCGCCTGCACCTCGACGCCATCCGCCGGGCGCGCCGGCTGATCTACCTCGAGAACCAGTATTTCACCTCGCCGAAGATCGCCGAGGCCTTGGCCGCCCGCCTGGCGGAGCCGGACGGCCCCGAAGTCGTGCTGGTCTCGACCGGCGGCAGCCCCAGCTGGTTCGACCAGATGACCATGGACACCGCCCGCTCCGAGGTCCTGTTCCGGCTCGAACAGGCCGATCGCAACAACCGCTTCTTCGCCTTCGCGCCCCACACCACGGGCGGCGAACGGATCATCGTCCACGCCAAGGTCTCAATCTACGACGACGAGGTGCTCCGCATCGGATCGACCAATCTGAACAACCGCTCGTTCGGCTTCGACACCGAGTGCGACGTCGCCGCCGCGCCTGCCACGCCGGAGGGGCGCGCGGCCATCCGGCGCTTCCGTCACCGCACCATCGGCCACTGGATCGGCGAGAGCGCCGACGAGTTCGCCGCGGCCGAGGCTCTTGTCGGCTCGGTCGGCGAGGCCATCCAGCGCTTCGACACCGGCCGGATGCAGACGCTGGGCGCGGAGCCGCCGTCGGCTGTCGAGCGGTTCATCGCCGAATTCCAGCTCGGCGACCCTACCGCCCCGGGGGACGCGTTCCGCCCGTGGAAGCGGCGCAGCCCATCGCAGCGCAACCGGCCGCGGATCAGCGCCTGATCTCGAAATCCACGACCAGCGGCAGATGGTCAGACGCCATCCTGGCCAGCGGCGAGAACGGCGCGGTGACCCCGGTCACCACCACCTCCGGGCTGGTGAAGCAATGGTCGATGCGGATCGCCGGGAAGCTGGACGGGAAGGTCTTCACCGACGGTCGCAAGCCGAGGCTGCGCTGGCAGTCGGACAGGCGCCGCGCCAGCGCCTGATAGGGGCGGGTGATCGAGGTGGCGTTGAAATCGCCGGTCAGCAGGGTCGGTCCGGTGCAGGACGGATGGCTCAGCCATCCCTCGCCGAGCAGGGCGGCGGCCTGCAGCCGCTGTTCCCGCGGGACCAGGCCCAGATGGGTGTTGATGACGTTGAGCGTGGCGCCGTCAAAATCGATCGCCGCCCACAGCGCGCCGCGCGGTTCCAGCCCGGGCACGCCCCGGATCGTCGGCAGGGCGCCCGATTTCACCAGCCGTTCGGGCCGCAAGGTCAGAATGGCGTCGCCATACTGTTCGGCCTCGACCTTCATCGCCGCATGAAAGTGGAAGGTCATGGCCAGACGATCGGCGATCGCGCCGGCCTGGTCCACGAGGCCGGTCCGAACGCGCCCGACGTCCAGTTCCTGCAGGCAGACGACGTCCGGTTCATGCTCGGCGATCACCGCCGCGATGCGCGCGACATCCAGCCTGCGGTCGACGCCGACGCAGCGATGCACATTGTAGGTCAGCAGGCGGGGCATGAAGTCCTGGAAACGGGCCGAAACGCTCTGTCAGCTCGGGCTAGGCCATTTCAGAGAGGAATGCGACCCCGGCAGGCCGCGTTCCGGCCCGCCTTCAGATCACCACCAGCCGGTCCGGAACCTCGTTGGGATTGCCGGCGCCGGGCGGGAAATGCGCCGCCAGCACCCCGCCGCACAACTCCACCGCCGCCTCGAACCCGGCCGCGGGATCGCCGCGCCTCAGCCCCTGCGACAGGACCTCGACGGCGTCTCCCCAGACCGAGGGGGCGACCTTGCCGTGGATGCCTTCGTCGGCGACGACCTCGACCTGATGGTCGGACAGGGCCGCGAGGATCAGCACCCCCGTGCGCGCTTTGGTGACGTGCAGCCCATGGGCGAGGAACTGCTGCACGGCGGCGTCCCGAACCCGCGCCCGGCGCACGGCGCGCGGGGTGACCCAGCGCGTCACCGGCGGCAGCCGGGTGATCAGATAGGTGACCAGAAAGACCACGGCCTGGATCACGGCGTAGGCGCTCAGCGCGTGGCCGATGGAGACGTCGCGCGCCGCCAGCTGCGCCGCCTCCCAGCTGTCCGCCATGCCCGGGATCCAGGCCGCTTCCAGGCCGAGAGGGATCAGGCCCAGCGGCAGGATCAGCGCCGCCGCCGCGGCCCAGCCCAGCGACACGTCGCGGTACGACGACACCCGTCGGGCCAGCACGCAAAAGATTTCGCCCGAGGTGCGCGCCTCGGCCGCCGCGATGGCCGCCGCGATCCGCTCCTGGGCCTGTGTCGTCAGTTTCATCACCATCCGCCCGACGCCCCGCCGCCGCCGAAGCTCCCGCCGCCGCCGCCGAATCCGCCGCCGCCGCCGAAGCCGCCTCCGCCGCCCCGGCCGCTGTTGCGCAGCGCCTCGGACGCGGCCCAGATCAGGATCGGCCCCACGCCCGAGCCGCGCCGCCGCCGGCCGCCCCGCGCCAGTCCGCCGATCATCGAGATGAACATCAGTCCGAGGATCATGGTGATCATGATCAGCGGACCGACCGGCACGGTCGCCTTGGGCTTCGCCGCCGCCGCCGCCCTTGCCTGGGCCTCGGCCGGATCGAGCCGCAGCTGCTTGTCGATCGCGTCCACACCCTTCTCGATGCCCTGCTCGAAATAGCCCTCGCGGAAGGAGGGCAGGATCTCGTCGTGGATGATCAGCGCCGACAGGGCGTCGGTCAGCACCCCTTCGAGGCCGTAGCCGACCTCGATCCGGACCTTGCGCTCCGCGGGCGCGACCAGCAGCAGGACGCCGTTGTTCTTCTCGGCCTGGCCGATGCCCCAGGCCCGACCAAGCTGATAGCCGTAGTCCTCGATCTCCAGCCCCTGCAGGCTCTCGACGGTGACGACCACCAGCTGGTCGGAGGTGTCACGCTCAAGCGCCTCCAGCCTGGCTGTCAGCGCGGCTTCCTTCTCCGGCGTCAGCAGCCTGGCCTGGTCGACCACCCGTCCGCTCAGGGCGGGGAAGCGCGGTGCGTTCGTCTGGGCGAGAGCGGCCGGCGCGCAGGCCAGCCAGAGTCCGGTCAGCAGCGCGACCAGCAGGGCGGGCAGGCGGTCAGGCCAGCGGATCGGGGATGAACTCACCGGGCGGGCGGCGCCGCGCCGGGCGTCACGGGGGCGGCGCCCCCGCCCGGCTGGGCGGGGTTCAGAGCGTCGAAATTCACCGTCGGCGCGGTCTGCGCCGCCTCGGTGGCGGTGAACAGCTGCATCGGCTCGGACCCGCCATGGATGGTCTTGGCCCAGATCACCGTCGGGAAGGTGCGCAGCGAGGTGTTGTAGTCGCGCACGGCCTCATTGTAGTCGCGCCGGGCCACCGAGATGCGGTTCTCGGTGCCTTCCAGCTGCGACTGCAGGGCGATGAAATTCTGGTTGGAGCGGACTTCCGGATAGCGTTCGACGACCAGCATCAGTCGCGACAGCGCCTGGCTCAGCTGGCCCTGCGCCGCCTGGTAGCGCTGGAAGGCGGCGGGGTCGGTCAGGGTTTCGGGCGTCACCGTCACTCCGGTCGCGCGGGCCCGGGCCTCGATGACCTGGGTCAGGGTGGTGCGTTCGGCGATCGCCGCGCCCTGGACGGTGGCGACGAGGTTGGGGATCAGGTCCGAGCGCCGCTGGTACTGCGACTGCACGTCGGCCCAGCGGGCCTTGGCGGCCTCCTCCTTGGTCGGGATCGAGTTGATGCCGCATCCGGCGGCCGCCGGCGCCAGGACCACCACGACGGCGAGAGCCGCGGCCCGTGAGCTCAAGGGATTCATCGTCGTCTCCTGACTGGGTGCAGACCCGGACGAACGACTATCGGAGGTTAGGGTTCGCCGTTCAAGCGTCCAGCGCTTCGGGCGCAACATCAGCCGCGCGGCAGGCGGCCGTATAGGTGTTGGCAAGGAGGCAGGCGATGGTCATCGGCCCCACCCCGCCGGGCACCGGCGTGAGCCGTCCGGCGATCCCCGCCGCCTCGTCGAAGGCCACGTCGCCCACCACGCGCGTCTTGCCCTGCGCCGCCTTCATCGGATCGCGCGACGGGACCCGGTTGATGCCCACGTCGATCACCGTCGCGCCCGGTCTGATCCAGTCGCCGCGGATCATCTCCGCCCGTCCTACGGCGGCGACGAGGATGTCGGCTGTCCGGCACAGCGCCGGCAGGTCGCGTGTGCGCGAATGGGCGATGGTCACGGTGCAGCTCTCGCCCAGCAGCAGCTGCGCCATCGGCTTGCCGACGATGTTGGAACGCCCGACGATCACCGCGTTCAGTCCCGACAGATCGCCCAGTTCGGACTTCAGCAGCATCAGGCAGCCCAGCGGCGTGCACGGGACCAGTCCCGGCAGGCCCACCGCCAGCCGCCCGGCGTTGACCACATGAAACCCGTCCACGTCCTTGTCCGGATCAATCGCGCCCAGCACCGCCGCCGAATCGATGTGACGGGGCAGGGGCAGCTGCACGAGGATGCCGTGGATGCCGGCGTCCGCATTCAGCGCGGCGATCAGCGCCAGCAGGGAGTCCTGGTCCGTCTCGGCGGGCAGGCGGTGCGTATCCGACCGCATTCCGGCCCGGGCCGTGGTCTCGCCCTTGTTGCGGACATAGATCTGGCTGGCCGGATCCTCGCCGACGATCACCACGGCCAGACCCGGCTTGACGCCGTGCGCCGCCTCCAGCCGGGCCGAGGCCGCCGCCACGCGCTCCACCAGCCCGGCCGCGAAGGCCTTGCCGTCGATCAGGGTCGCGCGGGCGGGATCGGCCGTCATGGTTTCGGCTCCGGTCGTCAGGAATCGTGCGGTGTGCGCGATTTACAGACGGCGCGGTTCGGCGTCTATGATCGAGCCGCAATCAGGGGGACCGCATGCGCCGTCAGACCATTCTCGCCGCCGCCAGCAGCCTGGCCCTCGTCCTGGCCGCCGGCCCGGTGCTGGCGCAGTCGGCCGAGCCGCTGGCCGTCGGGGCCACGGTCGAGGGCTCGATCGGCGATGGCGACCTGACCGCGGTCGAGGACTCCTACCGCTACGACGACTACGCCGTCAGCGCCCGCGCCGGCCAGCGGCTGGAGGCCGTGCTGCGGTCGGGCGAGTTCGACGCCTTCCTAGAGGTCTTTCCGGAAGATCCCGAGGCCGACGCCCTCGGCACGGACGACGACGGCCTCGGCGAGGGCACGGACTCGCGCCTGCGCTTCACCGCGCCGGCCACGGGAACCTACGTCCTGCGCGCCCGCCCGCTGTCGGGGCTGGAGGGCGGCGCCTATACGCTCAGCCTGATCGAACGCCCGCCTGCGGCCCGCCCCCCGCGACCCTCAAGCCTCCGCCTCGGACAGACCGTCCGCGGCGAGCTGTCGGGGCGCGACCCGGAAGCCGACGACGGCCTGCCCTACGACGCCTTCAGCTTCCGCGCCCGTCAGGGCGAGCGCTTCGCTGTGGCGTTGGACAGCGAGGCCTTCGATCCGGTCGTCCGCGTCGGCCGCATGGAGGGCGGCGCCTTCGTCGAACTGGCCCAGAACGACGACGGGCCCGACAGCGGCCTCAACTCACGCCTCGTCTTCACGGCCCCCGACGACGGCGACTACCTGGTCCGCGTCACGCCGCTGAACGCTTCGGCCGTGGGCGCCTACAGCCTCGCGCTGCAGGAGGGTCCGCCGCCCGTCGCGGCCGATCCGATCGCCATCGGCGCCACCGCCCAAGGCCAGCTCGCCGAGGGCGACGGCAAGAACGCGAACGGCATCCTCACCGATGCTTGGCGCTTCGAGGGCCGCGAGGGCCAGCGCGTGCGCATCGACATGACCTCCACGGACTTCGACACCTACCTCGAACTGTTCGACGAGAACCGGGTCAGCCTCGACCAGGACGACGACGGCGGGCCCGAGGACACCAATTCGCGCCTGATCTTCACCCTGCCGCGCACAGGGGCCTACATCATCGAGGCGCGGGCCTTCTCCGAGGCCACCGGCGCCTACAGCCTGTCGATCGCCGAGGTCGAGCCGGATCGCGCGCCCGAGGCGATCGCCTTCGGGGCCACGCTGCAGGGCGAAATCGGCGAGGGCGATCCGCGTGACGACGACGACCGCGGCTATGACGCCTTCGCCTTCTCGGGCCGCGAGGGCCAGAGAATCCAGGCCATTATGCGGTCCGGCGACTTCGACACCTTCCTGCAGGTTGGCAAGGCCGACGGCGAGTTCAGCGCCCTGGCCTCGGACGACGACGGCCTGATGGAGGGCACCGACTCGCGCCTCAGCTTCACCCTGCCTGAGGACGGCGACTATGTGCTGCGGGCCCTGCCGCTCGGCTCCGAGGGCAAGGGCCTCTACGCGCTCGAACTGATCGATCGCGGTCCCCAGCCCCAGCCCGGCAGCATCCTGCTCGGCTCGACCGCCTGGGGCGCCCTGACTGAGACCGACGCCACCACCGAGACCAACAGTTTCTACGACGCCTACCGCATCACCCTGCGCAAGGACGAGAAACTGCTCATCACCATGGTCTCGAACGACCTCGACAGCTTCGTGGCCATCGGCCGCGACAAGGGCGACGGCGAATTCGAGGTCCTCGGCTCCGACGACGACGGCCTGTCCGACACCCACGCCAAACTGGAGTGGACCGCGCCGGAGGACGGGACCTTCGAGGTCCGGGCCGGGGCCTATCAGCAGGGCCAGACGGGCGCCTACGCCCTGGCCGTCGAGAAGCAGCAGCCCTGAGCCGCGGCCAGCGGCGGAGTAAGCGTTTGACCGACATCACCGCCCGCAAGGACCAGCACCTCGACGTCATCCTCGCCGGAAAGGCCCGGCACGGCCTCGACAGCGGCTTCGCCGGCGTCCGCTTCGTGCACGAGGCCCTGCCGGATCTCGACCACGGCAAGATCGACCTCGGCGTCGACTTCCTCGGCCGCCGGCTGAAGACGCCCCTGCTGATCAGCTCGATGACGGGCGGGCCCAGCCGGGCCGAAGCCATCAACGCCCGCCTCGCCGAGGCGGCGCAACATCTCGGCATCGCCCTCGCCGTCGGCTCCCAGCGCGCCGCCCTCGAAGCCGAAGGTCCGACCCCCGGCCTCGACATGGCCCTGCGCCTCAAGGCCCCCGACACGCCCATCCTCGCCAATATCGGCGCCGCCCAGCTGACCCGTGGCTTCGGCGTCGACGAGGCGCGGCGGGTCCTCGACATGGTCGCCGCCGACGCCCTGATCGTGCACCTCAACCCCCTGCAGGAGGCCTGCCAGCCCGAAGGCGACCGCGACTGGTGGGGCGTCGGCGCGGCGCTTCAGGCCCTGGTCAAGGCGCTCGACGCGCCCGTGCTGGTCAAGGAGACGGGCGCGGGAATCTCGGCGGCCACCGCGAAACGTCTGGCGGAGATGGGCGTGGCGGGCATCGACGTGGCCGGGGCAGGGGGCTCCAACTGGGCCACGGTCGAGGGCGAGCGGGCGACGGACCCCGGCGACAAGGCCCACGCCGCCGTCTTCGCCGACTGGGGCATCCCCACCGCTCGCGCCATCGCCGAGGTCCGCGCCGCCTGCCCGAAGACGCTGATCATCGGCTCGGGCGGGATCGCCGACGGCGTGCAGGCCGCGAAGGCGATCCGCCTCGGCGCGGACATGGTCGCTCAGGCCGCCGGCGTCCTCGCCGCCGCCACCGTCTCGACCGAGGCGGTGGTCGAGCATTTCCAGACCGTCATCCGCCAGCTGCGCACCGTCTGCTTCTGCACCGGCTCGGCCAACCTCACCGCCCTGCGCAAGGCCCCGCTGCAGGGGTGAGCCCCTCATTGCTTTCGTCATCCCCCGGCAAGCGGCGTAGCCGCGCAGACCGGGGGACCCAGCGGCGCCGAAGGCGATCTGTTCAGGCAGGCTGTCCGCGACAGTTTCGCGCTCTCGCGCGCCGCTGGGTCTCCCGATCTCGCTTCGCTCGTCGGAGGATGACGATAGCGGTGTGGATCACGCCGACGGCAGCAGATCCCCCGCGAACGCCCGATACCGGCCCGCCCGGACTCCGTCCGTCGCCCGCGCGATGTCCGGCGCGAAATAGTGATCCGACCCATAGGCCGCCGCCGCCTCCCGCACGATCCCGAACACCCGCTCCAGCGCCGCAGACGAGGTCAGCGGGCGGTGGAACTCGATCCCCTGCGCCGCGGCCAGCAGCTCGATGGCCACGACCGTCGCGGTGTTCTCGGCCATGTCCAGCAGCCGCCGCGCCCCGTGCGTCGCCATCGAGACGTGGTCTTCCTGATTGGCGCTGGTCGGCACGGTGTCGATGCTGCACGGATGGGCGACCATCCGGTTCTCGGCCACCAGCGCCGCCGCCGTCACCTGGGCGATCATGAAACCCGAGTTCAGACCGCTCTCGCGCACGAGGAAGGCGGGCAGGTCGCTCATCTTCGGATCGACGAGAATGGATGTCCGCCGCTCGGAGATATTGCCGATCTCGCACAAGGCCATGGCGATCTGATCCGCCGCGAAAGCAACGGGTTCAGCATGGAAGTTCCCGCCGGAGATTACGTCGCCCTCGTCGATGAAGACCAGCGGGTTGTCGGTCACGGCATTGGCCTCGCGCTCCAGCGTCGCGGCGGCGCTCTTCAGCACGTCCAGCACGGCTCCCATCACCTGCGGCTGGCAGCGCAGGGAGTAGGGGTCCTGCACCTTGTGGCAGCCCTCGCGGTGGCTCTCCCGGATGGCCGAGCCGCTCATCAGCTCGCGCAGCCGCGCCGCTACCGCGATCTGACCCGGCTGGCCGCGCAGCGCATGGATACGCGCGTCGAACGGCGCGTCCGAGCCCTTCAGCGCGTCGACCGACAGCGCCCCGGCGGCCACCGCGGCCGCGAAGGCCGCCTCGGCCGCGAACAGCCCGGCCAGCGCCAGCGCCGTCGAGCACTGCGTCCCGTTCAGCAGCGCCAGCCCTTCCTTCGGCCCCAGCACGATGGGCTTCAGCCCGACCGTGGCCAGCGCCGCCTCGGCGGGCATCGTCTCGCCGTTCACCCGCGCCTCGCCGACTCCGATCAGCACGCAGCTCATGTGCGCCAGCGGGGCCAGGTCCCCCGAGGCGCCCACCGAGCCCTTCGATGGAACGCACGGCATGACCCCGCCGTTGACCATGGTGATCAGCGTTTCCAGCGTCTCGCGCCGGATGCCCGATGCGCCCTTCGACAGGGAGGCGATCTTCAGCACCATCAGCAGCCGCACCACCGCGTCGTCCAACAGCGGCCCGACCCCGCAGGCGTGGCTCAGCACCAGGTTCTTCTGCAGCGTCTCGAGGTCGTCGGTGGCGATGGAGGTGTTGGCCAGCAGGCCGAAGCCGGTGTTGACGCCGTAGACGGTCCGCCCCTCGGCCACGATGGCCGCGACCACGGCGGCGCCGCGCTCGACGGCGGTCCAGGCGGCGGGCGCGAGCTCGACCGTGCAGGGCCCTTCAAGGACCGCCCGCAGCTGGGCGAGGGTGAGGGGGGATTGGCCTATCGTGAGTTTCATCGTCAGGCCTTCAGGCTCGGCAGGTTGAGGCCGTTGGCCCGCGCGGCGTCCTTGGCGATCTCATAGCCCGCGTCGGCATGGCGCATCACCCCCGTCGCGGGGTCGTTCCACAGCACCCGCTCCAGCCGCTTCGCCGCTTCCGGCGTGCCGTCCGCCACGATCACCACGCCCGAGTGCTGGGAATAGCCCATGCCGACCCCGCCGCCGTGGTGCAGCGACACCCAGCTCGCCCCCGAGGCCGTGTTCAGCAGGGCGTTCAGCAACGGCCAGTCCGACACCGCGTCCGACCCGTCCATCATCGCCTCGGTCTCGCGGTTCGGGCTCGCCACCGACCCAGAGTCGAGGTGGTCCCGCCCAATCACGATCGGTCCCGACAGCTCGCCCGACGCCACCATGTCGTTGAACATCAGCCCCGCCCGGTGCCGGTCGCCCAGCCCGATCCAGCAGATGCGCGCCGGCAGCCCCTGGAAGGCGATCCGCTCGCCCGCCATGTCCAGCCAGCGGTGCAGGCCCGCATTGTCCGGGAACAGCCGCTTCATGGCTTCGTCGGTCTTGCGGATGTCCTCCGGGTCGCCCGTCAGCGACGCCCAGCGGAAGGGGCCGATGCCCCGACAGAACAGCGGCCGGATATAGGCCGGCACGAAGCCGGGGAAGTCGAAGGCGTTCTCGACGCCCTCGTCGAAGGCCACCTGGCGGATGTTGTTGCCGTAGTCGGTGGTGGGCACGCCCTGGGCATGGAAATCCAGCATGGCCTGCACATGCACCGCCATCGACTTGCGCGCCGCGGCCTCGACCGTCGCCGGATCGCTCTGCCGCCTCGTCTCCCACTCGGCCACGCTCCAGCCCGCCGGCAGATAGCCGTTGACCGGGTCATGCGCCGAGGTCTGGTCGGTCACCAGATCGGGCCGCACGCCGCGCTTCACGAGCTCAGGCAACAAGTCAGCGGCATTTCCCAACAGCCCGATGGATATCGGTTTTTCCGATTCCAGTGACTCATTCAGCAGCGCCAGCGCCTCGTCCAGCGTCTCGGCCATGACACCGAGGTAGCGCGTCTTCAGCCGCATCTCGATCCGGCTGCGCTGGCATTCGATGGCGAGGCAGGAGGCCCCCGCCATGGTCGCCGCCAGAGGCTGGGCCCCGCCCATGCCGCCCAGCCCCGCCGTCAGGATCCATTTGCCGGCCCAGTCGCCGCCGTGGTGCTGGCGTCCGGCCTCCATGAAGGTCTCGTAGGTGCCCTGAACGATGCCTTGGGTGCCGATGTAGATCCAGGAGCCGGCCGTCATCTGGCCGTACATCATCAGCCCCTTGCGATCGAGCTCGTTGAAATGCTCCCAGGTCGCCCATTTCGGAACCAGATTGGAGTTGGCGATCAGCACCCTTGGAGCATCCGCATGGGTGCGGAACACCCCGACTGGCTTGCCCGACTGCACCAGCAGCGTCTGGTCCGCCTCCAGCGCGCGCAGCTCGTCGACGATCCGGTCGAAGGACGCCCAGTCCCGCGCCGCCTTGCCGATCCCGCCATAGACCACCAGGTCCTCCGGCCGCTCGGCCACCTCCGGATCGAGGTTGTTCATCAGCATCCGCAGCGCCGCCTCGGCGGCCCAGGTCTTCGCCGTCATCTCGGGGCCGCGCGGGCTGCGGATGACGCGGGTGTTCTGTTGAGTCGTCATGGCTCCTCTTAGCCCCTTCTCCCCTTGCGGGAGAAGGTGGCCGAGCGCAGCGAGGTCGGATGAGGGGTCTCTCCGCCGGATGGGCGTTTCCGTCGACGAGGCCGCCTCCGGTGCGACCCCTCATCCGCCAGCCTTCGGCTGCCACCTTCTCCCGCAAGGGGAGAAGGGGTTATGTGGATGGATGACCGACTCAGACGCCCTCGGCTGGCGCTCCATTGCGGACCTGCTCGGAAATCACCCCGACGCCCCCGTCGCCCTGATCGGCGCCGGCCTCAACGAGCGCTCCCTGACGCCCGGGCGCTGCGACCTCGGTCCCAGGGCCTTCCGCGCCGTCCTGCCGCGCTTCTCGACCTATGACGTCGAGACCGGCGCCGAGCTCGCCACCCGCGTCCACGACGCCGGCGATGTGCCGCTGAAGGCGGTCTCCCCCGCAGACGCCTTCGAACCCGTCCGCGCCGCCGTGGCGGGGCAGGGGGCGCGCGCCCTGACCGTTCTGATCGGCGGCAACAACGCCATCACCCGTCCGGGCGTCCACGCCCTCGGCCTCGACCGCGTCGGCCTGCTCACCCTCGACGCCCATTTCGACCTGCGCGACACCGATCATGGCCTGACCAACGGCAATCCGGTCCAGGCCGTGCTGGAAGACGGTCTCGACGGCCGCCGCATCAGCCAGGTCGGCCTCGCCCCTTTCGCCAACACCCGCCGCGCCCACGACAAGGCCAGGGCCGCCGGCATCTCCGTCCGCACCGCCCGCGATTGCCGCGAGCAGGGCCTCGCCGCCGTCGTCGCCGCCGAACTCAATCGCCTCTCGGCCCTGTGCGATGCGATCTACGTCGATTTCGACATCGACGTCATCGACCGCAGCCAGTGGCCCGCCTCGCCCGGCGCCCGCCCCGGCGGCGTCTCCGTCCACGACTTCTTCGACGCCGCCCGCCTCATCGGCGCCCATCCGAAGGTCCGCGCCGTCGACCTCACCGAATACGACCCCTCGCTCGAGCTCGGCGACCTCGGCTCCCTGACCGCCGGCCGCTGGTTCTGCGAACTGCTCGCCGGGTTCGAGACGCGATGATCCTCATTACCGATTGCCGCCTCGCCACCATGGTGGAGGGCGGCCAGCCCTACGGCGTCATCGACGACGGCGCCCTGCTGATCGAGGGCGGCCGCATCGTCTGGGCCGGGCCCCGCGCCGACCTGCCTGTGCACAACGCTGTGGAAACTCACCGCCTCGACGGCCGCTGGGTCACGCCCGGCCTGATTGACTGCCACACCCACCTGGTCTTCGGCGGCGACCGCTCCGGCGAGTTCGAGCAGCGGCTCGGCGGCGCCACCTATGAGCAGATCGCCCGCGCCGGCGGCGGCATCGTCTTCTCCGTCGCCGCCACCCGCGCCGCCTCGGAGGACGACCTCTACGCCTCCGCCCTGACCCGGCTCGCGGGCCTCAAGGCCACCGGCGTCACCACCGTCGAGATCAAGTCCGGCTACGGCCTCGACCATGACACCGAGCTGAAGATGCTGCGCGTCGCCCGCCGCCTCGGCCGCGAGGCCGGCGTGCGCGTCCGCACCAGCTACCTCGGCCTCCACGCCGTCCCGCCCGAGCATCGCGCCGTCCGTGCCGCCTATGTGGACAAGGCTGTGGATGAAATCCTCCCCGCCGCCCACGCCGAGGGCCTCGTTGACGCCGTCGACGCCTATTGCGAGCCCATCGCCTTCTCCACCGACGAGGTCGCCCGCCTGTTCGACCGGGCCCGCGCCCTCGGCCTGCCGGTCAAGCTGCACGCCGACCAGCTGTCCGACGGGGGCGGCGCCGCCCTGGCGGCGAAATACAGCGCCCTGTCCGCCGACCACATCGAGCACACCACAGAGCCCGGCATCCGCGCCATGGCCGAGGCCGGCGTCGTCGCCGTTCTCCTGCCCGGGGCCTATCTGATGCTGCGCGAGACAACCCCGCCGCCGCTCGATCTGCTGCGCCGCCACGGCGTGGCCATGGCCGTCGCCACCGACTGCAACCCCGGCACCTCGCCGGTGGCCTCCATGACCGCGGCGCTCAACCTCGCATGCGTCCAGTTCCGCCTGACGCCCGAAGAGGCCCTCGCCGGCGCCACCCGCCACGCCGCCAGGGCGCTGGGCCTGCAACACGAGACCGGAACCCTCGAACCCGGCAAGGCCGCCGATCTCGCGGTCTGGGACATCGAGCGCCCCGCCGAGCTCTGCTACTGGCTCGGCAAGCCCCTGCTGCACCGCCGCTATCTCGGCGGCGTTGCCGCCTGAGCCTCAGGCGCGCCAGACGACCTTCGCCGCCAGATCCGGCCGCGGCCGCTCCAGCGGCGCCTCCGGCAGCGTGCCGATGTGGATGAAGCCAGCGACCTGCTCGCCCGCCTGAACGTCCAGCATTTCAAGCGCCTGCGGGTCATAGCTGTACCAGTCCGTGATCCAGCTCGCCGAATATCCCAGCGCGTTCGCCGCATGCTCCAGGTTCATGCACACCGCCCCCGCCGACAGCTGCTGCTCCCACACCGGCACCTTGTGGCCCTCGACCGGCGTTGAAACGACGAGAATGCTCACAGGCGGCGCCGTCAGCTTCGACAGGACCTTGGCCGCCTTGCCGGGGTCCGCCTGCCGTTCCGCCAGCGGCCGCAACTGCTCCGCCAGCGCCGCCCGGCTCTCGGGCCCCATGACCGTGAACCGCCACGGGAACAGCTTGCCGTGATCCGGCGATCGCGCTCCCAGCGTCAGAATGCGCTTCACCTCGGCCGGCGAGGGGCCCGGGCCCGTCAGCGCCTGGGCGGGCGCCGAGCGGCGCGCCGCCAGCCGGGCCTCCATCTCGGGCGAAGGAACGGGGAGGGGGAGGGCCTGGCCCAGATCGTCATCGGACATGCGGTCTAGCTAGTCGTCCGCGTCCCCGTGCGCCATATCCGGGCCATGACAGATTCCCGCGACGCCTTCGACGCCGACCGCCCGACCCCCGGCTGGGACGACCCCGACGACCGCCCGCCGCCGTGGCGCAGCGCCGGCGAAAGCCTGATCTTCGAGAACCCGTGGATGCGCCTGACCCGCCATCCGGCCACCGCTCCGACCGGCCACCAGTCCGACTATGTCGTCATGCGCCCGCGCAACCTGTCGGTCGGCGTCCTGCCGGTCCACGAAGACGGCGCGGTGACGCTTGTCGGCCAGCAGCGCTTCGCCCTGATGAACTGGTCATGGGAGATGCCCGAGGGCGGCGCCCCCTTCGACGAGGACCCGCTGGAGGGCGCGCGCCGCGAGCTGGCCGAGGAGGCGGGGCTCAAGGCCGCCCATTGGCGCGAAGCCCTGAAGGTCGAGATGGCCAACTCCATCACCGACGAGCGCGCCATCGCCTGGATCGCCTGGGACTTCCAGCCCGCCCCCCTGGCTCCCGACCCGACCGAGGTCATCCGCGTCGCCCGCGTCCCCTTTGGCGATCTGCTGCGCGAGATCGGCCGCGGTTCGATCCGTGACATGTTCACCGTGGCCACGACCTTGCGCGCCTACCATATGGCCCGCGAGGGCGAACTGCCGCCCGAACTGGCGAAGGCCATGCTGGCGAGCGTATGATGCCCGCGAAGGAGACCCGGATGCCCCAGCTCGAAGTCGTCGCCGCGCGCCCGGACACCTGGGCGCAGCTGCGCGCCGCGGCCGACGAAACCGCCCGCGCGGAACCGCACCTAGCCTCGCAGATGAACGCGGTGATCCTGTCGCACGGCGACCTCGCCGCCGCCCTCGGCTTCCAGATCGCCCGCAAGCTGGGCGACGCCGAACTGGGCGCCATGTCGGTGCGCGAGATCTGCCGCGACGCCTTCGAAGCCGACCCGTCCATCGTCGCCGCGGCCGAGGCCGACCTGCGCGCCGTCGCCGAGCGCGACCCGGCCATCAAGTCGCTGCTGCAGCCCTTCCTCTACTTCAAGGGCTTCCAGGCCCTGCAGGGCCACCGCGTCGCCCACTGGCTGTGGAACCAGGGCCGCGACGCCTTGGCCTTCCATTTCCAGAGCCGCATGTCCGAGCTTTTCCAAGTCGACATTCACCCGGCCGCCCGCCTCGGCGCCGGCCTGTTCCTCGACCACGGCACCGGCATCGTCATCGGCGAGACGGCGGTCGTCGGCGACGACGTTTCCATGCTGCACGCCGTCACCCTCGGCGGCACCGGAGCCCAGCGCGGCGACCGCCACCCCAAGATCGGCAAGGGCGTCCTGCTCGGCGCCGGAGCCAAGGTGCTGGGGAACATCACGGTTGGCGACTACGCCAAGGTCGCCTCCGGCTCGGTGGTGCTCAAGCCGGTCCCCGCGGGCTGCACCGTCGCCGGCGTCCCCGCGCGTCTGGTCAACTGCCCGACCGAGGCCGCCCCTGCCCGGACCATGGACCACACCCTGGCCGACATCGTCTACGACTTCGTCATCTAGGCGGGGCCGCGAGGCCTTCCCCTCCCGCGGCCCTTTCTCTAGGGTCCGCCGCTCAAGACAGACCTGAGGCCGAGCATGAACACCGCCGACATGAAGCGCGTCGAGACGCACCTGAAGCGCACCTTCAACACGGGCGGCATCATCCTGAAGCCGCGCGGCAAGCCCAGCGACTCGGCCGAGGTCTATGTCGGCGACGAATTCATCGGCGTCGTCTTCGAGGACGAGGACGAGGCCGGCAGCTTCATGTTCGAGATGGCCATCCTGGCGGAAGACCTGCCGGACGCCTGAGCCGCCCGACAACGAGCGCGCACGAAAAAGCGCCGGAGGAGCGATCCTCCGGCGCTTCGTCGTTTCAGGTCCGGTTTTCAGCCGGGGATCAGTTGGTCTTGCCGAAGATCGCGTCGAGCAGCCCGGTCAGGAAGCCCTTCTTCTCGGCCGGCTTGGCCGCGGTCGCCGGGGCCGGAACAGCGGCGGCGGGCTTCGGAGCCGGGGCGGCGGCCGGAACGGCGGCGGGCCTGGCCGCCGGCGCCGCCTTCGGAGCAGCGGCCTTGGGAGCGGCGGCCTTGGGCGCGGCCTTCGGCGCGGCGGCCTTGGCGGCCGGCTTCTTCACGGCGGCCTTGGGAGCGGCGGTCTTCGGGGCAGCCTTCGGGGCCGCCTTCGGAGCCGACTTGGCGGCCGGCTTCTTGGCGACGGCCGGCTTGGCGGCGGCCTTCGGCGCGGCGGTCTTGGCCGGAGCCTTCGCGGCCGTCGGCTTCGCGGCGCTCGACTTTGCCGCCGGTTTCGGCTTGGAAGCGGCGGTCGCCGCCTTCGGTTTGGCGGTGCTCGGCTTGGACGGTGCTTTAGCCATGGTTTCCCCGACCCCTCGGTTCAGTTGGTTGATGCTGGCGGTGGAGCGCACGCCAGCGCGTGTCTCGATTCGTCATGATAGCGGTGTTTGAGAAATGTCCGAGTCCGCAGTTCAAATAATAGCGAGGGGTCCGCGCGCGATCGCGGAGGCCGCCGCCGCCTCTCTGGATTCAGACCCGTTGCTGGAGGGCGCCACCTATTCGATCCTCGAGGAAGACGAGGACCGGGGCATATGGCGGATCGACGCCTTTCCCAATGATGAAGACGATGCGCGGGGCATCGAGACGCGGCTGCGCACCCACGACGGCCTGACCGTCCTGGTCGAGAAGCTGGCCGACGCCGACTGGCTGGCCATGTCCCTGTCGGGCCTGCCGCCGGTGCGCGCCGGGCGCTTCTTCATCTACGGCGCCCACGACCAGGGCGTGGTGCCGAAGAACACCGTCAATCTGAAGATCGACGCCGGCGCCGCCTTCGGCACCGGCCACCACGGCACCACCGTCGGCTGCCTGCTGGCCTTCGACGAACTGCTCAAGCGCGAACGCTTCGAACGGGTGCTGGACGTCGGCTGCGGCACCGGCGTGCTGGCCATCGCGGCCGCCCGGACCGGGTCAAGGGTGGCGCTGGGCACCGACATCGACGCCCCTTCAGTGCGCATCGCCAACGAGAACGCGAAGCTCAATCACGCCAACGCCCGCTTCGTCCACGCCTCTGGCCTCAACGACCGCAAGGTGCGCGGGCAGGGGCCCTACGACCTCGTCTTCGCCAACATCCTCGCCCCGCCGCTGGTCAGCCTGTCGCAGGACATCCGCGAGGCGCTGGCGCTCGGCGGGGTGGCCATCCTGTCCGGCCTGCTCCGCACCCAGGAACGCCGCGTCACCGCCGCCTACCTGTCGCGCGGCTTCGTGCTGGAGCGCCGTATTCGCCGCGACGCCTGGAGCGCGCTGGTCCTGCGCAGGGTGGGTTAACGGGCGGAACGGACCGCAACCGCAGCCGTTGCGCCAGTCCAATGGAGGACTGCCCGTGACCCAGTACGATCCGAACCTCGATCCGCGCCGTCCCGTCGATCCGGGCGACCACCTCGAAACCGTGGAGACCGTCGTCACCGGCCCGGGCGTGGTGACCGAGACGGTCGAGCGGGTCGTGGTCCGCGACTCCAACACCGGCTGGTGGATCGCCGGCATTCTCGGCGGCCTGGTGCTGCTGGCGGTGCTGTGGATCCTGTTCGCCCGCGGCGGCGCGCCCGATACCGAGGAAGCCCTGCTCGACGCCCGCCTCGACGCGGCCGAGGCCCAGGCCCAGGCCGATCAGGCGCTGGTCGCCGGTCAGGTCGCCGGCGCCCAGGCCAGCGTCGATATCGCCCGCGCCAACGCCAACGCCGCCGTCGCCGCCGCCGAGGCCCGCGCCGCCCAGGCCCGCGCCGCCGATCCCGTCATCATCGAGCGCGAGGTCCCCGTCCCCGTGCCCGTCCCGGCGCCTTCGTCGTCGCCGGACACGCCGGTCGTCTCCCCGACCTCGCCGCAAAACTGAGAAGCCGCGGACCGGGTTCACCTCCCCATTCGCGTCAGGCGAAAGGGGAAGACGGATTGGCGCGCCAGCGACCATCAGGAGGGGGCGGCGCAGGCGGTCAGGCAGTCCGGCGCAAACCCGCCTCTGCCGCCGCCGCCCCTCCTGGTCGCTGCTTCGGATGTCGTGCCTGCCGTCACCCTTTCCCAATCGTGGGCGCCAAGGCTATCTACCGCCCATGCGCCAGTCCTTCGATGACACCACCGACCCGTCCTTCGGGGCGAAACACCTGCCCCTCGTCCGGGCGAAGATGGCCGAGCAGGGCCTCGACGGCCTGCTGGTCCCGCACGAAGACGAGCACCAGAACGAATACCTGCCCGAGGCCAACGACCGGCTGGCCTGGCTCACCGGCTTCACCGGCTCGGCCGGCGCGGGCGTGGTGCTCAAGGACCGCGCCGCCGTCTTCGCCGATGGCCGCTACACGGTGCAGGTCCGCGCCCAGGTCGATCCGGCGCAGTTCGAAATCCGCTCGCTCGAGAACAACGGCGTCGCCGCCTGGCTCGAGACCGCCCCGAGGGGCGCCGTCATCGGCTACGATCCGCGCCTGCACAGCCCGGACTCCCTCGCGGCCCTGAGGCGCGCCGCCGACAAGGCCGGCGCCACCCTGAAGCCCGTCGAGCCGAATCCCCTCGACCTCGCCTGGGGCGACGATCGCCCGGCCCAGCCGGCCGCCCCCGTGGTCCCGCACGACGACCGCTACACCGGCGAGACCAGCGCTTCCAAGCGCGCCCGCATCGGCGCGGCCATCCGCGACGCCGGCGCCGAAGCCGCCGTCCTGACCGCTCCCGCCTCCATCGCCTGGCTGTTCAATATCCGGGGCGGCGACGTCATCCGCACCCCGCTGCCGCTGTCGCAGGCCGTCGTCCGCGGCGACGGAACGGCGCGGCTGTTCATGGACCCGCGCAAGGTCACCAATGAACTGCCCGGCTGGCTCGGCGACTCCGTCACCCTTGAAGCCCCCGAGGCCCTGCCGCAGGCGCTGGACGCCCTGTCCGACCAGCCGGTCCTGATCGATCCGGGCCAGTCCTCCGCCTGGTATTTCGATCGCCTCCAGGCCGCCGGCGCGACCATTGTCCGCGCCATGGACCCCTGCACCCTGCCGCGCGCCTGCAAGAATCTGGTCGAGATCGAGGGCAGCCGTCAGGCCCACATCCGCGACGGCGCCGCCCTGACCCGCTTCCTGCACTGGGTCGACACGGTCGCCCAGCAGGCCCTCCCCACCGAGCGCGAGATCGCCGAGGCTCTGGAAGGCTTCCGCGAGGCCACCGGCGCCCTGAAGGACCTGTCGTTCGACACCATCGCCGGGGCCGGCCCCAACGGCGCCCTGCCGCACTACAAGCCGGTCGGCGACAAGATCCGCCGCATCGAAAAGGGCAGCCTGCTGCTGGTCGACGGCGGCGGCCAGTATCTGGACGGCACCACCGACGTGACCCGCACCATGGCCGTCGGCGACCCGACCGCCGACCAGCGCCGCATGTTCACCCTCGTGCTCAAGGGCCATATCGCCATGGCCGTGGTGCGCTTCCCCGAGGGCACGACCGGCCACCAGCTCGACGCCCTGGCGCGCCTGCCCATGTGGATGGCCGGCCTCGACTACGACCACGGCACCGGCCACGGCGTCGGCTCCTATCTCGGCGTCCACGAGGGTCCGCAACGCATCGCCAAGATGGCCAACACCCAGCCCCTGCTGACCGGCATGATCGTCTCCAACGAGCCCGGCTACTACCGCGAGGGCCATTGGGGCATCCGCATCGAGACCCTGCAGGTCGTCACCCCGCCCGCGCCCATCCCCGGCGGCGAACGCCCCATGCACGGCTTCGAACAGCTGACCTTCGCCCCGCTGGACCGCAGGCTGATCGACGTCGCCCTGCTGACCCCCGACGAACGCGCCTACGTCGACGCCTACCACGCCGAGACGCTGGCCAAGGTCGGGCCGCTGCTGGATGGGCAGGCGCTGGACTGGCTGAAGGCGGCGGCCGCGCCGCTCTGACAGGGCCTTGCGAAACGGGCCGGGGGCCACGACCTGAAGCGCTGCAGACCGCAGGAGCGCCTTCATGAAAACCCGTCGTCTCGGCAAGGCCGGCCCCGAGGTCTCCGCCATCGGCCTCGGCTGCATGGGCATGGCGGCCTTCTACGGCCAGGCCTCGGACGAGGGGCAGGCGACGGCGGTGATCCACCGCGCCCTCGACCTCGGCGTCACCTTCTTCGACACGGCCGAGATGTACGGCCCGCACACCAATGAGATTCAGGTCGGCAAGGCGCTGGCCGGCCGGCGCGACGAGGCCTTCATCGCCACCAAATTCGGCATCGGCTACAACGCCGACCGCACCGCCCTGGCCGTCGACGGATCGCCCGCCAACGTCCGCCGCGCCATCGAGGGCAGCCTCAAGCGGCTCAACGTCGACCACGTCGACCTCTACTACCTCCACCGCGTCGACCCGAACACGCCGATCGAGGAGACTGTCGGCGCGATGGGCGAACTGGTGAGCGAGGGCAAGGTCCGCTTCCTTGGCCTGTCCGAAGCCGCGCCCGAGACCCTGCGCCGCGGTCATGCAACCCATCCGATCACCGCGCTGCAGACCGAATACTCCCTGTGGAGCCGCGAGCCCGAAGACGAGCTGCTGGCCGCTTGCGACGAACTCGGCATCGGCTTCGTCCCCTACAGCCCGCTCGGCCGCGGCTTCCTCTCCGGCGAGATCAAATCGATCGACGATCTCGCGCCCGACGATTTCCGCCGCTCCAATCCCCGTTTCATGGGCGAGAATTTTCAGAAGAACCTCGACCTCGTCTCGGCGGTGCAGGACATCGCCGCCGACAAGGGCGTCACCGCCGCGCAGCTGGCCCTCGCCTGGGTGCTGGCGCAAGGCGACCACCTCGTCCCCATCCCCGGCACCCGCCGCATCCGCACGCTGGAAGAGAACGCCGCCGCCGTCGACCTGACCCTGACGCCGGAAGACCTCGCCCGCATCGACGCGGTCTTCCCCAAGGGCGCCGCCTCCGGCCACCGCTACGCCGAAGCGGCCCGGGGGGCGCTGAACCGCTGAGCCTTACCGCGATTTAACTGGCCCGCCGCCTCCCGCCGGCGATAGTATTTGCAAATGCAAATAACATCGGACCAGAACGAGGCGGAACAGGCCCTGACGGCCTTGGGCTTCACCGACCTGGAGGCCCGGGTCTATTGCGCCCTGCTGGCCAGCGGGCCCGCCACCGGCTACCGCCTCGCCAAACTCGTCGGCAAGGCCCCGCCCAACGTCTATCAGGCCCTCGCCGCCCTCGGCCGCAAGGCCGCGGTGCTGGTCGACGAGACCGAGCCTCGCACCTGGCGCGCCGCCCGCCCCGCCGAACTGCTCGCCGTCCTCGGCGGATCCTTCGCTCACCGCCAGGCCGAGGCGGAACGCCGGCTGGCCAATCTCGCCGTCGCCCCCGCCGACGACCGCCTCTACCAGATCGCCGATCCCGACCAGGTCCTCGAACGGGCCCGGGCCATGCTCGCCGCGGCGAAGGACATTGTCCTCTTCGACCTCTTCGACGCCCCCTTGGCCGCCCTGCGCGAACCGCTCGAAGCCACTGCGGCCCGCGGCGTCACCGTCGCCGGCCTGGTTTACGGCCCGGTCGAGTCGATCGCCGGCGTCATCGCCCGCCGGGCGGCCGGCGAAGGCGTCGCCCGCGACCGATGGCCGGGGGCGCAGCTCAGCCTCGTGGTCGACGCCGCTGAGCATCTGGTCGCCCTGATGACCCCCGCCATGGACGGCGTGCGTCGCGCCATCTGGAGCGACAGCGCCTACCTCAGCTGCCTGCAGCACAGCGGCCTCTCGGCCGAGATTCGCCTCACCGGCGTCGCCTCGGACGCCCTGGAGCCGCTGGCCGGGCTGTCGCTGCTGCGCGCCGCCCCCCGCGGCCTCCGCGCCCTGATCGGCCCCGAACCACTCTCCCTCTCGCTCGACAGTCACGAGGTCTCCGCATGAGACGCGCCCCCTTCGCCGCCGCCCTGATCCTGCTCGCCTTCCCGGTGAGCGCCTGGGCCGACGACCCGACCGCCGTGCTCGACCGCTATCGCGCCTGGCGCGGCGGGGCGGCCTTCGAGCAGCTGAGCGCCGTTCGCGCCGTGGGCGTCCTGGCCGGCTCCGGCCTGGAAGGCACGATCGAACAGATCGCCACCGCCCAAGGCGACCTGCGCCGCGACATCGACCTGGGCGTCGTCCGCACCGCCAGCGCCCGCCGAGGCGCAGAGGGATGGACCCTGACCCCCGCCGGCCAGATCGAGGACATCGCCGCCGCCACGGCCGAGGATCTGCGCCGCGACGCCCTGCTGATGTTCGAGGCGGTGCTGGACGACCCTTCCCGGCTCGACCGCAAGCCGGACGGCACCCGCGACGGGAGGACATACGCCGTGGTCGCCGTCGATTTCGGCGATGACGACGTCCACGAGCTCTACATCGAACCCGCGACCGGCGCCCTCTACGGCCTGAGACGGGTCCGCGACCGGCGCGAGGCCTTCGTTCGCTTCGAGGACTGGCGCATGGTCGAGGGCGTGCGGATGCCGTTCGCGGAGATTTCCGCCGACGGCGCGGAAGGCGCCATCCGCTGGACGACCGTCGACGCCAATCCAGACCTGCCCGACGACGCTTTCGCCCGCCCCGGCCACGCCGCGGCCCATGTCATCGACGGTGGCGACGCCTCCAGCGGCTTCATGCCCTTCGACCTGTTCGCCGGCGTCCGCATCTACATCCCCGCCACCATCAACGGCGTCGAGACCGAGGTGCTGCTCGACAGCGGCGCCGAGATGACCGTGCTCGACAAGGCCTTCGCCGAACAGCTCGGACTCGCCGCCAGCGGTGAGGTCGCGGCGGTCGGCACCGGCGGCGTCGGCTCCGCCCAATTCGCCCAGGGAGTGACCATCGATCTGAACGGGATCACCTTCCCGGACCGGACCGTGGCCGTGATCGACCTCGCCGCCGTCGGCCAGGCGATCGGCCGTCCGCTGCCGGTCGTGCTCGGCAAGGACGCCTTCAACGGCCTGATCATCGACATCGATTTTCCCGGCCGCCTGATCGCCTTCCATGAGCGCGAGGGGTTCGCCGCGCCGGAAGGCCTGGTCGAGGTCCCGCTGGTCTCGACCGGCGCGATCCGCGCCGTACCCCTGTCCGTCGAGGGCCGGCCCCCGGCGCTGTTTGATTTCGACACGGGCAACGGAGGCTCGCTGATCGTCTATCCGGCCTATGCCGCGGCTGAAGGCCTGCTGGAGGGCCGTCCCGCCTCGACCGTCATGTCCGGCGCCGTGGGCGGCATGCGCGAGAGCGGCATCGCCACCCTCGGCACGATCGAACTTGCCGGGTTCGAGATTCGCGACGTACCGACCGTCTTTCCGCCCGCGGGCCCCTCGGCGGTGGACAGCGACCGCGCCGCTGGCAATGTCGGCATGGGCGTGCTCGGCCGCTTTCGGCTGGTCACCGACTTCGGCGGCGGCCGGATCTGGCTGGGCGCGGATTCCGCCAGCCTGACGCAACCCTTCGCGCGAGACCGGCTTGGCCTGAGCCTGCGCAAGGAGGGCGGGGTCATCGTCGTCCAGCGGGTGTCGCCGAGCTCGCCGGCCGCGGCGGCCGGCTGGACGGGCGGCGAACGGATCGCCGCCATCGACGGTGTGGCGGCCGCCGATCTCGACGCGCCGGCGCTGCGGGCCGTGGTCACAGGGCCGGCCGGCCGCGCCGTGCGCCTGACGCTCGAGGGCGGCGAGAGCCGCACCCTCGAAAGCCGGGATTTCTACTGATCAGCCGCCGGTCAGGGCCAGCCACTCGTCCTCGGTCAGCACCTGAACGCCGTGCTTCTGCGCCTCCGCCAGCTTGGAGCCGGCGCCGGGACCCGCCACGAGGTAGTCGGTCTTCTTCGAGACCGAGCCGGACACCTTGGCCCCCAGGGTCTCGGCCCTGGCCTTGGCCTCGTCCCGCGTGAACCGCTCCAGCGCGCCGGTGAAGACCACCGTCTTGCCGGCTACCGCCGTGTCGGATTTGGGCTTCTCCGCGTCCTCGATCCGGTCCAGTTCGGCCACCAGCGCCTCGACCATCGCCCGGTTGTGGGTCTCCCTGAAGAACAGCGCCAACGCCCGCGCCGCCACCGGCCCGACGCCCGAAACCCCGGCGATCTGCCCCAGCCCCTCGGACGGCCCCTCACTCCGCGCCACCTCCGCCAGCCTTGCCAGCCCGGCCCAGTCCTCCGCCAGCGTCCCGAGCCCTCGCCGCGCCGGCGCCGCCAGACCGGGGAAGGCGAGGGCGATCTTCTGGTCCAGCGGCGCCTCCGGCCACGGATCCTCCGCCGGCGGCGAAGCCTCCGCCAGCTGGGCGATCACCCGCGGCGACACCGCATGGGTCTCCGACAGCCGCACCCAGTCCTCGCTCGGCAAGCCCTCGGCCGCCGCGAGGCAGGCCGCCTCGAATGCGGCCCAGGTCTCGAACGCCCGCGCCAGCACGATCGAGGTCTGCTCGCCGATGTCCCGCACCCCGAGGCCGTAGATGAACCGGTCCAGCGCGATGGTCCGCCGCGCGTCGATCCCCGCCACCAGGTTGCGCACGCTGGTCTCGCCGTAGCCGTCCTCGGCCCGCAGCGCGTCCAGCTTGGCCTCGTCGCGGGCCAGCCGGAAGATGTCCGCCGGCTGGCTGATCCAGCCCCGCTCATGGAAGGCGACAAGCTGCTTTTCGCCCAACCCCTCGATGTCGAAGGCCCGGCGGCTGACGAAATGTTTCAGATGCTCGATCCGCTGGAACGGACAGGCCAGTTCCCCGGTGCAGCGCCGCACCACCGACTCCACGCCCGACGCGGTCGTCTCCTTCACCAGCGCCGTCCTCAGCGGACAGACGCAGATGTGGGGGAACGCATACGGCTCGCCCCGACCCGGCCGGTTCGCATCCACCACGCCGAGGATCTGCGGGATCACGTCTCCGGCCCTCTGCAGCATCACAGTATCGCCGATGCGCACGTCCAGCCGCTCGATCTCGTCGGCGTTGTGCAGCGTCGCATTGCGCACCACCACGCCGCCGACCGTCACCGGATGCAGCCGCGCCACCGGCGTGTGCGACCCGGTCCGCCCGACCTGGATGTCGATGCCCTCCAGGACGGTCTGCGCCTGCTGCGCCGGAAACTTGTGGGCGATGGCCCAGCGCGGGGTCCGTGCGACGAAGCCGAGCCGCTCCTGCCAGTCCAGCCGATCGATCTTGTAGACCACCCCGTCGATGTCATAGCCGAGCGAAGCCCGGTCGGCCTGCAGGCCGTCGTAGAGGGCGATCAGCCCCGCCGCGTCCTCGACTCGTCGCGACCGGTCATTCACCGGGAAGCCCCACGACTGAAGCGCCTGAAGCGCCTCCCACTGGGTCTGCGCGAATGGCTCCGACATCTCGCCCCAAGCGTAGGCGAAGAACCGCAACGGCCGCTGCGCCGTCATCGCCGCATCCTTCTGGCGCAGCGATCCGGCGGCGAAATTGCGCGGGTTGGCGTAGGTCCGCGACCCAGCCGCCTCGGCGGCGCGGTTGAAGGCGTCGAAGGCGTCGTTCGGCGCATAGACCTCGCCGCGCACCTCGACCACGGCGGGCCACCCGGAGCCGGCCAAGCGCTCGGGGATATCGGCGATGGTGCGAAGATTGGCCGTGACGTCCTCGCCGGTCTTGCCATCGCCCCGGGTGGCGCCGCGGGCCAGCACGCCGTTCTCGTAGCGCAGGCTGGCGGACAGCCCGTCGATCTTGGGCTCGGCGACGAAGGCGATCTGTTCGTCGCCCGGCAGTTTCAGGAAGCGGCGGATGCGGGCCGCGAAGTCCCTGACCTCCGCCTCATCAAAGGCGTTGTCCAGCGACAGCATCGGCACCCCGTGCCGCACCGGCGCGAACTGACTCGATACCGCCGCTCCGACCACCTGCGACGGCGAGTCGGCCATGGTCAATTCGGGGAAGCGGCTCTCGATCTCCAGCGCCCGCCGCTTCAGGGTGTCATACGCCGCGTCCGAAATCTCCGGGGCGTCATGGCCGTGGTAGAGGGCGTCGTGGCGCGCCAGCTCGGCCGTCAGCCGGGTGAACTCCTCCCGGGCCTGCGCTTCGGTCAGCTGATCGACGGCGGTGTCGGCCATGGGAATCGCATTCGCTCCATCATTTCGGCCGACTTCTAGCATCCGGGGCGAACGCCGCGAGGGCGCCGTCCGTTTCCCGCGTCATGACACGAGCTTAACCTGACGCCGCCGGTCTGGCCTGCTAGCCTGTGGCCGCTCCAAGGGAATCTCCATGCGCCACCTTCGCCTCGCCATCCTTTCGCCCTTCGCCGCCGCCCTGCTGCTCAGCGCCTGCTCGAGCACCGCGCCGGAGGTCACGGTCGCCGCGCCCGAACCGTCCGTCATGCACGCCCAGCTGCTCGAGGATGTCCGCATCCTGGCGGCCGACGACATGCAGGGCCGCGACACCGGCGCGCCGGGCGGCGCGATGGCGCGCGCCTACATCATCGGCCGGCTCGAGGCGCTGGGCGTCGCCGCGCCGCCGATGGGCCGCGAACAGCCGTGGGAGATGCAGGGCCGCACCCGCGAAGGGCCGAAGACCTTCAACGGAGTCAACGTCATCGGTGTCATTCCGGGCACGCGGGTGACCGACCGATACATCGTGGTCACCGCCCACTACGACCACGTCGGCGTCAACGACGCCCAGATCTTCAACGGCGCGGACGACAACGCCTCGGGCGTCGCGACCATGCTGGCCCTCGCCGCCGACCTGAAGCGCCAGGCCCCCGAACATAGCGTGCTGATCGTCGCCCTCGACGGCGAGGAACGCGGCCTGCTGGGGGCCCGGCATTTCGTCGAGGCGCCGCCGGTGCCGCTGACGTCCGTCTCGATGAACCTGAATTTCGACATGACCGCCCGCGCCGAGACGGACGGCAAGCTGTGGGTCACCGGGACCTACCAGAATCCGACCTTCCGGCCGATCCTCGAGTCGGTCCCGGCCAATGGCGCGGTCGCCCTGGCCTTCGGCAAGGACACGCCGCAGGACACCGGCGAGGACAACTGGGTCGACGCCTCCGACCACGCAGCCTTCCATCACGCCCAGGTTCCGTTCCTGTACCTCGGCGTGAACTACCACCCGGATTACCACCGGCCCTCGGATGACTTCGAGCGGATCACCCCGTCCGTGTTCATCAGCGCCACGGAACTGTCGATCGCCTCATTCCGGGCCCTCGACCGGGCGCTCGACCGTTAGGACGGATAGGGGGAGGGCCCGAATGCGCATCAGACATCTGACCATCGTCGCGGCGCTCTCTGCCCTGGCCGTCGCCGCCTGCGAACCTCCGACGCCGCCCGGCGACGCCCCGTCCCCGCCGGCGCCCGGCTTCGCCCATGCCATGACCTCGGACCTGTCCGGCTACTATTTGCCGGTCGGCGAGGCGGCCGCCGGCAAATGGCGGTTGCATCACCTGTTCGTCGGCCAGACGGCGGATTTCCAGGACTGGGAGGGCGGGACGCGCAGCGCCACCTTCGCTCCCCTTATGCTGGAGTTCGAGGATACGACGAGCGCGATGGTCCAGACCGAACTCGGCGAGGCGCGCAGCGTCACCGCCCGGGTGCTGCCGACCTCCTACGCGGTCAGCGACACCGCCGTCAGCTTCTCGGGACAGTCGCCGGAGCTGGGGCGGGTGAGCTTTGAAGGCCGCCTCGACCCGGGGGCGCTGGCCACGGCGCGGCGTAACCTCGGCGGCGACGGCGTGGTCATGACGGGGCGCCTCAGGGCGGGCGGCCAGACCCTCGACGGCGTCCGCATGACCTGGTGGATGGGCGACTGACGTCTCAGCCGCCGCTGCGGATATCCAGCTTCAGGCCCATGGCCTCGGCCAGCGCCTTGCCGCGCCGGCGGGTCTGCTCGCCCAGCAGGACATCGGCGTACCCTTCCGAGGCGGTCAGGACGAGCACGCCGTCCGTCACGGCCAGATGGGCATTGACCAGCAACTGCGGCGAACGGCCCGACAGGTCGCAGGCCAGGCGAATGGCGAGACCCAGCGCGCGCCCCGTGGTGCGCTGCTCCTCCGTCAGCAGCCGCACGACGGTGTCAGGCTCCGGCGTGGCCGCGCCGCCGCCGTAGCGGGCGTTGACGGCGGTGGCGAGCCAAGCCCGTTCGGCATGGGTCTGGCCGGGGATCGGCGCCCGCAGGACCTGGTCGAAGGCCAGTTCGACCCGGTGGTCGGGGTGCAGCCGCGCCCCGAGGTCGGCCAGCCGGCAGGCGGCGTCGGCCAACGTCAGATCCCGCTCCCGGCCGAAAGACCGAGGCAGGGCGGCGACGACGGGCTGGATCCAGCCGAACAGGGCGCCCGGCAGCCCCGGTGAAATGCCCTGCCGCGCGCCGAGAGCCGTGCATCCCGCCAGCAGCGGGTCGGCGGCCACGGTCTCTTGATCGAGCGCCTCATAGAGAAGGCCCTCGCGTACGCCCCAGGCCGACAGCACGATCCGCTCCAGCCCAAGGCGGTCGATCAGCCCTTCCAGCACCAGGGCTGCGTGCGGGAGGGTCTCGGCCCGCTTCTTGGACAGCCCCTTCCAGCTCTCCAGCGAGGCTTTCGACGACCGGGCGACGAGGCGGGCGATGTCGCGCGCCTCTCCGGCCTCCATGACATACTGGTGCACGATGTGGAGCGGATAACGGACATGGCCCATGTGCACCTGCGCCAGCGTCCGCCACGCGCCGCCGACGGCGTAGAGGGTGTCGGTCGTGAATTCGCCGGCAGGCTTGAGCCGTTTGGCGATGACCTCGCGCAGCGCGTCGACGTCGAAGGGTTTATCGCGGGTGAGCGAGAACGGCCCGAGCGGCAGGGTCACGCCGCGCCCGACTCCCCCGTCGCCGATCCGGACCAGCTCCAGGCTGGCCCCGCCGAGATCGGCGGCGACCCCGCGCGCCTCCGGCATGCCGCCGATGACGCCCAGGGCGGCGTAACGGGCCTCCTCCTCGCCCGAGAGCACCCGGATGACCAGGCCGGTCTCCGCCGCCACCCGTTCGCAGAAGGCTTGGCCGTCGGCGGCGTCCCGCACGGCAGCCGTGGCTGCGACGAAGGTGCGGGCCGGCCGGACCCCGTCGATCACCGCGGCGAAGCGCTTCAGCGCCGTCAGCGCCTGCGCCGCGCCGTCTTCCGACAGGCGGCCGGTCGAGGCGAGGTCGCGGCCGAGACCGGCCAGCACCTTTTCGTTGAAGACGGTCCAGACGGCTCGGCCCTCCAGCCGATACAGGACCATCCGCACCGAGTTGGAGCCGATGTCGATGGCGGCGAATTCGCGGGGCGTGCCGAGAGCGGCGACGAGTGCCTCGGGCATCAACGCTTCTTCCGCGACGGCTCGTAGCTCAGGTGGCCGGGCAGGGTCTTCACCTTGCGTCCGCGGCCCGACAGGCTGGGGTTGGTCATGAAATATTTGTGCGCCGAGAACGGCCGTTCGGGATCGGCGGGCGTGACGCGACGATAGTCGCCGTCGGCGTCCAGCACCCAGCTCTGGGCGTCGTCCTTCAGGTTCGCCACCATGATCTGATCCAGCACCTGGTCGTGCACCGTGGCGTTGAGAACCGGGGTCATCAGCTCCACCCGGCGATCGAGGTTGCGCGTCATCCAGTCGGCGGAGGAGATGAACAGCTTCGCCTTGTCGTGCGGCAGGTCTCGGCCGTTGGCGAAGGCGACGATCCGCGCGTGCTCCAGGAAGCGGCCGACGATCGACTTGACCCGGATATTCTCGGACAGGCCCGGCACTCCCGGGCGCAGGCAGCAGATGCCCCGCACGATCAGTTCGATGCGCACGCCCCACTGGCTCGCCCGGTACAGTGCGTCGATGACTCCCGGGTCGACCAGCGAGTTCAGCTTGGCCCAGATCGCGGCCGGCTTGCCCTTGGCCGCCGCGGCCATCTCGTGGCCGATCAGGTCGATCAGGGTCTCCTTCATGTTCAGAGGCGAGACGACCAGCGCCTCCAGCTCGTCCGGCGTGGCGTAGCCGGTGATGTAGTTGAACACGCGCGAGGCGTCGCGGCCCAGAACCGGATTGCAGGTGAACAGGCTCAGGTCGGTGTAAACCCGCGCGGTCACCGGGTGGTAGTTGCCGGTGCCGAAGTGGCAGTAGGTCTTCAGGGCCTCGCCCTCGCGCCGGACGACGACGCTGAGCTTGGCGTGGGTCTTGTACTCGACGAAGCCGAAGACGACGTGGACGCCGGCCCGCTCCATGGCCCGGGCCCATCTCAGGTTGGCCTCCTCGTCGAAGCGGGCCTTGATCTCGACCAGGGCGGTGACGTTCTTGCCGTTTTCCGCCGCCTCGATCAGGGCGGCCACGATCGGGCTGTCGCGCGAGGTCCGGTAGAGGGTCTGTTTGATGGCGATCACGTGCGGGTCGCGCGCCGCCTGCCGCAGGAACTGCACCACCACGTCGAAGCTCTCGAACGGATGGTGGATCAGCATGTCCTTCTCCCGCACGGCTGCGAAGATGTCGCCGCCGTTGTCGCGGACTCGCTCGGGGTAGCGCGGCTCGTAGCCGGAGAATTTGAGGTCCGGATGTCCGGTGGGGATCAGGTCGGAAACCTTGGCCAGGCCGAGCATGCCGTCGACCAGCACGATGTCCTGCGGCGCGGCGTCCAGCTCGTTGGTGATGAAGGTGCGCAGGTCGTCGGGCATCGAGGCCTCGATCTTGATGCGGACCACCGAGCCGAGGCGGCGCTGCTTCAGCGCCTCCTCAAACTCCATAACCAGATCCTCGGCCTCTTCCTCGATCTCGATGTCGCTGTCCCGGATCAGCCGGAACACCCCGCGCTCCAGGACATCGCAGCCGGGGAAGAGATGGTCGATGAAGAGCATCAGCAGGCTCTCAAGCGCCACATAGCGCTTGCGCCCAGGCGTCGAACGGCCGTCGGTCGCAAGGGGCCAGAACCGCTTCACCTGCGTCGGCACCGGCACGAGGTCGTAGAGGGTCCGGTTGTCCGAACGCCGCCTCAGCTTCAGGGCCAGCGAGAAACCGAGATTGGGCAGGAAGGGAAAGGGATGGGCCGGGTCGATCGCCATCGGCGTCAGGATGGCGAACAGCTGGCTCAGGAACTCCGGCTCCAGCCGCTCCCGTTCGGTGCGGGTGATCTTCGCCGGATCGACCACCTCGATCCCGGCGGCCGTCAGTTCCTTGCGTAGCTTGCGCCAGCGCCGCTGCTGCTCGTCCATCAGCCTGCCGGCGGCGACGCTGACCCGCTCAAGTTGCTCCGCCGGCGTCAGGCCGTCGGCCGAAAGCACCCGGACCCGCTCGCGCACCTGGCCTTTGAGGCCGGCGACGCGGGTCATGAAGAATTCGTCCAGATTATTGGCCGAGATCGACAGGAAGCGCAGGCGCTCAAGCAGCGGATGGGCGGGGTTGGCGGCTTCCTCGAGCACGCGGCCATTGAACTTCAGCCAGGAAATCTCGCGATTGAAGAAGCGGGACGGTGAGGCGAGCAGGGCCTCGGACAGCCCAAGCTGCGGCGCACGCGAGGACGGGACCTCCTCGCCCCGGGTCGTGTCATTGATCGCCGCGTCGCTCATGCCCCGGTTCTGACGCGCCGGGGACGCCGCCGCAACCTCGGTCGCGAACGGCAAAACGCCGGCCGATCGGATGATCGGCCGGCGCTTCATCCATCCGCAGCCGGCTTACCAGCTCCAGGCGTCGTAGATGACGTCGATGATGTAGCCGTCGAACTGGTCGATCAGATAGATGTTGTTGTCGACCAGCACCCAGCGGGTGCCTTCGGGCGGATAACCGAGGCCGTAGGTGCGCCAGTCGTCGAGGCTGTAGCGCCAGAAGATCGACGGCAGGTACTCGCCGACATGCCAGCGCTGGCCCCAGTAGTTGCGCGGGACATTGTAGTAGCCGTAGCCCGGCGCGAAATAGAAACCGATGCGAAGGCCGCTATAGCCGCGCCAGCGCCGATCATTGCGCCACCAGTCGCGGCCGTGACGGCGCTGCCAGTCGCGCCGCCAGTTGTCGCCGTTGAAGCGCTGGCGGAACTCGCGGTACTCGCGCCGATCCTGCCGGCGTTCCTGACGGTCCTCCCGTCGATCCTGACGGTTCTCACGGCGGTCTTCCCGACGCTCCTGGCGATTGTCGCGGCGATCTTCCCGACGATCCTGCCGGTCCTGCGGCCGGTCGGGACGGTTCGGGCGGTCGTCGCGCCGATCCTGCCTGCGCTCGCGACGGTCGTCACGGCGATCTTCCCGGCGCTCCTGCCGGTCCTCGCGGCGGTCCTGCCGGACCTCGGGACGGGCCGGCCGATCGGGCCGCGTCTCGCGCCGCTCCTGTCGGTCGTCGCGACGCTGCTCACGCCGCTCCTGCCGGTCCTGGGGGCGATCCGGGCGCGCGGGGGCTTCTGTCCGCGGCGCCGGGGGAGTCGTGCGTTCCGTCCGGGACTCGGCGCGGCTCTCGCGCCGCTCCTGGCGGGCTTCCCCCCGTTGCCGGGACGGTTGCAACACCTGGTCCTGGGCCAGGGCGGTCAGCGGCGAGGCCGCCGGCACGACGAAAGCCGCGAGAGCCGCGGCGACCATCAATGAGCGTTTCATTCTCGTTTTCTTCCTGCACGCCCCTGTCAGACGGCTTGCCTGCAAGGTCGCGTCCGGATCATGAACCGTGACTGAACGAAATGCGGCCAAGGCGGCGATCCGACACGAAAACGCCCCGCCGGCGGACCAGCGGGGCGTCTGCGTGCAGCCATGCGGACCGATCTAGAACACGTCGTGCAGGACGCTCGCGATCAGACCGGTGGCGATGGCGATCATCACGATGTCGCCGCCCGCATGGACGTAGCGGTAGCCGCGCGGGGCCGGGCCCAGGCCATAGACATAGGGATCCCGCACATAATAGCCGCGGTAGGACGACGGCAGGTAGCCGCCCCGCTCCCAGCGGTAGCCGTAGTAGCGTGGCTCGACGCGGTAGTAGCCGTAGCTCGGCGCGTACCAGTAGCCGTTGCGGGCGCCCCGATAGTCGCGGAAGTCGTCGCGGCCGCGCCACCAGTCGCGATTGCTGCGATCCCAGCGGCGATCCTGCCGTCGATCCTGGCGGAAGTCGCGGCGGTCGTCGCGCCGCTCCTCTCTGAACTCCCGCCGATCCTGGCGCCTGTCCTGGCGATAGTCCCGCGGGCTGTCGTAGTCGCCCTGGCGCCAGTCACGGCGATCGTCACGGCGTTCCTGACGGTACTCGCGGCGATCCTCCCGGCGATCCTGTCGGTGCTCCCGACGGTCGTCGCGGCGTTCCTGGCGATCGCGGCGGCTCTGGGCCTCGGCGGCGAGCGGGGCCGCCGTCGTGGCCAGGGCCAGGCCGATAATCGCGGCCCGGGTCAAGCGGTTCATTGTGTTCTCCATCCACAAGGCGGGACGGAAAGCGAAACCGGCCCGTTAAGCATGGGCCACCGTCCCGCCACGGTGATGAACTGCGCCTGAACGCCTCTGTCAGCTTTGGAGTTTGAGGGGACCCTGGGCAGTGCGCCCTGCCGTGAGCGCCGGGCCGGCAAGGTAACCTTTCGTAAGCTCGGCGGTGACTCTTCGTTAGCGCACCTGAATCAGAGATTTCCAAGAGATTTCATAGGTCTTTACGCCCGAGGTTATTCTCTCGATCCTGGCCGAAAAGGCCGCTTTCGGGCCGTTGCTGTTAACTTTAACTTCAAACCGCGGGTATTTCATTCGTGTCAGAGGGCGGGGCCAGAAAGGCTCCGGTTCGGGAGATACGGTGATGATCGCGCAAGAAACCGCGCCGACGACCAACGAAGAGCAGGGCCTGCCCCTGCCGACGGCCGACATGAGCGGAGACGACCTGTTCCGTCTGGGCATGATGTATTCGAGCGGCCAGGGCGGTTGCCCGATGGACCGCGTCTCGGCCCACATGATCTTCAACCTGGCTGCCATGAAGGGCTCCATCGAGGCGCGCGTGTATCGCCGCGAGATGAGCCAGGAAATGGAGCAGGACGAGATCGCCGAGGCCCAGAAGGCGGCCCGCCGCTGGATCGACGCCGGCGTGGTCCGGCTCGCGGCCTAGAACTGCTGGTACTGCCCGCCGATCGCGTAGCTGAAGCCGATCGGCAGGGCGTTGCGGAACAGTGAGACGAAGTTCGCCACCTCGCCCAGGTTCGAGCGCGGCACGAAGATGATGTCGCCGCGCCTGAGAGCCACGACCTCGCCGCGCCGGGGCCGCAGATCGACCGCTCGCATCATGCGCACGCCGCCGGGACCGCGCCGGATCAGCGCCACCTCCTGCGGCCGCGCCGTGGGCAGGAAGTCGCCGGCCTGGATGATGGCCTGATAGGCGTCCAGATCCCCATTCATCTCGATCATGCCCGGCGTCCGCACCTCGCCGCCGACCCAGACCCGGATCGGCCCCGCGGTCTTCAGCGTCACCTCGACGACGGGGCGGCGCAACTGGCTGGCGAAGGCCGCGGCGGCGTCGGCCTCGACCTCGGCGATGGTGCGGTCCGCGGCCATGATCTGTCCGACCAACGGCAGCGAGATGCGGCCGTCGGGCCCGATTCTCTGGGTGCGGGTCAGCTCCACCGCCGTCGGCGTGGCGATCTCGATCTCGTCCCCGGGGTAGAGGACGTACTCCGGTTCCATTTCGGTCCAGTCGGCGAAGCCGATCTCGGGAAAGGAGGTCCGACCGACCTCGCGGACCCGATCGGCGCCAGACGCCATCGGCCGGGGCATGCGCGAGCCGTAGTCCCCACCGCCACAGCCGGCGACCAGCGCCCCGCCGGCGCCGGCGAGGCCCAGTAGCAGCAGGCGGCGGTCGATGGACATGGCGGACGCGTTCCCAGAATCGAGGTCTCAAGCCAGCGTCGCCGCTTATGCGTAACCGATGGTTAACGCCGCTGGCCCAAGGCTGGTCCTGTTCAGTCCAGTTGATGGAATCAGCCCGCCCGCATGCGCACGACGGCCTACACGACAGTCCGCCCGCGCTACGGCTTCGTCGATGTCGTGGGCCTGCTGTTCCGCGAGCTGCTGCTGATGGTGGTCATCTTCCTGCTGGTGTTCGCGCTCGGGACGGCCGCCGTGCTGACTCTCAAGAAGTCCTACACGGCCAACGCCAGCGTCTATGCGGGCGCGGGCCAGGAATACGTCTACCAGCCGCGCGTGGGGACGAGCGAACGGGGCCAGCCTCTCGAAGCCGACGCCGTGGCCCTGTCCGAGGCGCAGATCCTCGGCAGCCTCGAGGTCAAGCGCAGGGCGGTGAGGGCCCTCGGGGCCGACGCGATCCTCGGCCCCGACGCGACGGGCACGACCGCCGCGAAGGAGGCCGCCGCCCTCAAGGTGCTCGACAGCAGCCTCGGCGTCGGCACCACGGCCGGCAGCGCCATCATCTCGGTGTCCTACGCCGCGGACGATCCGGTGAAGGCGGCGCAGATTCTCAACACGATCATCGACCAGTATCTGGTTCAGCGCCGCACGGTCTTCCGCGACCGCACCACGCCGGCGATCGCCGCCCAGCGGGAAGCATTCGAGGGCGAACTCGCGGAGGCCGACGCCACGTACAACGCCTTCATCGCCTCCAACGACATCGGCGATTTCGCCACGGCCAAGGCGGCGCAGGCGGCCGTCTACCAGACCACCTTGACCGAGGTGCTGTCGCTGCGGGCCCAGCTGAATCAGGCGACGCAGCGGCTGAGCACGCTTGAGGCCCAGCTCGCCCGCCAGCCGGCCGAGGTCGTGCTGCAGCAGGACCTCAACGTCTCGGCCCAGGACCAGATCCTGCAACTGCGCACCCAGCGCGAGGCGCTGCTGTCGCGCTACACGCCCGACGCCCAGCCAGTGAAGGACATCGAGCAGCAGATCGCCGATCTGCAGGCCTTTGTGGCCACAGGCACGACCGTGGGCGCCAAGGAAGTGCGCACCGGGCCGAGCACCATCTTCACCGAGATCGAGACGGCCCGCATCAACGCCGCCGCCGACCGGGACGGGCTGGCCGCCCGTCTGGCTGTCGCGGAGCGGCAGCTGGCGCAGACCCGGGACCGGCTGGGCGAACTGACCCGGCTGGAGTCGACCAACGCCAACCTGTTCGGCAACCGGGAAGTCCTGACCAACTACATCCGCGAATTCCAGCAGCGCGAGACCGCCGCCCAGGCCGACAGCGCCCTCGTCGCCGCCGGCGCGGACAACGTCACCGTCATCGAGCGCGCGGAGGCGCCGACCAGGGGCACCAGCCTGAAGGCCCCGCTGTTGGCGCTGGTCTTCCTGTTCGCCGGATTCACCGCCCTGTGCGTTGGCCTCCTGAGAGTGTTTACCCGCCGCGGCTACGTCACACCCGCCTCGACGGGCCGCACGCTGGAGATGCCCGTGCTCGCCGTCGCGCCGATGAAGGCCCGGTGATGCGCGCGCCCGCGCCCGTCATGGTAGCGTAGGGGCCTGTAGCCGGGCGCGTAGCGATTCGATGGTCGATCTGACATCCGAAATGGCCGCCCTCTGGGCGGCGCTGGGTCCGGCGCCGGGCCATCGCGGACGCGTGATCCAGATCGCCGCCGCCAATTCGGGCGAGGGGGTCTCGACCGTGGCGCGCGAATACGCCCGCCTCTCGGCGGTTCGCGCCCGTCGCCCGGTCTGGCTGATCGACGCCGACCTGGCGCAGCAGGGGCAGCTGGAGGCGGTCGCGGGCGAAGCCGACCGTTTCGGCGCGCTGGGCAAGGCGGCGATGGCCACGCCCGACGGCTCGACTTTTTTCGCGGTCACGCCCCGGATCACCGACCGGACCGGTAAGCCGGTGCATCCGGCGCGGCTGCTGACGGCGCGCCCCTGCCTCGGCGGCCGATTGTGGGTGACCCGCTTCGCGGCGGAGCACCTGCGGTCCGGCCAGCGGGCCGAGGCGCTGGCCGACCCCCGCTACTGGGACGCGCTGCGCAGGCACGCCGACACGGTGGTGATCGACAGCCCCGCCGCGGATCGCAATTCGATGGCCATCACCCTGGCCCCGTTCGTCGACGCCACCGTGCTGGTGGTGGCGGCCGAGAGCACGGCGGCGGGCGACCCGCTGATCCTGCGCGACGAGATCGAGGCGGCGGGCGGCAAGATCGCCGGCGTGGTGGTCAACCGCTCGACCTACAGGCCGCCGGCGTTCCTGAAGCGTCTGACGGGCTAGCTCGGAAGGCGTTCCCGGCGGGGCGGCCGTGGCGGGGTCCTTGAACCCGGGGCGCCAACCGCGCCGCCGTTCCGGGGCCTAGGCCTTCACGGCCTCCAGCCTGGCCAGCTCCCGCGCGCCGTAGAAATGCGGTTCCAAGCCCTTCATCCAGAGCAGCTTGCCGACGCCGCGCGCCGTGCGGTCGTAGAGGTCTGCACGCTTCGGGCTGCGGATCAGCGCCAGCACCGCCGCGCCGGCGCCCCAGACGACCGCTTGGCCGGCGCCGATGATCATCCAGCGCAGCACCGCCGGCCAGTCGCGGCTCGCCGCCGCCGTCTGGCTTGGGCCCTGCCCATAGGCGAAGGCGCGGGCGAGGGCGTATTTCAGCGTCGCGCGGTGGGCGGGCGCGAACTCCTCCACCCTGGCCTCGGCGGCCCAGCCGAAGCGGCCGCCGCGAGACTGTAGCGCCGCGAACAGGACATCGTCCTCGCCGCCGGCCTGGTCGGAGGCGGCGTCGAACGGGGCGGGGCCGGGGAGGGCGGTGGCCCGCAGCATCAGCGAATTGCCGCAGCCGTACGGGGTGTCGATCAGACCGGTGCTCGCGGGGCCTTCCCGTCCGAAGAACCGCTCCAGGTAGGGTTTGAGCCACGGAACGGCCTCCGGCGCGCGGCCCGTGATCGGCCCGAACACCGCATCGGCGCCGGTGATCTCCCGCGCCTTCAGAAGAGCCGCCAGCCATCCGCTCGAGGCCGCCTCGTCGTCATCAAGGAAGGCGATCAGCGGGGCGCGGGTGGCGGCCAATCCGGCATTGCGCGCCGTGGCCACGCCCGGCCGCGCGGCGTGGACATAGACCAGCGGCCACGGCGCCAACCGGCGCAGCGCTTCGACGCCCGGGGCTGCGGAGCCCGCCGGGTCGTTATCCACCACCACGATCTCCGACAGTCTGTCCGCGACGCCGGTCTGGGCGAACAGCGAGCGGAGCGCCCGCTCGAGGCTTTCCGGCCGACGCAGGGTCGGGACGATGATCGCAACGTCGGCCATCACACTGCGTCCGCATAGAGGGCGGCGCGATAGAGCCGCAGCGAAAAGGCCCTCGCGGCCACAGGCAGCCACCCCGTCTCTGCTGTCCGGCGCATCCGTCGGCGCAGCCAGGGAAGGCCGGGCAGGCGCTTCAGCAGCTTCGCCGCCCTGTAGCTTGGGTAGCCGGCGACGATCTCCGGATGCCGGGCGGCCATACGGGCGAAATTCGGGGCTGACTGCTCGTATTTGCCGGCCAGCGAGGCCACCGTGTCCAGCCCCATATGCGTCGCCGCATTGTCGAGGTGCACGACGCGGAAGCGGCGCGACACGCGCATCGCCCACTCCACGTCCTCCCAGCCCCAGCCGGTGAAGCCCGCGTCAAAGGCCTCGGCCTCGAACACGTCGCGGCGGACCAGCAGGTTGGAGGTGTAGACGTATTTCTCGGGCTGCCGCGCCCGCTCGATATACGGCACGCATTCGGACCTGGCCGCCATGGCCCGGTGAACGGCGAAGCGGGCGTCGGTCGGGGCCTGCAACAAGGAGAATCCGCCGAAGGCCACGGCCGGATCCTCCCGCGCCACCAGCTCGGCCCAGTCGCGCAGGAAACGCCGGTGGTCGGGCCGCATGTCGCTGTCGAGAAACAGCAGGCTGCCGCCGCGCGCCGCCGCCGCCAACCGGTTGCGGCCGATCGAACGTCCCTCGTTGGCGGGCAGGGTGATCAGCCGGGCGGGCAGGGCCATTGCCCTGATCTGATCGCTCAGCCGCGCCGTCAGGGCCGCGTCCCGGGTGCCGTCGTCCAGCACGATGACCTCGACCGCGCCGCCGACCGAGGCCGCCTCCTCGTCGAGCAGGGCGAGAAGTACGGACGGGTCGTCGCGCAGGAACGGCGTCAGCACCGACAGGGCCGGCCGGGCGCGCTTCCAGGCGGCGTTGTCGATGACCTTGGCCCGGGCGCTCACGCCGTCGCCCTCCGCTCGCGCGCCTGCGCCAGCAATCGCATCGCCACGTCGCGCACGCCGGCGGCGTTCAGGGTCAGGGCGGCGGCGGCGTAGACCACGCCCCCGACCGTGGCGTCCAGCATCAGCTCCGACAGGCCGCCGATCGCCGGCAGCCGCGCCACGACCAGAGCCATGACGCCGGTGGCCACCGAGCAGCGCACCAGACTGTCCCACGGGATCGGCAGCGCCATCACGCGTCGCCCGATCATCTGCGTCGCCAGCAGGCCGAGACCGAAGCTCGCGGCCGTCGCCCAGGCGGCGCCCATCAGGCCGAAGCGCGGTACGAGGATCAGGTTCAGCACCACGTTCATCCCGGCCGGAATGGCCATGGCGGCCAGCAGATGCTTCGTCTTCTTGCCGAGGGTGAAGGCCTGACCGAAATAATAGGCGGTCAGCCCGTAGAGCAGGGCCGACAGGGCGATCCATGGCGTAATGCTCGCCGCCGCACTCCTCAGGTCCTCGCCGATCAGCACCTCGGCCAACGGGCGGGCCACCAGCGCCACACCCGCGGCCGCCGGCAGGCCGATCAGCAGGAAGGTCGACAGCTGTTCGCGCGCCGCGGCCTTCAGCCGGTCCGCCCCGCCGCGCTCCAGCGCCATCACCAGGGCCGGCTGTCCGGCGGAGCCCAGCCACAGGAACAGCACGTCCAGGGTCCGGTTGGCGATCGAATAGCCGGCGTGATAGGCGCCCACCGCCGCCTCGTCCATGAAGGCGGCGAGCAGGAACCGGTCGGTCGAGGACAGGACCACGGTCAGGGCCAGGGACGCGGCGATCGGATAGCCGTACACCGCATAGCTGCGCACCCGATCCGGCTCGAAGCCGCCGCCGCGCGCCTGGCGCAGCTCCCCCGGCAGGACGAATGGCAGGGCGGCCAGCGGCGCGAGCCCGAGGCCCAGCAAGGGCGCGGCGCCGCCCCAGCCGGTCAGGGCGAAGCCGACCCCGATGGCCAGGCCGCCGATGGTGACGGTGATATCCAGCCACGCCGCCTTGGCCACCTCGCCAGCGGCGCGGAACCGTTCCTGGGCCAGCTTGACCAGGCTTCGCGCCGGCGCGCCGGCGAGTCCCGCCGCCAGGGCGATCTTGAACAGGGAATCGGTCGGCCAGAGCCAGACCGCGACGCCCGCGACCACGAGGAAGGCGAGGCTCAGCACAAAGGCTGTGCGGTAGAGGGACGCGAAATGACCCTGGGTCGCCGCCCCCGGCTGCTGGGCCGCCCAGAAGCGGGCCATCGCCGCCTCCAGCCAGCTGAACACCGCCACATGGGCGAGGGTCATGACCGAGAAGGCGAGGGCGTAGCGGCCGAAATCCTCGGGGCTGAGCAGCCGCGTGAACAGCACGATCGACAGGAAGCCGACCACCCCCTGGACGATATTGGCCGGCAGATAGCCCCAGACGCCGCGCCAGAACATCAGCGCCTCCGGATCATCGTACCGAGGCCCGGTCGCCGAGCAGGACCGGCACGGTGACGGCCATGATCCACAGGTCCAGCCACAGCGACTGCCGCTCGACATACTCGATATCCAGCCGGACCCGCGTGCGGACGTCCTGGGCTGTATGCAGCGGGCCGCGGGAGCCATTGACCGCGGCCCAGCCGGTCATGCCGGGCTTGATCCGGTGCCGATGGGCGTATTCCGCGACCAGGCGGGCGCTCTCGACGTGGCCGGTCTTCATGCCGATGGCGTGCGGCCTGGGCCCGACCAGCGACATCTCGCCGGTGATCACATTGAGCAGCTGCGGCAGTTCGTCGAGGCTGGTCTTGCGGATGAACCGGCCGACGCGGGTGACCCGGTCGTCGTCGTGGGTGACCTGCCGGCTGGCCGTGGCGTCGGCGGCCTCCTGCTTCATGGAGCGGAATTTCCACACCACGATCTCCTCGTGGTTGAAGCCGTGCCGGCGCTGGCGGAAGAAGATCGGGCCCGGACTGTCAAGGCGGATGGCAAGGGCGATCAGCGCCATCACGGGCGCCAGGAGCACCAGGGCGATCAGCCCCATCACCAGATCCTGCAGCCGCTTGTTGAAGGCGCGGCGGTCGTGGTCCACGGGCCCGGAGACATCGGCCAGCGGGGCCGCCGCCAGCCGGTCCAGCGCCGACCGGGTCTCGGCCTCGCCGTTCGGCTCGACCAGCAGGGTGACCTCGTTGGGCAGGGTCCGCAGCCGCGCGTTCAGCTCGCGCACCCGGGCCTCGGCCTTGGGGTCGATGGCCAGCACCACCCGGTCGACGTAGGGCGTCATCTTGTGGGTCAGCAGGTCGTCGGCGGTGCCGAGCACCGGAACGCCCTCGATGGCGCGCGGCGAGCGCGCCAGCCGGTCGTCGAAGATGCCCAGCACATTCAGGTCGCGCCGCTTCAGCGCCTCGCGGATCAGGCTTTCCGCCCGCCGCGTTGCGCCGACCAGCACGATGTTGGGGGTCAGCGCGCCCGATGCCCGCCAACGCCCGACCGTGTCGCTCCAACCCATGTGCAGGGCGTACAGGCTGATCAGAACCAGGCCGCTCCAGATCAGCCAGGCCGACCACTGGGCGGCGGCGCCCTGCAGCGCCCAGCCCGCGGCCATGGCGACGACGGCGCCGGCCGCAACGATCCCGGCCACTGACGCCAGGTGCAGCGATGTCTTCTGTCCACGGGCGAAACGGTACCGGCCCAGCGACCGCATCAGGGCCAGTACGGTCAGGCCGCCCAGGGCGAACGGCGCCAACTGGGAGACGTCCGCGTGCAACAGCGGCCCCGGACTGGACGCCCAGGCGCAAAGCAGGGTCACCGCCGTCACCGCGATCACGTCGAAGGCCCGGAAATAGTGCGCCGCCAGCCGTGACGCGTGCCGCTGCCGGGCGTTCAGCCAGACCTCGGGGCGGAACGGGCCGCGGCGCGCGGCGGCCGCGCCATCCCGGTCGACGGACATCGATTGCGCGAGCGCCTGCAGCCCGGGCACGTCGAGACCGCCGGCCAGGCCCGGATCGGCATCGAACGAAAGGCGGCTCGCGGCGTCGGTCAATATCGGCTCGCACGGACGGGGTTCTCCGCCACCTTGCACGGCCCCTCTCACTGTCGTGTTAACAGTGGAGCCCCGCGATCCCGCCACGGCGCCTTGCAAGACCCGTTGCGCCCGCCCGCGCGCTCCGCTATCCACGCCGCCTGCCGGAGACGTGGCCGAGTGGCTGAAGGCAACGGTTTGCTAAATCGTCGTACCCTGTAAGGGGTACCGAGGGTTCGAATCCCTCCGTCTCCGCCAGAACCTCCCGGAAAGTACTTATGTTTGAAGGTGTTGGGAGGGGATGGGGCCTATAACCCTACGAGTGACCCTAAAAGGCTCCCGTCCGTGGGATGGCCGAGTGTGGCTCATGGCTGACGTTCGGAAGAGCCACTCTGCGGAAACAGCTCGATCGGACTAATCGGAAACTCGGTTGCGTCGCCCATGGGGTGCGCCGTCGCCTGAGCCGTCGCGGCGTGGCTCGCTTTCTGCGTCGGATGCCGAGTGAGATCAGCACCTCGACCGGCGCCTCGGCGGCCGAGTGCAGGCGGATCTACGCGGGTCCGCCAAGGGACGAAACCCGTCCGGGCTTGAGAGGAATTGGTCAGCGTAAATGCACAGGACGTTTTCCGCGTCGCGGACGGACAGGGCGTGGAGCCCCTTGGGCAAGTCGCGGACCTCGATCCATTTGCGGCCGCGTCCCTGCGGGAGGCCGAGGGCCCGAGCGCCCTGTGCGGTGCCCGCATGAAGATGGATGCGCTCGACCGGGATCCCGAGGCGCAGCGCGATCCGATCCGCGGCGTCGTAGGCCATCAGTTCGCCCGCCTTGCGGACGTCCTTGGTGAGCGCATTCACGCGGGCGAAAAGGGGCTCGAACGCACTGTAAGACCCGAGTTGGTCGGCATCTTCCTGGAGCCGTTCGCCAAATGCGCGGCACCGGTCGTGGCCGGGACGACACTGATGGCCGTGCAGCCTTTCGCCCGGCGTCAGGGAGCGGCCCGCGCGGAAGCAGCTTTGAGCCACGGTGAGGGTGCGGTCCGCCCACCAGGCGTCTTCCTCGGCGCGCACTGTGGCCCCGGAGTGGTAGTCGACCAGTATCAGGGCGAGGGTCTTCGGATCCGGTGTCGTCATCCCCCCGGTCTAGCCCAAGCGGGCCGTGACCGCCCGACGATTCGCGGCGCGGGAGGGGCCGCGGAACGCATCTGAAGTGATTGACACCTTCGCCTAACGCGCTAGCCGGTTCGGTGACTGGCGGAGGGAGAGTTCAGTGGCCGATCGAGAGGACCTAGACACCATAATTGCGATCCTGCGCGAGGAGGGATTCGACCTTTTGGCGGGTGAACTGCTGATGGCCCTAGAGGTTCGACGCAATCCTCCCCCCGACGACGTCGACTTCGAGGTAGAAGTGGACAAGCGGCACAAACCGGCGAAGCGGGACATCAACACTGATACGGAAGTTCTGCCGGCGGCACCTTCGGACGATGCGGGCTTCGCCTTGGCGTTCATCGCCGAGCGTCTGGTAGAGCCGGCTTTCGGCTTGGCATGGACGGAGCGTGCTGTCGGAGAACTGACCGGCGGAGAGCCTGTGGCGGTGCGCTTCGTGGACAGGTCCGGCGAAGGCGTGCGCCTGCCGCGCGGGACGGCGCTAGTCGGAGACGAGACTGCGGGACGGATGCTTGAAGCCGCCCTGCGGAGGGTCGGCGCGGACCTGGACGACGGAGCAGCCTGATGGCGATTACCCCGGCTGCGGCTGCCGACCTCCGCAACGCCCTGCGCGCCTTCCGGGCGGCTCACACGAGCCTCGCCGTCCCCTCCGGCGCGGGAAAGGCCTTGGAGGCTTGGATTCTGATCCGGCTGGCCATGACCGCGCGGTCATTGGGATGGACGGTTTCGCTACGACGGGGCGACGACACGCCTCTGCCTCCGGGGCACGACTTCGTCTTCACTGCCGGCGGGTCCGGCATTGGTCCTTCAAGCGCCGCCGCGCCAATGTTCGTCATGATCGAGGACCCGCAAGGGAAGGCCTACGAGCTGCATGGCAGTCTGGTCTGGATCGGCCGAAGCGGCGCCTCGCACGAGTGTGACGTGTCCATGCTCCCGCGCTCCGTTGCCATGGCGCTGAGGTCGCGGCGACGAACGGGAAATCCGCGGGGCCTGCCGCTGCTTATCATCGAATGCAAGGACAAGGTCGGAACCGGCACCTTGGATGAGATGCGCCAGATGCTGGCCCGGATGTTCGATCTCGCCTTGGTGACCAAGCCGTCGCTCGGGCCGTGCCGAATATTCAGTCTGGGACGGTGCCCCACCTTGTGGGGACGGCACAGCTCCCAGTACCGGTCGCTCTACCGGCGCGGCCTATTTGCGGTGGCGCGGGCCAGTGGATTCCAGCCCGGCGCCTCTACCCTTGCCAGTCATTACGCCATCGTCGACCTTCCGCAAATCTACAGCAGCGGCCAAATCACTCAGATTGAAGCCAAGTTCTCGACGCTGCTGAGTGAGGTCGCCGGCTACTGAGTCCGCCCGGACCGGGGTCGGCAGCTGCAGGATTGTGCGGCTATGGCTGCCTATGACCGATTTTGACGTATCGTTCTGGTAACCCAGCCGAACGCCGTTGGCTCTTGCTGGTCGTGGACGGGAGGCGCGGCGTTTGGTGCGGTGCAAATGCGTCGTGGCTGGGAACGGCGCTGGACTACGAGGGCGAACGCCCGGACGATGGAAACTCACGCGGCGCGGAATCGGAACAGACATGAAGGTTGCGGGGCTCTTCGCCGGTATCGGCGGACTGGAAGTCGGGTTCGCCCAGGCAGGCCATGAGGCGGTGCTGTTGAGCGAGGTGCTGACCCCGGCGCGCGCGGTCCTGAGCGAGCGAATGCCAGACGTTGACCTGCGCGGTGACGTCTGCGAACTGAAGGCGCTGCCGGGAGACGTCGAGATCGTCACCGCCGGCTTCCCGTGTCAAGACCTCAGCCAGGCGGGCCAAGTTCGGGGGCTGGACGGACTGCGCAGCGGCCTGGTCGGCGAGGTGTTTCGGCTCGCGGCCGACGCCAAACCGCGCTGGATCGTCCTTGAGAATGTGCCGTTCATGCTCCAGCTGAGCGGCGGCGACGCCATGCGGCGGATCGTCGACAGCCTCGAAGAGCTCGGCTACCGCTGGGCATGGCGCGTGGTGGACACTTTCGCTTTCGGACTGCCCCAGCGTCGCGAACGGGTCATTCTGGTCGCCTCGCGCACCGAGGATCCGTCCGCCGTCCTGTTCGCCGACGAGGCCCGGCTGCAGCGGCCGGAGACGGCGCTCGGACGAGTGGCGCACGGGTTCTATTGGACCGAGGGGCGGGCGGGTCTGGGCTGGGCCCCGGACGGCGTGCCGACCCTCAAGAACGGATCCTCGGTGGGCATTCCGTCCCCGCCGGCTATCCTGATGCCCGACGGCCGGGTGGTGAAGCCGGACCTCCGCGATGCGGAGCGTCTACAGGGCTTCGAGGCCGACTGGACCTTGGCCGCCGAGAACGTCGGCCGCGCCTCCGCGCGCTGGGCCTTGGTGGGGAGCGCGGTCAGCGTGCCGGTCGCCGAATGGCTGGGCCGGCGTCTGGTCGAACCGGGCGCCTACGATCAGGGGCTCGACGGCGATTTCCCCCTGACCGGACGTCTTCCCAAGGCGGCGCGGTTCGACGGGCGGGTCCGTCGCACCGTGCGGATTGGAACGGATCCCGTGGCCGTGCGGCCGGCGCACCTGCACGAGTTCCTGCGCTACGAGGGCCCGCCGCTCAGCGCGCGCGCCACCGCCGGCTTCCTCGGCCGCACGGCCGTCGCCAAGCTGCGGTTCGCACCGGGGTTCATCGCCGCAATCGAGGCGCACCTCGCCTCCGTCGGCGGGGCCCCTGCGCTGAAAGCGGCTGCCTGAGGTCAGAGGTCGCCGAAGCGGGTCGAATAGGTGTGCGACAGCCGGTCGATCATCGCCGCATAGTGATAGATCTCGCCTGGCCGGGGTGACGGCGCGGCTTCGATCAGACGGACTGGCGAACCGTCGTTGACGCAGTCCACGACGACGATGGCTAGGGCGTCGTAGCCGGTGTCCCCGGGTTTCGATCGTTTAGGAAGCTGGCGGATCTTGTCTACGGCCAGCTGGGCGTCCCGAGGCTGGCGATGAACGCTCCACTCCGGTTCGCGGGCGCGGTTGCGCTTGTTCAGGTCCGGGCTGAGATATCGCCCGGCGATGTTGACCATAGTGAAGCCGGCTGCGATCGCCTGGTCGCTCGACCCGTGCACGGTCAGATGCGAGGAATTCAGCTCGTCGTACAGGCGTGGCAGGGCGCGCTGGTGGGCGGTCATGCAGGCCTTGGCTTCCAGCGCGATCAACACCGAGCCCACCGGAGCCCGGGTGAGGACCGGCAGGCCCTTGAGTTCCGCGGCCTCCGCCTCGTTGAGCAGGATGTCATATTCGCGCGCGAGCTCGACCAAGGTACCCGCACCGGCCGGACGGCCGCCGGGCGCCCCCGAGGGCGTGCAGAGCACCAGGTCGAGGTTCTTCTTCCGGTCGTGCACGAAGTCGCGCATCTCGTGATTGATCCCGAACGCCACCACGCCCTCCTGCACGTGGCGCCGCAGCAGGGTGTTCGTCCTGAGCAGATCAAAGACGACGCCCCAGCAGGCGACCTTCGAATGATGATCGCTGCGGGAATGGTACTGCCATCGATTGCCGTAGCGATCCGTGCGCGTGGCGATGGACAGGCTGCGGCAGAGGATGGCGGGACCGTGCATGGGGACCGATGAGAATCTGTCGTGACCCTAGACCTAGAGGTCGCGCACGGCGGAGTCACCTTCGCCGTATGCCCGCCGGGGTTCGGGTGTGGAATCGAGCAGGACGGGTGGTCACGGGGTCCCGACCAACCGGACCGCCACGAAGGTGCCGTCGACGTCGCAGGCGATCCGGAACGGCTCGCCCAGTCGTTCCGCCTGCTCGCTCGGGGTTCCCCCGAAGTCGAATTCGCCGTCGGTCTCCCAGGCACCGGTCCCCTGATCGAAGAAGATCGTTCCCGAACCCGACGGCCCCTCGAAGGCGAGGGTGCGGCGGTGAGGGGTCTCGTCCAAGGGTGAGAAGCGGGCCCGTGGCGACACCGGGCCGAGCATGATTTCGATCACCTGCCGCCGATGCTCCATGAAGCGCCAATTATGGCGCATCAGGACGGGGTTCTTCCGCTCGCTGGTGGGCCGTTTCCTAGACCGGATCTCGATGTCCGCGTCGGGCGCGGCGAAGCCGGCGACCAGCTCCGTGACCAGACGGGCGGCGGTGGGAGAGAAGACGTAGCGGTCGCAATAGACCAGCTTGGTGCATGGCTCGGCCAAGGCCCGGGCGATCTCGGGGTTGGCGTCGCACAGCAGGGCCCTGAGCCGGGCGCCGAAGCCCTGCGACGGCCCGTCCAATTCCGACCCGACCTCTACGATCGTCTCGCGCGGTGCCTCCCGCAGCAGGGCCTCGACGTCGAGCGGCGACGGAACGGCTGGTGTGGACGCCCCGCCGCGCACCACCGGCGCGGACGATAGGGTACCCCAAGACGCGCCGATGGTGCCGGTCATGGCCTCGGCCGAAGCCCAGGCCAAGCCGCCCGCCTCGTCGGCGACCACAGCTAACCAGCGCGGATCGAGGTCACTGAACTCGACCAACTCGGCGCCCTGGCGTTGGGCCCAAAGGACAATGCGGCGGCGAGTCAGGGGATCGGCGGCCCTGAGCCGCGCCCCGTCGCAGGCCAGCAAAATTCGGCGGCCGCGGCCTGTCCAAAGCCCGAGGGTCGGCGTCAGCGGCCATTCGGCCAATTCCCACTCGGTCGGCTCTCCGCGCATGGGAACGATCGCCCAGGCCCGGGGCCGGGCTTGGAGTGCCGCGCCGATCGCCTCCTTCAAGGGCGCGCTCTCGTACTCGGTCGCCGCTCCGAACAGCTGATGCGCCTCGGGCAGGTCAAGCCTGCGGACGGCCTCGGACAAGATCGCGAAGGCGTTCAGCCGATCGGTGTCCTCAGCCGAATACTGACTGTCGGGCCCCAGCACGCACAGCGGGCAGACGCTCGCGGCCTCAGGGTCGCCGCAGCGGCCGGGCACCCCGCAGTCGAGCATGTTTCGCGCGTCCTGGAGAACCTCGACGGGATGCTCCGCCAGATGCGCACAGAACCCGGCCCCGCCGCTCGCGCGGTCGAAGATCACGGCGCTCCAGGTCCGCGGACCGCCGTCGGCGGCGCGGCTCGGCGGCGCCGCGAAGCCCATCTCGTCGGGATCCACCCCGAGGCGGCGCGCGACCGCTTCACGAAGTGCCAGAGCGATCGCGAGCGCCGCTTCGCGCGAAGGGCAGGCGTACAGTTGAAGCTCGCAGACGTCGGTGCGGATTTCGTGGCCGAGGCGCAGGCGACGGCGCACCGCGAACGCGTTCACCTCCGGGGCGCCTGTGCAGAGTCCGGCGGCGTCTGAACGGGGGCCGCCCCTGAGAGGCCGGTGGCCAGCCAGAGCTGTCCCGCCCTGGTCGCTGTCTTCCGCTTCGGCGCGTCCACAGTGCAGGCAGACTGCGTACCCGTGGCCGTGCGGTCCGGGGTTGTACCAGAACACCAGCCCCGTCGGGCTGGTGCGAAAGCGCCCCACGGTCGGATCGGGAAGGGACCGCCAGACCCCGCCGCGCGCAGAGACCCGCGGGTCGACCGGCGAAAGGTGTCCCAGATCGGAGGCGTCGTCATGAGCGCGGTAGTCGCTCGCCACGGCGAAGCCGCCGGGGGCGAGGTATTCGACGATATCGGGTTCGTTCCAGCCGCACTCCGGACACTCCCGGCGATCGGCGGCGGAGGGCGAGGACCAGAGGGTTCCGCACCGGCCGCAGGCCGACACCGTGCGCAGGCTTTGGACTTCACGCACGTGCAGCTCGTCGACCGGGCGCTTCCAGTTCAGCGTCACTCCGCCGGACTCGCGCACGACGCCGTCGACCACGATGCCCCGGCCTGGCGCGTATTCGAACACCGCTATGTCCCGGGAGCGCGAAGGGTAGCCGCGGCTTGACACCCGGTTCTCCGTCCCGACGCCCAGCCCCTGCGCCCGTCGCCTATCCCCGGTCGTGTCGGTGGCGAACTGGACCACATCCGTCGGAAAGCCGTAGGACGGCAGGAACCCGCGACCCGCCAGCTCACTCAGCAGATAGGCCTTCTCCAGCCGTTCACGCTGAAGGTCCCTGGGCCGGTTCTCGATCGTCGTGAGCGTGTCATTAGGACCCTGACGGGCCAGCGATTCCCACTCTGCGAGGATTTCCGCGGCCACCGTCTCCATCCGCTCGCGGAGTTCGGACCACAGCTCCGCTCTGGGTCCCGCCCTGACGTCGACGGCGGGGGGCGTGCCCTTCAGGAGGTCGTCGAGGCAGTCCAGCACCGTCGGGTCTCTCGCCGCGTCGTCGAGCCAGTTCAGGAACGCATCCGCCGACGTAGGGCCGGCCTCGGTCTCCGGTCTGCCGAGGCCGAAGAAGGCGCCGACGGTCAGCTTGTGCAGCTCCGCACCTTGCTGGTTCAGGAATCGCGCGAACAGGAAGGCCGACGCCTGCCGACGGGCGATCGTGGGGCTCTCAAGGCTCACCTTCGGCGCGCGCATCTGCTTGGCGAGAAAGGCCTCGGGATCGGCGAAGGCCGCCCGGTCGAGCGGTCGGTCCTTGCACAGGGTGAGCCCCACCGAGATCGGCTGCCTCTGGCGCCCGGCGCGTCCCACCCTCTGCCGGTAGTTGGCGATAGCCGGGGGCGTGTTGGTGTTCAGCACCGCCTCGATCGAGCCGATATCGACCCCCATCTCCATCGTAGTCGAGCAGCTCAGGACGTTGATGCGCCCGGCCTTGAACTCGTCCTCGTAGCGTCGGAGCCTTGGACCATCCACCTGGGCCGAGTGCTCGGCGGCTCGCAGCCACGGGCTCATCACCACCGCCCGGTCCTGCTGGTCGCCCCAAACGCCCAAGGCTCTCAGGGTGTTCAGCTGCTCATCGTCGGCGAGCCATCGCTCGACGGCCCCGATCTCGATCGGCTCCCCCCCGGTGGTGCGAAGCCAAGGGAACGGTAGAGCGGGGAGTACGACGGGGGTCGCCTGCGGATGCGGAAGACCCGCACGATCGTACGGCGACAACCCTCGGAAGGTTGTGTCGACGATCCGGCGGGTGACCGGGCAGACCCAGGCGTGATCCACGGCGGCCAAGTGAAAGCCGCCCAGCCTGAAGCGGAACCCGTTCGCCGATGGAGCGGCGAACCGTTGCATTACCCGCCAGGCTTCCTGCAGGAGCTCGTCGATCCTGTCACGGCTGGTGCGGTCCGTGAGGGGAAGCGACAGCGCCTGGGCGAGCATGCGTACGACGCGGCTTGGCCGGCTCGAGGCGGGCGCATAGGGCCAAAACCGGACGTAACGCTGGGACGGCGTTCCGGGCCGCCGCAGGGCGACCTCGACCGGCACCTGCCGGCGGTCAATCCATGGCATCCAGCCGTGTTGGTCGAACTCAAGCGCGACGTTGGTGCGCACGAAATGGGTCAGCAGCAGGCGCAGGAGATCGGCCCAGTCGGACGGCTCAAGGCCCAGCTCAACGGCCGCGGCCGGTGGGGGCGCGTCGCCCCCGTCGACGCCCGGGATGACGAAGCGGACCAGACCAAGCGTCTCAGCGTTCGTCGATGACAGGGGGCGCCGCATGATCTCACGAAAGAGGAGAAACTCGGCCAAGCCCTCCGGGTCGTCGAAACGCTCGTCCCGTTCGTTCCAGATACCGCGCAGATGGTCCAGGAGCGTGCGGTTGGCCGCCAGGCTGCGGACCATGTCGCTCCACGGGATCGGTCGGGCGCCGCCGGCCGCACCGGCCAGCCTGGCTTCGGCCTCGCGCAGAAGCCGGTCGAGCGTGGGATCTCCGTTGGCGAGAGGCCGCAACGTGGCGATCGTCTGCTCCGCTTCGGTCCGCGCCGCCTCGTCGCCCGGCGATCGCGCCTGTACCGAGTGGTAGAGGAAACTGCGGACGAAGGCTCGCTCCGAAGCGATCTGGATATTGGCGGCGTGCCGAGCCGTGCCTTGGCGGGCGTCGGTGAAAGTGATCAACTGGCGCCCGCCGAACGGGACCGAGCCGTCGACGTCCACCCGTGGCGACAGGTTCGCAAGCAGGCCCGGCGCAATCTGCGACATGAGGAACGGGGCACCGGCGGCGAGGGGCCGAAGAAGACCGCGATCCGGATCGACGCGGGGCGGCGCAGCGGCGCAGCAGGGACACTGCTGCAGGTCGGGCGAGGCCCAGAACGTGCGCCCGCCGGATGCGTCGGAGTCGAAATAGGCTCCGGACGCGGGGTCCAAGACCACCGGCGACAGACCGCCTCGGGCGGCCGGAACGAGATAGCGTCTTCTGATAGACGGACGGGCCGCGGCAAGCTCGTCGGATTCCTCGGGTTCCTCGCCGAACGTCTCGTCAGGCTGCAGGGTCTGGGCGAACTCGTCGTCGCGCGCGCTCTCTGTCCAGGCTCCCAGCCGGGTGCCGCCGTCGAGCTCCTCGGCTCTCAGCGCACCGTCGCCGCAACGGCTGCAGAAAGCCCACTCAAGAACCAGGCTGCGGCAGTGCAGGCAATGGCTGCGGGGCTCAAGATAGACCGCGCCATATGGCCAGTCTGAGGCCCCTTCCGCCCCGGGGCGTCCCGAACAATCGGGCGAGATGCAGGTCCACAGGCCGGTCAGGGTGCCGTGGAACAGATGAACGCGCATCGGCAGGATCGCCGCGCCACCCGCAGCCGCCAGAGCGGGATCGGCGCCCGGATCCGTGGCGTCCGCGGCTCGCACGAGGAGGTCGAGCGCCTCGGTCTCCTCAAGGCGACGTTCGGCCACGCGGTCGGCGGCGGCTCGCCACCCGGGCCATGACAGGGTCGCGCCACCGCGCAGGACCTCACGCACCTCTCGCAGCGGTCGCGAACCGGCCAGCACCGCGCCGGCGGCCTCAGGCGACAGGCACGAGAGAAGGTGAGGGTCGCATGCGCCCGACGGGGCGCGTTCCGGCGGCAGAGGTGCCCGACGTCCGGAGACTACATGAACCCTGTCGTCCGGTGCGCCGGACAGCTCCTTGAGGAAGCGACGGAGCGGCTCCTCCGAACCGTCGCCGATCGTCGCCGACGTGGCGACGTAGCGGATCTCCTCGGGGCGCCGACCGAAGGCAAGCGCGACCCGACGCAGGAGGAGTGCAATCTCGGCGGCTTGGGCGCCGACGTAGGAGTGGGCCTCGTCGAGGACGATGAAGTCGAGGGTGTCCTTCGAACGACGCAGGATCGGCGCGTCGTTCTGACGGATCAGCATGTATTCGAGCATCGTCACGTTCGTGACCAGCACCGGCGGCGGCGAAGCGCGAAGGTCGCGTCGGTTGTTGATCCGCCACGGCTGGTCCAGCCTCGCGGATGCCGGAGACCTCTCGGGCATCTCCCCGTTGTAGAGGGCGTAGCGGAGTCGGCCCCCGAACGGCTCGAACCAGCGCGCCAGGCGCTCCTCTTGGCTACTGATCAGCGCGTTCAGCGGATAGAGCATCAGCGCCCGCACGCCTTCCAGAGGGCGGGCACCGCCGTCGGACTCCCGCATGAGACGGTCCAAGATCGGCGCCAGGAAGCACTCCGTCTTGCCCGAGCCCGTTCCGCTGGTGACGATCACCGACGACGGTTCGTCCGCGCACAAGCGCTCCCAAGCTTCGACTTGGTGGCTGTAGGGCGGCCGCGACACTGCCCGCAGCAGCTCCAGGGTTCTGGGGTGCAGAAGATCCCTGGACAGGCCGTCCCAGCCGCCTGGCGCCGGCAACCACGGAAAGGCGCCTTCGAGGAAGGGCTGGGTCAGGAACGACCCGGCCGATCCGGCTCCGCCGCCGAGCCGGCTGCGGAGGTGCGCATTGAGGGTGGCCGAGTTCAGGCGCGCCATCCCGACCACGGCCTCGGCAGAATCCCGGGGCGTGCGGGCAAGCAGGCGCGGAAGATCGATCATCGGGAGCTCACTGGAGGCCGCCGCGACAGGCTGCGGCCGTCATGGTTTCGAAATGGTCCGGGTCGTAGAGCCAAGCGGACCGGCAGGCTGCGGCCGTGCGGCGGTCCAGCCGCACCCGCCCCCGGCCGGCGTCGGCGGCGACGAAGGGAGCGGCCACCACATCGCCGAAGCCCTCCGGGAAACGGCGGACCAGCGCGGCCGCGTCCGCTGCACGGGTCGCCAAGCCGAGCCCTGTCGGGGGCGGCGGTCCGTCGATGTGCCTCTGAACGAAGGTGTTGACCCCGGCGGCCAAGGTCTCTTCGGTGTGGAGCGGACACGCGGCGGCCAAGCGCGCAGCCAGCGGATCATAGCTGGCCGCGGCGCGCCGGCCGCGGTCGGCGCCGAAAAGGGCGAGCACGACCGCCCTGAGATGGGTTGAGAGGCCGGGGGCCGCATCGAGCAGGCGGCCGACCGCACCAAGCACGTCATGGGCGGCGATAACCTCGTCGACTCCCAGTTCGGAAAGCTGTCGCTCCAGCCCCAGCAATCGACGCTCGAAGGCCTCGATCCAGGTAGCGATGGGGGTCGCCGCCCAGATCAGGGGCGTTTCGCGCTGAAGCGCGAGGACGGCGTGCTGGGCTTCCGCATCCGGCGCTTCGGCGAGCAGCCGGACCGCCGCATCCGGACGCCGGTGGAGCAGGCGAAGCGCATCGAACGCCGCATAGGGCACGCGGTGGGCCGCGGCGGTGATCGGGACGGCCGACCATCGGGTGAGCGTTTCACTCGTCCAGTCGAAAGGCGCCGATATTAGCGCCATCAGCGCAGTCTCGCGTCCGGCGGTGTCCACCATCCGCATGGCGTGGGAGAGGGGATCGGAGTCGTACGGCTCGCCCGCGCTTCCCAGCACGGAAGGCCGCATTTCGGCGCCGACGACCAGCCACGGACCGCCCCGGGGCGACTGCTCGCGCGGCGCCGCCCCGGGCAGCGCGTCCACCTCTATCCTCAAGGGGGGCGCTTCGGGGCGACCCAGATCGATCGCGGTCAACGCGTGCACGCCCAGCAATGCAGCCCTGCGACCGTCGGCTTCGGACCCGCCCTCCGGAAGCGCGTCGGTCTCGAACTCGTATCGACGGATCTCGCAAATCCAGTCCTCGCCGCCGATCCAGGACAGGCGCACGGCGCCGTCGAGGGCGTCGGAACTGCCCAGCAGGTTGCGAATATCGTCGAGGTAGGCGACGAGCGGTGCCTCGCCTTCCACCGGGCGTGTGAAGGGTCGCGCGTTCCCGTCGCGCCCGGTCAGCTCGAAACATATCCGGGACGGCTCCGAACAAAGGAGGCGCCAGCCATGCAGACGCCCGATCGATAGGCGTTCGTGCCGGCCGCCCAGTCGACCCGACGGGTTTAGCAGGGCGTGAAGCGTCACCGGATTGGGGAGAGTCAGGGTGGCGGGGGAGGGCCATGCGAACGTCAGCTCCACCGTACGCCCAGGCGCGACCGAGGACAGATCGATGGAGCGCTCGTCGCCCTGCCGATGGACCGGCAAAGGGCCGCCTGCCCGCGCCGCCATGCCCTCGGGACCGCCCCCGGAGACGAGCAGTCGCGCCCGGGCCCGGTCGGCCCGCAGCGCGAGCGTCGGCGGGGCCACGACGGCGCCCGCGAGAGCGGACAGATCACCGGCCCGGTCCGTCACGCCGATCATCACACGACCCCGCGGCGAGGCCAGAGACGCCCGTATCCAGCCGCCTTTGCCGCGGCCCCGCCAGACGATATCGGCCAAAGGCACTTCCCGCCGGATTTCGTTCGTTTCCAGGATCACTCTCGGCGGACCACGGAACACCGTCTCGCGCGGGCCTCTCACCGTCGAACCGACGAGGACCAGTCTGGGGGCGGCGGCCGCATCCGAACCGGTTCGCCATGACAGCGAAAGCCCGTCATGAACCGCGAGACGTGCCGTACCCGAGACGGCTAGGAGCGTGCGGCCTCCCGCAACCTGACCGATGACCCGGCGCTCGCCGATGACTTCGACGGCTTCGAGCTGCCCGTCGGCAACGGCGAGGCCCAGCCACGCCCGGGTGGTGCGGACCGAAGAGCACCCGAGCACGGTCCATTCTTCGGCCGTCTCCGGGGAATCCCCGCCGGCCGGCTCAAGCGCGACGACCGGCAGGGCCAAACCGTCGCCACCCTCCGCCACGAACTCTTCCAGCACGCGGCCCTCGACGTCCAGGAGCCCCAATCGCACGTCGACTTCCAGGGCGAGCGGGACCTCGAAACGACCGACTAGCGGACGAAGCCGCCAGCCATGCCCGCCCTCTTCATCGTGGACCGTCTCAAAAGCGGCGACGGCCGTGACGGCACCCACGAGATCGCCGCGAGGCGCCACTCTCGCCCTCGAAAGGCCTCTCAGCCGCTCGGCGACCGCGCCCGGCAGACGTCCTGGCTCGACTGCACCGGACAGGCCGAGCTCGATCCAAGGCGTGAAACCCCCGGCTGTTCGACGAACGGATCGAGTAACCAACAGGGCAGACGCTCGTGCGAGCGGCGATCGGATTACGCTCTCGATGACGGCGGCAACGTCCCTGGCCTCCAGCTCAAGGGGAAGTCGAACGCGCCATTCGTGATCAAGCCGGTCCAGCACGTCGATCGGATCGGTCGCGTGGGGATCGACCGCTCGGACCCGGGCGCGTAGCTCGGCAAGAGCCTCGCAAAGCATCACGGCGACCTGGAAGGTGGCCTGCACCACGGTCGTCGCGTTCATCCTCCAAGCCTCGGCGGCGACCGCTTCCGTCGGCGTGAATCCGCGCTCGATTCCCCGCACGGAATTCTGCAGCCAACCCAGCACGGCCCGACTGTTCCTAAGAGCTGCGGCCGGGAAGCCTGCCTCGCGGACCACGGCAATGAGCCGCTGGCCGTCGGCGGGAGAGGGCCGTCGCCACCATCTCAGGCCCCGCTCGACCGTGGCCGAGAGTTCCGGATACGAGATGGCGGCCCAACGCTCGTCCTGGCCATAGCTCACCCCGATTTCCGTGAGTGGCCGCTTCCAGTCCCAATGCCCCCCTTCGCGGTCGCGCCTGAACCATTCGGCTACGTAGGCGACGAAGAGGGCGGCTCCGTCCAGCTCGGCGAGGCCGCGCACGCCACCCGCGGCGAGCACCGCGCGCATATCGTCGAGGTCTTCCCGTGCAAATCGATAAGCGTACAGCGGCCGACCGTCGGGACGTCCGTCGGTCGTGCCCTCCACCAATCGGGCGAGCAACGCTCGCGAAAAAGTCGGATTACCCGACGACCTTGTCATGATTCCCCCGCCTGACCTGCGAACCGTCGCGCGCCATTCCTCCGGTGGCAAGTATGCACGAGCTCAATCGGCGGGAGTGTTCACTAGCCGGCGGTGTATTCGGCTGTCCCGGGTCGGATCCCGCGGGGCTCCGAAGGTCGGCTTGCCGGTGGTCTCTGAGTCCGCTGTCGGCGCGACGCGGACCAACAAGCCCGCCTCATCGGGCATACAGCGTTCGTTGCCAATCGATCTGGAGAAGTTTGGATGGCGGGACGTTTAGCGCCGTAGCCAACCGCCCTAATGCCCTCACCGACGGATTGCGGACGCCTCGCTCCAGGTCACTTAGACAACTGCGCTTGCAGGAGGAGGTAGCGCAGGCCCTGCGCCGATCGGTGCGCAGCGTGGCCCGGCTGCGCACGGCCGGGGAGCTCGCCTGGTTGCCGGGGTCCCCAATCATGATCCCGAAGACGGAGCTGACGGAATACCTCGAACGGAGGATGGTGAAGCGGCAGGCTGCTGAGCCGTCCGCGCGGCGTGAGGCTGCCAAACCGACCCCTGCGGCGAAGGCTGCAGCGATGCTGGACGGACTTGAACAGTCCGGGCAGTCGGCCGGGCTGCTTAAGCTGCGGCGTCAGACGCGCGGTAAGACCTGACAACTTGAAGCATGTTTCATGCGTCGACCGCCCCAACGCCACACTCTGTTATAATATAACGCCCCAATGGCTTAGCCACCGATTGCGCAGGGCGGTTTCCTGATCGCCGGCGTCTCCGATCTCCGATCTCCGATCTCCGATCTCCGATCTACGATCTCCGATCTCCGATCTCAGATCGTTTTCAGAGGCTACGCCCCTCTGTATGGGCCCGGGTGTATCCCTCTATGCGTTACTTAAAACCATGTGAGATGTGAGATCTGAGACTGGCCCCTCGGCCCTATCACCCGCTGCCCGCAGCGCCCGATAAAGGGTCGAGCGTCCCACCTTGAAGGTTCTGGCGACAGCAGAGGGACTCTCGCCGCCAGCGATCAGAGCACGGGCATGCTCGACCTGCGCCTTGTTCAGGGTCGGGCGTCGCCCGAGGCGGACCCCGCGGGCCTTCGCGGCCCGAACCCCGGCGCTGGTCCTTTCGCTGATAAGGGCGCGTTCGAATTCGGCGAGGGCGCCCATCATGTGGAAGACGAGCCGCCCCTGCGCGCTGGTCGTGTCCAGTCCATCGCTCAGCGACTGAAAGCCGACGCCCCGTTGACCCAGGTCGGCGACGACGGAGATCAGGTGGGGCAGGGACCTGCCCAAACGGTCGAGACGCCACACGACCAAGGTGTCACCGGCGGAGAGGGCAGACAGAGCCGCTGACAGGCCAGGCCTGGAGGCCGCCGCGCCGGACGCCTTGTCGGTGAAGATTTGCTCGACGCCAGCGCCGCGAAGGGCCCGGTCCTGAAGGTCGAGGTTCTGGTCGTCGGTTGAGACGCGTGCGTATCCGATTTTCATGCGATCAATTTGAAACAGGAATTCGGGACGCGCAAGCCGCTGAATTTGCGTGGGTACGTCGACCGTCCCGCAATCGATCCATTTCGGGATTTCCCGCTTCGGCTGCCGAACTTAGCCTATTTGGGCAGTGCGATGGCACCCCCCACCCCCCGGCGGGGGGGCAACCCCTCGCGCGCGAAACCCGTACCCCTCGCACCGACAAAACCTGTGGAAAACCGACTGATCGGGTATTGCGTGAAATTCCCGACGCTGTGCTCAAAGGGGTCAGGCGCCTGTGGGAGCGGCCTAAACATTCGGACATGGCCCCGTGAGAGCCATCCCCAGTAGTCGCGGGGTGCAGCGCTGTGGCGCGAAGTGAGCCGTGATGGCGAGACAGGCTCCTTAAGGAGCCGCCCTTCTAACAACTCTGCGCACAGCGCACCCGTTCGCCTGCCCGAAAGGTCATGTTCGCGGGAAGGGCCTCGTCATGTCTACTTACTCCCATTCTTCAACGTCGTCCGACGTCCACCGCATATTTCCGGCTGATTGCTGGCCCACGCGACTGACGTGGCGCGGTCGATCCAAAACACGGCCAGTTCGGCCAGGCTTTCTCACGGTCTACGCCACGTCCGCATGCCCGTTCATCAGCTCCTTCTTCGAAGCCACGCTGTGGTCTGAAACTGGGGACCTCGGCATGTTCATCGTCGGCCAACGGCTGCCGGACACATTCGATATTCTGTGGTCGCGCGGTGACCGCGTCCCTTGGAACAGCCGGCCCATTTCGCCCGAACTCGTCTACGCTCTCAACGACAAGCCCTGCATCCATCATGCCTCGGACCCAGCCTTCGGCGAGGACGTCCAGTACCGGGCCCAGCAGTTCACGCTCTGGCTGATTGGCGCCCTGACTAACGCCGACACCTCCGAGCATCCAGTGCGGCGTGCGCTGATCACGGACGAACTGAGGAACGCCTGATGCGTAGTTTCTCTCATTACGCAGACAGGGGTTTCCGCGACGACCTGCTGCCCATCCTGCCGCACGATGCGGAAATTCATCCCGGAAGCCCGAGCTTCAAGGACCTCGGCGAGAAACGCGGGAAGGTCCCGGGCAAGAAGGTTGGAGATCTCTGGTTCGGCTATAAGGACTGGACGGACCACACCGCCGTGCCGGCCGATCTTGCGATCTGGCAGGGCTGGGGAGCCGGTATCGGAATGCAGGGTCGCCGGTTCCCGGCGCTCGACATCGACATCGACGAGCCGGCGCTGGCTGAAGAGGTGCACGAACTGGCAACGAACACGCTGGGCTATGCGCCCTGTCGGTTCGGCAACGGCCCGCGACGCATCTTGGTCTTCGCGGGAGCGGGCTTCGCTAAGAGGGCGCTGGCGTTCCGTCGGGCCAGCGACCTTGCGGCAACCGGTCAGGACGGTGGCCTGCCAGTGGCGGTGGAATTGAAGGCCCCCAAGCCCCAAGCGGTGGAGTTCCTGGCCACAGGCCAGCAGTATGTCGTCGAAGGCATCCACCCGAAAACTGGACAGCCTTACCGCTGGAGCGAGGGTCAGTCGCCCGTCGAGATCGGCGCGGCCAATCTGATGGTCATCCAGGCCCAGCAGCTGGACGAATTCTATGATCGGTTAGAGGCCCTCCTCATTGCTCGCGGCTACGCGGTCGTCAGCCGCCGCGAGGGCAGGGTGGGCGGTGCCCAAATCGCACAGGAGAGCCTTCTCGCGCCCAGCTTCGGCGCGATCAGGCGTGCGATGGCGTCCTTGCCCAATGAGGTCGACTACGATGGCTGGCTTAAGGTCGGTGCCGCCCTCAAGGCCGCAGCGGGGCCAGAGAATGAAGCGGACGCCCTCGAATTGTTCCTCGAATGGAGCCTGCTCTGGCCAACCAACACACCCGAGGGTGCCGAGGCCAAATGGCAGTCGCTCCGACCGCCATTCAAGGTCGGTTGGGACTTCCTGAGCCGCTTCGCGACCGAGCATGGCGATGGGTCGTTCTCCACCGCGCAGTACGATTTCGACGCGGTCATGACTGCCCCGGTGCCGGGGCAGGAGAGCAGGGGTCCGCTCATCAGCGATCAGTTGCAGGCAGTGTTTGACCGATACGTTTGGGCCGAGCGGCTGGAACGGTTTTGTGACATGACGACCGGCGAGCTGCTGACGCGCACGATGTTCAACGTTCGCAACAGCCACATCGGCGACCCGTGCTCGATCAAGGACTGCGCGTGGGCGGTGCTGACGCGCGACAGCGGACGTCTCCAGTCGGTTAAGAGCGTGACCTACCGGCCCGGGCAGGGGCGGTTCGTTGAGGAGAACCTGCCGGGCCTGGTCGGACGGTGCATCAATCAGTGGAAGGACCCGAAGCCGGACCTGCCGCCCTCGGCGACCGACGACGACGTAAGGGTTTGGCTCCAGCACCTGAAGTTGGTGATCCCCGTCCAGCGCGAACGGGACATCGTTCTGGATTGGCTGGCCTGGATCCTCCAGCACCCCGGGGAAAAGCCGAATTGGGCCATCTTGATCGGTTCGACTTGGGAGGGGCTGGGAAAAGACCTCGTTCTGGAACCGGTTCGCACCGCCCTCGGTGCCGACAACGTGCGTGAAATCGGCGCCGGTGAGCTGATGTCGGGCTGGACTTGGTGGGCGGCCAACACCCGCCTGGTGATTGTGCAGGAAATGCACAGCTTCGAGCGGAAGGAGACGATGAACCGGCTGAAGCCGCTCATCGCCGCGCCGCCGCATACCCTCCCGGTCAACAAGAAGCACGAACGCCAGTACGAGGTGCCCAACATCATCGCATGCGTCTTCTTCACGAACATGCGCAATGCCCTGCAGGTTTCGAAACAGGACCGCCGGTACTTTATCACCTGGACAGACGACCGACCGCGGGAGCCAGCCTACTACGCCGAACTGGTTCGGTGGTATCGGGCCGGTGGGGCACAGCTGGCCGCGCGCTGGCTTCTCCAGCGCGATGTGACCGCCTTCGACGCCCATGGTCGCGCGCCAGACACCGAGGCCAAACAGGAAATGGAGAAGGCCGGTCGGGCCATCGTGGACGAAATTATAGAAGAGGCCTTGGCGGATCGAGACCGCGAACTGGCTCACGCGGCCTTCACCCTGGACGAGGTCGCGGACTTGGTCGCGCGGCGGCTCGGCGACCGACAGCGGCCGACCAACAATAAGGTCGCAGCGGTTCTCAGTGGGGCTGGGTGCCGAAAGGTCGCCCGGCTGTCCTTGGGCGAGCCTCCGACGGACAGCTACGGGCCGCTGGGCGGGAAGGATATGTACACGGTTTTCGCGCGAGCAGTGGACGCCGACGAGATGGTGACCAACGACGAGGTGCGAGCGGTCTATTTTGCCAGCCGGTTGAAGGCCGATCCTTTCTCATGAGCCGGGCCAAGGGGCACGATAGGAGCGGGGTCGGAGCCGAACCGAGCGACAGCCACGCCTTCAAACTGGCCTACACCGTCGAGGAGGCGGGCCGGGCGATCGGCGTGAGCCGGTCCACCGTGTTCGACATGATCAGGATGGGTGAGGTGTCTGCCAAAAAGCTACGGGGCCGTACCGTCATCGCCCGTGCCGAACTGCAGCGCATTGTGTCGGAAGCCCCTGACGCACGACCTCCCTAGTTCCGTGCCTGCCAAGTCAAGCTGGCCAGGGAAATTTGACCGGCGCCAAGGTGAACGCCGCCTGCCCCAGCTCCGTGGCACCGAAAGACATGGGCAGACCCGCCGCCCCCCGCACAGTGGAGCCGGGGCCGCGGTTGCGGTGCGCCTCGCCACCTTGGACTGGATGGGGCCGGCGGGCGGCTTCTTCCGCGATTGCGAAGTCCCGGCCATCGCGCCCTACGGCTGGCGACGTGAATGGGGTGCGAGCCAGACGCGGGAACGAACCGGGCGTCGGGTTTTAGGCATCGATCCTGAGGCGGGAAGGCTCTTGTAAGGACCGCGGACTTCTCGACTAGTGCGCGGATGGCGCATGAAGACCCCCTATGGATCGCGAGACGCGACGGCCAGGATTGGCGGGATGACGAAGTACAGGCCGCCGTTGATTGGCTGGGCGGACTGGCGCCCGCCGCGGAGATGGCCGAGCGGATCGAGGCCCAGCGTCGCGGCCTCGACGCCGCACTGGCTGTCTGGCGGGACGGTGGACAGGCTCCACCGACCGACGGACGCGATCAGGCCGCCTGGTGGCTTCTGCAGGGGGCGGACTTCGCCCAAGGACGACGCCACACGGTTCCGGAAGAGGCCGCCCGGATCACGCCGCTCCTGAAGCGGCTCGGCGCCGATCTGGCGGTTCTGCGCGCCATTCCCGGTGCCGAGGTGCGGGCCGCCCGGCTGCTGACCGAACGCCGAACCTCGATGGACCCGGAATCTATGAACTGCTCGTGGCGCTCGCTTGGCGGAGGGACGGATGGACGGTCGAGTTCATCCCGGAACAACGCGGCGGGCCCCCCACCCCCGACTTCTTCGCGTCCCGCCCGGCGCGCCGTTGGGCGGTCGAGTGCAAGCGTCTGGAACGGTCGATGTACGCGGTAAATGAGTCGGTTCACGGGGCCCGGCTCGCGAACCCGGTGCATGCGCTCCTCCGCGAGGCCGGTCCGCCGCTCGTCGTTGAAGTGGTCTATGCCGCAGAGCTCCAGGATGTGCCGGACGACTATCTCGTCGATCGCGTACGGGAAGCTCTGGCCGCGCGCCGGGGCGGCTGGGCCGACGCGACCGCGATCGGGCGACTTCGGCGTCCCGACGCGGCGGGGCTCCAGCAGGTCATGGCGCGCGACGACGTCTATTATGGGTCCAAGCGGATGATCCAGCTGACGGCGCGCGCGCTGCAGCCGGAGTGGGACTACAGCTTCTCAGGACGTTGGACGCCGGCGGAGGGGCGCCCCTTCTACGCGACCGACCTGCACCACGCGAGCGTCGTCGGATGGGCCTGTCGAGCGCCGCGCGCCCTTGAGATGAAGTCGGGACACTTCCGGCGGACGCTCGTTCGCGCCGAGCGCCAACTGCCCGCCGATCGGCCCGGGGTAGTGCACATCGGGCTGGAGACGACGGGCGAAGCGCGGGTCGATCGCGAGCGCTTCATGGCCAATCTTATCGAGACTTGGGTCTATCGACCCGAAAATCGCCGGTTCAGATGGGCCAACGTCAACTACTTCCGGTCCGAAGTCTCCCTGGAGCGCGACACGAACTGGGACTTCGACGAGACTTTCGCGCCCCTGAAGATCGGACGACACACCACCCCGCAACCCGTGCCCGGCCAAGCATTGGTCGCGATCGACGGGCCGATCCGGCCAGGAGTGTTCTTCTGAGGCTGCGCCTGAGGACGGCGTGCGGCCAAGATCCGGGTCAACTGCGGTCAAGCCGCGCCCTGGTCGAGATCTGCCTCGGGGTTGCCGGTAAGATGCGAAAACCGCGCCCTGATCGCGGGAAAGCCCGCGACGACCGTCATGATCTCGACTTGGTGGGACGTCTCATAGGCGCGAAGCGCGATCCACTGCTTCCCCACCTTCTCCTCGATCCGATCGCGGCCGAGGCTGGTGACCACCCATTCGATCTTGAGCACCAGTTGAGCCAAGGCCGTGGTCCAAGCCGCGGCCGCGTCGTAGGTGACGACATCGACGATTGGTGCTGCGGGCGATTGCTTCCGGAGATGATCGTGGACGCCGCCGACACGCAGAAGCCCGCGCAGCGCCGAACTCAGCATGTAATGATGGGGTTCGACCGGGTTGAGCCGGAGCGCCACCTTCTCCTGCAGCTTCAGCGCGACGCGCGCCGTCTCCGCATCGAGCGCATCTTCCGACGCCGCCCGATGCAGGGTCGCCGCGGCCGACATTAGTTCGGCGAGATCGTCGCGCAGGCTGTCTATCCACGCCTGCCGCATCCCCATCACGCTTAGCCGGTGTTGTCGCTCGTCGTCGCGGCGTTTGACGTAGACCGCCACCCACGCGCCGCTGACGACGACGGCCAGGGTGGCGAGCGTTCCTAGCCAGGTCAGAACGTCGAAAACCCCGACGGCGTCCGGACCGGGCTGCCGGCCCAGCAGGCTGTTGGCCACGAGGAGGGGCGTGGGGGCGACGAGAAGCAGAAAGCCCGCGCCGATGCGCCGGGCGTCTCCAAGGTCCACGGCGGCGGCGTCGAGGGGCGGCGGGACGGGCTTCAGTCGCCAGGCGGCCGTAAGGCAGGCAATCGCCGCCGCGATCAGCGCGGCGAGATAGAGCCAGTAATCCGGCGCGGCTTCGGCGGCCGCGCCCTTCCCGACGCACAGAAGGGACAGGACGACCGTTGCAGCGAATGACACGCTGAGGCCGGTCCGTCCCCAAAAGGACATTGCGCGCCAACGGTCGGTCTTGAGGGGATTGCTGAAGGCCACGATCGCTTTCGGCTTCGCCGGAACGCCCCGGCATGATCGCCGCAGGTCGCGGCGGAGGCGGCGACGATAGGGCGATCGGTCGCGAGCGCAAGCCGCGCCCCGGCCCCGCCCGGCGTGCGACGGGCTTCTCACTGTGTAGGCCTGATCCGACGCAAAAATCTGACGCGTTGGGCCAAGCACCTTGCAAGCCTGCGCTTGAGCCGATTGCGCTTCACCGCTTGGAACTGGGATCTGCACCAAAGCGGACCCTCTCAATGTCCGAGAAGAGTCAGATACGGACGCAGACGAACGATCAGCAGTGCCGCGGATCAACCGGGGCGACCGCAATGAATTGCCCAGTCCGCCATCAGGAGGCGTCGTTTTTCCAGAGCGTCGCCCCTTCTATATGCCCGCTCCACCTCGCTTCCGACTACGTGCGCCAGCGCGGCCTCGACGACTTCGCGCGGATGGTCGGTGGTTTCGCCGGCCCAGTCACGAAACGTCGAGCGGAAACCGTGCACCGTGTAGGTCAACTGGCCCATGCGGCGTAGGAGCATGTTCATCGCCATGTTCGAGATCGGCTTTTCGCCCGAGCCATCAGGGAACAGGTACTCGCTCTCAATACCGTCGTCCGCCTGCTCAGCGATCAGTTGCTTCACGAGGGCGAGCGCGGCACCGTTCAGCGGGACACGGTGCTCGATCCTGCCCTTCATGCGGTCCGCCGGGACGATCCACACCCGCTTGGCCAGCTCGAACTCAGGTATTCGCGCGCCGATGACCTCGCCTGTCCGGCAGGCAGTTAGGATCGTCAGCTCCAACGACCGAGCCGCAAGTGCCGGTCGGGCCTTCAGTAGCTTCATGAAGTCCGCGATCTCGCCGAACGGCATTGCGGCGTGATGTCCGCGGGTCAGCTTCTGGCGTTTGGGCAGAAGCACTGCGAGATGGCCCTTCCAGCGCGCTGGATTGTCACCAGTCCGCAGGCCCTTCGCCTTCGCGGCGTCGAGAACGCGTTCAATCCTGCCCCGACAGCGAGATGCCGTTTCCGGCTTTGTCGCCCAAATCGGTCGCAAAACGTCAAGGACGTCCTCGGTCGTGATTTTGTCGACGTCAAGCGGCCGAAGGGCCGCTGCATCGACCTCAAGGCTCTGGCTCCATTGGCGCTGGTGTTTTTCGTTCTTCCATTCGCTCTGGATAGACCGCAGCAGCTCGTCAGCAACGTCGCCAAAGGTGTTGCCGCCCACCCTTGTTAGGCGGCGAGCCTCAATCGGATTAATGCCCTTCGCCACTGCCCTTCGAGCGGCGTCCGCCTGCTGCCGTGCCTCGCCCAATGTCGTCGTCAGCAGGCCGCCCAAGCCCATCTGCTTCCTTTTTCCGCGCCACTGGAAAATGAAGCTCCAGCTCTTTGCGCCCGTTGGACCGACTTGGAGATAGAGTCCGCCGCCGTCCGCGTGCAGGCCCGGCGTCTGTAGGCTGGTTACGCCCCTCGGGCTTAAGCGGTTTATTTGTCTGGCCATGCCTGACGATAACAACCGAGCTGCCTCTGTCCAGCGCGAACCCTCAATTGAACCCTAAAGAGCGACGGCGATTGAGTTGGACGTCTCTGGACTGGTGTGGACCGGAAAGGCCTGTCGTGCGGCATTCCGAGGAGGGGCGTCGACCATCATGGACTGCAGTAGACCCGGGTGGATACGCATTCGAACCCCTCCGTCTCCGCCACCTGTTTCGCGCTGTGGCGCTGCGCAGGACGACTGGCCCCGTGCGCCGGAGTGCTACGTCCGGCGACCGCCGTTCATGAAACCGGACGGCCGTCCAGGGATTGCACCCGGGAGTTTCTCGCCGGACGCGTCCCATGTCCCCGCCGCCTCCACATTCCAGTCATGGTGGACCCGCTCTTCGCCGCGCCCTGGCTCGTGTGCGCCGGGGTCACGTCGTGGCCCTGTCCGCCGTGGCGGCCGCGGCCTTCGGCCTGGTGGGGCTTCGCGCCGTCGAACTTCCGGGGCCGCGCCCGGTGACGGACGGCGAGCGCCTGCGCATCGAGGTGGTCCATCCTGTCGAGCCCGAGATCGTTCCCGGGACGCGGATGGACGTCGGCGAACTGGTGGATGGGTTCCAGGGCGTGCCGCCCTCGCCGCCGCCGCTGACGGACGAGGTGATGGCCTACGCCGAAAGCTGGATCGAGGACCTCCCGCCGCTCCCGCCCCCGCCCTGGCGGCGGCCGGTCAGCGATGAACCGGCGGTTCGCGGGGACATGGCCGAGGCCCCGCGTCCGCGCCGCGACGCAGGCCGCTGGTTCGGATTCGACGCGCCCCGGCGGGACTACCAGGCGGAGCGGGCCGCCCGTCGCGCCCGTCTGGAGGCGATGGACCGGCAGGCCCGGGACGAGCGGGAGGCCCGCCGGCGGGAGCGGTCCTGGGGCCGCGACGAGGCCCGCCGCCGCGAGGACTGGCGGGAGGAGCGCGGGGAGGGCCGGCCGTGGGGCGACGCGCCCCCGGACGACGCACGGCCTCCTGATTTCCCCGACCGGGAGTCGTTCACCGGTCCCCAATGATTTTGTGGCAGTGATCGCCGTCCACACGGAGGGGTGGGGCGATGACGACGTTCGGCGTTCGGTGGCGGCTGTACCGCAGGGGCGAGCCGCAGAGGGGCTGGCGCGACGCCGCCGTCCTGTTCGTCGCCTACGCCATCGCCCTGACCGCCGGCGTGCTGTGGTCCCGCTCCGTCGATAACTCGACAGTGTTCTGGGCCGCGAACGGCGTCCTGGCGGGGGGGCTGCTGCTGCTGAAGCCCCGCGTCGGCTGGACCTTCGTCGCGGCCTGCATCTCCCTGAACCTCAGCCTGAACGTGTTCAGCGGCCTGCCGGTCAATCTCAACCTCGCCTTCACGGCGCTGAACCTGGCCTTCTCGGTCGTCATCGCGGTGCTGGTGCGGACATTCTGCGGCGCGGCCCTGGATCTCGGGCGGCTGAGGCGTTTCCTGCCGTTCGTGGCCATCGTCGGCGTGGCGGCGGTGGTCGAGGGCATGATCGGCGCCAGTTTCACCACGCCCGGAAACGCCGGCTGGAGCGTGATCTGGCCGCGCTGGGCGGCCTGCGACGGGGTCGGGATGGTTCTCGCCCTTCCGGCGACCCTGCTGATGATGCGCCGGATCAATCCGCTGTACGCCGGCGCGGCCGGCCCGGTCGAGCGGCTCGTCCTGCTGCTTGGCCTCGGCGTGCTGACGGCGGTGACCTTTTCGCTCTCGGCCCAGCCGTTGATCCTGCTGATCTATCCCGCCGTGCTGTTCGCCGCCTTCCGGCTCGGCGCGGCCTGGGCCTTCCTCTCGATCGGGGTGGTCGGCCAGATCGCCACCGTCCAGACGCTCGCCGACCGTGGCCCGATCGCGGTCTTCGACTCACTGCCACGCTTCACCGAGGTCGGCCTGCTGCATCTGTTCCTCGGCAGCATCCTGCTCACCGCGACGCTGGCCACCAGCGCCTTGGCCGAGCGGATGCGCACGGAGCATCGCGCCCGCCGCAAGGAGGCCTCGGCCGCCGCGGTGCGGGCGCGGAGCGAGCAGATGATCGCCACCCGCGAGCGCTTCCTCGCCGTGGTCAGCCATGAGATCCGTACGCCGCTGAACGGGGTCGCCGGTTTCGCGGGAGCCCTGGCCGCCCGCACGGACCTCGACCCCGAGGCGCGCCGGCAGGCCGAGGCGATCGCCGCCTCGTCGGCGGTGCTCAACACCCTGATCGAGGACATTCTGGACTTCTCGCGCCTGGAGCAGGGTCGTCTGGAGCTGGAGCCCGCGCCGGCTCAGGTGGTCCCCGCTATCGGCGAGGCTGTCGATCGCCATCGCGCCGCCGCCCTGGCCAAGGGGCTGGAGCTGGCCTTCGTCGACGATGGCGCGGCCGCCCCGTGCCACAGCATCGACGCGCGCCGGCTGCGGCAGGTCATCGGCGGACTGGTCGACAATGCGGTCAAGTTTACGAGCGCAGGCTCGGTGACCGTGCGCGTCGCCTTGGCGCCGTCCGCCGACGGACTCGACCGGATGGAGGTCGCCGTCGAGGATACCGGCCCCGGCGTGCCCGAAAGCCGACGCGCGGAGCTGTTCCAGCCCTTCTCGCAACTCGACGCCGGCCTTTCGCGGCGCCAGTCGGGCGCGGGCCTCGGCCTCGCCATGTGTCGCTCGATCGTCGAGCTGATGGGCGGGGAACTGACGTATCAGCCGCGTCAGGGCGGGGGAGCCATCTTCCGCTTCGCCCTCGACCTGCCGGTGGCCGCCTCGCCCGCCGACGCCGTCGACGCCATGGCCGAGACGGAGCGCGCGCCCGTGATCCTGGTCGTCGACGACCATCCCACCAACCGCGAGGTCGCCCGCCTGATCCTGACCTCCTACGGCTGCGAGGTGGTCGAGGCCGACGACGGGGCCTCCGCCGTGGCGGCCGCCGGCGCGGCGGTCTACGACGCCATCCTGATGGACGTCCGCATGCCGGGCATGGATGGTCTGGAGGCGACACGCGCGATCCGCACCTCCGGCGGACCCTGCGCCGGGGTCCCGATCCTCGCGGTCACCGCCGACGTGATGCGGGACGATGTGGAGCGCTGCCGCGCCGCCGGCATGAACGGCCACGTTCCGAAGCCGATCAACCCGGCCCGTCTGATGACGGCCCTGATGACGGTGCTGGACGGCGGCGAGGCCTTCCCGGAAGCCCCCGCCCGGATCGCCGTCGCCGCCTGAGGCCGCTGTTCAACTTGACCTGACGTGATCTTGGCACGCGCTCCCGCGCGGTCTAGGTCGATGGCTCAACCTCGTCAGGAGACGCACCATGGCCGATCTGGCCCAAGTCACCGAACACATCCGCGGCGCCGTGGGCGACAACTCCGGTCTCGGCAAGACCGTGAAGCTGGACCTCGGCGACGCCGGCAGGATCTTCATCGACGGCGCCTCGGTCCCGAACACCGTGACCAATGAGGACAAGCCCGCCGACGCCACCGTCACCATGTCCTGGGACGACTTCATGGCCCTGTCGAACGGCCAGCTCGATCCGATGATGGCCTTCATGCAGGGCAAGCTGAAGATCGCCGGCGACATGATGATCGCCCAGAAGCTGGCCCCGCTGCTGAAGCGCTGAGGCGCGCGGCGAAGGGCTGATTTTCAGCGGCGCGGCTCCGACGGGGCCGCGCCGTTTTCGTATCGGAGCGCGACCATGGACTTCCGCCACAGCGACAGGGCCCTGCACTGGCAGGAACGCGTGCGCCGCTTCATGGACGACAAGGTCCTGCCGCGCGAGGCGGAATACCGGGCCCAGGTCCGCGAGGATCACGCCCGCCAGCCGCCGGCGATGGAGGAGATGAAGGCCCAGGCCCGCGAGGCCGGACTGTGGAACATGTTCCTGCCGGGCGAGCACGGCGCGGGCCTGGCCAACCTGGAATACGCCCCGCTGGCCGAGCTGATGGGCCGCCATCTGTGGTCCGCCGAGGTGTTCAACTGCAACGCCCCCGACACCGGCAACATGGAAGTGCTCCATATGTACGGGAACGCGGCTCAGCAGGACCGCTGGCTAAAGCCGCTGATGGCCGGCGAGATCCGCTCGGCCTTCCTGATGACGGAGCCGGAAGTGGCCTCGTCGGACGCCACCAACATCCAGACCCGCATCGTCCGCGACGGCGACCACTACGTCATCAACGGCCGCAAATGGTGGTCGACCAACATGGCCCACCCGAACGTCGCGGTGACCATCGTCATGGGCAAGACCGACCCCGACGCCGCCACCCACGCCCAGCAGAGCCAGATCATCGTCCCAGTCGATGCGCCCGGCTTCCGCGTCGAGCGGATGCTGTCGGTGTTCGGCTATGACGAGCGGCCCATCGGGCACGCCGAGGTGGTGCTGGAAAGCGTCCGCGTCCCGGTCGAAAACCTCATCGCCGGCGAGGGGCGGGGCTTCGAGATCGCCCAGGGCCGGCTCGGACCCGGCCGCATTCACCACTGCATGCGCGTCATCGGCGCCGCCGAGCGGGCGCTGGAGCTGATGTGCGAACGGCTGCTGTCGCGCACCGCCTTCCGCAAGACCATCGCCGAGCACTCGGTCTGGGAACAGCGCGTCGCCGAGGCCCGCACCGAGATCGAGATGTGCCGCCTGCTGGTGCTCAAGGCCGCCTGGATGATGGACAACGGCGGGGCCAAGAACGCCAGGTCGGAAATCGCCCAGATCAAGGTCGCCGCCCCGCGCATGGCGCTCAAGGTCATCGACGACGCCATCCAGGCCTTCGGCGGCGCCGGCGTTTCGGCCGACACCCCATTGGCCGAGATGTACGCCATGGTCCGCACCCTGCGCATCGCCGACGGCCCCGACGAGGTCCACAACCGCGCCATCGCCCGGCTGGAGTATGCCAAGCACGGCGGCCGGGGCGGCTAGAACGACGTCACGCCCTTTGGATGCACGCGCCGGTTCGGCGAGCCGTCGAAGGCCCAGCGGAGGAACCGCGCGGTCGTCAGGGCTCCGCTCTGCACCAACGTCGTCGGCAGGGCCCGCGGCTGGCGGTGCATGGCCCGCGCCCAGCCGGGCAGCAGGTCCATTCCGGCCTGCATGATCACGCCCGCCGCCATGTCGACCACAGGCATGCCGACCGTCTGGCGCATGACAAGGGCCGCCACCTCGTGCGTGCGGGCGTCCGCGCGCAGCCTCGCTCGGAACGACTGGATCAGCGCCTCCGCTTCGGCACGACTGCGCGGCACGGGATCGGCGTGCAGCGCCTCGCCGATCCGCGCGGTCTCGGCGAAATAGGCGTCCTGCTCGGCCAGCGGCATCCGCGGCTCGGCGTACCGGATCCAGGCGTCGAGAAAGCTGATCGTCTCGGTGACGTGCACCCACGCGAGGAGTTCGGGGTCCGACACCCGGTACGGCGTCCCATCCGGCAGCACGCCTTTCAGCTTCCGGTGAATCCGGTTGACCCGGTCGATCGCCGCCCGGCCCTCCTCGGCGTGATCATAGGTCGTGACCGCGATGAATTTGGCCGTCCGCCGCAGCCGCCCGTGCATGTCGGCGCGGAAATCCGAGTGATCCCACACCCCCGCCAGCACGGCCGGATGCAGCATCTGCAGCAGCAGGCCCGAGACGCCGCCGACCATCATCGTGGTCACATCGCCGTTGACCTTCCACGCGACCGAGTCCGGCGGGAACAGCGCGTCTGCCCGGCGCAGCACCGGGCGCTCGCCCTTCTCGGCGTCGTTGAAGACCTCGGTGATCTTCTGGCGGACGGCGGCGCGGACGGGGGAGGTGAGGGACGCCTTCATGAAACCCTCTCTATCGCCTTGCTGCCGCAACCGAAACGCGGCGGGAAGGCGAAACCGGAGAAGGCTCCGGCCCCCCGATCATTGCTCTGGCGCAAAGACGCCCGGCCGCCGCCGGCGCAGCCTCCAGCGTGACATGGCGGAGAGCCTCATGAGCGCGGTTGCTGTCGACTCGATCCCACGGCCGTACAGCCGACTGTCCATCGGCCTGCATTGGCTGATGCTGCTCCTGCTGGTGGCGGTCTATGCCGTCATTCTGCTGCGTCATGAGTTTCCGCGGGGCAGCGACGTCCGTGAGGCCCTGAAGGCCTGGCACTTCAGCCTCGGGCTGGCCGTCTTCATCCTCGTCGGCTTGCGGGCGGTCGCCCGGCTGCTGCACCGGGCGCCGCCGAGGGCCCATGACTGGAACGAGCGCGTCGCCGGCGCGATGCACCTGGCGCTGTATGGCTTCATGATCGCCATGCCGCTGCTGGGCTGGGTCATCCTCAGCGCCGAGGGCGAGCCGGTCCGTCTGTTCGGCCTGGCCCTCCCTGCGCTGACGGGGTCGAACGAGGCCCTGGCCGAACGGGCGGAAACGATCCACGAGATGCTCGGAACAATCGGCTACTGGCTTGTCGGCCTGCACACGGCGGCGGCCTTGTTCCACCACTACCGGCTCCGGGACGGTGTCCTCGCACGCATGGGCGTCCGCTGATCAGCCCGCGTCTCTCCAGGTCTTCAGCGCCGCGATGGCCCGCTCGCTCATCAGCCGTTTCTTCGCCCGTCCGCGGTCCTTCGGATTGATCCGCTTGCCCTCGGCGTCGACCTTCGGCGCCTCGAGCGGCGGCAGCAGGCCGTAGTTGATGTTCATCGGCTGGAATTTGGACCCTTCCAGATGACCGCCGGTGATGTGCTCGACCAGAGCGCCCATCGCCGTCTCCGGCGGGGGCGGGGCGAGGTCCCGACCCAGCGCCTGCGCCGCCGCCAGCCGCCCGGTCAGCAGCCCCATGGCGGCGCTCTCGACATAGCCCTCGACGCCCGTGACCTGACCCGCGAAGCGAAGGCGCGGCAGGGCCTTCAGGCGCAGCTGGCGGTCGAGCAGCTTCGGCGAGTTGAGGAAGGTGTTGCGGTGCAGCCCGCCCAGCCGCGCGAACTGGGCGTCCTGCAGGCCCGGGATCATGCGGAACACCTCGGCCTGCGCCCCGTGCTTAAGCTTGGTCTGGAAGCCGACCATGTTGAACAGAGTGCCGAGCGCGTTGTCCTGACGCAGCTGGACGATGGCGTGCGCCTTGACCTGCGGGTCGCGCGGATTGGTCAGGCCGACCGGCTTCATCGGACCGTGACGCAGGGTCTCGCGGCCGCGCTCGGCCATCACCTCGATGGGCAGGCAGCCGTCGAAATAGGGGACGTTCTCCCAATCCTTGAACTCGGCCTTGGGCCCCGCGAGCAAGGCGTCGATGAAGGCCTCGTACTGCTCCCTGTTCATCGGGCAGTTGACGTAGGCGGCGGCGTCCCCGCCTGGGCCTTCCTTGTCGTAGCGCGACTGCCGCCAGGCGATGTCGAAGTCGATCGAGTCGGCGTGCACGATGGGGGCGATGGCGTCGAAGAAGCTGAGGCTCTCCTCGCCGGTCGTCTTCAGGATGGCGTCGGCGAGGGCGGGGGAGGTGAGCGGCCCGGTGGCGACGATGACATTGTCCCAGTCCTCGGGCGGCAGGCCGGCGATCTCCTCACGCACGATCGTGACCAGCGGGTGAGCCTGCAGCTTCGCCGTCACGGCCTGCGAAAAGCCCTCGCGGTCCACGGCCAGCGCGCCTCCGGCGGGCACCTGATTGAGGTCGCCGCAGGCCATGATGACCGAATCCAGCGCGCGCATCTCGGCGTGCAGCAGGCCGACGGCGTTGTACTCCCAGTCGTCCGAGCGGAACGAGTTGGAGCAGACCAGTTCGGCCAGTCCGTCGGTGTGGTGGGCGTCGGTCTTCACCCCGGGCACGCCGCGCATCTCGTGCAGGATGACGGGCACGCCGGCCTGGGCAATCTGCCAGGCGGCCTCGGAACCGGCGAGGCCGCCGCCGATGACATGGATGGGGGAGGGGCGTTCCGTCATGCGCGGCTTCTAGCGGCGCGGGGCGATCTGGGCTAGCGTCCGGCCCGGGGAAATACGGAGGGGGCGCATGGCGGATTTCTCGATCGGTACGTCTATCGGCGATGCATTCGGGCTGGTGAAGCGACGCCCGTTGTCGGTTTTCATCTGGGGACTGCTGATGCTGGCGCCGGTCTTCGGCAGCATGGCCCTGGTCTTCCCGATGATGGCGGAGATGTTCGCCGGGATGGAGGCGGCGGACTGGGAGCACGACGCTGCTCCCTTCGCGGACCCGACCTTCGCCCGCATGATGCAGTTTCAGATGGCCTCCCTGCTGGGCAATGTCGTCCAGTTGGTGGTCATGGCGGTGGTCTACACCGCCATCTTCCGCGCTGTGCTGCGGCCGCGCGAGAGGGCCTTCTTCTCGTTGCGGCTGGGTATGGATGAACTCCGGGTCGCCGTGGTCGGCCTGGCCATCGGCGTCGCGCTCTACATCGTCATGCTCATCGCCGTGCTGGCCTGTGTGGCGCTGGGTGTCGGCCTCGGCTTCCAGGACGCGGGCCTGGGCGTTCTCGTGGCCGTGCTGCTGGGCATCGCGCTGTTCCTGGCGGTCTGCTGGCTGCTGGCCCGGGTCAGCCTGATGGCGCCGGCCAGCGTGCTGTATCGCGACTTCGCCTTCGTTCAGGGCTGGCGGCTGGCCCGCGACAAGGGATGGCCGCTGTTCGGCATGATGCTGTTGATCTTCCTCATCGCCATCGTGATCGAGGCCATCGGCTTCATCCTCGTGGCGCTGGCCTTTTCGGGGGCCTTCATGACGATGAGCGCGGCCGCGATCGACGGCGGCAACCCCTTCGCGTCGATGAACGACTGGATCGCGGCCCATTGGTACTGGGCGGTGGTCGGCGGGCTGGTGTTCTCGCTGATCTATGGCGTGGTGCTGACGCTCTGCGCTGCGCCGTTCGCCTCGGCCTGCCGGCAACTGGCCGACGACTCCACTGCGCCCGCCGACGACGGGCCGGCGTCCTCCGCCGTTTGAATTGAACCAGCACCGACCCGGAAAGAAGGAGCGAACCATGGCGTTTTCCGCGACCGAGGCGGCGTTTGAGGGCTTCCGCCTCGTCCGCCGCAACCCGCTGGTCCTGGTGGCGTGGACGGTGCTCTACGCCGTCGTCAGCCTGGCCGCGCTGTTCGCCATGGCTCCGGTGGTCGAGCAACTGGTCGGCTGGCAGGAGGAGGCCAGGACGCTGCGCGAGGGCGCCGAGCCGGGCATCGACGCCGTGTGGTCGATGATGGCCGAATTCGGCGGGATCATGATTCAGATGGCATGGCTGATTCCGGTCGCCATGGTGGTGGAAGCCATGATGGCCGCCGCCGTCGCCCGCGGCGTCCTGCGACCCCGGAACGGCGCCTTCGGCTACCTGTCGCTGGGCATGGACGAAGTCCGGGTGCTGGTCGTGACCTTCGTGCTCGGCCTGTTCATGATCCTGGCCTGCGTGGCGGTCTCGGTGGCTTTCGGGGTGGTCGTCGCCGCCGCCAGATCGGCCGGCGCCGGGGGCTGGATCGGCCTGATTGTCTTCCTGGGCCTGCTGGCCGGCGTCTGGCTGCTGATCTGGCTGGCGGTGCGCCTGTCCCTGGCCGTGCCGATCACCGTGGCCGAACAGCGCTTCGCCTTCTTCGATTCGTTCGCCCTGACAAAGGGCCGCTTCTGGCCGCTTCTGGGGATGGCCGTCATCGCCATCGTCATGGTCATCATCATCGAACTGCTGTCCTCGATCGTCAGCATGCCCGTCGGCGTGATGTCGGGGCTGGAGTCGCCTGCGTGGGGCAGCAATCCCAGTCCCGAGCATCTGCGGGCCATGCTGGATTCCAGCAATCCGTGGGTGATCCTCAGCGTCGTGATCGAGTCGGTGGTCAAGGCGCTGACCGTGGGGGTGATCTACGCGCCCTTCGCCGCCGCCTACCGGGGCATCAAGGGCGCGCAGGCGCCGGCCGGCTGATCCGGGGCGGGCCTCAGGCCCGCTTCTTCAGCGCCGTGACCCGCGCCTTGCGGCGGTCCTCGTGCCGGTCCAGCACCTCCTTGAGGTATTTGCCGGTCCAGCTCTTCGGATTGGCCGCGACCTGTTCGGGCGTGCCGACGGCGACGATCTCCCCGCCGCCGTCGCCGCCCTCGGGACCGAAGTCGAGCAGCCAGTCGGCGACCTTGATGACGTCGAGATTGTGCTCGATCACCACGATGGTGTTGCCGTTCTCGACCAGCTCCTGAAGCACCTCAAGCAGCTTGCGGGTGTCCTCGAAATGCAGGCCGGTGGTCGGCTCGTCGAGGATGTAGAGGGTCTTGCCGGTGGCCCGTTTGGACAGCTCCTTGGAGAGCTTGACCCGCTGGGCCTCGCCGCCTGACAGGGTGGTCGCCGACTGGCCGACCTTGACGTAGCCGAGGCCGACCCGGTTCAGGGTCAGCATCTTGTCGCGGATCGAGGGCACCGCCTTGAAGAAGCTGGCGGCTTCTTCAACCGTCATGTCCAGAACGTCGGATATGCTCTTGCCCTTGAAGACGATTTCCAGCGTTTCGCGATTGTAGCGCCTGCCCTTGCAGACGTCGCAGGTGACGTAGACGTCGGGCAGGAAATGCATCTCGATCTTGATCAGTCCGTCGCCCTGGCAGGCTTCGCAGCGGCCGCCCTTGACGTTGAAGCTGAACCGGCCGGGACCATAGCCGCGCGCTTTCGACTCCGGCAGGCCGGCGTACCAGTCGCGGATCGGGCCGAAGGCGCCGGTGTAGGTGGCGGGGTTTGAGCGCGGGGTGCGGCCGATGGGCGACTGGTCGATGTCGATGACCTTGTCGAACATCTCCAGCCCCTCGATCCGGTCGAACGGGGCGGGGGCGTCGGAGGCGTTGTGCAGCCGGCGGGCGGCGGCCTTGTACAGGGTCTCGATGGTGAAGGTCGACTTGCCGCCGCCGGACACGCCGGTGACGCAGGTGAACAGGCCGGCGGGGATTTCGCCGGTGACGCCCTTCAGATTGTTGCCGGTCGCGCCGCTGATCCTCAGCATCCGCTTGCGGTCGACGGGGCGGCGGCCTTCCGGCGGCAGTTCGATCTCGCGCTCACCGGTCAGGTATTTGCCGGTCAGGGAGTTCGGGTTGGCCATGACGTCGGCAGGGGTGCCCTGGGCGCAGACCTCGCCGCCGTGAATGCCGGCGGCCGGGCCCATGTCGATGACGTAGTCGGCCGTCAGGATGGCCTCTTCGTCGTGTTCGACCACCAGCACGGAGTTGCCGAGGTCGCGCAGGCCGCGCAGGCTTTCCAGCAGACGGGAGTTGTCGCGCTGGTGCAGGCCGATCGACGGCTCGTCCAGCACATAAAGGACGCCGGTCAGGCCCGAGCCGATCTGCGACGCCAGCCGGATGCGCTGGCTCTCGCCGCCGGACAGGGTGCCCGAGGCGCGCGACAGGTTGAGGTAGTCCAGCCCGACATTGTTCAGGAAGCGCAGCCGGTCTGTGATCTCCTTCAGGATCCGCCGGGCGATCTCCATCTGCTTGTCGGTCAGCTTGCCGTCGAGAGCGGTGAACCACTCGTGGGCGTGCTTGATCGACAGCCATGACACCGTCGCGATGTCCTCGCCGGCGATCTTGACCGCAAGCGCCTCGGGCTTCAGTCGCTTGCCGCCGCAGGCCTCGCACGGCGTCTCGGACTGGAACCGTCCCAACTCCTCGCGCACCCAGGCGCTGTCCGTCTCGCGCCACCGGCGTTCGAGGTTCGGCAGCACGCCCTCGAAGGCCTTGGTGGTCTCATAGGTGCGGGCGTTGTCGTCGTAGGTGAATTTGATCTTCTCCCCGCCCGAGCCGTGCAGGATCACCTGCTGCGACTTCTCCGGCAGCTCGCGCCACGGCTTGTCCATCGAGAAGCCGTAGTGGCGGCTCAGCGACTGCAGGGTCTGGGTGTAGAGCGGCGACGGGCCGCGCGACCACGGGGCGATGGCCCCCTTGTGCAGGGTTTTGTCGCGATCCGGCACGACCAGATCGGCGTCGAAGGCCAGTTTGACGCCGAGGCCGTCGCAGACCGGACAGGCGCCGAACGGATTGTTGAACGAGAACAGCCGCGGCTCGATCTCGCTGATCGTGAAGCCGGAGACCGGGCAGGCGAATTTCTCGGAGAAGGTCAGGCGGCGCGGCTCCTTCTCTCCCTCGGCCGCATTGGCCCACTCCGCCACGGCGATGCCGTCGGCCAGGCCCAGCGCGGTCTGCAGGCTGTCGGCGTAGCGGCTCTCCAGTCCCGCCTTGGTGACGATCCGGTCCACGACGATGTCGATGTCGTGCTTGAACTTCTTGTCGAGCGCGGGCGCGTCCTCGATGGCGTAGAACTCGCCGTCGATCTTGACCCGCTGGAAGCCCGAGCGTTGCCACTCGGCCATCTCCTTCTTGTACTCGCCCTTGCGGCCGCGAACGACCGGGGCCAGCAGCAGGATGCGCTCGCCGTCGGGAAGGGCGGTCAGCTTGTCGACCATCATGGAGATGGTCTGGCTCTCGATCGGCAGGCCGGTGGCCGGTGAATAGGGCACGCCGACCCGCGCCCACAGCAGGCGCATGTAGTCGTGGATCTCGGTCACCGTGCCGACGGTGGAGCGCGGGTTCTTCGAGGTGGTCTTCTGCTCGATCGAGATGGCCGGCGACAGGCCCTCGATCAGGTCCACGTCCGGCTTGCCCATCAGCTCCAGGAACTGGCGGGCGTAGGCGCTCAGGCTCTCGACATAGCGGCGCTGGCCCTCGGCGTAGATGGTGTCGAACGCCAGCGACGACTTCCCGGACCCCGAGAGCCCGGTCATCACGACCAGCTGCTCGCGCGGGATGTCGAGATCGACGCCCTTGAGATTGTGCTCGCGCGCGCCGCGCACGCGGATGAAGTTGTGCTTTTCGGTCATGAGGCCTGAAGGCTTGGGAGTCCGGGAACGCGGAGCGGCCGGGCAAGCTCCGGCGCGACAGCGCTATATGGGGATTGGTTCGCGGGATTCAGCAAGAACAATGTAGGAACAAAACACCCGCGGCGCCAGTCTGCTGCCAGAATCTGGCGCGGCCGCGCACGGCGACCCTACTGATCGAGGAAATCGCCGGCGTTGAAGGTGATGACGCAGCGATGGTCCGCGTCGCCGGCCGCCGAGCAGGAATCGACCCCGAACATATTGGCCTGGACCTTCGCCGTGGACCGGTAGCTGCGGCCGTCATGCTGGAAGGCTGAGTCGATCTGTGCGCTCCAGGGGCCGAGCGCCTCGTAGAAGGCGCGCGCCGGAGCGCCCGTGCAGGTGAACAGGAGCAGTTCGTCGCCGCCGCCGTCGGCGGCACGGCGGTAGCTGCCGGTTTCCGCCGCCTGCCGGAAGCAGTCGGCGTAGAGCCGGGCGTGGGGCGGGGCGGGGTCTCCGACGATCGGCGCATAGTCGGGCGACGCCGCCGCGGGGGCAGGGGCGTGGGCGCAGGCCGTGGCGAGCGAGCCGGCGACGGCGACGAGAGCGAAACGGCGCATGGCAAATCCTTTGCGCCCACCGTGCCACGCTCCTGCGGCCATGGCCACGCTAGTCGATCGGCGTCCACGCCTCCGTCGGCCTCAGGTAGCGCTCACCTCTGCCCAGCAGCACGCCGTTAGCGCCGGCGATGCCAAGTTCGAGGCTTTCGGCGATGCGCCGCGCCCGTTCGATGAAGTGGTCGGCGGCGGCGGGCGGGCAGAGATCCCGCGCGGTCGCCTCGAACAGCTCCAGCCAGCGGTCGAAATGGCGCGCGTCGACCGGCAGCGGCAGGTGTTTCGGCATCGGCCGCCCGTGATAGACGCCGCTCATCAAGGCCACCGACGACCAGAACAGCCGCATCTGCTCCAGGTGAGGGCCCCAGTCGCTGATCCGCTCGTTGAACACCGGACCGATCAGCGGATCGGCGCGCACCCGGTCGTAGAAGCCGTCGACCAGCTGCGCGATCATGGCCTCGTCGATGCCGGTTTCGGCCCGGATCTGATCGACGATCGCGGCGCGACGGCCGGCGGCGTCCTGGGGATCGGCGGGTTGACTCATGACCGCGATGTAGGACGCGAGGGCGGCCCCGAACAGCGTCCGCGGCGTCGCAGCTCCGGTTTTGATCGCGGCCGGTAACGGCTTCGTCAGCGGGCCCTCTCGGCGAAATTGCTTGCGAAGCCGGGACATCGCACCCATCCTCCTGCTTCGAGTGAGTTCACTGGAGGCCCGACGAACATGATCAGCGCACTGGGAATTGGTTTCGCCCTTTCCGCTTCGCTGCTCGCGTTGGTCCATGTCCTCACCCAGCCTCGCCCCAAGCCCGTCCCCATCCGCATTCGTGACGCTCGATCGCGTCGCGGCCCGGACGCCTGACGGCCACACCCTTTTCTCAGACCTGAGCCTCGCCTTCGGGCGTGAGCGCACGGGCCTTGTCGGGCGCAACGGCGCCGGCAAGACCACGCTGCTGCGTCTGGTCGCCGGCCTGTCCGAACCCGCGGAGGGGGCCGTCGCGCGCGCCGGCACGGTCGGCTGGCTCGAACAGAGGCGCGAGCCGCGGCCGGGCGAGACGGTCCTCGACCTGCTCGGCGTGGCCGCCGCCATGGCCGTGGTGCGGCGGGTGCTCGCCGGCGAGGGAACCGCGGACGATCTCGATCGCGCCGACTGGACGCTGGAAACACGGATCGAAGCCGCACTCGCCGACGTGGGCCTGCCCGGTCTCGACTCGGAGCGGGAGGCCGCATCCCTCAGCGGGGGCGAACAGACGCGCCTCCGTCTGGCCGCCCTGCTGCTCGAAGCCCCCGACCTGCTGGTGCTGGACGAACCGACCAACCATCTCGACGTCAAGGGTCGGGCGGCGATCGCCGACCTGTTGGGCCGCTGGAAGGGCGGCGCCCTCGTCGTCAGCCACGATCGCGCCCTGCTGCGGCGGATGGACCGGATCGTCGAGCTCTCAAGTCTCGGCGCCGCCGTGCATGGCGGCAATTACGACCTGTACGCCGAGCGCAAGGCGGCGGAACGGGCGGCGGCGGAACGCGACCTCGATGTGGCCGAACGGAACGCCGCCCAGGCAGCGCGGGAGAGCCAGAGGGGCGTGGAGAAGAAGGCCCGCCGCGACAAGGCCGGTCGCGCTTTCGCGGCAGGAAGTCCGAGCCGAAGATCCTGCTGGGCGCCATGGCCGAGCGGGCGGAAAACTCGGGCGCGCGCGAAAACCTGCTGGCGCAACGTCGCGCGGCGGCGGCCGAAGCCGAGCTCAACGAGGCGCGCGAGCGGGTCGAGCGGGTCCGAGCGCTGAGCATCCCGATGCCGTCCACGGGCCTGTCGGCGGGCAAGATGGTGTTGTCGCTGGACGGGGCGGCGTGGGACGCCCCGGACGGGCGGCGCATCGTCGGGCCCGTGTCGCTCAAGCTGACCGGTCCGGAGCGGGTGGCGATCACCGGCCCCAACGGCGCCGGCAAGACGACCCTGCTGAAATTGATCTCCGGCCAGTTGAAGCCGACCTCGGGCCGGGTCGAGCGCCCCGTCGCCGCGGCGCTGCTGGATCAGGAGACGGCGCTGCTGCGGCCGGACGAGACCCTGATCGAGGCCTGGAGACGCCTGAACCCGGAGGCGACGCCGAACGACGCCCACGCGGCCCTGGCCCGCTTCCTGTTCCGCAACACGGCGGCGCAGCGGATCGTCCGCACTCTGTCAGGCGGCGAAAGGCTGCGCGCGGCCCTGGCCTGCGTCATGACCGGCGCCCGTCCGCCGCAGCTGCTGGTCCTTGACGAGCCGACGAACCACCTCGACCTCGACTCGATCGCCGCGGTCGAGGCGGCGTTGACCGCTTGGGATGGGGCCATGATCGTGGTCAGCCACGACCCGGAGTTCCTGCACGCCATCGGCGTGGAGCGGACGCTTGAGCTCAGGCCGTCCGGTTGAAGGCGACGGCGCGGCCGTCTCCGGCGTTGGCCCGGCCGCTGGCGCCATAGGCCGAGGGGCTGCCGCGCTGGGCGGCGACCTCGGCGGCGATGGTCTTGACCAGGCCCTCGGAGATGATCCGCGCCGCCTCGATGGCGCGCGAGTGGCGGCTCAGCACCGCCTCGAACGCCTCTGTGACCCGGATCAGGGCCTTGCGGTCGCTCGCAGGGGCGGCGGCCAGCACGGCCGGATTGGCCTTCACCTGCGCCGACTCGCGGCGGTAGGCGTTCGCAAGATCCTGGGTCCCGGCCAGGGTGGCGGCGGCGTCTTGCGGCCGATGCGCCTCGAAGGCTTTGGCTTCGGCGCCGAGGCTGGCGGTCAGCCGCTCGGTCAGGTCGATCAGCTGGCGCACCCGGGCCGTGGCGTTCAGTTCGGCGGTTCCGGTCATTGGCTCTGCTCCTGCATCTTCACCATCTGGGCGAGGACCTGATCGGCGAGGCCGACGCCGCCGGCCTTGACGGTCTGCTTGGCCATGGCCTCGATCATGAAGCTGCGCCACGTGCCCTCGGCCTCGCCGCCGCCGAACGGGCCGTCGGTGGAGAGGCCCTCGAACATCGGCTTCAGCATCTGGGCGAGGAAGGAGGCCTCGAAGGCCTGCGCGGTTTCCTGCATCCGGGCGGTGGCGACGGGCGCCGCCGGCGTCGGCTGGAGCAGGGCGGGGGAGACGGCCAGGTCGCTCATGCTCACATCACCTCGATTTCGGCCTGCAGCGCCCCGGCGGCCTTGATGGCCTGCAGGATGCTGATCATGTCGCGCGGACTGACGCCGAGGGCGTTCAGGCCGTTGACCAGGTCGGACAGGGATGCGCCGCCGCCGACGATCCGCATTTGGCGGCCCAGTTCCTCTTCGACGGAGACTTCCGACTGCGGCACGACCACGGTCTGGCCGCCCCGGCTGAACGGCTCCGGCTGGCTCACCGTCGGGGTCTCTTGCACCGAGACGGTCAGATTGCCCTGGGCGATGGCCACGGTGGAGACTCGCACCGCCTCGCCCATGACGATGACGCCATTGACCTCGTCGATGATCACCTTGGCGGGCGCGTCGACCTGCACCGGCAGGTTCTCGACCCGGCTGATGAAGCCCGCCATGCCCATCTGCCCGGGCGCGCGCAGGGCGATGACCGTGCCGTTCTCGGCCAGGGCGGCGTTCGGATAGACCTGGTTGATCGCGGCGGCGACCCGCTGCGCGGTGGTGAAGTCGGGATTGCGCAGCGTCAGCCGCACCTCGTTCATATTGGCCAGCTCGAAGCCCGTCTCGCGCTCGACCGTGGCGCCCGAGGCGATGCGGCCCGCGGTCGGCACGCCGCGCGTCACCGACGAGCCCGAAGCGCCCGAGGCCGAGACCGCGCCCGTCTGGATCGAGCCTTGCGCCACCGCATAGACCTCGCCATCCGCGCCCTGAAGGCTGGTGACCAGCAGGGTCCCGCCCAGGAGGCTCTTGGCGTCGCACATCGACGAGACGTTGACGTCGATGCGCGAACCCGGCGTGGCGAAGGGCGGCAGCTCCGCCGTCACCATGATCGCCGCCATGTTCTTGGAGTTGGCATTGGAGCCTCGGATGTTGACCCCGAGTCGCTCGGTCATCCCTTCCAGCGACTGGCGCGTGAAGGGGCAGTTGCGCAGGCTGTCGCCCGTGCCGTTCAGCCCGACCACAAGGCCATAGCCGACCAGCTGGTTGGTGCGCACCCCCTCGACGGCGGCGATGTCCTTGATCCGCGACTGGGCGGCGGCCGGGGCCGCGAATCCGGCGATGGCGGCGGCGGTCAGGAGGGAGGCGAGCAGTTTCTGCATCGGTACGGGGTCCGCGAACTGTTGTGCCCGTTGCGATGCCAGCCCTGTGCCAATCCAAAAGCTCAATGATTTCAGGGGCCCGTCCCACCGAGGCTGCATCGATGCGGCAGAAACTGCCGGGGCGTTAACCAAACGGTGACCCGGCGCCGACGATGGTCGCACCATGTCCTGGAGTCGCAATCCATGAAGGTCACCGGCCCCTCCGGCCCGTCCTCCTCACGGGGAGCCCGTCCCGCGAAAGCGGCTGGCGGCTTTTCGGTGCCCGCCTCCGGAGCGTCCGCCGCCGCTGGCGCGGCCACGGCCGCCGCCACGGTCTCGGGCGTCGCGGGCGTCTCGGCCCTGATGGCCCTGCAGGGCGTGGAAGACGCCACCGAGCGACGCCGCCGCGCCATCCGCCGCGGCAGCGGTCTGCTGGACCGGCTCGACGAACTGAAGCTGGCCCTGCTGGCGGGTGAGGCGGGCGAGGCGGCGCTGGAACGGCTCGGCCGCGGTCTGGGCGAGGACCGGCCGATCGACGCCGATCCGGCCTTGAATGGCCTGCTGGCCCAGATCGATCTGCGGGCCGCGGTTGAGCTGGCCAAGGCTGATCTTCGCCGCAACGCAGCATAAGTCGGCGAAATCTTTCGCAAAAGCGCACTCGGCGAGCGCCGGGTGATGAAGAAATGTCACGCTCGGCCACCCACCCGATCAATCGCGGTCACGCTCGCGCGAGCGTTGTTGCCGCGACTCTTCGCCATCCCTATACGCAGCACTGCGCCACAGGGGGGCGCTGTTGAGAGCGTGAGTGCGATGAACGCATTGGCGTCTGTGAGTGAGCCGAACACCTATCGGCCCTCCGAGGACGAGCCGTTCATGAACGAACGGCAGCTGGCCTATTTCAAGGCCAAGCTCCTGGCCTGGAAGGATGAAATCCTTCGCGAGTCCAAGGGCACGGTGGTCAACCTGAAGGCCGAGACGGAAAACCATCCGGATCTGGTCGATCGGGCGTCATCGGAATCCGACCGCGCCCTCGAGCTGCGGACCCGGGACCGCCAGCGCAAGCTGATCTCCAAGATCGACGAAGCGCTGCGCCGCATCGAGGACGGCTCCTACGGCTATTGCGAGGAGACCGGCGAGCCGATCACCCTCGGCCGTCTGGAAGCCCGCCCCACCGCGACCCTCTCGGTCGAGGCCCAGGAACGGCACGAGCGCCGCGAACGCGTCCACCGCGACGACTGAGCGACGGCTGCGCCTTGACTTGAACGGCTGCGAGCGCGACCTACGCGCCTCGCGTTTCAAGGTCGCTCCATGTCCGTCAAGGTTCGTTTCGCCCCGTCGCCGACGGGTAAGCTGCACGTAGGCAATGTGCGCACGGCGCTGGTGAACTGGATGTTCGCCAAAGGGCAGGGCGGTTCCTTCGTCCTGCGCATCGACGACACCGACCTGGCCCGCTCCACGCCGGAGTTCGAGCAGGGCATCGAGGACGACCTGACCTGGCTCGGCCTGGTCTGGGACGAACGCCACAACCAGTCGAAGCGGTTCGACCGCTATGAGGAGGCCGCGGCCCGCCTGAAGGCCTCGGGCCGGCTGTATCCCGCCTATGAAACCGCCGACGAGCTCGATCGCCGCCGCAAGGTGCAGCTGTCGCGGGGCCTGCCGCCCGTCTACGACCGCGCGGCGCTTGAGCTGACCGACGCCCAGAAGGCCGCCTACGAGGCCGAGGGCCGCCGCCCGCACTGGCGCTTCAAGCTGGATGGCAAACGGGTCGCCTGGGAGGACCTGTCGCGCGGCCATGCCGAGGTCGACACCGCCTCCATGTCGGATCCGGTGCTGATCCGCGAGGACGGTCTGTTCCTCTATACCCTGCCGTCGGTGGTCGATGACATCGACATGGGCATCACCCACGTCATCCGCGGTGAGGACCACGTCACCAACACCGGCGCCCAGATCGAGATTTTCGAGGCCCTGGGCGGCCCCGTGCCCGCCTTCGCCCACATGCCGCTGCTGGTCGGCGCCGACGGCCAGGCCCTGTCCAAGCGGCTCGGCTCGCTGTCGATCTCGGAGATGCGCGAGCAGGGCTATGAGCCGATCGCCATCACCAGCCACCTGGGCCGCATCGGCACCTCGGACCCGCTCGAGGTCGGCGCCTCCGTCGACGCGCTGGGACAGAGCTTCAGCTTCTCGAAAATGGGCCGTTCGCCGGCGCGCTACGACACCGCCGATCTCGACCGGCTGAACGCCCAGGCCCTGCACGCGATGGACTACGCCGCCGCCCGCCCGCGCTTGGCGGCGCTCGGTTCCGATATGGGGGAAACCGTCTGGAACACCCTGCGCCCGAACCTGCAGAAGTTCTCGGATGTGGTTGATCTGGAACGGATCATCAGTGGCCCGGTCACGCCGGTGATTGAAGACGCCGCCTTCGCCGCCGCGGCCTTGGAAGTCCTGCCCCAGTCGTTGGACGCCGACGCCTGGTCGGTCTGGACCAACGCCGTCAAGGAACGCACCGGCGCCAAGGGCAAGGCGCTGTTCATGCCGCTGCGCCATATCCTCACGGGTCAGGCGCACGGCCCGGACATGGCCAGCCTGGTGCCGCTGATCGGCCGCGAGCGCATCGTGAAGCGGCTGGCCGGCGAGACCGCCTGACCGCCGGACTGACTCCCTTCCAGAGTCAGAAAGGGCCGCCCCTCGGAAAGGGCGGCCCTTGTCTTTGGTCGATCCCGCTGGCGCCGATCAGGCGTTGCAGGCGGCGATCTGATCGGCGGACAGCTGGACGCCCTTGTAGGTGAAGGCGGTCACGGCGCCGAAACGAGCCACGACCCGGCGGCAGGCGCGGGTGGCCGTCTGGTTGGCGCCGCCGCTGGCGGTGCAGGTGGCGCCTTCGCAGCGCCAGGCGGCGCCGTCGATGATGGTGCGTTCGGCGGGCGCCTTGGAGGCGTCGGCGAGCACGGCGCTCGAGACGGGGGCGCCGGCGAACGCCGGAGCGGCGACGAGAAGGGTCGCGGCGATAAGCAGAGCACGCATGGGGAGGTCTCCGAGGATGGCAGGGGCGTTGATCCGCCCGGCGACGTCAGCAGCCAGCGTCGAATGCGAGGTGTTGACTGACCAGTGATTACTTATCGCTGATCATGTTGCAAGTGAGGCATCTCGTCCGACGCACGGACCGTCTCGATCGCCGCTTCGACCGAGTTGCAGACCGCCCACGCCCGCCGGAACGACGCCGGGGTCATGCCCTCCTCGATGCTGTGCTCCATGACCGCCAGCAGCGCATCCCAGAAGCCGTTGAGATTCAGGAACACCACCGGCTTGGCGTGCAGGTCGAGCCGCTTCCACGACAGCACCTCGATGGCCTCTTCCAGCGTGCCGACGCCGCCCGGCGCGACCACGAAGGCATCCGACTGGTCGTACATGATTGTCTTGCGCTCGTGCATCGACGGAACGACGAGGGTCTCGACCTCGTCGAACAGCCGTTCACGGCTGCGCAGGAAGCCGGGCATGACCCCCAGCACCCGTCCGCCGGCCTCGTGCGCCGCCCGCGCCGAGGCCCCCATCAGGCCCACCCCGCCGCCGCCATAGACCAGCCGCCAGCCCTGCCGCGCCGTCTGTTCGCCGAAAGCCCGCGCCGCCGCCAGATACTCGGGATTCACGGTCTCGGCCGAGCCGCAGAACAGGCAGACCGACTTGCCGTCGAACGGCTGGATGGTGACGGGCGACGACATGAGGCCTCTTGCAGACAATGAAAGACAGCGGGCGCATCGCCGCGCTATCTGGGGCGACACTCCTAACGGTCGGAGAGGCAGGATGAAACGGGCGATATTGTCCCTTGTCGCGGCGGCGCTCGCGGGCGTCGCGACGGCCTGTTCTCCGGCGCCGCCCGAGCAGGACAAGACCGGTCCGCAGGCGGCGGGGGACTGGACCCGCCCGCCGGTGATCCAGCGCGTCGACCGGACGGGCTCGACCCTCGTCGTGTCCGGCGTCGCCCAGGCCGACGGACGGGTGGTGCTGCGCAGCGACGACGGCGCGGCCTTCGCGGCGTCGGCCGACTCGCGAGGCCGGTTCGAAATCCGCCTTCCGGCCCCTGCGGCGCGTCTTCTGCTCCGCCCCGAGACCCAGGTGGGCCAGGACACGGCGCCGTCGCCCGATCAGTTGCTGATCCTCGCGGGAGGGCAGGGGCCGGTTGTCGTGCTGCGCCCGGGCGGGGCGACCCGCCGGCTCGACGCGGCCCCGGCCCTCGGCGCAGTCGACAGCGACGGGCGCATGCGGCTGGCCTCGGGCCGGGTCGCCCAGGGCACGGATCGGGTCGAGGTGCGCAGCGACGGCGAAACGGTGCAGGTCGCGCCCGACGCCGCGGGCGGCTGGAGCGTCATGCTGGCCCCGCATGGCGGTCCGGACCAGATTCAGGTCGATGGCCGCGATTTCGTCTGGCCGGGCGAGGCGCCGGCGTCGGCCGGGCTGTCGGTGGAGCGACTCGAGTCCGGCTGGCGGGTCCGCTGGCCCGGGCCAGCCGGCGCCAGCCAGTCGACCTGGTTGCCCGATCCCGCCGGACCCTGAGACGGTTTACGGCCCGTTAACCAATTCAGCTGATCGAGGGGGCGTCTTCTTTGTTCGAGGACACCCACCATCACCGAACCACTTCAGCCCGGCGTTCGCGTCGGGCTTTTTTCTGGCCTGCCGACCTGACGACTCCTGACGGCCGGTTGACCGCGAGCGGGTGGGCCGTACCGTTCGGGAAAGCGGTTCGGGAGGCCGGAAATGTTGGGTTCGCTCATGATCGCCGCCCTGTTGTCGGGCGGGCAGGCCGCTCCCGAGGGGCTGCCGTTTTCGCGCCAGGAGTGGATGTACGGGCGGTCCGCCATCTCGTCCTACGCGGTCCGTCACGGCAATGGCGCCGGCAGCGTCTACTACATGACCTACGGCGACGACCCCGGAAGCTTCTACTACGCCGCCTACGGAACCGAACCGGGCTCCATCTACTACTGGCGCTACGGGACCGCCGAGGGTTCCCAATATTTCTGGCGCTACGGCAGGACAGCCGGCAGCCGGTATTTCTGGACCCACGGCGACGGCTGCCTCTCTCAACAGGGCTGGGCCAACGGAAGCGGAGTCGCGTGCGGTCCGCGGGCGCCGGCGATTCTCCTGACGCTGTGCATGGCTCGGGTCGTCGACATCGAGCCCTGCGCCGTCATCGACGCCGAACTGGCCGCATGGGTGGAGCGCCTCGACTCGTCGGCCTCGTCCAGGCAGGTCGAACGGCTTGCCGAACTGCGGGAAGGGCGTCCGGCGCCTGAGTGACGGGAAAGGCCGAGAGTGGCTCCGCGGGTAGGATTCGAACCTACGACCAGCCGATTAACAGTCGGCTGCTCTACCACTGAGCTACCGCGGAACACTTCCTCTCGGGAAGGCGGGCGCTATAGCAGCGCGAGTCGCGCTCACGCAACGGGAAATATCCGATTGGCCGCAATCCGCATCGACGATCCGTTGGACCCTCGCGTCGCGGCCTTCCGCGATATCCGCGAACGCGACCTGACCGGCCGCGAGGGGCTGTTCGTGGCCGAGGGCGAAGTGGTGTTGCGGGTGCTCGCCTCGCCGGCCTCGCTGTGCGCCCCGGTCGCGGCCCTGATCGCCGAAAAGCGGCTGCCGGCGCTGGCCGACGCGCTGGCGGCCCTGCCGGCCGGAACGCCCGTCTATTCCGCCTCCCAGCCCGTGATCGACGGAGTCGCCGGCTTCCATCTCCACCGCGGCATCCTCGCCCTGGGCCGGAAGCCCCCGCAACGATCGCCGGGCGAGGTGTTGACCGCGCTGGGCGACGAGGCCGTCGTGGTGCTGGCCTGCGGCATCGGCAATCACGACAACATGGGGGGCATTTTCCGAGCCGCTGCAGCCTTCGGGGCCGGGGCCGTGCTGCTCGACGACCGCTGCTGCGATCCCTTCTACCGCAAGGCCATCCGCGTCTCGGTCGGTGCGGCGCTGCGCACCCCGATGGCGGCCGGCCTCGACGCGGGCCAGATGATCGACGGGTTGAAGGCCGCCGGCTTCCGCGTCCTGGCCATGACCCCGTCGTCGCCGTCGCCGTTGCACCTCGCCCCGAGGGGAGGGCGGACGGCCATCGTGCTCGGCGCCGAGGGTCCGGGCCTGCCGACTCGGCTGCTGGACCGCTGCGAGACGGTCGGCATTCCGATGTCCGGCGGCTTCGATTCCCTCAATGTGGCCACTGCAGCGGCCATCGCCCTGCATCATTTCACCCGATAGGCGAGAGGCGTTCACCAAACCGCGATTAACCCTTCGTATACCTTGATGAACGTCGCGATCTGTGGCGCTGTGTCGGGGTCCGGGGGGAGTTGGCTATGTTCGACAGCATTCTGTTCTTCGTCAGCCGCAACGCGCGCGTCGCCGTCGCGGTCACGATCGTCGCCGCGTCGGTCAGTGCGGCCACCGTCATCGGCTGGATCACCGCGCCGGTCTGACCGGGTCCTGACTGTCTGAAACTCGCGATGGAGGCCTGACCGGGAATCGAACCCGGGTGCAAGGATTTGCAGTCCTCTGCGTCACCACTCCGCCATCAGGCCCTGGGGCCGCCTCTGGGGGCGACCTCGCCATCGCGAGGGGCGTTCGCTATCAGATCGGATTGTCGCCCGCAACGCACAGACCTATAAGCGCGCGAGATTTCCGGCGCGTTACCGCGCTTTGCCTTTTCGGGACGATCGACAGATGGATTTCGCCGCCGCGCGCAAGGTCATGGTGGACAGTCAGGTCCGGGTGAACGACGTCACGGATCGTGACCTGCAGGCCGCACTCCTGGCGGTGCCGCGCGAGCGCTTCCTGCCGGCCGAGCGCGCCTTCGCCGCCTATGCCGAGATCGAGCCGGAGATCGCCAACGGCCGCCGTCTGATGCTGCCCCGCGACCTGTCGAAACTGCTGATGGCGCTGGACCTGTGCGCCGGCGAGACCGCTCTGGCCATCGCCGCCCCCTACGCGGCCGCGGTCATGGCGCAGATGGGCCTGACGGTCACGGCCCAGGAAGCCGACGCCGAAGTGCTCGATGTGGTGGCTCCCGCCCTCGCGGAGGCCGGGGTGAATGCGGTGGTCGCGCCGTTCGCCCGGCCCGTGGGTGAAGGCTACGACGTCATCGTCTCCGAGGCCGCCGCGCCCGTGCGCCCCGAGGCCTGGCTCGCCGCGCTCAAGGTCGGCGGCCGCCTCGCCGTGGTCGAGCGCGCCGGCCCCGCCGGCAAGGCCGTCCTCTATGTGAAGGGAGCCTCGGGCCTCTCGCGTCGCGAGCTTTTCGACGCCGCGCCGCCGGTTCTTGCGGACCTTGCGCCCGAGCCCGCCTTCGCCCTGTAGTCGGCGCCTCGGTCCTTTTTCGGCGGGCGCGTGAAAAAATCTTAACTGGCGCGGGAGGAAACCGTCCCGCATCAGGCCTATGGGATACAAAGGGCGTGTGCATCCTCGTGCGCGCCAGGCAGGAACAGACATGCTGAAACGTTCGCGCGCGCTCGCCTCGGTCGCCATCTTCGCCGTCGCCGCCGGTCTGAGCGCGCCTGCCTGGGCCGAGACGCTGCAGGAAGCGATCGCCCTAGCCTATCAGACCAATCCCTCTCTGCTGGCCCAGCGCGCCAACCAGCGCGCCCTGGACGAGTCGATCGTCCAGGCCCGCGCGGGCCTGCGCCCGCAGCTGGACATCACCTTCAGCGGCGACCACAGCCAGAGCTACGGCGACGCAGCCCTGTTCGAAGGCGACAGCGCCTCGGCCAGCATCGGCCTGTCGCAGACCTTGTGGAGCGGCGGCCGCATCGGCCACGGCATCACCGCCGCCGAGGCCGAGGTCCTGGCCGGCCGCGAGGACCTGCGCGACATCGAACAGACCGTGCTCGCCTCGGTGATCCAGGCCTATGCCGACGTGATCCGCGACAGCGAAATCCTTCGCATCCGCCAGGCCAACCTCGGCGTGCTGCAGCGCCAGCTCGAGGAAGCCTCGGCCCGCTTCGAAGTCGGCGAGATCACCCGCACCGACGTCGCCCAGTCCGAGGCCCGCCTAGCCCAGTCCGAGGCCGACCTGGCCAACGCTCAGGCCCAGCTGTCGGTGTCGCGCGCCGCCTACGCCGCTGTGGTCGGCCAGGCCCCGGGCGACCTGGCGCCCATGCCGGTTCTGCCGGGCGTGCCCGTCGATTTCGATTCCGCGCTCGACGTCGCCCTGGCGGACAACCCCGGCATCCGCTCCGCCGCCTTCAGCCTGCGCGCGGCCGAGGCCAACGTCGCCGCCGCCAAGGCCGAGTACATGCCGTCGGCGCGGCTGACCGCCTCGTACGGCGGCTCCAACGATGACTTTGACCGGATCGGCGATATCGCCGACACCACCCGCCTCACCGCGGGGGCCAGCATCTCGGTGCCGCTGTTCACCGGCGGCCTGAACAGCTCCCGCGTGGCCCAGGCGCTGGAACGCGCCAACGTGGCCCAGATCAACGTCGAGGGCGCGCGCCGCAGCACCCTGCGTTCCGTCAGCTCGGCCTACGCCCAGTCGGTATCGGCGCGATCGACCCTTGAGGCCGGGGCGGAAGCGGTGCGCGCGGCCACGGTGGCCGCCGAGGGCGTCCGCCAGGAGGCCCAGGTCGGCCTGCGGACCACGCTCGACGTCCTCAACCAGGAGCTGGAGCTGCGCAACGCCGAGATCACCCTGGCCAGCGCCCGCCGCAACGAATACGTCGCCCAGGCCAATCTGCTGGCGGCGATGGGCCGGCTGGAAGGGGCGGATCTCGACCCGACGCTGACCCTGTACGACCCGGCCGACAACTACGACCGCGTGCACAATCGCGGAGCCCTGCCGTGGGACGCCCTGCTCGAGGCCGTCGACCGCATCGTCGCGCCGCCGATCATGCCCGCCACCGACGCTCCCGACGCGCCGATTGACCAGCAGTTGAAGTCCGAGCTCGTCCAGACTGCGCCGCGCGACTGACCGGGCGGATCGCCCGGTAGGCGACTCGGGCCGGGTTGGTTAACCTGGGAGGCGAAAAACGCCCGTTGATTCCAGCGGGCTGAGATGCGACGACATTTCGCGGGGTAGGGGCCGTGCCCCCGCGCCGCCCATCATTCAGACTTTGCGTTCGCCGCGCGCGCCTCGGGGTTTCGACATGACCGACCAGACCGCCCAGGAACCGACGATGGAGGAAATCCTGGCGTCGATCCGCCGGATCATCTCCGAAGACGACGCGCCCGCGGAGACTCCCCAGGCCGCCGCCGCGCCGGCGGAAGCGGAGCCTGAGGCCGAAGACGAGCCCGCCGCGGCCGAATCGTCGCCCGCCCTGATGGATGAGACCCCCGCCATGCAGGAGCCCGAGGCGTCCGAGGAGGACGTGCTGGAGCTGACCGACACCTACGAGGCCCCGGCGGCCGAGAGCATCGGCGACCTCGACGTCTCGCCGGCCGCCGATGTCGATCCCTTCCCGGTCGAGGCGGTCAGCGAATCGGTCTTCGCCCCGGAGCCCGCCGCCGACACCTCGGCCAGCGCGGCTCCGACCGGCTACGACACCCTCGTCGGCGACAGCGCCGCGGCCAGCGCCGCGTCCGCCTTCGCCGGACTGGCCTCCTCCCTGAAGAAGTCCGAGCCCATGGAACCCTCGACCCCCTCCGGCCCCACGCTCGATGAACTGGCCCGTTCGCTGCTGCGGCCGATGCTGAAGGAATGGCTCGACGCCAACCTGCCGGGCATCGTCGAGGCCCAGGTACGCAAGGAAGTCGAACGCATCGCCCGCTCCGCCGGCTAGCTTCACCTGCGACCTGATCAAGGCTAGATCATTCCGGGGCGGCTCCAGTCGGGGCCGCCCTTTCTCATTCGTGTAAGACCACTCCATGCTCGACAAGACCTTCGACCCGAAAGCCGCCGAACCGCGCCTCTATGCGACGTGGGAAGAGAGCGGCGTGTTCGCGCCCCGCCAGGACACGGCGGCCGAGGCCTATTCGATCGTCATCCCGCCGCCCAACGTGACAGGCTCGCTGCACATCGGCCACGCGCTCAACAACACGCTGCAGGACATCCTCGCCCGCTATCACCGCATGACCGGCAAGGCCGTGCTGTGGCTGCCCGGCACCGACCACGCCGGCATCGCCACCCAGATGGTGGTCGAGCGCCAGCTGGCCGCGGCGGGCAACATGAGCCGGCGCGAGATGGGCCGCGACGCCTTCGTCGACAAGGTCTGGGAATGGAAGGCGACCAGCGCCGGCTCGATCCAGCAGCAGCTGCGCCGGCTCGGGGCCTCGTGCGACTGGTCGCGCGAGCGCTTCACCCTCGATCCCGAGCTGCAGGTCGCGGTGCGCAAGGTCTTCGTCCAGCTGCACAAGGAAGGGCTGATCTACCGCGACAAGCGGCTGGTGAACTGGGACCCGCATTTCCAGACCGCCATCTCCGACCTCGAGGTCGAGCAGCGCGAGATGGACGGCTTCTACTGGCATTTCGCCTATCCGCTGGCGGATGGCGTGACCTACGAGCACCCGATCGCTTTCGACGAGGAGGGCAAGGCCACGGAGTGGGAAACCCGCGACCATATCGTCGTCGCCACCACCCGACCGGAGACCATGCTGGGCGACACCGGCGTGGCCGTGCACCCGGAGGACGGGCGCTACGCCGGCCTCGTCGGCCAATGGATCGACCACCCGATCACCGGCCGCCGCATCCGCATCGTCGCCGACGACTACGCCGACCCTGCGAAGGGCTCGGGCGCGGTGAAGATCACCCCCGCCCACGATTTCAACGACTTCGGAGTCGGCAAGCGCACGGGCCTGGAGGCGCTGAACGTGCTCGACGCCTTCGGGCGCATCACCAACGCCGACACGCCGGACGTCCCGGCCGAATACTGCGGCATGGACCGCTTCGTCGCCCGCAAGGCCATCGTGGCCCGGGCCGAGGCGGAGGGCTGGCTCAAGGAGATCGAGAAGACCCGTCACGTCGTCCCGCACGGCGACCGCTCCGGCGTGGTCATCGAGCCGTGGCTGACGGACCAGTGGTACGTCGACGCCCACACCCTGGCGCAGCCGGCCATCAAGGCGGTGGAGCAGGGCGACACCACGTTCGAACCGGCCAGCTACTCCAAGATCTATTTCGAGTGGCTGCGCAATATCGAGCCGTGGTGCATCTCGCGCCAGCTGTGGTGGGGTCATCGCATTCCCGCCTGGTACGGCCCGAATGGCGAAATTTACGTCGCCGAGTCGGAGGAGGACGCCCGCGAACAGGCGATGGCCGACTACGATTCCGAGGTCGTGCTGCACCAGGACGAGGACGTTCTCGACACCTGGTTCTCCTCCGCCCTGTGGCCGTTCTCGACCATGGGCTGGCCGGAGAAGACCGAAGACCTCGCGCGCTTCTATCCGACCTCCGACCTCGTCACCGCCGCGGACATCATTTTCTTCTGGGTCGCCCGGATGATGATGATGGGACTTCACTTCATGGATGAAGTGCCGTTCCGGCGCGTCATCATCAATGGCCTGGTCCGCGACGAGAAGGGCCAGAAGATGAGCAAGTCGAAGGGGAACGTCATCGATCCCCTGACCATCATCGACGAACTCGGGGCCGACCCGCTGCGCTTCACCATGGCCATCCTGTCGGGGACGCGGGACATCAAGTTATCGCGCCAACGCATTGAAGGTTATCGTAACTTCGGCACCAAGCTGTGGAACGCCGCCCGCTTCTCGCAGATGAACGAAGCGCGCCGCGTCGAAGGCTTCGACCCCGCGGGCGTGCAGCAGACCATCAACCGCTGGATCCGCGGCGAACTGACAAAAGCCGGGCGCCAGGTCTCCGCGGCCATCGAAGGCGGCCGTTTCGACGACGCCGCCTCGGCCCTCTACCGCTTCGTCTGGAACGTCTTCTGCGACTGGTACCTCGAACTGGCCAAACCGGTGTTCACCGGCGCCGACGAGGCGACGAAGGCCGAGACCCGCGCCATGACGGCCTGGACCCTCGACCAGACCCTGAAGCTGATGCACCCGGTCATGCCCTTCATCACCGAGGAGCTGTGGGGCCAGCTGGCGGACCAAGGCGCGCCGCGTCCTGAGCCCACCCTGATCGGCGCCGCCTGGCCCGACCTGCCCGACGCCTTCATCGACCCGTCCGCCGAGGCCGAGATTGGCTGGCTGGTCGACCTCGTCACCGAGATCCGCGCCCTCCGCGCCGAAATGAACGTGCCCCCGTCGGCCAGGCCGCCGCTGGCCTTCGTCGCGCCCGATGACGCAACGGCGGGGCGGATCGCCCGCCATCGCGATCTGCTGCTGACCCTCGGCCGGGTGTCGGACATCGCCGTGGCCGACGCGACGCCCGCGGGCGCCGTGACCTTCGTGTCCGGCGGCGCCACCGCCGCCCTGTCGCTGGCCGGGATCATCGATCTGGCCGCCGAACGCGCCCGGCTCCAGAAGGAGATCGCCGCCTTCGACAGCGACATCGGCCACGTCAATAAGAAGCTGGGCAACCCCAATTTCGTCGCCCGCGCCGCGCCCGAGGTCGTCGAGGAGCAGCGCGAGAAGCTGGCCGAGGCCGAGGCCGGCAAGGCCAAGCTGCAGGCGGCCCTGGCTCGTCTGGACGCGGTGGGGTGACACGGGTCCGGCTCGACCAGCTGCTGGTCGCGCGGGGCCTGGCCGAAAGCCGGGCCAGGGCGAAGGCGGCGATCGAGGCGGGCGGGGTATCCGTGGACGGCGCGCCGGCCCGGGCCGCCTCCCAGTCCGTCGCCGACGACGCCGTCGTCACCTACGCCGACGCCCATCGCTGGGTCGGACGCGGCGCATTGAAGCTGGACCACGCCCTGTCGCTGTGGCCCGTCGTTGTCGAGGGCCGCACCGTGCTCGACGTCGGCGCCTCGACCGGCGGCTTCACCGAGGTGTGCCTGGAACGCGGCGCGGCGCGGGTCTATGCGGTGGACGTCGGCTCGGGCCAGTTGCACCCGCGCATCGCCGCCGACCCCCGCGTCGTCAGCCTCGAGCACACCGACGCCCGCGACCTGACGCCCGGGCTGATCCCGCACCCGCCGCAGCTGATCGTCTGCGACGCCAGCTTCATCGGCCTCGCCAAGGTCCTGCCCGCCGCCCTGTCCCTGGCCGCGCCCGACGCCGATCTGGTCACGCTGGTGAAGCCCCAGTTCGAGGCCGCAAGCCCCAAGGCCGTCGGCAAGAAGGGCGTGATCAAGGACCCCGAGGCCCATCGGGTCGCCGTCGCCTCGGTCTCGTCCTGGCTGGAAGGGCAGGGATGGTCCGTCCAGGCGACCACCGAGAGCCCCATCACCGGCGGCGACGGCAACGTCGAATTCCTGCTCTGGGCCCGCCGCGCCTGGCGCGACCCGCGCTCAAGCAGCGAGCGACCGCGTCGCGAGCGTTAGCGCCGCCTCTTCGCAAAAGGAAAAACCCCCGGTGGATTTCTCCACCGGGGGTCTCCGTCACATCGCCGATCGACAGGGGGGCTGAAAAATAACCGGCGATGCGATTCGGTCAGTAGCGGTCCGGGCAGGACTGCTCGTAGCGGGTGACCAGCCGGCCATCGCGCGTGCGCGCGCGCGTCTCGATGGTGCGGCAGGCATAGGAATCCGGGCCGTACCCCGACTGGTAGCGGGTGCTGTAGCTGCGGTCGTAGTCGTAGCTGTCGCGGTAGCGGTCGTCGTAGCGATACCGGTCGTCGTAGCGGTCGTACGACTGATATCCGGACGGGTCGTACGACTGGTAGCCGTAGCGGTCGTTGTCGTAGCGATAGTCCGACTGGCCGTAGTAGCGGTCGCAGTCGCGGGCCGAGCTGCCGCCGACGCCGGCGCCGATCACGGCCCCGAGCACGCCGCCCAGCACGCTGCCTTCGGTGCGGCGGCCGCGCGCCGCCAGTTGCGATCCGGCCACGGCGCCGATGCCGGCCCCGATCACCGCGCCGCCGGCCTGGCGGTCGCTCCGGCAGGAGTCGTTGCGGTAGCGATCATCCCGGTAGCGGTCGTCGTACCGGTACTGGTCCTGATAGCCGTAGCTGTCGTTGTACCGGTACGGCTGCTCGTACGAGCCGTAGCGGTCACCCTGGTAGGTGTAGGCCTGGGCCGAGGCCGAGGCGGGGGCCAGCAGCATGCCGGCGGCGGCGGCTGCGGCGGCGGCGGTGGCGGTCAGACGGGCGAACATCGGTCGATCCTGAACTCTGTTGCAGAGATGGAGCCCGAACGAACGGCGCCCCGGTCTGTTGCATTCATCGTTAAGGCCGTGAAGCTGAACGGCCTTTGAGCGCGCCGTTCATCTTCGTTCAGGTTTCGCCGCCGGGCCGGAACCTCTAGAAGCGCGCCATGACGGAAACGCTGACCATCACGCGCGTGGGCGGGCAGGGGGACGGGATCGCCGACAGGCCCGGCGGCCCGGTGTTCGCGCCCCTGACCCTGCCGGGCGAGACCGTGCGCGCCGAGGTGCGCGACGGCCGCGCCGAGTCGGTCGACCTCCTCGTCGCCAGCCCCGACCGGATCGCGCCGGTATCGCCCCACTACGGCGACTGCGGCGGCTGCTCTCTGCAGCACTGGGCCAGCGAACCCTATCTGGAGTGGAAGCGCGACCAGGTGCGCCTCGCCCTGTCGCGCGAGGGCGTTGAGACCGACATCCAGCCGACCGTGGCGGTGCCCCCCGGCACGCGCCGTCGGCTCGCCCTGCACGCCCGGCGCGGCCCCGACGGACGGGCGATCCTCGGCTTCAAGGCGCGCAAGAGCTGGCGCCTGGTCGAGATCCGAGTCTGCCCGGTGGCCGAGCCGCGGCTGGTCGCGGCCATCCCCGCCCTGACCCGGGTGGCCGAGGCCTTCCTAGAACATCCGAAGTCGGCTCCGACCCTGCACGTGACCTGGACCCTGACCGGTCTGGATGTCGACGTCACCGGAGTCGAGCGGCGCAGCGGCGGCCTCTCACGCGACGCCCAGCTGCGCGCCATCGAGGCCGCGACCGCGGCCGATCTCGCCCGCCTCAGCCTGGCCGGCGACACGCTGGTGATGTCGCGCCAGCCGCTCGTCGGCTTCGGCCCCGCCACCGTGCCCCTGCCGGCCGGCGGCTTCCTGCAGGCCGTCCCCGAAGCCGAGGTCGCCATGGTCTCGCGCGCCGTCGAGGCGGTGCGCGGGGCGAAGAAGATCGCCGACCTGTTCTGCGGGGCCGGGACCTTCACCTTCCCGCTGGCCACGGTCGCGCCCGTGCTCGCCGCCGACGCCTCGGCGGCGGGGATCACGGCTCTCAAGGCGGGGATGGGCACGGCGCAGGGGCTGAAGCCGATCACGGCCGAGGTCCGCGACCTGTTCCGCCGCCCGCTGGCCCCCTACGACCTGCGCGGCTGCGACGCGATCGTGCTCGATCCGCCCCGCGCCGGCGCCCGCGAACAGACCGCCCAGCTCGGGGGCGCGAAGGCGCACACCGTCGTCTACGTCTCCTGCAATCCGGTCACCTTCGCCCGCGACGCCCGCGTGCTGGTCGACGGGGGCTTCCGGCTGGAGGGGGTCACGCCTGTCGACCAGTTCCTGTGGTCCGCCCACGTCGAGCTGGTCGCCGTGTTCCGGCGTTAGCCGTCACCGCCGCCATCGGGAGCGGCGGATGTCCGTCTCCAGTTCGGCGGCGAAGACCGCGTGATCCGGCACGCCGGGGGGCAGGTCGGCCTGGTCGGCCAGCACCGCCGCCTCGGAGATCAGGGCCGCGGCCTCGGTCACGGCGCCGAGCTGCACCAGCGTGCGGATCCGCACCCTCAGCAGCAGCATGGCCGCGACCGGATAGCGGCCCGCCAACCGCCCGGCCCAGAGCGGAAATTCTTCGGCGGTTCCGCGCAGCGACCCCGACCGCGTCAGGATCATCTCCGCCGCCTCGCGATGGGCCGGCCAGTTCATCAGGAAGGCCAGGCCCTTGTCGGCGTCCGGCCAACCGGCGGCGATCCCATGGGCCCGGTCAAGCGCGGCCACGTCCTCGAAGTCGGGCAGGGCGGCGATGAGGGCGCGCAGCTGGTTGGCGTCGAGCGAGCGTTCGAACAGCGCCCAGCGGGCGGCGGCGGCCTCTTCGGATCGACCCTCGCTGTCCAGCACCGCGATCTCCGCCGTCAGCCAGACGTCCGGGGGCGGGGAAGGGAGCCCGGCCGGGCGGCCCCAGCGCGAGGGCGCAGCCGGAGCACGCGAGGCCTCAAGCGCCGCTCGCGCCTCCGCCGCCCGGCCGGCGGTCGCCAGGCGGCGGGCGATTTCGGCGCCGATTTCGGGGCGGGCGCGGTCCGCCTCCGGAATGGTGCCGGCCCAGAGCTCGAAGTCGTCCACGCGATCCGCCAGCTTGCGTACGACCAGCGCCAATCGCCCCGTCGGCGCCGGCCGCCCCGCCGTCAGTTCGGACAGCAGGCGTCGGGCGACAGGCCTGTCCAGACCCGCGGTCGCGCGGCCCATCCAGCGCCCCCAGTCCGACAGTCGCGTCAGCACGGCGTCCGCCAGAACGGGCCCGGCGACCTCGGCCCTGGCCGCGGCGGCCGAGGCGGCGAGGTCGGCCGTCGCCGCATCGAACGCCTGGCCCAGTTCGTCCTTCGGGTCCTTCACCCTCACGGTCAGCCCCGGATAGAGGTCGAACCAGGCGATCATCCGGTCCAGCCCCAGCCGTGCATCGAGAGGAATCAGCCGGCCGGCGATCATCAGCCTCAGGGCCTCCAGGTCGCGGATCAGCTCGGGTCGCTTGCGCCACGACACCCGGGTCCGGCTGGTCGCCAGCGTCGTCAGCCGCCGGTCGATCTCGAACGCCAGGTCGGCCGCGCCGAGTTCGGAGGCCAGCTCCATCTTCAGGCGGCGCTTCCAGATCCGGTCGCCGCCGGCCACCTCGACCAGCATCGCCGCCAGCCGTTCGGGTCCCAGCGCCGCCAGGTTGGCCGCGTTCAGGGTCTTTCGCGCGCTGGTCGTGCGTTTCGCCATGCGCCGGGGCCTCCGTTCGTGAGCGGGCGAACATGGGCCTCGCAAGCGTGACGTCAACGGACAGGCGGCCCGTCCGCTCCGTGGCCGCCGCTTCAGGCGAACAGATCCAACTGTTTCTTCATCTCGGCGGGGACGCGGAACCGGCTCTCGTCCAGCGCATGCCTTGGCCCGTCCAGCCCATAGCGTTTCACCGCCGCCTTGAAGCGCGTGGCGATCAGTTCCGCCACCGGACCGGCGCCCTTCATCCTCTGGTTCCAGTCCGGATCGTAGTCGCGGCCGCCGCGCGTCTGGCGGATCAGCGACATCACCCGGGCGGCGCGGTCGGGTCGGGCGTCGGCCAGCCACTCGCGGAACAGGTCCTTGATTTCCAGCGGCAGGCGCAGCGTCACATACATGGCCGAGGTCGCGCCCGCCTTCGCCGCAGCCTCAAGCACCGCCTCCAGTTCGTGATCGTTCAGGCCCGGGATCACCGGCGCGAAGCCGACGCCGACCGGGCATCCCGCCTCGGCCAGCCGGCTGATCGCCTCCAGCCGCTTCGCCGGCGTCGAGGCGCGCGGCTCCATCGCCCGCGCCAGTCCCCGGTCCAGCGTCGTGATCGAGACATAGGCCGAGGCCAGCCCCTCGCGCCCCAACGGCCCGAGAATGTCGACGTCGCGCCCGATCAGCACCGACTTGGTGATGATGCTGAACGGATGCCGGAACCGCTGCAGCACCTCGAGGATCGACCGGGTCGATCTCAGCTCCCGCTCGACCGGCTGATACGGGTCCGTGTTGCCGCCTATGTGGATGCGCTTGCAGACATATCGCGGCTTGCAGAGCTCCTGCTCCAGCAGACGCGCGCCTTCGGGCTTGAAGAAGATCCGGCTCTCGAAATCCAGGCCCGGGGATAGGCCCATCCAGGCATGGGACGGACGGGCGTAGCAGTAGATGCAGCCATGTTCGCAGCCCTTGTAGGGGTTGATGGACCGGTCGAAACCGATGTCCGGACTGGTGTTCCGCGCGATGATCGTCCGGGCGTGCTCGGGCGTCAGGGTGGTGCGCAGGGGCGCCGCCTCGACATCGTCGCCTGTCCAGCCGTCGTCGAAGGCCTCCACGGTCTCCGGTTCGAACCGCCCGGTCGCATTCGACCGCGCCCCCCGTCCCTTCGCCGCTTCAGCCATGACGCGACGATAGCAGACGAAGAGAACAAAGCAAGAACAGTTGCGGCGATAAAAAAGCCCGCCGGGGAGGCGAGCGTCCTGCGCTCAAGCCGCGAGCGGCCGCGTCGCGACTACGCCTTCAAAAACAATGGTGCGGATGAGAGGACTCGAACCTCCACGCCTCGCGGCGCTGGAACCTAAATCCAGTGCGTCTACCAGTTCCGCCACATCCGCATTAGGTCTGGCGGGGCTTTAGACGGGGATTTGCGGGACGGCAAGGCGCAGGGAGGCGACGGTTTCCGATGGTTCGCGCGACGGCCGCGTCACATTTTCCCCCACAATACGTTCACGAGACGTTCTCTCAGGTCTATACCGCCGGGCCATGCCCGCCCGCTTCTCCATCACCCCGAGCCAAATCCCCCAGGGCTCGTACATCCTCGCCATATGCCAGCGCCCAGGCTGCGGTGGCCATCGCTACCTGAGCCGGGCGGTTATGATCGAACGCGCCGGCGACATCCCGCTGAACCGAATCGAGCGCCGGGTGCGCTGCGTCGAGCGGAAGACGCCACGGGGCCCGGCCTGCGGTGGGGCTATGGAGCTGGAGTGGGGCGCTGTCGGGTATGAGCAGCCAGAGGCGAGGGGCGGCTGGCCGAGGGGCAAGCCGCCTCATGAGCCATGACCTGATCCGGTGATCGCATGTCGATCACCCGGGAGCAGGTGGGGCATTGGATGCGGTGAGGGGCGACTTTCATGCAGGACGAGCGCGCTAGGGCTTGGCGCGTTCCCGGCGGGCTAGCTCCGCCTCCACCGCCTCCCGTATAAAGACGGCTCGCTTGTTCGGCCCCATGAGCGTGTCAATCCGCTCCACCATGCCTGTAGGCAGGCGAACGAGCGTCGGCTTCACACCTAGCGATGGTCTCCCCATGCGGGGCGCGATAGCCGGTATCGCTTTGTCGGGCAACGGCTGCATAAAAAGCGATATCTCTTATTGACGGGGTATCCGTTATCGCTTACATATCCGTTATCGCTTACGGAGACAAGCCATGATCACCATCAACGGACGCACCGACATATTCGCCGACATGGACTCGGTGGATTTCATCGAAACCCTTGCCTACGTCAGCCCGACCCTCGGGGAGTGGGCGCAAGAGATGCTGAAGGACGGCGGCCACACCGTTCAAGAGCTGGCGCAAAAGCTCCGCGACGCCTTCGTGATCGCCTCGCGCAAAGCGTCGGGTGACGCCTGATGGTCTGCCTCGACCACAAGTATGAGCCGGGCCCCTACGGGGTCTGCCGCCGGTGCGGGGGCGAAAGCCCCCGCCTTGAGGCGAAGAAAATCGCCAACGCCTTAGAGCCCGGACTCCAGCGGCTCGGCCAGCAGCTCTGGGCGCGCCACCCGAACAACCCGGAGCGCCAGCGTTGACCGCCGGCGCCTACATCGACGCGGCTCTGCGTGACGTGCTCCCTGAGGGCGTGCCGGCCTTCTTCACCGCCGTTGAAAGCGCGCACTGGCGGGGCCGCGGTCGGGGGCGCATCGCAGTTGGTCGTCTTCGAATGTTCGACGGTCAGCCCGCGACGGTTGAAGTCTGGTCGAGCGGGTTCTGCACCGGCCACCGCTTCACCGAAATGGCGGGCGGAGCCGCCAGCTACGAGGGCGCGCGATGGGTCAGGGTTGCGGACATAGAAAAGGCCCCACCGGCCTAAGCCAGTGGGGCCTCGTCAAGCAACCCGGAGGCTGCCTCAACTGGATAGGGTAGGGCCTGGTTCCTAGCCGGGCCAGAGGCGCTTGAACCACGGCTCGGGCGTCAGCGCCTGCCGGATGCTCTCCTGCTGGCGGTCGCAGGCGTCCACGATCTCGACCACGGCCCGCTTGTTCGCATTGGCGACATCGAGCCGGCCGGTCTGAGCGTCGGCGAAGGCAACCCAGGCGCCCGCCGTATCGTCTGCCGGGAGATCGGCGCCCGGAACGTCTCGGCGCAGGCTGTCAGGAACCAGCGGCCCGCATTGCACGGCAGCGAGGACTGTCGACATACGAGGGCCTCCGACACAGGCTCCGCAAGCCAGCATCAGAGACGTTGCCGACAGAAGCGTCAGCGCCGGGCGCAGAGAGGATTTCATCGCGGTTGGCTCCAGTGAGTTGATCGGATGCGGCCCGGGCGTCAGCGGCCTTCTCTGAGGCCCCCAGAGCGTCCACGGCAGCGGCTTGGCCCCCTTCGGCTACAATCTGGCCGGAGCGGGCTTTCTCGGCGTCAGCGGCGTTCCTGCGGCTCTCCGTGAGGGCGCAGTAGCCGAGCAGCAGCAGGACCGCGACACAGGCTGCGATCACCAGCCACGCGGCTCGAGACAGGGCCCGGAAAGGATTGGTCATCTGAATCTCCATTGGTCAGCCATCCACCCCGCCCCGATCACCGCAGCGACACACAGGGCGATGAAGAGCAGGCCGCAGATGGTGCGGACAGTGAAGCGGGGGGTCACAGGATCAGGCTCTTGGCGACGGCCGTCCGCACGATGCGGTCAGCCGCGCCGTTCGGCTGCCTGTCGCTCTTGGGGTTGCCGCGGTTGATGCCGTTGCCGATGGCGGTGCCTTCGTCGCGGTCCGCGTAGGCATTGAGGCCGTTCTGGTCCCAATACATGCAGGCCGTGAGGATGCCGATCGACGGGATGGCCATCAGCTCGGGATGGTTCTCGAAGTCGATCCCGCACTTTCGGCCATAGAAGCGCGCGTTCGCTCGCCCGGTCAGCTGGATTGGCCCGCGGCCCTTGTATCGCTTCCCGTCGCCCGGCTGGGTGTTGCCGAGGTCCGCCCGGCCTTCGTAGGCCTGACCGCTGGCGATCTCCTCCATGTAGCGGAAGCCGCCGGACTCGTGAGCGCACTGGCCCATGAAGTGCGCGAGGCGGAGGCCGGTATCGAGGATGCCGTAGGTCCGAAAGCGGACATTGGCCGCCATGCCGAGCTCGCCGGCGATGGACGGACTGGCGCCGAAGCGGGCGAACAGGGCTCGCAGCGTCCCAGCGCCGATGATCCCGTCGTCAGCGACGCCCAGGTTTCGTTGCAGCTTGCGAGCGTCGAGCATGGATCTTCTCCTGATTGTCGAGGTCTGCTCGCCGTGAGAGGCTGAGCTATGCCGTGGTCCGACCTGCCCGACCCCGTTCCGCCGCTGACGCCGAGCGAACGGGTACGCGCCGCCCTGTCCCGGCTGGGATGTGTCGGAGTGTCGGGCCTGCTGATCTTCCTGGTGATCCTCGCCATCGCGGGCGCGGCCTGGTTCGGGCCTTCGTCGGCTGTATCGGGTTAGGGCCGGGTCTGCTCGACCTGCACCGGGTCGGCAGGGGAGTTGGTCACCACCACCTCTTGAGGGCCAGGAGCGCTGCCGGTCGCCTGCGCTACGTCGACATCCCGTCTGTGTCGGCCCGCACTGATGATCTCGGCCGCCTTGCCGAGGAACAGCGTCCCGACGCCGAGGAAGTAGGCCCCGGCGAAGATCGCCCCGTCGTTACCGTTCTCGACCTTGCCGGCGATGAGGATGGTCGCATGGGACGCGGCATAGGCCGTCGTCATGATGGCGAAGGGTCGGGCGATCTCGCCGATGAAGTGGGCGATCGCGTCGAGGAAGGCCTTCATCCGCTCGCTCCTGTCTTGATCCCGAGCCCCGCCAGCCCGGCCATGAAGATGGCCACCAGCCACGGGGCGTATTTCGCGATCCAGCCGCCGACGCTCAGAGCGCCTGCCTGTCGGTCCCGCACGGTCTGAAGGTCGTTCACGTCCTTGGCCAGATCGCGAAGTTCCTTGCGGGTCTCGCGCAGCTGCGCCTTCAGGTCTTCCCCCTCCATGCGGATCACCTTCTCCCGGACCTCTTTCACGTCCGTCCGCACCTCCCGGACATCATGGGCCAGGTTCTGCAGGCTCTGGTTTGTCGCCGTCAGCGCGTCGCTGATCTGCCGTAGGGCGTGGATTTCGGCCATGCTGACAGCCTCCGGCTTCGCCACCGGCATCATGATCTCGTCGCCTGCTGACACTGGCGGCTCCTTGGACTGGGTGGGGCAGCCGAAATCGACTGGCAGTTTTTCGGTTGGCAGCGAATTGAGCGGGGCCTAGCTTCTTGGCCTGGAGGGTTGGCCATGACGGTTGCGATCTACGGCAGCGGCGGTTTCGGGCGAGAGTTGCTACCCTTCGCGGGACCGGAGCCCCTTTTCGTTTCCGATGACCCGGCCGAGATCGGCACATCAGTCGAAGGCGTGCGAGTTGTCCGCTTGCAGGACGTCGGCGACCGCCCAATCGTAATTGCGATAGCCGACGGCCAAATCCGCAGGAGGCTCGCTGCGCGGCTGCAGAACACCGGGCAACTGATCAGCCCGACCGCAATCATCGGGCCGGGCGTCGAGATCGGGGAGGGCGCCATCCTGTGTGCGTTCACGACGGTCACCGCATCCGCTCGGATCGGCCGGCACTTCCACGCCAACATCTACTCCTACGTCGCCCACGACTGTGTCGTCGGGGATTTCGTGACCGTTGGGCCCCGCGTCGGGATCAACGGCAACACCATCGTCGAAGACGACGTCTATATCGGGACGGGGGCGGTGCTGCGTCACGGCACCCGCGATCGCCCCCTCCGCATCGGCAAGGGCGCGGTCGTAGGAATGGGCGCCGTTGTCACAAGGGACGTTCCGCCCGGAACGACCGTCGTCGGCAATCCGGCCCGCCCGATGGTTCACCCGCCGGCCGCCCTGAGAGCTGTCTAGTGCAGGTCCAATCGAAGCTCGTTGAGCTTGAGGCTTTGCGAGGCTTCGCGGCCCTCTACGTCCTTCTGCACCACGCCCTCCCGCTGGAGGCGATCCATCCCTTCGTGGCGTTGCCGTTCCGGTTTGGCCAAGAGGCCGTGATCTTGTTCTTCCTGGTGTCCGGCTACGTCATCCATCGGTCGTGGCCCGGAGCGCTCCGGAAGTACGCGATCGCCCGGGTGCTCCGCATCTATCCGATCTTCTTCTTCGCCTTGGCCCTATCCTACGCCTGCGCGTCGGTGTCCGCTGGCGCGTTGCTGCCGCCCGACCTGGCTTCGCTGGCAGGCAACCTGCTTATGCTCCAGGATCGGGCCAGAGAGGGCGGCATCGTCACCCCCTATATGGGCAACGCGCCGCTGTGGTCGCTGTCCTACGAGGTGTTCTTCTACGTCGCCTACGCGGCCGCCATGCGAACAGGACGGCCTCATGCGGTGGCGCTCGTCGCGTCCAGCGTCGGTCTCGCGGCTATGCTCCTGCTTCCGTTTCAGGGCTTCCGCTTCCTCGCCTATTTCATGGTCTGGTGGATCGGCGTCGGATTCGCGGAGGCTGAGCGGGGGAACCGCAATCCTCTGCTCGCAGCGCTAGTCTGCGCCACAGGGGCAACGGTCGCCTTCGCGCTGCATCTGCGGCCCGTTTCCAGCACGGTCGACTTCCCGGTGTTGGAACTGCGCCACTTCGGAGCGGCACTCCTCTTCTCAGCGGCGGCGTTGACATGGCAGCGCATTGGCCGGTCCGCGCCCGGGTGGTTTTTCGCGCCGTTCGTGGCGATCGCCCCCATATCTTACGGGCTTTACGCTGTTCACTATCCCTTGCTGACCTCGGGCCTAACCCCAGCAGCGGCGGTCGCCGCCGCGTTCCTGCTGGCCGTTGTCATCGAGCGCATCTCAGGGCGCCTCACCGGGCGGCTCAGAGGGTCGAGTAGCCAGTCAGCACCCAAGCCGAGCCGTTATACGTCACCTCGCAGCGCGACCCCGCGGCGAGGGCTTTCAGCGGTCCCGTCCCGACGTTCAGATTGAACGCGCCCGTCGCCGCTGCCGTGCGCACGATGACGAACTTGGCCCCCTCGACCGCCCCCGTAGTCGAGAGCGTCACCGCCCGGTCCGCGGTCAGCGGCGTGTTCCAGATCTGAGTGACCTTGGACGAGTTGACGGTGAGGGTCGCCGCCGAGTTGCCCACATCCGCGACCACACCGCCCCTCTCACCGTCGGGAATCCACGTCGCGCCGCGCATCCAGCCCGGGGCCTCCGCGTTGGTCGGGTCGACGTTCATGACCTTGAGGCCGAACGGGTAGGAGTTGCCGGTGCCGGGCGTGGTATCCGCGGGCTCGGTCGGAAGCTGTGTCGCCAGCGGCTGATCGGTGTCGATCATCGGGGCTACCGCGATGCTGTTGACCGTCGACACGCCGATTCCGGTGACGACCTCGGGATCGTAGCAAACACCCATGTCCGCCCCGATGGGGGCGAAGAACTCTACCTTTTTGAAATCTGCGGCGGCGGTCCCGCCAGCGACGCCCAGGATCACATAGGCCACGTCAGGGCCGAACAGCACCTCGGCCTCATTGCTGATGACCGTCAGGTCGGCACCCTGGCGGAACAGGCCGTTGGAGGCGTTAAACGCGAGGGAGCAATCCTCGGCGTCCTCCAGCCGGTTGAAGCTGGCGTCGTAGCAGACGGCCGCAATGCGTCCGCCGGCCGTCGTCGTGTGCACCTTGACCGTGATGCGGCGGTTGTAGTCCTCGCCCGCCGTTCGCAGGTCGAAGAGCATCCCGAAAATGACCTTCTGGCCGGTCGAAACGACGACAGAGCCGTGTTTCAGGCTGACCGTGGCGTTGTGGAACACCAGCTTGTAAGTCGGCTCCGCGACGTAGATGCAGCCCCGGGCAGGCTTGGTGGTCAGAAGGGTCGCCGAAGGCGTCTGGCCGACGACATGCCGGCGCCCAACCTCTCCGATCTTGACGGGTTCGCCCCAGCCGTAAGGGCCGTCGCGACTGAAGTCGAAGGTGTTGGCCATTAGCCGAAGCCGGGCCGCCCCGTTATCAGGCTTGAGCGCGGCCGTGGCCAGCGTCGCGCCGGCGATCGCGGTGTAGGACAGACCGAAATAGAATGAGGTGATGCCGTCACCGGAGATCAGCTTGTCAGGGTTTTCCCACCGCATTCCGTAGAACATGCAGTTGCGCGCAATGGTCGTTTCGCCGTCGGGCGAGTAGCCGTTGATGAGCACGGCGTCTCCGGCGCCCGCGTTGCTCATCTCGAACGACGGGCCCCAGAACTTGTGGCTGTTGATGACGAAGCCGCCCGCGTCCTTGCGGAACTGGACCCCAATCACGTCGTCGGCGGACGACAGCGGGCTCTGCCATTCTCCTGCGTACCAATTGCTCTCATTGATCGCGCTGCCGTTCTTGGCCCAGATGCGAACACCGATCTGGGCCCGGTTGATCCGCTTGAGATAGAAACTGTTGTAGTGGGTCGCGGACCCTGCTGCGTAGTGGTCCACCCCCAGATAGAAGCTATCGACCGAAATCCACGCGACGTGGTTCGAGCAGTTGCGGAACACGACGCCGGCGAACTGATCAGTATAGTCGGGTTCGGCCCGCTCGATGTTAATGATGCTGGGCACCACCATGTCCCGAGCCGGGATCACCCGCGCTCCAGGCTCGCCGAACACCAGCGCGTCCTCGCCGCCGCCAGTGAACGTCATGACGCCGTGCACCACCAGCGGCGACAGGGCCTCGCTCGTCACCTGACCGTCAAAATAGACGTTGCCGGGGATGCGGCCGCCGATGCCGCCGCCCTCTTCCTGGCAGCAATCGAACACGTCTTGCAGCTTGCCGGTGTTCGACGCCGCTGCGCTGAGCGTGTCGAGCTTAATCCCGAACGGGCGGCAGTCCATCAAGCCGTCGGTAACCTGCTTCCAACGCCGAGTGTTGACGTTGGTGGTGATGTGCCATGGCTTGTCCACCGCCCCGAAGTCGATCTCCGTCATGGGGACGGGGGGGTGGTCGCCGGCGACCGTATGGCCCTGAAGGGTGATCGAGGTCACCGCCTCGGCGATGTCGGACCCCTCGGCTGAGGCGCGGGTCGCATAGATCGGGACGTTGACCCCGGACACCTGCGCCGCGTCGGCGGCGTAGCCCTGGGCGAGGTCGCGGGCATCCTCGGCGGCTTCTGCCGCCGGTTCTGCCCGGTCGGCAGCAGCCTCCGCGCGCTCGGCGAACGGCAACGCCGCTGCAGCCGCGAGCGCGGCCACCAGCGCCCCGCCGGCGACCGACACCCTCACCTGATTGTCGACAACCCTGAGAACACGATCAGCCATTTTGTGTTGCGCCCGCCCTGACGGTGAAAGAGCCCTCCATCCAGCGAACCTTGCCGAGGCCGGTGCTGGTGATGTGGAGGTCGTAGACGAGGGCCACGTCCTTGCCGGCCCCGGCGGAGCCGAGGAGGAGTGTCTCCAGCGTCGTCTCGTTGATCCTGATCTGGACGGAGGAGACGACCGTCTCGACGCCCTCCACGTCGACCGTGGCGACGCTCACCGAAATCCCCTCGGCGTTAGATGCCGCGTTCTCCAGCGCGACCAGCGGGTCACCCGGCGCATCCCGATAGAGCCGGATGTGCATGGCGAATGTCGCGGCCGAGAAGTCGAACCCCTCGATGGCCGTGATGTCGACGAACGGGCTCCACCGCTGGGCGACGAGATCGACTCGTGCAGGCGTGATCATTCGGCCCCTCGCGTGGCTTGTTTCATGGCGGGTTGTCCGGGGTGGTCAGAGCGGCGCGGGGGCGCCGTCGATGATCTTGTGGGTCGTGTCGTCGCCGGTGAAGTCTGCCGGCAGGGGAAGGACCGCCAAGCCCTCGCGGGCCTGAAGATCGGCGACACGCTCCGAGCAGGTCAGGATTGCCTTCATTTGCCCCGTCGAGGGGTCGTAGAGCGCAAACTTCATGGCTTGGTCGCCGTCACCGCGCGGGCGTAGCGCTGGCTGATCGTGATGTCGTCCGCGCCGGCTGGCGTCTGGGCGTAGAGGTCCCAGGTGTAGGTGCCTGCGCCTGGCGTATCGGTGGCGAACACGGAGAGGAAGCCCGGGGCCAGAATGTAGCGCCGGGCTCCGGCCGCTCCGGTGATGTCCGCTCCATCGACCCGGACGCTTACCGAGACCGGCGACGCCTCGCCCTGCCTCAGCCAGTAGCCGAGGATGAAGGGCTGAATGCTGTCCGTCAGCTGGCTGAAGCTATACTGGCCGTTCAGATCTACCGCTTCGCCATCCACGACCGTCAGGGTGATGCTCTGGACCACAGTCGGGGTGTCGGCCACGACCGTTGTTCCGCCCGTCGTGGTCAGCGAGACGACCTGATTGGCCGCGCCGTCGTCCAGTGCCGGGGTCTTCACGATGCCCTCGGCAAGGGCCCCGCTTTCGGCGATGATCGCCGCGCCGACCTTCAGGGTGGTGAATGACGACACGCCTTCGACAAGATCGTCCACCGCCTGAATGGCGTCGCCCGCGCCCCGGGTGTCCGAGACCGTCGGCCCGTCTCCACCCCAGCCAGCGGGGGGCGTTGGGGGCTCCGGGTAGTCTCCCCCGCTGTCCGGCGTCGCCTGCCAGCCGATGAACACCCAGCTGTCATCCAGCATATGCGTCAGGGCCAGTGACGGCTCAGCCTCATAGGTCGAGCCGTCCTTGCCGAAGACCCCGTAGAGCACCCCTCCCGTCAGCCCCGTGATGGTCCCTGCGCTGAACTCTTCGGGCGGGGCATTGTTGAAGAACGCCTTGTGCTCAAGGATCGATATTTCCGTCTCGGTCGCGCTGGTCGGGAAGTCGACGTCCGCCGTTTCATCCCATGTCGTGCGGCGGACCGGGAAGCGGGCGAGCTCATGACGCACCGGCGGGGTCGAGGGCGTTCCGACTCCCGGCGCTGTGCCGGTCTGCGCCAGAGCCGCCGCGACCTTGGCGTCCGTCTCCTCGCGGAACTCGATCTTGACCGTGCAGTCCGACGGGGACCAGGTGCGCTTGCGGACCCGCACCTTCACCCCGTCGAGCAGGTATTCCGGCTCGGCCCAATCGAAGGCGTGGCCGGGCTCCAGCTGCATCATCCACGGCTTGAAGAGAACGTCGGCGGCGATCTTCTCGCGGGCGTTGGCCATCTCGAGATAGACCAGCTGCGCCGCCTGATCCTTGTCGGGGACGAAGCGGTAGGAATAACCCTCCGTGTGCCGGCCGCCGTCTTCCTCAACCCAGTCCGGGTTGGTGATCGCCTCGACTGGGGCCTGCTCCCAGCGGTGATCCTCGCTCAGGAAGTCGGCGATCCCGGTGTTCTTGCGGTCCAGCCGGGAGGGGGCGAGCGAGAAGACCGGGGGCTTGGCCGTGTCCGAGCCCGTCGCGGTCAACACGCTCGACACCACGGCCCCGTTCGAGATGCATGAGATCATCCCGCACTTGCGCGCCCGCTCTGCGCCCGAAGCCTTGAGCAGATCTTCGAGCACGTCGTTCTTGTCCTCGTCGGAGAACGGGACACCGCCGGCCTTCCATCCGTTTGCGTCCGCGATGTCGGCGCAGGCGGTGAAGGCATCGACGTCGATGGTCTCCAAGGGAGCTGCGATGCCCCCAACAGGCCAGCAGGCGTAGGGGACGCCGTAGGTGACAGGCGAGCCCTCGCTTGGCCCCTCCCAGCGCCCGATGGTCCAGTTCAGGGCGGCGATGCAGCCCTCGTCCATCCACGGCCAGGTCGACGGGTCCGACAGGTCCGACGCTTCGTCGCGCGGGTCATGGCCGAACAGGCCCTCGCCGGTGATGACAACCTTCGGGATGCCGCCGCGATACTCGCCCTTCTTCGAGTTCTCCTTGCCGGTCCACATGAAGGCAGGGCGGCCAGACAGCTTGTGATCCGTCGTCCAGCCCGGGGCGGGGCTTCCCTCGGCGTTCGTGCCGACCGGGCTGGTGAGCGCCGCCGAGGGCTGGTCCCCCAGCAGGTAGGAGAACCACATCTCCCCGGCATGGGCGCCATTGGTCGCCCTGTCCTCGCTGTCGAAGGTGGTCGCCTCGTCGTCGAAGGAGACGCCCAGGACGCTCTTGATCGGCCCTGAGGCGCCGAATGTCGCCGCCAGCGACTGATACCGGTTCGTTGGCCCATAGCCGACGCGATAGCGCACCGTCCCGCCGAAGCCGAAACGGCCGATGGGGAAGGCCAGCGGCGCGTTCGGCTCATAGCTGAACTGGATTGCCTTGTTATCCTCGTCGCCGGCTCTGCCGGTCAGGACGCCGATGGCGTTCCGCGGCTCGTCCTCGCGCCAGTAGGTCCACTTGGTCCCTTCGGTCGCGTATTCGTCGCCCCGCTCGCCGGGCCAGATCAGCTTGCGGAGGGCATTGGTCTGGCGCTGTTCCTCGTTCGGTTGGAGCCCCCGGGCGTCCCCGGTGATGATGTCGTATTCCAGCTTGCGGGTCTTGCCGGTGATGAGGCGGGGCTGATCCAGTTCGCCAAGCCACAGCCGGTAAGGCTCATTGACCAGCGCGCCCGTCGCCGGGTTCTTCGCCGCCAGATGGATCGTGACCCAGCCGCCCTGCGCATCCGAAGCCGCCAGCGCCGCCAGCGAACTCAGGTCGGGCGGGATGATCCGGATCGACACCGGGGAAGCGTCGTCGTCGACCCCATCCGTGATGTCGCTGATCGAGTCCAGCACGCCATAGGTGGCGTCGCGCGACTTGTAGAGGTCCGACCCCCACTTCACGAAGCCGCGCTCCAGCATCCAGCGGATTGTGTGGTCCGGCAGGGTTACCGTCACCAGGTGGACGATGGGCCAGCCTGCCCTCAAGGCGGCGATCAGGTCGGCGTGCATCAGCCTTCCTCGACCACGAAGCTGTCAGTCGTGACCGCCGCCAGAAGGCCAGAGGTCTGGTCGCCCTCATCGACGATCAGCCCCTCGATGAAGGGCTCGGCGAGCTCGATCACGTCGTCATCGTCTGGGGCCAGCCACAGGGAGGGCCAGAAGCTGACCGTCGCCGCCCCGGTCGCGTCCGCAATGGTTTCCGCCGTCACGATGTGCGCGCTCGGCCCGTCCGGAGTCTCGACCGTGAAGAACCAGCCCTTGCGGATGACATAGTGCGGCGTGAGCCCGTCCAGGATCAGCGACGTGCCCGCCTGATCGGCCCCATTGACCAGCGGGGAGCCCGGCGCGCCCTTGTCGACACCCGGCTCGGGGATCGGAACCCGGATGCGCTCGCCCATGCCCCGGGCGAGGTCCGCCAGCAGCTCACGCCCGCAGACGGTCTCCAGCGCCCCTACATCGACCTCGACGGCGAAGTGATCGCCGGCGCGGTTCAGCGGGGTCAGCGACCCATTGCCGGACCGTTGGGTTTCCGAAGCCCTGACGAAGCGGAGACCATATCCGGCCCCGCGAGGCAGGCGGGGGAGGGTGATCGTCACTTGCGCCGGCTCCCCGTCTTGAACTTGTGGCGGCGGTCGCGCACGGCGTTGACCTCCGAGGCGAAGTTGCGGCGCTGCTCATCCAGCGCCCGCTCCAGACGCCTCACCGCAGCCATGTCGGCGCCGCGTGCGTCGATCACCGGAGCGAAGGTCACCGAGGAGCCACCGCCACGCGCTCCGAGAGCGGGAACGCTCGCCGTCGCCGCATTGACGCGGCCGACCAGTCCGCCGTCGGCGAAGGCCGGGAGCATCTTGCTCAGGTCCGCGCCACGGTTGGCCGCCTCAAGGAACGGCCGGTTTTGCGGCCGAGCGCCCCGGGCGTTGACCATGAACTCGCCGTTGGAGCCCCACACCAAAACCTTGTCGTCGCGCGGCCCGCCGGGACCGACGACGGGGCCGCCGTCCTTCAGGCCGGCGATGGCGGCGATATTGGACGCCGTGGCGGCAGTCGTGACGGCCACGGCCGGCAGGTTCAGCGGGAAGGGCGCGCTCGCCCATGCCTTCTGAATGGCCAGGAACCCGTCGATGGTCGCCTGAGTGAGGGCGGCGGCCTTGCCGATGGCGGCCAGCTCCTTGATTGAGCTGTTCTGAAGCCCCGCCAGCGTGTCGAGCATTCCGCGCTCGCGGGCGATGCGCTTCTCGAAATACATCGCGTCGATTTCGGCCTTGGCCTCCATCGCCTGCTGGTGGTTCAGCACCCCTTCCTGTTCGAGCTCGGCGACGTAGCCGAGCGCCTCTTCGTACTCCGCCGGATCGAAGGCGGCGTCCGCGATGCCCTCCGCTACGTCGCGGCCAACCCGGGCGCCGGGCGACTCCGCATCCATGGCGCCGTAGCGCGACTGCCGTCCCCGGTCCCCCTCGGCCAGACGACGCGCCCGCTCCTCATCGTCGATGTTCGGGTCGTTCTCCAGGTCCGCCTTCTGGCGGTCCCGCTCCATCTTGAGGGTCTGGGCGAGGATGCGCTTCTCGACCTCGTGACGGTCTCTCGCCGTGAGGGCCAGGTCGCGCTCGATCCCCAGATGCTCAAGGAGGATCTGCGCCGCCTGTTCCTCGATCTGGAGGCGATACTCCTCAAGGTCCTGCCGCTCGCGCCAGTTGATGCGGCTTTCCTCAAGCCCGCGCAGTTCCTCCTGCTTCGCGCGCAGCTGCTCCGCTTCGGTCTTGGACAGTCCGCGCAGCCCGTTCGACGCGATGTATTCCCGCTCGGCCGCCGCGATCTCGCGCAGGTTCGCCTCATGCTCGGCGTTCAGCTGCGCGATCTTGTTCCCGGCGTCGCTGCTGATCGATTCGAACTCGTGATCGTAGGCGCGCAGCAACTCCATCTGCACGCGGTCGAGCTGCTTCTCGAACTGTTCCTGCCGTCGGGCGCGTTGCTCGGCTTCCCGGTTTCCACGGCCGCCGCCACGGGCCGCGGGCGGGGTGAGCCTGCCGCCCCCGCCGCGGGGGTCCGCAAAGATCGCGCGCATGTCGGCTGCGGTGACAGGCGAGGGGTCCGCGAGGCTGTCGCCGGCCGCGCCGCGCGGCCCATTGATCAGCCGGTTCCCCGCACGGAAGGCGCCCCGGACCAGCCCGTCCGCCGTGCCCATGCGGGCCGCCTCGACGAACCCGGAGCCGGTCATGCGCTTGAACTGCGCCGACTTCTCCATGAAGTCATTCAGGGCATTGAGCGCGTCCGCGATGACCTGGACGAAGCCGACCACCTCGTCTGACAACTCGATAAAGGCCGAAGTCAGCTGGACCTTGATGACCTGCGAGAGCGTCTCGAACTGCTGGTTGGCGTCCGCGCCCTTCTTGACCAGCTCGGCATCCATGACGATGCCCATGTCCCGCGCCTTCTGGCGCAGGTTGTCCATCTCGTCCGCCCCTTCGCGGAGCAGGGGGAGCATGTCGCCGAGGCCCAGCTTCTCCGCGACCGCCGCGCGCTCTGACTCCTTGGCGAGTTCGCTGATCCTGCGGGACACCTCCGGGATCGCGTCCTCGAAGCTGCTCCAGCTGTCGAGGGTTTCCTTGCTTATGCCGAGGGCGTTGAACCCCTTGAGCGCCCGCGGGGAAAGGCCGGATTGCGCCTGACCGAGCACCTCGTTGAACTTCTCGATGGCCGCGTCCGCGTTGGCCGCCTCGCCGCCGACTTCCGTCATGGCGAAGCGGAACTCTTGAAGTGCGCTGGTCCCGACGTTCAGCTTCTGCGCCGCGTCATCAATCTCATCGGCGAACCGCATCGCCGCGATGGTCTGCTGCGTCGCCACCGCCAGCGCGGCCACCCCGGCGGCAGCAGCGAGGCCCGCCACGCCAAGCGGCTCCAGCGCCGAGCCGAAGATGCGAAGATGGCCCGCGCCGGCCTGGATCGTGGCCATGCGGCTGTCGTTGAAGACGTTGCCCATCGCCTTGCCGACGCGGCCGTATTTGGCCTCCAGTTGGCGCGTGAAGGTGTCCGCGTCCTTCTTGATCTTCGCCGCCGCGCCGTAGTGGCTGCGGATGACCTTGTTGAGCTTCTCGTCGAGCTTCTGGAAGTTGGCGTCCCACACCGTAGTGAGGCGAGCGATCTCTTCAGCCATCCAACCGCCCCAGTGCTACCGCTCGCTCGAAGTCTTCATCGGACGGCGCATTGGGCGCGTCCTTCACGCCATTGGCGCGCTTCCCGCCGACCCACGACTGGCTGAGGTCCCAGAGGCTCATCTCCCGGACCTGTTGGGGCGTGAACCCAATGGCCGCCCCTAACTGGTAGTACCGGCCGAACCGGATTTTGCGGCGGGGGAGGCCGTCTTCCTCCGCCGCCGCTTCGGCTTTTCCGAGTCGTCGGCCTCGTCAGGAGCCCCAGCCATGGCGGCGAACAGAATCGCGCGGCAGTGATCCCGCCACTGGATCAGCTGTCCCTCGCTGGCATTGCGCTCGACCAGCAGGGCCGCGACGCCCACTTGCTCCCCGGCGCCGATCAGGCCGAGGCGGAGCGTCTGCTGAACGTCCGCCACCCGCCAGCGGGGAGAGCCGAGCCGGTTGAAGATTTCCTCCGGCCCGGCGTCCGTCCGCTCCTGCAGTTCCTCCAGTTGGGCGATGCCCAGCCGGAAGTCGCGCGGTTCGTCGAAGACCAGCCTGACCTTCGCCGTCCGGCTCATTACGAGACCGCCGAGACGGTCGGCGCGTCGGCCTGTTCGAGGGTCACCGAGACCTCGGCGTTGGTCTTGGGCGTGCCGTTCACGCTGAAGGCGGTCAGCAGGTAGGAGCCGGCGACCTGCCACTTGCCGGTGACGTTGTGTTTGACGCGGATGTTCTTCGGCTCGCCGGAGACCAGCCAGTCCATCCAGGTCTTCACCGACGAGGAGTGCATCTTGCCGGCGCCCGTGATCGAGCTGTCGATCGCATCGACGGCCCGCATGGTCCTGCTCGGAAGGCTCGGGTCGGTGCAGTCCGGCACGGTGTTGGTGATCGTCGAGGCAGTGAGGCTGATGCCCCGGTCGCCGTTGATCAGGCAGTCGTGGGCGAAGACCTCGGGAGAGGCTCCGTCGCTGATCTGCACGAGGATGTTTTCGCCATTGGCGACGTCAACGAAGGACATAGCAGTAGCCTTTCTCTGTAGGCAGGAGCGCCCACGAAGGGCTGGTTGACCGCAGGGGTGCGGATCAGGCGGAGGCGACCAGCGACAGGCGCAGCGCGACCGTCGCGCGGCTGGTCAGCCCGTCGGCGTCGCGCCGGTAGTTGATGTCCTCGACGTCCTGGATGACCACGACGTAGCCGGTCACCGTCAGGGGAGAGGAAAGGGCGGTAGAGACTGCCGCGGCGATCTGACGGACCTCGGGGAAGCCCACGGCGCGCGACCAGCAATCCAGCGAGAGGTAGACCTCCGCCTGTTCGCCGCAGCCGTTGCCGTCGTTCAGAACCTGCGACGCGCCGAGCGAGACGTAAGGAAAGGCCGCTCCCGTCGGCACGCTGTCATAGACCCGCGCCGGGTTGCCGATCAGGGCCTTAACGGATGCGGGGGCCCTCAAGGCCGCGACGATGGCGGCCTGTATGGCCAGCGAAGGGTCAATCATCGAACCCTCCCGCCTTCGCCTGCCTGATCGCCGCGTTCAGCGCCCGGCTCGCCCGGGCGGCGGCCCGCTTCTTCAACACGCGCTTGGCCGAGTTCCAGAAGGGCTTGCCGGGAACAGGCTTTCCATCCGGGCCCATGTGCCCCGCCTCAAGGTGCAGCGGATAAGGCGCTTCGGGCCCGCCAATGGAGACCGTGTAGCCGGTGTCGTTGTCGGTCTTCGCCATGACCAGTGTCGACCGCAGATCGCCGCCCTTGTCGTCCCCGGTGTGCGGAACGATGGCCTCGACCTTCGCCTTGAACTCGCTCGCGTTCTTCTCGTTGGCGCGGCGCATCTGCTCGCGCGCGGCCTCGGGGAGGCGCTGCGTGCGATCCTGAAGGCGCTTCAGGCCCTGGACCTCGTTAGCCATCGGCGCCGCCGGTCGTGGCCTGGATCAACAGCCATTGGCGTCGGCCGTCCATGTCCCCGATGAACACGATGTTGAAGGTCTGGCTGGCGTCGCGCTCGTTGATGGCGCGGTCCCCGACCTGAAGTCTGCGCGTTCCGCTGTCGCTGCGGACCCAGATGTCCCAGGACGCCAGCCCCGACAGCCGCGCCGCCTGCACCGCCTCATTGCCCCGTGTCGGCATCAGCGAGCAGGCGCGCGCGATGCCCATATCCGCCCAGTCGGTCGCGGTGTTGCCGTACCCGTCGTCGCCTTCGCCTCGGCGCTGGAACTTCACGCGCTGGCGCAGATCGCCCGCGCCCTTGGGGGCCGGCATCAGGCCTTCGCGGCCTTCTTCGCCCCGCCCTTCTTGCCGTCGCCGTCATGGTCGAGGGGATCGCTGAGCTCTTCAGCCTTGCCCGCCCTCACGGCGGCCTCGCCGGCCTCTCGCTTCACGGTGAGCTCCATCCCTGCCCGATAGGCGATGGTCACGCGGCGCTCGCCCGAGGGGGTGTAGTCGAAATCAGCGGTGAACCTGACGCGCATGGTCGGGGTCTCCTCAATGGGGGTGTAGCCGTCGGGGTAGCCGAACTGTTCAGCGGTCCAGCCGGACATCGACCGGATCGGGAGGCCCGCGTCCTTGGCCGCCAGCCATGCGGGCCTGTATCTCTCGACCAACGACCACTCGCCGGGGGTCACGTAATGCCCGGCCTCGCGCTCCATCGGGACGCCGCAGAGGATCACGCCTGACGCGTCCAGCGCCTGAACCGCAACCTGCGCGGCGTAGAGCCCCGACGACCCGGACCAGCCGAGCGGATGAACCTCTATGTCCGCGAGTCCGCCGTGCTTGCGGTGCACGAAGGCCCGGTAGTCTGTGTTCAGGGCCTTCTCGGCTCTCTCCGCACGCCACGCGGCGAACAGTTCGGGGTGCAGGGTCGCCCAGACATCGATGTGGCCCTCGTAGTCCCGACCGGCGAAGTTGGTGGCCACGATGATGGTGTGGAGGCCAGCGGTCAGGCGTCGGGCCCGCTCGAGGTCTTTCCAGACTGTCGGGGCGCCGCCGAGGACGAGGGCGATCACGCGATAGCCGGGTCTCGCAGGGGGTAGAGCAGGGCCCCGATGGGATTGTCGGGCCCCGGAACACCGGTCGCCAGTCGGGCCAGCATGTCGGACTTCTCCTCGTCCAGCAGGCTCTTGACGCCGAGAATGATGGCGGCGGTCACTTCAGGTGGAGCGGTCTCTGCGGTCCAGTCGTCGTCGGCTTGACTCTTCAGGTGCCGGAGCACCGCCGACTGCGCCTGTGCGATCTTCAGTTCGATGTCGGGCGTGCGCTCGTCCGTGAACTCCAGCGGGCTGCCGCTCTGGGTCAGGTCCAGCCGGAGGGCCAGGTTGACCTGCTCGAGCGTGACGAGGTCGACCATCAGATCTTCACCGTCGCGGGCGCTTTGGTTTGGGGGCCGGCGAAGTCCTTGCCGTCCCGGCCGCGCTTGACGGCCAGTCGCCAGTCGCCCTCGTCGGGCTTGCCGCCCGTAGTCTTCCGCGCGGTCCAGAACGAACCGCCCCAGGTCACGCCGTCGCCTTCCAGATACTCGGTCCCTTCCTTCCAGACACCCATGTCGCGGACGTAGGGCAGGAAGATTTCGTGGGTTTCGAGGGTGTCCTCGCTGGAGAACTTCAGCACCAGCACCTTGTCCTCGTGCCGGAACTCCGTGTCGAAGTCGCGCAGCGAGAAGCCCGCCGGGCCTCGCTCGCCATTCTGGCCATCCTTGCCCTCGACGCGGCCGAGGTCGCGGGTTGAGCCGTCCGATAGCGTCAGGATCAGGTTCCCCCCGCGGTCGATCACCGCCCCCGCCACTCCGACGCCGTCCCGCCCGTCCTTGCCGTCCAGCCCACGTTCGCCGGGGGCGCCCGCTTCGCCCGGCGCTCCATCCGCTCCGTCCTTGCCGTCGACGCCATCACGGCCGTCCGCGCCCGCCGCGCCGGCCTCCCCGTCTTGTCCATCGACGCCGTCACGGCCAGCCGGACCCGGATCGCCCTTCTCGGGCGCTCGCTTCTTCAGCTCGGCAATCTCTTGATCCTGCGCCTCGATCCGCTTCAGCAGGGGCGCAGTGGCCTCGTCCACATAGGACTTGACCACCTCCACCATCTGCTCGCCGAAGGCCTTACCGTCGAACATGCGAGAGCCCCTTCGTGAGAGCGATCATCGCCCGGGCGGCCTGAAGCTCGGCCTCGTTGTCGTTCGCGGGGTCCGCCTGCGCCGGTGCGGGCTCTTCCGTGCCGAACGGATCGGCCCCCGCATCCCGTCGCGCCAGCGCGGCGAGGGAATAGTTCTGCTGCTGGAGGTAGACGGCGTCGCCACCCTCGGTCGGGCCCTTGTCCAGCTTGGCGCGCATCTCGTCGATCTTGAGGATGCCGGCGCCCTCCTTGAGCACCTGCATCTGGGTCACGCTGTCCATGCGGAGCAGGTTTTCCGTGTCGAACTCGGTGCCAGTGCCGGCCGGGCACTCCAGCCCTTCATCAAGGCAGAGCTCGGCGGCCTCGATCAGGCTCTGCAGGCACTGCGAATAGTATTCGACGTTCAGCGCCTGGATGTTGTTGTAGGTCGGCATCTGGCCGATGCCGATCTTGTAGGGCGGGACGTGGAAGGTGGAGCAGACCACCTCCGCCGACCACTTCAGCTGCTCGATCAGCTGCGATTCCTCCGCCGACATGGCCATGCGCTCATACTTGAGCCCGTCACCCAGGACGGCTACTCGGCCCGCGTTCTCGCCTGAGAAGTTGGTTTCCCACGTCTCCTTGAGCCGGGTCGCCGTTTCGTCGGCGATGGAGCCCGGAGCGGTCAGCACTCCACCCGGCTGCGAGCGGTTGCCGAAGAAGGCAGCGGAACTGTCGAGGATGTTCATCCCCTGCATCGCCGCCAGACCTGAGGCGTAGATCGGCGAGGTGCCGACGAGGGGATGGAACAGGCAGTTCATCCGGTCGTGGATGATCTCCCGCGCCGGAACGAGGACATCAGCGGGCATCCCAGCGAGATTGTCCGTCTGGAGTTGGTAAAAGACCGACCCGTCATCGGCGACCATCGGAGTCACGCGGTTCGGGTCCAGCACATAGAGCGCCACCACGACGTTGCGGGCGTCCCGGCGCTTGAGGACGTAGGCGTTCCCCCGCATCAGCTTGGACAGCATCCAGCCTTCCCAGAACTGGATGCGGGTCTGCCACGGGTTCGGCTTGCGCAGGACCGGCGAATAGGCCGGGCTGTCGGCCTCTGTCCAGATCCCCGCGTCCTGCTTCACCAGCTTAACGCGCAGCTTCGCCACGTCGGAGGCGATCAGCGTCATGCAGGCGTAGACGGCGTGGAAGCTCAGGACGAGGTTGCGGTCGATGGTGACGTTCTGCTGCCAGGCGCCCTGATAGGACTCGTACACGCGGAACCAGCCGCGGCTCTCGGCCACGGAGGCGAGGTTCGCCGCCTTCACGATGGCCATCGCGGCCCGGGCGACAATGCCCGGCTTGCGCGGCTGAACCTGCGTCGCCAAGGATCAGTCCCCGCTCTTCGCGGCGGCGATCTTCTCGCGCAGGGTGGTGGCGTCCCAGCCGTTGAAGGGGCGCTTGCCGAGAGCCTTCTGATATGCCTCGCGCAGCACCTCGATCTCGCTCGGCGCGGCGGCCGGCATGGGCGCGGGGCGGGCGACCATGTCGCGGCGCTCATATCCCAGCTTTCCGAGAACGCGGGCGAAGCGGGGGTCACGCGAGGCCGCGGCCCGATCCATGTAGCGGCTGTTCTTCATGCCCGTCTCCCGTGGTCGAAAAGGGCCGGCCGGGGCGAACCCCCGGCCGGCCTTACTCATCGAGGCGATCAGCCGCCCCAGGCCACGCTGTCCAGCAGGGCCACCGCCGACGTGCGGCGCTTGGACCAGTTCAGGATGCGCTCGGCGCGGAAGGCCACGCTGTTCGTCTGGAACATCGAGACCAGCGACGTGGCCGTGGGGGTCACGGTGTCGTTGGTCGGGTTGTCCAGCATCTGCAGCGAGGCCTCGCGCGACACGTCGACCTGCACGCCGCCTTCATCCGCGAAGTAGATGTCGGAAGCGTTGACCAGGGCGACGAAGCCCGTGGTGACCGCCGGCGAGCCCGAGGTCTCGGTCGGGACGTATTCCGACACGATCACCGGCAGGCCGACGAAGGTGCCGCCCCGCATGGTCAGGCCCGGGAATTCCGGCTGGCCGAGCGGGTTGACCATCAGCGACAGCGCGAGCGCTGTGGCCGAGGACATGATCCAGACACCCGAGGTCGGCGGGTTGTTGGCCGCCACGAAGGTGGCCATCAGGGCCCGCACATCGGCGCGGATGTCGTCCGCGTCGCCGGTGCCGGTGGCGTTGACCGCGGTCACGCCGTTGGTGATCGACGCGGGCGAGACACCGGCCGAGGCCGCCTTGTCGGGATCGATGAAGTCGATGTCGATCCGTTCGGCGACGGCGGCGGCCAGCGCATCCCGAAGGATCGCATCGGCGGCCGGCGACGACTTCCGCAGCAGCTCTTCGGTCACGACCGAGATGGTGGCGACCTTGAGCTCGTCCAGGGACGTGCGGCTGAAGTCGAAGGCGGTCAGCGGCTTGGGCTTGCCCTCACCGACCCAGTAGGCCTGTCCGCCGCCGGTCTGGCCGATCAGGGCCGTGCGGAACGGGACGCGCCGCAGGTTCGGGATGCCGTTCTGGCCGAACTTGCCGACGATGGTCATCGGACGGAGGTATTCGGCGAAGTCGGCGTAGACCGCCGTTTCGTCGCCGACCAGGTCCTCGGCCCAGTTGCCCGAGGTCGAGGCGCCGGCGACCACGTTCGCCTTGGTGACGATGCGGTGGACGACCGAGTTCTCGCCGTAGAGCGACTTGGCGACGTCGCCTTGGCGGAGCTCGCCCTGGCTGAGGAAGGCGAGGGCCTTCACCTTGGCGAGGCGAGCGAACTCGATGCCGGGCTCGGCCTTCGGCTGGGCCTTGACCTGCACGGTCGAGGCGGCGCGGGCCTGGGAGCCCGTGGCCTCGGTCGAGACGCCTTGGACCGGCTGCGCGGTGGCGGCCGAGTTGGCCTCCTGCGCCTTCAGGCGCACGATATGGGCGTCGATGGCCTTGACCTCGGCGTCCAGGTTGTCGTGCTCCTCGGCCTGGGCGGCGTCCAGCGTCTCGTCGCCGGCCTCCTCCATGATGGCCGACATGCGCGCCGTCTTCTCGGTGCGCGCGGTTTGGAACGCAGCGATGCGTTCGGCGATGGTCTTCATTTTCGTGCCCTCCTTGGGCGCTTTCGAGTGAGCGACGACCGGGATGGCCTTCGCTGGCTTGCCCGAAGCGCCGGGCGAGGCGGGAGCCACGAGGGTGGCCCCGGACAGGTCGACCTCTTCCTCCTGCGGCTGGCCGGACGCGGCCCGCAGGTTGGAGTCGATCGACTTGATGCTGGTGATGGTGCAGTCGGCGTTGGCCGGGATGGTCACGAGGCTGAGCTCGAGGATTTCGAACTTCAGGAACCGGATGCCGCCGCCTTCCATGAGCGCGTATTCCAGCGCCCGGAAGCCGACCGACACGGCCTTGACCAGCTTCAGCTTGACCGACTGCCAGGCCTCGTCGAGCCGGTCCTTCAGGGCGCCGGGCTCGTCGGTCTTGACCATGCGGATGGTGAAGGGGATGCCCTTCGAGGTGGCCTTGCCCAGTTGGACGTGGCCGACAGGCTCATAGGGGTTGTGCTGCCAGAGGGCGGGGAGTTCCGCGGCGAACTCGGCGCCGAGGGGTTCGAGGATGTCCCCCATCCGGTCGGGCGTCGGCGTGGTCGCGATGCCAGTGATGATCCGCTCGTCTTCGCTGACGGCCTTCACATCGAGCATGGAATAGGCGCGGTTCATCGTCGCCTCCGTTCAGGTTGGCTGGGGGTGCCGGGGTCCGGCTAGAGGATGAGCATCTGGTATTGGCGCTCGGCGGCCTCGGTCTCATTCGCCAGCGCCGCGCCGGCTGCCATGGCGTTGGTCACCAGCCCGTCGATCCGGCCCCTGGACCGCTTCTTGTCGAAGGCCCTGTTCTTCTGCCCGTCCGCGATCAGTAGGGCGTTGCCGGCGCACCAGTAGGTGACGGGCGAATGATCGATGACGATCTGCTTGTTGAGGATCGCATCCTCGAACCGCTCGACGCTCCGGGGCATACAGAGCTGCCGGTCCTCGAACACCACCCGCGTCCCTTGGGCATGGGCGACCAGCTTGAGCCCTTGCCCTTCCGGTTCCGCCGGGCCCTTCCAGCGCCAGACCGGGAAGCCGATCTCGTCGCAGGCGGCGATGAAGTCCGCGATCCCTGCCGGATCGAAGGCCAGGTACTGCAGATCATGCTCTGCCGCGATCTCCGCCAGCTTGGCGGCCACGAACGACTTGTCGATCACGGCTCCGGGGACGACCTCCAGCCAGCCGTCCGCAGCCCACTGGCTGTAGGGCGCGCTATCGGCCCGCTCCCGGTCGTCCAGCCCATCCTTCGTGGTCCAGTACCAAGTCTTCGAGTAGAGCTTGCCGTCCTTCAGCCAGCTCACCGTCAAAGCGGTGAGGTCGTTCTTCTGCGACAGGTCGAGCGACGCCCAGCAGGGACAGCCCCGGAAGTCGTCCGGGTCCACCTCGCCCTGAACCGCGGCCCAAGACTCCTCGGCGATCCAGAAATCCACCGCCCCGGTCGGGATGCCGAAATACAGCCGCTTCACGGACATGGCCGTCGAGGTCAGCTGCCGGGCCGTATTGACCTCGCCCCGGATGTTCTCTTCCGGGAAGGTGATCCCCAACGCCGGCAGGGCCTTCACCCACGCCTTCGGGTTGTCGAAGATCGTCTCCCGGTCCGCCTTGTCGACCCGGGCGATGAAGGCGAACGCCTCGTCATCGAGAACTTCGCCCTTCAAGACCCGCTGGAAGAACTCGCTGTAGGCGGTCCCGACCAGCTGCGTCGATGCGGGGGTGTTCGTCCCCAGCAGCATCATCGCATCGCCCGGCATCTTCGCGATGGCCCGGCGCCACGTCTCGATGGAAGTCCCGAACTTGAACTCGTGGATCTCGTCCGCCGTCACCAGCGTAGGGCGCGGGCCGGAGATCGCCTCCCCATTCGCCAGCGCCTGAAACCTCGAGCCCGTCTCGGGATGCTCGATCTTCCAGGCGTTGTCGCCTTCGCCCCGGATCAGCACCTCGCCCCGGCTCACGAGGCTGTCAGTCTCATCCTCCGGCGTGTCCGGCAGGTTGGCCCGGCACATGGCCACGGCATCCTTGAACAGCACGTTCGCGGTCGCCCGGTCCTGACCGATCGCATAGACCTCTGACCTGGCCACCCCATGCCAGCCCATCATGTAGAGGCCGATGGCCGCCATGAGCGGTGACTTGGCCTGCCCCTTGCCAGTCTCCAGCCACGCCTGCCTGAACCGGAGTCGCCCGCTCTCCTTCTTCCACCCGAACAGGCTGCCGATCACGAACCGATGCCACGGCAGCGGGACGAACGGCTGCCCCTCCATCGCGCCAGCCGTCACGGTCAGGACCGCAGGAAAGAACCCCAGCGCCCGAGACGCCGCCGCTTCGTCAAACCACAGTCCGCGTGACGGGCCTTCCTTCAGGTCCCGCAGATGGCGCTCAGCCGCGAACTTCCCAAACTCTCCCGAGATGATTCGGCCCGCAACGACGTCCAGCGCCCATTGCGTCGTCGGGTCAGCCGGCTTTGACGGGCCGGAGATAGTCATCGGAGGCACGGGCAGACCTCGCTTTCCGCTCAACCTTCGCCGCCGTCGACCGCCGGCGAGGCGACAGGCCCAGCTCCGCCTCCAGCTGCGCCGCGTCCGATCCGGCCTCGCGCATCGCCATGAAGTGCGGACTGATCCGCGCGATGGCCTTCGCGTTCCCCCGGCGCGGCTTGGTCACCGCCCCGTTCTCGGCGACCTCCCGGCTCGACCGGTCAAAGTTGATGTAGGCCAGCACCAGCCGCTGGATCGCGTGACGGTTCGTAGGAGAGAGCGTGTTCCGCTCCCGCATCTCCGTCGTCACCAGGCGCCAGTATTCGCCGGCCGCCTCGATCTCCAGGTCGTCCGTCAGGAGCATCCGCCAGTGCGGCTCCGGTACGATCTCGCCCGTCCCTTGAACCACGTTCATGCGCCCTCACCCCTACGGGGTGCCCTCAACTTTTCGTTCTGAAACCGCTCTCAGTGAAAATGCAGGGCCCCCGCCGGTCCGTAAGGCAACGACTTCCAGACTTTCGACCCCCGCCCCCTATGGTCTGGGCTGGTTCCAGGGATGGGCGGCGTCGATGGGTCGCCCCTTGAGGTCACACCCTGCCACGAAGCCTCGGCTCTCTTGCTGCTGCTTGGTGATGTCGTGATGGTCAGGGCAGAGGGTTTGCAGCTCGCCGCACCAGAACAGGGTCTCGCTGCCCTTGTGCTCGATGACATGGTCGGCGACGAGGAAGCGCCGCCTCGGGTTAGCCTGCCTCTCACCGGTCGAGGTGAGGCTTCCGTCGTTGAGTATGCCCTTGGCCAGGCACATGCGGCACAGGGGCTCGGCCCTCAGTTGCTGAGCGCGGCGGCCGTGAGGACCGCACCAGCGGGCCAGCTTGTACCACGGGCGCCAAGCCTCAGCCTCCGGGCTCCGGTTGTCCCTGCGGGTCATGGGTTAGGCTGGGCGGCGCTGGCGGGTTCCGTGTCGCCGGGCTCGCTGCTCCAGCTTGGCCATCTCGGCGTGGACCATAGCCTGAACTTCGGAGGCGTCGATCTTCAGGACCAGCTTGCTGACGGTCTCGGCCTCGCGCCATGAACGCCAGACGATCTCGCCGTGATACCAGAGCACAAAGCCCTCGGGCCATTGGCTCAGGCGGACGACGCCACCATCCGGTGTTTCGGCGCGGGCGATCTCGACGATCTCAGCGTCAGCCATCCTCGCCTCCGATGTCGTGGGTGTCAGGCCGTGACGTGCATGGCCCGCTTGGTCTTCGGGTCGATCAGGGCCGACTCCCTCTTGGGGTAGCCGCCTATCCAGACCCGCCGGAAGGTGGCCGTCTCGTCCCCGGCGCAGCGGAGGCGCTCGTAGTAGTCGCCGTTCCTCACCGTTCGGTCGATGATGACCGGCTCGCAGCAGGTGCGGTCACAGACAGGACAGCCCGCGCGCTTGGCGTGGGCCGCAGCGATGATGCCTCCGACGTTCTCGGGCATGGCGTCTCGGTGCTGTGGTGATGGTGTCGCTTCCCCGGGCTGGCCGTTGCCGTAGCTCAGAACACAGGCGGGGGAACGAGAACGGCCCACGCCGGGAAGGCGGGGCCGGTGTCCGGACGCGCGAAGCGCCGATACGCTTTTATGCCCTGATTTTATTTAGAACCGCAAGGGGTGGTGTTCGGTCACGCTGCCGGGCGCAGGATGTCGTAACCGACCGCCGCCAAATCGAGAGCCACGCCCAGCTCCGCCTCCATGGCCAGGGCCCTGGTCTGGTCGTTGCCGGCCAGAGCCCTGACATACTCGCCCCGCCCACATACGGCGTCGATCAGGTCGGCCAGCCTTGCCGATCCTGTGGCCGAGACGATGTGGGCCCGCGCATTGGCCTGCCGGTTCCGGGCGTCCGCGGCCTTCTTGGCCGTCGTGGTGTCGAGGTCGTCGTTCGCGGCGCCGTGGGGGGTGTTGTCGTTCAGGCAGGATCGCAGGCTGTAGGTCCGCACCAGGGTGTAGTCCGCCGACCACGCCTCGGCCGCCCGCTTCCGATGTCCGGTGAGGCGCTTCTTGTCGATCAGCCACAGCATCCCGTGGCGCTTGCCGACTCCGGTGGCGGTGCGGAGCGTGTCGACGCCCTTGGCGGCAAGGCCGGCATCCTGCTCCGCTGCCGCCTCCCGCGACTCCCGTTCGGCCTTGGCGCGACGGTGATCCTCCAGTCCGTCGTCCACGCGGTCCAACGCCTCAATGGCCTTGTCCATCTGGCGCAGGGCGATCCTGTTCTCGGCTGTACGCATCGGCCCTTCCATGTGGGCTTCCGGCATGGCCTCGACCCGGCCGCGGACAAGGGCGGCCCGCTCGATCAGCTTGCGCCACTCAAGGGCGATGCGGGCTTCGGCTTTGGCGGCGAGGGTCATGCTGCGTCTTCCTTGGTGAGAGGGGAGGGGTCGTTGTCCGACATCAGGGCGATGGTGAAGGCCGCGTCCTCGCGCTGGATCGCCATGTCAGCGTCGAGCAACGATGCGGCTGCGTCCCGTAACTGCCGGGCGCTGGCAGAGCCCTTCGGTCGGGTTTCCGCCTTGTGGATCAGGCCGTCTGCGATGACCCGGAGGGTTGTATCGTTCGCCGCTCTCATGCCGCGCGCTCCGTTTCCCGGAAGTGCCGGTCCTCGGTCCCGAACTGCATCCGCACCTCGCCGGGCTTGCCGATGACCTCGTGGTATCGGCTCTTCTGAACCTTGATCAGGGTGTCGTCTTCGTTCTCCCGATGCACGATCACCCCCAGGTCGGCCTTGTTGTACCAATTGGCCGAGCCGGCGATGTCGTAGAGGGTCGGCATCTTGTACTTGCCGTCGGCGTCCTTCACCGACTTGGTCGGGTGCGCGATGACCGCGATGTGGACCCGAAAGGCCTTGGCGAACCGCTTCAGCGCCCGGATGGCCCGGCCAGTGTATTCCGTCTCCGTCTCTCCGGGCCTGCGGCTGTGCTCGAGTTCGTTCCACGGGTCGATGATGATGATCGACGCCGCGAACCGGACGACAGCTGCTTCCATCCTGTCGAGTAGCCATTCGAGCGAGGCGTCGTCATCCTCGCCCGGGACGAGGAAAACGTGGTGCTCGTTGATCCACCGGTCGGCCGCCGCGATTTGATCCGCTTCAAGTTTCCAGTGCGCCGTGCTGCAGTACCAGGCCCGAAGGTTCCGTCTGTGGTCGCGCTGGGGCTCCTGCTCGAACGAGGCCCACGCGATGGTCAGGGCGTTGTCCTGAGCCACACCGCAGAACAGGTCGTTGGCGAAGCTGGTCTTGCCGAAGCCCGGCGTTCCGGTGAACACCGAGAAGTCGCCCAGCCGGACTTTGAAGTTCTCGCGGAAGAGCCCGAACTGGCGCGGGCGCGGCTCGTAGAGCACCTGTGCCGGCAGGGGCGGGAGGTCGCTCATCCGGTGGACCCCGTCGACCTTGATCCACTGCGCCCGGTTGACCGTCTCGACCACGCCCTTGGCGCCGTAGTCCTCCAGCACCTCGTTCAGGTCTTTCAGGCGCTCCCTGCCACGGCGCCCAGGGTTCTTGGCCTTCGGGTAGGTCAGGAACTTGCACCGGAACCGTCCGAGGATCACGGACAGGTCGTGCAGCAGCGCAGCGCCGTTCTCGTCGCCATCCGAGGCGATGATGATCACCGGAGCCCGGTCTTTCGTCAGGAACGGCTTAATGTCCTTGAGCCAGTCGTACTTGGTCCCGCCTTCCAGATCTTCCGCCGTCCGTTCGCCCGGCGGCGGGGCGCCGTCCGGAACGCTGATCGTCCGCAGCAGGCCGCACTGGATGGCCGCCAGGGCGTCGAGTTCGCCCTCGGTGATGATCAGCGGCTGATCCAGCAGCGCGTCGTCCTTCACCGCATCCTCATTCCAGGCACAGCGGACCCCGCCCTTGTCCTGCCAGTATTTCTGCTGGCCTTCGGGCACCTCGCCGAGGAAGCGGTATTTGCGGCGGACGATCTCTCCGCCCCTGACGAACGGGATAACCAGCGCATCACCACCACCTTTGCGGACGCTCCCGAGCCCGAGCCGGCTGGCCAGCTCGATGTCCAAACCCCGCTGGTCGAGTTGATCCATCACGGTCATCGAAAAATCCTTCCTCGTAGGGACAGTGCCAGCACTTCACGAGAACCGCGTCGGCGGTTTCGGTGACGTGCAAACAGGGGTCGCGTTTCTTCTTCCGGTGGGCCGAGCATTTCGGGCAGGTGGTCCGGTAGTCGGCTCCCCGGCCGGGGTTGATTCCGGCGGCTCGGGCCTTGTCGATGCGGGTCGCCATCAGACCCACCCAACGCGCTTCAGCTGCGCGTCCTCTTTCCGCCGCCGGGCGACAGCTTCGGCGGCCTTGGTGAGGTAGCTCTGCGGGTCCTGGGTGCCGCTCACGGTCGCCTTGGCGAGAGAGGGCAGGAGGTCCCGCGGTTCGAGCTTGTTGGCCGAGATCAGGCGACCGAAGAACGGGCGCGCCTTGGCTTCGGTCATGCGCCCTTGGCTGGTCAGGAGGCTGACGGCCTTCCTCCACGCCTCGGCATCGTGATCGACTTGCACGGCGCCGTCAGCGCCCGAAGATTTATCTTCGGAACTCTGGCTTCTGGCTTCTGAAGAATGCTGCAGCAAAACGTCATCGTTTGCTGGCGTCCCTTTCAGCCTTTTCAACGCATTAGCCCTCGCGCCGAGTCTGCCAGACCGGGCACGTTTGATCGACTTTTCTTGCGCGATTTCGAGCTCAAGGCCGAGGCGAGCGTTTGTGAGGTCGTCCCCATCGACATCGAAGAATTCAAGCACGTCCCCGCCGATCTTGGCCCATCGTGAGGGGGTGCAGCAGACGATGCGGGCCAGTTTCTTCGGGTCGTTGGGCAGGCGGCCGTCGGCGCGCCACATTGCCATCAGCAGGAGCAAATACGCCCCGTGCTGTTCCGTGGTCAGGTGCCGCGTGTCGCCCAGGTAGTCGGCGACATAGAGTTGCATGAAGGGCGCGCTCATCTCGCCCCTCCCGCCGGCATAGCGGCCTCGCGCGGATCGCCGTCGAACATCAGGCGGCCCCTGCGAGAGCGAGCAGGTTGGGAGCCGACGACTCGGCCTCCATCTGCATCAGGTTTTTGACGGCTTGCCGGTAGTAGGCGGGCTTCAGTTCGGACCCGATGAACCGGCGGTCAGCCTTGAGGGCCGCCCAGCCTTCGGAGCCGATGCCCATGAAGGGCGAGAACACCGTGTCGCCGGGGTTCGTCCAGAGCCGGATGCACCGCTCGATCAGGTCAAGTTGCAGCGGGCAAAGGTGGCGCTCGTCCTTGTCCTCACGGGCGACCTTCACGTTCAGGACGTCGGTCTGGTTGATATCCATCCAGACCGGAGAGGCCCATTGCTGCCACATCGACACCGGGAACAGGTTCTTGTCCTGCCCGACCTTGTCGGCCTGGCCCTCGTCTTCCGGCGTCTTGCGGAAGATCAGGACGTAGTCGGGCATCCCCTGTCGGTTGCGCGTCGCGTCGGTCTGAATCTGTTTGTAGAGCAGGCCCAGCGCCTTCGTCCGCTGCATCTCGATTACCGGGTCTTTCCAGACGGTGATGCGACTATGATAGGTCCAGCCTTCGGCTTCATGGACTTCCCGAATATCGGCGGGGAAGTCGTAGAGACCAACGGTGCCGTGCGTGCCCTTGGTCCGGGGCAGGTCGGAGCAGTGAACCGCCGTCAGCCGGCCGGGCTTGGTGATGCGGAACTTCTCGCGCACGAGATGGCGGTAGAGTTCCTTGAACTCGGCCTCATTGGCCACATTGCCCATGTCCCGCTCGCTGTCGCTGTAGACGAACAGGTGAGCGAAGGGCGGGCTGTAGACGGAGAAGCCGATCGAGGCGCCCGGCAAGCTGGCGGCGAACTCCACACAATCGGCGTTGACGGCGTAGAAGCGTTCGCCCTGAGCGGCGTCGAGAACCTCGGTCATGCGGCGATCCATTCGGGAAGTTGAAGGGGGACGGTCGGCGCATAGGGCGCTTGCTCGTGAACGATGCGGGCCGCGCGAGCCATGGCGGCGGTCATCTCGCGCTTCATGCCCTCGTGGTCGCCCGCCTTGCGGCTCACGACGTTCCAGATGCTTTCCTCAGTGTCGGCGCAGGCGATATGCACATCGACCGGGCGAACCTGGCCGAAGCGCCAACAACGGCGGATGGCCTGATAGAAGCTTTCGTAGGAGAAGCTGAGGCCGACGAACGCCACGCGGGCGCAGTGCTGCCAGTTCAGACCGAACCCCGCGACGGACGGCTTGGTGATGATGATGCGCACGGCGCCGGTCGAGAACGCGGTCAGGCGTTCCTCTTTCTGCTCCGGTGTCATCGACCCGCGAACCTCGACGGCCTCCGGGATGCGGGCCGTCAGGGCGTCTGCTTCATAGTCGGTGTCACACCAGATGACCCACGGCTCGCCCGGCTCGCGCGCCACCACTTCCGCGATCAGGTCCGCGCGGGCGTCGATGGTCTTGCGCTTCTCGCCGTGAATGGCCGTTGCCGAAGTGTCCGGCATACGGAACAACCGCGCCTGCCCGTCTTTCTCGTGGCCGGTGTCGATCGACCGGTCGGCCGCTACCTTGTGACGTTCCAGGTTGAGCGGAGGCAGGTCGAAGCCGTCATCGGAGAAGCCAAGATCTGACGGCTTGGAAACGCAACGCGCCCACGACGCCACCCAGTTCCAGAAGTCCTGAACGGCGTGGCCCTTCATGCGCCAGTTGCCGGTGTCGGCGCTGTCGTGAAGGAACCAGCGGGTCAACATCTGCGATTGCGACATGGCGCCGAGGAACTGGCTGTGCTGGCCGAGTTCGGCGTGATCGTTCGGCGCCGGGGTGGCGGTGCAGGCCAGCCGGAAGGGCGTCTTGGCGAAGCCGTCAATCAGGGCGCGCGTCGTCTTGCCGTTGAAGCTCTTGAGGATGCTGCTTTCGTCCAGCACGACGCCGGCGAACTGCGCCACGTCGAACTTGCCGAGGCGCTCGTAGTTGGTGATGTAGACGCGGGCGCCGGTGATTTGGTCCGGCTCACGGACGGCTTTCGCGTCGATGCCGAACTTGACCGCCTCGCGCTCGTGCTGAGCGGCCACGGCGAGGGGGGCCAGCATCAGGACGGGCTTGTTCGAGAACTCGACCACCACCCGGCCCCATTCGAGGGCGCAGAGCGTCTTGCCGAGGCCGGTGTCGAGGAACATGGCCGAGCAGCCGGTCCGCAGGGCGAAGTCGGTTACATGCGCCTGGTGGGGGTTCATGGCCGAGTTCAGCGTCGGCACGTTGCCGAGCCCGCGCGCCTCGAACTGGATGCGCTTCGCAGCGATCAGGTCGTGATAGGGCGTCATCCTTCACCCCCGTCATCCGGCCGGTTCTCATTCGCGGGCTTGGCGAACAGCTGCTCCGCCCTCGCCGCGGCAACAGCCCGGTTCAGCTTCAGCGGCCCGCCAATGTCAGCTGCCCGGCTGTTGAAAGCCGTCATGGCCTCGACCCGTCCGATGATCGGGTGAAGGTTCTCCGCCACCATATCGAGGGTGTCGCAGAGGATGGCGGCGCGTTCCTGGGGGTCCAGCTCGGTGAGCATGGCCTTCACAGTCTGGCGGGCGGTCATGCGCAGGAACATGGCCCGGGCGGAGCGGGCGGCTTTGGAGGCTGGGGCTTCCTTGGAACGGTCGATGCGCTCGATGAGATACTGTTCGCGGGCAGTCATGCGGCGAGGCTCCGCCGCATGCGCCAGACGACGCCAGCGACGACAGCGCGGCTGACGCCGACGGCACTCGCTACTTCTGAGAAGGTGTGGCCGTCATTCGCCAAGGACACGATGCGGTCGTCGCGGTCCGGCATGGATCGGCGCCGGCTGCAGCGCTGGCGGCCGATTGTCACCTTCCCGTCAACCCAGTCCACCCGATGACGGGAGCGCAGCGTGATGAGCGCGCATGTCAGGGACCGGTCTGAACACCCCAGCCACTCCTTCAGCTCGGCCTCTGTGGCGCTGCCGCTGAAATGCCCTTGCAAGTCCTCCAGTATCTCGACCGACAGGGACGGGAGGGCGCCGCGAGCCCCTCTCGCGCGCATCGGGACCAGCCTCTCGGCAAGAACGAGGCGCACCATTTCGTGCGAGCACCCCACGGCCTCGGCTATCGCCCTCAGCGGGAAGCCGTCGCGGTAGAGCACGACCATATCGGCCCAGTCGGTGAGGGTGAGACGAGTCATCCGATCCAATTCCGATTATGGTCATTGGCCGCCTGAAGCCGCTCCAGTTCGCTTTCCAGACAGGCCTTGAGGCCCGCCATGCCGGAGATCGCGTGAATGCGGCGCATGGCGCTACCCAGCCGGGACCGCTCGATCTGGATGACGTCGGCCCGCTCACGCATGGCGGTGATCGCTGCGTCGATGGCCATCTAGGCGACCCTCCGCAGAGACCGCTCATAGGCCTTGGCGTCTGGGGCGCCGCCGAGACGGGTCCGGCTGACGGCCCTCGTCCCATGCGCGGCGCAGTAGGTGGGGATGCCCCGGTTCGCGAACAGGTCGACAGGCTGACCGCAGCACATCTGGTTGGCCGGGCGGTCGGGTTCTCCGACGGGCCAGGAGCACTGCCCGAACCGCCGCTCGAGCAGCAGGATCGCGTCGTCATTGGCCGGGGCCGCGAAGGCGTCGACCAGCTTCTTCCCGGCCTCGGCGGCGGCGCTGGACCGTTTCAGGGCCTCAGCAGGGTCAAGTGTGGCGACGGGGCCGAACACGGCTCCGGGCTTCAGGTGGGGGCCTTGTCTTGGCGGGGTCCGCTTGGCTCCCCGAGGGCTGGCCGGGCCAGACCGAACCGGAGGGGCTTTCATGGCCCGCGCCCGGGGCGGCATGGTATCCTGGACCAACACGCCTTTGCGGACGAAGGTGTAGGTCTTGCGTATCAGCTTCACCCCGTCCAGCCGACTGGCGGCGGTAAGGCCGAGCCTCTGGCATTTGCCGATGACCGCGTTTCGGCTGAGGCCCATCTTCGCGGCGATCTGGCTAGCCGAGTGGCCGCTGCGCCAGAGTTGCTCCAGCTGGTCGACGACGCCGGGGGCTTTCCAGTTGAAGTCATGGACGCTCATTGGCTTGCCCCCTTCAGGCTGGCATGGGTGAAGTCGTATCGGGCCCGCCGCTCCGCTCCGATCTGGCGACAGACGCCCCGGCGACGAGCATCGGCCTCCCTGCGCTGGCTCTCCCGGTGAAAGGCGGAGAAGGCGCTCATGGCAGGTACCGGAAGAGGCGCGTCGAAGAGGTCGCGGTCCCGGACCGGTTCCCTGAAGCATCCGCAGTTACGGCAGCGGGCGTGGGGCATTTCATCCCAGCGCCTTCAGCACGTCGCCAGCCTGGGCGATGGTCTCCAGCGCCTTGGCGCGGATCGGGCGGGCTTCAGTCTCCGTCACCTTCCCGTCGGCGGTGGCGAGCCGGATCATGCGGCCCATGTCGACGGCGCTCTCGATGGTTTCGCTGGCCTCCGTGCCGAGGTCGGCGCGAGGCGCTCCGGTGTCGCCCTTCAGCAGCTCGATGAGGGCCTCCCGCTCCTCGGCGTTCGCCGCCATCAGGAAGCGATGGAGCGGGATCGTCGTGTCGGGGTGATCGTCGTTCTCGTAGTGGCTGAAGACGCCCGGTGAGACGCCGGCCGCCATCGCGGCGTTGGCGGTCGACCCCATGCGGAGCCTGATGCGGCGGGTGATGGCCTTGATGACGTGGACGCTCATGTTCGCAAACCGTTCCGGGTGATCGTTTTGGTGACGGGCTGGGGTCGTTCAGGCGATAGGGGCGGCGGGTTGTTCAGGGAGAGGGTCTTGGTCATTTGCGGCGTCAGGCTGTTCAGCGGGCTTTCCGCATCGTCCGAAGGCTGGGCGCTGAGAGAGATCACCCGACTCTGCGGCCTCACGCTGGGCGGCTGCATTGCAGAGGATGAGGAAGGCTCCGCGCCGGGCCCCGAACGAGTGGAGCCGGTGCGCGGTCGAAGCCACTTGCGCCTTGTCAGCCATGGGTGAGGCTCCGATCAGAGGGGGTGGCCGGCCGCTGGGCTGGAGGGAACGGCGCGCGGCCCCTGTCGCCACCGGGTTGGGGCCCGCTCGTGCGGCGACAGGATGGGGCGACGGAACGGCGACGCTGCCGGGTTTCCGTCACAAGGCTAACGAATCGTTCACCCTCATTCCGCGCGAAACGCGAACATTTAGGGTTGCAGAACGTCAGAATGTAACGTCGTGTAACCGACTTAAGCCGGGGGGCCCGAAGGTCGGGAGTGGCGTTGATGGCGAAGCCGTATTGGGAGAAGTGCCGCCGCGGGAAGCTGCTCAAGGCCGTGATGGCCGAGGCTTTGCCCGACAACGTGGCCCTGCTGGGCCGCGCCGACGAGCGGGCGGCGCGGGGCCAGCTGATCGCGTCAGCCGTGGCATACTGCAACGCGCGGTGCGGGGGTTGTCCGCTGACCAGAGGAGAGCCGACCGGGTAGGTCATGCGGCGTTGGCCGTGGCGGGAGCGGCGTCGTTGGCGGCCTCCATCGCCAGCAGGACGTCCAGCGTCATCGCCGGAAACGCCTTCATGATCTCCGGCCACGCATCCCGGGGAAGCTTGTTCCGGTTCACCCAGAGCGAGACAGCGCCGGGCTTGCGGTCGGTCGCCAGGGCGACGGCTTTCGGGCCCCCGTGGTCTCGGACAAACTGTTTCGCATCGGTCATGCCGAGTAGCTTACCGCGAGTAAGCTAGAATGCAACCCCCTAGCGCACACTCGGTAAGCTTTCTCCCGGTAAGCTTCCTAACCATGGACACGGGCTGGGAATATCTGGCGGAAGCGCACGAACGGCTTAGGTGGGCCCGGCTTCGCGCGGGCTACGCCACGGCCAAGGCCGCCTCCGAGTCCCTCGGAATGAAGAAGGACACCTACTCCGCCTATGAGCGCGAGCCGGGGAAGTCGAAGGTGACCGGCCTGGACCACCAGCGCGCAATCCAGTTCGGGCGGAAGTTCAAGGTGAGTTGGGAGTGGCTTCTGCTTGGCATCGGCTCGCCCTTCAGCGGGGTCCAGACTACCTATCAAGAGCGGGTCATGACAGCTATGTCGGACGCGCCCGAGGAAGAACAGGAGCGGATCGCCAAGGCGGTTGAGGCCCTACTCAGGACGGGTACTAACGGATGATGATCGCGGTCCTGGTTCTGGCGCTTGTCGCGCCGGACTACCTGACGGAGGTTGTCGGAGAGCCGATCACCACGACTGGCACGACGGCGGAGATCGCCACGCGAGCCGAGGCGTGCGCGGCGCAGACACTGAACGCTGGCGCTGACGAGGGGCCCGTGATCCTTTCTAGCGACCCGGCCTCTGGTGTCGTGGTGGCCCGCAACTCCCTCGAATACCGAGATGGCCTGCTGCCGTGGCGGATGCGCAGCCGGATCACCATAGAGGCCCGCGACGGTCGGTTCAGGATTCGCCACTCGGCGATAGAGCGGCACGACGATCAGTCGTTCGGCGCGCAGGTGCTTGGCGCCTCCCCGTGGGCGCCGGTCGGCAAATGGCGGGGTTCCGGCTGGCAGAAGGCCGAGGCTGCGCTTCAGGAAACCTCCCGCTCGCTGGCGGCCTGCATCACCTCCAGCGGGCCGTCGTCCGACGATTGGTGATCGGCCGGCGCGAACACCTTGACCAGGTGTGGCGCCCATCCAGCGGTCTGATCGCCCACGACCCGAACGACCCTGACGCGACGCCTGCGCACGGCTAACCGGCGCCCGGCGCGTAGGGCCGCACCTCGATCATCGAACTGCTGAACGTGGGTCAGGACCGATTGCGCGCCCCGCCGCCATGTCGCCTCTACGCTGTAGAACTCGGTCACGCGAACCACTCCAATCCTTAGCGCCAGATGCACGCCGAGGCCGCGCCGAGTCGAGTCCCCGGCGCCGGCGCGCGTCCAAAAGTGGCGGAACGGCTTACAGTGCGTAAGTTTTCGCTTGCAATGCGGATTACTGGCGGTAAGCTACTCCCAACGAACGGGAGACACCCATGCCTTCACCGACCATCACCCCGACCGAAGCCCGCGACCAGCTGAACTGGCTGCGCGGCTGCACCGACGTCGGGACCGAAGCCCGCAAGTCTGAACTGCGCCGGGTCCTCGCCGCCGCCGATGAGGTCGAGGAAACCGACCCGGGAAAGATGCTCAAGACGGCCGACTGGCTGGAGCGCATCGCCGCCGAGCACGAAGCGAACGGCAAGGCCCACCAGGCCGAAGAGAACCGGGAGATCGCCGCGCGGTATCGGCGGTGTGCTGCCCGGGCGATGGCCCCCGCGAACACCCTGCACCCGATCTTCGCGGACATCCTCAAGCCTCGGAGGGCGGCGGCATGAGTGGGGGGAAGCATACGGCTGGCTGGTCACTCAAGGGTGATCACGAGTGGTCTGACTGCCATGTCGAGTTCGACCGCAGCGGCTCCTACTACACCATTTACGAGGACGGTCGGTATTTGCCGGTCGCATTCGCCATCGGCGCTGAGGGCGACGACGACACTGCCCGCGCCCGCCTGATAGCCGCCGCCCCGTGTCTGTTGGACCAGCACGGGTGTGAGCTGAGCGACCTCCGGTTTCTCCTGCGGGCTATCGAAGAGGGCGACCCCAAGGCGGAACTGATTCTGCGGGTCAAAGACATGATCGAGCGTGAGAGCGCCGCCATAGCCAAAGCCACGGCAGCAGACACCCAGCCCTCTATTGAGAAGGAGGGGTGAGGTGGAAAGCTTGGTTCACTCCGACGCCGAGGGCGTCTCCGTACCCACCGAGCAGGCGGAAAAGCCGGTTCTGGTCCTGACGGCAGAGCAGATCGAGGCCGCGATGACCCCCGCCGGGGGCTACACAAAGGCGACGCTCGCCGGGTGGGGCATCGACTGGCCGCCGCCGAAGGGCTGGAAAGAACGCCTGATCGCTGGCGAGGCGTTCGAGCCGTATGTGCCGGAGCCGGTGACGGAGGCCGAGGAGGCGTGGTCACGCGCCCTGTGTGTGGCGGCGGACGATGATCCAGAGCGGATTGTCGGTTGCCCCGCGCTGCCTCTGTGGCGGGCCTACCTGACCTACGCGCGCCTTGCCATGAAGGCGAGAGCAGCCCTCGAAACCGGCTCGGTGGGTACGAAGGCGAAGCCGGAGTGCACCCAATCCCCCACCTCGAACGGGGAGGGCTGAGGGATGGGCGACGAGCTGCGCTCCAATCGGCGGGAAGTCCGCAATCCAGTGTTAGCGCTGCCGGGCCTCAAGGCGGTGCTGGCCCTGCCGGAAGCCGACCGTCTCGCCCTATGCGACCTGTTGACCAGCATGAGGGACGACGCGCGCGCCCGTGCCCAGCAGTCGTGGGTCAAAAACAAGGGCCCCATGGCCGCCTACTGGAAGGCCACGGGCGCGTACGTCGAACACATCCGGCGGGCGGTGAAACGCGGCTCAGACCCCACCCCCTCCACCCCGAACACAGGAGACGCGTGATGCGGATGCACCCGAACGCGAGGATCGCCACGACCTTCGCCGCAGCGCTGGCGGTCTGCGCCACGCCGCGCCCCACAGAGGAATCGAAGAAGCGCGACACGCCTGCGCCGCCCGAACCCAAGCCTGAGCCAGCGCCGACCAATCTCCCCGGCGAGACGAACCGGCAGTTTGCCGCCCGTCTGAAAGCCGCCCGCAAGCCTTCGGAGCAAGCGCAATGAACCGGACCCACGCCCGCGGACCGGTCGAGCCGCCCTTCAGCTGCACCAGCCTTCGCCTAGTCGCTGAGCCTGTGGAGGCCATCGTCTCCCGTCTGGCCTCCGTGGTGGAGAACGACAACCGGGAGCCCCGCTACCGCGCCGAGGGGAGGGAGATCGTCACCGTCCACACCGGGCGGCGCCAGTCTCCTCCCAAGGCCCGTGAGGCCCTGTTCTTCATGGTCGAGGGCATCCTCGCCACCAACCAGGACGATCTGGTCGACTCCGACATTCTGCGGATGGCGGACCTCGTCAGAGCGATCCGGGCGGCGGAGCGGAACGACCCGACGCCGCCGGCGAACATCGCGCGGGCCGCCTGATGCCCCCGCTGATCACCATCCTCACAGGCCTGCTGATCGCGGGCGTCTGGTTCGCAGGCGGCATGGCTGTGCTGATCCACTTCAACCGGGAGACTGAACGATGAAAACGCGCCTGACCAATGCCGATCGTGAGGCCATCCGCGCCGCCCTGATCGACCACAAGTTCAAGCCGATCTTCGCCGATCTGGACCGGGAGGAAAACGCCCTCGCGATCAAGGTCCGGGCGCGGGCCTACGGCGACTTCCTGTCCGTCATCGACAACGCGCCGGAGGGGGCATTCCCCTCGACCGGGAAGGTCACTGTCGCGGTCGGCGGCAAGTCCTACGGCGTCACCTTCTCCGGCGCCGCCCGCGTGTTCTACCAGCATGATCGCGGCTGGTCCTCGCGCATCCTCGAAATGAAGTCCGGCGACAAGCTGGGCGAGCAAATCGAGGACCACGCCAACCGGCTGGAGACCGCCAAGGACGAGCGGAACCACCTTCGCCGCACTCTCGACGCGACCCTGAAAGAGTTCCGCACCTTCGACGACCTCCTCGCTGGGTGGCCCGAAGCCGAGGCATTCATCACTGAGCGCTGGCGGTCTCGCCCCGAGTATGCAGCCAACGTCCCCGCCGTCGCGATCAAGACTCTGACGGAGAGCCTCGACCTTCCGCCTGAGACGGTCGCGGAGGCCGCCTGATGGCCCGCGTCGTTCGCCAAGACTGGCAGGCCGTCAACGCCGCCGGGACCGTCCTCTACACGTTCGGCGACCGTGATGCGGGCAGGGCGTGGGTCCGGGACAACGCCTGCCGTCACGACGGCCTGATCCTGGAACGGGTCGAGATCATCGCGCACCGCGAATACCGGCCCCGCGTGATCAGCCGCGCCCGTGACTTCGCCATCCCGCCCATCCCGCAGGCCGCCTGACGTGGAGCCCGCCTTCGCCATCCTGATCATGGCCATCGCGCTGCTGATCATCCTTTCGAGCACGAACCGGAGAGAGCCGTGACCAAAGCTCCTGCCAACGATGAAGCCGCCCCGGTGACGGGCCTCGCCCTGTTGCGTCAGCCGTTTCCGGCGCACCAGATCAGCAAGCTCCCGAAGGAGACCAAGGCGCAGATCGACGAACGCAAAGCCAATCGGTCCGCTGGCGTGTCCTGCAAGGTCTGCGGCGGCTGGCACCACAAGAACGCGGTGCACCTGGATTACGTCGGCCATGCGGCCCTGACGGACCGGCTGCTGGACGTTGACCCGGAATGGTCATGGGAGCCCGCCGCGCTGCGAGACGGACTGCCGGCGTTCGACGCCAGCGGCGGCCTCTGGATCAAGCTGACGGTCTGCGGTGTGTCCCGGCTGGGCTACGGCCATGCCGCCGCCAAGCCGCAGATGGACCCCGGCGCGCGCGAGAAGGAAGTCATCGGGGACGCCCTGCGGAATGCCGCCATGCGCTTCGGCGCCGCACTGGACCTCTGGCACAAAGGCGACCTGCACGCTGCCGAAGAGGCAGAGGCGGAGAAGCCGAAAGAGGATGTTGGCAGCGCAGCCGCCGACTTCGCCATCGGCACTCTGCGGACGTGCGCCAGCCTCGCCGAACTGGCCGAGTTCTGGGCGAAGAATGCCAAGGGGCTGAAGGCCGACCTGAGCGCCGCTGACTTCGCTCGGGTCGAGAAGGCCAAGGACGACGAGAAGGCCCGGCTGACGCCCGCCGACGACGGCTTCCCCGGCGACATTCCGATGGATGAAGCGGCATGACCACGCAGCCCATCACCATGCCGGCGGACCCGCCGCCCATCCCCAACGCTACGCCCTTCGATCTGATCGTGGAAGATCTGGGCGACCTGCTGCTCGAGGCCAAGAACTGGTGCGACGGCGAGGCGGCCGAGACCCAGGAGCAGGTCGATGAGATCGCCCGCCTGATCGACGCCCTCAAGGCCAGCGCGGCGGCTCTGGAGGATGAACGGGTCCGGGAGAAGAGGCCGCTGGACGACCAGATCGCGGCCATTCAGGACCGCTACAACGTCTATCTCGCGCCGCTCAAGAACAAGAAGCCGGGCAAGGTTCCGACCGCTCTCGACGCCCTGAACGCGGCCAAGCGGCCCTTCCTGTTGGCGCGAGAGGCGGAGCTTGAGGCGGCCCGCCAGAAGGCGCGGGAAGAAGCCGAAGCCGCCGCGCTCGCTGCCGCCGAGGCCGCACAAAAGGCCGCCGCCAACGATCTCGGCGCCCGCGAGGAAGTGGAGATCATGATCGAGCGGGCAGAGGCCGCCGCTGCTGCCGCTAGGGCCGCCGAGAAGGAGAAGGCCCACGCTCATGGCGGGGGACGGGCACAGGGTCTCCGCACCCGCGTCGTGGCCGAGATCACCGATCTGAACGACGCCGTGCGCTTCTATTGGGCCGAGAACCGGGAAGCCTTCGCCGAACTGGTCCAGTCGCTGGCCGACACGGACGCGCGGCAGAACCGCCGTGCGGCCGAGGGCAAGGGCGTGGCTTTCCGGGAGGAACGGTATTGACCGACCGCCACACCCTCCGCCTGACGCCCGGTGCCCGCCAGCAGGCCCATCAGTGGCTCGACCGCGCCCTGTCGCTCTGGCAGCCCGGTTCAGCCTGGGTGATGGAGCTTCGCGAGGCCAAGCGATCGGACGAGCAGAACGCGGCCCTGCACGGCCTGATAGGCCAGATCATGAAACAGCGCACGCACCTGAACGGGGTGAAAATGGACATGGCGCTGTGGAAGGCGACTTTCCTGCACGCGCTTGGCGAAGAGGTGCGGTTCACGCCGACACTGGAAGGCGACGGCGTCTTCCCGCTGGGGCTGCGGACGAGCGCCCTGTCGAAGGCCCGCTTCTCCGAGCTGATCGAATATATCCTGTGGTGGTGCGCCAAGGAGGGCCTGACGGTTCAGCACTTCGGTCCCGAGCACGAAGCTGCCAACGACACGACAGGGCAGGGGGCTTCCCGTGCGGCCTGAGCTGTCGATCATCCCCGAGCCCGACCGCTCCACTGAGGCGCGGAAGCCTCTGACTGCGAAGCAGCGGGCAGAGCTTGCGCTGGCCCAAGGCGGCCGGTGCGGGTGCGGCTGCGGCGGAAAGCTGGACCACGCGGGGGAGGGGACCGTTGACGAGCATCTGAATCCGCTCGGGCTTACCGGGACGAACGACCTGGCCAACCGCTCGATCTGGCGCAAGCCCTGCTCCGACGCAAAGACCTACGGAACCGACCTGCCGGCCATCGCCAAGGCCAAACGGATAGAGGCCCGCGAAACCGGAACCCGCCGTGAGCGCAAGCCCATCCCCCAGCGCCCGGACCCGTGGCCGAAGGGCCGCAAGCTGGCGTCCAGACCATTCCAGACCCGCGCCGCCAATGACGATCGGAGAGACGCATGAAGAACAAGCTGACCGACCTGAACGATCACCTATTCGCCCAGCTTGAGCGGCTGTCAGATGAGGACCTGACCGCCGAGCAGATCACGACAGAGGTCGGACGAACCGACGCTATTGTGAGCGTGGCTGAACAGATCGTTCGCAACGCGGACCTCCAGCTCAAGGCCGTCACGATCATCGCCACCCACGGCGAGCGGTTCCGGCCCCAGCTGTCGATGCTGAAGGCACCAGAATGAAGGGCAGGGCCATCGCATACAGCGCGGCGGAAATGGCGTGGCTGGAAGCCAACCGTCTTTTGCCGATCAGCGACTATCACCGGGCTTTCGTTGCTGAGTTCCGGCGCGAGGTGTCGGCGCAGAACCTTCACGCCCTGCGGAAGCGCCGAGGCTGGAAAACCGGCCGCACGGGCTGTTTCGTCAAGGGCCAGGAGCCGCCGAACAAGGGCAAGCCGTGCCCGCCGGGGAAGGGCGGTCGCCACCCGAACGCCCAGCGGACGCAGTTCAAGAAGGGCGCGCGGCCTCACACATACAAAGGGCCGGGACACGAGATGATCGACCCGAAAGACGGCTACGTCATCATGATCGTGGCCGAGACGAACCCTCACACCGGTGCCGCGACGCGCCCGGTCCATAAGCACCGCTACCTGTGGGAGAAGGCGCACGGCCCTGTCCCGGACGGCTACTGTTTGAAGTGCCTCGACGGCGACAAGGCCAACACCGACCCCTCGAATTGGGAACTCATCCCGCGTGGCGTCCTCGCTCGTCTGAATGGCGGTCGGCACAAGAAGCGTCTCGCTTTCGATGCCGCGCATCCCGAAATCAAGCCTGTTCTGATGACGATGGCGAAGGTCGAGCATCGCGCCCTGGAACTGGCGCGCCAGCGGAAGGACGCAGCATGACCCGCACCATCACCGAGCCCCCCATGACAGATGAAGCGAAGAACGACAGCCCCCGCCTCTCCCCCGGAGAGCCGAGTGGGGAAGGCGATGCAGCGCGCGAGGCGTTCGCGGAAATCAAGCGACGCGTCAGCCGGGCGCGGGAAATGATGGCCGAGGACTATCCGCAGGAAGATCAGTCGGTCACCCGTGCCTCGGCGCACCTGTTGGGCGTGTTCTGTTTGACGGGCAAGGTCGAAGCCGCCCTCGCTCCCCCTGTAGGGTCGGAGGCGTGCCTGTCGTGCGGCGGCAAGGGCTACGTCGAGCATGAAGGCGGCGAAGGCGAGGGTTATCCCAGCCGCCCGGAGATCGAGGACTGCCCGTCCTGCACGGCTCCCCCTTCCCCCGGAGGAGCGGATGGGCTGGAGCCGGTGGCGTGGCTGATGACGCACAAAACGACCGGCGCGACCGGGTACGCATTTGAGAGGGAACCCGAGGCTTACGCTCGGGAACACTACACGGTCACGCCCCTCTACGCCCGCCCTCCCGAAGCCGCCGCCGAGATCGAAGCACTGAGAGCGCGGGTGGAGTGGCAACCGATTGAGACGGCTCCAAAGGACGGTCAGGGCGTCCTTGCCATCTGCGCCACGGCCTATTCGCCCGTCTCTCACGTGACGTGGTGGTTGGACGGCTGGGTGCACTACAGCCGCCCGGCCGAGAAGTGGCATGGCGGTGTCGGAAAGTGGTTCCCGACCCACTGGATGCCGCTCCCCGAGGCTCCCGCCCAGCAGGAGGGGGTGTGATGCGCCGCCACGCCCTCACAGCCGCAATGGTCGCCGGTCTGGCCCTTTGCGCCGCGCCAAAGTCTGCGGAGGAAATGACGGACGAGGAGCGCAAGACGCCGCCGCCTCCCGCCCGAGAGCCCGAGAGCAGACAAGTCCGCCGCGCTCGCGAACGCCGCGAAAGGAAAGCCCAATGACCACCACCCCCGCCCCTGTGGCTTGGCGGATTGTTCCGGTGGAGCCGACCTATGAAATGCAGGACGCCGCCCGCAACTCGGCGGCGAAGATGCAAATGTTTAAGGCCCGGATTGCTTGGTATGCCATGCTGCGAGCTTCCCCCGCCCCCGACCTTGAGGGGCTTAGGGAGAGGGTGGCGCGGGTGGTTGATCCGCGCTCGTTCGAGGGCTTGGCCTACGCGTCCGAGCGCCTCCCGGCGGAACCCCGCAGCAAGTATTTCACCGATCTTGCGCGGCTGTCCCGAGACGGAGTGGACGCCGCCCTCGCCAAAGCCGACGCCGTTTTGGCCCTGATCTTCACCCCGGAAGGAGAAGTCCGTGAGTATCACAGAGATTGACTTCGATCGGCTGATGGAGGCCACCCAGACCGTCATCCGGCTCAAGGCGGGCGCGGTTCTCAGTGCCGAAGACGTGGCCGATATTCAATACGCCTTCGAGTGCGAGCGCCAGCACGAAGATGACGCAGTTGACGCCTACAGCAAGGGGTATTCGCACGGCGTGTTGGTGGCTGGTGGGGCTGACAAAGCGTGTCTCATGGAGACTGTCGAGGCGCTGAAAACGCAGTTGGCTGTGGCGAACGCGCTGAACCGATACTGGCAAGCTACCACCCCTGCCGACGCTCACTCGGTGGGTACGGAGCGCGACAGCGCGGAGTGCACCAAATCCCCGGACCCCAAGTCATGACCGACAAGCTGACAGACGAGAAGCTGGCAGAGTGGGAATCTCTGGCGAAGGCGGCGACACCGGGGCCCTGGGAGCCGGTTGGCCTGCCCTATGACGGCTATGATGACCCTGAGATCGTCACGGCGGACGGCCTCTATGTCGCGCAGACCGCCTACGACATGCAGTCGGCGACGACAGAGCGCGACGTAGATGCAGATACGCGCCACATCGCCTTCAACAACCCTGCCTTCGCCCTCTCCGCCATAGCCGAAATACACCGCCTCCGTGGGGAGAGAGACGAGGCGGTGAAGTTGCTCAGGCCGTTCGCAAAGGCGTCCGACAAACTCCACAGCGGATATGACGACGGGATAGCGGCGGGCGATCACCCCATGAGCCGTGTGTTCGTGGCCGACCTACGGGAAGCCCGCGCCTTCCTCGCCAAGCTGGAGGAGAGGGGATGAGCTACCTCCGGAAGCTGATCGGTGCGGCGTTCGTCATGGCGGCGGTGCAGGTCGCCATACCTGGCCCCGGCCTGCGGGAGTGGTTCGTCGGCCTCTTTGCCTACACCGCCGTCCTGATCTTGGTGCCAACGCCTCCTGCAAAGGAGCCCCGCCAATGACCTCCCCCGACCTCATAGACCGTCTGGAGAAGGCAGAGGGGCTTCACGACCGCATTGCCGCCTCCCACCCCTCCCTCCGGCGCGGGCAGGTATGGTGCCGGTCCTGCGGCTCGTCACGCCGCGTTGACAGCTCACAGGCCCTCCGCTCCGGCTGGCCCAAGTGCTGCGGCGACACAATGACGATCGACAGCCCCGCCGAACAGGAACTCCTCCACTCCCGCACACAGGAGGGGGAGGATGACCGCGGCGAACGATAACCACATTCTGACATTCGATGAAGCCGCCGCGCTTCTCAAGGTCGGGGAACACACCTTGCGCGGCCTCATCGCCAGTGGTTCGCTCCGTGCCGCCAAGATCGGCCGGCAGTGGCGCATCCGGTCTGACGACGTGAATGCCTGTCTGGAGGCTCTATGCTCTACAAGCGCGGCGAATTCTGGCACTACGACTTCACCGTCAATGACCGCCGATACCGGGCCTCGACAAAGCTCCATCGTAAGGCTGCGGCCCAGATCGCAGAGGACCGCGCCAGGGAAGCCGCGATCCTGGGATCATCTGATCGTCCGATCCCCACGATAGAACAGGCGGCGGACGCGTGGTTTGCCGCCAACCGCGCGGGAAGCCGGTCCGAGGTCACGACGGCCCAGCGATTGAATATCATGCTGCGGCTGATCGGGACTGACACGCCGGTAAACCGGATCGACGCGCCAGAGATCGCGGAGGCAATCGCCACACGCCGGGTAGAGACGACCCGGCAGGGCCGGGCGCCCGCCAACGCGACCGTCAACAGGGATCTGATCGACACGACCCTGCGGCCTATTTTGACCTACGCCAAGGAGATCATGAAGGCGCCCGTCAATGACATTCCCTGGAAAGCCCTGCGGCTGAAGGAGCCGCCCGAGCGGGACCGGGCTTTCACCCAGGCCGAGCTGACTTCATGGCGCGCGGCCCTTCCTGAATGGCACCGGGCCGTTTTCGACTTTGCCGCCCGCTACGGTGTCCGGTTGCGCGAGGCGTTCTTTCCGCCCGACTGTTACGATGCGGCAACCGGGACAGTGTTCCTGCGCCTGCGGAAAAACGGCAAGCCACACGCCATCCGCCTCTTGCCCGACGATGCCGCCGACATGACCGCTCGCTATGGGCGGGCCGTGGCCGCCGATCTCGATACGGTATGGTTCAAGGAGACGAAGGGCGGACTCGCCCCGATCCGCTGGCGGGGGTTCCAATCAGCCTCCCGCAAGGCGCTGGACCGGGCGGGGATCACCGGAGCTCGTCCGGCTCACGATTTGCGCCACCATGCGGCTACAACCGTCCTGCGACAGACCGGGAATCTCGCCGCGGTGAAGCGGCTCCTCGGGCACGAGGACATCGCCTCTACGATGCGCTACGCCCACGCCGACGACGACGACGTGCACGAGGCTCTGCGTCACACCTATGGCACAAAACCGCCTGAGGCGCAGAAAAGACGAAAGAAAACAAAGGTCGTCACCGGAACCTAAATCCAGTGCGTCTACCAGTTCCGCCACATCCGCCCAGGTTCTGCCCAAGCCTGTAGGCGAGGCGGGACAAAAGCGAAAGGCCCGGGATTGCTCCCGGGCCTCTGCTCGAACCGATGCGGTGATCAGTTCCTGTGGTCGTCGGTGGGCGACGGCGCGCCCGGCATCGGCGGAACCGGTCCGGGAGGCGCGTCGGGGTCCAGTTCCGGCACCTGGAACAGACCGCGGCCGAGGTGGCTCTTGCGGATGCCGTAGAGCAGATAGATCACCAGGCCGATGCCGCCCCAGATCGGCAGCACCATCTTGGCGTCGTGCGGCAGGTTCCAGAACAGGAAGGCGCAGCCCGCCGCCGAGAGCGGCGCGATGATCCAGACCAGCGGCGTCCGGAACGGACGGCGGCGGTTCGGCTCCTTCACCCGCAGCATCATCACGGCGATCGACACCATGAAGAAGGCGAACAGGGTGCCCGAGTTGGAGATGTCCGCCAGTTGGCCGACCGGGAACAGGGCTCCCGCGATGGCGACCGCGACACCGGTGAACAGCGTCACGATGTACGGAGTCTTCCACTTCGGGTGGACCTTGGCCAGGCCCTCCGGCAGCAGGCCGTCGCGCGCCATCACGAAGAAGATGCGGGTCTGGCCGTAGATCATCATCAGGATGACCGAGGGCAGGGCCAGCATGGCGGCGGTGCCCAGGGCGTTCCCGACGGCGGGATAGTCGATCTGGCGCAGGACGTGGGCGAGGGCCTCGTTCGAGCAGACCAGCTGGGCGGCGTTTTCCGGCAGGGCGCAGGCGGCGATGAAGCCGGCCGAACCGGGCTGGACGGCTTCCCCGGCGGCGCCGAGGACCGGCTGGGCCCCAAGGGCGCCGACCGCGCCGACGGCGACGAGCAGGTAGAAGACGGTGCAGATGGCCAGCGAGCCGATCAGGCCGATCGGCACGTTGCGTTGCGGGTTCTTGGTCTCTTCCGCCGCCGTCGAGACGGCGTCGAAGCCGACGTAGGCGAAGAAGATCGAGGCCGCGGCCCCGATGATGCCCATGCCCGACGACTCGCCGAACAGGCCGTTCGGTGCGAACGGTTGGAAGTTGGAGGCCTGGATCACCGGCAGGGTCAGAACGCAGAAGGCGGTCAGGGCGGCGACCTTGATGGCCACCAGGATGGCGTTGACGCGGGCGCTTTCCGTGGTGCCGATCATCAGCAGCAGGGTGACGGCCAGGGCCACGATGATGGCGGGCACGTTGACGATGCCGACCGAGAAGTCAGGCGTCGGCATCCAGCCGTTCATGGTCCATGCCGGTCCGGCCTGCAGCAGGTCTGGCCAGTCGAATCCGAGCGCGTTCTCGATCAGGCCGAGCACATAGCCGGACCAGCCCACCGACACGGCCGAGGCCGCCACGGCGTATTCGAGGATCAGCGCCCAGCCGACCATCCAGGCCAGAAGTTCGCCCATCACGGCGTAGGTGTAGGTGTAGGCGGAGCCCGACACCGGGGCCATGGAGGCCAGTTCCGAATAGCAGAGCGCGGCGACGGCGCAGACGGCGCCGGCGATCACGAAGCTCCACATCATGCCGGGGCCGGCCTTCTGGGCGGCGGCGGCGGTCAGAACGAAAATACCGGTGCCGATGATCGCGCCGACGCCGAGCAGCGTCAGTTGAACCGGGCCCAGCGAGCGATGCAGCGATTTTCTCTCGGCCGTGGCCAGAATCGCGTCGAGCGACTTAACGCGCCACATGTAGTTCCCCTCCGACTTCATGCCGCCCTCTGCGGCTTGGCGCGGACGCTAGCGGCGCATGCCCGCGCTGGCAACGCGGTTTCCGAAGGGTGAAGGACGGACGACGCTTTCGTGAACCCGTCCGTTGCGGCTAGAGCGCAGGGGATGCTGCCCATCGACGCCGTCCTCGAACCGCTGAAAGCCGCGCTCGCCGCGGCCCCCGCGGTCGTGCTCGCGGCCCCGCCGGGCGCGGGCAAGACCACCGTGGTCCCGCTGGCCCTGCTGGACCAGCCGTGGCTGGACGGCGGCCGGATTCTCGTGCTGGAGCCGCGCCGGCTGGCCGCGCGGGCGGCGGCCGAGCGGATGGCGGCGACGCTCGGCGAAAGCACGGGCGAGACGGTCGGCTACCGCACCCGCCTGCAGAGCCGTATCGGCCCGAAAACCCGAATCGAGGTGATCACCGAGGGCGTCTTCACCCGCATGATCCTCGACGATCCCGGCCTCGACGGCGTCGGCGCGGTGCTGTTCGACGAATTTCACGAACGCAGCCTCGACGCCGACCTCGGCCTGGCCCTGGCGCGCGAAAGCCAGTCCCTGCTCCGCGAAGACCTGCGCCTGCTGGTCATGTCCGCCACGCTGGACATCGCCGGGGTCTCGAAGCTGCTGCACGAGGCGCCGGTGATCGAGGCCGAAGGCCGGATGTTCCCCGTCGAGACCCGCTACCTCGGCCGCAACCCGGCCGAACGTTTCGAGGACGCCATGGCCCGCGCCGTCCTGCAGGCGCTCGGCGAGGAAACCGGCTCGGTGCTGGCCTTTCTGCCGGGTCAGGGCGAGATCCACCGCGTCGCCCAGCGGCTGGCCGAACGCCTGCGCGACCCCGCCGTCGACGTCGTTCCCCTCTACGGCGCGCTCGACAAGGCGGTGCAGGACCGCGCCCTCGACCCGGCGGCCACCGGCCGCCGCAAGGTGGTGTTGGCCACCTCCGTCGCCGAGACCAGCCTGACCATCGAGGGCGTGCGCGTGGTCATCGACGGCGGCCTGTCGCGCGTGCCCCGGTTCGAACCGTCCAGCGGCCTGACCCGGCTGGCCACCGTCCGCGTCAGCCGCTCCTCGGCCGAGCAGCGCCGCGGGCGGGCGGGGCGCACCCAGGCCGGCGTCTGCTACCGCCTGTGGGACGAGGAACAGACCCGCGGTCTGGTCCCGCACCAGCGTCCGGAGATCCTTGAAGCCGACCTGACCGCCTTCGCCCTCGACCTTGCCCGCTGGGGCGCGCGCTCGACGGAGACTCTCGCCCTGCTGGACCAGCCCCCGGCGGGGGCCTTCGCCGAGGCGCGCAATGTGCTCCAGCGTCTGGGCGCCCTCGACGAGGCGGGCGGCCTCACCGACCACGGCCGCCGTCTCACCCGCATCCCCCTGCCGCCCCGGCTGGCGCATATGGCCGCGGCGGCCAGCGACGCCGGCGACGCCATCCTGGGGGCGCGCATCGCCGCCGTCCTCTCCGAACCGGGCCTCGGCGGGACCGATCCCGACCTGCGCGACCGCCTGCGCGGGCTGGAGCGAGACCGGTCGCAGCGGGCGCGGGACGCCCTCAGGCTCGCCGAGCGCTGGGCCCGCGCGGCGGGGGGCGGGCAGGGCGGCGACGCCGATCCCGGCGCCCTTCTGGCCGAAGCCTTCCCCGAACGCGTGGCCAGGGCCCGCGGCAAGCCCGGCGAGTTCCAGCTCGCGTCAGGCCGCGGCGCCTTCCTCGATCCAGTCGACGCTCTCGCGCGCGAGCCCTGGCTGGCCGTGGCGGAGCTCGGCGGCGGCGACGCCCGCGACCGCATCCGCCTCGCCGCGCCGCTCGATCCCGCGGCTCTGGAGCACCGGCTCGCGCGCGAGGACCGGCTCGTGCGCGAGCCCTCCGGCCGCATGGTCGTAAAGCGCCTTCGCCGCATCGGCGCGATCATCGCCGACGAGAAGATACTGGGCCCGCCGGACCGCGCCGCCGTCACCGCCGCCCTGAAGGCCGAGGTCGAGCGCGATGGCCTGAAAGCCCTGCGCTGGGGACAGCGCGCCTCGGCCCTGCGCGCCCGGCTCGCCTTCCTCCGCGGGTTGGATGACGGCTGGCCCGACATGTCGGACGTCGGCCTCACAGCCGCGCGTGAGACCTGGCTGTGGCCGCTGCTCGAGAGCGTTCAGTCGCTGGACGCCGTCCCGGACGCAACCCTCGAACAGGGCCTGCGCGCCCTGATCCCGTGGGACCGCCAGCGCACCCTCGACGAACTCGCCCCGGCCCGGCTGGAGACCCCGCTCGGCTCCGCCGCCATCGACTACGCCGCCGAGGGCGGGCCGCGCGTCGACATCCGCGTCCAGGAGCTGTTCGGCCTCACCGCCCATCCGACGGTCGGCGGCGGCCGCGTCCCCCTGACCCTCAGCCTGCTGTCTCCCGCGCGCCGCCCGGTGCAGGTGACGAAGGACCTGCCGGGTTTCTGGAAGGGCAGCTGGGCCGCCGTCCGCGCTGATATGCGCGGCCGCTACCCGCGCCATCCATGGCCCGAGGACCCGACGAAGGCCGAACCGACCACCCGCGCCAAGCCGCGCGGGACCTAGGCCGCGCCGTTCAGCATCCGGCCATAGCTGTCGACCAGGCTGGCGTAGGTCGGCACGAACATCACCGTCGCCCCGCCGCCGCTGGCCACCGGCGCCTTGATCTCGAAATGCAGGTGGATCGTCGTGGCGCTGCCGCCGAAGTCCGCCGACACCTTGCCCAGGTGCTGCCCCCGCGTGACGTTCCGCGACGCCGCGTTCGGGAACAGGGCGTGCACCCCCGCCATGTCCATGTGCAGATAGCGGTAGATCCGCCCGGAATCGCCCAGCAGGGTGACGGTGTAGCTGCCGATCGAGGTGATCCGCCCGTTCTCGGCCGCGACCGCCCAGTGCACCTTCTTCTCGCAGGTGGCCGGCCGGATGTCCTGGCCCTGGTGCCCCTTGCCTGCGGGGCACATGCCGTTGGTCCACGACCGCGTCTCGCAGAAATTGTCGCGCCATGGATAGGCGTAGTTGCGGGCGTCGCACTGGCCGCCGGGGCCGGGCGCCAGATAGCCGCCGTAGCCGTAGACCTGCGAGTTGGCGTAGGCGGGGCCCGCCTCCATCGGGAACCGCATCCCGGCCGCCCACAGGGTGGCGTCGGTCGCCCCCGTGCCCGAGCCGGGATAGAGGCCGCCGCCCGGCTCGTGCGGCCAGCTGACCGGCTCAGGCGCGGGCGGGGTTTCGGGTTCGGCGGGGGCCGGATCGACGTCGGGATCGCCCGGCAGCGGTTCCGCCCCGGGGTTGGGATCGGCTGTCTCGGGCGAGCCCGTCTGCTGGCCGCAGCCGCTGGGCGAGCAGGCGGTGAGCAGCAGCAGCGCCGCCAGCGCCAGCCGCCTCACGATGCGCCCCCGCCGATCAGCTGCAGGCCGGCCGCGAAGGCGATGGCGTCCGCCTCGGCGCAGTTCGGGGCCCCCTCGCACAGGAAGCTGACATTATAGGCGGCCCCGAAGCGGCTGAAGGTGACGTCCACGCCGTATTCGGTGCGTTCCGTCCTCAGATCGGTCAGCCCGCTCGCCTGGGCCTGGGCCGCCGAGCGCGCGGCCGCCGGCGGCACGCGCGCCGCGGTGATGCGCGGACCCGGCAGGGCGGCGGCCCGCGTGGCCGGGCGATTGACCGGAGCGGCCGGCCGCGCCGTGGGCCGGGGCGCGGCCGGCTGGCTCGCCGGTCGGGACAGCGGCGACTGGAAGGCCTTGGTCGTCCCGTAGATTTCAATGATCTGCTCGCCGCGCTGGACCGTCAGCATGTAGAAGCGGTCCCCGCCCGAGAACTCGGCCGTGGCCAGCAGCGCCGGATCGGCGGGCGCCAGCACCGGCACGGCCGAGGCGTTCACCTGCTGCATGAAGCCCGCGCCCTTGCTCTGCGCCAGCACTCCGCGCAGCCGCGCCGCGACCGGATCCTGCCGCGCCTGCGCCAGCGCGGCGTTGTCGACCCGCGACGGCGTGAGATTCACCTGGGTGGCGGCGACCGGCGACGGCGGCTGCTGCTGCGATGTGGCCACCCCCGCGACGGCGGCGGCCGCGATCACGCCGCCGGCGAAAGCCCAGTTCCGGATGCTCATGATGATGTCCCTCCCAAGCTGAACAATAGCGCCGTTATGCGACGGTGGCGAGGGCGGCGCATGACGGCGGCTTCGAAGAGGGGCATCGTCGCGCCATGGCCCAGGACGACGACATCCACCCGCCGCCGATGTCCCATGGCGCGCTGTTCCTGCGGTTCCTCCGGTTCGGCTTCGCCGCCTTCGGGGGACCCGTGGCGCAGATCGCCATGGTCCGGCGCGAACTCGTCGAGCGGGAGCGCTGGATCTCCAGCGCCGGCTTCAATCGCCTGCTGGCGGTGATGCAGGCCCTGCCGGGGCCCGAGGCGCACGAACTTTGCGTCCACCTCGGCATCCGGGCCAGGGGCAGGCTGGGCGGTCTGCTGGCCGGCCTTGGCTTCATGCTGCCCGGCTTCCTTCTGATGCTGCTCTCCGCCTGGGCCTATTTCCGTTTCGACGTGGAGCGGGGCGCCGCGGGCGTGGTCCTCGCCGGGGCGCAAGCGGCCGTGGTCGCCCTGATCGTTCGCGCCACCCACCGCATCGGCCGCCATGTGCTCGTCGACCGATGGCTGTGGATCATCGGCGCGGCGGCCGGAGCGGCCACCCTGCTGGCTGCGCCGTTCTGGTTGGTGCTTCCGGCCGGCGCCGCCCTTTACGGCCTCGCCCGGGCGCGGCGGCCGCGTCTGGCGGGGAGCCTGCTGCTCTGCGCCGTGGCGGCCCTGGCGGTCTGGGCCCTGCGCGACCAGCCGTCGCTGCGGCCGCTCGTCCCGACGCGCGCGCCTGCGATCGGGGCAGGCTGGCTCGTCCTGTTCGGCTCGGGCCTCAAGGCCGGGCTTCTCACCTTCGGCGGCGCCTATACGGCCATCCCGTTCGTGCGGCAGGACCTCGTCGTCGGCGGCCGGCTCGGCGACGGGACGTTCCTGGACGGCGTCGCCCTGGCCAATGTCCTGCCCGCGCCGCTGATCATCTTCGCCACCTTCGCCGGCTATGCGGTCGGCGGCCTGCCGGGCGCGCTGGCTATGACCGCCGGCGTCTTCCTCCCCGCCTTCGCCTTCTCGACGGTGTTCTACGACCGGCTGGAAGCGGTCGTCGCCAATCCTGCGGTGCGCGGGGCGCTGGACGGTGTGGCCGCCGCGGTGGTCGGGATCATAGCCGCCACCGTCGTCACCCTCGCCGCCGGGCTGTATGACCCCGCGAGGCCCTCGATCCTGCCCTTCGCCATCGCCGCCGCATCCCTGGCGGCGCTCTATTGGCTGAAGGGCCGCTATGGGCCGCCGTTGATCCTGCTCGCGGCGGGCCTCGCGGGGTGGCTGGCGTCGCTGTGACCGCGCCGCTTGCCTTTTGCCCCCAACCCGCCTAGAAGCCCGCCCACTTCACACGCAGGCGTGGCGCGGCCGGGGAGAAATCCTGTTCGCTCCAATCCGAGGACTTCGGTCTTTACAGCGCCTGCGGCGGATCAATCGGATAAAGGACTACCCCTCATGGCTCTGCCTGAATTCTCCATGCGTTCGCTGCTCGAAGCCGGCGCGCACTTCGGCCACCAGACGCACCGCTGGAACCCGAAGATGGAGCGCTACATCTTCGGATCGCGCTCGAACATCCACATCATCGACCTGTCGCAGACCATCCCGCTGCTGCACCAGGCCCTGGTCGCCGTGCGCGACGTCGCCGCCAAGGGCGGTCGCGTCCTGTTCGTCGGCACCAAGCGCCAGGCCGCCGATCCGGTGGCCGAAGCCGCCCAGCGCTGCGCCCAGTACTACATGAACAACCGCTGGCTCGGCGGCACCCTGACCAACTGGCGCACCGTGTCGGGCTCGATCGCCCGCCTGCGCGAGCTGGAGGGCCTGCTGGAGTCGGGCGGCGAGGGTCGCGTCAAGAAGGAGCTGCTCAACCTGCAGCGCGAGAAGGACAAGCTCGAGCTGTCGCTGGGCGGCATCAAGGACATGGGCGGCATCCCCGACATCATGTTCGTGATCGACACCAACAAGGAGGCGATCGCCATCCTTGAGGCCCGCAAGCTGAACATCCCGATCATCGCCATCCTCGACACCAACTCGGACCCGGACGGCATCACCTATCCGATCCCGGGCAACGACGACGCCGCCCGCGCCATCCAGACCTACTGCGACCTGATCGCCGACGCCGTCCTTGACGGCCTGGCCGCCGGCGCTGCTTCGTCGGGCGTGGATCTGGGCGCCGCGGTCAACCCGGACGAGCCGATGCTGCGCGAAGCCAAGGCCCCCAAGGCCAAGGCTGAAGACGCCGCTCCCGCCGGCACGGAAGCCGTCGCCGAGGAAATGATCGCCGCCTCGGAGGCTCCGGCCGCCGAAGCCGCCGCCGAAGAACCGGCCGTGGCCGACGAAGCCGCCCAGGAAGCGACCTCGGAAGCCAACGACGCCGTCGAAACCGAGCCGGCCCAGGTCTAAGCGACCCCCGCCTTCTCGACGGCGAACCGAACATGCGGCCGGACCCGGGACAGGGTCCGGCCGTTCCGCATACGCATACTCCAAGGAGAACACCCATGGCCGAGATCACCGCCGCCCTCGTGATGGAACTGCGCGCCAAGTCCGGCGTCGGCATGATGGACTGCAAGAAGGCCCTTCAGGAAACCGACGGCGACATCAACGCCGCCATCGACTGGCTGCGCGCCAAGGGCCTCAGCAAGGCCGCCAAGAAGGCCGACCGCGTCGCCGCCGAAGGCCTGGTCGCCGTCGCCTCGAAGGAAGTCGGAGCCGGTGAAGTCGGCGCCGCCATCGAGTTCAACGCCGAGACCGACTTCGTCGCCCGCAACGAGCTGTTCCAGAACGCCGCCAAGAAATTCGCCCAGCTGGGCCTCGAGCACGCCTCGGTCGAAGGCCTGCACGGCGCCGAACTGGAAGCCGGCAAGACGGTCCAGGACGAAGTCACCCAGCTGATCGCCACCGTCGGCGAGAACTTGCAGCTGCGCCGCGCCGCCCGTCTGTCGGTCGATGAAGGCGTCGTCGCCTCCTACGTCCACAACGCGGTGTCGCCGGGCCTCGGCCGCATCGGCGTGCTGGTCGCCCTGCACGGCGGCGGCGACAAGGCCGCCCTGCGCGAACTGGGCCGCAAGATCGCCATGCACGTCGCCGCCACGGCCCCGCTGTCGCTCAACACCGACGACCTGGACCCGGCCGCCATCGAGAAGGAACGCGAAGTCCTGACCGAGAAGGCCAAGGAAGAAGGCCGCCCCGAGAACATGATCGAGAAGATCGTCTCGGGCCAGATCGCCAAATTCCAGAAGGACGTGGTGCTGACCAAGCAGCCGTTCGTGATGAACCCGGACGTGACCATCGAGCAGCTGGTCGCCGACACCGGCAAGGAACTGGGCGCGCCCGGCCTGCACCTCGCCGGCTTCGTCCGCCTCGCCCTCGGCGAAGGCGTCGAAAAGGTCGAGGGCCCCGACTTCGCTGCCGAAGTCGCCTCGATGACCGGCGGCCAGTAAGGCTTCGGCCTTTCAGCCCTTCCGGCGAACAGAATGAAGGGGCTGGGCGGCCGATGGCTGCCCGGCCCCTTTTTGTCAGCCCATCCAGTCGTCGTACGGGTGTCCCGGACCGAAGACCAGCTGACCGTCCTGATCGAGGACCGGGATCCAGCCTTGCGCCCACGCCAGTCGAAAATCCCGTGCGAGCAGCGGACGGTCGCCCGTATCCGGCAGGATCAGAGGCTCGAGCCCGCCCGGGTCCGGGAGGCCGGGCAGGACCAGTGGAGCGTCCTGTTTCGGATCGCCGGAAAGCCCGGGCAGAACCTGGGGTCCGTCGCCATCGAGGCCGCCGTGGTCGGACCAACCTGAGCTCGACAGGCTCAGGACCTGCCCGTCGGAAAACCGGATCTCCTCGATGCTGTTGAGCCGGTCATATCCTTCCGGCCCTTTCAGCAGGAATCCGTCGCCGTCCTCCAGCAGTATCGAGTCCGCGAGAAGACCCGAGACGATCAGGATGTCGTGGCCTGCTCCGCCATCGATGTCGTCGTCGCCGGCGCCTCCGCGAAGCGTGTCGTCTCCGCCGCCGCCCCGCAGGATGTCCCGACCGCCGCCGCCCGACAGGTCGTCGTTGCCAGCCTGTCCGAACAGCCTGTCGGCTTCGTCGCCTCCGACCAGCGTGTCGGCCGCGGCCGTGCCCGACTGGCCGCCGGCCGGCAGGGCAGGCGAGGGCATGTCCGGCACGGTCGGCGCGGTCGGTATGTCAGGGAAGGCGGAGCCCGCCTCGGGGGGAGCGGCGTTGAACACGAAGTTTGAACTGGACAGGGCCGAGGCCTGGACACCCAGCAGGCGCAGGCTATCCGTCCCCGACAGATTGACGAGCGCATCCGCCCCGTCCTGGACGATGGAAACCCAGGATCCGTAGCCGGTGAGATGGATCATATCCTCACCGGCGACGAAGTCGGTGATCACGTCGCGCCCGCCTCCGGCCGAGAAGCCGAAGACGTCGGCTCCGGCTCCTCCGGTCATCCGGTCGACCCCGCCGCCGCCGTGCAGAAGGTCGTCGCCGGCTCCGCCGTCCAGCCGGTCGCCGGCGGCGCCGCCCAGCAAGGTGTCCATGCCCTCGCCGCCAAACACCGCGCCTTGGGCGCCCAACCGCCCGTCGAAATAGTCGTCGCCGTCGAAGAGCGTGGTCTCGCCTGTGATCAGCCCCGCGTTATGGACCTCGCTGCGGCCGTAGGTGAGCGACACGGCGCCGCGCAGTTCGCCCGTGTTGAAGATGCGCGTGACGTTCGAGTTGTACATCGACGTCAGTTCGTAGATCGTATGATCCGCCTCGATCAGTCCCGAATTCAGGATCACGGAGTCCCCCACCAGACGGGTGAGGTTCACCCCGATCGAGAAACCGTCATCCGTCCCTTCGGTGACGATGATGCGGCCTGTGTTGGTCACCAGATCGGCGTAGGAGATGACGCCAGTGGTCGCGGCGCTGAGAATGCTCTCGCCGCCGTGGACGATGATGTCGCCGCTGTTGAAGAAGGTGCTCCGCGCCGCGGCCCTGGCGCCGAGCCCCATGGCCGCGGCGTGAACTTCTATGACGCCCGAATTGACCAGGGTGCGTACCTCGGTGCCGATTCCATAGGCGTCGCCGCCATCCGACCGCACCTCGATACGGCCGGCGTTGTAGACCGCGCCCGTCGTATAGAATCCATCGATGCCCGCCGCCTCTCGTTGCGAGGTCGAATGGGCGCGGATGACGCCGGTTTCGGCGTTAACGATGACCGAGCCGGTGAAGTTGGCGCGGTCGTGGGGCAGCGCGAACACTCCCAGCGCCCCACGGTTCACGCCCGTACTGAAGTCGGAAATCAGCCCGGCGTTATAGAGGGACGGCGGCACGCGGAATTCGTAGGGCGCGATCTCGATCGCCAGCGTCACCGGCGGCGACGGAGTGTCGGTGAACACCAGCGCCTCGCCCGCAGCCACGTAGACGGTATCCCGCAGCAGCGGCAGTTCGCCGGGACCCAATCCGCCCGAGACGATCCCGATGGCCGCGGGATTGAACACGAAGTCCGCCGCCGTCAGGCTGCCGGCCGTGATCCCGGTCAGCCGGATCGAGTCGGTGTCCGACAGCACGACAAGCGTATCGGCGCCCTGCTGGAGCAGTTCGCGGTACCCGGTGTAGCCATGGATGACCAGGCGGTCCTGGACGCCGCCCGCGGTAAAGTCGGTGATGGTGTCCTGACCATGTCCCACCGCAACGACGAAAGCGTCATTGCCCGCGCCTCCGTTCAGCGTGTCGGCGCCGGCGCCGCCGATCAGGACGTCGCTTCCGCCGCGGCCCTCCAGGACGTCGTCTCCCGCCTGGCCTTGCAGGACGTCTGCCCTTTCCGCTCCCCGCAGCGTATCCGCATGGCCGGAGCCGATAACGATCTCGATTCCCGTCACAAGATCGCGTCCCGAGCCGGTCGCTTCCCCGGCGGCCAGATCGACCACCACGCCCCCGTAAGCGGAGGCGTACGTCAGGGTGTCCGAGCCTTCTCCGCCGTCTATGACATCGCCGTCGCGACCGCCGTCGATGAAATCGTCGCCGCCGCCGCCGAAGATCACGTCCTGGCCAAGCTCGCCGTAGAAGACATCGTCGCCGATCCCGCCCTGCAGGGTGTCGTCTCCCGAGCCGCCGAACACGAGTTCCGCGGCTGACTCACTATAGCGCCCGTCATAGACGTCGCGCCCTTCGCCCAGGTCGATGACGCTCTCCATGCGTCCGCTGTTGACCACCTCGTCGTCACCCCGGCCCATGATCACGTCGCCCTCGACGACGCCGGTGTTGACCAGGGATTGATGCGTGGCGAAGCTATCGGGGTCTGGATCCTCGGCGACGTAAAAGGCGAAGTCCCCCGAGAGCAGGCCCGTGTTCAGGAAGCGGTCCAGGTGCGGTAAGCCTTGCTGGCTCGTCAGCACCGCGATCGACTGACCGCCCGGGCCGGCGTCAGCGATGATCTCGCCTGAGTTGATCATGAGCCCGTCGATCGGGACGCCCGGGTTGCCCGCCGCGATGTTCACTCCGATGGCCAGACGTGGCGAATAGACCTCGATCAGGCCCGAGTTCATCACCGTTCCGGACCCGCCCAGGTCGATTCCGATGGCCTCAATGTCGCCCCGAACCGTTATCCGGCCTGAATTCCGCACGTCGAATTCCGAAATCACCCCCTCGATTCCGGTGACGAAGTCGATCCCGGAAACCTCGAAAACGCCCGCGTTGGTGAATCGCGACGCGATGCCGAAATCGGCGACGCCCCGGACGTAGACATTGTCGCTGTTTGTCGTCGCGACGATGAAACGGCCGCCCGATGTGATGTGGACATGGCTCCGGTAGGCGCCGGGGTCGATCTGTATGCCCACGAACGCCCCCAGAAACGCCGCCGCCGAGGTCATCTGCGCGGTGCCGTGGATGGTCAGCGTCGTGCCGGCCGTCCCGACATAGCCGAACTGATACCCCATGGGCCCGACGAGGTTGAGGGTGGCGTACTGTGCGACCGTGCGCGGGCCCGTCATCATGATTGGCATGAAGTCCCCCAACTCAGCCCGGCAACCTTAGCTGGAGGAGCGGGAACGGACAACATTCGCGTCAGAGCGGCGGGGAGGGCCATGCCTCGTCTTTCTGCGGTTCCGATCCCGCCGGCCGCCGCCCCCACATCTCCCTTTGCACTCCGGCGCGACCTCGCGTCTTATCGCCACCGTCAATTGTTCAGGGGAGCTTCCATGCGTCTGGCCGCCTTGTTGTCCGCTACCGCCATCGCCTTCGCCATGCCGGCCGTCGCCGTCTCGGCCCAGGAGGTCGACCGGGTGGCCATCAACCGCATCATCGATCAGGGCTTCAACCACTCGGAGGTGATGGAGACGGCCGCGTATCTGACCGACCGGATCGGCGGCCGCATGACCAACTCGCCCCAGATGCGTCAGGCCGAGGCCTGGACGGCGCAGCGCTTCCGCGACTGGGGCCTGTCCAATGTCCGCGCCGACCCGTTCGAGTTCGGGCGCGGCTGGTCGGTCGTCCGGGCCAGCGCCCGCATGACCGAACCGCGCGTGCTCGACCTGCGCGTCATCCCCGTCGCCTGGACCCCCGGGACCAATGGCGTGATCAGCGGCGACGTCGTGGTCGCGCCGATGACCAGCGCCGGCGATTTCGGCCAGTGGCGCGGCAAGCTGCGCGGCAAGATCGTCATGGTCACCCGCCCAGACACCGGCGGCGAGCCGACCGAGGCGCCCTTCCGCCGCTGGACCGCCGAGGAGCTGCGCAACCCGGAGACCTATCGTCAGCCCACCCACGCCGCCCCCTCGCTCGACCGCCTGCGCGAGACCGAATTCGCCCTGCGCCTCGACGCCTTCCTGGCGGAGGAGGGGGCCCTCGCCTGGGTCCGGATGTCGGCGCGCGAAGGCGGTCTGCTGCACGGGACCGGCTACACCTTCCGCGTCGGCGCCACCCCGACCGTCCCCGGCCTCGAACTCGCCGCCGAAGACTACCGACGCCTGGCCCGCCTCGCGAAGACCGACGCCGCGCCGAAACTCGAACTGATGAGCGAGGTCCGGTTCCACGACGAGGACGTCAACGCCTACAACATCCTGGCCGACATTCCGGGCACGGACCGCTCCGGCGAATACGTCATGGCCGGCGCCCACCTCGACAGCTGGGCGGCCTCCGACGGCGCCGCCGACAACGCCGCCGGCAGCGCCGTGATCATGGAGGCGGCCCGCATCCTCCGGGCCATGGGCGTCCGTCCGAAGCGCACCATCCGCTTCGCGCTGTGGAACGGCGAGGAGCAGGGCCTGCTCGGCTCCCTGGCCTATGTCGACAAATACGTCGCCACCCGCGGCCCGCTCGGCGATCCGGACCTCGACGCCCTGCCGGCCAACCGCACCTGGCGCTCGCGCTGGCCGATCCAGCCGCGCGAGGGCTACGGCGATCTGGTGGCCTACTTCAACCTCGACAACGGCTCGGGGAAAATCCGCGGCGTCAACGCCGAGGGCAATGTCGCGGCCGCGCCGATCTTCGAGGACTGGCTCGAGCCGTTCGCCAGCATGGGCGCCTCGACGGTGTCGCTGCGCACCTCGGGCGGCACCGACCACGTCTACATGCAGACCGTCGGCATCCCGGGCTACCAGTTCATCCAGGACCCGCTCGACTACGGCAGCCGGCTGCACCACACCTCGATCGACAGCTACGACCACCTGAGGGCCGAGGACCTGCGGCAGGCGGCGGTGATCCTCGCCAGCTTCCTGCTCAACGCCGCCAACAGCGACGAGCCGCTGCCGCGCATGCCGATGCCGACCCAGCCCCGGCCCAGCGACCCGTTCGCCTACTGATCGCCGGAATCGGATGAGGGGGCGGCGGCCGCAAGGTCGCCGGCCCCTTTCCTATCGGTCGGGGGCCAGCCGCCGCGCCAGCATCATGGCGGCGACGACCCAGCCGCCGAACAGCAGGCCCTCGATCGCACCGGTGACCACCTGGCTGACCGGTCCGAAGCCGGCTTCGCCGAACACCGCCCCGATCTGATCGAGACTCAGACGCGACTCCGGGAACTGGCGGGCCAGCAGGTCGAGGCTCCCGCCCATCAGCCGCCCGCCCAGCAGGGGGAGCACGGCCCCGGCGGCGGCCCCCGACAGACCGCCCGCGGCGAAGCTGGGCACCAGCCGCGCCGGTCCCGGGACCAGGCTCGCCAGCCACGCCCCCAGGCCCAGCGCGCCGCCGATCAGCGCCCCCTCGGCCGCGCCGGTGATCGCCCCCGGCGAATGCCCGAACAGCAGGTTGAAGGCGTCCAGCCCGATCAGCTTTCCGAACGCGCCGGTCAGCAGCCCCCCGGCCGCCCCGCCGACGAGGCTCCAGAGCCACGACCGCCGGGGCGCGAACCCGGCGGCGGCGATCCCGAAGCCGACGCCCGCCCCCGCGATCAGGCCGAGGATCAGGCACAGGCAGACCAGCACCAGCAGCACCGAGGCCGCCCCGATGCCCGCCTGCAACGGCTCCGGGGCGGCGCCGAATCCATAGAACAGGCCGATGAAGACGCCCGCGAGCCCGCCGCCCAGCATCCCCGCCGCGCCACGCGCGCCGAACCGCCGCCAGGCGAGCCCGCCGGTCGCCGGCGCCCGCATCGGCGCTGCCGCCGCCGCACCTTCCGTCGCCGGCTCAGGGTCGATCCATTCCACCGGGGCGATGAAGCGGTAGCCGTGCTTGGGCACGGTCTCGATGAAGCGCGGCCGCCCGGCGTCGTCGCCCAACTGGCGCCGCAGCGTCCTGACGCACTGGGTCAGGGCCTCGTCGGTGACCGGCACGCCGCGCCACACCTCCTCGAGGAAGCGGTCCTTCGAGACCAGCCGGCCCTGCTCGCGCACCAGCAGGGCCAGGGCATCGAGATAGCGGGCGTTCAGCTCGACCGGCGCGTCGTCGCGCTTCAGCTGGCGGTCGCGGACGTCGAGCGAGAAGCGTTCGAAGCGGAACTGGCCGGGCGCCATTTTTCAGCAAGACCTCAGGAGTTGCTCATGCCGCTCACAGGGCGCGCAGGCAGGGTGCGAGCCTCACCGATGCATGGAGGCAAGGCAATGGAGAATATCGCCGGGATCGCCGGGCCGCCGCGCACGCGCCGCCGCTGGCTGGCCCCCGCCGGGGCGGCCGCCCTCATGGCCCTCGGACTTCCCCTGCAGGCGCTCTACGCCGCCGGGGCCCGCGGCGGCGTCCGCCTCACCCGCAACGACGCCGTCGAGGAGCCGCTCGGCGGCCGCACCTGGCGCGGCGTCCTCACCAATGTGACCGGCGCCCCGCTGGCCGACGTGGTCGTGCGCATCGGCTTCCATGACGGTCACGGTGACGCCGTCGGAGCGCCCGTCACCGCCCGCGCCGCCCGGCTCGCGCCGGGAGCCGGGCTCGATCTTCAGGCGCGCCTGCCGGCCGCCGCCGTCGGCCTGTCCATCCACGGCCTGCGCTGGACCGTGGCCGAACGCGCCGTCGAGGCCGGCGGCCGCGGGACCTGGAGGTTCGGCGACGTCCAGGACTAAGGTGTCGCGCGGAGCCGGCCTTCTCCCGCGCCGCCGGACCGGCTAAGTCCTCCCCATGATCGGAAGACTGAACCACGTCGGCGTCGCCACCCCGTCCATCGAGGCCAGCGTGGCGATGTACCGCGACCTGCTCGGAGCCACCCGGGCCCATGCGCCGTTCGACCTGCCGGCCCAGGGCGTCCGCGTCTGCTTCGTCGACCTGCCCAACGCCCAGATCGAACTGATCGAGCCGCTCGGCGACGAGTCGCCGATCCACGGCTTCCTGGCCAGGAATCCGAAGGGCGGGCAGCACCACGTCTGTTTCGAGGTCGAGGACATCCTCGCCGCCCGCGACGCGCTGCGCGCGAAGGGCGCGACCATCCTCGGCACGGGCGAGCCGCGCATCGGCGCCCACGGCACGCCGATCCTTTTCGTCCATCCGAAGGACATGGGCGGGGTGCTCGTCGAACTGATGGAAACGCCGAAGGAAGGAGCCCACTGATGGGCATGCCGATCAGTCCCCTGACCATGCTCGCGGTCTACATCGTCTGCTGGTGGATCTCCCTGTTCGCCATCCTGCCGCTGGGCATGAACCAGGCCGATCAGGAGCGCCCGACCGACGGCGGCCAGTGGGGCGCGCCGCTCGAGCCCGATCTGAAGCGCAAATTCCTCACCACCACCTGGGTGTCCGCCCTCGTCTGGCTGCTGATCATGGTGCTGGTCTACATCGGCTGGATGCCGCTGCCCGAACTGACCCCGCCGGCCTGACGCCGCCATGACCGACCGCCTGTTCCTGCTCAATCCGGACTGGACCGACGATCAGGGCGGCCCGTGGTTCTGCCCGGCCGGCGCCTTCATCGAGGGCGTCCTGGCCTTCTACCCGGCCCTCCAGGACCAGCTCGCCATCACCCGCCTCGACCACCCCCGCCCGCGCCCCGCGGTGATCGAGCAGGTCGGCGAGGACCACCAGTCCTGCCCCATCCTTGTCCTCGACGGCGCCTTCGACTGGCCCGACGCCCGCACCAGCGACGCCACCGGCCGCCGCTTCCTCCAGGACCACGCCATCGTCCCGTACCTGGCCGCGCGCTACGGCATCGGCCTGCCGCATCCGTAGGGAGGGTCTAGGGTCTAGGGGCTAGGTTCTAGGGGAGGGCGGAAATCGCCCCTAGCCCCTAGCCCCTGGCCCGTATTCCCTATCCTCGGCCTAGCTTTCGCCCCGCCCAACCCGCTAAACCATCCCTCCCACGCCTCCCACGCCGGATTCTGACCCCATGCGCCTGTCGCGCTACTTCCTGCCCACGCTGAAAGAGGCGCCCTCGGACGCCCAGATCGTCTCCCACCAGCTGATGCTCCGCGCCGGCCTGATCAAGCAGGAGGCCGCCGGCATCTACGCCTGGCTGCCGCTGGGCCTGCGGGTGCTGAAGAAGATCGAGCAGATCGTGCGCGAGGAGCAGGTCAGGGCAGGGGCCGTCGAACTGCTGATGCCCACCCTCCAGCTCGCCGACCTGTGGCGCGAGTCGGGCCGCTACGACGCCTACGGCCCCGAGATGCTGCGCATCACCGACCGCCACGAGCGCGAGCTGCTCTACGGCCCCACCAACGAGGAGATGATCACCGACATCTTCCGCGGTTTCGTGAAGTCGTACAAAGCCCTGCCGCTCAACCTCTTCCACATCCAGTGGAAATTCCGCGACGAGCGCCGCCCGCGCTTCGGCGTCATGCGCGGCCGCGAGTTCCTGATGAAGGACGCCTACAGCTTCGACATCGACGAGGCCTCGGCCCGCCGCGCCTACAACCGCATGTTCGTGGCCTATCTGAACACCTTTGCCCGCATGGGACTGAAGGCCGTGCCGATGCGCGCCGACACCGGCCCGATCGGCGGCGACCTGTCCCACGAGTTCATCGTCCTCGCCGACACCGGCGAGAGCGCCGTCTTCTGCGACCGCAAGCTGGTCGAGATGCCCGCCCCCGGCGCCGACGTCGACTGGGACGACCTGCAGGCCGTCGTCGACGGCCGCACCTCCCTCTACGCCGCCACCGAGGAAATGCACGACGCCGCCCGCTTCGAGAGCGAGACCGCCGAGGGCGACCGCCTCTCCGCCCGCGGCATCGAGGTCGGCCACATCTTCTATTTCGGGACCAAATACTCCGCCCCGATGAAGGCCTTCGTCGCCGGCCCCGATGGCAAGGATGTGCCGGTGCACATGGGCAGCTACGGCGTCGGCGTGTCCCGCCTGCTCGGGGCCATCATCGAGGCCAGCCACGACGAGGGCGGCATCATCTGGCCCGACGCCGTCGCGCCCTTCGACGTCGTCGTCATCAACCTGCGCGCCAATGACGAGGCCGTCTCCGCCGCCTGCGAGGCCGCCGTCGCCCGGCTCGAGGCGGCCGGCAAGGACGTGCTCTACGACGACACCGACGAACGGCCCGGCGGCAAGTTCGCCACCGCCGACCTGATCGGCGTGCCGTGGCAGCTGACCATCGGTCCCAAGGGCCTCGCCGACGGCGTCGTCGAGCTCAAGCGCCGCGCCACCGGCGAAAAGGTCTCCGTGCCCCTCGATGAAGCCATGGCGAGACTGACCGCATGACGGACGCGACCTCGCCGGACCGGCCCGCCAAGCCCGCCGGTCCCTTCTCCGCCTGGGAGTTCGGCCTCGCCCTGCGCTATCTGCGGGCCCGGCGGCGCGAGGGCGGCATCGCCCTGATCGCCATCATCTCCTATGTCGCCATCGCCCTGGCGGTCATGGCCCTGATCACCGTGATGAGCATCATGGCCGGCTTCCGCTCGACCCTGCTCGACCGCATGCTGTCCTTCAACGGCCACATGTTCGTCCAGGGCCAGCTGCTCGACACCCCCGAGCGCGAACAGGCGCTGCAGCGCATCCGCGCCGTGCCCGGCGTCGACAGCGCCGTGCCGGTGATGACCAGCTACAGCCTCGTCCGCGGGGCCGGCCAGACCAACCCCGCCGCCGTGCGCGGGGTGCGGCCCGAAGACCTCGCCGCCACCACCTACGTCTACGCCAGCCTGAGCGAAGAGGCGAAGCGCACCTTCGGCCAGGGCCCGTACGGCGGCGACAACATCCTCGTCGGCAAGGCGCTGGCGGACATGATGGGCCTGCGCGTCGGCGATCCCCTGACCCTCTATTCGCCGACCGGCGCCACCAGCGCCTTCGGCAACCTCGGCGGGCTGGAGAAGACCTACCGCATCGGCGGAATCTTCACCTCCGGCACCACCGACTTCGACCAGCTGTTCATCTTCATGCCGCTGGAGCAGTCCCAGCTGTTCTTCGGCCGCGAGTCCGCCTGGGACGCCATCGAGCTGAAGGTCGCCGAGCCCGACCGCGTCGAGCTGCTGCGCACCCCCGTCATGCGCGCCGCCGGCCCCGGGGCCATCGTCAGCGACTGGCGCGACCGCATGGCCGCCTTCTGGGGCGCGCTGAAGGTCGAGCGCGTGGCCATGAGCATCATCCTCGGCCTCGTCGTCGCCATCGCCGCCCTCAACATCATCTCCGGCATCGTCATGCTGGTGAAGAACAAGACCCGCGACATCGCCATCCTGCGCACGGTCGGGGCCAGCCAGTCGTCGATGCTGCGCATCTTCTTCATCGCCGGCGCGGCCATCGGCGTGGCCGGCACCGTCACCGGCCTGGTTCTCGGCCTGCTGTTCTGCCTGAACATCGCCGACATCCAGCATTTCCTCGAGGGCCTGCTGGGCGTGAAGCTGTTCGACGCCGAGGTCTATATGCTCGACGCCATCCCGGCCGAGGTCGATCCGGCCGATGTCGTCTGGGTCACCCTCTGGTCGGTGTTCATGTCCTGCGTGGCCAGCCTGCTGCCCTCGTGGCGGGCCGCGAAAATGGATCCCGTGGAGGCCCTGCGCTATGAGTAAGGCCCCCCGCGCTCCCCGTGCGAAAGCGACCGGCACGCCCGTGCTTTCGGTCCGCGGCGTCACCCGCACCTATGACTCCGCCGCCGGTCCCCTGACCGTGCTCAAGGGCGTCGACCTCGACGTCATGCCGGGCGAAGTCGTCGGCCTGATCGGCCCCTCGGGCTCCGGCAAGTCGTCCCTGCTGCACGCCGCCGGCCTGCTGGAGCACCCGACCTCGGGCGAGATCCGCATCGACGGCGAGCCGGTCGGCGACCTGCCCGAACGCGCCCGCACCCACCTGCGGCTCCAGCGCATCGGCTTCGTCTACCAGTTCCACCACCTGCTGGCCGAGTTCGACGCCCGCGACAACGTCGCCCTGCCGCTGCGCATCGCCGGCTACAACCAGGCCGAGGCCCGCGCCCGCGCCTCGCAGGTCCTCACCGCCCTCGGCCTCGGCGAGCGCCTGACCCACCAGCCGGCCCAGATGTCGGGCGGGGAGCAGCAGCGCGTCGCCGTCGCGCGCGCCCTGGCCAACCGCCCGCGCCTGCTGCTCGCCGACGAGCCGACCGGCAACCTCGACCCGGCCACCAGCCAGACCGTGTTCGAGGCCCTGCACGACCTGGTCAAGAAGACCGGCGTCGCCGCCCTGATCGCCACCCACAACATGGAGTTGGCCGGTCACATGGACCGCGTCTTCGCCCTCAAGGACGGCCATCTGGAAGAACGCCCCGCCGAGAGCCACGCCTACTAATGCCTTGCCTTCTCCCCTTGGGGGAGAAGGTGGCCCGAAGGGCCGGATGAGGGGTTAGTCGGCTCCGGGACCTGCAGGCAGCCGATCCGCCGCTGAAAGCCCCCTCATCCGGACGGCTCCGCCGCCCACCTTCTCCCCCGAGGGGAGAAGGGCGCCTCCTACTTCTTCCCCGGAGCCTGGGTGAACGGCGAGCTCCCCACCGCCACCGCCGGCTTCGGCTTCTCCGCCTTCGGCTTGCGGATTTCCTTGTTGCTGCGTGCTTGACCCTTGGCCATGACCGTCATCCTGCGACGCCGACCGCCGGACCGGCGGGTGACTGGGGGCGCGCGAGCGCCAGTCTAGCACCCGCGCGCTAGAACCCCGTCATCGCCCAGGTGACGAACACCGCCCCGACCCCCGCGCACAGGCTCGTGGTGAGCCCCGTCGCCCGCGAGCGGATCCAGCCGCTCAGGCCCAGGCTGGCCAGCAGGGCGTACAGGCCCAGCAGGAACATCCCCGCCGACACGATCCGCGCCGTCGCCACGCCGCTCGCGTCGGCCACATAGGCCGGGGCGTCGGGATGCAGCACCGAGGTGATCATCGTGCTGGCGGTCAGGGCCACGATGAAGGCGGCCCCCGCCGCCGCCGCGAACCCCGCCGCCGTCGCCACCACCCGTCCGTGCCCCGCCGTCGGCAGCAGCATCTGCAGCATGATCCCCGCGAACCCGCCCAGAAAGGCGCTCAGAAACGCCGTCTGCCGGGCCAGTTCGACCAGATAGGCCGGAGCCAGTTCGTACATGGTGCGATCCTCCCCGAGGGGGAGGATGGGTCCGATGGGGACAGGAGTCGAGGGCAGGCCGCGCGGTAGCGGCTTTCAGGCGAGGGATGAAGGCATCTTTCAGCACTGCGGCAAGAGCAGCTGCACTGCCGCCTGACGTAGTTTGACTTCCGCCACGTCGAGCGCCAAGCCAACGGTGTGAATGACGCCGTCCCGATCTGCTACGGTGGGCGGTATCGCCGACTGTTTGGTGCCGATTGGCGCGGCTCAGGACCTGTAGAAGACGAGGATGCCGGAAGCGCCTAAACCCCAAGCCGACAAGTTCCGCGAATGGCCCGCGAGCAAGAGTGCAACGAGGACGAAGCCGCCTTTGAGGACAAGGTGCGGAAGGTGGCGACTACGCCAGTCCCCCGGGAAGGTACCGCCGGAGCGTGAATAGACTTACACCCCTACAGCGGGTTCAGTGCGTCATTGGCTTAATCATAGTCAGCGCCCTATCTGTCTTCGCCTGCGTCAGCGTCTATCAACACGCGGAAGCGGTCCGGCTGAAATGCGACGCCTACGCGGACGAGCACAGATCACGGCCGGATGAGGTGGTGAGCTGTCCCTACGATTAGGGGCAGGTTTGTAATTACGTATATCCCCCGCCTTGGGCGTTATTATACTTGCCATACCCACTTTTCCTGATAGGGTAGTGACAGCAAGGAGATAACGCCGTGTCCGCTCTGTCCGCCCCGCACTTCCACAACGAACAAGCCGCCTACGATTACGTCGAGGCGCGCATCTGGCCGAACGGCCCGGTCTGCCCCAAGTGCGGCGGCGTCGAGCGCATCGGTCTGATGGGCGGCAAGAGCACCCGTATCGGGCTCTACAAGTGCTACCAGTGCCGCTCGCCCTTCACCGTGAAGATCGGGACCATCTTCGAGGCGTCGCACGTCCCGATGCGCCTCTGGCTGCAAGCCATCTATCTGATCGCGTCGAGCAAGAAGGGCTTTTCGTCCAACCAGCTTCATCGGACCCTTGGCGTCACCCTCAAGACCGCTTGGTTCATGTCGCACCGCATCCGGGAAGCCATGCGGTCGGGCGACCTGTCGCCGTTCGGGGCCGAGGGCGGCGTCGTGGAAGCCGATGAAACCTACATCGGTCGCGAGCCGAACACCCCGGTCACTCGCGGCGGCTCGCACAAGATGAAGGTCGTCTCCCTGATCGACCGCGACACTGGCCGCGCCCGGTCGTTCGTGGTGGACAATGTGAACGTCAAAACCATCGGGCAGATCGTCGCCGGGAACATGGTCCGCGAAGCTCGCCTCGTGACCGACGAAGGCTCGTGGTATCGCCGCGCTCTGGAGCACGTTGACGCCCACGGCACCGTCAACCACGGCAAGGGCGAATACGTCTCGCGCTTCGACCCGGCCATCCATACCAACACCGTCGAAGGCTTCTTCTCGATCTTCAAGCGGGGCATGAAAGGCGTCTACCAGCACTGCGGTAAGCGCCATCTGCACCGCTATATGGCCGAGTTCGATTTCCGCTACACTGAGCGCCAAGCGAACGGCGTTGATGACGCCGCCCGCGCCGATCTGCTGTTGGCCGGTATCGTCGGCAAGCGGCTCACTTATGAAACGGCTGGTGCGTAAGGATGAACGACAAGAAGCCGAAGAAGCCACCGGAGACGGACCCCGAGCAATCGGAGCGGTTCCGAAAGGCCGTTCGCGAGTTAGAAGCCGCTGGCGAACTAAGCCCCACAGATGAAGCGGCATTTGAAAGAGTGTTGAACGCCGGGCTCCGCCGTCCTGCGCCCAAGACGCGAGCCTAGGTTGCCCAAGTTTCGGAAGACGGCTCAGGAACTCGAAGAGGAACTCGCTGAGCAGGTCGCCGCGTTGCGGACGGCTGCTGCCGGTTACGATAGCGGGCAATCGTGGAACGCGAAGCAGCTGGCCGCGATCCTCTATATCCTGCTTCACGAGGGCACCGGACGGACGAAGTCTCTTCTCGGGTTGGTTGGCCTGAAGGCCAAAGCCAGGTTCATCTCGTCGATGGTGGTTCCGCCCGATATCCCCGGGCAAGTGACCATGGCCTGCGAAACAACGCTGCTGATGGTGCGCGTCGCGGAGACCAAGTGGGTTCCTGCGTTTGCCGACAGTCCGTTCGCGAGCCAGTACAAATGGCTGCCCGTGAGCCGCTGGTGGGACGAGGTGGTGTTCCACCCCGAGACCGGAATCAACCTCTCACGGAAGAACATAGTCTTTCTCATGCGATCACAGGACGGCGGGGCTCACGTCGACTCGCACCGCACGAACGAGGACTATGATCGCTTCTCTCGGACAGGGTCTGCCCTAATCACTCTAGAAGAGGACACGCTCTGGATAGGCGGGGGGCGTGGAAAACCACTCCCTCACGCCGCAAGAGCGTTAGTCAGGCAACTAGCGTGGGAGGCTGACGAGTCTTTGAAGGCGCTCGGCCTCTAGCGCGCGCGCAATGGCGCGCACGTGCCGGCGAGCAGCCGCACCGTCCTCTAGGTCCTGCTCAAGAGGGGACGGCATACTCCGCCAGTACAGTCGAACGACCTGTTCGCTCACGTCTTCAGTCTTCGACATCAGCGATCTCCAACTCGTTTGGGTACGCGAAGTGATATAACGCCCCGCCTTGACAAGAACCAAACGAGAACATAGAACATACCCGGAACACGCAAGGGAGAAGCCGTCATGGCGCGTTGGGTTCGGGATATGCTGTCGCTGGCGTCGTGCGGCGGCTTCGTCTGGGTGATGTGGCAGGCGGCGCTGCTGACCACGGCGGCCTGAGCGGTTGGGAGCCGGTCCGGCGCTGCCGCAATGCGGCCTCTACGGACGCTACGCACTCTACGGACGCTACGCACTCTACGGACCTGAATTTCCGTTTTACCCGGGTAAAACCATCCGGCGCCTGGAGAGCTCCCTGGCCGCCGCCTATCCACAGACGCTCCCCGGTCACGCCGCCCCGCCCGCCGCTTTCGGGTGTCCCGGTCGCCCACGATGTGAGACTCGGTCCACAACAGACGCGCTGACCCCGAAGGACCCGGATTGACCGACACGCTGAACAGCCAGGGCTTCATCCACCTCCGCGTCCGCTCGGCCTACTCGCTGCTGGAGGGCGCGATCAAGGCGGGCAAGGTTCCGCGCCTGGCCGCCGACGCGGGCATGCCGGCGGTGGGGGTGGCCGACCGGGCCAACCTGTTCGGGGCTCTCGAATTCAGCCAGGCGGCGAAGGACGCCGGGGTGCAGCCGATCCTCGCCTGCGCCCTGCCGGTCACCGGCATCGGCGGCAAGATCGCCGAGCGCTGGGCCAGGGTCCCGACCGTCGTGCTGCTGGTCCAGAACGAGGCCGGCTGGCTCAACCTGTCGGCCCTGTCGTCCTCCGCCTTCCTCGACGCCGGCGCCATGGACGAACCCAGCGTGCCCTGGGACAAGGTCGTGGCCCATTCCGAGGGCCTGATCCTGCTCTCCGGCGGCCCCGACGGCCCCGTCGACCCGCTGTTCGTGCAGGGCAAGCCGGCCGAGGCCGCCGCCGCCCTCGCAGCCATGCAGTCGGCCTTCGGCGACCGCTTCTACGTCGAGCTCCAGCGCCACGGCCTCGCCTCCGAGCAGCAGGCCGAGCGCGGCCTCGTCGACTGGGCCTACGCCCACGACGCCCCCCTCGTCGCCACCAACGACGTCCACTACGCCCGCGCCGCCCAGGCCAAGTCGCACGACGCCCTGCTGTGCATCGCCGACGGCGCCTTCACTGGCCAGGAGGACCGCCGCCGCATCACCGGCCAGCACTGGTTCAAGACCGCCGCGGCCATGCGCGAGCTGTTCGCCGACCTGCCCGAGGCCTGCGACGCCACCCTCGACATCGCCCGCCGCTGCGCCTTCATCGCCCCGACCCGCGCGCCCATCCTGCCGCGCTTCGACACCGGCGCCGGCCGCTCCGAGCCCGACGAGTTGATGCATCAGGCCCGTGAAGGCCTGAAGGAGCGGCTGAAACAGGTCACGCCCGCCGCGCCGGAAGAGGACTACTGGGCCCGCCTCGAATGGGAGGTCGGCATCATCCAGCAGATGGGCTTCCCCGGCTATTTCCTGATCGTGTCGGACTTCATCAAATGGGCCAAGACCCACGGCATCCCCGTGGGTCCAGGGCGTGGTTCCGGGGCCGGCTCGCTGGTCGCCTGGGCCCTGACCATCACCGACCTCGATCCGCTGCGCTTCGGCCTGCTGTTCGAGCGCTTCCTCAATCCCGAGCGGGTCTCCATGCCCGACTTCGACATCGACTTCTGCCAGGAGCGGCGGGAGGAGGTGATCGACTACGTCCAGGACCGCTACGGCAAGGACAGGGTGGCCCAGATCATCACCTTCGGCACCCTCCAGGCCCGCGCCGTTCTGCGCGACGTCGGCCGGGTGCTGCAGATGCCGCTCGGCCAGGTCGACCGCCTCGCCAAGATGGTGCCGGCCAACCCCGCCAACCCGGTGACCCTCGCCCAGGCCATCGATCTGGAGCCGCGGCTCAAGGAGGCGCGCGACAGCGACGCCAACGTCGCGGCCCTGCTGGAGACGGCGCTGGAGCTTGAGGGCCTGTACCGCAACGCCTCGACCCACGCCGCCGGCATCGTCATCGGCGACCGCCCCCTGATCGAGCTCGCGCCCCTGTATCAGGACCCGCGCTCGACCATCCCGGCCAGCCAGTTCAACATGAAATGGGTCGAGGCCGCCGGCCTGGTGAAGTTCGATTTCCTCGGCCTCAAGACCCTGACCGTGCTGGATCGCGCCCGCCAGTATCTGGAGCGGCGCGGCGCCGCCCCCGACTGGAACGGCCTGCCGCTCGACGACCCGAAGACCTACGAGCTGATGGCCTCGGGCCAGACGGTCGGGGTGTTCCAGCTGGAATCGCAGGGCATGCGCGACACCCTGCGCAAGATGCGCTGCGGCTCGATCGAGGAGATCACCGCCCTGATCTCCCTCTACCGGCCCGGGCCGATGGAGATGATCGACACCTACATCGACCGGAAGTTCGGCCGTCAGGAGGTGGACTACCTGCATCCCTCCCTCAAGGAGGTCCTGACCGAGACCTACGGCGTCATCATCTACCAGGAGCAGGTGATGAAGATCGCCCAGATCCTGGCGGGCTACTCCCTCGGCGAGGCCGACCTTCTCCGCCGCGCCATGGGCAAGAAGAAGAAGGAGGAAATGGATTTCCAGCGGGCGCGCTTCATCAAGGGCGCCTCCGAGAAGGGCGTGCCGGAGGAGCAGTCGGGCGGCATCTTCGATCTGGTCGCCAAATTCGCCGGCTACGGCTTCAACAAGTCGCATGCCGCCGCCTACGCCCTGATCTCCTTCCAGACCGGCTGGCTGAAGGCGACCCATCCCGTCGAATTCATGGCCGCGTCCATGAGTCTCGATCTCAGCAATACCGACAAGCTGGCTGTATTCTATCAGGATTGCCGCCGCTTCGACGTGCCCGTGAAGGCCCCGGACGTGAACCGCTCCTCGGCCGACTTCGACGTCGCGTGGGAGGAGGGGGCCGACGGGACGAAGACGGGTTCGGTCCTCTACGCCCTCGGCGCCATCCGCAACGTCGGCCTCGAGGCCATGAAACACCTCGTCGAGGTGCGCGAGACCGGCGGCCGTTTCACCGACATCTTCGACTTTCTCGAGCGGGTCGACCCGAAATACGTCAACAAGCGCGCGCTCGAGAACCTCGCCCGCGCCGGCGCCTTCGACTGTTTCCACTCCAATCGCCGCCAGTTGGTCGAACAGGCCGACACCCTGATGGCCTACTGCCAGAGCGTCGCCGCCGAGCGCGCCTCGTCGCAGGTCTCCCTGTTCGGCGGCGACCAGGTCGGGGCGGGGCGCCCGCGCCTCCGCCCGGTCGAGCCGTGGGTCGGCCCCGAGAAGCTGGACCAGGAACTGGCCGCCGTCGGCTTCTACCTGTCCGGCCACCCGCTGGAGGACATGGCCCCCGCCCTGAAGCGCAAGCGCGTCACCTTCGTCGCCGAGGCCACGGCGCTTGCCGAAAGCGGCCACGAAGCCTTCCTGATGGCCGGCGTGGTCCGCCGCCGGCAGGAGCGAGCTTCGGCGAAGACCGGCGAGAAATTCGCCTTTGTCACCTTCTCCGACCCGACCGGCGAGTTCGAATGCCTGTTCCCACCCGAACAGCTGCGCAACAGTCGCGAGGTTCTGGAGGCCGGCGCGTCCGTCATGGTCAGGGTCCGGGCCAAGTCCTCCGACGGCGAGGTGCGCTTCTTCGGCGACAGCGCCACCCGGCTGGACGCCCTGATCGACGACGGCCAGATGGGCCTGCGCATCCACGTCTCGTCCAGGGCCGCCGACCCCGCCGCCCTCAAGGCCCGCCTGGACCGCGCCAAGGCGGACGGCAAGGGCGGGGAGGTCTCGCTGGTCGCCTCCCTCGACGGCCGCCGCGAGGTCGAATTGAAGCTGCCCGGCCGCTACCGTCTGGACGGCGCCCTGCGCGGCGCCCTCAAATCCGCCCCCGGGGTGGTCCTGCTGGAGGATGCGTGATGACCGACGTGAAGACCCATGAGGGCTCGTGCCATTGCGGCGCGGTGGCGTTCGAGGTGGACATGAGCCTCGACGGCCTGATCGAGTGCAATTGCTCGCACTGCTACCGCAAGGGCTTCGTCCTCGGCCTCGTCCAGCCCGACGCCTTCCGCCTCAAGGCCGAGGGGCCGCAGACGGAATACCTGTTTAATAACCACAAGATACGCCACCGCTTCTGCGAAACCTGCGGCGTCCAGACCTTCGCCCGCGGCACGGCTCCCGACGGCTCAGAGATGGTCGCCGTCAACGTCCGCACCCTGACCGACATCGAGCCCTTCAGCTGGACCGCCCAGCGCGTCGACGGGAGGAGCTTCTAGGACGCTGGTCGGAAGGCCTCGCGCGGCGTGCCGTCGACAGCTTGGAGGCGCTCGGTCGGCAGCTTGATGACCAGACCCGAGCGGGGCAGGCGATGGTCGTAGATCGCCCCGAGCAGCCCCGCCATCGGCTCGCCGACGACCAGGGCGCCCAGGGCGTCCAGACCGACGGCCAGGCCCTCGCCCATGCTGCCGGTCCAGCGCCCGACGCGGACCACGACCGGCCCCTCGTGCCGCTTGCCGGCCCGGGGCAGAACCTGCTCGACCCACTGGCGCGGCACGCCGGTCTCCCGCTCCTCGGCCGGCAGGTTGTGGATCTGATAGGGCCGCGCCTCGCTGACGAACCAGCCCATGATCGCCCGCGCCACCACGGTATTGCCCCCCGACGGCGTGTCCCTGAGGTCCAGCACCACCAGCTGCCCCGGCCGCGCCCGCGCCATGGCCTCGTCGAAGGCGGCGATCGTCGCGTCCTCGCCCAGCGAGTCGTTGAAGCGGATGACCATGGCCTCGCCGCCATCCGGCGCTGCGCTCACTCCACCGCCGGCCGTTCGGTCCGCGGCAGGGCGTAGAGGCTGGGGAGCTCCAGCCTGCGCTCGGTCCCGTCCGCCCTCGCACCGTCAGCTCGCGCGCCCGGTCCCGCCGCCCCGCCGCCAGCACCCGAGCGGCGTATCCCGCCCGCTGCGGCGTCACGTCCAGCCCCAGGTCGGCCCAGAAGCCCTCGACCGCCGCGCCCGTCGGCGTCCCGCCGATCGCCGCCAACTCGTCCCCGGCGCGCACCGCGGCGGCCTCCGCCGGCGAACCCTCCCGCACCGCGGTGATGCGCCAGCGGTCGCCGTCGGGCTCGACCCACAGATCGCTGTAGCTCGGGACCAGCGCCCAGCTGTCGCCGAACGACGAGCCGGTGATGGCGTGATGGTCGGCCAGCGCCGCCACCGCCCGCTCCACATAGCGCAGCAGCGAGCGCTGGTCCGAAACGGCCTCCGCCTCGGCCCGCAGCACGGCGCTGTCCGGAAAGGCCCCGCCCGGCAACCGGTCCAGATAGGCGTACTGCGCGTTCACCAGTCCCTCCACCGCCAGCGCATCGGCGCGATAATCGGCCGCCTCCTGCGCCGCCACGGGCGCTGCGGCCAGGCTGAAGACGGCGATCAGGCTCAGGAACGGGCGCATACGATGGAGGCTCGCCCCGTCCGCCGTCCGCCGTCCGCCGCAAGTGAATCCGCCGTCATTCGCCTCAGGCGGCGTCGGTCACCGCATAGACCATGACGCCTGTGGCGATGGCCAGGTTCAGGCTGTCGGCCCGGCCCCGCATCGGGATCTTGACGTTGACGTCGCAGGCGGCGGCGAGGGCGTCCGTCAGCCCCGCCTGCTCATTGCCCATCAGGATCAGGGCAGGGGTCTGAATATCGGCTTCGCGATAGCCCACCGAGGCGTCCAGCCGAGTCCCGATCACGCTCCCCGGCCAGCTCTGCCGCCAGGCCAGGAATTCCGCCGCCGAGGCTCTGGCGATGGCCACCGCGAACACCGACCCCATGGTCGCCCGCACCGCCTCGACCGAATACGGGTCCACGCAGTCCCCGATCAGCACCACCCCGCCGCAGCCCGCCGCGTCCGCCGTGCGGATGATGGTCCCCAGATTGCCCGGGTCCCGCACCTGCTCCAGCGCCACCCAGCAGGGCGCAGCGTCCGGCTGGATCGCCGACAGCGGCGCATAGACCTGCTCGAACACCCCCAGCACCGTCTGAGGATTGTCCCGCCGGCTGATCTTCTCGAGGATGGCGTGGGTCACCACCACCACCTCGCCGCCTGCGGCCCTCGTCTCCGTCCGCGCCCGCTCCAGCAGCGGATGCGGCCGCGCATCCTCGCCGACGAGCAGCAGTTTCGGCGTCCGCCCCTGATCCAGCGCCTCGCCGATGAATTTCAAGCCCTCGGCCAGGAACCGCCCCGTCGCCTCGCGCTCCTTGCGCATGTGCAGCGCCCGCACGCCCTTGACCGTCTCATTGGTCAGGGAGGTGATCAGCCGGTCGCCCATCAGGCGCTCCACCGCGCGAAGAAGCTCAGCCCGATGGCGCGACCGTCCGTCCCGTCCTCGGCCAGCGCCAGCTCGCCCCAGTCGATCACGCCGCCCCGGTCCGCCGTCGCCTCGGCCATCAGATGCGCCAGAGACAGGCCCGAAATCCGCGCCGCATACGCATTGAGCAGCAGGAAGGAAGCGTCATCCGACAGCAGGGCCGCGCAGTCTTTCAGCAACCCCGGCAGGTCCTCGAACAGCCGCCACACCTCGCCCGTCGGCCCCCGCCCGTACTTCGGCGGATCGAGAATGACGCCATCGTATTTCGACCCCCGCCGGACCTCCCGCGCCACATATTTCCGCGCGTCCTCGACGATCCAGCGCACCGGCCGGTCCGCCATACCCGAAAGCTCCGCATTCTCCCGCGCCCAGGCCACCGACTTCTTCGAGGCGTCGACATGAGTGACCTCAGCCCCCGCCGCCGCGCAGGCCAGGCTGGCCACGCCGGTGTAGCCGAACAGGTTCAGGATGCGCGGCTTCCTCAGCCGGCGGATGCGTCCGTCCAGCCAGTCCCAGTTCGCCGCCTGCTCCGGGAAGAAGGCCAGGTGCCGGAACGGTGTAAACCGGCTGGTGAACCGCACATCGCGCCACGCCAGCGGAAAGCTGTCGACCGGCTTGCCGGCGAAACGCCAGCGCCCGCTCTCGTCCTCGTCGGTCGGATCGAACACGGCGTCCGCTGCGTCGAACGCGGCCGGGTCGCGCGGCGACCAGAAGCACTGCGGCTCGGGCCGCACCACCGTATAGGGCCCGTAGCGCTCCAGCTTGCGACCGTCGCCGCTGTCCAGCAGGGCGTAGTCCGGCCAGGCGCGGGTGACGAGGGTTTCAGGCGACGGGTTGAGGCGCGGCGGCATGGCCCGCTGATAGGCGGTTCGGCGCCGTCTCGTCCAGCATGGCGTGGGCCCGGGCCGGCGTGGCCCCGCCGCAGGCCTCTGGCGCGTCCGGCCGATGCGCCGTCTTGTCCCAGGCGAACGGCTCGCGGATCAATCGCCAGGCGGCATGAACCCAGGCGAGGCTGAGCAGCGCCCAATAGGCCGGAGCGGAGACCGCGTCGACCAGGGTATAGGCGACCCCGGCGCGCTTCGCCCCCGCCCAGCACGACAGCCAGGCCGACGCCGCTCCGACGATCAGCACGCCGAGCGCCAGAAGCGGGATCAATGGCGGAAGACCGGCCACGGAGGAGACCAGGACCGTCGCGGCCAGCCAGGCCAGCGACGGCCCGTGAACCGCCGCCGACACCAGCCCTGCGCCGACGGTCACGAACAGGGAGAACAGGCCTCTGGGCCCGAGCCGCCATGCCCGCCGCGAGTGCACCCCGAAGGTCTGCATATAGCCCTTGAGCCAGCGCGTGCGCTGCGGGAGCCAATGCTGCAGGGAGCCCGGCGACGTCTCCCATGTCGGGCGATGGATCACGTCCAGCCGCCAGCCGCGCCGCCACAGGCGGAAGCCGAGGTCCGCGTCCTCGGTGACGTTCCAGACGTCCCAGCCGCCGACTTCCCGGAGGACATTGGTGCGAAAGTGATTGCTCGTCCCGCCGAGAGGGAAGGGGAGGCCAAGCCGGCACATCCCCGGCAGGGTCGTTTCGAACAGGGCGGCGTATTCCGCCGCGAACTGTCGCTCGATGAAGGTCGCCGCGCGCGCCGACCGGGACCGGATGCGCAGGGGCGCCTGCAGGCAGGCGAGCCGGCCCGTGCGATCGGCGGCGAATTTGGCCGCGGCCTCCCGCAGTTGCCGTGGGTCCGGCTCATCCTCGGCGTCATAGACCGTCAGCAGATCGCCGGTGGCGTGGCCGAGGGCGCAGTTGAGGGCGCGGGGCTTGGTCAGGGGCGCGCCGGGAGGGGCGACGAACACCTGCAGCCACGACGGCCGCGGGGTTGCGAGCGCGGCGGCGATGGTGGCGTGGTCATGGGCCTCGAGAACAAGCAGGCCCTGAAGACGGTGGGACGGATAGTCGATGCGCGACAGGCGTTCGATCAGTTGTCCGACCACCGGAGCCTCGTCGTGAAGCGCCGCGAGGATGGTGTAGCGGGGCAGGACAACAGGTTCGGCGCAGGCGCCGGCGGTCCTGCCGCTGACCAGCACCAGAAGAACGCGCCATCCGGCCAGCCCCAGGAACACGACCGCCGCCAGCCCGACCAGCAGCCCGGGCGCGTCTCCGGGGTCCATTCAGAGCCAGCCGGCGAACCCGCCGGCCACAAGCGCCAGCAGCACCAACTGGTCAGGGGAGAGGGAGCGTTGGACGGCGCTTTGTGGCGTGGGCACGCCGTACCGGGACCCGTCCCGGCGACGCTCCGACAGAACGTTGATCCATGATCCGTCCATTCAGAATGGTTAACGGAGTGATTCGCTGGCGGCAAGCGGTTGGCGCTGGGCCGGGAATGCCGCTATTCAGGACAGGTATTCGGAGACGTCTTCTTGGACACCGCGGCCGCCCTGACTCCCAGATCACAGCGCAAGCCGAAGGGCGAGGGTCATGCCCGCCGCGCCGAGATTCTGGCCGCGGCCGAACGCATCTTCGTCGAGCACGGCTACGAGGGGGCGACGATCCGCAAGATCGCCGACGAGGTCGGCCTGTCCTCGACGGCGCTCTACATGCATTTCGCCGAGAAGGGCGAAATCCTGCACGAGATCTGCCGCCAGGCCTTCGCGACCCTGATGGCCGCCAACGAAGACATCCTGGCCCAGCCGGGGGAACCGGAAGCGCGGCTGCGGCGGATGCTGCGGGCCTACATCGCCTTCGGCTTCGCCAATCCGAACGCCTATCGCCTCGCCTACATGACCCGGCCCGTCGAGCTGAGGGAGGGCGCCCAGTCGGCGGCGCGGGAACTGGGGCATGAGCTGTTCCGCTCGTTCGAGAAGGTCGTCGAGTCCGCCGCTGACGCCGACCGGCTCAAGGGCGGGGCCGCCGTCACGGCCCAAGCGCTGTGGGCCGGCGCCCATGGCCTGGTCTCGCTGATGATCACCAAGCCCTATTTCGACTGGGAGGCGCCGGAGCTTTTGGTCGACACCCTGATCGACGGGCTGTTCGCAGGGCTCCTGAAGCCGTGATGGCCGGGGCGAGGGGGCTCGCAGCCGCCGGCCTGGCCATGGTGCTGATCCCGGCGGGCGGCCCCGCCGGAGCCGTGGAGAGCCGGCCTTTGCGGGTCATGTCGCTGGACCAGTGCGGCGACCAGTACGCCCTGGCTCTGGCCCCGGCGGCCGAGCTCGCCGTCTCGCCCCGCGCCGACGACCCCGACTCCTGGATGCGGCATGCGGCGGCCGCGCGGCGGCGTGTGCGGCCCACGCTGGAGGCGGCCATCGCCTTCCAGCCCGACGTCGTGATCCGCTACTGGGGCGGCGACGCCCGCCTGCTGGCGCGGCTGAAAGCGGACGGCGTCCGTGTCGTCACCCTGGACGACGCCACGGACTTCGACGGGATACGCAGCAACATCCGGTCCGCAGCCTCGGCCTTCGGCGATCCGGCGCGCGGCGAGTCTCTGATCGCGCGCATGGACGCCCGGCTGCGGGAGGCGGCGCCGCGGGCCGGCGCGGCCCGGCGCTCCGCCCTCTATCTGACGGCGGGCGGGTTCACGGCCGGGCGAGGCACCCTGGTCGACGCCATGCTCGTCGCGGCGGGCCTGGTCAATGCCGCGGTCCTGCGGGGGTTCGCCCCCGTCAGCGTCGAGCGCATCGCCCTGTCGCCGCCGACGCATTTCGTGCTCGGCTTCTTCGATCAGTCGCGTGGAGACTGGCGCGGACCTGGTCGCCATCCGGTCGTGCGGGCGGCCGCCCGAGACCGTGTGGTGGCGCAGCTCCCCGCCGCCAGCCTGACCTGCCCCGCCTGGTTCGCGGCCGACGCCGCGGCGATGCTCGGGCCAGCCGGTTGACCGGCGGTCCCGGTCGGTTGACCGTCTTCCTCCTTCTGGCGATCGCGGCCGCCGTCCTGCTGGCCGTGCTGTTCGGCGAAAGCGCCTTCGATGCGGCCCAGCTGGGGCAGGCCTTCACCGATCCGTCGTCGGGACCGGCGGAGGTGCTGTGGGCCGTGCGCGCCCCCCGCGCCGTCACCGCCCTGGTGGTCGGCGCGGCGCTCGGCCTGTCCGGAGCGGTGATGCAGGGCCTGCTGAGAAACCCGCTGGCCGATCCGGGGGTGCTCGGCGTCTCGGCGCTGGCGGCGCTCGGCGCGGCCGGCGCCATCGTGCTGGGCTGGGCCGGGCTCCCGGGCGCGGTCGAGGTCGCGGCCCTTTGCGGAGCCGGTCTGGCGGGCGGACTGCTGGTGCTGTTCTCGGCCCGCGTGCGCTCGCCCGAGGCGCTGATCCTGTTCGGCGTCGCGGTGTCCAGTTTCGCCGGCGCGGCCACGGCCCTGATCTTCAACCTGTCGCCGTCCCCGATCGCCACCGCCGAGGTGATGAGCTGGCTGCTCGGCTCGGTGCAGAACCGCAGCTGGATCGACGTGGCCTGGGTTGCCCCGGCCGTGCTGGCCTCGGCCGTGCTGGCGGCCCTCGCGGCGCCTGGTCTGCGCATGCTCAGCCTCGGCGAGGAGACGGCGCGGACATCCGGCCTCCCCATGGCCCGGCTGCGGCTGCTGGCCCTTCTGGCCGCGGCCCTCGCCACCGGCGCGGCGGTGGCCGTCGCCGGCGTGATCGGCTTCGTCGGCCTCGCCGCGCCGCATCTGGTGCGGACCGCCGTGCGGGGGGACCCGGCCCGGCTGCTGCTGCCCGCGGCCCTGGCCGGCGGCCTGATGCTGGTGCTGGCCGACCTGCTGGCGCGGATGACGCCGACCGACCAGGAGCTCAAGCTTGGGGTGTTCACCGCCCTCGTCGGCGCTCCCCTGTTCGCCCTCATCGCCTGGCGGGCGGCGCGGGAGTGGCGGCTGTGAGCGCCCTGGCCCTGGAGGCGGCCTCGGCCCGGCTCGGCGGCCGCGCCGTGCTGGAGCAGGTCGCCCTGTCGGTCGCACCGGGCGAGCTTGTCGCTCTCGTGGGCCCCAATGGCGCGGGCAAGTCGAGCGTGATCCGCGCCCTCGTCGGCCTGCTGCCGTTGTCGGACGGGCGCGCCCTGCTCGGCGGCGACGAAGTCGCGACTCTGCCGGCGAGGGCGCGGGCGGCGCGGGCCGCCTATCTGCCGCAGGAGCGCCGCATCGCCTGGAACCTGCCCGCCGTCGAGGTGGCCGCGCTCGGCGCGCCCTTCCTCGCCGTGGAAGAAGCCCTGAACCGGGCCCGCACAGCGCTGGGCGAGGTCGAAGCCGGTCATCTGGCCGACCGCGGCGTGGCCGAGATGTCCGGCGGCGAACGGGCCCGGGTCCTGCTGGCCCGGGCGATGGTCGCGGAGGCCGCGGGCCTTCTCGTCGATGAACCCATCGCCGGCCTCGATCCCGAGGCCCAGCTGATGGTGCTGGAACGGCTCCGGGTCCGCGCCGACGCCGGCGAGGCGGTGTTGGCCAGCCTGCACGACCTGCCGCTGGCGGCGCGGTTCGCCGACCGCGTGGTGGTGCTCGACCACGGCCGGGTCGTCGCCGACGCGGCGCCGCTGGAGGCCTTGGCGCCCGGCATCCTCCGGCGCGTGTTCGGCCTGTCGGCTCGCTGGATCGAAGGCCCGGATGGACCGCTGCTGTCAGCAGGCCGCCGTCACTGTGCCCCGGACGGGTCGGTCACAGAGCCGCTCGCGACATAGGGCTGCGGGCCCGCCGGCGCCCCGCGCCGCAAGTCGCTGGACAGGGTCAGCGGGGCCGAGCCGCCGTTCAGCCGCGCCTTGTAGATCGACATGTTCTCCATGACCCGCATCATGTAGTTGCGGGTCTCGGTGAACGGCGCGCACTCGATGAAGTCGACTGGATCGACCAGTCCGCCTCGCGGGTCGCCGCAGCGGGCCACCCACTGTGGCGGGCGGGCCGGGCCGGCGTTGTAGGCGATGGTGGTCAGCAGCATCGACCCGCCGAAATTCCCCATCAGGTCGCCGAGGTGGAAACTGCCCAGCGTCATGTTGAAGTCGGCCTCGTACAGCCGCTCGTCCGAATAGGGCAGGCTCAGCTGGCGGGCCACGGCGCGGCCCGTAGCGGGGATGAATTGCATCATCCCCCGCGCGTCGGCGCCGGAGCGGGCGCGCGGATCGAAGCTCGATTCCTGACGCGTGATGGCCAGGGTGAACTCCAGCGGCGCCGCGCCCGCGACCGGCGGCGGGATGCGCACCGGGTACTGGCGCTCAGGCATCAGGTATCCGCGCTGGCTGGCGGCCCGGCCGACCATCATGGCCGTGAAGCCTTCGCCATAGGCGCGCGACAGGTCCATCAGCAGGGCCAGCTGCGCGGCGTCGGGCAGGTCGTCGTCCAGCTGATAGGCGAAGACCCGGAACAGGCTGGTCTCGCCGGTCTCTCCGAGGATCCGCAGGGCCCGCACCAGTTCATTGCCCTCGAAGGCGGCGGTGTCCGCCGCGGTCGGAACCGGATCGGCGGGCAGGACCAGCGTGGTCTGCCCCGCCTTCTCCGCCGCCAGCTGGCCGTAGAAGCTCTGGATATGCTGCGCGCCGCCCCGGTAGAACTGCACCGCCGACGGCGTATTGCCCTGGGCCTCGGCCGCCCGACCCAGCCAGTACAGCGCCCGGCCCTGGGTGATCGGGGTCGAGGACGACTGTCGCAGCGTCTCGAAATGGGCGGCGGCGCGGGCCGGGTCGTTCAGCTTGGTCAGCGCCACCCAGCCGGCGAAGAACTCGGCGTCCACCTTGCGCTCGCCCGAAGGGAAGCCGTGACCGGCCATGGCGTCATACGCCGCCTGCCAGTTGCGTACCTGCAGAGCGTCGAGGAAATAGTTGCGCCGCTCGCTCCACAGGGTGTTCTGACCCTCGGTGTGCGAAGGCGCGGCGGGCAGGGCGCTCAGCAGGGCGAAGCCTTCCGACTGGCGGCTCTGCGAGCGCAGGATGCGGACCCGCTCCAGCACCACCGCCGGGTCCATCGCCTGCGACGGGCTCAGGCCCGCCACCACCGCGTCGGGACTGTAGGCGGTGCGCAGCGCCATCGCCGCCTCGGCCACCGCCCGCCGTTCGGGCGACGCCATCTGCGTCATGGCGCGCGTGGCCGGGCCGTGCGGGCCGAGCAGCAGCATGTTCAGGCGCGCCTCGTGATCCGCCTGACTCAGCCAGCCGCCCCAGCGCGTCAGGATGCGGCTCTGCGCCGCCTCGTCGAATGAGCGGGTCCGCCACCAGTCCGTGATCAGACGGCGCGCCTCGTCGCCCCGGCCGCGCTGTTCCAGCGCGTCGGCGAGGGCGATCGCGCCCTGGACGGTCGTCGGCGGCGTCCGGGCGAACAGGGCGAGGGCGGCGTCCGGGCCGGCGTAGGCCAGGTCCAGCGCCCGCTCGGCGGCGGCGCGGCGGCTCTCGGCCCGCGGCCAGCCGGCGAATGCGGTCTGGGCCACGGCCAGATCGCTGTACGGCAGTTGCTCGGCCGAGGTGTCGAGCAGCGCCCATTCGACCAGCTTGCGGGCGGCCGCGTCGCGGATCTGGGCGGCGGTGGAACGGGCGCCGACGACGTCGCGGGCACGCGCCTGGGCCAGGCCCTCGCGGAAGAGGGCGGCGTCCTGATCGTTCAGCACCCGCGCCTGCGTCCCCTGCGGCGCGACCGCGGCGTACGGCGTTTCCTGCGGGACCAGCGATTCGGGCGCGGGGGCGAGCAGAGCCAGAGCGGCCGCGAGACTGGTTGCGATCATTCCGTGTCCGATCCCCATTCCATGACGGTTGCGGCGGCGTCGCCGGCAACCTACCCTCCCACGCTTCGCCTCAGGCGTCTTCGCCCGTCTCCCACGCAGGACCATCGTTTCAATGACCGCCCCCTTGTTCAAGGGCGTGATCACCGCCCTGATCACACCACTTCGTGACGGAAAGGTGGACGAAGCCGCCTTCAGGACGCTGCTGGAACGCCAGATCGCGGCCGGGGTTCACGGCGTCGTCCCCATGGGCACGACCGGCGAGAGCGCCTCGCTTCACCTCGACGAGCACAAGCGGGTGGTCGAACTGTGCGTCGAGATCGCCGCCGGGCGCGTCCGCGTCATCGCCGGCGCCGGCTCCTCGGCTACCGACAAGGCCATCGACCTGGTCCGCTTCGCCAAGACCGTCGGCGCGGACGGGGCCCTGGTCGTCACCCCCTATTACAACCGGCCCTCGCAGGCCGGCATGGCCGCCCATTTCGAGGCCATCGCCGAGGCCGTGCAGCTGCCGGTGCTGCTCTACAACGTGCCGGGCCGCACCGGCGTCGACCTGGCCAACGAGACCGTGGCCCGTCTGGCGGCGCATCCGAACATCGTCGGCATCAAGGACGCCACCGGCGATCTGGCCCGCGTCAGCTGGATGAGGGCCAACATCCTCGACCAGCAGTTCGACCTGATCTCGGGCGACGACCCCAGCTACCTCGGCTACCACGCCCACGGCGGGGTCGGGGTCATCTCCGTGACCTCCAATGTCGCTCCTGAGGCCATGGTGGCCCTGCACGACGCGGCCGCCTGCGGCGACTACGCCACGGCTCGCCAGTGGCAGGACCGGCTGATCGGCCTGCACAAGGGCCTGTTCCTCGACAACTCGCCGTCCCCGACGAAATACGCCCTGTCCCGCCTGCAGCTGTGCACCGAAGAGGTGCGCCTGCCGCTGGCCCCGACCGCCGAGGCGGTGAAGCCGGCCATCGACCGCGCCATGTCGGAAGCGGGCCTCGGCTGATGGCTAGCGAAAAGCCGAAAACCAAACTGATCGCCGAGAACCGACGCGCGAAGTTCGACTACTTCCTTGAGGACTACACCGAGGCGGGCATCCAGCTGCTCGGCACCGAGATCAAGGCGCTGCGCGACGGCCGCGCGAATATCGCCGAGTCGTATGCCGCGGTGGAAGGGCGCGAGATCGTCCTGATCAACGCCGACATCCCGCCCTACAAACAGGCCAACCGCTTCAACCATGAGCCGCGCCGCCCGCGAAAGCTGCTGCTGCACCGCAAGCAGATCGACAAGATGATCGGCGCGGTCCAGCGGGACGGCCAGACCATCATTCCGGTCAAGCTGTACCTGAACGAAGCGGGCAAGGCGAAGCTGGAGATCGCCCTCGCCAAGGGCAAGAAGCTGCACGACAAGCGCGAGGCCACCGCCCAGCGCGACTGGCAGCGCGACAAGGCGCGGCTGATGAAGGAACGGGGCTAGAAGGAGGTCGTCACCGGCTGGGCGTCGAGCACGCCGGGGATCGAGGCCGCCGCCTGATCCGCCCCCCACGGTCCGAGGGACGGCTGGGTCCATTGCTGGAGGACCAACGCGAACGCCGCGATCAGGCCCGCGATCAGCAGCGCCCACATCGCCGCCTTCCGTTCTTCCGGAGTAAAGGCGCTCCGTTCCGTCCTACGCATGACAACCTCCCAGGTCCCGCTCGTTCAACGCGGGTTCGGCGACGCTGTTCCTGGGTCAGGAGGGTACACCCGACGACCTCTGATTCGCGTGGCGCGGGAAGCACAGTCGCCCATCGGGCGACCGGCGTTCGATCACGATTCGATGAGCGCCCGGGCGCGCCGGAAGACGTCCTCGAACATCTCCGCCGTCAGCCGCCCTGTGTTCGTGTTGAGCCGGGAGCAGTGGTAGCTGTTCAGCAGCACATAGGGCCCGACCTCGGCCTGGGCGCCGTGCCCCGCCGGCATGACGCTCGCCGGCCGGCCCAGCGCCTTGAGCACATTGCGTCGCGAAACGTCGCCGAGTGTCACGATCACCCTGAGCCGGGGCAGGGCGGCCAGCCGCGACTGCAGGAACGGCCGGCACGTCGCCTCCTCGATCGGCAGCGGCTTGTTGCCGGGCGGGGCGCAGCGCACCGCATTGGTGATCATGCAGTCGACCAGTTCCAGGTCGTCGTCGCCGTTCGGGTCGTAGCGGCCGCGCGCGAAGCCGGCCGTCAGCAGCGTCTCGTAGAGCAGCCAGCCGGCGTGATCCCCGGTGAACGGCCGGCCCGTGCGGTTGGCCCCGGTGCGGCCCGGAGCCAGTCCGGCGATCAGCAACCGGGCCCCGGGGTCCCCGAACGAGGGCGCCGCGCCGTTCCACCAGCCGGGGTTCTGACGCGCATTCTCCAGCCTGTATTCGACCAGCCGCGGGCAGAGCGGGCAGTCGCGCGGGGCCTCGGGCGTGTAGGGCGGGATCATTGGTCGAACACCCGGGCCGAGGGCGCGGCCCCGGGCGTCCGCGGCCGTCCGATTTCGGGCAGCAGGTCGTTCAGCTCCACGAACGCATCCGCCTGCCGCCGCAGCTCGTCGGCGATCTGCGGCGGCTGGCTCTTCATCGTCGAGACCACCGTCACCCGCACCCCGCGGGCCTGCACCGCCTGGACCAGCCGGCGGAAGTCGCCGTCGCCGCTGAACAGCACCATCTGGTCCACGCGCGGCGCCAGCTCCAGCATGTCGACCGCGATCTCGATGTCCATATTGCCCTTGGTCCGGGAATGGCCCTGGGCGTCGGTGAACCGCTTGACCGGCTTGGTCACCACGGTGAAGCCGTTGTAGTCGAGCCAGTCGACAAGGGGCTTGATCGGCGAGAACTCTTCGCCCTCGATCACCGCCGTGAAATAATAGGCGCGAACCAGAACGCCTTTTGCGCGATACATCTCCAGCAGCCGGCTGAAGTCGAGGTCGGCGCCCAGCGCCTTGGCGGCGGAATAGAGATTGGCCCCGTCGATGAACAGGGCGATGCGTTCGGTCGGATAAGGCGTCATGGAAATCGGTTCCGAAAATATGGACGTCCCGGTCTCCGTCGAAATGGACGACGCCGTCGATCTGGACGAGGCCGTCATCGTCGCGCTGGGCTGCAATGACAAGGGGGCGTGGCGGGATTGCCGCGAGGCGCTGGAGGCGGCGCTGGCGCGCTTCCGCTCCGAGGGCGTCGATGTCGTGATGCGTTCCTCCTGGTGGCGCTCGGCCGCCTGGCCCGACCCGGACGATCCGCCGTTTCTGAACGGCGTGGTCGTGGTCCGCACCGCCCACGATCCCCACGCCCTGATGGCCGCGCTCGGGCGTATCGAAGAAGCCTTCGGACGCCGCCGCAGCCTGGCCAACGCGCCGCGCACCCTCGATCTCGACCTGATCGCCTACGGCCGCCTGACGGGAGACCTGGACGGCCTGATCCTGCCCCATCCGCGGGCCGCGGAACGGAAGTTCGTCATGGGGCCGCTGGCCGAAATCGCTCCGGACTGGATCGAGCCGGTGAGCGGCGGGCGCGCGGCCGATCTGGCTCGCGCAGCCCCCATCGGGATCGACGCCCATCCGCAAGGGTGAGGCAAATTCTCAACAGCCGCCCGCCCATCGAACGTCGGTCAGATTTCGTAGGTTGTCAGCCGACCCAACCGGCGGTTTCACTCCGCCTGGCGTCACAGTGACGCCTGGGGGATATCCAATGATCATCTGGTCCGGCTGGGGCTTTCTCGTCGCCGTCTTCTACGTTCTCGGCTATCTGGTCGGCCTCCCCGTCGGAAGCCTGGTCTCGGACGATCCGAACACGGCTGCGGCGGTGAGCTTCATCTGCGCCGGCCTGGTGGCCGGGCTCGGCTCCTTCCTGTTCGCCCGGCAGTTTGAGAAGGGCGAGGGCCGGGCTTTCATCGACGAGGCCACCCAGCAGCGCATCGTGGTGCGCAAGCACGCCGGCTCGCTGTTCTTCGTGCCGACGCGCTACTGGGCCTATGTGGCCCCGGTGCTCGGCATCGCCCTGGCGGTGCTGATGATGACCACGCCGCCGGTCGAGCCGCTTGAGCCGGCCGCCGCCCAGGCTGAGCCTGCGGCTGCCGCGGCGCCCGCGGTCGAAACTCCGGCGGCTCCGGCCGCCTGAGACGCTTCCGGCGCGGCGGAAGGGCCCCGCCGCCGCCTCCGTCGCCTCATTCCCGCCCATGCGGCGTTGCACAATGGCGTCCGACCCTATATTTTGTGCGGTTCTCCCCCGCGCTCGAGGAAATTCATGGCCCGCGTCACTGTCGAAGATTGCATCGAGAAGGTGCCGAACCGTTTTGGTCTGGTTCTGCTGGCCGGCCACCGCGCCCGCTCCATCGCCAACGGCGCTGCGCTGACGCTCGATCGCGACAACGACAAGAACCCGGTCGTCGCCCTGCGCGAACTGGCCGAGGACACCGTCAGCCCCGACGAGCTGCAGGAAAACATCATCGTCACCCTGCAGCGGGTCGATGAGCGCACGGAAGCCGAGGACGAGGCCGAGGTCGTCGCCCTGCTGGCCGAGCCGCAGCACATGAACATGGCCGAAGCCGAGCTGATCCGGGCGCTGCAAAGCGACCGCGACGGCGGGCAGGAGGAGCGGTACTGACGGCCGAATCCGCCAAAGGTATCACCATCCTGCCGGCGCGGACCTCGCAGCCCGCGCCGTCTCTGAAAGCTGCCAATCTCAACGATCCGGAGGACGACCGTCCCCCGGCCGAGGCTCCCGAACCCTCCCGGGCCCGGGTGCTGCGGCAATTCGAGCTGGTCGAGGCGGTCAAGGCCTATGACCCGACCGCCGACGAGGCGCTGCTCAACCGCGCCTACGTCTATGCGATGAAGATGCACGGCTCGCAGCTGCGAGCCTCGGGCGATCCGTATTTCGCCCATCCGATCCAGGTCGCCGGCATCCTGACCGACTACCGGCTCGACACCGCCACCATCGTCACCGCCCTGCTGCACGACGTGGTCGAGGACACCTCGGCCACCCGCGACGACATCGCCGAGCGGTTTGGCGAGGAGATCGCCGACCTCGTCGAGGGCGTCACCAAGCTGTCCCGCCTCGAACTCCAGGCCGAGCACACCCGCCAGGCCGAGAACCTGCGCAAATTCATCCTCGCCATCTCGAAGGACGTCCGCGTCCTGCTGGTCAAGCTGGCCGACCGCCTGCACAACATGCGGACGCTGAAGCACGTCAAGCCCGAGAAGCGCGAGCGCATCAGCCGCGAAACCCTCGAGGTCTATGCCCCGCTCGGCCGGTCGATCGGCATCCACTCGATCGCCTCCGAACTGGAGGAGCTGGCCTTCGAACATCTCAACCCGACCGCCCGAACCGCCATCGAGCGGCGGCTCGAGGCCCTGAAGCTGGAGCATGGCCGCGCCATCGACGGGGTCGCGCGCGAAGTCGAGCGGGTGCTGGAGGAGGCCGGCGTGCACGCTCATGTCTTCGGCCGCCAGAAGACCCCGTACTCGATCTGGCGCAAGCTGCAGCGCAAGTCGGTCGGTTTCTCGTCCCTGTCGGACATCTACGGCTTTCGCGTCATCGTCGAGGCGGAGGACGACTGCTACCGCGCTCTCGGGGTGATCCACCGCGCCTGGCCGATGGTGCCGGAGCGGTTCAAGGACTTCATCTCGACGCCCAAGTCGAACAACTACCGCTCGCTGCACACCACTGTGGTGGGGCCGTCGGGCCTGCGCATCGAGATGCAGATCCGCACCGACGCCATGGACCGCGTCGCCGAGGACGGGGTGGCCGCGCACTGGGCCTACAAGAACCAGTCCTACGGCTTCGACAAGGAGGCCATGGAGAAGGACGGCGGCCGCGACCCGCTGCAGAACCTGCGCCATCTGGTGCAGGTCATCGAGCACGGCGAGGGCGGCGAGGACTGGGTCGAGCACGCCAAGCTCGAGATGTATCTGGACCAGGTGTTCGTCTTCACGCCCAAGGGCGCGCTGATCACCCTGCCGCGCGGCGGCATGCCGCTCGACTTCGCCTATGCCGTCCACACCGAGGTCGGCGACACCGCCGTCGGGGCCAAGATCAACGGCGAGCTGAAGCCGATGCGGACCCAGCTCCAGAACGGCGACGTGGTCGAGATCGTGCGCGGGACCAAGCGCGAGATCCCGGTCGACTGGCGCTCGCTGACGGTGACCGGCCGGGCCCGCTCGGCCATCCGACGCCACATCCGCACCTCCGAACGCGGCGAGTTCCAGAAGCTGGGTCGCGCCACCCTGGAACAGACCCTCACCCGCGCCGGCAAGACCGAAGTCGAGGTGACGCTGCGCCCGGCTCTGGAGCAGCTCGGCTTCGCCAATGACGACGACCTGTACGAGGCCATCGGCCGCGGCCGGGTGTCAGCGGCGAAGATCGGCGAGATCCTGTTCCCGGCCCTGAAGGGACGGCTCAAGGCGGGTCCCGACCGCAAGCGCATCGGCGACGATCAGGGCCGGCTGTTCGTGCGCGGAGGCGGCCTCACCCCCGGCGTCAGCGTCCATTTCGGCCACTGCTGCTCGCCCGTGCCCGGCGATCGCATCGTCGGCATTCTCGAGCCCGAGGCGGGTCTGACCGTGCACACCATCGACTGTCAGCGGCTTGAGGAGTTCGCCGACGACGACTCGGTCTGGCAGGATCTGCAATGGACGCCGCAGGCGGAGCAGGGGGCCGTGGCCTCGGCCCGCGTCCGCGCCACCATCAAGAACGCCCCCGGGGTGCTCGGCCAGGTCGCCACCATCATCGGCGAGGCCGGCGGCAATATCCTCAACCTGGTCATGAGCCACCGGCAACAGGACTTCTTCGACGTTGACATCGACATGGAGGTCGAGGACGCCAAGCACGCCACCGCCATCATGGCGGCGCTGCGAACCAATCCGTCGGTGGACACCGTGGAGCGCGCGCGCGGGTGACGGACGAAGCGCCGGAGAACGCCCCGCAGATGGCGTCGCCCTCCTATCGGCTGGCGGCGCTGGATCAGGATTTCGTGCTCGGCGATTCCATGCGCGGGGTCCGCTTCCTGCTGGAATACGCCAAGGCCGAGGAGGCGTTGCGGGCCTGGGGCGTGCGGTCGACCATCGTGGTGTTTGGCAGCGCCCGCATCGGCGAGGACGGCCGTCCCGACCACATGCGCTGGTACCGCGAGGCCCGCGCCTTCGGCCGCATCGCTTCGGAACGCGGTGGAGCCCTGCGCGGCCGAATCGGGGAGCCGCGAGACAATGTCATCGCCACCGGCGGCGGCCCCGGCATCATGGGCGCCGCCAACCGCGGGGCGGCCGACGTCGGCGCCCCTTCGATCGGCTTCAATATCACCCTGCCGCACGAGCAGGAGCCCAACCCCTGGTCGACGCCGGAGCTGACCTTCCGCTTCCACTACTTCGCCATGCGCAAGATGCATTTCGCCATGCGGGCCAATGCGCTGGTGGTGTTCCCGGGCGGGTTCGGGACCTTCGACGAGCTGTTTGAAATCCTGACCCTTCGCCAGACAGGCAAGGAGCGGGCGATCCCGATCGTGCTGGTCGACAAGGCGTACTGGAACTCGGTCGTCGGCTTCGAAGCGCTGGTCCAGCACGGCATGGTCACGGCCAAGGATCTGGAACTGATCAGCTTCGCCGAGGACGCCGAGGGGGTCTGGAGCGAGTTGCTGACGCGGGGTCTGCACCCGGGCGGCGAGAACTGGGTCGATCCGCACCAACCTTCGCTTCAAAGCGAGAGCGTGACGGGGTAGGGAGGCGCATGACCTCCGAAGACGTCCTCACCGAATTCCGCGACGCCGGCGCCCTGCGCGAGGGCCATTTCGTTCTGTCCTCTGGCCTGCACAGCCCGGTCTTCCTGCAGAAGAACCTCGTGTTCATGGACGCGGCCCGCTGCGCCCGGCTGTGCAAGGCGCTGGCGGAGAAGATCACCGCCGCCGTCGGACCCGTCGACATTGCCATTTCGCCCGCGGTCGGCGGCATCATCCCCGGCTACGAGACCGCCCGCTGGCTGGGCGTGCCGTCGATGTACGTCGAGCGCGAGGGCGGCGAGTTCAAACTCCGCCGCGGCTTCCACGTCGAGCCCGGCCAGACGGTCGTCATGGTCGAGGACATCATCACCACCGGCCTGAGCTCGCGCGAATGCATCGCCGCGATCCGGGCGGCGGGCGGAGAGGTCGTTGCGGCCGCCTGCATCGTCGACCGCTCCGGCGGCCGCGCCGACGTCGGCGTGCCGCTGGTGGCGCTGGCCACGCTCGACGTGCCTGCATATCCCGCCGACGCCCTGCCGCCGGACCTCGCCGCCCTGCCGGTCGAGGATCCGGGCAGCCGCCGACTGGCGAAATAGGGGAGGGCGCGGTGGTCTCGCCCGTCCGACTCGGCGTCAACATCGACCACGTTGCCACCGTCCGCAACGCCCGCGGCGGACGTCATCCCGATCCCGTCCGCGCGGCCCGCGAGGCCCTCGCCGCCGGCGCCGACGGCATCACCGCCCACCTGCGCGAGGACCGGCGGCACATCACCGACACCGACATCGAGGCGCTCAGCGAGCTCTGCGCCGTCGCCGGTCGACCGCTGAACCTCGAGATGGCCGTCACCGACGAGATGCTGACCATCGCCCTGCGCCATCGCCCGCACGCGGCCTGCCTGGTGCCCGAGCGGCGCGAGGAGGTCACCACCGAAGGCGGCCTCGCCGTCGCCGGCCACGAGGCGCGCATCGCCCCCGTCGTCCGCGCCCTGGCCGAGGCCGGCGTCCGCGTCTCCCTGTTCATCGAGCCGGCCCTGGAGCAGGTCGAGGCCGCCCACGCCGTCGGCGCCCAGGTCGTCGAGTTCCACACCGGCCGCTACTGCCACCTCTCCGGGGCCGGCCGGGCAGTGGAGTTCGCCCGGCTGCAGGCCGCCGCCTCCCGCGCCGCCGACCTCGGCTTGGAGGTCCACGCCGGCCACGGCCTCGATTACGAAACCGCCGCCGACATGCTGGCCATCGCGGAGGTGCGCGAGCTCAACATCGGCCATTTCCTGATCGGGGAGGCGGTGTTCGTCGGCCTGACCCAGGCCGTCCACCGCATGCGCGCCGCCATGGACGCCGCCTCATGATCATCGGCGTCGGCGCGGACCTGTCGGATATCCGGCGCATCCAGAAGTCGCTCGACCGCTACGGCGACCGCTTCAGGGCGCGCTGCTTCACCGACCTGGAGCGGACCCGCTCCGACCGCAAGCCCCAGCCCGCCTGGAGCTACGCCAAGCGGTTCGCGGCCAAGGAGGCCTGCGCCAAGGCCCTCGGCACCGGCATGCGGGCCGACGTCTACTGGCGCGACATGGGGGTGGTGAACCTGCCCTCGGGCCAGCCCACCCTGGCCCTGACAGGCCACGCCGCCGAGCATCTCGCGCGCCTGACGCCGCCCGGCCACGAGGCCCGGATACACCTGACGCTGAGCGACGAGCATCCCTACGCACTCGCCTTCGTGGTGATCGAAGCCTTGCCGATGGCTTAATCACGTTATACCGCTTTGCCGCTGAAAGACCGCGGAACAGCGGCCGGGGGACAGGGTCCAGATGAGCGACGAGAACAAGCCTCACGACGAGCATGGCCACGACGCCCATCCCGCGCCCGCCGCGCCGGCGGCCGGGCATGACGACCATGGCCACGAGACTCCGGCCGCCGACGACGCGCAGGCCGCAGCCCCCGAAGCTCATGACGACCACGCGCATGAGAGCCACGGCCACGAAGACCACGGCCATCATGACGACCACGCGCACGACCTCCATCCCGTCGCCGACGCCCATGCGGCGGAGCACGCCGGCCACGGCCATGAAGCCCACGCCGCCGACGACCACGTGACCCCTGCCGAGCCGGCCGCCGTCGCCTCTTCGAAGTCGCCGGTGTGGAGCGATTCCGGCGACGCCCCGTTCGAGGACGTCGACGCCACGCCGGTCTACGCGCGCGGCAAGAAGGGCGGCCGCCGCAAGGGCAAGTCCGGCGCCGGCAACGAGACCGTCGAGATCATCAAGACGATCTTCTTCGCCCTGCTGATCGCCTTCGTCCTGCGCGTCCTGCTGTTCCAGCCCTTCACCATCCCGTCGGCCTCGATGGAGCCCAACCTGTACGAGGGCGACTACATCGTCGTGTCGAAGTGGAGCTACGGCTATTCGAAGCACGCCATCCCGTTCAGCCCGCCGCTGTTCGAGGGCCGCATCTCCCTGCCGCTGGTCAGCCACGAGCCCCGGCGTGGCGACATCGTCGTGTTCAAGCTGCCGCGCGACAACAAGACCGACTACATCAAGCGTCTGATGGGCCTGCCGGGCGACCGCCTGCAGATGATCAACAACGTCCTCTTCATCAACGGCGAGGCCGTGAGGGATGTCGAACTGAGCCGTCAGGACGTCGAGAACCTCTACGGCGGCTCTCAGGTGACCATCAAGCTGCGCGAAACCCTGGCCGACGGCCGGCAGTTCAACATCCAGGACTGGGGCCCGAACAACGTCTCCGACAATACGCCGGAGTTCGTGGTCCCCGCCGGGCACTACTTCATGATCGGCGACAACCGCGACAACTCCCAGGACAGCCGCTTCGACATCGCCGAAGGCGTCGGCTACGTCCCGGCCGAAAACCTGATCGGCAAGGCCGAGATCATCCTGTTCTCGTGGTCCGAGGGCGCGTCGCTGTGGAATCCGGTCAGCTGGTTCTCGAAGGTGCGCCCGAGCCGGTTCTTCACCGTCCTGCACTGATGGCGGCGGACCGGCGGGCCGAGGCGGTTGCGGCCCTGGCTCGCAAGCTCGGCCATGAGTTCCGTGATCCCTCCCTGCTCGAGCAGGCCCTGACCCATGCCAGCGTGGGGGAGGGGGCCGAGCGCGACGCCCGCGGCCGGCCTTTCCTCGACAACCAGCGGATGGAGTTCCTCGGCGACCGCGTGCTCGGCCTGCTCGTCGCCGACCGGCTGATGCGCGACCTGCCGACCGCGGACGAGGGCGAGATGTCGTCGCGCCTGCACGCCCTTGTCGACAAGGCGACCTGCGCCCGCGTGGCGGAGGGGCTTGGGGTCGGCGACGCCATGCGGCTGTCCCCCGGCGAGGCCAAACAGGGCGGCCGCCGCCGTGAGGGCGCGCTGGGAGACGCCATGGAGGCCATCCTCGCCGCGGTCTGGCTGGACGGCGGCATCGACGCCGCGCGCGCCGTCTTCGAGCGGATCTGGTCCGCCGAGCTCATCGCGCCGCCGCGAAAATCGCTGACCAATCCGAAATCAGCCCTGCAGGAGTGGGCGCTCGGGCAGGGCAGGCCGCTGCCGGCCTACCGCATCGTCGAGCGCACCGGCTCCGACCACGCCCCGACATTCACCGTAGAAGCCAGCGTAGCCGGATATCCGCCCTTGACCGCGCAGGGCCGTTCGCGTCAGGACGCGGAGAAGGCGGCCGCCGTCGGCCTGCTGCAGCGTGAAGGCGTGATTTGACCGATCAACAGAACCAGCGAGCCGGCTTCGCCGCCATCATCGGCGCGCCCAACGCTGGCAAGTCGACGCTGGTCAATCGTCTGACCGGAACCAAGGTCTCGATCGTCACCCAGAAGGTCCAGACCACCCGCTTCCCCGTGCGCGGCATCGCCATGGAGGGCGACGCCCAGATCGTGCTGGTCGACACCCCCGGCATCTTCACGCCGCGCCGCCGGCTGGACCGCGCCATGGTCGCGTCGGCCTGGGGCGGCGCCGACGACGCCGACGTGGTCGTCCACCTGATCGACGCCGCCTCCCACATCGCCGCCGAGGGCAAGGAAGGCCAGGCCGCCGACCGCCGCTCGGCCGAAGACACCGAGACCATCATCGCCGCCCTCAAGGCGGCGGGCAAACAGGTCATCCTCGCCCTCAACAAGATCGACGGCATGCGCCGCGACACCCTGCTGGCCCTGTCGCAGGCGATGTTCGACACCGGCGTCTACAGCGAGGTCTATATGATCTCGGCCCTCAGCGGCGACGGCGTCGACGATCTCAAGGCCCGCCTGGCCCGGTCCATGCCGCCCGGGCCGTGGCTCTACCCGGAAGACCAGTCCGCCGACGTGCCGATGCGCGTCCTGGCCGCCGAAATCACCCGCGAAAAGGTCTATCTGCGCGTCCACGAGGAACTGCCCTATTCGGCGGCGGTCGAGACCACCTCGTTCGAGGACAAGGCCGACGGCTCGGCCCGCATCGAACAGACCATCTATGTCGAGCGCGAGAGCCAACGGCCGATCGTGCTCGGCAAGGGCGGCCAGACCCTGAAATGGATCGGCCAGAAGTCGCGCGAGGAGCTGATCGAGCTGCTCGACCGGCCCGTGCACCTGTTTCTGACGGTCAAGGTCGACCCGAAATGGCAGGACAGCCGCGCCCTCTACGCCCAGTTCGGGCTGGATTACGACGTCTAGGCCGGTGTTCCACGTCCCCAGACATTCGGGCGGCCATCCCCGCGTGGCGATGGTCTTTCTCGCCGCGCTGTTCATCCTCGCCGCCGGTCTGGTCGCCTGGGTCACGGTTCGGCCCCTGCCGCAAGCCGCCGCCGCCGAGCCGCCGCCGCCCCGTCCGCCGGTGGTGGTGGTTCAGGACCTGCCGCAGCTGACCGCGCAGCTCGAGCGTTGGGGCGGCTCCGGCGCCTTCACCGGCGGCGTCCTGGTGGCCAGGGGCGACGAGGTGCTGTTCCGCCAGGTCTACGGTTCCGCCGACCGCAGCCTCGGCAAGCCTCTGGCCCTCGACTCCCGCTTCCGCCTCGCCTCGGTGAGCAAGCAGTTCACCGCCGCCGCCATCCTGCGCCTGCAGGATGAGGGCGTGCTCTCGGTCGATGATCCCGTGTGCCGCTGGGTCGATCCGTGCCCCGCCGCCTGGGCCCCGGTGCGCCTGCATCACCTGCTGTCGCACACCTCGGGCATTCCCGACCTGATGGCCCGCCCGGGCTGGGGCGTGCGCCGGGTCACTCCTGCCACGCCGGAAGAATTGACCGAGGAATCCAGGCAGTATGGCCTTCAGTTCGCGCCGGGGACGAAGGTCCGGTACGACAACGCCGGCTACAACCTGCTCGGCTATGTGGTCCAGAAAGCCAGCGGCCTGCCGCTGCAGGACTATCTGCGCGACGCCTTCTTCGCCCCCCTCGGCATGGCCGACACGGGCTTCGAGGATGACGCCTCGGACGTGGTCATGGGCTACGCCAATCTCGCCGGCGGGCCAACGCCGCAGCCGAACCACAACGTCAGCATCATCTTCGGCGCCGGGGCCCTGTATTCGACGCTGGACGACCTGCTGATCTGGGAGCGCGCCCTGCACGGCGGCAAGCTGCTCAGCCCCGAAAGCTATGCCCGGATGATCGCCGACCACGCCCCGGCCGACACGCCCCCCGAGCGCGGCCGGCCCCGCCGCGACTGGGGCTACGGTCTGTTTTCCAACAGCCTCGGACGGCGCGTGACCCCCGCGTTCGACGACCGGCAGATCTACCACACCGGCAGCTGGTCCGGCTTCCGCAACCTGATCACCTACCAGCCGGACGCGGACGTCACCGTCATCGTGCTGTCGAACAACTACCACCAGCGTGAGGCGGTCTTCCTGCTGTCGCAGCAGGGCGTGGCCGAGGCGCTGGGGCGGCCGTTCCCGACCGCCATGGCGCGCTAGGCTTCATCGTTCGCCTGCGCCTGCCGTTCGAGGCGCGCCTGCCGCGCGTCGCTGGTCGCCTCGTCCATGAAGGAGCCGGTCGGCACCTCGCCGTCGCGCCGGTAGGTGGTCACGACCACGCCCTTGCCGGTCACCTCCGTGGCGACGGGGCTCCAGACACGCGGATGGGAGCCGGAGTCGAACAGCCGTTTGCCCTCGCCCAGCACCAGGGGGAAGGTCAGGACCGTCATCTGGTCGATCAGGTCGGCGGCGAGCAGGGCGTGGATGACCTCGCTCGACCCCTGGATCAGGAGATCGCGGCCCTCCGTCGCCTTCAGCGCCCGCACCGCCTCGGCGACGTCGCCCTCCAGCCGATGGCTGTTGGCCCAGGGCGTCGGCGTTCCCGGACTGGCGACGACGTATTTGTTGGCGGCGGTGAAGGCGCGGCCGATGTCGTCGTCCTGATGCGGCCAGAAGGCGGCGAAGATCTCGTAGGTGCGACGCCCGAGGAGCAGGTCGTAGTCCTCGCCCATGGCGCCGTCCATCAGGCCACCCAGCGCATCGTCCCAGAAGGGAAAGACCCAGCCGCCGAAGCGGAAGCCGCCGCGGGGATCTTCCTCCGGCCCGCCGGGGGCCTGCATGACGCCGTCCAGGGAGACGAAGGTCGCGGTTCTGATGGTGCGCATGACGGGCCTCACTCGCTTCCCGGGATGTCTTCGAACAGGCCGCCCGGCATCGGCCGGGTCTCATCATCGAGGAAGGGCAGGATCATCGCCGCCAGCAGGGCTGGATCGCCGAACACATCGATATGCGAACTGGCCGGCAGGATGGCCAGCCGCGCCGGCGGGCTCTCGGTCAGGAAGGGCTGCGAGGCCCGCGCCGTGTCTCCGCCGCCGCGCAGCCGGTACAGCTCGACCGCGTGTTCGGGCCGCACGATGTCGTGGTCTCCGACGATGATGAAGGTGGGCGAGGTCAGGGCGCGGATGTCCTCCGCCGGCCAGTCCTGGCCCCGGTCCATGACCTTGATCTTGTCCACGACGGACGCAAAGGCGTCCGGATCGGGCGCCAGCCGCTTGAACTCCGCCTCCATCGGCGTGCCGGCGAAGATCTCCGGCGTGATCCCGTCCATCATGGCCGAGAAGCCCGGCAGATTGCCGGCCTCGTTGAAGCTGACCGAGGCGATGACCAGATGGTCGACCGCTTCCGGGTGGCGCAGCGCCAGCTGCAGGGCCGCGCCGGCCCCCATCGAATAGCCGATCACGTCCGCCTTCTGCACGCCGGCGTCGGCCAGCACGGCCGCGGCGTCGTCTGCCAGGTTTTCATAGGTGATCGGGCCAGGCAGGTCGCCCGTGCGGCCGTGGCCGCGCTGGTCCACGACGATCAGGGGCCGATCGGTCATCAGGTCGGTCAGCGGCTTCATCGCATCGGATGACATGAAGGCGCCGTGCAGGATCAGCACCGGCCGCTTGCCCGAGCCGAGATCGCCATGGACGAAGTAGCGGACCTCGCCGCCCTCGACGGCGGCGGTGTCGGCGCGCGGCGCGGCCGGAGTGGCGGTCTGGGCCGTGGGGGTCGCGGGGGCGGGCGTACCGGCCTCGGCGGAGGTCGCCAGGACCGCGCCGGCCAGCACGGAGGCGGCGGCGAGAACGGCGAAGCGATGGATCGGCAGGGGGCTCATGAGGCCTTCTCCTTCTTCAGGGCCTTGGTGGGGTCTCCCAGTCTGGCGTTCAGATCGACGGCCGCGCGGGTCAGGGCCGTGACCACGGCCGGATCGACCGCCTCACCCTCCGCCAGGCTCAGCGTCGCCATTTCGTGCTGGCCGCCCGGCTTCAGCCGCGGCTCCAGGTCCCGCAGTCTCTGGCCGCGCCAGAAACCCAGCAGGACCCGCCGCGTCTCGGCCCGGATCAGCAGGACGGGTCCGTTCGAGAGGTAGACGGGATGACCCCATTTGATCACCTCATCCATCCCCTCGATGGAGCGCACGGCTGCGCGCACGGCCTCGGCCTGCCCGCGTCGCCAGCCCTCGAGACCGGCCACATAGGCGTCGGGGTTCGCCGCGGCCGGTCCCATCTTCATCTCAGTCTCCCGTGGAGGCCGGGGCGATTATCGGCCAGGCCTTCACGGCGCCGGCTTCCAGTCGGCCGACGGCATGGTGTTGACCATCCACGGCACGCCGAATCTGTCGATCAGTCCGCCGTAGCCCGGCGACCAGAAGGTCTCGCCGAACGGCATGGTCGGCTGGCCGCCCTCGACAAGCGCGTCGTACCAGCGCCGCGCCTCGGCCACGTCGTCGGTGTGGAGGGTGACGTCGAAGCCGTTCTTGGGCTTGTCGATGTTCTTCGCCCAGTCGACGTCCATGTCCGCGCCCATGATGGCCTGGTCGCCGACCTGCAGCCAGCAGTGCATCATCCAGTCACGGTACTGCGGACCCATCGGCATGTCGGGCGGACCGTCGCCGTACGGTATGGCGGCGGTGATCTCCCCGCCCAGGACCCTGGCGTAGAACTCGAAGGCTTCGCGGCACTGGCCGCGGAAACTCAGGCTGGTCACGATCTTCATGCTCGTCTCTCCTTGAGCAGGTTGAACCGAACGCGAGGCGCCGTCCGCGCCCTTACTGATCTGCCCCTCCGGCCGTGAGGAAGGCCTCCAGCCGTTCGAAGGTGCTGGTCCAGCCATGCCTGTGGCCGACCAGGCTCTGTTCCGACTTCAGGCCTTCGTGGGTGAAGTCCATCACGGTGCCGCCGTCCGGCGCGTCGCTCAGCTGCACCGTCACCAGGGTGTCGACCGGCGGCCCGTCCTCGTGCGACTCGTCCCACCGGAAGGTGAAGACCAGCCGCTCTTCGGGCACGATCTCGCGATAAACGCCCCCCTGCCACAGCTCCTGGCCCGTGTCGGGCGAGCGCAGGCAGGCCCGCCAGGCGCCGCCGACCCTCAGGTCCTGCGAGGCGCTGACCGCCGGCCATTCGACCGGACCCAGCCACAGCACCATGACCTCGGGGTTGGTCCAGGCCCGCCACACCAGCGCCCGCGGCGCATCGAAATGCCGCTGCATCTGCAGGGTGGGGCGGGTGGCGACGTCTTCTACCAGGGTCATCGGGCGGCTCTTCGGCGGGTCCGGTCGCGGCCGGGGAGGGTCAGTGCGGCTTCTTCAGGAGCTCGGCCAACTGGTCGGCGCACTGGCCCCAGCCTTCATGGAAGCCCATCGCCTCGTGCTGCTTCATGGTCTCGGCGTTCCAGTGGCGCGCCGTGGCGACATAGTCGGTCTTGCCGTCCTCGCGCGGCGTCAGCTCGACGGTGGCCACCATGAACGGCTGCCCGGCCGGCTCCCAGTTCGGCGTCAGGGCGTCGGTCGTGATCCAGCGCTTGTTCGGCTCGACCGCCAGGAAGACGCCGCTGTTCGGGAAGCGCTCGCCGTCCGGGCCGTGCATGATGAAGTTGAACACGCCGCCGGGACGGGGATCGACCTGCACGTCCGAGATGCTCCACGGCTTCGGCGCGAACCACTGCTGCAACAGCTCCGGAGTCATCCAGGCCTTCCAGATCTGCTCGGGCGTTGCGTCGAGGACGCGGCGCAGCACCAGGGCGTGCTGGTGGGCCGCGCCGTCCGTTTCGCAGGGATTGTTTTCAGTGTCCTGGGCCATTCGGGTCCCCTTTCTGGATCTTCTTCAGGTAGGCGTCGAGCCGGTCGAAGCTGGCGTCCCAGTAGCGGCGGTAGTGCTCGATCCACTCGGCGATGCCTTTCAGGCCCATGGGTTCGAGGCGGGCGGGACGCCACTGCGCCTCGCGGCCCCGGCTGATGAGCCCGGCCTTCTCCAGCACCTTCAGATGCTTCGACACGGCCGGAAGGCTCATGTCGAAGGGCTCGGCCAGATCGCTGACGCTGGCCTCGCCCTCGCACAGCCGCGCCAGGATGGCCCGGCGAGTCGGGTCGGCCAGGGCGGCGAATTTGGCGCTGAGCGGGTCGGTTTCCATCGGTCTGCTTCGTATCTAACTGATGGGTTAAATGCGCCGGCAGCCCGGGCTTGTCAACCGCTCGGTTAAATAAAATCCGGAACGGCGCCGGCGGCCCGGTGTTGCTCTTCGGGAAGGGAGCGAAACCGATGAAGGCCCTGATCCTCAACTGCACTCTGAAGCCGTCGCCCCAAACCTCCAACACCGAGGCCCTGGCCCGCGTCGTGATGGCCGAGCTGGACAGGGGCGGCTCCGAAACCGAGCTGATCCGTCTCGTCGACCTCAACCTCAAGCCCGGGGTGAAGACCGACCAGGGCGACGGCGACGACTGGCCCATGGTGCACGCGAAGCTGATGGCCGCCGACATCCTCGTCATGGCCACGCCGACCTGGCTCGGCCAGATGTCCAGCGTCTGCATGCGCGCCCTGGAACGGCTCGACGCCCTGTTCTCTGAGACCGACGACAGCGGCCGCCCCGTCGCCTTCGGCAAGGTCGCGGGCGTGGTCATCACCGGCAATGAGGACGGCGCCCACCACATCGTCGCCACCGTCTGCCAGGGCCTGATCGACATGGGCTTCACCATCCCGGCGCAGAGCTGGACCTACTGGCACCTCGGCCCCGGTCCGGGGCCCGACTACCTCGATACGGACCAGGCGCACGACTATTCCGATCGCGTCGGCCGCAACGCCGCCCGCAACCTGCTGGCCCTCGCCCGCGTCCTGCGCCCCGACACCTATCCGGTTCCGGAAAGCGCCGAGCGGGTCTAGGCTCCGGACCGTCGCTGTCCGGAGGTCCCATGTCCCTGCTGCTCGCCGCCCTGTCGGCCCTGGCCCTGCAGGCCGCCCCCGCGCAGGTCCCCACGCAGACTCCTGCGCCGGCCGCGGAAGAGGCCGCGGTCGCCGCCGTGCTCGACCGGCTCAACGCCGCTTCTACCGCCGCCGACGGCCCGGCCTATTTCGCCCTTTTCACCCCCGAGGCCCGCTTCATCGGCACCGACGCCACAGAGCGCTGGTCGCTGTCCGAATTCCGCGCCTTCGCCGAGCCCTATTTCGCGCGCGGCCGCGGCTGGACCTACACCCCCAGCGCCCGGGTCATCACCGTCGCCCCCATCGCCTGCCGCTGCATCGCCTGGTTCGACGAGGAACTGGACAACGCCGGCTACGGCCAGACGCGCGGCTCCGGCGTCCTGCGCCTCACCACCGACGGCTGGAAGATTGAGCAGTACGTGCTCAGCTTCGCCGTGCCCAACGACCGTTCCGCCGCCGTCGTCGCGGCCATCCGCGGCGACTGATCACTCGCGGACGGCGGCTTCGATGACCCGGTCGATGCCTTCGTTGGTCTCGGCGTCCAGGGTGGCGATCTCGCGGTAGAGCCGGTCGTGCTCGGTCGCCGCCGCCCGCCGTTCGCGGCCGATGCGGTTCAGCTGGTTGAACAGAGTCATGCTGGTCACCGTTCCGCCGCCATAGGCGTTCGGCCGCCACCGGCCCCGGTTGGCGTAGAGCAGGTTCACCTCCTCCTCGCTCAGGGCGATCAGGCGGTCGTGGATGGCGAACACCTTCTCCATCTGCGCCTTGCGGATCACCTGGGCCGTGTCGAAGCGGTCCAGCACCGCCTCGCGGTCGAACCGGTCGACGATGACGTCCGCCAGCGCCCGGCGAGCCTTGGCCTGGCCCCCGTCATAGTCGCGCCGCGCCGCCGCCAGCAGATCCTTCTGCCCGGCGATCGCCTTGCGCGCCTCTTCCAGCCCGTCCGCCGTGCGCAACGTCTCGACGCCGAACCCCTGGTGTCGGCTCAGCAGATAGAGCCGCCGGTAGAAGTCGGTCTCGGCCTGCCGCGCCTCAATGCGGGCTTCCGCCACCGCCGACTTGAGCCGCATCTCATACCCGATCCGGTCTGCATCCATCCCCTTGGCGACGCTCAGCGGCGCCGCGCCCAGCGCCGCCACGGCCATCAGCCAGCCGCTCCATTTCAGCGCGCCGGGCCGTCCGGCCGGCGACAGGAAGACCCCGTTCAGCAAGGCTCCTGCGGCGGCGCCGATGACCAGCGCCGGAATGGCGATGTTGGACGCCGTCTTGATCCACACCAGCGCCCGTCCGCCCGAGGTGCCGTCGCCGAGGATCACGCCGCTGGCGTAGAGACTGATCAGCACCCCGCCCGCGGCGGCGAGGGCGAAGGCCGCGATCAGGAACGGCCACAGCGGCGCCTTCGACTGCCAGCTGGCGCGCCGTCGGCCGGTGAATTTGTCCATGAACGCCCCCCGGCGCTGAAAAAGGCGAAACAGGAGCGACGCTACCTTGCTGGTTGCAAGCCGCGCAAGCCGCCCGCCGGAACGTATGGCCAACACGGACCCGGCAGGCTAACGGAGGCCATGGACTTCACCGACGACGCCTTCGTCCTCTCGGCCCGGGCGCATGGCGACACCGGCGTCGTCGTCGAACTGCTGACCGCCGGGCATGGCCGCCACGCCGCCTACGTCGCCGGCGGGGCCTCCCGCAAGATGAAGGCCTTCCTGCAGCCGGGCGCCAAGGTGGTCGCCGACTATCGCGCCCGCACCTCGGACCACCTCGGCTCGGCGCGGCTGGAGCCGGTGGGGGAGGGGCCCAGCGCCCTGTTCGACGATCCCCTGGCCCTGACCGGCCTCGCCGCCGCCGCCGCCGTGGCGCAGGGCGCGCTGCCCGAACGCGAGCCGCATCCCGGCGCCTTCCTCGCCTTCGAGGCGCTGATGGGGGCCTTCGCCGTGCCCGATGTCTGGCCCGCCATCTTCGTCCGCTTCGAGGCAGGCCTGCTGGAGGACCTGGGCTTCGGTCTCGACCTGTCGCGCTGCGCCGTCACCGGAAGCATGGACGACCTCGTCTGGGTCAGCCCGCGCACCGGTCGCGCCGTCAGTCGCGCGGCCGGCGAGCCCTATGCCGACAAGCTGCTGGATCTGCCGCCCTTCATGCTCGGCGCCCAGGCGGGCCTCGGCCAGGGCGACGTCGGCGCCGGCCTGAACCTGACCGGCCATTTCCTCGAGCAGTTCGTCTTCCATCCCCTCGACAAGCCCCTGCCGCCCGCGCGGGTGTGGATGATCGACAAGCTGCGCGAGGCGGGACGGCTTTAGGCGCTAGACTTCGGACTCCAGTTTGCCGATTCGGACCGCATGACCGTTCACACCCCGCCGCCCGAGGGCGGACGCATCATCGACGAACCCATGAGCGAGGCGCTGTCGCGGCGCTATCTCGCCTATGCGCTGTCGACCATCACCAACCGCGCCCTTCCGGATGTGCGCGACGGCTTCAAGCCGGTGCACCGGCGCATCATGTACGCCATGCACCAGATGCGGCTGAACCCGCAGGCGGCGGCGCGCAAATGCGCCAAGGTCGTCGGCGAGGTCATGGGCGGCTACCACCCGCACGGCGACGCCTCGATCTATGACGCTCTCGTCCGCCTGGCGCAGGACTTCTCGCAGCGCTATCCGCTGGTCGACGGCCAGGGCAATTTCGGCAACATCGACGGCGATAGCGCCGCGGCCATGCGCTACACCGAGTGCAAGCTGACGCCGGCCGCCGTCCTGCTGATGGACGGCATCGACCAGCACGCCGTCGATTTCCGCCCCACCTACGACGACCAGGACGAGGAGCCGGTCGTCTTGCCGGCCGGCTTCCCCAACCTGCTGGCCAACGGCTCGTCGGGCATCGCCGTCGGCATGGCCACCTCGATCCCCCCGCACAATGTCGGCGAGCTGATCGACGCCTGCCATCTGCTGCTCGAGCGGCCCGAGGCGACGACCGAGGAGCTGGCCCAGATCGTTCCGGGACCGGACTTCCCGACCGGCGGCGTCGCGGTCGAAGGCCACGCCTCCATCCTCGACGCCTATGAGACCGGCCGCGGCGGCGTGCGCCTGCGCGCCCGCTGGGAGACCGAGGATCTGGGCCGCGGCGTGTGGCGCATCGTCGTCACCGAGATGCCCTATCAGGTGCAGAAATCGAAACTGATCGAGGCGCTCGCCGACCTGATCGAGAACAAGAAGGCCCCTCTGCTGGCCGATGTCCGCGACGAGTCGGCCGAGGACATCCGGCTGGTGCTCGAACCCAAGTCGCGCACCATCGAGCCGGAGGTGCTGATGGAGAGCCTGTTCAAGCTCTCCGACCTCGAGGTCCGCTTCCCGATCAACATGAATGTGCTGGACGCCACCGGCACGCCGCGGGTCATGGGCCTCAAGGCCTGCCTGCAGGCCTTCCTCGATCACCGCCGCGAGGTGCTGGTGCGCCGGGCCCAGTGGCGCATCGAACGGGTCGAGAAGCGGTTGCACCTGTTGGAAGGCTTGAGGATCGTTTTCCTCAACCTCGACGAGGTCATCCGCATCGTCCGCGAGGAGGAGCAGCCCAAGGCGGTGCTGATCGCCCGCTTCGGCCTCACCGAGGCCCAGGCCGACTACATCCTCGACACCCGGCTGCGCCAACTGGCGCGGATCGAGGAAATGGCGATCGAGAACGAATACAAGGAACTGTCGGAAGAACTTGCGGCGCTGCAATCACTGTCCTCGTCGCCCGCGAAACAGTGGAAGCAGATCGGCAAGGATCTGGAGGCCACCCGCAAGGCTCTGGTCTCGCCGCGCCGGACTACGATCTCGGAAGCGGTCGATTCCTCCGCCATCGCCTCCATCGAGGCCTTCATCCCCCGCGAGGCCATCACCGTCATCTTGTCCGAGCGCGGCTGGATTCGGGCCGCCAAGGGCAAGGTGGACGACCCGTCCGAGCTGAAGTTCAAGGAGGGCGACAGCCTGGCCTTCCTCGTGCCTGGCTACACCACCGACAAGCTGCTGGTGGCGGCCTCGGACGGGCGCATCTTCACCGTCGGGGCGGACAAGCTGGCCTCGGGCCGCGGCCACGGCGAACCGCTGCGCCTGATGATCGACCTCGACGAGAAGGCCGAGATCGTCAACCTGTTGGCCCACCAGCCCGGCGGCAAGCTGCTGGTGGCCTCGAAGGCCGGCTACGGCTTCATCGCCCCCGAGGACGAACTGCTGGCGCAGAAGCGCGGCGGCAAACAGGTGCTGAACGGCGAGATGGCCGCGGCCATCCGCGTCACAGGCGACCACGTCGCCACGGTGGGGGAGAACATCAAGGCGCTGATCTTCCCGCTCGCCGAACTGCCCGAGATGGGTCGCGGCAAGGGCGTCAAGCTGCAGTCCTACAAACAGGGCGGCCTCGCCGACGTCACCGTCTTCGACAGCGCCCATGGCCCGGAGTGGACCGACGGCGGCGGCCGCCGCCGCCAGTGGCCCGACTGGAAGGACTGGCTCGGCAAACGCGCCGGCGCCGGCCGTCAGGGCCCGAGGGGACTGAGGAAGTTTAGGTGATGGACTGGGAGGTGACGCCGATTTCACTATCCGCCGCCCCGCGCACGCCCCATATTCAAGCGTGGCCGGAGCCCGGCCGGGAGTGGAGATCGATATGCTCACGACCCTGATCGTCATCGGCGTCATCGTCGCCGTGGTGCTGTTCGTCGTTGTCGGCGGCTACAACAAGCTCGTCGCCCTCGACCAGCGCGCCGACCAGTCGTTCGCGGACATCGACGTCCAGCTCAAGCAGCGTCAGGACCTGATCCCCAACCTGGTCGAGACCGTGAAGGGCTACGCCACCCACGAGCGCGGCACCCTCGACGCCGTCACCCAGGCCCGCGCCGCCGCGGCCGGGGCCACCTCGGTCAACGACAAGGTCCAGGCCGAGAACATGCTGACCGCCACGCTCGGCCGCCTGTTCGCCGTCGCCGAGGCCTATCCGGACCTCAAGGCCAACACGAACTTCCAGCAACTCCAGACCGAGCTGTCGGACATCGAGAACAAGCTCGCCGCCGCCCGCCGCTTCTTCAACAACGCGGTCAGCGAGTTCAACGCCGTGCGCCGCCAGTTCCCCACCGTGGTGTTCGCCGGCATGGTCGGCTTCGGCTCGGACAAGCCCTTCTTCGACGTGGGCGAGGCCGATCGGGCCACGATGAGCGCGGCGCCGCCCAAGGTGAGCTTCACGGCTTGAGGATTGCGTAGATGGGCGCCGTAGGGCTCCAGACCCATATCTGGGCGAACAACACGCGCTCGATCCTGCTGCTGGTCGCCTTTCCGGTGCTGATGATCGGCATCCTGTATGGCGTGCAGCTGATCCTGATGGGCTTCGGCTTCCTGCCCGGGACGGGGCGGGGGCTGGGCGACGACATGGCCTTGGCCGCGTCCTGGCTGGGCTGGACCGTGCCGACGGCCTTCGTCATCGCCGGCATCTGGTTCGCCATCGCCTATTTCGGCAACCAGGCCATGATCGACGCCTTCACCGGGGCCCGGAAGGTGGACCGGCGCACCGAGCCCGGCCTCTACAACCTGCTGGAAAACCTCGCCATTTCACGAGGCCTGCGGACCCCGGCACTGCGCATCATCGAGACCGACAGCCTCAACGCCTTCGCTACCGGCCTGCATGAGGGCCGCTACAGCGTCACCGTCACCCGCGGCCTGCTCAACACCCTGGACCGCGACGAGCTCGAGGCCGTCCTCGCCCACGAGCTCACCCACGTCATCAACAAGGACGTGCGGACCATGGTGATCGCCTCGATCTTCGCGGGCATCATCAGCGTCATCGCCGAGCTGGTGTTCCGGGGCCTGCTGTATTCCCGCGGCGGGCGGCGCGACAACAAGAACGCCATGCCGCTGATCCTGATCGGCCTGGCCTTCGCCGTGATCGGCTTCGTGCTCGCCTTCGTCATCCGCATGATGCTGTCGCGCACCCGCGAGTTCGTCGCCGACGCCGGCGCCGTCGAGCTGACCAAGAACCCCGACGCCATGATCTCGGCCCTGCGCAAAATCGAGGGCCGCTCCTCGATCAAGGGCCCCGACGAGGTGCAGCAGCTGTTCCTCGACAACCAGCCTGACGGAGTCGGCCTCGAAGGCCTGTTCGCCAGCCACCCTCCCATCCAGAAGCGCATCGACGCGCTGGTGAGGTTCGGGGGAGGGCGCGATCCCGGGCCCCGGTCGGGAGACGGGCTGTCGCCCTTCGACACCTCGGTGCCGGCGGCAGGTTAGGGCAGGCGCTCCCAGCCCAGCCGGGTCAGCTGCTCCAGCGGCCGGAAGCCGGCCTTGTAGTCCATCTTCTTCGAGCCCCGGACCCAGTAGCCCAGATAGACGAACGGCAGCCCCACCGTCGCCGCCTGCCGGACGTGATCCAGGATGGCGAACCGCCCCAGGCTGCGCGCCTCCAGCGCCGGGTCGAAGAAGCTGTAGACCATCGACAGGCCGTCCGAGAGCAGGTCGGTCAGGCACACCCCGACCAGATCGCCCGGCCCGCCATCGGGGGAGGGCAGGCGGTATTCGATCAGGTGCGTCCGCACCGCCGTATCCTCGACCATGGCCACATAGTCGAGCCAGCCCATGGCGGTCATCCCGCCGCCCGGATGCCGTCCGTTCAGATAGCGGCGCAGCAGGTCGAACTGCTCCATCGTCGCCTCGGCCTCGACCAGGTCGCGGGTCAGGTCGTCATTCCGCTTCAGCACCTTGCGCTCGGACCTTGAGAAGCTGAACTCGGGTACGGGCAGCCGCACCGACACGCAGGCGTCACAGCCTTCGCAGGCGGGGCGATAGGCGATGTTCTGACTGCGCCGGAACCCGGCCTGGGTCAGCTCGTCGTTAACGTGCGCGCCCTCGCTGAACGGCAGGTTGGCGAACACCTTCCGCTCCGTCTGCCCCGGCAGATAGGGACAGGGGGCTACCGAGGTCATGTAGAAGCGAAGCTGACGCGAAGGGACGAACTGGGTCACGGGCGACAGCTCCCCACCCAAATCCGACGACAGTTTGGCGCCCGCTGCAGCATGCCCCGATTTGGCGCTGCGTCGCGCGCCGCGGCAAGGCCATTCGCCCGACGCAGGAGCGGCGGGCGGGCGGTCACAGGCTGGTGTCCGTCGGCAGCACCGGCGCCTCGCGCAGCAGCACGATGGCGATCCGGCGGTTCCCCGCCAGCGTTGGGTCGTCGGGATACAGCGGGTCCGAGCCTGCCTTGCCCGAGACCTGATAGACCCTGTCGGGATCGACGCCGGCAGCCTGGAGGATCTGGCGCGAGGCGTTGGCGCGCGCCGCCGACAGCGGCCAGTCGTTCGGGCTCGTCGCCCGGTTCGAGCCCGGCGCGGCGGAGGTGTGGCCGGTCACCGAGATGCGGTTGGGCAGCTGGTTGATCACCCTCGAGATCGCCCGCAGCAGCAGCTGGGCGCGCGGGTTTGGCCGCGCCGAGTTCTGCTCGAACATTGAGCGGCCCTCCTGATCGACCAGCTGGATGCGCAGGCCCTCCGGCGTCTGGTCGATGATCAGTTGCTTCGACAGCTCGGCCAGTTCCGGCATCGACTGCATGGCCTGGCGCAGGGACTCCGCCGCCGAAGAGAATTCCGCGGCCTCGCGGCGCGCGATCTCGTCGCGCAGCGCCGCCTCGCTGGCGGCCGCGAGGCTCTGGCTCTGGCCCGCCTCCTGCGGCGCGTCCGGCGGGGCCTCCGGCGCCAACTGGCTGATCACCGACTGCGAACCCGATCCCTTCGCGCCGTCGTCACCCAGAGAGGTGCCGCCGAGGATGCCGCCCGATCCGGAGGTGGTCTGCGACACGCTGGCCGGGGCGAAATACTCGGCGATGCCGCGCTTCTGCTCCGGATCGGTCGTGTTGATCAGCCACATCAGCAGGAAGAAGGCCATCATGGCCGTCACGAAGTCCGCATAGGCCACCTTCCACGCGCCGCCGTGGTGGCCGCCGCCGATGACCTTCTTGACCTTCTTGATGAGGATCGGACGATCGCTCATGGACATCGGGGGACTCGCGAGACGCCTACGTTCGCCGTAGAGTCGGCAGTCGGCGTTAAGAACCCGTTTGCGATAATCCGCTCACGCGATCGGGGGTGAGGAATCTGAACTTGCCGGGCGTCCGGGCCTCGCCTAGTCGTGCGGTGTGACCGTTCCCGCTGCCCCTGACGCGTTCGACATACCGGCCTACCGACGGGCCCTCGGCGGATTCGCGACGGGCGTCTGTGTGGTCACCGCCCACACGGAGGAGGGGCCATTCGGCATCACGATCAACTCCTTCACTTCGGTTTCGCTGCGGCCGCCGCTGATCCTGTGGTGCCTGGATCGTGCGTCATGGCGCCATGACGCCTTCGCCCGGGCCGATCATTTCGCCGTCCACATGCTGCCGGTCGAGGACCGGGACATGTCGGACCGCTTCGCCTGGGGCGTCTGCCGACTGTCCTCAGAGGAGTTCGACAGCGCCATCCCCGAGCCGCCCCGGCTCAAGAACGCCCTGACCCGGCTGGACTGCGTCGCGCGCGACCGCATCGTCATGGGCGATCACCTGACCATCGTGGGAGAAGTCCAGCGGTTCGAGACCCGGCCCGGCGACGCCCTGACCTACTATCGCGGCCGGTACGGAGCCGCCGTCGAACCGCAGACGTGAGGACCCCTGAATGAAGATCGGTTTCGCGGGCCTCGGCGTCATGGGCGCGCCCATGGCGCGTCATCTCGTGCAGGCGGGCCATGAGGTCGCCGGCTTCAACCGCTCGCCGGACAAGGCGCGAGCCTGGGCCGCCGCAACGGGCGGTCGGTTCGCCGCGACGGTCGAGGACGCCGCGCACGGCTCCAACCTGTTCCTCCTGTGCGTCGGCAACGACGACGACGTCCGCGAGGTGGTCGCGGCAGCGCTGCCGTCAGTGGGGGAGGGGGCCGTGATCGTCGACCACACCACCACCTCGGCCAAGGTGGCGCGGGAGATGGCGACGCTGGCGGCGGGGCAGGGCGCCTTCTTCATCGACGCGCCGGTGTCGGGCGGCCAAGCCGGCGCCGAGAACGGCCAGCTCAGCGTCATGGCCGGCGGTGACGCGGCGGCGCTGGCGCGGGTCGAGCCGGTCCTCATGCACTACGCGAAGGCGGTGAAGCACATGGGGCCCGCCGGCAGCGGCCAGCTGACCAAGATGGTCAACCAGATCGCCATCGCCGGGGTCGTCCAGGGCCTGGCCGAGGCCGTTAACTTCGCCCGGACGGCCGGCCTCGACACCGACGCGGTCTATGACGCCGTTTCCAAGGGCGCGGCGCAGTCGTGGCAGATGGACAACCGCTGGAAAACGATGGCGGCCGGCCAGTTCGACTTCGGCTTCGCCGTCGACTGGATGCGCAAGGACCTGGGGTTGGTGCTTGACGAAGCGCGGTCGAACGGCTCGCATCTGTCGCTGACGGCGCTCGTGGATCAGTTCTATTCCGAGGTGCAGTCCATGGGGGGATCGCGATGGGACACGTCGAGTCTGGCGGCGAGGCTTCAGAAGCCCCGACCGACGCCTGGGGGCTCTGGAACCGGCTGAAGACCTATTTCCCGACCTGGAGCCTGCTGCCGTCCAGCCTCTACACGCCCGGCGCCTGGGGTTATATGGGCGTCGACTTCATCAGCGGCTTCCGCCGCAATCGCTCGACCCGCCAGACCTTCGAACTTCTCGCCGGCGTCGACAACCGAACCTTCGACGCAATCTCGGCGCTGGCGAACCTGAATGCCCGACGACAGGACCAGATGCTGCGCGCGGTGATCATCGCGTACCTGACCATCCCGGTATCGATCATCGCGATCCTGGCCGAGGTCGCGGGCGACAGTCTGATGTCGTTCGTGCGGGCGAACCTGGAGACATCGGTTCAGTTCGGCGTGGCGGTCACATTGGGACCGGTGGTCTATTATCTGAGTCACTGGCGGTCGCGGCAGATTGTCAGTGTCCTCGATTTGATCCGCATCGAACGCGGACAGTCGCCGTACACGGCGCTGGAACTCAGGCCGGAGTGATATCCCGAATTTCGCATAATATATCTTAGGCGCGATACGGACCGGGGATTGGACCTCGCCAACCCCGCCTCTTCCCGCTACCCCTCCTGCCGAACCTCGGAGTGATCATGGCGGGTCTCAAGGACAAGCGCGGCTTCATCGACAAGGATCGGCTCGACCTGTCGGAGCGTCAGGCCGTGGAATACTGGATGAAGCGCTGGGGCGTTACCCGCGACCAGATCGTCTCCGCCCACCGCAAGGCCGGCCGCATGGTCAAGGACATCGCCGCGGAGCTTGGCAAGAAGCGATAGCCGCAGGCGCCGCCCTACAGGTGCAGCACCCGCTGATAGGCGTCGAGCGAGGCCTCGTGCATGGCTTCCGACATGGTCGGGTGCGGATAGACGATGCCGTGGATGTCCTCCTCAGTCGCCTCCATGGTGATGGCGGTGACATAGCCCTGGATCATCTCGGTGACCTCGGCCCCGATCATGTGCGCGCCGATCAGTGCCCCGGTCTTCGCGTCGAAGATGGTCTTCACAAAGCCCTCGATCTCGCCGGCGGCCACGGCCTTGCCGTTCACCCGGAACGGGAACCGGCCGATCTTCACCTCCCGCTTCGCCTCGCGCGCGCCCTGCTCCGTGATCCCGACAGACGCGACCTGCGGCTGGGCATAGGTGCAGCCGGCGATCGGCGAATGGACGTTCGGGGTCTTGAAGCCGGCGATGTGCTCGGCGGCGTGGATGCCTTCGTGTGAGGCCTTGTGCGCCAGCCAGGGCGCGCCGGCGCAGTCGCCGATGGCGTACAGCCCCTTCACGTTGGTCTGGCAGTGGCCGTCGATGGTGATGTGGCCGCGATCCATGTTCACGCCAAGCGCCTCAAGTCCGATGCCGTCGGTGTTGGCGGTGATGCCCACCGCCGAGATGCACACCTCGGCCTCCAGCGTCTCGGCCTTGCCGCCGGCCTCGATGGCGACTTGCACGCCCTTCCCGCCTTTCGAAACCCTGGTGACCTTGCAGCCGGTGCGGAACTTCATGCCACGTTTCTCGAAGGCCTTCTGGGCCGCCTTCGAGACCTCCTCGTCCTCCACCGGCATGATCCGGTCGACCGCTTCCACGATCGTAACTTCGACGCCCAAGGCCCTGTAGAAGCTGCCGAATTCCACGCCGATCGCGCCGGAACCGATAACCACGATCGAGGCCGGCATCTTCTTCGGCGCCATCGCCTCGCGGTAGGCCCAGATGCGGTCGCCGTCGGCCTCCAGGCCGATCTGCGGGATGGCCTTGGCGCGGGCCCCGACCGCCAGCATGACGGCCTTGGCCTCGACCGTGCGCGACCCGCCCGCCTTCAGAGCAATGACCACCTCGGGCGCGTCCCCGCCCTTCTCCAGCTTCGCCGAACCCTCGATCACCTCGATCTTGTGCTTCTTCATCAGGAAGGCGACGCCCTTGTTCATCTGGGCGGCCACCCCGCGCGAACGCTGGATGATGGCGTCGAAATCAAATCCGGTCTTCTCGGCCGACAGACCGTAGTCCTTCAGGTGCGACAGGCTCTCGTACTTCTCGCCCGACTTGAGCAGGGCCTTGGTCGGGATGCAGCCCCAGTTGAGGCAGATGCCGCCCAGGTTCTCGCGCTCGATGATGGCTGTCTTCAGCCCCAGCTGGCTGGCGCGAATCGCCGCCACATAGCCGCCCGGACCGGAACCGATGACGACCAGATCGAACTCAGCCATGCCAGAATCTCCTTGAGCAGCGCGTCTTAACGCGCCGGAGCCGCGAAAGGCACCCTCCCCGGCCCCGGACGAAACGAAAAGTCAGGCGTTGATGAAGGCGATGAACGCCTCGGGGTCCATGACGGAGATCGCGACGGCCAGGCCTGCCGGAAACAGCACAAGACCCCCGTAGAGCGCGAGGTGCGCCGCCCCGCGCCACAACGCCTGACCCATGCTCACCCCGTAGTAGCGTCTGGCGGCGAGCGCGAAGTACGCAAGGTAGGGAACCACCACCGGCCAGGCCGGCGCTCCGACCCCGAACTTGTTGACCAGCGCCAGCAGGCTCAGCAGGACAAACGCCGTGACGTGGGCCCACATGGCGAACACCAGATGCTCCACCAGCAGCCGCCGGCGGAAGAACGGGGCAAGCAGCAGGGCGTACATCGGCATGAGCAGCCACAGGATATTGGGCAGCCAGCTGGCCAGCCGTTCCGAAATTATCCCCTGTTCACGGTTGGACTGGTTCTCGTAGACCAGGTTCTGGCGGTCCTTGTTGGTTACGGCGCGTTCGGCCGATGCCGTTATGGCGGCGGTGATGGCGGGATCGATCGCCGGTTCGACGCGCCGCTGCATCCAGACTTCGCCCTGGACCGCGTTCTGCAGATGGACCGTGGCCCCGTCGGCGTCGGCTGTAGAGACGACGGGACTGGCCGGATCCAGGACCCGGCCGACGTACTGATAAATCTGCACGTCGGCGAAATTCAGCGTGAGCAGGAACAGGGCGGTGGCGACGACAAACAGCTTGGTCGGCGTCTGATACCGGCTTCCGGCGCCCGTTCGATAAGCCTCCAGCAGCCGGCCGGGCCGGGTCGCCAGCGCGGCGAGGGTTCGCGCCGTGCGGCCGTCGACCAGGTTCGTTTCGGAGAAGGCTTCGGCGGCCCATTCCCGCAACGGGCGCGGCCGGGCGTGCGTGTCCTGGCCGCAGTCGTGACAGTACCGCCCGCGCAGACCGGCCCCGCAGGCCGGACAGGCTTCCCCTTCGGTGGTCACAGCGCGCCGGACATTGAATCTTCCCCCGCACCATCTTGAGACGGTCCGCAGGCGGCGTGCAAGCCCGTTGCTCAGGCCAGCATGGTCACCGGGTCCTCGATCATCGCCTTGAAGACCTGCAGGAATTTGGCCCCCGTCGCGCCGTCGACGACGCGGTGATCGCAGGTCAGGGTGACCGACATCACGGTGGCGATCGCCAGCTGGCCGTTCTTCACCACGGGACGCTGCTCGCCCGCCCCCACGCTCATGATCGCGCCCTGCGGCTCGTTGATGATCGAGGCGAACGACTTGATGCCGAACATGCCGAGGTTGGAGACGCTGAAGGTGCCGCCCTGGAACTCCTCGGGCTTCAGCTTGCGGTCCCGGGCGCGCTTGGCGAGGTCCTTCGACTCGGCTGCAATCTCGCGCAGCGACTTGGTCTCGGCCTTGCGGATGATCGGGGTGATCAGACCGCCCTCGATGGCCACAGCCATGGCCACGTCGGCGTTGTGGTGCATGGCCAGGCCTTCGGGCGAGTAGCTGGCGTTGGCCTCGGGCACGGCCTTGAGGGCCATGGCGGAGGCCTTGATGACGAAGTCGTTGACCGAGACCTTGATTCCGTCCTTCTCGAGCAGGGCGTTGACCCTGGCGCGCGCCGCCAGCAGGCCGTCGATCTCGCAGTCGATCTCGAGCGGGAAGTGCGGCACGTCGCGGAAGCTGTCGGTCATGCGCCGGGCGATGGCCTTGCGCATGCCGTCCAGCGGCACGAGGTCGTAGCTGCCGTCGGGAATGCCCATCTGGGCCAGCGACTGGACCTTGCGGGCCTCGCCGGCGGAGGCCGGGGCTGCGCCGGTGGACGCCGGAGCCGCGGAGCCCCTGGCGGCGCCCTCGACGTCGCGTTTGACGATCCGGCCGTGCGGGCCGGTGCCCTTGATCGATTTCAGGTCCACGCCGTTCTGCGCCGCAATGCGGCGGGCCAGCGGCGAGGCGAAGACGCGCTCGCCGTCGGCCTTCGTGGGCGCCGGAGACGCCTTGGGAGCGGCAGCGGCCTTCGGCGGCTCGGCCTCCCCGGGCTCCGCCTTCGGCGCTTCCGCCCGGGGAGCCGGAGCGGCCGCGCCGCCCTCGTCCTTCAGCCGGGCGATCGGCGTATTGACCTTCACGCCTTCCGAGCCCTCGGCGACGAGGATGTCGGTGACCTCGCCCTCGTCGACCGCCTCGACCTCCATGGTCGCCTTGTCGGTCTCGATCTCGGCGATGACGTCGCCGGCCTTGACCACGTCGCCGACCTTGACGTGCCACTTGGCCAGCACGCCCTCTTCCATCGTGGGCGACAGGGCGGGCATCAGGATGTCGGTCATTGCGCGCTCCCTGTCTGGTCCCCGGTCTCCGCGACGGTTTGGACGTTCTGCGCCTTGAGCGCTTCGCTCATGCCGCCCAGGATCTGGTTGTAGGCGGCGCGCTCGTCCATCCCGTGCCGCACCTTGTAGCCGTGCGCCATATGGGTCGCGGCGTAGGCCAGCATGCGGCCGAACATGGCGGGATCGTTGAAGGCCGGCTTGATCGCCATGACCGGTTCCTTGTTCGACCACCACATCCGCAGGATCTCGATCGCCTCGGGATCGGCGGCGACGCTGGCTGGCGTCTTCAGCTGGTGTTCCTCGGCCTGGCTCATGCCATCACCTGCTTCACGGCGGCGACGATCTTGTCGGCGCCCGGCAGCGACAGGGCCTCGAGGTTGGCGGCGTAGGGCAGCGGCACGTCCTCCTGATGCACCCGCAGCGGCGGGGCGTCGAGGTAGTCGAAGGCGTGCTCGATCACCCGGGCCACGACCTCGGCGCCGACGCCCATGGGGCCCCAGCCTTCCTCGGCCGAGACCAGGCGGCTGGTCTTCTTCACGCTCTCCACGATGGTTTCATGGTCGAGCGGACGCAGGGTGCGCAGGTCGACCACCTCGCAGGAGATGCCCTCCCCGGCCAGCTGCTCGGCGGCCTGCAGGGCGAAGCCGACCATGCGGCTGTGCGCCGTGATGGTCACGTCCGTGCCTTCGCGCCGGACCTTCGCCTTGCCGATCGGCAGGACGTAGTCCTCGACGTCCGGCACGTCGAACTCCAGCCCGTACATCATCTCGTGCTCGAGGAAGACGACCGGGTTGGGATCACGGATCGCGGCCTTCAGCAGGCCCTTGGCGTCGGCGGCGTCATAGGGGGCGATGACCTTCAGGCCCGGCACCTGGGCGTACCAGGCCGAATAGTCCTGGCTGTGCTGGGCGGCGACGCGGCTGGCGGCGCCGTTCGGGCCGCGGAAGACGATGCCGGCGCGGATCTGGCCGCCCGACATGTACAGGGTCTTGGCCGCCGAGTTGATGATGTGGTCGATGGCCTGCATGGCGAAGTTGAAGGTCATGAACTCGACGATCGGCTTCAGCCCCGCCATGGCCGCGCCGACGCCGAGGCCGGCGAAACCGTGCTCGGTGATCGGGGTGTCGACGACGCGTTTGTCGCCGAACTCCTGCAGCAGTTCGCGGCTGACCTTGTAGGCGCCCTGGTACTGCGCGACCTCCTCGCCGATCAGGAAGACGCCCTCGTCGCGGCGCATCTCCTCGGCCATGGCGTCGCGCAGGGCGTCGCGGATGGTGGTCTTGACCAGTTTGGCGTCGGCGGGGATTTCGGGATCGCGCAGCTCCACCTTCGGGCCCTTGGCCGTGTCGTCCTTCTTCTCGGGATCACCCGACCTGTCGGCGGGCGGCTCGTCCGCGACGGGGCTGGCGGCGGGGGCATCAGCCTTGGGCGGCGGTGCGGCGGCTCCGTCCTCACCCGCCAGACGCGCGATCGGCGTGTTGACCTTGACGTTCTCCGAGCCCTCGGCGACGAGGATTTCAAGCACCTCGCCCTCGTCGACGGCTTCGACTTCCATCGTGGCCTTGTCGGTTTCGATCTCGGCGATAACCTGGCCGGCCGACACGGTGTCGCCCGCCTTGATGTGCCACTTGGTCAGCGTGCCCTCTTCCATCGTGGGCGACAGCGCCGGCATGAGAATGTCGGTCACGAATCAGGCCTCCACGTAGACGTCGGTGTAGAGCTCGGACGGGTCCGGCTCCGGGCTTTCCTGGGCGAACTGCACGGCCTCGGCGACGATGCCCTTGACCTCGTTGTCGATGGCCTTGAGCTCGTCCTCGGTCGCCTTGGCGGCCGCCAGCAGGGTCTTGATGTGGTCGATCGGGTCGCGGGTCGTCTTGACCTGGTCGACCTCTTCCTTGGTGCGGTATTTGGCCGGATCCGACATGGAGTGGCCGCGGTAGCGGTAGGTCTTCATCTCGAGGATGAAGGGCCCGCCCCCTTCCCTCGCCCGCTTGACGGCGCGGGCCACGGCGTCGCGCACCGCCAGCACGTCCATGCCGTCGACCTGCTCGCCGGGGATGCCGAAACTGGCGCCGCGCTCGCTCAGCTGGGTCGTCGACGACGAGCGCTCGATGCTCGTGCCCATGGCGTACTGGTTGTTCTCGATGATGTAGATGGCCGGCAGCTTCCACAGCTGGGCCATGTTGAAGCTTTCGTAGACCTGGCCCTGGTTGGCCGCGCCGTCGCCGAAATAGACGAAGGCGACCGAGTCATCGCCGCGGTAGCGTCCAGCGAAGGCCAGGCCGGTGCCGAGCGCGACCTGGGCGCCGACGATGCCGTGGCCGCCGTAGAAGCCGGTGGCGGTGTCGAACATGTGCATCGAGCCGCCCTTGCCCTTTGACGAGCCGCCGATGCGGCCGGTCAGCTCGGCCATGACCTCCTTCGGGTCCATGCCGGCGGCCAGCATGTGGCCGTGGTCGCGATAGCCGGTGATGATCTTGTCGTGGCCCTGTTTGACGCTCTCCTGAACGCCGACCGCCACAGCCTCCTGCCCGATGTACAGGTGGCAGAAACCGCCGATCAGACCCATGCCGTACAGCTGGCCGGCGCGCTCCTCGAAACGGCGGATCAGCACCATCTCGCGATAGAAGCGCAGCAGGTCCTCCTTGGAGGCCGTGGGCGTATTGGGCAACTTGGTCGCCTTGCTGGAATCAGCTTTGGCGGCGGGGGCTTTCGCCATCCGTCATCTCCCGGCTGGGCCGCGGGTCCGAGGCCTCTTGTCGTTACGGAAAGGGGCTTTAGCAGCCTTCGTTCCCGAAAGGCAAAGCCGCCTCACGGGGATGTAACGAAAGTTCACGCCCTGGGCGTGGGGCCTTCCGCCGCAGCCGGCGTGGAGACGCGGATCACGTAGTCGCGCGGGTCCGAGAAACCGAGCACGGCGCGGGCCCGCTCCTCGAGCAGATCGCGCGACAGGCTGTCGGTGCGCAGGTAGCGGACGCGGATTTCGAGGTCGCGGCGCTGTTCGAGGATCTGGGCCAGCTGGGCCTCGCGGCGCAGCAGCATGGCGTCGCGCTCGCCGCCGCTCAGGAGCCCGCGTTCGCCCGTCAGGGCCTGAACGCCCAGATAGGCGATCAGCAGCAGCAGCATGGCTGACGGGAAATACGGCTTCATCCGCTCGGGCACTGACGGACGCTCCTTCTGAGCGGGAACTCGTGATCAACGAGTTCTGACCGAAAATGCCTAACGAACCGTAGCTTGGCCGCAGCCGCTGACGCTATTTCAGCAGCATGCCGTCGCCGTAGTAGGCGCCCTGGTCGCCCAGCATTTCCTCGATGCGGAGCAGCTGGTTGTACTTGGCCGTGCGGTCCGAGCGGGCCAGGGAGCCCGTCTTGATCTGACCGCAGTTGGTGGCGACGGCGAGGTCCGCGATGGTGGAGTCCTCGGTTTCGCCCGAGCGGTGGCTCATGACGGCGGTGTATCCGGCCCGGTGCGCCATATCCACTGCGTCAAGAGTTTCGGACAAGGTGCCGATCTGATTGACTTTAATCAGGATGGAATTCGCCAATCCCTCGCCGATGCCGGCGGCCAGGCGGGCCGGGTTGGTGACGAACAGGTCGTCGCCGACGATCTGCACCCGGTCGCCCAGCCGGTCCGTCAGCAGCTTCCAGCCGTCGAAGTCGTCCTCGGCGCAGCCATCCTCGATCGAGACGATCGGGAAGCGTTCGCACAGGTCGGCGAGGTAGCCGACCATGGCCTCCGCCTCCAGGGTCTTGCCCTCCCCGGCCATGACGTATTTGCCGTCCTTGAAGAATTCCGTCGCCGCCACGTCGAGGCCGAGATGGAAGTCCTCGCCGGCCAGATAGCCCGCCGCCTGCCCGGCCTTGGTGATGAAGCTCAGCGCCTCCTCGGCCGAGGCCAGGTTCGGGGCGAAGCCGCCCTCGTCGCCGACGTTGGTGTTGTGGCCGGCGTCCTTCAGCTGCTTCTTCAGGGCATGGAAGATCTCGGCGCCCATGCGCAGGGCTTCCGAGAAGCTGTCCGCGCCGGTCGGCAGGATCATGAACTCCTGGATGTCGATCGGATTGTCGGCGTGGGCCCCGCCGTTGATGATGTTCATCATCGGGGTGGGCAGGATGCGGGCCGAGACGCCGCCGATGTAGCGGTGCAGCGGCAGGCCGGCCGAGATGGCGCTGGCCTTGGCGCAGGCCAGGCTGACGCCAAGGATGGCGTTGGCGCCCAGTCGGCTCTTGTTGGCCGTGCCGTCGAGGCCGATCAGGGCCTCGTCGATGCGGCGCTGGTCTTCGGCGTCCATGCCGCTGAGGGCGTCGAAGATCTCGCCGTTGACGGCGTCGATGGCCTTGCCGACGCCCTTGCCGCCCCACAGATCCTTGTCGCCGTCGCGCAACTCGACCGCCTCGTGCGCGCCCGTGGAGGCGCCCGAGGGCACCGCCGCGCGCCCGAAGCTGCCGTCATCGAGGATGACATCCACCTCGACCGTCGGATTGCCCCGGCTGTCGAGGATCATACGGGCGGCGATGTCGGCGATATCGGTCATGGGGACGGCTCTGTCACGGAGGAGATGGGTCGCTCGCGTTTAGCCCGCGCGGGGCCGCGGGGGCAAGGAAGGCGTGGCGGGGCACGTGGCCGGAATGGCCGCGAAAACATCGGCCGCTTCGGCACTCCGGCCAGTTCGGGGTCGCTGGCGGACGGGGCGGAGACGGAGGTGCGGCGGCTTCATCCCGCCAGTCTGGTCGACCAGCCCGTCAAAAGCCGACGCAGGTCCTCTCAGGCGCAGCCCTCGACGTACTGGATGCTGGGCCCGCCGCCGGCGATCGACTGCACGCGGCCGTCCTGGCCGATCTCGTAGACGAGGCCGCGCGCGGCGGCGATCTGATGATCGGCCGTCGACCAGACCGTGATGTATTCAGAGGGAGCGGGCTCGTACTTGTGCGGTACGACCTCGGCGGCGGCGCCGTAGACGCGCTTCACCTCGGCGGCGTGGTCGCCGATGTTCAGCGCCCGGTCGGTCTCGATCGTGGTGTTGCGGGTCAGCCAGACGCTGGTCAGCACACCGTTCTCGACCATGACCAGCAGCCCCTCGGGCGCCCGCGCCGGACGGAACATGTCGCAGGAGGCGGGATCCGGCCCGCCGACGGCTTCGGGATCGGAGTCCGGCCCGAGCGCGGCTTCGACCTCGGCCCGGGTCATGCCGATGCGCAGGGGGCCGAAGCCCTGGGCGGTCAGCTTCTCGGCGGCCGAGACGGGCGCACCCGGCTCCATCGGACTGGTCGGAGCGGCCGGGTCGGCGGGCGCATCAGCCGACTCGGGCGGAGGCGCGCCGCAGGCGGCGAGGGACAGAACGGCGACCGAACCGAGGGCGACAAGGCGGATCATGGGAGGTCTCCAGCGTTGCGATGCCGGACACAAGGCACGAAAACGGCGCGCGAGGCTATCGCGCGCCGTGAAAAGCTTCGTCGGCCCCGGACACCGACCTTGGGGCCCGAACCGGTCGAAAGACCTAGTCTTCCTTCGGGGTCAGAACCTGGCGGCCGCGGTAGGTGCCGGTCTTCAGGTCGATGTGGTGCGAGCGGCGCAGCTCGCCCGTGTCCTTGTCCTCGGTGTAGGCGTTCGTGCCCAGCGAGTCGTGGGCGCGGCGCATGTTGCGACGCGAGGGCGATACTTTGCGCTTCGGAACGGCCATGTCCGTCTCAATCTTCTTAGGGTCGGGCGCCAAGGGTCTGTAAGACCGAAAGCGCGAAAACAATTGCGGCGGCCCTCGGAAGAGCCGCCACGTGAGCGCGGGCTTATGCCTGAACCCGCCGGGGAGTTCAAGTCTGGAGACGCGCGCTCCAGACCGCCCGCGAAAGCCCGTAGTAGAGGCTGTCCTTCCACTCGCCGCCGACATGCCAGGTGCGTTCGGCGAAACCGGTCCTTGCCCAGCCCAGCCGCTCGAGCAGGCGAATCGACGCGGCGTTGTCCGGATCGACATCGGCGGTCAGGTCGTCGAGGTCGCGGGTGGCGAAGACGTGGTCGATGGCGGCCGCCACGGCCTCGCCCGCCAGTCCCCGACCCCAGTGGTCTGGATGCAGGATGTAGCCGACCTCGGGCAACCGCCAGAAGCCCGCCTTGCCGATCACGCGCCCGTCCTGCTCGATGACGAAGTCGGGGTTGTCCGGCCCGTTGGCGATCATGCCGTTCAGCCAGTCCTGCGTCTGTTCGAGGCTGTCGTGCGCCGGGGTCGACCACCAGCGCGTCGCGCGCGCGTCCGACAGCACGGCGTGCATGGCCTGAAGGTCGTCCTCGCGGGCGCTCCTCAGCTTCAGGCGGGCGGTGACGATCTCCATGTCCCCGCCAGTGCGGCGCGCGGGATGAATGGTCAAGCCAGTGGGCGTTCCATGACCACGAAATGGAGGTCGTCCCGCAGCGGCAGGCCGAACCGGGGATTGCCGTACGGGAACGGCAGGGTCTCGCCGGTCAGGCGATAGCCCAGCCGCTCATACCAGGCCAGCAGGGTCTCGCGCTGTGGAAACGCCGAGATGCGCACGCGACGGGCGTCGAAGCGGTCGCGCAGGGCGTCATGCGCCGCTTCGACCAACCGCCGCCCCAGGCCTGCGCCCTGCAGGGTCGGGCTTACCGACAGCATGCCGAAATAGCCCGTGCCCTGCCCTTGGTCGGCGATCAGGATGCAGCCGATCAGCGCCTCCCCTCGCCAGGCCGTCAGCAGGGCCTGGGCCGGGTCGGCCAGAATGTCGGCGAGGTCCTCCGGGTCGGTGCGCTGGCCGGCCAGCAGGTCCGCCTCCGTGGTCCAGCCGGCCCGCGACGCCTCGCCGCGATAGGCGCTTTCGATCAGTTGGTGCAGGGCCGGAATATCGGCCGGCGTCGCATCGCGGAAGGTCAGGTCAGTCATGCACGAGACCCTCCGCCGCCGCCTCACCGATGGCCAGTGAGCTGGTCAGGCCCGGGCTTTCGATGCCGAACAGCGCCAGCAGGCCGTCGACGCCATGGACGTCGCGGCCATGGAGCTGGAAGTCCGGCTGCGGCTCGCCCGGCCCGTGCAGCTTCGGTCGGACGCCGGCGTAGTCGGGCGTCAGCGCCCCCTGCGGCAGGCCGGGCCAGAAGCGGCGGATGTAGTGTTCGAACTCCGCCGCCTTGGCCGGATCGACCGAATAGTCCTCGCCCCCGACATATTCGAGGTCCGGCCCGAACACGGCCTGCCCGCCGAGATCCTTGCGGTAGTGGGTGCCCAGCGCGCCCGGGATCGGCGGCGGATAGATCAGCCGCTCGAACGGCGCCTTGCCGGTCAGCCGGAAGTAGACGCCCTTGCCGAAATGGCCCGCGGGAATCCGTTCGACAGGATAGCCGGCGATGCGCCCGGCGACGTCCTGCGCCGCCAGACCGGGAGCGGTGACCAGCAGGCGGGCGGTCAGGGTCGCCCCGCCCTCCCCGCCCGCCGTGACCGCGAACCCGCCGCCGGGCAGCGGCTCGGCCCGTTCGAAGGGCGTGGAGATCACGACCGAACCGCCGGCGTCCTCGATCTCGCCCTGCAGGGCCAGCATGTATCCGTGGCTGTCGAACACGCCGCTCTCGGGCGACAGGATGGCGGCATGGGCGTTCAGCCCCGGCTCCAGCGCCCGGACCTGGGCGCCGGTCAGATGCTCAAGGTTCTCCACCTCGTTGGCCGTGGCCTGTTCGAAGATAGCCTCGATGCGGGGGACCTCGGCCTCGTCGGTCGCCACCACCAGTTTGCCGCAGCGGCGATAGTCGACCTTGTGGCTGTCGAGGAAGGCGTACAGCTGCCGCCGACCCTGCACGCAGAACCGCGCCTTCAGCGAGCCGGTCGGATAGTAGAGGCCGCCGTGAATGACCTCGCTGTTGCGCGAGGAGACGCCCTGGCCGATGTGCGGTTCCTTCTCAAGCACCAGGACGGAAAGGCCGCGCGCCGCCAGCGATCGTCCGCAGGCCAGTCCGACGGCCCCGGCCCCCACGACCACGGCGTCGAAATCGAAGCTCATCCCTTGGGGCCGTAGAGATGCGCCGCCCGGGCCTCGAAACAGTGCATCAGCTTGCCGACGGCGCGGTCGAAATTGGCCTGCAGCATCATGTCGAGCAGCCGCGACTTGAAGGCGAAGTCGATGAAGAACTCGACGCGTGTGCCCTCGGGGTGCGGGAAGAATTCCCAGCGGTTCTTCAGGTGATGGAACGGGCCGCGCAGCAGCCCCACCTCCACCTTGGGCGCATTGCGGTCGTGCCGGACCCAGGTCGAGAACCGTTCCTTGAGGAAGGAGAAGCCGACGCCGGCCTCGGCGTCGACCAGGGTCACGCCCGGGGCCTCGTCTCGCGCGCCCCAGACCCGCATCGACGACACCCACGGCACGAACTCCGGATAGGCGCGCACGTCGGCGACCAGCGCGGCGAGTTGTTCCGGCTGCCAGGGGAGGATTTTGGTGACGCTGTGGACGGCCAACGGCGGCTCAGCGGCCCGTCTGAGCCAGACGCGCCGCCTTCAGCCGCGCGAAGTCCTCGCCGGCGTGGTGCGAGCTGCGAGTCAGGGGCGAGGACGACACCATCAGGAAGCCCTTGGCCCGGGCGATCGCCTCATAGGCCTTGAACTCTTCCGGCGTCACGAACCGCTCGATGGCCGCGTGTTTGCGGGTCGGCTGGAGGTACTGGCCGATGGTGATGAAATCGACGCCGGCGGAGCGCATGTCGTCCATCACCTGCATGACCTCTTCGCGGGTCTCGCCCAGGCCGACCATGATGCCGGACTTGGTGAACTGGTTGGGGTCGCGCTCCTTGACCATCTGCAGCAGGCGCAGGCTGTGGAAGTAGCGGGCGCCCGGCCGGATCTTCAGATACAGCCGCGGCACGGTCTCGAGGTTGTGGTTGAAGACGTCCGGCGTGGCGTCGATCATCACCTCGGCCGCACCGTCCTTGCGCAGGAAGTCGGGCGTCAGGATCTCTATCGTCGTGCCCGGCGCCTGCAGGCGGATCTGGCGCACCACCTCGGCGAAATGGGCCGCGCCGCCGTCCGACAGGTCGTCGCGGTCAACCGAGGTGATGACCACGTGGTTCAGCCCCATCTGCTGCACCGCCAGACCGACCTTCACCGGCTCGTCGGGGTCCAGGGCCTGCGGCAGGCCCGTCTTGACGTTGCAGAAGGCGCAGGCCCGCGTGCAGGTGTCGCCCATGATCATCAGGGTGGCGTGCTTCTGGCTCCAGCACTCGCCGATGTTCGGGCAGGCCGCCTCCTCGCAGACCGTATGGAGACCCTTCTCCTTCACGATCGCCCGGGTGGCGTTGTACTGGCCCGAGCCGGGCGCCTTGACGCGCAGCCAGTCGGGCTTCTTCAGCACCGCCGTTTCGGGCCGGTTCTGCTTTTCCGGGTGACGCAACTCGGCCGGCGTCTTCGTCAGGGTGTCGATCAGCGTGACCAAGGCGTCGCGGGCTCCGGGCGTTGCGAAACCGCTATGTCGTCTTTCCGGGTGGCGAAGGCAAGGCGAGGCGGAACCTCACGCAAGGTAACGTATCTTTTCATCGCCACCGCCCCGCTCTAGTTTGCGCGTTCGGACAAGGCGCGGCCAACGCGCCACGGAGGCTGTCTTTGCGCGTACCCCTGGACCCCAAGGCCGTTGAGGAAACGATCTTCGACGCCCTGATCGCGGCCCGCGAAACCTACGGCGACAAGGAGATCCTGGAGGACCAGGATCGCAAGCCCCTCACCTACACCGGCCTGATCCGCGCCGCCTTCGTGCTCGGCCGCAAGATCGCCGCCATGACCGAAGTCGGCGAGCGGGTCGCCATCCTGTTGCCTTCCAGCATGGGGGTGGTGGTCACCTTCTACGGCCTGCACGCCCACGGCCGGGTGCCGGTGATGCTCAACTTCACCTCCGGCGAGCGCAACGTGAAGGCGGCCATCAAGGCGGCCGGGGTCGGCAAGGTGCTGACCGCGAAACGCTTCATCCAGCAGGCCAAGCTCGAAGAGCTGATCGGCCATATCGAGAGCGTGGCCGAGGTCGTCTGGCTGGACGACGTGCGCAAGTCGATCGGCCTGCCCGACAAGCTGTACGGCCTGATGGCCGGGCTGATGCCGAGGCGGTTCCGGGTCAGGACGGAGCCGTCGTCGCCCGGCGTGGTGCTGTTCACCTCCGGCAGCTTCGGCGCGCCCAAGGGCGTCGTGCTCAGCCAGTGGAACCTGGTGGCCAACTGCCGCCAGGTGGCGCAGCACATCGAGCTCAAGCCCGAATGGGTGATGTTCAACCCGCTGCCGACCTTCCACTGCTTCGGCCTGACCGGCGGGGTGCTGCTGCCGCTGCTGCAAGGCATGAAGGCGTTCCAGTACCCCTCGCCCCTGCACGCCAAGCAGATCGTCGAGCTGCTGCCGCAGGTGAAGGCGTCGATCCTGTTCGCCACAGACACCTTCCTGAACCAGTACGCCCGCGTGGCCGGGCCGGACGACTTCGCCACCCTGGAGTTCGTGGTGGCCGGGGCCGAACGCGTACGCGACGAGACCCACCACCTGTTCAACACCCGCTTCCACGGCCTCAAGCTGCTGGAGGGCTACGGCGCCACGGAGGCCGCGCCGGTCGTGGCGGTCAACCATCCGGACCGCAACCGGCCCGGCACGGTCGGCCAGGTCCTGCCCGGCATGGAATGGCGTCTCGACAAGGTCGACGGCATCGACGAGGGCGGCCGGCTCTATCTGCGCGGGCCCAACGTCATGGAAGGCTATCTGTCGGCCGACGATCCCATGGCGATCGAACCTCTGGCAGACGGCTGGCACGACACGGGCGACATCGTCGCCATCGACGACGAGGGCTACGTCTGCATCCTCGGTCGGGTGAAGCGGTTCGCCAAGATCGGCGGCGAGATGGTCTCGCTGACCGCGGTCGAGGGCCTGGCCAGCGCGGTCTGGCCCGAGGCGCGCCACGCGGTGGTCTCCGTGCCCGACAGCCGCAAGGGCGAGAAGCTGGTGCTGGTCACCGACCGCAAGGACGCCGACGTCTCGCGCCTGGCCGAATGGGCGCGCAGTCATGGCGCGCCGGAACTGGCCGTGCCCAAGAAGATCATGCGCGTCGGCGAGGTGCCGGTGCTGGGCACAGGCAAGACCGACTACGTCGCCATCCAGCAGATGGTCGAGCTCGATAAGGCCGCCTGAGTCCGGAAGCGGACTCTTGTTGTAACCGACACCGACTCCGTTCCAGACTGGCCGTCCCATTGAGGGAGGGACCCATGTTCGACCGGTTTACCGCCTATCAGCCGCAGTTGCTCAGCCTGCTGCGCATCGTCACGGGCTTTCTGTTCGTCTGCCACGGCACCGCCAAGGTGCTGGGCTTTCCCGCCGCCGAGGGCCTGCCGCCGATCGGCTTCAACCTCGCCGGCCTCTCGGGTCCGTTCGAGCTGCTGCTCGGCGCCCTGTTCCTGATCGGGCTGTTCACCCGTCCGGTCGCCTTCCTGGCCTGCGGCTTCTGCGCCGTCGGCTATTGGGCGGTGCACGGCACCCAGTCGCTGCTTCCGTTCACCAACGGCGGCGAGACGATCGTCCTGTACTGTTTCGTCTTCCTGTATTTCGTCGCGGCCGGGCCCGGGCCCTGGAGCGTCGACGCGGCGATGCGAAAGCCCGCCGCCTAGCCGATCCGAACGCCTGTCATCGAGATCGATCCGCCCTCGATGACGTCGTTGAAGAAGCTGACGTCGTCGCCCGGCATCCGCTGGGCGGCGACATACAGCAGCGGCAGGAAATGCTCGTCGGTGGGCACGCTCAATTGCGCGTCCTCGGCCAGTCCGACCCAGTCGATCAGGGCCTCGTCATCGCCACGGACCAGGGCCGCCTTCACCGCCTCGTTGAACTGCGTCGCCCACGCGTAGGGCTCGCCCCCTGCCCGCTTCCAGGTGCGCAGGTTGTGCACGAAGTCGCCCGAGCCGGCGATCACCACCCCCTCGTCCCGCAGCGGCGCGAGACGCCGGGCGAGTTCGAAATGGCCGCGGGCGTCGAGCCGACGGTCGAGCGAAAGCTGCACCACGGGGACGTCGGCTTCGGGCCAGACATGGGCCAGCACCGACCAGGTCCCGTGATCCAGCCCCCATTGCTCGGTCGGCGCGGCGCCGGTCAGGGCTGCGACCCGCAACGCCAGCGTCGGTGAACCCGGCGCCGGATACTGCATCGCATGCAGTTCTGCAGGGAAGCCGCCGAAATCATGGAGGGTTTGAGGTGAAGCTTGGGCGGTCACCGCGAGGCCTTCGGTTTCCCAGTGGGCCGAGACCATGACCACGCCGCGGGGCTTGCCGATCGTGCGGCCGAGCGCGCGCCAGGCGTCCGCATGGGGGCCGCCGAGCGCGTTCATGGGCGAGCCGTGTCCGAAGAACAGGGCGGGTTGGCGTGTCGGCGTCATCGTCATTCCTCAATCTGTAACAAATGATGTGCCAGATATGGGGGCTGTGTTCTGAACGACAACCATCCGCTTCAGCCCCGGATGCGCGGCCCCACCGGGCAGACGCGGTCGTAGAAGTCAGGCGGCGCCGGCGCGGCTCCGCCATGGAGCAGGCGGAAACGATGCTCCACCACCATCGCCTGCTGCTCAATGTTCAGGTCACCCCAGCTGCAGTCCATGCCGGTCGGGTATTCGTAGGAGGCCGGCCGGTCGCCCGCCCTCAGCTTGCCGGTCAGCAGATTGACCCCCTGCTGGGCCTGCCAGACGTGGGTCAGCTCATGGATCAGCACCGCCTGCGTGCGCAGCGGCTCCGCGGCGATGTCGGCCGCAAGGGTGTGACGGGGCCAGACGATCCACTCCCGTCCGAACCAGCGGCCGGCCACGAAGGCGCGGTCGAACGGCCACGGAGCGGTCACGAAACGGATGCTCTCACAGCGCAGGGCGTCGCCGAACGCCTCGCGCGCCAGGGCCGCCTCCCCGTTGGTCAGCGGCCGGATCATGGGGCCGCCGCAGTCACCGCATAGTCGCCGGTGGGGCTGACCCATTCCCAGTGCCACGGCTCATAGACATAGGGCACGAAGCCGAACCGCCCGGCGTTCTTCACCAGCCAGCGGTAGGTGGCGGTGCGGGTCATGTGCAGCCGGCTGGCCGGCGAGGTGTTGTCGACCCCCAGGTCGGCGAGTTGGCCGACATACAGGTCCACGGCGGTGCCGGTGCGGTGCGGCGAGCAGACGGCGCGGCGCAGGCCGTCGCAATTGCCCTGGGCGGCGCAGCGGGCGGCGTCGGCCTCGGGATCGCGGAAGGCGGAGAAGATCTGCAGCAGCTCGGGGTCGGCGGCGACCTCCGGAACCTCGGCCCGGGCGGCGGCGACCAGCCGCCGGTAGGCGTCCAGCACGTCGCGGCGCAGCAACCGGGTGAGGCGGTCGGCGTGCTCCTCCGATTCGACGAGGTAGCCGAGCTGGTACAGCGGCGGCGGCTCCGGGCACGGCTCCTCGCGCACCCGCGCCATGATGAACGGTCGGCGCTCCTGCCAGACCCCGCGCAAGACCTGGAATGTGGCCGGGTCGAACCAGCCGGTGGGCGGCAGGGCGTGGGCGTACTGGAACTCCGCCAGGGCGCGGGCGAAGACCGGGGAGTTGGGAGCGCAATCCGTGCCGATCTCCCTCTGGATCAGCGGCAGATAGGTCTCCCAGCCCCATTCCGCGGCGCCGTACGGGGACCATTCGAGGGCGTAATGCGAGACCCCGTTGGCGAAGGCTGGCGCGCCCCATTCGACGGCCCCGGCCTCGCAGGCCTCGGCCGCGCGGGTTCGCCCCTGCGCCCGCGCCTCTCCCGCGCCCGCGATCGCCCCGAGAAGGAGCGGCAGGGCGGCCAGCATCGACAGGAAGACGCGCTTCGACATGGTCCAATGGTGACCCCAGGCCTGTGTCGACGGCAAGGCCCTTCCCTTCGTGCCGGACACGGCGCGGCGGGTGCTCGCGCGCGACGCTCAAAATCGGCATGGTGAGGGGGCGGGCGACTCATCCGCCGCGCTCCGGATCCGTTCATGACCGACGCCGCCTCGCCCGCCCCGGCTCCCAGCGCGCCGCGCCGCTCCAACCTCGTGCTGGCCGCCTTTTCCGGGCCCTGCCTGCCCTACGCCGCCGTCGGCCTGCCGCTCGCGGTGAGCCTGCCCGCCTTCTACAGCCAGTACGTCGGTCTCGACCTCGCGGCGGTCGGCGCCGCCTTCCTGCTGGTGCGGATGATCGACATCTTCTTCGATCCCGTGGTCGGCTGGGGCATGGACCGCACCCGCAGCAAATGGGGCCCCTACCGGACGTGGCTGACGCTCGGCACGCCCGTGCTGATGCTGGCCGTCGCCTTCATCTTCTTCGTCAAGCCGGGGGCCGGCTTCGGTTATCTGTTCGGCTGGCTGCTGGTGCTCTACCTCGGCTTTTCGATCACCACCCTGGCGCAGCTGGCCTGGGGCGCGGTTCTGGCGCCCCAGTACGACGAGCGGTCGCGCCTCTACGGCTGGTGGCAGGCGGCCAACATCGTCGGCGTGCTGATCGCCCTGTTCATTCCGACCGTGGTGATGAAGGCCGACCTGGGCAGCTATGAGGACGGGGTGCGGGCCATGGGATGGTTCATCCTGATCAGCCTGCCCGTCACCCTGCTCGCCGCCGTGCTGATCGCGCCCGAACCCCAGACCGTGAAGGCGCAGCCGCACGGCGCGCTGAAGGCTTGGATCGCCCTGTTCCAGCGGCGGGTCGTCCGCAAGGTGCTGCTCTGCGACCTGTTCCTCGGGATCGCCCCCGGCATCACGGGCGCGCTGCTGTTCTTCTATTTCGAGAGCATCAAGGGCTTCGACCGCGGCGCCAGCCAGATCTTCATGGTGCTGTATTTCGTCGCCGGCCTGCTGGCCGCGCCGTTCTGGAGCTGGCTGGCGGTGCGGCTGGGCAAGGACCGGGCCCTGCAGATCGCCTCGGTCGCCTTCGCCGTCCTCTACGCCCTGGTCGGCTTTCTGCCGACGGGGAATTTCACCGTCACCGCCATCGGCCTGTTCATCGCCGGCCTGCCTTATGCGGCCGGCCTGCTGCTGACCCGCGCCATGATGGCCGACGTCGCCGACGAGGTCCGGCTGGAGACCGGCGACGACCGCATGGGCCTGCTGTTCTCCTTCCTCAGCCTGACCACCAAGCTGGGCTACGCGATCAGCGTCGGCGTGCTGATCATCCTCGGCTGGGTCGGCTTCGACCAGACGCCCGGCGCGGCCAACGGGTCTACGGCCCTGACCACCCTGTCGATCCTGTTCCTCGCCGTGCCGACGGTGCTGCTGTTCGCCTCCGCCTGGGTGCTGAACCGCTATCCGCTCGACGCCGCCCGCCACGCCGAGGTCCGCGCCCGGCTGGCCGAGCGGGACGCCGCCGCGGCCGCGGAGCCCGCATGACCCCGATCGACCGCCTCAACGCCATCATGGCGAAGCTGCGCGATCCGGTCGGCGGCTGCCCCTGGGACGTCGAGCAGACCTTCGCCACCATCGCGCCCTACACGCTGGAGGAGGCCTACGAGGTCGCCGACGCCATCGAGCGCGGCGATTTCGACGAGCTGAAGAGCGAACTGGGCGACCTGCTGTTCCAGGTCGTCTTCCACGCCCGCATGGCCGAGGAGCAGGGTCTGTTCGCCTTCGACGACGTGGCGAACGCCATCGCCGACAAGCTCGAACGCCGCCATCCGCATGTCTTCGGCGATGAGGCCGCGAAACCGGACGGCGCCGCCCAGAAGGCGCGCTGGGAGGACATCAAGGCCGGTGAACGCAAGGCCAAGGCCCAGCATGGCGTGCTCGACGACGTCCCGGTCGGCCTGCCCGCCCTCGCCCGAGCCGCGAAACTGACGAAGCGCGCCGCCCGCGTGGGCTTCGACTGGCCCTCCACCGACGAGGTCTTCGACAAGCTGGACGAGGAGGTCGCCGAACTCCGCGCCGAGATCGCCGCCGGCGACCTCGACAAGGCCCGCGACGAGATGGGCGACCTGCTCTTTGTCCTCGCCAATCTGGCCCGCAAGCTGGGCGTCGAGCCGGAGGACGCCCTGCGCGGCGCCAATGCGAAATTCGTCCGGCGGTTCGGGTTCATCGAGGCGGAACTGGCGAAGGACGGGCGGACGCCGGAGCAGTCGGACTTGGCCGAGATGGACGGGCTGTGGGACGCGGCGAAGGCGGCGGAGCGGGCCTGAACCCCGACCACTCGCGTAGATTGTAAACGATAGACACGTAAAACGCACACACCTACCGTCTCCTCCCTGTCGCGAAGCGATGGGGAGGGGGACCATGCGAAGCATGGTGGAGGGGTAGATGACCGCACTCCTGACAGTCGAAAGAGCCCGCGCCCTTCGACGACGCTTGTCGCCGCCCGAGGCGCGGCTGTGGGTCCAACTGCGACGCCGCCGGCTTCGCGGGCTCAAGTTCCGGCGCCAGCACCCGATTGGCCCCTACATTCTCGACTTCTACTGCGCCGAAGCGAGACTGGCGGTTGAGGTGGACGGGCAATGCCATGATCAGCCGAACCGGATCGCACATGATCGCCGACGCACCGCCTGGCTGCGGGAACAGAATATTCGGGTGATGCGACTGGCGGCGGAGAGCGTGAGGGTTCACCTCGATGATGTGCTCGACTTCATCGCGCGGACGGCCCTGGAGCGGCGCACCGGCTGACCCCTCCACCATCCGTCGCCTGCGGCTCCGGATGGTCCCCCTCCCCATTCGCTGCGCGAACAGGGAGGAGACAAGCTGATCAACGCCCGGCGCCTGCGCTCAAACGCCGAACTGCCGCTCGAACCGCCCCAACGCCGCCGGGTGCAACCGCACTACGACATGCGTCCGGCCCTCGTCGTCCGTCTCACGCCCGGTGACCCGGCCGTTTTCGTAGAGCCAGGCCAGCGCCTCGCCCTGTGACGGGTCCAGCACCAGCTCCGTCTCCGGATCGTCGTCGATCAGCGAGGCGATGGTCTCGCGCAGCAGCTCGATCCCCTCCCCGGTCCAGGCCGAGACCGCGACGGCCTCGCCCTGCGCTTGCAGACGCTCGGCCTGCCCGAGCACCGCCTCGCGGGTCTCGTCGTCCAGCAGGTCGATCTTGTTCCAGACTTCGAGCACCCGCCGCGTCTTGCCCTCCGGCGTCTCGATCTGCTCCAGCACCGCCTCGACGTCCTTGCGCTGGGCGTCGCTGTCGGGCGAGGCGATGTCGCGCACGTGCAGGATCAGATCGGCCTCGCCGACCTCTTCCAGCGTGGCGCGGAAGCTCTCGACCAGTTCGTGCGGCAGGTCGGAGATGAAGCCGACCGTGTCGGCCACGATCGCCGGCCGTCCCTGCGGCAGGCGGATGGTGCGCTGGGTGGTGTCCAGGGTAGCGAACAGCAGGTCCTTGGCCAGCACCTCGGAGCCCGTCAGCCGATTGAACAGCGTCGACTTGCCGGCGTTGGTGTAGCCGACCAGGGCCACCGTCGGGAACGGGACCTTCTGGCGTTGCTTGCGGTGCAGGCCGCGCGTCCGCCGCACCTCCTCCAGCTCGGCCTTCAGCTTGACGATGCGGTCGGCGATCAGCCGCCGGTCCAGTTCGATCTGGGTTTCGCCGGGGCCGCCGGTCGAGCCGGTGCCGCCGCGCTGCCGCTCCAGGTGGGTCCAGGTCCGCACCAGCCGCGACCGCTCATAGTCGAGCCGCGCCAGTTCGACCTGCAGCCGGCCCTCCTTCGTCCGCGCCCGGCGGCCGAAGATCTCGAGGATCAGGCCCGTCCGGTCGATGACCTTGCAGTCCCAGGCCTTCTCCAGATTGCGCTGCTGCACCGGCGACAGATCGTCGTCGACGACCACGGCCTCGGCCTCGGCGGCGCGCACCAACGCCGCCAGCTCTTCAACCTTGCCGGAACCGAACAGGGTCGCGGGCGCAGGCTTGCGGACCCGCACGATCTCTTCGCCGCGCACATCGAGGTCCAGCGCACGCGCGAGGCCGACGGCCTCCTCCAGCCGCTCGGTCGACTGCCGCGAGCTTTCGCTCGCGCCGAAGCCCGAACGCTCGGGGTGGATGACGAGGGCCCGGATCAGCGGGACGGCGTGGTCGATCAGTTGGGTGGCCAAGTGGGCGTATGCTCTCTGGGATCAGCGGGGGGCGACAGATAGGTATGGAAGGCCCGCGCGGCTATCCCCCAAACCCTCAGTCCTCGTCCGCTTCCGGCTCGTACAGCTGCACCGGCGCCGACGGCATGATGGTCGAGATGGCGTGCTTGTAGACCAGCTGCGACTGGCCATCCCGGCGCAGCAGGACGCAGAAATTGTCGAACCAGGTGACGATGCCCTGCAGCTTGACCCCGTTGACGAGGAAGATGGTCAGCGGCGTCTTGGTCTTGCGGACGCTGTTGAGAAAGGTGTCCTGAAGGTTCTTGGACTTGTCTTGCGACATGGCAGGTTCAGCCTGTTCTTGTTGTTTCACTGGCCGATCGACGCCGGCCCGGGCACCATAAACGCCCCCGCGCCGGTCGCAACGCCTAGATGGCGTCGTGGCGGGCCTGTTCGATGTAGAGCGCGCGCAGCTTCGTCGCGACCGGCCCCGGCTTGCCGTCGCCGATCTTCGCCCCGTCGATCGACACCGCCGGCATCACGAAGCCGCTGGCCGAGGTGTAGAAGGCCTCCTTGGCCCGCTTGGCCTCATCGACCGAGAAGGCCCGCTCCTCGACCTCAAGCCCCTCCTCGGCCGCCATCCGCATCACCGCGGCGCGGGTGATGCCGTGCAGGATGTTCGACTGGGTATCCCGCGTGCGCAGCTTGCCGGTCTCGTCGATGATCCAGGCGTTGGTCGAGGAGCCTTCGGTGACCAGCCCCATCTCGTCGACCATCCAGGCCTCGGCGGCGCCGCGTTCCTTCGCCGCCTGCTTGGCCAGCACATTGGGCAGCAAGCCGACGGTCTTGATGTCGCAGCGGCCCCAGCGGATGTCCGGCTGGGTGATCACGGCCACGCCCTTTGCCGCCGCCGCATTGCCTTTCGACAGCGGCAGCGAGCGGGCGGTGACGATCACGCTCGGCGGGGTGCCTTCGGGCGGGAACGGGTGGTCGCGCCGCGCCGTGCCGCGCGTCACCTGGATGTAGACCAAGCCTTCGCGCACCCGATTGCGCCGGACCGTCTCCTTCAGCACCTGCCCCAGCGCCTCGCGCGTCATCGGGACCGGAATGCGGAGTTCGGCCAGGCTGCGGTGCAGCCGGGTCATGTGGCCGTCGAAATCGGCCAGGCGGCCGTCGAACACCGACCAGACTTCATAGACCCCGTCGGCGAACTGGAAGCCGCGGTCCTCGACGTGCACCGTCGCGTCCGCGTGCGGGCGGTAGGCGCCGTTGACGTAGGCGACGCGGCTCATGCCTCGACGACTCCCTCTTCGTCCTCGTCGACCGCGCCGCGCGCGGGCGAGACGCCCAGAGACTTCAGCTTTCGGTGCAGGGCCGAGCGTTCCATGCCGATGAAGGCGGCGGTGCGCGAGATGTTGCCGCCGAAGCGCATGATCTGCGCCGCCAGATACTCCCGCTCGAACACCTCGCGGGCTTCCCGGAGCGGTAGGGCGATGATCCGTTCCGCGCCCAGCGAGCCGCTCGCCCCGGCGCTGGTCGCCTCCTGCGGCAGGGCGTCGGCCCCGATCGGCTCGCTCGGATCGCCCGTGGCGAGGATCAACAGCCGTTCGACGTTGTTCCTCAGCTGGCGGACGTTGCCCGGCCACGGATGGACCTGCAGCACGGCGATGGCGTCGTCGCCCAGCCGCCGCCGCGGCAGGCCCTGGGAGACGGCCAGCGTCTCGATGAAATAGTCGACCAGTTCCTGGATGTCCTCGCGCCGCTCCGACAGGGCCGGCACCCGGATCGGCACCACGTTCAGGCGGTGGAACAGGTCCTCGCGGAAACGGCCCTCGGCGATCTCCTGCTTCAGGTCGCGCGAGGTGGAGGTGATCACCCGCACGTCGACCTGCACGTCCTGCTCGCCGCCGACGCGGCGGAAGCGCTGCTCGACCAGCACGCGCAGGATGCGGCTCTGGCTCTCGCGCGGCATGTCGCCGACGTCGTCGAGATAGAGGGTGCCGTTGTGGGCCCGCTCGAACACGCCGATCTTGCTGGGACGGCCGTCCTGGCCCTCCTCGCCGAACAGTTCGAGATCGAGGCGCTCGGGCGTCATCCCCGCCGCGGCGATGGCCACGAACTCGCCGCGCGAGCGGGCGCTGGCCTCGTGGATCTGGCGCGCGACCAGCTCCTTGCCGCAGCCGGGCGGGCCGGAGATCAACACCCGGCTGTTGGCGGGCGCGACCTTGGCGATGGTGCTGCGCAGCGCCTGCGCCGCCGCCGACCGGCCGATGAAGCCCGTCGGAGCCGCCACCTGGGCTCGCAGCCGGCGGTTCTCGCGCTTCAGCGACGACGCTTCCAGCGCTCTTTGAACAACCACCACCAACCGATCGGATTTGAACGGTTTTTCGATGAAGTCGTAAGCGCCGCGCTGCAGCGCGGTGACGGCGGTTTCGATATTGCCGTGGCCCGAGATCATCACCACGGGCAGGTCGGGATCCAGTTCCTTGATGACGTCCAGCAGCTCCAGTCCGTCGAGGCCGCCGCCCTGCATCCAGATGTCCAGCAGGGCCAGCGACGGCTTGCGGGCCCGGATCGCGGCCAGCGCCTCGTCGGAGTTGGAGGCGACCCGGACGGCGTGGCCTTCGTCCTCAAGCAGGCCGGAGACCAGCTCGCGGATGTCGGCCTCGTCGTCGACAACCAGAATATCGGCTCCCGTGGATCGCATGTCGCCTCGCTATTCGTCGGCCGTGACGGTCGAGGCCCGGGACGCTTTCGCGTCCCTGCCCCCGGCCGCGGCCGCTTGCAGTGGAGATTTCAGGGGGAAGACAAGGCACACCCGGGCGCCGGTCAGCTGCTCGGCGTCGGCCAGCTTCAGCTCGCCGCCGTGCTCCTCGCAGATGCGTTTGACGATGGCCAGGCCAAGGCCGGTGCCCTTTTCGCGGGTGGTCACATAGGGTTCGGTCAGGCGGTCGCGGTCCCGCGCCGGCAGGCCGACGCCGTCGTCCTCGATGACGAAGGTGGCGACGCCGTCCTCCACCTCCAGACGGGCGGAGACGCCCGGGCGCTTGCCGTCCTCGGCCTTGGGCGCGATCGCCCGCCGCGCCGCCACCGCCTCGCCGGCGTTCTTGAGGATGTTGGTCAGGGCCTGCCCGACCATGCGGCCGTCGGCGTGCAGGATGACCGCGGGCAGCGGCTCGATGAGTTCGACGCCGATGTCCGGCGCGGCCACGCGCTGGGCGAACACCGCCTCGCGCAGCAGTTCGGCCGGGTTCTCGGCGGTGAAGCGCGGCGCCGGCATGCGGGCGAACGACGAGAATTCGTCGACCATCCGGCCGATGTCCCCGACCTGTCGGATGATGGTCTCGGTGCAGCGGTCGAACACCTCCAGGTCGTCGCCGACCTGTTTGCGGTAGCGCCGCCGCAGCCGCTCGGCCGACAGCTGGATCGGGGTCAGCGGGTTCTTGATCTCGTGAGCAATGCGCCGGGCCACGTCGCGCCAGGCGGCGTTGCGCTGGGCCGTGACCAGCCGGGTGATGTCGTCGAAGGTCAGCACCATCTCGCCGCCGACGCCGCCCTCGATCCGCACCCGCAGGCGGCGCGTCTCGCCGCCCCGGCTGACGTCGATCTCTTCCTCGATGTGGGCCTCGGCGCGGCCGGCGAGCTCGCTCAGTTCGGGCGCCGCCTCTCCGAGCGGCCGGCCGATGATGTCTTCGCCCGCAGTCAGCCCGAGAAGCTCAACCGCGCTGTCGTTGATGGCCGAGACCCGCCGGCGCTTGTCGACGCCGATGACTCCGGCCGAGACGCCCGACAACACCGTCTCGATGAACCGGGTCCGGCCCGTGGCCTCCTCGCTCGCGGCGCGCAGCGCGGCCTGCTGCGCCTCGAGGTCCCCGGTCATGCGGTTGAACGCGGCGTTCAGGTTCTTGATCTCGCCGGGGCCGTCCTCGCCCTCGACCCGGGCGGTCAGGTCGCCGCCCGCGACCCGGTCCGCCGCTTCGACCAGCCGGCCGATCGGCGCCGAGATCGCGGTCGCTGCGGACATGCCCAGCCACACCGCGCCGACCAGCACCAGCAGGGCCGTCTCGATGTAGCTCAGGGCGAAGGCGGCCTGGATGCGTTCGCGGCTCTCGGTCGCCTCGCGGTAGGCGACGATCGCGGATTCGCCCTGGCGCATCTGGGCGATGAGCCCCGGCTGCAGGGGCCGCACGAGATAGAGGTAGGCGTCGCCATAGCCCGACAGCGGGTACAGGGTCCGGATGGTGTCCGGGTTTTCGGTCACGTCGATAGGCGCGTTTTCTCCCTGGGCGGCCTCTTCCAGGTCTTGCCGCGAGGGAGCGAAATAGGGGGGAGCATTGGCCAGTTCGCCACGCGCCAGCACCTGCCCCTGGGCGTCGACGATATACAGCGCCGGGTAGCCGAACAGGTCGGCGACCTGGGCCAGAAGCTCGGAGAACTGGATCCGGTGATCGAAGCTGGAGCGCGCTTCCGGCGCCGCCAGCTCGTTGGCGATGGTCGCGAGGTCGGATTCGACCTCGATGCTGATGTCGCGGACGTAGGCCCTGCCGATGTTGGCCCCGTTCTCGACCGCCGACGACACGTTGTCGCTGAACCACTGGTCGACGCCCCGATTGACCAGCACGCCGAACACCAGGGCGATCAGCACCGCCGGGACGAGCGCGACCAGGGAGAACAGCGTCACGAAGCGCAGGTGCAGCCTCGAGCCGGCGTGGGTCCGCTGCTGGAACAGCAGGAACACCCGCCGTCCGACCACGATCGCCAGACCGCCGATCATCAGCAGGTTGACGCCCAGGACGGCGAGGACGGCCTGGCTCGCCGCCCCCCGGGCCCCTTCCCCGCTGGCGCCGGGCGCCACCGCGACCAGCCAGATCGCCGCCACGGTGATCAGGAAGGCGATGGTGTAGGCGATCAGGAAGGTGTTGCGCCGGCGCTCCTCTGACCAGCCGGCGAGCCAGCGCGCCAACCCTTTCGAAGGGGCGGCGTCGGGCTCGGCTGCCGTGGAGGGCGTGTCCGTCATGCCGCTCCAGCTTCGGCGAACTGTGGCTCAATATCAACAGCCGAGTTGCCGGAATGTGTCACCGTTCGCCACAGCTCGGCCAGGGCGGTCTCGACCTGCCCGGGGTCGTCGATCCGGCACAGCCGGGCCTTGGCCGCGCGCCGCTCGAGCGGATCGGCGGGCCACGGGGCCTGTTCGACGTACCAGCCGAGGTGTTTGCGGAACATCTTCAGCCCCAGCGGCATGCCGTAGAAGGCGACCGAGGCGCGCAGATGCTCGAGGACGATGGCCAGCCGCTCCTCGACGTCCGGCTCCTGCAGCACCGCCCCGTCGGCCAGCGCCCTTTCCAGATGCGCCGCCAGCCACGGACGGCCATAGACGCCACGGCCCAGCATCAGGGCGTCGGCGCCCGACTGCGCCAGCGCCGTCCGGGCGTCCTCCGCCGTGACGATGTCGCCGTTGACGATCACCGGCACGCCCACCGCCGCCTTGACCTCGCCGACAGCGCTCCAGTCGGCGACGCCGGTGTAGAACTGTTGCCGCGTCCGGCCGTGCACGGTCACCGCCCGGACGCCGAGCGCCTCGGCCCGGCGGGCCAGTTCCGGCGCATTGCGGCTGGCGTCATCCCAGCCGAGCCGCATCTTGACGGTGACGGGCCGCGAGGTGGCGTTCACCGCCGCCTCGATCAGCCGGCAGGCCAGGTCCGGCGTGCGCATCAGGGCCGAGCCGCAGGCGGCGCCGGTGACCTCCTTGGCCGGGCAGCCGAAATTCAGATCGATGATGTCGGCCCCGGCCCGCTCCGCCATGCGCGCGCCCTCGGCCATGGCCGCCGGATCCCGGCCGACCAGCTGGATGACCGTCAGCGGCAGGCCCTCGCCCACCGCCGCGCGCCGCACCACATCGGGCCGCGCCCGCGCCAGTTCGGCCGCGGCGACCATCTCGGTGGCGACATAGGCCGCGCCCAGCCGGCTCGCCAGCCGCCGGAACGGCAGGTCGGTGATCCCGGTCATGGGGGCGGTCAGGACCCGTCCGGGCACCTGCACGTCGCCGATCTGGAGGCCGCTTCGCATGAGGCGGGCAGATAGGGGTTTTGCCGCCCCGGGTCCAATCCGGGGCGCGGACCTCATAAGGCGGCGCTTGCGGCGCGGATGCCGAGACCGGCCTCCCCACGCAACGGGCCCTCGTCAGCGCCGCGCGCGGTGGGTAGAAGCGGCGCCATGAGCTTTTCCGCGATCATCGTCGCCGCCGGAACAGGATCCCGCGCGGGCGGACCCAAACAGTGGCGCCCGCTCGGCGGACGGCCGGTTCTGCGCTGGTCGGCGGAAGCCCTCTTGTCCGCCGGCGCCTCGGAGCTGGTCGTCGTCGTCGCGCCCGGATCCGAAAGCCTGGCCGAAGAGGCGCTGGCGGGGCTGGCGGGCTGGTCCGCCGTGGCCGGCGCCGCGACCCGGGCCGCTTCGGTCCAGGCCGGGCTCGCCGCGCTCGGCGCAGGGGCCGAGGCCCGGGTCCTGATCCACGACGCCGCCCGCCCCTTTCTCGAAGCGGCGACGATCGAGCGGGTTCTGGCGGCTCTGGAGACTCATGAGGCCGCCCTGCCCGTCCTGCCGGTCGCCGACAGCCTGAGGCGCGGGGCCGACGGCGTCATGGGCGAGCCGGTCAGTCGCGACGGCTTGTGGCTGGCGCAGACTCCGCAGGGGTTCCGGCTTGGCGCCATCCGCGCCGCCTACGCGGCCTGGCCCGACGAGTCGCCCCCGACCGATGACGTCGAGGTCGCCCGGGCGGCGGGTCGGACCGTGGCCATGGTTCCGGGCGATCCCCGCCTGATGAAACTGACCTGGCCGGAGGATTTCGCCATGGCCGAGGCCCTGCTGCCGCGCCGGACCCGTGTCGGCCAGGGCTTCGACGCCCACCGCTGGGGGCCCGGATCCTCGGTTTGGCTGTGCGGTGTGGAGATCGCCCACGACCAGACCCTGATCGGCCATTCCGACGCCGATGCCGGCCTGCACGCCCTGACCGACGCCATCCTTGGGGCCATGGGCGACGGCGACATCGGCGACCATTTCCCGCCGAGCGATCCGCAGTGGAAGGGCGCGTCGTCCGACCGCTTCCTGAGCCACGCCGTCGAGCGGCTCCGCGCCCGGGGCGGGCGGCTGGTCAATGTCGACGTCACCCTGATCTGCGAGCGGCCCAAGGTGAAGCCGCACCGCCAGGCCATGCGCGAACGCCTCGCCGCCCTGCTGTCGCTCCCGCTCGACGCCGTCAGCGTCAAGGCCACGACGACCGAGGCGATGGGCTTCACCGGCCGTGGCGAAGGCCTCGCCGCCCAGGCGATCGCGACCGTCGACCTTCCGGCCTGACTACACCGGCCGTTCGGGCGGCGGCCGGAACGCCCGCCACAGCGAGCCGAACAGATTGACGTAGTCGTCCGTCCACGGCCGCACCGGGGTCGCCGGCGACGGGGACCAGTCGGAGTTCGTCCGGAAATCGGCCAGACCCGCCTCGGTCGGCGAGATGACCAGGGCCTCCGTCGAGGCGATGGCCATGTCGGGCTGGCTGAGGTCTTCCAGATACAGATTGTGCAGGCTCGGCTTGGCGAGCGCCGCCGCCGCCGCGATGGCCGGAAGGGTGATGTCCAGGTTGCGGTTCGACAGGTGCAGCAGCACCACACCGTTCGGCTTCAGCAGCTTCAGATAGCCATCGATGGCCTCCACCGTCAGCAGGTGCGTCGGCACCGCGTCGGACGAAAAGGCGTCGATGATCAGCAGATCGTACGACCCCGCCGGCTCGCGGTTCAGCGTCAGCCGGGCGTCGCCCAGCACGGTGCGGACCTCGCCCGCGGCGCAGTCCGAGATGTAGGTGAACCAGCGCGGATCGCGCGACAGCCGGTCCACCATCGGATCGATCTCGAAGAAGGTCAGCCGATCCTCGGCCCGCTTGTAGGCCGCCATGGCGCCCGAGCCCTGGCCGACCACGCCGATGTTGGCCGGTCCTCGGGCGCCGACGATGGTCGCGGCCTGCCCGATCGGGGTCTGGGCGTTGTAGTAGAGGGTCGGCTGGCAGTCGAAACGGCTGTCGCGGGCCTGGGCCCCGTGCAGGGTCGTGCCGTGCATCAGCACATGGACCGCGCCGCCCATCCGCTGATCGTCGATCTTGGCCACCCGCATGACGCCGAAGAAGCTGCGCTCCGAATAGCTCCAGTCGTAGACGCGCACGACGTATTGGGACGACAGGGCGACCATCGCCAGCACGGCGATGAAGGCCAGGGCCCGGTCCCTCAGCAGGAAGGCGCACACGGCCGCCGGCCCGAGGATCCACAGCGCCAGTTGGTCCACGCCGAACGGCGAGATCGCATAGAATTTCGCCCGCGCGGCGTCGTCATAGGTCAGCCAGGCCGAAAGCAGCACCGGGATCAGGGCCAGCAGCGCGGCGGCGACCAGTGCGCCCGTCTCCTCGGGGCGCAGCCTCCCCTTGCCCCACGGCCGCGCCAGGCCCACCAGGACGAGGACCAGCGGATACTCCCAGACCATGTTGAAGATCACCGGCGCCAGCAGGGCGGTGAAGGCGCCGCCGACCACGCCGCCGACCGACAGCAGCAGGTAGAACTCGGTCAGTCGGTCCGGCGGCGGCCGTCGCGCCGCCAGCGTCTGGTGACACATCAGGGCCGCGAAGAAGAAGGCCAGGATGTGCGCCGCGAAGGCGATCGGCCATTCCAGGGTCCGGAACGCCACCAGCAGAACGCACACCGCTCCGACCCCGCCCTGGATCAGCAGGGTGAGGGGCAGCGGAATCCACGGTCGGGCCTGGAAGGCGATCACGAAGGTCAGCAGGTACAGGGCCAGCGGAATGACCCACAGGAAGGGGGCCGAGGCGACATCGGTCGACAGGTGGGTGGTCACGCCCAGCATCAGGCTGGACGGCGCGGCGGCGAGCAGGACCAGCTTCGCCTTCTCGCGCCACGGGATCGGCGCGGTCTGGGCCAGCTGGGCCGGTTCGGCGTCTCGGTCGAGCCGCCGGCTCCAGACCACGAAGGCCAGGCCGGCGACCATCAGCAGGAAGGCTGCATAGCCGCCGCTCCAGCCCATTCTCTGATCCGCCAGATTGGTCAGCGGCTCGATCAGGAAGGGATAGGACAGCAGCGCCAGGAAGCTGCCCAGGTTGGACGCGGCATAGAGGACATAGGGGTTCTTGCCGTCAGGATAGCCGGCCCGGACCCGGGCGAACCACGCCTGCAGCAGGGGCGCGGTCGCCGACAGCACCGCGAACGGCGCTCCGACCGACAGGGCCAGCGTCGCCAGCAGCCAGCCGATCGGCGCGGCCGGATCGGGATCGCCCAGCCAGCCGTTGATGTGCAGCGGCAGGAACAGCGCGGCGGCCAGCAGCAGGATCAGATGGATCGCCACCTGCAGCTTGATCGAGGCGATCCTCTGCAGCAGGTGGGCGTACAGATAGCCGCCCAGCAAGGCGGCCTGGAAGAACACCATCGCCGTGTTCCACACCGCCGGCGAGCCGCCGAGCATCGGCAGGACCAGCTTGGTGACCATCGGCTGGACCACGAAGACCAGCGAGGCCGAGGTGAAGATGGCCAAGGCGAACAGCAGCGGAGTCAGCCGGTCGGTGGGTCGCACGGCGAGGCCGCCGGAGTCGCCAGTGGTGTCGCTCATGCCCGCCCCGTATGCTGGCGCCGCCCCCGGGCGCATTGCACCACCCTGAACCGACTCGCCGCCGCTTCGGAAGGCCCCCGTCCCATGTTTCCAGACGACATCCAACGTCTCGCGCGCAGGGCCATCGACGCCGCCATGGCGCGCGGCCTGATGGTCGCCACGGCCGAAAGCTGCACGGCCGGCCTCGTCAGCGCCGCCCTCACCGACGTCGCCGGCTCGTCGGCCGTCGTCGAGCGCGGCTTCGTCACCTACAGCAACGCCGCCAAGGTCGAGATGCTTGGCGTGCCGGCGACCCTGATCGAGCGCTACGGCGCCGTCTCGGAACCGGTCGCGCGCGCCATGGCCGAGGGGGCGCTCGCCCGCTCCACGGCGCAGGTCTCCGTGTCCGTGAGCGGGATCGCCGGGCCCGGGGGCGGCTCGTCGGACAAGCCGGTCGGCCTGGTGCATTTCGCGGCGGCGGGACCCGCGGGACTGGTCCACGCCGAGCGACGGTTCGGAGATATCGGCCGGGAGGCGGTCAGGCTGGCCAGCGTCGCCGTTGCGCTGGAGTTGCTGCTGGACCGGATCGGCGCATGATCGTCGACGCTCGAGGCCATCGCTGCCCCACCCCGAGTCTGCGGCTGCAGAAGGCGATGCGCGACGCCGTCCCGGGCGCGCGCCTGACCCTGCTCGCCACCGATCCCATGGCCCGGATCGACGTGCCGCACCTGATGGCCGGCCTCGGCGGCCGGGTGATCTCGATCAAGGAGGCGGACGGCGTGCTGGCTATCGCCGTCGAGACGCCCGCCGCTCAGACAGGCTGACCACGGAGTCCGGAAGCGGTTCCGCGGGTTCCAGGTCCGGGGCTCCGGTCGACCGCTGGACGATCTCCATCTCGGTGGCGAAGGCGCCGCCGTAGAAGATGGCGTTGACGTTCCACGACAGCCAGATCAGCAGCACCACAATGGCGCCGACCGAGCCGTAGGTGGCCCCCAGCGGAGCGATCTGCTCGACGTAGATGGCGCACAGCCAAGACGAGACGGTCGACATCACCGTCGCCACGATCCCGCCGACGATAGCCGGGAACCAGGCCACCGGGGTCCTGTGGGACATGGCGTAGCGGTAGAGCATGGTCAGGCCCACGCCGAGCCCGAGCGCCGGCCACAGGCCCACGAGCGGCAGGCCGCCGCCATCTCCGGCCACGCCGGGGCCGGTGTGCTCCAGCAGGCGCGAGGTCACCACGGCGCCCGAGACGACGGTGAACAGGGCGAAGGCGAACAGGGCCACGAAGAAGGCGAGCAGGTTGAATTTGAGGAAGCCGTGCGGCTCCGTTTCGTCATGGATCAGATTAAGTCCAGCCAGCAGCGCCTTGAATCCACGGTGGGCCGCGTATCCGCCGATGATCAGGGCGAAGGCGCTCTGGGCCGAGACGGTGCGCGCCGACGCGTGCGCCAGGCGGTCGATCTCGGTCATGAAGATGGCCCGCGCCGCGTGCGGCATGACATCGGCCAGCGCCGCGGCCTGCTCGCTGACCTGCCCGATCGACAGCACCGCCTTGTAGAAGCCGATCAGGATGGCGATGGCCGGAAACACCGCCAGCAGGGCGAAGAAGGACACGCCGCCCGTATAGAGCATGACGTCACGACCCCAGCTGCGGGTGAACGCCCGGACGGCCAGCCGCCCCCACAGCGACGGCGTCGCCCAGCGGGCCGCCTGCTCAATATCCGTCCTGGCCTGCAAACCTGTATCCCGTCCCGCCCCTGATGCGCTTCCCTTTAACCCAATTCGCGGCTGGGGAAAGGATGGCCGCGCCGGTTGCCTCGCCCCGGCGACCCTCGCTATGGTCCGCCCGCTTGAGAGCGCGGCCCGGGTGGGGGGCTGCTGGAGACGCCGTCTTGACTTCCGATCCGCGCATTCTGGTCGTCGCGCCCGATGACGACCTGATCGGGTCCCTGTGCCAGGGGCTGGATGCGCTGGGCTGGCGCACCGTCACCGCCCGCTCCCTGGCTGGAGCCGTCCAGGTTCTGATCGACTGGCCGCTCGAGACCGTGATTCTGGACGCCCGCATGCCGGAGGCCGCCGAAGGCGTCGCCGCCCTGCGCCAGACGGTTTCGCCGCGCCGCCTTCCGGTGATGGCCATTGGTCCGGAGGCGGTCGCCTGGGCGCCCGGCGTCGCCGACATCGCCATGTCCGGCCCGCCGCACGCCGCGCAGGCCGCCCTGCGCCTGGAGAACCTCGTCCGCGCCGCCATCGCCGAGGAAGAGGTCACCCTGCGTGAGGCGACCTTCGCGGCCCGGGGCGAGCCCCTGCCGGTCGCCGAGGAGCACGCCAGCCCGCTACGCGTCCTGGCCGCCGGCAAGCCCGACCGCCATTTCCTCGGCCTGTCCAACGCGCTGATCGCGCTCGGATGCGAGGTCGTGGCCGCGCCGACGCCCTACACCGCCTTCGACTACCTGCACGAGCGGCCGTTCGACGCGGCGGTGCTGTGGGGCGCCGAGGATCACGCGCCCGCACTGTCGATCGCCTCGGGCATGAAGCGGAACACCCGCCTCTACCACATCCCGGCGGTGCTCTATCTGCGCGGTTCGGGCGAGATCAACCTGTCGGAGCTGTACAACCGCGGCTTCGCGGACGTCGCGGCCGCCGACACGCCGGAGGAAGAGACCGCCGAGCGGATCGTCGCACTGGCGCGCCATCACCGCCGGCACGTCGCCATTCGCAAGGCGCTGGAGAGCGCCCGCGGCTCCGGCCTGACCGACGCCACGACCGGCCTGTTTACGCCCGAGCTGTTCGCCAGCCATCTCGCCCGCGTCGCCGAAGGGGCGCGCCTGCGCCGCCGGCCGCTGTCGGTCGTCGTGCTGCGGGTCGCCGAGACCCCCGCCGTGGCCGAGGCCCGCGCCGGCGGCTGGCTCGATCGCGCCCTGCCCCAGATCGGGGCCATGGTGTCGCGGCTGATCCGCACCGAGGACACCGCCGCCCGCCTGTCCGCCGATGTCTTCGCCCTCGCCCTGCCCGCCACGCGCGGCCCGTCCGGACGGGTCGCCGCCGACCGGATCGCGGCGGTGATCGGCTGCACCGCCTTCGACGCCGGCCCGGACCGCTCGCCCTTCGTGGTCGAGTTCGAGGTCGGGGTGGCCGAGGTCGGCCCCGGAGAATCGCCCGCGGCGGTTCTGGAGCGGGCCTCCGCAGACATCCGCGCCAGGGCGGACTGACTAGAGCGAGCCGATGACCGACGCCGACAAGCCGCTGCAAGATCACGTCCTCGTCGAGGTCGCCGTCCCTGCCCCCGCCGACGCCGTCTGGGCGGCCCTGCGCGATCCGGAGAAGATCAGGGACTGGTTCGGCTGGGAGACCGACGGCCTCAAGGACGAGATCGACTTCATCTTCGTCACCCACGCCGAGGCGGACGAGGCCCGCGGGGTCGTCAACTTCGTCGGCGTCAATGACCGGTACGAGGTCGAGCCGCGCGGCGATGTCAGCCTCGTCCGGGTGGTTCGCTCCGCCCCGGCCGGAGAGTGGTCCGAGGCCTTCGACGGCATGATCGAGGGCTGGATCTCCTTCACCTGGCAGCTGGCCTTCGCCTTCGCCCGCCATCCCGGCCAGCGCCGCCGCACCCTCTTCTTCTCAGGCCCGCCGCGCGAGGACCGCCTCGCCCGCTCCCTGCTCGGTCTCGACGCGGCGCCGGCCGCCGGCGAGCCCTGGTCCATGCCTCTCGGGCCCGAGGGTGACGCCTCCGGGCAGGTCTGGTTCACCGCCCGCCACCAGATCGGCGTCTCCGTGGACGCCTGGGGCGACGGCCTCCTGGTCGTGGTCGATCAGCCGCCGACCGAGAACAAGCCTCGCGGCTCCACCATGCTGACCCTGACCACCTACGGCCTGTCGGACGCGGCCCTCGCCGACCTGCAGGCGCGCTGGCAAGCCTGGTGGGACGAGCGTTTCGAGACCGTCGCGCCGGGCTGCTAGGCCGCCCCCGCGACCCGCGCCAGATCGGCGGTGATGCGCTCGGCGACCTTCAGCCGGTCCTCCGGCGTGTCCCAGTCGCCCTTGACCACGATCTTCTGGTCCGGCCGGATCTTCCAGAAGGCGTGGTTCTTCTGGATCAGGCCGACCAGCCCCATCGGATTGGGGAACTCGTTGTTGCGCAGGGTCAGCACCGCCCCCTTGGGCCCGATGTCGATCCGCTCGATACAGGCCGTCTTGCAGTTGGCCTTGATGCCGACGATGCGCAGCAGCTGTTTCGCCTCATCCGGGAGCGGCCCGAACCGGTCGATCAGCTCGGCGGCCAGCGCCTCGCGGGTCTCGTTGTTCTCCGCGTCCGACAGGCGGCGATAGAGACTCAGGCGGACATTCAGGTCCGGCACATAGTCTTCCGGGATCAGCACCGCCGCGCCGACGTTGATGGCCGGCGACCAGCCGCGGTCGACCACGCCTCCGCCCTCGCCCGCCTGACGCAGCTCGGCGACCGCGTCCTCCAGCATCTGCTGGTACAGCTCGACCCCGACCTCGCGGATATGGCCCGACTGTTCGTCGCCCAGCAGGTTGCCGCCGCCGCGCTGGTCCAGGTCGTGGCTGGCCAGCTGGAAGCCGGCCCCCAGGTTGTCCAGCGACTGCAGCACCTGCAGACGCCGCTCGGCCGACAGGCTCATCGGCTTCTCGGGCGGGGTGGTCAGATAGGCGAAGGCCCGCGCCTTGGCCCGTCCGATCCGCCCCCGAATCTGGTGCAGCTGCGCCAGGCCGAACATGTCCGCCTTGTGCACGATCAAGGTGTTGGCGGTCGGAACATCAAGTCCCGACTCAACGATGGTGGTCGACAGCAGCAGGTCGTAGCTGCCGTCGTAGAAGGCGCTCATCACGTCTTCCAGCTGGGTGGGCGACATCTGGCCGTGGCCGACGACAAATTTGATCTCTGGGACCTGCTCGCGGAGGAATTTCTCGATGTCCGGAAGGTCGCTGAGGCGCGGCACGACGTAATAGGCCTGACCGCCGCGGTATTTCTCGCGCAGCAGGGCCTCGCGGACCAGCACCGGGTCCCACGGCGTGACATAGGTCCGCACCGCCAGCCGGTCGACCGGCGGGGTGGCGATGATCGACATCTCGCGGATGCCCGACAGCGCCATCTGCAGCGTCCGCGGGATCGGCGTCGCCGTCAGGGTCAGCAGGTGCACGTCGGCCCGAAGGGACTTCAGCTTCTCCTTGTGCTTGACCCCGAAATGCTGCTCCTCGTCGACGATCACCAGGCCGAGGTCCTTGAACCCGACCTGTTCGCTGAGCACCGCATGGGTGCCGACGACGATCTCGAAACTGCCGTCCTTCAGCCCCGCCCGCGTCTCCGCCGCATCCTTGGCCGTCACCATCCGCGACAGGTGCCGCACCTTGATCGGCCAGCCGGCGAACCGCTCGCTGAAGGTCTTGAAATGCTGCCGCGCCAGCAGGGTTGTCGGGCACACGACCGCCACCTGCTGACCGCTCATCGCCACCACGAACGCCGCCCGCAGCGCCACCTCGGTCTTGCCGAAGCCGACGTCGCCGCAGATCAGCCGGTCCATCGGCGTGCCCTTGCCGAGGTCCTCCAGCACGTCGCCGATCGCGGCCAGCTGGTCATCGGTCTCGTCATAGGGGAAGCGGGCGCAGAACTCGTCGAAAAGGCCCTGTGGCGGGGTGATCGCGTCCGAGGTCCGCAGCGAGCGCTTGGCCGCGAGCGCGATCAACCCCTCGGCCATGGCGCGCAGCCGCTCCTTCGCCTTCGCCTTGCGGGCCTGCCAGCCGGCGCCGCCCAGCCGGTCCAGCTGCACGCCGTCGGCCTCGCTGCCATAGCGGGTCAGCAGGTCGATGTTCTCGACCGGCAGGTACAGCTTGGAGTCGCCGGCATAGAGCAGTTCCAAGCAGTCGTGCGGCGCCTCCTGGATCTCCAGCGTCTTCAGCCCCTCGTAGCGCCCGATGCCGTGGTCCAGGTGCACCACCAGATCGCCGGTGGTCAGGGCCGAGGCCTCGGCGAGGAAGTTCGACGCCCGTCGCTTCTTCTTCGGCCGCGCCAGCCGGTCGCCGAGTATGTCGGTCTCGGAGATGACCGCGATGTCGTCAGTCTCGAAGCCGTGCTCCACCGGCAGCACGCCGCGCAGATACAGGTCCTTCGGCGCCTTCTGGACGTCGGCCCAGTCCCGCACCGCCACCACATGCTCCAGCCCGTGGTCGGCCAGCATCGAGGCCAGCCGCTCGGACGAGCCCTCCGTCCATGAGGCGAAGAGCACCCGCTTGCCGGCCGCCTTGATCGCCTCGGCGTGGCGCGCCACCGCCTCGAACAGATTGACGCTGTCCTGCGCCCGCTCGGCCGCGAAGCTGCGCCCCAGCCGTCCGCCCGCGTCCTCTCCCGGGCCCGTGAAGGGGGAAAGCCGCCGCACCCAGCGGCCCGCCAGGGCGCTGTTCCAATCGCTCTCGGGCAGATACAGCCGCTCCGGCGGCAGGGCCCGGTAGGCGGCCCCGCCCTTGCCCATGGCCGCGTCACGCCGGGCGTCATAGGCGTCCTTGGTCAGGGTCCAGCGCTCGGCCCGCGCCGCCTCGACCTGGTTGTCGAGGAACAGCTTCGCGTCGTCGGGCAGATAGTCGAACAGCGTCTCCAGCCGCTCGTAGAACAGCGGGAGCCAGTGCTCCATGCCCTGCCGCCGCGCGCCCTCGCTGATCGCCGTATAGAGCGGATCGTCGCCCGCCGCCCCGAACAGTTCCAGATAGCCGGTCCGGAACCGCGAAATGCTCTCTGGATCAAGCAGCGCCTCGGACACGGGGGCCAGCGACACGTCGCGCAGTTGCCCCGTCGACCGCTGCGTCGCCGGATCGAAGGTGCGGATCGACTCCAGCTCCGAACCGAACATGTCCAGCCGCACCGGCTCCTCGAAACCCGGCGGATAGACGTCGATGACCCCGCCGCGCACCGCGAACTCGCCGCGCTCCGACACCGTCGAGGCCCGCATATAGCCGTTGGCTGCGAAATACCGCTCCAGCGCCGCCGTATCGAGATCGAGACCCACGGTGGTCTCGAACCCGGCCCCGCAGGTCACTTCCCGCGGCGGCGTCCGCTGCATCGCCGCGCCAACGGTCGTCACCAGCAGCAGGGGCTTGGTTTCGTCGGGGGCCCGCTGCGCCAACCGCGTCAGCGCCGCCATCCGCTCGGCCGACACCGACGAGGTCGGGCTCAGCCTGTCATAGGGCAGGCAGTCCCACGCCGGAAACTCCACCACGTCAATGTCGTTGGCGAAGAAACGGAAGGCCTGCACGAACTCGCCCATGCGGGCGTAGTCGCGGGCCACGAAGGCCCCGACGCCGCCATCGGCCCGCAGGCGTTCGGCGACCGTCAGGGCGTCCAGCCCCTCGGGCGCCCCACCCAACTCCTGATCGCTGCGTTTCGAGACCTGCGCGTCCATCAGCCGGCGCCCTCCGCCACCGCCGCGGCGACATGGTCGGCCATGAAGGTCCGGATCTTCGCCATCACCGATGTCTCGTGCGTCGCCGGCGTCGGCTCCGTGCCGATGATCCAGGCGTAGAGTTGGTGGTCGTCGTCCTGCGCCAGCAGAGCCTCCAGGGAATCCAGTTCAGCCTCGGTCAGGCTCGGCCCGACCCGATCCACGAACGGCCCCAGCACGAGGTCCGCCTCGCGGAACCCCCGCCGCCACGCCCGGAAAGCGATGCGGCCCAATCTCTCTTTCAGACGTGCGTCGGTATCGGCCACAAGCTTCCTTGCCCGGTCGGTTCGGGTCGACCGCCGCCCGGAGGGACGGCTCTCGACAATGAGTGCGGTGAGATAGCGTTCCAGACCGGCTTTCGCCAGCTATGCTGTCGCCGATGCGGCCGCCGAGTCTCTTTCCCCTGTTCGCCGAGGTCTCCACCCTGAAAGGCGTGGGGCCGAAAATCCTGCCGCTCGTCCAGAAGCTGGCCGGGCCGCTGGTGCGCGACCTGCTGTTCCTGTCTCCCTCGGGCCTCATCGTCCGCCGGCCCATGACGGCTGTCAGCGCGGTGGAGGGGCTGGTCGGGGTGTTCGAGGTCGTCATCGACCGGCTGATCGTGCCCGGCAAGCCCGGCGCGCCGATCAAGGTCCGGGCTGTCGACGACACCGGCTTCGTCCACCTGATCTGGTTCGGCGGCTCGGCCCAGCACATCGACCGCCTGCTGCCCAAGGGCCAGCGCCGCCTCGTCTCGGGCAAGGTCGAGAGCTTCAACAACGAGGTCCAGATCGTCCATCCGGACATCTTCACCCCCGCCCAGGCCGACAACATCGCCGCCGTCGAACCGGTCTATCCGGCGACCCATGGCCTGACCTCGCGCGTGACCCGCAAACTGGTGCAGGCGGCTCTCGAGCACGCACCGGATTTGCCGGAATGGCAGGACCCCGCCTGGCTCGCCAAACGCCGCTGGCCCGGCTGGCGCGCGGCCCTGGCCGCCCTCCACGCCCCGGCCGCCGAGCCCGACCTCCTGCCCGACGCGCCCGCCCGCCAGCGCCTCGCCTATGACGAGCTGCTGGCCCACCAGCTGGCCCTCGCCCGCCGCCGCCGCGCCCGCCAGATCACCCCCGCTCCAATCATCACCCCCGGAGACGCTTCCGAACGGGTGCTCGCCGCCCTGCCCTTCACCCTGACCGGCGCCCAGACGCAGGCGATCGCCGAAATCCGCCGCGACCTCGCCTTGGGCGAACAGATGGGCCGGCTGTTGCAGGGCGATGTCGGCTCGGGCAAGACCGCCGTCGCGGCCCTGGCGCTCGCCGACGCCGCCGCCTCCGGCTTCCAGTCCGCCCTGATGGCCCCCACCGAAATCCTCGCCCGGCAGCATTGGCAGCGTCTCGCGCCGATGCTGGAGGCCGCCGGCGTTCCCACCGTCCTGCTGACCGGCCGCGACACCCCCGCCGAGCGCCGCGCCCGCCTCGCCGCCCTCGCCTCCGGAGAGGCCAAGGTCGCCATCGGCACCCACGCCCTGTTCCAGGACGCCGTCCGCTTCGACCGGCTGGCGCTGGCCGTGATCGACGAACAGCACCGCTTCGGCGTCAACGAGCGCCAGCGGCTCCAGGCCAAGGGCGACCCGCGCACTGGCGGCGTACACCTGCTGACCATGTCGGCGACCCCTATCCCCCGCACGCTGGAGCTGACGCAATACGGCGAGCTCGAGGTTTCCCGCCTGACCGAGAAGCCGCCGGGCCGCACCCCGGTGACCACGGCCGTCGTGCCCCAGGCCCGCATCGGCGAGGTCGCCAAACGGCTCAAGGCCGCGCTCGACAGCGGCGCCCAGGCCTACTGGATCTGCCCGCTGGTGGCCGAGAGCGAGGCTTCCGACCTCGCCGCCGCCGAGGCACGCGCCGCCGACCTGCGCCGCATCCTGGGTGTCGAGGTCGGTCTCGCCCATGGCCAGATGCCCGGAGCCGAGCGGGAGGCGGTCATGGCCGACTTCGCCGACGGCCGCACGCCCCTGCTGGTCGCCACGACCGTGGTCGAGGTCGGCGTCGACGTGCCCAACGCCTCGATCATGGTCATCGAGCACGCCGACCGCTTCGGCCTGGCCCAACTGCACCAGCTGCGCGGCCGGGTCGGACGCGGCACGGCGGCCAGCACCTGCCTGCTGCTCTACGGCGGCGGCGGCGACAGGCTTGGCGAGACCGCCCGGATCCGCCTCGAAACCCTTCGCCGCACCGAGGACGGCTTCGAGATCGCCGAGGAGGATTTCCGCCTGCGCGGCGGCGGCGACCCGCTGGGCCTGAAGCAGAGCGGCTTCCCCGCCTACCGTTTCGCCGATCCGATCCGCCACCGCGAACTGCTGCTGGCCGCCGCCGACGACGCGCGGCTGGTGCTCGGCCGCGACCCGGACCTGACCTCGGCGCGCGGCGAGGCTGTGAAGGTGCTGGAGGCCCTGTTCGACTGGCGCAACGACCGGCCGGGCGTCGACTAGGACGCCCGCTGCGCCCGCCATGCCGCCAGTCGGGCCTGAGCGTCGGCTTCAATATCGCCGTAGAACAGATTGTACGGACGCGATTTTCGGCGATCCGCCCAGCTGCCGGTCTGGCGGAAGGACTCCGACTCCGGCTCGGTGTGGCGCAGCAGGCCGTCGCGGCACTGGGTGGCGATCTCCCGCGCCAGCAGGGCCGGGTGCGCACCCCATTCCAGTCCGGTGGCGTTGGTGGCGCCGCGGTTCTGGCGCGCGTCGACCGGGTCGGTCGAAGTCGTTCCTGTGACCGGGTTGACGCACAGGGCCTGCCGGTCGCCCAGTTCCACCAGCCGCCCCCGCGCATCCCAGACCAGGGCCCGCCGCAACCGCCGGCGTGCGGCCCCGTCGTTGCCCTCGCCTACCGGGGAGAAGCCCACCACGCAGCCGACCTGCTTTCGGGTCTCGCAGGCGGGGACCAGGGACGACAGACCGTCGGCCGGGGTCACCACGTCCATCAGATAGGCGCCCACCAGCCGCGCCCGCAGCGCCGGATCGGCGGCCACCCGCTCGCGCAGCAGCCGCTCGACCAGTTCGCCGCCCTGCTCCACCCCGGCCAGCACGATCGGACCCTCCGGGTGGCGTTCGAGCCAGCTGTCGAAGGCGGCGGCGACGTCGCCGTAGGCGAAGGCCCGCGCCTCACGCGCGTCGTCCCGCAGCGTCAGGCGGGTGTAGAGGCTGCCCTGCCGGTATCGCGGCGCGCTGACCGTCCCCAGCCGGGCGAACGGTCCGGCGTAGTTGGGCAGCACCACCCGGCGCAGATAGGCGTCGGCCTTGGGCTCGCCGATCGGGCCGTTCCAGTCGCGTCCGCCGTCGAAGGTGGTCGAATGGACGAAGAACACTGCGGCCGGGCCGGCGTCCGGCGCCCGCGCGTCCCGCAGCGCCCAGGCGTCCGGCCGCCCATAGTCGGGTGCAGGCGGCGGCTGATAGGTCTGGAACGGCGCCTGCGGGTCGAGCCCGGCCCTGAGAATGTCGCCGCGCCAGACCGCCAGCGCCGCGGTCAGCAGGAAGACCAGCGCGAAGCCGATCCAGCCGGTCCACTGCCGGGCGGTCAGCTTCGGCCCCTTCATCGATACGGGTCCGCCGTGGCCAGGAAGTCCTGCACATAACGCCGGACGCCCTCTTCCAGCGGCGTCGACTGGCCGCCGAAACCGGCCGCGCGCAGTCGCTCCATCCGGGCCTCGGTGAAATACTGGTATTTGTCGCGGATGCTCTCGGGCGTGTCGACGTATTCGACCCGCGCCTCCTTGCCCGCCGCCGCGAAGGTGGCCTCGGCCAGGTCGAGGAAGGACCGCGCCTGTCCGGAGCCCGCATTGAACACGCCCGACACCGCCGGCGTGTCCAGCAGCCAGTCGACGATGTCGACCACGTCGTCCACGAACACGAAGTCGCGCAGCTGGCCGCCGTCGGCGTAGTTGGGATTGTGCGAGCGGAACAGGGTCACCGGCTCGCCGGCCGCGACCTTGGGCCAGATCTGCGCCACGACCGACTTCATCCCGCCCTTGTGGTACTCGTTCGGCCCATAGACGTTGAAGAATTTCAGCCCCGCCCACTGGCTCGGCGACTGGCCCCGGTCGGACTGCCGCGCCGCATACTGGTCGAACAGCATTTTCGAATAGCCATAGGCGTTTAACGGTCTCAGCGAAGCCAGTCCCTCAAGACTGTCGTCATCCTCGAACCCCTGTTCGCCGTCGCCGTAGGTCGCCGCCGATGACGCATAGACCATCCGGGCGTCCCGCAGGGCGCACCAGTCCCAGATGTCCCGCGACAGGGTGAAATTGGTGCGGATGATCAGGTCGGCGTCCGCTTCGGTCGTCGACGAGATCGCGCCCATGTGCACCACGGCCTCGATCCGCTCGGCATGCCGCTCCAGCTGTTCGAACAGCTCCCCCGGCTGCCAGAAGTCGGCGATCGGGTGTTTGGCGATGTTCTTCCACTTGCCGAGGGCCGCGTCTTCCAGCCGGTCGCAGACGACCACGTCGCGCCGGTCCTCGGCGCACAGCCGCGCCACGATGTTCGAGCCGATGAAGCCGGCCCCGCCGGTGACCACGATCATCCGCCGGCTCATCGCTCGTCCTTCATCTTCTCGATCGTCTTCGTGGTGGAATAGCCGTCTTCGAACGTCGCCAGCCGCACCTCGCCGCCCCAGCTCTCGACCAGGTCGCCGCCGACCACGCCCTCGCGGGTGTAGTCCGCGCCCTTGATCAGCACATCCGGCCGCAGCCGCTCGATCAGCCCCAGCGGCGTCGGCTCGTCGAAGCTCGTCACCCGGTCCACGCTCTGCAGCCCGCCGATGACCACGGCCCGGCTGTCCAGGTCGTTGATCGGCCGCCCCTCGCCCTTCAGCCGCCGCACCGAGGCATCGGTGTTCAGCGCCACCACCAGCCGGTCGCACCAGCTGCGCGCCTGGGCCAGATAGGCCACGTGGCCCCGGTGCAGGATGTCGAAACAGCCGTTGGTGAAGCCGACCTTCAGCCCCTGCCGCCTCCAGCCCTCGACCACATGCGCCAGCTCCTCCAGCGGCATGACCTTGGCGTGGGCCCCAGCCGCGTGCTGGCTCATCTCGGCGTCGATCAGCTCCGCCGGCGTGACCACGGCCGTGCCCGCCTTGCCGACCACCACGCCCGAGGCGAGGATGGCGAACTCCACCGCCGTCTCCAGCGAGGCGCCCGCCCCCAGCGCCAGCCCCAGGGCCGCCAGGCCGGTGTCCCCGGCCCCGGAAACGTCGAACACCTCGCGCGCCCGGCCCGGGAAATGCTTCACGGCCTCGCCGCGCCGCATCAGGCTCATGCCCTTGCCGGCCCGCGTCACCACCACGGCCTTGGCCGTCGTGGCCTGCAGCAGCGCCCTCAGCGCCGCCTCGACCTCCGCGTCGTTATCGACAGGCAGGCCCGTGGCCCCGGCCAGCTCGCTGGCGTTCGGCTTGATCAGGTCGACGGCGCCGTAGCGGGCGAAGTCGCGTCCCTTTGGGTCGACCACGACCGGCGCGCCGCTGTCCTGCGCCGCCTTCAGCGCCTGGCCGATGACCAGATCGCTGACCACGCCCTTGGCGTAGTCCGACAGCAGGTAGACCGAAGCCCCGGTAAATGCGCCGCTTTCCTCGCCCATCAGGGCGGCGGCCTCCTCGTCCAGCCGCAGCAGCTGCTGCCCGGCGGCGACGAAGCGCGTCTTGACGATGGTCGCCACCCCCGCGCGCCGCTCCACCGCATCCTCGATGCCGTCCTCCGCCGCGATCAGCGCCGCCAGTTCGTCTCCGGCTGCGTCCTGTCCGGCCACGGCGCCCAGCCGCGCCACGCCGCCCAGCGCCGCCACGTTGCGCGCCACATTGCCGACCCCGCCCGGCATGGCCGTGGTCCGCCGCGTCCGCAGCACGGGAATCGGCGCTTCCGGCGAGATCCGGCTGACCTCGCCATAGACGTAGCGGTCCAGCATCAGGTCGCCGACGCACGCCACCTTCAGCCCGCGCACGCGCTCCAGCAGCGCCTGCAATCCGCCGAGATCGAGTGTCCGTTCAGCCATCCCCTTGGCCTATCGGATTCACGCGGCCTTCGCCATCCGCGCCTTGGTCAGGTCGTCATAGGCGATCAGGTCCGCGCACAGCGCCTCGAACTGGTCCAGCGGCACCATGTTCGGCCCGTCGGAGGGGGCGTGGTCAGGATCCTGGTGGGTTTCCATGAACACCGCATCGACGCCCACGGCCACGGCCGCCCGCGCCAGCACCGGCACGAACTCGCGCTGGCCGCCCGAGGAGGTGCCCTGCCCGCCCGGCTGCTGCACGCTGTGGGTGGCGTCGAACACCACGGGGCAGCCGATGTCGCGCAGCACGGGCAGGGCGCGCATGTCGCTGACCAGGGTGTTGTAGCCGAAGCTGGCCCCGCGCTCGCAGGCCATGACGTTCGGATTGCCCGCCCCGACCACCTTGGCGATGACGTTCTTCATGTCCCAGGGCGCGAGGAACTGGCCCTTCTTGATGTTGACCACCTTGCCGGTCGCCGCCGCGGCCAGCAGCAGGTCGGTCTGGCGCGACAGGAAGGCCGGGATCTGCAGCACGTCCACGGCTTGCGCCGCCTCGGCGCACTGCGCCTCATTGTGCACGTCGGTCAGCACCGGCAGGCCGACGCTCTCGCGGATTTCGGCGAAGATCGGCAGCGACCCGGCCAGCCCCAGCCCCCGCGCCGCATTGGCGCTGGTCCTGTTGGCCTTGTCGAAACTGGTCTTGTAGATGATGCCGGCGTTCAGCCGCTCGCCGATCTCCTTCAGCGCATGCGCCATCTCCAGCGCGTGCTGGCGGCTCTCCAGTTGGCACGGTCCGGCGATGAAGACGATGCGCTGCCCGCCGCCGATGCTGACCGGGCGCTTCAGCCCGTCCTTGATGTCGATGATGGCGTTCGGCTTGGACACGGCGTTGTTCCCGGACTGAATGGCTTGGCGACGCGCTCCCTGAGCCGCGTTCAAGGCGATCAGGTGGCGTTCGACGGTCGGCTTGGCAAGCTACACGGCGGCCGCGCGCAAGGCCACCGGCCAGCTTCGCCGGGGGGATTGACGATCCGGGCCTTCCGACCCCACCTTTGCCTCCATGACGACGGTGACCGTCGACCGCCAGCAGGCCGCCGCCCGCACGCCGCGCGGGTTCGGCCTGCTGTTGCGCCTGCTGGCCTCCAACTGGACCGTCGGCCGCCTGACCGTGCTGCTTCCCGGCGGCGCCAGCCACATCCTCGAGGGACGTGACCCCGGGCCCTCCGCCACGCTCGACATCCGCGACTACCGATTCGCCGGCCGCGTCCTCGCCTCGGGCGATATCGGTTTCGCCGAGGGCTATATGGCCGGCGAGTGGGAAACGCCGCATCTCGCCCATCTGCTTGAGGCGCTGGCCCGCAACGGCGAACACATCCGCCGCCTGATGGTCGGCAACCGGGTCATGAAGACCCTCCACTGGCTGTCCCACCGGATGAACCGCAACAGCCGCTCTGGCTCGCGCAAGAACATCCACGCCCACTACGACATCGGCAACGCCTTCTACGCCGCCTGGCTCGACCCCTCGATGACCTATTCGTCGGCCCGGTTCACCCGCGCCGGAATGGCGCTGGAGTCGGCGCAGCGCGAGAAATACGCCGCCCTCGCCCGCACCATGGACCTGCAGCCCGGCCAGTCGGTGCTCGAGATCGGCTGCGGCTGGGGCGGATTCGCCGAGTTCGCGGCGAAGGAGATCGGGGCCCGCGTCACCGGCATCACCATCTCGCGCGAACAGTTCGACTTCGCTCGGCGGCGGATGTTCAACGCCGGCCTGTCCGACCGGGCCGACATCCAGCTGATCGACTACCGCGACGTGCAGGGCCGCTTCGACCGCGTCGCCTCCATCGAGATGTTCGAGGCCGTCGGCGAGGAGTACTGGCCCGCCTATTTCGGCAAGATCCACGATGCGCTCGAGCCCGGCGGCCGGGCCGGGCTGCAGATCATCACCATCGAGGATTCCGCCTTCGCCCGCTACCGGACGCGCACGGACTTCATCCAGAAATACATCTTCCCCGGCGGCATGCTGCCGTCCGAGGCGGCCCTCAAGCCTGTGGTCGCCGCCGCGGGGCTCGACTGGCGCGGCCTCGACCGCTTCGGCCAGGACTACGCTGAGACCCTGCGCCTGTGGGACGAGCGCTTCCAGGCCGCCTGGGACGACATCCGCCGCCTCGGCGGCTTCGACGAGCGCTTCCGCCGCCTGTGGCGCTTCTACCTGGCCTACTGCGAGGCCGGTTTCCGCACAGGGCGGACGAATGTGGTCCAGCTCGGCCTGTCCCGCGACTGAGCCGGACCTGCTAGACTGGGCCCATGCCCGACCTGCCGCCGCTGATCTCCACCGCCGACCTCGCCGCCTGCCTCGGAGAGCCGGACCTGCGTCTGGTCGACGCCAGCTGGCATCTCGACGGGCGCGACGGCCGCCACGATTTCGAGGCCGCGCGACTGCCCGGGGCGGTGTTCTTCGATCTGGAGGCCAGCTCCGACCCCGACAGCGATCTGCCGCACATGCTGCCCTCGCCCGCGGCCTTCGAAGAGCGCATGGGGTCGCTGGGCCTGAGAGAGACCGATCATGTCGTCGTCTACGACACCGTCGGCATCCGCTCCTCCGCCCGCGCCTGGTGGATGTTCCGCGTCATGGGCGCGCCGCGGGTGCAGGTCCTCGACGGCGGCCTGCCGAAATGGCTCGCCGAGGGGCGGCCGGTGGAGTCCGGACCGCCGGCCCCGGTGCGCCCCGCCGCCTTCGCCGCCCGGCTGGTCCCGGAGTTACTGGCCGACAGCGAGGCCGTTCGGGCCGCCCTGGCCGGCCAGGCCCAGCTGGTCGACGCCCGCGCCGCCGACCGCTTCCACGGCCGCGCCCCGGAGCCCCGGCCCGGCCTGCGCCCCGGCCACATGCCCGGCGCCCTGAACCTGCCCTTCCCGCGCATCCTCAGCTCCGACGGGACCATGAAGCCGTCCGGCGAACTGGAGGCCGCCTTCCGCGCCGCCGGCGTCGATCCCGATCGGCCGATCGTCACCAGCTGCGGCTCCGGCGTCACCGCCGCCATCCTCAGCCTCGGCCTCGCCGCCCTCGGCCGCCCGTCCCGTGTCTACGACGGCAGCTGGGCCGAATGGGGCGGGCGAACCGATACGCCGGTCGTCGCGGACTAGGACACGACAGCCGGGCTTGTCAGGGGAGGCGTTCCTCTCCAGCCTGCCTTGACCCGCGCAGACATCGGAGACGGCCATGAAGGTCATTGCGATCGCAGCCTGCATCGGCCTGTTGGGTCAGGTCGGAGGCGCGCCGGACGACGGGACCGGATCGAACGGCGTCGGACCGGGTGCGGCGCGGATCATCGCCGCGGACACCATCGAGGTGGAGGGTGCGCGCATCCGGCTGTGGGGTGTGAGCGTGGCCCGGTCAGCCGGCCCCTGCCCGGACTACGGTCCCGGCATGGACTGCATCGCCGGCGCCCTGTGGGAGCTCGAGAACCTGATCAAGGACTATGATGTCCGCTGCGACCGGATGGGTCCCGAAGAGCCGGACGGCCGCAGGGCCGGGCGCTGCGAAGTGGGCTACGACGAATGTTACGGCGTCACCTGCCAGATCCGGTGGCGCGACGTTTCGGAGGAACTCGTCGCCGTCGCCGTCGTGGTCCAGGACCGGACCGAGAGCGGCGGGCGCTACGACGAGGTCGAGCAAACCGCCCGATATGACGGCGGCGGCGTCTGGACCGGGGACGACAGCGCCGGCCAGTCGCGGCGTCGGCGAGACTAGGCTCCGGCGGCGACGGCGTCGCCGCTGCGATCCCGGGCCTCGGCGCTCAGCCGCTCCACCACGGCCGTCACGAAGCCGCGTTCCTCCGCCGGCTCCGCGAAATGGCGCGCGGGCGACAGCACCCAATAGGGATCGACTGGGAATGTCTCCGTCACCGCCGCCAAGCGGGTACCTGCATCGCCCTAGGCTTTCGGGGCGACGGGCTCGGCCAGTCCGGGCGGCACGATTTCGTCGCTCTCGCCGCGCGACACCACGGTCGCCGCCACCAGGTCGCCGGTGACGTTCAGGGTGGTCCGGCACATGTCGAGGAAGCGGTCGACGCCGAGGATCAGGCCGATGCCTTCGGCCGGCACCCCGACCATCACCAGGATCATCGCCACGACCGGCAGCGATCCGGCCGGCACGCCCGCCGTGCCGATGCCGCCGAGGATGCAGACCAGCATCACGATCACCTGCTGCCACAGGGTCAGGTCGATGTTGAAGAACTGGGCCAGGAACAGCACCGTCACGCCTTCGAACAGGGCGGTGCCGTTCTGGTTGGCCGTGGCGCCGACGGTCAGCACGAAGCGGGCGATCTTGCGCGGCAGCTTGAGCTCGAACTCGGCGGCGCGCAGCGACACCGGCAGGCTGGCGTTGGACGAGGCGGTCGAGAAGGCGACCACCATAGGCTCCCGGATGGCCTTGAAGAAGCCCAGCGGCGAGCGGCCGCCCAGGGTCCAGACGGCGATCGGATAGACCACGAACATGTGGATCAGCATCGCCCCGACGGCGACGCCGACATAGGCCGCGAGACGCACCAGCAGGTCCCAGCCGAACAGGGCGGCGAGGTTGAACATCAGGGCGGCGATGGCGAACGGGGCCAGTTTGATCACCAGGTTGATCAGCTTCATGGTGATCTCGAACAGGCCCAGCACCACCTCCTGCAGCCGGTCGGTCGCCGGGCTGCGCGCCATCACCAGACCGATGCCGAACAGCAGGGCGAACACCATCACCGGCAGGATCTGGTTCTCGGCCGCCGCCGTGAAGACGTTGGACGGGATCAGGTCGAGGAAGAACTGGCCCAGATTGATGGTCTCGGGCGCATTGCCGACGATGGAGGCGGCCCCGGCCCGGCCCTGCTCCAGAAGCGCCTGGGCGAGATCCGGGTTCACACCGTCGCCCGGCCGGAACACATTGACCATGATCAGGCCGATCAGCACGGCCACGGCCGAGATCAGCACGGTGAAGGCCAGGGTCTTCCACCCGGCCCGGCCCAGCGCCTTCAGGTCGCCCATCTCGGCCACGCCGATGACAAGGGCCGAGAACAGCAGCGGAATGACCAGCATGAACAGCAGGCGCAGGAAGATCTGCCCGGCCGGTCCGGTGATGTTCGACGTCAGCCACACCACCCACGGCGCATCGGCGCCGACCGCTAGGTTGACGAACAGCCCGCCGGCCAGGCCGACGATGAAGCCGATCAGCATCAGCCAATGCAGGGCGATCCCGCCGCGTTTCGTCGTTTCCATGCGTCCCCCCGGCCCTCGGCCGTGTCGTTAGCGGATCGGCAGGGCGTAGATCAGGCCGCCCGGCCGAGCGTTCCATTGTGCGTTAAGGCCCCGCGCCAGGTCGAGAGATGAATCGGGTCCGATGTTGCGGTTGAAGATTTCACCATAGTTGCCCGTGGCTTCAATGGCGTTCTTCGCCCATTCCTTTGACAGACCCATCGTCGGGCCGAGATCACCCTCGACGCCGAGCAGCCGTCGAATCTGCGGATCGCGCGAATCTTCGGCGAGGGCGTCGGCGTTGCCCGCCGTCACCCCCAATTCCTCCGCCAGAATCAGGGCGTTGAGGGTCCAGCGCACGATCGACGTCCACGACTCGTCGCCGCGCTTCACCGCCGGTCCCAACGGCTCCTTGGAGATGACATCCGGCAGGATGGCGTGCTGCTCGGGGTTGGACAGCAGGGTCCGCGCCGCGGCCAGGGCCGAGATGTCGGCGCTGAACGCGTCGCAGTCCTCGCGGGCATAGGCGTTGCGCGCCGCCTCCTCGTTGGCCGTCACGACGGCGCGGTAGGCGATGCCGCGGGCCCGGAAGAAGTCGGCGACGTTCAGCTCGGAGGTCGTCGCCCGCTGCACGCAGATGCGCGCCCCGTTCAGCTCCGCCGCGCTGGCCAGGTCCAGCGAGCGCCGCACCAGGAAACCCTGACCGTCGTAATAGTTGACGCCGGCGAAGCGGACGCCTTCCGACAGCTCCCGCGACAGCGTCCAGGACGTGGCGCGCCACAACACGTCGATCCGGCCGCCGCGCAGGGCGTCGAAGCGCTGGCTCGAGGTCAGGGGCACGAAGCGAACGGCGTTGGGATCGCCCAGGACGGCGGCGGCCAGGGCCCGGCAGAAGTCGGCGTCGAAGCCGCGCCACTCCCCCCGGTTGTCGGTATAGGCGAAGCCGACCAGCCCCTCGTGCACGCCGCAGTTCAACCGGCCGCGCCGCTTGATCGCCTGCAGGGTCGGACTGGTGAATTCCGGGGCCTTGGTGGCGGCGACGACAGGGGGACTGTCGGTTTCGGTCTTGCGATCGCCGCCGCCGCACGCCGCAGCGGTCAGGGCGAGCAGCAGGGCCACGCCCGCCGCACCGGCTCTCCGAATCCCCTCTGTCCGCATCCTGTTCCTCGCCCCGGCGATTCCAGACCTTGCGCCCCCGGCAGCTTTAGAGGCTTTTGAGCCGCGAACCGCAACCCTCGACCGGCCGCCGACCGCCTCATGCCCGACCGTTCCGATCGTACCCGCCTGATCGCCTCCGCCACCCGGCGCGGGGCGGGTCGCCGTCCTGTCAGCCCGCCGGTGGAGCGGGCCTCGACCCTGCTCAACGATGCGCCGGGCGCGATGCGCGACGAGGCCGCGGGTCCCGTCTACGGCATTGAGGATCTGACCGCCGCCCGCGAGCTGCGCGCCGCCCTCGCCGATCTGGAAGGCGCGACGGACGCCTGGCTGGTTCCCTCCGGCCTCGCCGCCGTCACCGTGCCTCTCACCGCCCTGCTCCGCCCCGGCGATCATGTCCTGGCCAGCGACGCGCTCTACGGCCCCAGCCGCCGCTTCCTGAACCGCCATCTGAAAGCGCGCGGCATCGCGCCGGCCTTCCACGCGCCGGACGCCTCCGTCGCCGAAATCCTCGCGGCCATGACGGACCGCACCCGCCTGCTGCTGATCGAATCCCCCGCGTCCCTGACCTTCGAGCTCGTCGACGTGTCGGCGCTCGCCGTCGCATGCCGTGAGCGGGGCGTGATCACCGTCATGGACAACACCTGGGCCGCGGGCCTCGCCTTCCGCCCCCTCGCCCACGGCGTCGACGTCAGCGTCCAGGCCGTGACCAAATACGTCGGCGGCCACTCCGACCTGCTGATGGACTCCATCGCCGTCTCCCGGCCCGCCATAGCCCGCCCGATCGCCGAAACCATCGAGGACCTCGGCTGGCGCGTCTCGCCCGACGACGCCTGGCTGGCGCTGCGCGGCCTGCGCACCCTGCCGCTGCGCTACGCCGAACAGGCCCGCTCCGCTCTCGCGGTCGCCCAATGGCTGCGGACCCGCCCCGAGGTCGCCCGGGTCCTCTACCCCGCCCTTCCCGGCGCCCCCGGCCACGACCTGTGGGCCCGCGACTACACAGGAGCCGCCTCCATCTTCGGCGTCGTCATGACCGGCGGATCCGAGACCGCCGCCCACGCCCTGATGTCGGCGCTGGAGCTGTTCGGCCTCGGCTATTCGTGGGGCGGCTTCGAAAGCCTGATCACCCACGAGACCGGCCAGCTCGCCTTCCGCAAGACCGCACCCGCGCTCGCCGGCGAACTGCTGCGCCTCCACATCGGCCTCGAGGACCCGACCGACCTGATCGCCGACCTCGAAACCGGCCTCGCCGCCTGGAACCGGGCCCGCTAGCCATGCCTCGCCCCGTCCACTCCGCCTGGATCACGGATCAGGCGTCGGGCGCGTCCGCCGGGGCCTTCACCTCTCTCTTCCCGTGGTGGAGCTTCACCAAGACGGTCCTCGCCGTCGCGGCCCTGCGCCTCGTCGAAGCCGGCGAACTGGACCTGGACGTCCCGCGCCCCGGCCGCGCCTACACCCTGCGCCAGCTGCTGGCCCACCGCGCGGGGGTGCCGAACTACGGCGGCCTGCCCGCGTACAGCGAGGCCGTCGCGCGCAACGAGGACGCCTGGAGTCGCCGGCAGCTGCTGGATGCCGCCGGCGCCGATCGTCTCCTGTTCCAGCCCGGGACTGGCTGGGCCTACAGCAACATCGGCTACCTGTTTGTCCGCGAGGCCATCGAGGAAGCGACCGGGCGACCGCTGGCCGCGGCCCTGCGCGATCTGGTGCTGGACCCGCTCGGCCTGAAGTCCGCACGGCTGGCCGTCACCCGGTCGGACTTCCGACAGGTTCAGTGGCCCGCCCCCGGTTCCTACGACCCGGCCTGGGTCTATCACGGCTGCCTGATCGGTTCGGCGCCCGATGCGGCCGGGCTGCTGCACGCTGTCTTGGGCGGCGCCTTGCTGGAGTCGCCCTCCGTCCTGCTGGAGCGCCGCACGTCGCTGGACACCGCGTCGCGGGCCGGTCCGTGGACCGAGTGCGGCTATGCCCTCGGCCTGATGATCGGGCGCATGGGCGAGGCGGGCCGCGCCATCGGCCATTCCGGCGCCGGGCCGGGCGGCACGGCCGCCGTCTATCACTTCCCCGACCTCGATCGGCCGGTGACGGTCGCGGCCTTCACGGACGACCCGGACGAGGGCGTCGCCGAAGCCGAAGCGCTCGCCGTCGCTGTCCTCGCCCAGGCCTGAGCCCCGCCTCAGTCCAGCTTCGCCCGCGCCGCCTTCAGCTTGGCCTTCAGATCGTCCCGCGCCTTGCGCTGCCGCTTCGCCAGCTCCCGCGCCCGCCGCTCCAGCGCCTCCCGCTCGGCCTCCAGCGCCGCCGTCTGCTCCGCCTGCGCCTCGTCCAGGGCGTCGAGCTCCGCCTCCAGCGCCGCGACCTTCGCCCGCGCCTTTTCGTCCGATTTCGCCCTCTCCGGCTTCGGTTTCGCCTTGGGAGCCCGGGTCCGCTCCACCTGGCCGATATCGACCGACAGCCCGCGCTCGATCAGCTCCCCCGGCGAGGCCAGCGCCGCCGCCTTGTCCGGTCCGACGTCGATCTCCCGCGCCGAGCCGTCCTTGAACAGGTCCCGCTTGACGCCCCAGGCCTCCAGCGCCTTGGCCCGCGACGGCGCCGCCACGGTCCACGAATGGAAGCCGTCGGAATAGCAGAACACCTTCAGCTTGCGCGCCATGGCTCAGTCCAGTTCGATCCACGCCGGGGCATGGTCGCTGGCCCGCTCGCGCCCGCGCACCGCCTTGTCGACCCCGGCGTCGGTCAGCCGCGCCGCCGCCGCCGGGCTCAGCAGCAGGTGGTCGATGCGCAGCCCCGCGTCCCGCTCCCACGCCTGCCGGAAATACTGCCAGAAGGTCCATGGCGGCGGGTCCTCCGGGTATCGCTCGCGCAGCGCGTCGGTCCAGCCCTGCTCCAGCAGCCGCGCGAACGCCGCCCGGCTCTCCGGCTGCAGCAGGGCGTCCTTCTTCCACGAACGGCTGTTGTAGATGTCGGCCTCGGTCGGCACGACGTTGTAGTCCCCCGCCAGCACCACGGGCGCGCCGCTCTCCAGCAGCGTCGCCGCATGGGCGTTCAGCCGCGCCATCCAGGCCAGCTTGTAGTCGAATTTCGGCCCCGGCTGCGGATTGCCGTTGGGCAGGTACAGCGACGCCACCAGCACCCCGTCGACCGCCGCCTCCAGATAACGGCTCTGCAGGTCCTTCGGGTCGCCGGGCAGGCCGCGGCGCGTGACCACGGGCTCCGCGTCCCGCGCCAGGATCGCCACCCCGTTCCAGCGATGCTCGCCCAGCCAGACCGCGTGGTAGCCCAGCGCCCGGATGGCGGCGGCGGGAAACTGCGCATCGGTCGCCTTCAGCTCCTGCAGGCAGGCCACGTCGGCCCGCGCCGCCTCCAGCCATTCCAGCAGGTTGGCCAGCCGGGTGTTGACCCCGTTGATGTTGAAGGTGGCGATCTTCACCCGTCCTCAACGGCGCCGCTCGCCGTCGGTTGCCGGCGCTCCGCCCGGGCTGGACGGAGCGCCGGCCGGGGCTCAGTCGCTTTCGCTGTCGTCCTCGGTCACTTCGGAGAAGATGAGGAAGCTGGCGACGGTGACGGCGGCGAACACCAGGCCTGCGGGAATTCCGCCGGCCAGTTCGTCGCTCGCCCCCGCAGCCGGTCCGACGCGGTCGGCGACGCGGGGTGCGGCGTCGGCCTGTGCGAACGCCTGGGTCGCGGCGAGGCTCAGGCCGACCGCCGCGGCGATCAGGGTCTTCTTCATGAAGGGCTCCGGTCTGGCCCCCGCAGCCCTCAGGAAACCGGTCCGACGCGACATGGTTGCGGAACAGCGCTCGGCGAAGGCCGCTGGCAGGCGTCGGTTTCCGTCGCCTGCGAAGTGGCGCGCCCAGCAGGACTCGAACCTGCAACCGTCCGCTTAGAAGGCGGGTGCTCTATCCGGTTGAGCTATGGGCGCCCGGTCAGGGCAAGTAGCGCGGCCCGGCGCTGGCGCAAAGCCTGCGGCTCAAGCAGCGGGCGTCCGCGGCGCGAGCGATAGCCGCGCCTACGACCTCAGTGCGTCCAGGAGACCTTGCGGTTGGTGGCGAAATTATCGGCGTAGGCCTTGATGATCACCGGCGGCTCCTGCGGCTCGTGCAGGCGGAACGGGATGCCGTAGCGCTCGGCGTAGGCGATCGCCTCTTCCCTGGAGTCGAAGTCCAGCCGCACCTGGCCGTTCATGTCCGCCGAACTGGTCCAGCCCATCAGCGGATCGATCGTCCGCGCCGACGCCGGCTCGAACTCCAGCCGCCACTGTCTGGTCTTGGCCTTGCCCGACTGCATGGCGGTTTTGGCGGGGCGGAAGATGCGGGCGAGCATGCGAAACCTCTTCGAACCGGCCGTCGCCGGGACGTCCGGCTCTAGAAGCCTTCAGTCCGCCGATCAAGACTCAGGCCTCTCGACCCCGACGACGCCAGTGTGGCCGGGCACGAAATCCGTCCGGTCCCGAACACAGGAACCATCCCGGTGATCATGCTCTTTGCAGGCGGGTCGGGAGGACAGCCTGTGATTGTAAACGAGTACAAGGGCGGCGGCCGCCAGGCTCGCCTGGCCGCGCGGACCGGCAAGGGCGGTCTGCTCTACCGCCTGTTCATGAGGTGGTTCGGCGCGTCGAAATTCCGCGCCTAAGCGTTCCCCTACTGGTCGGGGCGAGAGGATTCGAACCTCCGACCCTCTGCTCCCAAAGCAGATGCGCTACCAGGCTGCGCTACACCCCGATCCAGAGCGGCGCTCTTTGCCACGCGCCGACCCGGGCCGCAATGTCGGTGGCGGCCGATGGCTGGCGCTAGCCACTAGCGACGAGCCACTCGTCACCTCACTCCGACGCGAAGAAGGGATGCCGCACCCGGTCGCCGGCCCTGGCGCCGATCTCGTCGGCGCGGCCGCCGCGGATTTCCAGCACCCCCGCCGCCGGCCCGTTCGAGGGAATCACCGCGTCCGAGTTGGGCGTGGCGTTGCGGGCGATCGAGACGATGCGGCCGTAGGAGTCGATGTAGATGATGTCCAGCGGGCTGGGCGTGTTGTGCATCCAGAAGCCGCGCTCGGCCACGTCCGGGAACTGGAACAGCATGCCGCGGTCGTCAGCCAGGGGCTCCCGGTGCATCAGGCCGCGCTGGCGCTCCATGTCGTCGTCGGCGATCTCGACCATGAAGGCGTGCTCGCCGGTCGAGGTGACGACGGTCAGCGCCTCGAGCGGTTCGCCGTTGGGACCCTGTCCCGATCCCGCGCCCGCGCAGCCGGCCAGCAGAACCAGACCGGCGAGGCCGGCCAGAAAGCTACGACGAAGCAACATCATTCCACCCTCGAAATCGTTCCGCTGGGGATTTGCGCCGATCATCGCGGCCGCGGCAAGTCCCGGCGTCACCGCGGTCTACCGCCGGAACGCGCGGGGCGGGATACCGGTCAGGCGCTCGGGCGGATTTCCGCGACCACCAGCCCCTTGGGGCCCTCGGCGAAGCGCACCGCCACCGCCTCGCCCGGCAGCAGGTCGTCCAGGCCGCAGCGCCGCAGCGTCTCGACGTGGACGAAGATATCTCCGGGCTGGCCGTCCCGGACCACGAAGCCGTAGCCCTTGGTGCGGTTGAACCATTTGACCACGGCCGTCTCCATGACGCCGCCGCCGTCCTCGAGGGGGGGATGGGCCCGGCTGTCCCGCTTCAGGCCGTCATAACCGCCCCGCCGCGGCGCGCTGACCGCGTCGGGATCCCCTTCGCCGAGGTCGTGAATCTCGGTCGCCTGCCAGCCCTTCGGCCGGCGCGCGCAGTCGCAGCTGATGGGCGCGCCTTCCGCCGCCGTGTCGCGGCCGCTGTCGCGCAGGCTCGAGATGTGCAGCAGCACATCCTTCATGTCGGTCAGACTCGGGTCATCGGGCACGATGAAGCCGTATCCCTTGCCGGGATCGAACCATTTCACCCGGCCGGCGATACGCACCGTCTCGACCGTCTCAACGCCCTCGTAGTCGGACACAGCCTTCCCCCAGCCCGCGCGCGTTGCGGACAGGCTTGTTTAACACGGTTCTGCGAAGCCCGGAAAAGGCAAAAACACGGGTTTCGGGCCAAAGCCGAACATTTTTTTCTACTGATGCCAAAAACCGCCTCGACCTGCGTGCCGCCGGCCTTGAGATCGCTACCGCAGAGGTGGGATCGTGCCGCAAGGGCTCCGCGGCGGACGTGCGGCGCCGCGCAGACGCGCTTCCCGCCGGGAGGGCGGCCTGCGCAGGCTGGCGATATGAGGGAAGGCCCCGCGTGGCAGTCCCTAGGGGAGTCGAACCCCTCTTTTCAGGTTGAAAACCTGACGTCCTAACCGATAGACGAAGGGACCGCGGCGCGGGGAAGCGGCGATATAGCCGCCGATTCCGCGGGGTGCAAGCGGCTTTGCCGTAGAAAATGGTCGCGGCGACCGGCCTTTACGCCATGCGCGGATCGGCGATGTCCTCGATCTCGAACTGGACCCCCCGGCGGCCGTTCCAGTCGTCCGCCTTCAGGCGGCCCGCGACGCTCAAACCGCCCTGCCCGGCCAGCAGCGCCTTGCCCGAGGGCAGGTCGGCGCAGCGCCAGGCGATGGCCTTCACCGCCGCGCCGTCGGCCCCGACCAGCCGGCAGCGCACATGGCCGCCATTCATGGCCACGGGCTCGCGTACGGCGACATGTTCCAGCGCGAACAGCGGCTCGGGATTGGCGGGTCCGAACGGCGCCAGCTGCTCGAACTGTTCGAACAGGGCCCGCGTCGCCGCGCCCGGATCGATCAGGGCGTCGATCTCGACCCCGTCCAGCGCCTCCGCCGCCGCCTGTTCGCCCGCCATTCGCTCGTTGAGGAAGTCGCGCAGCCGGCCGATCCCGTCCGCCCTGACCGTCAGCCCGGCCGCCATGGCGTGGCCGCCGCCGGCCATCAGCACCCCGGCCTCCCAGGCGGCCTGCACCGCCCGGCCCAGGTTCATGCCCGGCTGCGACCGGCCCGAGCCCTTGCCGACGCCGTTGATCGCATCGACCCCGATCACCACCACGGGCTTGCGCCAGCGCTCACGCAGCCGCCCGGCCACGATCCCGACCACGCCGGGGTGCCATTCATCGCCCTCGATCACCACCACGGCCGAGCCGTCCGCATGGGCGCCCGAGGCCTCGACCATCCGCGTGGCCTGCTCCGTCACCTGCCGCTCGACTTCGCGCCGGGCGATGTTCAGCGCGTCCAGCTCCTGCGCCAGAGCCATCGCCTCCTCCGGGTCGTCCGTCGACAGCAGCCGCGCCCCCAGGTCCGACTTGCCGATCCGGCCGCCGGCGTTGATGCGCGGTCCCAGAATGAAGCCGGCATGATTGCTCTTGGCCGGGCCGGCTTCGCTCCCCGCCGCCGCCAGCAGCGCCCGCAGTCCCGGATTGCCCCACGCCGACATCCGCCTCAGCCCGAGGCTGGTCAGGGCCCGGTTGAACCCGGTCAGGCCGGTGACGTCGCAGATCGCCCCCATGGCCGCCAGATCCAGCCACTGGCGAATATCCGGCTCCTTGCGGTCCCCGAACATCTCCCGCCGGCGCGCCTCGCGATTCAGCGCCGCGAGCAGGACGAACACCACGCCCGCCGCCGCCAGATTGCCCTGCCCCGAGTTGCAGCCCGGCCGGTTCGGATTGACCACGGCGGCGCAGACCGGCGGATGCTCGCGCATCATGTGGTGGTCGATGACCACGACCTTCAGCCCGATCGCCGCCGCATGGGCCACCGCCTCATTGGCCGCCGCGCCGCAGTCGACGGTGATGACCAGCTCGGCGCCCGACGCCTTCAGCGTGTCGAAGGCCTTCGGGCTCGGCCCATAGCCCTCGGTAACCCGGTCGGGCACATAGATCGGCAGGTCTGCGCCCATGGCCCGGAACCAGCGCACCAGCAGGGCCGCGCTCGACGCCCCGTCGACGTCATAGTCGGCGAACACATGGATCGCGGCCTGCGCCTGCAATACGTCGAGGATCGCCTCCGCCGCCGCATCCATGTCCATGAAGCTCGACGGGTCGGGAAACAGCGCCTTCAGCGTCGGCTGCAGGAAGTCCGCGCCCTGGTCGGCCCGCACCCCGCGCGCCGCCAGCGCCCGCGCCAGCGGCTCGTCGAGGTCCAGCGCCTGCATATGGGCGCGGATCAGCCCCGCCTCGGCCGGCCTCTGCCGCCAGGCGCGCCCGGACAGCGAGCGGGAAACCCCCAGAAACGCGGGCAGGCCTCCCCCGTCGGCCATCAGAACGGCCGTCGTGTATGGATGCGCTGGATGGTCCGGGTCGAGGAATCCATCACCAGCGTATGGGTCGTGACGAAGCCGTCGCGGACCTGCACCCCGTCCAGCATCGCGCCCTTGGTGACGCCCGTGGCCGCGAACACCGCATCCTTCGAGACCAGTTCGTGCAGGTCGTATTTGCGATCGAAATCCTTCACGCCCGTGCGCTCGGCCCGGGCCCGCTCGTCGTCGTTGCGGAAGATCAGCCGGCCCTGGAAATGCCCGCCGACGCATTTCAGCGCCGACGCGGCCAGCACGCCCTCCGGCGCCCCGCCGGATCCCAGATACAGGTCGATTCCCGTCTCCGGTTCGGCGGTGTGGATCACGCCGGCCACGTCGCCGTCCGTAATCAGCAGCACCTTGGCCCCGACCTCGCGCAGGGCCGCGATCAATTCAGCGTGGCGCGGCCGGTCCATGACGCAGACGGTGATGTCGCGCGGATCGACGCCCTTGGCCGAGGCCAGCGAGCGCACATTCTCCTGCGGCTTCATATCCAGGTCGACTGTGCCCGGCGCGTAGCCCGGCCCGATGGCGATCTTGTCCATATAGGTGTCGGGGGCGTGCAGCATGCCGCCGCTCGCCGACATCGACAGCACGCACAGGGCGTTGGCCATGGCCTTGGCCGTCAGGGTCGTGCCTTCCAGTGGGTCCAGGGCGATGTCGATCGCCGGGCCCTTTCCGGTCCCCACCTTCTCGCCGATGTACAGCATCGGCGCCTCGTCGCGCTCTCCCTCGCCGATGACGATCTTGCCGTCGATATCGAGCTTGTTCAGCGCCGTGCGCATGGCGTCGACGGCCAGTTGGTCGGCCTGCTTCTCGTCGCCGCGGCCGATCTGGGCGTAGCTGGCGATGGCCGCTAGTTCGGTGACCCGGGCGGCGTCGGCGGCCAGCGTGGAAGCGTAGGGGGCCGGTCCGGCCATGGGCGTTCTCCTGAGACGATGATCCCGGGATTCTGTCGTCCCGGCGACCGTTAGTGGGAATTAGCGGCGATCGACCGGCGGCGGGGCGCGACCGCGCTCGCGGGCCTGGCGGGCGAAGGCCTCGATCTCGGCGGCGGTTTCCTGCGTCACCGGCGCCACCTGCACCGCCTCGACCCGCGCCTGCACGGCCTGGGCCCACTCGGCCGGATTGCCCGTCAGGGTCCACTCGAGCCGGGCGGCGTCCTCGGCCAGGGCGCCGCTCGCCCGGTTCAGCGTCGTCACCCGCGCCGCGATCTGCGCCGGCGCCGGCTCCGGCTCCAGCGACCGGGGGAAGTCGGCCCAGCGCGGATACTCGCGATTCGCATCGACCAGCGCCTGCACCCGCGCCGCCACCGGCGAGGTCGGGTCCGTTTGCGGATCGAACGCCCCCGCGCAGCCCGTCAGAGCGGCCGTGGCGACGGCGGCGGCCAGGACCGCTGCGAATTTCCGGATCGGCGCGTTCATGTCAGGGGCGGTCATATGCCATGATCATCCCCGGCGGAAGGGCGACGGCCGCCCCTACGACCGATCCTGACGTCTCCCGGAGCCTTTTCGCGCATGGCCAAGCGTCCGCCCTCCCCGCCCGCTCCCGCCGCCGCGGCGGCGCGTCCGCCCCGCAAGCCCGGCCGCCCGACCTCGGCCAAGCCGCCCCGCCCCCGCGCCAGGCCGGCCGCCGCCGCTGAAGAGCCCCTGCCCGAGCCGCCCCAGGCCGCGCCGGAACCGCCCTTCGCCTTCCCCGGCGAGGACCAGCGCCAGATGATCGAGACCCTGTCGCTGAACCTGGCCCGCGCCGCCATGACCGCCCAGTCGGCCATCGCCGAGGCCGCCCTCGCCCAGGCCGACCGCCCCGCCGCCCTGTCCCCCGACCCGTTCAACGTCGGCCCCGCCATGACCCAGGTGATGAGCGGCCTCGCCTCCCGCCCGGACAAGCTGTTCGCCGCCCAGGCCGACCTGTTCAACCGCTACATGGACCTGTGGGCCTCCACGACCCGCCGCGCCGCCGGCGAGGAGCCCGCCGCCCCGTCGAAGGACAAGCGCTTCAGGGACCCGGCCTGGTCCGAGAACCCCATGTTCGACGTCATGCGCCAGTCCTATCTGGCGACCGCCGACTGGATGAACGGCCTCGTCTCCAGCGTCGAGGACATCGACCCGCGCACCAAACGCCGCGCCGAATTCTTCACCAGACTGCTGACCGACGCCTTCTCCCCCGCCAACTTCCTCGCCTCCAACCCGGCGGCCCTCAAGGCTCTCGCCGAGACCAACGGCGAGTCGCTGGTCAGGGGCATGCAGAATTTCGCCGCCGACCTGGAGCGCGGCCACGGCAAGCTGAAGATCAGCCAGGCCGACTACGGCCGCTTCGAGGTCGGCAGGAACGTCGCCACCGCCCCAGGCCAGGTGGTCTGGCGCGACGAGCTGTTCGAACTGATCCAGTTCGACCCCGCCACCGACGAACAGCGCCAGATCCCGCTGCTGATCTTCCCGCCGTGGATCAACAAATACTACATCCTCGACCTCCAGCCCGAGAACTCGATGATCCGCTGGCTGTCCGGCCAGGGCTTCACCGTCTTCGTCTGCTCCTGGGTCAATCCTGACGTCGACAAGGCCGGCTACGGCTTCGACGACTACCTGCAAAAGGGCATCTACCGCGCCGTCGAAAAGGCGCTGGAACAGTCGCAGGCCGACCACATCAACACCGTCGGCTACTGCATCGGCGGCACCCTGATGGGCGCGGCCCTGGCCCATATGGCCGAGCACGGCGACGACCGGATCACCGCCAACACCTTCTTCGCCGCCCAGCACGACTTCGCCGAGGCCGGCGACCTGCTGCTGTTCACCGACGACCACTGGCTCAACGAGGTCGAGCAGCAGATGGACGCGGCCGGCGGCGTCCTGCCCGGCGCGGCCATGGCCGAGACCTTCAACGCACTGCGCGCCAACGACCTGATCTGGTCCTTCTTCGTCAGCAACTATCTGATGGGCAAGGACCCGCCCGCCTTCGACCTGCTGTTCTGGAACGCCGACCAGACCCGCATGCCGAAGAAGCTCCACCTCGACTACCTGCGCTCGATGTACGGCAAGAATGCTCTGTCAAAGGGCGAGTTCGAGATCGGCGGCGTCCGCGCCGACCTGTCGAAGGTGCGCATCCCCCTCTATTTCCAGGCCAGCCGCGAGGACCACATCGCGCCGATGAACTCGGTCTACCGCTCGGCCCGCGCCTTCTCCAACGCCGACGTCACCCTGACCCTGGCCGGCTCGGGCCACATCGCCGGCGTGGTCAATCCGCCGGCCGCGAAGAAATACCAGCACTGGATCAACCCCGCCCTGCCCGCCTCCCTCGCGGAATGGCAGGCGGGCGCGCAGGAGCATCCCGGCAGCTGGTGGAACCACTGGGCCGACTGGCTCCACGCCCGCTCCGGCGGCTGGGTCCCCGCCCGCAATCCGAAAAAGGGCCCGCTGCCGCCGATCGAGCCGGCCCCGGGATCCTATGTGAAGGTGAAGTCGTGAAGCGTTTCGAACCCAACCTGCTGCTGGCCCTGTCGACCGGCCTGGCGCTCGTCCTCGTGGTGGTGACCACCAGCTTCTACGGCGCCTCGGCCCAGCTGGCCCGCAACCTGCTCCTGGCCGGGGTCTGCTCGATCGGCTTCGTCCTGCTCAACCCGGTCCTGCAGCGGCGCATGAAGCTGCCGAAGCGCCCGCCGATGATCCATGCCGACAGCCCCGGCACGGCCGCCTGGGCCGGCCTGTTCCCGATGGCTGTGATCTGCGCCGCCGCCGTGCCGATCTTCTGGCCCGGCCATGACTACGGCCTGCTGGTGATCATCGCCGCCGTCTGGTTCGGCGTCACCCTCGAGTCGGCGATCAAGGCCTCCCGCGCCGGCTAGGCCGGCGTAAATCTCAGCGCCACGCCGTTGTTGCAGTAGCGCTTGCCCGTCGGCCGCGGCCCGTCGTCGAAGACATGCCCCTGATGCCCCAGGCAGCGGGCGCAGTGGTATTCGGTACGCGGAAAGCCGATCTCATAGTCCGTCTTCGTGCCGATGTTGGCCGCGATCACGTCATGGAAGCTCGGCCAGCCGGTGCCGCTGTCGTATTTCCACTGCGAGCGGAACAGCGGCAGGTCGCAGCCGCGGCACACGAAGGTCCCACGCCGGTGCTCCCCGTTCAGCGCGCTGCTCCCCGGCCGCTCCGTCGCCGCATGCCGCAGCGTCTGATAGCTCGCCGCCGGCAGCCGCGCCCGCCACTGGGCGTCCGTCAGCCGCCGGAACGGCGAGTTCGCGTATTGTCGCTCGGAGGCGTCAGCCGCATCCGGCGAGCAGCCGCTCACGGCGACCGCGCCGGCGGTCAGCATCAGATGGCGGCGGGACAGCTGGGTCATGATGCTTGATAGGTCGGGAACCGCGCGGCGGTTTCAAGCCCTCGATGAATGAGTGACAGTGTCAGTGAGCGAGAGGTGAGCCAGATCGCCGGGCTTCCTGCTCACCCCTTGCTCACTAGCACTGGCACTGTTCAAGAGGGCCCTCCATGAGGGAGTGACAGTGTCAGTGAGCGAGAGGTGAGCCAGATCGCCGGGCTTCCTGCTCACCCCTTGCTCACTAGCACTGGCGCTTTTCAAGAGGGGCCCTCCATGAGGGAGTGACAGTGTCAGTGAGCGAGAGGTGAGCCAGATCGCCGGACTTCCTGCTCACCCCTTGCTCACTAGCACTGGCGCTTTTCAAGAAAGGCCGGTCTCTTCCGCCAACCCCAGCATCAGGTTCAGGTTCTGCACCGCCGCCCCCGACGCGCCCTTGCCCAGATTATCCAGCAGCGCCACCAGCCGGACCTGCGCCCCGCCCCGGTCGCCGAACACATGCAGCCGCATCCGGTTGGTCCCGTTCAGCCCCTCCGGATCGATCCCGGTCATGGCCTCGGTCGTCTCCAGTTCCGCCACCTCGACGAACCGCGCGCCCGCATAGGCCTCGGCCAGCGCCCCGTGCACCACCTCCACCGACGGCGATCCCGGCAGCGCGCCCAGGTGTAGCGGAACCTCCACCAGCATCCCCTGCCGGTAGGCCCCCACCGCCGGCGCGAACAGCACCGGCCGCTCCAGTCCGGTGTGCGTCGTCATCTCCGGCACATGCTTGTGCTTCAGGGTCAGGCCATAGGCGCGGAACGCCTCCGCCCCCGCCTCGAACTCCGCGATCATCGCCTTGCCGCCGCCGGAGTAGCCCGACACCGCATTGACCGTCACCGGCCACCCCGCCGGAATGATCCCGGCTGAAACGAGGGGCCGCACCAACCCGATGAAACCGGTCGGATAGCAGCCCGGGTTCGACACCCGCGTGGCGCCCGCGATCTTCTCCCGCTGCCCCGGCGCCATCTCCGCGAAGCCATAGGTCCAGTCCGGATCGACCCGGTACGCCGTCGAGGCGTCGATCACCCGCACCCTGGGGTTCTCGATCATCGCCACGGCTTCCCGCGCCGCCTCGTCCGGCAGGCACAGGATCACCGCATCGGCGGAATTCAGCGCCTCACGCCGCGCCTCGACATCACGCCGCCGGTCGCCCAGCAGGATCAGCTCCAGATCGGAGCGCGCCTCAAGCCGCTCGCGGATCTCCAGCCCCGTGGTCCCGGCCTCGCCGTCGATGAAGATCGTGTGGGTCATCGAACGCTCCTGTCCCTTCTCCCCTTGCGGGAGAAGGTGGCCCGCGCAGCGGGTCGGATGAGGGGTCGCACTGACCCGACAATCTGGCGTCTTTCCGGACGCGACGCACGAGCGGCCGGAGCGACCCCCCATCCGTCGGCCTTCGGCCGCCACCTTCTCCCGCAAGGGGAGAAGGAAACCAGAAAAGGAAAAGGGCGCTCCGGTTTCCCGAAGCGCCCCCATCCATAACCGCTTTCGCGATCCGCTTAGCGCTTCGAGAACTGGAAGGACTTGCGGGCCTTGGCGCGGCCGTACTTCTTGCGCTCGACGACGCGGGCGTCGCGGGTCAGGAAGCCGTGCGGCTTCAGGACCGGGCGCAGCGCCGGCTCGTAGTGCGTCAGGGCGTGCGACAGGCCGTGGCGGATGGCGCCGGCCTGGCCCGACAGGCCCGAACCCTCGACCGTGCAGTCGACGTCGAACTGGGTCGTGCGGCCGGTCACTTCCAGCGGCTGGGCGATCATCATGCGCAGGATTTCGCGGGCGAAATACTGCATCTGATCCTTGCCGTTGATGGTGATCTTGCCGGTGCCCGGCTTGATCCACACGCGGGCGATCGCGTTCTTGCGCTTGCCGGTCGAATAGGCGCGGCCCTGCGCGTCCAGCTTCTGGACATAGACCGGGTGCTCTTCGCCCGCGCCCGGGGTCTGCATGGACTTCAGGGCGTCGAAGCCGGTCAGGGCTTCGGTGGGCGCGGCTTCGGCGGCGGTGTTTTCAGCAGTCACGTCGGTCATGCTCAGACGCTCCGGGTGTTCTTGGGAGAAGCCGACTTGAAGTCGATCGTCTCGGGCGACTGGGCTTCGTGGGTGTGGGCCGGACCGGCGAACAGGCGCAGGTGCGTCATCTGCTTGCGGGCCAGCGGGCTTTCCTTGGGCAGCATGCGCTCGACGGCCTTCTCCAGCACGCGCTCGGGGAAGCGGCCGTTCAGCACCTTCTCCGGGGTCGTCTGCTTGACGCCGCCCGGGTGGCCGGTGTGACGGTAGTAGATCTTGTCGGTGTTCTTCTTGCCGGTGAACACCACCTTGTCGACGTTGGTGACGACGACGTAGTCGCCGCAATCGACGTGCGGGGTGTAGTCGCCGCGGTGCTTGCCGCGCAGACGGTTGGCGATAAAGGTCGCGAGGCGGCCCACCACGACGCCTTCGGCGTCGATATGGATCCACTTCTTCTCGACCTCGGCCGGCTTCAGCGAAGCCGTGGTGCTCTTCAGCATGACGAGGGTTCCTGGGGAGACGAACGAAGGGCCCGTCCCGAAGCCGGGATGAGCGGAAGGCGCGCTGATAGAGGAAGCGGCGGGCCAGGTCAATGCGGGTCGTGGGGCGCGCAGTCGCGTAGTCGGTTGTTTTCACACCGTTTATCGGGTGAGGTAGTAAAATACCGCATATAATTCCCTTCTCCCTCAAGGGGAGAAGCAAGCGATGCTGCGCTGCAAATCCCGCCTCAACCTCCCTATCTTCAGAGCTCAACCCGCTGTTTCCGCTCCACATCCTTCCGGACCCAGCGTCACGAACCCGCCGCAGGGCGGGACTCCCGCATAATGCGACTTCGCACGGCGCCCTACCGTACCGGTCTTTGACAATCGAACTCCCGTAAGCGCCGACCAGGCGCATCGGCCGACCCGACCCACCGCAATCTGTGCACTCTGCGCACTCAACGCACTCTATGCACTCTGTGCACTCTTCGGACGCTTCGGACTGATTTTTGAGTCCGGATCCCGCCGCCGCCCATCGTCACAGAACCCTGATGACCTTCGGCCCCGACCCCGCCATAACGGCGCCCAGCCCTCCGGAGAGTCCCATGCGCCTGCCCCGCCGCCACCTTCTCGCCGGCTCGGCCGCCGCCCTCGCCTTCGGAGGCCTCGCCCGCAACGTCCAGGCCCAGGCGGCCACGGAGGAGACCTACCTCAATGAGGTCCCCGGCTACGGGCCGCTGGTCCGCGATCCCGAACGTCTGCTCGACCTGCCCGAGGGCTTCACCTACCAGGTCATCTCCCAGACAGGCGACACCATGGCCGACGGCCTCTACGTCCCGGGCCAGCCCGACGGCATGGCCTGTTTCGATCTCGGCGACGGCCAGGTCGCCCTCGTCATCAACCACGAGCTCAAGGGCTCCAGCGGCCTGCATCGCAACCTCGGCCCCGGCGGCTTCCATCAGGAGCGCATCGGCCTGCTCGACCCGTCGAAGGCCTACGACACCTACAAGGACGGCCGCGCCCTGCCCGGCGGCACGACCACCCTCGTCTACGACCTTGCGACGCGCCGCACCGTCCGCCAGCACCTGTCGCTGGCCGGCACCTCGACCAACTGCTGCGGCGGCCGCACCCCCTGGGGCAGCTGGCTGAGCTGCGAGGAGACGGAACAGACCCCCGCCAACGCCGACGTCGCCAGGCCCCACGGCTTCGTCTTCGAGGTCCCCGCGACCGCCGCCGGCCTGGTCGACCCGGTCCCGCTCAAGGCCATGGGCCGGTTCGATCATGAGGCGGTCTGCGTCGATCCCCGCACCGGCGTCGTCTATCTGACCGAGGACAAGACCGACGGCCTGTTCTACCGCTTCCTGCCGACCACGCCCGGCCGGCTGGTCGACGGCGGCCGCCTCCAGGCCATGGCCTTCCGGGGCAGGCCCGGCGCCGATTCGAGCAATCAGGACGGCCGCGAATGGTCCGTCGGCGACTGGCGCGAGGTGGTCTGGATCGACCTGGAGGACGTGGAGTCCCCCAACGCCGACCTGCGCATGCGCGGCCACGCCGACGGCGCAGCCCTGGTGGCGCGCGGCGAGGGCGTCGTCTGGGGCGAGGGCGAACTTTACCTGACCGCCACCGCCGGCGGCCCGCTGAAGCGCGGACAAATCCTGCGCTACGTGCCCTCGGCCGACGAGGGCCGCCCCGGCGAGGCGGTCCGGCCGGGCCGTATCCAGCTGTTCCTCGAAAGCGAGGACATCCGCAGCCTGAACATGGGCGACAACCTGACCGTCGCGCCGTGGGGCCATCTGATCGTCTGCGAGGACAACTACTCCACCGAGACCCGCAACCATCTCAAGGGGGTGACGCCCGAAGGCCGCACCTACACCATCGGGCGCAACGCCTTCACCGGAAACTCCGAGTTCGCCGGCGCCTGCTTCTCGCCCGACGGACAGGTGCTGTTCGTCAACATCATGTACCCGGGCGTGACCTTCGCGATCAGAGGACCGTGGACCTCGGTCCGGACATGAACAGCCGCGGCTGTGAGCGGCGGACCAGCCACAGGTTCACCGTCGCCGTCGCCAGCACGAGCACAGCTCCCGCCTGATGCAGGGCTCCAAGCCATAGCGGCACGGCGTTCATCAGGGTGGCGATCCCCAGCCCGGCCTGCAGCCACAGCACCGCCGCCAGCACGAAGGCCGACAGGCCCAGCCCCTCGGCCAGCCGCCAGCGCCACGCCTGCACCGCATAGATGCTCCCGCCCAGCAGCAGCCCGTAGGCGACCAGCCGGTGATTGAACTGCACCAGCGCCTGGTCATGCAGGAAGGCCAGCGCCCCCTTGCCCCACTCGACCGGCGCCAGCAGCTCGCCGTTCATCATCGGCCAGTCGGTGTAGACGAAGCCCGCCTTGGCCCCCGCGACCAGCCCGCCCAGCAGGCACTGCAGGAAGACCGCGCCCAGCAGGATCGCCGCGCCGCGGCTCCACCCGACCGGATGACGCGAATGCTCCTCGCCGTTCCAGGCCTCCAGCCCGGTCCAGATCAGACCCATGAAGATCAGCAGCGCCAGTCCCAGGTGCGTCGCCAGCCGCTCCGGCGCCACGTCGACGCGCTCGCTCAGCCCGCTGGACACCATCCACCAGCCGATCAGCCCCTGCAGCCCGCCCAGCGCCAGCAGCGCCGCGCAGCGCCAGATCAGCCGCCGCGGAATCTTGCGCAGCACCAGCAGGACGAGGAACGGCAGGGCGAACACGGCGCCGATCAGCCGCCCCAGCAGCCGGTGGAACCACTCCCACCAGAAGATCCCCTTGAACTCGCCCAGCGTCATGCCGGCGTTGACCTGCTCGTACTGCGGAATGGCCCGGTATTTCTCGAACGCCTCGGCCCAGTCGGCCGCGCTCATCGGCGGCAGGGCCCCCATGATCGGCTTCCACTCGGTGATCGACAGCCCCGATCCGGTCAGGCGGGTGACGCCGCCGACCACGACCATGGCGAACACCAGCGCCGCCGTGATGAACAGCCAGATCGCGACCGCCCGGCTCTCCTCGCCCCCGCTGAAACGCTTCATTCGACGCCCGCCGTCCCGACCGTTACACTAAGCCGCGCGCCGCTGGTCCGACGCCCGACTGAGCGGTATGCCCGCCCGTGGCGGCGAGATCGAGTCGCTTTTGGACGCCTGAGCGTCGCAGGTCAGGAGAAGCCGGGTGCAGTACGCGGAGATCATCGTCGCCGTCCTCGGGGCTTTCGCCCTGGCCTGGACCGCCGACCAGCTGACGGGCCGGCGCGGCCTGTTCGCCACCTCCCTGGTCTCCGGCGTCGCCGCCGTGGCGGGGTGGTTCCTGGCTGTTCGCGTCTTCGCGGTCTCGACCACGGACCAGTGGACCTGGGTCGGGTGGTCGCTGGTCGCCTCCGCCCTCGCCCTGGCGACCTTCTTCCTGTTCCGCAACAAGCGCTGACATGGGCCCGCGCACCCGCCGCTTCATCGCCATGCTCGGCGTTCTGGCCTTCCTCGTGGTCTGGATCTGGGGCGCGATCGCCATCCGGGGCCTGTTGCCGCCGGGCCCGATCATCGACTTGGTGGTCTTCGCCGTCGCTGGCATCGGCTGGGGCGTGCCCCTCTACCCCCTGTTCAAATGGGCCGAGCGCCCCCGCGACTGACCCGGAATTGCCAAGGCCCGTCCGTGATCGAGCGTGCCTGAGGGTACCTGTGCGACTGCGCTATTCGCTTGGCAGCTGTTCCGGGCTGTGAGCAAATTCACGGTTATGGGACCCGTCGATCAGAGAGCGCAGGTCAACCCGTTCGCTCCCGGGTATTACGAAACGGACGAGCTGCGGGGCTTCGGTTTCCGACGCGTTGGCGAAGGCGTCCGGGTCGCGAAGAACACCACCATCGTCGGCCTGGAGAACGTCACCCTTGACGATCATTGCCGGATCGACGGTCACTGCACCATCGTGGCAACCGGCGGAACGCTTCGCCTGGGCCGTTACGTTCACGTTCACACCAGCGTCGTGATCGGTTGCCGGGGCGGCGTCGTGCTTGACGACTACAGCGGCGTTTCCCACGGATGCAACATCCTGTCGGCCAGCGACGACTTCAGCGGCCAGTGGATGCACAATGGGACCGTCCCGGCTCATCTGTGTCGCCCAACGATTGAGCCCGTCTGGATCGGGCGGCACGTGGCAGTTGGGGCGGGCTGCACCTTCCTTCCCGGAGTAACGCTTGGCGACGGGGCGGCTGTCGGCGCTCATTCGCTCGTCCAAACGGATGTCCCGCCGTGGGTCATCGTGGCGGGTACGCCGGCCCGGCAGGTCGGCGTGCGCTCGCGGCGGCTCCTCGCGCTTGTGCCCCGTGAAGATGCCGCGGCCTAGACCCTCGTCGCGGCCCTTGTGGACGCCGCCCAAAATGAAGGCCCGCCAACCACACCTAAGTAGCCGACGGGCCTCGCTCTTCTCTGGTCGGAGCGACAGGATTCGAACCTGCGACCCCTTGACCCCCAGTCAAGTGCGCTACCAGGCTGCGCCACGCTCCGAGAGGGGCCCCCTATAGACGGGGCGCCCGCCCCCCGCAAACCCAAAAACGAAGGCTCAGGCGGTTCTCGAAAGAACCGCTTCCAGACGCGCCCGCGCGCCCTCCAGTTCGGCCAGAACCTGACGCAGCCGGATCGACGACGCACCGCTCTGCGGCCTCGGCGCGGCCTCCGCCGGAGCGCCGCCTTCCGGCTCGAACGCCACCGTTCCGTCCGGGTCGCCATAGACCGCCAGCCGCTTCAGGCCCTGCTCGCGGTGCAGGCGCTGGACGCCCTTGATGGTCAGCCCATCCTCGTGCAGCAGCCGCTTCACGGCTTTCAGCAGGACCACGTCCTGCGGCCGGTAGAAGCGGCGTCCGCCGGCCCGCTTCAGCGGGGTGATGAACGGAAATTTGGTCTCCCAGAAGCGCAGCACGTGCTGCGGCGCGCCGACCTCGTCAGCGGCTTCGGAGATAGTTCGGAAGGCGTTCGGGCTCTTGGCCACGGCGCGTCAGGCGCTCACGACGGCGTCGTGAACCCGGCCCTTCATGATCTGCGAGGCGCGGAAGCTGATCACCCGACGCGGATGGATCGCCGCCGGCTCGCCCGTCTTCGGATTGCGGCCCATGCGGGCGCGCTTGTCGCGCACCTGGAAGACGCCGAAGCCCGACAGCTTGACCGTTTCGCCGCGCTCAAGGGATTCGATGATCAGCTCCAGGGTCCGCTCGACCAGGGCCGAGCACTCCTGGCGCGACAGGCCGACCTCCTCGTGGACCGCCTCACACAGGTCCGCCCGCGTCAGGGTCTGGTGCTGAGCCAATGGTCCGCTCCCCTTGAAAAGTCCGTCGGGCCCATAAAAGAGCAAGCGCCTTCAAATGGAAAGGCGAATTGCGCCCTACAGGCGAAAGGCGCAGGCGCCCCAGGTCAAGCCGCCGCCCATGGCTTCGGCCAGAACGAGATCGCCGCGCTTGATGCGCCCGTCCTGAATGGCCGCGTCCAGCGCCAGCGGGATCGACGCCGCCGAGGTGTTGGCGTGCATAGCCACGGTCGAGATCACCTTGTGCTCGTCCAGGCCGAGCCGGTCGCCGACGCCCTTGATGATCCGCTGGTTGGCCTGGTGCGGCACGAACCAGTCGACGTCGGCCACCTCGATGCCCGAGGCCGCGCAGCAAGCGGTGATCGCCTCGGCGATGTTGACCACGGCGTGACGGAACACCTGGTTGCCGGCCATCCGCAGATGCCCGACCGACCCGGTCGTGGCCGGCCCGCCGTCGACGTAGAGAAGGTCGGTCTTGGACCCGTCGCAGCGCAGGGCGAAGCCGAGCAGGCCGTGGTCGGCCTTGGTCCCCTGCCCTTCCCGCGGCTCGACCACCACGGCCCCGGCGCCGTCGCCGAAGAGCACGCAGGTCGACCGGTCGGTCCAGTCCATGAGCCGGGTCATCTCCTCGGCCCCGATGACAAGGGCGCATTTCGCATTCCCCCGGGCCACGAAACCGTCGGCCACGCTCAGCGCATAGACGAAGCCGGAACACACCGCCTGGACGTCGAAGGCAATGCAGGTCGGGATGCCCATCTTGCGCTGGACGATCGAGGCGACTGACGGGAAGGTCATGTCGGGCGTGGTCGTCGCCACCACGATCAGGTCGACGTCCGCGGCTTCACGGCCGGCGTCGTGCAGAGCCCGTTTCGCCGCCTCGACCGCCAGGTCGCTCGTCGGCTGGTCGTCCCGCGCCTTGTGCCGCTGGCGAATGCCGGTGCGCTCGACGATCCACTCGTCCGAGGTGTCGACGATCTTCGCCAGATCGGCGTTGGTGACGACCTGTTCCGGCAGGAAGGAGCCGACGCCGGTCACGGCGCTGCGAATGACGCTCACTGGGGAGTCTCCATGGCCGCGCTGCCCGCGGCCGGTTGTTCGAGCACGACGGTCAGCCGGTTCAGGCTGTCGCTGACGGTCTTCAGATAGTCGCTGCGAGCCAGATCGACAGCGATGCGGATCGCATTTCCGTAGCCCTTGGCGTCGGCGCCGCCGTGGCTCTTCACGACGATGCCGTTCAGCCCCAGCAGCGGGCCGCCGTTGACGGCGCTGGGATCGATCTTCTGGCGCATCCGCCGCAAGGCCGGCAAGGCCAGCAGGGCGCCCGCCTTGGCCGGCACGCTGGAGGTCAGCGCCTCCTTCATCAAGGCCGAGATGAACCGCGCCACGCCCTCGGCGGTCTTCAGCGCGATGTTGCCGGTGAAGCCGTCGGTGACGACCACGTCGACCGTGCCCTTGGCGATGTCGTCGCCCTCGACGAAGCCCTTGTAGTCCAGCCCGAGTCCGCCCTCGCGCAGGATGCGGGCGGCCTCGCGGACCTCTTCATGGCCCTTCATGTCCTCGGAGCCCACATTCAGCAGGCCGATCGTCGCGCGGCCGCCGCCGTGCACCGCGGCGTGGAAGGCCTCGCCCATGATGGCGAACTCGACCAGCTGTTCGGCGTCGCTCTCGATATTGGCCCCGACGTCCAGCACCGCCGTGACGCCCCGCAGGGTCGGCCAGCTGGCGACGATGGCGGGTCGCTCAAGCCCGTGAGCCGACATGCGCAGGATCAGCTTGGAGATCGCCATCAGGGCGCCGGTGTTGCCGGCCGAGACCACGGCGCCGGCCTCGCCGGTCTTCACCGCCTCGATGGCGTTCCACAGGCTCGAGCCCTTGCCGCGCCGCATGGCCTGGGCCGGCTTCTCGTCCATGGCCACGACCTTGTCGGTGTGGCGCACGACACAGATGTCTTCCGTCAGGCTGCATTTCGCCATCTCGGCGCGGATGGCCGCCGAGTCCCCATGCAGCAGGAACCGCACGCCGTCGCCGCCGTGACGCCGGCGATAGTCACGCACCCCCGCCACCACGACCGGCGGGCCGTGGTCCCCGCCCATGGCGTCGAGCGAAATCAGAACTGGGGATGGCAAGCCGTTTCGACTCCGTCGCGCCGTCAGCCCGGCGCTCGTCTGGGGCGACGATAGCGCCGCACCGGGGGGATGCAACCGCGCCGCCCCGGCGTCAACCTTCGTCGGAAGGCCGGAGTTGCTTCAGCACCGCGAAGGGCGAGATTTCCGTCGGCTCCGGCGGCTGCACGAACTCGGCGCCGGGCTTGCGTGGGAACGGGTCCAGCAGCAGGGCGAGCTGCTCCACCGCATACTGCCCCAGATCGACCTGCCCGCCTTCGATCGGATCGGGCGATTCGTCGTCGAGGGTGATGACGATCTCGTCGGAGTCCTCGTCCACCGCCTCAGCCAGCGCGATGCTGAACGGCGCATCGATCTCGACCGGGAGCGGGTCGAGGGTGATGCCGCAAACTTGCGCCAGGCTGGCCTTCACCCGTCCCGACAGCCGCCAGCCGCCCGGCGACGGCGCCAGCGTCATCTCGGCCACGAAGGCGTCCAGCGAGGCGAGGTCGAGCGCCTTGGCGATCCGGGTGCGGGCCGCGGCGTCAGGCTCCAGGGTCCGCGTCACCCCGCCGCCGACCTGATGCAGCCGGACGGGTTCGCTATAGGGCAGGTCCACGCCGCTCATGCCTTGATCTCCGCCCAGTCGGGAGCCGTCGTCACGGCCTTGAAGTCCTGCGCCGCCAACCGCGCCCGGCTCGCCAGCGCATACGCCGCCAGCGTCTCGCCCGCGGCCGGATCGTCCCGCTCGAACACGTTCCGCGCCAGTCCCTCCGCCAGTGCGGCGTGGTCGCCGGCCCGCAGCGGCGGTTCGTACGCGGTCATGCGTCCGTACATCGCCTCGCCAAGCTTGCGCATCTTCTTGCCCACCGAGATGTCGCCCACGCCCAACTCCCTCAGCGCATGATCCAGGGCCGAGACATAGGTGTCGAACAGGAGCTGGGCCGTGTCCGCCCCGCCCTCGCCTTCATCGCGCAGCCGCATGACCAGCAGCAGCACATGCAGGGTGTAGAGCTCGAATCGGGCGTCGATCCGATCGGCGACGCCCAGTTGAGTGTAGAAGCGGGGATCGCGGGCCTGCCGCACCGCCAGCTCATACAGGGGCTCGCCGAGGCGCTCGCGAGGACGGGTCCGGAACAGATTCTGAAGCATGATCATGCGGCCCCTTTTCCGCCGCGCCGTTGAACTAAGGCTCGGGTCCGGTTAGGTCAAAGACCTTGTTCTCTCGCAGGCGCCGTCCATGCTCCGTACCAAGCTCCTCCTCGCCGCCCTTTCGGCTGCCGCGCTGACCGCGGCCTGCGCCCCCGTGGTGGGCCAGAACGGCTTCCAGGCGATCGACGCCAAGCCGACCGACATCGTCGCGGGGACGGACACCAAGCAAACCGTGCTGACCAAGCTCGGCACCCCGTCCACGACGTCGACGTTCGAGCAGGACAACATCTGGTATTACATCAGCCAGGTCACCGAGAAATACACCTACAACCGCCCGCACGTCACCCAACGCACCGTCACCGAGATCACCTTCAACGACGCCGGCCAGGTTGCGGAGGTGCGCACGCTCGGCCTCGACGATGGGCAGCAGATCGCCATGAACAGCCGCGAAACGCCGACCCGCGGCCGCCAGCTGACCATCATCGAACAGCTGCTCGGCAACGTCGGCCGCGGTCAGCTGCCCCGCACGGACGAGGACGAGCCCGGCCAGCGCCGCCCCGACTGATCGCCCCCCGGCTCGCCCGACACGAAAACGCCCCGGAGATCGCTCTCCGGGGCGTCTTTCGTTGCGCGCCGCCGCGCCCGTGAAGGACGCGGCGGCCACGCGGGGATCAGAAGATCTTGCCGCTCGCCAGCACCGCGAGAAGCAGCAGGGCCACGATGTTGGTGATCTTGATCATCGGGTTCACGGCCGGGCCGGAGGTGTCCTTGTACGGATCCCCGACCGTATCGCCGGTCACCGCGGCCTTGTGAGCCTCGGAGCCCTTGCCGTGGACGACGCCGTTGCGATCGGTGAAGCCTTCCTCGATCACCTTCTTGGCGTTGTCCCAGGCGCCGCCGCCCGAAGTCATCGAGATGGCCACGAACAGGCCGGTCACGATCACGCCCATCAGCATGGCGCCGAGGGCGGCGAAGGCGTCCGCCTTGTCCGACAGGAACAGGATGGCCACGAACAGCACGATCGGCGACAGGACCGGCAGGAGCGACGGCACGATCATCTCGCGGATCGCCGCCCGGGTCAGGATGTCGACGGCCCGGCCGTACTCGGGCTTGACCTCATAGGTCATGATGCCCGGGTTCTCGCGGAACTGTCGACGCACCTCGGCGACGACCGACTCGGCCGCGCGGCCCACCGCCATCATCGACATGCCGCCGAACAGGAAGGGCAGAAGCCCACCGAACAGCAGGCCGACGACCACATAGGGGTTGGTCAGGGCGAAGTCGACGACGCCCATGTTGGCGAAGAACGGGAACTCCGCCGCATTGGCCGAGAAGTATTGCAGATCAGACGTATAGGCCGCGAAGAGGACGAGGGCGCCGAGGCCGGCCGAACCGATGGCGTAGCCCTTGGTGACGGCCTTGGTGGTGTTGCCCACGGCGTCGAGAGCGTCGGTCGAGTGGCGGACGTCCGAAGGCAGTCCGGCCATCTCGGCGATGCCGCCGGCGTTGTCGGTGACGGGTCCGAAGGCGTCCAGCGCCACGATCATCCCGGCGACGCCGAGCATGGTCGTGGTGGCGATGGCGATCCCGAACAGGCCCGCCAGCTGGTAGCTGGCGATGATGCCGACGATGATCGTCAGCGCAGGCAGGGCCGTCGACTCAAGCGAGACGGCGAGGCCCTGGATGACGTTGGTGCCGTGACCGGAAACCGAGGCGTTGGCCACCGACCGCACGGGGCGGAAATTGGAGCCCGTGTAGTATTCAGTGATGACCACGATCGCCGCCGTAACGGCCAGGCCGACGAGGCCGGACCAGAACAGGTCCATGGCGTAGATGGCCTCTCCGCCGGCGGGGGTGACGACCGCGTTGTCCGGCAGCAGCTGGGTGATCACCAGGTACAGGGCCCCGATGGAGAGCACGCCGGTGACGATCAGACCCTGATAGAGGGCGCCCATGATGTTCTGCTTCTTGCCGAGGCGGACGAAGAAGCTGCCGATGATGGAGGTGACGATGCAGACGCCGCAGATGGCTAGCGGCAGCAGCATCATGGTTTCGACATAGGGCAGGTCGCGGAAGAAGATCGCCGCCAGCACCATGGTGGCGACCGTGGTCACCGCATAGGTCTCGAACAGGTCGGCGGCCATGCCGGCGCAGTCGCCGACATTGTCGCCCACGTTGTCCGCGATGGTCGCCGCGTTGCGGGGATCGTCTTCGGGGATGCCGGCCTCGACCTTGCCCACCATGTCGCCGCCGACGTCGGCCCCCTTGGTGAAGATGCCGCCGCCCAGACGGGCGAAGATGGAGATCAGCGAGGCGCCGAAACCAAGGGCGACCAGACCGTCGATGACTTCGCGGCTGGTGCTGTCGAAGCCCATGCCCTGGGTCAGGATGGCGTAGTAGCCCGCCACGCCCAGCAGGGCGCCGCCGGCGACGAACATGCCGGTGATGGCGCCTGAGCGGAAGGCCAGGTCGAGACCCCTGGACAGACTCTCGGACGCGGCCTGGGCCGTGCGCACGTTGGCGCGGACCGAGATCAGCATGCCCGCGAATCCGGCGAGGCCCGAGAGGACCGCGCCGATCACGAAGCCGAAGGCGGCCCATTGGCCGATCAGGAACCAGGCGGCGATCAGGATGACGACGCCGACCATGGCGATGGTCATGTACTGCCGCCGCAGATAGGCCGAAGCGCCTTCCTGGATCGCGGCGGCGATCTCGCGCATCTTGTCGTTGCCGGTCGAGGCCTTCATCAGCGAGGCCGTCTGGACCAGTCCGTAGAGGACCCCCAGCGCGCCTGCGGCGATGACAAGCCACAGATAGTTACTCATGGCGTTTCCAAACCCTGTGTTTCTAGAGGCGCCCGGACCCTTGGCGCGGCGGGCGTTTTCGCCTCTCTCCGCCTTCCGGTCCCCCCGTGCGCACCGGACGCGAGTCTGCGTCCCTGGGGAAATGCGGCGGAAACGTGCCAAATGCGCCGGGGCGACGCAACAGGGTTAGTGAAGGCGGCTCAACCCGAGGCGACGCCGGTGCGGCGGCGGGGCGCCTGGCTGATGACTTCGACCCGCGTCACGGCTCCGCGTCCGGCGATGGGAACGGCCGCCCGCATCAGGCTGGCGGACAGGGCGGCCGCATCGATCCGGGTCCAGTCGTTCTCGACCACAAAGGGCGTCCGGTGCCCGGCGCGGACCAGGGCGTCGCGCAGATAGGCCTCTTTCGGCCGCATCGATTCGGGCGTCGCGGAGCCGCCGAGATGCAGCCGCAGCGAAACGAAGACGTAGTTGCGGATGCGCCCGCCGGAGATGATCGGCAGGCCCACGCCGGCGATGCCCAGGCTGGCGCCGGGAGCTGGCGCATGTTGGGCGTTCGCGTCCGCGCCGGCGGCGACGGCCGGCAAGGCGACGGAGGCGGCGATAAGGTCACGACGGCGCATGCGGCGATCGTCGCGCCCACGCCTTGAGATTTCGTTGTCAGCCGTGGGTGAAGCCCGGCCGATCGATGGCGATGGGCTGGCCGCCGAAGCGGGCGACAATTCCCTGCCCCGCCACGACACGGCCGATCCGGGTCAGGCGGAGGTGGCGCTTGTCCGCCTCGCGGCGCAGGGCGGCTTCGTCGGCGGCGCGGGCCGTGAAGGCCAGTTCGTAGTCGTCGCCTCCCGTGGCCAGGCTTTCCAGCGCCGCCTGCTCGTCGACCCGGCCATCGAACCAGGCTTGGCCGGCGGCGGAGCGCGGCGTGAGTTCCAGGTCAATCTCGATGCGGACCCCGCCCGCCTCGGCGATGTGATCGAGGTCGGCGATCAGACCATCCGAGACGTCGATCGAGGCGCTGGCGAAATCGCGGATGGTCCCGGCGAATTCGACGCGGGGATTCGGCGCCCGGTACTGCTCGATCAGCGCGGCCAGGCGATCCGGTTCAAGGGACAGCTTCCCCTGCGCCGCCTGCAGGCCAAGCCAGCCGTCGCCGACCGAGCCGGTGACGAAGACCAGATCGCCGGCGCGGGCTCCGGCCCGGCCGACGGTGCGGCCCTTGGGCGTCCAACCGAGCAGGGTCATCGAGAAGCTCGCGGGCCCGGGCGTCACCACGGTGTCGCCGCCGAGCAGTGCGACGCCGAACGCCTTCTGGTCCGTCCGCAGGCCATCGACGAAGGTCATCCGCTCGGGCCAGCCGCAGCGCTCGGACCAGTGGCAGGCCAGCAGGTAGCCGAACGGCTCCGCGCCCTTGGCCGCCAGATCCGACAGGTTCACCCGCAGCAGCTTCTTCGCGACCGTGTCCAGAGGATCGGTCGGGAGGAAGTGGACGCCCTCGACGATGGCGTCCTTGGTCAGGACCAGATCGTGGCCGGGTTTCGAGGGGACGACGGCGACATCGTCCCTCAGGCCCCGCCCCCACTCCGGATGGGCCAGAGGCGCGAACAGGCGCCGGATGGTCTCGAACTCTCCGGCGACGTCGACCGCGGCCATCAGGAGGCGCGGGCGTCCCTGGCCACGCCGTCCAGCGCGGCGTTGACGAATTTGGCCTCGGCGTCATCGAAGAAGGCCTTGGCCAGTTCGACATATTCGTCGATGACGATCTCCTTCGGCACGTCCTGACGCTCGCGCAACTCCCAGGCGCCGGCGCGCAGCAGGGCGCGCAGGGTCGAGTCGAGCCGTTCCAGCCGCCAGTTGGACGCCAGCCGGGACTTGACCGCCGCGTCGATGTCGCGCTGACCGCCGACCACCCCGCGCACGATCTGCGCAAAATAGTCCTCGTCGGCCTCGGCGAGCGGTTCGCCCTCGATATCGGCGTCAAACCGATGGTGCGAGAATTCGGTGATGACGGTCTCGACGCCCTCCCCGGCCAGTTCCATCTGGTACAGGGCCTGGACGGCGGCGAGGCGGGCCACGGTGCGGGCGCGGCGCTGCTTGCTGGTCAGCTGCGGCTCGGCGCGCTGTTTTTCGGCCTCGGCGAGTTGCTCGAGCACGGACTGGAGGCTGGCGGGTTCGGTCACGACGCCAGTCCTACGCGCAGGCGCTTGCGCAAGGCAATCAGGTCGAGACACGCGCGGGCCGCGCCGCCGCCCTTGTCGCCCTCGCTGAGGCGGGCCCGGGCCCAGGCCTGGTCCTCGTCCTCGGTCGTCAGAATGCCGTTGCCGACGATGACGCCCTTGAGGCCGAGGTTGCGGAGCCCCGCCGCCGACTGATCGGCGACGATCTCGAAATGATAGGTCTCGCCACGGATGACGCAGCCCAGCGCCACATAGCCATCATAGCGCGGCGCAGTCGGGAAGCGGCCGGCTTCCTCGGCAAGGGCGATGGCAGTCGGCACCTCGAGCGCGCCGGGCACGGAGACCACATCGAACTCGGCGCCTTGGGCGCGCAGGGCGTCCTTCGCCCCTTCCAGCAGGGCGTCCGCCAGGTCGTCATAGAAGCGCGCCTCGACGATGAGGACGCGGTAGGGGTCGCTTACGATTGGTCTTCTCCGTCCATGTCGCGCCAGCCGACGATGCGCAGGCCGTAGCCTTCCAGCGCGGTGGGATTGGGGCGGGTCGAGCTCATCACGATCATGTCGCGGACTCCGAGATCCAGGAGGATCTGGGCCCCGACGCCGTAGTTTCGGATCGCCCGGTCCACCGCCTTGGGCTTCTCGACGCCCGCCAGCCGTTCGGCCAGCCCGTGCAGTTCGGGATCGCGCAGGAAGACGGTCACCCCGGCGCCGGGGTGGTCGCTGATCGCCTTCAGCGAGCGCGGCACATAGTCCTGCCGCGCCTCGACGTGGCCGAGCAGATCGGCGGCGAAATCGACCTGGTGCATCCGCACCAGCGTGGGCTTGCCGGGCTCGATCTTGCCCTTGACCAGGGCCACGTGTTCCACGCCCTCGATGGCGTTGCGGTACAGCATCAGGCGGAACGGGCCGCCGTGGATGCTGTCGAACGGCGTGTCCATGACCCGCTCGACCAGTCGCTCGGTCCGGCGGCGATAGGCGATCAGGTCGGCGATCGTGCCGATCTTCAGGCCGTGCAGCTGGGCGAAGGCGACCAGGTCGGGCATGCGCGCCATCGTGCCGTCTTCGTTCATGATCTCGCAGATGACCCCGGCGGGCGTCAGGCCGGCCATGCGGCTGATGTCGACGGCCGCCTCGGTGTGGCCCGTGCGGACCAGCACGCCGCCGTCGCGGGCGACCAGCGGGAAGACGTGGCCCGGCGAGACGATGTCGTCGGCGCCCTTGCCGGGGTCGGCGGCGATCTGCACCGTCCGCGCCCGGTCGGCGGCCGAAATGCCTGTGGTGACCCCCTCCTTCGCCTCGATCGAGACGGTGAAAGCGGTGCCCATGCTCTCGCGGTTTTCCGCAGCCATCGGCGGCAGGCGCAGCTGGCGGGCGCGTTCGGCGGTGATGGCCAGACAGATCAGGCCGCGGGCGTGGCGGGCCATGAAGTTGATCTGGTCCGGCGTCGCGAACTGGGCCGGGATGATGACATCGCCCTCGTTCTCGCGGTCCTCGGCGTCGACGAGGATGTAGGGCTTGCCGTTGCGGGCGTCCTCGAGGATGTCCTCGATCGGACTGATCGGGCTGTCGTTCATGTTGGCCGCCAGTTGCATCACGCCGTCTCCTGCCACCGCGCGAGGTATCGCGCCAGCATGTCGATCTCGAGATTGACCGCGTCGCCGGGATTCAGGCTCCCGAGCGTCGTGGCCTCCCACGTGTGAGGGATGATGTTGACCTCGAAACAGCTGCCTTCGACCGTGTTCACGGTGAGCGAGACGCCGTCGACGGTGATCGAGCCCTTGGGAGCGATGTAGCGGTGCAGGGGCGCGGGCGCCTCGATGCGCACCCGGTGCGAGCCGGCCTCCCGCTCGACGGCCATGATCCGGCCGAGGCCGTCGACATGGCCGGAGACGATATGGCCGCCCAGTTCGTCGCCGAGCTTCGCCGCCCGCTCGAGATTGACGCGCCGGCCTTCGGTCCAGTCGCCGAGACTGGTCTTCGACAGCGTCTCGTTCGAGACCTCGACCGCGAACCAGCCCGGCCCCTTCTCCGTGACGGTCAGGCAGCAGCCGGCATGGCTGATCGAGGCGCCGAGGTCGATCGTCGCCGTATCCCACGCCGTCTCGATCTCGTAGCGCCGATCCCGATCGGTCGGCCGGACCGAGCGGACCCGGCCGATGTCTGTGACAATGCCTGTGAACATTCAGAGTCTCTCGTAGCGCTCCCACAGGTCGTCGCCGCAGGGCTCCGCCGCAAGACGGCGAAAGCGCCGCGCCTGACCGAGCTCGTCGATGGCGAGCGAACCGATGCCAGGACGCCCCTCTGCGCCGAGCAGGATGGGGGCGCGGAACCATTCGATGCGGTCGACGGCGTCGGCGCGGAGGAAGCTGCCGGCGACCTCGCCGCCGCCCTCGACGAGCAGGGAGATCAGGCCACGGTCTCGCAGGGTCGTCAGCGCATGACGCAGCGAGACCCGCCCGTCGCGCCCGGTGTGGATCTGAATCACCTCGACCCCCGCCCGGACCAGCGCCGGCGCCGGCAGCTGGATCGTCAGGACGATCACGGGGGACTCCCCCGCCGAGCGGGCCAGCTTCGAATCGGGATCGAGGCGCTGACGGCTGTCCATCACGACACGGACGGGCTGACGGTCCTCCAGCCCCGGTTCGCGGACGGTCAGCAGCGGATCGTCGGCCAGGGCCGTGCCGATGCCGACGAGGACAGCGTCGTGGGTTGCCCGCAGCCGATGGCCCTCGGCGCGGGCCGCTTCGCCCGTGATCCACTGGCTCTCGCCGGAGGCCGTGGCGATGCGGCCGTCGAGCGAGGTGGCCAGTTTCAGGGTGACCCGCGGGCGCATCAGCTCCGCTCGTCGTCCAGACCCTCGTCGCCCAGGAATTTGGCGAAGTCGTTGGTGTGGCGGAAGTCCTTGTAGACCGAGGCGTAGCGGACGTAGGCGACCTCATCGACGCCCTTCAGCGCCTTCATGATGAAGTCGCCGACGGTCGAGGAAGGGATCTCGGTCTCGCCGAGGCTTTCCAGCTGGCGGGTGATGCGGCTGACCAGCTGTTCAATCTGTTCGGGCTGCACCGGCCGCTTGCGCAGGGCCACGGCCAACGACCGCTCGAGCTTGTCGCGGTCAAAGGGCGTGCGGCGCCCGTTGCGCTTGAGGATCATCAGCTCGCGCAGCTGGACCCGCTCGAAGGTGGTGAAACGCCCGCTGCACTGCGGGCAGGACCGCCGGCGGCGGATGGCGGCGCCGTCGTCGGACGGGCGGCTGTCCTTCACCTGGGTATCCGGATTTCCGCAGAAGGGGCATTTCATCGGCGCGTCATCCGTAGATCGGGAAGCGGCGCGTCAGCTCGCGCACCTCGCCGGCGACCCGTTTCGAGACGCCGGCGTCGGCCTCGTCGCCGCCCTTCATCGAATCGATGACGTCAGCGATCCAGTGGCCGACCTGCTGGAACTCGGCGACGCCGAAGCCGCGGGTTGTGCCGGCCGGGGTGCCGAGGCGGACGCCGGAGGTGACGGTAAAGGGCGCCGTATCGAACGGGACGCCGTTCTTGTTGCAGGTCATCAGGGCGTGTTCGAGCGCGGCCTCGGTGGCCTTGCCGGTGACGCCCTTGGGCCGCAGGTCGACCAGCATCAGGTGGCTGTCGGTGCCGCCCGAGACGATGGCCGCGCCGCGCTCGACCAGCACCGCGGCGAGGGCTTGGGCGTTGGTAACCACCTGCTGCGCATAAGCCTTGAACTCGGGCTTGAGCGCTTCGCCGAAGGCCACGGCCTTGGCGGCGATGACGTGCTCCAGCGGGCCGCCCTGAAGGCCGGGGAAGACGGCCGAATTGATCTTCTTGCCTAGCTCGATGTCGTTGGACAGAACCATGCCGCCGCGCGGGCCGCGCAGGGTCTTGTGGGTGGTGGTGGTGACCACGTGGGCGTGCGGCAGCGGGTCGGGGTAGACGCCGCCGGCGATCAGGCCGGCGTAGTGGGCCATGTCGACCATCAGGTAGGCGCCGACGCTGTTGGCGATCTCGCGGAAGCGCTTGAAGTCGATGTGGCGGCTGTACGCGCTGGCGCCGGCGAGGATCAGCTTCGGCTTCTCCTGCTCGGCCATCTGGGCGACGTGGTCGTAGTCGATCAGGTGGTCGTCCTCGCGGACCTTGTAGGTCACCGGGCGGAACCATTTGCCGGACTGGTTGGCGGGGGAGCCGTGGGTCAGGTGACCGCCGGCGGCGAGATCCATACCGAGGAAGGTGTCGCCGGGTTGCAGCAGGGCCTGGAAGACGGCCTGGTTGGCCTGGGCGCCAGAGTGCGGCTGGACGTTGGCGAAGGCGCAGTTGAAGAGCTGCCTGGCCCGGCTGCGGGCGAGGTCCTCGGTGACGTCGACGTATTCGCAGCCGCCGTAGTAGCGGCGACCGGGGTAGCCCTCGGCGTATTTGTTGGTCAGGACGCTGCCCTGCGCTTCGAGCACCGCCTTCGAGACGATGTTCTCGGACGCGATCAGCTCGATCTGCTCCTGCTGGCGGCGCAGCTCACCCTGGATGCCGCCGAAGATGTCGGGGTCAGCCTCGGCGAGGGGCTTCGAGAAATAGGCGTCGTGGGTGAAGGCGGTCACTGCAGGTCCCCGGGATTGGCGGCGATCCATTTAGGCCCGGGGGACGGTAACCACAACATCTTGTGGTCAGCGGGCGGCGAGCGCCCGTTTCAGCTTGGCCAGGGCGATGCGCTTGAGACCTTCGGGCTCGGCGGCCGGGCCGAGGGCGGAAACCTCGAGGCCGCTGGCGACGTGGATGGCGGCGCATTTCAGATACGGGCCGTTGCGGGTCAGTTCGAAGATGACCTCGCCGAGCTCCGGATCAGGCGACGGCAGGGAGGCGCGCCACGTTGCAGTGGGTCCACAGCCTGTCCATGGCGGCGACGAGGTCGTCCATCATGGCGTCGGTGTGGTTCGGCGACGGCGTGAAGCGCAGGCGCTCGGTGCCCTTTGGCACGGTCGGATAGTTGATCGGCTGGACGTAGACGCCGTGGTCCTCGAGCAGCATGTCCGAGATCATCTTGCAGTGCACGGGGTCGCCGACGTGGACGGGCACGATGTGGCTGACCGAGGGCAGCACCGGGATGCCGGCGGCGGCGAAGCGGGCCTTGAGGGTGGCGGCGCGCTCCTGATGGGCCTCGCGCACCTCGGGGTGGGCCTTGAGCCAGCGCACCGAGGCCAGGGCGCCGGCGGTCAGGGCGGGCGGCAGGCTGGTGGTGAAGATGAAGCCGGAGGCCCAGCTGCGCACGGCGTCGATGATCATCGCGTCGGCGGCGATGTAGCCGCCCATGACGCCGATGGCCTTGCCGAGGGTGCATTCGACGATGTCGATGCCGTCCAGCAGGCCGTCCCGTTCGGCCACGCCGGCGCCGGTTGCGCCGTAGAGGCCGACGGCGTGCACCTCGTCGAGGTAGGTCAGGGCGCCGTATTTTTTCGCCAGGGCGATGGTCCCGGCGAGGTCGGCGATGTCGCCGTCCATCGAATAGACGCTCTCGAAGGCGATCAGCTTGGGCGCGCCGGCGGGGGCGTCGCGGAGCAGGCTTTCGAGGTGTTCGAGGTCGTTGTGCGCGTAGATGTGCCGCTCGCAGCCGCCGTTGCGGATGCCGGCGATCATCGAGGCGTGGTTCAGCGAGTCGGAGAAGATGATCAGCCCGGGCAGGATGCGCTGCAGGGTGGTCAGGGTGGCCTCGTTGGCGACGTAGCCGGAGGTGAAGAGAAGCGCGGCTTCCTTCTGGTGCCAGCTGGCCAGCTCGGCCTCGAGGTCGACCGCCGAGCGGGTCGTGCCGGAGATGTTGCGGGTGCCGCCCGCTCCGGCGCCGACCTGATCGATCTCGGCCTGCATGGCCTCGAGCACCGCGGGGTGCTGGCCCATGCCGAGGTAGTCGTTCGAGCACCAGACCACGACCTCCTGCTCCGAGCCGTCGGCGCGGCGGCGGATAGCCTTGGGGAACTGGCCGCGCACGCGCTTCAGGTCGGCGAAGACGCGGTAGCGCCCCTCGCTCTTGACCTGCTCAACGGCGGTCTGGAATGCGGCCTCGTAGTCGAACAAACCGGCGGCTCGTCTGGTCATGGTGGATGCCCGGGTTTTGCGCCGCGGGCGGGCGAAAGTCTATCAGCCGGAGCGGTTAAATCGTCGCAACCTTCCAATTGATAACGGTTCTCAGGTCAGTTCGTGCTCAGCCCTTCGGCAGCTCGTCCAGCTTGCCGCGCAGCATCTGCAGGATCGCCGAGAAGTCGCGGCCGCCGTAGCCGAGGCCGTTGAACATCTGGAACAGGGCCTCCGTCTGGGCGCCCAGCGGGGTCGAGGCGCCGGACTTCGCGGCGGCGTCCTGGGCCAGTTTCAGGTCCTTGAGCATCATGGCGGCGGCGAATCCGCCGTCGTAGTTGCGGTTCGAGGGGGCGGTCGGCACCGGGCCGGGCCAGGGGTAGTAGGTGGTGGTCGACCAGCTCTGGCCCGAGGACTTGGCGACGATGTCGAACATCCTGACCGGGTCGAGGCCCAGCTTCTCGGCCAGGCCGATGGCCTCGCAGGTGCCCAGCATGGTGATGCCGAGGATCATGTTGTTGCAGATCTTGGCCGCCTGCCCCGCCCCGTGGTCGCCGGCGCGGAAGGTCGCGCGGCTCATGGGTTCGAGCGCCGCCTCGATGCGGGCGAACTCGGGCTCGTCGCAGCCGACCATGAAGGCCAGGGTGCCGGCGTCGGCGGCCATGGTCCCGCCCGAGACGGGAGCGTCGGCGAAGGCGTAGCCGGCGTCCTTGGCCAGGCCGGCGACCTTGCGGGCGGTGTCGACGTCGATGGTCGAGCAGTCCAGCAGCAGGGCGCGGGTCGGGGCGTGGCCGATGATCTGCTGCGTATAGACCGAGTGCACGTGCGGGCCGGCCGGGAGCATGGTTATGACGACGTCGGCGTCCTTCACCGCCTCGGCCACGGAGCCGACGGGGGTGCAGCCGTGTTCGGCGGCGCGGTCGAGGGCGGCCTGCGACAGGTCGAAGGCGAGAACCTTGTGGCCGGCCTTGGCCTGGTTGGCCGCCATGCCGCCGCCCATGTTGCCGAGGCCGATGAAGGCGATGGTGTGGGTCATGGCGTCGTCTCCTGGATTCCGTTGGGGCGGGATTAGCGGCTTGGCGGCGCGGGCGCCAGACGCGGGACGTCGCACACACCAGGCCACGGCGTGGGGCTTTCTGGACCGAAAATGCCGTCCGTAGAGTCCGTAGAGTCCGTAGAGTCCGTAGAGTGCAAAGCGTCCGTAGAGTCCGTTAAGTGCGTAGAGTCCGCAGAGGCCGGATATTCGGCGGGCGCCTCCGGCGGCGCAGGCGGCGAGTTCGATTGTCAAAGATCCGGTGGCGGCGCGATGAACCGCGAGAGGCATTATGCGCCCACCGGTTCCTCAGGCGGGAAGATCGGCCCGAGAAATGCGGATGTGGCTGTAAAGGCTGGAGATAATCCGTCGAACCCGACTATAGATTCGCGCATTGCCAGCACAGCGTCACGCCCTTTCTTTCGTCATCCCGGCGGCGCGAAGCGAACCCCGGGACAGGGCGGCGCCGAAGGCCTGTTCAGGCAGGCTGTGTCCGACAGTGTGACGAAGGGAAGGGAAGCGGCGGCCCGGCGAATCTGAACCTCTGCCCCGCTCCTGTCAGGCGGGCTTCCTGAACCGCAGCATGAATTGGCTGGTCTTGCCCCGGATGGAGGGGTCGAAGACGCTGGCCGTACGCGGGTCGGCGCCGTCGGCGAGGAGGTCGCTCTCGGCCTCGAGCACGAAGCCGGCGGCGGTCACCTCGCGCTTGACCGCCTCGATGTCGATGCGGTGCAGGGTGTCGGCGGCGGACACGCCGGAACCGGCAGCGGCGTGGTGGTCGATGATGACGTAGAGGCCGCCCGGCTTCAGGGCCCGGAACACCGCGGCGTTCACCCTGGAGGCCGTGTCGGCGGAGGCCATGGCGAGGTGCAGGTCGTGGTAATTCTGGGCGGTGAAGACCAGATCCTGACCGCCGGGCAGGTCGGGGGCGGCGAGGGAGACACGGACGGCGTCGACGTTCGGCAGGGCGTCGACGGCGGTCAGGCTCTCGCCATAGCTGGCCTGGAAGCCGATGAACTCGGCCGGTTGCCAGGCGGTGACGCGGCCCTCGGGGCCTACGGCGGCGGAGAAGATGCGCGTGAAATAGCCGCCGCCAATGATCATGTCGGTGACGTTCTGACCCGGTCCGACGCGAGCGAAGGCGAGGGTTTCGGCGGTGTGGCGGGACTCATCGCGGGCACGGTCCTCGGCGGAGCGCACCGGATCGGCCAGGGCGGCCGCGTAGCCAGCGGGATCGGGCGCGACCTCCCCGCCCATGCAGGCGGCGGACGACAGGACCAGCAGGGCCGAGGCGGCCAGAATCAGCGAACGACGCATCACTCTTCTCCTGACGGGAACGGGCTCAGCCCGGCTTGCGGAAACGATAGACGAACTGGTCGGTGCGGCCGCGGATCGCTTCGTCGAAGACGTTGGTCGTGCGGTCGTCGGCCGGGTTGGCCAGGGCGGTGGATTCGCCGTCGAAGATGAAGCCCGCCGCCTCGACCTCGGCGCGGAGCGAGGCGCCCTCGATGCGGTGCAGGGTCTGGACCTCGTCATGGCCCGTGCCGGCCCGGCCGGAGTGGTCGACGACGACGAAATAGCCGCCCGGCTTCAGGGCCGCGAAGATGGCGCGGTTCATCCGGGTCACGTCTGTGTTGAAGGCCGGGATGTGGAAGTCGTGGTATTCCTGGCTCATCCAGATGACGTCGAGCGGCTCGGGGAAGCTCATGCTGTCGAGGTCGCCGTTGACGCGCAGCACGTTCGGATAGGCGGTCACCAGGGCGTCGGCGCGGGCGTTCTCGCGTTCGGCGGTGCGGTTGGGCACGAAGGCGTAGACCTTGCCGGTCTCGCCGACGGTGCGGGCGAACAGGCGGGTGAAATAGCCGGCCCCGGGGCGGATGTCGGCGACCTTGTCGCCGGGCTCTAGCAGGGCGAAGGCCAGCATCCGGTCGGGATGGCGGAACTGGTCACGGGCGACTTCGTCGGCGGGGCGCAGCGGGTCGGCGATGGCGGCGTGGTGGATGTCGGCCAGCCGCATCCCCTCATAGGTGCGCTCGGCCATGCGGTCCTCGCGGCCGGCCCAGGGGTCGGAGCCGCAGGCGGCGAGCGTTGTGACGGCGGCGAGGATGGCGAGAACGGACGGCTTGAGCATGATCGTCTCCTGAACCAGCGGCGACAGCCAAGCTCCGGTTTGGGGCCCATGGCAAGTCCCTGCCGTTGCTGATCCCCTCCCCGTCATCCTCGGGCTTGACCCGAGGATCAGAGGTTGGGCCGGGCTGTGCGCCTGCGAAGGCCCGGGAAGCGGCGCCGCATCGGCTTCGACGGAGCACCGGAGGGTCTGATCCTCGGGTCAAGCCCGAGGATGACGACGGTAGTGGGACCGTTCAGGGAAGCGGCGTCCACTCCTCGCCCGCCGGCAGCGGGGCGAACAGGCGGTCGAGGTCGGCTTCGGTGACGCCGGAAAGGTCGGCGGGCGACCACTGCGGGGCGTTGTCCTTGTCGACGATGACGGCGCGGACGCCTTCCTGGAAGTCGTGGGTGCGGACGACGCGGCCGCCGAGGCGGTACTCCATGGCCATGTTGTCCGCGAAGGACTCCATCGCCGCGCCGGTGCGCAGCTGGCGCAGGGTGACCTTGAGGGACTGTGGCGACTTGGTCTTCAGGACAGCCAGCTGGGCCAGCGCCCACTCCGAACCGTCGGCCTCGAGGGCGGCGAAGATGGCCTCGACCGTGTCGAAGGCGAACAGGCGGTCGATGGCGGGCAGGTGCGGTTCGATCGGCGGCTCGCCGGCGCCGGTCTCGAGCCCATCGGCGACGTCGATCGGATGGGCCGGATCGGCGGCGAGGATGGCGCGGAAGGCCTCCAGCGCATCGGATGGGAGATAGTGGGTGTGGATGCCGAGGAAGACGGTGTCGGCGGCCTTGAGCCGGGCCCCGGTGAGGGCCAGCCAGACGCCGGTCTGGCCCGGCAGGCGCGGCAGGAACCAGCCGCCGCCGACGTCGGGGAACAGGCCGATGCCGGTCTCGGGCATGGCGTAGGTGGTGCGTTCGGTGGCGACGCGGACGTCGGCCGGCTCGGAAATGCCGACGCCGCCGCCCATGACGACGCCGTCGACGAGGGCCGTGACGGGCTTGGGATAGTCGAACAGCAGGTGGTTGAGCCTGTATTCCGCAGCGAAGAAGGCCTTGGCCTCGGACGCGTCCCCTGCCCCGCTCCCGGCGATCATGCGGATGTCGCCGCCGGCGCAGAAGCCGCGCTCGCCGGCGTGGTCGATCAGTATGGATTTGACGGCGTCGTCGTCGCGCCAGGCCAGCAGCGCCTCGATCATCGCGTCGCACATGGCGCGGTTCAGGGCGTGCAGCGCCTTGGGGCGGTTGAGGGTCAGGCGGCCGAGGCCGGACTGGACGCGGGCGAGGACTTCGGGTTCGGGAGTCATGCGGGCGCTGATACGGCCACGCGGAGCAGCGGTCCAGCCTCGGACACGGTGGCGGAAGTCAGGAGGCGGGCGACGGGGCGACGGGAAGGGGCGGCAGACCGAGGCCGCTGTCGCCGTCCAGCCAGCGCGCCGACGGGGCGTCGTGCTCGATCCGCCCGCGAATCATCCCGAATGCCAGCAGAAGCGCCTGCGTCGAATCCACGCCCATGGAGAAGCCCCGCGCCTCCGGGCGGTCGAGCCAGTGAATGATCCAGTCGCAGCGCCAGTCGCCGCGGTCGCGGACAGGCTTCATCCATTCGACGACGATCCGTCCTTCGACGCCCTCGATCTCGACGGTGAATTCGCGGTCGCAGACGAGGTCGGTCATTGGCGCATCATCTCACGCGCCGTGATCACGCGCATGATCTCGTTGGTGCCCTCGAGGATGCGGTGGACGCGGAGGTCGCGGACGATGCGCTCCAGCGGGTAATCCTTGAGGTAGCCGTAGCCGCCGTGCAGCTGCAGGGCCTCGTCGGCGATCTGGAAGCAGGCGTCGGTGGCCATGCGCTTGGCCATGGCGCACCATTTGGTCTTCTCGGGATGGTTCGTGTCCATCGCCCAGGCGCCGCGCAGGACCATCAGGCGGCAGGCGTCGAGCTGGGTCGCCATGTCGGCGAGCTTGAACTGGGTGTTCTGGAAATCGGCGATCGGCTTGCCGAACTGTTTGCGGCTGTTGACGTAGTCCAGCGTGGTTTCCAGCGCGAGGCGGGCGCCGCCCAGCGAACAGGCGGCGATGTTCAGACGGCCGCCGTCGAGGCCCATCATGGCGTAGCGGAAACCGTCGCCCTCCTTGCCGAGCAGGTTGGCGGCGGGGATGCGGCAGTCGTCGAAGCTGACGATGGCCGTGGGCTGGGAGTTCCAGCCCATCTTCTTCTCCTGGGCGCCGAAGCTGAGGCCGGACGCGTCCTTGTCGACCACGAAGGTGGAGATGCCCTTGGGGCCGTCGGCGCCGGTGCGGGCCATGACGACATAGACGTCGGAGGTTCCGGCGCCGGAGATGAAGGCCTTGGAGCCGTTCAGAACGTAGTGGTCGCCGTCGAGGCGGGCCGTGGTGCGCAGGGCGGCGGCGTCGGAGCCGGAGCCGGGCTCGGTCAGGCAGTAGGAGGCGATCCGCTCCATCGACACCAGCGACGGGACGTAGCGGGCGCGGAGGTCGTCGGAGCCGAATTTGTCGATCATCCACGTGGCCATGTTGTGGATGCTGATGAAGGCGGCGGTGGAGACGTCGCCGCGCGACAGCTCCTCGAAGATCACCGCGGCCTCGACCCGGCCGAGCGCCATCCCGCCGTGCTCCTCGCCGGTGTAGATGCCGCAGAAGCCCATCTCGGCGGCGTGTTTCATGACGTCGACGGGGAAATGCTTGGTCTCGTCCCATTCGGCGCTGTGCGGGGCCAGTTCGGCGTCGGCGAAGGCGCGGGCGGCGTCCTGGATGGCGCGCTGGTCGTCGGTGAGGGCGAAGTCCATGGTGTCGTTCCGGAAGCGTGTCGGTTGGGGCGGCTTCTAGCCGAGGCGGGCCGGGCCCGTCGAGGCGGTTGCGTGCATCCAAACAGGGCGGCGGCGGCCTCATGACGGGACAGCGGGGGAGCACGACGAATGATGCGGATCGGCATACTGGCCCTGGCGGCGGTTCTGGCGGGGCCGGCGGCGGCGCAGACGGTGGAGGGGCGCATCCTGCCGGAGCGGCCGTGGGTGGAGCAGACGCGTTACGGCCAGGCGCTGAATTTCGACCTGGCGCTGACGAACCGCGCCGATCATGCGGTCGAGGTGACGGAGCTGGAGGTGACCTTCGTCGGAACGGACGGACGCGACATGCTGATCCGGCGGCTGGACGGCAACGGCTCGGCGCCGTCGATCCTGACCCTTCCCGACCGGACGCTGGAGCCGGGCGAGGAGCAACTGATCTTCAACCCCTTCGAATATGCGCCGCCGGGACGGCCGGTGGGGTCGGTACGGGTCAAGGCGGTGCTGTCGGCCGAGGGGCAGGCGGACGAGACGGTGGAAGCCTCGGCCACGGTGCGGGACGAGGTCGCCGAACGCGGCCTGTCGCCGGTGACCGGGCGGGTGCTGGTCTGGGACGGGCACGACGCCCTCTCGCACCATCGGCGCTGGGACTATCTGCTGCCGCCGCTGAAGGCGTTCGGCTTCGTCAGCAATGCGATGCGCTACAGCTACGACTTCGTTCCGGTCGACTACGAGGGGCGGATGCACACGGGAGACGGCGCGCGCAACGAGGACTGGTACGGCTTCGGCCAGCCGGTGCGGTCGCCGGTGGGGGGACTGGTGGTGCAGGTGCGGGACGATCGGCCGGACGACCGCAGTTTCGATCCGTCCGAGCTGGCGGAAGACATCAATCTGGTGTTCGGAAACCTGGTGGTGATCGACCATCGCGACGGCACCTTCAGCATGCTGGGGCATATCAAACAGGGCAGCGCCACCGTGCGTGTCGGCCAGTGGGTCGAGGCGGGCCAGGACGTGGCGGCGATCGGAGCCTCGGGCAGTTCGCTGTTCCCCCACCTGCACTACCAGCGGGTCGACTCGGCGGACATGCGGGGCGAAGGCGTGCCGTCGGCCTTCCGCGAGCTGAAGCTGGCAGACGGCTCGACGCCGATCAACGGCCATGTCGACAGCGGCGAGACCTTCGACGCCCGGTGAGCGGTCGCAGCCGCGCGGCTTTGCGGGGCCGGAGGTTGGTCCTATACCGCCGCGCATGACCCAGCCGTTCGCGCCCGCCGCCTTTCCCTACGCCCGTCCCCGCCGGCTGCGCAGCCAGCCCTGGGTGCGGAGGCTGACAGCCGAGACGACGCTGACGCCGGCGGATCTGGTCTGGCCGCTGATCGTGCATGACGGGGCCGACGATCGGGTGGCTGTGGCGTCCATGCCGGGGGTGTTCCGGCTGAGCCCGAAGGCGGCGGCGTCGGCGGCGGTCGAGGCGCGCGATCTGGGTATTCCGGCGGTGGCGCTGTTCCCGAACGTGGACGGCGCGATCAAGGACGGGGTGGGCACGGGCGCGACCGATCCGGACGGGCTGATTCCGGAGTGCATCAAGGCGATCAAGGACGCGGCGCCGGAGATCGGGGTCATGACCGACGTGGCGCTGGACTGCTATACCGACCACGGCCACGACGGGGTGCTGGAGGACGGCCGGATCGTCAACGACGCGACGCTGGAGCGGCTGGCGGAGCAGGCCTTCATCCACGCCCACGCCGGGGCGGACATCGTGGCGCCGTCGGACATGATGGACGGGCGGGTGCAGGCCATCCGCGAGGCGCTGGAGGCCAATGGCCTGTCGGACGTGATGATCCTCTCCTACGCGGCCAAATACGCCTCGGCCTTCTACGGGCCCTATCGCGACGCGGTGGGCTCGGCCAAGGCGCTGACGGGCGACAAGAAGACCTATCAGATGGACTACGCCAACTCCGACGAGGCGCTGCGCGAGGTGGCGATGGACATCTCCGAGGGCGCGGACGCGGTGATGGTCAAGCCGGGGATGCTCTACCTGGATATCGTCCGGCGGGTGTCGGAGACCTTCCGGGTGCCGACCTTCGCCTATCAGGTGTCGGGCGAGTATTCGATGATGCGGGCGGCGATGGCCAACGGCTGGCTGGACGAGGAGCGGGCCATTCTGGAGAGCCTGCACGCGTTCAAGCGGGCGGGTTGCGCGGGAGTGCTGAGCTATTTTGCGGCTGACGCCGCACGGCTGCTGAACAGGTGAAGTTCGGCGTCCTCCAGAGCGCGCTCCACAACGCCGCCGACTCTCTCGGTAGCGGGATCGGGCTGATGGTCGGCGTCTATGAGATGGACATCTACGGCGAGGCCGGTCGGTCGCCGGACGGCGTGATCTCCGTCGACTTCCTTACCGGCAAGGTGATTGAAGGCGAGGCGTCTCCCAGCCTTCGAAAGGCGGTCGAGCTCTACAGGACTGCATTCGATGAGCTTTGCATTCGGCACGGCGTCGAGCCGTGGTCCTTCAGGGTCGCAACAGCGCGGTTCGGAACAGACGCAGCCTTGGGGCCGCCCTTCACGGTTCACGTCGAGGATCGTGAAGGGCGGATCGCGACGGACCGCTTCATCGGCAGCCCGGGCCGACGCCTCTAGAGCGGCAGTCGAGCCGTCCAGCCGTCGAACGCCACCTCCACATTCGCTGGAACGGCCGCCGACAAGGCGTTGTAATCGAGATCGATGTGCAGGTTGGTGAGCACCGCCTTCTTCACGCCGGCGCGGGCGATCCAGTCGAGGGTGCGTTCGACGTGGGCGTGGGTGGGGTGGGGCGTCCAGCGCAGGGCGTCGACGATCCACAGGTCGCAGCCGCGCACCGCCCCGAGGGCGGCGTCGTCGAGGTCCGAGACGTCGCTGGAGTAGGCGACGGGGCCGATCCTGTAGCCGACCGAGCGGATCGGGCCGTGGGCCTGGTCGAAAGTGACGACGGGGATGGGGCCCCCAGGGCCGTCGACGGACCAGCTCTGGCCGTGGGGCGGCAGCGGCTGGGCCTCGAGGATGGCCGGATAGCCCTCGACGCTTTCGAAGATGTAGCGGAACCGTTCGCGCATCGCCGCATGGGTCGGCAGGTCCATGAACGCGGGGATGCGGCGGCGGGCGCGCATGGCGAAGACGCGCAGGTCGTCGACGCCATGGGTCTGGTCGGCGTGATCGTGGGTGTAGAGAACGGCGTCGATGTGTTTCACGCCCGCCGCCAGCATCTGCTGGCACAGGTCGGGCGAGGTGTCGATCAGGACGCTGGTGACGCCCTCGGGGCCGTGGCGACGGACCAGCAGCGAGCAGCGGGTGCGGCGGTTCTTCGGCTCGGCCGGATCGCAGTCGCCCCAGTCGCCGTCCCCGCGCGGCACGCCGCCGGACGAGCCGCAGCCGAGAATGACGACTTCCAGTTCGCCCGCCGCGGTGCTCATGCCGGTCTCGGGATGCGGTCGAACAGGGCGAAGAAGGCGTCCGTCGTTTGGGCCTCGGCCTCGTCGCGGGACCAGCCGCGGATTTCGGCCAGCTTGTCGAGGACGTGGCCGACATAGGCCGGCTCGTTGCGGCGGCCGCGGTGCGGCACGGGCGCAAGATAGGGGCAGTCGGTCTCGACGATGATGCGGTCGGCGGGCATGGCGGCGATGATCTCACGGACGTCGGCGGCCGCCTTGAAGGTAGCGATGCCGGAAACCGAGAACCATGCCCCCAGTTCCGCCGCCTTTTCCGCCAGTTCGGGGCCGCTGGTGTAGCAGTGCATCAGGAACCGGAACGGTCCCCTCGCCTGCTCTTCCGTCAGGATGTCGGCCATGACGTCGTCCGCCTCGCGGGTGTGGACGACCAGCGGCAGGCCGGTGCGGCGGCCGGCCTCGATATGCTGGCGGAAGACCGCCGCCTGCGCATCACGCGGGCTGAGGTCGTAGTGGAAATCCAGCCCGCATTCGCCGATGCCGATTATGCGGGGCCGGGCGGCGAGCTCGACCAGCCGGTCGGCGGTGAGGTCGGCGTAGTCCTTCGCCTCGTGCGGATGGACGCCGACGGTGGCCCAGATGTCGTCGTGGGCCATGGCCAGGGCGTGGGTGGCCTCGAAGGTCGACAGCTTGTCGGAAATCTCGACCATCAGGCCGACGCCGGCCGCGCGGGCGCGGGCGATGACGGCGTCGCGATCCTCGTCGAACTGGGGGGCGTGCAGGTTGACGTGGCTGTCGATCAGCATCAGGCGCGGGCCTTGGTCCGCTGCAGGTCGGCGAGCGCGCCGGCGAGGACGTCGGCCCGGTCGAGATTGATGGCGGCGGCGCGGTCGGGCAGTTCCGACAGTCGTTCCCACAGTTCGGCCCAGCGGGCGCCGGACCTGCCTTCCTCGAGCGCGCGCAGCTTCACCGCGGCGATGAGGCGGTCCATCAGGGTCTCGAACCGCTCCTGCCCCTCGGCGCCGCGGAATTTGTCGGCGATGGCCATGACTTCGGCGCGGTCGAGGTCGGGGGCGGCGACCCATGACTGGGCCAACTGGTCGGCCTCCAGCGTGGCGCCGGAGGCCAGGGCGAGGGCCTGGCCGGGCGAACCCGCCGCCATGCCGGCGATGCGGGCGGCCTCCGCGGAGGGCACGCCGGTGCGGTTCCGGACCAGTTCCTCCAGCGCGTGCTGCGGCCAGACCGGGAAGGCCAGCCGGCGGCAGCGCGAGCGGATGGTGGCCAGCAGCCGGCCCGGCGCATGGGTGACGAGGAACAGCACGCCGCGCTCGGGCGGTTCCTCAAGAACCTTCAGCAAGGCATTGGCGGCGTTGAGGTTCAGGTCGTCGGCGGCATCGATGATGGCGACGCGGTATTTCGCCTGCGACGGGCTCTTTGAGAAGAATTCGGGCAGGTCGCGGGCCTGGTCGACCGAGATGGATTTCTTCGTCTTGCCGCCCTCGACGGCGCGTTCGAGAATCAGCAGGTCGGGGTGCGACTGGGCCGTGATCAGGCGGGTCACGGAATCGTCGGGGCGGGTTCCGAGCAGGCCGCGCGACGGATCGGGCGCGGCCCCCAGCAGGCGGCGGGCGGCGCGGTAGGCGAAGGTCGCCTTGCCCGACCCCTCCACCCCGCAGAGCAACCAGGCGTGGTGCAGCCGGCCCTTGTCGAAGGCGTCGAGGAAGGCGGCCTCGGCGGCGGCGTCGGGGATCAGGTCGAAGCGGTCGCGCGGGTGTTCGCTCACAGCAGTCGGCCCTCGACGGCGGCCCAGACGCGGGCCTCGACCGTTTCGAGGTCCCCCTCGGCGTCGATGATGACGCAGCGTTCGGGATGGGCGGCGGCGATGTCGCGGAAGCCGCGGCGCAGCCGCTCGTGGAACTCCAGCCCCTTGGATTCGAAGCGAGTCTCGAACAGGCCGCGGCCGAAGGCGCGCTCCAGCCCGACCTCGACGGGCAGGTCGAACACCAGGGTCAGGTCCGGCTGGGTGATTCCGACGATGGCGGCGTCCAGCCTCTCGATGAATTCCGCCGGCGTGCCGCCGCCGGCGCCCTGATAGGCGCGGCTCGAATCGGCGAAGCGGTCGCAGACCACCCAGCGGCCGGCGTCCAGGGCCGGACGGATGGTGCGCTCCAGATGATCCGAGCGGGCGGCGAACATGAGCAGGGTCTCAGTCATGGCCGACCAGCGGCCGGCGTCGCCGTTGAGGGCGAGGTTGCGGATCTCCTCGGCGCCATCGGAGCCGCCTGGCTCCCGCGTCTGCAGCACCTCCAGATCCCGCGCGCGCAGGCGGTCGACGAGCCGGGCGACCTGGGTCGACTTGCCGGTCCCCTCCCCGCCTTCAAAGGTGATGAATCTGCCGTGGGTCACGGGGGCACAATGGCGGCCCGGGACGGGTTCGCAAGAGTCTAGACGCCGGAAATCGTCGTGGCTTCGGGATAACCCCGCGACATCACGGCGCGGCGGGAACGCTCGGCCGCGCCGGCGTCCGGCCACGGCCCGACCAGCACCCGGTAACGGCCGGGACCGGCCACATCGACAGTGGCGCCGCCGCCCAGATGGTCGGCGGCGCGGCGGGCCTGGCGGGCGTCGGACCAGGTCCCGGCCTGGACCCAGACGCCGGCGGGCGTGGGCGCGGCGGGCGGCGACCACGCGACGGGCTCCGGGACGGGCTGCGGCGGCGTCGGCGGGGCGGCGGCCGGGACATAGGGGACCGGCCCGCGATCCGGCTCCGGACGGGCTTCGGCGTACTGGAGAACCTGACCGCCGCCCAGACGCGGCGCGCGGCCGAGATAGCGCACCCGCACCTCGCCCACGCCGGCGCGACGCAGGTCGAGAGCGTCGGCGGCGCCGCGGGACAGGTCGATGATGCGGCCGTCGACGAAGGGCCCGCGGTCGTTGACGCGGACGACGATGCGGCGACCGTTGGCGAGATTGGTGACCTCGACCAGCCCCGGCAGCGGCAGGGTCTTGTGGGCCGCGGTCAGGGCGTTCATGTCGAAGCGCTCGCCGGTGGCGGTGGGGCGGCCGTGGAATTGGTCGCCGTACCAGGAGGCCATGCCGGTTTCGTCGTAGTTCGGCTGCTCTTCAGGGCGGTACCAGCGGCCGCGGATCTGGTAGGGCCGCATGGTTCCGGAGACGATCGGGGCCGGATCGGTGACCACGGGGACGGCGCCCGGAACCGGTCGGCCCCCGGAGCTCGCCCCGCTCGCGCAGGCGGCCAGAAGCGACAACAGGCCGGCGACCAGAACACCCTTGAGAAGTTTCGCAGCCATGGCCCCGCCCTCGATGGCGGCGAGTATGGCGCACAAGATTTCCGCTTTGGTTAACGGGACGTTTGGCGGTATGCGGCGGGTCCGCTCGCGGGACACGGACAGGTGGCCGAGTGGTTTAAGGCAGCGGTCTTGAAAACCGCCGTAGGTGTGAGCCTACCGTGGGTTCGAATCCCACCCTGTCCGCCATGCGGGCGACTTTATCGTTACGATACAAGTCGTTGCAATCACATTTGTCTAACTTTTCGAGAGCGTTCGACAGAGTTAGACAACAGATGTGCTGGTTACGTTCTCGCGATGCGCTGCATCGCTGAGGTCGCGAGCAACCGTTGGCCGGCGGCTCGGGTGTAGCGCTCGACCTCTTTGAGACTGCGGTGACCAGTCACCGACATGATCATGTGCGCCGAACATCCCGCCTCCGCGAGACGGCGCGCCGCCGCCTTCCGCAACCCATGGGCAGAAGCGCCTCTCGGCAGACCCGCGAGGTTCGCGGCCTCGCTCACCCACTGACTGAACCCCTTCGCGGTGTACGGCTGCCCATGCTTGGTGACCACGAACGTCAGATGAGCGGTGGGCGCGGCGTCTAGTGAAGCCTGGAGTCGGGCGTGAACCGGCAGTTCGAGCACCTCACCGGTCTTCTCCTGCACGACGCGAATATACCTATCCCTCACATGCTGCGGGCCCATCCGCCTCACGTCGCCTGAACGCTGCGCCGTATACAGCAGCAGATCGAAGGCCAGCCGCTCCTTGGTTCCGAGCGGCCACCGCGCTTCGAACTTGGCGATGTCATCTTCAGTCCATGTGAGGAAGCCGTCGGTCCGACGTTTGAGCGGTTTGATGTGGATCGCGGGGTTGTCGTCGCGCCAACCCCGATCCGCCCCGAACGCCAACACCACGCGAATGACCTTCAGCAGATTGTTCGCCGCGGCCGACCGATCCGCCATTCCGTCGATGATTCGTCGAATATGCTTCGGCTGAAGCTGGGCCACCGGCAGCGATCCGCAGCGCATTGCGCCGAGCTTGAGATCGCGAAACCGGTCCAAAATCCCCTTGTAGGTACGGCGCGTCGTCGGCCGCAGGGACTGCCATTCTGCGGAGGCGTAGAACTCGACCGCGAGCGCGTCGATCGAACCAGGTTTGGTGCGCGAGGATCCAATCGGGGGGAGCAGGTTCTTCTGTGCGCTCTCATACCAGGCCCACCACGCTTGGCTGTCGAAGAGCGCCGTGGTTTGGCTCTCCCGGCACCCCTTCTTGCGGAAGCGCCAGCGCACCACACCATGACGGTCGCGGTAGTAGCTCGCATACGGGGGCCGGCGGTTCACAAGATCGCATCCCAAGGGTTCTCTGGGGCCTCTGACGGCAAGGCGGAGAAGGCCTCATCAAGCTCATGCCGGTCCCAGATCTTTCGCCGATCAACCCCCTTCGCCGGCGGCATGCGCCCATCGGCCACCAGTTCATCGAATTTGCTGACGCTCAGGCCGATGTATTCGGCCGCAGCGGATCGGCTCAGACCACGGGGCGGGCAGCTCTGCGGTAAGACCGAAACGCGCCTGCGGCGCGCAGTTTCAAGACCGGTTGCGGTCATAGCGCCCTCACTCTTTGGGCGAGCTCCGTGAGCCGCTCATCGACGAGACCGAGAGCGACAGCGCGCTCGTAGAGGCGCTTCATGATCTCGGTCGCATTGACGACTGTCAGTGCGAGCACGACGTCGTCAGCCGCGACCAGCTGCTTCACACGCGCGAGCTCATCGAAGAGCGACGTATGCGGCGCGATGAGCGGCAATATGAGGGTCACGGAATCTTCGCCTGGTTCGGTTTGGGTGATGAAACCGCCGTACATGAGGTCCCCAGGCTGTGAAGCTTCAAGCTCGACCAGGTCGTTGAATTCCGCCCGAACCGCTCGACCAGCGTCCTCATAGCTCCTCCCAAGCCTGATGAAGGCGTGCGCGAGCGCGACGCGGTAGGCATCCTCGGTCGAGAACTCGCCCCAGCTCCGCCCAGCTTCTCGCTGAGGCCAAGGCGCGTGACCGCGCATCAACATCGCGTCAAAACGACGAGCCGTCATGTCGGTCAGGCGGATCATATCCGCGCGGCGGAGCTTCAGATTACTCATGAATGGAAATCTAGCAGGGGTCGCTGGATTGCGCAAGCCGTGAAATCTAAGTTCCGGCCATCCGTAAGTCTTTCAAACTACGTATCTTTCTGCTTGACCAACTGAGCAGTTCCTGCTAACATATTGATACTGCGCGCATTCTCACCGCAGCTTTCCCCCAACAATCTAACGCGATCGAGCGACGCAATCCTGCGATCGTTTGCGCGCGCCTGCGTGAAAGGAGACCGCCTATGCCAGGTCGGCAAGCCAAACTGCTGTCTGACTCCGTCATCCGTAAAGCTCTCAACCGCATCGAGCGACGGCCCACCGCCGCTCGAGATCGCGTCATCTTCTTGCTCTCGGTCAGAGCAGGTCTGCGGGCGTGCGAGATCGCGGGCCTTGATTGGTCGATGGTTACGGATCCGAGCGGCCGGATCGCCAACCTGATGACGGTGCAAGACAGCATCGCCAAGAAGGGTGGCGGTCGGCGGATACCGATGCATGACGAGCTGAAGCGCGCGCTGCAGGCGTACGGAAGAAGCGTACACCGAACAGGCCCGCTGCTCCCCTCCGCGCGTGGCGGGGATCACCTGCGCGCCAACAGCGTCGTGAACTGGTTCGTGGAACTCTTCTCAGAGATCGGGGCGACCGGCTGTTCGTCGCACTCAGGTAGGCGGACCTTCATCACGATGTCGGCGCGCCGAGCTCACCGAGCGGGAGCGTCGCTGCGCGACGTTCAACTGCTCGCGGGGCACCGGTCGATCGAGGTGACGCAGGGGTATATTGATGGCGATAGCGACGCACAGCGCCGCCTCGTCGCTTCGCTGTAGCGGAGTGCGAAGCCATGACCTCAACCACTCCCCTGCCCTTCAAGCCGATCGCAGTCGCGCTAGAGACGATCAAGCTCGAGAAGCGGTCTGACGACGTCAAATTATCGGGGATTGATCTCGAGAGCGGCCGCCGCGTGAAGATCAAGGTTCACTTCGTCGATGACGTCAGAACCTCGACGGATCCCATCTCCGACCTGGTGATCCTGCTTAGCCTCGAACGCCTGCTTCCCTGACGCCAAGCGTCAGCACCTCAGACTTCAAACTCATCAGGAGACTTCAATGACCGTCGAAAGACGCGAGCGCATTCGTGCGCTCAACGACCAGCTGCGCCGAACTCACACCGGCGGGCGCATCTTCATCACACAGGGTATCGTCGGCCTAGGCGCCGATATGGTGCGGGCCGCCCTGCGGGCGACGCAGGAGTTCGACCAGTTCGACGAACGAAACGACCCCTACGGCGAGCACGACTTCGGAGCGGTGACGCTCGGCCAGCACCGGGTGTTCTGGAAGATCGACTACTACGACCAATCCCTGACCTCCGCCGCCGTCGATCCAAGCAAGGAAGACGGCTGCGTTCGCGTGCTGACGCTCATGCTGGCTGAGGAGTACTGACGGCATGAGGGCGGTGAAACAGGGAGAGCTGGATGCTCTTTGCGGGATCTATGCTCTGATCAACGCGCTTGAGGTCGCTGGCGTCACCGGGCCGCGCTCTCCGATGCACAAGCAGCTGTTTCGGCGACTGACGCTCGGGCTGCCGGCAGAGCGCTTACAAGCGGCGATGTTTGACGGATTGGACAGCGAAGACCTTCTTGAGACGGGCAAGAGGGCCTTTCGATGGTTGGGCCGCAGACACAGAATCCGCGTCTCCCTCGAGCGGCCTTGGCATGACGTGGACTTCCCGACCCTCGACGCATTTCTCGCGAGCTTGCGTGAGACTGCTCGCTCACCGACAGCCGCGGTGATCGTGAACGTCCACTTGCCTGGTTTCTCACACTGGTCAGTCGTCCGGCGCTTCGACAGTCGGCGCGCCTTGCTGAGGGATTCCGGGAACCTGCGTCAGCTTGAACTCGATCGGTTCTCGCTCGATCGCGGGCGTTATCGGTTCAGCGCGATCGACACCCTGCTCGTGACCCGATCCAGTCGCACCAGATCAACGCTTCGGCCAAACCCTCGCCAGCAAATCTGATGGATTGGCTTCCAAGGCCGCGATGATGCGCATGAACTCGACCACGTCGAGCCGTCGCCGCCCCGTCTCGTATTTGGAGACATAGGTCTGATCGACCCCGAGCCGCTTGCCCAGCTCTTCTTGGGTGAGCTTGGCCTCGACCCGCACAGCCGCCAACGCCGCCATGAGCGCGCGGTGCTCATCGGTGTGCAGCCCAGAAAGCCCTCTGCGATCGCCAGCCATGAAGCGGGGCTAGGCGGCGCGGTTGGCCATGCTAAACAAGCATAATAGGAGATTGAGAGATGAATTCCGGAGAGCCCGTCGCCGCGGTCGGGGCGTCACGCATTTGGAAGTTAGGAGCCTTGGCGATCGCAATGACCGCCGCGACGGCATGTGACGGCGAGCCGAATGGTTCACAAGCCGCCGCCGCCGACACAGCCCTGCGAATGCTGGAGACTGGCGACGGTCGAGCGTGTGCGGCTCCAGCGACCACGCAAACCGTCCTGCAGCTCGCGCGCCAAGCCTTTCGACCCTATCGGTGGAGCGAGGGCGAAACGCGGGCCTATCTCGACGCGGTCGGACTGGAAGCGGTCGAAATAACCGTCGCTGAGACAGACACATCGGCGCCGTGGATGGAGTGCGAGGCGACGTTGCGCGCTTCGGAGGGGCCGCAGTCTTGGGAGCAGCGGATTGGCTATAGGCTCGCCAAGCAGGTCGACGACGCGTCGCTGAGAGTCGAGCTACACGACGCACGCTCGACTTCAGCCCTGTTGAACCGGGCGTCCGAAAGCTACGTCAGGGACGTCATCACCCCTGCCCGCCAACAGAACGCCGACGCCGCTGCAGCCCCCCTCTGCGCCACGTTCCGACAGTATCGCCAAACCTTGAGCTTCCAAGAGATCTCGGACCTGAAGCACGAACTCCACCAGGCCGCAGAGCGTCAGAACCTCGTCGGACTCGGGCCGCTCGGCTCCACCTGCCTGAGCGAGATGGAGACCGAGCTTCGCGCGCCTCGACACCGAGGCGAAGCATCGAAGGACAACCGTGTGGCGCCCGCGGGGCCCCAAGCCATTACAGCCCCGCAGCAAGGCCCGTCTGCACCGGCCAAGGCCAATCGGATTGCGTCGACGATGCCGCCTGGGACCACGGGTCAGGACCACGACTGAGCGAACCGCGACTTTGAGAGCTCTGAACACGGCCATCTGAGAGGGCCTCGCAGAGTCCGCTATATCCCGCGGGCGTTGACGGTCATCCAACCCCCGCAAGATGGCCGGAGCTCAGCCGTTGGCTTGGATCTCCCCAAACTTTCGACGGAGCCCCGACAATATCCAAAAACGCTTCGGCCCCAGCCTGTGAACAACGGCGGCCAGCTCCACGGCCTGCGTGACCGTCAGCTTGGTATCGCGAGTTTGGGCGACGCCGTTCCTGTCCCGGTAGCTGCGTCTGCGCTGATGGTGCTCTAGGAGGAGGGCTCTGGAGTTGTAACGACCGACACGGAAGACATCGAGGTCGGTGCTCAGGGTTTTGGCGACGATGGGTTTCAGCACCCGATCTCCATCGCCGTCGCAGCTGAAGGCGGAGCGGCAGAGCTGACGAGCGCCTTCCCGCACCCCCTCGACCACAAGCAGGACGTGGGCGTGCACCGACCAATGACTGACCTCGCCGACAGCGGATCGGTCATTCCAGGCGACATCCACAAACCCCATCATGCGCTGCTGACCGTACCGAGCGAGGTTGCGCGCACGCCGAGACATCCAGCCTCGAACATCGCAAATAAGCCTCGTGCTCAGCTCCCCCTCCGCGCATGTCCATTCCGGCCGGCACACGGTGAGAAAGATGACCTCATCCCCTCGCTCCAGCGCGTCGATGAATCGGTAGACTTGAGCGACCGCAAGACGGCGCTCCGCCGCGACGAGACGTTGGCAGAGATTGGGCGGAAGCTCTTCCGTTCCAAAGCGTCTGGCTGGTTTCGGAGATAGGCCGAGGCGCCAAGCGATACGCTGAGCTTCGCGATTTCGGCGGGTGAGCTCGTGCGGCAGTTCGTCGTGCAGGAGGTGAAACATCGGATTATCCCTTCGCCGCGTGATTGCGGTGAAAGGAATTGCGATCGCCGAAACTCAGCGGGCCGACCGGAGACGCACACGTGAATCGGAAGTTATTCCGCCTTAGAGCGGAACAGATTCCGTCGTCGGCGATGCGCGGAATGTCGCGACGCGCACCTGTCGGGCGTGGACTGCGGGGCTGGTGATTTATCGGGGCTAGGACGCCGTTGAAGCCGGCTAAAGGGCTAGTTTAGCGGATTAGCGGATCGGGAGCCTGAAGGCATGCTGTGTAGCTATTACTCAGTACAGCTATACCCCACATACCTAGTATAGCCCGCCTAGAGCCCTCCCCGCGGACCAGCGAGTGAGCCCCGGAAAATGGCAAACAACGATGTCTACGCACCGCAGTTGACGGCGCTCATGCGCGGCACGCCTGGTCGCGCCAAGTCTGCGGCCGAGCGCGCTGCGTTCATCGTCAACCTCGTCGACGGGTGGGACAGAGACGGGTTGGGGGACTGGCGGGACGCGGTTGCGGTCGCCGCTCGGCGGCAGAAGGTGCACTCGCGAAGCTCTACGGTGCTTCTCGCCAAAATCTTATGGGGTGTGGACTCGAAGCGGGCGGCTGAAATCGGCCGGATCGCGGAAAAGTTCCGGACCCGTGACGGTTCTCAGCTGATCAAGGACGTAGAATCTTATGGGGGCGTCAAGAAGGTTTCCAGGTCCGACTTCAAACCGCCGAAGCGGCCTCGGATCAGACGAGCGCCTAGCACCTGAGGTGACTCGCGCGGCAAACTGGCGAGCGCGAAAATGAGGGGCTAATTTAGCCTGCCAAACCCCTTAGCGCCGCGAACTAAGCCTCCAAACCGCTTTATTTTCGGACGAGGATTCAAAGCGCGCAGATTCAGTCTGCGAGCTCGAAAATCCAGGCCAACGCACCTTCCCCCACCCTCCGACTGCGCCCGCCCTGCCCTACAGTCTGTCTGCCCCACCAACGCCTGCCCAAACCGTCGCTTAGTGCGAAACCCGAGCTTCAGTGCAGAATGTGTCTAACGCACTGAGCAGAGAGTGCCGGCGCTCGCCGATGCGGGCCGCCGCCTTGGTCTGGGCCGCTTTGCGCCAGAAGCGGACGTTATCTCTCTGCCCGAGAGTGGACCTTCGGCTCGCTGACTTCGCTAGGTCCGCCTAGACCCTTAGTTGGAGCTCGGGGGGCAGGGCTCGCAGGCCAATCCAGCACATATATGTTCGTATGCCGTCCGCGCCTTGATCCGACTGGCGTCCGACCTCAGGGGCCAGTCCTCCAGGACAAGGCTATCGGGCCGTTTTTTCGAGCGCCCGATAGTCTTGTCAGCGGTTGTCGCCGAAGATGCTGTCGACGATGCCGTTGTCGTCCAAATCCTGGATGGTGATCGGGTTCACGCTCGGGTCCAGATCGACGAGCCGCGCTTCCTCGATGGCCTGCTGCATCGAGTTCACGACCTTCCGAGGCGTGCGGAAGGAGATCTGCCCCACCAGTCCGTCGATCGCTTCGGGCGTGAAAGGGAAGGCGCCGGTCTGATCCTCAAGAGTGGCGTCGACGCGCCATTCATCCATGATCTTGATGGCAAAACTGGCGGCGGCCGCCTTGTCGAGCACCGCGAACTCGATCTGACGATTGACCCGGCCAAGGACGTACTCGGTCAGGATCATCGGCACGACCTCTTGAACCACGGACATGGCGACCACTAGGCCGAAGCAGTTCGGGCAGCCATCATAAATGTGGCGCAGGAGATCGTTGACGTCCAAGACCTCCTTGGAGGGTGCCGCTCGCAGGACATCAACTTCGTCGATCAGCAGATGGACCGATTGCCGGAACCGCATCGTCTCATTTTTGAAGCGCATCTCGTGAACGAACAGATTTACGATGCGCGTAAACGCCGTCATGGCTTGGTAGTCCGAAAGATCCTTGGGCGCGAGGAGCGCCAGGATTTCGGGCTTTCCTTTGCACGCGTAGAGCTTCTTGGCGAAATTATAGAGCTCTACCGACGGCAGTAGCTTCTCGATGACCTCTTCATTGTTGGCGTCAGCGCCAAGGGCGTGCTCGTGAATGTATTGAATGATGCATCGCATCAGAAACTGCTGATAGGCGATGACGTCGTCGGCGAGCGTCGTCTTAGCTAAGAGATCGTCTTTGAACGCGCCCGCGAAGGTCAGCCGCCCGCGATCCTTTTTCAGCGTGGGAATGAGGTAGGCGGCCGACTTCAGGTCCGGGCTATAGTTCCGTAGCCAGTGCGCGGCCCACAGCAGCGCATGAGATTTCCCCGTGCCGAAGTCGCCGTACAAAAGCAGGAAGTTGGTATTGCCGACCTGCTCGGCCCGAGACCGCGCGAGAAACCGTTCGAGCAGGCCGCGCTCTTTCTCATAGCCGGCCCAAATGGACAGGCGAGGATCGTCATCGAAGGTGGCGTTCGACCGGAACGGATTGTCCACCAGATTGCATTTCGCATAGAAGGTCGCGTGGTCGATCATCGAAGGCTCCATCTAGGAATGCAAACGGCGGTAGGTGACGATATCGGTGGCCTCGTCCACGAGCCGTAGACAATATTCAAAGGCGTCATCGTAGTCCGGACTTGGCACCTCGTAGCACAGTTCGTCTGTGGTCCCGTGACTGCCCAGCGCGAACGCGGGTTCCAGGAGTTCCGCCGACCCTATGATCGCGATGTTGGCGGCGGAGCTTCCCCCCTCGAGCGCGAGCTCGGGATTGACCTCCATCAGACTGAGGCGCGCATTGATCGACCTATGGAACAGGACATCGATCTTCCGCCTAGCCAGTTCTTCGAACTCCCAGAGCTTGTTGTTCTCTGGCGGCCGCGTCACGAGGGTGACCGACCCGTTCCGCCACAACACTCGGTCGATCAACTCACCCACAAGGCCGGTCGGACCCAACAGGGCGCTCGATATGGAGGGCGAGATGAGGATCAAACTGCGGTGTGGGACAAGAGCCCTTTCAGCATAGACCTGAGCCAGCTTTCTCGGATGAACCGAGCCCAAGAAGCGGGTGTCGCCGAGGCGTGAATCGCCGAGATCGATCTCATTATCCGGCGCCTCAACGACCTGGGCGGTCTCGGCCAGTTTTTTTGGCGCCTTGAGGTGATCGGAAATCTTATGCTCGCCCGCGCGGTAGGCGTAGACGTCGTCGTCCTTGCGCAAGAAGATCAGCCGATAGGCGCTATTGCCTGTGCTGATGTATCGGATCCAGGCGTCATCCACGCCGTCGTGCCGATGGTCGTCGTCCATGATGGATAGAAAGTCGCCCTTCCGATCCACCAACTTCTTCAGAGCGCGCTTGGCGAACGCCGGCTCAGGATGAGCGATCAGATCAGCCAAGAATTCGCGGCAGATGAACAGAGCCATGGATTAGCGAAGCGCGATCGCGAGTTCAGCCTCTCTGGACCGCCGCGCGGTCAGCCGAGGGCTGTCGGCCTCCATCTCCCGGTCAAACACCGCCGGCAGAGGCAGCGGCGCTCGGCCCAGGCTTTTGGCGATCTCCAATCGGTACAACACCCGCCCCAGCATCTGATTGCGAACCATCCGTTTGGACTGATTGATCGACCAATACAGGGAGAACCAGCGCTCGACGTCGCGGATCGCCTGCTCATGGACGCCCGGCCCCCAGGGCACGGGCTCGCCGATCAAGCCTAGCCCCCTCGCAATCACTACCATGAACGACCAGGAATCCAACCTGGGATAGTAATTTCCTGATCCGATCCCGGTCGCATCGACCTCATGGTCCAGAGGCCACATCGCGATGCACGAGGGTCCGCCGAAGCCGGCGTCGCTGACAGCGTCCAACAGCTGGCGTCCCTGGTTCGTCGGGTTGCCCGCCACATCCGCGAGTCCCAGCGCGAGCGCCCAGGCGCGACGAGTGACAAGTGTCTTCCTGAGGTAGTCGGCGCTGAGCTGAATGGCCGGACGAGAGACTGGCCCAGACAGCGGCCCCTGACCGAGCGGCGCGCCCACGGGCGGCAGCCCAAGACCGCGGCCCTGACCGCCGCGGCTGCCGCTGTTGTTGGACTGAAGCTCGATGTTCACGGCCTTGTAGAACCTCTTGCGTAAGTCCGCCGTGGCGAAGCGGTCCTCGAGGATGCTCCACTTGTGCTCGATCATCCGTTCGATGCTTTCCCGAAACCCCTCTTCGTCAAAGCCGGACGCCAAGGCGTTCAAAAAGATGTCGCCATCGGCCGAAACGATCGCGTGGGTGAGGTAGAAGGCCGAAGCGCCCTCGTAATCGATAGCGTCCCTATCGCGCCAAGCCACCCCGAGCGCATCGCCGACTTCAAGGACCGCGACCTCTCCGTTCTTCACCGAGACGACGCCTAGGCTTCGCAGAACGTCGAGCACATTGAGAGTCCTGAGGTGCCAGTCCTTTTGGACGAGGCGAACGACGTCGCCGTAACCGAAGACCTCGGCCTCGCCATAGGCTACGCCGAAGGCTCTGACGCGATCGAGCAAGAACTCCAGCCCGACCGAATAGCCGATCTTGCGTATAAAGGGCGTAAAGTCGCTAGAGGGGGCTGTAGCCAGCATGGGCTGTGATCCTGGGACGCATTTGGAGCAACACCACGCGGCTCGTGCCTTGATCGCCGATGAAGCACTGACCGGCATCAAGCAACCGCACCATGTCCCCGAAATCTGTGAGCTTGGTGGCGCTGACCCGCATGCCGGAAAGCGTCTTGGTCGGGATGCGACTAATGGAGGCCGCGATGTCGCTGGAGAAACTGAGTCTGTGGGCCAGCGAGATGTTGACTTGGCTGAGGACACGATCGTCCACGGCCGAGGGCTGTTGGGTCGCCAGAACCAGCGACAAACCGGCGTCTCGCCCGCGCTTCACATATTCAACCAGCGCCGCCCGCCCCGGCGACGAGCCCTGGCTCGGGCAGACCACATGGGCCTCATCGATGAGAAGCCACACGCGGCTCGGGAAGTTCTCAGCCTGCTCTCCGGTCGAGAAGAACTCATCCACCCGCCGCTTTTGATGATAGCGCCCCATGGTCGTGAACAGCTGGCGCGCGAGGATGGCGGTCACCAGCGCCTTGTCCTCATCCCTTAGCTCTCTGAGCATGAAGACATTGCAACGCCCTCCGACTAGAAGCGCTGAGATGTCGAGCCCATCCTTCGAAAACAGGCCGGTCCGCTGATAGTCTTCGAGCCGATACTGAAGGACTTTCCTTGACCCCTCCGCGACGCCCGGCCAGTTGGCGGCCGAAGCGATGTAGGTGATCATCTCCTCGACCGAATAGTCCGAGCCGGCGAACCGCTCGAGCGTCTTGGCGAGAATATGGCCCTGCGGGCCATAGATCTCCTGGCCCAGGAGGCTGCACCACTCCTCATGAAGAACATCCTTCGGGCGGATCTGCAGCGGCTCTTCATCACCGAGGAACCGGGTCGCTCCGGGCGGAACGAAGAACTTCACGTCAGCGAGCTCAGACGGGGAGAGATTCCATTCATCCAAGGTCGCCTTTTGAGCGGCATGGATGGGCAGGTCGTCTTTCGGCGAAAAGCGCAGGGTCCAGAATTGGCTCTGGGTATCGATCAGAAATGAGGCGATCGGCGTGACGTCTCGCTGCACGGGCGAGGCGGTCTTCAGCCTGGATAGGCCCTCGATCAGGATGCCGAGGTCCACGCTCTTTCCGCTGCCCCGCGTACCGGTGATGTAGACCACATGCGGAAAACTGGTGTCGAGCCAGGCGTCGGATCCGAGATAGCTGGTCCCTGTCCCGGACTCGAGCACCTTGCCGAGGTAGAGGAGATCGCTGGCCTCGGCGTTGATGGTCTGGCGTCCGAAGATGATGTTACGCCCCTTGGACACATAGGTCTGCTTCACCAGGGGATCGAGCGTGACGTAGGGGCTCGTGTCGATCGTCCGCCCGAACGTCTCTGAAATCTTAGTGCTAAACGGCATCCAGCTGCTCCCGCCATGTCCTGCGGGTTCCACTGCCGCTGGTCGACAGATAGATCACTTGGGACGGTTTCAACGCCTGGAGAAAATGACCGTGGTTTGCGGCCGCCACAATGGCGATCCGGCCTTCCTTCTTGACCGTTTCATGCAGGCGCTGGGCCACAATCCGCGCCGAGATGGGGTCAAGGTCAGAGCAGAACTCGTCGATTAGCCAGACCGGATCGTCCTGCAGCATAAGGTTCGCCAGCATGGCGCGGTAGCGCTGTCCCCGGCTCAGCATCCAATAGGGTTTCAAGAACAACAGGGCCTCGCTCAGTCCTACTCTCGCCAGGGCGTGGAAAGTGCGCTCCGGCCCGAAGCGCTCGGCCAAGACTTCGAAGATCGGCAGATCTTCCGGGAGGGGACGCAACCATCCCGCGCGGTAATCCGTCGGCGATACCTCTCCCGTCATCTTGGCGGTGTCCTGCCGCCAGGATGGGTCGAGCGCGCTCAGCAGCATGCTCTTGCCGCAGCCGCTGGCGCCGGCGACGAAGGTGACGGAGCCTGGCGCGGCGCTGAAATCGATCGGGCCGATGAGCTTGAGGGACACAGTGTCATCGACGATGCCGAAGCCGTCCATGATCATTCGGGTCTGGGGGGTGATGGGAACCTGATAGTTCGACCAGACCTCAAGCGCCCGCACCTGCAGATCGACGCGAGCCACATCGCGTTTGGATCGAGCCCGGTTCGGGAGGTCGACGCGGGCCTTCTTCACATAGGCGTTGGAATAGTCATCGAGGCCGATCATGTAATAGGGGATCGGCGAACGCACGATCGGCCTGAGCGCCAGCCATTCCGACACGTCCATGCTGGCCCAGGAATCATCGGACTTCACCACATCACCGATCTTGGCGATGAGGGAAACCGGATCCTCGCCCGACGCCGCCCGATATTTGTTGAAAATACCGTGGTACTTCCGCTGCAGGCTCATAATGCCAGAGACACCGGACGCGCCGTTTTCCATGCTGGTGAGATCTTTGGCCAGCCGCGCCCGATTGCCTTCGGTCTCGCCAAGGTAGGTGAACCCTGAAGACGATACGAAATCGATGTGCTTCAGCATCTCCGCAGAGATCTCGAGGAACAGACATTTCTGACCGGCGATGTGCCAGCGGTCCCGCGCGAAGCGGATCGCGTTGCGAACGAGCGGACCGGCCAGGGCGGCGCCCCTATACTCGGGATGCACCACGACTCGCGCGATCCGCGCGATGCGGTTGACGAGCGACTGCCCGCCTTTTCTCCAGGTCTCCCAGGAGACGTCCAAGGTAGGGTGGTCAAACTGGCTGGAGAAGGCGCGGTGCCGCGGCTTAGCCATCATCAACGGCATCTGCAGCTCGATATAGCCGATGGTTCGCCAGTCGGATCCGAGCCTCAACTGCAGCACCAGAACCGCGCGCCGGCCGCCGAGCCGCTTCTTCTCCTTCGGCGCTCCAGGACCGCCGGAGAGGTTCGTGCCGCGGTAATGGAAGCCCTCTAGGTAGGCGAAATCGGCCATCTCCGCGGTGGTCGTGATCTCAGAGACGCGCGCCTCAACCTTGTCGCCGGCGAAATCGATCGTTTCAACGGTCTCGAAAGCGGGCGTCAGCACAATGCTTTTCGCGCCGCTCTCGACCCGGCAGGCGATCAGTCGCTCAACGCCCTGTCTCATCTCAATGACGTCGCCCGGGCCGACCATGGCAAACCGATGCAGGTCGATCTGAACTGTCGAGCCATCCCGCGCTGTTAGCGACACGCGCTTGATTGCGCCGCGTGGGGTCGTCGACCGAACCACGAAGCCTAGCGTCTTGTCTTCCGAGACCACTGGTTTGGTCAACTGACCGTCCGCCACGTCTTACACACCGTCGTTAGATCAAGGCGCCGCCAAGAGAGACAGGCGTTCAACCGAAAAGCCAACTCGTCGATCTCCTCGGTCCCCAGACCGCGCCCCCTGCATTGGACTGTAGGAGAAGGCCAAGCAAGTCGCCCACAACCTGTGAACGTCGCGGCCGCAATCGTTCGGTCGAGCCTCGCGCCGTAGTCGCGATCCTCGATGGCGACAAGAGCCAAACTTGTGAAGGGAGCGTCGGTGTCGTCCATAAGGGACCTTCACGACGGTCGCTATGAGCCAGATGTGGACGACCTTCCCTACCCTCACGGACGTCCGGCCTTGGCCGCGAAGCGGAACTCCCGTGAGTCTGCAAAGAGTCAGAATCGGACCTCGCGAATTGAGCACCGCGCGCCCTCGGTGTCTTTCTCCACATCTGCACTGACGCTGTTGCCGGGCCATACGCCCACGAAAGCTTTCAGCCATCGGGCTCAGCCTTACGGAAGAGAGACCCGCGTGACACTGCGCGCTATCGCTACCTCGCAGGAAGCTCGGTTCTCCTCCGCGTCGAAAGAATGTGCTCGCGCGCGGTCTCCATCACAAGGCTCTCGACGTCGCGTTGCAAGTTGCCTGGCTGTCACTCGTCCGGTCTAGGCAGAATGCTAGCAAGCTCCCCCTCAACGTCGAGATCATATTGCGCCGCCAGTCGCGCCACCTCTTGCCCTACCGTGGCGCGGAAGGCTCCCAGCGCAAGAAATGCCCCGGCTGACAAACCATTTGGTTCCGTATCCCATTGAGCGAAGCGAAACTCGATCTGGGTGTCATCCAGGTACCGACGACACGCCGCTCGAATGACGCGAAGGGCTTGAGTTGCGTAGTCTCGAGGCGAGAACCGTTTGAGCGCCTCTGTGCAAATCCCCCGAATCTCGTTGATCGACTCGTCGACCTGCGATCGAACTTCGAGCCAATCAGGGTTGTACAGAACCCGCCTGTCCTCCAACTCGATGAGAAGCTCTCGCACCCGGTCACGATCTGATGGGCCCGGATCCGCCCATTGAACTCCCCCCAATGGGGTGGAGATGCCGGTGATGCGTCTCGCGGTCTCCGCCGAAACACGGGCGACGGGTCTGAACGGATTTCTCATCACTCTCCTCAACGAGCAAGCACGCACGGAAGGCGGCTGCAGCCCCCCCGCATAGCAGACATCCTCCGATCGAGCTTACACAGACCCACTTGCGCGCCCTTCCGATGCAGGCCTCCCACGGCTACGCTTCGAGTGCTTAAGGAGATAGTTCGAACATGTGCGGATTGGATTGGAACGCGGTGAGCGCCATCGCCACACTGTTCGCCGGCTTTGTGGCCCTCGCGGTGCCGTTCGTTCTTGAGATGGTGCAAGCTCATGGACGACGAAGGGCTGCGGAGGAGGCCCTGACGGGCTCGGTCGCGGAAATTGTGAGAGCCGTCAAGGAAGCCCTGACCTCATATTCGAGCGTCCATGTTGAGCTGTCCAAAAGCCATCTCGTCGGCGACTACAGCCTGCGCTTTCAGGATTTTGGAGAGCGTGGCCAGCGCGCAGCGGAAGTGATCAGTCTTCTGGTCGCTCGGCCCGGGCTGACAGATGGCGCCATTCGCTGTGGAGTGGAAGGAGCGGAACTCGGTCGTCAAGTCAATCAAGCAGCTCTCGAGGCCGCTGCAGATCTGAAGGCCAACAAGCAGGTCGCGCTCTCCAGACTTCTCCGGAATGCAGTTCGCGCGAGGCGACTAACGCGACAGATCGATCGGCTCATTTCCTATCATAGAGTGCCAAACGAGGTCTCGGAGACATGGCCGGAGATCGAAAGGGCCTACCTCGCCGCGATGAACACAGGCGCTTTTCCGGATGACGCCCCCTGAGCTTATCCGCAGAACCCCAGAGGCGGCGGGCGTCGGTCTCAATTCGCGGCAGACCCGAATGCCAGCACTCCGCAGTGCGCCGCTTCGTCGTTCCGATTCCGGCCTTAGCAGGCTTCTCGCTCCTCCGATTACACGCGGCGAGTTATTGACTTGCATACATGAGTGGGATAGTTTGGCATTCTGGTGATGCGGCGCTGCGGCGCTGACGTCCGCCTACGCGGTCTGGCTTTAAGGCGTCAGATCCGTCGGCTGATCGTATCTGCGGATACGACGATCAGATCTCCCTGAATTTCAACATCGACCCTTCCTGCGTCAGGAGATCGAACCATGCCGACCTCTCACTCAAGAACTCTTCAGCAACAAGGCCGTCGCCCGGTTTTCCGAAAGGCGACAGCACCAGCGGCGACCGAGGCCCCACGAAAGACCGAGGGATCGCAGCGGCGCCGATCAACACCCGCTTCAGCCAGCGCAAAGCATCGCTTTCGGCCCGAAACGCCGCTGCCAACCGATCGAACCTACCCTGAGATCGACGAACACATTCGAGGCACGATGGAGGGTTCGTTGGATTATGGGGAAAACGAAGGCCAGTTCACAGAAACGCACCAACAAACCCTTTGGAGAGTGATCGACGATCTGCGGGATGAGGGGGTCGCGACGAGCTACATCGTGATGGCGCTGCTCGACAATGCAGTGGATCTGACGGCGACGCAGCTGGTTGCGGAGGGCGACGCATACCTCCCCTTCGTGGAAGCGACCGCTGCGATCTTCAACCACTACGCCACTCTCGGCGTCGCCGATTGCAATCAGACTTGGTGAAGCCCCAGGGGGGCCATCTGAAGAGTGCGTTTGTCTGGATGTGCACTGAGCACAGGAAAGTCGGCTACGCGGCCACAGCTGCCCGCTCGTCGATGGAGGATGCGTTGGCCGTAGGGCCGAGCGCAGGCCAAGCGGAGGCGGCCGTGTTTCGCCCATCCTCGACTCCGTTTGTCGTCGGCTCGTCTCAAAGCGTCGCTTAGCTGTCGAACGCGTTGTGGGGTGAGAATGTGCAGGTCCGGCGCAAGGCGGCGCCCACCTTGTATTCGCACCACGTCTGCAAAATGCGCAAAGCGCGGTTCTGGGAAGATCCGCTCAGTACACGGAAGTCCAACGCTTACGGTGCGATTCGGCCCATCGCCGCTCTGGTCGCCAGCACCTCGGCGATGGATTGCCCGCCGGGACCGATAGGGGCTGTCAAAGCTCGCTGGACGATGGCCGCCGCCGCCTCAGCTTTGCCGGCCTGTTCAAGGAGCAGGCTGCTCACCAGCGTACCGCCCAGGCTGTGGCGGTCCAGCCGCAGCGCAATCTCCGCTCGCCGTCGGGCGTCATCCGGACGACCTTCCTGGAAATCGAGCAACGCGAGCCCGCCGTGCGCCTCGCTAAAGGTGTCATCGAGAGCGATGACCCGTTCGAAGCGCTCTCGCGCCATTTCAGCGTCGCCCGCAATCAGCCATGCCCAACCAGCGGCTATCCAGGAGCCGAGGTGATCGCCGAAGGTTTCGGCGGCCTGATCGAACCGTCTGGCGGCGTCAGTCGGCATGTCTCCCGAGAGGAGCACCGCTCCCATGCCCAAGTGACCGCGGGCGAGGTCGGACCGTAAGGCCAATGCCTGCTCGAAGTGTTCGCGCGCCTGCGCCGACCGACCCTCAGCCATGGCCAGCATGCCGATGGCGGCTTGGCCCTCCGCCGTCGTGTCGGCCCGCCCAGCCCAGCGAGCCGCCCGTTCCAAATCCTCGTGATCCAGCGCGGCGGTCGCCAGAGCTGACCACAAATCTGGGTCGTCGCTGCGCCCCTCCCAGGCGTCGCCGACCACCAGCGCTTCCTCGAGGCGACCGAGATGATGCAGGGACCGCACCTGTAGGGCGGCGGCCTGCGAATTTTCGGTCGCCTGCGCGAGCGCCTCCAGCACGCCGGCGTGGTCATTCAGGCGGCTGCGGGCCCAGGCGAGGTTGAAGCGCAAACCCGGATCAGCCGGGCGGTCGGCCAGCAGGCTGGAGAAGATGCTGGCGGCATCGGCGAAGCGATCGTCGGCGAGGGCGCACAGGCCGAGCAGATTGATCAGGGACGGCGGCGGCGGCGCTACCGCAGCGTGGCGCTCGATCAAAGCCGTCGCCTCCGCTGGCTCGCCTGCGAGCCAGGCGGCGTCGGCGGCTTCGGCGATCAGGCGCAGGTTGTCGCTGTCCGCCGACAAATAGTCCTTTAGCCGCTCGTATCTCGCCGACGCCCCAGCCGCATCGTCCATGGTGCGTTCCGTCCCCTGCTTCCGTCGCAGACTAGGGCGTCCGGCTCCGGGGGCGCAATCGGCGGAGGCCGGAAATATGTTTCTCTTGCAAATCCGAAGCTTGCGGGAATTCGGACCCCGATACTGAAAATATCCGTAAACTCTCGCCGCATCCTCCCGATGAAGAACTGTCGGGGAAGTGTGCGGCCGCACGCGTCCTCTAGTCGGGGAGTACGGACGCATGGTGGCGACGGTCATCGGATCCCGTTTGGGACTGGAGCAGACTTCGGGGTGGGTTCTTGGCTCGCGAGGGCAGCTCGGCTCCTCCGCCCTCGGCCGCGCCGGCGAAGGCGTCACCGTCAACGCCATGACCGGCAATCTGGTGGTGACCAATCAGGACGAGTTTCTGGTCGGCCTGGGTCCGGACAACGCGATCTCGCGCGCCTACAACAGCCAAGGGGCGTTTGACGGCGACAACAACGACGGCTGGCGGATCGGCTCGCGCCGCGTGACGGTCTCCGGCGGCGTCCCGAGCCGCACTGACTGGGACGGGTCGGTCGTCACCTATGTCTCGACCGGGACCAACCCCTGGCGGACCACCGAAGGCGGAGGGGCCTACGACACGCTGGCGCTGGACACGGTGTCTGGAAAATGGACCTGGACCGACGGCGACAGCCGCATCACCGAGACCTACGAGACGTATGACGGCGGGACCAATTTCCGCATCACCAAACAGTCCGACACCGACGGCAACAGCCTGACGTTCACCTATACCGGCGCGGGCCTGATCTCGCGGATCACCACCCAGGACGGGGCTTACACTGATTTCACCTGGTCCGGAAACAACCTAACCCAACTGGTCTCGACCTATCGCGATCCCCAGACTCCGGTGAACTGGCTGACGCAGACGCGGACGCGCTACGCCTACGACGCCCTCAACCGCCTGACGTCGGTGACGGTGGACCTCAGCCCGACGGACAATGCCGTCACCGACGGCAAGACTTACATCACCACCTACACCTACGACGGAACCTCGAACCGGGTGGCCTCGATCAGCCAGACCGACGGGTCGCGGGTGGACATCGGCTATGAGGCGAGCGGCGCCTATCGCGTCACCTCGATCACCCAGAGCGTGGCGGCCGGCGTCAGCCGCACGACGAGCTATACCTACGTCAGCGCGACCCGGACCGACGTCACCGATCCGGCCGGCCTGATCACGTCGCTGGAGTATGAGACCGCCACGGGGCGGCTGACGAAGATCACCGAACCTGCCGCGACTCAGGGCGGCACGGCGCAGGTGCGCGAGTTCACCTACGACACGCACGGCAATTTGCTGCGGGTCAAGACCTCGCCGACCAGCTGGACCGACTATGTCTATGACGACGCCAACGGCGACGGAACCGGCGGCGATCACAACGGCCTGTGGACCCACCAGTACCAGCGCACCGCCGCCAACAGCTATCTGGCCGCCCGCCGTACCTATAACGCCGCCAACGCGGTTCTCACCGACACCCGCTACCAGTCGCCGGACGCCAACAACACCGACGCCGTCATGCCGGGGGATCCGCTGACCACCCGCTACGCCTATGACAGCGAGAACCATCTCCGCTTCATGGTGGCGGCCAACGGCGATGTCACCCGTTACGACTACCGGCCCGACGGGATGCTGATCCGCACAACGGCGTTCACCGGCGATGGCTACAATCTGACCGGTCTGGCGTGGACCCAGTCGATCACCGAGGTGGCGCTCCAGAACTGGGCGGCCAACCTTACGGACAAGACGCAGGCCCAAATCACCGAGGTGATCTACGACAGCGTCCGGCCCACGATCGTCCAGACCGTGGCCTACTCCACCGTGCTTTCCAGCGGCGGCGCGGACGGCGGCTCGGCCGCCACCCGCACCAACTACGTCTACGACCAATCCGGCCGGCTTCTCTCCCGCATCGTCACGGGCGTGAGCGGCGCCGAGACATTCGTCTACGACGGTCTGGGCCGGATGGTCAGCTCGGTGGACTTCACCGGCTCGACCACTTCGAGCATCTTCCTGGACGCACTCGGCACGACCGTGATCCGGCGCGCCGACGGCCTGAACGAGATCTCGGTCTACAACCGCGCGGGGGAGCGGGTTAGCCGCACCGAAACCGACCGAGGCGAGAACCTCGTCAACCTGACCGGCTGGCCGCAAGGCGCGGCGCCAAGCGGCACGGCGACCGTGCCGGGCTGGCCCAACCCGGCCGCCTACGCCAACGAGACGCAGTGGGCGGTGATCGCCGGCCCGGCTGGTCGGGAGGTCGTGGCCATTCAATCCGGGCAGACCGTCAATAACGCCAATGGCGGCGGCAACTTCACCAATCCAGTTCCAGTCGACCCGACCAGGGCGATGGAGTTCGTCTTCTATTTCCGCAAGTCTGACCTGACCCGCCACTCGATCTATTTCGGCCTCGAAGGGGTGAGCGGCACCGTCGAAAACGGCACGACGGGCGTCGACAACAACAATCCGTACTTCTTCAGCGCTTCGGCGGCGGCCCAAGCCAACCTCTTCCAGAGCGATCGATGGTACAAGGTCGTCGGCTACGTGCTTCCTCAGGGAGCGGGCCTCGTCGCCGCCGGGTCGTTGGGTGGGGTTTACGACACCACGACGGGCGCGAAGGTGGCGTCGACCACGACCTACCGCTGGAATGACACCCTGCCAGGAAACCCGCAGGTCCAGGCGCGCTTCTTCGACTACTACGACGAGACCAACCTCGGGTTCTCGACCTATTTCTATCAGCCTGAGATTCGCGAGTTCTCAGCCGAACTGATCAATGAGCTACTGCCGGCCACGGGGACGCAATACCGCTACGACAACCAGGGACGGCTGCGCGTCCAGGTCGATCCGACGGGCCTCGCCACCCATCACCTCTACGACCGCGTCGGGCGTAAGGTCGCCGAGATCGACGGCGATGGCTCGCTGATCGAGTACAAATACGACGCCGCCGACCGGCTGGTCGCCACGGTGCGGTACGCGACGCGCCTGACTCCGGCGCAGATCGCCAGCCTGACCGACGCTGCCGGAAATCCGACGGGCGTGGAGCTGGCCGCCGTTCGTCCGGCGGGCGGGGCCGACGATAGCTGGACCTGGACGGTCTACGACGACGCTGGCCGCGTACTGCAGACCATCGACGGCACAGGCGCGACCACGTCCTACGCCTATGACGGCGCCTCACGGCTGCTGTCGGAGATCCGCTACGCCGCCCGCCTGACCGCAGGTCAACTCACCGGATTCAAATCGACCTTGCCGACCGCCCTCGTCCTTCCGGGAGCGACCGCAGGCCAGGACCGCATTACGCGCTACTTCTACGACGCCGCAGGCCGACGGATCGGAGCGCTGGACGCAGAGGGATTCTTCAGCCGCGTCGTCTACGACCGGGCCGGCAGGGTGATCGGCACCGACGCCTTCGCCGAGAAGGTGACCAACGCGACCCTGCTGCAGACCGGAACCTACGCCGCCCTGCTCGCCGAGGTGCAGTCGCCGGCCAATCCGGGGAACATCTCGACTTGGTCAGTCTATGACGGCCGTGGCTTCCTGCGCGGAACGGTCAACGGCGAAGGCGAGGTCACACTTTACGACTACAGCCCGCTCGGCCACCTCACCCAGGTGGTCACCGGCCGCAAGCTCGCCGCTGTCCCGACCAGTCAGCCGACCTTGGCCCAACTGGCGGCCGCGCCCCCCTCGCCGGTGATCGAGACGGTCAACTACACCCGCAACGGCTACGGCCAAGTGCTCACCGAGAGTCGCGCAGTGACCGGCGGGACCGAAACCATCACCTATGGTTATGACGCGCTGCGCCGGCTCGTCAGCGTCACGACGGACGTGGTATCCGGCGACGACCGAACGACCCTGCAACGCTACGACCGGCGCGGCCGCCTGATCGGGCAGTTGACCGCCCAGGGCGCCGTCGCGCTGGCGGCCTTGGGTGGCAGCCCGACCAAGGCTGACGTCGACCAGATTTACCGGCGTTGGGGAACCACCTACACCTACGACGATGCAGACCGGTTGATCGCGCAGACCGACCGCGACGGCACCTACGCCGCCGCCGGCGCCAAGACGCTATTCTTCTACGACGCCGACGGTCGCCTGACCCATGAGGTCAACGCGCTCGGCGAGGTCGTCCAACACAGCTATGACGCGCTCGGCCGGCTGATCGAAACCCGCGAGCATATCGGCCGCATTTCGACCGCCGGGCTGACCGGCGGGCCAGCGGTCGCGGCCCTGACCAGCCTGATCGTCAACAGCGGCTCTGATCGTCGCACAGCTTACGCCTACAATGTCGACGATACGGTGAAACAGACGACGGTATGGGTTTCGAGCGCCGCCAGCGCCGCCGGAACCACGAACTCGGTTACGACCGCCTTTGGCTACAACGCCTTTGGTGAGATGGCCTCGCGTACGGATCAGTTGGGCGAGTTCAACGGCGCGGTGGTCAATCGGCTCAGCACCTATGCCCGCGACCGTCGGGGCGCGGTGACCCAAACCGTTGAGGACAGCGGCGGGATCGACCGTGTGACCTCGGCAACCTACGACGCGTTTGGGCGCGCTATCACCACGACCGACGCCCGCAACAAGATGCGCAGCAACTCTTACGACCGTGCCGGCCGGATCGTGGAGCGGTTCGACGCCCTCGGATACAAAACTACCTACGAATATGACGCGCGCGGGCATACGATCAGGGTCACCGACCGCCAGAACAACACGACGCATTTCACGCACAGCGCCTTCAACCGGCAGGTGATCATGCTCACGCCCGAGGGCGTCGAGACCACCACCACCTATGACGATCGCGGCCTGACCGTCGCCTTCAGAGACGGCTCCGAGCGGGAAGTGAGCTATGTCTACGATCGCAACGGCAACCTAGTCAGTTCGACCAACGACCTCGGCGAGACGACGGACTACGACTACGATTACGCCGACCGCCTTTTGGAAACCACGGACGCGAGCGACCGAAAGGTCAGCTACACCTACGACGCCGCGAACCGCCAGCTGACAAGGACCGTCGACCCTGCAGGACTGAACCTGGTCACCACCTACGTCTACAACGGGCTGGGCGAGCAAATCCGCGTCACCGACGCGTCGGGTGTGCGCACCGACTACAAGTTCGATGGCCTAGGCCGGACGACCGAGATCATCGTCGATCCGTTAAATCTGGCGCTCACGACCCAGTACCGTTTCGATCGCCAAGGCAATCTGACCCGCCTCCTCGAAGCCGCCGCCTCGAGCGCCGAGCGCTCTACCTTCTTTACATATGACGCACTCAACAGGCTCTTGAGCAAGCGGGTCGGCGAAGCGGTTCTGAACGTCAAGAGCGAGTACGTCTATGACGGCGAGGGGAACGCCACGCTTCGTCGCGACTATCTGACGAGCGGACAGTATGTCGAGACCCGCTTCGTCTACGATGCCGAAGGGCAGCTGACCCTGACCGTCGACGCCGCCGGCGGCGTCACCCGCAACGTTTATGACGCCGAAGGCCGCGTTGTTCGGACCATAACCTACGCCGACGCGCTGACGGCCGGCGAGCGGACCGGACTAGGCGAGGCGCCGACCGCCTCGCAGGTCGAAGCCAAGGTGACCCTCAACGCCGCCCTCGACCGCTCCAACGCCTACATCCATGACGAAGACGGCCGGCTGGTGTTCAGCGTCGACGCCGTCGGGGCAGTGACCGAGAACCTTTACGACGGTGCGGGAAATGTGGTTCGCCAGATCCGCTACGCGAGCCTCTACACGGCTTCGCAGACGCCGACGGAGGCGCAGCTGCGCGCCTGGACGCCGGGGAACGGAACGGGCGCCCGGATCACGCGGGCGATCTTCGACGCCGCTAACCGTCAATCCTATGCCATCGATCCCGAAGGGTTCGTCACCGCCTTCGTCAACGACCCCGCCGGCCGGACGATCCGCACCTTGCGGTACGCCGCCGATTCCGACATGACCGGCCTGGCTTCCAACCCGACGGAAGCCCAGATGGCGGCTTGGGTCGCTGCCAACGCCGCCGCGGGCGTGCGCAAGACCCAAATCATCTACGACGGCGCAGGGCGCGCAAACTATGTGGTCGACGCCGCCGGCTATGTCAGCCGGACCACCTATACCGGCGAGCTGGTGACGGAGGAGGCCCGGTTCGCGACCGCGCTGTCGGTTCCGGACAACTCGACCACGGCGGCCGTGGCGGCCTTGCTCGTCGTCCATGAAACCGCGGCGGCCAAGACCAGCTACGGATATGACTCCGCCGGGCGCCAGATCACCGTCACCGACCCGATGCTCGGCGTGACGACGACCGAACTGAACGGCCTGGGCAAGGCGGTCAAGGTCACCGATCCGAGGGGCTCGATCGGCTTTTTCTATTACGACACCGCGGGTCGGCTCACCCTTCAGGTGGATCCCGAAAGGTGCTGGACCCGGACCACCTATTGGGCCGGCGACGAGGTCGCCACCGTCACGCGCGGCGCGCTGAAGGCAACCGGAACGCTTGTGGTCGGAACACCACCGACCACGCCCGCCCATGCCGATGACGCCGTCACCAGCTTCGAGCGCGATAATCTCGGCCGGATCACCAAGACGACCGACGCCGAGGGGCATTTCGAAACCTACACGCTGAACGCCTTTGGCGACCGGACCAGCGTCACCAACAAGATCGGCGGAACCACCACCTACACCTACGACCTGCGTGGCTTGATGGTCTCGGAGCTCCTGCCGATCACCTCGATGCAGGGCTCTACCCCTGGCAATGTGGTCAACCAGTTCCAGTATGACGCATTCGGCAATATGACCCGCTCGATCGAGGCGGCGACGTTGTCCGAGCAGCGGATCACCGACTTCGAATACGACAAGCTGGACCGGCTGACGAAGAAAATCGGCGAGCCGGTGACCGTAACGTCATCGACGAACTTCTCGACCTCGAGCGTTACCCCGACAGAGACGATCAAATACGACGCATTCGGCAATGTCATCGAGACGGTCGATGCCGGCGGCGCCCGGACGCTGTTCTATTACGACGCCCTCAATCGCAAGACCGGCGAGATTGACGCATTGGGAACGCGCCGCACGTGGATGTACGACGCGCGCGATAACGCCATCTGGGCCAGAGTCTACGACACCCAATCGGCGCTTCCGGCAACGGCGGGCGGGACAATGCCCGCTCCTACGGGGACCTACCGGGAAACGACCTTCACCTACGACAAGAACAACCGACTCACGTCCACCTCCGTGGCCAGCCTCCGCACTGGGCAGTACGTCTCGGGCACGGGCTATGCGACGACGCTTGGAACGGTCACGAGCCAGCAGGTCTGGGACCCGGCCGGAAACCTTGTCGAGGTCACAGACGGCCGGGGTGTGACGTCCTACCGCTTCTATGACGGGCTCGGCCGCCAAGTCGCAGCTGTCGACGGCGAGGGCTATCTGACGACATGGGCGCGCGATGCCGAGGGCAACGTGCTCAAGGAGGTCCGTTACGGGATCAAGGTTGTCGGCGCCGTCACGTCGGGTCGCCTGATCTCGTCGCTGCCGCCGCGGACAGCGAGCGCTTCACTTGGCGACCGCATCACCGATTTCACTTACGATCGCAACGGGCGGCGCGAGACTGAGATTCGCCGAGGTGTTGAAGTCTACGCCGGTCCCCCCGATGCCGACCGGATGATCGTCGCGGACGCCACGATCACCTACACCTATGACGGCCTCGGCAATGTCCTGAAGAAGACCGAGGCCAACGGCGACTATGTCGACTACGGCTACGATTTGATGGGCCGGCAGGAGACTGCGCTTGCCTCCGCCTTCACCGACCATCTGGGCGCAAGTGTCCGTCGTCTGACCACGACCGCCTACAACGGCTGGTCCGGCGTGACACGCGTCGACGACGGCAAACAGGGCGGCCTGCTGGCCGACGCCCGGGTCACCACCTACGCCTACGCAGCGGGGCGCCTGAGCTCGTCCACCGACGCCACCGGGTTCACAGTCAACTTCGGCTATGACGCCGCGGGACGGGTTGTGAAGGAAAGCTATGACCGGGTCCGCGGCGATGGCGTCACCGTCACCGAAGGCCGCCGGTATACCTATGACGCGCTGGGCCGCGTCACTCTGGAAAGTTCCGCTTCCACCAACGGAACCTGGTCGTTCGGCGACGGACGGGGCCTCGTCTACAACGCCCACGGCGAGGTCACCTCGAAGACCCTGAACGGCGTGGTCCAGGAGACCTTCTCCTACGACACGGCCGGACGGCTGTGGCGATCGACGGCCGGAGACGGCGTCGCCCGCTACATGCTCTACGACGCGGCGGGGCGGGTCACTCTGACCGTGTCCCCCGTCGGCGGCATGGCGAATTACGCCAACGTCGAGACCCTGACGACCTGGCTGACCAACAGCGGGGCTTACACCATCGGTGCTCAGGATCCAGGCAGCGCGGTCCTGACGTTCAGCCTCTACGACAACCGCGGCATGGCCACCGGCACGCTCCAGCCTTTCGCCCAGCTCAGCCGCGACGTGACCACCGGCGTCTACACGACCGCCACGATCGGCCGCAGCCGCGCCTACAACGCCTTTGGCGAGGTGATCTCCGAGACCGATGGCCGAGGGTTCACGACCGATTTCATCTACAACACCATGGGCCGCATCATCGAGCAGCGTAGCCCGGAGGTGGCCTTCACCAACGAACAGGGGGTGGTCGCCAACGCCCGCCCCACTGAGCAGCGCCGCTACGACATCTCCGGCCGTCTGGTCGCCACTCGGACCGCCAACGGCTACTGGACGAGCCGCACCCTGCTGGCCGGCTCCGGCCACAACGGCGAGGAGGCCGTCGTCACCGGCGAGCTCTTCGCCGACCAAGGGACGAAGGCCTATGGCGTCGATGTCTTCGGCGATGTGCGCAAGGTCACCGACCAACTCGGCTTCGTCACCCTGCAGAATTATGACAAGGCTGGCCGGCTGATCTCAGTCCAGCATCCGGGACGAGCGGCGTACACGCCCGGCAACAACACCGGCTCGCTGGTTCAGCTGACCGACTATTACGGGTACGACGGCCTGGGCCAGCGCATCCAGCACTGGAACAGCCAGTTCGGGACCAGCTTCAAGGAGAAGACAGTCTACGACCGTGAGGGCCGCGTCGTTTCACAAACTGATTTCGAAAGCCGCGCCACGACCTACGCCTGGATCTGGGACGCCACCCTGACGACCACGGGCGTCGGGACCTTCGGGGGCTGGATCAAGACCACGACCCACGCCTCGGGCAAGGTCGGCGTGGAGAAGCTGGACGGGTTCGGACGCCTGACCGCCAAGACCGACCTCGGCGGCCGCACCTACGCCATGGGTTACGACCAAGGTGGCCGCCAGATCACTCAGACCTCTTCGGCCGGCCAGAACTTGACCTGGAACTGGTACAACACCGGGCTGATGTCGCGGCAGACCGATGCCGTGGCGGGCGGCACGCGCGTCGATTACGCCTATGACGCCAACGGGTCGCGGACGCGCGAGCGCTACGCTACCGGATCGACCGTGCGTCAGGATGGCTACGCAGAGTATGACGCCTTGGGCCGCTTGACCCGGTTCGAAGATCGCTCCGCCAATGCTTCCGACCCCACCCGAACGGTGTGGACCTACGACCTGAACGGCAACATCCGCTCCAGCCAGAGCAATTTCCGCAACGTCACGGCCACACCATCCACCCCGACCGTCGCCGGCGCCACCCTGTGGAACCGCTACGACGGCCTGGACCGGATGGTCCAGGTCGAGGCGGCCATGACGGACGGCGTGATCTGGGGCGGGCGCTACCTGGAGTATGACGCCGCCGGCAACCGGCGGCGGATGCTGACCAGCACCTCCGTCCAGACGGACATCGTCACCGGCACGGAGGCCGTCTGGGTCCCGGACCCAGGCGGCGGCGGTGGTGAAATGGAAGAGCTGCCCGGCGAGGAGTCCGGTCACTGGGAATACTACACCACCTACGAAAACCGTCCCGGCTTCGTGGTTGAGAACTATGACTACACGGCCGACGGCTACCTCTCGCGGGTCGGCAAGTCGCAAGACGAGTGGAACACCACGACCGACACCGTCGTGCGTTCCGCCATCACGTGGAAGTCGGAGGACGTCCGCGACGCCATGGGGCGGCTGACCTACCGGTGGGAGAACTCCGGCATCCGCACCGGGGTCAGCACGACCTACACCCGCACCGCGACCTACGACAAAGCCGGCCTGGTTCTGACCGAACAGACCTTCACCTACGTCAACGACAACATCTTCACCGGCGTCACCGCCCGCTTCAACACCCAGAACACCACCTACAGCTATTTCGAAGGCTCGACCTGGCGCGGTGTTGTGACCTCGGTCACGACCACAGGCACCACCGACGTCTGGCCGCTGGGCGGCTCTACAACACCCTCGGCACCGACCAGCACGACCTATGGCTACAGCTGGTGGGACGACGCCCGGCAAGCGACCATCACCTACGATTCCGACACCGGATCGGGCTCCAACGCCCTGCACACCTCGACCTTCAACCTGGATGTCAACGGACGCGTCTCGACGGTGGTCATCAACGACGACCGCGACCGCACCGTCACCTTCGTCACCGACGCCAACGGCCAGGTGCTAACTCGCACCGAACTGGACAACAACGCCAGCCTTGCCGATCCGAAGGACCAGTATTTCTACTTCAGCGGCCGACGCATCGGCGAGGTCACCAACAACGGCTCCTATGTCTCGACCTACCAAGGGGCGATGTACGACCGCGCCAACACCGGGCCGGCGACTCCGGCCCCGTTCCAGAACGGCAACTACGCAACCCACGCCATTGACTTCGACCTCGCCTATGAGGCCCTGACCCCGCACAGCATCCGCTCGGGCGGGACCAGCTGGACCATCCGCGACGGCGACACCCTGCAGGGCATCGCCGCCGCCGTCTGGGGCGACGCCTCGCTCTGGTACATGATCGCCGAGGCCAACGGCCTGACCTCGGCCTCGCTGCTCACCGCGGGCCAGACGATCACCGTCCCGGCCCGGGTCGGCAACGTCCACAACACCTCCCAGACCTTCCGCCCCTACGACCCCAACCAGACCCTCGGCGACGTCAGCCCCACCCAGCTCAAGCCGCCCAGGAGCGGCGGCGGCTGCGGGCCCATCGGGCAGATGCTGATGGTGGTGATCGCGGTGGCGGTGGCGGCGATCGTGGCGCCGTATGCCACGGCGGCCCTCGCCAATACGGTTGCCGGCGCGGGCACATTCACGGGCGCCGGCATTGCGGCGGGGACGACATCCGTCGCCGTAGGCACCTCAACGATAAGCGTCGGTATTGGCTCGTTTATCGGTGGCGGCGCTATCGCCGGGGCGGCGGGATCGATCGCCAGTCAGGCGTTCGGGGTCGCAACCGGCATTCAGGACAAGTTCGACTGGAAGGCGGTCGGCATGGCTGCGATCGCCGGCGGCGTCGGCGCGGGCATGGGACAGCTGATTCCGGGCCTCTCCGGAGCCGGAAATGTCGGCAACAACTTCGCGCGAGGTCTAGCCCGGGGCGCCATCGGCAACGCCGTGACGCAAGGCATCTCTGTTGCGACCGGCCTGCAGGAGAAGTTCGACTGGACGGGCGTCGTTGTGGGGGCCGTGGTCGGGGGTGTGACGTCAGCCGTCGATAGCCACCTCAATCCCAAGGGAGTTCGTCATGAGGCATGGAGCACCGAGGGTGCGCGTCTGGCGATAACGTCGGGCGCGACCGGAGCCTTTGCAGGAGCTGCAACCCGGTCGGTGCTGACGGGGACGAATTTTGGCGACAATCTCATTGCCGCGCTGCCGGACGTCTTGGCGACGACAATCGGGAACGCGATCGGAGAACGCGTGCACGCCCAAGGCGCGAAAACCCAACCTAGCATGACTGCGGAAGACCTATGGAATAACGCCCGCACCCGAGTGGGCGGAGAAATTTTGGATAACAGCCAGATCGCAAGACTGGAGAGCGCGACTGCACCAGAATTGATTTTAGAAAGCGGTTTGTCGACCGAATCTGGGGCGATTGCGAACGCAAGATATAGCGCTGCAGAGAACACCATCTCCGTTAACGCCGAACTTGTAAAATCTGCAGCGAACTCAACAGAAGCGTCTGCAGCCCTATACCTCGCACTTACAGAAGAATACGACCAAGCAGCGGCCGACATTGCAGGAGTGTCTTTTGACCAACCGACTTACCGTATAGACGAGGGCGCTCTCTTTGCTATGGATCAGGCGTCCAGTGACCTCAGCTCAATGCGGTTCTCAGGACATGGCCAGTTCGACTTTCAGTTGAATATCGCCGGCAATCAGCAAGTGTTCACAGTGCGGCAGCATGAACTGGCGGTGGTCACAGAACGAACATTCACTGCCGAGCGGCTTCTTGCAGACGTCCAAGACGTAGGTGGCAGTTACCAGGTTGCGGGTCGGTCATCCGGACCAGCCTCAAACTATACGCCATACGAACTGTCGCTCATAGCGCGGCGAGATCGAGCTAACGCAACTCTATCCCTGTATTTGGATCAGAATGCGGTTGCCACCATTGCTCGTTACGAAAGTGCTCGCGAGCTTCACGGATATGTCCCCACAGCAAGCAGTGGTGTTACAATCGCTAGTGGCTTCGACATTGGGCAGCATACTGAACCCCAAATCAATAGCTTTGGCTTTCCTCAAACCTTGACGGATAAGCTGAGGCCACATGCCGCTTTTGGACATGGGAGAACGCGAACAGGAGCCGCTGCCCGCGCATCCCTACGAGCTAGTCCTCTTACAGTGACGGCCTTGGAGGCAGAAACCATTGATGCGGTCATCTTCGCCTCAAAGGTCGTAACCATCGCAAATCGCTATGATAGAGATCATGCCAGAATCCACCCCAATGATCCGCTAATGTTCCGCGATCTAGATATGGGTTTCAGGACTGTAATAGTCGACGTTGGTTTCAACCATGGTGAATATTACGGCTCATCCTCTAGGAATACCACAATGCGAACGCTCTGGACGCAGTTTGTGGGACGTGACTGGCCCGGATCCATGGCTACACTGCAGGGAATGGCAACGGGTAGCTACTACCCCGCCGATCAACGCGGCAACCGGACACGCCGCCTTGCCAACCGCACCATGATCGCCCAAACTTTGGCAACAATTGCGCAAGCTCGTGCAGCGCCCAATGGTACACCTAGAACGAGGTAAGCTCTTATGCGCGTGGTCGTAGCGGCTTTCCTCCTTATGCTGTGCTCGGCTTGCAGCACACCAAATGGGGCCCCCAGTTGGAAGAACCCCTATTTTGATACAGACCAGCCGGCTTCAAACGGGTGCCGGGACCGAAGTGTAAGGGTAGGGCCTACCGACCTCTCAGAGGTCGCATCAAAAATGGTCCAGGCTGAATCCGATCTTGGTGTTGCGCTACTTTCCGACGCTGCCAGAAGCAATCTCGAATGGGCCAGAGGAAGTGAGTTCGCCGAAATCGCGAATGACTCGCCGTTGGCCGCATTTCGCACCCGAACAGGTGGTAGAGATATTTGTTTTGCTCTCGACTGCTCTTCTGTTGACGAACTTCCAGCCCTAGTCTTCTCGTGTCAGCGAAATTATTGCGTTAGCAAGACGGCGGCTTACATTGATCGAGATGGCGAACTAACGGCCATCGGGATTTTTGATTTGAATCAATATTCCTCTCAATCGAGAGGCGAGCCTCAAAGAATGATAATCTTTACCGAATCAGACAATGCTCAAAGAGAAACTGTTACTAGGCTTTTTGCTGCATGGAACGTTCTGTTGAATGATTTTTCAGTATTGAACTCGACAGCATTTATACCAAACATGGCGAAACTTGAAGAAATAGACGATAGTTATAGTCGAGATGTATTCATTAGAGGGTGCGAGATTTGACTTCGACCGGAGCGTGCCGTCAGCCCGAGCCGGTTCAGCACCATTTAGTGCGCGCATCTGCGCAGACAATCCTCGTCCGTCGAGAGCCACGCGAATCGTCCCCGCCACAGATGCGCGGTCCACAAGCTCCCGACAACTGCCCTTTGTATTCCCCCCGCGAGTTGACGTTGATCCAGCACTCGTGATCTCGGGGTGAGCGTATGGGTGTGGCAACGTCATCCACGTCGTCGACTTTGACCGGGCCTTTGAGGCCCTGACCCCGCACAGCATCCGCTCGGGCGGAACCAGGTGGACCATCCGCGACGGCGACACCCTGCAGGGCATCGCCGCCGCCGTCTGGGGCGACGCCTCGCTCTGGTGCATGATCGCCGAGGCCGACAGCCTGACCTCGGCCTCGAACAACATCCACAAACCTCCCGACAGTCGCGCTTGCAATCCCGCGCCAGTTCACGTTGATCTGCCAGCTGTGATCTCGGGGGAGAGCGTATGGGCGCGGACCAGTCGTTGGGCTTGCTCAACCAGATGCTGTGGGCGGTGCTGACCATCGCAGCTCCGGTGGTGGCCGTGGTCATGATCGTGGGACTGATCATCAGCGTGCTGCAGGTGGCGACCCAGCTGCAGGAGATGACCCTGAGCTACATCCCCAAGCTGCTGGCCGCCGTTCTGGTGCTGATCGCCGTCGGGCCGTGGATGATCGAGCGGATGACCTATTTCGCCGTCCAGGCCATCCGCACTATTCCCTCGATCGGATGATCGCCCCGACGGATTCCCTGACCGGCTGGCTGATCGCCAGCCTGCTGATCAGCCTGCGCATCTCGCCGGTTCTGGCCTTCGCGCCGCCGTTCACCCTGATGCGGGTCCCGGCGCTTTTCCGGGTGCTGCTGTCGCTGGGGCTGAGCGGGCTGATGGCGGCCGGCCTGCCCGGCCTGACCCCGCCGCCGGCCGAGGCCGGAGCGCTGGCGGCGGCGGCGGCGCGGGAGCTGCTGCTGGGCGCGACCATCGTGCTGGCCTTCCAGGCGGCGTTCGGGGCGCTTTACGTCGCCGGGCGGACGGTCGACATACAGGCCGGCTTCGGCCTCGCCGCGCTGGTGGATCCGACGAGCCGGGCGCAGACGCCGCTGGTGGGATCGATCTACGCCTACGCCGCCGGGGTCGTGTTCTTCGCCATGGGCGGGCACCTCGACCTGCTGCGCATCGTCGCCGCCTCGCTGGAGGCCGTGCCGCTGGGCCGGGCGACGTTGCCGTCCGACCTCGGCCCACTGGCGGCCTATCTGGGGACGGTGTTCACCCTGGCGTTCGGCGTGGTCGGGGGGTTGATCCTGGTGCTGTTCCTGACCGACATCGCCATCGCCCTGCTGTCGCGCACGGCGCCGCAGCTGAACGTTCTGGTGCTCGGCTTTCAGGTCAAGACCGCGCTGCTGATGATCGCCATGCCGCTGACGCTGGGGGTGTCGGGCGCGCTGCTGGCGCGGATGTCGTCGACGGTGCTGCAGGCCCTGCCGGCGCTGATGACATGAGCGAGGGCGCCGAACAGGACCGGTCGGAACTGCCGACGCAGCACAAGCTGCAGCGGGCCCGGCGCGAGGGCACGGTGGCGCGCGGCACGGATCTGGGGTTCCTGTCCGTTCTCGTTGGCCTGACCGGCCTCACCTGGTTCGCGGGGGAGCGGGTCGTCGCAGCCCTGATGCGCTCCACAGCCGTCGGCATCGCGGCGACGGACGCCGAGCTGGTCGGGGCGCAGGGCTTTATGGCGCTGACCGGGCGAATGGCCGCGCCGCTGATGAGCCTCCTGCTGCCGATGGCGGGCGGGCTGTTCGCCCTCGTCCTCGTACTGGAGTTCGTCCAGACGGGGCCGGTGTTCTCAAGCAAGGCGCTGCGCTTCGACTTCAACCGCCTGAACCCGGCCACGGGGCTGAAGCGACTGTTCACCGTGCGGATCCTGATCGAGACCGCCAAGGGGGTGCTCAAGCTGGCGCTGTATTCGGCGGTCGCCGCCGTGGTGATCATGGCCGCCCTGAAGGCGGCGCCGGCGGTCACCGACGCCGGCCGGCTGGCGACCTTCATGGGCGCTTCGATGTTGAAGCTGTTCGCCGCCGGCGCCGGCGTCGCGGCCGCCATCGCCCTGCTGGACCAGCTGATGGCGCGGCGCGAATTCCTCAAGAAGATGCGGATGAGCCGGCGTGACGTGAAGCGCGAGCACAAGGACCGCGAGGGCGATCCGCGGCTGAAGCAGAAGCGCAAGGCGCTGCACGGCGAGTTCGCACGCACCAGCCAGAGCCTGCGGGGCATCCGCAATGCCGATCTGGTAGTGGTAAATCCGGTGCATTTCGCGGTCGCCCTCCGCTATCAGCCCGGGATCGTGGACGCCCCCCTGGTCGTTTCCCGCGGATCCCACGCCATGGCCCTGCGCCTGCGCAGGCTGGCCTTCGCCTACGGCGTGCCGGTGATCGTCGACCCCCCGCTCGCGCGCCGGCTGTTCCAGCGCTCCGTGCTAAGCCGTCCGATCCCGGAAGAGCTGTTCCGCCCGGTCGCCGATCTGTATCTGAGCCTGCGCCGCAAGCCGCCGGCGCAAGGGACCCCCACCGATGTTTAAGGGCTTGCTGAGCCGCAATCAGGATCTGTTCCTGGTCTTCGCCGTGCTGTCGATTCTGCTCGTCCTGTTCGCGCCGATCCCGCCGGTCATGCTGGACCTGCTGATCATCCTCAACTTCTCGTTCGCGCTGACCATTCTGCTGCTGACCCTCTACGTCGAAAAGCCGGTCGCCTTCTCCACCTTCCCGTCCCTGCTGCTGGTGGCGACGCTCTACCGGCTGGCGCTGAATGTCGCCGCCACCCGACTGATCCTGACGGAGGCCCACGCCGGCGAGGTGATCGACGCGATCGGCTCCTTCGCGGTGCAGGGCAGCTTCGTCGTCGGGCTGGTGGTGTTCTTCATCCTGGTGGTCGTCCAGTACGTCGTGGTGACGTCGGGGGCGCAGCGCGTGTCCGAGGTCGCGGCCCGCTTCGTGCTCGATTCGGTGCCCGGCCAGCAGATGAGCATCGACGCCGATCTGAACATGGGGCTGATCGATCAGAACGAGGCCAAGCAGCGGCGCAAGACGCTGGAAAAGGAGGCCGCCTTCTACGGATCGATGGACGGGGCCAGCAAGTTCGTGAAGGGCGACGCCGTCGCCGGCGTGATCATCCTGCTGATCAACATCGTCGCCGGCTGGATCATCGGCGTCGCCCAGATGGGGATGGACTGGCTGACGGCCTTGCAGACGTTCAGCCTGCTGACCATTGGCGACGGCATCGTCACCCAGATCCCGGCCCTGATCGTCGCCGTCGCGACTGGCCTGATCGTGACGCGGTCATCCGCCGACCGTCACCTGAGCACCGAGATTCTCGCCCAGCTCACTTCCGTTCCCAAGATTCCCCTGCTGGTGATGGCGGCGCTCTGCCTCCTCCTGCTCATGCCCGGCATGCCGAAATGGCCGATCGCCCTCCTCGCACTCGGCTCCCTAGGAGCCTGGCTGGCGATGCGGCGGCGCAAGCTGGAGGATCTTACCGACGGCGCGCTGGAACTGCCCCGTTCTGAAGTCACGCCGGGCGAGTCCGGGGCGATCATCGAAGTCCAGCTGGGACGCGGCCTGTCCGAGGCCTGGCGGGCCATGAAGCCGGTTCTGACAGAACGTATCTCCGCTCTGCGCGCGCAGGAGGAAAAGTCCACGGGCCTGGTGCTTCCGTCGGTCTCCTTCCATGACAGCGCCGAAGCCGGCGATCTGGAGTACGCAGTCGTTGTGCACGGCGCGCGTCATGGCAAGGGAACGATTCATCCGGATCGCACCTTGGCGATCCGGTCCGCCGGCTCGAGCGCCCCTCTCGAGGGCATAGAGGCGCGGGATCCGGCCTATGGATTGCCGGGCGTCTGGATCGCCGATGGTGAGCGGGAAACCGCGCGGGACGCGGGCTGCACCCTGGTCGACCCGGTAACGGTGCTGATGACCCACTTGGGGGAGGTGGTGCGAAGCGCCCTGCCCCAGCTTTTGTCCCGCACCGACGTCGTGCACCTGCTCGAGGGGGTGCGAACCCGCCAGCCCGGACTGGTCGAGGATCTCATCCCAGCGATCCTCTCGGTTTCCGACGTCCAACGCGTCCTGCAGCAACTGCTCAGCGAAAACGTCTCCATCCGTCAGGTCGATCTGATCATCGACGCCCTCGTCGATGTCGGCCGGCACACCAAGGATCCAGCTGAGCTGACCGAACGGGTGCGCCAGAAGCTTGGATTCAGCATCTTCAGCGCTTTGCGCGGTCCGCACGAGGCCTTGGCGGTCATGAGCCTCAGTCCGAAGCTCGAAACCCAGTTACTCGAAAGCGTGAGGCGCTCAGAGAATCCGGAGTCCCTGATCCTCGACCCCCGACTGGCAGAACAGTTGCTCAAGAAGCTGATCCCGATGGTTGACGACATGGTCGGCCAGCGGTTGTCGCCCGTCCTCCTCTGCGGCGCGGAATTGCGACGCCAGCTCAAGGCCTTCACGCGCAGGTCCGCGCCAAGGCTGGCGGTGGTGTCCGTCGCCGAGGTGCCTCAAACGATCGACCTCCGGTCGTTCGGAGTGCTGCAAACAGAGTGACGAGCGGCTTGCCGCGTCGAGTGTTCGATGTTAGGCCAATTGACGTGGGGGACTTAGTGCAATCGGCGACATCAATACTTTCGGCCGCGCAGAGGCGCGCCGAAGAGGCCGCGCACAATATTGCCAACGTCACCACGCCTGGATACAGAGCGAAGCATAGCTTCGCCGAAGCCCTCGCGAGTATAGACAGCTCAGAGATCGGCGCACCAACGCTGACGACTCTTGTTTCGCTTACGTCGGGGCAACTTTCCGAGACTGGCAATCCGACCGACCTGGCGCTGACCGGCGATGGCTTCTTTGAACTCAGAGACGAAACGGGACCGTTATACACGCGCAACGGCCAATTCACGCGCGCTGACGATGGCCGCTTGCTGGACCTCGGCGGCCGGGTTCTCCAGGGCGTTGGCGGCGGCGACATCGTCCTTCCGGCGGGGGCGTTCTCGGTCGAAGCGGATGGCGCCGTGCGGTCGGGCGACCGCGTTATAGCGCAAATCTCCGTCGTAAGCCTCGACCCGAGCTCAATCGTGCCCGGACCAGACGGTCTGCTGACGGCCCCGGGCGACCGCGTCTCGGCGCTCGACGCGCCGGTTGTTCGCCAAGGCTTCCTGGAAAGCGCCAACGTCTCGATGGGCGACGAAATGGTTGCGCTGATGGAGGCGGTCCGCCGGGCCGAGACCGGCCAAAGGCTGATGAACGTATACGATGACCTGATGGGACGGGCCATCACCACCCTGGGACAGACAAACGGATGAACGGCGCCTTCTACATCGGGGCCACGGGCCTCAGAGCCCAGGAGCGGGCTCTGGCTGTGACGGCCAACAACATCGCCAACCTCAACACGCCGTCATTCAAGCGCACGCAGGTCCGTTTCGGCGAACTCACCTCGGCCGCGTCCGAACCTGATGGGCTGGCGCGCCCCTCCCTCTCCAGCGGAGCCGGCGTCGCCGCCATGGCGACCATGGCGGTCTTCGACCAAGGAGAGTTGCGCGCGACCGGAAGCGCGACAGACCTCGCCATCCAGGGGCCCGGATTCATCGAGGTGATGGGCGCCGCGGGCCAGCGGCTGTTGTGGCGGGGCGGAACCTTGACGATCAGCCCGGACGGTCTCTTGTCGACGACCGAAGGCCTGCCGCTGCAGGCGCTGATCACGATCCCGGAGGGCGTCACGGACCTCCGCGTCGCGCTCGACGGGACGGTCGCCGCCGCGCTCGGCGAGGACGGGGGCCTGACCGAGCTCGGCCGCATCGACCTGATCAGCATCAGGGATCCGGGAAGCCTGGAGGCGCTGGGCGGAGGACTCTACCGCCCAAGCGCAGACGATTCTGGAGCCGTCATGGTTCCCGGGGAAGAGGGCGCCGGCACGATCGTCCAAGGTGCCTTGGAGGCCTCCAATGTCGCGCTGGCCAACGAAATGGTCACTCTGATGCTGCTGCAACGCGCCTATTCCGCCAGCGCCCAGGCGCTCCAGGCCGGCGACCAGCTCATGGGCATAGCGAACGGCCTGAGACGCTAGATGTCGCCGGCGCTCGCTCTTGTCTTGGGCCTGATGCTGGAACCGGACCCGGTGACCTTCCGCCCGCAGGTCTCGGTGCGCGGCGATGTGGTTCGGCTCGGCGACGTCGCCGACCTTTCGGCAGTGCCGGAGCCCCTCCGCGCCCGCGCTGTCGACACGCCCGTGGCGCGAGTCATTGGCGGATCGCAGTCCCTTTCGATACGGGTGATGGCGGCGCGCGCCCGCGCCGCGTTGCCGGGCCTGTCCCCGTGGCTCGCAATTGAGGGCGATGGCGTGGTGCGCATCACCTCCGCCCCGATCGAGTCGCCGACGGCGCCCGCGAACAGCCCCACCTCCGCGCCCGCGCCGTCCGTATCGGCCGGCGACGTTCTGACCCTGCGGGTGACGGTTGGGCCGGTCACCGTCGAGCGGGAAGTCCGTGCGCTGCAGGCGGGCGTCCCTGGCGGTGCCCTGTTCGTCCGGACGGCGGACGGCGCGGTCCTCCGGGCCCTTTTGGCGGAAGACCTATGAAACCGATCGCGACTGGCCTCGCCCTTTGTCTCGCCGTCGCCCTCCCCGGCCCCGCGGCGGCTCAAAGCCTTCAGTCGGGCTGGACGGGATTGGCGGCCGACCGCACGGCGGCGCACCCGGGGGACAGCCTGACCATCGTCATCGTTGAAATGAGCAGCGCCGCTGCCTCGGCGCAGTCGGGATCGCAGCGGGACACCCGGCTCGCCGGCTCGATCGGGGCGGGCGGACGGGTCGAGGAGTCCGGCAATCTCGGCTTGCAAGGAGAGTACGAAGGGCGAGGCCAGCTGAACCGGTCTGGACGCCTCGTCGGCCAGATCGGCGCCACCGTCCAGGCAGTCCTGCCCAATGGCGACCTTCGGATCGCTGGGAGCCAGACGCTGCAAATCGACGGAGAGCGCACATCAATCCGCTTGACCGCTCGGGTGCGCCGAGCCGACATCAGCGGCGACAATACGGTGCTGTCCTCCCGTCTGGCGGATGCAGAGATCGTCTATGACGGCGACGGCTCTCTATCGCGAAGCGGTTCGCCGGCCCTGTTGAATCGCATTATGTCCTTCTTGGGTCTCTCATGAGTCGCGTGGCCATCCTCATCCTCGCCGGCCTGGTCACGGCGTTTGCCGGTCCGGTGGACGCCCAATCCGTGCAGTTGCGCGATCTTGGACGCATCCAGGGCTGGCGCGAAAGTCCGCTGGTTGGATACGGCATTGTCGCTGGCCTGACCGGCACCGGGGATTCGCCACGCAACCCGATCACTCAACGCGCCTTGGCCAACGCCTTGGGCCGGCTTGGATCCAACCTGTCCCCGGAGCAGGTTCGCAGCCGCAATGTGGCGGTCGTTATGGTGACCGGCGTCTTGCCTCCGTCTGCCAACGCTGGCGACCGGATCGACGTCAACGTCACCTCGATCGGCGACGCGCGCAGCCTGTCCGGCGGGGTGCTGCTGATGACGCCGCTGGCGGGTCCCGACCAGCGCCCCTACGCCGTCGCGCAGGGACCGTTAGTGGTTGGCGGATACCAGTTTTCGAGCCAGGACAACGCCGAACAGCGCAACGTCCCCACGGCGGGGGTGATCAGCGGCGGTGCAACGATCGAGGTCGCCACCGAAGCCCGCACCCTCGACGACAATGGACAGTTGGTGTTTGTCCTGCGCGAACCCAGCTTCATCAACGCCGTCCGGATCGCGGACGCGATCAACGCCTCCGGCGCCGGGGCGCCGGCCTGGGTGGCCGACGCGGACATGGTGCGGGTCGACACTCGTGCCGCGCCGGACGTGTTCCGGCTGGTCGCCCTGATCGAGGCGCTGCCCGTCGAGCCGGCCGGCCTCGCGCGAGTGGTGGTCAACGAGCGGACGGGAACGGTCGTCGCGGGCGGAGACGTGCGGATATCGAGCGTCGCCGTTTCCCAGGGCGACATCCACGTGTCGGTTCGGCAGCGCGAGGAAGGCTCCCAGCCGACCGTCTACGGCGGCCTCAATCCAGATCTCGCGGGCCTGGTGATCCGCAACACCTCGATCACGGTCGAGGAGGATCCGGGCGATGCGGTGATCACCTTCCCCAATACGACCATCAGCGATCTGATGGAGGGGCTTTCCCGCGCGGGCATCGATACGCGCGGAAAGATAGCCGTGCTGCAGGCCATCCGCGCCGCGGGCGCGCTGCACGCTGAAATCGTCGTCCAGTAGGAGCCCGACATGGACCCGATCACCGCCACCCTATTGATGAAAAGCCTGGACGGACTCTCCTTGCGGGCCGAGGCGAACGCCCAGAACATCGCCAACGCCGGCACCCCCGGCTACCGGCCGGTGCGCGTCTCCTTCGAGGACGCGCTGACCGCTGCGGCGCGAGAAGGGCCGGCCGCTCTCGCCGCAGTTCAGCCCTCCCTGGTCCCGGACGCGACCTTTGGAGCGGGCGACGCCCTGAGACTCGATCTCGAGATGGCGGACGCCGCCGCGACCGCAGGCCGATACGCCGCCCTCGTGGAGTTGCTGAACCGGCATGCGCAGATTTCGGCGCTCGCCGTTGGGGGGAGCCGTTGATGGATCCGATGCAGATCAGCCGCACCGGTCTCGACGTCGAATGGCGGCGCATGGAGGTGATCGCCGCCAACCTGGCCAATCTCAATACGACGCGCACGGCCCTCGGCGAGCCTTACCAGCCGCTCCGCCTGGTTTCCGGGCCCCGAATGGACTTCAACGCCCATCTGGCCGCAGGCGCAGGCCTGACAGGCGTTCAGGTGTACGGCGTGGAGCCAACGACCGAGCCCGCCCGCCGTGTCTATGAGCCGTCTCATCCGCACGCGGACGCCGACGGCTACGTGCGCTACCCCGCCCTCGATCACGCGACGGAAATGACCCTGCTGCTCCAGACGGCCCGGGCCTACGAGGCGAATTTGATGGCGCTCTCGGCAGGGCGTCAGATGTACGCCAAGGCCCTCGAGATCGGGCGCCGCTGATGACCGCGCCCGTGGACCCGGTCGCCTTGGGCGTCCTGCCGAGCCTCTCGCCGGACGGCGCCTCGGCCGCGCCGGCGACCGGACTGTCCTTTACCCGGCTGATGTCCGAGGGGGTCGAACAGACCAACGCCAAATTGCTTGAGGCGGATCGTTTGACCCGGGCCTTTGCGCTCGGTGAGGACATCCCCGTTCATCAGGTGACCTTCGCGCTCGAGCAGGCGCGGCTGTCCTTTGAACTGATGAACCAGGTCCGGACCCGTCTCATCGAAAGTTATCAGGAAATCCTGCGGATGCAGGTCTAGGTCCAGTTCGCGTCATGAGTCTGATTGATCGTATCCGGGCTCAACCCGCTGGCGTGCAGATCGCCGCAGCCGGCGCCGCGGCCCTTCTAATCGCAATGCTTCTTGCGCTGGCCTGGTTCGCCATGCGTCCGAAATACGATGTCCTGTTCAGTGACCTGCGTCCGGCTGATGCCGCCACGATTGTCGCGGCGCTTGAGAAGGACAATATCCCGCACAGGATCGATGATGGAGGCGCCACCATCCTCGCGCCAGCCGCGCAGGTGGACGAAATCCGTCTCGGCATTATGGGCGCGGATCTGCCGCTGAAGGGCACGGTCGGCTTCGAACTGTTCAACAAGTCGGACATGGGCCTGACGGAGTTCGCCCAGCGCATCAATTATCAGCGCGCCCTTCAAGGCGAACTGGCCCGCACGATCATGACGATTGAGGCAGTGGATACGGCCCGCGTTCATCTGACCCTTCCCGAACCGTCCATTTTCCGCGCTGATCGCAGGCCCGCGGAGGCTTCGGTTACGCTCACCACCCGCCCTGGGCGAACTCTGACGCCTGAAACCGTTCTGGGAATCCAGCGACTCGTTGGGGCCGCCGCGCCTGATCTGGACCCCGCGAACGTAGTCGTCCTTGATGCTCGGGGCGCGCTTGTGGCTGGCGGCCCGGTGCCGATTGATTCCGCGCTGGCCGATACACCGGCCGACCTCCAGCAAATCGGGGCCATCGAGCAGTATTATACCGCCGCCGTCCGGCGAGCGCTCGAGCCTCTGTACCCAGGGGTGCGGGTAGCTGCGCTCGTCCCTGCGGACCAGTGGGCGGCCGTCGGGTCGGCCGCTCGTGACGAGGCCATCGACCGCTGGCGTCCCGACAGCCGTGACTTCCGATTGCAGATCTCCGTTTCAGCGCCCCGGGGCTTCAATGACACCCAGCGCGACGACATCGGCCGGATCGTCATCGCGGAGACAGGCTGGGCGGCTGAGCGTGGTGACGTCCTGGTGTTTCCCGAATGGGCGGCGGAGCCGCAGCTCAGCGAGCCCGCAGCGGCCACGCCCGAGGCAGTGTCCGCCCTTGAGCCAACGCCCGCCCCACTGGACCGCACTTCGGCTCGCCTGCCCTTCGCCTGGGCAGCCGCTGCGGTCGCGACGATCGTAACCCTGGCGCTGGTCCTGTTCAGACGACGCGCCCCGGCGCGCGGGACGCTCTCCGCGGACGAACGTGAGGCATATGTCCGACGCCTGAGACGCCTGCTGGCCGAGGAGGGTGGCCATGTCCGCTAGCGGCTCGAACCGAGCGCTCCGCGCACTGGTGGCGGAACTCGCCGAACTGGGCGACCGCGACCTGAAAGCCATTCTGGTTGACCTTGATGCCGGCGAGCGGGACTGTCTGCTCGAACTGATGGCCGAATACCGTGATGGCGGAGGAAATCCAGAGGGCGCCCAGGGCCCGGACCTGGCGCTGAGCGACTGGTTGACCGGCCGGTTGAGAGAGAAGGTTTCCTCAGGGATGACAACCTTCGCCGCAGAGGCGCTGCGACAGTCGGCGACCAGCATGGGCTGGCGCGCTGGCGCGCCGGCGGCCCTTACGAAGCGCGGCCTGCCTGCGTGGTTGGGTCGGCGGCCATGAGTGCGGTGATCAAGTCCGGATTGGCCGAAGCCGGATTTCATATCCGCGAACTTGCATCTGATCCCCCACCCCACAGACCTTCGGCTGAGGGGCGGCGTATCGTCGAGCTGGAGCAGCACCTCGAGGCGGCCACATCCGAACTAGCTGAGCTGCGCCGCCAGCAGGCTCAGACCGAAGCCGCCATCACCAAGGCCCGGAGCGAAGGGTATGAGGCGGGCCTCGCAGAAGGAGACCAGATCGCCCAAGATCGGCTCGGAGCTCTCGAAGAGACGTTATCCCAAGCTGCAGCCGCAGCGGTGGTGGCTTTCACCGCCAGTTTGACACGTCTCGAAGAGGCCAGCGGCGAACTGGCGGCCATCGCCCTGGAACGGATCGTCGGCGATGTCGGTTCGCGACAGGACCTCATTGTGGAAACCGTACGCCGGGCGGTCGGCACGCTCTCGGCCGACGCAGTCGTCCGAATTGAAGTCTCCAACCTAGACTTTCCCGACCTTGAGCGGCTGACGGCCATCGCTCCGGAAGGCTGTGCCGTGCGCGCCCCGGCGGAACTTCCCTCCGGCGCCTGCCGTGTTCGACTGAAAATGGGCGAAGTCGACCTAGATCTGGACGGGCAGGTCAGTCGCCTGCAGGCCCTGCTTGATCCCGCCAGGCCTGTCGCGCTGTGACCGCGGCCGCCCGGATCGCCAAACGCCTTCGGAGCTTCGAACCTGGGTTGCGCACGGGCCGGGTCACGCGGATTTCATCGACTTACATCGAAGCCGACGGACCGGACGCCTCCATTGGAGCTCTTTGTGCGATAGATCATCCTCACGGCGAGGCCCTGGCCACCCTAGTCTCTGTAGACGCGTGCCGGGCGGTGCTGGCTCCGCTTGATCCGATCGGCCCGGCTCGTCTTGGCGATCGCGTAAGACTGGTGGGTGCCTCAACTCGGCCGGGTGGCGGGGATGGCTTCGCGGGGCGCCTTGTCGACGGCTTGGGCCGTCCGCTCGATGGCGGTCATCCCATTATCGCGACGCCTTCGAACTTCGCCCGGATTGCGGCGCTGCAGCGCGTTACGCCCCAAGAAGCCGTGGTTACCGGGATTCGCGCTATTGATGGCCTCCTCCCCCTCGCCCGCGGACAGCGGATCGGGATCTTCGCCGCGCCCGGTGTGGGCAAGACAACGCTCTTGGGCCAGCTTGCAGCGCAGGTCATTGCGGACCGCTGCGTCATCTGCCTCGTCGGCGAGCGGGGTCGGGAGGTCGAATCCCTGTGGTCTTCAGGCCTGACCGCGGATGCCCGCAGTCGCACAGCCCTGGTCGCCTCCACATCGGACGAGACCGCCGCGATGCGGGTGCAGGCCGTCGAGCAGGGCCTGGAAATCGCCGCGGACTGGCGAGCGCACGGCCACCATGTCCTTCTGCTGCTGGACTCCGCCACCCGTTACGCGATGGCCTTGCGGGAGATCGGTCTGGCGGCAGGCGAGCCGCCCACGATCCGTGCCTACACGCCCGGCGTGTTCGCGGCGTTGCCCCGTCTGGTCGAGCGGTGCGGGGCCATTCGCGACGGTGGAGCCATTACGGCGGTCATGACCGTTCTGAGCGAGACTGACGATGTCGACGATCCGATCACGGAAGTGATGAAATCGCTTCTCGACGGCCACATCATCCTGTCCCGACGGATCGCCGAACAGGGTCGCTATCCGGCGGTCGACCTGCCGCGCAGCGTGAGCCGACTGGCCGAGAAGGTTATGACGGTCGAGCATCGCGATCTGGCGCGGCAGGCAATGGCTTCGATCGGGAATTACGAGAGCGCCCGAACCCTCATCGACGCTGGTGTCTATGCGACCGGCTCCAATATGGAGACCGACGCCGCCATCCGGCAGCGTCCGGCGCTTGAGGCCTTTCTCGATCAGGCTGACGGCCGGCCCGAGCATCCCGACGCGACTCTTGCCGCGCTGCGCGACGCGCTGAGGAGTTGACATGAGCCGCCGCACCCTCGCCGATGCCCGCCAGGCTCTTATGGTCCGAAGACTCCAGCAGGAAGCGGCGCTGCACAAGCTCCGAGCTCAACAGCAGCGCGTCCAGGCGGCGCACGGCAATCTGGACCAGTCTATCGACAAGCATCTTCTCAGCGAGGAAGCTTGGGGCGCCTCGCTGGACCATATCAAAGATGCCGGGATGATCGGTCTGTGGCGAACGCACACGATCACACTGCGGAACGAGGTTCGAGCCGCCGAACTCGGCTTGGCTGAAGAAACCGCCTCAATGTCTGACCTTCATCTCGTCTGGGGCCATCAAACAAGACTGGCTGAAGCGGTGCAGGGTGTTGTCCGAACGGCCTTTCGGAAGGTTCAGCGCATCGAGGATGAGCGTCGCCTGGGTGCAGCTGAGGATGCCCGGCTTGCCCGGAGGACCGAGGGATGAAGATCGAACCGCGGCTCGTCCACTTTCCCGTCCCGTCGATCGCGGCTGACAAATCCGTTGGGGGCGGGTTCGGCCTTCTCATGTCCCCCGCGTCGCCGATTGACAGTAATGCCTGTGCAGTGAGCTTTCAGGCCCGGGGCATGTTCGGTCGTCACGGCGCGACGGCGACAGACCGGGCCGGGGGGCAGAACCTGATCCTGACGATTCCCCCGCTTCCTCAAGCGGAGACGCCGCGTCCGCCACCTGAGTCCGCCCCAAATGAGCCGACGCCATCATCGGCCTCACGCTTCCAAAGCCTGCGATTGCCCGAGCCTCCTCCCCGCCCTGAGGCGACGGCCTTGGCCGAGAAACGGGGGCGCCCCGACGCCGGCATGGCCGGAATGGTGTCGAAAGCGGGCGAACGCAGTCGCGCCGCCAGGCCCGAAGGAAGCAGTGCGGCTCGCCCGCGGCCGATGCCGCCCTCTCCCCACGTCACGAGGCGGGTCAGTCTCGCCCCGACGGACGAACCTGACGCGGCCGCCCTGATCGTCCGCGCCCTTGATCTGGATCCCCAGGAGATCGCCGAATTCCGCATCCGCGCGCAGGCGCTCCTGCGGGATCGCGGGTTAGCGCTCGACAAAGTCCGCATCAATGGCGAGGATCACCCTGTAGTTGATGCCTCCGGGGGGAGATCACAAGCATGGCGCTAGCGCCCATCAGCAGCGGCGGCTCGACGCAAGGCGCCTTCGGTCTGGATTTTCAGGCGCTGCTGAGCATCATCCTGACACAGCTGACCTATCAGGACCCCCTGAAACCCGTCGACAATTTCCAGTTCGTCTCACAGCTCGCGCAGTTTTCGCAACTTCAACAGAGTCAGACGCTCAACGACCAGATTTCCAGTCTCCTCGCGGCGCAAGGCGCCAGTCAGGCCACCAGTCTTCTCGGGCGAACCATCGACTTCACCGTGAGCGGAACGACGTTGTCCGGGGAGGTCGAGGGCGTTTCCTTCACGTCCGGCGAACCTACCGTCACCATCCGGACGTCAAACGACCAGGTCATTTCAGGCGTCTCGATCGCCGACATCGGCAACGTCAGACTCTAGCGGGAGAAGAGCCAATGCTTGGAGCTATCTACATCGGGCTGAGCGGTATGAACGCCTTCTCGCGCGGACTGCAGGCCATCAGCAACAACGTCGCCAACCTCAACTCGCCTGGATACAAGGCGTCGACAGTTTCCTTCAGCGACGCCTTCAACATCGGCGGACTCGGCTCCTCCTATTCGGGCCGAAATAACCAGTTTCACGGCGCCGGCGTCCGCTTCGGGGCGCAGACCATCGACTTCACCCAGGGTGATATGCGTCAGTCGGGCGGGGATCTCGATCTCGCCGTTCAGGGCGCCGGTTTCCTGGTGCTGAGTCGTGACGGACGGACCTACTACGCCCGCACCGGTCAGTTCGCCGTCGACGACGCCGGTTTCATTTCCCTGCAGGGCAGTGACTATCATCTGAACCTTCTCAACGCCTCCGGTCAGGCCACCGCGATCAACATCGATCAACTCCGGACCAACCCGCCTTCGATCACGCGGAACGTATCGTTTGGCGGCAACCTCTCCACCGGTTCGACCGAAGCCGTCATATCCGATATCGCCGTCTATGACGCGCGGGGCACGCGTCACGTCTGGAAGGTTACGCTCAAGCCTTCGGACGAGACGCCGGCGGTTCCCAACAAATGGTCTGTCACGGTGACAGACGAGACCGGCGCCGTCGTAGGTGAGGAGCAGTCGCTGCAGTTCAATCTGGCCGGAGATGTTTCCGACCCATCCGCTCTCACCTTCTCGTATGAATCCGAAAACGGGGAACAGATCGACGTGGAGCTCGACTTCAAGGATGTCGACAATTTTTCATCGGGAACGACGTCGACAATCCGGGTCGCATCTTCCGACGGCAACGGCGTGGGCACTCTGACCGGCGTGACCATCACAGAGGATGGCCATGTCAAGCTGACCTACTCCAACTCGAAAACCGAAGATCTCGGGGCGGTCGCCTTGGCGTCCTTCCGGGATCCTCAGGCTCTGGAACGCCTGGGGGACGGTCTGTTCCGCAACAACGGCGCCCCGGCGGGTCTCTTCGCCAGCAAGAACGACGGGATGGGTACTCTCGTCCCCCGACAGATCGAGGCGTCAAATGTCGATCTCGCTCAGCAATTCGGTGATCTGATCCTCGTGCAGCGGGGTTTTCAGGCCTCATCGCAGGTGGTCAGCATCTCGAATGACATGATCCAGCAATTGTTCGGAATCCGGGGCCAGGGTTGAGAACGGACGTTTGGGATTGGCTCCCGGACGGGGCGCTGGCCGCGCCCGAGGTTCTGGGTTTGATCGATGCGGCGATCGAGGACTGGAGCCTCCGATGGTTCCGGTCGTGGCGCCTCGTTCGACAGCGTCTGCAGTTTGAAGGGACTTCGCCGGCCGAGCCTGTAGTCGCCTCCGGATCTTGTGTGTTGATACGGGTCTTCACTGCGAATGTAGAGATCATCGCGGGACGTGCTCTCGACATAGATCTGGGGCGCCTGAACCAGACCAGCGACGACCAGGCGGTCGTGGGGGATTTCGGCGAGCGCATAGTCCTTGACCTCGTGCGAGCGCTTGACGCCGCGCTGGCGCCCCGCCGACCATCGACGGGCGACAGTTCAGGCGCGGTCGTTCTGGAATTGAGGGACGAAGAGGGTCGCAAGATCCTGCTGATCGAAACCACGCGCGCTGCGCTCGCGCAAACGAGGCGACGGTCCCTGAAACCCGATCCTGGCCTCCGGGCGCCGCTTCACACGATCGAAGCCGCCATTGCTGACGTTCCGGTGAAACTTCAGGCGAGGCTTGGGTCGTCTCTCGTCCCGATCGGAGAGGCTCGGAGATTGACCCCGGGTGATATCATCGTGCTGGATCATGCTCTCGACGAACCGCTCGATCTGGCTGGACCTGAAGGCACGCGCATCGCTTGTGCGACACTGGAGGATACGGCATCTCCACGTTCCTTGCGGCTACAGGCCGCGCCGAGGGACTCTCGCTGATGACCGCCCGGAAGACGGAGCTCACCCAGACATCGACTGCCGAGAAAGGCGCTACGGGGGCGCCACTCGTTGGTCTCGATTCCGCTGTTTTCAGCGACGTGAAAGTTAAGCTGGACGCCCAGCTCGGCAGCGTCACCATGAGCGTGCGCGAACTTTTGACGCTCAAGGCGGGGGAAATCGTCGCGCTCGAAACCGGTCTGGGAGACCTTGTGGAGCTGCAGATCAACGGCAGCTCAGTGGGCCGTGGCGAAATCGTAGCCGTGAACGATGCCTTCGGGGTCCGGATCGTCGAACTCGCGACCGGGCGATGAAGCGCGGGGTTGTCCTCCTGCTGGCGTTCGGGGGTGCGGCCTTGGCCTCTACCTCCGCTGTCGCGCAGACGCTCGGCAAGGGCGCTGACACTGATATTCCTTGGCTTCGACTCGGCGCGGCGCTTCTGCTATGCATCGGGCTCGCGGTTGGGGCGGCTTATGCCCTCAATCGACGCTTGAACGGCGCCGGCGGACCGCTGGGCCGACCAGATTTGACCAAGCTGCTCTCGACGCTCGTCGCCCCAGGCGGAGCCGGCTCAGCGCCCCGACTGAGCGACATCGAAACACGCCGTCTCTCGACCCAGGTGACGGTATCGGTATTTCGCTGCGATGGTCGGAGCTTCATGGTGACGGCGTCCGCCCAAGGTCATCTCGTTCTGGTCAGCCTTGACGAAGCCCTGGGAGAGGAACCGTGAGGGGCTGGAGGTTGGCGTTATTGGCGGTGGGGTTCGTCGCCTTCGCCGCCTCGGAAGCCTTGGCCGCGCCTGGCGCGGCGGCTGCGGCGGTCCAGACCGCCGACGTTATCCGCATCAGCCTGACCTTAACCTTGTTGGCGCTGATCCCGGCCCTCGCCATCTGCATGACCCCATTCATCCGGATCGTGATCACTCTCTCGATGATCCGCCACGCTTTCGGCATGCCCGAAACGCCTCCGAGCCCGGTGTTGGTCAGTCTGGCGCTGTTTCTCACCGCATTCGTGATGGGGCCGACGCTGTCGACCGTGAACACGCAGGCGCTACAGCCCTTTCTGGAAGGCGCACTCACTGTCGAGCAGGCGATCGACCGCGGGTCGGGGCCAATGAAGGCCTTCATGCTCAGGCAGGTCAGGGACGAGAATTTGCAGACTGTGTACGAGATTGCCCGGAAGCCGCTTCCGGACACGGCGGCTGAAGTGGGCCTCCCGGAGCTCACCACAGCATTCATGCTCCATGAACTGGGAACAGCCTTCAAGATCGGCTTTGTCATTCTCCTGCCATTCCTGCTGATCGACCTGGTTGTCGCCGGAATCCTTCTCTCGCTCGGGATGATGATGGTGCCGCCGACCAGCATCGCCCTGCCGATCAAGGTGCTCATGTTCGTCCTCATCGACGGCTGGAGCTTGGTCTTGGAGGGCGTGGTCGGGGGGTTTCGCTAGTTGACCCGGCCCTCCATCGAACCCGACGCGGACGACGGCCTCTGGCAATCGCTTGAGCGCGACCCCTCAGGACCGGCCCGGGTCCGCATTTTTGAGAAATATCTCCCCTTCTCGCGAAGGATCGCCGCCCGCGTTCGTCGCGAACGGCCCGGCGACGACCTGGACGTCGAGGATCTGCGACAGCACGCTGCGGAGGGCCTGCTCCAGGCGATCGACCGCTTCGATCCCGATCAGGGAACGCGATTCGAGGCCTTTGCCGCACGACGCATCGCCGGAAACGTGATCGATGGGATCGGTGCGTCCAGCGAAGGGCGGCGGCAAACTGCATTTCGCCGGCGCATAAGGACCGAACGCGCCCGATCATTGGCCACGAAAGATCCCGACAACCTGTCGACTACGGACGCACTTAAGGCCCTGACCGACCTGGCGGTCGATCTGGCGCTTGGCTTCATGCTCGACGACGCCGGCGACGCGGCCAATATCGAAAAGCAAGCGCGCAGTCCCAACGCCTACGAGAGCCTGGCCTGGTCAGACACCGTGCACAGGTTGGCGACGGCCGTCGGTTCGATGCCCGATCCCGAAGGGACCGTCATACGCCTCCACTACCTGGAAGGGCTGGAGTTCGCACGGATTGCCGATACGCTGTCGCTGGGACGCAGCCGAATCGCACAGATCCACGCTGCCGCCCTCCAGCGTCTTCGCAAACGCCTTCCCCGCTCGGAACAGCTCCATTTCTCAACGGTGACCGGATGACGACCCAAGCCTCGCAGGTCTGCCCTCAGCCGGAACTGGAGGCGCTCGTTGGACAGTTGGCGGAAGGAGCGGGTACCGACGCTATCGAGAAGGCCTTGCATCTCTACCCCACAGACCCTCGCCTGCTCTTTCTCTACGGCTCGACACTGGCGGGCGACCGGCGCTATCCGGAGGCCCGTATCGCCATGGGACAGGCGGTGGAGGCGGCGCCCGAGTTCTGGATCGCGCGCTTCCAGCTGGGATTTCTCGAATATACATCCGGGGAACCGGATTTGGCCGGCCTGACGTGGGCGCCCCTGACTGGACGGCCCGCTGACGACGCGTTGCGCCTCTTCGCCGAAGGCCTCATGCGTCTGCCGCTCGAAGACACTCCCGGCGCCATTAGCCTGATCCGGCGGGGAATAGCGACGAACATCGAAAATCCGGCGCTTAATCGAGACATGCAGCTCCTGATCGATGAACTGGACCGTTCTGCACCGCCCGACCCTGAACCGACCTCGGAGACGGATTTGCTGCTCCGTCAACTAGGCCAAGGCTCGCGGCGCTGACGGTCGAGATGGAGCCGATTTCCAACGTCGATCGCCTTGTCTCCTTGCTACGGCAGCGTCTGGAGGAGCGGGACAAGACGCGATCCTCTGTGAGACCAGGAAGCCGCACCCCTCAAAGGATCGCCACCGGCATCGCGGCGGCTCAAGCCCTGGCGGCCGTCGAGGATATCGACGACCGCCAGCTCCGGCGCGCGCTGATCCAAGGACTGCTGACGGACCAGTTCGGCGAACAGATGCTGAACGAACCGCGATTTCAGCAAATGGTGGATCGCGTAGTCGGCGCGATAGACGCCGACGCAACAGGGCGTGCGCTGCTTGACCGTCTCAGTCGAGATTTGCGTGCGGCAGCCAAACCGTAGTAGCGGCGGGCAAGACGGCGCGGCCTGACCCTTACCGCGCCGCACGTCGACTACGATATCCTGGTCTCGCGCATCCATTGAGCGACCTTCGCTCTCGGCGATGGTGTCGTGTCGATCGAGGGACCATCGTCATCGCTTTCAGCGGTCAGAGTACGCCTTGTTCGTACTCGTCACGCATCTCAGTCATCTCGAACAAGGAGCGATCCAAACTGGCTCGAAGTCGCTTAGCGGATGTTTCGGATTTGTCTGCTTGAAACGACTCTAACGCAGGCACCGGCGCTTCGACCTCGGTTCGCGCAGCAATGAGAAGAAAGGAGAGGCTTGGGTTTGGCGGGGGCAACGCCAAGTAGGTGTCGAGCATGCCCTTGGTGTTTCGGAGAAGACGGATCAGTCGGGGACCGTCGATGCCATCCACTGGTCGCTCCGCCAGCGTGCGGGCGCTCTCGGTCGCTTTAAGCGCGTCGGTGAACGCTTGTCGCCAGTCAGCTATTTCCTGAGCGTGGTCGGCGAGATCTTTGGTGCGCTGGGCCTGGAGGGAGGCTTCGTGACGCCTTGCCTCCGCATGACCAATCCACACTGCCGCTCCAATCGCGGCGATGCTCCCGAAAGCCTGCACCCAAGCAGCCATTTCTTGGCCAAGCCAGCCGCGGAAGTGGCCCACGACCATCAAGAACGCGACGACCGCGACCACGCCGAGTACGGCGCCGATCACTGACGAAAGCGGTCGGATGATGCTCCAGACGCGAGGCAGCATGGTCGTACGCTGCCACGGCGAAGCCGGTCTGACCATTAGTCATCGTCGCTGATTTGCAGCCTATTCCGCCAAGGCGGTCGGTTCTGAATGTCGGATGTTGAGCGCGTCAATGGTCACTCTAGTGAGTGTCGCGTCACTGCCCTCCCCGCCATAGTGCGCTTGTCGTGATCTGCACTGAGACGGAGGTTGGAGAGGAATGCCTACGAAGCAGTGACCGCTCCTGACTCTTAGCCGACTTTCTAACGTGCCGCTTTGGAGCCGACGCTGGACCTAACCCAATTCGTTCGATGTGATCCACTTGCGGCCCTTCAAAAGTCCGCCGACTGGCATGCTCGAGCTGGCAGGACTCAGGGGCCGTGGCTGGCCGCTCCAAGCGACAAACAGTTCTCGACAGTGAGCCCTCCGCGCGCCTAGCCTCGGAGAGGGCAGGCATTAAGGATGCACCAGTGACGTGAGTGGCGTGGATCGACATAGAGGTGCGTCAGCGCGCTTTAGGAACTTGGTACGTAGTGGCCGAGGCTACTATCAACTATCGGCCCGCATCGCCGAGCAGGTTCTCCTCGACCCCTCGCCCGCTAGCTACGACCTTCCCCCTCATCTCTCCCCGGGGTTGTTCCGCATTCACCCCGAGAGCTGGACTGTCGCAAATTTTGATGATGCCGATTTTCGAGCGTTAGCGCGGATCCGTAGGGAGGGGACCCCAGCAATCGACTTGGCGTTTATGACGCTCGCGGTCGACTACCTTCGATGCAACGTTGATCACATCGAGACTCTGCAGACGTCGGAGTACGCCGTCTCCTCGTCTCTGATCCGGTCCGACTTTAGCCGGACACTCGAACTCCACGACCAGCTAGATCCGATTGATCGACAGTCGATCTTCGCCGTGAAGTTGAACGCCGCGCTGAGATCAAATTCTGATGAAAATATCTTGGCGGCACTCTCCAATCGGAAAAACTCAAACTGGTTTCGTAGTCGGCTCTTCTTTCCTCTCGCCTACTACTTCCTGCACGTGCCGCTTGAGACCGCGATAGAGACCCAACTCTCGCACGTCTTCGGTTCGACGGGGGGCAACGCTGCGGAAAAGAAGACAATTGCCTTTCTGCTGCGTGATGAGGCGGTGGCGGAGGAGAGTCTCGCGTTCAAGCTCTTTATAGGTCTACTCTGCCATCCGTATGACATGCGTGAAATGATCCTAAGTCATTTCGAGGCGGAGGTCTCAGCGGGCAGGCCTCTCCGGTCTGAGTTGCTAGAGCTTCTAAGAACGATCGTCGAGCTACTCCCATACGATCGTGCGACTGACATCCTAGCTCTGTGCGAGAGGAAGGCGATCGCCTTTGCTCACGAGACGCCGGCACCGGCTTTCGCGAAGAGCCTCGGTCTCGACACGTCGACCACTGAGTACCTACGGCGCCTGGTCGACAACGAACCGCCTGGCGATTTCACTGAGGCGGGGGTCGTGCTGAAGGCGTTGGCGGGCAATCGTGATCGGCGATATCCAGATGTCCGTGACTTTGAAGTCGGCGTCACCTTCTGCCGGCGTTACCACTTCACATCGGCCGGCCGGTTCTCAGCTGCGTATATGACGTCTCTGTACATGATCCCGAGGCGGACGGTTGAGGTTGAAGTGCGGGAACTGCACCGGCTGACCGCATTCCTTGGAGCGATCACAGCCTTCATTGGCGCATCACCTCGGGCTAGATCAGCGATCCGAGCAGGCACCTTAGCTGCGGTAGGGCTCTCGCACGAGGTTCTGCAGCACAAAGTCGATCTCGGACTGCGCAAGCCCGAAGCATACCAAGATCGAATGTGGATTAAGGCGGCTCACTGGTACCTGCACGAGATTGAGCAGAGAGGCCGCATTAAAGAATGGATGGCGAGGGTTCGCCAATACTTACCCTTCCGACCGGGATATCTTTCAGGAATTGACTGGGACTGGTGGCGCCAAACGAAGCTCGCGCGAAAGATGAATCTGCTGGCCGGCAACACAGATGCCATATTCGTTCTGTTCCACGAGCTTCTCGAAGAGCGGGCTTTAGCAGGCAACACTCTGCGCCTAGCCTGCGAACCGGTGGCGCGGCGCTTGGGCAATTCGGACGCGTTTGTTAAATGGCTTGTCAGTCAGTTCGGGGACAGCGCACGTCTCTACGTGAGGTTTTTTCTAACCGCGGAAATGATTCTCTGGCTGAGGCTTGTCCCGAACTACGCGGCCGCACTAAGTCAGCGCATGAACGCTATCTCCACAGTAGTCCACGAGTTCGGGCTAGACGAGAGTGACCTGAACCAAGACCACTTGGAGTCTGAGCAGAAAGCCTATACCGCCGCGCTTCTCCTACTGAACGTAGATGATGACAAATTCTCAATCTCGTGGTCCGCAATCGCGCGAGACGCCTTCAATCGCCATGAAGATATATTTAAAACCTATCGGTCGTTTCAGAGCGATGAGCAAATCAGGAACGCGAGTGCAGGCAAGTCCTCTACAAACTACGATTTTCATGGCGGACGCAGTGCCTCCTATGACGTCAAGGGAGTGGACTGGCCCCTCGCGCTAGTCGTCCTAAGCTATATAGACACGTTCCTCGCGCACCCCGCGCATGGGCTGGAGTCTATCCTGGCCGTCCGGATGCGCCATACAGAGTTCCGTAGGCAGTTCGCGAGCGCGATTGAAGAACTGGAGCAGGCCGAATGGAAGGAGCTACCTGTCGAGGAGCGGCGCCGCCTCCTTCCCATGTTTTCGGAGGTAATCAAATCTGCTGGCGCATCATGGGCCGATCAATACCTCCGCCACAAACGTGATAATAGACCGCTCGGCCTCTTCGACATGGTTCCGAGCCAGAAGGAGCTGACCAGTCTCCTAAATCAGTTGGGGTCGCCGGATAGTTTTTCAGAGGTATCCGCCGTCGTGAATGGTTTTCTTCGTTCAAAACTGAAAACACAACTCGAAAACGCAAAGGCTCAACTGAGCTCAGACCTAAAAAGCAAGCTCGACCGCGCGGTTGACGAGCGAAGGGACCGCTTGACCACCGGAATGCCCGGCGATCCGTCGGTCGACGCGGCCGCAAAGGCCCTAAAAAATGTCAACCGCCAAGCCATCCGCAGGATTTCCGAATGGTTTCGCTTGCCAGAAACGGACGGGGTCAATCTCCAGGCACCACTGGCAGATCTTGGCCTCGCTGTTAGCGCCCGATTCGAACGCGAGCTTAGCTCAGGCCAAATCCTCCTAAGCGGGCCTAGTACGAGCGAGACTAGGATCACGCCTCGAGACGAGCACGTTCGCCTGATCTTTGAGCTATGGGGGGAGCTCGTCCAGAACGCACTCAAGCATGGCGACGGGCGCCCGATACGCCTTCGTGTTCGCCTGTATGAAAACAGTGGGCAGCTCGGATTTATCGCGACCACTCTGATGCGGGTGGGCGCGGATGACATCAAGGCTTATCCCGGACATCCCTATAAGTCAGCCAGCGAGGAGATGCTAAGCGACGTGAGGTCCGGCATGCACAAAATCGCGGCCCTTGCAGCCTCGACGTACGGGCAAGCCGTAACTGTAAAAGGCGTTCGCCGCCGCCGAGCTTATCACGCCGTCGTGCCATTACGGTCCTCAGGATCTAGGCAGACCTCGAGTGGGGGCTCCTGATGATCGCTCTCCTGATTGCAGAGGATGACGATCGCAAATTCGGCGATGTGGTCGAACTTCTAGATGTGCAGTTTCCGGGTGTCTTTGAACGTACGCGGGTAACAAATGTGATCGAAACGGAGGATGCAGCTTTGTCAGGCCGATTCACGGCCTGCATCCTCGACATCTCAATGAACATCGCGCCCGGAGCGACCTCTAGTTCGGTGAAAGGCGGCCATGCGGATCTGGGGGGGATGGAGGTGATTGAGAAGCTATTCTACTACGACTCGGACCTGAGGGTAATAATACTGACGGGCTTCGACATATTCGATGACAATTCGCGCGGGCCCACTAGCAAAGTGCTCAAGGGCTTTGAAGAAATCTGCAGCGAAGCCGAGAGGTCTCTCGGCAATAAGCTGATTGCCACGATACGATACGGCAACCCAGGCTGGCAGGACCAGCTAATCCATGGCCTCTCTCTGGTGATCAAGACATGAATATCCTTGTTGTCCACGATCGGAGTGAGGTCATCACCGAGATTAGGAAGGTTCTGAGCGGCAGCGACCTGTGCTTGAGTCGCATAGATGCCGCGCCGGATTATGTGACGGCACGGGATCAGCTCCAAGCGTATGTCTACGATGTTATGATCTTAGATTTGACCTTGCCGCACATCCATGGGAAGGGCGCTCCGAGTCATGGCGTAGTCGAGAATTTCTTAGCGGAGCTCTTCTCACCGACGACTATGAATGTGCCTGGCGATCTGATCGGGATCACGCGCGACGTTGGTGCACTCGCAGATATATCCGCCTCGATAGGCCCTCATCTAATGGCGATTATCCGAGAGGACGATGCTGACGGATGGAAGACCCTTCTTCTTGAACGATTAACCTACGTTGAAGCATCACGCCAAGCGCGTCTGCGTAGCATCTACAGTCATTTCGACGCGGATGTCGCGATTCTTGTGGCTTTGGATAAGGAACTCGAACCTTTCCACGAAATTTTCGAACTTGAGCCGATTGCTGCGGGAGCGGAAACTTACGCCTTCACGTTCAATGATAGACTGGATCATGTGCGGAGAGGCGTCGCCTGCGCCATCGGTCGCCCAGGAACGGCCTCCGCCGCGGCGAGCACGCAGTCCATTATTACCCTTCACCGACCACGCGTTGCGCTCATGTCGGGATTCTGCGGCGGGGTCGAAGGCAAAGCAAATCTTGGCGACCTGGTTTTCTTTGAGCAGGTGTTCGATTGGGATGCCGGCAAGTGGAAGACCGATGATGCGAAGGACCCTCACTTCTTCCCTCGCCCCGAACCTATTAGCATCAGGGGGTCCCAGGCACATGCGGTAGCCCGGCGAATGCGAACAGAAGGGCTGGCAAACGCTCCGTCACGCCTGCACCGAGCCAAGGAATTGTCGCCCAAGTTCGAGGGTTCGGGTGAGATTCTTCTCGAGGCAGCAGGCTCCGGGTCATCGGTAGTCTCTGATGTTGATATCCGCTCACAGATCTCAGCTCTCAATGAAACGATCGCAGCGGTCGACATGGAGAGCTATGGGTTTTACCACGCTTGTCAGCACACTCTTGTTAAACGGCCTGAGATGTTGTGCGTGAAGGCTGTCGCCGACTTCTGTGACATGAACAAGCAAAATAAGGTGCACGCGGCCTGCTGTTATCTCGCGGCCCAAGTGACCTCCGATATCATACTGCACAAATGGACTTTCTGACCCGCCTCGGTCGCTCTGTAGCCCCTCTACAAGGTTCGGGCGACCGTTTCATTGAGTGCCTTCAGCTGGAGTGTAGAGATAGAACATAAGCTGGATGACCTAATCGCCGCGCCTCGGCACGAGAGGCGGCAATCGGTAAGTGCGGCTGTCAGTTCCCCCTGAGTCTCTGCTGCTTCGCCTTCGACTCCTGCGGTGGCTTCGGCCAAAGCTGTTCCGCTTGGGCCCTGAAAACCTGCCAGTCGTGTAGGTCCTCATCGCCGAGGAAATTCGGTTTCACCCGGATAGGCTTCGGCTTTCGGCTTCGAATGGCGTCAAGATCGATTCTGAGAGCCTCGAAACCCTGCTGTCGATGCGATATTGAGGAGACGTGGAGCCGTAGGCGTCTGTCTTCCGCGCGAATGCCAGCAGCCTGCCGGAAGAAAACGCATCGAGGAGTTCGTGCTCCACCATCCGATCGGTGATGTAGCCCTTCTGCTTCGACCATGCCGTCTCCTCGGTGAGATAATCCACCAGATCATAGATCGACATGTCCGGTTTCGTCGGACCTTGCTCAAGGGCTCGGGTCCCCTCCGACACGCCCGCCACTGAAATAAAGATGGCGAGCATGACTCCAGCGACGAAGGCGTAGATGTGCGTCGCCACGGGCGTGCCCGCAATGTCCCAGATCCACAACACTACCTTGCCGACGACGCCCGTGTGGACCCACAGACGATCCACCCCGCTCACCTCGAAGAGCGACGCTAGATTTTCCTGCGCCAGCGTCGTGAGAAGGAAGATCAGCACGGCCACCAGCCAGATGCCCGAGCGTCGAGTGCGATTCGCCATCGGAGCAGACTAGCACCGACCGATACAGCCGCTGCTTCGCCCGAAATAATGGTAGTACGATGGGTGCCTGATCGGCGAGAACAGGACGGCAGTTATAAGACTTTCCTGCGCGACCGTTGAACGAGTCCTTACTCCATGGATGGGGAGCTCGCCGATTTGGTCGCTAGTTAGAGGGCACCCTGCGGGGCATGCGTCCGCTTTCCGGTCGTAGGCGAATGTCCGCTTCTGGCGCAAAGCCGCCTCCCCTCCCCTGCCCGCTCAGTGCAATTGTGCTGATCCGCACTGACGTCGTCGACCGATTGCGCTCACGCTACGAGCTACTGAGCTCGCCTTCTGGTGCGAACGAAACTTGCAATTTATGCGTTCAACGCTATATGCTCTCAACATCATGCTGTCGCATCGCGAACGCCTCGCCGTCTTCTATGAACGCCTTCGTGCGGCTCCCGCCTGCGCTTCGCACGATGAGGCGTTCGCGCTGGTCGCGAAGACGTTGACCGAGGTTGAGGATGAATTCTCCGGGGTTCCCAATCAAATCGAGAACCACCTCCATGATGGCCGAATGTACCCGCCGCTGCCCGACAATAAGTTCCTGGTGAAGGATCGACCGGACCTCACGCGGTATCGCTCGAGAGCCCATCAAATCTACATCAGCGACGATGGTGCGGTGCTGATCGTCAGGGCAGATGAATTGGTCGATCTAAGCAAAGCGAGCTCGAAAGGTGAGGAGATAATCCTATGAAAGCCGATCCGTTTTTTGAACTTCTTGAGGCGCTACGCAGAGAAGGTCTCAACGTACAAGCCGACATTGATGCCCCTTCCGAGCCCAATGGCGAATGGTGGGCGGATATCAGCGTTGAGGGTTGGCGTACGACCGTGAGCTGGCGCGCGTCGTGGAAGTTTGGCGTGTACACGTCTGATGAGGGGTTCGGGTTCAAGCCCGACGAAGTCTATGCAGATCCGCAAAAGGCCGCTCTTCGGCTATTGCAGCTTCGGCGCCGTACTGAGCGCGATAGGAACGGGGCAGCGGCGCTGACTTTGAAAGATGTTCGGCAGCTCACAGCTGTTTCTCAAGAGGTCGTCGCAGAGCGTCTCAACAAGGGGCAGGCTGAGGTGTCGAGACTTGAAGCGCGCGAAGATGCGAAATTGAGCACGATCGACGACTTTGTTCGCGCGCTTGGTGGGACGCTTGAGATCAGCGTGCGTTTTGATGATTTCTCGGGACCGCTCGCGTTGCGATCACCGCGTGCTTCAGGCGGAAGAGCTCGCAATGCTGCTTAACTTGCTCGTGCTGCGCGCACGCGAACCAAACTCGCTTGTCGCCTTTTACGAGGGGCTTGGGCTCCAATTCGACGAAGAGCGGCATGGGAGCGGACCGGCGCATCATGCCGCTCGACAGGGATCGGGCGTGTTCGAAATCTATCCCTGCTCCGCTGAGGACCGGTCGACGGTCGCGACCCGCATCGGTTTCGCGGTCGAAGACGTCGACTTGGCGTGCAAACGCGCGCTCGAGAGCTATGGTACTGTCATTCAGGAGCCTCGCGACTCGCCTTGGGGGCGGCGAGCGATTGTGAAGGACCCAGAAGGCCACACGGTTGAGCTCACGCGCGCCTAGAACGAGCACCCTCCCCACTTGGACCGTTCGGCGCCAGTGCGAATGTCTTCATCTGCACTCAGACCCTCAACCAGAAACCTGTGTGCGAGTGCCACAGGTGGGCGAGCGGGAGGCGATGGCTAGAGGAGATCGACGACCGGCAGGTTCATTAAATGAACGATTTCCGCATCAATGGCGATGCTGACACCCTTCCGACTGCGCCACCCTGCCGGAGCCTCAATCCCTCGACGAGATAGAAAATCGACGACTTCTCTACGGACTACGACGGGATAACTTCGAGGATCCGCCGTCGGAAGATACTGAGCCGCCGCAGCGCTCGCATCGTGGAGTCTTGCCTCCAACGCAAACCGATCATCTTGCATATACGGCAACCGAACCAGAAAGCAGTCCACTGCAGCGACTGTGGCCATCAGGTGCGCGTTCAATCCTTGGCGCAGGTCCCTTCGATCCTGATCTTCTTCCGAAACCGCAGTCGTCGAAATGACGCCAAAGCTTCGGGCCAAATCGTAAACTGCCTCGAAGAACCTGTGATGAGATTCACGGTCGTACGATCGCGTTCCCCTTACTCGAGCAGATTCCCTTACCGCTATGAAGAGCTTTATACTCGCTCGCTCCATGTATGCTCTGGCTAGCCTCAACGGATGACCTTCCGCCAAATGATAGGCAATACAGCCCTCAATATCTCGCTCCGCAGCCTGCCTTCGTTTGCGCATCAGATCTGTCTGCTGAGGCGGCGGTGCTTTGAGGAATTCATGAGAGCCGCCTGAACCTAGCTGTAACCGCAGCGTCACCGCGTTGAGGTACCTGAGTTCCTGATAGTCAGGGTGACCGCGCGCGGCGGCGGGGCCGTCGGCAAAGGTTGTGCGGAACGCGTCCTTTGCCAATTCGGCGTACTGGACGGCAAGCGAAAATCGCCGCAACCGAATTGCCGAAATGGAACCAATAGCAAAGATCAAATGGGCGAGTATCTCGGGTCGTTCGAGCTCGGCTGGATCTAGGTTCGCGAGGGATTTTTCCACTTCGGCAAGGTTCTGTAGTTCTCTTCCTCCTCCTGAAAGGGGAATCCTTAGGCTGATATTGACTGGCGTTCTGAGAATGTTATCGGCTGCTGAAGCCTCAGCAATGCGGTCACGGATGGACTGGGTAACGAGTGAGTGCCAGATAGTTATGCTTCGCCGAAGTAACAGTTCCGCTTCGTTGGCAAACTGGGCGACAGTGGCAGTCTCGTCCGGAGAATTTGCCAATTCCGGCGTGCGCCTGAGCACACTCTCCCGTCGTTCCTCAAGATAATGCAGAGCTGCGAGCGATGCCCGTCGCTCCAGTGATTGGAATATATCTCGTACGGCGCGGAACTCGTCCTCGACTTCCGTCGCCAGCATATCTTCATCGATTGAACCAAAAAGCGGATCGTCGAAAATGTTATTGCGATCAATGTTTTCGAGTAGCTTCTGCCTAAACCACCAGAGCCCCCCTACTTGTGGGTCATCTAGCCGATGCTCGGCGTCAACCCTCATATTAAAGGGATGCAGCGCAAGATTTGCAGCGACTTGAATACGGGTGAATGGTACCCGATCGTTCTCCGAAGCGCTGTCCCCCTTGAGAAGTTGCGATAGGTTCAGGAGAGGTGCAAAACTCTTAATCGTTCGCACCACAACAGGCTCCCAGGGAGTGGTAGTGTAGACCTCTCCATACCATTGCCAGTATGCCGAAAGAACGGACCAATCTCCCGTAACAAAAACAATCCGCTCATCCTTATCTAGTAGGTGGCGGGCGATATGCTGAATTGCCGCAATCGCCTCCGCGTCCTCCCTGAAACCTGTAGGCCGCTCGGGATCAAATGCTCTTGAGGCCGCTTCTAGCCTGGATATCCAACTGTCGGTGGCCTCAGCTATTTCTGCCCTATCGCCCTCTGTAAGCGGGAAGATCTGTGAGAGCTCGGTTATGCGAGGCCAGATGCCCTCCGCGAAACGATGAAGTTGATCCGGAAGAAAGTCTTCTTGTCGTTTCGCGAAGGCCACGCTGATCGCCCTCGCTCGGTCGAAGTTGGTGCGTTGATCACCATCGAATGCCAAGCGATCTTCATCCAAGCGAAGGTCTGCCTTTGGGCCGCCAGAAGAGAGCCGCTCGAGCTCCCTTAGCGCTACTCGTCTGCTGTGGGCGGCGCCCGGAGCTCTGTATCGCTCGATACATCGTCCCACTATCGCTCTATAGGACAGCCCGACTTGCTGCCTGTGTTGGGCCGTCATTAGAATCGGGTGACCACCCTGGCCCGGCAGATTTCCTGAGAAGAGGTACTCCGCCGTCTGGACTGCATGCATCTCATTCACAAGAATCCAGTATGCTTCTGGGTCCATCCCTTCATCACGCCACTCGGCAAGATGGAACAACGCTGAGTATTTCCGTCTGACTCTGTCCGGAGCTACAAAAAACTGGAAGGCGGTCTGATCAAACACGTAGTATATCCGCCCGTCGCTCCCAGCTGGCTTCGGACGGCAAAAGGCCCCATCATCAGCGTTCAGAGACATCTCGTTAGAGATTTCTAGAAGCGATGCCAGTCGGCGACGGAAGTGGGACGGGGTGTTCATCTCCGACTCTCTTCTTGAGGAGTCAGCATGCCGTTTAGAGTATCCGTTGGAGCGAGGACCAGGGGCAGCTCATGACCAGCCACAAGCACTTGATAGGCAGTTTCATTTACCGACCAGGCCGCCGGCTCGGCGGTTGTGAGTGCCTGGAGGGTCAGCATTAAGGGCCGTCTCTGCTTGTGCTCCATAGGTGCATCGACGATGACCTTCTCCAGCTCGGCTGCAGAATATGTCTCCAGCAGCCGCCCTACCAGGCGTTGGAGTGGCGCTGAGTTGTCACGTTCCAGGCGCAAGAAGCGGGAATTGAGCACCAAACCGGGGATGCTGGCGATGTCGAAACGACCGCGTAGGGCGACGGCCTCGGCTTCGATTATTGGGCTGAGAACGCCGACACGTTCGAGTGCCGCCAGAAGAGTGGCGAGCTGTGCCAAATCTAACCTGTCTCGAGCCTCCGATAGGATGGTCAGCGCTGCCTCATCGTTTTCTTGGGAAGCGCCTGGTAGAAGATTTGCAGCCAAGACGCTGAGCGACGGGGCGAGATTGGGAGAGGCGAGGAGCGCAGAAAGTCGGACCCAAAATCTTAGGGCCTCAATGCTATCCGCTCGTGACCGCCATTGAGCCAGTCTCTGTTCGGTGGCTTGAGCAATAGGGGAGATCCGGCCGCCGACAAGCAGTGAAACTTCGTGGGCAACTGTCCCAGCTAGATCCGTCTCATCGTCAGCCACCGCCAGCGGCCAGAACGGCCGCGGAACACAGGCGGAGCCAAGTACCCACGCATTGAATTCATCGGCGAGCCAGGCGGCCCAGTTGTCTGCGACCATTGTTCCGAAGGAGGGCGAAACGCGTGGGCCTGTCATATCGACGCCACTGCTAGCCGGATAAGCTCGATCGCTGCTTGTTGAGCACCAATCTCAGATAGATATGCCTCGTCGGGCTCGACAACTCGGCATCCGTCCCTCGTCAGAGTTCCGATGACAATGCAGTCAGCGAACTGATCCAGCGGGATACGCGGACGTACCGCCTCTGGCACTCCAAAGGATAGGCCGGCACTGCGCGACCGTTCGATCGCATCGAGCTGGTAAGTCCTACCGTAGCGGTCAGGATTTCCTGGAGCCGGCCAATGACGGAAATGCTTGTGCGTTTGCGCTTCAAGCCGGGTAGGACCGACCGGCCTTGTTGCCGTCCGTCGCGCAGTGGGGAGTTCAAAGCTCAGACGGGAAAGCGGGGATCGCGACACGAATGCGACAACGGTCTGGCCGGGTTTCCATGCGGATTGAGCAATCAGGTCCCTAACTCTCTTTGCAGCATCAGGGCTCGGGCGATGTCTTGCGTCTTCCACTAGGTCCTCGATAACCCCGGTAAATGGCGCAAGCCACGTTGCACGGCCGGAGAGCCCAACCATGGCACCGGCAACCGTGCGCCGATCTCTCACGCGGCGTACAAGGCCGATGGGAGTTTCTGATGCCGATCCCGTCCAGGCGGCCATAGCTACAGGATCGGCGCACTGGAAAGTGACACCCGGAGGCCCGTTGTCGTCAGCGACCTCACTACGCCGATAGAAGTCTGCATCAGCGCACTCTCTGACAGAGTCGAATAGGGAGGCATAAAGGACTCTCCATGATGCTTCATCCCCACGGTGAACAGCGTCCCGGAACTTTCGGTAGGCTGCTCTCAGCTGCCGCCGACAAACCGGCGGCGATATATGGTTTGCCGCGAGGCCAGCGATCGCACCCCCGATATAGGCCCTGACTCTCCGCTCGCTGACTATGTCGCGGTCTGAGAGGCTAAGTTCGTGGAGGACCGCCTTCTTCACGAGCCAGCCTTGGACTGCCGTCAGCGACTGCTGACCGATTACCAAAACATTGGTTGGCGAAAAGGCGGGTTTTGGCAAGGCCTGCGGTGCAGCGCGCTGTACCAAATAGTGCGCCTTTCATGATGTGCACTGAAGCACCGAAAGCGGTTTCCCCAAACGGCCGCTACGGATGGATATCGGACCTTCGTCCCAAGCAGCGCCTCGAAGTCGAGCGGCAGAGCCATGGTTGAGGATTCGAATCCCGCGATCGTTCACCAGCGCCAGCAGACGTTCGAAAACCGGTGTCTTGTGATTCTCCCAACCCTGAGTTCATATGGTGCGGAGATGGGGGGCTTGTGATGAAGAAGTATCTGGCTGTAGTCGCGCTGATTGCCGCGCTAGCTCCAATCCATTATTCCCAGGCGGCCGTTCAGACAGAGCCGACGCAAGTTGAACAGGCGCTCGGAATCGATTTCCGCCAAGTCCTCTGCAGCGTGGGGGGCTGGGCGGCGAATACCTTCTTGGGGCCGCGCGTCGGCTCCGTAGTTGCTGGCGGCGCTGAGGTCGTCGGCCTCTGTCCGGCGGGCACCGCGGCCGGGGCTTCCAATTCGCCAGCCCCGTTTCCAGCCATCGGCGGAACGACTGAGGTCAAACCCGGTCTGCAGTTCAAGGTCCTCAAGGTCGCGGGCACTGGTGAGGCTACGACGGTCACGGCCGCTACGCCTGACACCGTGTACGCTCAAAACGAGGGCATCGTTCTGTTGATGGCCTACAACTCGCCAGGTTACCTCCAGGTGTGGTCGGTCGATGACAACACCGAGACGCTGTTGGAGGGGGTTTTGCTGAGCGGCAGCACGGCGAGTGCGCTCACACTTCCCGACAAGGCCCGCGGGGGGTTCTATCGGTTCACCACCAGCGGGGGCACCGACGTCCTCCGGCTTCGCTTCCTTCCCTGCCGACATGGCTCAAACCAAGCTTTGGAGTTTACTGCGAACAGTTTCGTGGCGGCGCAGGTGGCGACTCAAACGCCTCCAGCCGTGGAGCAGATGACCGATACCCTCCCATCTTGCCCCTTTGTCGGGACGTTTAACGCAGCCGCGGAGAATGACGGCTTCTTCCGGCGACCGCAGGTCCAAGCGCCGGTCTACAATGCTTCGCTCGGGACCCACGCCGCCGTCCTGACCCGAGGAGGTCTCGACAACGCCACCTCGTTGCTGGTCGACGTCCGCCTGAAGAGGAACTGAAAATCGTGCGCATGCTCAGCGCAGCCGCAACCCTTCTCGTTCTTTGGTTTTCGCCCGCTGTCGCTCAACCCATCGACCAAGGTCTGGTGGTTGCTGGTCAAGATGCCGTCCCCCAGGTCGCGCTTCCTGGGGATTCTCTCATTCAAGGCGTCCGGATGAAGTCGGAGCCGATAAATCCTTATGAGGGGACGCCCTTTTGGGAGGCTGGCCGCCCCGTCGGTTATCTTGAGGTCGTTGCGCGCGGTAGCATCACCGACGGGCCCCGCACGATTCCCTGCACCGCTTGGCTTGTTGGGCCCGACGTCATCATAACGGCGTGGCATTGCTTGCCAGGCCTCCCTCAAGCGGCTCGAGAAGCCGGTTGGACGTATGCGTCCGCATCCGTAACGTTTGGCTTTGACGAAATCGGCAGCCCTGGGGTCCGTTACACTGTCGGGAGGATTCTAGAAGCCAACCAGGAGCTGGATTACGCTCTGGCGCGCCTTCTTCGGCCCAATCCCAGTGACCCTCCTCCGGGAGACACCTTCGGCGTGATCCGTGTCTCACGTCAGTACCGACCCGGTGGAGGAGCGCCAGTCTTCATGGTGCATCACCCTTACGGCTATTCGAAACTCCTTCTAAAGGATCCGACCTGTCGCGTGTTCGACCATCCCGCAGGTGGCGCCGAGTTCCTCTACCATCGCTGCGATACGAGGGGCGGAAGCTCCGGGGCCCCGATCCTGATGTACTCGGAAGCAGAAAGTGAGGTTCCCGGCGCGCGCTCGTTCATAGCGGTAGGGCTTCACTCGCACGGGACAGTTGGCGGCCTAGTCAACGACAACGACTCGAACATCGCGGTCTCGGTTGCCTCGATCATCGAGGTCAGTCCGTACCTCCAAGCCGTCGAGTGCGACGATGATTATCAGCGCCCGTACTGCCGCAATATTTCCAACCTCGCCCCAGTCCCGCTGTTGGTCTTCTTCGACTTCGATCGAACCGATCTGACGGTTGAGGGACGTGCTGCAGTAATCTCGTTGGCCGAGCGGATTGCCGCCGATCCCACCATCAACAGAGTTTCGGTGGTCGGTCACAGCGACCCTCACGACCATGCCGCTTCCTATGCGGTCGGGATCGCCAATCGTCGGGCGCGAACGGTGGCCGACGCCCTCGTTGCCTTGGGCGTGAATGGCTCCATGATCACCGTCGAAGGACGCGGTGAAGTGCAGCCGTTGATCAACACTGGGACTACGAACCGTTTGAACCGGCGAGTGGAAATCTCTTACGAGCGTTTGCCGGAAATCCAGCAATGACTGCGGTGGGCCGCCATGCCAGCCAGCAGCGTCTCTCACTCCGCTCTCAAGTGGATGGCGCCGTCCTGCGGCGGATAGGGACCCGTCGCGGCCGGCTGTCGAGGCCCGCCACATTGGACCCGCCTTAACACCGAGCGGACGTTACGGGCCCCTTCCAGTCCGCAGATTGCAGTCTGCATAGCGGCCAACCATTGCTGAAAGTTCTGACGCCGCGACCTACTGGTCATACAGGGGAAAATCAGCGCGGCGGGCGCAATGCTGCCACGCTCCGCCAAGGCGAAGCGGTTCGCCAGCGGGCGTCAGGTGCCTATCAGCCCTTCGATGCGCAGTACAATCCCTCGATCCCCCGAAAGAATAAGCGCGACATACCAACGCTTTGTCTTTCCGCAAAGCTCGGGACGGCCGAGGATCAGCGTGGTGTTGGCGCCGCGCCGCTCCGGGGACGCGCGCTCTTCGCCGGGCCGCCTAGCCTCTCCCTGGAGAGGGCGGCCCAAGGACCCTAGCAGCTATAACGTTGCTGCGATCTTAGCGATCTGGGCGCAGGACATGCACGACGTGGCCGCTCGATGCGGAGTCAGGGCGAGCCGGGTTTGCTGTGCGGAATGGAGACTGAGCGTTCGACCTCTTCGCGAAAGGCGGTCTCTGCTTCGTCGGCCGAGCGGAACACCAGCCTCTGGCGCGTCCGCTGCGTCGCAAGCTCCCAACTGGACGTAACGGGCGCGCGAGATGTCGCCACGTCTATTCGGGTGAGCGTCACCCCCTGCTCTGCGCGAACGACTGTTCTGACTGGCTGCACTCTTGTCTCCCGAACCCCGCCGCCTCTAGCGTCCATTGCGAGCCAAGGTCCCCCCTGACGCGCCGGCCCGTTCAATCGACCTGATCAGTGGGGCGCCGGAGTTGTGAGGAGGTCCCGCGCCATCCTCTCGTATCGCCGTGCCGTTACACTCAGCCAGATCGCCCTCAATGGGTTGCGAGTTCGCATGGAAAGCTCTCGCAGCCGGCCCGCGTGGGCGCGGAGTGCTAAGGCTTCGTCTGCCTGGTTGGCGGTCCCTATGTCATTCATCTGCGCGAAAGCTCTCCGTGTTCTGCGGACAGTCGCCGCCGGGTGTGAAGTAAGCGATTCCCTCCTCGGCGTTCCACCGGCAAAGGCCCCGCCGGGGGATGACGGCGGGGCCTCTCGGTGGACAGGGTATCGAGCATCTGTCGCGGACGCTCAAGCTCGTTAATCCGCTGACATCGCTGATGGTTCCTGTGACGGAAGCCGGACTTGCGCGCGGCTCCCGGAAAGTCACGGGCAAGGATCGCCATAACGATGTCCCTGCGACGGAGCATCGGCAGCGGCGGCCGAAGCGGGCGCGCGACTCGCGACCGAGGTCCCGTTCTTCAGGGCTCATCGCGTTCCGCGCATTTTGCGCTCGACGTCGTCGGCCTGGTTGGCGACGTCCGCGCGCAGGCGGTCTTGGCTTACGCCGAACTTCCCGGACCCAATTGTGCACCCCGTAGTCCTCGATGAGGCTGATGCAGGTGCGGGATTGGCGCCGGGCTCCCCCTTGTCGTCGCTCATGATCGGCTCTCCTTGCAGACCACGACGGTCTGCGGTGTGGGCCGGTTCTGACCCGCTCCCGTTCTACATTGGGATAATGATCAATCGCTCGTAGCCGGCGCCGCCGCGGACAGGCAGGGCGACGAAGTCCTCGCCCGCAGTTTCCACTGCATTGCGAACGAGAAGATGAAACTCGCCGCCGGAGCCGCTGAGGATCAACGAACCATCGTCACGAGCCACGATGTAAGGCTCAGCTGACGCTCGATGCTGTCCAGAAGCCATCCCATCTGGCGAGCCAACACCCGTGTTTACCTTGGGTCAAGTTTTTGGCGGCATCGCGATAAGCGTTCGGGCTTGCTCCTCGCACTCATTGGCGAACTGCTCGAGCGCCTTGAGCGCCAGCGGATCGCTGGTCGCCGTCATGAGACGGCGCGCCCTTTCGGCCTACGCCAGCAACTTCTCGATCTCGGACATGGCGTTGAGTCTTCACCGATCGGGCACAACCTGAAGGGGGCGACAAAGTTCCGCACAAGCGTATCCGTGTTCGCTTGGCCGCGAATGACCTGTGTGAGGGCGAACAACAGGGAACCGCTGCAGTTCCCGTGCACTGATGACGAACGGCGGGGCAAGGGCGAGCAAGGCTGCATGAACCCAAAAGACACATCGCAAACCAGCATCGTGGGTAACCTCACTCTGGCCGATTGGCGTCAGGTCGTGGACAGCGCCAGCGACACCGCGATCGTGACCCTCGACCCACGCGGGTGCGTGACGAGCTGGAGCGCTGGGGCCGCACGCATCCTGGGGTGGGATGAGGCGGAGATGGTGGGGGGGCCGCTGGACAGGATATTTCTGCTTGAGGACCGCGAGAAGCGAGTGGCTGCTGAAATGCGCGAGGCGCTCGCCCACGGACGCGGCGGCGGCGAAGAGGGTTGGCGCCTGCGGAAGGACGGCAACCGGATTTGGGCCACGGGCGAATTGACGCCTCTTCGGGACGCCGAAGGCACAGTGGTCGGCTTCGTGAAGGTACTGCGCGATCGCACTGAGCAAAGGCGCGCCGAGGAAGAAGCTGCGGAGGAGCGCAAGGCACTCGAGATTCTTAACCGCGCCGGCACAGCCTTGGCGATCGAGACTGACCTCCATCAGGTCGTACAGATCGTCACCGACGCGGGGGTCGAACTCACGCGCGCACAGTTTGGGGCCTTCTTCTACAATCTGCTGAACGAGGCCGGCGAGAGCTATACGCTCTACACGCTGTCCGGCGCGCCACGGGAAGCTTTCTCGAAGTTTCCGATGCCGCGGAACACGGCGGTGTTTGCACCCACCTTTAAGGGCGAGGGTATCGTCCGCTCTGACGACATCACTCGGGATCCACGCTACGGCCAAAACAGCCCCCACAATGGAATGCCGGACGGCCACCTGCCGGTGCGAAGCTACCTTTCGGTCCCCGTGATCTCGCGCACGGGCGAGGTGATGGGCGGCCTGTTCTTCGGGCACGAGAAGGCGGGGGTCTTCGGGGAACGCTCTGAGCGCGGGCTCTCGGGTCTTGCCGCCGAGGCGGCCGTGGCCGTCGATAACGCGAGGCTCGCTCAGTCGGCTCAGCAAGAGTTGGAGGAGCGCCGGAAGGCCGAGGAGGCCCTACGTCAACTGAACGCCACGCTCGAACAGCAGGTGGCCGAGCGGACCGCTCAGCTTCAAGCCAATGAAGCCGCGTTGCGACAGTCTCAGAAAATGGAGGCGGTCGGTCAGCTGACCGGCGGCATAGCCCATGACTTCAACAATCTACTGCAGATTATCATCGGCAATCTCGACACCCTTCAGCGCAATCTCGCGGACGGCTCACCGCGTCTCCAGCGCGCGGCTGCCCACGCCATGTCAGGGGCCAGTCGGGCGGCTTCCCTGACGCAAAGGCTCCTCGCCTTCTCTCGGCGACAGCCCCTCGACCCCAAGCCCACGAGCGTCAATGCCCTGGTTAGCAGCCTGTCCGACCTGATCCCGCGCACGCTCGGGGAGACCATTCTCGTGGAAACTGTGCTGGGAGCTGGCCTCTGGCGGGTCGATGTTGACGCGGGCGAGCTGGAAGCAGCGATACTGAATCTCGCCGTCAATGCGCGCGACGCAATGCCGGATGGCGGTCGACTGACCATTGAGACCGCCAACACTCACATCGACGCGGCTTACACGGCCGCTCACGCCGAGGTCGTGCCGGGCCAGTACGTGGTGATTTGCATCTCCGACACCGGCGTCGGCATGGACGAGGCAACGGTCGCGCAGGCATTCGAGCCCTTCTTCACTACCAAGGCCGTCGGCAAGGGCACCGGACTTGGGCTCAGCCAGGTCTATGGCTTCGTCAAACAGTCGGGCGGGCACGTGAAAATCTATTCCGAGGTCAGCCATGGCACGACCGTCAAGATCTACCTCCCGCGCCTCACCGGAGAGGGCGCCAGCGCCGAGGGCGAGGAGGCCCCGCTGGTTCCCGAAAGCGGTGAGGATGAGACTATCCTGGTGCTGGAGGATGATGACGACGTGCGGACCTATTCTGTCGAGGCTTTGCGCGAGTTCGGTTACCGAGTTGTGGAGGCTCACGATGGCCCGTCCGCACTGCGGTTGCTGGAGCGGCAGTCGCGGGTCGACCTGTTGTTCAGCGACGTGGTGCTGCCAGGCGGGATGACCGGCGCGCAGGTCGCGGCGAAAGCGCGTGAGCTGAGACCCGACCTTAGGGTGCTCTTCACGACGGGCTATGCAAGGAACGCCATTATCCACCATGGCCGTCTCGACAAAGGGGTGGAGCTGATCACCAAACCCTTCACGGCCTCCGACTTGGCGGCGAGGGTCAGGGACGTGCTGGACCGGCCCAATGGACCGGCCTGACCTACCAAAGGCGCTGTCAGATTAACGACCGCCGGGACCCGCCCCTGAGGCGCCACAACGCGCTTCCTCTGTCCGTCTCCACCACGGGTTTCGTCTGCTAAGGGTCGGCAGCCGACCGTCGCCGAACAGCGGTTAGCGGACTTCGCAGTCAGGCGGCGTGATCTTCGCGCCAGAGGACTTGATTGCCCCAATACCGGATCAGCGGTTGCGCATCGCTGAAACGAAGCTCGAACCAAAATTGGTCGCCCCAGAGCGCTCCGGTCCCGTCCGTCATGCCACCCAGCACAACCGCCCCGCTGCCTTCCTGGGTCGCGTCCACCACGTGCCACCGCATTGTCAGGCCGCCAATCGATACGTCGATCACGCCGTCCCACTCGTCCGTCGGATCGAACTGGACCGTTTAGGGCCCCTCAGGTCCCGTAAAGGCAAGGCTGAACGCTGCTGGAACAGTGGTTCTCATCCCTCGAGATTGCGTCTGGCTGTTGATGTCCGCAATGGGTGGAAAGCGGACGTCGCCGCTTGCGTCTCCACCATCGGGATGTCTCGAATCCGTTCACGAGTTGCGCGCGTCTCGAAGATCGCAATGCGCGCGCCTGTGGGCTTGCCTCGCACGATGGCGACGGTCGCGCCCCGCTCTGAAAGGAAGCGTCGAAGCCGCTTGCCGTTTCTTCGCCCCCAAACACCGACGTAGCGAATGAAGAGGCCACGGCGATAGACCACATGCCCACTGAAGGCGGCGGAGATTTCCCTTGGCGACATGAACGCTTTCAAAGCTTCACGCTCAACGATGCAAACGTGCGTATCGCCTTTTGGACTGAAAGCCCGATCCCGAAAGGAATAAGCCGTAAGTGGTCCCATACTTGGCAGTTTGATCGTCAAGGCAAACGTCCGCAACGGGTCGGGAGCGGTTGGTCGCCTGAGCGTCCAGGCGTCTAGCGGAAGCCTCGAATGTCGAAGCCCAAGAGGTCGCCTGCGTCCAAACGAGCAATGCAGTCAGGTGAGAGGGCGACCAGTTGCGTAGCAGGTCGGTCCTCAAAAACGATCCTGATCCGCGACTTCGAGTCAGCGGCCAAAACGCGAACGGGATGGGGGAAACATTCCTGCGCGACAGACGCCTCCGATAGGACAAGGCACCCCGGCTTCGCATCCGGAAACGGCTCCACAAGTCGCTCACCGGCCCACCTTGGACTGGGCAGCATCAATTCGATGCGCGAAAGGACGCGGCGCTCCGCACATGGCAGCAGCACAGTGCTGTCGACATTGATCTCGTACGGGTTCGTTGGCCAGCCAGAGTCGATGATCAGGTGCGGGCGCGTTCGCGAATGGGCCAAGAGCCCGGATGGGGTGACAGGCCCAGAAGCTGCGCGGATTAAGATCATCGCTGAAGATACAGCGGAGCCCAATGTCCGCAACGGGTCTATAGCTGACATGCCGCGGCCGACCCGCTTAGGGTCAACTTCCGGGCATCCGGTCAATGTCCGCTCGTGGCGCCGAGTTACTCTTCCTTACCCGGTCTGTTCCTGCCTCGCTCGCGAAATGCGCTAAGCGCGATCCAGACAAGGTGGGTTGATGTTCGCTGAGCCAGAGCACCGCGCAAATGCATCCTTTTGGACATAGGAACGACGGCCTCCACATCGCCGTTGTCACTGCATGGCTAGATTTCAACTCAAGTATTTGGGCCGCGCCGAGGCCATCGAAACGGTCCAGGCCGAATGCGCCGAGGACGCGGAGGACATGGCGCGCCTTCGCCTGTTGTTCAGCGAACCCGGCTTCGCCATCGCCGTCATGTCCGACGGTCAAGAGCTCCGCCGTGTGACTCAGCGGCCTAAGCCATCAGCGCTACACTTCTAGCAAGCAGTCCGCCTCGACGCGCCTGCATGGTCCGACGTTGAAACCATCACCCCACCAACCCTTGGGCGACACCCTAGGCAGCGAGACAACATGACCACGCCAGAGCCTGTGCCTGAACCGCCGCCTATCCCCTGCCCCGAAGACAAACCTTACCCCGGACTGATCTCGCTTGAAGTAGACGCCACGGATGTCGCCCGCTGCATCTTCCAGGTTCGTCAAACGATCCCCGTCGCGCCAGGTCAAGCTATCACCCTCCTTTATCCCAAGTGGCTGCCCGGCTTCCATTCTCCGGCCGCCGCTATCGAACTGCTGGGCGGCCTGGAGATCTGGGCTGGTCAGAAGCGGTTGGCCTGGCGACGAGATCTGGTGGAGGTGCACGCTTTTCATGTCAGCGTACCCGAAGGCGCATGCACCCTTGAAGCCAGGTTTCAGTTCCTTTCTCCGACGAGCGATGTTCAGGGCACGATCGCCGTTACGCCTGTCATGTCGGCCGTTCGGTGGGGAGCCATGGTGCTCTATCCATCGGGCTATTTCTCTCGCCGCATCCAGGTGCAGGCCTCGCTGACGCTGCCGGAGGGCTGGCCATCCGCTTGCGCACTCGACGTCGAGTCAACCGAGGGAAACCGAACCACTTATGAACCCGTGCCGCTGGACATCCTCGTCGACGCTCCCGTGCTGGCAGGCCGCTGGTTCCGGCAGGTAGATCTCGATGATAACGGTCAAGTGCGGCTCAATCTGGCGGCTGACCGCCCTGACATGCTGGCGGCCAGCGACGAACAGCTGGCGCCGCATCGCGCGCTGATCCGTGAAGCTGACGCTCTGTTCGGCGCGAGACATTACGACCGGTACGAGTTTTTGGCGGCTGTCAGCGACGAACTCGGCGGCGGGGGCGTCGAACATCAGCGTTCCTGCGAGATCGTGACGCCCGCCAGCTACTTCACGGCCTGGGACGCGAATGCTCCCAAGCGGGACGTCTTCGCTCATGAGTACGTCCACTCGTGGAACGGCAAGTTCCGGCGCGGCGCGGATTCATGGACGCCGAGCTTCGAGCGGCCAATCCGCAATAGCCTGATGTGGGTCTATGAGGGCCAGACCCAGTATTGGGGCGAGGTACTAGCGGCGCGCTCTGGCCTGTGGTCGCGCCAGCAGGCGCTCGACACTCTGGCGCGCACCGCCGCCATCTATGACAATCGCCCTGGCGGACGCTGGCGGACGCTCAGCGACACGACGCGGGATCCGATCCTCGCCAACCGCCAGCCCCTGCCCTGGCGCAGCTGGCAGCGCAGCGAAGACTACTACGCTGAGGGCCAGCTGTTGTGGCTCGACGTCGACACGCTGATCCGGGAGCTGACCGGCGATTGCCGGTCGCTGGACGATTTCGCGCGGCGGTTTTTCGGCGTCGAGGACGGTCGTACTACGACCAACACCTATGAGTTCGACGACGTCGTGGCGGTGCTCAACGATGTCGTTCCGTACGACTGGGCCGGCCTGCTGAAGGACCGCCTGGAGAGCCGGCACGTCGGGGCCCCGATCGAGGGGTTGGAACGCGGCGGGTATCGGCTCGTCTATCGAAAGACACCCAGCGAATTCGCACTGGCCATGGACGCCGTCAATGGTCTCGCCGACCTCACCTTCTCCATAGGCCTATCAGCGTCGACTGACGGCACCTTGCAGGAGGTGTTCTGGGAAGGGCCCGCCTTCGAGGCGGGCCTCGTTGCGGGGTCAAAACTGCTGGGCGTCAATGGACGTGAGTTCGACGTGGAAGGTCTACGCCAAGCGGTGACGGACGCCGAAAAGACTGGCCGCATCGATCTGCTGGTGCAGCGGGGCAAGCGGGTCAACACAGGCGTAATCTATTATCCAGACGGCCACCGTTACCCGCACCTCGAGCCACTTGAGGGCGCCCGGCTGCGGCTGGATGAAATCCATGCGCCGCTCGCGCGGTGATGCCGTCCTCACAAACGCCGGATTGTGCTTCGGCCTGGATCAGCACTCCGACAGCCTCCTTGCCAGCCTGTCGGCCAGCACAAGAGCGGAGGTCCTGAAGTTCTGCGAAGGGTGGGTAGTGGACGCCCGCGCCCCGCGTCTGACCGGCTGGTCCAGGTGACTTCCGTGAAAGTATTTTCTGTCGTTTGCATCGTGCGAGGCGCATACCAATGCACCCTCACCTCCCCAAACTCGAACTCATGCTCCAGCCGGCGCTTACTGCCGCGGAGCGAGGCGTGGCGGAACTGCACGCCACACTCGAAGCGCTTCCGGCCCCCATTTACACGACTGACGCATCGGGAGTGGTGACCTTCTTCAACGCGGCCTGTATCGCCTTCTCCGGCAGACAGCCGGAGGTCGGCAAGGACAAGTGGTGTGTCACTTGGAAGCTCTACACCGAAAGCGGTGAGTTCTTGCCGCACGATGAATGTCCCATGGCTGTGGCGCTCGCCGCCGCACGGCCGGTGCGAGGAGTCACTGCGGTAGCTGAACGACCGGACGGCGTCCGTGTCACCTTCGTCCCGTTGCCCACACCGATTCTAGACGGCAGCGGGCAGCTGATCGGAGCCGCCAACCTGCTGCTGGACATCACAGAGGTTCGCCAGATCGCCGACCTTCGGTCTCAGGCGCAACGAGCTAGACGTCTACTGGCGGGCCTTAGCGATCCCGTCTCGATCAACGCGCTCACCTCCATGTCGGAGGACTACGAGGCGAAGGCCCGGGACCTTGAGGCGACGATGTCGCTGGCCCTTCCCTGATCTACGGCGAACCGATTTCCCACGTCCGCAGAACGGCCCCAGCCGTCCCGAATGATCTGGTCGGTTCTTAGGACGAGCGAACTGTGTCACAGGAGACCAGGCCGCCCCAATGGGTCGGGACGGGCCAGTCGCCTGAGGGTGAGAAGGTTACCTTAGCGCGCAGACCCCGTGACACAGTCGGGCCGCGTTCCATCACGGGAGCACGGAACGTCACAATGGGAGGAGTTCTTGCAGGCCTGATGGGCGGCCCCCGCTCCCAAGCCCGCCCAGTCCACAGAGTGGCCCGCGCAAGCAGACATCACGCCTGATAGGCCAATGACCGCGAAGACAACAAGGCAGGATTTTGCAAGCTTTGAGCCGGCGGCCATCTTCCATCTCCCCAAGACTTCTCGATTAGCAATGCTGGCCATACAATCCAGGGCTTGCAAGCGGCCGATTTACGAAGTCGCCTTGCACCCAAACCCGGACGTTGACGTGCTTGCCCGAAAGCAGTTGATGCCGACTTCCGCAGGGTCCGGGAGCCGACCGTGCCTAACGGTGGGCAGCCAACGTTGTCCACTCTGTTGACGGCCTGCCGTAAGGCACCTGTGCGATGGTCATTCCAGTTTAGCCAGATGCGCCCGCCACGCCTCGCGACCCAAGGGCGTAACCGTGACCCGCGTTCGGGGTTTTCGGTTGAAGAATCCGCGACCAAGTTCGACGTAGGCTGCATCTTCCAGCCGCTGCAAATGACCTGAGAGGGTGTTGTTGGCGATCTCCAGAGCGGACGCCAGCTCAGTAAAGTCGGCTACGCCTCGATCTGACAGGTAAGCCAGCATTCCTGCTCGGACACGGCTTGCGATCAGTGGATCGACCCCGACGGTCGCAGTCAATGACGCCGCTCTCGCATCAGCAGAACCGCCGGAAGGAAAGCCAGGAGGAGCAGGCAAGCGGCGGTCATCGGCAGGATGGAAGGCGAGTTGCCGACGAGCGCCATCACGATCGCCGAGCCGAAACTGCCGAAAGCAATCAGCAGCAGACTACGACGGTCATTGAGGATGCCGGTCACCCACCAAGCGGTGCCCCACAGCACCAGGAGGACGGACGGCAACATGTATGAGACGGAGATGCTGTCAGACGGTAGCTGGTCTTGGGTGAAGATGCGAAAGCCGACCACGGTCGTGACCAAGCCGATGAAGGCCCCGCTCCAGGTCGCCATCGCCGCCCGGCTCAACCGCACCCGGTTCGGCCCAGTAGTCCGCCAAGCAGTCCATACAAGTGCGGCCAAGAATGCCAGATGAGCCGCTACAAAAGACCAGCGCAGGACATTGGTCAGGAAGCCGGGCTCGTCACCGGGCCGCAGTCCGTTCGCACTGAGCGCAACCTGCAAGGACACCCCTGCAAAGGCGAGACCATAGGCGCCTCCGAACACAGCCATGAGCATGAGGAAGGGTGCTGGCTCGCCCAAGCCTGCGCTGGCGAGTCGTTTCAAAAAAGCGATGTCAGTTTCGTTTGAGCGACTCGATTCGGCTGCGTCGGACACTCGGGCTCTCCATTCCTGACGTGACGACTTTCGTTCGTAAAGTAGTCATGTCAAGAGGGCTCTTCGATTCAGTCGCGTCGGGCTTCCGCAAAGAGTCGGGAGCGAACCGTCACCTTAGGGTGGAAACCGGATGGACTTGCTGCGAAAGGGACCAACGATCAGGAGCCCTCATGGCCAGCAGTGATATTCAGACCGAAATGTCCGAGGTCTACCGGAGCGTCTGGCGCTGGCATTTCTACGCCGGCGTCCTGGTCGCGCCTTTCCTGATGCTGATGGCCCTGACGGGCGCGCTCTATCTGTTCAAGGGCGAGATCGACGGGGTGGCCTACGCGAGCCTCTCGCGTGTCGAGGCGCGGGCGACCTCGGTCTCGCCCGACCGATGGGTCGCCGCCGCGGAGGCGCACACCGGCGGCGAAGTGACCGAAATCCGGCTTCCGAACCGCCCGGACGAGGCCGCGCGACTCGGCGTGACCCAGAGCGACGGCGAGCGGCGTACGGTCTTCGTCGATCCCCAGGACGGGCGCGTCACCGGGGTCACCGGCTACGGCGGGGTCATGGAGACGGTGAAGCGCCTGCACAGCCTCGCGCTTGTCGGCCCGTGGGCCAACTATCTGATCGAGATCGTAGCGGGCTGGGCGATCATACTGGTTGCGACGGGTCTGTTCCTGTGGTGGCCACGCGGGCGGGGACTCGCGGTGCTAGCGCCCAAGGCGTCGTCACCAAGGCGGCGGCCGTTTTGGCGGGATCTCCATGCCGTCGCCGGCTTCTACGCCGCGGCCGTTGTGGCGTTCCTGGTGGTGACGGGGATGCCGTGGTCCGCCTTTTGGGGCGATCAGTTCCTCGGCTATGTGAAGGCGCAAGGGCTGGGGAGACCCGCCCCTCCGGCGGCTGAGCAGGCTTTCGCCCATGCGGAGCACGGGGACGCGCCCGCCGGCGTCGGCTGGACCATGGAGGGGATGGTCATGCCGGGCCACGAGACGGGCTCCCGGAATCTGGCGGCGGTCGTCGCGGCGGCTGACCGGGCCGGTCTGCAGAAGCCCTACATCGTGTCGATCCCGGCGACGGAAGGAACGGCTGTGACCGCGGCCAGCGAAGTCGAACAGGTCGAAGATACGCGCATTCTTTACATCGACGGCGTGACCGGGCGCGTTCGGGCGGACATCGGCTACGCGGCGTTCGGCCGCGGCGCCAAGGCGTTCGAATGGGGCATCGCCGTGCATCAGGGCACGCAATACGGCTGGCTGAACCGCTATCTGATGCTCGGCGGATGCATCGCGATCTGGGTGCTGTCGATCAGCGGCATCGTCATGTGGTGGAAGCGTCGACCGCCGAAGCTCTATGCCCGACGCATCGGAGCCCCAATCGCGCCGCCGGGCGTTCGGGCGCGAGCCGCCGTGCTCGGCATCGTTCTGCCGCTTGCGATCCTCTATCCGATGACAGGCCTCAGTCTAGTTGTCGCCCTGCTGGTTGATCGTTTGGCTCAGGCGCTGGTGCAAACTGGCCGGGTACGAGGACGGCATGTCTCCTGAGGGTCGGAAGCTGACGGCCAAAGGTGGTTAGCGGACGTCCTATTGAGCCCGCGCCCTATGTCCGGGTCGCCGCTAGTTTAAGCGGCTTCCGGTAGAGGCAAGGCTTTCTGGAGCTGGTAGCACTCGCAGGCGTGGCGGCTCAGCGTGTCTCGATCAACAATGCGGATCACGCCTCGGCTGTACTTGATGGCATTTGCGACCTTCAGCTCATTCGCGGCGCTGTTGATCGTGGTGCGCTGGATGCCGAGGAAGTCGGCGAGGTCTTGCTGAGTGAGATCGAGCTGGTCATCACCCCGGCGGTCGGCAGTTGTAAGGATGAAGTTCGCCAACCGCGCCCCCACGGGGTGCAGGCTCGCGCAACCAACCGTAAAGGCGGCCTGGGCCTGATAGTCGTGTGTCAGGCGCAGCAGTTGCAGCCTCAGGCGCGGACTGGCGTCGGCCTGCTGGCGCAGGACGGCCGCAGACAGGCTGTAGACCTCTCCGCTTGCCCGGACCTCAACCCGCCAGGCGGACGGCTCCTCGGCGAGGGACGCGGCCAGGCCGGAAACGCCCTCCACGCCCATCACGAAGGTCTGCGCGGATCGGCCGTCGCGAAACAGCACAGCATTCGACAGGTAGGCTGTCGTGGGGAAATAGACTTGATCAACCTCCTCCCCTTGCTCGGTAAGCAGGGAGCCACGCTCGACGTCCAGCCGGGAAAGATGAGGAAGGAGCGCAGAGATGTCGTCGGCGTGCATGGCCGCCAAGGTTTGATTTCGGAACATCTGCAATCACCCGTGCTCTGCTGGACGGAGTGCGCAGCGGAAGCTGAAATCTCTCAGTCGCTGACAACTGTTGTCTGGCGATAACGCCACAGTAGCACCGAACTTGCGTCCGAAGATACGCCATATCTCGACAGGGAACTTCCGACATGCGTGGACAAGTGCTGCCACTCCGAGAGCAGCGCCCCCACGAGGTTACAATACGAAGTTGCGATCGAGGCGCCGGTCTGCCGCTCCCGGCGTATAGGCGGCGCAAACCAAGCGGCCCACGATCAGAACCTCCCCCTTGCAGACCCTTCCGCCTGGCGGACTTCGAAGGCGTCGAGACGCTGGGGCACGGAGTTACCGTCAGACGGCCCGCAGCATAAGAGGCTGCATGCTATAAAGTCCGGACGAGCAATCGTAGGGGTCCAAGAGCCGTTTGGCGGCTCAGGATCAGGCGCTCCGGTCCTAGGACGGATCGGCGTGGACGGAGGCATGGCCGCCCCTGCGCATGTGGCTTTCGTCGATCTGGTCGATGAGCGCCTTGCCCTTCTCCTTGCCGACCATCTCCATCAGGGCGTCGATCTTGGCCTCGACGCGGTCGTCGTTCTCCTTAGAGGACGGCGAGCCGACGTAGAGGAAATAGGCCAGGCCGACGACCTGCCAGAGCAGCTGGAGGAACTCGGACTGCCAGTTCTCGAAGGTGTCGCGGCTCATCTCGATCAGGTACCGCGACAGCTGGGCGGCCTGGCCGTGGGACGACTGCTCCTCGACGAAGGCGAACCAGCCGAAGCCCCAGTGAAGGCCGAACGAGATGGCGAAGAAGCCCAGGGTGATCCAGGCGTAGGCGTACTTCTTCAGCATAGGTGGACTCCGGTTCTCGACGGCAACGCTTCGGCACCGCCCTTCGTTGCTTTCGGCTTGTCCCTCAGGAACTAAGCGACATGGCGGCTCTGTCAGCCCAACTTAGCCAGCCGGTGATCCGAGGCACCCAGCCTCCTTGCTATGGCGAATCCGGCAAGCCCGTTCCGCGACTTCGACAGCTCGCCCGAGGTGATCCGCCTCGTGATGACGATGTACGTGAAATACCCGCTGTCGCCGCGCAACGTGGAAGACCTGCTCGCCGAGCGAGCGATCGACATCTGCCACGAGACGGTGCGCCTCTCGTGGCCCTCTTCAGACCGATGTTCGCAGCCGAGATCCGCCCTAAGCGGGTCCAGAAGAAACACTTGATCTGGCGGGGCGTGCCGGGGGCTTCAGCAAGACCGACGCAACTCATATGTCATTCGCTCATAAGACGCTTCGCGTAGATCGTGGCCGATCACACTCCGTCGCTAGTCGGTCTTGAACGACCATGAGGCGGCGGCAGCCAGCGACCGATGCCCGCCTAGTCCGCCCAGTCCCAGACATGCGGAACGTGGGTCGAAACCGGGAGGTCCGGACCGGAGCGTTCCCACTGAGACCTGAACAGGTGATCGAGGGGGGGCTGCAGTTGGGGCAGCCGCATGTCGTCCTCCAAAGGAGTGAGGGGCGGCGTCACGAGCGGAAGCAGGTCGAAAGGCGCCGCCAGAGCGGGCTCGGGATCAGTGAATGGAAGCGTCCATGCCCGATCCCCGGTCGACACCTGCTCATCAGAATTATCGACTTTCTCGTCGTTGGCGGTCGCCGCAGGCAAGACCAGCGGGTCCCCGGAGACCGGTTCACCGCCCAGGAGCTCTGAGACAAGCCGTCCTTCGGGCCGCCCGTCAAAGGCCCCCAGCGAATACAGACGCGCGAGATCGACTGTCACACCGTCCCCGAACCTGATGACCTCGATCCCCGACAGGCGATCCGCGCCTTCAGGTCCCTTCAGAAGGTACTCGCCTTCCTCTGTCCTGAGGAGACGACAGTCCGTCGTGGAGCCCCATATGAGGTGGAGCGTGTCCCAGCCCCCGCCACCTCGAATGATGTCGTTTTCGCGCGCCGCGAAAATCGTGTCGTCCCCGCCGCCTCCGTCAAGCACGTCCCGGCCCTCGGTGCCGCGCAGGATGTCGTCACCGTCGTCGCCGAACAGTTCTGATCCGTGTGCGTAGGTCGGCTGGACAACGTGATCGGGAACCGTGACGTGAAGCGTGTAGGACTCACCGGCCACGGGAGGTGCTGACACGACCGTCTCTCCCGAGCCGCTCGCATACGCTCCAACCTGGACGTAATAGGTTCCGGGCGTGACCAGTCGGAAGTTCAGGAATGAGTCGCCCGGCGAACCGCCGTCCCCGTCGTAGGTGCGGTCGTCGTTTCGGGCGATCTCGACCCCGGCCGCGTTGAAGATTCTGATGACGGAATCAAACGACGCTCCGTCGACATCGAAATTCACGTCGGAGTTCGCCCCCACGGTGAAGGCGTAATACTCGTACCCGCCGTGCGTCGAGGCGATGACGGTCGCGTGGGGTTGTCCGAAGCCGGGAACGCCCTCGTGCGCAAGCCGGTCGAACGATTGATCCAGCGACACGGCCGTTGAGATCGAACCGTTGGCCTGGTCTGCCCGCTTAACGAGGTCCTCGGCGCCGCCGGCCTCCACCCATGATCCGGTCAACTCGTCATCGCCGCCGCCGCCGTGAAGAACGTCGACGCCGCCGAAGGCTTGAATGTAGTTGTCAGCCGCGTCGCCGGTGATGCGATCGTCAAATCGCGAGCCGACCACGCGTTCGAAACCGCCGACGATGTCGGCGCCGCTCCAGCTCCCGGCCATCAGTCCGGCTTCGAGGTCCAGCACGACACCGCTGCGGGAGCTCGCCAGGTCGAGAGTGTCTGTGCCTTCCCCGCCAGAGAGAACGTCATCACCTGCATCAACGTAGATGATGTCATTGTCCCCTCCCCCATCAATGAAATCGTCGCCCCGTCCGCCAATCAGTTGATCGTGGCCGCCCAGACCGTAGATCTGGTCATTCCCATCCGATCCGCTGATGGTGTCGGACGAGCCTGACCCCCGCGCGAGATCATCCGTGATGTCGCCGCTCACGATCAGCCCGCCGGGGGCGACAAGCTGAACCAGCGCATCGGAGAACTCCAAATACTCGACGTTGCGGACGAGGTTGGAGCCCCCGGGCCCGGACACGAAACAGTCGGGTCCGTTCCAGGTGATGGTGTACGCCGCCTGGAGACCGCCAAGGACCAGAGTGTCGGACCCGAGTCCGCCGTCGACGCGGTTGTGTCCGGCGCCGGTCGTGAACCGGTTGTCGCCGCTGCCGCCGAAGAACTGCTCGTCCCCGGCGCCGCCGATGGCGTTCTCGATGACGGTCCCGACCGCTATCGAGACATTGCCGATGTTGCCGCCGACGTTGGAGAAGCCGCCCTGCCTGAGGTCGATCACCTGATTGGTCGAATATCCAGAAAAATCGAAGGTGTCCGAGCCGCCCGCGTCCCACACCGCGAACACCGGAACCGATCCTGCTGACGCCGAAAACCAGGCGCGTCCGGCGGTCGAGTTGAAGCCGTAGACGGTATCCCCCGTTCGCGTCTCGTAATTGGCCCCGTACAGCCGCTGCGCAGCCGCGATGTCGTCCAGCATCGGCGCCGACGCATAGCGGCCGGACCCAAAGAAGGCGCCGGTCGCGCCTTCGCCGAAATAACTCATCACCGTGTACTGGTTCGAGTCTTCGTAATAGCTGGCGTTCCTGCCGTAGGTGATGGCCACGCCCGGCTCCGCGTCGTAATCCCCTGCATGGAGCAGGCCGATGGCGTGGCCGATTTCATGAACGAGTGTGAGTTGGCCGTAGCCCCACATGGCCGGCGCAGCATTGTAGGACAAGGACGCATTGACCCATACGTCGCCTTCCACAGCGCCTGGGGCGGTGGAGCCCGGGAGGGCGGCGAAGGCGGCGGCGCCGTCAGCGCCGCTCGAATAGTTGCCGAAAAGGATCGTCGCGTCGTCCGAATAGCCGCTGCCGTCGTCTTGCCGAATGAACGTGATATCCGCGACGTCCGACCAGGCCTGCAAGGCAGTCAGCGTGGCCTGGATTTGACGGGTGGTGAACGGCGAGAAGCCGGAGACATCGAGGGGCAGTGGTCCCGAGGTGGCGCGGAACGCAAACGACACGACCGCGCCTTCTCCCAGGGCGCTCCACGACAAACCTGCCCGCGTGAGCTGGGCGGCGGCGTCGGACACCGTGAGGGATGGCTTGTCCGAAATGGCGTCATCCCCGCGACGGTCGGCGTTCAGAGCCTGCCATGACGGCCAGCCGGCAGACCCGCCAGGACCTCCTTCGGGGTGAGAAATCTGACGCATGACCTAACCTGTTCGAGTGCCCGGCCCGGGACATAGCATAGCAGGAGCCGAACCATGCAGGCGCATTCTGCACGTCCGGGATGTGTTGGCTGAGCCTACCCGCGGACGGAGAGGCATCCGGCGGATCGCGTCAACGAACTGAAGCGGACGCTCTGAACGTCTGAAATGGGTGGTTAGCGGACCTTGGTCCGGACGGTGCGGCGAGCTACCGTAACGGAATGATCGACGCCCCCACCGTGTATGCCGTTCTGGCCTTAACCGTGATCTATGCGGCTGCGTTTTTCTTATCCCCGAATAAGACAGCCCAGCTATGGGCGCGGGATGACATGCCGGTTCATGAGATCATGCAGCACTTTCGCTACTGGGAGAGGCGGCGGGTCTGGATATCCGGAGTCGGCTTCGGGGCTTGCATGATTTTGGCTTCGTTGTTCGCGACTTCCGTCATCCTTCCCATCGTTTTGTTCGTCGGCCTGATGTCCCTTGCGGCAGCGGACGCATTTCAAACCCGGCAGTTATCGCGTGACCTCCCAAGCTGGTCGCCGAGCACCGGGATTTTTCCGAACAGCGGCAGAATGGGTCCTGTCCTCGACTTGCTATTTGGAGAGAAGCCAACCAGCCACAGGAAGAACAAGTAGCCGCTCGTGAGATGGTCCGGCGCATTGTCCGGAAAGGGTCGGGAGCTGACTGTCGCCCGGGAGCCGGAAGCGGACCTGGCAGTCGAACTCAGCCGCTTCCCAAGAGGAGCACCGCGCAAAGCACCGCAGATCCACGGACTGGAAGCACCCAGGTCAACTGGGAGTGACCTGGGTGAAAGACGGAAGTCATGGCGCGTCAAGCTCGCGCTAACCACCAACCCTCCATCCAGCATCGGCGACTGCTATGGCGTCCATCAGGAGGGCGAGCATCGAAAAGATCAGAAGCCAAATGAGCGCCAAGATGACCAGCCGACCCCGTGGGGCGACAGCCGCCACCGCGCAGGTCACGTAGAAGGTCGCTATGAAGGCAGTGTAGCCCGCCCCCCCGATGAAAGCGAAGCCACCCGTCAGGACGGCGATGGTTCCGACATTGAGGACATTGATCAACAGCACAGCTCCGAACACCCACCTCCTGGTCGCCCAGAAGTGATCGTTCAGACCCTCCCCGCGCTTGAGCTTGGTGATGCGCGGAAAGATCAGATAAGCGGCGATGAAATAGGTACCGGCTGCGACGAGGCCGTGAGTGAAGACCGACATCGACAGCGGCGCGCCGCGGTAGAGCTGCCACGCTTGAAGCCAGTATGAGCTGAGGTCCAGCGCCAGGAAAAGCGCGAGCATCAGGGTCAGCCGGCTGAGCTTCAGCGAAGAGCGGTTCTCAATAGCCCGAGCGACCCCGGTCAGTAGCTCGACTACGGACAGGCCAAGCACAAGACTGTAAAATCCGAAGAAGTACTCGAACTGGCTCATCCGTCCTCCAAGAGTCGAAGAACCTCGTTCTAGAGCGAACGAACCGTAGTGGCCACTCGCGCGCTAGCCGGTGAGGCGATGTCCACCATGGCTCGCGAGCAGACCGTCGCCAGGGTGGAAAGCGGAACCGGAAGCGTTACTGTGCCTGAGGAGGCATTGGGATGCCGTCAATCAAATCGGTCACAACAGCGTATTCCTACGGCACGCCGGTCGCCTTTCTTTCGGCAATCGCGCTTTCGCGGTTCGTTGGACCTTGGGCGTTGTTGGCTTTTTTGGCCTACCTCATGGTGGGGCCGTTTCTATTGGCGTGTCCGAGGTGCGGCCTCGTCACATCAGGCCGCGTGTGGACGAACCGAAAAGGTCGCGAGCGGCGCAGCCCATTCTATCACCTACCAAACCCGGACTATTGCAGCCGTGCGCCCTCGACTTCCGCACTCACTCCTTCACTGCGCAGTTCGATTAAAGCAACCAACGTCCGCTATGGGTGGAAAGCGGACATCAGTTCGTCGGCGACCTGGACCTGCTCTTACGGCTGTTGCGGACCGACAATCTCGAATTCTGAGTAGGAGTTCGGCACGATCGCGACGCAGAGATGGGAGAGGGCGCAACGTTTAAGTCGACCATTCACCGTCACGAAAAGGCGACGCTCGGTGCCTTCAATCTCATCCAGCATCTTGCGAACATCGTCTACACCCGGAGCGTCCCGGCCCTCGACGTCGATCTGAAGAGCCCGTCGGCACTCAGGTCCATTCAGTCCGGCGAAATGACTGTAGTCGGTCTCATACGGCGCGCGAACGGTAACGGTCTGACCTAGCAGCCGGTCGTCGTCAGCGATGATTTCACAGACACTGAAGGTTTTCGCGAGGGTGGTTTCGGAGAGCCGGATATGCGCGTCAGAACCCAAGGTGGGCGCGCAACCGGAGACGAAAAGACAGCCCAACAGGAACTTTCGCATCCGCAACGATTAACCCCCGGTCGCCTGATGGGGAAGGAGGAAGCACGTCCGCAATGGGTCGAGGGCGGCAAGTCGCTTACGGGTGGGAAGCGGACGTTGGCCGCGTGTTATGTTGCGCCATGCCCAAGACGAAGAAGGCTTCCAGTGCGAGCCCTTTCAAGGATGAACTGACGAGCCGTCGTCATCGGCTGATGATGTGGGGGCGACTGCCCGCCTTTCTCCTCGGGGGCGGCGCGATGTATCTCGCCGACCCGTTTTGGCCCGGCATGGTGGTGTTGGGCCTTTGGTATGCGATCTGGCTCATTTGGGTTGCGGGAGTGTTCGAACACTGACGATGCGAGCTTCCGCAATGGGTCGAGAGCGGTCTGTCATCTAAGGGTCGGTAGCGGACCGTCGCCCGTGGGTGGAAAGCGGACGTTGAATGCGTTCAGGAGCGCACGGGTCTCGCTTTGCCTCCCAAGCGGTCCAGAACCTCTGCTGCTTCGTCAGGCCCCCGCATAGCGCGCTCGGCGTCCTCTCGGCTAAGATGCAAGCTCAAGAGGCCGCCGCCATGGCCCCCACTTTCAAACACCATGCGATAGCCGAGAAGCTCTTTGAAAATCTCCACGCCGTAAGATGAGAATATCGGCTTTGACATGATCCGATGCTTTCGAAATCGGGCATTGCGCGCTGGGGTGCGATTAGGCTGCCCGACCGAGGCTATGTCCGCAATGGGTCGTGAGCCGACCGTCGCCTGTTGGCGGCTTGCGGACGTTCCTCTCCGCAAGGCCTGTGCCCTGGGCGCTCTGGAAGGTACTGGGGAGCGAAGGGTTGAAGATCAGCTGCGGGGCCACCTAACCGAGAGCTTGGCGCAGGGTCACTTCAAGGTCACGCCTACGGAACGGCTTGGCCAGCACTTGGACCGCCTCAAAGCCAGCAGGGGCGCCGCCGGGGCCGTAGCCGCTGGCGAAAGCGAATGGCAAACCGCGGTCCGAAAGCGCACCGGCGACTGGATCGACTCGGTCGCCACCGAGATTGAGGTCGAGCAATGCGAACTCGAAACCGCCGTCGGCGATCCGCGCCAGCGCCTCCGCTACGCTCGTCGCGCTTGCAACCACGACGCAGCCGAGATCCTCGAGCATGGATTCGATGAGCATGGCCACGGCCGCCTCGTCCTCGACAACGAGCACCCGCAGACCTTTGAGGGCGGTCATCCCCGCGTCAGACCGTGAAGCCAAAGCGACATTCGAGACCACTCGGCTCGAAGCGCTGCTCCAGCACACCGCCTAGGTCCCTGCGTATGGTGCGCTCGATCAGTCGATGACCGAAGCCCTGCCGGGCCGGCGATTCCGTCGGAGCCCCGCCTCGCTCGATCCAAGCTAGGTTCAACTGGCGTTCGTCGCCCGTGACATCGATCGACCAGCTCAGGTCCAGTCGCCCCGCTGGGGAGGCCAAAGCGCCGTATTTGGCGGCATTGGTGGCCAGTTCATGGATCACCATGCCCAAGGCGAGACCCACCCGCGCGGTCAGGACGAGGTCGGGCCCCTCCAGCCGAGCGTTTCCGGGGACCTCGTCCCTATAGGGCGCGAGTTCCTCCTCCAGGAGTTCGATCAGCCCAACGCCGGTCCAGTGTCGACGGGTCAGGAGATCGTGCGCCTTGCTGAGCGCAATCAGCCGATCTTCGAACCGTTCTGTGAAGGCCTCTGGGGTCCAGCGCTGCGTCTGCAAGGCGATCGACTGCACGGTGGCCAAGGTGTTCTTCACCCGATGATTCAACTCGTCGATCAGCAACTTCTGGGCCTCGTCAGCGCGCTTGCGCTCAGTGATGTCGACCAGGACGTTGATGGCCCCAACCACGGCTCCTGAGCTGTCGCGCAGCAGGGTCGGATAGGGTGTGAAGGTCAGCCGCGACCCATCGGGCCGCTCCGCTACCGCCTCAAGCCCGCGCAATTCCTCACCTGTCATCAGCGCCAGCGCCATCGGGCATTGCTCATGCTCAAGCCGCGTTCCGTCCGGCCAGAACAGCTTCCAGGTCACGCACCAGCGGTCGACGCCGACGGTTGGGTGCCGGCCCGCCATCTTCACCGCGGCTTCGTTGAAATAGGTGATGTGCCCGTTAGGATCGGTCGTGTAGACCGCCGTTGGCAGGGCGTCGAGGAGCTCGCGAGAACGGCGCTCATTCTCCTGCAACCGCAGCTCGGCCTCGCGCCGCTCGCTCACATCCTTCACCACACGGACCCCGTGGGCGAAGCCGCCGTCCGCGTCCGTGGCCGTCGAACTCAAGACCTCGACGTGAACGACCTCGCCCCCCTTCCGGACATATCGCTTCTCGAGGCTATAGCGGTCGCGGCGTCCCGCGACCTGATCGGCGTAGAGGGCTGCATCCTGGGCTCGATCATCTGGGTGCGTGAGCTGGGCGATAGTCATGCCGAGCAATTCGTCACGACCGTACCCAGTCAGCGCCTCGAAGGCGGCGTTAACCCGGATCAGCCGCCCTTCGCGGTCTGCGTCTGCGATGCCGACAGTGACGCTGTCATAAGTTGCCAGCAACTGGCGCTCGGCCGCCAGCCGCGCCTCGTCAGCCTCGCGCGCGGCCGAGACGTCGACGGTGAAGCAGCGAGTGTTGATGAATTGGCCATCACGGAACAGGACGCTCGAACTGATCTGCACATGTTTGATTCCGCCATTCCTGGTCCGCAGCCGGGCGGGATATTTGTCCAGCCGTTCGCCTGCGCCGAGCCGGCGCAGGATATCGGCGATGGTTTGGGGATCAGCGTGGAAGTCGGCGATGGGGCGCCCAACATATTCCTCGGGCGCGTAGCCAAGGAGCTCCAGTTCGGCTTTGTTGGCCCGTAAGATCAAACCGTCTCGGTCGACGATATGCAGGCCGATTGAGCCGTTCTCGAAGAAGTCCTCGAAATCAGGATCGCCCGCCGCTGCGAGCGGCGGCCTCTCGTTCAGCGTTGACGAATGCATAAGCCCCCCCCGGTCGCGCTTCGCGCGCCCATGCACGCGGAATGCACACCCGCGTCCGCGGTTCCACGCCCAATGTCAGAATGTCGTACCCGCGGGACTTGAGGATGGCCGCCATTGGCGAGAGCCGGGGCTCGTAGACGGGGGTGCGGACCTCAAGAGCCGCCGGTCACGGATTGGCCGAGCTTCCAGTCAAACACGTCATCGACCTTCAGCGCCGCGCCATGCAGGAGGTCATGGTCTCGGTTAACCTTCACCTCGTACCTCCACCGGGAGTTTGTCTTCTCTCAAGCCCTTGAAGCTGGCTTGGCGGAGCCTGCCGCTACCTGTCCATTCGGCAATCTCGGCCTGCGCCACGAGCTCGGGCTCGAGGAAGTGAAGCCGGTCGCCGCCGCTGGCTTTCGGCTGCTCGCGGGCGAAGCGTGTGAGGGGTCGAGCGAGGGCCTTCAGTCGGGGTCGCAGCTCCTTGAGTTCCCGCTCGCCGAAGCCGTTTTTTATCGAGCCCGCGTACCGGAGCTCCCGCGCTCATAGACGCCAGTGAGAAGACCTTTGAAGCGGCCATCCCGGCCTGCCTTCCAGCCCCCGACCACAACCTCCTGCCCCGGCCGGCATTTGACCTTCATGAAGGCGGCGCTGCGGCCCGCCTTGTAGTTCTCGCCGAGCTTCTTGGAGACGACGCCTTCCAACCGGATGCGGCAGGCGGCCTTCACGAGGTCCGCCGGGCTAATCCCCTCAAAGCGGTCGACGTAACGGAAGCGCTTGGTGATCCCAGGGCCTGCCGCCTCAAGAACTTGCTGGAGGCTCTTCTTTCTCGTGGAGAGGGCGTAGGGGCGCAGGTCCGTCTCGCCTCGCGAGAGGATGTCGAAGACGAAGTAGACCGAGCGGCCGCTGGTGCGGCGGTTCAGGTCTGCACGAAGCGCCGAGAAGTTCGGCTCCCCATCGGGACCAACGGCGCAAAGCTCACCGTCCAGTATGCAGTCCTCAAGCGCCTCGGCATCCGACGAGTGCGCCTCCATCTTGTCGGTCCAGTCGAGGCCGTTCCGGGTGTACCAAGTGGCCACGCCAGCGCGGACGGCCAGTTGGAAGCGGTAGCCGTCGTATTTAATCTCATGAATCCAGTCCCGGCCCTCGGGCGGCTTGCCTACGAGAGTGGGATGCGAGAGCGGTTGGAACACCGCCGGCATCCGCGGCGTGATCTCGATGTCCTGCTTTTTGCGGGCCATGGAGTGAGTCGAACGGCAAGCGGAGTGATTCGCTCCCGTTATTCGGATGTGCTGAGGCACTGCGAGCAAGCAAGGTCCGGAACCCGACAGAGCGTGACGTGTTCATCGGCCATGTCCGACGAGCTGTCTGTCCGCGATCCGGCGCATCAAGGCCCGCTGAACCGCGCTGCGGACGACGGAGTCGTGGTGGTGCAGGATCCTCCAAACGAACCGATGCGCATGACTCCGGACGAAGCCGACATCTCGGGCATCCGGATGCTTGATGCGGCCGATCGGGCGCGAAAGGGCGGTGACAAGGAGGCCCAAAACGATGACTGACGACAAATCGAAATCCGGCGGCCAGGATCGCACGCGCATCAGTCTTGAGCAGGATTATGAGGTCCGCGACTGGAGCCAGAAGTTCGGCGTGAGCGAGGACACGCTGCGAGCCGCCGTAGCCAAGGTTGGCAATGTGGCCAATGACGTCCAGCGGGAGCTGCGGGGTTCTTGATCAACGCCGAGGACCGAGAACTCGATCGCCAGTGGCGCGCCCTATTCGGCCAGCCATTGCCGATGCTCGGGAGCGGTGAGATCGTTCGCACGATCTTGGCACGTCACCTCGCCAAGACTCCTGACCCGTCTCGTCCGACTGGGGAGGCCAGGGCGCGCAAGGCGCCCTAAGCGTCTTCCGGCAGGATATGCACGCAGTCATAGAGGCCGTCCGGACCCCGCCGGGCGAAGGCGGCGAAGGGACCGACGTACTCCACCGCGCGACGGGCCAAAGCGTCGAACTGCTGTTCTCGTCCGGGCCGGGGGAAGATCAGAAAACCGTCGGTAACCCGCTCGATGCGATGATCGTCTGACGGCTCGGCAAGGGTCGTCAGGAACAGGGTCATTTCAGGATGGTAGCTGGGCCGTGGCATTCTTGATAGTCGCCTACCTCCGGGGCGCACCCCTCCCTCCTGAGCAAGCGCTAGCGCCTCGGCCTCCCATTCGGCGGCACTTTCCCGAAGTTTTCGCCGGAGGTCGGCATCGCTCATTGCTGTGGCCAGACGCCGCGCCCGATTAGCGAGGTCTTGTAGCCATTCGATCTCGGTCATCTGGGCTTGCGCAATTCAACGCGTCACGAGGTTCAAGATCGGTCGCTCTCGCGTGCCGATCCAGCGAACGGGTCCGGGCAGAGGTCTCAGTGGACGGCGCTCGTCGCGCATGATCCACCCTTTCGTGCTGACGGCCCTGAGCCTGGCTGCCCCATGGCCTCTCGAAACTGCTTCATCGTGGCGTAGCATTCGCAACTCAGACGCTCGATCCCCGCCGCATCGCGGATATCGATCTTCCCGCGGGAATAGCGGATCAGGCCCTCCGCCTTCATGTGGGACGCGATCGCAGAAATCGTCGTGCGCTGTGTCGCGACCATTGTGGCGAGAAACTCCTGGGTCATCTCAAGGTGGTCCGAGCCGGCCTTGTCCCGGCATACCAGCAGCCACCGCGCCAGGCGGGGCAGGGCCGAGTGGGTGGCATGGCAGGCAATCTCCTGACGCGCCTCGGTCAGGAGCAGCTCGACGTGCTGACTGACGGCCCTGCGCAGGGAGACGCTGCTGTCGAACGCCTCGCGATAGCGATTCACGGGAATACGCAAGGCGCGCGCTTCCATCTGGGTGATGATCATCGAGTGAATGACCCCACCCCCGCAGGCTTCAATAAAGCCGACGCCGCTTTCACGTCCTACGGATGAACTCTCAACATGGGTGCCGTCGATGAGCACTGATACCACCGACAGCATGCCGCTCAGGGGAAACCAGACATGGGTGACGTCATCACCCGGGTCGTAGAGGACATCCCCGGGCCGCAGGGTCACAGGGTTTAGGTCCGCCCCGATACGGTCGAGATCGTCCTTAGCAAGCGTATCAAGCAGGAAGTTCCCGGTCATCTGTCGTCTAACGGACAAACAGCTTCGCCGTTCCAGCGGCCTCAGCTCCACATCGAAGCGGCGATCATCCGCACAGCGGCAGGCGGTCGGCGAAGTCGGGAATACTCGGGCGACGTGGAGCGCTTCCTGAAAAGCAGCTGATTGACCCGTCTGTCCGCATCCGTTCACAGGAACCTCTGCCATTGCCGGCGGATTGATGAGATCGGGCCCGGCCTTTCCATTCATGCGTGCTCGTCAGGCCCCGCCGCTTTACGGCTCCGGCTTGACCAGAAGGTTGGCGCGTTCTCCACGTTCCGCACCTTGTCGAACGCGATCTCGCCCTTCTCACACTTCGACAGCTTCCAACCCCTTGGCGCCTTCGGCTCCCCGACCCACAGCAGACGCCAGGAGGCTCCGCGCCACACAGCCCCAGTGGAGCAATGTGGGATGGCGGGCGTTTGTCGACGGATGGCAAATCCCTTTCTCCGCAAGATGGCTTACGGAGCCGATCTCACTGCCGAGGATCGAGCCCTACTCGCCGACATGTCGTCGAACCCCCGGGAGGTGCCGGCGCGAACAAATCTGGTGAGCGAAGGCGACAAGCCCCGGAACGTCCATCTCGTCATGTCCGGCTACGCCTGTCGCTACAAGGTCTTGCCCGACGGAAGGCGGCAGATCATGGCGATCTTCGTTCCCGGCGACGTGTGCGATCTCCACGTCCAGATACTGGGTGAGATGGACCACAGTATCGGAACCTTATCTGACGCGAGCGTGGTCGAAATCTCGCCCGCCCAGATTGACGAACTCATCGCCAACCCTCGCATAAACCGGGGTCTGTGGTGGATGACCCTTGTTGACGAAGGCACCCTACGGGAGTGGCTTGTCAGCATGGGGCAGCGCGGCGCGGTGGAGCAGATGGCGCACATTTTTTGCGAGCTCCACCTGCGATTACGATCTGTCGGTCTGGCTGAGAACGACAGCTTCAACCTGCCCGGAACGCAGGAGGATCTCGCCGACCTGATGGGTGTCACGGCCGTTCACGTGAACCGCACTCTTGCTACGTTGCGGGAGAAAGACCTCATAAGGATCGACCGCGGCCGCTTGACGATCCCGAGCGTCGATCGTCTTCGGGCGTTTGGCGGATTTGATCCCAACTACCTCCATCTCCGCGACGGCAGGGGGCGAGGCGATCAGATGCGGGAAGCACCGGTAACACGGTCACCTGATCCTTGATGCCCCGCTACTTCTTTGACACCTCTGACGACGAAGTCTGGTCCAGAGACACGCAGGGCTTGGAGTGCGCCGACCCGCAGGCCGCTCGCCATGAGGCCATCAAGTCGCTGCCCTACATCGCCCTGGACGCTCTGCCTGACGGCCCGCAACGGCAATTCGCGGTAGAGGTTCGGGACGAGGGGGGACGGCGCCTCTTCAGCGCCGAACTGCTGTTCCGGTCCGAGTGGCTGGCGGAAGCTTGAGACTGGCGAGGTCCGCTTTCCACCCCCTTGGGGGCATTCCTCGTGTCCGCTTTGGGGTCGGGGGCCGAGCCTCCGCTTCTCTCACAATCAGTCTGCCCTCCCCTCGCGATCAGTGCGCTTTTCGCAATGTGCACTGAGGATTTCGGCTAGGCCGGCGGGACGACCGCTATGCGCCAGGAGGAGACCTTGGCTCCTCGCCGAAAAGCGGACGTTCGTTGAGGACACAATAGAGACAGGCTAACCAACGGCATGTCGTCGCCGCATGCCCAGCTGGAACTCGCTAGAGACGGTGCAGAACTAGCCCCAGCGCTCGACCGCGTCACCCTTGCCGCACTAGAGCAGGTCCTCGTGGGCGAGCCTCGGGGCGTTGCTGGTGTGAGGCTCTTTGGCGTTGATGGCCTGAGCTCCTTCCTTGCGGCCGGCGGCCCGATCGGCTCCGTCGCTGGGCAGAGACTCGGACCGACGGCACGACCGGTGCGGGCGATCCTCTTTGATAAGACACCATCGGCGAACTGGTCGTTGGCCTGGCATCAGGACCGCGTGGTCGCCGTGCGCGAGCGCATAGAAGTTGATGGCTTCGGACCTTGGACCCGTAAGCATGGCGCGCTGCACGTAGCGCCCCCGTTCGAGGTTCTGGCCAGCATGCTGACCCTGCGCGTCCACCTCGACGCTGTGCCCGAGACCAACGCCCCGTTGCTCATTGCGCCCGGGTCGCATCGCCTCGGGAGAGTCCCTGAGGCTGATGTTCCAGCCGTACTGAGCAAGTGCGGGGTTGCAATCTGTCTGGCCGACGCCGGGGACGTGTGGACCTACGCCACACCGATCCTGCACGCGTCCGAACGAGCCTCCGCGGCGACGCACCGCCGCGTTCTGCAGGTGGACTATGCCGCGGAGGACCTTCCAGGCAGACTGCAGTGGCTTGGCGTCTGACTAGCGCCAAAAGGGGGCATTATTATGCTGCCCGCGAGCAGACTTTGGCCGGCGGCTCTTTTAAAGGTCCTCTGCGGACGGTTACTGCCCCGCTTCCTCTGCCGAAGGTGCCCAAGTGCTGGTCACGTCCTCCAAAGCAACGCGTACGGATCTCATTCTCTGTCGCTTGCCTTCGTAGAGGCTGGAACATAGTTCCAACGGCTTTTCTAAAGCTAAGGTCGAAAGTTGGAGCCTGATACACTCGGTCACCTTCGTGGTCGCAAGTGCGAGCGGACCGAGCTAGCTCAGACGAAGATGCGGCTAATTGAACCTAGTCTAGCGGGATTGCATGACGGCGGGATCCCTCCTAGCTATATTATAGGATATCTCTGCGTCGTGTTCTGAAAGCCCAAGAGATTTAAGTATCGCCTTCGCTGGCGCTTTTTGATCCAATCGAACACAAGCGTCAAACTTGTCCATCATGCCACTTTCGACAAGCCGTTCATTGGTGGTCATCCCCGACCATTTAGAGATCATCGCCATCTTCCGTCTCTCCAGATCACCACTACACTTCGAACGTCGGGCGCACGTATGACAAACTCGGTACCTCCGCCAGCGTATCCGTCCGCAGCCAGTGCGGTCCTCATAGTAACCTTGCTGGGATCGCTTAGATAGCTTCTGGGGAAAATCCCTAGAGCTACTCGATTCATCGCATTGGCATTCGGGATTCCCCAGCGCTCGCGGATAGCATCAGTGTTACCGTATCCAAGAGCCGATATAGGCGCCCAGCTTCTTCCGTCTTGACGGGCGGTTCCGCCATAGAAGCGGGCGACAAGGACGTAGGCGTCAGGGTTGCGGCGGTAGGCTTCAGCCACGCCGGCAACGCGTCCCTCCTCATGGGCTTGCCGGGCCCCAAAGAATGCCGCAATCGGACCCAGTATTCGACCAATCCCCGATTGGGGGTTGTTGTCGTTAGCCGCCCCAGGGGGGGCTCTGTACGGACGTCTGTGTTCATAGGGTGAGGGGTCGGTCGGTGACTCTAAAGCTTGGAATCCTGGGTGCGCGCCAATCTCGCGGCAGTAACCGTAGAGGCAGGTATAATCTGGGATTCCCGGGCCGGACCATGCAAACTCTCCCGTCGGGTCGATTGCATTAACTGGATCATTCCCGATGTAGGCATACGCGTTCATCTGATCCTCGTACCCGACCGGATCCGTCTGCAGGAAACGGCCCAGCGCCGGCGAGTAAACCCGCGCCTTGTAGTGCCACAGCGGGGCGTCGCGCAGGCTGATCTGGCCGGTGTAGCGGAAGCGGGAGCCGGAGGCGTAGCCGTGGCCGGCGTCCGGCTCGCCGTACGGGCTGTAGGTGTAGGGCGCCCCCTGGACCGTGCCGTCGGCGCCGGTTGTGGCGATGATCGAGCCTTGGACATCCGTCTGCAGCCAGCGACGGTCAGTCAGGGTCGAGCCGGCGTACCAGACGACCGGATTGTCCACGCCCGCGGCATGAGCATAGCGGCTGGTGACGGCGTTGGAGCCGTCGTATTCGGCCACCAGACGATCGCCGTCGTAGAGGAACTGGGTCGTGCCGGACGCGCCTGTGGTCTGGCGCAGCCGCCCCAGCGGATCGTAGGCCAGGGTCATCGAGGACGCGCCGGACACCGACGTCAGCCGGTTCTCCACGTCGTACTGGTAGGTCCGCTGGCCGTCCGCGGTCAGATTGCCGCGCAGGTCGTAGCCGAAAGTCGTCCCGGCCACCGACACATAGCGGTTCAGTCCGTCGGGCACATAGGCCAGGTTCTGCGCCGCCGGCGTGAAGGCGTAGAGCGCATTGCTGATGCCGCGGGTGCGCACCTGGGCCGCGGGATTGAAGCCGAGGCTGAAGCTCACATCCCCCGCCGTATTCGCCGCATTCTGGTTCAGGGCATAGTCGCGGCTGTTGGTCTGGAAGGTCCAGTTCGTCGAGGTGTCGTTGCCCCAGTCGACGTGCCTCAACCGCCCGAGATCGTCGTACACGCCGTGGAACAGCCGCTGTGGCTTGGTGGCGAGACCGTTCTCGCGCATCTGGAACAGCTGGCCGTTCACGTTCCAGACGTACTCGATGTAGTCGGACTGGCCGCCCACAGTGGGCCAGTAGAGCCGTGTCCGCCGCCCGGCCAGGTCGTACTGGCTGGTCAGGGTGCGGCCGTAGCTGGTCTCGGTCAGCTGGCGGCCCAGCGCATCCCAGGTCCAGGTCACGCCCGCGCCCGTGGCCGCGTTGTCGAACCGGGCGGACAGGCGCCGATCCAGATTGTCGTACGTCGAGAACACGTCGTCGGCCGTTCCGCCGCCGGGAACGGTCTTCACCGTCTGCCGGTTCAGGGCGTCATAGGTGAAGGCGATCGTCTGGTTGTCGCGCAGTCGGCGGCTGGTCAGGTTGTCGGCGGCGTCGTAGCCGTACTGCTCGTAGTCCGTCGCGGATGGCGCATGCGCCCCTGACGTGGTCTGCGGGAAGTGCAGCCGATAGAGCCGGTCGAAGCCGTCGTAGACATAGTCGGAGCGGTTGCCGTTGGCGTCCTCGGTCCAGTCGATCTGGCCGTTCAGCGTCCAGGCCTGGGTGCGGGTCCTCTGCGCCAACGGCGTGCCCGATGCGTTCCAGACCTCCGTCACCCGGTTGAGCGCGTCATAGACGGTCCTGCTGATCCGGTCCGGGCCGTCGGGTCCGTCCGGCGTCGTGAGGCTGCAGGCGTCGGTGGAGCCGGTCCAGGTGGCGGGGTTCATCCGCTGAACCGTGCAGCTCAGTCGTCCGGCGGCGTCATAGGCGTACTGGGTCACGCCGATCACTGCGTTCCCCATGACCTGGGTGTCGCGCTCCTTGCGGCCTTGGGCGTTGTAGGCCGTATCTGTCCGGCTGAGCTGGGCGAAGACGGTGAAGGCCGTGTCGCTCTGGCCCGTCGTGGTCCCCTGCTGGGCGGACTCGACCTGCCCGTCCGGATTGTAGACCGTGCGGGTGGCGGGGAAGCCGAGAGCGCCGGCGCCGTCGGGGTCGGGCAGGATCGTCCCCACCTGCTGGCGCATGGCGTCGTAGACCATGCGTCTCGTGTCAGAGACGCCCGGCAGCGGGCCGTCGACGTCGATCGCGTCGCCGTTGACGTCCCAGGTGGTGGTCGTGACCGCCGACAGCAGGCCGTCGCCCGAACCGGCGGTCGAGGTGACCGGCAACAGATTGCTTCCGGTCGACAGGCTGCCCGCCTGGTACGTCGTGTAGGCCACCGCCTCGGTCGCCGTGCCGGAGCAAGTTGCGGCCGTGGCGCAGGTCGAGGTCTGCGTCAGTCTCCAGACCGGCGGCCCTTCGACGAAGGTAGTGGGGCTGTTCCGATACCAGGCGTTCAGCTGGGCATAGGTGTTGTGCGTCTCGGGCCGCACCGCTCCAACGGTCGGCGCGGGACGGATCACCGTGTCGACGCCGCCGTGGCCGAAATAGCTGATGTCAGTGATGTTTCCGCGCGGATCTTCGATGCGTGTCGGACGGCCGCACCGGATCGGAGTCGAGCAGTCGCCGTAATGCGCCGTCAGGCTGGTTGTCTGGCTCTCGTCCTTGGAGGTGCGGACGATGCCGGTCAGATCGCCTCGGGCGTTGCGCAGATACTGAATCCGGTTGCCCTCGGGATAGGTGACCTCCCGTAGTCCCACCGCATCCTGGATGACCTCTGTCACGACCTCTGTCGGCTGGCCGGGCGTGTTGGTGATCCGCACGAGGCGGTTCAACCGGTTGGTGACCGGATCTCCGGTCGGATTGTCCCATGCGATCCTGTAGGCGGTCGCATGGTTCAGGGGATCGGTGACCGTCGTCGTCGTGAAGTAGAAGTCGTCGCCCGGGTTGGGCCAGGTGGTGGCGCTGTAGGACCATGTGCCGGCGCCGTCCGATGCGGTGGCGACCTGGCCAGTGAGATTGTAGCTGACGGTCAGGTTCTGGCCGGTCGTCACGCTCGGGCGCGCCACTCCGGTGACCCGTCCTCCCGCGGGCGACAGCAGGCGGAGCGTTCGGCCCAGGGCGTCGGTCACCGAGCGTTCGGTGACCGTCGTGGAGCCGGTCTGGCCGAAAGTCAGGCTCGGCCAGGTCCGGCTGAAGGTGCAGGACGTCGCCGCCGGCGCGCAGTAGTCGACCGCCATGTTGATGGCGGTCACCCTGGTGAACCGGCCCCAATCCTCGCCCGCCCCTTCGCTGGCGTAGTCGAAATGAAGGGCATAGCCGAGGTTGTTGGTGACCGACTGGATTCGCCGTTGAGCGCTCGTGCCCGTGCCTCGGGACGTGTAGGTGAAGTCGATCGCCTCGCCGTCAGGCTTCACGATGCGAGTGATGACCCCCTGGTTGGCGCGGTAGGGCCAGTAAGTCGACAGACCCTTGGCGAAGGTCGCGATCGTTCCGTCGTTGGCGGTGTAGGTCCAGATGTCGCCGCTGAGCGTCAGGGTTCCCGTGCCGCTGCCCGGCACGACTTCGTAGTTCCCGAACCCGTCGGAGCGGAAATCCACCGACTGACCCATGACGGTGACGGTGTACCACTGGTATTGGGGGAACTGCTGGTCTCTCTTCTGGTAGACGCCTCCGGAGATGCTGTGCCGCCACGCATTGGTGCTTCCATCCCAGGTCGCGGAATAGGACAGGCCGCCCTGGTCCGGCTGTCCGACGCCGATGGTCGTGGTCGGCACCGACAGCGACAGGCCGACGAGGCTGATCCCGTTGCCGTCCGTCAGCTCATACGGTTTCGGCGGATCGATTTCGGTCTGGGCGGCGGCGGCTGTCGGCAGCGCGCCGAGCAGCAGACCGGCGCACAGCGCCGCGGCCGCACGTCCGAAAAGGGAGACAAAATGGGGGATGGTGGAAAGTCGGGTCATGGTCTGCTGATCCCTCATTCCATGTTCATCTTGACGGTCACCTGTGCGGTGTAGGCGACGTTGTTCGCGGCGTCCGTGACTCGGCAGCGCCAGTAGGAGAGCTTGGGCGGGCCGACCGGAGAGCCGGTGTAGATCCACTGGGTGGCGGCCGAGTTGGGCGTCGTCGCCTCGGTGGCGGTGTTGCCGGACACCCGCTCCCAAGCGAACCTGTACGGCCCCAGGCCGCCCGTGGCGGAGGCTGTCGCGGGTCCGGCGTCGGAGGAGATGCCGCCCTCCACGGACGTGGGATTCACCGAGGCGACGGGCGGCGGCGGCGTTGGGCCGGTGTAGGCGACGGAGCGATTGCCGGCGGCGTCATAGCCGTAGATGGTGACCGTCCCATCGGGATAGGTGACCTTCGTCAGCCGTCCGAGTGCGTCATAGGCATACTGGATCGACTGAGCCCGCGCCGGCTTCGCCGTCAGAAGAAGACCTCCCGGGCAGCCCGCCATCAGGCCGCCAAGCAGCACACGCCGATCAATAGACATTCACGCCCCCAACTCGCCTCAGTTGCACCGTTCGCCCAACAGGCGAGTGAGTCAATATGGCAGAGCTATGCGTCAAAAGCGGTCGTAGGAGGCGGAGCGCCCGTTCAAGGTCATCACCGACAAGGGCCTACTCGCGCCAACACCGGACATTGGCGCCGCGGCGGGAACCGGACATGACGGCCAAGGCCGCCGAAGGGCCGCTCCCGACCCCTAGCGGACTTTCATTCGGCAATCCGTTGTCTCGCCTTGCTCGACTTAGCTGACCGGCCGTGTAGCATCTCGGGTGGGAGGCTAGTCATGCTCAAACGGTTCGCGGTGCTCGGCACCTTGGCTCTCGCCTCCTGCGGCGATGGTTCGTCCGCACCCCCGCCAGCCGACACGTCCTCAGAGTTTGTCCAAAGCACCTCCAGCACCGGTATGCCGACAGCTACACGGACGATTGAGTTTGAAGCCTGCCTCGCCGCAATTCGCAGCATGGCTAACGATTTCGCTATCGCGCCCGTGAACATTGTAGAAAGCAACGATCTCCGGATTGTCCGCTTCAATACTAGTGACGGCTCTGTGCTGGTGACGTGTTCACGTCCGGACCGTAAGATGATTGTTGTGCAAAGCCCTCATCAGGGCTGAACGAGTCGGCTTCCACCGTCAGACAAACGTTCGCCCCTTGGGGCGGCCCGCTAACCATCCCGAGGCGACCTTCCGCTCTCGACCCATTGCGGACATTCTAGCATTGTCGGATCGTGCGCTCATGAAGCTGAGTTATATGGCCCTGAGCGTTTTCGTTTTAACCGCCAGTTGCGCGGCACCGGAGGCCCAAGCCCCCGGCTCGGTTTATCGAGATTTGCCCGAAGCCGATTCATACTGGGTGCCGGAAGGCGTGGAGGTCAGCAAGATCATCGCGGCAGCGGGAGAGTGTGGAGCACGTGTCGATGGGGGCATCTATCATCACATTCCAATCCCGCCCGGCTTTGCCAATCACGGCTTTCACTTTGTCGGTGAGAACTCAAGCGAGGCGATGATCTGCACCGTGAATCGTCTAGGGGCCGTTCTCGCATTTAGGGGGCGTTCGCGTTCGCGAACGGCTCACTAGTGAGCGCGCGAGCGTCCGCTTCCCACCCTCAGGCGACAGACCGCTTCCGACCCGTTGCGGACGTTCAGACTTGATGTCAGCGTTGCCGATGCGCTTTTTCCTACTTGCCTGCCTGCTCATTGCCGGGTGCGGATCACGCGCCAGCGTCGATTTCGATCAGGAGCGATGGCGGAACGCCGACCTCGGCACCCGTGAGCGCGCCCACATGGTCGGCAGCCTACTGAAAGAGCATCCCCTTGAGGGCATGGAGCGCGCCGCAGTCGTTGAGCTGCTCGGAGAGCCAACCCCTACCGACAAGTGGGACGGAAGCGAGATGATCTACGTCCTTGGGCCCGATGGAAGCATGATGCCCATCGACCATGAGTGGCTGTTGATCGAGTTGGATCAGGAGGGCCAGGTTTCGAGCTATCGGATCGTTGCGGACTAACGTCCGCTTCCCACCCTTAGGTGACTGTCGGCTCCCGACCCATAGGAGACATTAGTCCGGCGTCGGGTCGTAGACATCGAGGCTCATTGTAACGCCGCGCTGACCCATCGCTTGCAGCGTTCCCGGGCAGATTTCGAGCCCCTCGTTTCCCGCGTCCATGAACAGACCGCAGAAAATGTCGATCCTGAACCGGCTAGAAAGATCGGACCACACCGATATGTCAGACGTTAGGGAGGCGAAGATTTGCTGTATCTGTGCGTCGAGATTTCCCGGCTGCTTGTCAGGGACCTTGAACCGCCACGACCCCGATTTTTCGATGTATTGTCGTTGGGACTGTCCGCCTCTCACGTCGCCCTTTCGGGCAGATTGTGTGGGCGACGCGGCCAACATCTCGCTGACCTCGTCCGGGTTCAAATCATCGCCGAAAATCCGCAGGCAAGCTTTCGTTTGAGCAATGACGGCCATGGACCCAGCTTAGCTGTCGCAAGTTCCGCTTTCCACCCAAAGGAGCCAATGACCGGGCCTGCTTTCGGCCCGGTCGTGTGTCACAGGTCAATCTGTTCTGACATCTCCAGAGCGTCGTCCACCTCGATGCCAAGATACCTGACGGTGCTTTCCAGCTTTCTGTGGCCAAGCAGGAGCTGGCAGGCGCGAAGATTGCCGGTCTTTTTGTAGACGAGAGCCACCTTCGTACGCCTGAGGCTGTGGGTGCCGTAGCCCTGAGGTTCCAGGTCGATCATCCGGACCCACCGATCCACGAGCCGTGCGTACTGGCGGGTGCCGATGTGCTGACCCGGTCGGCTGCGGCTCGGGAACAGCCAGTCATCGTCCCGGTGGCCGCGGACCTCCAGCCAGGCGGCGATGGCGTCACGCGCAGGCTCTGTGATCTCGAACGGCACGGGCCGCCCGGTCTTCTGCTGGATGACGATCGAACGCTGGCGCAGCGCGCCGCCCGGAGCCACGTCACTGACCCGGAGGCGAACCAGGTCACAGGCGCGCAGCTTGGCGTCGAGGGCGCAGTTGAACATCGCAAGGTCGCGCACCCTCCTCGCGACCTTCAACTGCTGTCGAATGGCCCAGATGTGCTTCGGCTTCAGCGGCGCCTTGGGGCCGATCAGACGGCCGGCATTCCACGGGCGCCTCGGTTGGATGAACAGGTCAGACTGGCGCATGGCCAACCTCCATTGAGGTCGCCTCCCTGTCGATTCCTATCCTACTCCCGCAGCAGCCCTTCAGCGCCAGGAGCGGACATTGGCCTCCGAGAGGAAAACGGACATCGTCCGATGGGTTCGCGGCGAAGCGATGTAGTTTGTAATCGCTGCAGCATGACCAACGTCTCGGCGTAATAACGTCTCGCGCCCTATCATGTGCCGGCATCAAGCCGCCTCAAGGTCCGATCAGCTCACGGACTTGGCTCTGTACGCCGGATCGGCACCATGTCAGGTTGCTTGTGGTGTTGCTGAGTTGCGCGGGGAGCGAGTTGACGAAGAATAGGGCCACGACCGAAGCTGAGAAGCCCGCGAAGAAGAGCCCAGCTCACCCCACACCTTTCGCACTGCACCCAGCAGTGTCCGCGTTCGCGCAAGTGGCGGCCTCCATGTCCTACAAAGGGGGGGGCGAACGCCGCGTGCCCCTCCGGAATATGACCTTCTGGACGGGCGCGGGCTTCTCGAAGTCGTGGGATCTTCGATCGCCAACCGGAGCCCAGCTCTTCACGGTTCCGATTGAGGAACTCGAGGACGTCTTCAGCCTGGAAACACTGGCGCGCCTCTTCGGCTACCAAGACAGTTCGGAGGACATCTCGTTCGAACGGTTCCAGCAGCTCGTTTACCTGCTCGATGTCCAAGAGGCGTTTCCCGAGATCCGGTCACGATATTACGACCTCGCCAACATCGGCATCATCCGGAACAAGCTTCGCAACGCGATCGCGGCTCGGTTCGAGACGATGTGCCCCAAAGTGCACCTACGAGAAGATACCCAGAAGTTCACCATGGCGACCGCATCGACCGAGCAGGCCGACATGGTGAGGTTCTTCCGCAGACTTTGGGATCAGTCCGACGGATCGTCGGGACTCGCGGAGGGCCTCCGATACCATTTCATCAGCACCAACTACGACTTCATCATCGAAACCATTCTCGACGCGTTCCTCGCGCCAGACGATAGCCATTTCCTCTATACCTATCGCGGCGTGACGCCGGCGCGGCTCGAAGGATTCACGATCGACCTCTCGAACCGCGACCACTGGCTGATGAGCCACATCCTCAAGCTGAACGGTGGGTTCGAGATCTTTCGGGAACAGGATGGCTACGTCTTCGACTACACCGCCGGCGCGCTGGAGCGCCCCGATGGCCTAGCGCCGAACATCATCATGCCCTCGCGGGAACAGGTCTACACTGACTCCTACTTCCGCGAGATCTTCGCCAAAGCCGTCCGCTTGATGCGGGACACCTCCGTCCTCGTCATCGTCGGCTACAGCCTGCCGGTGGAAGACGCCGTCCTTCGGTTCATCATCCGGCAGTTCGCCGAAGAGGGCGAAGACGCCGTCGATAAGCACATCTTCTACGTCGACATGCTGCCTGAGACAGAACAGCGGGCGCGCTTGACGAGCCTCTTCACGTCCATTGAAGCGCATGGCGTGCCGCGGATCCACTGCTTCTCCGGAACCTTCGCCGCCTTCGCCGCTGCCTGCGAACCACTGCTCCCGTAGCCGAATTGAATGGAGAGCTGCCGCAGACCACGCCGCGCCTGCAGAGCGCCAGAAGCGGTCCTTGGCGAACTGGCCTTAAGTTGACGTTGAATTGAACTAGAGAGCCGCCGGTCGTCGCAAACGCTCCCACACATCGGGGCTCGGCCACCTGACGTAGTGACGGACGAGTCGCCGAGGATGCAGCGCGAGGTATCGATGGTAAGACGGAGCGATGAAGACGCGCGCCTACATCGATACCAACTGTTTCATACATCTCAGGGACCTGAAAGACCTGCCCTGGAGCGACCTGCTCGAGGACGCGTCGGAGATCGAGCTCGTTGTCGCCCCTGTGGTGATTGATGAACTAGACCGTCTGAAAACCAATCGCGAAGGAAAGCGACGTCGAGATCGCTCCCGGGCGGCACTAGATCTCCTTGAGGCCGCCTCGATCGAACCTGGCCATGTCGTGCCGTTAAAGATTGGGCCGAAATCGCTCACCCTGCGGCTGCTGCAGGGACGACGGATCGATTGGGATCGCTGGCCAGACCTCGACCCGGCACGCGCCGATGACCAGCTAGTGGCCAGTGCATTGGACGATGACTACGACGGACAAGTCGTCTTGGTGTCCTTCGACCGGGGCCCGCTAATCCGCGCACGCATGTCCGGCCTCAAGGCATTCGCATCGCCCGGGTCCTGGCAGCTCCCGGACGAGGCGGATGAAGAAACGCGTGAGGTGGCGCGGTTGCGTCGAGAGTTGAGTGCGGCGCAAGCGACACGGCCAACCCTGGTTTGTACTTTCGACCATATGGACGGTAACGGCATTATCCAGCAGATCCTGCCGCAGTTGCCGCCGCTGTCCGCGCAGGTGCAGGAAGGGTTGCTGAGCGAGCTGGTCCACCGCTTCCCAAAGGCGAGGCTCCGCGCCACCGGAAGCGATCTTTATGACCTACCCATGATCTCGGGATACTCCGGTGTGGGTGATTGGGAGGTCAAGAAGTACAGCAGCGACTATGCGGCGTTCGTCGGAAAAGCTCGCGACACCTTCGCCAATCTACACAACCGAGTGATGGAAGGGATGAGATTTGTCCAAGCCACCTATCATCTCGAAAACTCGAGCCAAGTTACGGCCCCGAAGCTGCTCGTCCGCTATCGCGCCAACGGAGAACACCTGCTGGTGGTGAAGGAGAGCACGCTCGAATGCTTGGGTGGAGCGCCCTGCGCACTCGATCCGCCTGACGTTCCGCGGGAGCGCTACATCTCTCCCTTAGCTGGACTCCACCAACGGGACCGCGACCCGACAGGCTTCTACTGGCTGGACCAGCCAGATGCCGAGGGCAACGCCACTCTGAAATGCGATGAGTTCAGGGCCGGGCGGCGTTGGAGCGATACCGTCTGGGCCCTAGTCGATCCGGGCCAGTCGACACTCGAGCTCGATATCCATGTGAGCGCCACCAATCTCGCCGCGCCCGTGCACCTCACTCCGCGGATCGAGGTGCGGGAGGTTGACGCAGACTGGAGCGAGCCTCGGGTCTTGGAACGCCTACCGGCTTGGGTCGCTGACGTTCTTGGCGGCGAGAGGCAAACCGCGTGAAGGCGCGACCACTGAGGTAGAGGGCAAGCTCTTTGAGGCTTGCTGCCCTTGCACGATGCGGAATGTGCGTAGCGGGAGTGACTGCACGGGCCGCCGGACGGATGCTAAAATTCTGTGACCTCACCAAGCGCGCGGCGCAGGAAGTCGTCATCGATGTCTCCGAGGAACAGAGTACTAGAGCCGTTCAACCTTTTGGCCTCCTCGGCGAACGCTGCAAAGGCCGCCTCGGATTGTTCGATCCGACGGATGTCCAACCGTCTCGCCTTGTCGCTCGACCAGACATCCTCGCCGTCCTGAACGGTGCAGATCATGCGAAGTCGGGTGGCGAAGGCGACGCGGGTGTCGCCCAAGTCGAAGAAATCGACGTAGACTCCTTCCTGGGGGGATTTGTCGTGATCGGGTTCGGCCGAATGGACGCTGTTGATCGTGAAGGTGAAGTTCGGCTTGCCCGGCATGCCGAGATGGCGCGCCATGACTAGGGCCTTCGCGGCGCCGGAGATGGGCTCCATGGCCGTCGGCGCCGTCGGGAGATCGAGCTGGTCGGCGAGTGCGATGGCCGCCTCAACGGCCAGCAGCGTATGGGAGACATGGACGGGGATTTCAGCCGGCGCGGCGTCATAGCTCCAGGTCAGCGGCTCCCGGAGCAAGGGCGACCGCAGGCTGAAGTCCACCCGGCGGGCGCGCAACGCCTCCATGAGGCGCCAGAACCGCCGCCAGGCCGGTAGACTCAGGATGGTTGCCTCGGCGCCCGAGACCGTGGTCTGCAGACCGATCCGGCCGCCTTCGTGTTCGACGGTGAAGCCGCCAAAGGTCATGCGGGATCGCGTGACCAAGCCTTTCGGGCCCGGAAGCGTCAATCGATGGTGTTCGCCATTGAAGACAAGACGATCTCTTGCCCCCTTCCAAGAAACCGTCAGCTCGCACTGCGCCTGCGGCGCGGGCGTGAATCGCACCTGCCCCCTTCCCCCCGGAACGTCGCTGGCCGGCAGGTCGATGTCGAACCGGGTCTCGACGACGTCGGACAGGCTCGCCGTCCAAGGGCGCTTGCCCATCAGAACGTCGAACAGGCCCTCCGCGTCGATGCCGTGCAGGGTGATCGTGCCGCGCAGCGGGCGGTCCCCCTTGCCGAGAGTCGCCAGCTCCCGGGTCTTGAAGGACGGGTAGCCCTCCGGTCCCGCTTGCCTGTGAGCCTCGGCCAGGCGTTCGCGGATCGCGGGACCCGAGAGGGTCTTGAGCCGATCCGACGCCGTTAGGGGCAGGTGGATGACGCTATTGTTGAGCGCCTTGACGCCGTCGCTCTGGTAGCGGCGCAGGGCCTTGAGGACCTTGGCTAGCCGGTCGCCCTTAAGTTCCACCAGATAGAGGGCCGTGCAGTCGCGGGTGGTCCGATCGTAGAGAAGGGCCGCCACGAAGGTGGCGTCCTTCTGTTTGGCGAGCTTCTCGGCGGCGGACAGACTGAGCCGGACACACGGTCGACGGTCCTTCCAGATCGCCTTCACCTGGACATAGGTGGTCCAAAGGACCGTCCGCGCATCGAGCGGAACGCTCACCTCGTTCTCCGCCGGGGCCTGGAGCATGTAGTCCCAGCCGCCGCGATCGCGGATCGCCTTGTTGACGATCAGGGGGCCCTTGGCCGCTAGGGCGGCGAACTCGGCCTCCCCCACGTCGCCAAGGTCGTCGGAGCTCAGGAGTTCGAGGGGGGATTGAAAATCGTCCGAAATCACGCAGGAACTCTAGGAGGTTCGGCCAGCGCGTGTCGATCCGGAAGCGGCCTCAGCCGATCCCCGTCCATGGGTTTCGTCAGCGGTCCGCCCTCGCCATTTATCTCCGCGTGCAAATCGCTGCGAAGTTACCCCCGTGTATCTCGATCTCTGCCAGAGGAACGCGGATGTAGGACGCCTTCGAAGACCTGCTCTGTCCCGTCGCACGCATCGGGCGGCGCGGCCGGCTGCTTCCGCTCGAGCAAGCGTGACGCAAGGCCCTCGCCCGTGACTGATCCTATGAGCGAGTATCCGGTCTGACACGCTGCGGCACCGTTGTCGGCTGTCCGCTCCGGTCGGGTGCCCTGACTTTGCGATTGGATGACGCCCAAAACCGCCGATTTGAGTCATCTGCAGCGGTCTCCGACGTCGCGAACGCGCATCAGGGGACATCGGATCAACGCCGGGAAGCGGACCTCTTGGTTCAAGCCCACGAAAGGCCACGTCGCGGTTGGGTTGCATGATCTTTCGTAGGGGCTAGCCTCCCATGAACAAGTTTTGGGGGAAAGCATGAGCATTGAGTATCCGAGGGGTTCTGAATGGAGAGAATGGGATCTCCACATCCACACCCCTGCCTCGTTCTTCTGGAAGGGTCCGAAGTTTGTTGGGGACATGAATTCGGCCGCGAACATCGCCCTTGTCGATGAGATGATCGACGCGATGAACAAGGCTAGGCCGGCCGTGTTCGCTATTATGGACTACTGGAGCTTCGATGGGTGGTTCGCGCTGAAGAACCGACTCGCGCAACCAGGCGCGCCTGCGCTCACCAAAACAGTGTTCCCCGGGATCGAGCTGCGTGTGTGCTCGCCCAAAGGGCGTCTCAACGCCCACATGATCTTCTCGGACAATGCGCCTGAGCAAGAGCTCCGGGACTTCGTATCCGCCATGCGGATCGAGCTGATCGATAAGCCGCTCTCGCCGGCCGCTCTGAGGGAGTGCGCTCGAGATGCCGGCGCGGACAAGCTCAAAACGCACGGATATAAAAAGGAAGTTGTCGATAGCGACGATGAAGTCGCGCTGAGGGCTGGCTACGAGATCGCAGAGCTCAAAGTCGAGCCATACAAAGAAGCTCTGAAGCGGCTGCCCGTGGGACTCGCGGTCGGCTTCATGCCCTGGGGGACGTATGACGGTCTCGGCGGTATCAACCCAATGGAGCATTACGCCTACGCCCTGAGCCTGTTTCGGGCTTCTACGATATTCGAGGTAAGAGACGATCCGACTTGGCAAGCCTTTGTCGGAACGCGAACGCCTCAGAATGAGAAGTTTTTCGATGCCTTTCAGGCTGCGCTCGGCGGAGTGCCAAGGTTGCCTGTGTCAGGCAGCGACGCTCACTGCTTTGTAGGCGTCGAGGGGGATAACGACCGCCGAGGCTACGGCGACTATCCTTCTGGTCGGAGAACTTGGATCAAAGCCGATCCGACATGGGAAGGCCTTCTGCAGGCTATCAAAGAGCCGGAGAAAAGGTGCTTCATCGGTAGCTCCCCCCCGAAGCGGGAGAAGGTAAAGGCAGACCGCACCTTCTACATCGACAAGGTGGGACTTCGGAAAGTGGACGGAAGTCCTTTGACGGATGTCTGGTTCGACGGCGTTGAGCTGCCGCTGAATCCTGACCTTGTGGCCGTCATTGGGAACAAGGGCAGCGGGAAGAGCGCCCTCGCAGATGTCATCGCGTTGCTAGGTAACTCGAAAGATCCACACCACTTTTCCTTCCTTCGGATTGACCGCTTCAGGGGAAAATCAGGAGAGCCGGCCCGCCAGTTTGATGGCGCGCTGCACTGGCTAGCGGGATCACCTAACGAAGCAAACTTGGCAGACAATCCGTCGAGCGATCGGGTCGAGTTGGTGAAATACATTCCGCAGGGCCGCTTCGAAGCCCTGTGCAACGATCATGTGAGCGGAAAGTCTGATGGCTTTGAGCTGGAGCTCCGGTCTGTCATTTTCGACCATCTCGGCGAGGCGAGACTGGGAGCTCTCAGCTTCGATCAGCTGACCGAGACCCAGGAGAAAGGCTTTAGGGCGAAACTCGCCGAGCACCGGAAAAATCTAGCCGAGCTGAACCGTAAGATCACAGCGATCGAACGGAACATGCATCCGAGCATCAAGAGCAATCTGGATGAGCAGATACGGTTGAAAAATCTTCAGCTTGAGGAGCTTGACGCGTCTAAGCCTCAGGAGGTCGCCGAGCCCACAGGAGAACTGAACGAGGAGCAGAAGAAGGCAGCTGCCCGGCTTGGGGAAATTTCAGTCGAGCTCAACACCGCAGCAGCGCTTGAGAAAGCGGCCAACGAACAGCAGGCCCTCGCGCGGACCAAGCTACAAGCAGCCAAAAGTGTCCTCGATAGGGTCGCCATTCTTGAAGGACAAATCGCCCTCTTTGAAGCCGACGTCGCGGAGGATCTTGCTACCGTCGGGATGCAACTCTCTGTCGTGTTGCAGGCCAAGATCGACAAAGCCCCTCTGCAAGCGGCTACTGCGGCGTTCGAGGGTGAAATCAAAGAAGGCTTGGATAAGTCGGAGCAGGCGAAGGCTGAAAGGCAACGACTGGAAGCCGAGGCTGTTGCGCTTCGGGAGAAGCTCAATGAGCCTCAACGCTTGCGACAATCCTACTTGGAAGCATCGAAGGCGTGGGAAGCTCGGCGAGAAGCTCTTGTGGGGGATGCCGACACCCCGGACACGATCAAGGGTTTGGAAAAGCGCCGCGAAATGATCCTGAGCCTGCCGGAGCGTCTTCAAGTACGCTCCGGCGAACGCCTCGAACTGGTCAGAAAAATCTACGATATCCTCTCCCAACAACGAGAGGCCCGCTCCCTCTTGTTCAAGCCCCTACAGGATGTGATCGAGGCCAACTCCCTTATCAGGGAGGAGTACAAGCTCCAGTTTGAGGCGAACCTCAGCGTGTTCCACGAGGCTTTCTCGGAAACGCTCTTCTCGATGGTCAAACAGCACGTTGGCGACCTGCGCGGCGAAGATGAGAGCAGAGCAGCTATCAAGCTTCGGGCGGATCAGGTGTCGTTCAACACGCCTGAGGGAGCCGCGAGCTTCGTGAAGTCGGTCGCGGATTTGCTAGAGGATCATAGCCGAAAATCTGAGCCTTCCGGGAAGGGCATCGCCCCGCTCATGCGCAAGGAAAGGCAGCCCGAGGAAGTTTACGACTACGTCTACGGACTTGAATATATCGAACCGAAATACACGCTTCTTTTCCAAGACACGCCGATCGAGCAGCTTTCTCCGGGTCAACGGGGCGCGTTGCTGCTTATCTTCTACCTTCTTGTTGACCGGGGCAGGAACCCGATCATTCTCGATCAACCGGAGGAAAATCTGGACAACGAAACGATTGTGAACCTTCTGGTTCCTGTGATCTGTGAGGCGAAGAAGAACCGTCAAATCATAATGGTGACTCACAACCCGAATTTGGCCGTTGTATGCGACGCGGAGCAGATCATCCGGGCATCCTTCGATCGCAGGCACAATTCGTCCATCAGCTATCACTCCGGTTCGATAGAAGACGGTGTCGTTAATTCGCACGTCGTCAACGTGCTTGAGGGCACTAAGCAGGCGTTTGACAATCGAAGCGGGAAGTACCGGTGAGCGTGGTGGGGACTGGACGTACCCATCTGCAGTGTCCGCAGCGGACCGCGTCGACGGCTCCGGTGAGTCAGTTGCGTACGCACTGGATTAGGTACCAGCGCCGCCTTCAATGCGGACCTTACGAAGAGCCTCGTTGAGTCATTCCTAGTCGATGGCGATGGATCAACTTTGGGCCGTAATGACGGGGCCTTTGAGGATTGAGGCAAGCCGCGCTCGCAGCGGCACGCGACCGCCTAGGCAGGGGGGCCTTACGCTGCGCGCTGTCTAGCCAGGGCCAGCTGCAGGTCGTCCCACGCCGACTTGAGGACAGGCTCAAGTCGGGTTCTGGCCGCCAGAATGTTCGACTGAGACGTTAGAAGCTCTCGCGGCCCGGCCTGCAGTCGGCCCACTAGCTGCTTTCGCCGGGTCTCGATCGTGTCCTCCACACGACGGGTCTCGCGCGGATCCACCGGGGCCGCGGGGTTGAACCGGAACCGGCTTTCATGTTGCCGGCGCCAGCCAACGAGCGCATCGCAGAGCGAGGGCCCGAATCCCCGCACATTGAGGACCTTGTAGCGCTCAACATCGGCCGCGGTCTCGATGCCGAAGGACGCCAACGTCGCGGCCCGACCGGGACCGACGCCCGGAATCTGCGCCCGATCAATGCGGAAGCGGTCCAGGTACTGAACCTTCTGGTGCGCCTCACGCTTCGCCTGGAGTTCAGCCAAGAGCTTCACCCTGCGCGCGGGAAGACCCTTCAACTCGGTATAAGCTTCAGACAACTGACCTTTCAGGGTCAGGAAGGCGGCGACGGTCGCTTGAGACCTCCACCGTCCCTCCAACTGGTTCCAGGTCGCCTGAGCCGTGCTGACGGCGGCGGCCAGCGCCTGGCGCCTTGCCGCCGACACGCGAGGCCAAATGGCGAACGCCACTCCTGCACCGATCATGCCGCCCATAGGGCCCACCCCGCCGTCGGATCCGCACGCGACAAGGCCGATGCAGACCGCCGCCACCGAGGCCGCAATCCGCACCTGCTTCGGGAGGGGAGACGGGACGTCCATCCCGGCGGGAGGCTTCCAGAGCCCCGCGGAGGGGAGCGCCGGGTCGGGGGGCGGCGGCGTGACGCGCTCGATCTGGCTCCACAGGGCCGCGATGTTGATGACCTGCCCGGCTTCACCCCGGATGCGATGGCCAAAAAGACGCGCGCCGGTCTGGCCTTCAATCACGCACCAAGGGCATCCAGCCAGATGCGAAGGATAGAAATGCGCGCCTGAAGCGGTGCAGGGCTTGAGGGCGGCTTTCAGCGTGTCGAGCGCCGAGACCCAGTCCGCCGGGGTCGGCCGGGGGCGTCCCGGCGTCGGGGCGAACGCGGCATCGAACAGACCCGAAATCCTCGGGCCGAGGACCGCTAGGTCGACCGTGCCCGGCGGTCGGTCCATCATCATGGTCTTGCGGTGAGCGCCGTAGGCGAAGCGTCGCTCGGCGATCGCCTTTTCGATCGGCATCTCCCCCCGCCCGGACCAGACCCCCGCGTAGGGGTGACGACCCATGCAAAGCAGATGAAAGATCAGGACCGCCATCCCGAAGGCGTCATGGTCGGGGGTGCGGACCAGACCTTTGAACGATCGACAGTGCAACTCCGGCGGCGTGAAGAGCGCCACTCCGACATCACATGTGAGGACGCCGTTTGGCTTGGGTGTCTGGAATGAGTCGCAGTCGATTAGGACAACACGGCCGTCACGCCCGACAAGAAGATGACCGTGGTTGACATCGCCGATGACGTAGCCGGTGCGGTGCACCGCTCTGAAGGCTCTGGCGACGTTAGAGGCGACGTGAACCAGGAATCGGAAATCGGCCTCCGGGAAGGACCCGGCCCGGCTCTTTGGACTGTAGAGCTCATGGGCATCGGAATGGGCCGCGACTCTGGGCATGATGAAGCCCGTCACCTCCCGGCGGCCATTGAGAACCAGATCCAGCGGCCAAGCCGCGACCTTGGACAGGTCTCTGCCGGGCATTGCGGCCATGAGCCGAAGCTTCTCTACTTTGGCGGGGCTCGGCGGCTTCAGATAGATTTTGGCGACCCGATCGGATGCGTCGGCCAGCGACCACACCGCGCCTTCGCCGCCCTTGCCGATCTCCGCGAGGAGCCTCAGAGGCTTTCCGGTGCTGGCGACCACCAAGTTAGACATCGATCTTTACGAGACCGTCCGGGTGGCGATGACCAGGGTCAGATCGTCATCGGCCCGCTCGCTGACGCGGGGCGAAGCCAGGAAGTCGGCCAGTCCCGTCGACAGATCCTCGACCTCGCCGACCGCCTCCGCCGACCGAAGCGGGGCCAGCACTCCTTCGAAGAATGGATCGTGGGTGCGTCGCTCCGAGTAGTTGAGCGCCAGGGCTTCGAGACCGTCCGTCATAAGGGCGATCTCGAAGACGGACTTACGGATGCCGGCTAGATCGGGCGGGCTGGCCCCTTCTGGATCAGTCAGAAACCGCGTCATGTTGGCGTATTCGCCCTTCTGGGGCCAGAACACCCAGGACCAGCCCTCCTCCGCGTCATCGCGCAGGGCGATCACGCCGTCGCCGATCTGCCCTGCCGCCCCGCCCTCCCGCGTCAGGGCGACAAGCAGTAGGGTACAGGCGAAGTCACGCGCGGGCAGGTTTTCAGAATCCGCTTGGGCCAGCACCGCCGCACGGGCCTCATCGAAGGCGGAAGCCAGCAGCGCCGGCCAGTCTGTCGCCTCCTGATGACCGGCGCGCATGAATGCGAGCGCCTGCCGGACGGCGACCTCAGCCCCAACCTCGGCGCGTTTCGCACTGCCGGCGCCATCAGAGACGGCGGCGAGAAAGACACCGTCGGCCGACCAGACCTCGAACCGGTCCTGGCAAACTTCGTCGCGTTTCAGATGGGAGGAGCCCGTCGTCCTCGCCGCAGCATAGCGCCACATTAGCCGGCCACGGCCCAGCCGTCCGGAGCAGTGGGATTGTCGAGTGGGACAGCATCGCCCGGCTGCGACCTCGAAACGCTGCCGAGAGAGTTTGAAAGCCAGACGAAGAGCTCCCGGAAGGCCAGTCCTTTGAGCTTGAGGGGCGTGCGCGTGGTGAGAGACTTCAGCCGGTCGATATCCGCACCCTCCACCGCCACAGCATAGAACATGAACGCTTTGCTCTCCTCGCCGACGCGGATCGCGGCTGTGGCCGCCGAGACGTCGTCAGTCGGTTCGCCGTCCGTGATCAGGAAGACCCAGGGGCGGTAATAGCCGACCCCATTGGCCCGGTAGGCCGACTTCCGCTCTTCAATAAGGGACAGGGCCGTCTGCACTGCGGTGCCCATGGGGGTGTCCCCAGTCGGCCGCAGATCATTCAGGTAGAACTGATCGGGCGTCACGAAGGTCTGGACCACCTCGACCGGGCCGAAGGTGACGACGGCGAGCTCGACCCGTTTGGCGGCCATGCTGTCGCTCTTCATCTCCTCGATGAAGACCTTCAGGCCCTCGTTGAGATGCTGGATCTTGGCGCCCGACATCGACATCGACGTGTCCAGCAGCAGCACGCACGGGCAGCGCGGTTCAGGATTATCAGCGAACTCCACCCCCGCGAATGGCACTTGATCATAGTCTGACATCAGATCCCCCGAACTGCAGTGACAACGTTGGCCCGACTTGCGGTCCCTCACCACCACCCGTCATAGTAGGACTAACGGGGAGATGGCGATGAAATTCGGATTGAGAAAGCCGAGCTTGCGGAAAAGCTTCGCGGCGCGGACATCCCTCAAGCGGGTCGTGCGACACAGTCTCGGCGTCAAGGCGCCGCGCGGTGCCGGCTGGCTAACCAATCCCAAGAAAGCTGCCTACAATCGGGTCTATGCTCGTTCGACGGTCAGCCTTTGGGGGCTGCTCTCGCGCCTGTTCAAATAGTTTCAGACGAGCCGAAAGCCCGTGTCCTAAGCGGACCTTTGCAATAGCCGCTACGAGTCAAAAGCGGCCCCTCCCCTCACCTTCCAGTGCATTTCTCTTAATGTGCACTGAATGACCGCTCGTCACGGCACGTGGCGCTGGAAGATCCATTGATGGTGGCTCTTTTGCGCCATCGGCGATAGCGTAACCGCTCGCTGTCAGGGGTCGAACTCCCCTCGGCATCGGTCGGGGGGGCCAATGCTAGCGACCAACCATGAAGCCATCTACGACCGCTGGTCCGCTACCCTTCAACAGGGTTTGGAGCGCATCAACTCGCCCGCTGACCCCTATTGCGTCTATCTCGGCAATTGGATTGCAGACATGTCGCAGGTCTACGACCCGGCGGTCGCCGAGTTCGTATTGCAGATCGCTGGGGCGCCCAAAACCTTGGCCGGCAAGCTTCAGGCCTTTGCGTCCGATATTCTCTGGAAGCTTGAGGTGCTCGAAAAGGCCGGTCGCCGCCTCGGTGTCGAAGCTGCCATTCTCGACGATCTCAATGAGGTGAGCGCCGACGCGCGCAAGCACTTGAAAGAGCTGAAGCGGGCCAGGGACCTCCCCAATTTGCGGGTATCGGGACCAGAAGCGTTCGGGTCAACGATGGAGCTTGTCTATACGATCATGCAGTTTCAGTGCCTTTCGCGGTTTGGCAGAAAGGCCGTCGAACCGAAGAAGATTTCCGCGACTGAGGTTTACGCGCTCTTCAACGAGCACTTCGGCACCTACATGCCGCACCAGCACCTCGATCGTCCCCTTGCCTATGACCTGGTCAAGGGCGCCTCTCCCGCTGAGATCAAAGCGAAGTTCGCAAGCTTTGTCACATCGGACCCTGGCCCGGCCGATATTGGCATGAAACGCTACCTCTACGATGCGATTACGGTTGCGTGCGGCTTTCTCAACAGCCTTTCCCTTCGAAGCTCGCTGACGCTCGATAACGCGGATCTCGTGAAGCTCGGCTTCACTCTGCACGTCTTGGAGGACTATTTCGCGCACTCGAACTTTCTCGAACGGTTGATCGTCTCAAACTCGAGTCTCGACGACGAATGGGTCGAAGGCTTCACGCTCAGTGAGTTGGCGAAGCTTGTGACCTCAAACACCTCAATGGAGGCCATACCTCCGGGGCAGCGACCACAAACCGCTTTCGAATTCGTACACCTTCCGAAGGACTTCACGGGCCAGTTCGAACCGCAGGTGGTCACCGGGTTTTTCGGCCCGACCGACGTGTACCATTCCCTACTGCACGCCATCTCCGAACAGGTCGCCAGGTTTTGGGAGTTCACGCCGCCACAGACTTCAGCGCCACCGATCGATCCAGTGGGTTCTGTGCTGGCCAAGGCCGATGAAGTGATCGCGGAGCCGCCGCAGCCGCCGACGGATTTTCTGGATGCCTTCGAGGCGATGCTGATCGCCAAACCGCTCGAGGTCTTGCGCGAGAGAGCGAAGGCCCGAGCCCAGGGCGAAACACCCAAACCGTTTGGGAGGGGTGTGCGAGAGGGCATGAACGACAGCGACGTGCGCGCCAAGGTGGATGCCGCAGGCGTTCCCCTACAAATCTACCCAGAGATCGCGGATCGGTGCGCAGACCACCTCGCCCGCCTGATCGGCCCTCTCTCTGGGGCAGGCGGAGATGAGGCGGGCGAGCAGCGACTTGAGCGTCTGCTGGTCTTGGCTCAGGCCGGAGCCTCGCTGCTGCGTCTTTTGTCGTCTGCAAAGGCCGCAGTCGGTGAAGTCCTTGCCGAGGTGAAGCGCCTGGCGCTCGAATATCCGAGGATAGCCGGTTTAGTGGAGGCCGCCTTCGACCTCGGCGGCGCCGCCAGCGCCAAAGCGCTCACACGGCTTGAGAAAGCGCTCCTAACGGAACCGGAGGTCGGAAGCCATTCGGCCATCGCTAAGGATGAACGGCAGGAGCAACCGACGCTCTATCAGCACGGTGAAAACTTCGCCGCCACGATAGACACCCTGGTTCTCAACACCCTCTTCGGGCTCCACCCTGGCAGCGAACAGGACCCCTCCCCTGACCCGGTCGAGGAAGGGGTGAGCGATGAGAGCGACCCCGCAGCTCCGGCGGAAGCACCCGAAGCGCCAGCCCCTGTCCGCTGGGACACCACGGTTCTGGAGCTTTTGAGAGACCCGATTTGCGTTTACGGCCGACCGAAATATGGCGTCGTACAGGTGCGCCAGGTTGAGGTCGCCGAGGTCAAACCCCAAACCCTGACCGAGGTCATCAATCGCGGCTTCCTGACCTCTGGTTTCACGGGGTTTGAGGACTATGTCGGCACGCTTTCCGCCCTAAACCCCGAGATTGAGTTTGAAGGGGTCCAGTTCAGGTTTCGCCCAGGTTCAGCAACATCCGCCATCGTCCTTCCCTTGGCCAAGCCGCAGGCGGCGCAGGGGTTGCTCGCAATGGCGCCAGTTGTGGCGCTAGATGACTGGCGACGTGACTTGTATTTCGAGGGCAAGGCATCGCTGCAGTCGTTTGTCCGCCGCGGTGCTCGCGCCGAGATCGAAGCGGCTGTCGGCAGAGCGCGCACCACCCGCCAACGGCTCGTGGATGACTACGATTCCGTCCTCCGGCACCTGTTTCCGGACCTGCAAAACCTCACGCTCCGCCAAGGCTATTACGGCGTCGGCAGCGGGAGCTGATCGTTACAGTAGCGGCGGCGGGGTATCGGAGACGTAGACGAGGGTTGTCGGCGCGATGACCTGCCAAGGCGCTTCTACCGGCTCACCGTCGTCAAGGTCTTCAGTCGCCTGGATCATGTGTGCCACGTCCTGGAACATAGGATCACCGATCAATGGCATATCGCCGCCCTCCCAGATCTCGCCGGTGTTGATGAAGTGCAGGAAGGCGGCGGTCATACCGGGTGATACGGGCACGTCGATCACGACCTGTCCGGCCGTCATAGCGGTCTCAAACAGAGGATCGGGATCTTCAAGTCGCCGCAACGTCATCCAGTCGGGCCGATTGCCGAAGACGTAGGGCAGGAATTTGTAGGTCATGTTCTTCAACTCCAGCATTTGGAGAAAGAAGGTGACCCACGGGGTCTCGCGGTGCGCGTCTATGAAATCGACTTCGGGCATAGCGGGCCCCCCGTCCTTTTCATGACAGGGTTTGCCAAACTTCAGAGAGTCGAAGCCTCGGTAATAAAAAGGCGGATAGACGGCGCCGAGAACAAACTTCTGCAGTTCTTCCTCGATCAACTGTCGGTTCTTGAGAGGATTGCGGCCCCTGAGCTTGACCCCCTGATTGATCAGTGCGGCCTGAACCTGGTTGTCGTAGGCAGCCTTACGCCGTTCGTAAGCGTCGCGGATGGCGGTGAACGCCTTAACCTGCCACGACGCGTAGGCTGTGGGTGACGCCGTACAGTGGACCAGCACGTTCAGCGCATGTTCCCAACAGAATGCGTGATAGGTCAAACGTACGCCCGCTTCCTCCCCATTGAGAGCGCACTGAGTTGCAGTTGTGGTCGACTGGGAGAACGCTAGGAGATTATCCCCCAGATGGACTTCCATCTGCGCTGGGACCGAGTTCGACCAGAACGGGCCAGTCCTGACGATCACATCGGTCATCAACACGTTGAGCGCCGCGCTATCGGCCTTGTATCCCTTCGGGATCTCAATCGTTTCCGCACCCGCCCATCGCGACTTGTCAGGCTTGTAATCGACCGCCATGGCGTGGGAGACCGTTATGGGCTGCGGGGCCGGTTCAACCTCGGCGCCATAGATGGCTGCCCAAGCGAGCGCGTTCTGTGGGGTGATCTGGCTGGCGCTCTTCAGTGGGCCTTCCAAGGGCATCGGATAAACTTCGGGGTCGACTGGCTTCGTGATCGACACACCGGCCTCTGACCGCGTGGCTAGGCAGTGCAGCAGAAACGCCAAGGGGCGTTGAACTGTGATGCGGAACATCAAGCGTCGGTCGACCAAGATCAACTGGTGTTCGTATTCTTTGTTGATCGAAAAATAGAAACCTGTCAGCGAGCCGCCGCCGTTCGTCACCTCGAACGAGTTGTTGCGCTGGGTGCGGCTCAGCGTGCGCAAGGTCCGGCGCTGTTCCGACTTATTGCGGATGCGACTCACCGCGTTTTGCACGACCTGTTGGGCGTTCTTGCGCGCCTCCTTGACTGCCTCAGTCGTCGCAGTTGACGTCGTCGAGCCCGCCATAGCGCTGATCGCGACCGTCCCATAGCTGGCGGTGAGCGAAGCCCCTATCTCGGTCTCTCGCTCCTTCTTCGCTTCACGCTCGATCTCCGAGCTCAATTCGAACTCGCTTTGACTGCGGGCTGAGCGTTCCTCCTCCCGCTCCTCGCTCGTGAAGGTGTCCGAGGTTTCCTCAGTCTCGTTCAGCTCTTGGAACGAGGCGATCTTGGTCGACCCCGCCAGAACCGGTTCGGTATGAACAAGTTCGCCCTGCAGGTATTGCTTGAAGGTCTGTCTGACGCGAAACGCCTGCCCCATCCCGAGCACATGCACCTGCGACGACGCCCAGTGTCGAAAGGTGAGATCCTCGAGGAGATCGCAGTAGCAAGGCAGGTCTTTGGGGTCGCAGCCGGGATTTGAGAAAACCCGATCATCGATATCGATGAGCAATGTCCCGATCATAATCGTACCGGTCCAAGCCCCGACGTGATCGGCGAGATGTCGGTCCCTGATGACGCCGATCTCACGATCGAGAAGCGTGATGGCGGCGATCGCGTCAAACCGTCCTCGACCCACGCCTAGCTCGGTGAGCAACGTGCGCGTCGCCGGCGACAGAGTGGCGGCCGGTCCGGTAGCCACTTCGCGGGCCGCTGATTGGAGCGTGCGCAGGCGCTGCTGATCTTGCGCGAGATCGGGTGCTGGAGGCGTGCCGGCCTTGTCATCTCCTGAGCCTGACCCGGGCGAACGTGCGGGGAGCCCTTCTCCGAGCCAGGTCGGGGATTTGGCTGCGGGAAGGCGGACGTCGATGCGAACCCCACCGGATTTCCAGAAGCGCTGCTGAAAGTCGCCCCTCGAATCGGCCTCAGACATCTTGCTCGATAAGACCACGAGAGCGGCGGCCTTGAGGACACGGTTGGTCGCTCTGACAAAATCGCGACGCTGGTTTACCAGGAACTCAGCGAGGACGGTGTCGTGCAGTCGTACGAGAGAGTTCTCAGCGTCGTCGGGCCGTGCGAGGTCGACTGTCGATTCGCCGCTGTCCCAAGCGTCGCAAAGACCGATGAGGTCGGCATACTCCGTCCGCAGACCTGCCGCGTCTCGCACGAGTTCGCCCGATGCCGACGCCTGCAGCGCACGCGCCCGCAAATCCTCAAAGCCCGCGCCCGCATCAATGAGCCGTACCAGATCATCGAGGAACGGGCTTCGAAGGCCAAGCTCCGCGATCGACGGCCGCAGGAGGGTTCGCACTTCCTCCGGGAGGGGCTCGATACCCCCAACCACCATCTGACTCAGAACATTGAACATGGCAGTTCCCCCACCCCGTTGGGAGAAGCCTAGTCCATAGCAATAACTATAGATAGCGGTGACGGATCACTGTTATCTGTGGTGAAGCGACCGACGACCTGCTTTGTCAAAACGTCCCCGTCTGACTCACAGCCCCGCCCGGGATCCTCGCCTACCTCATACGGGGCCGGTGTATTTGTCTCAATGTGCACTGAGCAAGTGTTCAGCGCTAATCAGGCCGCCCGCCGCGCCGCCGCGAAGGCTCCGTCCGGCAAGGCGGTGATCTCGGCGTAGCGGACGAGGGTGTTGAGCGCCTGCACGACGCGTTGCTCGATCTTCTTGCCGCCGCCCTTGAAGGCGCGCGAGACGGCGGCGGCGTCCATCGGACGGCCGGAGGCCTGCAGCAGGGCGCGGATGGCCATGACCTGTTCTCCCTTGTCCTTGGGGAAGGCCGGCAGGCCCTTGTCAATGTCAACGACGGTCGCGCCGAGGTCGAGCTCGCCGCTCTTCGGCGCGGCGGCGCCCTTGGCGAAGCGGGGGATCTGGTAGTCGGGACGCAGCCAGCGGACGTGGCCGGCGGCCTCTTCCTTCGCCCGTTCGGCGTTGAGGGCGACGAGGCGTTCCAGAATCTGCTCGTCGGTCAGGTCGTGGGGCCAGCCGTAGGCGTCGGCGGTCGCCCCGTCGATCTGGTCGTGCAGGTCCTTGAGGATCAGCACCCGGCCACGCGCCTTCACATCGGCCTCGGCCTCGGTGAGGGCGGTCCCGGCGCGGACCTTCTCCAGCACATTGTAGAGGCCGGTCAGGGTTAGGTCCGGATGCTCGGCCTGCACTGTCTTGCGGGTGGCGTCGAGCTCCTCGCCGAGGGCACGGAGGGTGGCGCGGATGGCGGCTTCGTCGGGGTCGGGGAAGGGGAAGGGGTCGAAGGTTCGGCCTTTGTTATACCGAGGGCGATCCTCAAGTGTGCCTCCTGCACGCAGTGCCCAAACACCATGGATGCCCGAGGAGAGGGATGCCAAGTCGAAGGCATCCGAGCTCGCGATTGCTACGATTTCATGGTTCGGGAGAACATCACCATCGATGAACTGGAAGATGCGGTGCTTGGAGGTCCGAGTCGTCGCGATATAGCGGGGCAGCGTTTCGAGGGCAGGCCGGAAGGTCCGCCGAGGCTCACCAAAAATCCACCATCGTTCCCTGAAAGCGTCTCGTCTGTTCGCTTCGCGCTCGGGCTTAACCGTTTCGAGAATGACCTGATACGCTGCCGGAAATGACTGTCGAGCCTCGCTTTCCGACAGGCCAAAAAAGTCAATCACGAAGCCATCGACGTTGTGTTTGGTGAGTTCGCTGCCACCGATATGGCGGCGAATGACCCGCGCCGATTTTCCAACGAACCCATCCCTCTCTTCGAGATAGGTCGCTGTGGCTCGGTCAAGTACGAAGCCCTGCCCGGCCAACATCATTCCATTGCATGACATCCCCTCGTTGGCGGTAAGTGACACGGCGGTTGTGGCGTCAACTCCCACGGTCAGGTCGGAGTTGATCTTGCCTAAGTGGGCCTCAAACTCGATGGCCGGCTCGTCGGTGTCCAACCCACGTTCAGATTTTACATTGAGCAGAAGCCCTTCCTTCTGCCCCGCCTCCGCTACCGTCATGGCAATCCGTACGGCCGCGCTATCGCGGGCAGCACGCGTCCAAGGATGATCGGGGATAGCGAAGATGAGCGAAATCGATGCCTTCTTGCCATTCAGGTGCCGTTCCAGGACCCGCCGTTGAAGGACTTGGCTGATCGAGTTCGTCGTGACCAAGCCGAAGCGTCTCAGGGACGTCTTCTTCCGATCCAACAATTCCGCCGCCCTATCCCACCAGTAGAGAACGAAATCGGCCGCTTCATTCACGTGGGGTTGAGCAGCAAACAGGGCCTCTACATAGGCATGGCCCAACGGACCTCGTTTCGCAGCGCCCTTGCCAAGGAACGGCGGGTTCCCCACGATGAACTCCGCCTCCGGCCATTCGGGCCTCCGCGCGTTCGGGAACACCTGCACCGCCACCCCCTCCCGCATCTCGAACTGCAGCTCCGGATAGCCGTCCCAGGTCAGGACCGCGTCCTTCTGCTGGATGTTGCCGAAGGCCTTGAGGATGGGCTCGGCCGGGTGTTCGGAGCGGTTGCGGTAGTGCTGCTGCAGATAGCCGATCCACAGCACCAGTTCGGCGATGGCGGCGGCGCGGACGTTCAGCTCGATGCCGAGGAACTGGTGCGGGTCGACTTCCTCCAGACCGATGGTCTCGGTCTCTCCGAGCTCGGCCAGGGCCTCCAGCACTTCGCCCTCCAGCCGTTTCATTAGCTCCAGCGAGACATAGAGGAAGTTGCCGGTGCCGCAGGCGGGGTCGAGCACGCGGGTCGTGCACAGGGCGTGATGGAAGGCGCGCACGGCGGCGACCGCCTCCTTGAGGTCGCCGCGCTCCTTCGCATCGCCGGCCTTGAGCTGGGCCGCGTTCCAGTCGGCACGCAGCGGCTCCATCACCGTCACCTCGACCAGCCGCGCGACATAGGATCGGGGCGTATAGTGGGCGCCCAACTGGCGGCGCTCCTTCGGGTCCAGCGCCTGTTCGACCAGGGTGCCAAAGATGGCCGGTTCGACATAGCGCCAGTCGTGGCGCGAGGCGGCCAGCAGTTCGCCGATCTCCTCCTTCGTCATCGGGAAGGCCCGGGCGTCGTGGAACAGGCCGCCGTTGAAATAGCGCAGGTAGGTCTTGAAGCCGGAGAAGAAGCGGTTCTCGTAGAGCGGCTCGTCCATCCGTTTCCACAGGTCGCGGAGCAGGGGGGCGAAGCTGTCGGGGCCGTCGAGGCACTCTTCCAGCAGGGCCGTAAACTGGCCGCGCGGCAGCAGGTCGGCGTCCTCGGCGAACATGGTGAAGATGCAGCGCATCAGGAAATGCGCCACCTCTTCCGGCGGGTGGTTGCGCTCCAGCCGGCGTGAGACGGCGGCGAGGCGTTCGGCGATCTGGCGGGTGACGCGGGCGGCGTGGCGCGACGGGTCGAGGGATTGCGGGTCGGTCCAGATGGCCTTCAGGCGTCCGACGATCTCGGGGCGGCGCAGGTCCTCCAGCCGGATGCGGAAGCCCTTGCGGTCGGGGAAATGGCCGTAGGCCCGGCCCGAGCCGGAGAAGTCGGCATAGACCTCGAATACATAGCCGACGTCGCAGACGAGGATGAAGGGCGGGGCCGGGTGGTCGGCAGGGAGGCGGAAGGCGTAGTCCTCGGCCTGTTTGCGGGCGTTGCGCATCAGCACGTCCCAGCGGCCCTGGCTTGCGGCGGTCGAGGCCGTCTCATCGGCCTTGAACAGGGTCGGCTGGTCGTCGCGTTGGTGAGCGCGGGACTGTTTGGCCTCGAGGATGAAGCAGCCGCGTTTGTAGAGGTCGATGCGCAGGGTCGAGGGCGTAGGACCCTCGGAGTCGCGCCGCTTCACGCCGCGCTCGAAGACATAGTCGTTTTCGGCGGTCTCGTGGCTGGCCGGGTCTGGGCGCGGAAGGTCCAGCGCCTCGCACAGCTCCGACAGGAACATCTGATAGTTGGCCCGCTCGGCGCCGCCGCGGGCCTCGCTCCAGCGAGTGATGAAGGTGTCGATATCCAAGCGCGGCTCCCCTGCCCCTTCATGAGCCAGAAAGGCCTTAGAGAGCAAACGAGAAGACCGATCTCGCCACATGCGGGCGACACGCGCGTACTATCGATACGACGCTCAGTGCGATTTTCCGGATGTACACCCAGGCGACCCGCCGCTTGGACACCAAGCCGGAAAACTTGTCAGCCGGTCTCGACGCCTAGTTTCTCTAGGTACGATCGAAGAGCGGTCCGGACGTCTGCCTCCTGCGCTAGAGCGCAGGCAACTTCGTATCCGGTCCGCACGCCGGCTGGGTTGGCATTGTCCAATGCGTCGGTCCCAAGCAGAGGTGCAAAATCCCTCGTAAGGTCCAGCTTCTTGTGGCGCCACGGAATCGACGGGCCTAGGCGAACCGCGGGCGGTGTTTGACCAAACAGGCTCATGTCGACGTAGCAGTTCGCTCCCGGCAAACCTCCATCGCTCCCCGAGTCCTCAGCGAGGTAAGCAGCCGTGAAGGCGAAGTTTGCTTGCAACTGCGGGACCACATCGAAGTGCGCAGCCCCGCCGGGCGGACGCCCCTTCATCCTGAACCCGGCAGCGACCACCATCCTCGCCCCGGCCTGGTCATTGGTACGCTCAGCGTTGACCCTCTCGAATAGCCGCAACGCGTTTCGCAAGAACGGCAGCGTTCGATCATTGCTGAGGTAATTTAGGTCCCGATACCCGACCGCACCGTCGTTGATGACAAGCGTTGGAAACCGTGAGCTGCTGTGCTCAGCGACAATGCGATGGAAGCGACGGAGGCGACCGATTGCCGATTTCGCCTCGGGATGGGTCGGACTAAACCGGGCTCGGGATATCATTTCTCCGTAGCCCAGGAGATCGATCCAGCACGCAACCGAAGTGTGAAATGGAGGACTTGGAGATCGCCCTCCTGCCGTCTGCGCGACCATTGCCGTCCCTTCCCAAGTCCGCGAACGGATAAGACATCTGTAAACCTTGCGGTCCACTCAGTGAATTCTTCCAGATATCCACCCAGAGCTCAAAACGCTTAGAGGTTGGCCTGGGACCGATCATGGGCAGAGAGTGGGTCGCCTTGATCCAACCCGCCTCATCCACCGAAGAAGCCTTAGCTGCTTCAGTCTTGAGTGAGCCCTATAGATGGATGCGTGCGTAGCGCTGACGCCCGCGCGCGTGTGCGGAGCTTGAGGATGGACGAAATCGACCAAGATCTCGATCTGGAGATCAGCGAAATCTACGAATGGCTGTGCGTTGAGGCCCTCCCGGATCAACGGCCGCGGCTGAACCAGGTGTTCACCCTCTCCAACGATCTGCCGGGCGATGCGCTGGAATTGATGGCGCAACGCGACTGGCTGCGTCCACAAGGGGATGGTCGAGCCATGCTGACCGCAAAAGGCCTCGCGGAGTTGAAGCGACGGGGCTTCGCACCCCTGTGATTTACGCCACTGCCGGTTCTGCAGTCTCGCAGCGAAAGCGGATCAGTGGCCCCGCCGATGGCGGCCACGCCAGCAGCTCAGTGTGATTTCCCTATTGTACCCTGAAGCGCGGTTCGGGTGGGGTTGGCTTCGACCCGCCCTCGGTAACGAGGCGGCCGCGCGCTCTCAGCCAAGCCTCTTGAACCGAACCCGGTCCTTGCCAACCATCAGGAATGCATCGAACCCAGCCTCTCTCCAAGCCTCGCGTTGGACTGGTGAAAGCGCCGGGTCGACGACATTGGCCCACCACTGCGGTCGCGCCGCGCTGTTGGGAAGCAGGGCTCCGAGTCGCCGCTCAATCTCAGCGAAGCTGAGCTCGAACTCGTCGCCCCGTTGGCGTTTGAGATACTCTCGCAGCGGATCGTATTTTCCCATGGGTGCACAGAGGCCTGAACCCGGTCTGCATGCAAGCGCTCGGAAGGCGGACAGCGCCTGATCGAGGGTTGGCCGATCGCGATTCTTACCCCGCGCCGACGTCGCTCAGTGCGATTTTCCGAATGTGCACCCAGACGCAAGATTGCCCAGTGAGGTCTTCTGATCGTACCCCGCACAGACGCCGAACGGCTCAGCATCTTCTCCCGAGCCCTCCCCGCTTCGGGAGTGCGGACGCTCGACCGTGACACGAGGAGTCGGCGTCGTGTTCGGTGTTGTCTATCTGCCGAAGGTGCCCAGAGCATGAAGATATCCGCCCATCTTGGATGTCGCATCTCGTAGGCGGTTCAGGTCCAGCTCGTCCTGCACGTTGATGTCCTGCGCCCGTGCAAACCGCTGGCTGGGGTCGCTCAAGCGAGCGGTTGTAAGTATCCAGAACTGTTGGGACGGACGTAGCGTCTGCGAAAACTCGCGATGGAAGCCCGCACTCCCCCCGAGCGCCATCCACCGGATACTCCAAGCTGGTATGAAATCTACAATGACCCCGAAGAAGGCGCGCACGACGTTTTTGTCGAGGTCAGACCCTGCCTTCAACTCTTTCAGTTCGACGCCCAGGACGGGTGGCCCCCTTAGGATGCGCCGGGCGGATTCTCGCGCATCTCTGGCATCGTCGGCCCACACCGCGCTCACATCGACCTCATGGTCTTCACCACTGGAGCCTGTGAACTCCAAGCTGTTGTGGAGCTCAAACTCGGAGCCAGAGATCGTCACCGCAAAGTAGCTTGGCGCGGGACTGGCAGCTCGTGGGTCAGACAGATGCCCGGGGCCCCCGCGCAAAATGAAGCGGCCTCGCAGTCGGCGCCCGCGGTGGTCCCGCGCCACAACGGTGTTAAAGCCATTCTCACACGCCAGCGCGACGTGGAACAGCACTGCACCTTCTAACGCCTTGCCGCTTCCGGTTTTCAAGTCCGGCGCAATCACGGCCAAGGCATTGGCAGCTTCGGTCAACGCCCCAATCACAGCTGGCGCCCCTCTCGACGAAATATGGCCTGCTCCGCTTCATCTAACTCTTGGGCAAGTACAGCCAAAAAGCGGTCCAGCCGCTTTAACCGCTCACGATCGGTGAGAGACACCAAACGCGGCGCATCGCCGACGTTTTCATCGGCGAGCACAAGGACATTCGGCTTAAGGCCGACCCGACGTGCCAACTCTGGTAGCTCCTGAGTGGCCTCCATTTCTCGCTTCAGCGGGAACAGAAGGCTCTCGCGCAATGCTCGAACCTGAATTCTGCCGGCCTCTAATCGCTCTGATGGGCCTTCTGGGTTTGTCTCACTCAACTCTTCGATCGCGATACGCGCCTGCACGGCCACTGCTGTGAGCGAGCTTTCACTTAGGGCGTTGAGGACCCTTCGCACTTCTTCATCGGGGATGGCCATCCGAGTCTCATTTCCCTTGGTTTGGGGGCGCAAACGTCACCGCAATCGGGCATCGCGTGCGCTTTTCCGATTTCGCTCAGTGCGAAATCCCCCATCTGCACTAAGAGCTCTCGAACCTCTTCAGAGATCGCCACGCGACGCGCCTAGTTGGTAATGAACCTACCCTGCCCGCGCTGTACGCACACCGCGAGCGGCCCATCTGAACCAGTCGGAGCGCGGCTCATGCCGTACCCGCTAATCACGGATCCCCCTTGGGACCCGGGCATCACCTCCGCAGATCCGTAGAGCTGTCCAGATGTGTTCCGAAGCCGATACCCCTCACCATACGGTTGCAGGCTGAGCCCGTACATTCCGCCGAATCCGAGATTGTCCTGAATGCAGTCTCGCATCTGATCGACGCTCCAATCTGAAGCGACGCTCCATTTCGCACCCTGCTCTCGCAACTCTCCTGGGGTCGCGCAGCCAAGCAGGCTTAGGCTAAGCACAATGATCGAAACCGAACGCACGTGGGCCTCTCCAGGCAGCTCATGGAAGCTGGTTTGATAGCGGAAGGCGAACGCGAGGCGCCAGGCCGAAGCGGTCAGTGCGATTGTCTAGATGTACACTGAAGCCCGGGTTGGCGGCGATCAGAGGTGAGCGCGGCCGAAGAATCGGATACCCCGCGGCCCCGGTTTCCGTCGCCTCCCCTGCTCAGATGACCATACGTCCCGAGCGGTCGCTCGCCGACCGCATGACAAGCTACTGCCGGTCCAAGTTCGCGACCTCTCTCAACGACCAACAGCGGACTGATTTCGAGAGGTTCTTGCTTCGCCTCGTCGACCAAGGAGCGCACGCTCCGGCTCGCGGGAAAGGCATCGACTGGAAGGCTGTAGCGGCCGAGGCAAATCTGCCGCTCGAAACCGTCCGAACGCTCTCGCCGCAGATCAGACCTGCGTTCGACGCCATCGCGCGGTCATTCCCCTTCGGACGCCCCCTCAAACCCTCTGCGGCTTCAAAGTCTCGGAAGCGGGTGTCGGGACCACCACGGGCGGCCGCAGGTTCTCGAGGGAGGTCTGCTTCTCGGAGGGGACGACGCCCCACCCCCGTCATCGAGTTTCCTGACCCCGCTGTCAGTGAATGGACGGACGTGCCCGAGTTCGCTTCGGCGCTCACGCTGCATATGGCGCGGCACGGCGATACGGCCTGGGCGCTGCATCGAGCGATCCTGCGTCCGGGAGAGATCTTCGATCACAAGACGATCAAGAGCTGGATGAACGGCGCCCGCGAGCCTCGCACCGCTGAAAGCCGTGAAATGCTGCAGCGGATCGAGCATCGCTACTGCCTCCCATCGGGGTATTTCGCGGAGAAGCTTGGCCACAGAAGTCGCGCGACTGCAGGCGCGCCGCTTCCCGACGTCACCCGAAGCGAGCAGCGCCGGCTGGCCTGGCATCTGCCCCATGATTTTCGGCGCCGTCCCGCGGCCGAGCAGGCCGAAATCCTGGACTGGGTTCAGAACGTCATCGTGTCGGGGAACACGGAGTATCGCCGCTATCAAGCCGCGGCTTCCCGACAGCGGTTCGCCCTGCGATTCCCCCCTCATATGCATGGCCAGAGCGGAAAGGCTCTGCGAAGAAGCGTGCTCGATGCTCCTCCTAGATTGGTCCGGGAGATGGGTGCGCTTCTGGAGTTCAAGACCGCGCCGCTCACGGCGCTTGGCTATCAACGCAGTGGCGTCTGGGGGCCGGAGACGGCTTCGCAGAAGGTTGAACACCTGTCCTTGCTGTTCGGCGCACTGGCTGCCCCCCCGGATGGCGAAGTGCGGGGTCTCGGCGTTCCACGGTCCGATCTTTCCCTCGGCTTGCTAGTCTTCCCCGCCGTCTGGGATTGGTATCTGAGGTGGCGCTACAAGCGGCGAGGCTTCTACACCGCGTGGGAGTTGGACATGCTGATGGTCGCCATGTCGCTTGTGCGCAAAGATTCCGGCTGGCTCCGCCAGACGCCGGCTGTGGTCGATGGGTTAGTGGAAATCCCCAACCTCGTCAGTCGAGACGATATCAAGAACGCGCGGAACGACTGGGCCGGGGCGTGTGAACGGATGTTCGAATACGCTCGCGCGACGAGCCGGGAGATCAAGAAGATCGCCAGGGTACATCGGGATCCGTTCGAACCCATACTCCCGGTGCTCGAGGCGGAAAGCCCGCTCCGTGAGTACCGGAGGATCACGGAGGAGGTCCTGCGGCTGATGCCAGATGAACGGCACTACCCCAAGGCCGCGGCCGAAGCCGTGCGCAGCTTTCTCATGATCCGTTTTGGCCTGCACCTGGGCGTCAGGCAGAAGAACCTGCGCCAGCTGCTCCTGTGCCCTCGCGGGTCCATCCCCCGGTCGGAGCGTGCGCTGATCGATCTAAAGCGAGGCGAGCTCCGTTGGAACTCCAAGGAGGGCGGCTGGGAGGTCTACATCCCGGCCGTCGCCTTTAAGAATGCGGATTCGTCCTTCTTTGCCGGGAAGCCGTTTCGGTTGATCCTGCCTGACCTCGGAGACCTCTACCGGTACCTGGATGCCTACGTGGAGCGACATCGTGGGCGGCTGCTGAACGGTGCGCCAGACCCGGGAACTCTCTTCGTGAAAAGCGCGTCCTCTCGGACCCGCGACCCCGCCTACGACCAGACCACGTTCTACGAGGCTTGGCGGCTCATCATTCAGCGATATGGCGTCTAGAATCCCTACACCGGGCGCGGCGCCGTGGAGGGCCTCCTTCCGCATGGCCCGCATAACGTCCGCGATGTACTGGCCACGCACGTTCTGAAGATGACCGGTTCATATCAGCAGGCCAGCTACGCCATTCAGGACACCCCTGAAATGGTCGCCAAACATTACGGTCGCTTCCTGCCTGAGGATAAGGCGGCCATGGCCGCTCAGATCTTGAACCAGGTGTGGTCGGCCGCTTAGGCGTCAAACTTGGTTAGTCAGGAAGCGAAATACGCTAGCGATTTCAACGATCAGTTCAGGGTACTTGGTCGACTTAAGCTGCTGATGTTTCAGCCATAATGCTGTTCCACCCTGTCCGCCATCCCGGCGCCCCTGCGGATCCCCGCTCCCGACGCGGGCCGGAACGGTGTCGGACACCGGACGTTTCAGGAACCGCTCGACGAGAGGTTCCCATGAACAAATTCATCCCCACAGCGGCCGCGCTGGCCCTGGCCCTCACTGTCCCCGGGGCGGCGCTGGCGCAGAACCACGGCAACGGCCACGGTCAGGGCGGGGGCCACGGCGCCCAGGACAAGGGCGGTGGCGGTCATCGCGGCGGAGAGGCCCGGGCGAAGGGCCATGGCGGAGGTCAGGATCGCGGGGAGTCCCGCGGACGAGGTCAGGACCGCAGCGGCGCGCCCGCCGCGCGGGCGATGGCGCGCGGGCCAGAGTCTGGCGGACGCGGACACGGCCGGGATCGGGATCGTGCGGAGGTTCGGGTCGAACGGCGCCTCGGCCCGGTGGAGCGGCGGACGGAGCGCAGGGTGCGCACCACGGCGGCGGGACCGATGACGGTCTTCCGGGTCGAGCCGGACCGGGGCCTGGTCGCCGGCTGCCCTCCGGGCCTGGCCAAGCGCAACAACGGCTGCCTGCCGCCGGGTCAGGCGCGCCAGATGGCGGCGCGGGCCCGCTACGACTACCTCTGGAACATCCGCCGCGACGACGGCCTGTACCGCTATGACGACGGTTACCTGTACCGGATCGACCGGAGCGGCTCGGTGCTGGGCTGGCTGCCGGTGCTGGGCGGTGCGCTGGCCCCCGGCGCGGTCTGGCCGCAGCAGTACACCTACCAGCCCGTCCCGACCTATTACTCCGACTATTTCCGGCTGAGCGATCCGTATGACTACCGCTACGCCAACGGCGCGCTCTACGGCGTCGATCCGCGGACGCAGGCGATCACCCAGGTGGCGGCGCTGTTGACCGGTCAGCCGATCACCGTCGGCCAGCCGATGCCGGCGGGCTACGACGTCTACAACGTGCCCTATCCGTACCGGAACCGGTACGCGGACACGCCGGACGGCCTGTATCGCTACAGCGACGGCTACATCTACCGGGTCGACCCGACCACCCAGCTGGTCCAGGCGGCCATCCAGCTGCTCACCTGAGCCGCGCGGCAGGAGACATGGATATGCGGATCATCATGCGCCGGGCGCTGACGCCCCTCGCCGTCCTCATGCTCGCGGCCTGCGGCGGCGGGGACGACAAGGCGGGGACGGGCGGCTCGGAACAGGCCCAGCCCTCAAGCCGGACCCTCGCGGAGACCCTGAAGGGCGCGGACGGCTATGGTTCGCTCGGACGGGCCGTGACCAATGCGGGGCTGACCGGCGTGCTGGAAGGCGTCGGCCCCTATACCGTGTTCGCGCCGGCCGACTCGGCGTTCAGCTCGGCCGGGACCGGCGACTTCGCCGACGAGAGCCTGCGGGCCCAGAGCGCGGCCCTGCTGCGCGCCCATATCGTCCCGGGGGCCCTGACGCGGAGCGACATCGCGGCGGCGATCCAGCGCGACGCGGACGGCAAGGTGCAGATGCGGACCATGGCCGGGACGCTGCTGACCTTCTCCAGGGAGGGCCAGACGGTGACCGTCAGCTCGGACAGCGGCGCGAGCGGCCGGCTGACGGGCGAGGAAGCCTTGGCGAGCAACGGCGTGCTGCAGCCGGTGGACGCCCTGCTGGTCACGCCGCAGGTCGCGTCCTAGGTGGGCCGGCCCGGTCGCGGAACGGCGATCTTGCACCGCACCACGGACAGGATCATGGTCGCGGAGTTGGAGATCGAGACATGCTAGAGTCTCTCCGTTGCGCGATGAAAGGCCACATGTTCGTCGACAGCCGCAGCCAGCCGGGCACCCAGGTGTGCGTGCGCTGCCGCCAGCGGCGGCCGTTCGAACGCCTCGCCCCCCGCCCGCCCCTGGATGAACCGGGTCTCTAGACCAGCCGGCTCTGCACCACGGCGGCCTCGATGAAGCCAGCGAACAGGGGGTGCGGCGCGAAGGGGCGGCTCTTCAGCTCGGGGTGATACTGCACGCCGATGAACCACGGATGGTCCTCGCGCTCGACGGTCTCGGGCAGGACGCCGTCGGGGGACAGGCCCGCGAAGGTCAGACCGGCCTTCTGCTCGATGACCTCGCGGTAGTTGATGTTGACCTCGTAGCGGTGGCGGTGCCGTTCGCTGATGGTCGACGAGCCGTACATCTGAGCGATTTTCGAGCCCGGCTTCAGCGTCGAGTCATAGGCCCCGAGGCGCATGGTGCCGCCCAGGTCTCCGCCGTGTTCGCGCTTCACCCGCTCATTGCCCTGGATCCATTCGGTCATCAGGCCGACGACCGGCTCCGACGTCGGACCGAACTCGGTGGACGAGGCCTCGGGGAAGCCGGCCAGGTTCCGGGCCGCCTCGATGACCGCCATCTGCATGCCGAAACAGATGCCGAAATAGGGGATGTTGCGGGTGCGGGCGAAGCGGGCCGCCTCGATCTTGCCTTCGGAGCCGCGCTCGCCGAAGCCGCCCGGCACCAGCACGGCGTGGGCGCCCTGCAGGCGGGCCTCGCAGGCCTCGCGGTCGCCCTCGAAGGTCTCGGCCTCGACCCAATCGATGTTGACCTTGACGTTGTTGGCGACGCCGCCGTGGTGCAGCGCCTCGATCAGGGATTTGTAGGCGTCCTTGAGCACCGTGTATTTGCCGACCACGGCGACGGTGACCTCGCCGTCCGGGTGCAGGCGGCGGCGGGCGATCTCCTGCCAGCGCGACAGGTCGGGGGCCGGGGCGTCGGTGATGCCGAAATGGGCCAGCACCTCGGCGTCGAGGCCCTCGCGGTGATAGTCCAGCGGCACGGCGTAGATGTCGGACGAGTCCATGGCCTGGATGACGCCGCTTTCGCGCACGTTGCAGAACAGGCCGATCTTGCGCTTCTCCTCGGGCGGGATCGGGTATTCGCAGCGGCACAGCAGGATGTCGGGCTGGATGCCGATCGAGCGCAGCTCCTTGACCGAGTGCTGGGTCGGCTTGGTCTTCATCTCGCCGGCGGTCTTGATGAAGGGCAGCAGGGTCAGGTGGACGAAGCAGGACTGGCCGCGCGGCAGGTCCTGGCCCAGTTGCCGGATGGCCTCGAAGAACGGCAGACCCTCGATGTCGCCGACGGTGCCGCCGATCTCGACGAGGACGAAGTCGACCTCCTCGCCGTCGTCGGTCAGGGCGGGGGTCAGGCAGAACTGCTTGATCTGGTCGGTGACGTGCGGAATGACCTGGACGGTCGCGCCCAGATAGTCGCCGCGCCGCTCCTTCTCGAGGATCGTCGAATAGATGCGGCCGGTGGTGATGTTGTCGGACTTGGCCGCTGAAACGCCGGTGAAACGCTCGTAGTGGCCGAGGTCGAGGTCGGTCTCGGCCCCGTCGTCGGTGACGAAGACCTCGCCGTGCTGATACGGGCTCATCGTGCCTGGATCGACGTTCAGATAGGGGTCGAGCTTACGAAGGCGAACCTTGTAGCCGCGCGCTTGCAGGAGCGCGCCGAGAGCGGCGGAGGCGAGGCCTTTTCCCAATGAGGAAACCACGCCGCCGGTGATGAACACGTAACGGGCCATGGGAGATCACTCTACCGCCGATTCGGGCGGCGTAATGCGGAGACTATGAGGGCGGGAGAGGAAGGCGGGGATAAGGGCCCCGCCCACCTTACTGCGCCGGCGCGGGCTGGGCCGGAGCCGGCTGGGCCGCGGGCGCCGAGCTGAGGAAGTCGTCGAGCGACGGGCCGGCCGGCTGGGCCGGAGCCGGGGCCGTGGCCGGATCGGCGGCCGGGGCCGCGCCCTCCGCGCCGGTCGGTGCGGCCAGGGCGCCGATGGCGTCGCGGTCGACGATCGACTGGCTCGAGCGGTCGATGTTGCCGATGATGGTCAGGCCGATGGCGCAGAGGAAGAAGGCCACGGCCAGCCACCAGGTCGTGACGGTCAGCAGGTTGCCGGCGCCGCGCGCGGTCATGAAGCCCGACGGCCCGCCGCCCATGCCCAGCGCGCCGCCCTCGGAGCGCTGAAGCAGGATCACGCCGGCGAGCGCGACCGAGATGAGGATCATGGCGACGAGGAGAATGGTCTGGAGCATGGCAGCCGATATGTGTGGCGCGAGGCCGCGCCGATCAAGCGGCGGCGTCTATCATCGTTGGGAGGCGGGAGCAAACAGGGGTTGAGGCAGCAGGCAGCAGGCAGCAGGCAGCAGGCAGCAGGCAGCAGGCAGCAGGCAGCAGGGTCCGTGGGCGCGAAGCCGCAGTCAACCGGGAGGAGCCGAAACCTCGCTCTTCTTCTGCTGCCTGCTGACTGCTGCCTAGACGGCGCGGATGATGCCGAGGAAGTCGGAGGCCTTCAGGGAGGCGCCGCCGACCAGGGCCCCGCCGACCTCGGGGACGGCGAGGATGTCGCGGGCGTTGTCCGGCTTGACCGAGCCGCCGTACAGAATCGGCGCGGCGGCGCTGGCCAGGCCCAGCCGCTCGAGCATGGCGGCGCGGACGGCGCGATGGACCTCCTCGATCTGCTCCAGCGTGGGTGTCAGCCCCGTGCCGATGGCCCAGACGGGCTCATAGGCGACGGCGAAGTCGCGGCCGGCGACGGCCAGGGGCAGGGAGTTCATGACCTGGCCGCGGACGACCTCAACCGCCCTGCCCGCCTGGCGCTGCTCGAGCGTTTCGCCGACGCAGACGATGGGCGCCAGTCCGGCCTGGACGGCGGCCTCGGCCTTGGCGGAGACGAGCCGGTCGGTCTCGCCGAATTCCTGGCGGCGCTCGGAATGCCCCACGATGACAAGGGTCGCGCCGGCGTCCTTGAGCATTGCCGCGGACACGCCGCCGGTGAAGGCGCCGTGGGTCTCGGCCCGGCAGTCCTGGCCTCCGACCTCGACGGCCTGGCCGCTGACCGCGTCCGCGAGCCGGCTGAGCAGGGTCGCCGGCGGGCAAATGGCGACGCGGCAGGAGGCCGGCTCCGCCTGGAGTTCGCGTTTGAGGTCCTGGACGACACCCTCGAGATCGGCGCCCAGGCCGTTCATCTTCCAGTTGCCGGCGATCAGCTTCTCGGATTGTTTCATGACGCCTCTCTAGGCGGAGGTTTTCGCCAAGCCAAGCCGTCCGGGCGCTCCATGCGTCGCCATTGTCTTGCCGTGCCGCCCCGTCACACCCTATAGGCCAAGCGACCATCATCGCCGCCCCTCGGCCAGGACCGCCCGCCCATGATCTCCATCTTCCGCAATTTCGCGAAGTCCAAGTTCGCGATGGGCCTGCTGATCCTGACCGCGCTGGGCCTGCTGGTCACCGGCGGCGCCCAGACGGACATCCTCGGCAGCCTGCAGGCGCCCAAGGTGGTCTCGGCGGGCGATCGCAGCATGAGCCCTCAGGAATTCCGCGCGGCGATGGATCGCCAGCTGGACCAGCTTCAGCAGCAGCAGGGCCGATCGATCACCTATGAGGAGCTTCTCGCCCAGGCGGACCTGAACGCCATCCTGATGGGACGGGCCCAGGAGCTGGGCTTCTTCGCCTGGGCCTGGAAGACGGGCATCCGGCCGGGGAACGAGCTGATCCTGCGCCAGATCCGCGCCATCCCGGCCTTCTTCGATCCGGTCACCAACCAATTTTCCGAAACCCTGTACGAGTCCAAGCTCGCCGAGGTGAAGATGACGCCGGAGCTCCTGGAACAGGAAGCCCGGGACCAGTACACCCGCGCCCACTACGGCTCGGCGCTGATGGCCGGCATGCAGCTGCCGCGCATCTACGGCGCGGTGTACGCCAACCTGAACCAGCAGTCCCGCGACGGGCGCTGGTTCGTCCTGACCCAGCAGATGGCCGGGACGGCCCCGCGGCCGTCCGACGCCCAGCTGGCCGCCTTCATGAACCAGAACGCCGCGCGGCTGCGCGTTCCCGAACTGCGTTCCGGCTCGCTGGTCATCTTCAGCAACCCGGCCGACCAGAACATCGCCATCAGCGAGGAGAAGATCCAGGCCCGGTTCGAATTCCGCAAGAACGCCCTGTCGGCGCCCGAGCGCCGCACCTTCACGACCCTGACCGCTCCGACCCGGGCCGCGGCGGACCGCATCGCCAACGCGCTGCGCGCCGGCCAGACCCCCGCCGCCGTCGGCCAGGCCAACAACCTGCAACCTGCCGACTTCGTCGACACGCCGCGCAGCGCGATCAGTGATCCGGCGGTGGCCGGGGCGGTGTTCGGCCTGAACGTCAACGAGGTGTCCGCTCCGGTTCAGGCCCGCATCGGCTTCGTCGTCGCCAAGGTGACCGCCGTCGCGCCGGGTCAGGATGTGACCCTCGCCGACGTCCGCGACCAGATCGTCGATGAACTGCGGGGCCAGGAGGCGCGCGGCGCGATCGCCCGCAGGGTCGAGGCCTATGATGCGGCGCGCCGCGACGGCAAGAGCGTCGACGAGGCGGTCCGCCTGGTCGGCGCCCGGATGGTGCCCATTCCCGCCGTGACCCGCGAAGGCCGCAACCGCGACGGTCAGCAGCTCAACGTCCCCGCCCCCGTGCTGGAGGGCATGTGGAAGCTGTCCAAGGGGCGCGCCAGCGAACCCACCGGCCTCGGCGAGGGCGAGTATTTTGTGGTCCGCGTCGACGACGTCGTTCCGGCCGCCCTGCCGGCCCTGAACGCCGTGCGCGAGCGGGTGACCGCCGAATGGATCGCCCGCGAGAACGTCCGCCTGCTGTCGAGCAAGTCGGACGCGCTGACGGCTCGGCTGCGCGCCGGCGAGGACATCGCCGCCGTCGCGGCCTCGGTCGGGGCGACGGTCACCAGCCGCGCCGGCCTGAAGCAGGACGAGGAAACGCTCGCCCAGGTCGGCGAAGCCGTGATCTCGGGCCTGTTCAACACCGCCCGGGGGCAGCCCTTCGACCAGCCCACCGAGAACGGCATCGTCATTGGCCGCGTCGACCGCATCATCGCGCCCACGCCGGCCGTGATCGCCGACGAGGCCCAGCAATGGCGCGCCCGGCTGGGACCGGCGACCGGCGATCCGCTGTTCGCCGCCGCCGTGGCCGCCGCCGCGGAGCGCATGAAGGCGACCCACGACGAGGCCCTGGCCCGTCAGGCCCTCGGCGTCGAGGCGACGCCCGCGGCGCCGGCGCGACCCGCGGGGCGATGACCGCAGACGACGGCTCCAACCGGGCCGGCTTCGCCGCAGGCTGGTCCGCGGGCCGGCCGCAGGTCGTCGTGCGGCGGCTGGTCGATGACCTGGAGACCCCGGTCTCGGCCTATCTGAAGGTCGGGCACGGGCGCAGCCACGCCTTCCTGCTGGAGTCGGTCGAGGGCGGGGCGGTCAACGGCCGCTATTCGATCATCACCCGCGAACCGGACCTGGTCTGGCGCTGCCGCGACGGCCGCGCCGAGCTGGCGCGGGGTTCCGGCGTGGCGGGGGGCGCCTTCGAGCCGGAGCCCGGCGACCCGCTGGCCTCGCTGCGCCGGCTCATGGCCGCCTCGCGGCTCGAGCTGCCGGGCGATCTTCCGCCAATGGCGGCGGGCCTGTTCGGGGTGTTCGGCTACGACATGGTGCGGCTGCTGGAGCCGCTGGGCGCGCCGAACCCGGATCCGCTGGACCTGCCCGACGCGGTGCTGACCCGTCCGGCCCTGGTGGCGATCTTCGATTCGGTGAAGCACGAGATCGTGCTGGTCTCGGCCGCCTTCCCGGACAGCGGACTGGCGGCGGACGCGGCCTTCGACGCCGCTGTGGCCCGGCTGGACGCCTTCGAGGCGGAGCTGCGCGCGCCCCTGCCCGCCATCCCCGCGCCGGTGCAGGCCCCCGCCCCGCCGTTCCGGTCGCCGGTCGACGAGGCGGCCTTCGGCGTCATGGTGGCGCGGGCCAAGGACTACATCGCCGCCGGCGACATCTTCCAGGTGGTGCTGAGCCACCGTTTCGCTGCGCCATGGGCCGGCGATCCGTTCGCCTTCTACCGCTCGCTGCGGCGGCGCAATCCGTCGCCCTATCTGTTCTTCCTCGACTTCGGAGACTTCCAGCTGGCCGGGTCGAGCCCGGAAATCCTGGTGCGGCTGAAGGACGGGCGGGTGACCATCCGGCCGCTGGCGGGCACCCGGCCGCGCGGCGAGACGCCCGAGCAGGACCGGGCCCTGGAGGCGGAACTGCTGGCCGACCCCAAGGAGCGGGCCGAGCATCTGATGCTGCTCGATCTGGGCCGCAACGACGTGGGGCGCGTCGCTGCGCCGGGCACGGTCGAGGTCACGGAAAGCTTCAAGGTCGAGCGCTACAGCTCTGTGATGCATATCGTTTCCGACGTGCAGGGCCAGGCCAATCCGAAGCTGGACGCCGTGGATACGCTGCTGGCCGCCCTGCCCGCCGGCACCCTGTCGGGCGCCCCCAAGGTGCGGGCGATGGAGATCATAGACGAACTGGAGAGCGAGAAGCGCGGCGTCGGCTACGGCGGCGGCGTCGGCTACATCTCGGCCGGCGGCGAGGCGGACGTCTGCATCGTGCTGCGGACCGCCCTGTTCGCCGACGGCAAGGTCCATGTGCAGGCCGGCGCGGGCGTGGTCGCCGACAGCGATCCGGCCGCCGAGTACGCCGAAACGAAAGCCAAGGCCCGGGCGCCGATGGGCGCGGCCGAGGACGCCTGGCGTTATCCGTTCGGGAACCAGGGCTGAACCGAGACCGTCTCGTCAAAGCGGACGCCCGGCCCCAGCACCATGATCCCCGCCATCATCACCGCCGCCGTCGCGGCCAGCGCCGCCGCCGCGAGCGCGGCCCAGGGGCTGGCGTGTCGGACCGGCGGGGTGAGCAGGATGCGCGCCTTGTCGATGCTGGTGTCGGCCATGCGAGCCCCTCCGCTGGAGGCTCCAGTTCGCCTGATCGTGGTTAACGAAGACTTACCTCAACGGTCGCTTGGCGCGGCGGCCCTCGCCCCCTAGAAGCCAAGGCATGATCCTCGTCGTCGACAACTACGACAGCTTCACCTGGAACCTGGTCCACTACCTTGCGGAACTGGGGGCGGAGACGCGCGTGGTGCGCAACGACGACCTGACCGCGGCCGAGGCGCTGGCGCTGAAACCCGAGGCGCTGCTGCTGTCGCCGGGGCCGTGCACGCCGAACGAGGCGGGCATCTGCCTGCCTTTGCTGGACAGCGCGCCGCTGGACATGCCGATCTTCGGCGTCTGCCTCGGGCATCAGGCCATGGGTCAGGCGTTCGGCGGCGACGTCGTCCGCGCCAAGAGCCTGATGCACGGCAAGACCTCGCCGATCGAGCATGCGGGAAGCAGCGTCTTCGCCGGCCTGCCCTCCCCGTTCACGGCGACGCGGTATCACTCGCTGGCGGTGAAGCGCGAGACGCTGCCGGACGTGCTGGAGGTCACCGCATGGACCGCCGACGGCGAGATCATGGGGCTGGCGCACCGGACCCGGCCGATCCACGGCGTGCAGTTCCACCCGGAATCGATCGCCACCGAGCACGGCCACGACCTGCTGGCCAACTTCCTCGACATCGCCAACGTCAAGCGCACGGCGATGGTCTGACATGGCGGCCCCCGAGACCGATCAGGGCTTCAAACCCCTGCTGGCCAAGCTGGTCGACGGCCGGGTGCTGTCGGATCAGGAGGCTCACGCCTTCTTCGCCGCCTGCCTGAGGGGCGAGCCGACCCCGGCGCAGGTCGCGGCCGCCGTCACGGCCCTGCGCATCCGCGGCGAAACCGTGGGCGAGATCGCCGCCTTCGCCACGGCCATGCGCGAGGCGGCGCTGACGCTGGACCATCCCTACGAGGTCATCGACACCTGCGGCACCGGCGGCGACGGCCAGCACACCTTCAACATCTCGACGGCGGCGGCGCTGGTGCTGGCGGGCGCCGGGCTGAAGGTGGCCAAGCACGGCAACCGGGCGATGAGCTCGAAGTCCGGCTCGTCGGACGTGCTGGCCGCGCTGGGGATCAATCTGGCGGCCACGCCGGCGCAGCAGCTGCGGGCGCTGGACCGGGCCGGCATCGCCTTCCTGTTCGCCCCGACCTACCACGGGGCCATGCGCCACGTCGGGCCGGTGCGGGCCGAGATCGGCTTCCGCACGGTGTTCAACCTGCTGGGTCCGCTGTCCAACCCGGCCTCGGCGAAGCGGCAGGTGATGGGGGTCTATGATCCGCGCCTGCTGGAGCCGCTGGCCGAGGTGCTGGGGCGGCTGGGCGCCGTCCGGGCGTGGACGGTGCATGGACAGGGGCTGGACGAGCTGACCACCACGGGCGCGACCGAGGTGGCGGAGTGGAAGGACGGGGCGGTGCGCCGCTTCGCCGTCACGCCGGAGGACGCCGGGCTGGCGCGGGCCGATATCGCCGACCTGCGCGGCGGCGACGCCGAGGAGAATGCGGCGGCGCTGCGGGCGCTGCTGGACGGGGCGAAGGGGGCCTACCGGGACGTGGTGCTGCTGAACGCGGCGGCGGCGCTGGTGGTGGGCGACAGGGCGGGTGATCTGGCCGACGGCGCGGCGCTGGCGGCGGCGGTGATCGACGACGGCCGGGCGGCGCAGGCGCTGGCCGCTCTGGTCGAGGCCACCAATACACCGATCGAGGCCCCCGAATGACCCTGACCAGGAGCGCGGACCTCCCGGTCCGCAAATCCCGCCGACCGCAAGGTGCGGACCTGGAGGTCCGCGCTCCATGACCGACGTGCTGGAGCGGATCGCCGCCTACAAGCGCGAGGATGTGGCGGCGCGCAAGGCTGTCCAGTCGCAGGACGCCGTCGAGGCGCGGGCGAAGCTGGCGCCGCCGCCGCGGGGCTTCCGGGCCGCCCTGGAACGGCATGTCGAGGAGACGGGCCGCCCCGCGCTGATCGCCGAGATCAAGAAGGCCAGCCCCTCCAAGGGGTTGATCCGGGAGGATTTCGATCCGCCGGCGTTGGCGCGGGCCTATGAGCGCGGCGGGGCGACCTGCCTGTCGGTGCTGACCGACGGGCCGAGCTTCCAGGGCGACGACGCCTTCCTGGCCGCCGCGCGCGAGGCGACCGCCCTGCCCTGTCTGCGCAAGGACTTCCTCGTCGACCCGTGGCAGGTGGCCGAGAGCCGGGCGCTGGGGGCCGACTGCATCCTGATCATTCTGGCGATGGTGGATGACGCCCTGGCCGCCGAGCTGCTCTCCGAGGCCGAGAGGTTCGGCATGGACGCGCTGATCGAGACCCACGACGAGGCGGAGATGGCCCGCGCCTGCAAGCTGGGCGGCGATCTGGTCGGGATCAACAACCGGTCGCTGCGGACGTTCGAGGTCGATCTGGAGACGACGGAGCGGCTGGCCATGCTGAGCCCGGTGCGGGCGTTGCTGGTGGCCGAGAGCGGCATCTTCACGCCGGACGACGTTGCCCGGGTGTCGGCGGCGCATGCGCAGGCCGTGCTGGTGGGCGAGAGCCTGATGCGGCAGGCGGACGTCGAGGCGGCGACACGGGCGCTGATGCGGTAACCGGACCTTAACCGGAACAGCACAGGAACACCTTGTGGACGTTTGCGGTTTGTTCCGCTAGCGTTCTCGCAACGGGATTCGCCGCCGAGGTCGCCATGCTCACGCGCAAACAGCACGAACTGCTGATGTTCATCCACGAACGGATCAAGGAGACGGGCGTCTCCCCCTCGTTCGACGAGATGAAGGAGGCGCTGGATCTGGCGTCGAAGTCGGGCATCCACCGGCTGATCACGGCGCTGGAGGAGCGCGGCTTCATCCGGCGGCTGGCGCACCGGGCGCGGGCGCTGGAGGTGGTCAAGATGCCGGACCAGGCCACGGCGGGCGCGCCGCGCGGCCGGGCCGGGTTCACGCCGGGGGTGATCGAGGGCGGCGGACGGCCGCAGGCGGTCGAGGCCGCCAACGACACGCGCGAACTGTCGCTGATGGGCAAGATCGCCGCCGGCACGCCGATCGCGGCCATCGAACACGAGACCGCCCGCTATCCGGTGCCGGAGGCGATGCTGGGCGCGGGCGAACACTATCTTCTCGAGATCGAGGGCGATTCGATGATCGAGGCCGGCATCCTCAACGGCGATCTGGTGATCATCAAATCCTCCGACACGGCGACCTCGGGCGACATCGTCGTGGCGCTGGTCGAGGGCGAGGAAGCCACGCTGAAGCGGCTGCGCAAGAAGGGCGGCTCGATCGCCCTGGAGCCGGCCAACCGCAACTACGAGACCCGCATCTTCGGACCGGACCAGGTCGAGGTGCAGGGCAAGCTGGTCGGGCTCATCCGCCGCTATCACTGAGGTCAGGGTCGCCGAAGCGGGACCATGGCCGGTCGCCGCGCACCTGCGCCGACCAGACGGCGCGCCAGCGGTTGGCCGCCGCCGGACCCTCGCGCCACAGCTCGACCGCGCCGCCGCGCGCATAGTCGACACCGTCCAGCACCAGACGGCCCTCGCATGAGGCGGGCAGTGCGGGGACCGGCGCGCGGACGCTGACCACGGGCGCGGCTCGGCACAGGGCCTCCATCTGCTCCGCCGAGGGCGCGCGTTTGCCCCACCACAGGGCGAGCGGACCGGCTGCGGGTGTCGAGGGCGCGCAGGAGAAGCGGGTGCAGGTCCAGCCCTCCTCCTGCCGGTCGATGGGCGTCAGACCCCGGCGGCGCGACCAGACATCGACCGCGAACTGGCGCACGCCCGGCCGCGCCACGACCGCCTCTTCCGCCTGAACCCAGGCGGCGTTGGTCCCGCCGTCGCCGATCCACAGGTCGGGCGCCGGCCCGCGGGGCCAGAGCATCACCGCCGCCGCGAACGGCAGGCCCAGCCAGCGCAGCGGTCCACGCCACAGACAGCAGAACAGCACGCCGAGAAAGGCGACCGGCAACGCGACGTCCGGGGCGCTGGCGACCGTCCGCACCGCGCCGGGCAGCGCCGCCGTCCAGGCGCCGATGGCGAGCATCAGCCCAATGCCCTGGGCGGCGAGCCACAGGAAGGGGGCGCCGAGGCCGAGCGGCTCCAGCAGGGCGCCGATGGCGAGCGCCGGCATGATCAGGAAGTCCGAGACCGGCGCCGTGGCGAGATTGGCGGCCAGTCCGTACATGGCCGTTCGGTTGAAATGCTGCATGGCGAACGGGCCTGTGGCGGCGCCCGCGACGAGGCTGGCGAGGATTGCGCCGCCGATCCAGACGCCGCCGCGCTGGACCATCAGGATCGGCCAGGGCGTGGAAATCTCGCGCGGGCGGACCGGCCAGGCTTCTACGAGCGCGACGAGGGCGGCGGTCGCCGCGAACGACATCTGGAAGCCGGGCGTGACGATCGCCTCGGGCTGCAGCAGCAGGACCACGAAGGCGGCGACGGCGAGGGCGTGCATGGTGATCGCCTGCCGGTCGAGCAGGATGGCGATGAAGGCGATGGAGGCGGTGATCGCCGCCCGCTCGGCCGGCGGCGGCGCGCCCGAGATCACGAGATAGGTCGCGACCGCCAGCAGCCCGGCGCCGGCGGCGACCTTCTTGCCCGGCACGCGCAGCGCCAGCCACGGCCAGGCGGCCACCAGCAGGCGCACGAGGAAGAAGGCGAAGCCGCCGACCACGGCCATGTGCAGGCCGGAGATCGACAGGATGTGGGCCAGGCCGGAGTCGCGCATGACCTGGACCTCGTCGGGATCGAGCCAGGCCTCATGTCCCGTGGTCATGGCCGCGGCGACGCCGCCAGCGCGCGGGCCCTGCCGCTCCACGATCCGTTTGGCGAGGTCGAAGCGCAGGCCGTTGATCGCCATCTCGGCCCGCAGGGTCCACGGCGGAGGCGGCAGATAGGCCGGCCGCGCCTCGCCGAGGCCGAAGGCCACCCCGCCCATGCCCTGGAAGAAGGCGGTGCGGCCGAAGTCGTAGGCGCCGGGGCTGGCGGGCGCGGGCGGCGGGTTGAGGATGGCGAACAGCCGCACCGCCTGACCCGGCTCGGGCGCGGCGCCGCGCACGGTGGCCCGCAGGCGCACCGGCGTGTCCTCGGGGGCGAGGCCGCGGATGCGGACCGGGGCGATCACCACGCGGGGGCCGGCCGCGCCTGGGCTGTCGACGTCGACGACCCAGCCCTCAACGACGGTCGGGGCGTCCATGGCCGGGGCGATCGGGGCCGTGACGGCGTCGGCGCGCAGCTTCGTCACCGCCAGACCGAGGGCGAAACAGGCCAGCAGCATCAGCGGAAGCGTCCAGATTCGGTCCAGCCGGGACCGTTTGGCGGCGAGCCAGCCGGCGGACGTGAGGACAGTGAGGGTCAGCAACGGCCAGGCCGGCGGTTCGGCCTTCAGCGCGAAATAGACGGCGCAGCCGCCGCCCAGCGCCACCGGCGCCCAAAGCCGCCAGCGGAGGGACTGGGCGCGGGCCTGCCGGCGCAGAAATTCGACCCCGCGCGCGGGGAGGCTGGGCATGGGCGGCGCGGGCGGTATAACGCCCGCCATGACCTCCCCGTCCGCTTCCGCCCCCGAAGTCGTCACCCGCTTTGCCCCCTCGCCGACCGGCTTCCTGCACATAGGCGGCGCTCGCACGGCGCTTTTCAACTATTTGTACGCGCGGCGGCACAACGGCCGGTTCCTGATCCGGGTGGAAGACACGGATCGCGAGCGGTCCACCGACGCCGCGGTCAAGGCGATCTTCGACGGCCTGAGCTGGCTGGGCCTGTTCGCCGACGACGAGCCGGTGTTCCAGTTCGCTCGCGCCGACCGGCATCGCGAGGTGGCCAACATCCTGCTGGAGACCGGCCACGCCTACCGCGATTTCCTGACCGCCGAAGAGACCGGCGCCCTACGTGACGCGGCCAAGGCCGAAGGTCGCAGTTTTGAATCCCCGTGGCGGGACCGCACGCCTACGGTCGACGACCTGTCGAAGCCGCACACGGTCCGCTTCCGCCGGCCCGCCGACAAGCCCGTCGTGGTCGAGGACGCGGTGCAGGGAACGGTGCGCTGGGAGTCGGCCTCGCTGGACGATCTTGTGATCCTGCGCTCGGACGGCGCCCCGACCTACAATCTCGCGGTCGTCGTCGACGACCACGACATGGGCGTCACCCACGTGATCCGGGGCGACGACCACCTGAACAACGCCGCTCGCCAGAGCCTGATCTATGACGCCCTGGGGTGGACCCGGCCGACCTTCGCTCACATCCCGCTGATCCACGGGCCTGACGGCGCCAAGCTGTCGAAGCGGCACGGCGCGCAGGCGGTGCATGAATACGCCGAGATGGGCTACCTGCCCGAGGCCATGAGAAACTATCTGGCGCGGCTGGGCTGGGCGCACGGGGACGACGAGCTGTTCTCCGACGCCCAGGCGAGGGAATGGTTCGACCTGGCGGGGGTTGGCCGGGCGCCGGCGCGGCTGGACTTCGACAAGCTGGCCCACGTCAACGCCCACTGGATCCGGCTGGCTGACGACGATCGGCTCGCCAAGCTGACGCTGGATGTGCATCTGGCGCGCGGCCACGCGCTGGGGCCGGATGACGAGGCGCGGCTGACGCGGGCCATGCCGTTCATCAAGGGCCGGGCGAAGACCACGCTGGAACTGGCCGACCAGACAGCCTTCGTGCTGGCGCCGCGGCCGATCGCGATCGAGGCCAAGGGTCAGGAATTGCTGTCAGGCGAGTCGGGCCAGCGCATCGGCCGGTTGCGCGATCGGCTGGCACTGTTCGAAAGCTGGGACGTGTTCGCGCTCGAGACCGAGCTCAAGGTGTTCGCCGAGGAAGAGGCCGTCGGCTTCGGGAAGATCGGGCCCGCCGTCCGTGCGGCCCTCACCGGCGGCTCGGCCTCGCCCGACATTGCGAAAACTTTGGCCGCGCTGGGGCGAGAAGAAAGCCTCGGCCGTTTGAATGATGCGCTGCAACAGACTATCTGACCTTCGTACCGAAACACGACCCGCCGCCTCCCCGTGCGAGGCCGCCGTCTGACCAAGGGGCCCATATGACTGAACTCGCCAAACCCGCCGGCTCGGCCACCCTCACCTACGGCGACAAGTCCGTGGAATTGCCGGTGCTGTCGGGCTCGACCGGCCCCGATGTGATCGACATCCGCAAGCTGTATGGCGCCACCGACGCCTTCACCTACGATCCGGGCTTCACCTCGACCGCGGCGTGCGAGAGCGCCCTGACCTTCATCGACGGCGACAAGGGGATGCTGCTTCACCGCGGCTATCCGATCGACCAGTTGGCCTCGAAGTCCAACTTCGTCGAGGTCTGCCACCTGCTCCTGCACGGCGAACTGCCGACCGCCTCGGAGTATGAGGCCTTCGAACGCAGCATCACCATGCACACGATGCTGCACTCGCAGTTCGACCGGTTCTTCGAGGGCTTCCGCCGCGACGCCCACCCGATGGCCATAATGGTCGGGACGGTCGGGGCGCTGTCGGCCTTCTATCACGATAGCCTGGACATCCATGACCCGGTGCAGCGGAACATCTCGGCCATCCGGCTGATCGCCAAGATGCCGACGATCGCGGCGCGGGCCTACAAATACCACATCGGCCAGCCGTTCATCTCGCCGCGCAACGACCTGAACTACGCCGAGAATTTCCTGCGCATGTGCTTCGCCGTTCCGGCCGAGGACTATGTCGTCAATCCGGTGCTGGCCCGGGCCATGGACCGCATCTTCATCCTGCACGCCGACCACGAGCAGAACGCCTCGACCTCGACCGTGCGCCTGGCCGGGTCGTCGGGCGCCAATCCGTTCGCCTGCATCGCCGCCGGCATCGCCTGCCTGTGGGGCCCGTCGCACGGCGGCGCCAACGAGGAGGCGCTGACCATGCTCAAGGAGATCGGCACGCCGGAGCGGATCCCGGAGTTCATCGAGGGGGTTAAGGCCAAGAAATACAAGCTGATGGGCTTCGGCCACCGGGTCTACAAGAACTACGACCCCCGCGCCAAGGTCATGAAGGAGAGCGCCGACGAGGTGCTCGAGGCCGTCGGCGATCCGAACGACCCGCTGTTCCAGGTGGCCAAGGAACTGGAGCGGATCGCGCTGAACGACGAGTATTTCATCGAGCGCAAGCTGTTCCCGAACGTGGACTTCTATTCGGGCATCACCCTGTCGGCGATGGGCTTCCCGACCTCGATGTTCACCGTGCTGTTCTCGCTGGCCCGTACGGTCGGCTGGATCGCCCAGTGGCAGGAGATGATCGGCGACCCGACGCAGAAGATCGGCCGCCCGCGCCAGCTCTACACCGGCCCGACCGAGCGCGACTATGTGCCGATCCAGCAACGGGGCTGAGCCGGCGCCGACGGCTCGTCAGATACGATGACAGGAGGACGCCGGGGCCCGCGCCCCGGCGTTTTTCGTTGGACCGGCCTTCGCCTCAGACCGGCGGGGCCTTGCAGTGGCTGTCGATGAAGGCCTGGTGGGTCGGCATTTCGGCGGCGGCATGGCTCACCGCGGCGCGGAACCGCTCCATCCGCTGACGCATCGCCTCCGGATCGTGCGCCGCCGCGACCGGGTCGAAGCTCTGCGGCATGATCCCCTGCCCCATCATCACCGCCACCCAGCTGGTCTCGGAGAACAGTTCCTCGTCCTCGCGGAAGAAGCGGCCGCTGCTGCGGAACAGGTCCAGCTTGCGCTGCAGAGTCTCCGGAACCTCCATGGTCCGCACATGGTCCCACAACGGCGAATCGGACCGGGTGGTGGCGTGGTAGTGCAGGATCACGAAGTCGCGCAGCCGGGTGTATTCGGTCGCCGTGCGGCGGTTGTATTCATCGGTCAGAACGGGATCGAAGGTCCGGTCCGGGAACATGGCGAGCAGGCGGAAGATGCCGCTCTGAATCATGTGGATGCTGGTCGACTCCAGCGGCTCCAGGAAGCCCGAGGCGAGGCCGAGCGCGACGCAGTTCTTGATCCACGACTTGCGACGGCGGCCGGTCTTGAAGCGCAGCATGCGCGGTTCGGCCACCGCCTCCCCGTCCAGCCCCGCCAGCAGGTCGGCCGTGGCCTCGTCCTCGCTGATGAACTGACTGCAGTGGACGTAGCCATTGCCGGTGCGGTGCTGCAGCGGAATGCGCCAGCGCCAGCCCGCCCTCTGCGCCGTCGAGCGGGTGTAGGGTTCGGGCGCCCCGACGTTCTCGCTGGCCACCGCCACGGCGCGGTCGCAGGGCAACCAATGGGTCCAGTCCTCGAAACCCGCCTGCAGCGTCTGCTCGATCAGCAGGCCGCGGAAGCCGGTGCAGTCGACGAACAGGTCGGCCTCGATGACCTCTCCCGATTCCAGGCGCACGCCCTGGATGAAGCCGTCGAGCGGGCGCTGCAGGACCTCGACGATCTTGCCTTCCTGGCGCACCACGCCGCGCTCCTCGGACCAGGCGCGCAGGAAGGCGGCGTAGCGCGAGGCGTCGAAGTGGAAGGCATAGGCCAGCATCGACAGGATGTTGCGCGTGTCCTTGACCGGGCGGAAGAATTTCCCGGCGCGGGCGGCTTCGGCCGGCAGGCAGTACTCGTCCAGCGAGCCCGGGTCGGCGCCGAGGCTGCGCTGGCGCAGCCAGTGCTGGTGGAAGGACGTGCCCTCGAAATCGAGACCGTAGCGGCCGAACGGGTGCAGATAGACGTCGCCGGGGGCGCCCCAGCCGCGCAGCTCGATCCCGAGCTTGAAACTGGCCTGGGTGGCGCGGACGAAGGCCTCCTCGTCGAGGCCGAGGAAGGCGTTGAAATCGACGATGGGCGGAATGGTCGCCTCGCCGACGCCGACGGTGCCGATTTCCGCCGATTCGACGAGGGTGATGCGCACCGCGCCGCGCAGCTTGCGGGCCAGGGCGGCGGCGGCCATCCAGCCGGCGGTGCCGCCGCCGATGACGGCGACTGATTCAATGGCTTGTTGGGTCACGCCGGGAGCGTAACGGCTGGTTCGGTGATGGCAAGGCGCGGCGGGCGCTTCAGCCCGCCTGTGCCGCGCCGTTCCGACCTTCGACGATGACCCGCAGCACCGCGTCGGCGGCGATCTCTGACGGATCGCGGCCCTCGCGCCCCATCAGGTCCAGCGCCGCCGTCTGGCGCGCCGCCTGATGCGTTCGCGCCTCAGGGTCCGCGAGGAGCCCACCGACGGCCTCGGCCAGCTTGCCCGGCGTGGCGTCGTTCTGGATCAGTTCGGGCGCGATCTCCTCGCCGGCGGCGTGATTGAACAGGGTGGCGTATTTGCCGGTGAAGAACGGCTTCATGATCGCGTAGCTGAGCGGCTGGAAGCGGTAGGAGATCACCATCGGCGCGCCCGCCAAGGCCAATTCGGTGGAGACCGTGCCGCTGGTGGCGAGAGCGACCGTGGCGGCCTTCATGGCCGAGTATTTATCCGCCTCGGAGACGACTTGGGCGCGGAAGGGCCAGGCGGCGACCCGCGCGGTGACATCGTCGGCCACGGTTCCGGCCGCGACCACGGCGACCTCAAGGGTCGGGTCGGCCTGTTTGAGCCGCGCCACGGCGGCCTCGTACACAGGGGTCATCAGACGGACCTCGGACGGCCGGCTGCCGGGCAGGACCAGCAACAGGGGCGCGTCGGCCGCGATGCCCCGAGAGGCGCGGAAAGCGGCGGCATCGGCCCCGCTCATGTCGACATGCAGGGCCTGCGAGCCGACGACGGTTGTGGCCAGACCCTCGCGTTCAAACCACGGCGCATCAAAGGCGTAGAGGGCCAGCAGGTGGTCGACGGAGCCCGCGAGCGTCCTGGCCCGGCCCGGACGGGAGGCCCAGACCTGGGGCCCGACGTATTTGATCAGCGGCACATCCGGCAGGATGGCCCGGATCGCCTTGGCCACCCGGATGGTGAAGCCCCAGCTGTCGATCAGGACAACGGCGTCGGGCTGCTCCGCCACCGCCAGCGCGGCCGTGTCCGCCACCCGCCGCCTGACCACGCCATAGGCCTTGAGGCCTTCGAGCCAGCCGAGCACGGACAGGTCGGTGATGTCGAAAGGGCTGTCGACCCCGGCCTCGGCCATCTTTGACCCGCCGACGCCGACGAAGACCACCTCGGGGCCCAGCCGGGCCTTGAGCGCATGGGCCAGGCCCGCCCCCAGCGCATCGCCGGACGCCTCGGCGGCGACCAGCATGATTTTCAGCGGACGGCTCATGCCGGGATCTCGCCCCAGACGAACAGCCCCAGCCGGTCGGCGGCCTCGACGATGGCCGCGTGGTCGATCAGGATCAGCTTGCCCGCGACCCCGCCGACCCCCGCCAGCCCCGCGGCGGCGGCCAGTTCGATGGTGCGCGCGCCCATGACCGGCATGTCGACGCGCAGGTCCTGGATCGGCTTGGGGGCCTTGCCGAGCGCGCCCCTGCGATCCGCGGACGAACCGCGCAGGTCCGACGGCAGGGCGGCGACCCGCGCCAGCATGGCGTCCGTGCCTTCCTGGGCCTCGACCGCCAGCACCAGACCGTCGCAGACGACAGCGCCTTGGCCGATATCGAGTTCCCCTGCCTTTTCCGCTACGTGCAGCGCCTTTCTCAGGTCCTGAAGCTGTTCCGGCGTGGGCGTGATCGCGCCCAGGGCGCCGGGCGGCATGGTTTCTCCGCCCAAGATGTCATCGGCGCCCTGGATGGCGTAACCCTCGCCTTCGAACACCGACAGGATCTTGCGCAGCAAGGCGTCGTCGCCCTTGGCCGCCTCTGCGATGATGCCGGGCAGCAGGGTCATGCCCTTGAAGTCCGGCTTCAGGCTCTTGAAATCCGGCCGGTTGACCGTGCCGGCGAAGCAGACCGCGTCGCAGCCAGCCTTCTTCAGCGCCGAAAGCACCCGGCCGATCTCGGCCATGCCGGCGTCGACGCCCGGGTAACGCGACAGGTGGGGATCGGCGAAACCGGCGAGGCGGACCACGAAGACCGGCCGACCCTCGGCCTCGCAACGGGCCGCGACCGACAGCGGCAGGGCGCCGCCGCCCGCGATCAGCCCGAGCTTGCTCATTCGCCGGGCAGGCAAAGCGGACGTTTGCCGTCCTCGCGGATGAAGGCCACGATCTCCACGATCTCGGGCAGGTCGGCGTATTCGGCCGCCGCCGCATCCACTCGATCGGCGAAGGTGCCGCCGCCTTCGAACAGGTCGCGATAGGCGGCCAGCAGCCGGCGGATGGCGTCCTTGCCGTAGCCCTTGCGTTTCAGTCCCACCAGGTTGAGGCCGTGCAGACGGGCGTGGTTGCCCCAGGCCGAGCCGTACGGGATGACATCCCTTGTCACCGCCGCGAGACCGCCGACGATCGCCCCCTGCCCCACCCGGCCGAATTGGTGCACGGCGCAAAGCCCGCCGAGGAACACCCGCGAGCCGACGCGGGAGTGTCCGCCGAGCGTCGCATGGTTGGCCATGGTGACATTGTCGCCGACCACGGCGTCGTGGCCGACGTGGGCGCCGGTCATGAACAGCCCGTTCGAGCCGATCGTGGTCAGCTTGCGGTCGCCCGGCGTCCCCCGGTTGAAGGTGCAGTGCTCGCGGACGACGTTGTCGGACCCGATCTCAAGGCGAACCGGTTCCCCCTTGTAGCCGCCGTGCTGCGGATCGCCGCCGATCACGCAGAAGGGGTGGATGACGGTGCGTGCGCCGACCGTGGTGTCCTGCTGGACGACGACGTGACTGACCAGACGGACATCCGCGCCGAGGACGACGCCGGGGCCGACGACGCACCACGGGCCGATTTCCACGCCGTCGGCGAGCTGCGCCCCGGAATCGACGATGGCGGTGGGATGGATGCTCACGGCGCGACCGGCTGGTCGACGCTGACCATCATGGCGGCGAAATCGGCCTCGGCGGCCAGCTTGCCGTCGATGAAGGTCTCGCCGCGGAATTTGAAGATGTCGCCGCGCTGCTTGGTGACCACCACCTTCATGCGCAGCTGGTCCCCGGGCCGGGCCGGCTTGCGGAAGCGGACGCCGTCGATCGACATGAACATGATGATCTTGCCCTCGACCGAAACGTCCAGGGTCTTGGACATCATCAGCGCCCCGGTCTGGGCCATCGCCTCGATGATCATCACGCCCGGCATGACCGGATCGATCGGAAAGTGACCGGGAAAGAAGGGCTCGTTGTGGGTGACGTTCTTGATGCCGGTGATCGACGTTCCCGACACGAAGTCCTCGGCCTTGTCGACGAGGAGGAACGGATAGCGGTGCGGCAGGCGCCGCATCACCTCGGCGTAATCGATGATCGTGCCGGCGGCCGTTTCGTCAGTCATTCCCGGTCTTCCCTGCGCGTGCCTTTCCGGACGCCTGTTTGGCGAGCCAGACCGCTTCACGCAAGGACTGTCGAAGGGGTTTTGCCGGATAGCCGGACCAGGTCTCGCCGGGAGGGATGTCCTGCAGCACCCCGGCGCCGGCGGCGACCCGGGCGCCCTCGCCGATGGTCAGATGGTCCCCGATGCCCGCCTGGCCGCCGAACATGACGCCATCGCCCACCGTCACCGTGCCCGACAGGCCGGTGTGCGCGGCCATCAGGCAGTTGCGCCCGATCACGCAGTTGTGGCCGATCATGCAGAGGTTATCGATCTTGGTGTTCTCGCCGATGACCGTGTCGTCATAGGCCCCGCGGTCGATGCAGGTGTTGGCGCCGACGCTGACGCCGTCCTGCAGGATGACCCGGCCCAGCTGCGGCACGTCGATCGGCCCCGATCGCGACCCGGCGGCGCCGAAGCCCGGCTCCCCGATGCGCGCGCCCGACAGCAGGCGAACGCGGTCGCCGATCAGGGCGAAGCCGATGGTGACATTCGATCCGATGGCGCAGTCGCGGCCGATCTGGACGCCCGGGCCGATGACGGTATTGGCTCCGATGCGGCTGCCGCGGCCGATTCGGACGCCCCGGCCCAGGACCACGCCCGGCTCGAGCACGACCGACCCATCCTCGACGGCGTCTTCGGGGGCCGCGGGTCGGCCCAGGGCGATCGGACGATGCAGGAGCAATGACGCCCGGGCCCAGGCCGCCTGGGCCTCGCCGGAGACGAGAACGGCGGCGCCGGCGGGCGCGGCGTCCACGGCGGACACCGGCACGACCACGCAGCCGGCGGCGGTCGCGGACAGGCTGGCCAGGAAGCGGCGATCGCCGAGGAAGGCCAAATCGTCCGCGCCGGCGGCCCCCAAAGGGGCGACGGCGGAGATCATCCGATCTCCGCCGCGAACCACCTCAGCCCCGATCCGCTCGGCCAGGCCGGCGACGCTCAGCGCCGGCAGGCTTTCGAAGAAACGCAGATCGGGCATTTCTCAATACGGCGTCTATTGCTGCGGCTGCTCGACCGGCACCGGGGTGCGGTTGAAGCTCGGCAGCGACGGCACCTGGCTGTTCAGCTGCTGAAGCACGGTCTCGCTGATGTCCATCGCGGGGTTGCTCAGATAGACGCTCGAACGATCCAGCAGGACGCTGCAGCCGCGCGACTGGTAGGTCGAGGCGATGATCGGGTCGGCGGCGGAGAACAGGGCGCGCTGCTGCAGCGAGGCGGTGTATTGCAGCTCGCGTTCGCGGGTCTGGCCCAGCTGCTGATATTCGGTGAACCGGGCCTGCAGGTCCCGGGCGCGTTGCGCGCGCTGGTCGGCCGGGATGGAGGCTCCGCCCTGGGCGAGAGCGGCGTCTTCCTGCTGGATGGTGGCCTGGTAGGGCGCCAGCTCGGCGGCGACCTCCTGCTGCAGGGCCTGCATGCGGGCGGCGACGCCCTGACCGGCGGTGGACGCGCGGATCACGGCTTCGAGGTTGAGGACGCAGACCCCAGCCACCGGCGCGCCGTGGGTGATCGGCTGTTGGGCGGGCTGGGTCTGGGCCGAGACGGCGCCGGCGGCCATCATGGAGAGGGCGAAGGCGCCGTAAGCGAGGGTTTTCATGGGTATGCCTTTGAGCGGGCCGGGAGCCCGTCGGTTAGAACTGGGTTGAAGTCGAGAAGCGGAACGTTTCTGTCTTGTCGTAGTCCTGGCTGCCGAGGACCTGGCTGAGATCGAAGCGGATCGGGCCCATCGGCGAACGCCAGTGGATGCTCACGCCCGCCGAGGCGCGCAGTTCCAGATCGTCGACGATCCGGGTGCTGGGAGTGCCGTTGGCGTCGACCGTGTACCGGTCGTCCAGGGCGCCCACGGTGCCCACGTCGGTGAACAGCGAGGTGCGGATACCATAGTCTTCCGGCAGGCCGTTCGGTACCGTCAGTTCAAGGGTGCCGATAACGTAGAAATTGCCGCCCAGCGCGTCCGTCGTGATCAGGTCGCGCGGACCGATGCCGGCGGTCTCGAAGCCGCGGAAGCTGTTGCCGCCCTTGAAGAAGCGGTCGTTGATGCGGATCGGATCACCGCCCCAGCCCGACACATAACCCGTGGAAGCCGCGGCCGTGACGATCCAGTTCGGGGTGATGCCCCAGTAGGCGGAGACGTCGGCCTCGGTCTTCACATAGTTCACGTCGCCGCCGATGCCGGCGAAGTCCTGACGCAGGGTGCCGGTCCAGCCGCGGGTCGGGCGGACCGGATCGTTCCGCCGGTCGACGTACAGGGTGTACCCGGCCGAGGAGTTGAGGAAGGAGCCGACCTGATCGCACAGGGCGTTCGATCCCGTGCCTCCGACCGCGCAGAAGTTGTTCGGGACGATGATCTCGTCCGACTTCAGGAAATAGCGGGTGCTGAGCAGGGTGTAGGCGTTCAGCGGATAGGACAGGCGCACGCCGCCGCCCGTCGAGCGGTAGTCGTACGAGGAGTATTCGCTGAGATCGTAGCGCGAATGGAAGGCGTCGAAGCCGGCCCGCAGGTCGCGGCCGAGGAATTTCGGCTCGGTGAAGCGGAAGTCGATCTGCTGGCGCAGCGAGCCCCATTCGATACGGGCGACGACGTTCTGGCCGCGCCCGCGGAAGTTCCGCTCGGTGATGCCCAGGTTGACCACGAAGGAGTCGACCGAGCTGAAGCCCGCGCCGACGGACAGTTCGCCGGTCGGCTGTTCCGTGACCCGGACGTTGACGACCGAGCGGTCCGGCGCCGAGCCGCGCGCTTCATCAACGGTGACGTCCTTGAAGAAGCCAAGGCCGCGCAGGTTGTTGCGCGACCGCTCCAGCAGGGTGCGGTTGAAGGCGTCGCCCTCGGTCAGCATCATCTCGCGGCGGATGACGTTGTCCAGGGTGCGGGTGTTGCCGATGACGTTGATGCGGTCGACGTAGACGCGCTGGCCTTCCTTGACGTTGAAGGTGACGTCGACGGTGTCCGTCTCGGGGTTGGCGCGGTACGACGGCTCGATTTCGACGAAGGCGTAGCCGGCGGACCCGGCCGCGAAGGTCAGGGCGTCGACAGCCGCCTCGATCTGATCGCTTTCGTACAGCTGGCCGGGCCGGATCGGCAGCAGCAGCTTGAGGAATTCGGGATTCAGCCGGTCGTTTTCGGTGACCACGTCGACCGTGCCGAAATTGTAGCGGTCGCCCTCGTTCACCGTGATGGTGATCCCGAAGGCGCTGTCATCGGGCGCCAGCTCGGCGATCGCCGACAGGACGCGGAAGTCGTAATAGCCGCGGTTGGTGTAGAATTTCCGCAGCTGCTCCCGGTCGTAGTCCAGACGATTGGGATCGTAGTTGTCGTTGGACGAGAAGAACTGCCACCACTGCGAGCGCTTGGTGACCATCACCTCCTGCAGGTCGCCATCCGAGAAGGCGGTGTTGCCGAGGAAGGTGATCGTCCGCACGCCGGTTTCCGGGCCCTCGTCGATCTCGAAGACGACGTCGACGCGGTTCTGATCCAGCTGGACCAGCTTGGGCGTCACCGTGGCCGAGATCCGGCCGGACAGGCGATACAGCTCGACGATCTTGCCGACATCCTCCTGGACGCGGGCGCGGGTGTAGATGCCGCGCGGAGCGAGGGTGACTTCCTCGCGCAGCTTGTCCTCGCCGATCGCGCCGTTGCCCTCGAACACCACCTGGTTGATGATCGGGTTCTCGACGATCTCGACGATCAGATCGCCATTCGGCTGCACGCCGAGCTGGACGTCGGCGAACAGCTGGGTCCGCGTAAGGGTCCGCACGGCCACGTCCAGAACGGCCGCGTCGACCGTGTCGCCGGGCTGGATCGGCAGGTAGGACAGGATGGTGGTCTGGTCGATGCGCTGGTTGCCGCGCACGAGGATGCGGTTGACCACCACCCGCTGTTCCTGCCGGGCGGGCGGAGCCTGAGGCGCCTCCTCAACGACCACGGTCGGGGCCGGCTGGGCGGCGGGGGGCGCCGGCGCCGGGGTCTGGGCCAGCGCCGGGCCGGCCAGTCCGGCCGCGACCGCAAGGGCCAGCAGGCTCGGGCTCAGGCCACGGGCGAAACGAAGGGCGGACGCGTCTTGTCGGATCATGCGGGAAACCATCGGGGGCTGGCGTCGGCTCATCAAGCGAGCCCGCCGAGGAATTTGAACAGGCTCAGCTTCTGCAGGTCGTGCCAGGTGGCGAACAACATCAATCCCGCCAGCAAAGCAAGACCGACGCGGTAACCGACCTCCTGAACACGCGCGGGGACTGGCCTGCGCGCCACAGCTTCATAGCCGTAGAACAGAAGGTGGCCGCCGTCGAGAACCGGGATCGGCAGCAGGTTCACCGTACCGATCCCGATGGACACCAGGGCGGCGAAGCTGAGGAAGGTCAGGGCGAGATTGGCGGCCATCCAGCCCGGGTCGGGATTGGCCGACACAGCCTGCTGGGTGACCCCGCCGGCCGCCTTGGCGATGCCGATCGGACCGTTCAGCAGGTCGCCGGACTCCTTGCCCATGAAGATGCGGCCGATATAGGTGCCGGTCGTGGCCACGGTCGAGCCGATCGTTTCGACGCCCTTGCCGAAGGCTTCGACGGGATTCAGGCGACGGAAGCTGAAATCCTCGATCCGCCGGTCCATTCCCAGGCCGATCCGGGCGATTCGGACCCGGCCGGCGATCTGGTCGTTCTCGAGCCGGCGCTGCGGCGTGGCGACGAGGACGATCTCGCGGCCGTCGCGATCGACGGTGAAGCGGAGAGGATCGCCGGCGCTCATCATGACCGTGCGGGTGACGTCGGAGGTGTCGGCGACCGGCCGACCGTCGATGGCCTTGATCAGGTCATTGCGCTGGAACCCGGCTGCGGCCGCGGGCGTGCCGGCCTCGACCACGGCGACCCGGGGGGCCAGGACCTGCTCGCCCACGGCGCTGAACAGCAGGGTGAACAGCACCATCGCCAGCAGGAAATTCGCCGCCGGGCCCGCCGCCACGATCAGGGCGCGCTGCCAGAGCGGCTTGAAATGGAAATAGTCGCGCTCCGCGCCCGGGCCGTGCTCGGCGATGACGCGCTGACGCAGTTCGGCCAGTCCGGCCTGGTCCGGGACGCTGGAGGCGTCCAGGTCGCCGGAGAATTTGACGTAGCCGCCCAGCGGCAACCAGGCCATCCGCCACTCGGTGCCGTGGCGATCGGTGCGGCTGAAAATCGTCTTGCCGAAGCCGACCGAGAACCGGTCGATCTTCACCCCGAAGGCGCGTGCGACAAGGAAATGGCCCAGTTCGTGGATGGTGACGATGAACGTCAGCACCAGCAGGAACGGCACGATGTAGAGCAGCGCCTGGCCCAGGAAGCCCGTCATGCCGTTATGTCACCCTCCGCCGTTCAGGCCGCCGCGGCCAGACCCCGGACGATCGACTCCGCCTCTCGCCGCGCCAGCGCATCGACGGCCAGAGCCGCATCGCAGGCGTTGCGGGAACCGGAATCCACCCCCGAGGCCGTCACGCGCGACAAGGTGTCGGCGACGACTGCGGCAATATTGAGAAAGCCCAGACGACGGTCAAGAAACGCCAGCGCCGCGACCTCGTTGGCGGCGTTGAACACGATCGGCGCGGAGCCGCCCGCCCGAAGCGCTTCGCGGGCCAGTTTCAGGGCGGGGAAGCGCGTCTCGTCCGGGGCCTCGAAGGTCAGCCGGCCAAGGGCGGCCAGATCGAGCCTGGGCGCCGGCCAGGCGATCCGCCCGGGCCAGGCCAGGGCGCAGGCGATTGGGGTCTTCATGTCGGGCGGCCCCAGCTGGGCCAGGGTGGAGCCGTCGATGTACTCGACCATGCTGTGGATGATGGATTCGGGATGGACGACCACCTCGATGCGGTCGGGCGGCATGTCGAACAGATAGGCCGCCTCGATGGCCTCAAGGCCCTTGTTGGCCATGGTGGCGCTGTCGACCGAGATCTTGGCCCCCATGCTCCAGTTCGGGTGGGCGACCGCCTGTTCCGGGGTGATGTCGGCCAGCGACTCCCGCGGCATGCCCCGGAACGGACCGCCGGAGGCGGTCAGGATCAGCTTCTCGACCTGGTGCGGCGCGTCGTGCGGGAACACCTGGAAGATGGCCGAATGCTCGGAATCGACCGGGATCAGCCGGCCGCCGGAGCGGCGCACCCGCTCGATCAGGGCCGGGCCGCAGCAGACCAGGCTTTCCTTGTTGGCCAGCGCCAGCGTGGTCCCGGTTTCCGCCGCCGCCCAAGCGGAGCGCAGGCCGGCCGCGCCGACGATCGCGGCCATGACCCAGTCGGCTGGGCGGGCGGCGGCCTCGATGACAGCCCCCTCCCCGGCCGCGGCCTCGACGCCGGTGCCGGCGAGGGCCTCCCTGAGTTCCTGCAGACGGTCGGCGTCGGCGGTCACCGCAAGTTTCGGCTTCCAGCGCCGGGCCTGCTCGGCCAGCCTTGCGATATTGGCGCCGCAGGTCAGGGCCTCGACCTCGAAGGCGCCCGTGCCGCTCGCCTCGGCCTGCTCCATCAGTTCCAGCGTCGAGACGCCGACCGAGCCGGTGGAGCCGAGGACGGTGACGCGGCGGCGCAGCATCATCCGGCTCCGAAGGTCACGAACAGCAGTCGCCCGCAGGCGACCACCACGACCGCGAACATCAGCCCGTCGACCCGATCCAGCAGGCCGCCGTGGCCCGGGATCAGCTTGCCCGCGTCCTTGACGCCGTAGCGCCGCTTCAGCGCCGATTCCCACAGGTCGCCGGCCATGGTCGCCAGCGCTGCGGCCAGGCCCAGCGCGCCGCCCCAGGCCGGTCCGATGCCCATGTCGAGGAAGGTCGCGAGCAGGACCCCCGCGCCCGTCCCGGCGGCCAGCCCGCCGATGAAGCCGGACCAGGTCTTGTTGGGCGAGAACCGCGGCCAAAGCTTGCGGCCCCCGATCAGGCTGCCGACCAGATAGGCCATGATGTCGGACGCCCAGGCGATGATGAAGGCGGAGACCGTCCACGCCAGTCCGCTCGCCTCCGTGCCGTCCCTGAGCCAGATCAGCAGCACCGCGGGCCAGCCGAGGTAGAGGACGCCATAGGCCGCGTCGAGCGCCTCCTGCCCCCGGCTGCGGGCGAACAGCCCGGCCGCGGCCGCGCAGAACACCAGCATGACGAGGGCCAGCGACAGCTGCTCGACATGGGCCGAGATCACCGCCGCGAACAGGCCGAAGGCCACGGCTCCGGCCATCAGCCGCCAGGCGCTCGCCGCGCTCATCATGGCCCATTCGACGGCGAGCAGGGCGCAGGCGACCAGCATCAGGGCGAGGAACCACAGGCCGCCGGCCCAGATACCGAGGACCGCCGCCGGCGCCAGCACCACGGCCGAGGCGGCCCTGAGGCCTATGTCGCCGGCACGCATCGCCATCAGCCGGCCGCGAGCGCGGGAGCGGGCGCCAGGCCCCCGAAGCGTCGGTCACGGTTCCGGTACTGCTCGACCACGTCCGCCAGGGCCTCGGGCCCGTAGTCCGGCCACAGGACGTTCTGGTAGACCAGCTCGGCGTAGGCGGCCTCCCACAGAAGGAAGTTCGACAGCCGCTGCTCGCCCGAAGTGCGGACGATGACGTCGACGGGCGGTCCGCCCGCGGTCGACAGGCCGAGGCCCAGAGTCTCCTCGTCCAGCGGGGCGGTCGCCTCCCCCGCCCGCACCCGGTCGACGTAGCGCTGGGCGGCGTCGACGATGTCGGCCCGGCCGCCGTAGTTGAAGGCCACCTGAAGCAGGAATTGGTCGTTGTGGGCCGTACTTGCCTCGGTGTGTTCGACGATCCGGGCGATGTCCTCCGGGAGGCCGTCGCGGCGGCCGAGGATGCGAACCCGGACGCCCTCGCGCTCCAGCCGCTTCAGGTCGCTGGCCACATAGGCCCGGACCAGCCCCATCAGATCGGAGACTTCTTCGGCCGGCCGGCGCCAGTTCTCGGTCGAGAAGCCGAACACGGTCAGGCAGCGGATGCCCAGGGCCGGCGCGGCCTGGACCGTGCGCTTCAGCGCCTGGACCCCCTCGCGATGGCCCATCGCCCGCGGCAGGCCACGCGCCTGCGCCCAGCGCCCATTGCCGTCCATGATCAGGGCGACGTGGCGGGGCCCGTCAGACGCGGGCGGCGATGAATGGGGCTCGACGGGCATGACCGGCGCGTATCCTACGGCAAAACGCGCCGTCAAACCTGCATGATCTCAACTTCCTTGGCCTTCAAGGTCTCGTCGATGCGCTTGATGGCCGCGTCGGTGTCCTTCTGGACCTCGGCCTCCATCTTCTTCTGCTCGTCCTGGCTGATCTCGGAGGCCTTCTCGGCCTTCTTGAGATCGTCGTTGGCGTCGCGACGGACGTTGCGGACCGCGATCTTCTGCTGCTCGGCGTATTTGCCGGCCAGCTTGGCCAGGTCCTTGCGGCGCTCCTCGGTCAGGGGCGGCACCGGGATGCGCAGGGTCTGGCCGTCGACGATGGGGTTGAGACCCAGGCCGGCGGCGCGGATGGCCTTCTCGACCGGCGTCACCATGCTCTTGTCCCAGACGCTGACCGAGATCATGCGGGGCTCGGGGACGCTGATCGCGGCGACGGAATGGAGCGGAGACATCGAGCCGTAGGCCTCGACCTGGACAGGTTCCAGCAGGCCGGCGTTGGCCCGGCCGGTGCGCAGGCCCGAGAACTCCTCCTTCAGCGCGCTGACCGCCTTGTCCATCCGGTCGCGGTAGGTCTTGAGATCGGGCTTTGCCATTGTCTTTTCTCTCGTTCTCGAAGGACTTGTCAGGCTGATTTAGCCTTTGAGGTGATCACCGTGAAGGTCCCCTCGCCGGTCAGGGTCTTGCGCAGCGAACCGTCCTCGCGGATCGAGAAGACCACGATCGGGATGCCGGAATCGCGCATCAGGGCGATGGCCGAGGCGTCCATGACCTTGAGGTCCTTGGCCAGAACATCGTGATAGCTGAGGGTGTCGTAGCGCGTCGCCGACGGATCTTTCTTGGGATCGGCGGTATAGACGCCGTCCACGCTGGTGCCCTTGAGCAGGGCGTCACAGCCCATTTCGGCGGCCCGCAGGGCGGCGCCGGAGTCGGTGGTGAAGAAGGGCGCGCCCACGCCGGCGGCGAAGATCACCACTCTGCCCTTCTCGAGGTGGCGCAGCGCCCGGCGGCGCACGTAGGGCTCGGCGACGGCGTTCATGGTCAGGGCGCTCTGCACCCGCGTCTGGACGCCGATCTTCTCAAGCGCCGCCTGCATGGCCAGGGCGTTCATCACCGTGGCCAGCATGCCCATGTAGTCGGCGGTGGCCCGCTCCATGTCGCCGGCGGCCTTCGACAGCCCACGGAAGATGTTGCCGCCGCCGATAACGAGGCAGATCTGGACGCCTTCGCGCGCCACGTCGGCCACCGCCTGGGCGACGGTGGCGACGGTCTTCTGGTCGATGCCGTAGGCCTGGTCGCCCATCAGCACCTCGCCGGAGACCTTGAGCAGGACGCGCTTGTAGCGGAACTCGGGCGAGGCGTCGGGCATGGGAGGTCCTTGGGCGGGGAATCGGCTCCTTATAGGAAGCCCCGCCGTCGGTTCAAAGCCTGAGGATGATCGTCTCGACAATCGGCCGCCGGTCCCAGATCTGCTGGCTGGCCTTCTTCAGGGCGCGGGCGACGGCCTGTTCGATGACCATCTCGTCCTCCAGCGCCTCGCCCTTGAGCTTCATCACCGCCGCTTCGGCGCGCTCGGCCAGATCGTCGAGGGCGTCGCCCAGCGGCGACTCCGCGTCGCCCGGCAAGCCGATGGCGCGCACGTCGATGTCGCTGACGATCTTGCCGCGCTTGTCCATGGCGAAGCTGACGATCAGCACCCCGTTGGTCGAGGCGTGGCGACGCTCATGCAGCGCCTCACCCTGTTCCGTGACCAGCCGGCCCCCGTCGACGTACAGACGCCCGCTCGGCACCTCGTCGATGATCGCGGCGGGCCCGGGCGCGAGCCGCACCATGTCGCCGTTGCGGGGCGTCACCGTCTCCGGCACGCCGATGTCCCTGGCGAGGTTGGCGTGCTCGGCGAGATGGCGGCGCATGCCGTGGGTGGGGACGGCGATCCTCGGTCGCGCCCAGGCGTACATCTGGCGCAGTTCCTCACGGCACGGGTGACCGGAAACGTGAATGCCCGGGTGGTCCCGCTCGGTGTAGATGCGCACGCCACGGTCGGACAGCTTGTCCTGCAGGCGGCCGACCGAGAGCTCGTTGCCCGGGATGACCCGCGACGAGAAGATGCAGTGGTCGCCGCGGCTCAGCTTGATGTACGGATGAGTGCCCTCGGCGACGCGCGACAGGGCCGCGCGCGGCTCGCCCTGGCTGCCGGTGCACAGGTACAGGATCTCGTCGGCGGGCCAGACGCGAGCTTCCCCCTCCGACAGGAAGGGCTGAATGCCCTCCAGCATGCCGACGGACTTGGCCGCCGCGGTGATGCGGTGCATCGACCGGCCGGCCAGAGAGACGCGACGACCCGAGGCCTCGGCGGCGCGGATGATGCTGTCCATGCGCGCCACGTTCGAAGCGAAGCAGCCGACGGCGATACGGCCCCTCAGCGAGCCGATCAGTTCCACCAGCCGGTCACGCACATCGCCCTCGGACCCCGCCACGCCCTCGACGAAGACGTTGGTGGAGTCGCACACCATCGCCAGCACGCCCTCGTCGCCGAGACGGCTGATCGCCCCGGCGTCGGTGACGCCGCCGACGATCGGATCGTCGTCGATCTTCCAGTCGCCGGTGTGCAGGACGGTGCCCAGCGGGGTGCGGATCGCCAAGCCGTTCGGCTCGGCGATCGAGTGGGTCATGGTGATGAAGTCGACCGTGAACGGGCCGAGATCGACCGTGCCCCCGAGCGGGATCTCGTGGATCTGGACCTGGTCGAGAATGCCCGCCTCGCGCAGCTTCTCGCGGATCAGGAAGGCGGTGAACGGCGTGGCGTACAGCGGCGCCTTCATCCGCGTCCAGAGCCAGCCGAGGGCGCCGATGTGGTCCTCGTGGGCATGGGTCAGGACGATGCCGCGGATGGTCTCGCCCTCAAGGAAGGCGGGGTCGGGCACGATGACATCGACGCCGGGCGTCGACAGGTCGCCGAAGGTCACGCCGACGTCGACGACGATCCATTGGCGGTCGCTCTCCGGCCCATAGCCGTAGAGGTTGAGGTTCATACCGATCTCGCCCGACCCGCCCAGCGGCAGGAAGACGAGTTCGTCAGGGGTTTGTTTTTTCATATGTCCTTGATGTGGGTATTCCGCCGCCAGATTTCGAGGAGGCCGCGGATAGTCAGGTCCGGATCAAACCGGTCGATCGAGTCTGTCGCGCCTTCGAACAGCGAGGCGACGCCGCCGGTTCCGATGACGGTCATGGGCCGGCCCCACTCCGCCTTGATGCGCGTCACCAGCCCTTCGATCAGGGCGACGTAGCCCCAGAAGACGCCGGACTGCATGTTCGAGACGGTGTCCTTGCCGATCACGCGCTCCGGCCGCTGGATGGCGATGCGCGGCAGCATGGCCGCCGCCTCGTGCAGGGCCTGCAGCGACAGGTTGATGCCCGGCGCGATCACCCCGCCCTCGAAGGCCCCGTCGGCGGCGACGACGTCGAAGGTGGTGGCCGTGCCGCTGTCGATGATGATCAGGTCGCCCGGATAGACCAGGTGCGCCCCGATGGCGTTGACCAGCCGGTCGGCCCCCGCCTCGCTGGGCTTCAGGATGCGCACGGCGATGCCGAGGTCGACATTGTCGCCGATGACCAGCGGCTCGACGCTGAGGTAGCGGCGCGACAGGTTGCGCAGGTTGAAGATCGACTGCGGCACCACGCTGGAGATGATGCAGCCGTCGAGGGCCGCCAGCTTCAGATCGTGCATCGACAACAGCTGACTGAGCCAGACCGCGTATTCGTCCGCGGTGCGGCTGCTCTCGGTGGCGGTGCGCCACTGGGCGACCCAGTCCGCTCCGTCGTGCACCGCGAACAGGGTGTTGGTGTTGCCTTGCTCGATCGCCAGAAGCATCAGGCGGCCTCCCCGAAGAATACGTCGCCGGCCGAGATCAGCCGCAGGGTGCCGTCGGCCAGCCGCAGGCGCAGCGCCCCGTCCGGCGCCACGCCCTCGGCCCGGCCCTCGACCGTCTCATGTCCCAGCCGCGCCGTCGCCGGACCGTCCAGACCCGTCGTGCGCGTCGTCCAGGCGTCCAGGACCGGCTCGAAGCCCAAGGTCGTCCAGCGCTCGAGCCAGACGGCGAAGGCCTGCGCCAAGCGCGTGGCGGCGGCCTCCGGCGAGGGTGTCGCGGCCACGTCGACCCGGAGGTGCCGGGCCAGGGCGGTCGCGGGGCGTTCGGTTCCGGCGGGCGCGTCGGCCAGGTTCACCCCGATGCCGACCGCCAGCCACAGGCCGCCCGCCGGGTGGGCGCCGGACTCGACCAGAACGCCGGAGGCCTTCTCGCCGGCCAGCATCACGTCATTCGGCCACTTGATGGCGACCAGCGACGGCGGCGCATAGGCGTCCAGCAGGTCGGCGACCGCCAGGGCGGCGACGAAGGTGATCTGGGCCGCCTCCGCCGGCGGCTTGCGGGTGGTCAGCAGCAGGGTCGCGGCCAGATTGCCGGTCTCGCTCTGCCACGTCCGCCCGCGCCGGCCCCGGCCCTCGGTCTGGCGCCGGGCGGTGATCCACAGCGGACCGGCCTCGCCGGCTTCGGCCCTGCGGCGGGCCTCCGCATTGGTGGAGTCGATCTGGTCGAGCAGCAGGAAGGGCGCGGCGGGCATGAACGCCCTACCCGGCTCCGAAACCGGCGGCGGCGGCGGCGGTCAGCGGCTGGAGCCAGGTCAGACCGATGATGACCAGCGGGAAGGCGAAGGCGGCGCAGGCCCAGGCGATGGTCTTCGCCTCGACCGGCGAGCGTTCGATCGGCTCCACGCCTTCCGGCGCCGCGTCGAACCACATCAGCTTGATGATCCGCAGATAGTAGAACCCGGCCACGACCGAGGCCACCAGGCCGGCGACCGCGGCCACCAGCAGCCAGTCGCTGTCCGCCGAGGCCGCGGCCCCGAACACGGCCCATTTGCTCCAGAAACCCGACAGCGGCGGCATGCCCAGCAGCGAAAGGCAGAGCACGGTCAGGGCGATGGACGTCACCGGCCGGTCCTTGCGCAGGCCGGCGAAGTCCTGGATGCGGCGGATCGGACGCCCGCCCCGGCTCAGCGACAGGATGACCGCGAAGAAGCCGAACTGGTCGATGACGTACAGGGTCATGAACAGCAGCATGGCGGCGACGCCGGCTTCGGTGCCCGCCGCGATGCCGAGCAGGGCGTAGCCGATGTTGGCGATCGACGAATAGGCCAGCAGGCGCTGCAGGTCGCGCTGCGCGAGGCCGCCAAAGGCGCCGACGACAAAGGAGATCAGCGAGATCAGGACCAGCACCTGGGCCCACTGGTCGTGCGAGCCGGCGAAGGCGCCTTCCAGCGTCCGCGCGATCAGCACCATGGCCGCCACCTTGGGTGCGGTCGAGAACAGCGCCACGACCGGCGTCGGCGCGCCCTCGTAGACGTCCGGCGTCCACATGTGGAACGGCGCGGCGGAGACCTTGAAGGCCAGGCCGCAGATCAGGAAGACGAGGCCGAAGATCAGGCCGGTCGAGGGGTTGGTCGTGGCGTAGGCGGCGATCTCGTCGAACCGCATCGACCCGGTGAAGCCGTAGATCAGGCTGGCGCCGTAGAGCAGCAGGCCTGACGACAGCGCCCCGAGCACGAAATACTTCAGCCCCGCCTCGGACGCCTTGAGATCGTCGCGGTGGAAGGCGGCCAGCACATAGAGGGCCAGCGAGTGCAGTTCGATGCCGACGTAGAGCGAGATCAGGTCGCCGGACGAGGCCATCATCCCCATGCCGGCCGAGGCGAGCACGATCAGGACCGGATATTCGAAACGGGCGATGCGGGTGCGCTTCATCCAGCCGTCGCCGAGCACGATGGCCACCGCGCTGGACAGGAAGATCAGGGCCTTGCCGTAGACGGCCAGAGGGTCGGCCACATAGGCGCCGTTGAAGGCCCGGCCCAGCGGGCCGGTCACGGCCAGGGCCGTGGCGCCGATCAGCAGCAGGACCGAGAGGGCGGAGACGAAACGCGCGCTCTTCTCGCCGGCGAAGGCGCCGATCATCAGCAGCACGAGGCCGCCGACCGCGAGCGCGGCTTCCGGAGCGGAGAGCTGAAGGGCGGAGGTCAAATCAGGCATCATCGTCTCACCCGCCGATCGCAAGTTGATAGGCGGAGGTCAGGGCCTCGACCGAGGCGGCGGTGTAGTCGAGCACCAGGCCGGGCTGCACGCCCAGCCAGAGGGTGCCGAGGATCAGGGGCGCGAAGATCAGGATCTCGCGCTTGTCGACGTCGGTGATGGCCTTCATCGCCGGGTTGGTGATCTCGCCGAACATGACGTTGCGGTACAGCGTCAGGGCGTAGACCGCCGAGAAGATCACGCCGGAAGCCGCGACGAAGGCCGTCCAGGTCGACACATGATAGATGCCGGTCATGGTGAGGATCTCGCCGATGAAGCCCGAGGTGCCCGGCAGGCCGACGTTGGCCATGGTGAACAGCATGAAGATGGCCGCGAACCACGGCATCCGGGCGGTCAGGCCGCCGTACAGGGCGATCTCGCGGGTGTGCATGCGGTCATAGACCACGCCGACGCAGAGGAAGAGCGCGCCCGAGATCAGGCCGTGGCTCAGCATCTGGAACACCGCGCCCTGCACGCCCTGATCGTTCCCGGCGAAGATGCCCATGGTCACGAAGCCCATGTGCGCGACCGACGAATAGGCGATCAGCTTCTTCATGTCGGTCTGCCGGAAGGCGACCAGCGAGGTGTACACGATGGCCACCGCCGACAGCACGAACACCAGCGGCGCGAACATCTGCGACGCCTGGGGGAACATCGGCAGGTTGAACAGGATGAAGCCGTAGCCCCCCAGCTTCAGCAGGATGCCGGCCAGGATGACCGAACCCGCCGTCGGGGCCTGGACGTGGGCGTCCGGAAGCCAGGTGTGGACCGGCCACATCGGCATCTTGACCGCGAAAGAGGCGAAGAAGGCCAGCCACAGCAGCGGCTGCGCATAGCCCGGGAAGGCGAAGGTCTTCAGGTCCGGGATGCTGGTCGTGCCGGCCTCGTTCGCCATCCACAGCATGGCCAGCAGCATCAGGACGGACCCGAACAGGGTGTAGAGGAAGAATTTGTAGGCCGCGTAGATGCGGTTCGCCCCGCCCCACACCCCGATGATGATGAACATCGGCACCAGGGTGCCTTCGAAGAAGATGTAGAACAGGAACAGGTCCAGCGCCGTGAACACGCCGATGCACAGCGTCTCCAGCACGAGGAAGGCGATCATGTAGTCGACCACCCGGTCCTTGATCGTGCTCCAGCTGGCCAGGATGCACAGCGGCATCAGGAAGGCCGTCAGCAGCACGAACAGGACCGAAATCCCGTCCACGCCAAGGTGATACTCGGCGCCCGCGAACCAGACGTAGCGCTCGACGAATTGATAGGCCGCGCTGGAGCTGTCGAAGCCGACCACCAGCACCGCCGAGACGGCCAGCGTGGCCAGCGTCGTGATCAGGGCGATCCAGCGCGCCGCGCCGCCCGCCCCGCCCTTGCCGAACTGGCGGGCGAGCAGGATCAGGCCTGCGCCGACCAGCGGAAGGAAGGTGACGACGCTCAGGATGAAGGGGATCTGGGGCAAGATCAGGCTCCCCACGAATAGATGGCGTAGGCGAGGAAACCGGCCACGCCGAGCAGCATCACGAACGCATAGTGGTAGACATAGCCGGACTGGAGCTTGGCCAGCCGGGCCGCGGATTTCAGCGAGGCCCAGGCCGCGCCATTGGGACCCAGCCCGTCGATGATCTTCACGTCGCCGATCTTCCAGAACAGGTCGCCGACCGCCTTGGCCCCGCGAACGAAGACGAGGTCATAGAGCTCGTCGAAATACCATTTGTTGTAAAGGAAGGCGTGGATGACGCCCCCCCTCTCGGCCATGCGGCGGGCCATGCCTTCCTTCAGGACGTAGAGCCAGAAGGCGGCGAAGGTGCCGATCAGCGACAGCACCAGCGGCGACCAGACCACCCAGGTCGGGACTTCATGGGCCTCGTGCAGGACGTGGTTGTGCGGGCCGTTGAAGATGGCCGAGCGCCAGAATTCGCCCTCGTGGTGGCCCGTGAAGAAGCCTTCGAACAGGAAGCCCGCGGCCACGGCGCCGACCGACAGCACGAGCAGCGGCACGATCATCACCCAGGGACTCTCGTGCGGCTTCAGCGGACCGTGGTGCGCATGGTCGTCGTGCGCGTGGCCGTCGTCGGCCAGCGGCTCCGAATGCGTTTCCAGCTGGGCCTGCGAGGCGTGGTCGTCGGCGTGGTGCGCCCCCTCCTCCTTCCACACCGGCTTGTTGTGGAAGGTCATGAAGATCAGCCGCCACGAATAGTAGGCGGTCAGGCCGGCGGCGACGATGCCGACGAGGAAGGCGAACAGGCCCATGGGCGAGTGGCCGCTGGCCGCCGCCGCCCAGGCGCTCTCGATGACGATGTCCTTGGAGTAGAAGCCCGCGAAGCCGCCAATGCCGGGGATGCCCAGGCCGGTGATGGCGATCGTGCCGATCATCATCACGGCGTAGGTGATCGGCAGCAGCTTCCACAGCCCGCCCATCTGCCGCATGTCCTGCTCATGGTGCATGCCGTGGATCACCGAGCCGGCGCCGAGGAACAGCAGGGCCTTGAAGAAGGCGTGGGTGAACAGGTGGAACATGGCCGCCTCATAGGCGCCCACGCCCGCGGCGAAGAACATGTAGCCGAGCTGCGAACAGGTCGAATAGGCGATGACGCGCTTGATGTCGTTCTGGGCCAGGCCGACGGTCGCGGCGAACAGGGCCGTCACCGCGCCGGTCAGGGCGATGATCTGGCTGGCGTAGGGGGCGTACTCGTAGATCGGCGACAGCAGGCAGACCATGTAGACGCCGGCCGTGACCATGGTCGCGGCGTGAATCAGGGCGGACACCGGGGTCGGCCCCTCCATGGCGTCGGGCAGCCAGGTGTGCAGGAAGAACTGGGCCGACTTGCCCATGGCGCCGATGAACAGCAGCACCCCGGCGAGATCGAGCGCCGACCAGGTGTGGCCGAGGAATTCCCAACCCGTGCCCTCGCGCGCGGCGATCATCGGGAAGAGCTCGGCGAACTCGATGGTGCCGAACATCCAGAAGACGGTGAAGATGCCGAGGGCGAAGCCGAAGTCGCCGACGCGGTTGGCCACGAAGGCCTTGATCGCGGCGGCGCTGGCGGTGGACTTCTTGTACCAGAAGCCGATCAGCAGATAGGACGCCAGCCCCACCCCTTCCCAGCCGAAGAACAGCTGCATGAAGTCGGCGGCGGTGACCAGCGCCAGCATGGCGAAGGTGAACAGCGACAGATAGGCGAAGAACCGCGGCTTGTCGGGGTCCTCCGACATATAGCCCCAGCTGTAGAGATGGACGAGCGACGACACTGTCGTGACCACGACCAGCATCACCGCCGACAGGGCGTCGATGCGGATCGACCAGTTCGACTGGAAGTCGCCGACATGGATGAAGGGCGCGACGTGGACCGTGAACGGCTCCAGATGGCCCCAGGTCCACTGGCTGAACACGATCCAGGCGATGGCGCAGGAGACGAACAGCAGACCCGTGGTGATCGACTTCGACAGCAGGTCGCCCAGCCGCCGGCCCGACAGGCCGACGATGGCCGCCCCCAACAGGGGAGCGAAGACGCCGAGAGTGACGAGAAGCTCGAGGTTCACGATCAGCCCTTCATGACCGAGGCGTCGTCGACGGCGATGTCGCCGCGATTACGGAAGAAGGTCACCAGGATGGCCAAGCCGACGGCGGCCTCGGCGGCGGCCACGGTCAGGACGAACATGGCCATGATCTGACCCGAGACGTCGTTGAGGTAGGCCGAGAAGGCGACGAAATTGATGTTCACCGCGAGCAGGATCATCTCGATCGACATCAGGATGATGATGACGTTCTTGCGGTTCACAAAAATGCCGAAGACGCCGATGGTGAACAGGATGGCGGCGACCGCCAGATAGTGCTGCAGGGTGATTTCCATCAGATCAGGTCCTCGGCGGAAACGCCCTCGCCGGTGGCCGCGCCCTTGACCTCGACGGCCGTCTTCCGGTCGCGGTTGACTTGGTCGTGGGCGTTCTGGCGCTTGATGTTGGGCTTGTGGCGCAGGGTCAGGACGATGGCGCCGATCATGGCGATCAGCAGCACGATCCCCGCCGCCTGGAAGATGTAGACATAGTCGGTGTAGAGCACCCGGCCGATCGCCTCGGCGTTGGTGGCGTCGGCCAGGGCGGTCGCGGGGGCGGTCGCGTCGGCGGCGGCCCCGCCGTTCACCACCACCAGCGAGATCATGATCATCTCGGCCAGCAGCACGCCGGCCACGATCGCCGCCAGGGGCAGGTAGCGCGCATAGCCCTCCCGCAGCCTCACGAAGTCGACGTCCAGCATCATGACCACGAACAGGAACAGCACCGCGACGGCGCCGACGTAGACCACCACCAGCAGCATCGCCAGGAACTCCGCGCCGAGCAGCACGAACAGTCCCGCCGACGAGAAGAAGGTCAGGATCAGCCACAGGACGCTGTGCACGGGGTTCTTCGCGGTGACGACCATCAGGCCGCCCGCCACGGCCACCGCCGCCAGCAGATAGAAGGCGAGTCCTTGCAACATCTGAGGCTATCGCCCCTTTCGATTATGGCCGTCGATCCCCCTCGGAATCGCCCGGCCCGTCCAGCGGTTGCGCCTTACCGGTAAGGCGCGTCGAGTTCCAGATTCTTCGCGATCAACCGCTCCCAGCGGTCGCCGTTCGAAAGCAGTTTTTCCTTGTCGTAGAGCAGCTCTTCCCGGGTCTCGACGGTGAACTCCGAGTTCGGGCCCTCGACGATGGCGTCCACCGGGCAGGCTTCCTGGCACAGGCCGCAGTAGATGCACTTCACCATGTCGATGTCGTAGCGGGTCGTGCGGCGGCTGCCGTCGGCGCGCGGTTCGGCCTCGATGGTGATGGCCTGGGCCGGGCAGATGGCCTCGCACAGCTTGCAGGCGATGCAGCGTTCCTCGCCGTTCGGATAGCGGCGCAGGGCGTGCTCGCCCCGGAAGCGCGGCGACTGCGGATTGCGCTCGAACGGGTAGTTCACGGTGGCCTTGGGCCGCGCCATGTATTTCAGCGACAGGCCGATGGCGCCGATGACGTCCAGCATCATCGCGCCTTTGGTCGCCTGGACGAGACGGGTGAACATCAGTCTTGGTCTCCGGAGACGCCGCGGCAGAGCTCGGCCTTGCGCGGGTCTTCATCCTTGGTGATGCGGCACAGCCGCTCGCGTTCGGCCATTTCCCGCTCGACGGCCTGCTGGCGCCGTTCCCACTGGTAGACCGAGACCGGCTCGGGCTCGTAGGTCGGAATGGCGCAGGCGCTCGTGGTCGCGGCGGCCAGCAGCAGGGTCAGGGTCAGAAGCCGGCTCATGCGCCCCACCCATACAGACGCGAGGCGACGCGCCAGCCCGACACGATGACCACGGCGACCAGCGACGTCGGCAGGAAGATCTTCCAGCCCAGCCGCATCAGCTGATCGTAGCGGTAGCGCGGCACGAAGGCCTTCACCATGGCGATCATGGCGAACCAGAAGATGATCTTGGCGAAGAACACCAGGAAGTAGAGCAGGTTGGCCAGGAACTCGGGCCAGTCGTTGAGGAAGTCGGTCGGGAAGCCCGGGTTCCAGCCGCCGAAGAACAGCAGGCTGATCATGGCGCACATGAAGACGATGTTGGCGTATTCGCCGATCATGAACAGCAGGTAGGGCGTCGAGCTGTATTCGACCTGATAGCCGGCCACGAGCTCCGACTCCGCCTCCGGCAGGTCGAACGGCGGGCGGTTGGTCTCGGCCAGGGCCGAGATGAAGAAGATGATCGCCATCGGGAACATGACGACGATGGTCGGCCAGGTCGCCAGTCCGCCGCCAAAGGCGAACCAGTTCCAGGCCCAGCCGCCCTGCTGGACGACGATCTGGGTCAGGTTCATCGTCCCCGACAGGATGATGACGTTGATGATCACCAGGCCGATCGACACCTCGTACGACACCATCTGCGCCGCCGATCGCAGCGAACCCAGGAACGGATACTTCGAGTTCGAAGCCCAGCCGCCCATGATGATGCCGTAGACGCCCAGCGAGCTGATGGCGAAGATGTAGAGGATGCCGACGTTCAGGTCGGAGATGACCCAGCCCGGGGCGAACGGGATCGCCGCCCAGGCGATGAAGGCCAACACGAAGGTCAGCAGCGGCGCCAGCAGGAAGATCACCTTGTCGGCGCCCGCCGGCACGACGATTTCCTTCAGCACGAATTTGAAGAAGTCGGCGAACGACTGCAGCAGGCCGAACGGACCCACGACGTTGGGGCCCTTGCGCATCTGCACGCCCGCCCAGATCTTGCGGTCGGCCAGCAGCAGGAAGGCCAGCGAGATCAGGATGCCGACGGTGACCAGCAGGATGCCGCCCGCCGTGATCAGGGTCCAGCCGAGAGGGGTGCTCCAGAAATCCATCGGGCCTTACTCCGCCGCCATCGCGACCGGGGCCACCCGCAGGGCGGACAGCTCGGCCATGGTCACGCTGGCGCGCGCGATCGGGTTGTTGAGATACGGGTCGCGGACCGCCGAGTGGAAGGCCGTGTCGCCGAGGTCGCCCTTCTTGCCGAGGCCGGCCACGTCGAACGAGGCCGCGGGCGGCAGATAGTCGATGCGGCCGAAGGTCGGATGGTCGGCCATCAGCCTGGAGCGCAGGGCGTCGAGGGTATCGTACGGCAGGGTCTGGCCGACCAGCGCCGACAGGGCGCGCAGGATGGCCCAGTCTTCCTTCGCCTGGCCCTTCGGGAAGACGGCGCGTTCGGCCATCTGAACGCGGCCCTCGGTGTTGACGTAGATCCCCGGCTTCTCGGTATAGGCCGCGCCCGGCAGGATGACGTCCGCGCCGTGCGCGCCGCGATCGCCGTGGCTGCCCAGATAGACGCGGAAGGCCTTGGACTTCGACAGGTCGATCTCGTCGGCGCCCAACAGGAACAGCAGGTCCAGCGCGCCCTTCCCGGCCATCTGCGCGGCGGTCAGGCCGCCCTCGCCCGGGACAAACCCCATGTCCAGCCCGGCGACCCTTGAAGCGGCGCTGTGCAGCACATTGAAGCCGTTCCAGCCCTCGGTCACGACGCCGACCTTCTTCGCCAGCGCGCCCAGCGCGTTCAGCACGGCCGGTCCGGTGTCCCCGGTCAGGGCGCCGGCGCCGACGATGATCGCCGGCCGCTCGGCCTTGCTGAGGAAGTCCATCGCCGCCTTGGGCAGCTTGGCCAAGGTCTTCGAGCCGGCCCCGAGCCAGCTGTAATCGAAGGTCAGATCGATCTGGTCGCCGATCACCCCCACCTGGGTCTTGCCGGTCAGCCACGCCTTGCGCAGGCGGGCGTTCAGCAGCGGCGCCTCGGTGCGCGGATTGGCTCCGACGATGAGGACGGCGTCCGCCTTTTCAACGCCTTGCAGGCCAGAGTTGAACAGCCATCCCTCGCGCGGCCCGTGGCCGAGCGCCACGCCGTCCTGGCGGCAGTCGGTGTTGGGCGAACCCAGGGCGCGGAACAGATCCAGCGCCGCCTTCATCGATTCCGCGTCCTGCAGGTCGCCGGCGACGACGCCGATCTTCTCCGGCTTCGCGGCCTTGATCCTGTCGGCGACGACGCCGAGCGCCTCCTCCCAGGAGGCCACGCGCAGCTTGCCGTTCTCGCGCACATAGGGCCGGTCGAGCCGCTGGCGCTGCAGGCCGTCGACGACATAGCGGCTGATGTCCGACAGCCACTCCTCGTTGACGCCCTCGTTGACGCGGGGCAGCACGCGCATGACCTCGGGGCCGCGGGCGTCGACGCGGATGTTGGAGCCCAGCGCGTCCATGACGTCGATCGACTCGGTCTTCTTCAGCTCCCAGGGCCGGTAGTGGAACTGCCAAGGCCGGTGCGTCAGGGCGCCGACGGGGCACAGGTCGTTGACGTTGCCCGACAGTTCGGAGTCGATGTTCTTCTCGAGGTAGGTGGTGATCTCGGCGTCCTCGCCGCGCGAGATCATGCCGATGTCCGGCACGCCGGCGACCTCGGTGATGAAGCGGACGCAACGGGTGCACTGGATGCACCGCGTCATGAAGGTCTTCACCGTCGGACCCATGTTCTTTTCTTCGACGGCGCGCTTGTTCTCCGCATAGCGGGAACCGTCGCGGCCATAGCCCATGGCCTGGTCCTGCAGGTCGCACTCGCCGCCCTGGTCGCAGATCGGGCAGTCCAGCGGGTGGTTGATGAGCAGGAACTCCATCACCCCTTCGCGGGCCTTCTTGACCATCGGCGTGTCGGTGAAGATCTCCTGGCCGTCGGCGGCCGGCAAGGCGCACGAAGCCTGCGGCTTCGGCGGTCCGGGCTTCACCTCGACCAGGCACATGCGGCAGTTGCCGGCGATCGACAGCCGCTCGTGGTAGCAGAAACGCGGAATCTCGTGGCCGGCCTTCTCGGCGACCTGGAGCACGGTCATGCCGGGCTCGAACTCGGTTTCTACGCCGTTGACCTTGGCGACGGGCATCAGCGGGCCTCTTGCTCAGCAGCCACGGCATAGGTCTCCGTGGCGGTCGTCCCATCCGGGAGCGTCGTGTTGATGGTCACGGCGCCGCCGTCAAGGACGAAGCGCGTCACCGGGTCGCCGGACTGGTTCATCCAGCGGTTCTGTTCGGGCGTCGGGGCGTCGACCGGCTTCCAGGTGATCAGGTCGCCCTCGACCCGGCACTGGGCGCGGCGGCGGCCGCCGTCGACCGGCGCGCGCCACGAGGCGTTGACGATTTCGCCGTCGAGGCCGTCGATCGCGATGTCGCCCAGTTGCTGCCCGTGGATCGCCGCCAGACCGGCCTGACAGACCCGGCGCAGGGCGGCGGCGTCCAGCACCGCGGGCGCGGCCGGCGCGACGTCGGTCTTCGCCGGCGCGGTGGAAACCACCTCGGCCGGCGTCGGCGCGCCCTCCTCCGCCCGCTCGCCGCAGGCGGCGAGGGCGAAGGGCGCCAGCATCAGGACCGCGAAAGCGCGCATCGTCACTCCGCCGCGATCGCGTGGCCGGCGAAGTTCGCGCGGCGGCTGCGGTAGCTCGCTATGCGTTCTTCGATCTCGTGGCGGAAATGCCGGATAAGGCCCTGCACCGGCCAGGCCGCGGCGTCGCCGAGGGCGCAGATGGTGTGGCCCTCGACCTGGCCGGCCACGTCCAGCAGCAGGTCGATCTCCGACGGGTCGGCCTCGCCGATCGCCATCCGCTCCAGCACCCGCCACATCCAGCCGGTCCCCTCGCGGCACGGCGTGCACTGGCCGCAGCTCTCGTGCTTGTAGAAGTACGAGATGCGGGCGATGGCGCGGACCAGGTCGGTCGACTGGTCCATGACGATCACCGCCGCCGTGCCGAGGCCCGAGCGCATCTCGCGCAGGCTGTCGAAATCCATCAGCGCCGTCTCGGACATCTCGCGGGTGATCAGCGGCACCGACGAGCCGCCGGGGATCACCGCCTTCAGATTGTCCCAGCCGCCGCGCACGCCGCCGCAGTGCTCTTCCAGCAGCTGCTTCAGCGGGATCGACATCGCCTCTTCGACATTGCACGGCCGGTTCACATGGCCGCTGATGGTCATCAGCTTGGTGCCGGTGTTGTTCGGACGGCCGAAGCCCGCGAACCAGTCCGCGCCGCGGCGCAGGATGGTGCCGACGACGGCGATCGACTCGACGTTGTTGACCGTGGTCGGGCAGCCGTAGAGGCCCGCGCCGGCCGGGAACGGCGGCTTCAGGCGCGGCTGGCCCTTCTTGCCCTCCAGGCTCTCCAGCAGGGCCGTCTCTTCACCGCAGATATAGGCCCCGGCGCCGTGGTGGATGTAGACGTCGAAGTCCCAGCCGTGGACGTTGTTCTTGCCGATGAGCCGCGCTTCATAGGCCTGCTTGACCGCGGCCTCCATGCGCTCGCGCTCCAGCACATATTCGCCGCGCAGGTAGATGTAGCAGGCGTGCGCCTGCATCGCGAAGCTGGCGATCAGGCAACCCTCGATCAGCAGTTGCGGATCGTGGCGCATGATCTCCCGGTCCTTGGCGGTCCCGGGTTCCGACTCGTCGGCGTTGACCACCAGATAGTGCGGCCGGTCCTTGAGCTCCTTGGGCATGAAGGACCACTTCAGGCCGGTCGAGAAGCCGGCGCCGCCGCGGCCGCGCAGGCCGGAGTTCTTGACGTTGGTGATGATCCAGTCGCGCCCGAGGTCGAGCATGTCCTTGGTGGCGTTCCACGCCCCACGGCTCTTCGCGCCCTCGAGGCTCCAGTCCTGGAGACCATAGAGGTTGGTGAAGATGCGATCCTTGTCTTCGAGGATTCCGACCATGATTCAGTCCATCTCCGCCATGCGGCGGCGGTGATAACGGGTGCGCAGGAAGATGGCGGCCAGCATCAGGGCCCAGCCGAACGCCAGCGCGGCGTACCCGGCCCATTGCACGGCAGGCGCGGCCGCTCCGGCATAACCGGCGGCCCAGACGGCGACGGCGCCGAGAATGACCAGGGCGAAGCCGGCCAGCCGCGGGTTGCGGCCGACCACGCGCAGCTCGGCGCGGTAGCGCGCGACGGCTTCGTCGTCGGACAGGTCGGGGCGGGTCACGCGGTCACCGGATCGCTGTTGGGCAGCTTCCTGATCGGCTTGGCGGCCGAGCCGTCATAGAGTTTCGGATCGGTCAGGGTCAGGGCCCCGCCTTCCGGCTCCGAACTGGCGCGGCCGACGCGGCTGCCCGGTTTCGGCGACTTGCCGGCGGCGAAGTCGTCGATGATCTGGGCCATGCTCTCGGCGGTCAGGTCTTCGAAATAGTAGTCGTTGATCTGAGCCATCGGCGCGTTGGCGCAGGCGCCGAGGCACTCGACCTCCTGCCAGGTGAAGCGGCCGTCGGCGCTCAGCACGTCCTTCGGACCGATCCGGTCCTTGCAGACCTTCATCAGCTCCCCTGCTCCGCGCAGCATGCACGGCGTGGTGCCGCACACCTGGATAAGCGCAGCCGATCCAACGGGTTCGAGCTGGAACATGGTGTAGAAGGTCGCCACCTCCAGCACCCGGATGAAGGGCATGCCCAGCAGTTCGCCGATGGCGCGGATAGCCGGTTCGGAGACCCAGCCCTCCTGCTTCTGGACCAGCCACAGGATCGGGATCACCGCCGACTGACGACGGTCGGCGGGATATTTGGCGATCCACCAGTCGGCCTTGGCCCGGGTCGCCTTGGAGAAGGCGAACGAGGCCGGCTGTACCTTGGCGAGACGACGAACGCTCATCAGACTTCCATCTCCGAGGACACGACGCCCTCTCCCAGCATCTTCTTGCGCACCGTCAGAACCTTGTGTTGCGCCTGCCGCCTGACGACGAAACAGTGTGTCTGGGTTCCGGAGCTGTCGGTGCCGACCGAATAATCGACGATCTCCCAGCCCTGCTTGACGAGATCGCTCAAGGGCTTGTCGCTCATCGGTCGACTTCCCCGAACACGATGTCGAGCGAGCCGAGGATGGCGCTCACGTCGGCCAGCATGTGGCCGCGGTTCATCCAGTCCATGGCTTGCAGGTGCTTGAAGCCCGGGGCGGCGATCTTCACCCGGTACGGCTTGTTGGTGCCGTCCGAGACCAGATAGACGCCGAACTCGCCCTTCGGCGCTTCGACGGCGGCGTACACCTCGCCCTCCGGCGTGCGGAAGCCCTCGGTGAACAGTTTGAAGTGGTGGATCAGCGACTCCATCGACCGCTTCATCTCGCCCCGCCGCGGCGGCACGATCTTGTTGTCCTCGGCGATGACCGGTTCGCCCGGGCAGTTGCGCAGCTTGTGGATGCACTGCTCCATGATCCGCACCGACTGCTTCATCTCCTCGATGCGGCACAGGTAGCGGTCCCAGCAGTCGCCGTTCTTGCCGACGGCGATGTCGAACTCAAGGTCGGCGTAGCATTCGTATGGCTGCGACTTGCGCAGGTCCCACGGGATGTCCGAGCCGCGCAGCATCACGCCGGTGAAGCCCCAGGCCAGCGCCTGCTCCTTCGAGACCACGCCGATGTCGACGTTGCGTTGCTTGAAGATGCGGTTCTCGGTGATCAGGGACTCGATGTCCTTGAGCGCCGCCGGGAATTCGAGGCACCAGCGGCCGATGTCGTCGATCAGGTCGGGCGACAGGTCCTGGTGCACGCCGCCGGGGCGGAAATAGTTGGCGTGCAGGCGCGACCCGGAGGCGCGCTCATAGAACACCATCAGCTTCTCGCGTTCCTCGAAGCCCCACAGCGGCGGCGTCAGGGCGCCGACGTCCATGGCCTGGGTCGTCACGTTCAGCAGGTGCGACAGGATGCGGCCGATCTCGGAATACAGCACCCGGATCAGCTGGCCGCGGTAGGGAACGTCGAGGCCCAGCAGCTTCTCGATGGCCAGGCAGAAGGCGTGCTCCTGGTTCATCGGCGCGACGTAGTCGAGCCGGTCCATGTAGGGCACGTTCTGCAGATAGGTCCGCGCCTCCATCAGCTTTTCGGTGCCGCGGTGCAGCAGACCGATATGCGGATCGACGCGCGTGACCAGTTCGCCGTCCAGCTCCAGCACGAGGCGAAGCACCCCGTGCGCAGCGGGGTGCTGGGGGCCGAAATTGATCGTGAACTTCCGGTCGTCGAGCGAGCGGGCGTGCTCGGTGCGCCGGTCGTCCTCGAACACGTCGACGGAGGCGCCCAGCGGCGCCGGAATGTGCGAACCTTCCGCCATCAGCCCTGAACCTTCTCGTCGCCCGGCAGCACCGGGGCGGGGTATTCCGCGCCTTCCCACGGCGACTGGAAGTCGAAATTGCGGAATTCCTGGGTCAGGCGCACCGGCTCGTAGACCACTCGCTTCTGCTCTTCGTCGTAGCGGACCTCGACGTAGCCCGTCATCGGGAAGTCCTTGCGCAGCGGATGCCCCTGGAAGCCGTAGTCGGTCAGCAGGCGGCGCAGGTCCGGGTGATCCGAGAACAGCATGCCGTACATGTCGAACGCCTCGCGCTCGAACCAGTCTGCGTTGGGATAGACGGTGATTACGCTGGGCACCGGCCTGTGCTCGTCGGTCGCGACCTTGACGCGGATGCGCGTGTTCCGGGTCAGCGACAGCAGGTGATAGACCACCTCGAACCGCTCTTCGCGATCGGGAAAATCCACGCCGCACAGGTCGACCAGCTGCTGGAAGCCGAAGCGGTCGCGCAGCGCGGTCAGGACGGCGACGATGCCGTCCCGGTCCGCGACCAGCGTCAGCTCGCCGAACGCCACCTGGGCCTGCACGCCCAGCGCGCCGACCATCTCGGCGCCCAGCGGCGTCAGCGCCGACTCGATCTCTTCAATGCGGGCCAGGGCGTTCATCGTTCGATCGTCCCCGTCCGCCGGATCTTCTTCTGCAGCTGCAGCAGGCCGTACAGCAGCGCCTCCGCCGTCGGCGGGCACCCCGGCACATAGGCGTCCACCGGCACCACCCGGTCACAGCCCCGAACAACGCTGTAGCTGTAGTGGTAATACCCGCCGCCGTTGGCGCACGAGCCCATGGACAGCACATACCGCGGGTCCGGCATCTGGTCGTAGACCTTGCGCAGGGCCGGGGCCATCTTGTTGGTCAGGGTGCCGGCGACGATCATCAGGTCCGACTGGCGCGGGCTGGCTCGCGGGGCCATGCCGAACCGCTCCATGTCGTAGCGCGGCATGGACGCCTGCATCATCTCCACGGCGCAGCAGGCCAGGCCGAAGGTCATCCACATCAGCGAGCCGGTCCGCGCCCAGTTGATCACGTCGTCCAGCGAGGTGGTGATGAAGCCGCGCTCCCCGAGCTCGGCGTTGACCTGCTCGAAGAATTTGTCATGCACGGCCGGATCATAGCCCTGCACGAGGGTCCGCCCCGCCTGTCCGAAAGCGACCGGCGACGACGGCGCGCCGGACGGCGACGCACCCTGATTGCCCGCCCCGATCAGGGGGAAGGTGTTATCGGTGGTCACTCCCATTCGAGCGCGCCCTTCTTCCATTCGTAGATGAAGCCGACGGTCAGAACGCCCAGGAAGACCATCATCGACCAGAAGGCGAACACCATGCCGGCGTGCGACAGGTCGAACATCGACACCGCCCACGGGAACAGGAAGGCCACTTCCAGGTCGAAGATGATGAACAGGATCGAGACCAGGTAGAAGCGCACGTCGAACTTCATGCGCGCGTCGTCGAAGGCGTTGAAGCCGCACTCATAAGCCGACAGCTTCTCGGAGTCCGGGTTCTTCGGGGCCAGCACCCAGGCGGCCAGCATGAAGCCGAGCCCGAGCGCCGTCGCGATTCCGAGGAAGACCACGATCGGCAGATATTCGAGAAGGAATGCATTCATCCGGAAGGGACCTCGTCCGCCGAAAGGGAGGGGGCGGATTCGGCGCTTTCTAGACCCGGAACCGCGCCCGTTCAAACCCATGCGGCGAAAGGTTTTTCTTGAGAATGGTTCGCAGTTTGCGAGGCCGTGACCGGGCCTGGCCGCGCCCGCGGCAAAGCGCCGAAAAACTGTCGAAGTCAGCGGCTTCCTCGCTTGACAGTGCGAGGCGCCCCCGCCTAAACGACGCCCCTCGCCGCGACGCACTGCTTCGCGGCCGGGAAACGCGGGTGTAGCTCAGTTGGTTAGAGTGCCGGCCTGTCACGCCGGAGGTCGCGGGTTCGAGCCCCGTCACTCGCGCCATTCCCTCTGATATCGCAGTCAGGGAATGGCGCTTTCCGCTCCGCGAGCGGTCCCCTCTCTCATATGTAGCAAGGCGTCAGTTGCGCCCGGCGATCAGCACGTTGCTGACGCGGCGGCCGAGAGGGTCGCGCGATTGCCAGGTCTCTCCGACATCGGCGTCGATCATCTGGGTGCAGAAGCGCGGGATCAGCATGTTGGGCCGGATGTTGGTGAGACAGACGCGCTCGCCCCTCACCGACCAGCGCGCCGACAGCCGGCGGCCGTCCGAGAACTGCGCAAGGTAGGTGCCGTCCGGGTTGAACCAGTGCTTGACCCAGCCCCCGTCCGCGTAGCGGGACAGCACCGTGTTTCCGAATGCGGCGTTGATATCGGCCCGGCCCGGGCTCGCTACCAGACAGGCGGCCAGAACGGTCGCCGCGGTAAGCGTGCGAAGCATACAGTAACCCCTACTCAGCCCTTCCCGGGGCGGACTATTAACAATCGGTTAGGGGTTGCCAACCCCTCTCGCCGTCCTCGCGAATAGTTGACTCTGGCGTGGGGGCTTCTATATGCGGCGCACGTTCGGGACAGGACTGGCGAATCCGCGCCGCCCGCTCGCCCATGGCAAGGGCGGTTCCGCGACATCGCACGACGGCCCGATGCGCGGGACGTCCTTCAGTATCTGTCCAAAGGACCCATGACCGAATTCTCCCAGCTGGGCCTCTCGCCCACGACCCTGCAAGCGGTCGCCGACACCGGCTACACGACCGCCACCCCGATCCAGGCCCAGGCCATTCCCGTGGCGCTCGCCGGACGCGACGTTCTCGGCATCGCCCAGACCGGCACCGGCAAGACCGCCGCCTTCACCCTCCCGCTCATCGACCGACTGTCCAAGGGCCGCGCCCGCGCCCGGATGCCCCGCGCCCTGGTGCTGGCGCCGACCCGCGAACTGGCCGACCAGGTCGCCTCCAGCTTCGAGAAATACGCCAAGGGCACCAAGCTGAGCTGGGTGCTGCTGATCGGCGGCGTCTCCATGGGCGACCAGGTGGCGGCGCTGAACAAGGGCGTCGATGTCCTGATCGCCACCCCCGGCCGCCTGCTGGACCTGTTCGAACGCGGCAAGATGCTGCTGACCGGTGTCGAGCTGATGGTGGTCGACGAGGCCGACCGCATGCTCGACATGGGCTTCATCCCGGACATCGAACGCATCTTCAAACTGACGCCGCCGAAGCGCCAGACGCTGTTCTTCTCGGCCACCATGCCGCCCGAGATCACCCGCCTGACCACCCAGTTCCTCAAGGACCCGACCCGGATCGAGGCTTCGCGCCCGGCGATGACGGCCGAGACCATCACCCAGTATCTGGTGCGCATCCCGTCCAGCGATCCGAAGATGAAGCGCGCCGCCCTGCGCGCCCTGATCGGCCGCTCCGACGTCCGCAACGGCATCGTCTTCTGCAATCGCAAGTCCGAGGTCGACGTCGTCGCCAAATCGCTGAAGCAGCACGGCTTCGACGCCGCGCCGATCCACGGCGACCTGGACCAGTCGCTGCGCATGAAGACCCTGGCGGCCTTCCGCTCGGGCGAGCTCAAGCTGCTGGTCGCCTCCGACGTCGCGGCGCGCGGGCTGGACATCCCCGATGTCAGCCACGTCTTCAACTACGACGTCTCGCACCACGCCGACGACTATGTGCACCGCATCGGCCGCACCGGCCGCGCCGGCAAGACCGGCCAGACCTTCATGATCGTCACGCCGGCCGACGACCGGTCGCTCGACAAGGTCCTCAAGCTCATCAAGATGAAGCCCGAGGAACTGACGCTGGACAGCGCCGATCTCGGCGGCGGCTCGGGCCGTCGTCCGGAGAAGGCCGAGCGGGCCGAGCCGGCGCGGGAGCGCAGCGACCGTCCCTCGCGCTCGCGTCGGGCTCCGGCCAGCGCCGACACGCCCGCGGCCGAGCCGGCTGAGCCGGCCGAGGCCGCCGCCCCCCTGACCCCGCCGGAGACCGAGGCCCCCGACGTCCAGCCCGCCGCGCCGTCGCGCCGGAGCCGCAGCCGCCGCGGCGCCAAGGCCGCCCCGGCCGCCGAGGCTCCTGTCGAGACGGCCGCCGCCGACCCCGCGCCCCCGACGGCCCCCCAGGAGCGGCCGGCCCAGCAGGCTCACCTGCGCCAGTCGGACCGTCGCGGGTCGCGGACGGAAGCGGAACCGCAGCGCGCCAACGGCCGTCCGTTCGGCGAAGCCGAGGTCCCGGCCTTTCTGCGCCGCGCCGTGTCGATCAAGACCTAGCCCGCTGCGATCACGGGGTTTCCGCACCGGATTTAACCCGGCGTTACGGAACCCCGGCCTAGCCTCCGGCCATCAGGTCGCCATCCGCAGGCGATCCGCCAGAGGACGTCCATGACGGAACCGGTCGAAGCCACGCTGAGGGGACCCGAAGCCTATTCCCTGGCGCGGCGGGCCGTTGAGGCGATGGAAGCCGCGTCGGTCTGGCCGACCCCGCTCAATTTCGAACTCTGGCTGCAGTATCTCGGCGACCCCGAAGGGGCGCTCGGCCGCGAAATCGAGCGCATGCTCTCGGCGGGCGAACCGTTCACCGAAGAGGTGGCCGAGGTGCTGGCCGCCGAATACCTGCCTCGCGGCCGGCTGACGGAGGAGATCCGCGACGCCGGCCGGGTGCTGGACCGTGAACTGTCCAGCGTCACCGAAGCGATCTCCCGCGCCCACAAGGCCCAGTCCGACTATGGCCGCACCCTTGAGGGCGCCGCCGGCAGCCTGGACTCCGCGCCCGGCGCGCCCCAGCTCCGCGCCATCGTCTCCGACCTGTCCGGGGCGACGCGGAAGATCAAGCTCGACAACGAGGCGCTCGAGCGGAAGCTGGAGCTGTCGACGCGCGAGATCGCCCGGCTCAGCGAACATCTCGAGCAGGTGCGCCGGGATTCCATGACGGACGCCCTGACCAATCTGGCCAACCGCAAGGCCTTCGACGAACAGCTGGAGGGCGCCTGCGAGACGGCCCTGCTCGAGGGCGCCCGCCTGTCGCTGGCCGTGCTCGACATCGACCATTTCAAGCGCTTCAACGACACTTGGGGCCATCAGACCGGCGATCAGGTGCTGCGCTACGTGGGCAGCGTGCTGGCCAAGGCCGCGAAGTCCCCCCGCATCGCGGCCCGCTACGGCGGCGAGGAGTTCGCCATCATCTTCCCGGGCGAAAGCCTGCCCGAGGTCGAGGCGGCGCTGGAAGCCGTGCGCAAGGAGATCGGCTCTCGATCGCTGCGTCGCCGTTCGACCAACGACGACCTCGGCGCCGTCACCGTCTCGATCGGCTTCGCCCACCGGCGGGCCAGCGAAACCGCCACCAGCCTGCTCGGCCGCGCCGACGCCGCCCTCTACGCCTCGAAACGCTCGGGGCGGAATCGCGTCACCTGCGCCGACTGGCTGGACGACGCAGCCGCCTAGACCCGGCGCCAAATCGCGCCATAGTCGCCCGATGCGAAGCCTGGCCTTCAATATAGTCTACTGGCTGCTGTCGATCACCTACGCCTCGGCGGCGGCCTTCGCGGCCTTGGCGCCGGGGCGCGGCGCGACCAGCTGGATCATCCGCCGATACGTGAAGCGGATGGTGCAGGCCATGCGGATCTTCGCCGGCATCCGCATCGAGGCGCGCGGTCGCGAGCGCTTGCCGCAGGGCGCCTTCATCATCGCCTCCAAGCACCAGAGTTGGGGCGACGGCTTCGCCACCTACGACCAGTTCGACGACCTCGCCTTCGTCACCGGAGATCACCTGGAAAAGTTTCCGCTGCTCGGCACGGTGCTGCGCAAGCTGGGCGCCATCGTGGTCAACAACTGCGGCGGCCGCGAAGCCCGCGAGGCGCTGAAGCACCGCGCCGCCGACGCCCATGCCGCCGGCCGCAAGATCCTGATCTACCCCGAGGGCAACCTGGCGAAGGTCGGCGAGAAATTCCGCTACCGTTCCGGCGTCTGGCACATGTACCGCGATTTCGACATGCCGGTCGTGCCGCTGGCCACCAACCTCGGCCTGTTCTGGCCGCAGGAGGCGTTCGAGAAGCATCCGGGCACGGCCACGCTGGAGTTTCTGGACCCGATCCCCACCGGCCTGCCCAAGGACGAGTTCCTCGCCCGGCTGGAGGCGGCCATCGAAGGCCGGACCGCCGAATTGGTGGCCGAGGCGACCGGCCGGGTCGTCACGCCTGCGGTGCAGGTGCCGACGCCGGACGAACTGGCGAAGGCCGCCCGCGTGGCTGCTACGGCCTAGGTTTCGGTTTGCGGGGCTTCCGGGCCGCGGCCTTGCGCAGGGCGGCGTCGATCGATCTGCGCGCCCAGTCCGCGGCTTCGTCCGGATCGTCGAGGGCGCTCTCCGGCAGCGACCAGTAGGCCATGGCCATCAACGCCCCGTCTTTGGTGGGATAGGTGAATTGCCGCGCCCCCGCTTCCACCAGCAACGGCGCATTGACCTCGTCGGCCTTCAGCCAGATCACGCCGTCGTCCAGCAAGGCGAAGATCAGCCCGTTGGCGTAGACCGCGGCGGCGCCGAACATCCGCTTGATCTCGAGGGGACCGAGCGCCGCGAGATGCTCACGCACCCATTCGCCGAAGTCGGGGTCATAGGCCATGCGTCAGGCGGCCGGAATGACGGCGCCGTCGTATTTCTGGGCGATGAAGTCCTTCACCGCCTGGCTCCGCAGCATGGCGGCCAGCGCCACAATGCGTGGATCGGTTCGGTTGTCCGGCCGCGCCACCAGATAGTTCACATACGGGCTGTCGGCGCCCTCCAGCGTCAGGGCGTCGGTCTTCGGCTTGAGACCGGCGTCGAGCGCGTAGTTGGTGTTGATCACGGCCATGTCGACCTGGTCCAGCACGCGCGGCAGGGTCGCCGATTCCAGCTCGCGGAAGCGCAGCCCCCTGGGATTGTCGACGATGTCGCGCAGGCTCTGAAGCGGATTCGTGGGGTCCTTCAGCCGCACCAGTCCCGCCTTCTGCAGCAGGATCAGCGAGCGGCCGATCGAGGAGGCGTCGTTGGGCACCGCCACCTGCGCGCCCTGGGGTAGATCGGCCAGCGACCGGTAGCGCCGCGAATAGGCGCCCAGCGGCTCGACGTGCACGCCGGCGACGGTGACCAGGTCCGACCCGCGCGAGGCGTTGAATTCGTCGAGATAGGGCTTGGTCTGGAAATAGTTCACGTCCAGCCGACGCTCGGCCAGCTGGGTGTTGGGCTGGACGTAGTCGTTGAAAACCTTGATCTCGATGTCGACGCCGTCGGCGGCCAGCAGCGGCTTGATGTGTTCGAGGATCTCGGCGTGCGGGACGGCGGTGGCGCCGACGATCAGCGGGCCGCTGGCGTCAGCGTCCCTCTCGGCGCGCGGTCCGCAGGCGGCCAGCGCAAGGGCGGCGGCGGCGAGGGTCAGGAAGGTGCGGCGGATCATCGGGGGCCTTTGGATCAGCGGTGGGAAACGGCGGCGACCATCCGGTCGCCGAGCATCTGGAGAGCCTGCACCAGCACCAGCAGCAGGACGACAGTGACCACCATGACATCGGTCTGGAAGCGCTGGTACCCGAAACGGATGGCCAGGTCGCCCAGTCCCCCCGCCCCGACCACGCCGGCCATGGCGGTGTAGCTGACCAGGGCGATGGCGGTGACCGTGGCGCCGGCGATGATTCCCGGCAGGGCCTCGGGCAGCAGCGCGCGGCTGACGATCTGGAAGGTCGAGGCTCCCATGGCCTGGGTCGCCTCGACGACGCCCTTGTCGACCTCGCGCAGCGCCGTCTCGACCAGGCGGGCATAGAAGGGCGCGGCCCCGACCACCAGCGGCGGAATGGCCCCGGCCACGCCCAGCGACGTCCCGACCATCAGCACCGTCACCGGCAGCATCACGATCAGCAGGATGATGAAGGGCACCGACCTCAGGACGTTGACGATCAGCGACAGACCGGCGTTGAGCACCGGATTGGCCGCCAGCCGCCCCTTGCCGGACAGGTACAGCAGCACGCCCAGCGGGACGCCGAAGAGCACCGTCAGCGCCATCGACCCGCCGAGCATCAGCAGGGTGTCCCACGACGCGCGGCCGATTTCCGGCCAATCCACATTGGCGAACAGCGCTTCCATCAGGCCGCCTCCACCACCACGCCGCGCGCGCTCAGCTGGGCCACCGCCGCCTCCGAATCCCCGCCGGTGAAAACCACCACCAGCTGGCCGTAGGGCTCGCCGCGAATGCGGCTGATGCGGCCCGAGAGGATCGAATAGTCCACCCCGACCGAGCGCGCGACGCGGCTCAGCTCCGGCTCGTAGGTCGAACCGCCGCGGAAGGTCAGCTTCGCCAGCCGACCGCCGACGGGAGCCAGGGAGGCGTCGAACGCCTCTTCGCCCTCGGCCAGCATGGCCCGCGTCGCGGCATGCTGCGGATGCAGAAAGACGTCGCCGGTCGCCCCCTCCTCCACCACACGGCCGTCCTGCATCACCGCCACCCGGTCGCAGACCCGGCGCACCACCTCCATCTGGTGGGTGATCAGCACGATGGTCAGCCCGAGCTCGCGGTTGAGCTGGTCCAGCAGGCTGAGGATCTCGTCCGTGGTCTCCGGGTCGAGCGCGCTGGTCGCCTCGTCGCACAGCAGCACCTTGGGCTCCGTGGCGAGGGCCCGGGCTATGCCGACCCGCTGCTTCTGCCCGCCGGACAGTTGCGCCGGATGTTTGCGCGCATGCTCCGCCAGCCCCAGCCGCTCCAGCAGTTCGGCCACGCGTTTGTCCACCTCGGCCGATGGACGCCCCTCCAGTCGCAGCGGAAAGGCCACATTCTCGGCGACCGTCTTCGCGTTCAGCAGGTTGAAATGCTGGAAGATCATCCCGATCCGCCGCCGCGCCGCCCGCAGCGCCGTCGGCGTCAGCGCGGTCATCTCCTGCCCGTCGACGATCACCTGACCGGCGTCCGGCCGCTCAAGCAGGTTGATGGCCCGGATCAGCGTTGACTTGCCCGCGCCCGAGCGACCCACCACGCCGAACACCTGCCCGGCCGCGACCGTCAGGTCGACGCCGTCCAGCGCCACGCGCTCGCCCGCCGCGCTGCGGAAGCGCTTCGTCACCCCTTCCAGCCGGATCATCAGGCGTCCAGCGCCTTCGCGGGGATGATGGTGACGCTCTCGCCGCAGCCGCAGGCGTCGGTCTGGTTGGGGTTCCGGAACACGAATTTCGAGGCCAGTTTGGTTGTCTCGTAATCGATTTCCGAGCCGATCAGGAACAGCACCGCCTTGGGATCGATCAGGATGGTGACGCCCTTGTCCTCGACCACCTCGTCCAGCGGCTCGATGCTGTCGGCATAGGCGAAGGTGTATTCCTGCCCCGCGCAGCCGCCGTTCTTCACCCCGACCCGGATGCCGACGGCGGGTTTCTCCGCATTGGCCATGATCTCACGCACCCGGTCAGCAGCCGCATCCGTCAGCGAGACGGCCTTGGGCCGGGGTCGGCGCGCGCGCGTTGTGGTCTGAAGCTCGGTCATCGCGTCCTCAGAACATGTTCAGGGCCAGCTTGGCCTCGTCGCTCATCTTCGATGGGTCCCATGGCGGGTCGAACACCAGCGCGGCCCGGGCCGACCGAATTCCCTCGACCTTCTTCACCGCGTCCTCGACCCAGCCCGGCATCTCGCCGGCGACGGGACAGCCCGGCGCGGTCAGGGTCATCTCGATGGCCACGTCGCGGTCGTCCGACAGGTCGACCTTGTAGATCAGCCCCAGCTCATAGATGTCGACCGGGATCTCCGGGTCATAGACCGACTTCAGCGCCTCGATGATGTCGTCGGTCAGCCGATCGATCTCGCCCTGCTCCAGGGCGGCCTTCTGCGGCGCGTCCCACGCCTCGGCGAAGTCCGGGCTGTCGGTGATGCGGGCGGTCTCGGACGTCATGCGAAGAACTCACGGGCCTTGATCAGGGCGTCGACGAAGGCGTCGGCGTCCTCTGTGGTGTTATATAGGGCGAAGCTGGCGCGCGCGCTCGACGTCAGGCCGAACCTTTTGGCCAGCGGCTCGGCGCAGTGCAGCCCGGCCCGCACGGCGACGCCATAGCGGTCCATCACCTGGGCGATGTCGTGGGCGTGGGCCCCGTCGACGGTGAAGGTCAGGATCGCCCCCTTCCCGTCCGCCTCGCCGACCACCCGCAGCCAGTTGACGCCCTCCAGCCGCGCCCGGGCATGGTCGTACAGCGCCTTTTCGTGGGCTGTGATCGCAGCCTTGTCGAACTGCCCCAGCCATTCGATGGCCGCGCCCAGGCCGATGGCCTCGACGATCGGCGGCGTCCCCGCCTCGAAGCGGTGCGGCGGCCTGGCGTAGGTGACCCGCTCGGCCTCGACCGTCTCGATCATTTCGCCGCCGCCCTGATACGGCGGCAGCGCCTCCAGCGCCTCGGCCGTGCCGTACAGCGCTCCGATGCCCGAGGGCCCGTACAGCTTGTGGCCGGTGAAGACGTAGAAGTCGCAGCCGATAGCCTGCACGTCCGGGGCCGCGTGAACCGCGCCCTGGCAGCCGTCGATCAGCACCCGCGCTCCGGCCGCGCGCGCCATCTCGGTGATCGCCCGCACCGGATTGATGGTGCCCAGCACATTCGACATGTGGGTCACCGCGACCATCCGCGTCTTCGGCCCCAGCAGGTCGCCATAGGCCGCCATGTCCAGCGAACCGTCGTCGCGCGTCGGGATCCATTTGATCACCGCCCCGTATCGCTCGCGCAGCATGTGCCACGGCACGATGTTGGAGTGGTGCTCCATCTCCGAGACGACGATCTCGTCGCCCGGCTGGATCGACTGGCCGATGCCGGAAGCCACCAGATTGATCGCCTCCGTCCCGCCCTTGGTCCAGACGATGTTGCTCGCCGCCTCGGCGTTGAGGAACCGCGCCACGCTCTCGCGCGCGGCCTCGAACGCCTCGGTCGTCTCGTTGGCCAGCGTATGCAGGCCACGGTGGACGTTGGCGTAGCTGCCCTCCATCGTCCGCACCATGGCGTCGATCACGGCCCGCGGCTTCTGCGCCGAGGCGGCCGAGTCCAGGTAGACCAGCGGCCTGCCGTTCACCGTCCGCGACAGGATCGGGAACTGGGCGCGCGCCGCGTGGGCGTCGAAGGTCTTCACAAGCGAGCCGTCAGCCATTCGCGCACCACGTCTCTCGCACCCTCGTGTTCGATCCGGTCCACCACCTCCATCAGGAAGGCCGCCGTCAGCAGGGCTCGCGCCTCGTCCGCCGGAATGCCGCGCTGCTGCAGATAGAACAGCGCGTTCTGGTCCAGATTCCCGACGGTGTTGCCATGCGCGCACTGCACGTCGTCGGCGTAGATGATCAGCTCCGGCTTGGCGTCGACCTCGGCCCGTTCGCCGAGGATCAGGGCGTGGTGCCCCATCCGTGCGTCGGTGCCGTCGGCCCCGCGCTCGACCACGATCCTGCCCTGGAAGACGCCCCGGGCGGTGTCGCGCACCACGCCCTTGGTCAGTTGCGAGGTCGTGCCGTCCGCGGCCACATGATCGACCACGGTCGTCAGGTCCGCCTGCCGCGCGTCCGACAGCAGGTAAAGGCCGTCCAGCCGTACGTCCGCGCCCTGCGCCCGGTGCGTCACCCCGGTCTCCAGCCGCTGCAGCTTCGCGCCGGCGGCGACAATCGTCTGGCGATAGCGGCCGCCCGGCTCGACCTTCACCTGCGCCTGGCTGATCGACAGGACGTCTGCGGGCTCGTCGGTCAGGACGATCCGCGTCACCTCGGCGCCACGCGCCACGTCCAGATCCAGCCGGTTGTGGGCGACATAGGCAGAGCCCTCGCCCTCATGGGTCTCAAGCAGCAGCAGCTTCGCCCCGGCCCGCACCGAAATTCGGGCGGCGGCGGCGTGGCCGGTGCCCTCGGCCTGCGAAATCCAGCGCAGCCGCACGGTCTGCTCGCCCGAGACCATCAGGGTGTTCACGCCCACGGCCCGACCGTTGACGAACACCATGGCCTCGCCGCCCAGCGCCTCGAACGGCCCGCCGCCGGCGACAGGCACTTCCGCCGACGGCGACGGCGCAGGCGCCTCGCGCAGATATTTGCGCAGGTCGCTGTATTTCCACGCCTCCACGCGCCGCGAGGGGAAGCTGGAGGCGTCCTTCAGGTCGATCAGCGGCAGGGCGGTCACGCCGCTTCCGGCAGGTACTGGTCGTACCCTTCCGCCTCCAGCTGCAGCGCCAGCTCCGGCCCGCCCGAGGCGACGATCCGCCCGGCGACCAGCACATGCACCCGGTCCGGTTTGATGTAGTCCAGCAGCCGCTGATAGTGGGTGATGACCAGCATGGCCCGCTCCGGCGAGCGCAGGGCGTTGACCCCGTCAGCCACGATCCGCAGGGCGTCGATGTCGAGGCCGGAATCGGTCTCGTCCAGGATCAGCAGAGACGGCTCCAGCAGGGCCATCTGCAGGATCTCCATCCGCTTCTTCTCGCCGCCCGAGAAGCCGACATTCAGCGGCCGCTTCAGCATGTCGAAATCCATCCGCAGGGCCTGCGACGCCGCCTTGACCTGCTTCAGGAAGGCCGGCGCCGAGACCTCGTCCTCGCCGCGCGCCCGCTTCTGGGCGTTCAGCGCCGTGCGCACGAAGGTCAGGGCCGGGACGCCGGGAATCTCGATGGGATACTGGAACGACAGGAACACGCCCTTCGCCGCCCGTTCGGCGGGCTCCAGCGCCAGCAGGTCCTCGTCCTTCCATGACACGGACCCATCGGCCGCCTCATAGCCCGGCCGCCCGGCCACGGCGTAGCCCAGCGTCGACTTGCCGGCCCCGTTCGGTCCCATGACGGCGTGCACCTCGCCGGCCGGAACGTCGAGCGTCAGCCCCTTGAGGATCGGCTTGTCGCCAACGGAGACATGGAGGTTGGAAATGGAAAGCATGGTCAAACAGTCTCTTCCAAAGGCCGGATCGCGCCTTCGGGCATGGTCCAATTCGCGGGGATATGGTCGAAATCTCCGCCACAGATGTTTTGTCCCTGCGGATCGAAGGCGATGAAGATCCAGCGGGGGGGATCAGGCCACCCGTGCCAAGCCCGCTCCATCAAAATCCAACTCTCGTCACCGACGTCAGCGGCAGCCACCAGAAATTCCGCGTAGGTCTTGAGCGTCCGGTGCGCTTCGAAAGATGTCTGCTCAACTTCGGTCGGGATGCGCCAAACGACAGTCCGCGCCAATCGGTCGTTGGCGCGCTGGCCATTCTGGCGGCCAGCCGAAGGCGCCTCTTTGGAAACCTTGTTCGCGAGCCCGTCGCGAGAGCGAACCGTCATCCCACGCTCCCCTCAAGCGAGATCGCCACCAGCTTCTGCGCCTCGACGGCGAACTCCATCGGCAACTCCTGCAGCACGTCGCGCACGAAGCCGTTGACCAGCAGGGCCACCGCCTCCTCCTGCGACAGGCCGCGCTGCTGGGCATAGAACAGCTGGTCATCGGACAGGCGCGTCGTCGTCGCCTCGTGCTCCAGCTGGGCCGAACCGTTGCGCGCCTCGATATAGGGCACGGTGTGCGACCCGCATTCCTTGCCGATCAGCAGGCTGTCGCACTGGGTGAAGTTGCGCACCCCCGTCGCCTTCGGATGCACCGAAACCAGCCCGCGATAGGTCGAATCCGACTTACCCGCCGACACCGCCTTGGCGATGATCCGGCTCTTCGAGTTCTTGCCCAGGTGCACCATCTTGGTGCCGGTGTCGGCCTGCTGGCGCCCATTGGTGATGGCGATCGAATAGAATTCGCCCGAGCTGTCCTCGCCCTTCAACAGGCAGGACGGGTATTTCCAGGTGATGGCCGAGCCGGTCTCGACCTGCGTCCACGACACCTTCGACCGGTCGCCGCGGCAGTCGGCGCGCTTGGTGACGAAGTTGTAGATGCCGCCCTTGCCGGTCGCCGGATCGCCCGGATACCAGTTCTGCACCGTCGAATATTTGATCTCGGCGTCATCCAGCGCCACCAGCTCGACCACGGCCGCATGCAACTGGTTCTCGTCCCGGGTCGGCGCCGTGCAGCCCTCAAGGTACGAGCAGTACGACCCCTTGTCGGCGATGATCAGCGTCCGCTCGAACTGGCCGGTCTGGCTGGCGTTGATGCGGAAATAGGTCGACAGCTCCATCGGGCAGCGCACGCCCGGCGGGATGTAGACGAACGACCCGTCCGAGAAGACCGCGCTGTTCAGGGCCGCGAAATAGTTGTCCGAGACCGGCACCACCGAGCCCAGGTATTTCCGCACCAGCTCCGGATGCTCGCGCAGCGCCTCCGAGATCGGCATGAAGATCACGCCGACCTTGGCCAGCTCGGCCTTGAAGGTGGTGACCACGCTGACGCTGTCGAACACCGCGTCCACGGCGTAGCGCGGCGCGCCCTCGACGCCGGCCAGAACCTCCTGCTCCTTCAGCGGGATGCCCAGCTTGGCGTAGACGGCCAGCAGCTCAGGATCGACCTCGTCGAGGCTCTTGGGCCCTTCCTTCTTCTTCGGTGCGGCGTAGTAGAACAGGTCCTGGTAGTCGACGGGCTCATACTTCACCGAGGCCCAGGTCGGCTCCTCCATCGCCTGCCAGCGCTCATAGGCGGCGAGGCGCCATTCCAGCATCCACTCCGGCTCGCCCTTCTTCTCCGAGATGAAGCGCACGATGTCGGCGTTCAGGCCCCGGGGCGCGTATTCGGTCTCGATGTCCGAGGTGAAGCCGTGCTCGTATTTCTCGAGGGCGACGACCGCTTCGATGGTTTCTTTAACAGCGGCCATGACTTACGCGAGTTCCTTCGCACGCTCACTGATGCGCGCGGCATGCTTCTGCCAGGCGGCGACCCAGGCGTCGGCGAACCGCTGCCAGTCGCCCTCGACGGTGCCCCAGCCGCCCGAGACGCGGACGCCGCCGGTGGCCAGGCGGTCCAGCCCCATCGCCGAGATCGCCTTCGACGGCTTGGTCTTGCCGGACGAACAGGCGCTGCCCGCCGACACCATGACGCCCACAAGATCGAGGGTGATCAGCTGCTGCGGGCTGTCCCAGCCCTCCACGGCCATGAACAGGGTGTTGGGCAGGCGCTCGACAGCGCCGCCGATGATGGTCGCGCCGGCCGCCTTGACCTTCGCCTCGGCCGCATCGCGCCACGCCCTGTGCGCCAGGGCCGACGGCAGGTCGCGCGCGGCGCACTCAGCCGCCACGCCGAAGCCGGCGATGCCCGGCACGTTCTCGGTGCCGGCGCGCAGGCCGCGCTCCTGCCCCGCCCCATGCAGCGTCCGGATGATCGGCGCGCCTTCCTTCGACACCAGCGCCCCAACGCCCTGCGGCCCGCCCAGCTTGTGCGCCGACAGGGTCAGGGTGTCCGCGTCCAGCGTGCGCATGTCGGCCGGGATCTTGCCGGCCGACTGGATGGCGTCGACGTGCAGCCAGCCGCCGGCCGCACGCACCAGCTTCGCAGCCTCCTCGATCGGCTGGATGACGCCGCTCTCGTTGTTGGCATGATGGATGGCCACCACCGCCCGGCCCGGCCGCTTCACCGCCTCAGCCAGCCAGTCCAGGTCGACAACGCCGTTCGCATCGACCGGCAGGATGTCCACCGGCCTGCCGCTGACATTGGCCGCCTCGGCCACGCACGGATGCTCGGTCGCGCCCACGATCAGCCGCTCGCAGCCCGCCGCCAACGCGCTCAGGATCGCCTGCGCGTTCGACTCCGTGCCGCCGCTGGAGAAGACCACCGCCGTCGGATCGGCCCCGACCAGATCGGCCACCTGCGCCCGCGCCGTCTCGATGCGCGCCCGGGCCCGCCGCCCGGCCGCGTGCACCGCCGAGGGGTTGCCGTTGTCGGCCAGCGCCCTGGCCATCACGTCCTGCACTTCCGGCCGGACCAGGCCCGAGGCGTTGTAATCGAGATAGACCGAACTCACGCCGCCACTCCCACGTCGTTTCCAGAACGCCGCCGTCCGGTGCGGTTCATCACCACGTCCTCCAGCGACACGCCGGCCAGATAGCGGTGAATCTCGTCGCCGAGGTCCTCCCACAGATTGTGGGTGATGCAGCGTTCGCCGGCCATCATGCAGCCCTTGGGCGACGAATGGCCGATGCAGCGCGTCGCCCGGATCGGCTCGTCGACGGCCAGCACGATCTCGGCCACCACCGTCTCGTGCGCGCCCTTGGCCAGCCGGTAGCCGCCGCCCGGCCCGCGCACGCTCTGAACCAGACCGCTCTTGCGCAGCCGCGCGAACAGCTGCTCCAGATAGCTCAGCGAAATCTCCTGGCGCGCCGCGATCTCGGCCAGCGACACCGCCCGCTGCACCCCGTCGGCCCGGCCGTTCTTGGCCAGATCGGCCATCGCCATCACGGCGTATCGTCCCTTGGTCGACAGTCGCATCGCGCACCCTCAAAAATTGCGCGCTTTTCGGGGGTCCTGTGCTAGAACCCGCGCCTTCGCAAAGGCGTCGGCACGCAGGGCGGACTTAGAAAGTCCTACCGCTGCGGTCAAGTATTACGCACCTGCGAAACGTCAGTTGAACACGGGAATTCGCGCCGCCCATGCCTGAAGTCATTCTGCCGGGGGCCTCCGGCCGCATCGAAGGCCGTTATTCGCCGGGCAAGCGCCCGAACGCCCCGATCGCCCTGATCCTGCACCCGCACCCCAAGGCGGGCGGGCACATGAACAACCCGGTCACCGTGACCCTCTACCAGCTGTTCGTGAAGCGCGGCTTCGCCACCCTGCGCTACAACAGCCGCGGCGTCGGCAAGTCGCAGGGCGAGTTCGACAGCGGCATCGGCGAACTGGCCGACGCGGCCACCGCCCTGGACTGGCTGCAGGCCAACAACCCCGGCGCCACCCAGACCTGGGTCGCCGGCTACCAGTTCGGCGCCTACATCGGCATGCAGCTGCTGATGCGCCGCCCCGAGACCGACGGCTTCATCTCGGTGTCGCCGCCGTCGAACATGTACGATTTTAGCTTCCTGGCCCCCTGCCCGGCCTCAGGCCTGTTCCTGCACGGCACCGCCGACACCATCGTCCCGCCGGTCGAGGTGGAGCGCGTCGTCAACAAGCTGCGCACCCAGAAGGGCATCGTCATCGACTACGAGCTGGAAGAAGGCGCCACCCACTTCTGGCAGGACCATATCGACGCCGTCGACCGCCGCGTCGGCCTCTATCTGGACAAGCGGCTGGAAGAGAAGCCGGCCTGACGGCTCAATAGAGCAGGAACCGCCCCCGCTCTTCCTTCCACGCCAGCTCGTCCGGCACGGTCAGCGCATCCAGCTCAGCCGCCGTCGAGCCCGGCGCATCGACCCATTCCCGCAGCGCCGGCCCGCCGTTGATCACGTCGATGGCCAGTTTCCCGAACTCGTACTCGTACGGGAAATCCCGCCACAGGTCGTAGTCCGGATACAGCCGCCGGATCGCCTTGAAGGCCAACGCCTGCACCCGCCACGGCCGGAACGCCGCATGGTCGTACCCCGGCCCGGCGACATGCATCTGCACCCCGTTGCACAGTGCGCCGACGTGCTTGTGGAAGGTCGGCTCGAACCAGATGTCGCGCAGGACGCAGCCCTCCAGCCACTCCGGCGCGAAGGCCTGCATCTCCGCGATCACCGCCCGGGCGTCGATGTCGGGCGCCCCGAACAGTTCCAGCGGCCGCGTCGTGCCGCGCCCCTCGGACAGCGTCGTCCCCTCCAGCATCACCGTCCCGGCGTAGGCCCGCGCCATCGACACGTTGGGCGCGTTGGGGCTGGGGTTGATCCACTCCCGCTCCAGCAGCGGCCAGCCGTAGCCGGGCCCGGTCTCCGGCTCCCAGCCCTCCATCGCGATGACGCGGTAATCCACATCCAGCCCGAACCGGTCGATGAACCACAGCCCCAGCTCGCCCAGCGTCATCCCGTGCCGCATCGGCATCGGCCCCGCCCCGACGAAACTCTCCCAGCCCGGCCGCAGCGTCAGGCCCTCGACCGGCCGGCCGGCGGGATTCGGCCGGTCCAGCACCCACACCGTCTTGCCGTGCTCCGCCGCCGCCTCGAGCACATAGAGCAGGGTGGTGATGAAGGTGTAGATGCGGCAGCCCAGGTCCTGCATGTCGACCAGCAGCACGTCGAACGTGCCCATCGCCTGGCCGGTCGGCCGCCGCACCTCGCCGTACAGGCTGAACACCGGAATGCCGTGCCGCGGATCGGTGAAGTCCGGCGACTCCATCATGTTGTCCTGCAGGTCGCCGCGCATGCCGTGCTGCGGCCCGAAAGCGGCCGTCAGCTTGATGTCCGGGCAGGCCGCCAGCGCGTCCATCGCGTGCGTCAGGTCCGCCGTCACCGACGCCGGATGCCCCAGCACGGCCACCCGCCGGCCCTTCAGCGGCGCCCGCAGCGCGGGATCGGACAACAGACGGTCGAGGCCGGTCTTCATGGCAGGTCCAGAACGAACGAGTCGGGGTGGTGAAAGTCCGGCTTAGCCGACGGATGGGCCAGCGCCCAATAGCTCATCGCGCCATCGACGGTCTCGATCACCGCCGACAGGCCCAGCCGCTTCGCCCCATGCGGAAGTTCGATCCGCGCCTCCAGCGCGACCATGTCCCAGGCGCCATCGAGCCCCTCGACGGTCGCTACCTCATCGGCCGCTCTCATGCCCATTCGCGGGCTGTCGAACCGGTACGACGCCCACTGGTTCGACGGCGACAGGTTGAACTCGACATAGCCGTCATCCGTCTCCACGAAGGCCTCGAAACAGGTGTGCCGCCACAGGTCGTCGGCGCGGCCCTGCGCCGCCTCGGCGGGCCAGGCGATCCGGTCGACCTCGCCCCACACCACGAAACGCACCCACAGCAGCAGCCCGTCGCGCTCGACGTGAACCTCCACGCCGGTCGCCGGCGTCTCGCCCGTCTCGGGATGCGGCTGCAGGACCGCTGTCGGAGCCGGGGCTGTTCGCGCTTCCATGACCTCGTGCTACACGCCCCTTCCCTCCCAAGCCAAGCCTGATCCCCCGCCATGACCGCCGAGCCCGCCTTCAAGTCCGACTTCCTGCGCACGCTCCGGGACCGCGGCTACATCCACCAGATCACCCATCCGGCAGAGCTCGACGAAGCCGCCGCCTGCGGCGTGATCACCGCCTACATCGGCTTCGACGCCACCGCCCCGTCCCTGCACGTCGGCAGCCTGATCCAGATCATGATGCTGCGCCGGCTGCAGCAGGCCGGCCACAAGCCCGTCGTCCTGATGGGCGGCGGCACCACCAAGGTCGGCGACCCGACCGGCAAGGACGCCTCGCGCCCCCAGCTGACCGACGAGACCATCCAGTCCAACATCGCCTCGATCCGCACCGTGTTCGAGCGCTTCCTGAGCTTCGGCGACGGCCCCACCGACGCGGTCGTGGTCGACAATGACGAATGGCTGTCAGGCTACGGCTACATCCAGTTCCTGCGCGACTACGGCACGCATTTCACCGTCAACCGGATGCTGGCCTTCGACTCGGTCAAGCTGCGGCTGGAACGCGAGCAGCCGATGACCTTCCTCGAGTTCAACTACATGCTGATGCAGTCGGTGGACTTCCTCGAGCTGAACCGCGCCCGCAACGTCACCCTGCAGATGGGCGGCTCGGACCAGTGGGGCAACATCGTCTCGGGGGTCGACCTGGTCCGCCGCGTCGACCACAAGGCCGCCTTCGGCCTGACCACGCCGCTGCTCACCACGGCCTCGGGCGGCAAGATGGGCAAGACGGCCCAGGGCGCGGTCTGGCTCAACGCCGAACAGCTGTCGCCGTACGACTACTGGCAGTTCTGGCGCAACGTCGACGACGCCGACGTCGGCAAATTCCTGCGCCTGTTCACCGACCTGCCGCTGGACGAGATCGCCCGGCTCGAGGCCCTGCCCGGCGCCGGCATCAATGACGCCAAGAAGGCCCTGGCCGACGCGGCCACGACGATGCTGCACGGCGCCGACGCCGCGGCCCACGCCCGCGGCGCCGCCGAGGCCGCCTTCGAACAGGGCAAGCTCTCCGCCGACCTGCCCACCGTCGACATCCCCCGCGACGAAGTGATCGGCGCCATGATCGCCGCCGTCACCGCCCGCGCCGGCCTGACCGCCTCCAACGGCGAGGCCCGCCGCCTCGCTCAAGGCGGCGGCCTGCGCCTCAACGACGAGGCCATCGCCGACGGCGCCCGCCTGATCGAGGCCGCCGACGTCAACGCCGACGGCGTGTTCAAGCTGGCCGCCGGCAAGAAGAAGATCGTCCTCGTCCGTCCGATGTAGTTTATCTTTCCGCTCATCCCCGCGAAGGCGGGGATCCAGAACGGACCGGGGGGTCAGGCGCTGGACTTCTTCACCTACATCGTCGCCAGTCGCAGGAACGGGACGATCTATACGGGGTCGACCGACAGTCTCCTTGTGCGAGCCGGCCAGCACAAGGCAAAGACGTTCAAGGGCTTCACCTCTCGCTACGGCGTCGCCCGCCTCGTCTGGTTCGAACGGCATGCCACGCGTGACGCGGCTTTCAGGCGCGAACGCCAGATCAAGAAATGGAACCGGCCATGGAAGCTTCGGCTGATCGAAGAGAGCAATCCTGACTGGAAGGACCTCGCGGAAGAAATCCGGCTGGGTGATCTGAAGGACGCAGAAGACTGGATCCCCGCCTTCGCGGGGATGAGCGGGAATGAGGGCTCAGAGATGACGGGAAGCGAGAACGCGCAGATTGAGGCAGGCCAACCGGCCCCCGCTTTCGACATGGCGACCAGCGACGGCGGCCGCGTCTCGTCCGCCAGCCTCAGCGGCAAGCCCTACGTCCTGTATTTCTATCCCAAGGCGGACACCCCCGGCTGCACCTCCGAGGGCCAGGACTTCTCCGCCCTCGCCGATCAGTTCGCCGCCGCCGGCGCCACCGTCGTCGGCGCCTCCCGCGACCCCGTGAAGAAGCTCGACCGGTTCAAGGCCAAATACGACCTCAAGGTCGTCCTCGCCTCCGACGAGCCCGGCGACGTCACCGCGGCCTTCGGGGTCTGGGGCGAGAAGTCGATGTACGGCCGGACCTACATGGGCGTCGAGCGGGCCACCTTCCTGATCGACGGCGCCGGCGTGGTGCGCCGCGCCTGGCGCAAGGTCAGGGTCAAGGGGCACGCCGCCGAAGTCTTGGCCGCCCTCCAGTCGCTCTGAGCGGCCGCGAATCTACGACCGGCGAGATGTCCCGGCGGCTCGGCAGAGTCGCCGATACGCCTGACAGGCGAATAATGGCGGCGAATACCGGCCATATTCAACTGATCGCCATTCAGGATGGTTAACGCAACGTAAACAGACTTGTCCCCGCCGCCATTGCTGGCGCATAACGCTTCGCCGTGCGTGGGGGCGTAGCGTAATGACCAAACAGACGACTGAAGGACGGTCTCTGATGGGTCGGTGGTTTCCGACCCGGTATGTGTATCTGAGGGACGGCGACGATGTCCGGGCCTGGGCCCTGACCCCCGCCCGTCAGTTCGTCGGCGCTCTCGGGGCGGTTCTGATCGGCGGCTGGTTCCTCGTCGCCTCGGGCGGCTTCGCCTTCGATCTCGTGATGCAGAGCCAGGCCGACCGCACCGTCGCCCGCGCCCGCGCCGCTTCCGAGCGCCTCAACGCCGACCTGCAGGCCCGGCTGGACAGCGCCGTCGTGCGCATGACCGCCACCACCGGCTCGCTCGACGAGATGGCCCAGATGGTCGAGCGTCGCCACGCCGCCCTGACCCAGGTCATGGGCATGTTCCGCGGCGTCGACGGGGCCCAGGCCGCGCTGGCGCCCGCCCCTTCCCTGGATCCCTCCGACCATACGCCGGTGCAGCGCATGCTGGCCGTGCGCATGGATCAGGAGCGGCTGATCGCCCGCGCCGAGACGGTCGCCCAGACCCGGGCCGAGCGGCTGCGTCTGGCCTTCCGCCTGGCCGGCCTCAACCCCTCCGCCTATGCGCCGACCAGCGGCGCCGGGCTCGGCGGACCGCTGGTCCAGGCCCGCGACCCGCGCGCCCTCGCCGCCGTTCTGGATGTCGACGAGCCCTTCGCCGTGCGCATCCGCAACGCGGCGGACAATCTGTCGGACATGCGCGGCCTCGCCGACGCGGCCGAGACCATGCCCTTCCATCGCCCGACGCCGGGCCAGACCACCTCGGGCTTCGGCGTGAGGTTCGACCCCTTCAACCGCCACCCCGCCCTGCACCAGGGCCAGGACTTCGCCGGCGGCCTCAACACGCCGATCCACGCCACGGCTCCCGGAATCGTGTCTTTCGTCGGCGTCCGTTCAGGGTATGGCAACACCGTCGAGATAGATCATGGGCGTGGTTTCAAGACACGATACGCCCACCTGAACTCCATGGCCGTGCGGCCAGGCCAGCGCATCGCGCTGGGCCAGCGGCTCGGGGCCATGGGCACGACCGGACGCTCCACCGGCGTTCACCTGCACTACGAAGTCTGGATGAACGGCCGCCCGCAAAACCCCGCCCGCTTCCTGAGAGCCGGAGACCAACTTGTTCAACAAGACTAAATCCCCCGCCCCGCAGCCCCGCTCCGACACCGGCTCCGCCATTCCGCCGCTGCCGGACCTGCCGATGCCGGGCGCGCCCGCCGCGGCTCAATCCTCCTCGTCGGGCGCGCGTCCCGCGCCGTCGCCGGTCAGCTCCCGCGGCCTGTCGACCCTGTCCTCGGACCTCCAGTTCGACGGCAACATCTCGGGCGGCGGCGACCTGCAGATCGACGGCGCCATCAAGGGCGACGTGCGCGTCGGCCGGCTGATCGTCGGCGAGACCGGCGCGGTCGAGGGCGGCGTCTCGGCCGACTATGTCGAGGTGCGCGGCCGCATCGTCGGCAACGTCTCGGGCAAGCAGGTCAAGCTGATCGCCACCGCCTACGTCGACGGCGACATCACCGCCGAACAGCTGTCGATCGACATCGGCGCCTATTTCCAGGGCCGCGTGCTCCAGGGCCGCCGAGAGGCGCCCGCCGCCGCCGCGCCCAAGCCTTCGACCCCCGCCGCCAGCGCTGCCCCGCCCCACGGCGACGACCGGCCGCAGATCATCGACATGAAGCCGGGGGCGTAAGACATCTCCCTCCCCCTCGGGGGAGGGTCGTCGCGCAGCGACGGGGTGGGGGCGGCTCGAAAGAGCCGCCCTTTTCCTTTGCGATTCCGTCGAGCCGTCCCCACCCGGCTTCGCTTCGCTCAGCCACCCTCCCCGAACGGGGAGGGAGAACGGCCTATTCGACAGTCGAACCGCGCGTCTCGCCCACCCGGGCCGCCAGCGCCGCGCCCATGAAGGCGTCGAGGTCTCCGTCCAGCACGCCCTGGGTGTCGGACGTCTCGACGTTGGTGCGCAGGTCCTTGACCATCTGGTACGGCTGCAGGACGTAGGACCGGATCTGGTGTCCCCAGCCGATGTCGGTCTTGGCGTCGGCCAGCGCCTGCGCCGCCGCCTCGCGCTTCTGCAGTTCCAACTCGTACAGCCGCGCGCGCAGCATCTTCCACGCCTGCTCGCGGTTCTGGTGCTGAGAACGCCCGGCCTGGCAGGCCACCACGGTGTTGGTCGGAATGTGCGTCAGGCGCACCGCCGAGTCGGTCTTGTTGATGTGCTGGCCGCCCGAGCCCGAGGCCCGGTAGGTGTCGGTGCGCACGTCGGCGGGGTTGATGTCGATCTCGATGGTGTCGTCCACCACCGGCGAGACCCCGATCGAGGCGAAGGACGTGTGCCGCTTGGCCGCCGCGTCATACGGGCTGATCCGCACCAGCCGGTGCACGCCCGATTCCGACTTCAGCCAGCCGTAGGCGTTCGGGCCCTTGACCAGGATGGTGGCCGACTTGATCCCCGCCTGTTCGCCACCTTCCTCCGCCTCGACCTCGACCTCGTAGCCGTGCGCGCGGGCCCAGCGGCTGTACATGCGCAGCAGCATGCCGGCCCAGTCGTTGGACTCGGTGCCGCCGGCGCCGGAGTTCACTTCCAGATAGGCGTCGTTGCCGTCGGCCTCGCCGGACAGCAGGGCCTCCAGCTCGGCGCGGGCGGCGCGGTCCTTGATCGCCTTCAGCGAGGCGCGGGCCTCCTCGAGGGTGGCTTCGTCGCCCTCCTCATCGGCCATCTCGGCCAGCATGACCCCGTCCTCGAGGCCCTGCTCCATCTCCCGGACGGTGCTGATCTGGGCTTCCAGCCGCGAGCGTTCGCGGCTGACGGCCTGGGCCTCGTCGGGCTTGTCCCACAGGGTCGGGTCCTCGACCCGGGCGTTCAGCTCATCGAGCTTTCGGACGGCGACATCCCAGTCAAAGACGCCTCCTGAGCAGAGCGACGCTCTGCTCGATGTCGGCCTTCATGGCCTCGACATCCGGTCTCATCGCATTCTCCGGCGATATTCAGGTGAGGCGCGGACATAGGGGAAGTTCGAGGCAGCAGGCAACAGGCAACAGGCAACAGGACAGAATACTGGCGTTTCGCAGAGCGCGGCGCGACGCCTCGCGGACCCGCCGTCGCCCTGCTGCCTGCTGCCTGCTGCCTCAGTACAGCCCGCTCAAATCCTCCGCCGGCTCCTTCTTGGCGGGCGGCGGCGTCGGCGGCGGGGTCGGGGTCGTCGTCGGCGGAAGCCCGGCGGCTTCCTCCTGCTCGCGTCGGAGGATCTCGTTGTAGTTCTGCGGTCCCGTCGGGACCTCCTGGCGCGGCTGTTCCTCTTCACGGCGGCGCTCAGTGCCGGGGCGGAAGGCCTCCTCGATGCCGTTGACGGAGCGGAACACGGCGTTGCGGGGCCGGACGAAGGGCCGCGCCGGACGCTTCTTCAGAGCCACCTGCATGAAATCGTTGAACACCGGCACCGGACCGGTCGCGCCGGTCTCGCCCGAACCCAGCGGACGGTTGTCGTCGAAGCCGATGAACACCCCGACGACGATGTCGGACGAGAAGCCGACGAACCAGGCCGAGCGGTATTCGTTGGTCGTGCCGGTCTTGCCGCCGACCCAGCGGCCGAGGCCGCGGGCGCTGGCCGCCGTGCCGCGCTGCACCACCCCCTCGAGGATCGAGCTCATCTGATAGGCGGTGATCGGGTCGATGACCTGCTCGCCGCGCGGCTCCAGCCGGGGCGACTCCTGGCCGCTGAACGGCCGGCCGCATTCGCGGCAGCGGCGCTCGTCGGCGCGGAAGATGGTCTCGCCGTCGCGGTCCTGAACCACCTCGATCAGATAGGGGTTCACCCGCCGGCCGCCGTTGACGAAGGCGGCGTAGGCGGCCGTCAGCCGGTACGGCGTGGTCTCCCCCGCCCCCAGCGACACCGACAGGTTCGGCTGCAGCTTGTCCGACACGCCCATCTTCCTGGCCAGATCGACCACGTTCTGCATGCCGATGGCCTGGGCCAGCCGCACCGTCATCACGTTGCGCGACAGCTCCAGGCCGCGACGCAGGGTGGTCGGGCCGTAGTATTCGCGGCTGTAGTTCTCCGGGCTCCAGCGCGTCCCGTTCGGTCCGCCGGCGAAGCTGATCGGCGCGTCCAGCACGATCGACGCCGGGGTGTAGTCGCCTTCCAGCGCCGTCGCATAGACGAACGGCTTGAAGGCCGAGCCCGGCTGGCGCTCCGCCTGGGTCGCCCGGTTGAAACTCGACAGGGCGTAGGAATACCCCCCGACCATGGCCAGCACCCGGCCCGATTGCGGCTCGATCGCCACCAGGGCGCCATTGACCGCCGGCACCTGTTTCAGGGCGAACTGGCCGCCCCTCGGCTCGACGAAGATCAGGTCGCCGCGCCGCAGCTGGCGGTTGGCGTTGGCCCACGCCGCGTCCTCGGCCAGCAGGGTCCCGGTCGCCCCGGTGTCGGCGCGGCGCACCCGCACGCTGTTGCCCGAGACGCTCTCGACCGCCGCCGGCCGCCAGGCCCTGCGTTCCGGCGGGCGCACGCCCTCCAGCGCCTTCTCCTGCCAGCCCTCGGCGAAGTCCGTCGTGCCCCACGGTCCGCGCCAGCCGTGGCGGCGGTCATAGGCCTCCAGCCCCTTCATCAGGGCGTCGCGCGCCGCCGACTGCAGATCGGGGTCCAGCGTCGTGCGCATATAGTAGCCGCCGCGGTTGACCTCCTCGCGGCCGAAGCGGGCGATGGCCTGGCGCCGCGCCTCCTCGACGAAGAAGTCGGCGTCGGCGTACTGGGCCCGCCGCGGCGCGTCCTGGGTCACCAGCGGCCGGGCCCGCGCCGCCGTCAGCTGCGCCTCGGTGATGAAGCCGCTGTCGCGCATCTCGCCCAGCACCCAGTCGCGCCGGCCCTTGGCCGCCTCGGGGTGCCGCTTCGGATGATAGTTGTTCGGCCCCTTGGGCAGGGCCGCCAGGAAGGCCGCCTCGTCCGGCGTCAGCTGGTCCAGCGACTTGCCGAAATAGTTGTAGGCCGCCGCCGCCACGCCGTACGAGCGATAGCCGAGGAAGATCTCGTTCAGATACAATTCGAGGATCTGCGGCTTGGTCAGGGTCGCTTCCAGCCGGTTGGCCAGGATGGCTTCCTTGACCTTGCGGTTGATGCTCGATTCGTTGGTCAGCAGCACGTTCTTGGCGACCTGCTGGGTGATGGTCGAGCCGCCCTCCAGCCGCCGTCCGGTCGCGGCGTTGAAGATGTTCTTGAACATCGCCCGGCCCAGGCCCGAGACGTCGACCCCGCCGTGGCTGAAGAAATTGCGGTCCTCGGCGGCGAGGAAGGCCTGCACCACCGGTTCGGGAATCTGGTCGTACGACACATAGATGCGCCGCTCGTCCGAGAACTCCCCGATCAGCGTCCCGTCGCCGGCGTAGACCCGCGTCGCCGTCGCCGGCCGGTAGTCGGCCAGGTCGGAGGCGTCCGGCAGGTCGTGGAACAGCCACGCCGCATAGATGGCGACCACCAGCCCGGCCAGCGCGATAGCGCCCAGCAGGCCGACGCCCGCCATCACGAACCAGCGTTCGGCAATCTTCACCATCTACTCCGCATGACGCGCCCGGTCCGCCGGTTTAGCCCGCGTCGGACGCCCCGGCTAGAGTCCCTGTGGCTGCACCGGCGCGACGGTCCAGCTCCTGTCGCGCCGCGGCCACGACATCCGCGTCCATGTCGCCCTGCCCCGCCATCCAGCGCAGGTAGTCGTCCGGCGGCTCGGCCCACGGCCGCCCCCGGTGCTTGCCGAACGGGATCCGCTCCAGCCGCCGCGGCTCGCGCGTCCATTGCAGCATCTGCTCGACGCTGGCCTCCTTCAGCAGGTCGATCAGGATGTGCGCCGTCACCCACGCGTCAGGCCCGGCTCGGTGCGCCGGATTGGCCAGCGCCGGGTCCAGCCGCAAGCCCCGCCAGTAGCGCAGCACCTGGTTGGAATGCCCCGGCGCCTGCGGCCACACGGCCTTGGCCGAGCGCACGGTGCAGATCCACGGCAGCCCCCCATGCGCCGTATCGGCGATGAAGCCCCGCTCGAAGCGGGCGCTGTGCGCCACCATCACATCCGCGGGCTCGGCCAGGAACATCTCCCGCAGCCGGTGCTCGTCGCAGTGCGGATCGTCCTCGCAGAAGTCGTCCGGCGTCAGATGATGCACCGCCATGGCGTGGAACGAGATCTCGCCGCGCGGCCGGAACAGCTTCGAGACCGGCGGCAGGGCTCGCCAGCCGCCGGCGCCGTCCGGCAGGACATCGACGATGCCGACCTCGAGGATCTCCGAGGCGCGGTCCCCGCCCGTGGTTTCCAGATCGACGACACGCAGACGCATGGGCTGCAGATAGGGCGCCCGGGCGCGCAGCGCGAGCCGGGCGGGCCTCAGCCCTCCTTTGTCGCCCGAGTGATGGCGAGACGGCGCGACCGGCGCCGCAGCCACATGACCACGCCGCTGAGGGCCAGGATCACGGGCGCGACGCCGCCGAGGACGATGATCGTCTGCCAGAGCAGGCCGGTGTCGCCGCCATCGTGGATATTGCGCATCCAGCGGGACACCGGATCGCCCCCGCCGCCGCGGTCCGGCTTCACCTCGCCGCTGCCGTCCACGACCTGCAGGGTCGCCGGCGTCGCCTGGCCGGGCTGCTCGACCTGGACGCGCCACGCCGGCTCGCGCCCGACCGTCGGAGCGCTGACGCTGATGACGCGTGCGCCGTCAGCCCGGGCCGCGGCCACCGTCACGGCCTGGTCGATGGTCAGCCGGGGCGTCGCCAGCGGCGGGGCGAACCGCCCTTGAGGCGCGCCGCCCGACGCCCGTTTGTCGGGCCCGCCGGCCTTGCCCTCCGCCCGTCCCGGCCTGCCGGCCGGGGCCCGGTCCTGGCTCTGCGGCTGCACGCCGAAGACGGCCCGGCTCGTCTGCGGGAAGGAGATATAGACGCCCGTCAGCGACAGCACCGCCAACGGCAGGCAGATCCAGAAGCCGATCGTATGGTGCAGGTTGAACAGGGTGGAGGGCCCGCGCCGCCAGCGCAGCGCCTTGAGCAGGGCGCCGTTGCGGGGCCACCAGAGCCACAGGCCGGTGGCGCAGCTGACGAACATCGCCCAGCCGATCCAGCCGACGACCTTGCGCCCGACTTCGGGGATGAGCAGCGAACCATGCAGCCGGTGCAACCACTGCATCGCCGATTGCGATGTGTCGGCCGCAGCGAGCACGCGGGCCGTCGGCGGGTCGATCCAGACGGTCAGGCTGCGCGGACGCGCGCCCGGCGCGACCTCGCCCTTCAGCCGACCCACGGCGACCACGGGGTCGCCCGCCTTCTCCGGCAGGCGCAGCTGGGTGAAATCGGCGCGCCCGGCGAAGGCTTCCCTCGCCGCCGCCACGTAACGCCCCGCGGGCAGAGCGGCCTCTCCGCTCACGGCATAGCGGTCGGCATGCATCATCCGGTCGAGAGGAGCCTTCCAGACCAGGATCGCACCCGAGGCCGAGATCGGCACGATGGCGATCAGAAGACCGACGCCGATCCACAGATGGACGTCCAGCCACAGGCGGCGCAGGCGGGCGGAAAGGCTGGAAGTCATGGCGGATCCTGTCTTGATCCACCGCCTCTAGCTGAGACTCGGTCGCAATATCAAGAAGGGACGCTCGCCGGCATCCTACGCTTTCGTCTTGGCCGGGCCGCATCTCACGTGCAATCTGAACGGATAGGTTGTCGGGGAAGACGCAGATGAAATCCGGTGTCGTCGTCACGCTGTGGGCGCTGGGCGCCCTGGCCGGCCAGGCCCACGCACAATCGCTCGGCGAACTGAATCCCGGCCAGACGGTCGACGGAACCCTCGACAGCCAGGACGACGTCACCGACGTCGGCGGCTATTTCGACTGCTTCCAGGTCAATGTCGCCCCGGGCGAGGAGATCGTGGTCACCCTGTCGTCGGCCGCCTTCACCCCGTTCCTCACAGTGACGACGGGCTGCGACGGCGAGGTCACAGACGCGGGTCGCGGCGTGAGGGGCGGATCGTCGGCGGAAGTGACCCTGCGCAAGGAGGGCGAGTTTCCGCCATTTCTGCGGGTCATGTCGCGGGGCGCGCCAGTGACGGGCGCCTACCGCCTCGTCGCCGGCGGTCAGGCCCGGCCCGCCGCGTCCGACGGGCAGATCCCCGACGCGGAGATCGAGGCCCTTGCGAGGGCCTGCATCGATAAGACCGCCGAACTGCGCCGACAGGCCATCGCGGCCTGCACCACCCTGTCAGCCGATCGCCGCTATCGCGGCGCCGGCCTCGCCGAACGCGGCCAGCGAAAGTTCGAGGGCGGAGACGCCGCGGGGGCAATGGCCGATCTGAACGAGGCCGTCACGGTTCTGCCGACGAACTTCATGGTCTGGGCTGCTCGTGGGAACGTCAAAGCCGCGCTGGAAGATTGGGCCGGCTCCCTCTCCGACTATGACGAAGCCCTTCGCCTGGCGCCGGAGGATGCTGAACTGAAGGCGCAGCGGGCAAGCGTTCGCATTGCGGCTGGCCAGTTCGACGCGGGGTTGGCGGAGGTGAACACCCTGATCGGGGCCTATCCCGGCGCGGCCCAGCTTTACCGGCTGAAGGCGGAAGCTCTCCACGGCCTGGGGCGGCTGGACGAAGCGCTCGCGAGCCAGGATCTGGCCGTGAACCTCAGTCCCGACGGGGTTCAATATCTCTATCGTTCAAGTCTGCGGCTTCAAGCGGATCGTTTCCCGGGCGCGATCGAGGACGCGGACCGGGCGGCGCAGCTCTCGCCAGACGCCTCCGAGGCTCAGAACATGCGCTGCTGGACACGCGCCGTGGCGAATACCGACCTTGCGACCGCCCGAACGGCCTGTGACCGATCGCTCGCGCTCGAGCCCGACAACGCGGCGGTGCTGGACAGCCGCGGCCTCGTCGGCCTCCGCCAGGGCCGCTTCCAGGACGCGTGGAACGACTACGCGGCCGCGGTCCGCCTGGCGCCGGACGACGGCGGATATCTGTACGGTCGCGGCCTGGCGGCCCTGAGACTGGGTCGCCGCGACGAAGGGCGGGCCGACCTGGTCACCGCCCTCGGCCTGAACCCGGAGGTCGCCAGCCAGTTCGCGGCATGGGGCTTGAGGCCCTGAGTTTTCCGGCCGCGAGTCCGACCCGTGACGGAATTCAATTCGCTCCCGCCGGGGTCCCCGCCATCTGAACCTCGCCGGCCGGCTCGCGGAAATAGCGGTCGATGCCCTCGGCCACGGCGCGCATGAGGCGGCGACGGGCGCGGCTGTCATTGAGCAGCCGCTCGTCCTCGGGATTGGTGATGAAGCCCATCTCCAGCAGCACGGCGGGAACGTCGGGGGCCAGCAGCACGGCGAGGCCGGCGTCGCGATGGCTCCGGCGCAGCAGCGGATGGTCGGCGCCCTCCAATTCGCCCAGCAGAGTCCGGGCCAATTGGGCCGAGCGGTTCTGGGTGGCGCGCTGGGTCATATCCAGCAGGATGCGGTCGACCGAAGCGTCACGCCCTGGCAGGTTCAGGCTGCGCTGCCAGTTTTCGCCGCGGGTGAACTCCCGCACGGCGCGCCCCGCGCCCTGCTCCGACAGGGTGTAGACACTGGCGCCGCGCGTGGCCGGATCGGCCCCCGCGTCGGCGTGCAGGCTGATGAACAGGTCGGCCCCGGCCTGACGGGCGATGGCCACGCGGCGATAGAGATCGACATAGGCGTCGCTGTCACGGGTCAGGCGCACCCGGTAACGGCCTGAGCGCTCCAGCTCCTGTTTCAGCGCCAGGGCGGCGGCGAGGGTCACGGCGCTCTCGCGGGAGTCGGCGCCCTGCGCCCCCGGATCGCGCCCGCCGTGGCCGGCGTCGATGTAGACCAGCGGCCGCTCGGCCGGCCGCGCCGTGCGGGCGTCGGCGCGCGGCGTGCTGCGGGTCGGGGCCCGGCCCGTGGCCTTCAGGTCGATGACATAGCGGTAGTGGGCCACCCCGTCGCCGGGCGGCAGCAGGAAGCGGCGCTCGATCTCGGCGCTGGTGGCCAGGTCCAACTCGATCCGTGAGGCGGCCCCCGCTCCGGCGACCCGGAAATCGCGGACCAGCCCATGGCCGTCGCCGCTGCGGCGGTCGGGCGGCGAAACGCCGGCCAGGCTCAGCACGACATGGCCGTCGCTCCCGGCCTGGATCACCTGGCCCCGGGTGGTGCGGTCCAGATCGATGACCACGCGGGTGCGCTCGGCGTCGCCGCCGAAGCGCACGCGCAGGATTTCACCCATCGCGCCGGACGCCAGCCCCCGCCCCGCCGCCAGCAGGGCGACGCAGAACACGACGAAGCCCGCGGCGGCCAGACACCGCTCGCGGACGCTCCACCTGGCCAGTTTGATAAGCGACAGTCCGTGCATTCGACGGAGACCCACCTTCTTGGTTGGCGGGGATCATGCCGCAACGTGGTCGCCAACGGGTTAAAGCCGGCGCGGCTTTCAATTCGAATTCGTCCTGCCTATGCTTGGGCCGCTCGCGAACGATCGCGTCCCCTGCTCCGCCAGGCCGGACGCGCCCTCCTCGCGGCATGACTTTCACCGATCCGAGAGCCGGCCGGGCCCGCCCCGCCGATTCGACGACCGGGTCTGGGACGCCCTTATCGACGGCGCGTCCGGGCCCAGGACCATATCGAACCTTCATGGGCTATCCCGCCTGCGCTCCCTTCCGGTCTGACTGGACCGACCTCGCCACCGGCCCCTGCCGCGGCGACGGGACGGCGCACGCCTTCGCCCCCACTCCCCTTCGGCGAGCCGCCTGCCCCCTTCGCGGGGATGGCCGAGCGCGCCAGAAAGAAATCTTCCATGTCAAAGACCATGTTGATCGACGCCGCCCACGCGGAGGAAACCCGCGTCGCGATCGTCGAGGGCCGTCAGATCGAGGAATTCGACTTTGAATCCCGCTCGAAGCGTCAGCTTCGGGGCAACATCTATCTCGCCAAGGTCACCCGCGTAGAGCCCAGCCTGCAGGCCGCCTTCGTCGAATACGGCGGCAACCGCCACGGCTTCCTGGCCTTCAACGAGATCCACCCGGACTACTACCAGATCCCCGTCGCCGACCGCGAAGCCATCATGGCCGAGGCACCGTCGGACGAGGACGAGCACGACGATCTCGGCCGCGAGAGCGCCGACGACGAGCACGAAGGCGGTATGGCCGAGGAAGAGCGGCTCAAGCGCCGCCTGATGCGCCGCTACAAGATCCAGGACGTCATCAAGCGCCGTCAGGTCATGCTGGTCCAGGTCGTCAAGGACGAGCGCGGCGGCAAGGGCGCGGCCCTGACCACCTGGCTGTCGCTGGCCGGCCGCTACTGCGTGCTGATGCCCAATACCGGCAAGGGCGGCGGCATTTCGCGCAAGATCACCCAGGCCACCGATCGCAAGCGCCTCAAGGCCGCCGCCGCCTCGCTGGACGTGCCGCGCGGCATGGGCCTGATCATCCGCACCGCGGGCGCCAAGCGCACCAAGGCAGAGATCAAGCGCGACTACGAATACCTGCTCCGGCTGTGGGAGACGATCCGCGAGACGACGCTGGCGTCCAACGCCCCGGCCCTGATCTATGAGGAAGAAAACCTCGTCCGCCGCGCCGTGCGCGACATGTTCGACAAGGATTTCGACGGCATCCAGGTCGAGGGCGTCGAGGGCTTCAAGGAAGCCCGCGACTTCATGCGGGTGCTGATGCCCTCGCAGTCGAAGAAGGTGCACCTGTACCAGGGCGCGCGGCCTCTGTTCGCCTCCAATGGCATCGAGGAGATGCTGACCCAGATCCACCAGCCGACCGTGCCGCTGAAGTCGGGCGGCTATCTGGTGATCAACCAGACCGAGGCCCTGGTCGCCATCGACGTCAACTCCGGCCGCGCCACCAAGGAGCGCAACGTCGAGGCCACCGCCTTCAAGACCAATATGGAAGCGGCCGTCGAGGCCGCCCGCCAGCTGCGCCTGCGCGACCTCGCCGGCCTTATCGTCATCGACTTCATCGACATGGATGAGTCGAAGAACAACCGCGCCGTCGAAAAGGCGCTGAAGGACGCGCTGGCCAAGGACCGCGCCCGCATCCAGATGGGCCGCATCTCGGGCTTCGGCCTGATGGAGATCAGCCGTCAGCGCCGCCGCCTCGGCGTCATCGAGGGGGCCACCGAGGTCTGCCCGCACTGTCAGGGCGCCGGCCGCATCCGCTCGGCCGAGAGCGCCGCCCTGATGACCCTGCGCGGCGTCGACATCGAGGCCGGCCGCCACGGAGCCGGCACGGTCAACCTGCGCGTCTGCACGGCGGTGGCCCTCTACATTCTGAACCACAAGCGCGACTACCTGCAGCGTCTGCTGGCCCAGCGCGGCCTCAACGTCATCATCCAGATCGACGACAGCCTGTCCCAGGGCGAACACGCCATCGAGCGCACCGAGACCAACGAGGACTTCACTCCGCCCGAGGGAGTCGAGGCCTTCGTCGACCTCGACGACGACTTCGACGACAGCGCCTGGGCCGACGACGAGGCCGACGACGAGGAGTTCATCGAGGACGAGGACGAGGCGGCCTTCGAGCGCGAGGACACCGACGACGACGAGCCCCGCGAACGCAGCGAACGCGCCGAGGGCGAGCGCGGCCGCGGCCGTGGCCGTCGCCGCCGCGGCGGGCGCCGTGAGGAAGGCGAGGCTCCGGTCGGCGAAACCGCCGCTGCTCCCGCCGCCGAGGACGATGACGACAGCGAGGCCGGCCGTCGCCGTCGCCGGGGCCGCCGTGGCGGACGACGCGTCCGCGAAGAAGGCGGCGAGCGCGACGGCTTCAACTGGGTGCGCGGCCGCACGCCGTCGCTGGAGGACCCCTACGTCTGGTTCGATCCGCTCAACCCGGGCGCTTCCGCGTCCCGCCCCGCCGCCGAGGCCCCGGCTGAAGGCGAAGCCCCGCGCGAACGCCTCGAGGCCGAGGCCGGCGAGACCGGCGAGCGCGCCGGCCGTTCGCGCCGCCGTCGCGGCCGTGGGCGCGGTCGGGATCGGGTCGCCGGCGACCTGACCGCCGCCGACGCCGTCGCCGCCGCGGACGAAGCGTCCGAAGCCCCGCTCCCGGCTGACGCCGCCGAAGCCCCCGCCCCCGTCGCGGCCGAGGAACCCAAGCGCCGCCGCGTGCGCCGCAAGGTCTCCGCGGACGCCGCTCCGGTCGACATCGCCGGGGCCGCCCCCGCCCTCGAGGCCCCGGAAGCCGAGACGGTCGAGGCCTCCGCTCCGGAGGCTGCGCCCGAACCCGTTCTCGAACCGATCGCCGGGCCCGAGCCTGCGGCCCCCGTGGAGGTCGAGCCCGCTCCGGCGCCGGAGGTCGACGTCGCGGCCCTGATCGCCGAGGATCCGAACCAGATCGTCGCCCCGCCCGAGAAGCCGAAGCGCGGGTGGTGGCGCCGTTGAATGGCCGCGATTAGATAGTGAGGATCGGGCCGGGGGCGATCGACGGTATCGGGAGTACGCCATGAGTTGGCTGACCAGACACGCCGCCCGCCTCGCCGGGGCCACGGCCGCGGCCGGCCTGATGCTGACCGCCGCGACGCCCGCCTCCGCCCAGAGCGCCATCCGCGACACCGAGATCGAGTCGATCATCCATGAATGGTCCGATCCGGTGTTCACGGGCATGGGCCTGGAGCCGTCCGAAATCGAGATCGTGCTGATCAACGACGAGGAGCTGAACGCCTTCGCCACCCGCGGCCGCATCCTGGGCCTGAACACCGGCCTGATCCTGCGGACCACCAGCCCGAACGAACTGCTCGGCGTCATCGCCCACGAGGCCGGCCACATCCGCAACCGCCACACCCTGCGCGACGGGGCGCAGAACGCCGGCATGCAGCCGATGCTGATGACCATGGCCCTGGGCGCCCTCGCCATCGCGGCGGGCGCGCCGGACGCGGGCGCCGTCCTGCTCGGCAACAGCCAGTATTTCGGGACCCTCAGCGCCCTGCGCTACATGAGCCACCAGGAAGGCGAGGCCGACAACACCGGGGCCCGGGCCCTGGAGAGCGCCGGCGAATCCGGCCGCGGCCTGGTCACCTTCTTTGAGAATTTCCGCTCCCAGGAAGTGTTCTCGGACGCCCGCCGCTATCCGTATTTCCGCAGCCACCCGCTGTCGTCGGACCGCATCGAGAACCTGCGCCGCTTCGTCGCCGAACAGCCCCACCACGAGCATCGCGACAGTTCGGAACGGCTGGCCCAGCACGCCCTCATGCTGGCCAAGATTCACGCCTTCATGGACCATCCGCGCGAGACCCTGCGCGACTACCCTGAAACGGATACGACCCTGCCCGCCCGCTACGCCCGGGCTATCGGCTGGTATCGCGACGGCCAGACTGACCGCGCCCTCGCCGCCGTCGACGCCCTGCTCGCCGAACAGCCGGAGAACCCGTATTTCTGGGAGCTGAAGGGCCAGATCCTGTTCGAGGAAGGCCGGCCTGAAGAGGCCATCGGGGCTCACCAGCGCTCGGTCGAGATCAGGCCGGACGCGCCCCTGCTGCGCATCAACCTCGCCCACGCCATGATCGAGACCCGCGATCCGGCCCGGCTCGATGGCGCCGTCGACCAGCTGAAGCGGGCCACCGCCCTGGAGAAGGACAACAGCATGGCCTGGCGGCTGCTGAGCCAGGCCTACGCCAGCCAGGGCAAGGAGGGCGAGGCGCGTCTGGCCTCGGCCGAGATGTATTTCGCCATCGGCGCGGAACGTGAGGCGACCCAGTTCGCCCTGCGCGCCCGCGACATGCTCGATCCCGGCTCGGCCGAATGGACCCGGGCCATGGACATCGTGTTCGCCTCCGGGGCCACCCAGGAAGACGTTGACGACGTCGACCGCCGCAACGAACGTCGCCGTCCCACCGTTCAGCCGGTCGCCGGCTGAGCCCTTCGAGAGCCTGAATGACCGAAACGCCCGACCCGAGGCCCGCGCCGTCCCTGTTCAGCCGGCTGCTGTCCGGAAACCGGGCCGGCTTCGCCGCCCTGGCGGTGTCGCTGATCGCCCTGGTCATTTCCGTAGCGCCCTACGCCACGGGCACCGACTTCGGTTCGCGGGTGAAGACCTATCTGGTCCAGAACCCGGAGGTGCTGCAGGAGGTCAGCAACGCCCTCGACGCCCGGGCCCAGCAGCAGCAGATCGCCGAGAACCGCCAGAAGACGGCCGAGATCACCGCCCGCGTTGCCGCCAATCCCGGCCTCCTGGCGGTCGACAGCCGTGACGCCGCCTTCGGACCCGCCGACGCGAAGGTGACGGTGATCGAGTTCTTCGACTTCCGCTGCCCGGGGTGCAAGGCGACCGCCCCCGAGGTGCTGCGGTTGATGCAGGCCCATCCGGACGTGCGTTTCGTGTTCAAGGACTGGCCCATCCTCGACGGCCCCTCGAACGGCGTTTCCCACTACGCCGCCCGCGCCGCCCAGGCCGCCCATCGCCAGGGCAAGTATCTCCCGGTGTTCCGCGACCTGATGGCCCAGCCGTCGCTCTCCGAAGCGGCCGTCGACGCCATCCTACAGGCCAACGGCGTCTCCATGGCCGAGGCCGGGGCGGCCATGGCCGGCCCGGATGTCGCCCGCCATCTCGCAGACATCCGGACCTCGGCGATGGCCATGGGCCTGATCGGCACCCCGACCTTCTTCGTCAACGGCAAGGCCAGCGAGTCCATCGAGCCCGCCGCCCTTGAGCGCCAGATCCGCGACGCCAAGGCCGGCTAGGCGAGCTTCAGGTCCATCGCTCCGCCGATCCATTCGAGCCGCGAGCGACGCTCCGCCTCGGCGGCGGCAGCGGGATCCCCCAGCGCCGTCTCGGCCTGCGCCAGGATGAAATAGCTATAGGGATCGTTCGGCCAGTCTTCGAGAAGTTCCAACAGCTTGTCGCGGGCCCCGGAGGCGTCGCCTGAAGCCAGCATGGCCGCCGCGAGGCTGCGCCGGGTCGGGTACCAGATCACCGGCGGGTCGCCCCCCTCGTCCCCTCCCATGGCTTGCAGGTCCGCGGCGCGGCCGAAGGCGATGAGCGCCGCTGCGGGGTCGCCGTCGATCATCGCGGCGCGGCCCTCCAGCACCCGCTGCGACAGTTCGGTGAAGGCGTCCCGCTCTTGCCGCATCGCACCGGCGGCGAACGACGGATCCTCCCTCAGCCTCGCGATGGCGGCGGCCTCGGCCCGCACCGCCCCGGCGTCGCCGGCCCGCGCCGCCGCCTCGCCCCGGGCGTAGCGCCAGCTGACCCGCAGCATCGGATGGGTCGCCGGCGGCTCCTTCAGCGCCGCCACACGCGCCGCGTCGGCGAAGCGGCCGTAGATGGCGTAGGCGTTGTTGGCCACCATCTGCCGCCACACGTTGTCCGCGGCGATGTCCGGATAGGTGGCCATGTACCAGTCGGCCAGCTTCAGTCCCTCGTCGGCGCCGCCGGCCATCAGGGCTCCGCCCATGCCGAAATGGATGTTGTGCCCGTGCAGCGGCATTCCCGGCACGCCGCCGGGCGGCCGCGCCAGCCCGTCGTAGCGGCGGTCCAGCGCCACCGCGTTGACGTTGGACATCATCGCCTCCCTGTAGCGCCCGACCCGGTAGAAGGTGTGCGACGGCATATGCACCAGGTGGCTGGCCCCCGGCGCGAGCGCCGCCAGCCGCTCGCCGTACGGGATCGCCTTGTGCGGGTCGTCGGACCATTCGGTCAGGTGGATGTAGAGATGGATCGCCGCCGGGTCGTCTGGCGCCCGGGCCAGAGTCTGCTCGAGGATGTCCATGGCCCGGGTGATGCCCGGATCGGCGGCCTTGCCTTCGTCGTCCCACCAGCGGTCGGCGTTGATCATCCAGGCGTCGGCGGTCACGGCCGCGACGGCGATGTCCGTGGGATTGCGCCGGGCGATCCGGTCCATGGCCGTGGCGAAGCGACGGGCCCGTGACGACTCTCGCCCCGAATAGCGCTGGACCAGGGCGTCGATCATCTGGCGCTGCATCGGGGTGGCGTCGCGCGCCAGCCGGCGGGCGTCGCGTGCGGCCTTCAGCGCCGCCAGCCGGGTCGCTTCACCCTCGCCGCCTCCGTTCAGATTCGGCCCCATCGCCCAGGCCTCGCCCCAGGCGCAAAGGCCGCAGGTCGGATCCAGCATCCGCGCCTTGCGGAAGGCTCGCACCGCCTCCCCGTGTTCGAAGGCCCAGCGCAGCCGCACGCCATGGTCGAACCAGGCCTGGGCCTCGGGATTCGGCGTGTCGATCTTGAAACCACCCGAGCCGAAGCCGTCGACCATGACCATGTCGGCGACCGGCGTGCCGTCCGCCTGCGTCCCGGCCGGTCCGCAGATCCGCGGCCGCTCTATCAGGTCCATGACCGCCCGATCGGCGGTGGCGTCGGCGAGCGCTGACGGCCCGATCAGGACGGTGGCCGCCGCCACGCCGCACATCAGAAGACTGCGCATCGCCCGATTTCTCCCCGTCCCGGGTTCCTGTCCCCAGACGATACTGACCTAACCCCGGAGCGAGACCAAGCGGCGCTTCTCCCGCGCGGCGGATCAGCCCATAGTTTCGCGTCCATGCCCATCCGCCGCCTCCCGCCCGAGACCGTCAACCGCATCGCCGCCGGCGAGGTGGTCGAACGCCCGGCCAGCGCCATCAAGGAACTGGTCGAGAACGCCCTCGACGCCGGCGCCACCCGGATCGAGATCCAGGCCGACGGCGGCGGCCTCAGCCGCATCCTGATCGCCGACGACGGTTGCGGCATGGCCGCCGACCAGCTGGCCCTCGCGGTCGAGCGTCACGCCACCTCCAAGCTCGAGCCCGACGACGCCGGCGACGTCGACCTGCTGCGCATCCACACGCTCGGCTTCCGCGGCGAGGCCCTGCCCTCGATCGGCTCGGTGGCCCGTCTGACCATCACCAGCCGTTCCCGGGACGGCGGCGACGCTCATCAGATCACCGTCGAGGGCGGCGACCAGCGTCCCGTCGCCCCGGCCGGCTTCCCCGGCCCGCACGGCGCCCGGGTCGAGGTCCGCGACCTCTTCTACGCCACCCCCGCCCGGCTCAAATTCATGAAGTCCGAGCGCTCCGAGGCCATGGCCATCTCGGAGGAGATCAAGCGTCAGGCCATGGCCCACGAGGCCGTCGCCTTCACCCTCGACCTCGACGGCCGCACCACCCTTCGCCTGCCCGCCGAACACCCCGGCGACCACGGCCGGCTGAAACGCCTTGCCGCCCTCCTCGGCCGCGACTTCGAGGCCAACGCCCTGCTGATCGACCAGCAACGCGACGGCGTCCGCCTCACCGGCTACGCGGGCCTGCCGACCTACAGCCGCGGCAACGCCGGCCACCAGTATCTGTTCGTCAACGGGCGCCCCGTCCGCGACCGCCTGCTGCAGGGCGCTCTGCGCGGGGCCTACGTCGACTTCCTCGCCCGCGACCGGCATCCGGCGGCGGTGCTGTTCCTCGAGGTCGACCCGCTCTACGTCGACGTCAACGTCCACCCGGCGAAGGCCGAGGTCCGCTTCCGGGACCCGCAGGGCGTGCGCGGCCTGATTGTCGGCGCCCTGCGCCATGCCCTCGCCGGCGCCGGACACCGGGCCTCGACCACCGTGGCGGCGGACGCGCTGGCGGGGTTCCGGGCGCATGAGGGCGTGGGGGGTGGGATGTGGGGTGCGGGGGAAAGGCCCCCCGCCGCCCAAGGCTGGTCCCGCTGGCAAGGCTGGGCCGCGCCCGCCACGACGATGGCGCAGGTCCTCCCCGGCCTGAACGAACCCTCCGCGCGGGTCGAGCCAGGCCACCCCCACACCCCACACCCCGCCCCCGACACCCTCGGCTCCCCCTACGCCCCCTCCGACATCGACCTCCCCCTCGGCGCCGCCCGCGCCCAGCTGCACGGCACCTATATCGTCGCCCAGACCCGCGACGGCCTCGTCGTGGTCGACCAGCACGCCGCCCACGAACGCCTCGTCTATGAGCGGATGAAGGCCCAGATGGCCGCCGGCTCGGTGACCCGTCAGGCTCTGTTGACCCCCGAGGTCGTCGAGCTCGACCCCGCCGAGGCCGAACGCGTCTCCGCCCGCGCCGACGAACTCGCCCAGCTCGGCCTGATCGTCGAACCCTTCGGCGCCGGGGCCGTGCTGGTCCGCGAGACCCCCGCCCTGCTCGGCGCTGCCGACGTCCAGGGCCTGATCCGCGACATCGCCGACGACCTGGCCGAGCACGGCGCGGCCCTGGCCCTGTCCGAGCGCCTCGGCGAGGTCTGCGGCACCATGGCCTGCCACGGCAGCGTCCGCGCCGGCCGCGTCCTCTCCGCCCCCGAGATGAACGCCCTGCTCCGCCAGATGGAGGCCACGCCCCACTCCGGCCAGTGCAACCACGGCCGCCCGACCTATGTCGAGCTGAAGCTCAACGACCTCGAAAAGCTGTTCGGGCGGCGCTAGGACCCGAACGCCTCGACCACGCTCCCCGCACGGCCGCCCGAGACCACCTCGCCGCCGGCGATGGCGTAGACCACGTCGCCCACCGCAGCCGCGGCCAGTCCGTGCCTGGGCGTGCGCATCGGCGGCCCGGCTTCCCAGCCGTCGGCCGCCGGATCGTAGATCCACGTCTCGGTGAACACGCCGCCGCCTCCGCCGCGCTGGAACCACTCCCCGCCGAAGGCGACCAGCTTGCCGCCCGCCGCCGCCATGGCCAGCCCGCCGCCGACCTGCTGCCCCGTCGTCGGCGACGGCGGGATCGGCGCCAGCGTGTCCCAGCGGTCTTCGGACGGCGTGTAGCGATCCAGCCGCCCCGTGCCGCCGCCGCTGACCGTGCGCCCGCCGGCGACCCAGATCGCCCCGTCCATCACCGTCGCCGCGGCGCTGTTGCGCGCCATCGGGCAGGGCCGTGCGATCTCCCAGCCGGGCGCCCCGGGGACCAGCACCAGATGCCGGTCGGTGTCGGCCTGATCGTTCCAGTTGCCGTTGGCCGCGCCGCCGGGGGTGCGTCCGGTGATCAGATGCAGGGTCTCGCCTAGACCCACGCCGACCGCCTCGGCCTGCGGCGACGACAGGCTCGTGACCTCCCGCCACGTCTCGCCGTCCAGCACCCAGGCGGTGGTCGTATTGGTCCACTCGCCCGCCTCCGAGCGGGCGTAGCCGCCGACGGCGTAGAGATCGCGGTCGGTGGCCATGAACATCGGATGATGTCGCGGGGCCGGCAGGCTCGGACCTGGCGTCCAGGCGTTGCTCGGCGCGTCGTAGAAGGCGGTCCTGTCCTCGATGTGCAGCGGCTGCCCCTGCCGCGCGACCAGCCCGCCGCCGGTGACGATCCGGCCCTGATGGACCGCGGCGTAGATCTCCTGCACCGGCCACGGCAGCGCCGCGCGCGGCGACCAGTTCTCCGCCGCCTCCCGCGCGCACGCTTCGAAGGGAAGGGCCGCGGACGCTCCGGCGGCGGCGAGGAAGGCGCGGCGGTCGAGGATGCTCATGGCCGTCAGCCTAACGCCGAAACCCGCGCCCGCGCCAGACGCGTTCAGCCCGTCGGCTGCGCCCTCAGAAACAGCACTCGCGCTGCGCCGTAGTCGCGCGCGTCCAGCCGTTCATACCCGGGCGTGTCGATCTCCGGCTCGTCCGAGCCGCGCTCGAACACCACCACGGCCCCCGGCTTCAGCCAATTGCCCTCCAGCAGCCGGACCAGCGTCTGCTCGCCCAACCCCTTGCGATAGGGTGGATCGAGGAAGGCCAGGTCGAACGCCTCGCCGTCCGATCCCGGCCGCACGCCCAGGTCCGTGGCGCTGCGCCGGTGCACCCGCGTCCGCCCCATCAGCCCATAGGCATCGGCGTTCTCGCGGATGGCGCCGCGGGCGTCCTCGTCGGTCTCGACGAAGAGGCAGAAGGCCGCGCCCCGGCTGATCGCCTCGAAGCCCAGCGCGCCCGACCCGGCATAGACGTCCATCACCCGCGCGCCCTGCAGCGGCTCGGCCCAGGCCGCATGCTCCAGCACATTGAACACGGCCTGGCGCGCCCGGTCCGAGGTCGGGCGCGTGCCCTGCCCCTCCGGCGCGACGATGTTGCGCCCCTTCAGGCTGCCGGCGACGATCCTCATGGCCGCTCCATCAGCGGGATTGGCGCCCCCGTCAACCGGCACGTCAACCGGCTCCTCAGTTGGCCCAGCGCTGCGGCGGGGCCTCGGCGGCCAGCGCATCCAGTCGGTCGCGCAACTCGGCCATGAATTCGCTGCGCGAGCCGGTCCACCGCAGCGGCTCGCCGACCAGCGCCGTGCAGTTCATCGGCACCGGCGCCACCGCCCCCTTGGGCAGCACCCGCCCCGCCCCCTCGATCCACACCGGGATGACCGGCACGTCCGGGAACGCCTCGGCCAGCCGCGCCACCCCGGCCTTCAGCGGGGCCAGCGCCCCGTCCTTGCTGCGCGTGCCCTCGGGAAACACCAGGATGATCTCGCCCCGCTCCAGCGCCGCCCGTGCGGGGGCCAGCACGTCCTCGCCGCGCGCCACCGAGCGCGAGATCGGCGCGATGCCGATGATCTTGCGCGAGAACCAGCTGATCGCCGGGTTGGCCAGGAAATAGTCCGCCGCCGCCACCGGCCTGACCTTGTGCAGCAGCCGCGCCGGAAACAGGCTCAGCAGCATGAAGGCGTCCATGTGGCTGTTGTGGTTGGCCACGACGATGGCCGGCCCGCCCTTGGGCAGTCGTTCCGGATTGCACACGTCCATGCCGGTCATGAAGCGCACGATCGGCCGCGCGATCAGCGTCAGGAACAGCATCCGCGTCGGCCCGAACGGCCGCGCCGCCCGCTCAGTACTTGTCGAGGGCATAATAGGCCATCAGGTGGAAATAGAGCGGTGCCGTGAAGGTCAGGCTGTCGATCCGGTCCAGCAGCCCGCCGTGGCCCGGGATCAGCCGGCTGGTGTCCTTGACCCCCAGATCGCGCTTCACCGCGCTCATCGTCACATCGCCCGCGAACCCGGCCACGGGCAGCAGCGCCGCGAGGATCGCCACCGGCCAGCCGGTCATCGGCGTGAACACGGGAGCCAGGAACCAGATCAGGGCGCCGGTCAGGACCCAGCCGCCGATGAAGCCTTCCCACGTCTTGTTGGGACTGACGGCGGGCGTGATCTTGCGGCGTCCGAACAGTTTGCCGCAGCAGTACTGCAGCACGTCGTTGGCCTCGGTGGCGAACAGCAGCAGGAAGACCATCCCCGCCGCTCCGGCCGCCCCGCCCTCGTCCGGCGCCCGCATCAGCAGCGGGATGACCCCCAGATTGTAGACGCAGACGATGACCGCCCAGGTGATGGTCGCCACCGTCGCCAGATAGGCCTTCGTCTGTCCCGCCATCGCCATCAGGAACGGCGTCGTCAGCAGAAACCACACCGGAATGGCGACCAGATAGACGCCGTACCACCCCGCCGCGACGAGGCCGAAGGACAGCGGCGCCGACAGATAGGCGAACAGCACCACCAGCCGGTCCTCGCGGCGCAGCGGAGCCAGCGACAGGAACTCCCTCAGGGCGATGAAGGCGATGGCCGCGAACAGCACCGTCACGGCGATCCAGCCGAGGGCCAGCGCGCCGGCCAGCAGGGCGACCATGACCCACCACGACCACACCCTCAGCCGCAGCTCGCGCCAGTCGCCCGCCGGCTTCACGACCGGCAGGATCAGCACCAGCGCCGTGGCGACGGCCAGCACGCAGAACACCGCGCCGAAGCCCCACAGCAGCGGCGGCCGCACCTGGTCCAGCCCCGCTGTCAGCGCTTCGATCATGCCCTAGAGTGCCCTCGGGAATCGGTATCGGGGGCAGTATGGCGCCGTTGGCTCAAAACACGCATCCCTTGCGCTCGACGGCCCTGCACGTGGGTTTCGCCTTCGTCGCCATGGGCGGTTGGGCGGCCTTCGCCAACCGCGATCACGGCGCCGCCGCCATGCTGCTCGCCTTCGTCGTCCAGGGCGCGCTGTCGGGCCTGATCACCCTGGTGATGAAGCGCGGGCTCGAGGCGGGCCACGCCCGGCTGACCGGCCTGTCCGCCCGTCTCGTCCCGCCCCTGATCAGCTGCGCGGCCATCGCGGTCCTCCTGTACGGCGTCCATACCCTCGCCGGCACGCCCGAGGTGATCCGCACCATCGCCCTGCCGTGGACGGTCTCGACCCTCTACGCCTTCACCTATGTCGCCAGCCTGGAGCACGTCCGATGACCGACAGCCGCAGGCCTCTGAAATCCCGCGGCGCCGGCTGGGCCCGTGCCCTGGCCGCGGGTCTGGCCCGCACCGGCGCCCGGCCGGACCTGATCTCGGCCTCCAGCGTGGCTTTCGCCCTCGCCGGCGCGACGGCCTTCTGGCTGTCGGCCGACGCCGCGGGCTGGTGCAGGTTCGCCCTGCTGATCGGCGCGGGCCTCTGCATCCAGCTCAGGCTGCTGGCCAATCTGCTGGACGGCATGGTGGCGGTCGAGCATGGCCGCGGCGGGCCGCTGGGGCCGGTCTGGAACGAGCTTCCCGACCGCATCGCCGACGCCCTGTTCCTCGTCGGCGCCGGCTATGCCCTGCGCCATCTGGATCAGGACCTGGGCCCCGCCCTCGGCTGGCTGGCGGCCGTCCTGGCCGTGCTGACGGCCTACATTCGCGAGCTCGGCCGCGCCCTCGGCTTCGAGGCCGACTTCGCCGGCCCCGGGGCCAAGCCGCACCGCATGGCCGTTCTGACCGCCGGGGCCCTGCTCGCTGCGGTCGGGCCGCTGTGGCCGATGGGGCCGTCGGTGCTGCTGCTGACGCTCGGACTCATCGTCGTCCTCGCCGTCATCACCGTGGTCAGACGGACCCTGCGGCTGGCGGCCCGGCTGCGCGCGGCCTCAGCCTAGGGCTTGCGCGGCCGCGGGCTGCCCCGGCCGCCCGCCGGACCCGCACCGGGACGAGGCGGGCGCGACCCTCCGGGCGGATTGCTCCGCGTTCCGCCGCCGCGCTTGAAGCCGCCCGCCGACGCCTCGCCGCGCGGTCCCGCCGATCCCTCGCGCGGCTTGAACGGACGCTTCGGCCGGTCGCCGTCGGCTGCCGGCTTGCCGCCGAACGACCGACCGCCCTCCGTGCGTGGTCCGCGAGGCTTGTCGATGAACTGGTCGTCGCGCGGCTTGAACGTGCGCTTCGGACGATCCCCCCCGGCGGCGGCCTCGCCCTCCGGCCGGGCGCGCGGCGTGAAGGCCTTCTTCGGATGCTCGAACTTCGGCGAGGCCTTGGCCCAGCCGGGTTTCTTCTGCGGGCGGGCGGCGCGCTCGGCCGCGGCGTCGGCGGCCGCTCCCGCCGCCCGGACCCGGCTTGGCTTGCGCGACGGGTCGGAGATGGCCGAGCCCGACGCGCCCTTGACGATCGGGGTCGAGATGCGCCGCCCGGGGATCGGCGCCGGCGTCGCTACCGTATTGCCGGTCGGCAGGTTCTCCGGCCGGATGTGTTCGGCCAACAGTTCGCGGATCACCCGCGGCCCGACCTCCTCCACGGATCCCACCGGCAGCGTCCCCAGCTGGAACGGCCCGTAGGCCAGGCGGATCAGCCGATTCACGGTCAGGCCGAGGTGCTCCAGCACCTTGCGGACCTCGCGGTTCTTGCCCTCGGTGATCGAGACGCTGATCCACAGGTTGGCTGAAGCCTTCTCGCCCTCGCCCCGGTCCTTGACCTTGTCCAGCGTCGCCTCGATCGGGCCGTAGCGGACGCCGTCGACGGTCACCCCGTCTTTCAGCGTGTCCAGCTGGGACTGCGTCACCCGCCCGCGCGCCCGCGCCCGGTACTGGCGCACCAGCTCGGTCTGCGGCAGCTCCAGCGCCCGGCTCAGTTCGCCGTCGTTGGTCAGCAGCAGCAGACCTTCGGTGTTGAGGTCCAGCCGCCCGACCGAGATCACCCGCGGCAGGCCGCTGGGCAGGGCGTCGAACACCGTCGGCCGCCCGGCCGGATCGGTGTGCGAGGTCAGCAGGCCGGCGGGCTTGTGATAGCGCCAGACCCGCGTCGCCTGCGCCGAACCGATCGGCTTCCCGTCCATGGTGATGACGTCGTCGCGCGTCACCAGCGTCGCCGGCGTGTCGAGGATCTTGCCGTTGACCGCCACCTTGCCCAGGCCGATCAGCCGCTCCACCTCGCGGCGCGAAGCGATTCCCGCCCGGGCCATGGCCTTGGCGATGCGCTCGCTGCGCTTCGGGCCCTCGTCGGCCTTGGCGGCCGGCTTGCCGTCCTTGCTGAACGGCTTGCCGCCGGGCTTTCCGCCGCCCCTGCCGAAGGATTTTCCGCCCTTGGGCGGCCCCCGGTCGTCGGCGCCCTCGGCGCGTTTGACATAGGGTTTGCGGGGGCCGTCGCGGTCGCCGTCTTGACGCGGGCGCGGCTTCTTGTCGTTGTCTCGGGGATGGCTGGCCATGATGAGCGGTTCATGCACATGGCCTTGGCCTGTGCGCAAGCGGCGGCGGACGCCGGAGAGACTCCGGTCGGCTGCGTGATCGTCGATGAAACCTCCGGCGAAGTCGTCGCCGAGGGCCGCAACGGCCCCATCGGCGCCCACGATCCGACCGCCCACGCCGAGATCGTCGCCCTGCGCGCGGCGGCGGCGAAGCTGGGCAACTACCGCCTCACCGGCTTGACCCTCTATGTCACGCTTGAGCCGTGCGCCATGTGCGCCGGAGCCATCAGCCACGCCCGCATCGGGCGGGTGGTCTGGGGCGCCGATGACCCCAAGGGCGGAGCGGTGGCGCACGGCCCGCGCTTCTTCGACCAGCCCACCTGCCACTGGCGGCCGCAGACCAGCCGCGGCGTGCTGGCGGATCAGGGCGCGGACCTGCTGCGCGCCTTCTTCCGCGCCCGGCGCAAGGGAACGGCCGCTTGAAAGGCGCGTTCCACCGGCCACCTCCCACGGCAAGGCTTGTTCCATGCGTCTGATGCCCCTCGCCGTCGTCTCCGTCCTCGTCCTGACCGCCTGCGGCCCGAAACCGGCCGAGGCGCCGACCGATGGCGAAGCGGTGCGCGAGCGCGCCCGGGACGCCCAGACCGCCCGCCGCCGGACCGGGGCCGAGGTCCAGCAGCGCGCGCTGAACCGCGTCATCCGCACGATCTATCTGTGCAACAACGGCGAGCGTCTGACGGTCGACTTCGACAATCCGCGCGAAATGGCCACGGTCCGCAACTCCAATGGCGAGGCCGTCGATCTGTTTCAGGAACACGCCGCCTCGGGCCTCTGGTACCGCGCCTCGGGCTATGAGCTGCGCGGTGAAGGCGTCATGGCGCGCTGGACCGGCGATGGCCGCGAGCCCACCGACTGCCGCGCGATCGACTAGCCGAACGCCGCCAGCCGCTCATCCAGCCGCGTCCGCACCGTGGGCCAGTCCTGGTCGGTGATCGAGAACATCACCGTGTCGCGCACGCGCCCGGTGTGGGTGATCTTGTGACGGCGCAGGACGCCCTCCCGCACCGCGCCCAGCTTGGCGATGGCGGCCTGGCTGCGGGCGTTGATCCCGTCGGTGATGATCTCCACCCGGATGATGCCGCTGTCGAACGCATGCTGCAGAAGCAACCGCTTGCTGGCCGGGTTGACCACCCCGGCGCGGGCGACAGGATGATAGAAGGTCGAGCCCAGTTCCACGCGCCGGTGCTGGGGAAACAGGTCGTGCAGGCTGCTCGTCCCGACGATCCGCCCGTCCGACAGCCGGCGCACCGCATAGGGCGTGTCCCGCCCGGCCGCCATCCGCTCGACGAAACCGTCCCACCACGGATCGAAATTCTCGCCGTAGGCGGTCGAGACCATGATCGACCACGCCGCCTCGTCCACATCCAGGGCGGCGCGGACGTCCTCCCTGAGCGCGGGCGCGAACGGCTCCAGCCTGACCCAGCGGTTCTCCAGCACGAGCGGCGCGATCTTCATCCGGCGGCGATCTCCCGCTCCAGAAAGGCCGTCAGGGCGGCGGCGTCGACATCCTTGGCGGTGAAGGCGTCGCCGATCCCGCGGGCGAGGATCAGGGTCAGCCGCCCGCCCTCGGCCTTCTTGTCCCCGGCCATGCGCCTGACCAACGCCGCCGCGCGCAACGGTCCGGCCTGTCCCGGGCGAGTCGGCAGACCCGCCGCCTCCAGCACCGTTCCGACCCGCTTCGCCTCGTCCGGCGGGCACAATCCCGTCTCCGCCGAAAACCGGAAGGCCAGCGCGCACCCCAGCGCGACCGCCTCGCCATGGGTCAGCCTCGTCTCGTCGAACCCCAGCTCGGCCTCGATGGCGTGGCCGAAGGTGTGGCCGAGGTTCAGCAGGGCGCGCCGCCCCGCTTCCTTCTCGTCCTCGCCGACGACGGCGCTCTTGATCTGAACCGACCGCACCACGGCGCGCTCCAGGGCCGCCGGATCGCCCGCGCCCCCCGCGGCGCCCTCCCCGGCCAGCCAGTCGAAGAAGCCGGCGTCGCAGATCAGCCCATGTTTGAGCACCTCGGCCCAGCCCGAGCGCCGCTGCCGTTCCGGCAGGGTCGCCAGCACGTCGATGTCGGCCAGCACCAGCCGCGGCTGATGGAAGGCGCCGACCAGATTCTTGCCGCGCGGCGTGTCGATCGCCGTCTTGCCGCCGACCGAGGAGTCGACCTGGGCCAGCAGGGTCGTCGGGACCTGCACGAAGTCGATGCCGCGCATGAACAGGGCCGCGGCCAGACCCGCGAGATCGCCGACCACGCCCCCGCCCAGCGCCACCACCACGTCGGTCCGGTCAAGCTTGAACGCCAGCATCCGGTCGATGACCCGTTCCAGTTCGGCGAACGACTTGGAACCCTCGCCCGGCGGGACGGTCAGCAGCCGGCCGGTGACGCCCGCCGCCTTCAGCGACGCCAGGGCCGCCTTGCCGTGCAGGCCAGCCACGATCTCGTCCGTGACCACCACGGTGCGGCCCTGGGCCAGCGGCGCCACCCGCGCCCCGAGTTCCGCCAGCAGGCCCCGTCCGACGATCACGTCATGGGGCCGGAAGCCGACGCCCGAGACCGGCACGATCGTGGTCACGCCTTCACCTCCGGCTGATGGGCCGCGAAATGGGCCTGCAGGGCGTCGTGAATGGCCTCGACCGCCTGGGCGTGCGCCCCGCCGGCCACGTCCACCGTTAGATCGGCGGTCGCATAGACGGGGTAGCGCACCTCGGCCATGGCCTGCAGGGCGGTCAGCGGATCGCGCCCGCGCAGCAGGGGACGGGTGTCGCGCCGCTGCACCCGCTGCGCCACCGTCTCCAGGTCCGCCCGCATCCAGACCGTCACCGCCCGCTCCTTCAGCAGAGCCCGCGTCTCCGGGTTCAGGATGGCGCCGCCGCCGGTGGCCAGCACCATGCGCGGCCCCTCCAGCAGGCGTTTCATGACCCGCGCCTCCCCGGCCCGGAATTCCGACTCGCCCAGCTCGGCGAAGATGTCGGACACGGTCATCGCCGCCGCGGCCTCGATCTCGATGTCGCCGTCGGCGAACGGCAGGTTCAGCCGTCTGGCCAGCCGCCGCCCCACGGTCGATTTCCCCACCCCCATCAGCCCGACCAGCGCTATGCTGCGGCGATGAACAGGAATCGGGCCGGTCGCCGGCGCGCCCTCGCTCACGACCGGCTCTCCGGGCGGCGTGGCGGCGGCGAATGGGGCGGCGGCAGGCGAGGCGTCATGACCCGACCACCCTTTACACCAGGCGCCGCCGTCGCAAAGCGGTCCGGCGCATGACCCCGCCGCCCAGGACCCACCAGGTCGAGGCCTTTCTCGAGATGATGGCCGTCGAGCGCGACGCCTCGCCCCACACCCTGTCCGCCTACGGGCGCGATCTGGCCGACGCCGAGGCCGCCCTGCCGGACGGACTCATGGGCGCCGACGAAGCCGCCGTCGAGGCCTGGTACGCCGGCCTCGGCGCGCGCGGCCTGTCCGCCGCCACCCAGGCCCGCCGCCGCTCCGCCGTGCGCCAGTTCTACCGCTTCGCCCTCGGCGAGGGCTGGCGCCAGGACGACCCCTCCCGCCGTCTCGACGCCCCCAAACAGGGCCGCAGCCTGCCGAAAACCCTCAGCCGGGACGAGGTCGAGCGCCTGCTCGCCGCCGCCTCGGCCCGCGACGGCGCCACCGGCCTGCGCCTCGTGGCCCTCGTCGAACTGGCCTACGCCTCGGGTCTGCGGGTCTCCGAACTGCTGGGCCTGAAGGTCGAGGCGGTTCGCCGCGACCCCGCCTTCCTGATCGTGCGCGGCAAGGGCGGCAAGGAACGCCTCGCCCCCCTCAACGCCTCCGCCCGCGAGGCCGTGAAGGCCTGGCTCCTCGCCCGCGACGCCGCCCGCCCCGAGAAGGCCCCCGACAGCCCGTGGCTGTTCCCCTCGTCCTCGGCCAAGGGCTGCCTCACCCCGCGCCGCTTCGCCCAGCTGCTCGACCAGGCCGCCATCGACGCCGGCATCGACCCCGCCCGCGTCAGCCCCCACGTCCTGCGCCACGCCTTCGCCACCCATCTGCTGGAAGGCGGCGCCGACCTGCGCGTGGTCCAGACCCTGCTCGGCCACGCCGACATCGCCACCACCCAGATCTACACTCATGTCGCCGTCGACCGCCTCGCCCAGGTCGTCCGCGACAAGCATCCGCTCGCCCGTGACGACTGAACCCCGCTTGCCCCCCGGCGTTGACCCCACTAGGTTCCGCCGCCTCCCGATGCGCCGCGTGGCGCGCCTGTTCCGGACGCCTTGATGGCCGTGCACTACCTCGAATTCGAAAAGCCGATCGCCGATCTGGAGGCGAAGATCGAGGAGCTGAACCTGCTCTCCTCGACCTCCGGCTCGTTCGACGCCGAGGTCGAGGGCCTGCGCAAGAAGGCCGAGCAGCTCAGAAAGAAGACCTACGCCGACCTCGACCCGTGGATGAAGACCCAGGTCGCCCGCCACCCGCAGCGGCCCCACTTCGTCGACTATGTCGAAGGCCTGTTCACCGACTTCGTCGAACTGAAGGGCGACCGTCAGTTCGGCGACGACCAGGCCATCCTCGGCGGCCTCGCCCGCTTCCGCGGCGAACCGGTCGTGGTCATGGGCCACGAGAAGGGCCACGACACCCAGACCCGCCTGACCCACAATTTCGGCATGGCCCGGCCCGAGGGCTACCGCAAGGCCGTGCGCCTGATGGACCTGGCCGAGCAGTACGGCCTGCCGGTGCTGACCTTCGTCGACACCGCCGGCGCCTATCCCGGCCTCGGCGCCGAGGAGCGCGGCCAGGCCGAAGCCATCGCTCGCTCGACGGAGCGCTGCCTGACCCTCGGCGTGCCCTCCATCGCCACAGTCACCGGCGAGGGCGGCTCCGGCGGAGCCATCGCCATCGCCGCCGCCGGCCGGGTGCTGATGCTGGAGCACTCGATCTATTCGGTCATCTCGCCCGAGGGCGCCGCCGGCATCCTGTGGCGCGACGGGGCCCGCGCCCGCGACGCCGCCATGGCCATGAAGATCACCGGCCCCGACCTGCTCGAGCTGAAGATCGTCGACCGCATCATCCCCGAGCCGGTCGGCGGCGCCCACGCCGACCCGGCCGCGGCCATCGCCAACGTCGGCGACGTCCTGGCCGAGGAGCTCGCCGCCCTCTCCGCCCTGTCGCCCGACCAGATCCGCAAGGCCCGCGCCGACCGCTTCTACGCCATCGGCCGCATCGGCTGAGGAGTTTGTTAACCCTTCGGCGAGGGTTGTCAGGCAAGCCTGTCTCCATGCTGAGTTGCGGTGGGCGACTCGGTGAGGATGAGTTGTAATGGGCGTCGTCGGCGAGACCTTGCGCGAGAGCGCCATCATCAACCTCACCGGCGCAGTGACCATGGTCGTGGATGATTCCGCCTTCGCCGCGGAAATCACCTCCAGCGCCCTGCTCGGTTTCGGCATCAAGACCCGCTATTCGCTGCGCAGCGCCGCCGAGGCCATCGAGGTCCTGCGCGAGGCCGAGATCGACCTGCTGGTCGTGGATTGCGAAATGCCCGGCATGGACGGTTTCGAGCTGGTCCACTGGCTGCGCCGCTCCGGCCCGCCCAACGCCTTCGTCCCGGTGATCATGACGGCCGGCCACATCCGCCGTTCGATGGTCGCCAAGGGCCGCGACTGCGGGGCCAACTTCATCATCACCAAGCCGTTCAGCGCCTCCAGCCTGCTGGAGCGGATCGTCTGGGTGGCCCGCGACGGCCGGCCCTTCCTCGAGGTCGGCGAGTATTTCGGCCCCGACCGGCGCTTCCGCGAATCCGAGCCGCCCGGCAAGGAGCGCCGCAGCGACGTGCTTCGCCGCGCCCGGTTCGAGGCCGAGAAGGCGGCCGCAGCGGAGACCAGCCAGTGACCGTCATCACCCATGCCCGGCGCAAGTCCCGCCTTGCGAAGATGATCGACAGCGCCGGCGGCATCACCGTCGGCGTCGCCCTCACCCGCGCCCGCAAGAACATCGCCGCCCTGCGCGAGCGCGGCGTGGCCGAGGTCACCCGCCACATTGACGATCTGGTCGCCATCGAAAAGCCGGGCGACGACGAGGCGACGATCCGCACCCTCCAGCAGATCTACCGCTCGGCCAACCACGTCATCGATTCCGCCCACCCGTTCGACATGGACGACGTCTGCGCCGTGGCCATCAGCGTGTGCGACATGGTCGACCGCGCCTCGGCCGACGCCGCCGCCTTCGACTGGCGCATCATGACCGTGCACATCCAGTCGCTGCGGCTGCTGAACGCCCTGCCCGCCGACGCCGCCGCCGAACGCGCCCAGGTCACCACCCACCTGTCGCAGATGGTGGCCAAGAAGTTCGGCAAGCCCGATTCGTCCTAGGCCGGCTGGCGCTCGGTCCGGGCGCCGCGCGTCTGCTTGCGCCACAGCGCCGCGTATTCCCCGCCCTGGCGCGCCACCAGCTCGTGGTGCGCGCCGCGCTCGACGATGCGCCCGGCCTTGAGCACCAGGATCTGGTCGGCGTCCGCGATGGTCGACAGCCGGTGCGCCACGACCAGCGTCGTCCGCCCGGTCCGCGCCCGCCGCAGGGTCTTCTGGATCGCCGCCTCCGTGCGGCTGTCCAGGGCGCTGGTCGCCTCGTCGAGGATCAGGATGCACGGGTCGGCCAGCAGCGCCCGGGCGATGCCCACCCGCTGGCGTTCGCCGCCGGACAGCTTCAGCCCGCGCTCGCCGACCATGGTGTCCATGCCCTGCGGCAGGGCGCGGATGAAGTCGTCCAGCTCGGCCGCATCGGCCGCGGCCCAGATCGCCGCCTCGTCCGCGTCGGGGCGGGCGAAGCCGATGTTGGCCCGCAGCGTGTCGTTGAACAGGGCCACGTCCTGCGGCACCAGCGCCACCGCCGCGCGCAGCGATTCCTGGGTCACCTGGCGCGCATCGACGCCGTCGATCAGCACCCGGCCCTCCTGCGGGTCGAGCAGGCGCAGGGCCAGTTTGACGATGGTCGACTTGCCTGACCCGGACGGTCCCACCAGCGCCGTGGTCGTGCCCGGCGACGCGACGAAGCTGACGTCCTCCAGCCCGTTCGCGCGGGCGTCGTGCCGGAACCCGACCCGCTCGAAGGCCAGCGCCGCCCCCCGCGCGTCGGCGGGACGCGGCAGGGGCGCGGCGTCGGGCGCGTCGGCGACCTGCGGTGTCTGACGCGTCACCTTCAGCATCTCCTCCATGTCGATGAAAGACTGGCGGATTTCCCTATAGGCGAAGCCGAGAATGTTCAGCGGCGCATACAGGGAGATCATGATCAGCACCGCGGCCATCACGTCGCCCGGACCCATCCGGCCGGCGGCGGCTTCGAACCCGGCCATCACCGCCATGACGGCCAGGCCCAGGTTCATGATCACCGCCTGGATGATGTTCAGCAGGGCCAGCGAGCTGTTGGCCTTCAGCGCCGCCCGGGTGTAGTCGCCCAGCGCCTGGTCATAGCTGCGCGCCGCCCGCGCCTCGGCCCCGAACGACTTGACGGTCTCGTAGTTGAGCAGGGCGTCGACCGAGACCCCGGCCGCCTCGGTGTCGGCGGCGTTCATCTCGCGCCGGTGCTCGATCCGCCAGTTCGACAGCGCGAAGGTGCAGACGGCGTAGATCGCCACGACGGCCACGGCCACCGCCCCGAAGCGCCAGTCGTACTTGCCGGCCAGCACCCCGGCGGCCAGCACCAGCTCGACGGCGGTCGGGATCAGGTTGAAGGCGAGGATGCGCAGCAGGAAATCGACCGCCCGCGCACCCCGGTCCATGGTTCGCGACAGCGAGCCGGACCGCTTGGTCTGGTGGAAATCGAGCGACAGGCTCAGGGCGTGGGCGAAGGTCTCGGTCGCCGCCGTGCGCTGGGCCGCCGACCGCACCGGGGCGAACACCACGTCCGAGGCGTTGGGCGCGACGGCCGACAGCAGGCGCACGAAGGCCCAGCCGATGGCGAAGGCGCCGAAACCCCAGGCGACGCTGACCGCGGCCCCCTGCCCGGCCGCCAGACGGTTGACGGCCGCGCCGAGCACCAGCGGGGCCAGAACGCCCAACCCCTTCCCGCCCAGCGTCATGCCGATCGCGCCGATCAGGCGCAGGGGCAACTGCGGCGCGTTCGACCGGCGCACCAGCTGGACGAGGTCCAGCAGCGCCCGGCCCGTCGGCGGCCCCTTCGGCGGTTCGGCCGGAGGCGCGCCCTGCGCCGCTTTCGCCACCGAATCGCCCCGCCGTCCCGTCCGTTCACCCAGTCTCGCCATGCGGCCCATATGGCCTCGCCTCGATGGCTTCGCAAAGGCCGGCGTCAGATACGTCCGGTCAGCGACGCCCAGACCAGCCGCAGCCGCTTGATCGGCTCCGCCTCATCCGTCTTGCGCAGCGCCGCATGGGCCGCGGCGGGAAAGCCGGCCACCGGCAGGGCCTTCAGGGCCTTCCTCGCGTCCGGTCGGGCGGCGGCGGCCTCGTCCAGCCGCCCCGTCTGCGTCAGTCCCCAGACCCGGCCGGCCCCGGCCACGGCGGCCTCATGGCCCGGCCCGGCCAGGATCCGCGCCGCCGTCTGCATCGGCCCGACGTAGAAGGCGTCGAGGTCATGGGCCTCGCCGTGCACCCGGCCGATGTGCGCCTCGATCAGGGCGTCGAACGGGGTGCGGTCCAGACCGCGCCGCGCCACGATCTCGGTCAGCGCCTCCAGCACCGGATGGCCCTTGCGGGGGACGCCGGCGAAGACCCCGTCCAGCTGCTCGCGCCACCAGGCGTAGCGCATCTCGGCCAGAAGCGGCTGGGTCACCCGCGTCGGGATCGCCAGCAGCTCGGCCTCGAAGGCGTAGAGGGCGACCAGGTCGGCCCGCGCCCGCGCGTCGGCCACGAACCGGCTGGACAGCCAGCGGTCCGGGTCGGCCGCGCGGACCTGCTCGTCCAGCGATGCGCCGGGCAGCGATGCGCCGGGATCAGCCAAACAGCGTCTGGTACATGGCCATGGCGGTCAGCATCGGCAGCGACAGCAGCATGTTGATGCGGCTCGCCAGCATGGCCAGGCGACCGGCCTTGGCCTTGGCGTCGTCGTCGACGACGATCATGCCCAGCGCCCGCTTCTGGTTCGGCCAGATCACGCCCCAGACGTTGAGGAACATGATGATGGCCAGCCAGACGCCGACGCCCATCAGGGTGTAGCCCTTCTGGTCCTCGGTCAGGCCTCCGGCCATCCCGAAGCTCAGCACCTCGATGGCGTAGGCGTGGCCCCGGCTGAAGGCCAGCGCCAGACCGGCCAGCACCGTCGCCAGCGCCGACCAGCGGAACCAGAACAGGGCCTCGGGGGCGATGTGCTTGCCGATGGCGGGCTTCAGCTCGGCCGGGATCGATGGCATGACCCGGATCTGGACGAAGTTGAAATACCACAGCAGCCCGATCCACAGGATGCCGGCGAACACGTGGGTCCAGCGGAAGATGGCCTGCCAGACCGTCATGTCGCTCCACTCGCGCCCGGACACCTGGACGAAGGCGAAGATCATCAGGCCCGCCAGCACCAGGCTCAGCAGCACGGTGGAGCGGAAGTTGGAAAGCAGCTTGCCCATGTCGATCGCCCCTCCCCGGGCGAGAATCGTTGAAGCGCGACCATAGCGCCGCTTGCACCCGACAAACACCGAAAGACTGTGGGGCCTTTCAGCGCTCGCGTGCGCCCGCGCAACACGTCCCTCCCCCGCAAGGGGGAAGGAATGTTCAGGGTTGGCTGGCCATGCCCAGCTTGATCGGCTTGGCGTCGTCGTCCCGGCGGTCGCCGCGCTTGACGCCCCACAGCAGGATGATCGGCGCGCCGACGTAGATCGACGAATAGGTGCCGATGATGATGCCGGCCATCAGGGCGATGGAGAATCCGAACAGGGCCTCGCCGCCGAAGATCGCCAGCGCCGCCAGCACCATGATTGCGGTGATGCCGGTGATGACGGTCCGCGAGAGCGTCTCGTTGATCGACAGGTCGATGACCTCGCGCAGCGGCATGGTCTTGTATTTGCGCAGGTTCTCGCGGAGGCGGTCGAACACGACGACGGTGTCGTTCATCGAATAGCCGATCACGGTCAGGATGGCCGCGACCATGTTCAAGCTGAACTCCAGTCGCATCAGTACGATCAGGCCGAAGACGAGGATCACGTCGTGCATCAGGCCGGCCACGGCGCCGAGGCCGAACTGCGGCTCGAAGCGGAACCAGATGTAGGCGAACATCAGCGCGATCGCGAGGCCGAGCGCGATCAGGCCCGACGTGAACAGCTCGCCGGAAACCTTGGAGCCAACGACGCTGACGCCGGAATACTCCACCTCGCCCACGGCCGAGGAGATCGCCTGCTCGACGCGCTGGACCACGACCGTCTGGTCCTGGCCATCCGGGACCTGGAAGCGGACGATGGCCGAGCTTTCGGTGTCGATGCCCTGCACGCCGACGTCGCCGAGTCCGAGCTCGCCCACCGCCTCACGGACGGCGCCGAGGTCCAGCGCCTGTCCGCCGGGCTTGGTCAGCTCCATCGAGGCGCCGCCGCGAAAGTCGATGCCCATGTTCAGGCCGGGATAGAAGATGCCGACCAGGGACGCGATCACCAGCACCGCCGAAAGCGCGGCCGCGTATTTGGCGAACGAGACGAAATGCAGGTCGGTCTTGACCGGCAGCAGTTTGATGAGGGGCCATCCACGCATCGCCATCACTCCGCGATCGGCAGTTTTTTGGGCTTGGCGAGCTTCAGCCACCAGGCCAGTCCGACCTGCGCGACCAGCACGGCCGACAGCATCGAGGTGAAGACGCCGATGGTCAGCGTCCAGGCGAAGCCCCGCACGGGACCTGCGCCGAACACGAACATGATCAGCGCCGCGACCAGGGTGGTCAGGTTGGCGTCGACGATGGTGCCCATGGCCTTGTTGAAGCCGGCGTCCAGCGACGCGATCACCGACCGCCCGGCCCGCGCCTCATCGCGCATCCGCTCGTAGATCAGCACGTTGGCGTCCACGGCGACGGCGAAGGTCAGCACCAGACCGGCGATGCCGGGCAGGGTCAGGGCCGCGCCGGTCATCGACATGGCCGCGATGATCAGCAGGCCGTTCAGCACCAGGCCGATGATCGAGATGCCCCCGAACAGCCAGCCGTAGGCCAGCAGCATGAAGACGACGATGATCACCGCGCCGATGGCGGTCGACAGCGCGCCGGCGGCGACGGCGTCGGCCCCCAGTTCGGCGGTGACGACGCGGCGCTCCTGCACCTTCAGCGGCGCCGGCAGGGCCCCGCCGTTCAGCAGGTTGACCATCTCCGAGGCTTCCTGGATCGAGAAGCTGCCCTCGATGATGCCCGAACCGCCGGTGATGGCGCTCTTGATGTTCGGGGCCGAGATGACCTTGCCGTCGAGGATGATGGCGAACGGCTTGCCGATGTTGGCGGCGGTCGCCTCGCCGAAGCGGCGCGCGCCGGCGCCGTCGAAGCGGAAGCCGATGGCGGTCTGGTTGTTCTGGTCGACGGTGACCTCGGCCTTGGTCAGGTTCTCGCCCGAGACCAGCACCCGCTTCTTGACCAGATAGGGGACGCCGTTCTCGTCGGGGATGACCTCGGCGTCCGGGGGCGGGAAGCCGGCGATGGCCTCCTCGACCGAATTCTCGACATCGACGAGCTGGAAGGTCAGCTGCGCGGTCTGGCCCAGCACGCGCTCCAGCTGGGCCGGATCGCTTTCGCCCGGGGCCTGGACCACGATCCGCTCGGTGCCCTGGCGGGTGATCGAAGGTTCGCGGGTGCCGAGGCTGTCGATGCGGCGGCGCACCACCTCGATCGACTGGCTGACCGCGTCGGCCGCCATCGAGTCCGCGGCCTGGCGGGTGAAGGCGTAGCGGATGCGGCCGTCGCCCTGCCGCTGGACGGTGCGGTCCGCGACCGTTCCCGCCCCGCCGCCGGCGGCCAGCGGACGCATCGCCGTCAGGGCCCGGTCCGTGTCCGCCGGATTCTCCAGGGTGACGACCACGCCGGCGTCGTCCCGCGCGATGTTGGAGATGTCGACCTGGGCCTCTTCCAGCACCGTGCGGGCGTCCTCGCCCAGGTTGGTCAGCCGCTTCTCGCGCATCGCCGGCACGTCGACTTCCAGCAGCAGGTAGGACCCGCCCTGCAGGTCGAGACCGAGATTGACCCCGCTATGCGGCAGCCAGGCCGGCATCGCCGCCTTCTGCTCGGCCGTCAGCAGGTTCGGCAGGGTGAACAGCACCCCGAATACGAACGACAGGGCGAGAAGGATGACCTTCCAGCGCGACAGATGGATCATGCGGGCTTCCCCGACCTTTCAGAGCGCCGAGATCAGGCCTTGGAGACTTGCTTGGTGTCGTTGGCGGCGACGCCGGTGCGGTCGCGCACCTGGGTGATCATCGCCTTGACCACGCGGACGTTCACGCCCTGGGCGATCTCGACCATGGCCTCGTCGTTCTCGACGCGGGTGACCTTGCCGATCATGCCGTTCGACAGCACCACCGTGTCGCTGCGCTTCAGGCCGGCGACCATGTCGCGGTGCGCCTTCATCTGCTTCTGCTGCGGGCGGATCATCATGAAGTAGAACAGGATGATGATCGGGACGAAGAAGATCAGGGTCCCGAACGGCCCCGCCATGAGTTCCTGCACGATAGTCTCCGCATGCGCCGGAGCGGCCCGCGGGCGCCCCTCGAAAATGAGGCGCGGAACCTAGGGCGCGCCGTAGCACTTTGCAACGCGCCGTGAAGGCGGAAGCCGTCGCCTGCGTTACCGCGGCAACACGCTCAGCGGATCGACGGCCGTCGGCTCGTCGCCGCGCATGCGCCAGGTCTCGAAATGAATCGAGGGCCGCCCGTCGCCGGCGGTGGTCCCCACCGTGCCGATCGCCTGCCCCGCCTGCACGTCGTCGCCGTCGCGCACCGTGGCCGAGCCCAGGTGGCCATAGACCGAGCGCCATCCGTCGCGGTGCACGATCAGCACCGTCAGCCCCTGACCGGCCAGGTCGTCGCCGACATAGCCGACCCGGCCCGCGGCCGAGGCCCGCACCTCGGTCCCCTGCGGCGCGCCGATGTTCACGCCGTTGTTGCGCTCGCCCATGCCCACCGGCCCGAAGCGGCGCAGGATGTCGCCGCGCACCGGCCAGTCCAGCGTCACCGTGGTCGAGGCGGGCGGCGCTCCGGCAGGGGCGGCGGTGGCGGCCGGCTCGCGCGCCGGCGGCAGGGGCGGCTGGGCCGCGGTGGGCAGCGGCGGCGGCGGCGGCGGCGGAACCCCGGCGTCGGGGACATAGACTCCGGTCGGCGACGGCCCGGTGGCGTAGGGATCGCCGCCGATGTCCACGGCATTGGCCGGCAGCACGATCCGCTGGCCCGGCGACACATCCGCCCGCGGCCCGAGGCCGTTCAGGTCGATCAGCGTCTGCACCGGCGTCTGGAAGCGCCGCCCGATGCCCGAGATCGTGTCGCCCGGCTGGATCTCATAGGCCGCCCCGGCCGTCACCGCCGCGCCCGAGGCGGGCGGCGGCGGGCTGGCGAAGCCTTCCGAGGCCGGCCCGGCCGCGGGCGTGGCGTCGTAGCGCGGGATCGTTCCCACCGGGGCGTCCAGCGCCCCGCCCTCGATGTCGGCGGTCGGCGCGGTCGCCGGCGGCGGCGCCTCATAGGCCGGATTGGTCGGTCCCCGCACGCCCTCGCCGCTCGGCGCCGGCGCGGCCGGCGTGGCCGGATAGGCGGGTTGGCGCGCGGGCGGGGGCTCGGCGTAGATCGAATAGCGCGGCTCGGCCGGATAGCTCGCGCAGGCCGCCGTCAGGCTCATCGCCCCCAGCACCGCCAGCGCCTTCAGCCCCGTCCTGATCCCGATCATACGCCCGCTCCTCGACTCGACTCCGCCCCTTCGGACCAGACCCGCCAAACCGCGCCAAAGTTGGGCGCGAAGGTTAACAGAAAGGGAACAGGCAGCAGGCAGCAGGCAGTGAGTGCTGACGGGATAGGCAGCCCTCCCGCCGCCGAGGCCTCCTCCGCTGCCTGCTGCCTGCTGCCTGCTGCCTGCTGCCTGCTGCCTGCTCCCTACCCTCACCCCTCCTTCGCCGTCCCCTCGACCAGAGGCACGAACCGGACCTCGGCCAGGCTCTCGCGCCGGAACGAGCCGTCCTCAAGGCTGATGTAGCGGTGCAGCCGCTGCACCGAGCTCCGTCCGACCGGGCACACCAGGATCCCACCCGGCTTCAGCTGGTGCAGCAGTTCGGTCGGCTCCCCCGGCGACGCCGCCGTGACCATGATCCGGTCGAACGGCGCCTGCTCCGGCCAGCCCAGCCCGCCGTCGCCGTGCCGCGTGATGACGTTGTCGATTTTCAGTTCCTTCAGCCGCCGCTCGGCCTCGGTCAGCAGGCTCCGGTACCGCTCCACCGAATAGACATAGCGCGCCAGCCGGCTCAGCACCGCGGCCTGGTAGCCCGACCCCGTGCCGATCTCCAGCACCCGGTGGCGCGGCTGCACGTCCAGCGCCTGCGTCATCAGCCCGACGATATAGGGCTGGGAAATGGTCTGGGCGCAGTCGATCGGCAGGGCCTGGTCCTCCCACGCCTGATCGAGGAATTTCTCGTGCACGAAGACGGCGCGGTCGATCGACTCCATCGCCTGCAGCACCTTGGGCTCGGTCACCCCCTGCTGCCGCAGCCCCAGGATCAGCCGCCCCGCGCGATCGTCGTTCAGCTTCATTCCGCCGCCACCGCCTTCGGCGGCGCCCCGCCCAGCACGCCCTTCAGGTCGTGCACGCTCGGCATGTGGGTCAGGTCGATGTGCAGCGGCGTCACGGAAATCTTCCCCTCGTCCATGGCCCGCAGGTCCGTCCCCGCCGCATGCTCCTGCTTGGCTCCGCGGAAGCTCATCCAGTAATAGTCCCGCCCCCTCAGGTCCGTCCGCCGCACCGCATGCATCTCGCCGATGTCGCGGAAGCCCTGCCGCGTCACCTCGACCTGGGTCACCTCCTCCGGCGGCCGGGCCGGGAAGTTCAGGTTCATCACCACCCCCGCTTGCCACGGCTGCTCCAGCAGCCGGGCGATGATCGCCGGGGCGTAGGCCTCCGCCGTCTCCCAGTGCGCTGTCACTGCGTCGTGGAACCGCTCCAGCGACTGGCTCAGGGCGATCGAGCGGATGCCGAAGGCCATGCCCTGCAGCGCCCCCGCCACCGTCCCGGAGTAGGAGCAGTCCTCGCCGACGTTGTGCCCCCGGTTGACCCCCGACAGCACCAGATCGGGCCGCTCCGGCATCAGGTCGTTGACCGCCAGCACCACGCAGTCGGTCGGCGTCCCCGTCACCGCGAACCGCTTCCCGCCCATCGCATTGACCCGCAGCGGCTCGGTCAGGGTGATGCCCCGCCCCTTGCCCGACTGCTCGACCTGCGGCGCAACCGTCCAGATGTCGTCCGACAGCGTCCGGGCTATCCGTTCAAGACATTCAAGACCTTCCGCCTCTATGCCATCGTCATTGGTGAGGAGGATGCGCATCAGACTCCGATCAGTTCGCCGGCCGGATGTCGTCGGCCAGGATGACGAACGCCCCGCCGCAGTCGTTGCGGATGGCCGAACCCTCGTGGGAGATCCGGTTGCCCGGCAGCCCCGACGACCACGCCGCCGTGCGCCCGGTTACGGTCACCTTCTGGCCGCCGAGATCGCGCACCGCCTGCTCCATCTCCGGCTTGGACGCCGCGCCGGACACGCACGGCCGAGAGAACGGCTGCAGCACCTGGTCGCGGTCGGCGTACAGCTGGAACTCCTCGCCGCTGAACCGCACCCAGCCGGTGAAGCTGGCATCGGTCGCCGAATACTGCGGCGTCGCCGGGCCGGTGGCGCAGGCCGTCAGGGCCAGCGCCGAAAGACCGATCAGATATTTCGTCATCAGACGCTCCTTGCTTCGATTCCCCTTCTCCCCTTGCGGGAGAAGGTGGCCCCGCGCAGCGGGGTCGGATGAGGGGTCGCACCGGCGGCGATCATGATGAAAGGGCCCGCCGGCACCATCCCGTCGACCCCTCATCCGTCATGCTTCGCATGCCACCTTCTCCCGCAAGGGGAGAAGGACGGCGGGGCTCACCCCACATGAGTCACCCCGCCCATATAGGGTTGCAACGCGTCCGGCACGGCGATCCGTCCGGCCTCGTCCTGATAGTTCTCCATGATCGCCACCAGCGTCCGCCCGACGGCCAGGCCCGAGCCGTTCAGCGTGTGCACGAACTCGGTCTTCTTCTCCCCGGCCCGCTTGAACCGCGCATCCATCCGCCGGGCCTGGAAGTCCCCGCAGTTGGAGCACGAGCTGATCTCGCGATAGGTCCCCTGCGACGGCAGCCACACCTCCAGATCGAAGGTCTTGCGCGCCGAAAAGCCCATGTCGCCCTTGCACAGCAGCATCCGGCGATACGGCAGCCCCAGCTTCTCCAGCACCGTCTCGGCGCAGCGCACCATCCGCTCGTGCTCGGCCTCGGAGTCCTCCGGCCGGGTGATCGAGACCAGCTCGACCTTGTGGAACTGGTGCTGCCGGATCAGCCCGCGCGTATCCCGCCCCGCCGACCCCGCCTCGGCCCGGAAGCACGGCGTCAGGGCGGTCAGCCGCATCGGCTCGGCCAGCTGCTCCTCGGGCAGAATCTGCTCGCGGACGAGGTTGGTCAGGGAGACTTCGGCCGTGGGGATGAGCCAACGCTGCGGGCGATCAAAGAGCAACTCTTCGAAAATCGGCTCGGGAAGGTGGGGCGAAAGTCCAATCAGGTCGGCAAAATCGTCGATCGAGTCAGCCGCGACGCCAGTGGACTCCGCATCAGCATTGTCCTTCGGAAGGACCCACCCACTGCGCTTCCACTCTCCGATCGCCTTTCGGAAGCCCGTCAGATAGGCTTCCCGGAGCATTTCCGAGTTCGTACCGGCTTGGGCACCAAACAGATCGTCAGTGAACTTCGGAAGCTGCCCCGTCCCGAACATCGCCTCGTCGCGCACCAGATACGGCGGATTGACCTCCAGATAGCCGTGCTCGGCCGTCTGCACGTCCAGCATGAACTGGCCCACGGCCCTTTCCAGCCGCGCCAGCCCGCCCTTCAGCACCGCGAAGCGCGCGCCCGACATCCGCGCCGCCGCCTCGAAGTCCAGCAGCCCCAGCGCCTCGCCCAAATCGGCGTGATCCTTGGCCGGCCCCGTCTTCCTCGGCTCGCCCCACGTCGAGACCTCGACGTTGCCCGCCTCGTCCTCGCCTTCTGGCACATCGTCCGCCGCCAGATTCTTCTGCGCCGCCAGCAGGTCGCGCAGCGCCTTGCCGGCCTCGGCCTCGACGGCCTCCTGCGCCGCGATCTCGCCTTTCAGGCTCTCGGCCTCGGCCTTCAGCCGCTCGGCCTCGGCCATGTCCTTCCTGGCCATCGCCGCGCCGATCAGCTTCGACGCCGCATTGCGCTTCGCCAGCGCCTCCTGCCCCGCCGTCTGCGCCGCGCGCAGCTGCCGATCCAGCTCCAGCGCCCGATCCACGATGGCCTGCGCATCCTCCACCCCGCGCGACGACCACCCGGCCACATAGTCGGCGGGATTGTCACGGATGGCGCGGATGTCGTGCATGGTCGGTCTCGGTTCGGGGAGCGCCTGCTCTAACCCCCGCCGCAGATTCCGCCAACCCGCCCACCTCTTCCTTCTCCCCTTGCGGGAGAAGGTGGCCCGCGCAGCGGGTCGGATGAGGGGTCTCGCCAGCCGATGGGGTTTGGCGGACCATCATTTCGCCGCCGTGCGACCCCTCATCCGTCAGCCCTGCGGGCTGCCACCTTCTCCCGCAAGGGGAGAAGGGGCGGTGAGCCATGACGCTGTGCTGGCGATTCCGCGATCCATAGTCGGGTTCAGCCGAAAAACTCCCGCCTTTTCCGCTGCATCCCCTGTTCTCGACCCGATCTTCCCGCCGCAGCAGGCCGGCGGCGCATACTGGCGGCTGCGACCCCCTCGCCTGCCGGTCTTTGACAACTGAACGCCAACCCACGGGGCCGATGAGCCGACCGCCCCGTTTCCGCACGCTACGGACTCTACGGACGCAGTGGACTCTACGGACGCTTCGGACGCGTTTTTCGGTATTTTACCCGGGTGAAACCCGCCTAGATCAGCCCCGCCATCGGCGAACTGGCGCTGGCGTACATCCGCCGCGGCATCCGCCCCGCCAGATAGGCTTCCCGCCCCGCGATGACCGCGTGCTTCATGGCCGAGGCCATCAGGATAGGGTCCTTGGCGCCGGCGATGGCCGTGTTCATCAGCACCGCGTCGCAGCCCAGCTCCATGGCGATGGTCGCGTCCGAGGCCGTGCCGACGCCCGCGTCGACCAGCACCGGCACCTTCGCCTGCTCGACGATCAGCCGGATGTTGACCCGGTTCTGGATGCCCAGGCCCGAGCCGATCGGCGCCGCGGCCGGCATGATCGCCGCCGCCCCGGCCTCCTCCAGCCGCCGGGCCATCACCACGTCGTCGGTGCAGTAGACCATGACGTCGAAGCCGTCCTTGACCAGCAGGTCCAGCGCACGCAGCGTCTCGACCATGTCCGGATACAGGTGCGCCGTGTCCGACAGCACCTCCAGCTTGACCAGGCCCCAGCCCCCCGCCTCGCGCGCCAGCCGCAGGGTGCGCACCGCGTCCTCGCCGGTGAAACAGCCCGCCGTATTGGGCAGGAAGGTGAACCGGTCCGGCTTCACATGGTCGACCAGCATCGGCTGCGACGGATCGCTCAGGTTCACCCGCCGCAGGGCCACGGTGACGATCTCGGCCCCCGCCGCCTCGGCCGCCGCCGCGTTCTGGGCGTAGTCGGCGTATTTGCCGGTGCCGACGATCAAGCGGCTGCTGAACGTCCGTCCGGCGACGGTCCAGGTGTCCTGAGGCGTGGTCATGGCGGCGGGATAGCGCGTCTCCCCGACCGCGAGAAGGCGCCGCGTGGTCGCGCCGGTCCCGGCCTCAGTCTCCCGGCGGGTCCTCGCGGCGGACCCCGACGCCCAGCCGGTAGACCAGCTGGCCGCCGTGGGCCGCTCCGGCGACCAGCAGCAGGAAGCCCGCCAGCCCGACGGCCATGGCGGCGGGGGCCGGCTCGGCCCGCACCGCCAGCCCGTCGCTGCGCATCATCACCGCCGCCAGATAGGCCGACCACGACAGCCCCATCAGCACCATGTGCCGCGTCGCCGTCGCCACCGCCCGGTCCGGCAGGCTCGCGAAGTCGAGCAGCCCCGCCCCCATCGCCGGCAGGGCCAGCACGAGGCCGAGGGCCATGCACAGGCCGCCCAGCGGCCAGGCCTCCGCCACGCCCGCCAGGGTCAGCCCGTCGCAGGCCGTCCCCAGCGTCCACAGCGCGATCGGCAGGTGCACCAGCATTGGGTGCACCGGATGCCCGAACAGCCGCATCGCTCAGATCAGCGAGAAGGCGGCGCCGGCCAGCACCACGACCCCGGTCACGGCCGCCAGCGCATGGACGACCACCACGGCCCTGGGTCCGGGCTTGCCGCGCAGGTGGACCGAGGCGAGGTAGAAGCCGACCAGGGCCACGACCAGCAGGATGGCGAGGGCGATCTGCGCCGGCCGCCCGCCGCCCTGCATCACCGCCCCGATGAGCAGGATCAGGCCCAGCGCGCCCAGGGCGGCGTGGACCAGCGACAGGCTCCACGGGGCCAGCTTGCCGCGCAGCACCGAGGCGGCGAGGATCAGGCCGCCGACCGCGGCGACGGCGAATGAGATGAGTGCGTAGGTGAGCATGGTCTTCCCCCTGTGCCCGGCGGGATCGCCGGCGGTTGCAGGGATTGGATGAGGCTCGCCGGCAAAGGTTCCCGGCTCAGACCGCCTCGGCGATCCGCCCCTCGGCGGCCAGCCGGGCCAGCACCGCCTCGGTGATCCGGTTGCAGCGCGCGCCCATGAACGGGAAGGCCTCGGCCATGGTGCTGGCCAGCCGGGCGTCCAGCGCCTCGCGCAGCAGCCGCCGGGCCCGGTGCAGCCGGGTCTTCACCGTCTCCGGCCTGAGCTCGAGGTTGGCCGCCGTCTCCTCGATGCTGCATTCCTCGATGTCGCGCATGATGAAGACGATCCGGAAGGCTTCCGGGAGGTCGTCCACCGCATGCTCGATCAGGCCGCGGATCTGGGCCCGGGCCGCGTCCGCCTCGGGACTGGCGCTGCCGAAGGCGTTGGGAAAGGGGATCACCTGGGCTCCATCCATCTGCGCCGCCTCGATCTGCTCCAGCCCGACCATCGGCCGCCGCTTGCGCAGCCGCCCCCGCGCCTCGTTCAGCACGATCCGGGTCAGCCAGGTCATCACCCCGGCCTCGCCGCGAAAGCCGCCGATCGCCGCGAAGGCCCGGACATAGGCCTCCTGCAGCACGTCCTCGGCCTCGGCGTCGTCGCGGACCACGCCCCGGGCCACGCGGAACAGGCGCTGGTTGCCGCGCTGCATGATGACCCGAAACGCCTCGCCGTCGCCGGCCTGCGCCAGGCGCACCAGCTCCGCGTCGTCGAGCCCCGCGTGATCGGCTTGTCTCAGTTCCCGCATGGCGTGCTCCTGGCCCATCTATCGGTTGGATGCAGGTCCCGGCGCAAGGTTCCCGCCCTCACCCCGCCAGCGCCGCCAGCACCTCGCGCCGCGCCTCGCCCGTCTCGAACACTCCCGTGAAGCGCCGCGTGACCAGCGAGGCGCCGTGCTTGTGCACCCCCCGCGACGACATGCACTCGTGGCTCGCCTCGATGATCACCGCCACGCCCCGCGGCTGCAGCGTCCGCTCCAATTCGTCAGCGATCTCGGCGGTCAGCCGCTCCTGGATCTGCAGCCGCCGCGCGTAGGCGTCGACCAGCCGGGCCAGCTTGGAGATGCCCACCACCCGCTCGCGCGGCAGGTAGGCGACATGCGCCACCCCCCGGATCGCCGCCATGTGGTGCTCGCAGGTCGACTGCACCGGAATGTCGCGCAGCAGCACCATCTCGTCGTAACCCGCCACCTCGCCGAAGGTCCGCTCGAGGATCGCCGCCGGATCCTGGCCATAGCCCGCGAACCATTCCTCATAGGCGCGCACCACCCGCCCCGGCGTGGCCTGCAGCCCCTCGCGGCGCGGATCGTCCCCGGCCCAGCCGATCAGCGTCCGCACCGCCGCCTCGGCCTCGGCCCGGCTGGGCCGCCGGTATGGCAGGCAGGTCGGTTCGGCGAACTCGTCGTGCGTCTCGGCGGCGGTCGGGCTGAGTGCGAGCATCAGAAGTCCTCTCGGTGGCTACGTGACCGTTGGATGCGGCAGGCCCGGCCGGGTTCCCGGGCTTGTCGCCGGGAACATCCGGGCCCCTGCTCCATCCAAGGGAGGGGCGGTCCTCGCCCGGCGACAGGAGCAGCACGCCATGGGCGCGACACAGGCGGACCCCTCAGGTCCCGATTTCTCCCTGGGCATGCCGTTGGCGGACATCCCTGCGACCGGGGTGGTGTCCGGCCACGTCGCGGGCGAGCCCGTGCTGCTGATGCGCCGGGCCGATGGCCTGTTCGCCGTCTCCGGGGCCTGCACCCATTACGGCGGGCCGCTGGGCGAAGGGCTGGTGGTGGGCGACACCGTGCGCTGCCCTTGGCACCACGCCTGCTTCGACCTGCGCAGCGGCGAGGCCCTGGCCGCCCCCGCCTTCGACGCGCTCGACCGCTGGGAGGTGGAGACCGAGGGCGACCGGGTGGTTATCCGCCGCCGACTGGCCGCCGCCCCTGCCCGGACCGCCGACGCGTCGGCCCATCCCGCCCGCATAGTCATCGTCGGCGGCGGCGCCGCCGGCTTCGCGGCCGCCGAGATGCTGCGCCGGCGTGGTTACGCGGGCAGTCTGACGATGCTCAGCGCCGACTCCGCCCCGCCCTGCGACCGCCCCAACCTGTCCAAGGATTATCTGGCTGGAACCGCGCCCGAAGACTGGATTCCGCTCAAGCCGCCGGCGTTCTACGCCGAGCACGCCATCGACCTCCGCCTCGGCGTCGAGGCCGCCCGGATCGACCTCTCGGCCCGGTCGGTCATCTCCACGACCGGCGAAAGCTTCGCCTATGACGCCCTGCTCCTCGCCACAGGCGCCGAGCCGATCCGGCTCAACGGTCCGGGATTCGACCGTCCCGAGGTTCATCTGCTGCGCTCCCTCGCCGACGCCCGGGCCATCATCTCCGCCGTCGAAGGGGCGCGATCCGTCGCCGTCGTCGGCGCCAGCTTCATCGGCCTGGAGGTCGCCGCCGCCCTCCGTGAACGCGGGATTGAAGTGGATGTGGTCGCCCCCGACGCCGTGCCGCTGGAGCGCGTCATGGGCGCCGACCTCGGCCGCTTCGTCCAGGCTCTGCACGAAGCGCGGGGCGTCCGCTTCCACCTCGGCCGGTCGGTCGAGGCCTGGGACGGTGTCCGGCTGACCGCCTCGGACGGCCCGCCGATCGAGGCGGACCTGGTCATTCTCGGCGTCGGAGTCCGCCCGCGCCTGGCTCTCGTTGAAGCCGCTGGTCTGGCCGTCGACAACGGCGTCCTGGTCGACCGCGGCATGCGCACCAGCGCCCCGGGCGTCTTCGCCGCGGGAGATATCGCCCGCTACCCCGGCCCGCACGGCGAGCCGGTCCGGATCGAGCACTGGGTCGCGGCCGAGCGTCAGGGCCAGGTCGCCGCCCTGTCCATGCTCGGCGAGACCACCCGACTGACGGACCCGCCCTTCTTCTGGAGCCTGCACTACGGCACGGCCATCCGGTACGTCGGCCACGCGGCCGACTGGGACAAAGCCTGCATCGACGGTTCGCTGGAAGCCCACGACGCCACGGTGCGCTATCTGAAAGCGGGCCGGCTGCTCGCGGCCGCCTCGGTGGGGCGGGATCGGGAGAATCTGGAGATCGGCGTTTCGCTTCGCCTCGCCGCCGATGGATTGCACGCCTGACCATTGACCCTCGACGCACCCGCTCCCGGTCGCTAGGTCGGGCAGGCCGACCACGTCGGAGAGGGGGACGACAGCTTGACCATCGCCAGAGTCTTCGGCGACCGCCGCCACGCCTGGGCTTTCTGGCTGGGTTGCCTCGTGGTCACTGCCGGGGTCGCCCTTCACCTGCCCATGTACTGGATGGGCCGCGACATGGGCTTCCGCCTCGTCGGCATGCCTATGGACGCCGGCATGATGTGGGGCATGGCCCTGATCCTCGTCGGGCTCGGACTCGCCGCCTTCGGCCTGCTGCCGGCCCACCAGGGCGACGACACCCCGGTCGAGGTGCTGGCCCCGCCCGAGGATGCGCCGCTGACCGGAGCCCACTGGGCGATGTGCGGCCTGCTGTCGGTCGCCTTGATCGTCGACATCATGAAGCCGGCCAGCCTCGGTTTCGTCACGCCGGGCATGCGGGAAGAGTACGGCCTCTCCGGCGCCCTGGTCGCCCTGCTGCCGTTCGCGGCGCTCAGCGGCACCGTGGTCGGCTCCTTCGTCTGGGGCTGGCTGGCCGACATCTACGGCCGCCGGGCCTCGATCCTGCTGTCCTCGGTGATGTTCGTCGGCACGTCGATCTGCGGCGCCATGCCGGACTTCTGGTGGAACATTGGCATGTGTTTCCTGATGGGCGCGGCCGCCGGCGGCATGCTGCCGGTCGCCTACGCCCTGCTCGCCGAGATCATGCCGACGAAGCACCGGGGCTGGGCCCTGGTCCTGGTCGGAGGCATTGGCGCGATCGGGGGCTATTTCGCCGCAAGCGCCCTGTCCGCCTGGCTTCAGCCCTTCTGGAGCTGGCGGGTCATGTGGTTCCTGAACCTGCCGACCGGCCTGATCCTGATCGCCCTCAGCCCGTTCCTTCCCGAGTCGGCCCGGTTCCTCCAGCATGTCGGCCGTGGCGGGGAGGCGCGGGCGATGCTCGCCCGCTTCGGCGCGAAGGTGCTGACGGTCGCCATTGAGCCTGTCGCCGAGAGCCACTCCCACCTCCCGCCGGTCGACCGCCGCCATCTGGGCATCACCACCGCACTGACGCTCGCCGCCCTGGCCTGGGGCCTGGTGAATTTCGGCGTCCTGTTGTGGCTGCCCAGCGCCCTCGTCGCCGAGGGCCGCAGCGTCGAGGCCGCCTCGGCCCTGATCGCGAAATCGACCCTGATCGCGGCCCCGACGATCCTCCTGTCCGTCTGGCTGTACAGCGCGTGGAGCACCCGGGGCGCCCTGGCCCTGATGCTGGGAATTACGGCGGCTGGCCTGTTCGGCCTGCTGCTGCGCGGCCTCGGCGTCGAACTGCTGGCCGACCCCGTCGTCTCCGTGGCGCTGCTGATCGTCGGGTCCAGCGGCGTCATCGCGATCATCCTGCCCTACACAGCGGAGAACTATCCCCTGCGCATCCGCGGGCGCGCCACCGGCTGGGTCGCCGGCTGCAGCAAACTCGGAGGTCTGGCCGCCCAAGGCCTCAGCGTGCTGGCGATAGCGCCCCCTCTGGGCGCCGCCGCGGCGGCCGTAGGGGCCCTGGCGGTCGTTTCGCTGGGCCTTATCTCAGTGCTGGGGCGCGAGACGCGCGGCCGGGATCTGCGTGACCTCGAGGACCGCTGACGCGGTCAGCCGCCGCCCACGAACTGGACGACCTCGATCCTGTCCCCGTCCGCGACCGGCGTGGCCCCATGCAGCGACCGCGGCACGATCTCCAGATTGCGCTCCACGGCCACCTTGCGCACGTCCAGCCCCAACTCCTCGACCAGCGCCAGAACCGTCGTCGCCGCAACTTCCCGGGGTTCGCCATTGACCTGAATATGCATGCCGCTACGTCAATCTCCCGGGCGATGGTTTGATTACCGCCACGCCTCGGCTAAAAGGCCGCTCCGAATCCGCGCGGCCGGATGTCATAACCCCGAGCGAATGCCCGAAACCCCCGTCCTCTACGTCCTGAACGGCCCGAACCTCAACCTGCTTGGGGTCCGCGAGCCGGATATCTATGGTCGAGAGACGCTGGATGACATCCGCGCCCTGTGCGAACGCGCCGTCGACGGCGCTTCGGTCGTCTTTCGCCAGACAAACCACGAGGGCGAGCTGATCGACTGGGTCCAGGAGGCCCGCGAAAACGCCTCGGCCCTGGTCCTCAACCCCGCCGGCTACGGCCATACCTCCGTGGCCCTGCTCGACGCCCTGAAGGCCCTGACCATCCCCGTCGTCGAGTGCCACCTGTCCAATCCCGCGGCGCGCGAACGCTTCCGCCACCGCTCCTATGTTTCGCCGGTCGCCGCCGGCGTGGTTTCGGGCTTCGGCCCGTTCAGCTACGAACTGGCCGTCAAGGCCGCTCTCCGGCTCGCGCAGGAACACCGCGCCGCCGCCGACCGTTCGGTTTAGAAGGTAACACGAGGCTCCCATGGCCGATTCCAAGACGTCCGCGCCCAAGCTCAAGAACGACGAGATCGACACCGCGCTGGTGCGGTCGCTCGCCGACATCCTGAACGACACCGACCTGACCGAGATCGAGGTCGAGCGCGGCGATCTGAAGATCCGCGTCGCGCGTGAAGTCACCATGGCCGCGCCGGTGCAGTACGCCGCCGCGCCCGCGCCGATGGCCGCCCCGGCCCCGGCCGCCGCCGCTCCGGCGCCCGCCTCCATGCCGTCCGATCCCGCCGCCATCGTCGCCAAATCTGGCGAAGAGGTGAAGTCGCCGATGGTCGGCACCGCCTATCTGCAGGCCTCGCCCGAAGCGCCGCCGTTCGTCCAGCCGGGCGACAAGGTCAAGAAGGGCCAGACGTTGCTGATCGTCGAAGCCATGAAGACGATGAACCCGATCCAGTCCCCCCGCGACGGCGTCGTGAAGGAAGTCCTGGTCGGCGACGCCCAGCCGGTCGAGTTCGGCGAGCCGCTCGTCCTGCTCGAGGCGTAAGCCCAAGGGATCCTGACATGTTCACCAAGGTCCTCATCGCCAACCGCGGCGAAATCGCCCTGCGGATTCACCGCGCCTGCAAAGAGATGGGCATCTCCACCGTCGCCGTGCACTCCGAGGCCGACCGCGGGGCCATGTGGGTGCGCCTGGCCGACGAGAGCGTCTGCATCGGCCCGGCCCCGGCGGCCAAGAGCTATCTGAACATCCCGTCGATCATCGCGGCGGCCGAGATCACCGGCGCCCAGGCGATCCACCCCGGCTACGGCTTCCTGTCCGAGAACGCCCGCTTCGCCGAGATCGTCGAAGCCCACGGCATGACCTTCATCGGCCCCAAGGCCGAGCACATCCGGGTTATGGGCGACAAGATCACCGCCAAACAGACCGTGCTCGAGGCCGGCATCCCCTGCGTCCCCGGCTCGGCCGGCGAGGTCGAGACCGTCGATGCCGCCATCAAGGCCTCCAAGGCCATCGGCTTCCCCCTGATCGTCAAGGCCGCGGCCGGCGGTGGCGGGCGGGGCATGAAGGTGGCCCTGACCGCCGATGACCTCGTCGAGGCCGTGCAGACCGCCCAGTCCGAGGCCCAGGCCGCCTTCGGCAACGGCGCCATCTACATGGAGCGCTACCTCCAGAAGCCGCGCCACATCGAGCTGCAGGTCATCGCCGACAGCCACGGCAACGTCGTCCACCTCGGCGAGCGCGACTGCTCGCTCCAGCGCCGTCACCAGAAGGTGCTGGAGGAAGCCCCCTCGCCCGCCCTCTCGGCCGTCGAACGCGCCGCCATCGGCCGCACCGTCAACGAGGCCATCGGCAAGATCGGCTACCTCGGCGTCGGAACCATCGAATTCCTCTGGGAAGACGGGGAGTTTTTCTTCATCGAGATGAACACCCGGCTGCAGGTCGAGCATCCGGTGACGGAGATGATCACCGGCGTCGATCTCGTGCGCGAGCAGATCCGCATCGCCGCCGGCCTGCCCCTTTCGTTCACCCAGGAGGACGTGCATTTCGAAGGCCACGCCATCGAATGCCGGATCAATGCCGAGAACGCCGAGACCTTCACCCCCTCGCCCGGCACGATCACCGATTTCCACGCCCCCGGGGGTCTCGGCGTGCGGCTGGATAGCGCCATCTACGCCGGCTATTCGATCCCGCCCTATTACGACAGCCTGATCGGCAAGCTGATCGTCCACGGCCGCGATCGCGAGGAATGCATCGCCCGCCTGCGCCGGTCGCTGAACGAGATGGTTGTCGGCGGCATCGACACCACCATTCCCCTGTTCCAGAAGCTGCTGCAGGAACCCGATATCCTATCCGGCGACTACGACATCCACTGGCTGGAGAACTGGGCGAAGCGCCAGAAGGGCGACGCCTGACGCGGTGGAAGAGCCCGGCTTCAGCGCCAGCGGCCCGTTCGGCGGTTTCGGTCCCGACGAACTTCTGAACTGCTACGCCACCGGGGTTTTCCCGATGGGCGAGGCTCGTGACGACCCCCGCGTCTTCCTGGTCGAGCCGGAACAGCGGGGCGTCATTCCCCTGGACGGTTTTCGCATCCCGACCCGCCTGAGGCGGACTGTCCGGAGCGACGTGTTCGAGGTGCGGATCGACACGGCTTTCGACGCCGTCCTGGACGCCTGCGCCGCCCCCGCCCCTGGACGGGAGGACAGCTGGATCAACGCCCCGATCCGCCGCCTGTATGCCGAGCTGAACGCCCGAGGCCACGCCCATTCCGTCGAATGCTGGCGAGACGAGCGCCTCGTCGGCGGGCTCTACGGCGTGACGCTGGGCGGCGCCTTCTTCGGTGAAAGCATGTTCAGCCGCGAGCGGGACGCGTCGAAGGTCGCCCTCGTGCATCTGGTGGCGCGGCTCAAGCGCGGCGGATGGCGGCTGCTGGACGCCCAGTTCCTGACCGCCCATCTGAGCCAGTTCGGAGCCGCCGAGACGCCCCAGGCGACTTATCTGAGGCTGCTGAGGGCCGCCCTAACGGTTCGTCCGAACACGCGATCGCTGTACGAGCCGATGAGCGGCGCGGAGGCGGTGTTCTACGCCTTACAGCCGACCACCCAGGCGTCGTAGATCGGGTGCTGCAGGCCGTTCACGGCCGGGGCCGAAGCGAACATCCAGCCACGGAAGATCTGCCGCGGTTCGGACGCCTGCAGCACGCCGCGGGGCTGCAGGCTGACTTCGAGATAGGCGATCGAGTCCTCGACCAGTTCGTCCGGGGCCGAGACCTCGCAGGCGCGGGCGGTGAAGATCAGCGTCTTCTGGAAGCGAACCGGGCGGCCGCCCACCTCGACCTCGAATCTCATGGTCTCGGCGGTGATCTTGTCGACGGCCTCGACGATGGCCACCCGCCGGCGCTGACGCCGGCCCGGCGGAGGTGCGGGTTCGGCGGCGACCTGGACCGCGGCTTCTTCCGCCTCCTCGGTCTCCTCGGGCCCGTCCTCGGCCTCGGGTGCCTCGGGCACGACGACAATGACGGGCGCGGGCGGCGTGATGGCGATGGGGGCGGCCGGCGCTGGCGCGGCCTCGGGCGCCGGTTCCTGCGGCACGGACTGGGCGGGCGGGGTCGGCTGGCGGTTCAGGTCCGCCGTGGGGTTGCGGGGCGCCGGCTGGGCGTCCTGAGGAACGTCGTTGAGCGCCGCGGCGACGACGGCGCCGGACGCCAGCAGCGCCACGGCGGTCGCGCCTCCAAGGATCAACCCCTTGCGGTTCATTCCGGTCGCCATGCCTCGTAGTCGCCCGTGGCGGCGGGCCGCCGCCCTTCGGCGGCAAGCGAACCCTGCGGCCTCCAGGCCATCGGCGTGCCGGTCAGGTTCGGCAGGTGATCCTTTTCCCAGGCCCGACGGGGCAGCGGACGCTCGGTCGGCGGCTCGTCGAACGTGTAGTGCAGCCAGCCATGCCAGTCCGGCGGCACCTTCGAGGCGTCGGCATAGCCATTGTAGACCACCCAGCGTCGGCGTCGGCCGTCATAGCTGCTGGTGTCTTTCGACTGAAAATAGCGATTGCCGAACTCGTCCGTGCCGACCGGCAGGCCACGCTTGGCGATGGTGAACAGCGTGCCGATGGTCGCGCCGCTGGTCCAGCCGAAGATCTTGCCTAGCACGTCGGGAATCCACTCGTTCAGGTCGCTCGGGGAGGCCGGCGACGTCGGCGCGATCATAGAAACCTCCGCGCGCTCCGTCCAGCACGACGGCGGGCGTGTGCAACTCAACATCTTGGGGGTAACCCCGCAGGCACACGCCAGATTTATTGCGAAACTCGCACCGACGGTTAGCATCGGCTCCAGCTCCGTCGAGACTGTCGCATGCGCCCGCCGTTCCGCTTCGCCCCGCTTGCCGCCTTGGCCCGCCGATCCCGGCGCGAGATCGAGCGTCCGGACCGGATCGTGACGGTGCGCGCGCCCGACGACTGGCCTGACGTGCAGGTCGAGGCCTGGCTGGACTGGGCGGACACCCAAGGCTTCGAACCGGAGAGCGAGGACCCGCTTGCAGACGCCGCGTTCCAGTTCGCGGAGCGGCTCGGACTCGATGACACAGCCGCCGACGAACTGGCGGCCACCCTGTTACTGGGTGTCGCCACGCCGGCGGAGTCCAAGGCGATCCGGCCGGGTCGTCTTGACCTGTCTGACCCCGCCGCCGGGAAGCGGCTCGCCGCGGAGATGGCCGAACGCCGCGCCGCCCGTCTCACAGCAGGCGCGGTCCAGGCTGTCTCGGCGGCGCTGTGCGCCGTCGCCGACGCGGTGAGCCGCTGCGAGGGACCGGCGGGGGATTGCGCCGATCCGCTCCGGAACCCGGCCCTGGCGCGAGCCGCTCTGGCCGCCCGCCGCACCGGCGCCACGGACGCCGACATCCTTCGAGCCGTCTCCGGCGAACCCTGCGAGGCCAGCCCCCTCGCCAGTGCGACCTTCCCTCCGATGGTGGCCCTCGCCGACCGTGATCTGGTCGCAGCGGGCGCGCCAGTCGCACTGCTGGCCGCGGAAGCGGCCATGGACGGCGACCTCATCCTGACCTTCGACGCCCAGACGGCTGACAGGCTCGCCGAAAGCTCGACCGCGCCGGCCGTGCTGTTGTCCCTGCCGGCCCTGCACGACTTGGCGGGTGATCAGGTCGGGGCCGCTCTGTCCGCGATCGTCGCCCTCTGGTCGGACGCCCGGGCCGACGCTCGCCCCGTGATCGGTCTCGGCGGTCTGGCCGACCTGGCGGCGACCGGCGACCTCGCCGAGGCAGAGGCCCTTGCCAGCGACCTGGCCGAGCTGGCCGTCGAGGCCGGCGCCCCGGCCGGACTCTTCGTCGATGACGCCGAGGCGGACTTGCGTCTCGGGCTGTCGCCCCTAACGGCGGCTGACGTGTTCGAAACCGGTGACGGCGAGGTCGACCGTCGGCTGCGGCCGTCGCTGGCGGCGGCGATCTCAAGGGCGGGGGGCGACGCCGAATCGGCCGAACGGCATCTGCTTGGACGCCGGACCCTCGCCGGCGCACCCGGCATCGATCATCCGGCGCTACGGGCGCGGGGGCTGACGGATCTGGAGCTGGAGGCCGTCGAAAGGGCTCTGGCCGAAACATCTCGTCTGGAGGAGGCCTTCCGCGCCCCGGTGCTGGACGCGGGCTTTGTGCGCGACGTGCTGGGGGTCGAGGATCGCGGCGAGGGCGATTTGCTGATCCGCCTCGGGTTCACGCACGAAGCCGTGGCGGCGGCCGAGGCGTGGGCTTTCGGGCACGGCGACCTCTGCGCCTGGCCCGAGGCGCCCGAGGCCATCCGGTCCCTGCTGGCGGATACCGCCGCCTTCGAAGCGCGGCTGCGGGGCGCGCTCGAGCGCTACAGCCTCGTGCCGGACACGCGCCCGCTAGAGCTCGACTGGCGAGCCACGCCTGCCCAGGTCGTGCGCCTGCTCGGGGACGAAGCGCGGGCAGGCCGCCGTGCGGTTCGGGTCAGGCGCGCCCCCGCCCCCGCCGGACGATGGTTGGACCTGCCGGAGACCGAGACGCCGCGCGAACGGCGTTGGGAACCGGAGACCCGGGCCGTGGAACGTGTGGTGGAAAAGGTCGTCGAACGCGATCGCACCCGCCGCAAACTGCCGGACCGCCGCAAGGGCTACATCCAGAAGGCCGCGGTCGGGGGTCACAAGGTCTACATCCACACTGGCGAGTATGACGACGGCGAGTTGGGCGAGATCTTCATCGACATGCACAAGGAAGGCGCGGCCTTCCGTTCGCTGATGAACAATTTCGCCATCGCGATCTCGATCGGCCTTCAGTACGGCGTACCGCTGGAGGAGTTCGTCGACGCTTTCGTCTTCACCCGCTTTGAGCCGGCGGGCCGCGTCACCGGCAACGATTCGATTCGCTCGGCGACCTCGATTCTGGACTACATCTTCCGCGAACTGGGCGTGTCCTATCTGGAGCGGCATGAACTGGCCAACGCCGATCCCGAAGGGCTCAACGCCGACGGCCTAGGCGGCGGAGGCGGCGACGATGCCGAGGCGGTGCCGGCGGCGCGCTTCATCTCCAAGGGATTCGCCCGGGGCGCCGCGCCCGACAACCTCGTCGTCCTGCCCTTCGGCCAGAAACGCGACTCCCCGCCGACCGCGTCGGCCACCGGCGAGGCGACCGCCTGCCCGTCCTGCGGCGACTTCACCCTGCAGCATCGCGGCGGGGGCTGGATCTGCGACACCTGCGGGGCCGCGCCGTCCATGCAGGGATAATCAACGATTATCCGCCAGGATGGCGTGGGACTTGCATCCACGGGTGCGAGACACGGAGCCCGCCATGAAGCCGATCCTCACTGCCGCCCTTGCCTTGGTCGCCGCCGCGGCGGCCCTGCCCGCCACGGCTCAGAACGCGGGGCAGATCGCCCGCGTCCAGGGCGGCGCCAGCTGCGCCGGTTGCAACCTGTTCCAGGGGAATTTCTCCGGCCTGCAGGCCCGCGGTCTGAACCTGAGCGGAGCCCGTCTTCGTCAGGCCGATCTCAGCCTCAGCGTGATGAACCGGACCCGCTTCTCCAACGCGGACCTGCGCGACGTCGAAGCCTATGGCGGCGTCTTCTCGAGTTCTAGCTTCGCCGGGGCCAATCTGACCAATGCAAGCTTCGTCGGGGCTTATCTGGATGGCGCCAACTTCAGCGGGGCCACGCTGGCCGGCGCCAATTTCGCTGGCGCGTCGCTCGAGCGGGCGACAGGTCTCAGTCAGGCCCGACTGAACCAGGCCTGCGGCGACGAGGCGACCCAGTTGCCGCCGGGGCTGAGCATCCCGCGCTGCTGAACCACCCGGCCCGCGCCCCGCACCTTACCGCGATTTAAGTAGGGTTTGCCGGGCATCGGGGGCAAAAACGGAGCGTGACCCAGATCGCCCCGCACCTGATCCGCCGCCTCACCACCGCCAGTCTGGCCGCGGGCGCAGCCATGGCCGCCTTGATGGCCACGCCGGCCGCTGCGGATATCCGGCTCCAGTTCGGTTTTCAGGACCGCGACGTGGCCCGCATGGTCTCGCTGGGCGGAACGTGCAACCGCTGCGAACTGTCCGGCCGCGATTTGACCGGAGCCGCATTTCACGGCGCGACCTTCCTCAACGCGACCCTGGTCGGCGCCGATTTGCGGGGATCGGAGTTGATGGGCTCCAACTTCTCGGGCAGCGATTTCAGTCGGGCCGATCTCGACGGCGCCGTTCTCGCTTTCGCGAACTTCACGGGGGCCAGCTTCAACGCGGCCAGCCTGTCGGGCGTCGACGCCTCGGGCGCGACCCTGGTGCGGGCCCAGTTCGCCAATGCCGACCTGTCGGGCGCCCAGCTGTCCCACGTCAATATGAACGGGGCCGTCCTTGCGGGCGCTGACGCGAGCGGCGCGGAAATGGTCGCCTCGACTCTGGCCAATGTGCGGGCCCGCGGCGCGGACTTTTCCGGGTCAGACATCAGCATGTCCAACCTGTCGAACGGCGACTTCCGCGGAGTCGATTTCTCGGAAACGACGCTCAATGGCGCGCGGTTGACCGGCGGCTCGTTCGCTGGAGCGGATTTCGAGGGCGCCGAGATGAACCGCACCGATATCCGGGGCGCGGACCTGTCGCGCGCCCGCAACCTGTCTCAGGAGCAGGTCGGCCGCGCCTGCGGAGACGCCAGCACCCGCCTGCCGGGCAACCTCAGCCCCCGCGCTTGCCGAAGCGTCCTGAACCTGCGGGTCGCGCCGCCGCGGCCGCCGGCGCCGCCGGTGCCGCCCCGCAGCCGAAACCTCGTGATCGCCAGCGGCGGTAACTGATCCAAGGCCCCGCTCCGGCGGGGCCTTTTCAATTCAGCCCTTCAGCGGCAGGGCCGGACGGATGTGCAGTTCCTTGTACTGCCGCTCGGCCGCGTCGGAGGGCGCGCTCATCAGCAGGTCCTGGCCCTGCTGGTTGAGCGGGAAGGCGATGACCTCGCGGATGGCCGTCTCGCCGGCCAGCAGCATGACGATGCGGTCGATGCCCGGGGCCAGGCCGCCGTGCGGAGGCGCGCCGTAGCGGAAGGCGTTGAGCATGCCGCCGAACTGGTCCTCGACCACCGAGGCGTCATAGCCGGCGATCTCGAAGGCCTTGAGCATGATCTCGGCCTTGTGGTTCCGGATCGCGCCCGAGCACAGTTCATAGCCGTTGCAGACGATGTCGTACTGGTAGGCGAGGATATCCAGCGGATTCTTCGTCTCCAGCGCTTCCAGCTCGCCCTGCGGCATCGAGAAGGGGTTGTGGGAGAAGTCGACCTTCTTCTCTTCCTCGCTCCACTCGAACATCGGGAAGTCGACGATCCAGCAGAAGCGGAATTCGTCGTCAGCGATCAGGTTGAGGTCCTGACCCAGCTTGATGCGGGCATTGGCGGCGAATTTCGAGAACACGGCCGGGTCGCCGGCGGCGAAGAAGGCGGCGTCGCCCTGCCCCATGCCCAGCGCCTTCATCAGGCCGGCGGTGGCGTCCTCGCCCAGGTTCTTGGCGATCGGACCGCCCCAGGCGTTGTTGTCGTCCGACCAGAAGATGTAGCCGAGGCCCGGCTGGCCCTCGCCCTGGGCCCAGGAGTTCATGCGGTCGCAGAAGGCGCGCGAGCCGCCCTTGGGCGCGGGGATGCCCCACACCGCGTTCTTCACGTCGGCGCCGAGGATCTTGTTGAACAGGCCGAAGCCGCCGTCGCGGAAATGCTCCGAGACGTCCTGCATCTCGATCGGGTTGCGCAGGTCCGGCTTGTCGGTGCCGTATTTGGCGATGCTCTCGCGGTACGGGATGCGGATGAAGGGATAGGGATCGACCTTCTTGCCGTCGGCAAACTCCTCGAACACGCCGTGCATGACGGGCTCAATCGCAGCAAAAACATCCTCTTGCGTGACGAAGCTCATCTCGACGTCGAGCTGGTAGAACTCCAGCGAGCGGTCGGCGCGCAGGTCCTCGTCGCGGAAGCAGGGCGCGATCTGGAAATAGCGATCGAAGCCCGAGACCATCAGCAACTGCTTGAACTGCTGCGGGGCCTGCGGGAGGGCGTAGAACTTGCCCGGATGCAGGCGCGACGGGACGAGGAAGTCGCGGGCCCCTTCCGGCGAGGAGGCGGTCAGGATCGGGGTCTGGTACTCAAGGAAGCCCTGGTCGACCATGCGGCGACGGATCGAGTGGATTACCCTGGAGCGCAGCACGATGTTGCGGTGGAGGGTCTCGCGACGCAGGTCGAGATAGCGGTGCTTGAGACGGATTTCCTCGGGGTATTCCGGCTCGCCGAACACCGGCAGCGGCAGTTCGGCGGCTTCCGACAGGACCTCGACGGACTGAACGCGAATCTCGACCTCCCCGGTGGGCAGGTTGGGGTTCACCACCGAGGCCTCGCGGGCCACGACCTCGCCGTCGATGCGGATGACGCTTTCGGCGCGGAGGCGCTCGACGGCCTCGAACCCGGGTGTCTCGGGGTGCAGCACCAGCTGGGTCAGGCCGTAGTGGTCGCGCAGGTCGACGAACAGCAGGCCTCCGTGGTCGCGCTTGCGGTGCACCCAGCCGGACAGGCGGACATTGGAGCCGGCGTCGGACAGACGGAGGGCGCCGCAGGTGTGGGAGCGGTAGGCGTGCATGGTCGGTTCGTCTTGGAATACGGGCCGGGGAGGCCTCAAATCGGGAGGCCGGAAGGGCGCATTATCCCCCCCGAAAGTCAAGGTTTGCCGGGCCCGCAGTGCACGGGATGGCAGGGTTGACGTCAAAAAATGCAAACCCGTTCAGTTGACGATGTCAAAGACCGCAACGCTGTAGCTGCAAAGACCGTATCAACCGGCTGCGTCAGCTTCGGACGTGTCGGGCGCGGGGCCGGCGTCAGCAGCCGAAGTGCTTGGGGAGCCGGCGGATTTCGGGGGCCTCCGGTCCGGGCGACGGTTGTCCGGCGCCCGGCAGTCCGGGAAGCGTGGCGACCTCCGGGCGGCCTGCAGACGGTCGGGATGGCAGGCCCTGGCCGGGATGACAGGGTACGGGAGTGTCGGACGACAGCGGTTCCGGCGTCCACAGGCGCGGCCGCTTGTCCACGGGCGGGGACGGAACCGGGGCGCGCATCTGCTATGGTGAACCCGATGACCGCCCGCCCCTCGCCTCCCGACCAGATGCGCCTGCCGCTGCAACGCGACCTGCCGGAGGGCGAGCAAGGCTTCGTGGTGTCGGACAGCAACCGGGCGGCGCACGAGGCCCTCGCCGACTGGCCCAACCTGATCGGCGGGGTGATGGCGGTGTGCGGACCGGCCGGCAGCGGCAAGAGCCGGCTGGCGCAGATCTGGGCCGAACGGGTCGGGGCCGTCGCCCTGCATGGCGCGGAGGCCGCGCTGATCGACCCGCTGGAGCTGGAAGGCCGGCCGGTCCTGCTCGACGACGCCATGGAGGCGGACGACGAGACCCTGTTCCATCTGATCAACCTGGCCCAGGCGCCCGGCGGAGCCCTGCTGATGGTGGCGCGGGAGCCGCCGTCGGCGTGGGCGGCCACCCTGCCCGACCTGCGCTCGCGGCTCGACTCGGCGCTCAGCGTGCCGGTCGAGGCCCCGGACGACCCAGTGCTGGCGGCGATGCTGGAGGCGCGCTTCGCCGAACGCGGCATCCGGCCGGCGAAGGACGTCATCCCCTATCTGCTGCGTCGCATCGACCGCTCGGCCGCGGCGGCGTCCGAACTCGTCCAGCGGCTGGATGCGATGCACCGGCCGGTGACGCGGGCCCTGGCGCGAGACGTGGTCGAGGGGGGCGACGAGAGCGGCGAGTTGTTCGATTAGCCGCGCGGCTCCACGAGGGCGAGTTCCTCACGGGAACCTGATGGATGTCGCCTAAAGGTGGATTGCAGACTCAGGGTACGTGCACGGACCAGACCTCGATTTGACCTTCCTCATCATCCAGAAGCCGAGCATGGAGGACCAGATCGCTGACGGACTCTTCGGTGGTGGTCAGATCGATCAGGAACTGCCAGTTCGGGCCGTCCCAGACGTAGATTGACCGTTGCCAAACCTCGTCGCTTAGCGGGGCGAGCTTGGCCCCGTAGGCATCTATCTGTTCGGCGATGAAGTCAGCTAAGCGCGCGTCGATAGGCGCGACCCCGTTGAGCCTGTGGGTCGAAAGTTGAAAATCCCCGACGACCAGTGCTGCCACCAGTTCCCGAAATCGAGGACGAAGGCCTTCCGGTATCGGATGTTCCTTGTCGTCTCGTGCAAGCATGAGCTCGACGATGGAGGGGGAAGTCGAGGTCGGCAATGGGTCGGGACACGACAGTCGCCAAAGGACGCAAGGCGGACTGCAGCCCGACAGGGCTAGCGGACAGGTCTGAGGCGGGGTCAGGCTGGGAAGCTGCGCGTTGACTGGAGAGGGCCGATGGGCGCCAATGGCGAATGCTCTTGCCGCTGCTCCTCGCGCTGTCGGTTCAGACCGCCCCCTCTCTCGAGACGCCGGGCATCATCCTGACGAGGAGCGGCGATACCGTTTTCCTGGCTCCGACGAAAAGTATCGGTCGAGACGGCGCTATCCGGGGCGCGGTGCTGGTGGAGATTTATCCCGCAGCATTGGAAGAATGGGAGACCGTGCGGCGGGACAGCATTGTCCAAATGGATTGCGCCGCGTCGCGCATCCGGGTGCTCGCCGCGCAGGCCTTTGACGGCAGGGACCTCAAGAGGGGCAGCCCCCAGCCAGGCCCCGGCGAATGGGCCAGACTGAATCCTGCCGATTTCCCGCGCGCCATTCTTTTCTCGATGACGTGCAGCGACGCCGATCTGGGCGGCATTTCGTATGCGAACCTCGCGGACGAGATTCCCCGGCTCCGGAATGGCTTGCGATAGGGTCTGCCACCGGTTGGATGCGGCCGGCCCTGTCGCGGCAGTTCGCGCCTAGCGTCGGCGGCGCAGGAACAGCAGGCCCGCGACGAGGCCGACCGCGAACAGGGCGGCGGTTCCGGCGGCCGCCTCGCGCGAGCGGGACTGCGGGACGACCCCCATCTCGACCAGCGGATTGGGCATGCGGCCGCGGCGGACGTCCTGGGCCAGGCCTTCGACGGTGTTGATGCGGTCGGCGAGGATGAGCAGGAGCCAGTGGCCCCACTGGCTCTCGCTGAAGCGGAACGCCTGACGGCGCAGGGCGCCGCTGAGACCGGCCGGGGTTGTGGAGGTTCCGATCGTGGCCGGCTGGCGCTTGTGCTCGACGGACTGGAGAATCTCGACGTCGGCGTCCTGCACCGGCGGGCGGGCCCAGTTCATGCCCGGGCCGTCGTCCTTCGAGCGGTCGCGCATCGGCCAGGTGGGGTCGTTCTCGGGATCGGCGTCGACGCCCCAGCCGACCACCGTGGTCGGATCGATGCGGGGCGTGGCGGCGGGCGGAGCCTTGTCGGCGGCGGCGTCGGCCTTGTCGCTCTGGGTCAGCATGACGTCCTCCTCACGCCGCGTTGGGGATCAGGACCGGCTTGATGCAGCCGTCCAGCTTGGACGAGAACAGGTGGTAGGCCTCGGCGACCTCCTCCAGCGGCATGCGATGGGTGATGATCGCCTTGGGGTCGATCCGGCCCTCCTTCACGTGCTCGATCAGGCGCGGCAGCAGCCGCTTCACCGAGGCCTGGTTGGCGCGGATGGTGATGCCCTTGTTCACGACATTGCCGATGGGGACCATGTTGCCGGTCGGGCCGTAGACGCCGACGATCGAGACCACCCCGCCCTTCTTCACCGAATTGATGGCCCAGTGCAGCGGCACGGCCGAGCCGGCCTCCAGCTTCAGCTTCTTGCCCAGCACGGTGTGCCAGCCGTTGCCGGAGGCGTCGGCGCCAACCGCGTCGATACAGACGTCGGCCCCGATGTCGGTGATCTTCTTGAGGAAGACGACCGGGTCGCCGATCTCGCGGAAGTCATAGACCTCGGCCGGGCAGTAGGTGCGGGCGAAGTCGAGCCGGTATTCGAGATGGTCGATGACGATCACCCGGCCGGCGCCGAACAGCCAGGCGCTGCGGGCGGCGAGCAGGCCGACGGGGCCGGCGCCGAAGACCACGACGGTGTCGCCCTTCTGGATGCCGCCCATCTCGGCGGCCTGGTAGCCGGTGGGGACCACGTCGGTCAGCAGGACGGCGTCGTCGGGGTCCATCCAGTCGGGGATGATGGTGGGGCCGAAGTCGGCGTAGGGCACGCGGACGTATTCGGCCTGGCCGCCGTCGTAGCCGCCGGCGGTGTGGGAGTAGCCGAAGATGCCGCCGACGGCGGTCGCCTGGGCGTTGGACTCGTGGCAGTTGCCGAACAGGCCCTGTTTGCAGAAGTGGCACTGGCCGCAGGCGATGTTGAAGGGGACGAGGACGCGGTCGCCCTTCTTGAGATTGTCGACGTCGCCGCCAACCTCCTCGACCACGCCGCAGAACTCGTGGCCGAAGGTCATGCCGACCCGGGTGTCGGGCACCATGCCGTGGTAGAGGTGAAGGTCGGAGCCGCAGATGCAGGAGCGCGTCACCCGCACGATGGCGTCGCGGGGATGCTGGATCGTCGGCATCGGCTTTTCCTCGATGCGGACCCGTCGCGGTCCCCGGTAGTCCATCGCCAGCATGTTTCGCTCCCTTCGGCCTGAGGCAGCGAAACCGGGAGGGGTCCGGATGGTTCCGGCGCGGGGTCGGGGGAGTCTTAACGACTTGTTCAGCATGGGTTCAGGCGGCCGGGCGCAAGGGTTTTCGCCTTGTCGGGTCTCACGTCGCGGACTCCGATGAAAGGCGACCGCGGCTCCAGACGAAGGAGACGTTCAGATGATGAAACCCCTGATGATCGGCGCCCTGTCGCTGGTCCTGGCGACGCCCACGATCGCCGAGGCGCAATCCTGGCGCGGCGACCGCGACCGGGACGGGCGTTACGAGCGCTGGGAACGGCGCGCTGACCAGAACCGCCGGGATGGCCGGGGCTATACGCGGCGCGAGCGCGAGCGTGACTGGCGGCGCTATCAGCGCGACCAGCGGCGTGACTGGCGCCAGGACCGCCGTGAATACCGGCGCGAGATGCGTCGCTGGCGCCGCGGGGCGGTGATCCCCTACGACTATCGCCGCAACTGGTACGTGCGCGACTACCACCGCTACGGCTGGGCCCCTCCGCCGCGCGGCTACGGCTACTACCGGACGGATACCGGCGACATCGTGCTCGCCGCGATCGCGACCGGGGTGATCCTGTCGCTGCTGGACTAGAGGCCCAGCTTCGACTTCAGGATGTCGTTGACGGCGGCAGGGTTGGCCTTGCCGCCGGTGGCCTTCATGACCTGGCCGACGAACCAGCCGATGGCCTGGGGCTTTTCGGCCACCGCCGCCGCCTTGTCGGGGTTGGCGGCGATGATCTCGTCGACGGCCTTCTCGATGGCGCCCGTGTCGGTGACCTGTTTGAGGCCGTGCTTCTCGACGACCTCGGCCGGGCTGCCCTCACCGTTCCAGACGTGGTCGAAGACTTCCTTGGCGATCTTCGAGGAGATGACGTTCGTCTCGATCAGCTCGACCAGTTGGGCGACATGGGCGGCCGGCAGCGGGCATTCGGAGAAGTCCTTGCCGTCGGCGGTCAGGCGGGCTGACAGTTCGTTGGTGACCCAGTTGGCGACCAGTTTGGCGTCGCGTCCCTTGGCCGCCGCTTCGAAATAGTCGGCCTTGGCCTGTTCCGAGATCAGCACCACGGCGTCGTACTGCGACAGGCCGTAGTCGGCCATCAGCCGGCGGCGCTTGTCATCGGGCAGTTCCGGCAGCGAGGCCTTGATGCCGTCGATCCAGGCCTGCTCCAGCTCCAGCGGCAGCAGGTCGGGGTCGGGGAAGTAGCGATAGTCCATCGCCTCTTCCTTGGAGCGCATCGAGCGGGTCTCGCCCGCGGTCGGGTCGTAGAGCCGGGTTTCCTGATCGACCTTGCCGCCGTCCTCGAGGATCTCGATCTGGCGCCGGGCCTCGTAGTTGATGGCCTGGTTGATGAAACGGAACGAGTTGACGTTCTTGATCTCGCAGCGCGTGCCGAGGTGGCTGAACTCGCCGGTGGCCTTGAACTTCTCGTACTGGCCGGGGCGGCAGACCGAGACGTTGACGTCGGCGCGCAGGTTGCCCTTCTCCATGTCGCCGTCGCAGGTGCCGAGGTAGATCAGGATGGTGCGTATCTTCTTGACGTAGGCGACCGCCTCTTCCGGCGAGCGGATGTCGGGGCGCGAGACGATCTCCATCAGGGCGGTGCCGGCGCGGTTGAGGTCGACGAAGGACTCGGTCGGCGACAGGTCGTGGATCAGCTTGCCCGCGTCCTGTTCGAGGTGCAGGCGCTCGATACCGACGTTGAAGAAGGAGCCGTCCTCGGCCTCGACCTCGACGACGCCCTCGCCGACGATCGGGTAGAACAGCTGGCTGATCTGATAGCCGGTCGGCAGGTCGGGGTAGAAGTAGTTCTTCCTGTCGAACTGGCTGCGTTTGTTGATCTTCGCATTGAGGCCGAGGCCGGTGCGGACGGCCTGTTCGACGCAGAATTTGTTGAGCACGGGCAGCATGCCGGGGAAGCCCGCGTCGACCAGCGACACCTGTTCGTTCGGCCCGGCTCCGAAACCGACGGCGGCGCCGGAGAACAGCTTGGCGCGCGACGCCACCTGGGCGTGGATCTCCAGCCCCATGACGAGTTCCCAGGGGCCGGTGCGGCCCTGGATGGTGAAGGTGGTGTCAGTCATCGTTGGTTCTCGAAGCCTCATTCGAGGATGAAGCGTGTTCCCGGGCAGATCGACGGGCCCGTTCATGGGTCCAGAGCCTCCAGACGATAAGGAGGGTCAGGATGATGGAAGCCGCGAACGATACCCACAGCGGAACAACCAAGCTCGCGCTTTGTGAGGCACTCGGAGCAAGCATAAGCCAGCCCAGGCCGATCATAATCAGCGCGGCAAAAGGCAGGGCGACCCAGTAGATGACCAAAAAGCCCGTGCTGAGCGCGCGCTTCATCACCACCACTTCTCCGGCCGGGCCGTGAACCCCGCGCTCTGCTCCAGCACGTCCGCCACCTGGAACACCGTCGCCTCGTCCAGGGCCTTGCCGATGACCTGCAGGCCGAGCGGGAGGCCGCCCTTGTCGAGGCCGGCGGGGACGGAGATGCCCGGCAGGCCGGCGAGGTTGGCGGTGACGGTGAAGATGTCGTTCAGATACATCTGCAGCGGGTCGATCTGCCTGTCGCCGATGGCGAAGGCGGCCGACGGCGTAGACGGCGTCAGGATGGCGTCGACGCGGTCGCAGACGGCGTCGAAATCCATGGCGATGCGGCGGCGGACCTTGAGGGCGCGGACGTAGTAGGCGTCGTAGAATCCGGCCGACAGGACGTAGGCGCCGATGGTCAGGCGGCGCTGGACCTCCTTGCCGAAGCCCTCGGCGCGGCTGGTCTCGTAGAGGTCGGTCAGGCTGGAGGCGGTCTCCGCCCGGTGGCCGAAGCGCATGCCGTCGTAACGAGCCAGGTTGGACGAGGCCTCGGCCGGGGCGATGATGTAGTAGGCCGGCAGGGCGTATTTTGTATGCGGCAGGCTGATCTCGACGATCTCGGCCCCGGCGGCCTTGAGCCACTGGACGCCCTGGTCCCACAGCGCCTGGATCTCGGCGGGCATGCCGTCGACGACGTATTCCTTCGGCACGCCGATGCGCAGGCCCTTCACGCCCTTGCCGAGGCTTTGCGTCCAGTCGGGGGTGTCGACATCGAGGCTGGTGGAGTCCTTCGGGTCGAAGGAGCACATCGAGCGCAGCAGGATGGCGGCGTCCTCGACGGTCTTCGCGATCGGCCCGGCCTGATCGAGCGAGCTGGCGAAGGCGACCATGCCGAAGCGGCTGGCGCGGCCGTAGGTCGGCTTGACGCCGACGGTGCCGGTGAAGGCGGCGGGCTGGCGGATCGAGCCGCCGGTGTCGGAGGCGGTGGCGGCGAGGCAGAGGTCGCCGGCCACGGCCGAGGCCGAGCCGCCGGAGCTGCCGCCCGGGGTCAGGTCGGCGTTGGAGGCGCCGGACTTCCACGGGTTGACGACGGGGCCGAAGGCGCTGGTCTCGTTGGACGAGCCCATGGCGAACTCGTCCATGTTCAGCTTGCCGAGCATGACCGCGCCGTCCCGCCACAGGTTGGACGTGACGGTGGACTCATAGGGCGGGACGAAGCCGCGGAGCATGTTGGAGCCGGCCGTGGTCTGGACGCCGTCGGTGCAGAACAGGTCCTTGATGCCCAGCGGCGCGCCTTCGAGGGCCCCGCCCTCGCCTTTCGCCAGCCGGGCGTCGGACGCGCGGGCCATGTCCAGCGCCTTGTCGGTGGTCTGGACGACGTAGGCGTTGAGGCGCGGGTTGGCGGCGTCGATCTCGGCGACGAAGGCGCGGGTGATCTCTTCCGAGGAGAAGTCGCGGGCCTTGAGGCCGTCGAGGGCGGCCTTGAGCGTCAGTTTCGTGAGGTCGGTCATGGCTTACTCGACCACCTTGGGGACCACGAAGAAGCCGTCGGCGGATTTCGGGGCGTTGGACAGGACGGCGTCGATCTTGTTCCCGTCGGTGACCACGTCGTCGCGCAGGCGCAGGGGCTGGTGGACGTTGGAGGTCATCGGCTCGACGCCGTCGACGTCGACCTCGTTGAGCTGCTCGATCCAGGCGAGGATGCCGTTCAGCTCCCGGGCCAGCGGCTCCAGCCGGTCTTCCGGGGTCTTGATGCGGGCGAGGTGCGCCACCCGGCGCACGGTCGCGGCGTCGATGGCCATGCGGCCCTCCGATAGCGAGAACGTAAGCGGGCGGGATTAGCCGCCCGGACCCGGTTTCACAAGGATTCTGAGAGGGGCGCGCGCTATTGCGCCGGCGTCAAGGTCACCTCGGACGGGGCGGAGCCGTCGGCGGCGATGGGCCAGCCGACGATGACCCGGCGGGTGCGGCTGCCGATCCGGCCCGTGGCCTCGTCCATGGTGCTTTCCTCGAGCTCCAGATCCACGCGTCCGGCCCGCTGGGACAGGATGCGGTAGTCGAGCACGTCACCGAGCCGGAAGACGCGCCAGCCATCCGCCGGGCCCTGGAAGAAGGCGATGTGGGTGTAGAGGCCGTTCATGGCCGGGTCGCCGCCGGCCGTGCCGAACAGTTTGGCGGCCAAGGGCCCCTGCCCCGACAGCTGGTCGAGGCGCACGACGGCGGCGGCCTGCTGCAGGGCGGCGTCGTTTTCCGGCTGCAGCGTGGCGGCGGGACCGGAGGCGGCCAGCGGGGCGACGGCGGCGAGCGGCGCGGCCTGTTCGGCCGGAGGCACGGCCTCCTTGCGGCTTTCGACGCCGGTATCGCAGGCGGCGAGCCCGATCAGGGCGGAGAGGAACAGCAGCGGTTTCATCGGACGACCCTCCTCGTCAAACGCGGACGAAGCTTTGCACTTTGACTCGGGCGCGCGCCAGTCCTACCCGCAGGCCCGTGACCGTCATGACCCTCGAAGAGCTCGCCGCCGCCACGCCGCCCGGAACGCCGTGGCTGGGGCTGGACCTCGGCGAGAAGACCATCGGCGTGGCGGCGTCGGACGCGACGCGGATGATCGCCAGCCCGCTGGTGCTGGTCCGCAAGACGAAATTCACCCAGGACGCCGAGGCGGTGCTGAAGCTGATGGACGGGCGCAGGGCGTCCGGGCTGGTGATCGGCCTGCCGCTGAACATGGACGGGAGCGAGGGACCGCGGGCGCAGTCGTGCCGGGCCTTCGCGCGCAACCTTCAGCGGCTGCGCGAGGTGCCGGTCGCGTTTCAGGACGAGCGGCTGTCGACCAGCGCGGTGGAGCGGTTCCTGATCGAGGAGCTGGACCTCAACCGCAAGCGGCGGGCCAATGTGGTCGACCGCACCGCCGCCGCCTGGATCCTGCAGGGGGCGCTGGACCGGCTGAGGGACGCCGCCGCGCGATGAACGGATTGCTGGCCGGGATCGTGCCGGTGTTCGCCATGATCGCTCTGGGCTGGACGCTGAAGGTGCGCGGCCTGCTCGGCGACGACGGCTGGCGGGCGGTCGAGCGATTGACCTATTTCATCTTCTACCCGGCCTTCCTCGTGCCCGCGGTGTGGGGCGCGGACTTCGGCGCGGGGACGGCCGGGCCGGTGGCGCTGAGCACCATCGGCGTGTCGTTCATGGTCGCGCTGGCGACGCTGGCGGCCAAGCCGGCGATCCGGGTCAGCGACCCCGGCTTCACCAGCGTGTTCCAGGGCGTGATCCGCTGGAACGGCTTCGTCTTCCTGCCGGTGGCGGGGGCCGTGTTCGGAGAGCCGGGGCTGGGCACGGCGGCGGTGGCCTTCGGCGTGTTGGCCCCGGCGCTGAACGTGATCTGCGTGCTGGCGCTGGCGAAGTGGGGCGCGGGACAGGGCGGGGGCTGGCGGCTGGCGCTACGCTCGCTGGCGCGCAATCCGATCATCTGGGCCTGCGGGATCGGGGCGGTGCTGAACCTGAGCGGGCTGAAGCCGCATCCGATCATGGAGGGGGTGTTCGGGATGATGGGGCCGGGCGCGATCGCCCTGGGGCTGATCACCGCCGGGGCGGGGTTGAGCTTCCGCTACGCCGCGAGCCGGCCCGTGCTGATCGTGACCGTGGCGGCGATCAAGCTGCTGCTGTTGCCGGTGGCCATGTTCTACGTCTGCGGCTGGCTGGGCGGCGACCGGACGGCGCAGGGGATCGCCCTGCTGGCCGGAGCGGCGCCCGGCGCGGCGGCCTCCTATGTGCTGGCGCGGCAGATGGGCGGGGACGCGCCGCTGATCGCCGGAGTGGTGGCGTTCACCACCGTCGCCAGCGCCGCCACCATCCCGTTGCTGCTGGCGGCCTTCCGTTTCCTGTGAGTCCACCGTATAGCCGGGCCTCGATGACCCAGCCCGCCGCCGTCACCGACCTGATCCACGAGCGGCTGGCGCCGTTCCCCCGCGACCATTTCCTGTCCGCCGGCGATCTGAACGCCGCGACTGTCCCGCCGTTGCTGGACCTCGCCGACGCCTTCGTCGACTTCAACCGGCAATCGTCGAAGTCGCTGGACCTGATGCGCGGCCGCACGGTCATGAACCTGTTCTTCGAGAACTCGACCCGGACCAGCGCCTCGTTCGAGATCGCGGCCAAGCGGCTGGGGGCCGATGTGACGGCGCTGAGCCCGCGCACCTCGTCCACGGCCAAGGGCGAGACCCTGATCGATACCGCGGCGACGCTGAACGCCATGAAGCCGGACGTGCTGGTGGTTCGCCACTCGGCGTCGGGCGCGGCGGCCCTGCTGTCGCAGAAGGTCAGCTGCGCCGTCGTCAACGCCGGCGACGGGCGGCATGAGCATCCGACCCAGGCGCTGCTGGACCTGCTGAGCCTGCGCCGGGCGTTCGGCGACGTGGGCGGGCTGAGCGTGGCCATCTGCGGCGACATCGCCCACAGCCGGGTGGCGCGCTCGAACGTCGCCCTGCTGTCGATGATGGGGGCGCGGGTGCGGCTGATCGGGCCGCCGACGCTGGTGCCCGGCGACGCCGACCGCTGGGGCTGCGAGGTGTTCCACGACATGCGCGAGGGGCTGCAGGGCGTCGAGGTGGTGATGATGCTGCGCCTGCAGCTGGAGCGGATGGAGGGGGCCCTGGTGCCTTCGACCCGCGAGTATTTCCGCTTCTGGGGTCTGGACCGCGAGAAGCTGGCCTGGGCCAGGCCGGGGGCCAAGGTGATGCATCCGGGGCCGATGAACCGCGGGGTCGAGATCGACTCGGATGTGGCCGACGACCTGACCGTGTCGCTGATCCAGGATCAGGTCGAGATGGGCGTGGCGGCGCGGATGGCGGTGCTGGCGGCCCTGTCGGCGCGACGCGAGGGAGCCGGGGCATGAGCGCGCTGGCGATTCTCAATGCGCGGCTGCTGGACGCGGCGAGCGACTATGACGGCCCGGGCGCGGTGCTGGTCGAGCACGGGCGGATCGTCGAGGTCATCCACGGTCATGATGCCGTCGCGCCGCAAGACGTCGAGGTCGTCGACGCCGGCGGCCTGTGCCTGTCGCCGGGGCTGATCGACATCCGGGTCAAGACGGGCGAGCCGGGGGCGGAGCCGAAGGAGACGCTGAAGTCGGCCTCGCTGTCGGCGGCGGCGGGCGGGGTGACCACCATCGTCATCCAGCCGGACACCGACCCGGCCATCGACGATCCGGCGATGATCGAGTTCATCCAGCGGCGCGGGGCGGCCCTGGAGCTGATCAATGTGCGGGCGGCGGGGGCGGCGACGCAGGGCCGCAACGGGGACCGGATGGCCGAAATCGGCCTGATGGACGAGGCCGGGGCGCTGTATTTCACCGACGTCGACCGGGTCATCGCCAATACCCGGATGCTGCAGCGGGTGATGAGCTATGCGGCGGCGTTCAACGCGCTGGTGTCGTGCCGCCCGGCCGATCCGTGGTTGAGCGAGGGGGCGGTGGCGACCTCGGGCGAGTTGGCGACGCGGTTGGGACTGGCCTCCGCGCCGGCCATCGCCGAACGCATCCAGCTGGAGCGCGACCTGGCGCTGGTCGAGCAGACCGGGGCGCGGTTCCTGATCGACCAGATCTCCACCGAGGGCGCGCTGGAGACGCTGGCGCGGGCGCGGGCCCGGGGACTGGAGGTCGCCGCCTCGGTGTCGATCAACCATCTGTGCTTCAACGAGATCGACATTGGCGACTACCGGACCTTCTACCGGATGGACCCGCCGCTGCGGCCGGAGAGCGACCGGCAGGCGCTGATCGAGGCGGTGCGGGACGGGTTGATCGACGCCATCACCAGCGCCCACGCCCCCGCCCCGGCTGAGGACAAGCGGAGGCCGTTCGCCGAGGCGACGCCAGGGGCGGTGGGTCTGGAGACGTTGCTGCCGGCGGCGCTGTCGCTGCATCACGAGGATGGGCTCGACCTGCTGGACATCCTGCGGCCGCTGACGTACGGGCCGGCGACGCTGCTGGGGCTCGACAGCGGCGTGCTGGCGCAGGGCGCGCCGGCCGACCTGATGCTGTTCGATCCCGGTGCGCCGGTGGTGATCGACGCCGATGCCCTGAAATCCAAGTCGAAGAACTCGCCCTTCGATGGGCGCCGCCTGCAAGGCAAGGTCTTGCTCACCGTCGTCGGCGGACGCATCGTCCACGACGCACGCTAGAGGGGAGCGAATCAGTTGCAGGATCTGGTCGGACCCGCCTTGGGGACGCTCGCGCTCGCCGCGGCGGGCGGCTACCTGCTGGGCTCCATTCCATTCGGCGTGATCCTGACGCGGGCGGCGGGCGCCGGCGACGTCCGCCAGATCGGCTCCGGCAACATCGGCGCGACCAATGTGCTGCGGACGGGGCGCAAGGACCTGGCCATCGCCACCCTGCTGCTCGACGCGGGCAAGGGGGCGGCGGCGCTGCTGCTGGCGCGGGCGCTGTTTCCGGACGTGCCCGCGATCGCCGCCATCGCCGGCGGCGCGGCCTTCCTCGGCCACCTGTTCCCGGTCTGGCTGGGCTTCAAGGGCGGCAAGGGCGTGGCGACCTTCTTCGGCCTGCTGCTGGCCGCGGCCTGGCCGCTCGGCCTGCTCGCCGGAGCGACCTGGCTGATCGTCGCCGCCGTGTTCCGGATTTCCTCGCTCGCGGCGCTGGTCGCCGCCGCCGCCGCGCCGCTCTACGCCCTGCTGCCGCTGGCGGCGCTGGGACTGCCCGCGCCGGCGCCGATCCTGGTGCTGGCGGCCTTCACCGCGGCCCTGATCTGGGTGCGGCACCACCAGAATATCGCCCGCCTGCTCAAGGGGACGGAACCGCGCATCGGGGCCGGAAAGGCGTGACCGCCCGGGCGCCGCTGCCGGAGACGGAGCGGTTCGCCCGATTGCGACTCGCCCGGACCGATCGGATTGGTCCGGTCACCTTCAAACAGCTGCTCGACCGGTTCGGCTCGGCCGAGCGGGCCATTGAAGCCCTGCCCGACCTCCTCCGCCGCGGCGGCGGTGACGGGCATGACCTGCCGCCCGCCGCCGAAATCGAAGCCGAGATCGAGGCTGGGGCGAGGCTCGGCGCGAGGCTGATCGTTCTGGACGACGCGGACTATCCGGAGATGCTGGCCGCGGTCGATCCGCCGCCGCCGATGCTGTGGGCGCTGGGCGATACGAGCCTGATGAGCCGCCCCTGCATCGCCGTGGTCGGGGCCCGGATCGCCTCGGCGGGCGGGCAGCGGATCGCGCGCGGACTGTCGCAGCAGCTCGGCGAGGCCGGGCATGTGGTGGTGTCCGGACTGGCGCGCGGGATCGACGGCGCGGCGCATGCCGGGGCGCTGGCGACCGGGACCGTCGCGGTGCTGGGCGGCGGAGTCGATGACGTCTATCCGCCGGACAACGCCGAACTCTATGCGCAGATCGTCGAGCAGGGCTGCGTCGTCTCGGAGAGCCGGATCGGGGCGCGGGCGCAGGCCAAGGACTTCCCGCGGCGCAACCGCATCATCTCCGGCCTGTCGCGCGGCGTGATCGTGGTCGAGGCCGAGATCCGCTCGGGGTCGCTGATCACCGCGCGGCTGGCCGCCGAACAGGGGCGCGACGTGTTCGCCATCCCCGGCTCGCCGCTCGATCCGAGGTCCCGCGGGCCGAACGAGCTGCTGCGGCAGGGCGCGATCCTGTGCGAAGGGGTGGACGACGTGGAACGGGCCTTCTCGACGTTGCGCACGCTGCGGGAGCCGCCGGCGGACAATCCGTTCGAGGGCGCGCCGGAGGACATCGACGCGGCGTTTCTGGAACGCGTCGCCGCCCTGCTGTCGCCGACGCCGACGCCGCGCGACGAGCTGGCCCGGGCCCTGTCGGCCCCGATCGGACTGGTCGCCGCCGCCCTACTGGAACTGAGCCTCGCCGGACGCGCGACCCTGCTGCCGGGAGGGCTGGTTTCGCTCTGACCGCCGCCCCGAATTACGCCGCCGATTGACAGCGACGTCCGCGCCAACCACGTTCCGCCCCCTTTCGAGCCCCTTCAAGGCCCCCTCCCCGCATGAACCTCGTCGTCGTCGAGAGCCCCGCAAAGGCCAAGACCATCAACAAATATCTGGGCCCGGACTTCCACGTCCTGGCGTCCTACGGCCACGTCCGCGACCTGCCGTCGAAGGACGGTTCGGTTCTGCCCGACGACGACTTCGCCATGTCCTGGGAGATCGATCCCAAGGCCTCGAAGCGGATGTCCGAGATCGCCGAGGCGGCGAAGAAGGCCGACCGCGTCATCCTCGCCACCGACCCGGATCGCGAGGGCGAGGCGATCAGCTGGCACGTGCTGGACATCCTGACGAAGAAGAAGGCGCTGAAGGACACGCCGGTCGAACGGGTCACCTTCAACGCCATCACCAAGGGCGCGGTGCTGGAGGCCATGGCCAATCCGCGCCAGCTGGATATGGAGCTGGTCGAGGCCTATCTGGCCCGGCGGGCGCTGGACTATCTGGTCGGCTTCACCCTGTCGCCGGTGCTGTGGCGCAAGCTGCCCGGCGCCCGCTCGGCCGGGCGGGTGCAGTCGGTGGCGCTGCGCATCGTGGTCGACCGCGAGCTGGAGATCGAGGCCTTCCGGCCGCAGGAATACTGGTCGGTCGAGGCCGACCTGACCGCCGACAGCCCGCCGTTCACGACGCGGCTGGTCAAGCACGCCGGCAAACGGGTGCAGCGGCTGGACATCACCTCCGAAGCCATGGCCTCGGCGGCGCGCGAGGCGATCAACGCCGGGACCTTCACGATCCGCTCGATCGAGAAGAAGCCGGTCAAGCGCGCGCCGAGCCCGCCGTTCATGACCTCGACCCTGCAGCAGGAGGCGAGCCGCAAGCTGGGCTTCACGGCGCAGCGGACGATGCAGGCGGCGCAGAAGCTGTACGAGGGCGTCGACGACCAGGGCGGCCTGATCACCTATATGCGGACCGACGGCCTGTACGTCAGCCCGGAGGGCATCGCCCAGGCCCGCGAGGTGATCGGCAGCCGGTTCGGCCCCGCCTACGTTCCGGAGCAGCCCCGCTTCTACAAGACCAAGGCCAAGAATGCGCAGGAGGCCCACGAGGCCATTCGCCCGACCAACATGGCCCGGGCGCCCGAGACCCTGCGTCTGGAGGGCGACCTCCAGCGGCTGTACGAGTTGATCTGGAAACGCACCATCGCCAGCCAGATGGAATCGGCGCGGCTGGACCGGACCACGGTCGAAATCGAGGAGCCGATGGGCGAGACCGCGCTGCGCGCCACGGGTCAGGTCGTGGCCTTCGACGGCTTCATGGCGGTCTATGAAGAGGGCCGAGACGACAAGCCGAAGTCGGGCGAGGACGACGAGGACGACACCACCCGCCTGCCCGCTCTGAAGGAAGGCGCGACGGTCAAGGTCGAGGCCATTCGCACCGAGCAGCATTTCACCGAGCCGCCGCCGCGCTTCTCGGAAGCGACGCTGGTCAAGAAGCTGGAGGAGCTGGGCATCGGGCGGCCGTCGACCTACGCCTCGATCCTGACCACGCTGCGCGACCGGGGCTATGTGCGGACCGACAAGAACCGGTTCATCCCCGAGGACACGGGACGGCTGGTCACGGCCTTCCTTGAGCAGTTCTTCGGCAAGTGGGTGGAGTACGACTTCACCGCCGACCTGGAGACCCAGCTGGACGAGGTGTCGGCGGGCGACCTGGACTGGAAGAAGCTGCTGCGCGACTTCTGGGGCCAGCTGAAGCCGGCCACGGACGAGGTCACCGGCCAGCAGGGCGTGATCGACAAGCTGGACGAGGCGATCGGGCCGTTCCTGTTCCCGCCCAAGGCGGACGGTTCGGACCCGCGCCTGTGCCCGGTCTGCGGCACGGGACGGCTGCACCTGAAGGCCAGCTTCAAGATGAAGTCGACCTTCATCGGCTGCTCCAACTATCCCGAGTGCAAATACACCCGCGGCTTCGGCAGCGGCGCGGCGGACGCCGGGGCCGGGACGGACCGCGAACTGGGCGTCGACCCGGAAACGGGGCAGCCGGTGCACCTGAAGATCGGACGGTTCGGACCCTATGTGGAGACCACGCCGCCGGGGGCGGAGAAGCCCAAGCGCTCGTCGTTGCCGAAGGGCTGGTCGCCGGCCTCGCTGACGCTGGAGCAGGCGTTGCGTCTGCTGGCCCTGCCGCGCGAGGTCGGGCTGCATCCCGAGGACGGCAAGCCGATCACGGCAGGCCTCGGCCGTTACGGGCCGTTCGTGCAGCACGCGGGGACCTATGCCAATGTCGCCGACATCGACGAGGTGTTCGAGGTCGGGTTGAACCGCGCCGTGGTGCTGCTGGCCGAGAAACGCGCGGGCAAGTTCGCCGGACGCGGCGCGGCCGCGGCGCCGCTGAAGGACCTCGGCGCCCACCCGGAAACGGGCGAGCCGATCCACGTCATGGCCGGGCGGTTTGGGCCCTATGTGAAGTCGGGCAAGATCAACGCCACCCTGCCCAAGGGCACGGCGCCCGAGGACCTGACGCTGGAGGCGGCCCTGCCGCTGCTGGCCGCACGGGCGGCGGCGGCTCCGTCGAAGGGCAAGAAGGCCCCGGCGAAGAAGGCGGCGACGAAGAAGCCCGCGGCCAAGAAGACCGCGGCGAAGAAGCCGGCCGCCAAGAAGGCCGCGGCCAAGGCCTAGTTTTTCAGCAGGCGGTCGCGGGCGGCGTTGAGGCGGGAGGCGAGGCCCTCGGTGCCGCCCTGATCCGGGTGGGCGCGGGCCATCAGCCGCTTCCAGGCGGCGTTGATCTGCTGCGGCGTGGCGTCGGCGGAGACGCCGAGCAGCGAGCGGGCCTCGGCCTCGGTCATGGCTTCGGTGCGCGGGCCCGGTGCGCGCTGGCGCGAGGCGAGGGTCAGCCACAGGCCGGCTGCGGCGAGAGCCGCGGCGGGGAGCCAGGAGCCCCGGGCGGCGAGCAGGACGGCGCCGCCGATCAGCACGGCGCTGAACAGGGTGGCGGTGACGCGCCAGTGGCCCTGCCCTCGCCGCTCCGTCTGCCGGCCCAGCCGCACCAGCGCCCAGACGGCGATCGCCGCCAGCGCCAGCCAGACGAGGCTCAAGAGCTCACGCCGCTTCGTCCAGCGGGGCGTTCAGGGAGCCGCCGTCGAGGCCGAGCGCCTGCATCAGATTGCGCAGTTCCTGTCGCGCGGCGACGTGGGCCAGCGACACGGCCACGGGACGGACGTCGTTGGAGAGATCGGCGACGGTCAGGCCGAACGGGAAGAGTTCGCGGTAGATGACGCGGTCGCGCAGGCCCGGGCCGATGCGGAAGCCGACCCGGCGGGCCAGTTTCTCCGTCCGCTCCTCGAGGCGCTGGCGGTTGCGGGCCGCGGCCACGGCCATGCGGTTGACCACCACGATCCAGTCGATGGCGGCGGCGCGGCCCTCGGTGATGGCGCGGTGCTTTCGCGCCTCCCAGACGCTCTCGGAATAGATCGACGGCTTGAGCAACTCGAGCGTGACCGGATCCACCTGCCCGAGCAGGTCGAAGTCGACGAAGCTGTCGTTCATCGGCGTGACGATCTGGTCGGCGAGGCCGTGGGCGGTGCGCGACAGCAGGGTGTCGCCGCCGGGCGTGTCGATCAGGATGAACTCGGCCTGGGCGCGAGCCTCGGCGAAGGCGGCGTTGAAACGGGCCATCTGGATGGTCTCGTCGGCCTTGGCCAAGGCCTTGCCGTCCCCGAGGTCCGGTTCGAGCGGCATCGGCAGGGCCTGGTGGTTGCCGGCCATCCATGCGGCGCGGTTGGCGAAGAATTTGGCCATCGACCGCTGGCGCAGATCGAGGTCGATGATCGCGACCGTCTTGCCGGCGTGCAGCAGGCCGCAGGCGATGTGAATGGCGAGCGTCGACTTGCCCGCCCCGCCCTTTTCGTTGCCGACGACGATGACCGTGGGGTCAGCCATGAAATCCCGATGCTCCGCGGCCGCCCGACTCGACGGGCGGCCTTCAGACGCCAGAATCGCCGCGCCGGGGCGCGGCGTCAACGGAGCGGCCGTCAGTGATTGTGGATGTGAGGCGCCGGCGCCTCAGGCCCGGCGGCACCACGGGTCGTCGACGCCTGCGGCGGCGCAGACGGCGGCGGCGCCGGCGGCCGGGGTCCGAACCTTGAGCCGGGTCAGGCGGCGGCCGCCGATCTCGACGCTCTCGAAGACGGGCGTCAGGCCATCGAGGTCGAGCCTGGCCCAGGCGGCGCGGGCGGCGGCCTCGCTGGAATAGGCGCCGATCTGAACCAGTCTGGCCGGGCCGGACGGGGCCGCGGCGCGGGAGCGTTGAGCCGGGGCCCGTGCGGGGCGCAGTCCGGCCCGGGCGGCGGCTCCGTCGATGCGGGCCGAGACCCGCTGGACCACGGCGTCGGCCACCGCAGGCGCTGCGGCCGCGGCGAGACGCTGCGCCTGCTCCCCGGCCATGGCGCCGAGGTCGCCGTCGCGGGCGTCCCAGAGGGCGTGGGGGTCCATCACCTCGACGCGCAGGGCGGGGCGCAGTCCGGCCTGATCCGCGGTGCGCAGGACGGCGGGACGCGCCTCGACCGTCCTGGGCCCGTCCAGCGGGATGGCGGCCACGGCCTCGGCCATGTCCTCGAACCGATGCGGATTGGGCTCGACCATGCCGCAGGCGGACAGGGCGGCGGCGGCCAGACAGGCCAGCACTGGACGAATGAGGAGGCTCGGCGTCATAAGCGGCACACTGGCACGCCGGGCTTTGAAGCGCGGTTCACAAGCACGCTTAAGGCGAAGGGTTAATCCGTTCACCATGCCCGACACTCCCGCCCTGCCCGTGGCCCGCACCATCGCGGAGCTGCGCGATACCGTAAGCGGCTGGAAGCGGCAGGGGTTCACCGTCGGCTTCGTGCCGACCATGGGGGCGTTGCACGAAGGCCACCTGACCTTGGTGCGCGAGGCCGGCCAACGGGCGGACCGGGTGGTCGCCAGCGTCTTCGTCAATCCGACCCAGTTCGCGGCGCACGAGGACCTCGGCGCCTACCCGCGGCAGGAGGGTCGCGACGCGGAGCTGCTGGCCGGGGCCGGCTGCGCCCTGATGTACGCCCCGGCGGTCGAGGAGATGTATCCCGCCGACGCGACCACGACGATTTCGATCGGGGCCCCCGCCGAGGGGCTGGAGGGCGCGTTCCGGCCGCAGATGTTCGGCGGGGTGGCGCTGGTGGTGGCGAAGTTGCTGAACCAGGTGCAGCCGGATGTGGCGGTGTTCGGAGAGAAGGATTTACAGCAGCTGATCGTGGTGCGGCGGCTGGTGCGCGATCTGGATATTCCGGTCGAGATCGTCGGCTCGCCGACGGTGCGGGACGGGCATGGCCTCGCCCTGTCGTCGCGCAACGCCTACCTGAGCGAGGACCAGGTGGAGGTGGCGCGGCGGCTGAATGGGGTGCTGGCGGAAGCCGGCGTCCGGGCGGCGGCCGGAGTTCCCCTCCCCGCCGTCGAAGCCGAGGCGCGGGAGGCCTTGCTGCAGGCCGGCTTCAGCCATGTCGACTACGTCGCGGTGCGGCGCGCGGACGATCTCGGCGAGTTCGAGGGTGGAACCGCCGACGGTCCCGCCCGCATCCTCGCCGCCGCCTGGCTGGGCAAGACGCGGCTGATCGACAATATGGCCGTCTAGCCGATCGCGCCCACGCAGCCTTCCGCGCCGCCCACCGGCAGCGCAGCGTCGGTCAGCGCCAAGGTCCAGCCGTGGTGGGTGTCGAGCCCGCGGCGGCGGAGGCCGGCGCCGTCGCCGGCGTCGCCGCCAGCGGTGACGAGGACGCGGCGGCCGCCCGGCAGGGCCGCGGGATCGATGCGGCCGACGGCCAGCGCCGTGGGCGTGTCGCCGCCGAAGCCGTCGAAGACGCTGAGCATGGCCCACTCGCGGCGCAGGCCGGTCCACCACGGGTCGCCGGCGTTGACGGCGAGGACGGCGACGCCGTGGCCCCCGGCGGCCCAGGCGAGCGCGGCCTGCGGATCGCGGACAGCGCGCATGTCGGCGGCGGCGCCGAAGCGCAGGCGGGCGGCGTCGAAGGCGCGGGTCGGCTCGACCGGCGACCAGACCTGGACCTGCAGGCGACCCTGACGGGCGAGGCCCCAGCCGACGATCTGGCGCCAGAGGGAGGCGACGGCCTCCCGGTTGTCCGGGGCGGCCCGGGCGCGGACGCGGTCGAGGACGGTCTGTTCGCGGTCGGGGCGGAGTTTCAGGTGCGGGCCGCAGGGCGCGTCCTTGGCCTTGCCGACGCGGGCGGCGAGGACGAGGCGGCGCTCGAAGAGGGCGAGCAGCTGGTCGTCGAGGACGTCGATTTCGTGCCGCAAGGCGGCGAGCGCCATCTGTTCGGGCGAGACGTCGAGGGGGGCGGGCCAGACTTGCTGGAGAGTGCAGTGCGACACGGGCGGACTTTCAGGATTTCGATGAGGCTGCGGGGCGTTTTGCGAGCCGCCGCTCCGTCGCGGAGCGGTCGCCGGCGAGGCGGCCGGGACGCGATGCCCGACGCCTCAGCCGGCGTATCGAAAGCCGTAGAAATACAGGTCCGCGGCGGCGGTGACGCCGGCGAATGCAGTCGCAGCGAGGGCTGGCGAACGGACCATGAGGGTCATTGGGCGCATGGATCGTGCGCGGTCAAGCCGTTCAGGCGCTGAGCAGGACAAAACGCGTGCGGTTGTCGGCGGAATCCTGGATGTCGTTGCGCAGAATCGACAGCTCATAGACCTCGGCGGCGCGGGTGGGCGCGACGGCGGCGCGGGTCGGGTCGGCGGCCTCGGCCACGGCGCGGGCGGCCCCGGCGGTGTCGAAGGCCTCGACCGGCTGGATGCCGAGGCTGGTCAGGGTTCCGGTGCACTGGCCCAGCGCGGCGGGGTGGCTTTCCGCGGTCTTCACGTCGCCGAGCCGGGCGCCCTGCGGGGCCATCAGGGCCAGACGGATCGGGCGCCACGCGTCCGAAACCACGGTGAGACCGGCGCTCTCGACCAGGGAGGCGGCCGGCTCGACGCGGCCGATGGTGGTGTTCTCGACCGGAATCAGGGCGCAGCCCACCTCGCCCGACTTCAGGGCGTCGAGGGCGGCGTCGAAGCTGTCGTAGGCGACCGGCACGTCCCACGGCCTCAGGTCGATGACGGCCTCGTGACTGAAGGCGCCCGGGGCGCCCTGGTAGGCGCAGCGGCCGGGCGCGTCGTCGCCCTCGGGGCGGCCGACGGCCTCCATCTCAGGCCGCCTCGGACTGCGCGCGCCGGCCGGCCTTGAGCCGTTCGGCGACGAGGAAGGCCAGCTCCAGCGCCTGGTCGGCGTTGAGGCGCGGGTCGCAGTGGGTGTGGTAGCGGCTGGACAGGTCGTCCTCGGTCAGGGCCTGGGCGCCGCCGAGGCATTCGGTGACGTTCTGGCCGGTCATCTCGAGGTGGACCCCGCCGGGGTGGACGCCCTCGGCCTCGGCCACGTCGATGAAGCTGCGGACCTCGGTCAGGATGCGCTCGAAGGGCCGGGTCTTGTAGCCGTTGCCGGCCTTGAGGGTGTTGCCGTGCATCGGGTCGATCGACCAGACCACGCGGCGGCCCTCGGCCTTCACCGCCCGCATCAGGCGCGGCAGGCGGTCGCCGACCTTGTCCGCCCCGAAGCGTCCGATCAGGGTCAGGCGCCCGGGCGTGTTGTCGGGATTCAGCGCGTCGATCAGGGCCAGCAGGTCGTCCGGCTCCATCGTCGGTCCGCACTTGAGGCCGACCGGGTTGCGGATGCCGCGGGCGAATTCGATGTGGGCGCCGTCCAGCTGGCGGGTGCGTTCGCCGATCCAGACCATGTGGGCCGAGGTGTCGAACCATTCGCCGGTGGCGCCGTCGAGACGGGTCAGGGCGCTCTCGAGGTTGAGCAGCAGGGCCTCGTGCGAGGTGAAGACCTCGACGCGCGAGAGGTCCGGATGGGTCTCGGGTGTGACGCCGACGGCCTCCATAAAGGCCAGGGCCTCGGTGATCTTGTCGGCCAGGTCGCGGTATTTGGCCCCGTAGGCGCTGTCGGCCGCGAAGCCCATGGTCCAGCGGTGGATGTTGTAGAGGTCGGCATAGCCGCCGCCGGCGAAGGCGCGGAGCAGGTTCAGGGTCGAGGCTGACTGGTTGTAGGCGCGGATCAGCCGCTGCGGGTCAGGCAGCCGCTCTTCCGGCGTGAAGGCCATGCCGTTGATGATGTCGCCGCGGTAGCTGGGCAGGGTCTGGTCGCCGATGGTCTCCAGCGAGGAGGAGCGCGGCTTGGCGAACTGGCCCGCGATGCGTCCGACCTTCACGACCGGCTTGCGGCCGGCGAAGGTCAGGACGACGGCCATCTGCAGGATCAGGCGGAAGGTGTCGCGGATGTTGTCGGTCGAGAACTCCTTGAAGCTCTCGGCGCAGTCGCCGCCCTGCAGCAGGAAGGCCTCGCCGGCCTCGACCTGAGCCAGTTTCGCGGTCAGGTGACGCGCCTCGCCCGCGAAGACCAGCGGCGGCATGGCGCGCAGTTCATCCTCGACGGCATGCAGAGCGGCCATGTCCGGATAGTCCGTCGGCATCTGCACGACGGGTTTCGATCTCCAGCTCTCGGGCGTCCAGCGCGTCGTCATTTCAGCAAGATAGGCGGAGCGGGGTTTGTGGACAATGAACCGTTGTGACGCATCGGGAGGATGGGGGTGAGGCAGCAGGGATCAGGCAGCAGGCAGCAGGCAGCAGGCAGCAGGGAGGGACAGGCGGCAGGCATGGGTCATCGTCTTCCGGGGCTTGGGCCGCGAAAGGTGGGGAGGGCGCGGGGTCGCCGGGCCTCGCCCGGTGAGGGTTGTGTTACCGTTTCGACGAGACAGACGCCCCGCGCGGCCGTTTTCCACGCACCCTACCGGCTGGCGGCCCGTTGGAGCCTTGCCGGAAACACGCCGGCGGCCTTGCGGACGCCGGCGCGGGACGGACCTGCAGACCGCCGGTGGGCGGCCCAGGCGCTCCGCGCCTTCGGTGCGCGGCGAGCAAGCAGAGGCCATCCACCGACCTCCGCGAGGACCCCCGGAGTCTCCGCCCCCGGGCTTCATCGCTCGACCACAGCCCGCCGTCGTCGAGGAGCGTGGATCCGACGCCCTCCCCACCGACGGGATGGGTCAATTATGCGCTCGCCGGATGCCGTGCGCAGGAGAGGGGGTTTGGCAGCAGGTCATGTCGTTGATCCTGCTGGATATTGGCTCGCTGAACCCGACTATGGATTCCCGGATTGTCAGCACAGCGTCATGCCGGTCCGTCTCCTCCCTGTCGCGAAGCGATGGGGAGGGGGACCGCGAAGCGGTGGAGGGGTGGCGTCCAAAAGCACGACCTCTGAGTGATCGGCGGACCCCTCCACCATTCCGGCTGGTCGCCGGAATGGTCCCCCTCCCCCATTCGCAAGCAGCGAACGGGGAGGAGACGAGAAGCAGCGGCGCTCCTGACAGGTTCAGGCTCGCGCGCGCCGCCTTGTCCCGTGATGACGAAAGGAAAGGGAGGGTGCACCAACGCCCCTCCCCTTCTTCGCCCCCTACCCTGCGTTGGTGTTGGGGGACTGTTTTTCGCGGAGGGTGACGAGCTCCTCGGCCATGGTCGGGTGGACGGCGCAGGTGGCGTCCCACTGGGCCTTGGTCAGGCCGGCCTTCACGGCGATGGCGGCGAGCTGGATCATCTCGGGGGCCTCGGGACCGACGATGTGGACGCCGACGACCTTCTGGCTGGTCGCGTCGACGACCAGCTTCATCAGCACGCGCTCGTCGGAGCCGGTGAAGGCGTATTTCATCGGCCGGAAGCGGGTGATGTAGACATCGACCTCGCCGGGGCAGGAATGGCGCGCCTCGCTTTCGCTGAGGCCGACCACGCCGACCGGCGGCTGGCTGAACACGGCGGTGGCGACGGCCTCGTAGTCGAAGGCGGTGGGGTTGTTCCGGTAGACCGTCTCATGGAAGGCCACCGCCTCACGGATGGCGACCGGGGTCAGGTTCATGCGGTCCGTGACGTCGCCGATGGCCCAGATGTTGTCGGCGGAGGTCTTCGAGAAGGCGTCGACGCAGATGGCGCCGTCAGCGTCGATCTTCACCCCGGCGGCGTCAAGGCCCAGATCCTTGACGTGCGGGACGCGGCCGGTGGCGAACATGACCACATCGGTCTCGAGGCTCATGCCGTTGCCGAGGTGGTTGAGGATGCCCGTCTCCGTCTTCTCCAGCGAGGTGTGCTGGCAGCCGAGGATGACCTTGATGCCGCGCTTCTCGATCTCGCCGGCGAGGTGGGCGCGGACGTCGTCGTCGAAGCCGCGCAGGATGTTGGGACCGCGGTAGATCAGGGTGGTCTCGACGCCCAGACCCGCGAAGATGCCGGCGAACTCCACGGCGATGTAGCCGCCGCCGGCGATCAGGATGCGCTTCGGCAGCTCCGGCAGGTGGAAGGCCTCTTCGGAGGTGATGGCGTGTTCGATGCCGGGCAGGTTCTCCGGCTTCCAGGGCCGGCCGCCGGTGGCGACGAGGATGCGTTCGGCGGTGATCGTCTGGTCCTTGCCGACGATTTCGACGGTGTGGGCGTCCTTGAGCACGGCGCGGCCGTGGATCAGGTCGACGCCGGCCTTGCCGAGGTTGGCGGCGTAGATGCCGGACAGGCGGGCGATCTCGACGTCCTTGGCCTCGAGGAAGGTCGGCCAATCGAATTTCGTCCCTTCGAAGGACCAGCCGTAGCCCTCGGCGATCTCGAGCGCGTGGCTGACCTCGGAGGCCATGACCATGAATTTCTTGGGCACGCAGCCGCGGATGACGCAGGTGCCGCCGACGCGGAACTCCTCGGCGATGGCGACGCGCTTGCCGCCGAGGGCGGTGAGGCGGGCGGCGCGGACGCCGCCGGAACCGGCGCCGATGACGAAGAGGTCGTAGTCGTAGTCGGGCATGATCTGCTTTCGGAAACCGCGGAGGCTACGGAGTTAGGACGTCCACCCCGGAATCCAACCCGATGATCGCCTCGTCGGCCAGGTCGAGGAACAGACCGTGCTCGACCACGCCGGTGATGAGCTTGAGGTCGTCGGCGAGGCGGGCGGGGTCGTGGATGACGCCGCACCTGGCGTCGTAGATCAGGTTGCCGCCGTCGGTGCGGACGAGGCCGCGCTCCGCTGAACGGACGCGGGCCGGCATGGCGATCTCGTGGTCGATGAGGACGTCGGCGATGCGGTTGGCGGTGGTCTTGTGGCCGAAGGCGACGACCTCGATGGGCAGGGCGAAGGCGCCCAGGGTCTTCACCACCTTGGCGGCGTCAGCGATGACCAGGCAGCGGGCCGAGGCCTCCCAGACCAGTTTCTCGCGCAGCAGGGCCGCGCCGCCGCCCTTGATCAGGGCCAGGCCGGGGCCGACCTCGTCAGCGCCGTCGACGGTCAGGTCGATGCGGGGGCTGTCCTCGAGGGAGGACAGCGGCAGGCCGAGCTCGCGGGCCAGTTCGGCGGTGGCCTCGGAGGTGGGGACGCAGCGCAGGTCGGGCAGGTTGCGGGCGGCCAGCGCCTTGACGAACCAGGCGGCGGTGGAGCCGGTGCCGAGACCGACGGTCATGCCCGCCTCGACGCGGAGGGCGGCGGCTTCGCCGGCGAGACGTTTCTGGTCGTCAGCACTCATTTTTTCGCCGCCTTCTTGGCTCGCATGGTTTCCATGAAGCGCGCGGCCCAGCCGGGCTTGGCCGACTGCTGACCGCGAGCGAGGGCCAGATCGCCGGGGGCCACGTCGCTGGTGATCACCGAGCCGGAACCGACCATGGCGCCGGCGCCGATGACGACCGGCGCGACCAGCGAGCTGTTGGAGCCGACGAAGGCCCCCTCGCCCACCGTGGTGCGGTGTTTGAAGAAGCCGTCGTAGTTACAGAAAATGGTGCCGGCGCCGATGTTGGCCTTGGCGCCCACCTCGCCGTCGCCGAGATAGGCGAGGTGGTTGGCCTTGGCGCCGGCGGCCATGCGGACGTTCTTGACCTCGACGAAATTGCCGACCTTGACCTTCTCGCCGAGGTCCGCACCGGGGCGCAGGCGGGCGTAGGGCCCGACCTCGGCGCCGGCGGCGACGGTGGCACCCTCCACGTGGCTGAAGGCGCGGATGCGGGCGCCGGAGGCGATCTTCGCGCCGGGGCCGAACACGACATAGGGCTCGATCGTGGTCCCGCCGCCGACCTCGGTGTCGAAGGCGAAATGGACGGTGTCGGGGGCGGGCATGGTGACGCCGGCGGCCATCAGCTGCTCGCGCCTGTCGCGCTGGAACAGGGCTTCGGCGACGGCCAGTTCGGACTGGGAATTGACGCCCATGACGGCGTCCTCGGCGGCGAAGACGGCGCGGGTCGGGACGCCCTGGCGGCGGGCCAGCTCGACCACGTCGGTCAGATAGTATTCGCCCTTGGCGTTGTCGTTGCGGACCTCGCGCAGCAGGCCGAACAGCAGGCCGACGGGGGCGGCCATGACGCCGGAGTTGCAGGCGGTCAGGGCGAGGATTTCCGCGCTGGCCTCCTTGGCCTCGGTGATGGCCAGCAGCTGGTCGCCGTCCATGACGAGGCGGCCGTACGCCCCGGGGTCGCGCGCCTCGAAGCCGATGACGGTGACGCCGTCGTGCGCGGCGAAGACCGGCGCGATGTCGGCGGCGGTCAGCAGGGGCACGTCGCCGTAAGTGATGACCACCTGGCCGACGAAATCGCCCAGCACGGCCTCGGCGGCGCGGACGGCGTGGCCGGTGCCGAGCGGCGGGTCCTGCACGGCGATGGCGTCCTCGCCGAGGCGTCTGACGACGTGGTCGCGGACCTCGGGCGAATGGGCCCCGACGACGACGACGATGCGCTCGCAGCCGAGGGCCTCGGCGGCGTCGATGGCGTGGTCCAGCATGGCGCGGCCGCCGACCGGGTGCAGCACCTTGGGCAGCGGCGACTTCATCCGCGTGCCCTGGCCGGCGGCGAGGATGATGGCGGCGCGAGGATGGGGCGTGCTGGTCATGAATCGGTCCGGCGGTTAGGCGTCTGTGCGGTCTAGCCCATCGGGGCGGCCGGCGGGAGATGCGGATGCGCGACCTTGAGGGCTGGACCATCGCCTTCGACCTGGACGGGACGCTGGTCGAGACGGCGCCGGACCTGATCGGCACGCTGAACCGGATGCTGGCGGCGCGCGACATTCCGCGCATGCCGGTCGAGGCGGCGCAGCATCTGGTCGGCCACGGGGCGCTGGCGCTGCTGCGGCACGGTTTCCAGGAGGCGGGCGCGGCGTGGGACGAGGCGCAGGCCCCGGCCCTGCTGGAGGAATTCCTGGCGGACTACCTGGCCAACATCGCGGTGCACAGCCGGCCGTACGACGGCGTGGTGGAGACGCTGGAGCGGCTGGCGGCGCGCGGCGCGATCCTGTGCGTGGCGACGAACAAGCGGACGGACCTGTCGGTGGCGCTGATCGAAGCGCTGGGGCTGGGGCGGCATTTCGCCGTGGTCTGCGGCCCGGACCGGGTCTCGGCGAGGAAGCCCGACGGCGCGCACATCCGCGAGGCGGTGACCATGGCCGGCGGGGATCCGCGGCGGGCGATCATGGTCGGCGACGGCGCGCCGGACGTGCAGGCCGCGAAGCGCGCCGGCGCGCCCTGCGTGGTCGTCACCTTCGGCTACACCCCGATTCCGGCGGCGGAGTTGGGCGGCGACGTGCTGATCGACCATTTCGACGCGCTGGAGGCGGCGGTCGACCGGCTGGTCGCGGGCCGCATCTGACGTCTTGCCAGCGTGGGGCGAGCGGGCTATGTCCCCGCCCTCCCCGTCCGGCAGGCCGGTCCGGGGCCCGATCGATGGATGCGTAGCTCAGCGGGAGAGCACCTCGTTCACACCGAGGGGGTCACAGGTTCAATCCCTGTCGCATCCACCATTTCCCTCCTCTTCCATCGCCGCACAGACCGCATCCTGAAGGCCGGGGTCGGCGGAACATTGCCAAGATGTCACTCCGCATCCCGAACGGGGCGGCTAGGGTCGCGATCTGACGGCGCGACGGACGCGTCCGCGAGGGAGCGGCTGATGATGGGTCACGGAGGCAGGACGTTCGCATGGAAGGCCGGCCGGAGGGCCGCCCTGACCCTGGCTCTCGTCGCCGCGCCGCTGACAGCGCAGGCGCAGACCGCGCCCGCGGCCGCCTCCGCCGACGACCGCGTCTATGAGGCGGCCGAGTTCGCCCGGTTCGCGCCGCAGAACGCGCTGGACATGCTCAACCAGGTGCCGGGCTTCACCATCCGGCAGGCGACCGTCGAGCGCGGCTTCGGCCAGGCCACCGGCAACGTCCTGCTGAACGGGCAGAGGATTTCCAACAAGTCGGACGACATCCTCGCCCAGCTGCGGCGCATCCCGGCGGGCAATGTGGTGCGGATCGAGATCCGCGACGGCTCGACGCTGGGCATTCCCGGGCTGTCGGGACAGGTGGCGAACGTGGTGTCGCGCTCGACCCGGCTGCGCGGCCAATGGGCCTATCGGCCGGAGTTCCGCGCCCGCTTCACCGACCCGCTCGCGACCCGGTTCGAGACCTCGGTCAGCGGCGAGCACGGGCCGGTCCAGTTCACCTTCGGCCTGGAGAACCAGGCGAGCCACAGCGGCGCGGGCGGCGACACCCTGATCTACAACGGCGCGGGCGCGCTCATCGAGGAACGGCTGGACGTCTGGACCGGCGAGACCGAGCAGCCGAGGGTCAGCGCGCGCTTCGTCATCGACGGCCCGGGCGACGCGGTCGGCAATCTGAACATGGCCTACCGGGATCTGCGGTTCACCTATGACGAGGACGGCTTCCGCCGGGCGCCGGGGTTGCCGGACCGTGACCGCGACGCGCATGAACTGCAGGATGGCTGGGACTACGAGATCGGCGGCGACTACGAGTTCGGCTGGGGCCCCGGCAAGCTGAAGCTGATCGGCCTCGATCGGCTGAGCGCGTATGACTACGACTCGGCGGTGACGGTGGACTGGGCCGACGGACGGCCGCGCCAGGGCGACCGTTTCAACCAGGTCAGCGAGGAAGGCGAGCGTATCCTGCGCGGCGAATACAGCTGGAAGCAGGGGGCGGCCGACTGGCAGATCTCGGCCGAGGCGGCGTTCAACTCCCTGGAGAGCGAGACCCGCCTGTTCACCCTGCTGCCCTCCGGATCGGAGCAGGAGGTCCCGTTCGCCAACGGCTCGGCCCGGGTCGAGGAAACCCGCTACGAGGTGATCGGGAGCTATGGGCGGCCGGTCTCGGAGACGCTGTCGTTCCAGGCCAGCGCCGGCGCCGAGTTCTCGGAACTGACGCAGGTCGGCGCAGGCGGGCTGTCGCGGTCGTTCTGGCGGCCCAAGGGGCAACTGAGCGCGGTCTGGAGTCCCGAGCCGGAGACCAAGGTCAACCTGCGCCTGCAGCGGCGGGTCGGGCAGCTGAACTTCTCCGACTTCCTCGCGTCGGTGAACCTGAACTCGGGCACGCAGTTCTCGGGAAATCCGAACCTCGTGCCGCCGCAGAGCTGGGAGTTCGAGGCCGAGCTGGTCAAGACCCACGGCGCATGGGGCAACAGCACCCTGCGGCTGTACGGGGCGAGCATCGAGGACATCGTCGACATCGTGCCGATCGGGGCGACCGGGGAGTCGATCGGCAACCTGGACGAGGCGGTCCGCTACGGCGTCGAGTTCCGGGCCACGACCAACCTCGATCCGCTGGGCGTTCGGGGGATGAAGCTGGACAGCCGCTTCATCCTGCAGCGCAGCCAGGTCGAGGACCCGCTGACGGGGGAGGACCGCGAGATCAGCGGCAGCCTGAAACGGCTGGCCAGCCTGACCCTGCGCCACGACGTGCCGGAAACCGACTGGGCCTGGGGCGCGGCGCTGAGCCACCAGAGATCGGCCCAGACCTACCGGCTGACCGAGCTGTCGCGGCAGTTCGAGATGCCGATCTACGGCAGCGTGTTCATCGAGAACAAGGACGTGTTCGGCCTGACCGTGCGGGCCACCGCCGGCAACATCTTCGAGGGCGAGAGCTACCTGTTCCGCGAGGTCCATGCCGGGCGGCGCACCGAGCCTGTCGCCTTCTTCGAGCGCCGGGACCGGACCATCGGCCCGATCTTCAGCTTCGAAATCCGCGGCGAATTCTAGGTCAGCCGCCGGCGCCGGCGACCTCCAGCGTCGGCAGACGGACGATGACATCGTCCACCTGGACGCCGCCGCGGTCGATGACGAGGTTCTGGTAGTTGCGCTGGCCGTCCTGGGTGGTGGCCTGGACGTCCTCGACCTCGACGCGGAACTGGCGGCGCAGGTAGGTGGCGAGTTCGCCGGCGGTGACGAGGCGGTCGCCGTCGCTGTCCGCCTCGCCGGACATGCCGGTGCGCACGAAATGCGACAGGTAGCCGCCGGCCTGGAACTTGTCGGCCACGGCGCTGGTCAGGTCCTCCTCGGAACTGAACACGCCCATGACCCCGGGGCGGTCGACGACGTTGCGGGCGAAGCCCCCCGAGAAGCAGGCGTCGACGACCAGCAGGGCCAGCCGGGTGTCCAGCGAGGCGAACAGGCGGCCGAGCTCGGCGTCCGTCATCTCGCCGTCGGACAGCACCAGGGTCTCGGTCTTGCCGTCGGGCTCGAGGCCGGTGACGGGCGTCGGCTCCTGGCTGCCGTGGCCCGAGAAGAAGAACAGGAACATGTCGTCCGGCCCGGCCTGGGCGGCGACGCGGGCGAAGGCGGCGCGCACCCCCCCGACCGTCGCCTCGGCGTTGGTCAGGACGACGCTGGCGTCGTTCAGCGAGCCCTCGTCATGCAGAACCTCGGCCAGCTTGCGAGCGTCCTCGTCGGTGAAGGGCAGGTCGTTGATGCCCTCGGCGTAGTCGGACACGCCGACCATCAGGGCGAAGACGCGCGGCCCGCCAGGGACCACGGCCTGGCGCGGCGGTTCGCGGCCGGCCTCGACGCTGAAGCGGTAGCTGCCGGTTTCGCCGGGGCGGTACGAGGTCAGACGCACCCGGTATTCGCCGTCCTCGGGCAGGACGAGCTCCTGACGGCTGTTGGTGCCGTCCTCGCCGTCGTCATTGTCGAACTGCTCGCCGGAGGGCGTGATCAGCATGGTGTAGGCGTCGAAGGCGGAGGAGGTCAGATCGACGGCGACGCGCTGTCCGCGCCGGCCGGTGAAGCGATAGGTGTCGACGTATTCGCCGGAGTCCAGGGTGTCGTCGCCCCCGGCCAGGGCGCCCGAAACCACTTCGCCGATGGTCACCACGCCGCCCTCTGCCGAGCGTTCCGAGGGCGCCTCGGAGGGCGGCCGGGGCGCGGTCACGCCCGCGCCCTCGAGCACCGACAGGCGATAATCGCCGTTTTCCTTGGCCGCATAGCTGGTGGCGGAAATCTGATAGTCGCCATCGGCGGGAAGCGTCACCAGCAGCCGGCTGTCGCGCGAGTCGGCGACGCCGGCGTCGTCGTCGTTGTCGCTGGAGAAATCGCCCGGACCGCGGACCATCAGATAGGGATCGAAGTCGGTCGAGGTCAGGCGGATGTCGAGCTGCTGGCCGCGCCGTCCGCGCAGGGTCCAGGTGTCGATGAACTCGCCGGTCTCGAGCTGTTCGTCGCCGCCGGCCAGGCTGCCGGCGACCGGGCGGCCCACGGCGATCGAACCGGAGGCCTCGGCCGGCGCCGACTGAACGGATCCGCCGCCGGCCGCGGACAGGCTCAGACGATAGGCGCCGCTCTCGCCCGGCTCGTAGCTGGTGGCGCCGATCTCGACCTCGCCGGTCGCCGGGGCGGTGAAGCGGATGCGGCTGTCGCGCGAGCCGCGCGCCGCGGGGTCGTCGTCATTGTCCTCGCTCAGACCGCCGGGGCCCCGCACCAGGAGGTAGGGATCGAAGGCACTGGCCGAGAGGGCGACCTCGTAGGTCTCGCCGGCCCGGACCGGAAAGGTCCAGACGTCGTTGTATTCGCCGCTGTCGAGCGTCTCGTCGCCTCGCCGCAGCTCGCCCTGCACGGTCTGGCCTGGCCGAATGGACTGCGATCCGTCCTGGGCCGGGGCGGCGGGATGGGCAGGAAAGGCGGCTGCGGGCTGGACCAGCACGGTCAGCGCAGTCGTCGCGGCAAGCAGTGTCTTGAGCATGGCATCCCCCTGTTGCGTCGCAGCTTTACCGAACCGCGGTCGCTTGTCACCAGCGCCCGGCGCGTCGTCAGGAATGGGAAGGGCCGCGGTTCCGCCTTGATCGGCGGGCATAGGACCGCCCCTTCACCGGCCGCTCCTTCGCGGAGCGAGACTGGCGCGCGCCGCGTTGGCGCCTTACGGACCACCCCATGCCCTTCCCCGCCAGCCATCCCGCGCTCGACCGCGCGCTTTCCGCCCGTGGTTACGACGAGCCCACGCCGGTTCAGTCCGCCGTTCTGGACGCCGCCCTGAATGAAGACGGCTCCGGCCGCGACCTGCTGGTCAGCGCCCAGACCGGCTCGGGCAAGACCGTCGCCTTCGGACTGGCCCTGGCCCCGACGCTGCTGGGCGAGGCCGAGAAGTTCGCGGAGTATGGCGCGCCGGTGGCCCTGGTCATCGCGCCGACCCGCGAGCTGGCGCTGCAGGTGTCGAACGAACTGCAGTGGCTGTACGCCCAGACGGGCGCGCGGATCGTCTCCTGCGTCGGCGGCATGGACCCCAAGGTCGAGCGGCAAGCGCTGAACCGCGGCTGCCACATCGTGGTCGGAACGCCGGGCCGTCTGCGCGACCACGTCGAGCGCGGCGCGCTGGACCTCTCGACGCTGCAGGCGGTGGTGCTGGATGAAGCCGACGAGATGCTGGACATGGGCTTCCAGGAAGACCTGACCTTCATCCTCGACGCCGCCCCTGCCGAGCGCCGGACCCTGCTGTTCTCGGCGACGCTGGCGCGCGACATCGTGCAGCTGGCCCGGACCTACCAGAAGGATGCGCTGCGCATCGACACCGTGGTGGGCGCCGGGTCGCACGCCGATATCGAATACAAGGCCATCCGCGTGGCGCCGAACGAGGTCGAACTCGCGGTCGTCAACGTGCTGCGCTATTTCGAGGCCCCCGGCGCGCTGGTGTTCGCCAATACGCGCGAGCGGGTCAAGCACCTGACCTCGAGCCTGCGCGAGCGCGGCTTCTCGGTGGTCGGCCTGTCGGGAGAACTGACCCAGAGCCAGAGGTCGGAGGCGCTGCAGGCCCTTCGTGACGGGCATGCACGGGTGTGCGTGGCCACGGACGTGGCGGCGCGCGGTCTGGACCTGCCCGATCTGGGGCTGGTCATCCACGCCGAAATCCCGGTCAACAAGGCCGGGCTGCTGCACCGTTCGGGCCGCACGGGACGGGCCGGCAAGAAGGGCGTCTCGGTCCTGCTGGTCAGCTACACCCGCCGCCGCAAGGTCGAGCTGATGCTGCAGTCGGCCGCGATCAAGGCCGAATGGTCGGGCCCGCCGTCGGCGGAGATGATCCTCGAGAACGACCGCAACCGGATGCTGGCGGACCCGGTGCTGACCGCCCCCGTAGAGGACGAGGACATGCTGGCGCTGGGCAGGCAGCTTCTGGAGAAGAGCACGCCGGAGCAGATCGCGGCCGCCCTGATCCGGCTGTACCAGCAGAAGCTGCCGGCGCCGGAAGACGTCTATGACGACGAGCGGATGAAGCGGCAGCAGGCCAGCGGCAAGAACGACAAGGGCCAGCCGGACGTGCCCTATACGGACTTCGCCCGCGGCGGCGACATGGCCTGGTTCCGCATCAACATCGGCCGCGACAAGAACGCCGATCCGAAATGGCTGATGCCGACGATCTGCCGGCTCGGTCATGTGACCAAGCGGGACATCGGTTCGATCAAGATCTTCGAGCGCGAGACCAAGTTCGAGATCACCCAGGAGATGAAGGCCAAGTTCGAGGCCGCCATCGCCCAGGGGCTGGAGGACGGGGTGAAGATCGATCCGGCCGTGAAGCCGGGCCCGTCCGAGAAGCCGGTCAGCCGCTGGGACAAGAAGCCCGGCGCCGGCGGCGATCGCCCGGAGAAGAAGCCTTGGGCGAAACGCGAGGACGGCGACAAGCCGGCCTGGAAGCCGCGCGAGGATCGTCCGCAAGGCGAGAAGAAGCCGTGGGTGAAGCGCGAGGATGGCGACAAGCCGGCTTGGAAGGCCCGCGAGGACCGGCCCCAGGGCGAGAAGAAGCCGTGGGTGAAGCGCGACGACGCCGCTCCGGCCGCCGCCGAGGGCAAGAAGCCCTGGGTCAAGCGCACGCCCGACAGCCCGACGCCTCCCGGCAAGAAGCCGTGGGTCAAGAAGCCGGCGGCCGAAGGCAGGACGCCCTGGGCGCCGCGCTCGGACGCCGAGGCCGCTCCGGCCGCCGCCGGCGACAAGCCGTGGAAAGGCAAGCCCAAGGGCGGCGATCGTCCGTGGGCGCCGAAGGACGCGCGCGGCAAGCCGCCCGCCAAGCCCTACAAGGCCAAGGGGCCGCGGTAGCCGACCCTGCCCGGCCTTCCAGAGGATTGATCGCCGCCTGTAACCGTTTACGGTGAGCCCGAGGCAAGCAGCGGCGGGCAGGAAATCCATGGCGGACGTGCGGCTGACGGGCGTGACCAAGCGGTTCGGCGCGACCGAGGTGCTGAAGGGCGTCGACCTGGAGATCGCGGACGGCGAGTTCGTGGTCTTCGTCGGCCCGTCCGGCTGCGGAAAGTCGACCCTGCTGCGCACCATCGCCGGGCTGGAAGAGGCCGACGGCGGCGAGATCGCCATCGGCGGGCGGGCGGTCAATGACTTGTCCCCCTCAGACCGGGGTATCGCCATGGTGTTCCAGTCCTACGCCCTGTATCCGCACATGAACGTCTATGAAAACATGGCGTTCGGGCTGAAACTTGCGAAGGTGGACAAGGCCGAGGTCGACCGCCGGGTGCGCACAGCGGCCGAGACGCTGAACATCACCGACTATCTGGACCGCAAGCCCAAGGCCCTGTCCGGCGGCCAGCGGCAGCGGGTGGCCATCGGCCGGGCCATCGTGCGCGAGCCGCAGGTCTTCCTGTTCGACGAGCCGCTGTCCAACCTCGACGCCGCCCTGCGGGTGCGGATGCGCTACGAGTTCGCCGCCCTGCACGAGCGGCTGAAGACGACCATGATCTATGTCACCCACGACCAGGTCGAGGCGATGACGCTGGCCGACCGGATCGTGGTGCTGAACGGCGGCGTGATCGAGCAGGTCGGCGAGCCGATGGAACTGTACGAGCGGCCGCGCAACCTGTTCGTCGCCGAGTTCATCGGCAGCCCGAAGATGAACCTGCTGCCGGCGGAGATCGTCGCGGCCTCGGCCTTGGCCGCAACGGTGCGCACGGCGGCCGGCGAGAGCGTCACGGTGGACGTCGACGCCTCGCGCGCCAAGCCGGGAGACAAGGTCACACTGGGGGTGCGGCCGGAACATCTGGGCCTGTCGGGTCGGGGCGACGCCCTGGCCGCGAGCGTCACCTTTGTCGAGACGCTGGGCCACGCCACCTATGCCTATCTGACCGCGGGGGAGACGCCGCTGACGGTGCTGTTGCCGGGCGATGCGCGGCCCGGGGTCGGCGAGGCGCTGAAGCTGCGCGTGCCCGCGGGGCAGGCGCATCTGTTCGACCGCGACGGGCTCGCCTTTCCCCGCCTCTGACCCAGGCCGGGCATCTTCGTGTTGCGTCGCACAACGGGCTGGCGATAGATGCGGCATGCCCGTCCCCTCCCCGGCCTCGCTGACCGTCGACCTTGAGGCGCTCGCCGCCAACTACCGCACGCTGGAGCGGGTCGGCGGGGCGCCGGTGCATCCGGTGGTCAAGGCGGACGCCTACGGACTGGGGGCCGCGGCCTGCGCCGAGCGGCTGATGCGGGAGGGAGCGCGGACCTTCTTCGTGGCGCGGACGCGGGAGGGCGAACAGCTGCGTGCGGCGCTGGGGCCCGACCCCGCCATCTATGTGCTCGACGGGTGCCTGGCCGGACGGGCGGCGCGGCTGCGCCAGGCCGACCTGCGCCCGGTGGTGAACACCGAGGCCCAGCTGGCGGAGTGGCGCTCGGCGGGGGGCGGGCGCTGCGGACTGCAGATCGACACCGGCATGAACCGGCTGGGCTTCCGGCCGGAGGATGCGCCCGAACCGTTCGAGGGGCTCGATCTGGTGCTCAGCCACCTCGCCTGCGCCGACGAGCCGGCCGAGCCGATGAACGCGCGCCAGCGCGACGCCTTCGCGGCGGCGGCGGCGCGGTATCCGGACACGGTGCGGTCGTTCGCCAATTCGGGCGGGATCTTTCTCGGCCGGGACTACGGCTTCGACGCCTCGCGGCCGGGCATCTGCCTGTACGGCGGCGGGCCGGAGGGACGGCCGGACGCGCGGATCCGGCCGGTGGCGACCTTCGTCGCCGAGGTCCTGCAGGTGCGCGACGTGCCGGCGGGCGAGAGCGTGGGCTATTCGCGCGGCTTCGTCGCCGAGTCGCCGCGCCGGATCGCCACCGTGGCCGCGGGCTATGCGGATGGCGTGCTGCGCAGCTACAGCCCGGCCGGGCAGGCGTGGATCGACGGAGCGCTGCGGCCGATCGTCGGGCGGGTGTCGATGGACGTCTGCGCGGTCGATGTGACGGGGCTCGAGGTCGCGGTCGGGGCTCCGGTGGAACTGTTCGGGCCCAACCGCATGCTCGACGAGGCGGCCGCCGCGGCCGGTACGGTGGCGTGGGAGCTGCTGACCTGCGTCGGGGCCCGGGTGAACCGGCGCTACGTCGGCTGAGACCAGCCGCCGGACTGGGTCAGGGCCACGGCGAACACGGCGATCAGCAGCGGCATGGCGACGATGAACAGCGGCCGGGCGACGCCGGCCCAGCGGGCGGCGACCGCGTCGTTCAGGTCGGTGTAGCGGCCGCCCAGCAGCCAGCCGAGATAGCCGAACAGGTCCAGCGGATTGGACAAGGGGTCGGGGGCTTCGCCGGCCTTGCCCTCCGCCTTCAGGCGCTGCACCCGCGCCAGCAGGCGCCAGGCGCTGAGCCCGTAGGCCATGGCCACGAGCCATGTGACTCCGAACAGGATGAAGAAGGTGTTCTCGGACATCGGCCCCTGCGTCATTTCCGGTCGTAGGGTCATCGGAGCCCCCTGCCCCGCCCGCGCCGACTCCTGTAAGCCAACAGCATGGCTCGCGACGGTGCAATCTATGTTTGTCAGTCCTGCGGGGCGGTCCACGGCAAGTGGTCCGGCCAGTGCGGCGCGTGCGGCCAGTGGAACTCGATCGTCGAGGAGAGCCGGGCGGCCCCGCCCGGGGCGATGAAGCCGACGGCGAGCAGCCGCTCGCGCGGGGTTCAGTTCGAGACGCTGCAGTCCGACACGCCAGAGCCGCCGCGCATCGTCACCGGCGTGACCGAGTTCGACCGGGTTTGCGGCGGCGGCGTGGTGCCGGGCTCGGCCATCCTGCTGAGCGGCGACCCGGGCGTCGGCAAGTCGACCCTGCTGCTGGACGTGGCGGGGCGGGCGGCGATGTCGGGACGGCGGGTGGCCTATATCTCGGGCGAGGAGGCGGTCGAGCAGATCCGGGCGCGGGCGAAGCGGATGGGTTTGGAAAAGGCCCCGGTGGAGCTGGCCTCGGCGACGGCGCTGCGGGAAATCCTCGGCACGCTGAAACGCGAAAAGTTCGACATCGTCATCGTCGATTCGATCCAGACGCTGTGGTCGGACGCCCATGAGGCGGGCCCGGGGTCGGTGACCCAGGTGCGGGCCTGCGCCGGGGAGATGGTGCGGCTGGCCAAGTCGCAGGGCGTGGCCGTGGTGCTGGTCGGGCATGTGACCAAGGACGGACAGGTCGCCGGGCCGCGGGTGGTCGAGCACATGGTCGACGCGGTGCTGAGCTTCGAGGGCGAGCGGGGCTATCCGTTCCGCATCCTGAGGGCGGGCAAGAACCGCTTCGGGGCGACGGACGAGATCGGCGTGTTCGAGATGGGCGACGCCGGGTTGCGCGAAGTGGCCAATCCGTCGGCGCTGTTCCTCGGCGAGGGCAAGGACCGGGCGCCGGGGGCCGCGGTGTTCGCCGGCATCGAGGGCTCGCGGCCGGTGCTGGTCGAGGTGCAGGCGCTGGTCTCGAAGTCGGCCTATGGCACCCCGCGCCGGGCGGTGGTGGGCTGGGACACGGGTCGGCTGGCCATGGTGCTGGCGGTGCTGGAGGCGCGCTGCGGCTTCGGCTTCGGAGATCAGGACGTCTATCTGAACGTGGCCGGCGGGCTGCGCATCAACGAGCCCGCGGCCGATCTGGCGGCGGCGGCGGCGCTGGTCAGCTCGGCGACCGACATGCCCCTGCCGCAGGGCTGCGTGGTGTTCGGCGAGATCAGCCTGTCGGGCGAGATCCGCGCCGTCGGCCGGGCCGAGGCGCGGCTGAGAGAGGCGCAGAAGCTGGGCTTCGACCAGGCCCTTTCGCCCCCGCTGACGGTCAAGGACAAGGGGGTGAAGGTGACCTCGGTGAACCGGCTGACCGAAGCGGTCGAACGAATCTCGCAAAACCGCTACTGAGGACGCAACGTCCTCTCTTCGAGCCCAAATGACCGGTTTCGACGTCATCGCCATTCTGGTCATTCTCGCCTCGGCCGCCGCGGGCTGGGTGCGGGGCGGCACGCGCGAGATCATCACCCTGCTGAGCTTCGTGCTGGCGGCCTTCATCGCCCTGGTGGCGCTGCCGGTGACCGCGCCGATCGGCCGCGGGCTGGTCGATCCGGACTGGGCGGGAACGATCCTGGCGGCGGTCGCCTCGTTCCTGCTGATCTATTTCGGCATCCGCATCTTCGGCTCGGCCCTGTCGAAGCGGGCGCAGGCGCATCCGCATCTGGGCGGGGTCGACCGGTTCATCGGGGTCTTTGTGGGGGCCGCCCGGGCGCTGGTGCTGCTGGGGGCTATCCACCTGGTCATCGTCGCCGCCATGCCGGGCGAGAAGACCCCGCGCTGGCTGACCGAGGCGGCGCTGCGGCCCGTCACGGCCGGGGCCGCGAGGGCCATCCAGATCGTGCTGCCGGGCATCGGCCGGGGCGCCGACGCCCTGACGCCGGTGGTCACGTCGTCCGTGAGCAAGGGCCTTAAGGACGATGACGCCTTGCCCCCGACGCAATCAGAGCCTACCTCCCGGCCCGCCCCCCGCTAGTTGAATAACCCGGTCATCGGAGCCCCGACGATGTCCCATTCCATCGCCGAACCCGTCGTTCATCGCGAGCATTGGCGTGACGCCGATGACGATCAGCTGCGCCTCGAGTGCGGCGTCTGCGGCGTCTGGGGAGCGGAGCCGAACGCGGCGTCGTCGGTGGTGGCCCTGGGCCTGCACGCCCTGCAGCATCGCGGGCAGGAAGCCTGCGGCATCGCCAGCGTGCACGACGCCCGCTTCCACACCGAGCGGCACATGGGGCTGGTCGGCGAGGCCTTCGGCGGGGCGGACCTGTCGCAGCGGATGCCGGGCTCGGCCGCCATCGGCCACACGCGCTATTCGACCTCGGGCGGCTCGTTCCTGCGCAACATCCAGCCGATGTTCGCCGACCTTGACTCGGGCGGCATCGCCATCGCCCACAACGGCAACCTGACCAACTTCCTGTACCTGCGGAACCAGCTGGTCGGCGAAGGGGCGATCTTCCAGTCGACTTCGGACAGCGAGGTCATCCTCCACCTGATCGCGCGCAGCCGGAAGGCCAAGATCGTCGACCGCTTCATCGACGCCGTGGGCCGGATCGAGGGCGGCTACGCCCTGGTCTGCCAGACGCGGTCGAAGATGATCGGCGCGCGCGACCCGCTGGGCATTCGCCCGCTGGTGCTGGGGCGGCTGGGCGAGGCCTGGGTGCTGGCGTCCGAGACCTGTGCTCTGGACACCATCGGCGCGACGTTCGAGCGCGACGTCGAGCACGGCGAGATCGTGGTCATCGACAAGAACGGCCTGCAGTCGCTGAAGCCCTTCCCGACCCGCGCGGCCCGGCCCTGCCTGTTCGAATATGTCTATTTCTCGCGCCCCGACAGCATCGTGAACGGCAAGTCGGTCTATGAGGTGCGCAAGCGCATGGGCCGGCGACTGGCGCGCGAGCACGCGGTCGAGGCCGACGTCATCGTGCCGGTGCCGGACTCCGGCGTGCCGGCGGCGCTGGGCTACGCCCAGGAAAGCGGCATTCCCTACGAGATGGGCATCATCCGCAGCCACTATCTGGGCCGCACCTTCATCCAGCCCAGCCAGGGCGCACGGCAGAAGGGGGTGCGCATGAAGCACAGCCCGAACCGGTCGGTGATCGAGGGCAAGCGCGTCGTACTGATCGACGACTCGATCGTGCGCGGCACCACCTCGGTGAAACTGGTGCGGGCCGTGCGCGCGGCCGGGGCGAAGGAAGTGCACCTGCGCTCGGCCTCGCCGCCGATCCTGTGGCCGGACTTCTACGGCATCGACATGCCGGAGCGGGACCAGCTGATCGCCGCCAACAAGACGCTGGAGGAGATGCGGGCCCATCTGGAGGTCGATTCGCTCGGCTTCCTGTCGGTTGACGGCCTGTACGACGCCATGGAGGCCGGGCCCCGCGACCCGCGCCATCCGCAGTTCACGGACCACTATTTCACCGGCGAATACCCGACCCGGCTGCTCGACCGCGAGATCGAGGAGGGCGGACGCGAGGTGGCGGCGCGGCAACTTTCGCTGCTGGTCAGCGCTTAAGGCTGGATGATCCAGCTCGGCTACTTCACGATCGACACCCTGGACCTGGACAAGGCGCGCGCCTTCTATGGGGCCCTGTTCGGCTGGACCTTCGACGAGGCGTCGTCGGGCCCGGCCTATCTGCATGTGGCCAATAGCGATCCGGCCTTCGGCTTCACCAAGGTGGAGCGGGCCAAGGACTTCCCGCATCTGTATTTCCGCGTCGATGACGTGGCGGGGCTGTGCGAGCGGGTGACGGCGCTGGGCGGCAAGGCGGCCGTGCCGTCGGAGACGAAGTCCGGCGTCACCGCCGTGGTGGAGGACGACCAGGGCGTCAGCTTCAGCCTGTGGCAGCCTGCCGCCGGCTACTGAGCCGGTTTCGCTTTCGGCGGGCGGTGCGGCGCGCTATCAGGCCGCCATGTCCGAGCTTCCCCTGAAAGACCGCATCGCCCTCGTCGTCGGGGCCTCGCGCGGCATCGGCTACGAGAGCGCCCTGGCGCTGGCCAAGGCCGGCGCGCACGTCATCGCCACGGCGCGGACCCAGGGCGGGCTGGAGGAGCTGGACGACGCGATTTTCGCCGCCACCGGCCGGCACGCCACCCTGATCCCGTTCGATCTCGTCGACGGCGGGTCCATCGACCGGCTGGGCGGGGCCATCTTCGAGCGCTTCGGGCGGCTCGACATCTGGGTGCAGGCGGCCGCGACCATGGGCGCCGAGGGTCTGACGCCGGTCAGCCACGCCGACCCGCGCGGCTTCGCCAAGGTCGAGAAGACGAACTTCACCGCCGTTTATCGCCTGATCCGCTCGCTGGAGCCGCTGCTGAAGGCGTCGGACGCGGGGCGGGTGGTGTATGTGACGACCAGCGTCGCCAGCGCGCCCAAGGCCTTCTGGGGCGCCTATGCGGCGACCAAGGCGGGCGCCGAGGCGCTGATGAAATGCTGGGCCGACGAGATCGAGTCGATGCCGATCCGGGTCTCGATCGTCGATCCGGGCCGGATGCGGACCCAGCTGCGGGCGCAGGCCTATCCGGGGGAGGATCCCGAGACCGTGGCGCACCCGTCGGCCATCGGACCGCTGATGGTCGAGCTCGCACGCGGCGACGTGGAGCCGCCGCTGGAGGTCAGCTTCAAGGAATGGAGCCAGGGGCCGGGGGTGGCGGGGCTGGTCTAGGGAAGACCGACCTACTTCTTCGGCGCGTGCTTCTGGCCCGTGCGGACGCGGCCTGACCGCGACACCTGACGCGCCCCGCCGCGCGCGCCCTTCTGGACGGCGACCGAGGAGCCGGCCTTCTTGTTGGCGCTGGATTTCAGGCCCGAGAGCGGCTTGGTCTTGCCCTTGCCGGCCTTCTTCTGCTCCAGCGCCTTGCCGGGCAGGTTGGACAGGCGGTCCTCGCGTTCGGCCTTCTTGATCACCCGGCGCGGGGCGGTCTTCGCGTCGCCCTTGTAGCGTTCGGGTCCCGACTTGGAGCCGCCCGGAGCGTAGGGGTTCTCGCTGCCCGATTTGACGATCAGGCGGATCGGCGTGCCCGGCAGGTCGAACGACTCGCGTAGATTGTTGATCAGATAGCGCTTGTACTGCTCGGGCATGGCCTCGGCGCGGCTGGCCATCAGCACGAATGTGGGCGGCCGGGCCTTGGTCTGGGCCATGTATTTGGGCTTGATCCGCTTGCCGTCGACGGCGGGCGGCGGGTGCCTCTGGGTGGCCAGCGACAGCCAGGTGTTGAGGTCCTTGGTCTTGACCTTGACCGACCAGGTCGCGTGGGCCTGGAGCACGGCGGGCATCAGGCGCTCGACGCCGCGTCCGCTGTGCGACGACAGGGCGACGAAGGGCGAGCCCTTCAGCTGGGGCAGCTTGTCCTCGGCCATCTGCTGCAGCTTGGCGAGGCGGGCCTGGGGCTCGGTCTCGAGGTCCCATTTGGCGGCGACATAGACCAGCGCCCTGCCCTCGCGCTCGACCAGGTCGGCCAGCTGCAGGTCCTGGGTGTCGAAGGCGTCGTCCTTGTCCATGACCAGAACGACCACCTCGGCGAAGGTGATGGCGCGGATGGTGTCGGCGACCGACAGCTTCTCCAGCTTCTCCTGCACCCGGGCCTTGCGGCGCATGCCGGCGGTGTCGACCAGCCGGATGTTGTGGCCTTCGTACTGCCAGTCGACCGAGATGGAGTCGCGGGTGATGCCGGCCTCGGGACCGGTCAGCATGCGGTCCTCGCCGATCAGGCGGTTGATCAGGGTCGACTTGCCGGCGTTGGGGCGGCCGATGATGGCGATGCGGATCGGCTTGTCGGGCTCGTCGACCTCTTCGATGAAGATGTCGGCGCTGGCGGTGGAGACAGCCCCATAGAGGTCGGCCATGCCCTCGCCGTGCTCGGCCGAGATGGCGACGGGTTCGCCGAAGCCGAGGGCGTAGGCCTCACCGATGCCGCCGCCGCTCTCGCGGCTCTCGGACTTGTTGGCCAGCAGGATGACCGGCTTGTGCTGGTGGCGCAGGCGCTCGGCGAAGATGCGGTCGAGGGCGGTGACCCCCTCGCGCGCGTCCATCATGAACAGGATCAGGTCGGCGTCTTCCAGCGCGGCCTCGGTCTGCTCGCGCATGCGGGCTTCGAGGCTTTCGTCGGTGACGTCCTCATAGCCGGCGGTGTCGATCAGCGTCAGGTCGATGTCGCCGATGTTCCCATCCGCATAGCGCCGGTCGCGGGTCACGCCCGGCCGGTCGTCGACCAGCGCGAGGCGCTTGCCGACGAGGCGGTTGAACAGTGTCGACTTGCCCACGTTGGGGCGGCCGACGATGGCGACTTTGAGAGCCATGTCGGCCTTCTAACGCAGATTGGGGCCCGCGGGTCAGCGAATGCTGATCAGCTGGCCGCGGTCGGTGAGCACATACAGGGCGCCGTTGTAGGCGGCCGGCGCGATGAAGGCGGGGCCGCCCAGCTTCAGCGAGGCGGTCTGGGCCCCGGTCTTGGGATCGAGGGCGACCAGGTCGCCATCCGAATTGACCAGGACCAGCCGGTTCGAGGCCAGCAGCGGACCTGACCAGGTCGGTCGCACCGTGCGGTCGAAGAAGCCGAGGAAGCCGCCTTCCTGACGGGCGCGGCCCTCGTTGAGATCGCGGGTCCAGTAGACCTGGCCCGACTCACGGTTGACCACGGTCAGTTCGCCGCTCTTGGAGACCACATAGACGACGTCGCCCGCCGGCAGCGGAGCGTTGACGCCGGCGATCGGCAGGTCCCATTTCGGCTGGCCGGTGCGCAGGTCGACCGCCGACATGAGGCCGGAGTGGCCGATGGCGTAGACGACGCCGCGGCTGACCACCGGACGGCCGGCGATGTCACGGATTTCCGACAGGGCGCTGGTCCGGCTGGTGCGCGAAAGGACCTGCTGCCACACCGGCTGGCCGGTGGAGGCGCGCAGGGCGACCAGTTCGCCGGACGAGAACGGGGCGATGACGGTGTCGCCGGTCACGGCCGGGCTGGAGGCGCGCATGATGCGGGCCGGCTCGGGAATGCCCCGATAGCTCCACGACTGCTGGCCGGTGTTGATGTCGAAGGCGAAGATCTGGTTCTCGACGTCGACGACATAGACCCGGGACCCGGCGACGGTCGGCGCGCCGTGGATCGGCACGTCCACCGGCGTGGTCCAGAGCACGGCGCCGGTCGCCTGATCGACGGCGGTGACCGTCCGGTAGCCGGAGGCGATGAAGACCTTGCCGCCGCCGACGGCGACGCCGCCGCCGAAGCCGCCGCCGGTCGAGCTGCCGCCGAACGGATTCAGGTCGAACAGGCTGCGGCGGAATTCCTTCTCGTCCGGCTTGACGCTGACCTTCCAGACGACCGCGCCGCTGGCGGAGTCGACGGCGGTGACCGTGGCCTCTCCGTCCATCACGAAGACGCGGCCGTTGTCGGCCACGACCGGGGCCATGACCTGGCGGGTGTCCGAGGAGCCCGCGCCGATGTCGCGCCGCCAGGCGACGGCGAAGTCGGGAGCCGCGGTGACGTGTTCGACGGCGTTCTCGGCGTTGCCGCCCGGCTGGGTCCAGGCGATGGCGGGCTGCGGTCCCGGCAGGAAGAAGTCGCGGCCCGACAGGGCGGCGGAGGGCGTCAGCTGCTGTTCGAAATCGAGCACCGAGATGCGCTGGCCCGCGGCCGCCGTGGCCTGGGGCGCGTCCCGGCCGCCGAGGCCGAACGGCAGGACCTTGCGGACCGTACCGCAGGAGGCGACGGTGGCGGCGAGGCCGCACAGCAGGGCGACTTTGAGCACGCGGTTCATGGCGGACGTCCTGAAAGCGGGGTTCACGGGCGGGCCGGAGCGGCCGGAGCGGGTTGGCCGCGCGGCGGCTGCGCGGCGGCGGCGCGGGCGGCGGCCTCCACCTGAGCCATGGCCGCGGTCGTGGGCGGGAGGTTCGCCGCCATGCCCGAGTCGATGATGGCGATCGCCAGGTCGGCGCGCTGGCTGAGCTCGCGCGGGGTGTCGAGACTGTTCTTGAGCACGACCAGCGTCGAGCGGGCCTCGGCGGCCTTGCCGTGCTGCAGCTGGGCCATGGCCAGCGATTCCCGGGCGAAGGCGCGGAGGGGGCGATCTTCTTGCATCAGGGGCTCGAGCCGGGCCTGGATGTCCTCAAGGGTGGCGGTGTTCATCAGCAGCAGGGCGGCCTTCCAGCGCGCCGCATCCGCCAGCAGCGGGTCGCGGGACGCCCCCGCGGCCTCCTCCAGCAGCTCCACAGCCTCGGGAATGCGATTGGCCTGGGCGGCGATGCCGGCGCGATGCTGCAGGGCCAGCGACTTGTAGGCGGCGTTGCCCTCTTTGGCGGCCTGGACGAAGGCGGCGTCGGCGCCGACGGGGTTGTTCGATTCGAGCGACTCCAGACCGCGCTGATAGGCGATCGAGGCCTTGTCGGCCTTGGAGGTTTCCATCTTCTGCCAGCCCCACCAGGCCAGGGCGGCGATCAGCGCCACCAGAAGCACGCCGCCGACGACCGGCAGCCATGTGCGGGCCAGCCGCTTGTATCGATCGGAGCGAAGCTCCTCCTCGACCTGATCGAAGACATCAACCACGGTAGCGTCGCCCCAAAAGTCGCAGAAAATCCAACCGGCCGGACCCTAGAGGCTCACTCACCGCACCGCAACGCGGCCGTTACGGCGAAACCGGCTTTTTCGAGAAGTAGGTCTCGACTTCGGCAGGAAAACGGCGGGACTTGACGTCCCCCGCATAGGCGGCGACCGCGCGGTCGATCTCGGACCGGAGGTCGGCGTAGCGGCGGACGAATTTCGGCGTCCAGTCGAACAGGCCCAGCATGTCCGGGGTGACGAGGATCTGACCGTCGCAGGCGGCCGAGGCGCCGATGCCGATGGTGGGCTTGTCGACCGCCTCGGTGATGTCGCGGGCCAGCCCTTCGGCGACCCCCTCGATGACGATGGCGAAGGCCCCGGCGTCGGCGGTGGCCTCGGCCTCGGACATGACCCGCAGACGTTCCTCGTCGGTACGGCCCTTGGCCTTGAAGGCGCCGTCGGTGAGCACCGCCTGGGGACGCAGGCCGACGTGGCCCATCACCGGAATGCCGCGCTGGACCAGATAGGCGATGGTCTCCGCGACCGTGGGCCCGCTTTCCAGCTTCACCCCCTGGGCGCCGGTCTCCTTCATGACGCGGGCGCAGTTCTCGTAGGCCTGCTCCTTGCCGCCCTCGTAGGAGCCGAAGGGCATGTCGATGACGACCATGGCCCGTTTCGAGCCGCGCATCACCGCCTGGCCGTGCAGGATCATCATCTCGAGGGTGACGCCGACGGTGTTGGGCATGCCGTGGACCACCATGCCGACGCTGTCGCCGACCAGCAGCAGGTCGCAATGGTCGTCCAGCAGCGCCGCCGTCGGCGCGTCATAAGCGGTCAGGCAGACGATGGGTTCGCCGCCCTTGCGGGCGCGGATGTCAGGCGCCGCGATGCGGCGGACGGCTTCCTGCTTGTGGCTGGACATGGGCGGGCCTCCGGTGCGGAAGCCGACAACATAGGGGCGCCCGCCCCCGACGTCATCCCAGGCTTGATCGGGGATGACGGCCGCAGGGCGGGATCAGACTTCCTGGGACAGCTTCATCACCCCGGCCGCGGCGACGACGATCAGGGCCCCGGCGGCGATCCAGAACAGCTGCATGCCGCCCATCGAGCCCAGCTCGAGATTGGCGAGGCCGGCCTGGTCGAGCAGGGACTGGATCGTGTCCTGGACGCTCAGCGAGGCGGACTGGATGCCCTGGCCCAGCGCGTCGCCGGCCACGACGCCGTCGCGGGCGCCGAGGTCGAGGTCGACCCGCATCGTCTCGCGGACGGCCACGGCGCCGCCGACCAGACCGGCCAGCGACAGGGCGAGGAAGCGGACGCGGGAGCCCTTCTGCAGCCGCTGCTCGACCTGGGCGGTGAACAGGGGCGCGTCAGGCAGGACGGGCGTACGCGCGAACAGACGCTCCACGAAGGGATCGAACTCGTCAGCCGACATGCTGCGTTCTCCCCAGGGTTTGAGCGGGTTCCGGCTGGAGCCGCGCGCGGAGTTTATCCAGACCACGTTTGACATGAGACTTCACCGTGCCGAGTGGCAAATTCAGGGCGGAGGCGATCTCGGGATGCGCCATGCCCGCTCCGTGACAGAGAGAGACACAGAGACGTTCGGGTTCGCTGAGGGCCTTCAAGGCTTCGTCGAGGTCCATCAGGCCCGCCTGATCGGCGACGGGCCCGACATCTTCCCGTTCGACTTCAGCGATATAGCGGGCTTCCTTGGCGACCCGCTTGATGTAGAGGCGCGCGGCGATGCGCTTGACCCAGGCCGCGAAGGTGCCCTCGCCGCGGAATTCGCCGCAGCGCTGGAACGCCTGGATGAAGGCGTCCTGGGCGATGTCGTCGGCGAGCGAGGGCTGGGCCCCCATGCGCCGAAGAAGGGCGCGCACCGCCGAACCGTGGCGGCGCACGAGCTCTCCGAACTCCCGCCGCCCGCCCGCCGCCGCAAGGGCGGCGAGCTCGACGTCGTGCCGGTCGACCAAGGCCTGGGTCATGATAGATCCCCCTCTCCGCCCGGCCCTATTCCTTGTTCGGGTTGAAGAAGCTGAGGACGATGAAGGCTAGGCCGACGGTGAACGGGATGGCGGCGATGCCGAGCAGACCGCTGCCGATCTCGTGCCAGTCGTTGCCGTTGTCCCAGCCCATGTCGCTGAAGAAGCTGAAGGCGGCGATGCCGATGCCCACGGCCATCCAGATGACGCCGCGGCGCAGGTCGCGGGTCCGGGAGGGCAGTTTGCTGGCCACGTCGCGGGTCATGGCGTCGATCAGTTCGGGCGGCAGTTCCTGACCCTTGTCGATGGCATGGCGGACCGTGGCCTGGATTTCACGCTTCTCGCGCGATTTCAGGTAGCTCGGGCCGAAGACGATGGCGGTGATCGCGCTGAAGACAATGGCGACGATCAGAATGGGCGTCATATCCATTTGGGTATCCCCTCTTTCTCGAAACCGGAGCCTGATGCTTCGGCCTTCTGACGACAAGAGGCGATGGGGGCGCCGTACGGATGCGGCCGGCCAGGTGAAACTTTCGTAAGGCTCAGGCGGCGCTGAAACGGCGCGTCAGCCACACGGCCGCCGCGACCCCGGTTCCGGCAAGCGCCAGCGGCATGGCCAGCGGGACGGCGGCGGCGGCGAGGCCGCCGAAAACCGGCGCGAGCGCGGCGTCGAGCGCCCACAGCAGGAGCGCGGCGACGCCGCTCCAGGGCAGCAGCGCCAGCGCCGTCAGCCACGCCCGGCGCTTCGCCACCCGGCGCGCGATCTCGACCTCGAAGGCGTAATCCCGCGCCGGCGGCCGGTCCGCCGCGAACAGCGCCTCCAGCTTCTGGTCAGGCGTCATCGGGACCTCCAAGGGCGCTGAGCAGGCGCGCCCGTCCACGCGCGATATGGGACTTCACCGTCCCCGGCGGCAAGCCCAGAGCGGCGGCCGCTTCGGCGTGGGACCAGTCCTCCGCCAGACAGAGGGCCACGCAGGCCCGCGCCTCCGGCGACAGGCCTGCCATGGCGGCCGCGAGCGCGGCCCGGTCGCGCGGATGAACCCCGGCCGGAACCTCGACGGTTTCCAGCCACAGGGCGTCGCGCGCCGCGGCCCGGCGCCGGGAGCGGATGCGGTCCTGCGCCTTGCGCCAGGCGATGCCGCACAGCCAGGTCAGCACGGCCTCCGGCTTCTTCAGCGAGCGCAGGGAGGACCAGGCCGTCAGAAAGGCGTCCTGGGCGACGTCGTCGGCTTCGGCCCGGTCGCCGCCGAGCACCCGCCGCAGGAAGCCGCGCACGGCGCCCTGATGGCGCTGCACGAGCCGCCCGAAGGCCGCGTCCGAGCCCGCCGCCGCCCGGGCGACCAGGGCCGCGTCTGTGAACCGATCGTCCAGCCTCGCCTCCCCTCCGGCCCGCGGCCGCCATCAGCCCCTCTGGCGGGCCAGGAAGAGGGCGTTGATCAGCGACCAGACCGCAACGGCGGACATCACCAGGGCCACGATGGCGAAGGGCCATCCCACCCCCTGGAAGCCGTAGGCCCAGGCGCCGACGCCGAAGCCGGCCGCGAGCACCGCGAACAGGGCCGCGAGCGACCAGTAGTGCACGGGCGAGTTGCGGTTCGCCGGACCCTCGGCCTCGTCGCGGCCGAGCGCGGCCAGCAGCGCCTCGGGCGGCTGTTCGCCCTTTTCGGCGTAGGTGCGCACCAGATCCAGCATGGCCTTCTGACGGCGATAGCCGGCCATGCTGTGCCACGCCCCCATGGCCAGTCCCCAGATCGGGAAGATCAGCCACCAGAAATCCCGAAACAGCTCTTCCATCGTCCCATTCCCCTGCCACGGCCCGGCGCCGCGTTTCGAAAGGTAGTCGGCGCCGGCCGGCGGAACGGAGGCGCCGTATCCAGATTTTTTTGCACGCCGCCGCCAGGGCGCTATGTTCGCCCGCGTACCGACCGGGCTGCAACTGCCCCGCCCGCGCGGCGTTGGCCCGATATCCGTCCACCGGGAGCCCGCCATGGTCCAGATCACCTATCGCATCGTCGAGCATGACGGGGGCTGGGCCTATCGCCTGGGCGACACCTTCTCCGAGACCTATCCCGACCATGACTCCGCCCGCACGGCGGCGGCGGCGGCGGCCCGCGAGCAGAAGGTGCCGGACGAGGACGCCCTGATCGAATACGCCGATGCGACAGGCCGCTGGATCACCGAGCGCGCCGACGGCCACGACCGGCCGGAGACCGAGGTCGAGGGCTGAGACGCGCCAATTGCGCTATGATGCTTCCGTCGAACCAAGGAGGCCTCCGCCATGAGCCGTGTCCTGATCGCCCTCTCCGGCCGCCTGGCCGCGCCGCTCGCCGCCTGCGCCATCGCCGCCTGCACCCTGTCCGCGCGCGCCACGGCGCAGCAGGTGCGCTACTACGACCTGCCCCCCGGCGGCCGGGCCCACGACGTGGCGGTGACGGCGGACGGTCAGGAGGTCTGGTGGACCGTCCAGCGCGGCGGCGGCCACGGCATCCTGAACCCCGCGACGGGAGAGACGACGATCGTGCCGCTCGGCGAGGGCTCGGCCCCGCACGGCGTCATCGTCGGGCCGGACGGCAACGCCTGGATCACCGACGGCGGCCAGAACTCCATCGTGCGGGTCGATCGGCAAACGCGTGAGGTCCGGGTCTGGCCGCTGCCCGAGGACACCGGCCCGATCAACATGAACACGGCGACCTTCGACCACCGGGGCCGCATCTGGTTCACCGGCCAGAGCGGCTTCTATGGCCGGCTGGACCCCGCCACGAACGACATGAAGGTGTGGGCCGCGCCGCGCGGCCGCGGGCCCTACGGCATCACCACCACCCCTTCCGGGGACGTCTGGTACGCCTCGCTGGCCGGCAGCCACATCGCCAGGATCGACCTCGACACCGGCGAGGCGACCATCGTCGAGCCGCCGACGCCGAACCAGGGCGCGCGGCGCATCTGGTCGGACAGCCAGGGGCGGCTGTGGGTCAGCGAGTGGAACAGCGGCAATGTCAGCGTCCACGACCCGCGCGACGGATCCTGGCGGCAGTGGAAGCTGCCGGGCGAGGCGCCGAAGACCTATGCGGTCTATGTGGACGACACGGACACGGTCTGGCTGACCGATTTCGCGGCCGACGCCATCGTTCGCTTCGACCCCAAGACGGAGACCTTCGAGAGCTTCCCGAGCGACCGTGCGGGCGCGGATGTGCGGCAATTGCTGGGCCGGCCGGGCGAGGTGTGGGGCGCGGAATCCGGAGCGGACCGGCTGGTCGTCGTGCGGCACGGCGGCTGACGCGTGCCGGGTCTGCTGCTTCTGTTGTTGGCCTGGCCGGCGCCGCAGGCCGCGCCCGATGCCGGGGAGCGGGCGTTTCAGCGCTGCGCCGCCTGCCACACCCTGCGAGACGACGATGGCCGGAGCCCCGGCCCGAGCCTGAGGGGCGTCGTCGGACGGCGGGCCGCAAGCGTGGAGAGCTTCACCTATTCGGACGCCATGCGCGAGGCAGGGCGGCGCGGCGTGGTCTGGGACGAGGCTACGCTGGCGCGATTCCTGGCCGATCCGGAGAGCGTCGCGCCGGGCACGACCATGCCCTATCAGGGCGGAAGCGCAGCCGAGCGGGCGACACTGATCGCCTGGCTGAGCCGGCGTCGCTGAAGCGGCGGGACCGCAACGCCTTGTGATCGGCGGAGGGTAGGCGCGGCGCAGTCCGGCGGTTAGTCCTGCGGCGTCTTCAAGCTGGAACCGGTTACATGCGTCACATCCCCCTCCCCGTCCCGACCCGCCGCGCGCTTCTGGCCGGCGGCGCGCTGGCGGCCGGGATGATGATGGCTCCGCGGATCGCGACGGCCCAGGCGCAGGCCAACCTGGCGCGGGTCGACGCCCTGATCGCCCGGATGACCCTCGAGGAGAAGGCCGGCCAGCTGACGCTGCAGAACGATCCGTTCCGCTGGCGTCCCGAGGGGGTCAACCCCGGCGATGCGCTGGACGCCGGCCAGACCCACACCGCGGCGGAAATCCGCGCCGGTCGGATCGGCGCCCTGTTCAACGGCGTCGGCGCGGCCTCGACCCGGCTGGTGCAGGAGATGGCGGTGCGCGACAGCCGGCTGGGCATTCCCCTGCTGTTCGCGGCGGACATCGTGCACGGCCTGCGCACCACCTTCCCCGTCCCGCTCGGCGAGGCGGCCAGCTGGGATCCGGAGCTGGCGAGGCGCACGTCGCGGGCGGCGGCGGTCGAGGGCGGCGCGGCGGGGGTGCACCAGACCTATGCGCCCATGGTCGACATCGGGCGGGACCAGCGCTGGGGCCGGGTGGTCGAAGGCGCCGGCGAGGACGTGCTGCTCGGCAATCTGTTCGCCGCGGCGCGGACGAAAGGTTTCCAGGGCGATGACCTGAAGGCGTGGTCGTCGCTGCTGGCCTGCCCCAAGCATTTCGCCGCCTACGGCGCCGCCGAGGCGGGCATGGACTACAATTCGACCGACATGAGCGAACTGGAGCTGCGCTCGGTCTATCTGCCGCCGTTCAGGGCCGCTTTCGACGCCGGCGCCCTGTCGACGATGAGCGCCTTCAACGACCTGAACGGCGTGCCGACCAGCGGCAACCGATGGCTGCTGACCGACATCCTGCGCGGCGAATGGGGTTTCGCCGGCTTCGTGGTCTCGGACTACACCTCGGAGGAGGAGCTGATCGCCCACGGCTACGCCGCCGATGGGCGCGACGCCGCGCGTCTGGCGCTGATGGCCGGCGTCGACATGTCGATGAAGAGCGGGCTCTACATCAAGCACATCCCGGAGCTGGTGCAGGCCGGAGACGTGCCGATGGCCCGCGTCGACGAAGCGGTGCGGCGGGTGCTGATGACCAAGGCTGCGCTGGGCCTGTTCGAAAACCCCTACCGGGGTTCCGACGTGCGGACGGAGCGGCGCGTGACCGGCACCCGCGAGCATCTGGCGCTGGCGCGCGAGGCCGCACGCAAGTCGATCGTGATGCTGAAGAACGACGGCGGCGTCCTGCCCCTGTCGAAGAGCGGCCAGCGGATCGCCCTGATCGGTCCGTTCGGCGCGGACCGGACCGACCTGTTCGGGCCGTGGTCGATCTTCCGCGATGAAAAACTGGCCGTGTCGCTGGAGGACGGCATTCGCGCCGGGCTCGGCGACGGCTCCGGTCTGACGGTGGTCAAGGGCTGCGACGTCGAGGCCGCCATTCCCGGCGGGATCGAGGCGGCGGCGGCGGCGGCGGCCGAGGCCGACGTCGTGCTGCTGGCGGTCGGCGAGTCCGGCGACATGTCGGCGGAGTCCAAGTCGCGGGTCGAACTGACCGTGCCGGAGGCGCAGCTGGCGCTGGCCGAGGCGGTCGCCGCCGTCGGCAAGCCGGTGGTCGTGCTGCTGCGCAACGGGCGGGGCATGGAGCTGTCGGGAGCGGTGGCGGAGGCGCCGGCGATCCTGGTGACCTGGTTCCTCGGCTCGGAGACCGGCGCCGCCGTGGCCGACGTGCTGTTCGGCGACCACGCCCCGACCGGTCGCCTGCCGGTCAGCTTCCCCTACCGTTCGGGCCAGTCGCCCTTCTACTACGCCCACAAGTCGACCGGCCGTCCGTCGCAGCCGACGGACACGGAGTTCACCTCCAAATTCCGCGGCGTGCCGCACGCGGCGCTCTATCCGTTCGGGCACGGACTGACTTATGGGTCGGTGGCGTATTCCGCCGTGCGGCTGTCGGCGCCGACCATGGGATGGGAGGGCGAGATCACGGCCTCGGTCACCCTGACCAACGCCAGCGCGCGCGACGCCTCGGAGGTGGTCCAGCTGTACGTCCGCGACCGCGCCGCCTCGATCACCCAGCCGGTCCGGCTGCTCAAGGGTTTCCGGCGGGTGTCCGTGCCGGCAGGCGGCTCCGTCGAGGTCAGCCTGCCGCTGAAATTCGCCGACCTGGCCTTCCTCGGTCCGGATCTGAAGCCGACCGTGGAGCCGGGCGAGTTCGATGTGTGGCTCAGCCCGGATGCGCAGGCGGGACAGCCCGCGCGGTTCGTCCTGACCCGCTGATCAGGCGAAGGCGGCGGCGTAGAGTTCGGGCTTGAAGCCGACCAGGGTGCGGTCGCCGAGGTCGAGCACCGGCCGCTTGATCATCGACGGCTGGGCCAGCATCAGGGCGACCGCTCTCTCTGCGTCCAGATCGGCCTTCGCCTCGGGCGGCAGGGCGCGGAAGGTCGTGCCGGCGCGGTTCAGCACCGTCTCCCAGCCATGCGCCGCCACCCACTGTTCGAGCCGCGCCCGGTCGATCCCGGCCTTCTTGTAGTCGTGGAAGGCGTAGGCCACGCCGTGCTGGTCGAGCCAGACACGAGCCTTCTTCACGGTGTCGCAGTTGGGTATTCCGAACATCGTCGGCGTCATGGGCGGTCCTTCGGTTTGAAGCGGGAGCGTCTCTCACACTTCCGCCCCGACGTCAGCTACCGGCCGAGGGCGTCCGCGACGACCTCGTCGAATACGCGCAGGTCGAGGTCCCTTATGGATCTGAAGCGGATGCAATAGCCGGTGACCCTGGCCTTCCCGATCCGCGATCCATAGGTCTCGGCAAGCCAGGCCTTGTCCTCGAGCCCCATGACGTAGAGCGACAGCCCGGACGCAGTGGCGCTCAGGCCAATCTTGTAGAACGCTCTCGAACCGCCGTCCGCATAGCGGAGCGTTTCCGACCCGTATCCGATGTCCGGATTGGTGACGAGCTTGCCGTCGTCGTTCCTGCCGTCCAGGAACCAGAGCCTGACGTCGGGCGAAATATGCAGAATCCGCTGGTGCAGGTCCCGCAGCTCCGCGCTCTTCGCGGGCGGCAGGCCGCTGATGTGCCGGTCGATCTGCTCGCGCACGTCCATCACCGGTCTCCCGCCGCCCCTGACGCCGCCGCAAATCGGCGAGCCTCATCAGGGCTTGTATTTAACCTATTAGTTTAATATAACGCCCCGGTCAAGATAAGGAGACGCCCCATGTCCGCCCTCCCCCCACGCCAGAAGGTCATCCCCTGCCTGTGGTTCGACAAACAGGCCGAGGAGGCCGTCAACTTCTACGTCTCGCTGCTGCCGGACTCGCGCGTCGACGCCGTGATCCGCTCGCCTGGCGACTATCCCAGCGGCCAGAAGGGCGACGTCCTGCTGGTCGAGTTCACCCTCGCCGGCAGCCGCTACACCGCCTTGAACGGCGGTCCGATGTTCAAATTCAACGAGGCGATCTCGCTGCAGATCGACTGCGAGGACCAGGCTGAGGTCGATCGGCTGACCAACGCCCTGTCCGCCGTGCCCGAAGCGGAGCAGTGCGGCTGGGTCAAGGACCGCTTCGGCCTGTCGTGGCAGATCGTGCCCTATGCGATGAACCGGCTTCTGGCCGATCCAGACGAGGGCGTCCGCAAGCGGGTGTTCGACGCCATGATGCAGATGAAGCGGCTCGACATCGCCGAGCTCGAGCGCGCCGCCCGCGGATAAGCGGGGCGGTTAGTCGTCGTCCGACTCCCGGCTGCCTACGGCGACGGGGGTCGGGCCGCCCGCCAGCGCCCGGTCCAGCGCCTCACGGTCGAGCCCCCTCTCCCACTTCGCCACCACGATGGTGGCGACGGCGTTGCCGATGAAGTTGGTCAGGGCCCGGCACTCGCTCATGAAGCGGTCGACGCCGAGGATCAGGGCCATGCCGGCGACCGGCACGCCCGGCACCACCGTCAGGGTCGCGGCCAGGGTGATGAAGCCGGCGCCGGTCACCCCAGCCGCCCCCTTGGAGCTGAGCATGGCCACGGCCAGCAGGATCAGCTGGTCGCCCAGCGACAGATCCACGCCGCAGGCCTGGGCGATGAACAGGGCGGCCAAGGTCATGTAGATGTTGGTGCCGTCCAGGTTGAAGGAATAGCCGGTCGGCACCACCAGCCCCACCACCGGCTTGTCGCAGCCGGCGCGCTCGAGCTTCTGCATCAGGCTGGGCAGGGCCGCCTCGGACGAGGAGGTGCCGAGGACCAGCAGCAACTCCTCCTTCAGATACCGGATCAGCCGGAAGATCGAGAAGCCGTTGGCGCGGGCGACGAGGCCCAGCACCACGATCACGAACAGGATCGAGGTCAGGTAGAAGCTGGCCACCAGCGCCGCCAGATTGACCACGGAGCCGAGGCCGTATTTGCCGATGGTGAAGGCGAAGGCGCCGAACGCCCCGATCGGCGCCGCGCGCATCAGGATGGCCACCATCTTGAAGAAGGCCTCGGACACGCTGTCCAGCACAGTCATCACCGGCCGGGCGCGATCGCCGATCACCGCCAGCGAAATGCCGAACAGGATCGAGAAGAACAGCACCTGCAGGATTTCGCCCCCGGCGAAGGCGCCGATCACCGTCTCCGGGATGATGTTCATCAGGAAGGGCACGACGCCGGTCTCGTGGGCGCGGTCGACGTAACCGGTGACGGCGGCGGGATCGAGCGTGGCCGGATCAACGTTCATGCCCGCCCCCGGCCGCACCACATTGGCCACGACCAGGCCGATGATCAGGGCCAGGGTGGAGACGGTCAGGAAGTAGGCGAAGGCCTTGGCGGCCACCTTGCCGACCTTGCCGATGTCGCGCAGGTGGGCGATGCCGGTGGCGACGGTGAGAAAGATCACCGGCGCGATGATCATCTTGACCAGGCGGATGAAGGCGTCGCCGAGCGGCTTCAACGCCTCGCCCAGCCCCTTGACCGGCGTCCCGTCGGCCGCGGCGCCGCTGGAGAAGAGGTATCCGATCAGCGCCCCCAGGACGATGGCCACCAGGACCTGAACATAGAGGTGCGTCCACAGCGGCTTTCTCGCTGGCGGCGGCGGCGGCGGGATGGCGGGATCAGGAACGGCCACTCCCGGAGCGGCCTTGACCACGCGGGGCGCGCGCTTGTGCGGCGTGGTCGCCGGAGCGGCGGGCTTGCGGGCCATGGCGTCGTCCCCCTGGATGCGCGCCTCTCCCCGGCCCGCTCTGCGGAGAACCTAGAAGATTGCGCGGCGAAATTCACAGTCGGTTTTCGCGCCGGTCTCCGCCCGCTAGAACGGCTGATCCGAGACCAGGGCCCGACGCATGTGCAACGACTTTCGGTTCCGTCCCCTGAGCGAACAGCCGTTCGAGGAATTCCGGCAGGTGGGGATCGAACTGGTGTTCCCGGCCGGGAAGCCGAACATCGAGCCCCGCGACGACATCCGCATCGGCGACGCCGCGCCGGTGATCACCCGGGCGGGTGACGATGTGGCCCTGACCATGACCAAATGGGCCTGGACCTCGCCCCAGGGACGGCCGGTGTTCAACTTTCGCTCGGACGGGCGCTCGTTCGCGAACAGCCTGCGCTGCGTCATCCCGGCGGACGGCTTCTACGAGTTCACCGACGCCCTGCCCGGCCAGAAGCGCAAGACCAAATGGCTGTTCACCATGCCGGACAGGCCGGCGTTCTGGATCGCGGGCGTCATCAGGGACGGCGCCTTCGCCATGCTGACCACCGAGGCCGGTCCCGACATCGCGCCCTACCATGACCGGCAGATCGTGCTGCTGGCGCAGGGCCGCGCGCTGGAGTGGCTGGATCTGACGCGGCCGGAAGGCGAAATCCTGACCGCCCTGCCCGCCGGAAGCCTGTCGGTCGAGCGGGTGTTCCCCCCGGCGGAGGACGACCCTCAGCTGTTCCGCTGAGGGTGGGGCGTGTCGCCTCGTTTCAGCATGTCGACGAGGTCGGCGATCTTCTTCTTCCGCCCGGCCTCGGTCTTCATATTGTGGGTGCGGAAGGCCAGGGCGAAGCGGTTCTGGGCGCTGAGCTTCGCCAGCATTTCCCTGGCCTTCGGTTCGGCGTCGATGGCGGCCTGCAGGTCATCCGGGATGGCCATGGCCTTGCCGCTGCCATAGGCCCGGTCCCAGCGGCCGTCGGCCTTCGCCGCCTCAACTTCCTTCAGGCCGTGCCCGGTCATCCGGCCCTCGGCGATCAGCCGGGCGACATTGTCGACGTTGATCTTGCTCCAGATGCTCTTCTTCGTCCGCGGCGTGTAGCGCTGGAGATAGCTGGTCTGGTCGAAACTCTTGCGGACCGCGTCGATCCAGCCCCAGCACAGGACGACGTCGATCGCCTCCTTCGGGGTGATCGAGGGTCGGCCGGAGCCGACCTTGTGGATCTTGATCCAGACCTCAGGCTCGCTGGCGTGGTGCTCGCCGAGCCAGGCGTAGAAGGCGTCGGCGTCCACGAATTCGTGGACGTGAGCTGGGTCGACCGTGATCGGGCCCTTTACTCCCATTCGATCGTGCCCGGAGGCTTGGAGGTGACGTCGTAGACGACCCGGTTGACGCCGCGGACCTCATTGACAATGCGGGTGGCGGTCCTGCCGAGGACGTCCCACGGGAATTCGAAGAAGTCGGCGGTCATGCCATCGGTGGAGGTGACGGCGCGCAGGGCCAGCACCTTTTCATAGGTGCGGGCGTCGCCCATGACGCCGACGGTCTTGACCGGCAGCAGGACGGCGAAGGCCTGCCAGATCTGATCGTAGAGGCCGGCCTTGCGAATTTCCTCGAGGTAGATGGCGTCGGCCTGCTGCAGGGTCTCGACGGCGTCGGGGGTGATCTCGCCCGGGATGCGGATGGCCAGGCCCGGCCCCGGGAAGGGATGGCGGCCGACAAAGGCGTCGGTCAGGCCGAGTTCGCGGCCGAGGGCGCGGACCTCGTCCTTGAACAGCTCGCGCAGGGGCTCGACCAGCTTCAGCTTCATGAAATCGGGCAGGCCGCCGACGTTGTGGTGGCTCTTGATGACGTGGGCCTTGCCGCTGGACGACGACACGCTCTCGATGACGTCCGGATAGAGGGTGCCCTGGGCGAGGAATTCGGCGCCCTCGATCTTGTGGGCCTCGCGGTCGAACACCTCGATGAAGACCCGACCGATGATCTTGCGCTTGGTCTCCGGGTCCGACTGGCCGGCCAGTTCGCCCAGGAAATCCTTCGACGCATCAACGTGGATCAGCGGGATGTTGTAGTGTTCCCTGAACAGGGTGGTGACCTGTTTCGCCTCATCCTTGCGGAGCAGGCCGGTGTCGACGAAGACGCAGGTCAGTTGGTCGCCGATGGCCTCGTGGATCAGCACGGCGGCGACCGAGGAGTCGACACCCCCGGACAGGCCGCAGATCACCTTCGCGGAGCCAACCTGCTCACGGATCTGGGCGATCTTCTCGTCGCGGTAGGCCGCCATCGTCCAGTCGCCCTTCAGCCCGGCGATGCCGTGGGTGAAGTTCTTCAACATCGTCGCGCCGCGCGGGGTGTGCATCACCTCGGGGTGAAACTGGACGCCGTAGAAGCGCCGGGTCTCGTCGGCGATGACGGCGTAGGGGGAGCCGGGCGAAGTCGCCACGACGTCGAAACCCTCCGGGATGGCCATGATCTTGTCGCCGTGGCTCATCCACACCGCCTCGTCCTCGCCGACTGCAGCGAGGCCGGCCAGCAGGGGCGAGGCTTTCCGGACGGTGATGCCGGCGCGGCCGAACTCGCGGTGGTGGCCGCCCTCGACCTTGCCGCCGAGCTGCTCGCACATGGTCATCTCGCCGTAGCAGATGCCGAGCACCGGCACGCCGGCCTCGAACACCGCCTGGGGCGCGCGGGGGCTGCCTTCCTCGTGGACGCTCTCGGGACCGCCGGAGAGGATGATGGCGGCCGGCTTCATGGCCTGAAGGGCCGCTTCGGCCTTGGCGTAGGGATGAATCTCGCAATAGACGCTCGCCTCGCGCAGGCGCCGGGCGATCAGCTGGGTCACCTGGCTGCCGAAGTCGACGATCAGAACCTTCTGGTGATCAGCGGGGGCGGTCATGCGGGCTCCGTGGCGGCAGGCGAGAAATGGTCATGCAACAGGTCGAGCGCATCGGCCAGACGGAGATCGATCTCCGCCAGCGCGTCGGTCCAGTGGCTGAGTTCGCTCAGGTCGGTGCGGCCGTCGCTGACGCCGCGCAGGCCCAGCACCGGCACGCCGAAGCGGACCGCGGCGCGAACGACGGCGAAGGTCTCCATGTCGACCATGTCGGCGTCGACGGCGTCCCAGGCGGCGCCCGAGACGACGCTGGCGCCCGTGGCCAGCCGGGCCGGCGGCAGGGACGGCGGGCCGTCGGCGAGGGGCAGGACGGCGGCCACGCGCGGGTAAGGGGTTTCCCCCTTGGCGAAGCCGAGGCAGCTGGCGTCCATGTCGCGATAGCTGACGTGCGAGACACGGTAGACGCGGGCGTGGTCGAGCGTCCGAGACCCCGCTGACCCGAGTGAAATGACGAGGTCCGGCAGGGCGCCCTCGGCCTTCAGTTCGGCGAGGGCATGGGCGACCACGGCGGCGGCCTCGACCGGACCGACTCCCGTGATCAGCGGACGGATGCGGGCCTTCAGCGCCGCGCCGTATTCGGGCTCGGCGGCGATGGCGCACAGGACGGTCTTCCGACCGAAGCGGGAAAGGGCCCAGTCCCGGCTCACGCCCGCCGCTCGTAGAGGGCGATGAAGAAGCCGTCGGTATGGGTCGAGGCCGGGGAGAGCCGCAGGCGGTGGCCGGCGGCGGCGGCGGCGAGCCGCTCGCGGGCGGCGGGCGTCAGATTGGGGCCGTCCAGCAGGCCGGCGACCGGCATGGGCTGGAAGTCCGGATGGGCGGCCTCGAAGGCCTCGGTCGTGGCCTCGTTCTCGCGCGTCAGCATCGAGCAGGTGACATAGGCGAGACGGCCGCCGGGCTTCACCAGCGCCACGGCCTGGGCGAGGATGCGGAGCTGCAGGGCGTGCAGGCGCTCGACCTCGTCGGGCTTGAGCCGCCAGGCGTCCTCGGGACGGCGGCGCCAGGTCCCGGAGCCGCTGCACGGGGCGTCGACGAAGACCAGGTCGGCCTTGCCGTTGAATTCCTCGACCCCGCCGCCGTTCTGGCCGATCAGCCGCAGGTCGGCCGCGACGCCGGCGCGCTGCAGGCGCGGACGGATGTTGTCGAGCCGCTTCTGGACCACGTCGCAGGCGATCAGGCGCATGCCCGCGGCGGGCGGCGCGGCGCGAGCCTCAGCGAGTTCGTCCGCTCCCGTCGGCGACCAGCCGGCCGGCCGCAGCGCGGCGGCCTTCGACGGATCGGCCTCGGGCAGGGCCTGGACGGCCAGGGCGAGGGTCTTGCCGCCGCCGCCGGCGCAATAGTCGACGACGATGCTGTCGGGGGTGAAGGCGAGCCCCGAGCCGGCCAGCCAAGTGACGATCTGGCTGCCTTCGTCCTGGATTTCGATCCGGCCCGCCTTGAAGGCTTCCAGCGCCTGCACATTGGGCGGCGGCTCGGAGGACAGGCGCAGGCCTTTGGCTGACCACGGCGTGGGCTGGGGCGACAGGCCTGCGGCGGTCAGTTCGGCGGCGACGGCCTCCACCGGAGCTTTCGCCGTGTTGACGCGCAGGTCGATAGGCGCGCGGGGGGCCATCAGCTCGCGGGCCTCCTCGCTCCAGCGATCGCCGAAGGTCGCCTTGAAGTCCTCGACCACGAACTCGGGCAGGCCGGCGGCGACCCAGCCGGGCAGGTCCCCCTCCCCGGCCGTGATGCGGGCGCGTTCCTGTTTCGACAGCGGGCGCGGGCCGTAGCCCTCGCCGGAGTGCAGCGCCTCGATCTCTTCCAGCGACAGACCGTCGATCAGGGCCAGCGAGCCGATGACCAGCGCCCGGCCGTCCTCGCGCCCGCCCATGGCCCAGACCAGCCGGCCGCGGGCGCGCAGCACGCGATAGACGCGGTCGGCGACGGCGCGGCGGTCCTTGGAGCCGGCGTATCGGTTGGCGGCGCCCCAGGCCTTGAGCACGACCTCGGCCGGGGCTCGCCCCTGGGCGATGCTGTCGAGGACGGAGGCGGCGGCGGCGAGGCGGGCGGCTGGGGTCAATGCGGGCTTTCAGACGAACAGGGCGGCGAGGACCATGACCAGCCCGCCGGCGGCGACGAGCCAGACCAGCGAGCGGATGTAGGGCACGCCGAAGGCGTAGAGCGGGAGATAGATCAGCCGGGCGAAGAAGTAGAGGTGGGCCCCGACGGCGGTCAGGGTCCCGTCCTTACCGGCGATATGCGCCATGATCACGGCGGCGGCGAACAGCGGCAGGGTCTCGAACAGATTGGCCTGGGCGCGCATCAGGCGACCGGCCAGCTTGCCGGGCGGCGGCGAGTCGGCGTCGCGCGGCCCGGCGTTCCATTTGACGCCCAGCTCCGCCGTGCGGGCCACGGCGGCGGCCCCGATCTGGACCAGCGCCAGCATCAGGGCCAGGGCCAGAAGGATGAACTCGGGCGTCATGTCCATGGCCTGCGCTCCCCTGCTCAGCCCTGCCGGTAGTTCGGCGCCTCGCGCGTGATCATCACGTCATGGACGTGGCTCTCCCGCAGGCCGGCGCCGGTGATGCGCACAAAGCGGGCGCGTTGCTGGAAGTCGGCGATGCTGGCCGCGCCGACATAGCCCATGGCGGCGCGCAGGCCGCCGACCATCTGGTGCAGCACCGGCGCGATCGGGCCCTTGTAGGGGGTCTGGCCCTCGATGCCCTCGGGCACCAGCTTCATCTGGTCCGAGACTTCCTTCTGGAAGTAGCGGTCAGCCGAGCCGCGGGCCATGGCCCCGACCGAGCCCATGCCGCGGTACGACTTGTAGGACCGGCCCTGGTACAGGAAGACCTCGCCGGGGCTCTCGTCGGTGCCGGCGAACATCGAGCCCATCATGGCGGCGCTGGCGCCGGCCGCGATGGCCTTGGCCAGGTCGCCCGAATATTTGATGCCGCCGTCGGCGATGACCGGCGCGCCCGACTCCTTCGCCGCGCGGACCGCCTCCATGATGGCGGTCAGCTGGGGCACGCCGACGCCGGCGACGATGCGGGTGGTGCAGATCGAGCCGGGGCCGATGCCGACCTTCACCGCGTCCGCGCCCGCGTCGATCAGGGCCCGGGCGGCGTCGTAGGTGGCGACGTTGCCGGCGATGATCTGTATGCGGTTGGATTCGCGCTTGATCCGCTCGACCACGCGCGAGACCTGGACCGAGTGGCCGTGGGCGGTGTCGATGACGACCACGTCCACCCCGGCCTCGGCGAGGGCCATGGAGCGCTCGTAGCCGGCGTCGCCGACCGTCGAGGCGGCGCCGACCAGCAGCCGGCCCTGATCGTCCTTGGCGGCGTGGGGGTGGGCCTGGGCCTTCTCGATGTCCTTCATCGTGATCAGGCCGGTGGCGCGATAGTCCTCGTCGACGACGATGACCCGCTCGATCTTGCGGTCCCGCAGCAGGGCCAGGGCCTCGTCCCGACCGGCGCCCTCGCGCACGGTGATCAGGTCGCTCGAGGTCATCAACTCGGCGGCCTTGCGATTCGGATCGGTGTCGAAGCGCATGTCGCGGTTGGTCAGGATGCCGACCAGCTTGCCGCTGGCCGGATCGACGACCGGGAAGCCGCTGATCTTCTTGCGGGCGCGGATATCGTGGATTTCGCCGAGCGTGGTCTGCGGGGTGATGGTCACCGGATTGATGACCATGCCGCTTTCGTAGCGCTTCACCTCGCGCACCATGTCGGCCTGTTCCTCGACCGTCATATTGCGGTGGAGGACGCCCAGACCGCCGGCCTGGGCCATGGCGATGGCGAGGCGGCTTTCGGTGACCGTGTCCATGGCGGACGAGGTCAGCGGGATGTTCAGTCGGATGTCGCGGGTGAGCTTCGTCGAGACGTCCGCGTCGGCGGGCACGATCTCTGACGGGCCGGGTTCCAGCAAAACATCGTCGAAGGTGAGCCCTTCGCGTATCTCCATGAGGAGTCTCCGTTTTGCGGGCCGCGTATAACCGTGGAAGGCCGGGAACCGCAAGGGCCGCCCGCGCCTATGATGACGATAAGAAGATTTGCCTTGCCGATGCGGCGCCGGGTCCACATCTGAAAGACGGATGGTTCGACTGTTGATCAGCACCGCCCGCCGCCTCGCGCTCAAGATCGCGAGCTATGGCGTGATGCACCTGGTGGTGGCGATCCTGGTCGCCTTCGCCATCACGCGCGACTGGCGGATGGCGCTGGCGGTCGGCGTGGTCGAACCCTTCTTCCAGACCATCGCCTATTCGATCCACGACCGCGTCTGGCACCGCATCGAGCGGCGGGGCATGCTGTCCGGCGTCGAGGAGGCGGCCGAGGCGGTCACCGCCCGCCTGCAGATCATGGCCCCCGAAGAGCAGACCCGGGCGCACGGCCATCACGGCCACAGCCACGCCCTGCCCCGCTCGTTCAGGCAGATCGCGGCCAAATCCGTCACCTATGGCGTCATGCATTTCGTGGTGGCGGTGACGGTGGCCTTCGCCCTGACCCAGAACTGGCGCACGGCCCTGGCCATCGGCATCATCGAGCCGCTGGTGCAGACGGTGTTCTTCACCGTGCACGACCGGGTCTGGACCCGGATCGAGGCGCGGAAGGCCAAGCGGGCGGCGGAGCTGGCGAGCGCCTAGGCGCAAGTTGCAATTTTCTTCGAGTTCTCCCTAACGTTACTCGACCCGATCCCGGGTCCAGGAGGACTAAACATGATGTTCAAGAGTCTCCGTATCCCCGCCGTCCGTAGCGGCAAGGCCACCGCCCTCGTACTGGCGGTCGCCGCCGTGGTGGGCGCCAGCGCGGCCATGGCCTACCCGGCCCGTTCGATCGAAGTCGAATACTTCTCGGACGCGACCTACAACGATCCCGTCGGAGGACGCGGCATAACCTGCGGCGGCAATCAATGGCGCTGGGGTGAGACGACCGAATACGCGATCTCCTACTCGGAACCCTGCGGCTAGGCCTCGCATTTGTGGGGAGGCGGCGACGTCTCCCCGCATCTCCTCCGGCGCGCGCCGGCGTGGAGGGCGCGTCGATGCCTAGCCGGCCGCCCAAAGTCGTGCCGAGATCGCGCACCTCCTGGGGGGCGACAGGCGAGGCGCTCGCGCAGGCCGATCCAAACGAGCGCCTCCAAAAGCACGCCTAGCGCCTGTTCAAGGCCACGAGGAAGACCTCGGCGCTGTCCTTGCGGCTCGACTCCGGCTTGACGTATTTCACCGTCTCGAACTCCGCGCGGAGCCGGGCCAGCACGCCGCCGGCGTCGCCGCCCTGGAAATTCTTCGATACGAAATGCCCGCCCGGCTTCAGCGTGCGGATGGCGAAGTCGGCCGCGATCTCGATCAGGGCGATGATCTTCAGGTGGTCGGTCTGGCGGTGGCCGACGGTGTTGTGGGCCATGTCGGACAGGACGAGGTCGGGCGCGCCGCCGAGCAGGTCCATCATCTGCTGGTCGACCCCCGGGTGGGTGAAATCGGCCTGGATCAGCTCGGCGCCGGGGATCGGCTCGATCGGCAAAAGGTCGACGCCGACCACCGCCTTGGCGCCGCGTTTCAGCGCCACCTGCACCCAGCCGCCCGGCGCGGCGCCGAGGTCGATGACGCGGCTACCCTGTTTGATCAGGTGAAAGCGATCGTCGATCTCGAGCAGTTTGAAGGCCGCGCGGCTGCGCCAGCCCTCGGCGCGGGCGCGTTCGGACCATTTGTCGGACAGCTGGCGCTTGATCCACTGCTGGCTGGACATCGACTTGGTGTCCGCCGTCTTCATCTTCGTGCCCATGCCGCGTCCGGCCGCGGTCCCGCCCGACGGCGGACGGACCATGCGGCGGCGCTCCGCCGGTTTTTCTTCTTCGGTCATCGCATCCACATAGCCCCCGACGGGTTTGCGGGCTATGCACCCGCGACAATTCACAAGGAGCCGCCCTCGATGGCCGAAACCCTGACCTTCACTCTCGACACCGGCGACGGCGAAGCCCGCGACGTGGTCATCAAGCTGCGCCCCGACCTGGCCCCCGGCCACGTGGCTCGCATCACCGAACTGGCCGAGGAAGGCTTCTACGACGGCGTCGTCTTCCACCGCGTCATCCCCGGCTTCATGGCCCAGGGCGGCGATCCGACCGGCACCGGCACCTCGGGCTCGTCGAAGCCGAACCTGAAAGCCGAATTCTCGTCGGAGCCGCACGTGCGCGGCGTGTGCTCGATGGCCCGGACCAGCGATCCGAACAGCGCCAACAGCCAGTTCTTCATCTGCCTGGACGACGCCACCTTCCTCGACCGCCAGTACACGGTGTGGGGCGAGGTGATCGAGGGCATGGACAACGTCGACGCCCTGCCCAAGGGCGAGCCGCCCCGCAATCCGGGCAAGATCGTCAAGGCGACGGTGAACTGAGGGATTAGGGGCGAGGGATGAGGGATGAGGGACCGGGGATCGATGCCCCGCTCCCTCTTCCCTAATCTCTAGTCCCCCATCTCTAATCCCTATTCGATCTCGACCACCTCGACCCGCGGTCCGTTCAGGACCAGGGCGATCTCGCCGCGCTTGAGCTTGAGCGCGTCCTCGCCGAACAGCTGGCGGCGCCAGCCGTGCAGGGCGTCGACGGGGGCTTCGTCATCCAGCGCGATCTTCTCCAGGTCGGCGACGTTGGCGATCAGCTTGGTGGCGACGCCGGCGTTGTCGCTCTTGGCCTTGAGCAGCACCTTGAGCAGTTCGACCACAGAAGGCGGCGCCGGCTGGTTGTGGGCCGGTCGCTCCAGCTTGGGGGCGTGGGACTCGGGATCGGCCAGCACCCGCTTGAGCTCGGTCGTCAGATCGAGCCCGAGCCGCGAGGCGCCGAAGCCCTTTGGCACCGAACGCAGGCGGTTGAAGGCGTCGGGATCCGTCGGACCCTGGGCCGCGATCTCGTCGATCGCCTCGTCCTTGAGGATGCGTCCGCGCGGCTGGTCACGCTCCTGAGCAGCGCGCTCGCGCCACACCGCCGTGGCCACGAAGGCGGCGAGGTATTTGGCCGAATACTTCTTGGGCTTCAGACGCTTCCACGCCTTTTCCGGATCCGTGTCGTAGAGCGCCGGATCGGTCAGGTCCTCCATCTCGGCCATGACCCAGTCGAGGCGGCCGTCCTTCTGCAGGCGGTCGCGCAGCTTGGGATAGAGGGCCGCGAGGTGGGTGACGTCGCCCAGGGCGTAGATCAGCTGGGCGTCGGAGAGCGGGCGGCGGGCCCAGTCGGTGAAGCGGCTGCCCTTGTCGACCTCCTGGCGCAGCATCTGGCGGACCAGCGCCTCGTAGGAGACCTGATCTCCGAAGCCGGCGGCCATGGCGGCGACCTGGGTGTCGAACATCGGCTTGGGCATCGCGCCCAGCTTGACGAAGATTTCGACGTCCTGGCGAGCGGCGTGGAAGACCTTGAGAATCGATTCGTCGCGCATCAGGTCCAGGAAGGGCGACAGGTCGAGCCCTTCGGCCATCGGGTCGATGATCGCCGCGTCCGTGGCCGAGGCGGCCTGGATCAGGCACAGGCGGGGCCAGTAGGTCGTCTCCCGCATGAACTCGGTGTCGACCGTGATGAAGGGGGCGGTGGCCAGACGTGCGCAGAAGTCGCGCAGCGCCTCGGTGGTGGTGATCGGCGTCATTCGGATGCTATAGCCCCGCGCAATGCGGTTATGGCAAGAGCCGCCGCATAAATCCGCCCTCTGATTCAGGCCCGTGACCGATGAGCGACACTCCCGAAAGCCTGCGCAACGGCCTGACCTACGCCGACGCGGGCGTCGATATCGATGCGGGCGAGATGCTGGTCGACGCCATCAAGCCGCTGGCGAAATCGACCCGCCGACCGGGTGCGGAGGCGTCGCTGGGCGGATTCGGGGCCCTGTTCGACCTTAAGGCGGCGGGATTCGAGGACCCGCTGATCGTGGCCACCACCGATGGCGTCGGCACCAAGCTGAAGATCGCCATCGAGACCGGCCGTCATGACGGCGTCGGCATCGACCTGGTCGCCATGTGCGTCAACGACCTGCTGGCCCAAGGCGCCGAGCCGCTGCTGTTCCTCGACTATTACGCCACCGGCAAGCTTGAGATCGACGCGGCCAAGCGAGTCGTGGCCGGCATCGCCGAGGGCTGCCGTCAGGCCGGCTGCGCCCTGGTCGGCGGCGAGACGGCCGAGATGCCGGGGATGTACGCCGGCGGCGACTACGATCTGGCCGGCTTCTCGCTGGGCGCCGTCGAGCGGGGCCATGCCCTGCCCTATCTGGATCGGCAGGCGGCGGGCGACGTCATCATCGGCCTCGCCTCCTCCGGCCCGCACTCGAACGGCTATTCGCTGATCCGCAAGGTGGTCGAGAAGTCCGGCCTCGGCTGGGGCGACGATGCGCCGTTCGCGAAGGACCGCACCCTGGCGCAGGCGCTGATGGAGCCGACCCGCATCTATGTGAAGCCGGTGCTGCCGCTGATGAAGGCCGGACTGGTCAAGGGCGCGGCGCACATCACCGGCGGCGGCCTGATCGAGAATCCGCCCCGCTGCATCGCCGGAGGTCTGCACGCGGAGTTCGACTGGGACGCCATTCCGATGCCGCACGTGTTCCAGTGGCTCGGCGAGGTCGGCGGCATCTCGGATCACGAGATGCGGCGAACCTTCAACTGCGGCGTCGGCTTCATCCTGGTGGTCGCGCCGGAAAACGCCGAGCCGGTTCTGGCGGGCCTGCTGAACGCGGGCGAAGTCGCCTTCGTCTGCGGTCAACTGGCGGCCGACTAGAGGCCCTCGGCCTCCAGGCTCGAATAGCTGGCGCGGATGATGGTCGCCCGACCGGGGTTCTGGTGCACCGAGACGGTCATGCCGCCCTTCGTCCACACCGGCCAATCTTCGGGTTCATCGGGGCTGGGAGCGAAACCGGCGTCCTGGAGGGGATCGGCGACGGCGTCCCGGGCCTCCTTGAAGTCGGCTGACCGCGCCTGGACGACGCAGACCCGGCGCAGATCGCCTTCATCGGCGCTGCCCGACAGGGTCAGTTGCACCAGATAGACGTCGTTGCGGCTGCGGAAATCGCCCTCCCCTTCCTCCAGCGACCCGTTGAGGCCGTTGCGGGCGAGCACGGCCTGGTCGGCCGCGCCCTCGGCGACATAGGGAAGACAGACGTCCATCACGATGTCGCGGGTGATCTGCCCGGGATCCGGGGGGCTGACGGCGAGGGCGGCGGCGAGGAACAGGGCGTGCATGGAAACCTCCGGGACGCGCACTTTCCCGGACACGGGCGGCGAGCGCAAGCCGGATGCATTGACCGGGGCAATCGGCCCCGGCAAGGTCCGCGCCTTCCACATCCACGAGGTCGCCCATGCGCGCGCTGTCGATCGCCCTGGCGGGGTTGATGCTGGTTTCGGGTCCGGCGGCGGCCCAGACGCCCGCTCCGTCCGAACACGCCCTGCTCCACCGGGTGGCCGGCGAGGTCCAGCCGGAGCGGATGCGCGCCGACATCGAGGCCCTGGTCGGCTTCGGCACTCGCCACACGTTGTCAGACACGGTCTCGGAGACGCGCGGCATCGGCGCGGCGCGGCGCTGGGCCCAGCGGCAGTTCGAGGCGATGAGCCGCGACTGCGGCGGCTGCCTGACCATCGTCACCCCCTCCGACACCGTCACCGGTCCGCGGGTGCCGACCCCGACGGAGGTGGTGGATATCGTCGCCATCCAGCGCGGCACGGGCGATCCCAACCGGGTCATCATCATCACCGGCCACATCGACTCGCGCGTCACCGACGTGATGAACATCACTGACGACGCGCCGGGGGCCAACGACGACGCCTCTGGCGTGGCGGCGGTGCTGGAGGCGGCCCGCGTCCTGTCGAAACACCGGTTCGACGCCACCCTCGTCTACGCCGCCCTTTCCGGCGAGGAACAGGGTCTTCTCGGCGGAAAGATCCTCGCCGACTACGCCCAGGCTCAGGGCTGGCGGGTCGAGGCCAATCTGAACAACGACATCGTCGGCAATTCCGAAGGCCAGTCGGGCGTCCGCGACACCACCCGCGTCCGGGTCTTCTCGGAAGGCACCAAGACCGTGGAAACCGCCGCCCAGGCGGACCGGCGGCGCTACAACGGCGGCGAACTGGACTCGTCGTCGCGCAATCTCGCCCGCTTCCTCGACGCCATCGCCGATCGCTACCTGACCAATTTCGACGTCGACATGATCTACCGTACGGACCGGTACGGCCGCGGCGGCGACCAGGTCGAGATGCTGCGCCACGGCTTCCCCGCCGTTCGCATCACCGAGGGTTCCGAGAATTACACCCGCCAGCATCAGGACCTGCGGACCGAGAACGGCATCCACTACGGCGACACCATCGACGGGGTGGACTTCGGTTACCTCGGCCAGGTGGCGCGTCTGAACATCGTCACCATGGCCGCCCTGGCGAGCGCGCCCGCCACCCCGCTGGGCGTCGCCATCGAAGGCGCCGTCAAGCCGGACACGACCATCAGATGGCAGCCGGTCGAGGGCGCCGCGGGCTACCGCATCTGGTGGCGATCGACGACCGCGCCGCAGTGGACCCACAGCCGCTGGGCGGGATCGACGACCGAGATGGTGCTGCCGGGCGTGTCCATCGACGACTGGTTCTTCGGCGTCTCGTCGGTGTCGGAAGATGGCTTTGAAAGCCCGGTGGTCTTCCCCGGCCCGGCCGGATCGTTCGTCTCGGTCGGCGACCCGGCGCCTCGCCCGGCGCAATGACCGGAGCGCGCCCGGGCCGCGTCCGCGTCGCCGTCCTGATTTCCGGCGCCGGTTCGAACATGGCCGCCCTGATCGACGCCGGCCGGCAGGAAGGGTCGCCGTTCGAGGTCGTGCTGGTGCTGTCGAACCGGCCTGACGCCGGCGGGCTGGCCGTGGCGAGCGGCAAGGAGGTGGCGGTCGCGGCCGTGGACCATCGTCCGTTCGGCAAGGACCGCGAGGCTCATGAGCGCGCCGTCGACGCCGTGCTCGCGCAACACGGGGTCGAGGTCGTCGGCCTCGCCGGCTACATGCGCCTTCTGACGCCGTGGCTGGTCAGGCGCTGGCAGGGCCGGATGCTGAATATCCATCCAAGCCTGCTGCCGAAATACCCCGGCCTGGACACCCACGCCCGCGCCCTGGCCGCCGGCGATGCCGAGGCGGGCTGCTCGGTGCATCGGGTGACCGAAGGCGTCGACGAAGGGCCTGTCCTGGGCCAGGCGCGGGTTCCGGTTCTCGCCGACGACACGGCCGAGACGCTGGCCCAGCGAGTGCTGGCGGCGGAGCACAGGCTGTACCCGGCCGTGCTCGCGGACGTCTGCCGCCAGATGAGAAGTTTGTAATCTGGCGAGTTTCGCCACGACAGAAGCCGAGGCTTGAGTCAGGTTGCGCGCCAAGTCTCAATCGGGGTTCCCTAATGCTCAAGCTTCGTCTCATGGCCTGCGCGGCCACGGCCGTCCTGTCGCTCGCCGCCACCGCCGCCCTCGCCCAGACCACGCCGCCCATCGTGGAGATTCCCTCCACGACCCAGCCCGCCATCGGCGAGTTCGGCTTCGACATGACCGGCATGGACACCTCTGTCCGGCCTGGCGCGGACTTCAACCGCTTCGCCAACGGGCGGTGGAGCGACACCACGCCGATCCCGGCCGATCGAACCTCCTTCGGCGCCTTCCATGTGCTGCACGACCGATCGCAGGAGAACCTGAAGGCCCTGATCGAGGAGAGCGTGACCAATCCGGGCGCCAGCGAGGACGCGGCCCGCATCGGCGCCTTCTACGGCAGCTTCATGGACGAGGCGACGGTCGAACGCCTCGGCGCCGGTCCGCTGCAGGCTGACCTCGCCGAGGTTCGCGCCGCCGACACGCGCGAGAAGATGGCCGCCCTGATGGGCCGCACCCAGAGCGCCTTCGGCTCCAGCATCTTCGGGGTGCAAATCTTCGAGGACCTGAAGGACTCCAACAAGACGAGCGCCTACGTCGTCCAGGGCGGCATCGGCATGCCCGACCGCGACTATTACCTCGAAGCCAATTTCGCCGAACAGAAGACGGCCTACCAGGCCTATGTCGCCAAGGCGCTGGAACTGGCTGGCTGGCCGAATCCGGAGCAGGCGGCCGCCGACATCGTCGCCTTCGAGACCCGCATCGCCGAGCAGCACTGGACCGCGGTCGAAAACCGCCAGATCGACAAGATCTACAACCCGACCACCGTCGCCGACCTGGCGACGACGGCCCCCGGCTTCGACTGGGCCGCATGGGCCGAGGGCGCGGGCATCGCGCACGTCCCGGTGCTGATCGCCGCCAACAACACCGCCTTCCCGGGCATGGCCAAGGTGTTCGCGGAAACCCCGATCGGGACCCTGCAGTCGTGGCAGGCCTTCCACGTGATCAACCAGGCCTCGCCCTATCTGTCGCAGGCCTTCGTCGACAACCAGTTCAACTTCTACGGCAAGACCCTGGGCGGCCAGCCCGAGAACCAGCCGCGCTGGAAGCGTGGCGTGACCACGGTCGACGGCTCGCTGGGCGAGGTGCTCGGCCGCGAATACGTGGCGCGTCACTTCCCGGCCGAATCCAAGGCGCAGATGGAGGAACTGGTCGCCAACCTGCGCGCCGCCATGACGGCCCGCATCCAGGGCCTCGACTGGATGAGCCCCGAGACCAAGGAGCAGGCGCTCTACAAGATGAGTCGCTTCGGGGTGAAGATCGGCTATCCCGACGAGTGGCGTGAATACGACGGCCTGCGCCTCGTGCCGGGCGACCTGTACGGAAACGTCGAGCGGTCGGCGGCCTTCGAATGGGCCTTCAACGTCGACAAGCTGGGCAAGCCGGTCAATCCGCTAGAGTGGGGCATGACCCCGCAGACGGTGAACGCCTACTACAACCCTGTGCGCAACGAGATCGTCTTCCCGGCCGCCATTCTGCAGGCGCCATTCTTCGATCCCAACGCGGACCCCGCCGTCAACTACGGCGGCATCGGCGCGGTCATCGGCCACGAGATCACCCACGGCTTCGACGACCAGGGCCGCAAGACCGACGGCGACGGCGCCCTGCGCGACTGGTGGACGGCCGAGGACGCCGCCAAGTTCGAGGAGCGGGCCAAGGTGCTGGGCGCGCAATACTCGGCGCTGTCCCCGCTGGACGGCGTCAACGTCAACGGCGACCTGACCATGGGCGAGAACATCGCCGACCTGGGCGGTCTGCTGCTGGCGCTCGACGCCTATCACATGTCGCTCAACGGCCAGCCGGCCCCGGTGATCAACGGCCTGACCGGCGACCAGCGGGTCTTCCTCGGCTGGGCGCAGGTGTGGCGGACCAAGATCCGCGACGAGGCGCTGCGCCAGCAGGTCACCGTCGACCCGCACGCGCCCGGCGCCTACCGCGCCAGCGCGACCGTGCGGAACATCGACGCCTGGTACGAGGCGTTCGGCGTCCAGCCGGGCGACGAGCAGTACCTCGCTCCCGAGGCCCGCGCCCGCATCTGGTAGGCGAATCGCCGAGCGGACTGACAGCACGGCCCCGGCGGGATTTCGCCGGGGCCGTTTTCATTTGTGCGTGAGGCAAGATGAACAGGGTTGCTATACGAGCGACTGATGGTGATATTTCAAATATCATCTGAGGTATTTCATGATTACCGGCCCCCAGCTCCGCGCCGCGCGAGCTCTTCTCGGCATCGACCAGCGGGAGCTGGCCCGCCTCGCCGGCCTGTCGCCCCAGACCGTGCAGCGGATGGAAGCGTGCGAAGGCTCGGTCCGGGCCGTCGTCGACAGCTTGGAAAAGGTGGTGACGGCTGTGGCCGACGCCGGGGTCGAGATGATCGCCGAAGGCGCGCCCAGCCAGGGATCGGGCCGGGGCGTCCGGCTGATTGCGGGCAGGAAGACGGCACGCGATGGGCTCTGACTGGAAGCTGTTCCTGCCCAAGACCTTCACGGTGCTGAGGCAGGGTTATGGGTTCGCCGATTTTCGCGCCGACGGCATCGCGGGCCTGACCGTCGCGGTCGTGGCCCTGCCGCTGGCCATGGCGTTGGCGATCGCCTCCGGGGCGACCCCGGAGGCCGGTCTGGTCACCGCCGTGGTGGCGGGATTTCTGATTTCCGCCCTGGGCGGCAGCCGCTTCCAGATCGGCGGCCCGACCGGAGCCTTCGTGGTCATCGTCTATGGCGTCATCAGCAAGCACGGCTATGACGGTCTGCTGATGGCCACGCTGATGGCGGGCGCCATTCTCATCGTTGCGGGACTCGCCCGCGTCGGAAGCCTGATCAAATACATCCCGGACCCGGTCACCACAGGCTTCACCAGCGGCATCGCCGTGGTCATCCTGGCCAGCCAGATTCCGGATCTGCTGGGGCTGACAGCGGCGGAGATTCCCGCCGAGTTCGTTCCCAAGATGCAGGCCCTGTGGGCCGCTCGCGCCACGCTGACGCCCCCGGCGATCGGGCTGTCGGCGGTCTGTGTCGCCGCCATCTTCGCGATGCGCCGCTACGCCCCCCGCCTGCCCGGTTTCCTGATCGCCACCGTCGCCGCCGCCGTGGCTGTCACGGCGCTCGGCCTGCCAGTCGAGACCATCGGCTCACGCTTTGGCGAGATGAACGCCCGCATCCCCGCGCCCGACCTGTCCTTCTGGACCTGGGGCAAGGCCGCCGACGTCCTGCCCAGCGCCCTCGCCATCGCCCTGTTGGCCGGGGTGGAGTCGCTGCTGTCAGCCGTGGTCGCCGACCAGATGACCGGCCGCCGGCACCGGTCGAACATGGAACTGACGGCCCAGGGCGTCGCCAATATCGCCTCGGCGGCGGTCGGCGGCCTGCCCGCCACCGGCGCCATCGCGCGGACGGCCACCAGCATCCGCTCCGGCGCGCGCACCCCCGTGGCCGGCATGCTGCACGCCGCCTTCCTGCTGGTGTTCATGCTGGTCCTCGCGCCGGTGATGGGATTCATCCCGATGGCGGCGCTGGCGGCGATCCTCGTCGTGGTGGCGATGAACATGGCCGAGACCCACCGGTTCCGGCTGATCCTGCGCACATCGCGCGGCGACAGGGCCGTGCTGCTGGCCACCTTCGGGCTGACGGTGCTGGTTGACCTGACCGTAGCCATCGGCGTCGGCATGGCCCTGGCCACCTTCATTTTCATGCACCGGATGTCGAACCTCGCCACGCTTGAGGGCCGCGCTCCCCTGATTGACGGAGACCGGCCCGACAATGGCGAGGGTCGCTACTCTCCCAATGAAGGCCTGCCGGGCGACGTGGGCGTGCTGACCTTCCGGGGCCCGCTGTTCTTCGGCAGCGCCGGCCTGATCAAGGACGCCATGGACCGCATCGGCGCGCGCCGGCGGACCTACATCCTGCGGCTGGAGGAGGTTCCGATGCTCGACCCGACCGGCGCGCTGGCCTTCGCCGACCTGCTCGGACGCATGCAGGCGGACGACGCCGAGGTCATCGTCTCCGGCGCCGGGCACGCCGTGTTGAAGTCACTGATGCAGGCGACGCCGCGCGACCGGCTGAAGCGTGTGCATTTCGTCAAGACCTTCGCAACCGCCCGGAAGCGGGTCGAGGCCGCGCAGACGGCCGCCTGAAACAAGAAACGGCCGGCCCTCCGCTGGGAGAGCCGGCCGTGTGGGTTCGATCAGGGCTGTCGCCCGCGGCTATCAGCCGACGATCTGGTCGTCCGTGAAGAACTGTTCGATCTCGATCTTCGCGTTCTCGAGGCTGTCCGAGCCGTGCACCGAGTTCTCGCCGATCGAGAGGGCGAATTGCTTGCGGATGGTGCCGTCGGCGGCGTCCTTCGGGTTGGTGGCGCCCATGACTTCGCGGTACTTCGCCACGGCGTCAGCGCCTTCCAGCACCTGCACCACGACCGGCTCGGCGGTCATTTGCGAGACCAGCTCGCCGTAGAACGGACGCTCGGCGTGGACTTCGTAGAATTTCTTCGCCTGGGCTTCCGTCAGCTTGACGCGGCGCTGGGCGACGATGCGCAGGCCGGCGCCCTCGATCACGGCGTTGATGGCGCCGGTCAGGTTGCGGCGCGTGGCGTCGGGCTTGATGATCGAGAACGTACGTTCGGTCATGGAGGTGACTTCTTGTTGGGAGATTGAGGGTGGCGGGCTTATAGACGCGCCCTCCCTTGTTTCCAAGGCGTCCCTAACGCTCACGGCGCGGCCGTTCGCTGCTTGAGGGACGCACAGAGTTTAGCGCCCGCCTCATGCTCCAGATCACCGACCTGACCTTCAGCGCCTGGGGCCGCAAATTCCTCGAGGACGCCTCCGTCAGCCTGCCGCCCGGCTCCAAGGTCGGGCTGGTCGGGCGCAACGGCATCGGCAAATCGACCCTGTTCAAGCTGATCCTCGGCGAACTGGCGGCCGGCGGCGACGAGATCAGCCTGCCGAAGACGGCGCGCATCGCTTCGGTGGATCAGGAGCACCCCGCCACGCCGGTCAGCGTGCTGGAGACCATCCTTGAGGCCGACGTGGAACGCCACGACCTGCTGACCCGGCTGGAGACCGCCGAGCCTGAGGAGATGGGCGAAATCTGGACGCGGCTGATCGAGATCGACGCCGACGCGGCGCCGGCGCGGGCGGCGGAAATCCTCGTCGGCCTGGGCTTCGACCAGGAGAACCAGCAGCGGCCGATGTCGGAATTCTCGGGCGGCTGGCGGATGCGTGTGGCGCTGGCGGCGGCCCTGTTCGCCGAGCCCGACATGCTGTTGCTCGACGAACCGACCAACTACCTCGATCTGGAAGGCGCGCTGTGGCTCGAGGCGCGGCTGAAGAAATATCCGCACACGGCCCTGATCATCTCGCACGACCGCGAGATGCTGAACGAGGTCTGCACCCACATCCTGCACCTCGCGAACCGGACGCTGACGCTCTACACGGGCAACTACGACCAGTTCGAAAAGGCGCGGGCCGAGAAGGCCCGATTGCAGCTGTCGGCCAAGGCCAAGCAGGACGCCGAGCGCGCCCACCTGCAGGCCTTCGTGGATCGCTTCAAGGCCAAGGCGTCAAAGGCCGCACAGGCCCAGTCGCGGATGAAGCGGCTGGCCAAGATGGAGCCGGTGGCCACGACCATCGAGGAACGGGTCGCCCCCTTCATCCTGCCCTCCCCGCCCCGCCCGCTCGCTCCGCCGCTGATCCGGCTGGAGCGAGCCAATGTCGGCTATGAACCGGGCAAGCCGATCCTGCGCAATCTCAACCTGCGCATGGACCTCGACGACCGCATCGGTCTGCTGGGCGTCAACGGCGCCGGCAAGTCGACCTTCGCCAAGATGATCGCCGGCGCGCTGGACGTCGAAACCGGCGAACTGCATCGCGACCGGAAGATGCGCGTGGGCTGGTTCCACCAGCACCAGATCGAGGCCATGGACCCGACCGACACCCCGCTGGAGATCATCCGCCGGGCCATGCCGGACGCCTCGGAGAGCAGCCGGCGCTCGAAACTGGCGCAGTGGGGCCTGGGCTATGAGAAGCAGGAGACCACCGTGGCCAGCCTGTCCGGCGGCGAGCGCGCGCGCCTGCTGCTGAACCAGGTGGCGATGGACGCGCCGCACATCCTGATCCTCGACGAACCGACCAACCACCTCGACATCGACAGCCGCCGGGCGCTGCTCGACGCGCTGAACGACTACTCCGGCGCGGTCATCCTGATCACCCACGACCGCTCGCTGATGGAGTTGGTCGCCGACCGGCTGTGGCTGGCCGCGGACGGCACGGTGAAGCCGTTCGACGGCGACATGGACGACTACGCCAAATTCGTCCTGGACCGGGCCAAGCAAGCCGCGGTCAAGCCGTCGCAGGTCAAGGCCGAGGCGGAGACGAAGGCCGCCCCCGCCACGGCGCCGGCGAAGAAGAACGAAAAAAAATCAGGCCCCTCGCCCTCGACCCTGCGCCATGCGGTGAAGAAGGCGGAGGAGCGGATGGCGGCGCTGACGGGCGAGCTGGCCCGGATCGACGATGATCTGGCCAACGCTGCGATCAGCAATCCCAAGGCGCTGGAAGGGCTGACGCGGGCGCGGGCGAAGACGCAGGCGGACCTGGAAGCGGCCGAGGCCGCCTGGATGCAGGCGGAAGAAGCGCTGGCGGAGGTCGCCTGAACCGGTCGCCCGGCGTGGGGACCTAGCCGCAGTCGACGCTGCGGATGATCCCCGTCGCCTCGTCGAAGCGGACGTTGAGGCGGTCAGGCCGCAGGTCCTTGGTCGTGGGGCAGGTCGTGCAGACCACCCGGACATTGGCCCCCGCCGGGAAGCTGACCGCGCCGACATGCGTTCCGATCAGCGACCGCGCGGCCTCGGCGTCGCAGCGCTGCGGACCAGGCTGGACGGAGGTCTCCGCCACCGGCGCGCAGGACGTCAGCGCGATCGCGCCGGCGAGCAGGATTAGCGGCCTCATCCGCATTTGACCTCGCGGATGATGCCCGTCGCTTGCTCGTAGAAGATGTTCAGCCGGCTGGGGCTGTAATCCATGGTCACCGGGCAGGTCGTGCAGGTCACGCGCCAGGTCTCGCCGGCAGGCTTGGCCGGGAGCTCCGAGCGGTTGCGGCCGATGAAGCGCTGGTACTGGTCGGCCTTGCATTGGGACGGACCGTCCTCGGGGGGCGTCGGCGCCGCCTCGTCCTCCATCGGCGCGCAGGCGGCCGCCAGCAGGCCGGCGGCGGCGAGGCTGAGCAACTGGATCTTCATGGCGCGTCTCCCTGGGTGATGTCAGCCGCAGCGGACTTGTTCGATGATGTCCGTCTGTTCGTTGAAGAAGATGTTCAGCCGGTGGGGCGAGTAGTCCTCGGTCACCGGACAGGTGGTGCAGGTCACCCGCCGGCTCACCACATCGACCGGAACGGGGATGTCGGTCTTCGGTTTCCCGACCAGCCACTGCATCTCGCCGGCGCGACAGAGGTCGGTGGTCGGATTGACCCGCGGCGCGCCCACCGGCTGGCTCATCTGCGCTTCCTCGATCGCGCGGGGCGCGGGCGCGTCGGAGGCCGGCGTCTCGCAGCCGGCCAGGGCCAGCAGCGCGATCAGGCCGCCTTTTCCCAGCGCCCCTCGGGCGACTGCTTCCAGTAGGCGAGGTTCGCGCCGGCGTCCTTCAGCGTCTTCCAGCGGACCCGCGCCGCCTGCAGCGCGGTCTCGTCCCTGCCGTCGAAGATGATGAAGCATCGATCGAACCCTTTCGTATCGCCAAGCTCTGCGTCGTCCACGATGAACAGCGCCTGAGCGCCGTTCGGGTTCTCCGCGGCCTGGGTCAGCAGGATGGGCTGGCGCGCCGCCTCGGGCTCCGAGGCGCGGCCGTGGGCGAGGAAGCTGTCGTCGCGGTACGTCCAGAGACGTTCGTCGACGTCGTCGAGCAAACGCTCGTTCGCGGCGCGGACAAGCGCCCGCCAGCCCCGCTCGCGCGTCTTCTCCAGCAGGCCGGGCAACACCTGATCGAGCGTCGAGCGCTCGAGGTGGTAGAACCAGATTTCGCATCCCTCGTCGGGCATGGTTCCTCGATCCGTCGTCAGATATCGACACTCGCACCGCGTGTAGGCCTATGCCAGTCTCCCCTCCATCACAAAGAAGGGGTTCCACATGCGTCGTCTCAAACTCATCACCGGCGTGACCGCCCTCGCCCTCGCCCTGACCGCGTGCGCGACGGTCTCCGAGAATTCCGGCTATGTCCCCGACTACAGCGCCTCGCCCACCTACGGCACGGTCACGCTTTCGGCCGGCTTCCCGTCGGACCCGCGGGTGGTCTCGCTGCAGTCGGGCGGCCCGATTCCGGCGTCGAACATCTCGCCTTCGTGCGAGGGCTATGTGGCTCGCGCCCCCGACGTCCGTCTGAATTACCAGGCGGGAGACCTTCCGCTGATCCTGTCCGTCGCCTCATCGGTCGACACGACCCTGGTGGTCAACGGCCCCGGCGGCCAATGGTACTGCGACGACGACAGCGGGACGAACGGGGTCAATCCGTCCCTGCGCTTCAACCGTCCCGGCTCGGGCCAGTACGACATCTGGGTGGGCACCTATGGCAGCACCGGGACGAATTCAGCCCGGCTGCACATCTCGGAAGTCTCCAGCGAGTAGCGCCAGGAAACGCCCGGCGGGTTCCGCCGGGCGTCGCCTTCCGTCAGGACTCGTAGCTGTCCGCCACCATGCGATCCAGGGTTCGGACGCCCCAGCCGACGGCGCCGTCGGGCACGGTCGGGGACTTGCTGTCCTTGACCCAGGCCGTTGGGGCGATGTCGATGTGAGCCCACGGCACGCCGTTGGTGAAGCGCTGCAGGAACAGGGCGGCGGTGATCGAGCCGCCGGCGCGGCCATTGCCGGTGTTCTTCACATCCGCGATCGGGCTGTCGATGTGTCGCTCGTAGGCGGCGGGGATCGGCATCCGCCAGGCGTTCTCGCCGACCTTGGGGGCGGCGGCGAGGAAGTTGTTGGCCAGTTCGTCCGAGTTGGAGAAGACGCCGGCGTATTCGAGGCCGAGGGCGACGATCATGGCGCCCGTCAGGGTGGCCAGGTCGAGCATGAATTTCGGCTTGAACCGCTCCTGGGTGTACCAGAGGCAGTCGGCCAGCACGAGGCGGCCCTCGGCGTCGGTGTTCAGCACCTCGACCGACTGGCCGGACAGGGACATGACCACGTCTCCGGGCCGCTGGGCGGCGCCGTCAGGCATGTTCTCGACGAGCCCGATGACTCCGACGGCGTTGACCCTGGCCTTGCGGCCCGCCAGGGCGTGCATCAGGCCGGTCACGGCGGCCGAGCCGCCCATGTCCCACTTCATGTCCTCCATGCCGTCCGCCGGCTTGATGGAGATGCCGCCGGTGTCGAAGCAGACGCCCTTGCCGACGAAGGCGATGGGCTGGTCGCCCTTCTTGCCGCCGTTCCATTTCATGATGGCGACCTGGCTGTCGCGCACGCTGCCCTGGCCGACGGCCAGCAGGGTGCGGAAGCCGAGCTTCTCGAGCTCCTTCTCCCCGAGGATCTCGACCTCGAGGCCGAGTTTTTCCAGCGCCTTGACCCGGCGGGCGTACTCTTCCGGGTAGAGGACGTTGGCCGGCTCGCTGACCAGATCACGCGCGAACTCGACCGCTTCGGCGACCGGCGCCAGCCGGTCATAGGCGGCCTGGGCGGCCCTCACGTCGGCGGCGACGACCTTGATGGTCTCGATCGACGGCGTCTTCTCGGGCTTCAGCGTGGTGCGGTATTTGAGGAAGCGGTAGCTGGCCAGACGGGCCGCAAAGGCGGCGCGCGCGGCCTGGTCGGCGCTCAGGGCGTGGGCGTCGATGGTCAGCGACGTCGCGCCCGACAGCTTGACGGCGTGGTAGGCGGCGCCGGCGGCGGCCTCCAGCGCCAGATCGTCGAATTTGGCGGGGTCGCCGGCTCCGGTCAGGACCACCGTCGCGGCGTCCACGCCGGCGGGCGCGGCGACGAGCAGGGTGCTGTTCGAGCCGCCTGTGAAACGGCTAGCGTTCATCGCCCGGGTCAGGGCGCCCGAGGCGGCCGCATCGAGCTGTCCGCCCGTGCCATGCAGGACCCGACCCTCGTGAACCAGGACGGCCAGCGCTTCGGCTCCGCCGGCGGACGCAACGAACTCGATCTTCATGGGCTACTCCAGCCGGGATTAGGCGTCCCGGTCGTGCTTACAAGGGTCGCGCGCGGCGCCTGTCGCCGATGCGCGGGGATGTGTATTAGAGGCGTTCCCGCCGCCGCCTGCAACGGGCGATTTCCTCCGTTTATGACGCTGATTCAAGGCTATCTTTTCCGCCAGATCGCCCGACCCGTCGTCGGAGCGTGCGCCGCGCTGGCCGGAATTGGCATCCTGAGCCAGAGCCTCGATCAACTCGAGGTTATCGTCGAGCGCGGCCAGAGCGTCTGGGTCATGGTCAAGCTGACCCTGCTCGCCGTTCCTCAACTTCTGGCGGTAATCGTTCCGATCGGCCTGTTCGTCGGCGCCCTGATCGCCCTGACCCGGCTGCAACGCGAGCAGGAATTGACCGCCGTCTTCGCCTCGGGCGTCACCCGCTGGTCGGCGATTCGGCCCGCCGTGCGCATCGCCGCCATAGCCGCGGTGCTGACCCTGATCGTGACCACCGTGCTGCAGCCGTGGGCGCAGCGGCAGGCCCGCGCCGAGGCCTTCGCGGTGCGCACCGACCTGGCCGCCCTGCTGGTCGAGGAAGGGCGGTTCGTTCAGGGGCCGGAAGGCCTGACCGTCTATGTGCAGCAGATCGAGCAGAACGGGCTGCTGAAGAACATCTTCATCTACCAGGCTGAGGACGACCGGGTGACCACCTGGGACGCCGCCGAGGCCCGGTTCTCGCGCATTGACGGCGAGCCGATCCTGACCCTGATCGACGGCTCGTGGCAGCGCTATTCCAGCCGCGGCGTGCTGGAGCACCTGTCGTTCGGCCGCCAGGACGTGCCGCTGGGCCAGTATTCGGAGGTGACCGACACGATCCGCTACAAGCCATCGGACCTCTATCTGACCCAGCTGCTCAATCCGTCGCCGCAGGATCTCGAGCGGGTCGGGTCCGCCGGCGAGCTGAGGGCGGAGGCGCACTCGCGGCTGTCAGCGCCGCTGTATGCGCTGCTGGCCATGGCCATGGCGTTGTCGGCCATCCTCGGCGGACAATTCAGCCGCACCGGCTACAGCCTGCGCATCGCCCGCGTCGCGGCCGCCTTCCTGATCATCCGCATCGTCGGCTACGGCGTGGTCGCCGCCAGCGCGTGGAACGGCTGGCTGAACGTGTTCCAGTATCTGCTGCCGATCGTCGGCACGGCCGTGGCCCTGCGGCTGCTGTTCCGGGCCCTGAAACCCCGTCGGCGGCGGTCATGGCCAGCGTTCGAGCGGCTGAGGGCGAGATTCGCATGAGCGCCGCGGACACGCCCCCCTCGCGCCTCCGCCTGGGCCGGATCGAGCGCTATGTGCTGGTCCAGCAGGCGCGCTCGCTGGCGATCGCCCTGGGCGTCATCGCCGCCCTGATCATGCTGATCGACTTCGTCGAGATCTCGCGCGGGGTCGGCTCGGACGTCGACCTGTCGGGCGTGCGCATCCTCGGCCTGATGCTGCTGAAGTCGCCGCAGGTGATCATCCAGCTGCTGCCGTTCGTCTTCCTGTTCGGCACCCTCGCCGCCTTCGTCGGCCTGAACCGGCGCAGCGAGCTGATCGCCATGCGGGCGGCGGGGCTGTCGGCGTGGCGGTTCGTGCTGCCGGCGGCCGGCGCAGCCTTCCTGTTCGGCATCGTCACGGTGACGGCGCTCGGCCCCCTCGCCGCCTCCGGCGACGGGCTGTTCCAGCGGGAACGGACCCGGCTGTCGGGCTCGACCGAAGCGCCCCAGGCCGTGTGGATTCGCGAGGGCGACGACACCCGCCAGATGGTCATCCGGGCCGAGCGGCAGGACCGGACCAACGCTCGCCTGCTGGGCGTGACCTTCTTCATCTACGCCAACGACGGGGGGGGTCACCGCACCTTCCGTGAACGGATCGACGCCGCCTCGGCCTCGCTGAGCGCCGGACGCTGGCGACTGGTCGACGCGGTGGGGGCCCAGATCGGGCAGCGGGCGGTGCGGTACGAGACGCTGGACCTGCTCTCCAGCCTGGCCGACGACGAGGCGTTCGAGCGTTTCGCCCGGCCCCAGTCGACGCCCTTCTGGTCGCTGCCGGGCCAGATCGCCCGCGTCGAGGCGGCCGGTTTCTCGAGCACCGCCTATCGCCTGAGGCTGCAGCAGCTCCTGGCCACGCCGCTGATGTTCGCGGCGATGTCGATCCTGGCGGCCGCCTTCTCCCTGCGCCTGATGCGGCTGGGCGACCTGGCCCGCATGAGTCTGGCGGCGGTGGTGCTGGGCTTCGGCTTCTTCTTCGTCAACCAGGCGGCGTCGGCCTTCGGCTCGGCCGAGGTCATCCCGCCCTGGCTGGCCGCCTGGCTGCCGCCCTTGCTGACGGCGCTCGCCGCCTTCACCTTGCTGTTCTATACCGAAGACGGCTAAGCGAAGCCCCGCCCGTCGTCCCGCCGTCCATCGAGTGAGCCTGAATGCCGCGTGACCGTCGCGCCGAAACAGGAGCCCTGCGCCTCCGGCTTCTCGCCGGCGCGGCCGCCGTGGCCCTGGCGTCGTGGAGCGGCGCCGCCCAGGCCCAGCAAGCCCCAGCCGCGCCCGTATCGGGGCCGCAGACCGGCCCCGACGGGCTGACGCCCGAGGCCGTCTATGTGGACGCCGCCACGGTCTCCCGCGACGGCGACGTGATCTCCGCCGCCGGCGGGACCGACCGGGTCCTGGCGCGGTTCCGCAACACCAGCCTGCGCGCCGGCCGGCTGACCTATGATCTGAACGCCGGCGTGGCCACAGCCGACGATCGCGTCGAATTCGTCGACCCCGACGGCAATGTGGTCTTCGCCAGCCACCTGGAACTGGACTCCGATCTGAAGGCCGGCGTGGCCGTCGACTTCGCCACCCGCTTCCGCAACGGGGCTAGCCTGATGGCGGCGACAGCGGTGCGGCGCAGCGAGAATGTCAACGAGCTGAACTACGCCCTGTTCACCCCCTGCCCGATCTGCGACGCCGAGGGGAACCCCAAGGAGCCCAGCATCGCCATCCAGGCGGAGAAGGTGGTCCAGGACGAAGACCTGCGGGCGGTGCTCTACCGCAATGCGGTGTTCAAGGTCGGCGGGGTTCCGGTCTTCTACCTGCCCTGGTTCGCCCACCCGGATCCCACCGTGGAGCGCGCGTCGGGCTTCCTGGTGCCTATCCCAAGCTATGACGAAGGGCGCGGATTCAGCCTCGAGGTTCCCTATCTGCAGGTCGTCTCGCCGTCCGAGGACTGGCTGATCAGCCCGCAGATCAACAGCCGGGTCGCGCCCCTGCTGAACCTGCAGTGGCGCCGCCGGTTCGCCGACGGCGCGGTCGTCCTGCGCGGCGGCTACACCTATGAGCGCAATTTCGGCGACTTCGACCTCGACGGCGACGGCGACGCCGAGAGCAACGTCAAATTCGGCGACCGGACCAGCCGAAGCTACTTCCTCGGGCATGGCCGGTTCGATCCCCAAGGGCCGTGGCGCTGGGGCTTCACGGCGGAACGGACCTCGGACAAGACGCTGTTCGACCGCTACGACGTGCGCGACCCCTATCAGGACAACGGCCTCTACTACGGCGACCAGCGCCGGCTGATCAGCCAGATCTACGCCGAGCACCAGACCGACCGGTCCTATGTCTCGGTGGCCGCCTTCACCTTGCAGAGCCTGCGGGTGGCCCGCTTCGACCCGGTGACCCCGGCCCTCAACGAGTTCGAGGACGACGGGGCCCTGCCCATCGTTGCGCCGCTGATCGAGGCGCGGTGGGAGCCCGACGGCCCGGTTCTTGGCGGGCGGCTCCGCCTGCGCGGATCGGCGGTGTCGCTGTATCGCGACGCCTATGTCGGCAGTCCCGTGCTGAGGCCGGAAATCACGCCGGCGGGGCCGACGACCGGGCTGCGGGGCGTGGACAGCCGCCGCGTCTCGGCCCAGGTCGACTGGCGCCGGACGATGATCTCGCCCATCGGCGTGCGCTGGGAGCCGTTCGTCGACCTGCGCACCGACCTGTATTCGGTCGGCGACCTGCCGCCGCCCATGGGCCTGGAGGAAGAGGCGATCACGCGCGGGCGGGCCACCGCCGGCGTCGACGTGAGCTATCCGCTGATCCGGCGCTTCGGGACGGCCGACATGATCCTGGAGCCGATGGCGCAGCTGTCGATCTCGACCGATCCGGACCTGGACCCGCGCATACCGATCGAGGACAGCCAGACCGTCGAACTGGACGAGAGTTCGCTGTTCCGTGTCGACCGCTTCCCCGGTTACGACCTCTACGAAGGCGGCCTGCGCCTGACCACGGGGCTGCGGACCACCCTGCGCTGGGACGAGGGACGCCAGGCCAGCCTGTTCATCGGCCGCAGCCTGCGCGCCGACGAGGAGCCCGCCTTCCTCGTTCCCGTGCCGGACGCGCCAGGCCAGCTCTATGATCCGTCGGGACTGGCGTCCGACACCTCGGACTGGGTGGTCCAGGGGGATTTCTCGCCGTCGGATCGCATCCGCGGCTGGGGACACGCCACGATCGATTCCAGCGGCAACGTCAGGCGCGCCGAGATCGCCGTCGACGGCCGCTGGGGCCGGCGCAACCTGGCCACGGTCAGCTACATTATGGATCGCTCCAATCCGCTGGCGGGGCCGAACAACCGCAACTACGAATTCCTGCAGTTGGCGGGGCAGCAGTTCGTATACGGAAATTGGGGCGTGGCCTTCTCCGGCATCGCCGACCTGGAACGCACGCCACGGCCCGGACAGCCCGACCCCGGTTATCTGGTCCAGTCGGAAATCGGCCTGCTGTTCGACGACGATTGCTTCCGGTTCGAGCTCGGATGGCGACGGGACAATACGAGCGTGAGGCCGTCCGGCCCGTCCGAAGGCCCTTATGTGCGCCTAACCCTCGCCACTTTCGGCGGTACAGGATATTGACGGGGCGACGGGCGCCGGCCGGCGTGCGATTTCGGTTGCGCGCAGGTCGCCAGAACCGGGCTCGAACCGACGGCGCCGCTTGAGGAACCAGGACTGACATGCGTTTTCAGCGTTATTTGACGGGCGTGGCGATCGCCGCCCTCCTGGCCGGATCGGCCGTGGCCCAGACCGCGCCACAGCAGCCGGCGGCCGCGGGTACGCTGAACCCTGCGGCCGAGCAGGCGCCCCCCGCCGCGCCGGCCCCGGCTCCCCAGTTCCAGATGGCCGACGGCGTTCTGGCGACCGTCAACGACAGCGTCATCACCGGTTTCGACCTGAGCCAGCGCATGCTGCTGCTGATCGCGATGACCCAGGTGCAGCCGACGCCGGAAAACATCCCCGCCATCCAGCAGGAAGCGCTCAACGCCCTGATCGACGAGCGGCTGCAGCTGCAGGAACTGGCGAACTACGAGGATCTCAAGGTCACGGACGAGGAGGTCAACCAGGAGATCGCCGCGATGGCCCAGGAGGTCGGCGCGACCCCCGAAGCCTATCTGTCGTACCTCGAGGCGGGCGGCATCCGCCCGCAGACTCTGCGCGAGCAGGTCCGGACCCAGATCGGCTGGCAGCAACTGGTCGGCGGCCGGTTCCAGGGCCGCGCCCGGGTCAGCAAGGGCGCGGTCGACGCCGCCCTGCGCCAGCTGTCCGAGGCCGCGACCAAGAAGCAGTACCTGATCGGCGAAGTCTACATCGAGGCGTCCCGCGTAGGAGGTCAGCAGGCGGCCATGAACGGGGCGGCCCAGCTGGTCCAGCAGATGGTCCAGGGCGCGCCGTTCCAGGCGGTGGCCCAACAGTTTTCGGCCGCGCCGTCGGCCTCGCGCGGCGGTGACGCCGGCTGGGTGGTCGCCGGCACGGTCAACCCGATCCTGCAGGCCGCCATGGATCAACTCGAGGTCGGCCAGCTTTCCCGCCCGATCGCGGTCGAGGGCGGCGTCTACATCATCTACATGCGCGACAAGCGCGACGGGGCCGCGGCGAGCCTGGTCCAACTGAAGCAGGTCATGATCGAGATGCCGGAGACCGCGACGGAGGCGGAAGTCGCCGCCGCGGCGCAGCGTCTTGAGGCCCTGAGGCCGCAGCTGACCTGCGATACCATGCTGCAGCGCGCGACGTCGGAGCAGGGCCTGCTGGGCGCCGACCTCGGCGAGGCCGATGTCCAGAATCTGACTCCGCAGTTCCAGCAGGTGGCGCGCTCCGCCGCGGTCGGGACGATCAGCACCCCCGTCCGCACCCCGCTGGGCCTTCACTTGGTGGCCGTTTGCGGGCGCCGCGCCGGCGGGGTCGAGGCTCCGGATCCCCGGGCGGTCGAGAACCAGCTGTTCCGCCAGAATCTGGCCAACCTGGCCCGACGCTACATGCGCGACCTGCGGGCCGACGCCCTGATTGAGTATCGGCAGTGACAGCCGGCCCGCCGCTGGCCCTGACCATGGGCGAGCCGGCGGGCGTGGGACCCGAAATCATCGCCCGCGCCTGGGCCGCGCTGAAGGGCGGCGACGGGCCGGCCTTCGTCGTCGTCGGCGACGCGGCCCTGATGCGCGCCCAGGGCGTCCCGGTGCAGACCGTCACGGCTCCGTCCGACGCGCCCGCGACGTTCGGGCTCGCCCTGCCCGTGCTCGACACCCCCCTGCCCGCGCGGGTCGAGCCCGGACGTCCTGACGCCGCCAATGCGGGAACCGTCGCCGACTGGATCGAGCAGGCCGTCAACCTGGCCATGGCCGGAGAGGCCGGCGGCGTCGTCACCGCACCGATCGCCAAGGCCCCGCTGTACGCGGCCGGCTTCCGCTTCCCGGGACACACGGAGTTCATCGCGGAGCTCACCGCCGACGCGCCGTTCAGCGGTGTGCGCGGACCGGTGATGATGCTCACCGCGAAGGACCTGCGCGCCTGCCTGGTCACCATCCATTCGCCGCTGGCCGATGTTCCGGAGCTGGTCACCGCCGAGCGGGTCGCCCGCACCGCCCGGGTGGTTCACGAGGCGATGCAGCGCGACTTCGGCATCGCCCGTCCGCGGCTGGCGCTGGCGGCGCTGAATCCCCACGCCGGCGAGAGCGGCGCCCTCGGCCTGGAGGAGATCGAGGTGCTGATGCCGGCAGCGGCGGCGCTGCGCGGCGAGGGGCTGGCGATCACCGATCCCCAGCCGGCTGACACCCTGTTCCATGACGAGGCCCGCGCCGGCTACGACGCCGTGCTGTGCCTGTATCACGACCAGGCCCTGATCCCGGTCAAGACGCTGGACTTCTGGGGCGGCGTCAACGCCACCCTGGGCCTGCCGGTGGTGCGCACCTCGCCCGATCACGGCACCGGCTTCGACATCGCCGGCAAGGGCGTGGCCCGGGCCGACAGCCTGATCGCGGCCCTGCGCCTGGCGGGGGAAATGGCGGCGAAGAGGGTGAAAAGGGCTAGTGGGTCGTGAGAAGTTGACGCATCTGGACGGCATCCTGATCGGGCGTCGCCCCGCCCACGACTCACGACCTACCAGCACTGGCTCTCTCACTCCGTGACCGACCTCCCGACCCTTCGCGAAAGCCTCGACGCCCACGGCCTCTCGGCGAAGAAGAGTTTCGGGCAGCATTTCCTGCTCGACCTGAATGTGACCCGCAAGATCGCGCGGCTGGCCGGGCCGTTCGAGGGGCGCAGCGTCATCGAAGTGGGCCCGGGCCCCGGCGGGCTGACGCGAGCGCTGCTCGAGAGCGACGCCGGCAAGGTCGTGCTCGTCGAGAAGGACCCGCGCTTCCTCCCGTTGCTGGCGGAACTCGACGACGGCTCCGGGCGAGTGGTCATCGTCGAGGGCGACGCGCTGAAGGTGAGCGAGGCGGACCTGGTCGAGGGGCCGGCGCACATCGTCTCCAACCTGCCCTACAACGTCGGCACGGCCCTGCTGATCAAATGGCTGACGGGGCCGTGGCTGCCGCACGCCCTGACCCTGATGTTCCAGAAGGAAGTAGCCGAGCGCGTGGTGGCCGCCCCCGGGGAGGACGCCTACGGCCGACTGGCGGTGATCAGCCAGGCGGTCGTCGACGCCCGCATCGTGCTCCACCTCCCCGCCGCCGCCTTCACTCCACCGCCCAAGGTGGCGAGCGCGGTGGTCCACCTCGTCCCGAAGCCGGACCGGCCCAACCGGGAAACGCTGAAGCGACTGGAGCGGGTCACCGCGGCGGCCTTCGGCCAGCGCCGCAAGATGCTGCGTTCAAGCCTCAAGCCGCTGGGCGGGGCGACGCTGTGCGAAGCGGCCGGGATTGACCCGGAGGCGCGGGCCGAAACGGTGGACCTGGCGGGCTTCCTGCGGCTGGCGGCGGCGTTGGAGCCCTGAGGACGCACCCTTACCGGGCCAAGCCCAACAAACTGTCCTTCAGTCTTCGGTCGGCCGAAGATCCGGGCGGACGCAGCGACCAAACAGGACGGTGACGTGGCCGGACTCGTTCCACATCATCTGGAACGGCCCCCGTCATCCCGGGGGCCGGCACGGTAGACGAAGTTCGAGGTCGGGTCGTCCTGGAGGACCGGCGCGCCGTCGCGCATCGAGATGAAGATATGGTCCGGGTGTCCCTCGACCGTCTGGGCGCCGCGGTCGCCCCCCCGGGTCCAATCGAAGCCCTGCCCCACGCGTATGCCCATGCGGAAGGACGATGGTCCCAGCTGCCCGGGTTGAACGGCCCAGGGTTCCTGCCAACCTGCCGCATAGCGGGTCTCGACCCCTTGTTCATACGTGCAGTGGAGTGGGAACTCGCCCGGCCACCCGGACGCGGTCGGCGCCTGCACGGGCTGGGTCGCCAGAACCAACGCCACAATCCCACTGATCGACATGCCGTCCTCCGATTCACAGGGCGAACCAGCGTGCGAGTACAGGCGCAGGGCCGTCAAGCTTGCAAAGCAGACGAAAGCTGACGAACGCGTGCGGCCCAGCAAAAAGGGCCGCCCCCTTTCGGAAGCGGCCCCGCATTGTTCAGCCTGTGACGGCTTCGGCTTAGGCGCGAACCCCCGCCAGAGGGGAGGTCGCGTTCATGGACCGGGCCGCGCGCGGCGTGAGACAATGAGACATTCGACCACCTCCTTTCGTTGTTGAAACAGTGCGTTGGAGATAGGACCGCCGGCAGGAAGTTCAAGACCTTGCCCGTCCGACGCGTTCAGACCACCTCGTTCAACAGCGCCGACTTGTAGGCGTCGACCCAGGTGTTGCGGAAACGCTTGGAGCGTTCGGCGTGATAGATGTGGGCCAGCTCGGCGTAGGAGCGGTCGAAGTCGTCGTTGACGAAGACGTAGTCGAACTCGCCGCAGTGCTCGATCTCGCCCTTGGCGTTCGCGATGCGGCGATCGATGACCTCTTCGGCGTCCTGCGAGCGGGTGACGAGGCGGCGGCGCAGCTCTTCGAGGCTGGGCGGCAGGATGAAGACGCGGACGGCGTCCTCAGGGCATTTGCGGGCGATGTCGCGCGCGCCCTGCCAATCGATGTCGAAGAGGACGTCACGGCCCTCGGCGAGGGCGCGGTCGATCGGAGCGCGGGGGCTGCCGTAGCGGCTGCCATGGACGTCGGCCCATTCGAGGAAGGCGTCCTCGTCGATCAGGCGCTGGAACTCGGCGTCGTCCACGAAATGGTAGTCGCGGTCGGCGACCTCGCCCGGGCGGATGCCGCGGGTGGTCATGGAGACGGACAGTTCGAGGCCCCCGTGGTCGGCCATCAGGCGGCGGCACAGGCTGGTCTTGCCCGCGCCGGACGGGCTGGCGACGATCAGGAGGACGCCGCGGCGGGGCGTGCGTTCATTCGACATTCTGGACCTGTTCCCGCAGCTGCTCGATGACGGCCTTCAGTTCGAGGCCGATTCCGGTGAGCGCCGTGGTAGCCGATTTCGAGCAGAGGGTGTTCGCCTCCCTCATGAATTCCTGCATCAGGAAGTCGAGTTTTCGCCCGGCGGGGGGTTGCTGCAACAGCGTGCGGGCCGAGGCGACGTGGGCGGTGAGGCGGTCGAGCTCCTCGCGGACGTCGGCCTTGGTCGCGAGTGCGGCGGCCTCGAGGAAGATGCGGTCCTCAAGACCGGGGGCGTCCGGGGCCAGTTCGCTCATGCGACGGGTGAAGCGCTCGCGGATCGCCTCGACCTGGGCGGCCGCTTCGTCTTCGGCGGCGGCCACGAGGGCTTCGATGCGGCCGATGAAGTCGGTGATCACCGGAAGGAGCTGAGAGCCCTCGCGGTCGCGCGAGACCTTCAGCGCCTCGAAGGCGGCCTCGATGGAGGCGGCCATGGCGGCCTCGACGGCGGCCCGGGCCTCGGCGTCTTCCTCTTCCTCCGGGGCTTCCAGAACGCCGCGCAGGGCCAGCAGGCCGTCGGCCGAGGGCGGGGCAGCCCCCTCCTCCGCCAGCCGATTGGCGAGCGTCAGATAGCGGGCGAGGATGTCGTCATTGACCTTGAGCGCGGCGGCGCCCGGATCGGCGCGTTTGCCCTGAACGCCGAGCGTGACCTGGCCGCGCGAGAAATGCTTCTGGGCCGAGGCCTTGGCGGCGCGCTCAAGGCTGTCGAAGCCCGAAGGTCCGCGGAAACGGACTTCCAGATTGCGGCCGTTGACCGAGCGGGCCTCGACCGACCAGGTCCAGCCGCCGTCCGCGCCTTCGGCCCGGCCGAAGCCGGTCATGCCGGAGATTTGGCCGGAGATTTGGCCGGAGATCTGGCTCATCGCGCCGGAGCCGCCGGGGCCGACGCCGCCTGCGGAACGCGGATGACCTGGGCGCCGGGCGGCACGACGACGCCGGGCGGAAGGGCGGCCGGGTCGGGATGGGCGTTGGGCACGGTGGGGACCGTGCCGGGGACCGGCGGCGGCGGACTGCCGGGGGGCAGGCCCGCCTTGCGCCGCTCGACCTCGCGCCAACGGGCCACGTTGGCGAGGTGCTCCTCATAGGTGCGGGCGAAGGCGTGGCCGCCGGAGCCGTCGGCGACGAAATACAGCTCGTTCGACGGCGGCGGGTTCAGCACCGCGGCGATGGCCTCGCGGCCCGGGTTGGCGATCGGCGTCGGAGGCAGGCCGTCGATCTGGTAGGTGTTCCAGGCCGTCTGGCGCTCCAATTCCGAGCGGCGGATGCCCCGGCCGAGCGGGCGGCCCTGGGTCAGGCCGTAGACGATGGTCGGATCGCTCTCCAGACGCATGCCGATGCGCAGCCGGTTGGAGAAGACGGCGGCTACCCGCGGCCGCTCGGACGCGACGCCGGTCTCCTTTTCGACGATGGAGGCGAGGATGACCGCTTCCTCGGGCGACTTGACCACGGTGCGCGGCGAGCGGGCCGCCCAGAGGCGGGCGAGGTTGTCGGCCTGGGCCGTGGTCATGCGGGCGATGACCGAGGCGCGGGTCTCGCCCCGGCTGATCTCGTAGGTGTCGGGCCACAGGGAGCCTTCCTCCGGCGTGGTGACGATCTCGCCCGTCAGGAGGGGCTGGCGCATCAGGATGTCGACCGCCTGGGCCGAGGACCACCCCTCGGGCAGGGTGACGTAGTGGCGGACCACCTTGCCCTCGACCAACAGCACCAGGACGGCGCGCAGGGAGGCGCGGTCGGGCACCTCGTATTCCCCGGCGCGCAGTTTGCGATCGGCGCCGGTCAGGGTGGCGGCGGCCTTGAACATGTCGGTCGAGCGGATCACGCCGGCCGCTTTCAGATTGGCGGCGATGGCGTTGACCCCGGCCCCGCTGGGCAGGGTGACGATGGTCGTGTCGCCTTCGCGCGCGGCCGGCCCGGGGGCGTAGAAGACGCTCCAGCCGGCGATGATGGCGACGATCAGGAACAGGCTGAAGGTGGCCGAGGCGGCCAGCAGGGCCGTGGCCCGCCCGGATTTCGGAGCCCCCGCTCCCCGAAAGCGGCCGAACATCAAGCGACCTTCTTGAAGATGACGCTGGCGTTGGTGCCGCCGAAGCCGAAGCTGTTGGACATGGCGACGTCGATCTTCATCGGCTCGCCCTTGTTCCGGACCATCTTCAACGGCGTCTCACGCTCGGGATTGTCGAGGTTGATGGTCGGTGGGGCGATCTGGTCGCGGATGGCGAGGATGCAGAAGATGGCCTCGATGGCCCCCGCGGCCCCCAGCAGGTGGCCGGTCATCGACTTGGTCGAGGACAGGGCGACGTTCGGGGCGTGGTCGCCCATCAGCCGTTCGATGGCCCCGGCCTCGATCCAGTCGGCCATGGTCGAGGTGCCGTGGGCGTTGACGTAGTCGATGTCCGAGACGTCGATGCCGGCCCGCTTGACCGCCATCTGCATGGCCCGGTAGCCGCCCTCGCCGTCCTCGGCCGGGGCGGTGATGTGGTAGGCGTCGCCGCTGAGGCCATAGCCGACGACCTCGGCGTAGATGGTCGCGCCGCGCGCCCTGGCGTGCTCGTATTCCTCCAGCACCACGATGCCGGCGCCCTCGCCCATGATGAAGCCGGAGTGGTCCTTGTCCCACGGCCGCGAGGCCTTTTCGGGCTGATCGTTGTAGGCGGTGCACAGCGCCTTGCAGGCGAGGAAGCCAGCGATGCCGATGGGCACGATGGAGCTCTCGGCCCCGCCGGCGACCATGACGTCGGCGTCGTCGAGCATGATCATCCGGGCGGCGTCGCCGATGGCGTGGGCCCCGGTGGCGCAGGCGGTGACGACGGAATGGTTCGGGCCCTTGAGGCCGTGGCGGATCGAGATCTGGCCCGAGGTCAGGTTGATCAGGGCCGAGGGGATGAAGAAGGGGCTGACCCGGCGCGGACCCTGCTCCTTGAGGATGATGGCCGTGTCGGCGATGGGGCCGAGGCCGCCGATGCCCGATCCGACCATCACGCCGGTGCGCTGGCGCTGCTCCTCGGTTTCCGGCTTCCAGCCGGCGTCGGCCAGCGCCTCGTCGGCGGCGGCGATGGCGTAGACGATGAAGTCGTCGACCCGCTTGCGGTCCTTGGGCGACATGACCTTCTCATGGTCGAACACGCCGGGCTGGCCGGGCGCGCCGCCGCCGCGGCCGTCCACCGACGGAATCTCGCCGGCGATGGTGCAGGCGTAGCCCTCGGTGTCGAAGCTGGTGATCGGGCCGATGCCGGAACGGCCCTCGACGATGCCCTTCCAGTTGTGTTCGACGCCCCAGCCGAGGGGGGTGAGAAGGCCGAGGCCCGTGACGACGACGCGGCGCATGCGCGCTCCTTCACTCAGAATCTTGACCACAAACAGTAATGGCCGCCGGGCGGTCCCGCTAGGGGAACGCCACGGCGGCCATCAAAGCCGTATCGGACTGGCGGCGATCAGCCGGCCAGTTTCTCGTCGATGAATTTCACGGCGTCGCCGACCGTCTGGATGTGTTCGGCGGCGTCGTCCGGAATCTCGATGTCGAATTCTTCCTCGAAGGCCATGACCAGTTCGACGTTGTCGAGCGAGTCAGCGCCCAGATCGTCGATGAAGCTGGCCTTTTCAACGACCTTTTCCGGATCGGCGTCCAGGTGGTCGATGACGATCTTGCGGACGCGTTCCAGGGTGTCGGACATGTTTGTCTCTGCTCGTTGGGCCGCCGGAGCGGCTGTTGTCTCAGTCTCTGCCGTATGACGACGGCGACGGCGGCGCAAGTCTTCAACGAAGACTCAAGCCAACCGGTTGCGTGGGCTTTAGCACAGCCGTGAGGGCTGCAAATAGCCCGTTACGCTACGTGACGCCGTCAGATCATCGCCATGCCGCCGTTCACGTGCAGCGTCTGGCCCGTGACATAGGCGGCTTCGTCCGAGGACAGGTAGACGGCGGCGGCGGCGATCTCGTCGCCGGTGCCGAGCCGGCCGGCGGGGATGTTCTTGAGGATGGTCTCGCGCTGCTGGTCGTTGAGCACATCGGTCATCGGCGAGGCGATGAAGCCCGGGGCGATGCAGTTCACCGTGATGCCGCGCGATCCGACTTCCTGGGCCAACGACTTGGAGAATCCGATCATGCCGGCCTTGGAGGCGGCGTAGTTGGTCTGGCCCGGATTGCCGGTGACGCCGACCACCGAGGTGACGCCGATGATGCGGCCCGAGCGGCGCTTCATCATCCCCTTCATGGCGGCGCGCGACAGGCGGAAATAGGATTCCAGATTGATCTTGATGACGTCCGAGAAATCCTCGTCCTTCATCCGCATCAGCAGGCCGTCCTTGGTGATGCCGGCGTTGGCGACGAGGATGTCCAGCGGGGCGCCGGCGGCTTCCTCGGCGCGGCCGATCAGGCCGTCGACGGACTCCGCGTCGGACAGGTTGGCGGCGGCGGCGAAGGCGCGCTCGCCCAGCTCCTGGGCCAGATCCTGCAGCACCGCCTCGCGGGTGCCGGACAGGACGACGGTCGCGCCCTGGGCGTGCAGGGCGCGGGCGACGGCGCCGCCGATGCCGCCCGTGGCGCCGGTGACGAGGGCGGTCTTGCCGGTCAGATCAAACATTGGGGTCTCGCTTGGCTCGGGAATCGAACGGGTGATATTTGCGAAGGTCGAGGTCGCACTTGGAGCAGCGTCTGGCTGGCCAAGCGTTGCCCCACCTGTGGGCTGAGTGCCAATACGCACTGACGCCACAACGTGGGCAATCCACCACCTTCATCGCGGTGAAGGTGACCGTGATGAGAAGAGGCGCGAAAATCAGCAGGAACGACACGTCGATCGAGAGATAAAAGCGCTCCATCAATCCCTCTGCCGCGAAGGCCAGCGCGAGGGACCCGAAAAAACACAGCACCAGGCCGGGCAACCCCATGACCCAGCCCCAGATATAGACGCTCGGCCAGCGCATCGGCCTAGCCCAGCGACTTCGCGAAGGCTTCCAGCTCTTCAGGCGTGTTCAGCGACAGGCTCTCGGCGTCGGGGGCGATGCGTTTGGCCATGCCGGTCAGGACCTTGCCAGAGCCGATCTCGGCGAAGCGGGTCACGCACCCCTCTCCGGCCATCCATTCCATGCTCTCGCGCCAGCGGACGCGGCCGGTGACCTGTTCGATCAGCAGGCGGCGGATGACCTCGGGGTCTGTCTCCGGTCGGGCGGTGACATTGGCGACGACGGGCACGGCGGGGGCGAGGATGGCCGCCTCGGCCAGGGCGGAGGCCATCTCGTCGGCGGCGGGCTGCATCAGCGGGCAATGGAAGGGCGCCGAGACGTTCAGCGGAATGGCGCGCGCGCCCAACTCCTTGGCCTTTTCGATGGCGCGGTCGACGGCGGCCTTGTCGCCGGAGATGACGATGTTGCCGGCATTGTTGTCATTGGCGACGACGCAGACCCCGACCTCGGAACCGGCCTTGGCGGCTTCCTCGGCGAGGGCGAGATCGGTTTTCGGACCGATCAGCGAGGCCATGGCCCCGCGGCCGACGGGGACGGCGCGCTGCATGGCCTGACCGCGCAGCTTCAGCAGACGGGCGGTGTCGGACAGGCTGATCGCGCCGGCGGCGCACAGGGCGGAGTATTCGCCGAGCGAGTGGCCGGCGACGAAGCCGGCGCGGGTGACGTCGACGCCGAACTCGACCTTGAGGGCGCGGGCGGCGGCCAACGAAACCGCCATCAAGGCCGGCTGGGCGTTCTCGGTCAGGGTCAGCTGGTCCTCGGGGCCCTCGCGCATCAGCTGGCTGAGCTTCTGGCCCAGGGCGTCGTCGATCTCGGCGTAGACCTCGCGGGCGCTCGCGAAGGCGTCGGCGAGGGCCGCGCCCATGCCGACCGACTGGCTGCCTTGTCCGGGGAACAGCAGGGCGAGGGTCATGGGCGGGCTCCGGGGCGTGAATCGAGGGCGGAGGGGTAGGACGATCGGGGCGGAGGGGCAAGCGCACCGCCCTTCGAACTCAGAACAGCACGCCGGGGTTCATGATGCGGTGGGGGTCCAGCGCCGAGCGGACGGCCTGCATGGCGCGGATTTCGAGGGGGGATTTGTAGCGCCGGGCTTCTTCGGTTTTGAGGCGGCCGAGGCCGTGTTCGGCGGAGATGGAGCCGTCGTAGCGGGCGACGATGTCGTGGACGATCTGCGAGCCCTCGGCCCAGCGGGCGAGGAAGGCAGGGCGGTCGCCGCCCGTCGGGCAGAGCACGTCGTAGTGGATGTTGCCGTCGCCGACATGTCCGAAGGCGCTGACGCGGGCGCCGGGATGGAAGCGCTCCACGGCGGCGGCAGCCTCTTCGAGGAAATCGGCGATGCGCGAGACGGGGACGGAGACATCGTGCTTCCAGCCGCCGCCCTCGGGCTTCTGGGCGGCGGACTGCTCCTCGCGGACCTTCCAGAAGGCGGCGCGCTGGGCGTCGTTCTGGGCGAGAACGGCGTCGGTGATCAGGCCGGTTTCGAAGGCGTGCGACAGCAGCCGCTCCATAGCCGCCCCGGCGGCGCCCGGCTCGCCGGAGACCAGTTCGATCAGGACATACCAGGGCGGGGTGGACTCCAGCGGCTCGCGCGTATCGGAGATATTGGCCAGCACGAACTCCATGCCGATACGCTTCATCAGCTCGAAGGCCTCGACGCCCCCGCCGGTCTCGGCCTTGGCGCGGGCCAGCAGCTCGATGGCGGCGCGGGGGCTGTCCAGACCGACCATGGCGGTCGCGCGGCTGCGCATGACCGGGAACAGCTTCAGGGTGGCGGCGGTGACCACGCCCAGAGTGCCCTCGGCCCCGATCAGCAACTGCTTCAGGTCATAGCCGGTGTTGTCCTTGCGCAGGCGTTTGAGGCCATGGAACACCTCGCCGTCGGGCAGCACGGCCTCGAGCCCCAACACCAGATCGCGCATGACCCCGTAGCGGATCACCGCCGTGCCGCCGGCGTTGGTCGAGATGACGCCGCCGATGGTGGCCGTACCTTCGGCGGCGAGGCTGAGCGGGAACATCCGGTCGGCGGCGGCGGCGGCCTGCTGGGCCTCCGCCAAGGTGAGGCCGGCCTCGACCGTCATGGCGTCGTCCAGAGGCGTGACGTCGCGGATGGCGCGCAGCTTGCGGGTCGAGAGCAGGACCTCGCCGAAGGGGATCTGACCGCCGACGAGCCCGGTGTCGCCGCCCTGCGGGACGATGGCGATGCGATGTTCGGCGCAGACGCGGACGGCGGCGGCGACCTGCTCGGTCGAGCGGGGCGTCAGCATCAGGGGCGTATAGCCGGTCCAGCGGTTGCGCCACTCGATCAGCCAGGGCGCGATCTCGGTCGGATCGTCGGTCCAGCCGCCCTCGCCGAGAACGGATTTGAGAGCGGCGAGGGCTTCGGCGGACGGCGGGATCATGGCCCGTTGTCTCAAAGTCATGGGCGCGGCGAAAGGGCCAAGCTACGGTGGCGGCCATGTCCCCGCCCCTGCCCGCTCCCGTGCCATGCGTCGGCGTCGTCTGCCTGCGCGACGGGGAGGTGCTGTTGATCCGCCGTGGACGGCCGCCGAAGCAGGGGGAGTGGAGCCTGCCCGGCGGGCGGATCGAACCGGGCGAGCGGGCTGCGGACGCGGCGCTGAGGGAGTTGCGCGAGGAGACGGGCGTCGAGGCGGAGATCACCGGGCTGGTCGACGTCGTCGACGGCCTGTTCCCGGAAGCGGGTCGCCACTACGTGCTGATCGACTATGCAGCGCGCTGGCTTTCGGGCGAGCCGCTGGCGGGCGACGATGCGCTGGAAGCCCGCTTCGTCGCCCTCGACCAGGTCGAGGCGCTGATCGGCTGGGACGAGACCCGGCGGATTATCGAAATGGCTGCGTCACAATACGGGTGACCGGACAGACCCGCCGTGCAACGGTGGCGCTTGCCGGCACAGGCCGGGCTGGGGACTTCACTCATGCGTATCCATCGTTTCGCCGCCGCGTTCGTCGCCGTGGCCCTGTTCGCGCCGACGGCCATGGCCCAGAGCGCCTCGATCGACTTCACGCTGAACAACGAGACCGACCACGTCCTGACGCGACTGTTCATCTCCCTGCCCTCGACGGATAATTGGGAGGAAGACATCCTCGGCGAGGACGTGCTGGGGGCCGGAGAAAGCATCGAGATCTCGATCGACGACGGCCTGCCGGAGTGCGTCTACGACATCCGCGCCGACTTCGACGACGGCGACTCGGTTCAGGTGGCGCGAGTGAATTTCTGCGAGCTGGACGGCGAGGAACTGACCGTCGGCGAATAGGTCCGCCTGTGAGAGTTCCTGAAGGGCGGCCCTGCACGGGCCGCCCTTTTTATTACGGGGATGTCATCGTCGGTCAGTCCGGTTTCTGTGGCGCAGCGGCCACAGGCTGCTAACCTGAGCGGGACAGGAGATATCATGGACACCTCGCTTCTCTTCACCATCGCCCTTGTGGTGCTGGCCTTCGTGCTGCTGTTCAGCGTCGTGAAGATCGTGCCGCAAGGCCGTGAATTCACGGTGGAACGCTTCGGAAAATACACCCGCACCCTGGCCCCGGGCATCAGCCTTCTGACCCCCTTCGTCGAGCGGGTCGGACGCCGCATGAACATGATGGAGCAGGTCCTGGACGTGCCCCAGCAGGAGGTCATCACCAAGGACAACGCCATGGTGAAGGTCGACGCCATCGTCTTCATCCAGGTGATGGAGGCCTCGGCCGCCGCCTACCGGGTCGAGAACCTGCCCTACGCCATCACCCAGCTGTGCATGACCAACCTGCGCACCGTGGTCGGTTCCATGGAGCTCGACGAGGTGCTGTTCCAGCGCGACTCGATCAACTCGCGCCTGCTGACGGTGATCGACGCGGCGACCGAGCCGTGGGGCGTCAAGGTCAACCGCATCGAGATCAAGGATCTGACCCCGCCGGCCGACATCACCAACGCGATGGCCCGGCAGATGAAGGCGGAACGCGAGAAGCGGGCCGTGATCACCGAGGCCGAGGGCGAGAAACAGGCCGCCATCGCCCGCGCCGAGGGGGCCAAGCAGTCGGCCATCCTGCAGGCCGAGGGCCGCAAGGAAGCCGCCTTCCGCGACGCCGAGGCGCGCGAGCGCGAGGCCGAGGCCGAGGCCAAGGCGACCGCCATGGTCTCCGAGGCCATCGCCCGCGGCGACGTCAACGCCATCAACTACTTCGTCGCCCAGAAATACGTCGAGGCCTTTGCGGAACTGGCCCGCAACCCGACGGCCAAGACGGTCATCGTGCCGGCCGAGATGTCGGGCCTGGTCGGCACCATCGCCGGCCTGGGCGAACTGGTCGGCCTGGCGAAGGAGCAGCAACAGAGCCGCACCGACGTCCGGGCTGCTCCGCCGCCCCCTCGCGCCACCCCCTCCGCCCCCCGCGCCCCGCGCGGCGGCGGCTCCGTTCCGGGGAGCTGATCCATGCAAGCGCTGACTGAACTGCACGCGGCCCAGCCCTACTGGATCTGGCTGGCCCTGGGCGTGATCCTGCTGGCCATCGAGGCGGCTTTCTCGACCGAGTGGCTGCTGTGGCCGGCGGTCGCTGCCGGGGTCGTGGCCGTTGTCACGGCGCTCGGCCTTCCGCTGGGCGTGCTGGGCGAGGTGCTGCTGTTCGCGGTGCTGACGGTGGCGGCGACCCTGCTGTCGCGACGGCTGATCCAGCGGGTCAATCCATCCGACACGCCCGACATCAACGCCCGCGACAGCCGGCTGATCGGGCAGCGGGCGCAGGTGGTCCAGCTGTTCGTCGACGGCCGCGGCCGGGTGTTCGTCTCGGGCGCCGAATGGCCCGCCGAGATCGAGGGCGCCGCCCCTCTGGTCGGCGAGAGCGTCATCGTCGAAGGCTTCGACGGACCGCGGCTGAAGGTGCGGCCCGTCTAGCCCTTCATCTCGTCGATCCCGCGATTCGCCAGGCCGTCCGCCCGCTCGTTCAGTTCGTGGCCAGCGTGGCCCTTGACCCAGTGCCACTTGACCTCGTGGCGGGCGCGGGCGGCGTCGAGGCGCTTCCACAGGTCCTCGTTCTTGACCGGCTTCTTGTCGGCCGTCTTCCAGCCGCGCGCCTTCCAGCCCCGGATCCATTCGGTGATGCCGGTCATGACGTATTTGCTGTCGGTGTGCAGATCGACGCGGCACGGCCGGGTCAGGGCCTCCAGCGCCATGATGGCGCCCATCAACTCCATGCGGTTGTTCGTGGTCAGCGCCTCGCCGCCCCACAACTCCTTCTCGTGACCGCCGCCGGTCTGGAGCACGGCGCCCCAGCCGCCGGGACCCGGATTGCCGCGACAGGCGCCGTCGGTGTGGATGATCACGTGACTCATGCGCGCGTCCCTATCAGGTTCGCTTGGCGTCGCGCCACTGAACGGCCTATATGCGGCGAGAGTTTTGGGACGGGCCGCGGATCGGTCCGAACGAGGAGAAATCGTCTTGGGCGCAATGAGCATCTGGCACTGGGCCCTGGTGGTTCTGGTGGTGGTCGTCGTCTTCGGCGGCCGCGGCAAGCTGTCCAGCCTGATGGGCGACGCGGCCAAGGGCGTGCGGGCGTTCCGCGACGGGCTGAAGGACACGGATGAAGACAAGCCGCGCGACGAGCGCGCCGGCGCCCTGCCGCGCACCGAGTCGGAAAAAGAAGACCTCAAGTCGTAAGCCCGTACGCGCGTCGGAGAGACTGACGGATGGGTGGACTTGGCCCCGGCATCGGCGGGCTTGAAATCCTTGTCATCGGCCTGGTGGCTCTTCTGGTCGTGGGACCGAAGGACCTTCCCGTGCTGATGCGCAAGGTCGGCAAGGCTATGGCCAGGGCGCGCGCCATGGCCAATGAGTTCCGCTCCAGCTTCGACGAGATGGCGCGGCAGTCGGAACTCGACGAGCTGCGCAAGGAGGTCGAGGCGCTGCGCACCGGTCGGGGCATGGTCCCGCTCGGCGCCGAAGCCGATGCGGCCTTCCGGGACATCCGCGACGACCTCAACAAGCCGCTCCTTGCGCCGGCGGCCCAGCCGGCCCTGACCGGCCCGGATGAATGGCCCGATGGCGCACCGGTCATGGAGCCGTTGGAGCCGGTCGCGCCCGCCGCGAAGCCTAAGGCCAAGGCCAGGCCGAAAGCGGGGGCGGGGCCCGCCAAGGCGACCGCCGCCAAGCCGGCGACGAAGCGCGCGACCAAGACGGCCGCGCCTGAGGCCTCGATCAAGGCGGCCGGGGGCAAGTCCCGGCCCATTCGCGCCCGCAAGGTGGACCTGTGAGCCGGCTGGACCGCGACGAGGAGGAGATCGAGGCCTCGCGCGCGCCCTTAATGGATCACCTGATCGAGCTGCGAGGGCGGCTGATGATCTGCGTGGCCGCGTTCGTGCTGGGCTTCATCCTGTGTTTCGCCTTCGCCGAGCCCCTGTACATCTTCCTGGTCAAGCCGTTCGCCGCCGCCGCCGCCTTCCATTCGGCCGTCGGGCCGGGGGGGCATGTGTCGCCGCTCGACCTGATCCTCGGCACCGCGGGCCTCAAGCCCCTGCCCGTGGTCGACGGCCAGATGGTCAACCTCATCTATACGGCCCCGCTGGAATTCCTCTTCACCAAGATGAAGCTCGCCGGCTTCGGCGCGATCGTCGTCACCTTTCCGATCCTCGCCTGGCAGCTCTACAAATTCGTGGCCCCCGGCCTGTACCGCAACGAGAAGGGCGCCTTCCTGCCCTTCCTCATCGCCGCCCCGCTGCTGTTCCTGCTGGGAGCGGCGCTGGTCTATTTCGTGATGCTGCCGTTCGTCATGTGGTTCTCGCTGAGCCAGCAGATCTCGGGCGGCGGCGTGTCGGCGGCCCTGTTGCCGAAGGTGTCGGACTATCTGAACCTGGTCACCGCCCTGCTGCTGGCGTTCGGCCTCTGTTTCCAGCTGCCGGTGGTGATGACGCTGCTGGGCCTGGCCGGCATCATCAGTTCGAAGGTGATGGCCGAAGGCCGCCGCTACGCCATCGTCGGCGTGGTGGTGGTCGCGGCGGTTGTCACCCCGCCGGACCCGATCAGCCAGCTGATGCTCGCCGTGCCGTTGGTGCTGCTCTACGAGGTGTCGATCTGGTGCGTTCGGCTGATCGAATTCCGGCGCAAGAAAGTCGACGCGCCGGAGGCGACGGCGGGCTGACCGGAACCCGAATCGAGCGTGACCGTTTGCGCCGGGTCCCCTTTCAGGAGCCCGCCATGAGAATTCTCCGCTTCACCGCCCTCGTTTCCTTCAGCGCCCTGGCGCTTGGCGCGGCCGCCTGCACCCCGGCCGACAACGACGCCGACACCGCGACCGAGACCGCCGCCGAGGGCTCCCAGACCACCGTCATCGAACGCGAGGTTCCGGCCGATCCCGTCGTCGTGGAGCGGGAAGTGGCCGTGCCCACGCCTCCGGTCGTCATCGAACGCGACCGGCGCGAAGGCGACAGCACGACCGTCCGCGCCGGCGAAGACGGCATCGAGGTCGAGACGACCAACCGCTAGGTTTTCGCCGCTGGAGACAGAAAGGCGCCGGACGGCTTCCCGTCCGGCGCCTTTTTTCGTGTCGGCCGCGCCTGTCGATCAGCAGCTGTAGTACATGTCGTATTCGACCGGGTGCGGGTGCAGCTGCAGCCGCATCACCTCTTCCATCTTCAGTTCGATGTAGCTGTCGATGAAGTCGTCATCCATGACGCCGCCCTTCTTGAGGAAGGCCCGATCCTTGTCGAGGCTGTCGAGCGCCTCCTTCAGCGAGCCGCACACCTCGGGAATGTTGCCGCGCTCTTCCGGCGGCAGGTCGTAGAGGTTCTTGTCGGCCGGCGCGCCGGGGTCGATGCGGTTCTCGATGCCGTCGAGGCCCGCCATCAGCAGGGCTACGAAGGTCAGATAGGGATTGCCCATCGGATCGGGGAAGCGCGCCTCGATGCGCTTGGCCTTGGGCGAGTTGACCCACGGGATGCGGATCGAGGCCGAGCGGTTGCGCGACGAATAGGCCAGCTTGACCGGCGCCTCGTAGCCGGGGACCAGCCGCTTGTAGGAGTTGGTGGTCGAGTTGGCGAAGGCGTTGATGGCCTTGGCGTGCTTGATGATGCCGCCGATGTACCAGAGGCACAGGTCCGACAGACCCGCGTATTTGTCGCCGGCGAACAGCGGCTTGCCATCGCGCCAGATCGACTGGTGCACGTGCATGCCCGAGCCGTTGTCGCCGAAGGTCGGCTTGGCCATGAAGGTCGCCGACTTGCCGTAGGCGGCGGCGACATTGTGGATGACGTATTTGTAGAGCTGGGTCCGGTCGGCCATGGTCAGCAGGTCGCTGAACTTCAGGCCCAATTCGTGCTGGGCCGGGGCGACCTCGTGGTGGTGCTTCTCGGGCTGCATGCCGAGGTCACGCATCACGCCCAGCATCTCGCTGCGCAGGTCCTGGGCGCTGTCGGTCGGGTTGACGGGAAAATAGCCGCCCTTGTGGCCGGGCCGGTGGCCCATGTTGCCCTCGGAATATTCGGATCCCGTATTGGCCGGCAGTTCGATCGAATCGTAGGTGTAGCCGGTGTCGTGCGGCGCCGTGCTCCAGCGGACGTCATCGAAGATGAAGAACTCCGCTTCCGGCCCGAAGAAGACGGTGTCGCCCACGCCCGACGACTGGACGTAGGCCAGCGCCTTCTTGGCCATCGAGCGGCTGTCGCGGTTGTAGGGTTCTCCGGTGTCCGGGTTCAGCACGTCGCAGAACAGGAACAGCGTGGTCTGCTGGTAGAACGGATCGATCCACCACCCGTTCAGGTCGGGCTTGAGCAGCATGTCGGACTCGTTGATCGCCTTCCAGCCGGCGATCGACGAGCCATCGAACATGGTCCCGTCCTCAAGGAACTCCTCGTCGACCAGGTCGATGTCGAAGGTGACGTGCTGCATACGGCCCTTGGTGTCGGTGAAGCGGAGATCGACGTACTTCACGTCCTTCTCCTTGATCTCCGAGAGGATTTTCCTGGCGCTCATTTCGAGGGTCCGTTTCTTGGGGGAGGAAGAGAAACGGCCGCTCCGAAGGGCGGCCGGTGGTCTTGGCGGTCAGACGGCCTGGGCCCCTGTTTCGCCGGTGCGGATGCGGATGACGTCGAGGACGTCGGAGACGAAAATCTTGCCGTCGCCGATCTTGCCGGTGCGCGCGGCGGTCTGGATGGCGTCGATGACCGAGGAAACCATGTCGTCGGGGACCACCACCTCGATCTTGATCTTGGGCAGGAAGTCGATGACGTATTCGGCTCCACGATAGAGTTCGGAATGGCCCTTCTGGCGACCATATCCCTTGGCCTCCAGCACGGTCATGCCTTGCACCCCGGCGTCCTGGAGCGCTTCCTTCACTTCATCGAGCTTGAACGGCTTGATGACGGCTTCGATCTTTTTCATCGGCGATCCCAGGCGGGCTTAATACGCCGCGCGCTCGGGCGGTAAAGGGACATTGCATTGCACAATAAGGCAAGCCTTTTTCAGCGTCCGGCGCCATCCGTGAACGGAGACGATACGCGGTGAGCGGGCCCTCTCTGCCGGATTGGCGCGACAGCTTCCCCTGGCCCGGCCCGGAGACGCACAAGCACGCGCGCGGACGGCTGGGCGTTGTGTCCGGCAAGGCGACCCAGACGGGGGCGGCGCGGCTGGCGGCGCGAGCAGGACTGCGCATCGGAGCGGGCCTGGTCCGCGTCCTGTGCCCGCCGGATGCGGCGGCGGTGATCGCACCGGCGCTGGAGGCGATCATGCTGACCTCGTTCGGCTCGCCCGAGGCGCTGGCCCACGAGGCGCGGGGCATGGACTCGGTTGTGATCGGCCCGGCCGCGGGCGTCGGCGACGCCACGACGACGAATCTGCGCGCCCTGGCGGAGACGGGCGCAGCGCTGGTCATCGACGCCGACGGGCTGACGTCTTTCGAATATTTTCCCGACGAGCTGTTCGAGGTGCTGGACCGCGACGACGTGCTGACGCCGCACGAGGGCGAGTTCAGACGGCTGTTCCCCGATCTGCTGGAGGTCGGGCGCGAGGCGGCGGCGGCCGAGGCGGCGCGGCGGGCGGGCGCGGTGGTGCTGCTGAAGGGGCCGGCGACGGTGATCGCCGCGCCGGACGGGCGGATCGCGGTCAACGGCAACGGCACGCCGTGGTTGGCGACAGCCGGAGCCGGTGACGTGCTGGCGGGGATGATCGGCGGCCTGGTGGCACAGCGGATGGACAGTTTCGACGCGGCCCGCGCGGCGGCCTGGCTGCACGCCGAGGCGGCGCGGAGGTTCGGCCCCGGGGTGATCGCCGAAGACCTGCCGGAGAGCCTGCCGGCGGTGCTGGCGGCGCTGTACGAGCGGAGGGCCTGAACGGCCGGTCGCAGGCCTCGCCGGTTCAATTCGCGCGCGAAGCGGCCTATTCGGGGCCTCCTCGCCGCCGGAGTGCTGAATTGCTGATCGTCCTGTCCCCGGCCAAGCGGCTGGATTTCACCGAAGCCGACCCCGCCCTCCCCGCCTCGGAGCGACGCTTCCGTGAGGACACGGCGTCGCTGGCCCGCACCGCCCGCGCCCGCACCGTGGCCGAGCTGCGCCGGCTGATGGGGATTTCCGACGATCTGGCGCGGCTGAACCGCGAACGCTTCCAGGCCTTCGACGCTGCGTCGACGGATGGCGTGCAGGCGGCGTTCGCCTTCGCGGGCGACGTCTACGAGGGGCTCAAGGCGCGCGAGCTGGATCGTGACGGCCTCGCCTTCGCCCAGAACCACATCCGCATTCTGTCCGGCCTCTACGGACTTCTGCGGCCGCTCGACCGCATCCAGCCCTACCGACTCGAAATGGGGACGCGGCTGAAGACCCGGCGCGGGTCCAGCCTGTACGACTTCTGGGGCGACCGCATCTCGAAATGCCTCAACGCCGAGGCCGAGGGCATGGCCGACCGGACGCTGGTGAACCTCGCCAGCCAGGAATATTTCGGCGCCGTCGACGCCAAGGCTCTGAAACTGCCCGTGGTGACGCCGCATTTCCGCGAATCGAAGGACGGCGAAAGCCGCATCATTTCCTTCTTCGCCAAGAGGGCGCGCGGCGGGATGGCGCGTTTCGCCGTCGACGAGCGCATCGAGCGGGCCGCGGAGCTGAAGGGCTTTGACCGCGACGGCTACCGCTTCGACAAGGCCGCCTCGACGGAAACGGACTGGATATTCACCAGAACAGGAAATTCTTGAGGCCTGTCGCCTTCGCAAGCGCGAACGGCTAGGCTGATGGCAGAGACAGACGGACGAGACCTCAATGTTCCAGTGGCCCAAACGCGGTGACGGCTCGGAAGCCGAAAGCGCGCCCTTCCGCGACATCGGCGACCTCAAGGGTCAGGTGGCGGTGATCTCGGGCTCGACCTCCGGCATCGGCCTGGCCTTTGCTCGCGCCATCGCCTCGCGCGGCGGCGACGTGGTCCTGAACGGCCTCGGCGATCCCTCCGAGATCGAGCGGACTCGGGCCGAGCTGGAGGCCAGCTGCGGCGTCCGCGTCCGCTACCACGCCGCCAACATGCTGCGCGGCGACGAGGTCGCCGACATGGTCGCCTACGGCAAGCACCAGCTGGGCCGCGTCGACATCCTGATCAACAACGCCGGCGTCCAGCATGTCGAGGCGGTGGAGAAATTCCCGTCCGACAAGTGGGAGCAGATCATCGCCATCAACCTGTCGTCGACCTTCTATGCGACGCGGGCGGCGATCCCGATCATGAAGGCGCAGGGCCGCGGCCGGATCATCAATGTCGCTTCGGCCCACGGCCTCGTCGCCAGCCCGTTCAAGTCGGCCTATGTCGCGGCCAAGCACGGCGTCATCGGCTTCACCAAGACGGTCGCGCTGGAAGTGGCGCAGGACGGCATCACCTGCAACGCCCTGTGCCCCGGCTATGTCGAGACGCCGATCGTCGAGAAGCAGATCGCCGACCAGGCCCGGGCGCGCGGCGTGTCGAAGGAGCAGGTGTTGAAGGACGTCATCCTCGGCTCGCAGCCGACCAAGCGGTTCGTGACGACGGACGAGCTGACCGGGATGATGCTGTATCTGGTGTCGGATCTGGGAGCGTCGGCCAACGGAGCCAGCTTCTCCATCGACGGCGGCTGGACGGCGCAGTAGGGGGCGTTTCCGCTGATGCGTTGTGGCCGCTGAGGATGGAAAGCGGCTATCGAGGCGCAGCGATCAGGTTGGAGTTCTGATTAGTCGCCCGAGCAGGTGACGCCATAGCTCAGCACTCGGTCGTCGTCGCCGGCGGTCATCACGTCCAGTACGCCGCCAGTACCTTGGTATTTGAGGGCGCAGTAACCCATCCCCGTCCCTGAACAGGCTTCCACCTCGATCACGCCGCGACGGGTCAGTCGCTCCACCCCGCTGTATTCCCTCTCATTCCCGGTCTGAGGAAGCGGCCGCCAGCCGTACGCGATGAGCTCGGCCCGCGCGACCTCGATCGACTTGCCATAGACGTTCGGCACGGTCGCGGTTCGGCGACAGAAGGTCCGCTCCGGGGCGACGCCCGTCAGACGCGGATGGTCCTCATCCAGATGCAGTTCGCCCAGCGGCGGGGCCGGATAGTCGCCGCCCCAGACCAGCAGGGCCCCGTTTTCCATCGGCTCCACCGCCCCCAAGGTCGTGTCCGACCCGCGCGGCGAATAGGCCAAGCCGACGAGCCGCGTTCCGTCGAAGACGCCAATGTTCCCGTTGCGGGCCGTGCAAACGGCGCTCGTGCCCGGGTCGAAGCCGCTGGCGAAGGTCACCACCCGGTACCGACCCAAGGGCGCCTCGGACGTCACGATCCAGCCCCGCTCTGCGACCGCGCGCCCGGTCGCGGTGAGGTCGGTCGCGCGATAGCCTTCGCAGTATTCATCCATGGCGCCGCTTTCGGGCGAGCGGGGAAGGTCGGACACGGCGGCAAGCGACACGCCTCTCACCTCTGACCCAATCTCGACGGCTCGAGCGCGGGAGCAGGCATTCAGGACGACCAGGGTCAGCAGTCCCGCTCCCAAGGCCGCAATAGCCCGTCTCGAATTTTCCATACCGGGAGCGTAGTCGAACCCGCCGATCGTCTGCAACCGATCAGCGAAGCCACCTCCAATCAGAGCCAACTCCTCGAAAGCGCTTAATCCGCAACGGGTCGAAATCGGCCTTAGCCGACATACCCTGCCGCGCGCTTCAGCCGGTCGTTGATCGCTTCGCCCAGGCCGTGCGCCGGGATGGGCGACACCGCGATGCCCGTCGGCTTTTCGCGGTCGGCTTCGCGCAGCATCCGGAACAGGTTGGCCGCCGCCTCGCGCAGGTCGCCGGAGGGGCTGAGGCTCCAGCGGCGGTCGCCCACGCCGGGGCCGAAGCCGAGCAGGATTTCGCCCTCCCCCGCCGCCTCGGCGTTGATCCGAACCGGCGCGTCCGGGGCATAGTGCAGCGCGGTGCGGCCGGGGGAGCGATGCCCCTCCCCACCCGCATCGAGCGGACCGACCACGGCCTCGATTTCCTCGCGGGTGACCGAGCCGGGGCGAAGCAGGGCGACGCGGCCGTCCAGCACCGAGACCACCGTGCTCTCGACTCCGACCGCGCAGGGGCCGCCGTCCACGGCGTCGGCGGCGGCGAAGCCGGTCTCCTCCAGCGCGTCCTCGAAGGTCGTCGGACTCGGCCGGCCCGAGCGGTTGGCCGACGGCGCAACGACCGGCTTGCCGAAAGCCGAGATCACCCCCCGCGCCCGGGGGTGACCCGGCACCCGCACGGCGACGCTGTCCAGTCCGGCGCGGGCAAGGTCGCAGACCCGCCCACGGTCCCGCACCGGCGCGACGATGGTCAGGGGACCCGGCCAGAACGCCTCGGCCAAGGCTCGCGCCCGGGCGTCAAACACGGCGATGCTCTCGGCCGCCACGGCGTCGGCGACATGGGCGATCAGCGGGTTGAAGCGCGGCCGGCCCTTGGCCTCGAAGATGGCGGCGACAGCGGCGGCGTTCCCGGCGTCGGCGGCGAGGCCGTAGACCGTCTCGGTCGGCAGGATGACCAGACCGCCGGCGGCCAGCGCCTCGGCCGCCTGGGCGTCCGTGGCCCCTAGGCCCGCCGCGCCTGCAGCGAAACCCGCACCGTCACTTCGCGGCCGACCATCCTGTTCCACGCGCCTGCGGTTCCTATTCCGAATTCCGTGCGGTCGAGTGTGAACGCGCCGGTCAGATGCGCCCGGTCGCCGGTGACGCGCAAGTCCAGCGGAAAGCTGACGGGGCGGGTCCGCCCCTTCATCGTGATGTCGGCCCTGGCCGAGTACCGGTCGGCGCTGACGGATTCCAGCGAGCGGAGATCGAAGCGGATGACCGGATGGCTGGCGCTGTCCAGCATGCCCGGCCCGGTGGCGCGACGGGTCAGGGACCCTGAACCCATGCGCAGGGAGGCCGCCTGAACCACCACGGTCGCCCGCGTCCGCCCGGGGGCCGCGGGATCGAAGGTGATGTCGCCGCGCCAGTCCTCGAACTGTCCGCGATGCGGGACCCCCAGCGCCCGCACCGTCAGTTCGATGCTCGAGGCGTCGCGGATCACCACCCATGGCGTCGGCGCGGCCCCGGCCAGTCCGAAAGCCAGAACGCCGATGAGCAGCGCGCGGCGCCTCACGCGCGGCGAGGAATCAGCGGGATCATCCTGTGCAGGACGTTGTCGCGGTCGACGAACTGGTGCTTCAGCGCCCCGAGAATGTGCAGGACGACCAGGGCGATCAGCAGCTTCGCCGCCGTCTCGTGCAGGTCCATCAGGTCACGCGCCGTGTCGCGGCCCCCGCCGATGGGCAGCGCCGGCCATTCGAACAGGCCGAAGAAGAGGATGTCCCGACCGGCGGCCGAGGAGGCGGCCCAGCCGACCAGCGGCATGGCGATCAGCAAGACATAGAACAGCACGTGGGTCGCCCGCGCCGCCAGCTTCTGCCAGCGCGGCGTCTCGGCGGGCAGCGGAATGGCCGGATTGGCGATGCGCCAGCCCAGCCGGATCAGAGTCAGCACCAGGATGCTCAGGCCCACCGACTTGTGGATGTTGACGAACTCGCGCGAGATCGGGCCGTCGGTCGCCTCATGGGCCTGGATCAGGATGATCTGGGTCACGACCAGCGCGGCGATCAGCCAGTGCAGGATCAGCGAAACGGTCGAATAGCGGTTGCGCGGCTCGGCCACGGTCTTCCTCCCTCTCAGGCGCCGCCCCAACCTGCCCCAGACCAAACGCTTCGCCAAGCCGCGCCTTGCCTGACCCCGCGGCAAGGCGGCATGAACAGGCGCACAGTTTCGAGAGCCGAGCCGATGACCTACCGCGCCCCCGTCCGCGACCTGATCTTCACCCTGACCGAAGTGGCGGGGATCGATGCGGTTTCCGCCACGGGGGCCTTCCCGGACTATGACGCCGAGGTGATGGCGGCGGTGCTCGAGGCCGCGGGTCAGTTCTCCGAGGGCGTGCTGGCGCCGCTCAACCGGATCGGCGACCAGAAGGGCGCGGCCTACGCCAACGGTTCGGTCACCGCCGCTCCCGGCTTCGCAAACGCCTACCGCCAGTTCGCCGAGGGCGGCTGGACGGGCCTGTCCGCCCCCGCCCACGCCGGCGGCCAGCAACTGCCCAAGGCGCTGGAGCTGGCGGCCTATGAGACCGTGCACGCCGCCAACATGGCCTTCGGCCTGTGCCCCATGCTGTCGCTGGCGGCGATCGAGGCGCTGGAGGCGGTCGGGACCGACGCCCAGAAGGCGACCTACCTCTCGAAACTGGTGTCCGGCGAATGGACCGGGGCCATGGTCCTGACCGAGCCGCAGGCGGGCTCGGACCTCGGCGCCCTGACCGCCACGGCGGTTCCGAACGGCGACGGGACCTACGCCCTGACCGGCCAGAAGATTTTCATCACCTGGGGCGACCACGACGCCACCGACAACATCGTCCACATGGTGTTGGCCCGCCTCCCCGACTCCCCGCCGGGGCCGAAGGGCATCAGCCTGTTCCTCGCGTCCAAATACCTCGTGAAGCCGGACGGGACGCTGGGCGAGCGCAACGCCTTCCGCCCTGTCGGAGTCGAACACAAGCTGGGCATCCACGCCTCGCCGACCTGCGTCATGGCCTATGAGGACGCCACCGCCGAGCTGGTCGGCCAGCCCAATCAGGGCCTGGCCCATATGTTCGTGATGATGAACGCCGCCCGGCTGGCCGTCGGCGTCGAGGGCGTCGGCATCGCCGAGCGCGCCTACCAACAGGCGCTGGAGTATGCACTCGAGCGGCGCCAGGGCCGGTCGGCCTGGACCGGCGAGGCCAACGCCCCGATCATCGACCACCCCGACGTACGCCGGACCCTGTCGGTGATGAAGGCCAGGATCGCCGCCGCCCGCGCCATCTGCCTGTCGACCGGCGTCGCCGCCGATCTGGCCAAGCACGCGGGCACGGAAGAGGAGCGCCGGCGCTGGAAGGGCCGCGAGGACCTGTTCACTCCCATCGCCAAGGCCTGGTCGACCGACGTCGGCGTCGAGGTCGCCTCGATGGGCGTTCAGGTCCACGGAGGCATGGGATTCATCGAGGAGACCGGCGCGGCCCAGCACTATCGCGACGCCCGCATCGCCCCGATCTACGAAGGCACCAACGGCATCCAGGCCATGGATCTGGTCGGGCGCAAGCTGGGTCAGGACGGCGGGCGGTCGGCGCGCGAGCTGATCGCCGACATGAAGGCGACGCTGGCCGTGCTGCCGCGGCTGTATTCCGGCAAGCCGGTCGAACGGTTCGCGAATGCGATCGAGGCCGTCGAGGACGCCACCCTGTGGCTGCTGGACGCCAAGGCCGACCCGGCGCGGGCTGCTGACGTGCTGGCCGGGGCCGACGCCTATCTGAAGCTGCTCGGCGACGTGGTCGGCGGCTGGATGCTGGCCAGGGGCGCCCTCGCCGCGGGGGTCCGCCTGGACGCCGGCGACGGCGATGCCGCCTGGCTGCAAGGGCGGATCACCCTCTATGAGGTCTACGCCGCCAATGTCCTGGGTCACGTCTCCAGCCGGTTGGCCGCGGTCGGACAGGGCGGCGACCTGCTGGAGCGGATGAGCGCGGAGGTGCTGGCCGGCTGATCAGGGTCCCGCGGGCGCGTCCAGCAGGGCGATGGTCTCGCGCACATAGGCGGCGTGGGCGACGATGCCGATGCCGAGGGGCTCGTCGCCCGGTCTCACCTCCGACACCAGCACGCCTGCGATGAAGGGATGTTCGGGCTGGATCGCGCCTGGAGCCTTGCGCGCCGCGGGCGTCCAGAACACCGGCCCGCCCGAGTTGCCGGGGAAGACGGGAAAGTCGAGCAGGAACACCGGGAACGACTCGATCGGCGTCAGCGGCCACGAAGCCACTCGCCCGACACGCAGGATCGGAAAGCCCGCTGTGTTGGACGAATAGCCGCGCGGATATCCGAGGGTGAACAGTTCGTCGCCCGGGCCGACCTGCCAGGCGTCGAGCGCCTCGGCTTCGGCGAGCCAGCCGAGGGGAATGGCGGCGCGGGCGAAGACCGGCGGGGCCGAGACCTCCATCACCGCGATGTCGCGCACCGGATGCCGGGTCCAGACCGGATCCCCGTTCTCGCGCCGGATGCGGAGCGGCTCGGGCGCGAACTTCCAGCCGCCCTCCGGCATCTGCACCCGCCAGCCGATGCGCGCGTCCGGCGAGGCCATGCCGTTCAGCACATGCTGGGCGGTGACCAGCACTGTGCGCGGCGTTCCGTCGGGACGCGGCGCGTCGATGAGGAACCCGGTCCCGACCCGCCGCGTCGACGGATCGGCGTTGCGCTGGTCCAGTTGAACGGTGGCGGCGATCAGGCCGACCGTCAGGTCCCAAGCGGGCGCGGTCAGCGCCGGCGGAGGCGTCTCCTGAAGGGATTCGGGCGGGATCTGGAGATCGAACATGGCGAGATGACGCGGCGGCTCTTTGTTCATTTGACGGCGGCGGCGTCGCTCGCACAAGGTCCCGTCCTGTTGCGCAAACGGGGGGCCTGTACGATGAACCGCCGCGACCTGATCGCCACCGCCTCCGCCGCGCTGGCGGCGACCGCCCTGCCCGCCCGGGCGAACTCCACCGGAGCCTCGATGCCTCAGACCGCCCCCGTCCCGCCCGTCGCGAAGAAGATTCCGGTGCGGATCGAACAGCTGGGCCGCGTCCGGGTCGACGACTATCAGTGGATGAAGGACGACAATTGGCAGGCCGTCCTGCGCGACCCGACCCTGATCAAGGCCGACGTCAAGGAACACCTGACCGCCGAGAACGCCTACCGCGAAGCGATGATGGCCTCGACCCTGCCGCTGCAGGCGCAGATGTTCGAGGAGATGAAGGGGCGCATCAAGGAGGACGACAGCTCGGTGCCGTCACCGGACGGGGGCTGGGAGTACTACACCGAGTACCGGACGGGCGATCAGCACCCGCGGTTCATGCGCAAACCGCGCACCGGCGCCGGCGACCCGCAGCTGCTACTGGACGCCAACGCCCTCGCCGCCGGCAAGGCCTATTCCGAGGTCAGCGCCGCCGAACACAGCCCCGACCACGCCCTATTCGCCTACGCCGAGGACGCCCAGGGCTCCGAGGTCCACCAGATCTTCGTCAAGGACCTGAGCTCCGGTGAGGTGCTGCCCGATCCCATCGGCTCGGCGACCGGCAATTTCACCTTCTCGCCCGACAGCCAGTGGGTCTTCTGGACCAACCGCGACGACAACGGCCGGCCCGACAAGATTTTCCGCCGCCCCGCCCGCGGGGGCGAGACGACACTCGTCTACGAGGAAGCCGACGAGGGGATGTTCATCAGCGTCGGCCGCACGTCCGACGACGCCTTTGTGGTCATCTCCATCGCCAATCAGGAGACCTCGGAAGCCCGCGTCATCCCCGCCGCCGACCCGACCGTCGCGCCGCTGGTGCTGGAGCCGCGGCAGGTGGCCCGCCTGTACGACGCCGACCACTGGGGCGACCGCTGGGTGATCCGCACCAACGCCGACGACTCGATCGACTTCAAGATCGTCGAGGCGCCCACCGCCAGCCCCGGCAAGGCCAACTGGACCGACCTCGTCCCGCACACGCCGGGCCGCTACATCGAGGGCGTGGCGCTGGTGAAGGACTTCATCGCCCGCCAGGAACGCGCCGACGCCAACACCCGCATCATCATCCGCGACCGCGCCGGCGCCGAGCACGAGATCGCCGTCGACGAACCGGCCTATTCGCTGTCCCTCGGCGGTGCGTCCGAGTTCGACGCCTCGATCATGCGCTACGGCTACAACTCGCCCTCGACGCCGACCTCGACCTACGACTACGACCTGAAGACCCGCGAGCGGACCCTGCGCAAGGTGCAGGAGGTGCCGTCGGGGCACGACCCGGCCGACTATGTGGTCGAGCGGCTGAACGCCCCGGCTTCGGACGGCGAGCTGGTGCCGGTGACGGTGCTGCGCCGCAAGTCGACGCCGGTGGACGGCTCGGCGCCGCTGCTGCTGTACGGCTACGGCTCCTACGGCATTCCGATGCCGGCGAGCTTCTCGACAAACCGGCTGTCGCTGGTGGATCGGGGCTGGATCTACGCCATCGCCCATATCCGCGGCGGCTCGGACAAGGGCTGGAACTGGTTCCTCAACGCCCGCAGGATGACCAAGAAGAACACCTTCACGGACTTCATCGCCGCGGCCGAACACCTCATCTCCACCGGCTACGGCAAGGCCGGGCACATCGTGGCGCAGGGCGGATCGGCCGGGGGGCTGCTGATGGGAGCGGTCAACAACCTGCGGCCCGACCTCTGGGCCGGCGTGATCGGCCAGGTGCCGTTCGTGGACGTGATCAACACCATGAGCGACACCAGCCTGCCGCTGACGCCGCCGGAATGGCCCGAATGGGGCAACCCGATCGAGGACCCCGACGCCTACGACTACATGATGAGCTACAGCCCCTACGACCAGGTCGAGGCCAAGGCCTATCCGGCGGTGCTGGCCACCGGCGGGCTGTCAGACCCCCGCGTCACCTACTGGGAGCCGGAAAAGTGGGTGGCGAAGCTGCGGCCGGCCACGACCTCAGGCAGGCCGGTGCTCCTGAAGATCAACATGGAGGCCGGACACGGCGGGGCGTCAGGCCGGTTCGACTACCTGAAGGAGGTCGCCCACGACTACGCCTTCGCGGTATGGACGATCGAGAAGGGCTGGGAGCGGACCTGACCGCCCCCGCTCTGCCCCGCTACGGATTCAGGGTCCAGGTATAGGCGCCGACATCATCGGCGTGCATGGCCACGAAATTGCGGATTTCGTAGTCGACGGGGCAGGAGTCGCTCCCATCGGACCAGAAGGTGTAGGGGCCCGGATACTGAACACACAGCGGGTGGTTGCCCGACCATGTCCGGCCCGAACCGTCGAGCGTGTCGCCGTACATGTAGAAGTTGGCGTTGTCGGTGCTGACGATCGCCTGGCAGGTTCCGTTGGCGACCTCGAACCAGCCGCGGTTGATGAACTGGCCTGAGCCGACCTCGACATAGGAGATGGCGACCGTGCCGTTGCGACCGCTCTCGTTGCAGACCTGAATGTCGACCGTCGCGGAGGTGGACTTGTTCGGCTTGACCTGGGCGGCGGCGACGGCCGGCGCGAGCGCGGCCAGGACTGCGCCGGCGAGGGCCGCAGCAAGGTTCGATTTCATGTCTCTGGTCTCCCCCGAATTCAGCCGCCAGAGTATCACAGGTCGCGGACGAATCCACTGACGGCAGCTGAGGCCGGGGCAAGCAGGGACTGACCAGATGACCCTCACGATCCGCGACGCCGCCGAGACGGACCTTCCCCGCGTAGCCGCCCTTTACGGGCGGGAGGTGCTGAGGGGCACCGCGACCTTCGAACTTGAGCCTCCGGGGCCGCAGGAGATGGCGCGCCGCTTCGCCGCCGTGAAGCGGCACAACCTGCCCTGGCTGACCGCCGAACTGGACGGCGCCTTCGCCGGCTACGCCTATGCCTCGCCGTTCCGGCCGCGGCCGGCCTACCGGTACGGGGTCGAGGGATCGGTGTACATCGAGGAGGCGGCGCGCGGCCACGGCGTCGGCCGCACCCTGCTCGACGCCCTGATCGGGCGCGTGCGCGCGATGGGGCTGCGCCACGTGATCGGCGCGATCAGCGACAGCGACACCAGCGCCGCCTCCATCGCCCTGCACCGGTCGCTCGGCTTCCGGGAGGCCGGCGTTTACCGGCAGGTGGGGTGGAAATTCGAGCGGTGGCTGGACGTGACCCTGATGCAGCTCGATCTTGCACCTGAAGGCGCGCCGCCCGGGGCGCCGGGACTCGACCTGACCGGCGGTCTGGCTTGAAGCCACGGACCCCAGCGCCTAGTTGGACGGGATGCGCGCGCTCCACGCCTTGATGATGCTGTTCGGCGCCCTGGCGGTGCTGATGACCGGCGCTGTTCCGGCGAGCGCGTGGGCCGACACCTCATCGACCCCGCCCTGCCATGAGACGGCGATGGCTCACGGCGGGGCCGAGACTCCGTCGCCGGCGTCGGACACGGCGATGACGGGTCTCGACTGTTGTGTCGCCTGCGTGGCCGCGCCGGCGCTGCCAATCCCGGACCGCGCCCGTCTGAGGTCGCCACAGCCCGCGCCGGCCGCGCCGGCCGTCACTCTCCTTTGCGGCGAACAACCAGCCCCTGAACCGCATCCGCCCCGCGCCGACCTCCTCTGAAAGCCAACCTGCGCGGCGACCGCCGCGCGAGATTTCAGCTAGTTCAGGAGGCCATGATGGCTGCCCGCTCCTTCGCGCCCTTCGTCGGCGCATCCCTGCTCGCCCTCGCCCTCCCGGCGGCGGCGCAGGATCATTCACATCACCCCGCCCCGCCGGCCCGGACGCCGGCGACCGCCCAGCCGCAGACGCCGCCGTCCACCCCGCCGCCCGCTGATCCCCATGCCGGCCACGACATGTCCAGCATGGCCATGTCCGACGGCGACGACATGCTGGACGATATTGTCCAGCGGAGGCCGACGAGCGCCCTCGGCCACTGGCCGATGACCCGGGACGCCTCCGGCACAAGCTGGCAGCCCGACCTGTCGGAGCATGGCGGCGTTCACGCGACGCGCGGCGACTGGTCCCTCATGGGCCACGCCCAGTTCACCCTGGTTCACGACCGGCAGAACGGCTTGCGCGGCGACGACAAGACCTTCGTCGACGGCATGATCATGGGATCGGCCCGGCGCGACTTGTCCGACGGCTCGACGCTCAACCTGCGGGCCATGCTCAGTCCCGAGCCGTTGATGGGCAAGACTGGCTTCCCGCTTCTGCTCGCGGCCGGCGAGACAGCGGACGGCGCAACGCCCTTGGTGGACCGCCAACATCCGCACGACCTGGTGATGGAGCTGTCAGCCAGTTACGCGCGGCGGCTGAGCGACACGGACAGCGTCTTCGCCTACATCGGCCTTCCGGGGGAACCGGCCTTCGGACCGCCCGCCTTCATGCACCGCATGAGCGCCATGGACAGCCCCGAGGCGCCGATCACCCATCACTGGCTCGACTCGACCCACATCGTCTTCGGGGTGGCGACGCTGGGCTGGGCTCACGACGGCTTCAAGCTGGAGGCGTCGTCGTTCCGCGGCCGCGAGCCGGATGAGAACCGTTACGACATCGAGAGCCCCGAACTGGACAGCTGGGCTGTGCGAGCGTCGTGGAACCCCTCGCCCGAATGGTCGCTGCAGGCCTCGTACGCGGACGTGACCGCGCCGGAACAACTGGAGCCGGACGAGGATGAAACCAAATGGTCGGCGAGCGCGATCCACACCCGCAGGCTGGGTCTTGGCGGCTGGTGGTCATCGACCCTGGCCTGGGGCCGCAAGACCAATGACCACGACGAATCAAAGGACGCCTGGCTGCTCGAGACGGCGGTCAGTCCTGACGACCGGTGGACCCTGTTCGCCCGGGCGGAGCGGATCGAGACGGACGAGCTGCTGCCGGGTCCCGGAGGCGGCCACGGCGAGCTCCACACCGTGTCCAAGGCCTCCGTCGGCGCGGTGCACGACTGGCGGTTGAGGGACAATGTCCGCTTCGGCGTCGGCGCGCTTTACAGCCTCAATCGCGTCCCCGCTGCGCTGGAGGCCGCTTACGGCGGCGATCCGGACGGCGGGATGGTCTTCATGAGGCTGAAGATCGACTGACCGGTCCTCGCGCCGCGCTGGCTCCGGTCAGTGCGGCGCGATGTCCTCCGGCGGGGTGGTGAGCCAAGGCGCCAGGCGGAAGCGACGGGGCGGATCGCCGATGGTGCGGTGGTGAATGAACTGGCGGGCGAAATCGACGACAGCGCGGATGGTGTGTTCGTCGAAGGGCTTGGACACCGCGCCGAGCGCCCCGGCGAACCCCTCCGGGATTTGTTCGGGGTTGGCGGTCAGGAAGACGACGGCGGTTCCGTAGTCGCTGACCAGCCGCTGGGCGATCCGCGGGCCCGTCATGCCGTCCAGAAGGTTAATGTCGATCAGGGCCAGATCGGGACGTTCGCGGTCGGCGATGGTGAAGGCGCTCGCCTGATCCATAGCGCAACCGACGACGTCGCAGCCGGATTCGCCCAGCACCAGCTCCAGTTCCATGGCCAGGAGAGCCTGGTCTTCCACGATGATGACCCGCAGGTCGGGCGGCTCGGACACGATGGTTCCCCCGAACGCTAACCAGACCCGTTTACCAGCGCTGTGTCCGATAGCGGACGGACAAACGCCTGATTGGCTATTTGGTTCTGTGTGGAGTAGAAAAAGCCGGGGCTTTTCAGTGTCTGGGGGAATGATGGCCACGGTCGCCGGGGACGGCATCGTCGAATTGCAACGCCGGTTGCTGGGGGGCTACCAGCTGCTGCAGACGCTGGTCGGCATCCGCCTGCGCTGCGTCACCGACCCCGAGAGCGTGCGCCACCTGACCTGGCTCAGCGACGTCACTGCGGCGATGGAGTTGATCAGCCGGCGGATGACGGTCGAGGGTCCGCTCGACTTCGGCGGCTACCTTGAGGATGTGGCGGCCTTCTGGACCCGGGCCTGCGAGGGGCGGCCGGTTCGGCTGGACGTGCGCGGCCAGTCGGCCCTGCTGCCTGACAGCCACCTGCTGCCGCTCGCCATCATCACCCACGAGCTGATTTCAAACGCCTGCCGTCACGCCTTCCCCGACGGGCGGCGCGGCTCGATCGCGGTGGCGTTCTCGCGCGCGGTGGGCGGCGTCAGCCTCGTGGTGCGCGATTCGGGGATCGGAGCCGAAACCCTGGAGCCCGGAGAGGGCCTGGCGTTGGTCAAGGGCCTGGTCGAGCACCTGGGCGGCTCAATGACCATCGAGACCGCGCCAGACGCCGGCGTCGGCGTCCGCATCCGCCTGCCGCTGGAATCGCTGCAGGCGCACTGAGGCGCGTTCCGCAGGGCCGTTGGCTGTGCTGTCAGGAAAGGCGGATGGCTGGGGAACTAGGACTCGAACCTAGAATGACGGTACCAAAAACCGGAGTGTTACCATTACACCATTCCCCAGCAGGTCCGGCGTTCCCCGGGGCGGAGCGCCGGGAGGCGTGCGAGATACGACAAGGCCGCGGGCGATGCAAGACGCGGATTCCAGACTATTTCGCAGCGGGGCGTTTCCCCGCTTGCGGGGGGCAAACCCCGTCGCTATAAGCCCGCTCCTCAAGTCGGAGTGTGGCTCAGTCTGGTAGAGCACTGCGTTCGGGACGCAGGGGTCGCAGGTTCGAATCCTGCCACTCCGACCATTCATTTCCCGAGACCCTGAAGCGATGGCGGCGAGACGATGGTCCGCCCCGCCGCTGGCCCGGATCAACGATACAGCACGACCTCGGCGCCCTCCTCCGTGCGGCCGCTGAGACGCGAGGGGCCGCCGCGCAGGATGGCCACCGTCGCGCCGCCGGCCTTGTAGAGCGCCACCCGGCCGTCCTCGAGACGCCAGGTCGACACGAACATCAGGTCGCCGAAGCAGCCGCTGGCCGAGGCCCCGAGCGCGCCGAAGGACGGATTGGTGGTCAGGCGCAGGGTGCATTCGCGGCGGTGGCCGGTGTTGGTGGTCTCGATGTGCTTCCAGGCGCCGGAATAGTCTTCGGCGGAGAGGCGGGCGCTCCAGCCGCCGCGGTCATCGCGACGATCAAGGTCGCCGGCCGTCGGGCCGGGGCCGGCGTCGCCTTCGCGGGCGAGGGTCAGGCCGTCGCCGATCAGCCGGCCCTCGACCATCATCAGCCGCATCGGGTCCTGGTCGCCGGCGCCGCGGAACAGCAGGGCCTCGCCGTTCTCGACCCGCCAATTGCTGATCCGGGCCAGACGCGCCGGGCAGCCTTCGGCGCCGACGCCACGCACGCCGAGGAAGGCGCGGTCGCGGAAGGTCAGGCGGCAGTCGCCGACATCTCGGCCGCCGTCGTCGGCGACCCAGACGCCAAATGCGTCCTCGGCCCGGATCCGCTCGGCACGGCGGCGGAGCGCCCGCGACTCAGGGTCGGCGCGGTCTTCCAGCGCCCCGACCAGCGCGCCGATCGCGGCGTCGGCGTCGACCGAGATCGATCCGCCGACGGTGGTGCTGCGGGTCACGCTGCGGGTGGTGTCGCCGTCCTGGGTGGTGGTGGTCTCAGAGCGCGTGGTGGAGCGTTCGATGGACTGGGCGAGCCCGGGCGAGGCCGCCGCGACAACGGCGGCGGCGGCGGCGAAGACGGCGATGGATCTGGACATGGCACCCCACTGACAAAACAGGGGGCGGAAGCTAGCAAACCACGGTCAAGGTTCAACCTTCGGATGCGCGGCGGGCGACCTGTTGGAGATGGGCCCCGACCGCCTCGATGGGGCGCCGGCCGAGAGCCTTGCGGCGGGCCAGCAGGTCGGGGGAGCCGGCGTCGTAGTCGGCCATGAGCTGTTTGACGAAGGCGCCGGAGCGGACCTCGGCCAGCACCTCGTCCATGGCGGCCCTGGAGGCTTGGCCGATGACGCGGGGACCGGTCAGATAGGCGCCGTATTCCGCCGTGTTGGAGATGCGGCCGAAGGCGCCGGCGATGCCCATGGAGAACATCAGGTCGGTGACCAGCTTGACCTCGTAGAAGCATTCGAACCACGCCACCTCGGGCGGGTAGCCGGCCGCGACCAGCTTGCTGAAGGCGGCGTCGATCAGCTCGCCGACCCCGCCGCAGAGGACGACCTGCTCGCCGAACAGGTCCGATTCGCATTCGGCGGCGAAGGTGGTCTCGAGGATGCCCTTGCGGCCGCAACCGAGCGCCGCCGCGTACGACAGGCCCAGAGCGTGGGCCTCGCCGCTGGCGTCCTGATGCACGCCGAACAGGGCGAACACACCCTCCCCCTCGACATAGAGGTCGCGGATGCGCGGCCCGATGCCCTTGGGCGAGGCGAGGATGACGTCGAGGTCGGAGCGCGGCTGCACCAGGCCGAAGCGGACCGACAGGCCGTGGGCGAAGACCAGGGCGGCGCCGGGCTGCATGGCCGGAGCCAGCTCGTCGCGCCACAGGTCGCGGTGAGCCTCGTCCGAGACCATGACTGCGACGACGTCTGCGCCGGCCGCGGCCTCGCCGGCGGTGAGGACGGGGAAGCCGTCGGCCTGGGCCTTCACGCGGGTGGCGGAGGCGGCCTTGAGGCCGACGACGATGTCGGCGACGCCGGAGTCGCGCAGGTTCAGCGCATGGGTGCGGCCCTGGCTGCCGTAGCCGATGACGGCGACGCGCCTGCCGCGGATGATCGACAGATCGCAGTCTCGGTCATGGAAGACGGGCAAGGGCGTGCTTAGGTGTTCGGTCATGAGCACAGACATAGCGCCTTCCGACGTGGTCGCCTTCTGGAAAGAGGCGGGCCCGAAGATGTGGTTCGCCAAGGACGAGGCCTTCGACGCGCGCTTCCGCGAACGGTTCGAGGCCGCGCATTACTCGGCGGCGCGGCGCGAGCTGGATTCCTGGGCGGAGACGCCGGAGGGGGTGCTGGCCCTGCTGATCCTGCTGGACCAGTTTCCGAGGAACTGTTTCCGGGGCACGGCCCACGCCTTCGCCACCGATCCACTGGCGCGGATGTTCGCGGCGACGGCGCTGGACGCGGGGTTCGACAAGGCGGTGGAGAACGACCTGCGGCGGTTCTTCTACCTGCCGCTGCAGCACGCCGAGGACCGGGCGCTGCAGGACCGGCAGCTGGCCCTGTTCCAGACCATGGAGCGGCCGGCGGACGACCGCTGGGCCGAGCACCACCACGCCGTCATCGAACGCTTCGGGCGGTTTCCGCACCGGAACCGGGCGCTGGGGCGGGAGACGACGGCGGAGGAAAAGGCCTTCCTGGAGGCGGACGGGTTCCGGGGCTGAGCCGCCCCCGGCGACGACCGGCGGATCGGGTTTTACCCGGATGAAATGCAAAAATGCAGTGCGAAGCGTCCGTAGAGTCCGATGCGTCCGTAGAGTGCATAGCGTCCGGACCGTCCGGTGAAACGATGCGCCTGGGACGGCGCTCGGGGGTCTGGTTGTCAAAGACCGGCGGCGATCCGCGCATTATGGGCCCGCCGCTTCCTGCGGCGGGTTCAGGACGCTGGCGCGGAGGGGATGCTTAGCGGAAACAGCGGATTAGCTCTGCGGATTATGGAGGCTGAGGCCGGATTTGCAGCGCAGCAATTGCGTTACCTCCCCATTCGCGAAGGCGAATGGGGAAGGACCGATCGCGAAGCGATCAGGCGGGGCCGCAAGAGAGTACGGCGCCAATCCCCCCGCACCGCGCCGCCCCCTCCTGGTCGCTGCTTCGCATCGACCTGTCCTCCCCATCCGCCTTCGCCGATGGGGAGGTGAACGGGGGACGGAATGCGTTGAGCTGTGGGCAAGACCGGCCGGAGGCTGCCGCGGCCTGCGAATCAGCGGCATCCTTCCCGCCATGAACGCCGTCGCCACCCTCGCAGAGCTGCAGGCCCGCACCGGGGCCGTCGCGGCCGATCATCCCGAGTGGCAGTATCTCAACCTGCTGCGCGACATCCTCGACAACGGGGCGCGGCGCGACGACCGGACGGGGACCGGGACGCTGGGCGTGTTCGGGCGGCAGATGCGCTTCGACCTGTCGAAGGGCTTTCCGGTCCTGACCACCAAGAAGCTGCACCTGCGCTCGATCATCGTCGAGCTGCTGTGGTTCCTGCGCGGCGAGACCAATATCGGCTGGCTGAAGGAGAACGGGGTCAGCATCTGGGACGAATGGGCCAACGCCGAGGGCGAGCTGGGGCCGGTCTACGGCAAGCAGTGGCGGTCGTGGGCCGCGCCGGACGGACGGGTCATCGACCAGATCGAGAAGCTGATCCACGGGCTGAAGACCAATCCGAACGGGCGCCGGCACATCGTGTCGGCGTGGAACCCGGCGGATGTGGACGACATGGCCCTGCCGCCTTGCCACTGCCTGTTCCAGTTCTTCGTCGCCGAGGGGAAGCTGAGTTGCCAGCTGTATCAGCGGTCGGCGGACGTCTTCCTGGGGGTGCCGTTCAACATCGCGTCGTATGCGCTGCTGACCATGATGGTGGCGCAGGTGGTCGGGCTGGAGCCCGGCGAGTTCGTGCACACCTTCGGCGACGCGCACCTGTATCTGAACCACGTCGAGCAGGCGGAGACGCAGCTGGCGCGCGAGCCGCTGCCGCTGCCGGCGATGACCATCGCGCCGAAGGACGACCTGTTCGCGTATCGGGTCGAGGACTTCGTGCTTGAGGGCTACGAGCCCTGGCCGCACATCAAGGCGCCGGTGGCGGTCTGACCCGACCGTCTCCTCCCCGCCGCGAAGCGATGGGAGGGGGACCATCCGGAGCCGCAGGCGCAGGATGGTGGAGGGGTCGAGCGGCGCCCCCGACGCAAGACCACGACGATGCGCGCGGTTCCGTCGCCGGAGCGCATACGATCCTCCTTCACCCCTCCACCGCTTCGCGGTCCCCCTCCCCATCGCTGCGCGACGGGGAGGAGACAGGGGCGGCGTCGAGTCTGTAGAAGCGCCGTCATGAATCTCTCCGACCTCACCGCCGACGTCCTGCGCATCTCCGACATCTATGCCCGTGAACACGGCATCGACCGGTCGGGGGACTGGGCGCTGCTGAAGGTGCAGGAGGAACTGGGCGAGCTGACCGCCGAGCACCTGCGGATGAGCGGGCGGGCCCGGGGCGCGGCGGATGCGGACAAGCTGGGCGACGAGGCGGCGGACGTGCTGGGTATGCTGCTCATCTATTGTCAGGGCGCGGGGGTGGACATCGAGGCGGCGATGCAGCGGAAATGGCTGCACTGGCTGGAGAAGACCTCATGATCGCGCCGCTTTTCGCCACGCTCGCCCTGGTCGCGGCGCCGCAGCAGGCGCCGGATCTGACGACGGTGGTCCGAGCCACGCTCGAACACTGCGTCTCGGGCGGGCCGGCGGGGGGCGGCATGGTGACGGACCTGTCCGACGCCGACTATGCGCAGCCGTTCCGCAACGAGCATGTATGCGGGCTGATGGCCGAGGGCTGGACCGGCGACGACGGGGCCATGGCGGCGGCGGCGCGGGCGGCGGTCGGGGCCGAGGAGCCGGAATGGACCGGGACGGTGCGCGAACTGCAGGTCAATGAATCGGGCCCGGCGCTGTGGACGCGGCTGGAGCAGGTCGAGGGCTGGGCCCCCGCCTCGCTGCTGATCATCGAGCCGCGGCCGGGCGAGCGCGGCGACGTCGAAATCCATTTCGATCCGGCGGGCTAGACCATGCCCCTGCCCCATCTCGCCCTCGTCGTCGCGCGGGCCCGCAACGGCGTCATCGGCCGTGACGGCGGCCTGCCGTGGCGGCTTCGCTCGGACCTGCAGCGGTTCAAGGCGGTGACCATGGGCAAGCCCTGCATCATGGGGCGGCGGACGTGGCAGAGCCTGCCGCTGAAGCCCCTGCCCGGCCGGCTGAACCTGGTGCTGTCGAAGGACGAGTCGTTCGAGGCGAAAGGCGCGGTGGTCTGCACCACGCTGGACGAGGCGGTGGAGATCGCACGCGAGCAGGCCATGGACGACGGCGTCGACGAGGTCTGCGTCATCGGCGGAACGGCGCTGTTCGCGACGGCGCTGCCGCGGGCGAAGCGGCTGTACCTGACCGAGGTCGCGGCGGAGCCGGAGGGCGACGCGGTGTTCCCGGCGTTCGACGAAGCGGCCTGGGTCGAGGTATCGTCGGAGGCGGTTCCGGCCGGCGAGAAGGACGACCACGATTTCGTCTTCCGGGTGCTGGAGCGGCGCTGAACAGGAGCTTCCGCCATGCTGATCGTGACCACCAACGACGCGCCCGGATACCGGGTGGTGAAGACGCTGGGACTGGTGCGGGGGATCACGGTGCGGTCGCGCAACGTCATCTCGGACGCCATCGGCGGGCTGCAGTCGATGCTGGGCGGGCGTGTCGGGGCCTATGTGAAGCTGGCCGAAGCGTCGCGGGCCGAGGCCTATGAGGAGCTGGTCGCCCACGCCCAGGGGATGGGCGCCAATGCGGTGATCGGCATGCGCTACGAGGCGAATGAGATCATGGAGGGCGTCACCGAGGTGCTGGCCTATGGCACGGCGGTGGTGGTGGAGCCGGCGTGATCCGCCCCGGGCTGGCCGTCGCGGCGGCCCTGACGCTGACGGCCGCGGCCTGCGCGGCGCAGGAACCGCCGGCCGCGCCGGCCGGACCTGTCGTCGCGGCCGACGGGGACACGCCGCCCGACCGCCCGACGCTGGTCGTCTGCACGACCATTCTCGGCACGATGAGCAACGCCATGCTCGAGGGACGGGCGACGGGCGACCGGGCCGCGGTGCTGGCGGGCTACGCCGCCTATGGGCGCAAGGCGGCGGCGGCCCTGGGCGATGTGGAGAGCCGGCAGGCGATCGGCAGCTCCTACGCCTTCTACGACTCGCTGACGCCGGGCCAGTTGGCGGCGGCGGCGGACATGTGCCTGCGGGCCGTCGACCGGGACTTCGCCGAAGACGACTGGTGGTGACCGGGGTCCGGGTGTGCGAAGGTCGCGGCGCCCGGAGGACCGGGCGGGGTCGGGGGACTTGAGATGGGCGTTCTGAGCTGGCTGACCGGCACGCGGGCGGCGCCCGCGGGCGTGCCGCGCGAGTCCGCGGCGGCGCTGCGCAAGCGGCTGCTGGGGCTGAACCGGGAGACCGCGCCCTTCGTCGTTCGCGACGGCAAGGCGGAGGGCGTCGACCTGGTCGCCGAATGGAAGATCGTCGATGCGCAGTGGTACGAGATCTTCGCCAAGGCGGGGATCCAGCGCGTGTTCAAGGTGCTGATGAAATTCGACGAGGCGCGCGGCGTGGTGCGTTCGGCCGACCAGGAATGGTCGGTGGAATGGCGGGCGGGCGTGCCGGAGCTGAGCCTCGCCGCATCCGGCTTCCGTGGCCAGTCGTGGGAGATGAGCTTCGAGAGCGTCCACGCCTTCCGCGAGGACGGATCGTGGGGCGAGGTCTACAGCTACCGCTTCAACACCAGCGAGATCAAAGGGCCGCTGCACAAGGCGGCGGCCGAGGGCGGCTGGGGCTGGAAGGGCGTCTCGTTCGGCAGGCTGTGAGCTAGACGCCGAGGACGTCCGCCACGCGGGCGGCGACGACGGCGAAGCGGCGGGCGGTCTCGCCGTCCGGCTCGGAGGAGACCAACGGCGTTCCGGCGTCGCCCGCCTGGCGCAGGGCGGCGTCGAGGGGGAGGTCGCCGAGGAAGGGGACGCCGAGGCGTCCGGCCTCCGCCTCCGCTCCGCCGCGGCCGAAGACGTCGCCGCTCATGTTCTCGATGAGCCCCAGGGTCGGAACCTTGACCTTCCGGAACAGGGCGTGGGCGCGGCGGGCGTCGGCGAGGGCCACCTCCTGCGGGGTCGAGACGATCACCGCGCCGTCCAGCGGGGTCTTCTGGATCAGGGTCAGCTGGACGTCGCCGGTGCCGGGCGGCAGATCGACGACGAGGACGTCGAGCGGCCGGTCCTCCGTGCCCCAGCGGGTCTGGGTCAGCATCTGGGTGATGGCCTGGGAGGCCATGGGGCCGCGCCAGACCATGGCGTCGGTCTTCTCGGTCAGCAGGCCGACGGACATGACCCTGAGGCCGTGGGCCGCGTGCGGCTCCATCATGCCGTCGCGGTATTCGGGCTTGCCGGAGACGCCGAGCATGGTCGGCAGCGAGGGGCCGTAGACGTCGGCGTCGAGCACGCCGACCGACAGGCCGCGGGCCGCCAGGGCGGCGGCGAGGTTGACGGCGACGGTGGACTTGCCGACGCCGCCCTTGCCCGAGGCGACGGCGAGGACCCGGCGGACGTGGGCGGGGCGCTCGGTCGGGACCGGGGCGTTGGGGCGGATCTGGTGGACGGCCTGGGGCGACAGGCCGGCGGTCCTGAGGCGCGGCTTCTGCACCGCCTCGGCGGTCAGGACGACGGAGACGCGGGCCATGCCCGGCAGGGCCTTGAGCGCGGCCTCGGCGGCGTCGCGGACCGGGGCGTAGGTCGAGGTCTCTCCGGGCGGGACCTCCATGACGAAGCCGGCCCGGACGCCGTCGGCGGCGGGGGCGACGGTCAGGCCCTGCACCAGCCCCGCCGCAGCCAGCCCCTGCCCGCTCTTCGGATCGGTCACCGCGTCGAGGGCGGCGAGAACCTGGGCGCGATCGGGGGTTGGATGGGACACGGCGGGGGACTCCTGTGGTGCGTCGGGCTTGCCGGGCGCGAGGCCGGCGTTCTATCGCCGATATAGGTCATCCCCGCGAGCGCCGATTTGTCCCAGATCACATCCCGACCCGCCGTGACGCTGCTGGCCGGCCCGACCGCCTCGGGCAAGTCGGCGCTGGCGCTGGAGATGGCGGAGCGGACCGGGGCGGCGATCGTCAACGCCGACAGCCAGCAGCTGTACGCCGACCTGCGGGTGCTGAGCGCCCGGCCGTCGACCGGGGAGGAGGCGCGGGCCGAGCACCGGCTGTACGGCGTCGCCGACGCGGCCGAGGCCTGGTCGGTCGGGCGCTGGAGCCGGGCCGTCATGCCGGTGCTGGAGGACCTGGCGGCGGCGGGACGGCCGGCCCTGCTGGTGGGTGGCACGGGCCTGTATTTCACGGCCCTGACCAAGGGCTTGGCGGATGTTCCGGATGTGCCGCTGGAGGTGCGGGAGGCGGCGGGGGCGCTGTACGACCGGCTCGGCGAGGCGGCGTTCCGGGCGCGGCTGGCGGCGGTCGACACGGCGGCGGCGGCGCGGATCGAGGCGGGGGACCGGCAGCGGCTGACGCGCGCCTGGGCGGTGGCGGAACACACCGGACGGGCGCTGAGCGACTGGACGGCGGAGACCACGCCCCTGCTGGCGCCGGGGTCGTGGACGGGGCTGGTGCTCGAGCCGGACCGGGCGGCGCTGTACGCCCGCTGCGACGCGCGGGTGGCGCGGATGGTCGCGGACGGGGCGCTGGACGAGGTGCGGGCGCTGGTGGCGCGCGGGCTGGACCCGGCCCTGCCGGCGATGAAGGCGGTGGGGGTGCGCGAGTTCGCGGCGCATCTGGCCGGCGAGACGACGCTGGAGACGGCGGTCGAGGCGACGCGGCAGGCGACCCGCAACTACGCCAAGCGCCAGCTGACCTGGTTCCGGAACCAGACGCCGGAGTGGACGCGGGCGCCGGCGGCCGACGCGCAGACGACGGGCTGACAGGCCGGGCAATCCGGCTAGGGTGGCCGGACGTCTTCGGAGAGCCCCATGTCCCGCCCCTCTGTCGCCCTCGCCGCCGTCCTGCTCGCCCTCTCGGCTGGTCCGGGGCTGGCTCAGCATGGGCACGATGCGCCGCCCGCCCGGGTCGCGCCGGCGGCGGGCGAGGCGGCGGCGGCGGTGGACGCCTTTCACGCGGCCCTGCGGGCGGGCGACCGGGACGCGGCGCTGGCCCTGCTGGCCGAGGACGCGCTGATCTTCGAGGCGGGCGGGGCCGAGCGCTCGAAGGCCGAATACGCCTCGCACCATCTGGAGGCCGACGCCGCCTTCGCCGCCGCCACCGAGGACGCCGTGACCCGGCGCTCCGGCGACGTCTCGGGCGATGTGGCGTGGATCACCAGCGAGGGCCGGACCACGGGCGCGTTCAACGGCCGGCCGGTCGACCAGATCACCACCGAGACCATGCTGCTGCGCCGCCACGCCGACGGCTGGCGCATCCAGCACATCCACTGGTCCTCGCGGGCCGCGCGGGCGGACTAGAGGGCGGCGGGCGGCGGCAGCAGGCCCATCACGGCGACGAGGCCCAGGACGATCAGCCCGAGGGCGAACTCGACGGCCAGGGTGCGCCGGAGCCGGGCCAGATGCGGCGCGGCCGAAGCGCCCGCCGCCGACAGGCGCGGCGCCAGTCGGTAACGGTGCAGGACGGCCAGCGTCACCATGCCGGCGAAGGCCGCCAGCTTGGCCGCGAGCAACAGGCCCCACGGCGTCCGCGGCGCCGCCTGCAGGCCGTCCGGCCCCACCAGCACCCAGGCATTGACCAGGCCGGACAGGACCAGGACGGCCACGGCGACGGCGCCGACGTTGGCGAAGCCCACGAGGGCGGCGGCGAGCGCTTCGGCGGAACCGTCCGCTCCGTGCCGTCGGCGCGCCAGGACGACGAAGGCGGCCAGGGCGCCGATCCAGATCAGGGCGGCCAAGGCGTGGACGATGTCGGCGGCGAGATGGGGCCAGCGCCACGCCCCCTCGGTGGCTCCGCCGTGCCCGGTCCAGGCGAAGGAGGCGGCGATCAGCACGGCCGGAACGATCAGGCTCCGCCACAGGACGTCGCCCCGGAGAGCCAACGCCAGCAGCAGGGCGAGGAGGGCCAGGGCCGCCCGCACGACATAGGCGGCGCCGAGGCCGGTCCCGGAGATCACGAAGCCGAGGGTTTCGGGCTTGACCGCCTCGGCCATCGACCCGGCCATGACCGCGGTCTGGGCGACGAGGGCGGCGAGCGTCGCGACCAGCAGGACGGCGGCAGCGGACAGGGTCAGGATTTCCGCCCAGCGGGGCCGGACGCCGGCCATGGCGGCGTGGCTGTAAAGCATGAAGGCGGGGACGCCGAGGACCATGGCCGCCGCCGCGTACTGGATCACACGCAGCCCGATCAGCAGGACCTCGGTCATCTCACCGGACGGTGAAGCCGTAGGAGCCGGTGATGCGGTGGCCGTCGTGGGTGGCGATCCGCCAATTGACGGTCCAGGCGCCCGCCGCAAGCGGCCGGAGCGGGCGGGCGGACAGGGTCTTGCCGTCCTCGCTGACGGTGGCCCGAACGGCCGTCTCGCGCCCGGCCGCGTCGACCAGGTCGAGGGTCGAAAAGGCCGGGACCATCCGGTCGCTGAAGGTCAGGGAGATCACGCCCGGCGCGGCGACGATCGCATCGGCCGCGGGAGTTGAGCGCACCAGCCGCGCGTGGGCGGAAGCGGCGCCGGCCGGGGCGGCGACGGCCAGGATGACGGCGGCGGCGGCGAACAGACGATGATGGGCCATGACTCTCCTGACTATGCCGGCGGGCTGTTGTCCAGCGCGAGCACGATCGCGAAAGCCGCGGGCCCGGACGGCCGTCGTCGAGGCGGCGCGGTCCACGCACCGCGAACCCCTTGGAATGACAGGCTCCATAACCTATATTGGAGGGGTCCGGGTTCGCCCGGACTATGGCGATAAACGCGCCTGTAATAAGCGGACCGGACCCGGGTGCGATTCCCGGCGGCTCCACCATTTCCTCCCGTGTATCGGCGGGCGGTGCGGGGCCGACTAGCATCGACGGACGTGTAAAGAGGACTGCTTTCGCCCGTCCTGGCCCACCGTATCGGGCCTTTAACTAACTGCGAACGATAACTTCGCTGGAGAAGTCGCTCTCGCCGCGTAAGCGGTTCGGGTGATTTCGAACACTTAAGTCCTCGGGGATCAGTTCCCGGGGCGGGGCCGCCAGGGGGCCTGCCAACAGAACCCCTGGCACTTTCCCTCCAGTTTACCGTCTCGCCATCTTCCGCCCGCGCCGCCGCGCGTTTAAACCCTCCGACTGCAACGCCGAGGGACCCGATGGCCGACGAGACCCCGCCAGTCGACGAGATGCACTACGAGCAGCTGGCGCAGGACGCCCTGCGCGGCGTCATCCGCTCGGCGCTGGAGCGCGCGGCCATGCCGGAAGGCATTCCGGGGGCGCACCATTTCTACATCACCTTCAAGACCCGCGCGGCCGGCGTCAGCGTCCCGCCCGACGTGCTGGCCAAATATCCCGACGAGATGACGGTGGTGCTGCAGCACCAGTACTGGGACCTGAAGGTCGAGACCGACCGGTTTTCGGTGATGCTGAAATTCGGCGGCATGCCGAAGGTGCTGTCGATGCCCTACACGGCGGTGACGCGGTTCTACGACCCGTCGGTGCAGTTCCTGCTGCAGTTCGAGACGCCGCTGATCGAGGAGGCGGCGGCCGAGGCGCCGGAGCCGGAAGCCGCCGAAACGCCGCCCTCGAACGGGGATGACGGGCCCAAGGTCGTTTCGCTGGACCAGTTCCGCAAGAAGTAGGCCTTTTCCACCGCGCCGCTTGCGCTAACTTCGACCCCGGACGTGGGCGAGGCGCGCATGGGTCGGGGATTATTGCTGCTGATACTGACGGTGTCGCTGGCGGGGGCAGGCTCCGCCTGCGCCCAGAGTCCGGCGGCGCAGAGCCGTTTCGAGGGATGGGCCGCTGCGGTCATCGCCGGGGACTGGCGCGACGGCGGCGGGAGACCCATCGACGCCTTCGACAACGCCCGCCGCGACGTGACGAAGGGCCTGATCGAGGCCGGCCTGCCGCGCGAAAGCCTGGTCGACTATTCACTGAGGCCGGACGCCGCCGACCCCGTCACGGCGGCCGAGGCCCTGGCCGGCGTGGCCGAGGCGACCAGCCGGACGACGCGCGGCTGCCTGTTGTATTTCACCTCGCACGGCTCGCCCGATGGGTTGGTGTTCGGACCGGCCGCCACCATCACCCCGGCCGCGATGGCCGTCCTCGTGCGGCAGTGGTGCGGGACCCGGCCGACGGTGGTGATCGTCTCGGCCTGCTATTCTGGCGTCTTCACCACGGCCCTGGCCGCTCCCAACCGGATGATCCTGACCGCCGCCCGTCGCGACCGGACCTCGTTCGGCTGCGGCGCCGAGGAAACCTGGCCGTGGTTCGACGGCTGCATCATAGAGAGCCTGCCGGCCGCGACCGACTTCCTGGCGCTGGCCGCCGCGACACGAGCCTGCGTGGCCCGCAAGGAGCAGGCGGCCGGGATCACGGTCCCGTCCGAGCCTCAGCTGTTCGTGGGACCGGAGATGCAGCTGCGCCTGCCGACGCTCCGCTTCCAGCGGGGTGCGGGATGACCTTGAGCGTGGACCCTGACGGCTGGTCCCCCGCGGCCTGCCACTGCGGCGCGGTGCGGTTCCGCGTACGGCTCAGCGAGGGGCTGGCCAGCGCGCGGCGCTGCGACTGTTCGCTGTGCCGGATGCGCGGCGCCGTGGCGGTGACGGCGGGGCTGGACGGGGTCGAGGTGCTGGAGGGCGCGGAGGCGCTGGGCGAGTACCGGTTCAACACCGGGACGGCGCGGCACTTCTTCTGCTCGAAATGCGGCATCTACACGCACCACCGGCGGCGCTCGAATCCGGATGAGTACGGGGTCAATGCGGCGTGCCTGGAGGGGGTGAGTCCGTTCGACTTCGCGGAGGCGCCAATCAACGACGGGGTGCATCACCCCAGCGACGGCGGGGGTGGCGTGGTCGGGGTGTTGAGGTACATCCCGACCAGATGAAACGTCATCCTCGGGCTTGAGCCGAGGATCAGACGGCGGGCCGAACTGTGCGCCCGAGGCGGCCCGCAGACCGATACCGCTTCGTTTGCACCGAGCACCGGATGATCTGGCCCTCGGGTCAAGCCCGAGGGTGACGGCGGAGGCAGGGTTATCGGCGCGGGAAGACCCGGATGGTGATGCGCTCGCGCTCGCCCTCGTGGCGTTCGACCAGCAGGCGGGCGACCTGGGCGTCGTCGTGGAACAGGTAGCCCTTGATGGCGTCGAGCAGGGCCTTGGCGAGGTTGTCGAGGTCGATGTGCGGCGGGTCGCCCACGTGCTCCATGCGGATCTCGACGACGAAATCGCCCCAGGAGGGGCGGGACTGCCACTCCTTGCGCATGAACTCGTAGACCAGCGGCTTGTAGTATTTGGCGTGGGTGGTCAGGCCGTCGATGGCGATCTCGACAGCGGCGCCGGTCTCGCGCAGGCGGACCTTGCCGGTTCCGATCCAGCCCTGGGTCACGAGCCCTTGGCCCGCCAATCGGCGAGGCAGGCGGCGTCGAGACCGATCTCGACGTCCGTCATGGCGACAGGCTCGACCAGCTGTTCGTCGCGGGCGGGCTGACCATGAATGTCGCGGACCAGATCCAGACCCTCGGTGACGGTCCCGAAGGCGGCGAAGCCCTGACCGTCTGGATTGCGGCCTCCGCCAAAGTCCAGGGCGGGGGCGTCGTGGACGACGATGAAGAAGCTGGAGGTCGCCGTGTCGGGACCGTCGCGCGCCATCGAGATCGCGCCGGCCAAGTGTCGAAGGCCGGTGTCGCGGGTGCGCTCCAGCGGAATCGGACCGAATCCGGGGTCGTCGCTGCCCGCGTCGGTCTCGGCCTGTATGACGTCGATGGGGTTCGGGTTGTCGTTGGTTTCCGCCACGACCGTGCGGAAGAAGCGGCCGCCACGGTACCGGCCCGCCCTGGCGTAGCGCACGAAGTTGCAGACGGTGACGGGCGCGGCCTCGACATCGAGGGCGAGCCGGATGTCTCCCCGATCGGTGTGGATCGTCGCCATGATCGGCGGCATGGGCAGCCCCACCGTCTGGTCGAACGGGGGCGCCACCGTCGACGCGGGGGTCTGCATCGTCGCGGCGAAAACCGCGGCCAGCCACCAGCTCATCGTCGTCTCCCGTCCTTGTCCCCTCGCCTGCCCGTGCTACACCGCCGCGCATCCTCCCGCCACGCCTGAAGAGCCTGCCGCGCCATGACGAACCGCACCGAAACCGACACCTTCGGCCTCATCGAGGTCGCCTCGGACCGTTACTGGGGGGCGCAGGCGCAGCGGTCGCTGGGCAATTTCCGCATCGGCTGGGAGAAGCAGCCGCTGCCGATCGTGCGGGCGCTGGGCATCGTCAAGCGGGCCGCGGCCGAGACCAATATGGCGCTGGGCAAGCTGGACCCGAAGCTGGGCGAGACCATCGTCGCTGCGGCCCAGGAGGTCATCGACGGCAAGCTCAACGACCACTTCCCGCTGGTCGTCTGGCAGACCGGCTCGGGCACCCAGTCGAACATGAACGCCAATGAGGTGATCTCGAACCGGGCGATCGAGATGCTGGGCGGCGAGATGGGCTCCAAGAAGCCGGTCCACCCCAACGACCACGTCAACATGAGCCAGTCGTCGAACGACACCTTCCCGACGGCCATGCACGTCGCCTGCGCCGAGCAGGTGGTGAAGACGCTGATCCCGGCCCTGAAGCACCTGCACGGCGCGCTGAAGGCCAAGAGCGACGCCTGGCAGGGCATCATCAAGATCGGCCGCACGCACACGCAGGACGCGACGCCGCTGACGCTGGGCCAGGAGTTCGGCGGCTATGCGCAGCAGGTCGCCAACGGCATCGAGCGGATCGAACAGACCCTGCCCAAGCTGATGGAGCTGGCCCAGGGCGGCACGGCCGTCGGCACCGGGCTGAACGCGCCCGTCGGGTTCGCGGAACAGGTCGCCGAGCGCATCGCCGCCATCACCGGCCTGCCCTTCACCACCGCGCCGAACAAGTTCGAGGCGCTGGCGGCGCATGACGCCATGGTGTTCAGCCACGGGGCGATCAACACGGTGGCGGCGTCGCTGTTCAAGATCGCCAACGACATCCGCTTCCTCGGCTCGGGCCCGCGCTCGGGGCTGGGCGAGCTGGCCCTGCCGGAGAACGAGCCTGGCAGTTCCATCATGCCGGGCAAGGTCAATCCGACCCAGTCGGAGGCGCTGACGCAGGTCTGCGTTCAGGTGTTCGGCAACCACGCCGCGATCACCTTCGCCGGCTCGCAGGGGCATTTCGAACTGAACGTGTTCAACCCGGTGATGGCCTACAACTTCCTGCAGTCGGTGCGGCTGATGGCGGATGCGGCGGTGAGCTTCACCGACAACTGCGTGGTCGGGATCGAGCCGCGCGAGGAGAACATCAAGCGCGGGCTGGAGAACAGCCTGATGCTGGTGACGGCGCTGAACGGCAAGCTGGGCTATGACGCCTGCGCCAAGATCGCCAAGACGGCGCACAGGAACGGCACCACCCTGCGCGAGGAGGCCGTCGGCGGCGGCTATCTGACGAACGAGGAGTTCGACGAATGGGTGCGGCCGGAGAAGATGATCTCGCCGGGGTGATGGGCGCCTATTTCCGGTTGGTAGCGGGGCCAAGGGTTTCGGCGTAATCTGGAGCCATGGCCGAACCCGAATTGAAGAAGATCGAGATAGAGCCGGAACTGCTGGAACAGGCCGCGCGGCTCGGCATCGACGTCACCGGCGTGGATGAGCGCAGCCTGCGCCTGTACCTTCAGAAGGTCGATCCCGCGGGGGCCGAGAGCCGGGCAAAACGCTGGGCGGGAGAGAACGCTGAGGCCATCCGTCTCCATAACGAGCGCATAGACCGCTATGGCGTCTTCGGCGAAGACCTGCGCCGCTGGTGATCCGGCAGTTCGACGTCATCGAAAATCCATCGGTCAGATCGCGGCCGATTGCGCCATATCTGGTCGTGGTCCAGTCGCAGTTCTATGACGAAACCCCGACCCTACTTGTCGCGCCGTTGCTGAAAATGCCGATCGAGGCCGTGCTGACCAGCGTGAGCCTGAGGGTGGAGTTCGAAGGAGATCCGTTCGTGCTCCTGCTCTCCGAGATGGGTGCGATCGACCGTCGACCGCCAACGCGACTTGCCGGCTCGCTGGGTCGGTATGAAGACGACATCCGCCGCGCCCTCGACCGGCTGTTCACCGGCTTCTGAGGTCAGTCCAGCGTCCGCCAGCGAGCCTGGGCCTCTTCCTGGGTGCAGTTGAGGAAGACCTTGCGCTCGTCGGCGACGACGCGGTCGATCAGGTCGAGCGGCAGGACATGGTGCTTGCCGTCCGTGCCGGCGTCGCGGCGGGCCAGCTTGAGGCCGTCCTCGGTCAGTCCGTCGGCCTCGCCGACGTGGCGGTTGTCGGAGCCGAGGACCTCGAAATCGTCCTCGATGGCGAAGGCGTCGGCGGGCATCAGTGCTTCTCCATCCAGCGGGCCTTGGCCTCGTCCCGGGTGACGTTGAGGTGGACGTGGGCGTCGACGTGGTCGACCCAGCTGACCGGGATCATGTGGTGTTTGAAGCCCGAGCCGAGGTCCAGCTTGGCCAGTTCGATCTGGTCGCCATGCACGTGATCGACCCGGCCGACGTGCTCGCCGTCGGAGCCGACGACTTCAAGGCTTTCGCGAAGGAGCGAGAGGTCTACCATGGAGAACTCCTGACGGATGGGGTGTCAGGAAAACCGTCCGGCGGAGCGCCGGTTGCATAACGGAGGCGTCATGGGCGAGGTCGTGAACCTGAACCGGGTCCGCAAGGACAGGGCCAGGGCCGAGAAGAAGGCCGACGCCGCCGCCAACCGGGGGGCGCACGGCCGCTCGAAGGCGGAGCGCACGAAGACGGCCAAGGAGCGGGCCGCCGCGGACCGGCTGCTGGACGGGTCGAAGCTGGAGGACTGAGATGGGCGACATGCCGCACAACCGGCACGGACTGATCCCCATGCTGGTCGCCATCCGCGTGGCGGCCGAGCGCAAGCGGCGGAAGGCCGAGGCGGAGGCCGCGAAGGAGGGTCAGCCGCCGGAGACGCCGAAGAAGAAGAAGCGCGGCTGGTTCTAGGCGGCCGAGACCTTGGGGGCGCGGATCAGCAGGACCTGCCCGGCCAGCACCAGCGCCAGACCGGCCAGGGCCGGCCAGCCGAAATGGGCCCCCTCGAACAGGATCGAGACCAGCATGGCGATCGGCGGGGTCAGCGCCGAGATGTAGCTGGCCAGGGCGTAGCCGCGGGCGCGGGCGACGCTGAAATAGACCACGAAGGCGATCACCGAGCCGAACACCGACAGGTAGAGCAGCGAGCCGATATAGGTGAGGCTCGGCTCGATCGACCATTCGACGCCGGTGGCGAGGCCGTAGAGACCGAGCAGGCCCGCGCCCCAGGCCATGGCCCAGGCCGTCGACGGGATCACGGCGGATCCGGCATTCTGGCCGCGCCAGGCGAAATAGTTGCCGAAGGCGGAGGCGACCACGGCCACGAGGGCGAAACCGACGCCGGTGGCGCTGGCCTCATCGAGCCCGGCGCCGAGCATTTCCGAACCGGACAGGACGGCGACGCCGACGACGCCCAGGGCCGCCCCGCCCCATGACAGGGCGGCGGCGCGCTGGCGCGCGGCGATGCGGAACAGGATCAGGTTGAGCAGGGCGAGCGAGGCGAAGATCACCGCCACGACAGCGGACGGGATGCGCCCCTCGGCGGCGTAGGTGAAGCTGTAGCTGATCGAGAAGGCGAACACCCCCTGCCCCGCCGCGGCGAGGTGCTGGTTGAGGGTCAGTTTCAGCGAGCGGCGCGTGACCAGGCAGCCGGCGAAGATCACGAGGGCGGCGAGGCCGAAGCGCCAGACGATCGAGGCCAGCGGCGCCACATGGCCGAGCTGGAGGGTGATCGCGTACCAGGTCGTGCCCCAGATCGCCGCGCACAGGGCCACGCCGCCGATCGCCAGCAGCGTGCCGCGGGAGAGGCCGGGGGTCGGCGGAGCGAGGGACTCGGTGGGCGCGGTCATGTCAGCCAAGTGGATGAGCCCGCGGCCGGGCGCAAGCCGAGGAATGGGGACAGCCCCACAAGCAGCGCTTATGGCGGCCGAAACGCGCCGGCCGGCTCGCCCCCCGCTGCCGGGTCGGCTAGGCTTGGCCGATGCTCAGAAAGCGCTCCGTCTCCCTGTCCGGCCACGCCACCTCGGTGGCGCTGGAGCCCGCCTTCTGGGCCGTGCTGGACGCGGTGGCGGGCGAATTGGGACTGACCCATGCCGGGCTGATGAAGCGGATCGACGAGCGGCGCGGACGCACGCCGCTGGCCTCGGCCTGCCGGCTGCTGGCCCTGGCGTGGGCGGCCGGCGACCGGTCTTTCGCCGAACAGGAGTCGTCCGATTGACAGCGGCCAAGGTTGGCGCATCCTCCGCCCCGGAGAGCGCATCATGGCCGACAACAAACTGATCCCCGCCGCCGTCGTCGGCGGTCTTCTCGCGGTCGGGCTGATCGGCGGAGGGGGGCTGGTCGGACAGGGGGTGGTCAACGCCCGCGTCGGCGACCGTTCGGTGACGGTCAGGGGCTTGGCCGAGCGCGACGTGCAGGCCGACCTGGCGGTGCTGCCGCTGCGCTTCACCGCTTCCGGCGAGGTGTTGTCGGAGGTGCAGGCCCGCATCGACGCCGACCTGGGGGTCGTGCGGCGGTTCCTGGCGGCGCAGGGCTATCCGGCCGACACCATCACCCTGGGTCGGCTCGAGGTGTCCGACCGCCGCTCGCGCGAATACGCCCAGCAGGACGGCGGGCCGCGCTTCATCCTGGCCCAGACCGTGATCGTGCGGACCACAGATGTCGCCCGCGTGCAGGCGACCACCCGGGCGCTGAACGACCTCGTGCGTCAGGGCGTGGTGCTGCAGGACTTCAACGGCCCCACCTACATCTTCACCAAGCTGAACGACGTGCGGCCAGCGATGATCGCGGAGGCGACGGCCTCGGCCCGCAGCGGCGCGGCCCAGTTCGCGGAGGACTCGGGGACCCCGCTCGGACCGATCCGGCAGGCGACGCAGGGCTCGTTCGAAATCCTGCCCCGCGAGGGCTATGGCGACGCCAGCCAGTCGCCGGACCAGAGGGTCCGGGTCGTGACCACCATCAGCTATCGTCTCAAATAGGCGCTCAGGTCGCCGGATCGGGGTTGGGGACGCTGGGCGGCTCGACGTCCGGCAGTTCCGGCATCTTCGGCGCCTCGGGCAGGCTCGGGGCCGGCAGATCGACATCGAGATCGACCTTGGTGTCCGTAGCCCGGTTCAGGCCGCCGTTCGAGAACACCACGATGGCGATGATGACCAGCACCACCACCAGGCCGCCGACGAGGAAGCCGATCCAGCCGGCTCCGCCGCTTCCGCCCGTGGAGGGGTTGTTGATGGTGGTGTGATGCACGACCTCGGGCCGGTCGTCGCGCGGCGGAAGGTTCGGGTCGGTCATGGATCAGCCTCCCGTTCCGGGAACCGCCGGGGCCGAGACCTCGGGCACATCGACGTTGACGTCGACCTGTTCCGGGGTGGAGGCGCCGCCGCGGGCGAAGACGAACCAGGCCACCAGGGCCAGCACGACCACGACCGCCCCGACGATGAAGGCGAGACCGGTGTTGCCGCTCCCGCCGCCGGTGTTGTTGATGTTGTCAGCCATGGCCGTTCCTCCTGGTCGCTTTTGACCGTCGAGGAACGGCTTGGCCGTTAGGCGGTTCCGTCTCAGCGCGGCGGCAGGCGATCCCGGATTTCGCCCATGCGGTTGTACATGAGGTACATCAGCAGCCACATCTCGCAGATGAAGCGCCAGAACACGAGATAGACCACGCCCAGGATCGGGGCGAGGATGATCATGATGGCGCCGCCGCCGCCCCCCTCTCCAAGGCCCATCATGCCCATCAGGCCGCCGCCGAGCATGCCCATGACCGTGAAGAGCAGGATCAGAACCAGGCCGATGTAGTAGACGATCTTGATCAGGACGCTGCCGATCAGGTGATCGAAGCCCCAGAACCGCTTGATCAGATCCTGAAAGCCCGTCGATCCCGTTCCACTGGTTTCCATCGTCATGTCGCCCTCCCAGAGCAGCCGGGGCGATGCGCCCCGTGTAGGAGTGTGTGGGCACCCGCGCGACGTGTAAAGAAACGCCGTTCCGAGCCCCCCGACCCCCTTTCGCTGGGGCGTGTGCTACATATGTTCTCCGATTCCCGAGACGCTTGGAGCCCCGTGACCGATCTGCCCTCCCCCCGAATCTCCGACCTCGCCCGCTCGCGCGGCCCCGGAGGCGTCGAAGCTTCCGGAGCGCCCGACTATCTGGCCGGTCTGAACCCCGAGCAGCGGCTGGCGGTGGAGACGGTGGATGGGCCGGTGCTCGTCCTCGCCGGCGCCGGCACGGGCAAGACGCGGGTGCTGACCACCCGGCTGGCGCACATCCTGGCGACCGGAAGGGCGCGGCCGTGGGAGCTGCTGGCCGTCACCTTCACCAACAAGGCCGCGCGCGAGATGCGCGAGCGGATCACCCAGCTGATCGGGCCGTCGGCCGAGGGGCTGCGCTGGCTGGGCACCTTCCATTCGGTGGCGGCGCAGATCCTGCGCAGGCACGCCGAGCTGGTGGGGCTGAAGTCGACCTTCACCATCCTCGACACCGACGATCAGGAGCGGGTCTGCAAACAGCTGCTGGAGGCGGCCAACCTCGACACCAAACGGTGGACGCCGCGCTCGCTGAGCGGGCTGATCGACCACTGGAAGAACCGCGGCTGGACGCCCGAGAAGCTGCCCTCGACCGAGGATTTCGCCAACGGCAAGGGGCATGCGCTGTACGCGGCCTATCAGGCGCGGCTGGTCAGCCTGAACGCCTGCGACTTCGGCGACCTGCTGCTGCACAACCTGACGATCCTGTCGAAGCACGCGGATATCGCTGAGGAATACCGCCGACGCTTCCGCTACATCCTGGTCGACGAATACCAGGACACCAACGTCGCCCAGTATCTGTGGCTGCGGCTGCTGACCTCCTCGACCGGCAATGTCTGCTGCGTCGGCGACGACGACCAGTCGATCTATGGTTGGCGCGGCGCCGAGGTCGACAACATCCTGCGCTTCGAGCGCGACTTCCCGGGCGCCAAGGTGATCCGGCTGGAGCGCAACTACCGATCGACGCAGCACATCCTGGGGGCCGCCTCGGGCCTGATCGCGGCCAACAAGGGGCGGCTGGGCAAGACGCTGTGGACCGAGGACCTGAGCGGCGACAAGGTCCGGGTGCGCGGGGTCTGGGACGGCGAGGCCGAGGCGCGGCTGATCGCCGACGAGATCGAGACCGCGCGCCGGCAGGGCGTGGCCTACAAGGACATGGCGGTGCTGGTCCGGGCCTCGTTCCAGATGCGGGCGTTCGAGGAGCGGTTCGTGCTGCTGGCCATCCCCTATGTGGTGATCGGCGGGCCGCGCTTCTTCGAGAGGGCCGAGATCCGCGACGCCCACGCCTATCTGCGGCTGATCCTGTCCGAGGACGACGACCTGGCCTTCGAGCGGATCGTCAATACGCCCAAGCGCGGGATTGGGGACACCAGCGTGCAGAAGGTGCTGCAGATCGCGCGGCTGTCGAACCGTTCGGCGATGGCGGCGGTGCGCGACCTGATCACCTCGGACGAGCTGCAGGCGCGGACGCGGACGGCGCTGTCGAATTTCGTGCGGGATATCGACCGCTGGCGGGCGCTGGCCCAGACCACGACGCACTGGGAACTGACGGAGACAGTGCTGGAGGAGAGCGGCTACACCGACATGCAGAAGGCCGACCGGGCGACCGGGCAGACGCGGCTCGACAACCTCAAGGAGCTGACCCAGTCGATGCAGGCCTTCGACACCCTGCCCGCCTATCTGGAGCACGTCTCGCTGGTCATGGATCTGGACCGCGGCGGGTCCGATGACGCGGTGCAGGTGATGACGCTGCACGGCGCCAAGGGGCTGGAGTTCCCGCTGGTCTTCCTGCCGGGCTGGGAGGAAGGCGTCTTCCCCAGCCAGCGCAGCATCGATGAGAAGGGCGAGAAGGGGCTCGAGGAGGAACGCCGCCTGGCCTACGTCGGCGTGACCCGGGCCAAGCAGGACGCACGCATCTCGTTCGCCGCCAACCGGCTGGTCTACGGGCGTTGGACCTCGCAGCTGCCGAGCCGCTTCGTCGACGAACTGCCGATCGATCACGTCGAGGCCGAGAGCGACACCGGCTATTACGGCGTCACCCCCGGCATGAAGGAGGCCAAGAGCCGCTGGGACGAGATGCCGACCTTCGGCAGCGGCTATTCCTCGCCGGGCTGGAAGCGGGCCCAGTCGTTCACGGCGGCGCGCACGCCGGCGGCGCGGCCCGCGCGCCATGCGCTGATCGAGGGGGACGGCCGGCTGGTCGCCACCGCGGACCCGCAGGCGGGCGGCGGCTGGTCCAAGGGCGAGCGGGTCTTCCACCAGAAGTTCGGCTATGGCCACATCACCGGCATCGAGGGCAACAAGCTGCTGGTCGCCTTCGACAAGGCAGGCGAGAAGAAGGTGATCGACACCTTCGTGGAGAAGACCTGATGCGGATGCTGGTTTTGGCGGGGGCGGCCGTGGCGCTGTCGGGGTGCGCCGATCCGACGTGGAGCGACGACGCGGTGACGCGGTTTCTCGAGCGGACCGAGATGTGCGAGCACTGGATGGGAGAGGAGCCCTTCGACGACGCGCGGCGGGCGCAGATCGACCGGAACATCAACGATCTGCGCTGCACGACGGTGCGGCGCGACGGCGAGGCGTTGAAGCTGAGCCGGCGGGACCGGCCGGAGGATGTGCGGCTGATCGACGAGGCGCTGGCGGGGTTCTGACGACTCGACGGGTATCCGACGGGGCGCATCACCAACGGTTGCAATCTCTGGCCCCCTCCCCGGCGCCGTGCGACACTGGCGGACATGGCGCGCTTCACCCTCAAGCTCGACGACTACACGCTGCGGAAGCTGAGCGAGGCGGCGCAGGCGGCGGGGGTTACGCCCGGGCGGATGGCCGGGACGATGCTGGAGGCTTGGCTGCGCGACGAGGTCGGGCCTGGTCTGGAGCGCGCCCCGCCCGGTGTCGACGAGCCGGCCCGCGCCTGGGCGGATGCGGCCGACGAAGAGGCCGGGCGGCGTGCGACGCCGGAGGCCGCTGAGGGCCTGGTCGTCGAATTGGCCGAGCCGATGGGCTCCCGGTTTGCTGGAATCGCGAGGGACGGCGGCCTCCCGCAGGCGGTGCTGGCGGCCCATATCCTGGATAGCCGGCTGTTCGACTACGACGACTTCGAATGGCCCGAGGGCGGCGATCCGCGCGACGATAACGCGGACAATTATGACCTGAACGAAGTCGGACGGCCCTGGAGTGAGGTCAGGCCGGAACTGGAAGCCTATCTCGAGCGCAAGCTCGCCGAGCGCAAATGACGCTGACGCTTTCGGCGCGAGCCGAACGCGACCTGGCCGAGCAGATCGAATGGCTGGCCAAGCGGTCGCCGCAAGCAGCGCTGAAGGCGACGGCGCGCATACTTCACGTCTTCGACCTGCTCGAAGAGAATCCGTTGATCGGCGCCGTGACGGAACGAGGCTGGCTGGAAAAGGCCGTGAAGTTCGGACGTGACGGCTACGTCATCTGCTATGTCGCCCGGAGCCGGGACGTGTTCGTCGTCCGATTCAGGCACAGCCGCCAGGACCGGGGCTGAGCCCACCCCCAACCCTTCGTTAAGCCCGTTGGCCGACCCTGCGGGCGTGCACGAATCCCGTCCAGACGACGTCCTGATCGAGACCCCTCCGACCCTTTGGGAGCGGGCGATCTGCGTCGTCGTCATCGCCATGATGACCGGGGCGCTGATCGGGCCGGTGTTCGCGCCGCTGCAGGAAGAGACGCCGGTGCTGCGGCTGGTGTGGCTGCCGGCCTATGCGGCGATCTTCGGCATGGCGCTGTATCGCATCGACCGGCTGTGGCGGGCCTGGCCGGCGGCGATCGCCCTGATGCTGCTGGTCGGGCTGACCTTCGCCTCGCGCTACTGGTCCATCGATTTCGAGACCACCAGCCGGCGGGTCATCGCCCTGGCGATCAGCGGGGTGTTCGCCCTGTATCTGGGCGCGGTGTTCCGGGGGCCGCACCTGCCGCGGCTGCTGATGCACACGGCGCTGCTGATGGCGGTGGGCAGCCTCGTCATGGTCTTCGCCTTCCCCTCGATCGGCGTGCACCAGTTCGAAAACGCCGGACTGTGGCGCGGGCTCTGGTACGAGAAGAACCAGATGGGGGCGGTGATGGTGATCGGGGCCACGGCCTCGGCGGCCTGCCTGGCCTCGCCGGACCGGCGGCGGCTGCTGCCGGCGATCGCGCTGGGGCTGTCGTCGATCCTCGTGCTCGCCACCCAGTCCAAGACCTCGCTGCTCTGCCTGCTGGTCGGACTGTCGCTCGTGGGCGGCTTCTGGTCGCTGCGGCGCGGCGGCGCGGCGTTCAGCGTCGTGGCGATCTGGGTCGCGGTGGTGCTGGCCGGGGCCGGCGTCTGGCTGTGGGAGACCCATTCGGTGGCGGTGCTGGAGGCGCTCGGCAAGGATCCGTCCCTGACCGGCCGCACCGAGATCTGGGACGCCCTGATGCGCAAGGTCGCCGACAAGCCGTGGACCGGCTACGGCTACGGGGCCTTCTGGGGCCGCGAGGGCGAGTCCGTGCCCGCCGACTGGGTGCGCAAGGAGACCCAGTGGCCGGTCCCGAACGCCCACAACGGCTGGATCGACCTGCTGGTCCAGCTGGGCTGGCCGGGGGCGGTGCTGGTGGGGGTGCTGATGGCGGCCACGGCGGCCGTGACGGTGCTGCGCTCGATGGGCCAGGGCGTGCGCGAGGGCTGGTGGGCGCTGGGCTTCCTCGGGGCCTTCTTCGTGCTCAGCCTGTCGGAGTCGATCCTGCTGGCGCACCAGGGCCTTCCGTGGGTGCTGTTCATGGCGGTGCTGACCCGGGCCATCCTGCCGGCGCCGGCGCCGGGCGCCGTCCCGCTTGTGGAGAAGCGCCGCCGGGCCTACCAGACCGGTCCCCGAATCGCAGCACAGTATCGGTATGGGTCCCAACGCCGCGCCTTCCCTGTTCGATGACATCCCCGAGCCGCAAGGCCCGGAGCTGACTCCCGCCCCCAAGCCGACGCCCGATCCGGCCCTGACGCCCCAGGCCGCGGCGCCGCGTCCGGAGCCTGCGCCGCATCCGCGCCCGGCCGACGTGCCCGCCTCCGCCCCGCTGGCGGCGGCCACCGGCTATTCCGCTTCGTCGATCGAGGTGCTGGAGGGACTGGAGCCGGTCCGCAAGCGCCCGGGCATGTATATCGGCGGCACCGACGAGCGGGCCCTGCACCACCTGTTCGCCGAAGTCCTCGACAACGCCATGGACGAGGCGGTCGCCAAGCACGCGAAGCTGATCACCGTCGACCTCGACGCCGAGGGCTGGCTGTCGGTGCGCGACGACGGCCGCGGCATCCCGGTCGATCCGCACCCGAAACACCCCGGCAAGTCGGCGCTGGAAGTGGTGATGACGGTGCTGCACTCGGGCGGCAAATTCTCGGGCAAGGCCTATGAGACCTCCGGCGGCCTGCACGGCGTCGGCGTCTCGGTGGTCAACGCGCTGAGCGAGCGTCTGGACGTCACGGTCTGGCGCGACGGCTTCGAGTGGAGACAGTCGTTCAGCCGTGGCCTGCCGCTGGGTTCGATCCAGCAGGTGCAGCCGTCGAAGAAGAAGGGCACCCTGATCCGGTTCCGGCCGGACGATGAAATCTTCGGCGTCGGGGCGGCGTTCAAGCCGGCCCGGCTGTTCCGCATGGCGCGGTCCAAGGCCTATCTGTTCCGCGGCGTCGAGATCCGCTGGACCTGTTCGCCGGAGCGGATCACCGACCACACCCCGGCCGAGGCGGTGTTCCACTTCCCCAACGGCCTGGCCGACGCCCTGGCCGAACGGGTCGGCGGCCTGGAGACGGTGACGCCCGCCTTTTCGGGTCGGGTCGAGCGCAAGGGCGAGGCTGGCGCGGTCGAATGGGCCGTGACGTGGAGCCCGATCGGCTTTGGCGAGGCCGACGGCTTCGTCCAATCCTACTGCAACACCGTGGCCACGCCCGACGGCGGAACCCACGAGGCGGGTTTCCGGGCGGCGCTGGTCAAAGGCCTGAAGGCCTATGGCGAGCTGACCAACGAGAAGCGGGCCGGGCTGATCACGGCCGAGGACGTCATCGCCAACGCCGGGGCGCTGATCTCGGTGTTCATCCGCAACCCCGAGTTCCAGGGCCAGACCAAGGACCGGCTGTCGTCGCCGGAGGGCGCGCGGCTGGTCGAGCAGCTGATGCGCGACCCGCTGGACCACTGGCTGACCGAGAGCCCGAAACAGGCCAACACCCTGCTCGGCTTCGTCATCGACCGGGCCGAGGACCGCCTGCGCCGGCGCAAGGACAAGGAGGTGCAGCGGGCCGCCGCCACGCGCAAACTGCGCCTGCCCGGCAAGCTGTCGGACTGCAGCCGCCAGTCGGCCGAGGGCACGGAGCTGTTCATCGTTGAGGGCGACTCGGCCGGCGGCTCGGCCAAGCAGGCGCGCGACCGGACCACCCAGGCCATCCTGCCCCTGCGCGGCAAGATCCTGAACGTCGCCTCGGCGACGGCCGACAAGCTGCGGGCCAATATCGAACTGTCGGACCTGGCGCTGGCGCTGGGCGTGCAGCCGGGCAGCCGGTTCAACATCGAGGACCTGCGCTACGAGCGCATCATCATCATGACCGACGCCGACGTGGACGGAGCGCACATCGCGGCGCTGCTGATCACCTTCTTCTACCGTTCGATGCCGGAGACGATCCGTCAGGGCCGGCTGTTCATGGCCCTGCCCCCGCTCTACCGGATTTCGGCAGGCCCGCTCTCGGAATACGCCCGCGACGACGCCCACCGCGACGAGCTGCTGGCCACGGTCTTCAAGGGCAAGAAGGTCGAGATCGGCCGCTTCAAGGGTCTCGGCGAGATGATGGCCTCCCAGCTCAAGGAGACCACCATGGACCCGAAGAAGCGCACCCTGGCGCGGGTCACGGTGCCGGCTTCCGAGGACGAGATCGAGGACCTGGTCGAGCGTCTGATGGGCAAGAAGGCCGAGGCCCGATACCAGTTCATCCAGGACAACGCGCGGTTCGTGGTGGATGAGCTGGACGTGTAGGCGCCCGGGCGGCGGCTATTCGCCTGCCGCACGCCCGCTCCGGCAGCCGCCGCCGATCCCCGTCGCATCGGAGCATGCCAGCACCTCCGCGACCGTTCCCCCCTCCAGCCGCAACACGACGCTTCTGCCCGAGGCGCAGGTCGTCTCGTACCAGGCGCCCGATGGACCGGCGCCCATGTAGCGCGCATCCGCCGCCCTGCAGCCTTGTCCGGCATCTCCGGCCTGTGGAGTCGCCAGCCACCGATTGGCCCTGAGCGCGCGCTCGGTCTGGGTGGTGAAGCGGCACTCGCCGCCCTGGGCGGCCACGGTTATGCAATCGGTGACGATCCAGCCGTCGCCGTCGGCCTCCAGCCAGGCCCCGACATCGTCCCGGCAGCCGGCTTCGTAGATGAAGCTGTCGTCGACCGAGACGCCGATCAAGGCGCCCTCATCGACCCTGCAATCCAGACCCGCCCGGCGCGCGAACCGCGTCACCACCGGGACGGCGTTGCGGTTGCTGGGCGTGTGGCACACCGGCGGCAACGCCCGCCTTGTCGCCCGACGGCGCTCGGTCTCCAATTGCGCCTCCAGCGCCAGGCAGTTGAACGCCAGCGGCTCCGGTCCCCCGACCAGCAGATAGCCCGGCCCGTCGCGGCAGACCGCCTCATAGATCGGCCGGAAGTCCTCCGTGCGTCCCATGTAAATCGCCGACCTCACGCGGCAATCGACGCCCGCCGCCCGCGCCGCATCCTGCGCGCCCATGGCCGGTGGGGCGGCGTTGACCGCCCGGTCGAATTGGGTCTGTGCAACGGCCGGTGGGGACGCTCCGAGAACAGCCAGGCACCCGAGAACAAGACCCCATCGGGCGCGGCCTGGACTTTTCAATCGATGACCCCGCCCCTGACGATGGCTCCCCGGGGAACCTCCCGAACATAATAGCTGATCTTGACGTGGACCAGGTAAGGATTATCCTTACCGCATGATCACGAGCCGTATCACAAGCAAGGCCCAGACGACGGTGCCGCAGGCCGTTCGCAACGCCTTGGGCCTGCGTGAGGGTGATGAACTGGCCTACGAGATTCGCGACGGGCAGGTCACCTTGACGAAGGCGCGAGGCGGCGTGCGGGACGATCCTTTCGCGACCTTCGAGGAATGGGACAGCGAGGCCGACCGGCAAGCCTATGCCGGGCTTTAGCGCCGGCGACGTCGTCAAGGTCCCATTCCCGTACACCGATCGGGAGGTCCGGCAGCGCCGCCCCGCCCTGGTGGTGTCCGCCACCCCGCTCGGAGACGATGGCCGGCTCTACTGGGTGCTGATGATCACCAGCGCAGAGCACCGCCGATGGCCGGGAGACGTCGCTCTCGGGCGGCGCTACGGCGAAGCTGGTCTCCCGTCGCCCTCCCTGATCCGGACGGCCAAGATAGCAACGGTCGAAGCCGTCCGGATGGAGGCGCTCGGCCGCTTGCCGGACGCGTTCATGGAAACCGTTCGGGCCGAATTGGATCAGGTGCTCGAGCGCGCGACGTAGGCGTCAGCAGGTCGTCGGTTCGCCGTAGCGGCTGACGATGGCGTGGGCCCGGCCTTCGCCGAGCAGGTGCAGAGTGGTCAGCCGGTCGTATTCGCATTCCGGCATGTCGGCGGCTTCGGCGTAGCCGAGGGCGCGGGCGATCAGGGGCACGGTGTTGCTGTGGCCGACGATCAGGATGGTGGCGTCGTCGGGCGCGGCCTCGACCTTGGCGACGATGGCGGCGAGGTGGGCCTGGATACCGGTGTTCAGCGGAACAGCTTCGGACGTGACCGAGTGATACGCCGCCGTCGGGGCGGCGGTCAGGATCGTCCGCTGCAGCGGGCTGGTCAGGATCACCGAGGGGTGGGCGTCGGTCAGTTGGGCGGCGAGCGCCTGCGCCCTCGCCTGCCCGGCTTCCGAGAGCAGCGGATCGGCGCTGGCGTCGGCCTTTTCGGCGTGGCGGACGACGATGACGGTCTGCGCCGCCGCGGTCGAGGCGGCGAACAGCGACAGCACGGCCGCGAGCAGAAGGCGTTTCATGGTGATCTCCCCCGGGGTTCGACTCACACGGCTAGGGCCGATGGCGGAGCCGGGCAAGATAACTTCCTGTCATGATCCCGCGGACGCTAGTGCTCGGCCCACTCGCCGCGGGGTTCGACGAAGGCCCGCTCGCCGCTGACGTCGGCGTAGGTCATGCACAGGTCCTCGAACACCCGGCCCCACGAGAAGCGCTCGACGGCCTTGACCCGGGCGGCGGCGCCGACCGCCTCGATGTCTCGGGCGAACAGGGCCTCGACGGCGGCGGCGTAGTGGACCGGGTCGGCGCTCTTCGCCAGTTGGCCGACGCTGTCGTCGACGGTTTCCTTGACCCCGCCGGCGTTGACCCCGACCACAGGACGGCCGCAGGCCATGGCCTCCAGCACGATGAGGCCGAACGGCTCCTTGTCATTGGCGTGAACGAAGGCGTCGCAGGAGGCGATGATCTTCGCCACCGCCTTCGGATTGGCCTCGTACGGCAGGGAGATGACCCGCTCCTCGGCCGGAAGGCCGGCGCCGGCGCCGACCAGCACGAGATGGTAGGGCGCGCCGAGGCGCTGCACGGCCTCGATCAGCACGTCGATGTTCTTCTCGCGCGCCGGCCGGCCGGCGAAGCACAGCAGCCGGGCCGAAGCCGGCAGGCCCAGCTTCTTCAGCAGCCAGTCCCGGTCGCGGCGGTCGGGATGGAAGGTGTCGACCTCGACGCCCAGCGGCTGGATGACGATGTCGGTGATGCCGGCTTCCTCCAGCCGGCGCGCGATGTAGCGGCTCGGCGAGACGACGCGGTCGAACTGGCCGAACAGGCGGGCCCAGCGCTTCTCCACCGGCTTCTTGGCCCATTCGCCGAAATGCAGGGCGGCGAGGCCGGCCGGATCGGAATGGCAGAAGCCGACGACCGGGCAGCCGGCGCGCTGGCCGGCCTCCAGGGCCCCCTGCCCCGGCGTATAGGGATCGCCCGCCTCGATCACCGAGGGGTTCAGCGACGCCACCCACGCGCCCCAGCGGCGCACCGACGTCGGCCAACGGTAGCCGTCGCCGAACGGCAGCTTGGTGGCGTGAAGCTGGACGATGCCGTCGTCTCCCGCCTTGTGGTGCTGGCCGGGCACCACCAGCGAGTGGGCAACGCCGGGGCGGTTCGCCTCCAGCCACGCCTTCTTGGACAGCAGGTAGCGCTTCACCCCGCCCGAGCGCGGCGCGTACAGCATGGTGGTGTCGACCAGGCGGGGGCGTTCGTCCTCTCCGGCGGCCTTGGTGGCCCGCAGGGTTTCCGAGACCTCCTCGTCCCAGCCGGGGAAGAGGCGCAGTTCGCCTTCCTGGACCTCCAGCCCGGCCAGGTTCATTAGTTCCTTCTCCGCGGCGCTGATACCGAGCGGGCCAACGCGCCGGACCCGCTTCTGGATGCGGCGGGCCTTGCGGACCTTGGACATGTGCGACTTCACCATCCGCGCGCCGTAGCGCCCGCGACGGCGAAGCTCAAGCGTCATCCTTTGGCGTCATCGTCGCGCCGTCCGGCGCTGGAGGGGCTTCCGAGGGCGTAATGCCCCGCCGGGCCAGCGCCTCGCGCAGCAGGACCTCGACCTGGGCGTTGACCGAGCGCAGTTCGGCGGCGGCCAATCGCTCGACCGCCGCCATCACGCCGGAGGACGCGCGCATCAGGAACGGCTTCCTGGGGCGCGCCATCTCAGCCGTACAGCGTCCCGGCGTTGACCACCGGCTGGGCGTCGCGATCGGCGCACAGGACGACAAGCAGGTTGGAGACCATCGCCGCCTTGCGGTCTTCGTCCAGTTCGACGACGCCGCGTTCGCCCAGGTCGACCAGGGCGGCCTCGACCATGCTGACCGCGCCGCGAACGATCAGGCGGCGCGCCGCGAGGACGGCTTCGGCCTGCTGGCGGCGGAGCATGGCCCCGGCGATTTCCGGCGCATAGGCCAGATGGGCCAGCCGCGCCTCGTCCACGGCCACGCCGGCGACGCTGACCCGGCCCACCAGTTCGTCGCGGAGGCGGCCGGCGACGTCCTCGGCGTCGGAGCGCAGGGTCAGTTCGGGTTCGGCGTCCTCCTCGCCGTGGTCGTAGGCGTAGTGGGAGGCGATGTCGCGCAGGGCGGTGTCGACCTGGATGTTCACGAAGGCCTGATAGTCATCGACGTCGAACAGGGCCTGGGCCGAGTCCTCGACGCGCCAGACGACGTTGGCGGCGATCTCGATCGGGCTGCCGCGCTTGTCGTTCACCTTCAGCTTGTCGCTGGTCAGGTTGCGGACCCGCAGGCTGACCTTCTTGCGGCTGTACCACGGCATGACCCAGCGCAGGCCGGTCTTGCGGTCGGTGCCGCGGTAGTCGCCGAACAGCAGGATGGCCATCCCCTCGTTGGGTTGCAGCGAATAGAGGCCGCAGACCAGCAGCAGGCCGATCACGGCCGTTACGATGCCGCCGACGACGAGGACGGCGTTGTCGGGATCCTGCGCCACCAGCACCGGGCCGCCGATGATCAGCAGCAGGCCGAGGAGCAGCATGAGCAGGCCGTTGGCGGTGGACGCCGGCCGCTCGGTGGATTTCGAGTGGGTCGTGGTCATCAGTCCCTCCTGATTCGATATGACAGTGATATCACTTTGATGTCCACGCTGGCAATAGCCGCGCTTGTCACCGTCACCGGAAGGGCGCCTTCGGCCTTGCATTCGCCTCAAATTCGAGAAACTTGAGGCAGGCTGGCGTGGTCCCTGTTAGAGGATCGCCGGCGTCTCTGCGCGTGTCGTCCACAGGGGTTTCTCCGAATGCGTATTCTACTTGCGACCGCGGTGGCGATCGCTCCCCTGCTGGCCGCTTCCGGCGCCATGGCCGAGGTCGTGATCTCCACGAACCGGACGACGCCGATCACGACGCTGAACGCCACCGGCAGCGGGCCTGACGACATTCACATCGTGTCCGGCGGCATGATCACGGTGAACACCGGCGCGGCGGTGACGGTGAATTCCAGCCACGACCTGGATATCGACGCCGGCGGGTCGATCAGCATGGGCAACGCCGCCAACGGCGCCACCGGAGTGCTGATCCAGGGCGGCAACACGGCTGACATCACCATCGGCGGCGCCATCGGCGTGACCGACGACATCACGGCCGAAGACGACATCGACACCGACAACGACGGCGACGGCGATGGTCCCCTCGCCCACGGCTCCGGACGCTACGGAATCCGGCTGGCCGGCGCAGCGCCGCTGACCGGCGACATCTTCATCCAGTCGAGCGGTTCGATCGCCGTCGACGGCGACGACTCCTTCGGCGTCTCGCTGGAAGCGCCGCTGAACGGCGATTTCGGCAGCTTCGGCACCATCATCGTGGTGGGCTCGAACAGCTACGGCCTGCAGACGACCGGCGACATCAGCGGCGATGTGACCCTGGGCGGCGCGATCACGGCGCGGGGCGAAAATTCGACCGGCGCCTCGTTCGAAAGCGACATCGGCGGCGCCCTGGTCATCCAGTCGAACATCACCGCGAGCGGTTATCGCTTCACGCAACGGCCGAATGAGCGTCCGGAAGGCTTCGAGGAGAACGCCGAGAACGAACAGGGGCTGCTGTTCCTCGACGAACTCGACGCCGACGACCTGCTGCAGGGCGGCCCGGGCGTCAGCATCCAGGGCAATGTCGCCGGCGGCGTCGTTCTGGACCGCCCCCCGACCTATTCCAGCGCCGGCTCGGAAGGCGACGACGACGGCGACGGCGTCAAGAACGGCGACGAGGACGACGACGGCGACGGCACCAAGAACCGGAGCGACAACGACCGCGACGGCAACGGCCTGGCCGACGCCTCCGAGACGACGGCGGCCGTGAGCGTCTTCGGCTCCGCCCCGGCGATCGAGGTGGGGGCGTCGGGCCAGTCGATCGCTCTCGGCAACGTCGGCGTGGGCGACGAGGCCTATGGCTTCATCAACCGCGGCACGGTCACGGCCCAGGGCGTGTACGGTCGGATGACCGTGGGCGGCGTCGTCGTTGACGGCATCGAGGCCAACGCCATCGTGTTCGGCGGCAACGCCGGCCAGACGGTCGACCTGTCCGGCGGGTTCCGCAACGAAGGCACGGTCGTGGCCCTGGCGTTCGACGCCGACGCCACCGCGATCCGCTTCGGAGACGGCACGATCGCGCCCGCCGTGTTCAACAGCGGCGCCATCACGGCCGGGGCGAACAGCACCGAGGCCGCGACGGTGACGGCCATCCGCATCGACGCGGGCGCCACGGTCACCAGCCTGGTCAACAGCGGCCCGATCCTGGCGAGCACCGGCGGCGGCGTGGCGGACACCTTCGCCATCCAGGACCTCAGCGGGACCCTGACCTCGATCACCAACAACCGGTCGATCCAGGCCACCGTCAGCCCGAACGAGGCCGGAGACGCCGTCACGGGCGTCGGCACGGCGATCGACGTCAGCGCCAACACCACCGGCGTCACCCTGGTGCAGGACGGCATCGCCGGCACGGCGACGACCGCCAATCCCGACACCGACGGCGACGGCGTGCCCAACGGCTCCGAGCCGATCATCGTCGGCGCGATCAACCTGGGCAGTGGCGGCGATACGGTCGACATCCGCAACGGCCTCGTGCTCGGCGACATCGCCTTCGGCGACGGCGCCGACTCACTGTCGGTCTCGGGCGGGGCCGTCATCCGCGGCGAGCTGTCCGACACGGACGGGGCCTTAGACATCGATGTCTCGGACGGCACGCTGGAGTCGCTCCAGTCGACCGCCCTCGACGTGTCCAGCCTCAACGTCGGGGCCGACGGCGAGCTGATCGTGACCCTCGACCCCGCCAATGGGGCGTCGGGCTATTACAACGTCTCCGGGGCGGCCACCCTGGCGGACGGCGCGGGCCTGGGCGTCCGCTTCACCTCGCTGCTGGACGCGCCCGAGCGCTTCACCCTGATCGACGCGACGACGCTGAATTTCGGCGACATCGACCTGACCTCCCTCGAGGAGAACTCGCCCTTCCTGTACGTCGTTGAGGCGGGGGCCGACGTGCCCGCCGGCCAGGTGTTCGCCGATGTGCGCCGCCGCACCGCGGAAGAGGCCGGGCTGATCACGGTCGAGTCGGAGATGTTCGACTCCTTCTACGGCGCCATCGGCGCTGCCGACGCCGAGGCCGTCCGCAACGCCTTCCTGGCCCAGACCAACCGCGACGACTTCCTGAACCTGTACGAGCAGCTGCTGCCCGACCATTCGGGCGGTCCGCTGCTGTCGCTGGCCTCGGGCGTCGACGCCGTCACCCGCGCCCTGACCGGACGCAACGCCGCGGCGCGCCCCGGCGAGACCAGCGCCTGGGTGCAGGAGATCAATTTCTACGCCGACAAGGACAAGACCGAGAGCTACGGCTTCCGCTCGGAGGGCTTCGGCGTCGCCGGCGGCGTCGAGCGCGGCACCGGCCTGGGCGCCGTGGGCCTGTCGGTCGCCTTCACCTCGTCCGATCTCGAGGATCCCGAGGCCGAGGCCGAGGAAGTGCTGTCCGCCAGCCTGCTGGAACTCGGCCTCTACTGGCGCGCCCAGGGTCAGTACTGGACCACCTGGGCCCGCGCCGCGGCCGGCTACGCCTCGTTCACCTCCGAGCGCCGCTTCGTCGGGGCCGGTCTGAACCTGTCCAACGAGTCCGACTGGAACGGCTTCACCCTCGCGGCGGCCGGCGGCCTGTCGTACGAGCGCGAGTTCGGTCGCTTCACCATCCGGCCCGAGGCCTACGCCGAGTTCTTCTCGCTGAGCGAGGACGGACACGTCGAGGAAGGCGGCGGCGACGGCTTCGATCTCGAGATCGACGACCGCGAGGGTCACATGTTCTCGGCCACGGCCGCGATCAATTTCGGCATGAAGATGGGCCAGAACGACTGGCTGCGCCCGGAAGTGCGGATCGGCTGGCGTCAGAACCTCTCGGTCGATCCGGGCGAGACCATCGCCCGCTTCCGTTCGGGCGGCGGCGACTTCACCCTGACCCCCGGCACCATCGAGGGCGGCGGTCCGATCGTCGGCTTCCGCCTCAACGTCGGCAACGAGCTGGGCATGCTGTCGGTCAGCGCGGACGCCGAGATGATCGACGACTACGTCCGGTACATGCTGTTCCTGCGGGCCAGCTTCCGGTTCTAGGGCCGGGAGCGACGGACGGGCGGCTAGCTCAGCTGGTCAGAGCACCTCGTTTACACCGAGGGGGTCGGGGGTTCGAACCCCTCGCCGCCCACCATCCGCTTGCGGTCAGCTGGCGTTCACCATTCCGCGTTCAGAGTGCGGCGTCGGGAGAGTTCCAATGAAGTTCATGTTCACACGCAGCGCCGCCCTCGCCGCCGTTCTCGGCGGGGCGCTGATGCTGCAAGGCTGCCTGGTCGGGGCGGTGGTCGGCACGGCCGGCGCGGTGGTCGGCGGAACGGCCAAGGCCACGGGGGCCGTCGTCGGCGCGGGCGTCGACGCGGTGACCACCTCCGATGAGGAGACGCGGGCCCGGCGCGAGCGGGAGCAGCGTCAGCACGAGCGCGAGCAGCGCCGCTGCGAACAGCGCCAGCGCCAGGGCCGCGACTGCTGATCTAGAGCGTCAGAACGCACCGCTCGTTGATGGTCGGGCGGGCCACCTGGACGCGGCACAGGCCCGGCCATTCCGGCGTCAGCCGCCGGGCGAACCACCGGCACAGGTTTTCGAGGCTGGGCAGTTCGAGCCCCGGCTTTTCGTTGAGCATGCCGTGGTCGAGCTCTTCCGCGGCGGCCTTGAGGGCCCGGTCCAGAGCGCCGAGGTCGGCGACCCAGCCGTGCTCGGCGTCCAGGGTCTCGCTGCGCACCGTCGCCTCGACCGTGAATGAATGGCCGTGGACGCGGCGGTAGATGCTGCCCTCGGGCTCGTTGGGAAAGTGGTGGGCGGCGTCGAAGGTCGCCTGTTTGGTGATTTCGAAGACGGGCATTAGCGGACGCCGATGTATTTGTGGGTCTGGACGCTGAGCCGCCATTTGGGATGGCTCAGGCAATAGTCGATGGCCGCCCCCGTATTGGCCTCGCGGTCGGGGCCGTCCATGGGCTGGAGCCAGAAGCGCTCGAAGGCGAGGTGCTCGAACCGGTCCGGCATGGCCGCCGGCTGCGGAAAGACCAGCTTCAGCTCCTGACCCGAGGTCTGGACCACGGGCGCGTCGGCCTTGGGGCTGACGCAGATCCAGTCGATCCCGGCCGGAGCGGCCAGCGTGCCGTTGGATTCTATGGCGATTTCGAAGCCGCGGGCGTGCAGGGCGTCGATCAGCGGGGCATCCAGCTGGAGCAGGGGCTCGCCGCCGGTGCAGACCACCAGCTTCGGGTCCCCTGCCCGTCCGCGCCACATCGAGGCGACGTGTTCGGCCAGGGCGTCGGCGGTGGCGAACTTGCCGCCGCCGTCGCCGTCGGTTCCGACGAAATCGGTGTCGCAGAAGGTGCAGACGGCCGTGGCGCGATCGCGCTCCAGCCCGTTCCACAGGTTGCAGCCTGCGAAGCGCAGGAAGACGGCCGGACGCCCGGCCTGCCCGCCTTCGCCCTGCACCGTCAGGAAGACTTCCTTCGCCGAATAGGTCACGGCCGGGCCACCCATTCGGCATGGCCCACGGCGCGCAGCTCGCAGGCCGGGCAGTCGCCGCAGCCGTAGCCCCAGGGCTGCCGGTGGTCGCGGTCGCCGCGGTAGCAGGTGTGCGAGGCCTCGACGATCAGTTCGACCAGCGGCTGGCCGCCAAGATCGTGGGCCAGCGCCCAGGTCTCCGCCTTGGTCAGGGCCATCAGCGGCGTCTCGATGACGACCGGTCTGTCGAGACCGAGGCTGAGCGCCTGCGCCATCGCCTCGATCGTGTCGCGCCGGCAGTCCGGATAGCCCGAGTAGTCGGTCTCGCACATGCCGCCGACCAGCACCTCCAGCCCCCGCCGGTCGGCCAGGGCGGCGGCGACGGTCAGGAAGACCAGGTTGCGGCCCGGAACGAAGGTGGTCGGCAGGCCGCGGGCGTCCAGCTCGATGGCCCGGTCGGCGGTCAGGGCGCTTTCGGCGATGCGGCCATAGCCGGTCAGGTCGACCACGTGATCCGGCCCCAGCCGGTCAGCCAGATGGGGCAGCACGAGGCCCATGCCCTCGCGGACGGCCAGGCGCGCCTGCATCTCGACGGCATGGCGCTGGCCATAGTCGAACCCGACCGTCTCCACCCGCTCAAAGCGCGTCAGCGCCCACGCCAGACAGGTGGCGCTGTCCTGTCCTCCGGAGAACAGCACGAGGGCGGATTTTGCAGGCGTTTTCAGTGAATCGCTCATGACAAACCTGCGGTCGGCCGGTCGGCCGCGCGCATGGACAAGGGTGATGGGCCGCTCCGGGACCGGGCCCGGGCGAGGGCGCGCCTTCTACACCAAGGGGCCGACCGGCGCAAAAGCGGCGCGAAAACGGCGGCGGGGCCTTAACGCTTCTGCAAACCGTTTCCTGCCAGTGTCCATGGCTCGAAGTGGAGTGCCGGTGAGTATGCCGACAATCGAAGTTCTCACCGAGCGCGCCGAGGCGGTGACGCCCCTGACGCTGGGAAGCGAGGTGTTCGCCCGCTTCGAGAGAGAACCCGACACCCTCGTCATCGCCGTCGTCGACGGCTGCCGCCCCGTCGGCCTGATCGAGCGCAACGCCTTCCTGCTGAAGATCGCCGGACCGTTCGGACACGCTCTCTACGCCCAGCGGCCGATCACCCATGTGATGGACGCCGAGCCGGCGGTCGTCGAGGCCGGCGTGGCCATCGACACTTTCTGCGACGCCCTGCAGAAGAGCGGCCCCGGCGCGCTGATGCGCGGCTTCATCGTCACCCGCAACGGCCGCTATCACGGCGTCGGCACGGCCGTGTCCCTGCTGCAGGCGGTCAACGACAGCCAGCGCCGCCAGAACGTCGAGCTGGCCGAACAGGCCCGCGAACTCAGCGACAGCCGGACCCAGGCGCTGATGGCGGCCCGGGCCAAGAGCCAGTTCCTGTCCATCATGAGCCACGAGCTGCGCACGCCGATGAACGGCGTCCTCGCGGTGGCCGAACTGTTGCGCCGCCAGCCGCTCAACGCCCAGGCGCACGCGCATGTGACGACGATCGTGGAATCTTCGGAGACCCTGCTGCGCATCCTGCAGGACGCCCTGGACCTGTCCCGGGCCGAGGCGGGCGAGCTGGCGCTGCAGGCCGAACCGACTCCGCTGCGGGGCCTGATGGACGACATCCAGGCCATGTGGGCGCCGCGCGCCTCGCAGGACAACGTCACCCTGATGATCGGCTATGAGGGCGACACCGACCTGGCCGCCGTCGTCGACGGAACGCGCCTGAAGCAGGTGTTCAACAACCTGATCGGCAACGCCCTGAAATTCGCCCGCAACGGCGTGGTCGAGGCGAGCCTGAAGGCCGTGGCCGCCGGCGACCGCATCACGCTGGAGGCCCGCATCCGCGACGATGGCCCGGGCGTGGACGCGGACCGCGTGGACCAGATCTTCGAACCCTTCGTGCATGGCTCCGGTCAGGACGGCGCCGGGCTGGGCCTGTCGATCTGCCGCCAGATCATCGACCGCATGGGCGGCCGCATCTGGGCCGAGAACAATCCCGGCCGCGGCGCGACCTTCGCCTTCGATCTGGAGGTCGACCGCACCCGCGTGGAGGCCGCGCCGGCGTCGAACATCCAGTCCCTGTCCGATCACGAGATGGCCAGCACGCCGCACATCCTGATCGTCGACGACAACGCCACCAACAGGGTCGTCGCCCAGGCCCTGTGCGAGATGTTCGGCTGCACCTCCGAGACGGCCGAGGACGGCGTCGAGGCCCTCGAGGCGGTGCAGGAGCGCCAGTTCGACCTTGTGCTGATGGACATCAAGATGCCGCGCATGGACGGGGTCCAGGCGACGCAGGCGATCCGGGCCCTGGCCGCGCCGGTCAACGCCATTCCGATCGTGGCCCTGACCGCCAACGCCGACCCGGACGACGCCCGAAAATACCTCGCCTGCGGCATGGCCGCCGTGGTCGAGAAGCCGATCAAGCCCGAACGGCTGCGCATGGCCATGAACGCGGCCCTGGATCAGATCGCCGCGTCCAACGCCGCCGCCGCGCCGGCCAAGGGCCGGGCCTCGCGCTCGGCCGCCTAGACCGCTTCCGCCACGGCCTCCTCGTCCTCGTCGTCATAGCCGACCAGCCGCAGGGCCCTCGCCTTGTGGCCGTTCAGCTCGCACCAGCGCAGCAGGCCTTCCTCGCGGCCGTGGGTGATCCACACTTCCTCCGGCCGGAGCTCGGCGAAGGTGGCGGTCAGTTCGGGCCAGTCGGCGTGGTCCGACAGCACCAGCGGCAGCTCGACGCCCCGCTGCCGGGCCCGGGCGCGCACGCCCATCCAGCCGGAGGCGAAGGCCAGCACGGGATCGGCGAAGCGGCGCGACCAGCGGTCCTGGGTCGCTGAAGGCGGGGCGATGACCACCTCGCCGCCCAGGGCGTTCGGCTTCAGGCCGGTCGCGGGCGACAACGGGCCGAGGTCGACCCCCTCGCGCTCATAGAGCCGATTCAGCCGCTCCAGCGCGCCATGGACGTAGATCGGCCGGTCCCAGCCGGCCTCGCGCAGCAGGCGGATGACCCGCTGCGCCTTGCCCAGCGCATAGGCCCCGACCAGATGGGCGCGGTCCGGGAACTGGCGCAGGGAGTGGATCAGGCGGCCGATCTCCCCGGCGTCCGGCGGATGGACGAAGACCGGCAGGCCGAACGTGGCCTCCGAGATGAAGACGTCGCAGGGCACGGGCTCGAAGAGGGCGCAGGTCGGGTCGCGGCGGCGCTTGTAGTCGCCGGAGACCACCATGGTCAGGCCCTTCCACCGGATCACCGCCTGGGCCGAGCCGAGCACATGTCCGGCGGGGACCAGCCTCACCTCGACCCCGTTGTGGGACGCGCTCTCTCCATAGCCGACGGGCTGCTCGCGCCCGGCGAACGCCTCGCCGTAGCGCTCGGCCATGATGGCCAGCGTTTGCGGCGTGGCCAGCACGGCGCCGTGCCCGGCCCGGGCGTGATCCGAATGGCCGTGGGTGACCACCGCCCGGTCGACCGGCCGGACCGGATCGACGTAAAAGTCGCCCGGCGGGCAGTACAGGCCGGCCGGGGTCGGCCTGAGCAGGTCCTCGAAGCGGATCATGGGTCGGATATGGGCCCTCGCAGCCGATGGAGAACGCGCGAGCCGCGCTTGCGTCCACGCCCGCCTCCGGTTGATAGCAGGGCATGGCGTCCGCGACCCTCGTTTCCCTGTTGCCCCAGCTCGCCTCCGGCGCGGCCCACACGCATGCGCTGGGCTTCGCCTATGAGGGGCTCGAAGGAGACCGGGTGCGCATCCGCGTGCCGTGGCGCGAGGACCTGGTCGGGGATCCCGACACCGGCGTGCTGGCGGGCGGCCTGGTCACCGCCCTGCTCGACCACGTCGGCGGCCTGGCGGTGTGGATCGCGCTGGATCAGTTCGAGCCGATCGCGACCCTCGACCTGCGCGTCGACTACATGCGGGCGGCGGAGCCGGGGCGGGCCCTGATCGCCGAGGCGCGCTGCTATCGCCTGACCCATTCCATCGCCTTCGTACGGGCCTGGGCCTTCGAGGACAGTCCCGACGACCCGGTTGCGGCGGCCCAGGCGACCTATGTGCTCAGCGCCCGCGACGGGCGGGAGGCGGCGAAATGAGCGAACTGCTCGGCCGTCTGCCGTACGCCCGCTTCCTCGGCCTGACCTCGGATCAGGCCGGCGACGCCCTGACCGTGACCATGCCGTTCGCCGACCGGCTGATCGGCAATCCCATGCTGCCGGCCCTGCACGGCGGGGCTACGGCGGCCCTGCTGGAGCTGACTGCAGTGGCGCAGGTCGCCCTCTCCTACCCCAGGTTGCGCCTTCCGCGGCCGATCAACGTGACGGTCGCCTATCTGCGCACCGGCCGGCCCGCGGACGTCCATGCCCGCGCCCGGATCAGCAAGGCCGGGCGGCGGGTCGCCCATGTGCTGGCCGAGGCCTGGCAGGAGGACGAGGCGCAGCCGATCGCCTCGCTGACCGCGCACTTCCTGGTCTCAACCTACGATCTCTAGTTGTATAGTGTTGTAACGTCCGATTGCTTCTCCTAGGTGATGGTTAATCACGGGAGGACAACATGACGAGACAAGGCATCGGGGAAGCCCTCGCGGCCCGCCTCTACTCAGCCGAATCGGCGATCGACAGGGCGATGGCGGAAGCCGCCGCGCTTGCGGCCGCCCTGCCTGGAGCCCGCGCCGAAGCCTATTTGTCGGCCGTCACCGGCCAGCGCGCCTTCTCCGGCGCGGCGGCCGCGATCGGCGCCCTGGCCGAGGCGCGGGGACATCTGGTCCAGACCCACACCACCCTCGCCGCCCTCGCCCGACGGCTCGGCCTGGAGGCGCTCGCGGCCGGTCCTGTCGACAAGCCCGGGGACACGCCGCCCATCGGCGGCGTGTGTCCGGAAGGCGACACAGAGCGCCGCATGGTGAACAAATCCCTACCGAGTACTGCAGAGTTATGTTAAGGCCTCGTTTACCTGTTTTGTTTGGAGGCTTCTCATGGATAAGGCTCAAGTGATCGCCAGCGTCGCGGGCGATCTGAATGCGACGGAGCAGTCCGTTGACGAGGCCATCACCCGCGCCACGACTTTGGTGCAGTCGATGATCGGCGCCCGTACGGCGCTCAACCTCTCCCCGGTCGCCGCCGCCGAGGCCCAGGCCAAGGCCTTGGAGGCCATCGCCCAGCTCGGCGCCGCCCGTCAGGCCCTGGTGGCCTGCCACGGCGAACTGGCCAAGGACCATCGGCGCCTGGGCTACGGCGTCTACGCCGGTCCGATGGGCAAAGGTGAAGGCGGCAGTGAGCGGCCGCCGACCACGGGCGAGCATCGGCTCCGCGCGGTCTAAATTCGAGGTAATGTCAGCGACCGGGCATTTCCGCTTTCGCTGACTTCAGGCACTGTCGCCCCCGTGCTTTACTCGCACGGGGGCGATTCTGTGTTTGACTCAATCCACGTCCAGATTGGCATGGCGCTCGCGGCGGTCGTCGTGGGTTTCATGTTCATCAAGGGCGACGAGCCGGAAAGGATCGCCGGCGGCTTTTACATGTTGATCAGCCTGGCGATGGTCTTCACCTCGGACCACGAGGTTGAAGGTGCGCCGCTGTGGGGCAGAATGGCGCTCGACAGTCTCCAGCTCGTCGTCTTTCTCGGGCTGGTGCTGCATAGCCGGCGGACCTGGCTGATCTGGGCATCGGCATTTCAGGCGCTGATCATCACCGGCCACATCCTGGTCGCCGCCAATCTCCGCCCGTCCCTCGTCGCGTTCGCCGCCATGAACAATGTGGCGAACTACGGCGTCCTCGTCGCCATGGCGGTGGGCACCTTCTGGGTGTGGCAGGAGCGACGGGCCGCCTCCATGGGGGGCGGAAAGGTCTAGAAGGCCTCCCGCCCGCGGCGTAGCCTCCCGAACGGAGGGGCCATCGCGTGTTCGACACCATCTATTCGCAGGTCGGAGCGGCGGTCGGCGTGGTCGTCGTCGCCTTCGCCTTCCTGAAGGGCGACGAGCCCGAACGGGTCGGCGGCGCCGTCTACGCCCTCGCCGCCCTCGCCGCCCTTCTGGTCCAGGACGACGCCGGCCTGTACGGCCCGCAGTGGGGCCTGATGGCCGTCGACGTCGTCACCCTCGCCGCCTGGGCCGCCCTGGCGTGGAAGAGCCGGCGGTCGTGGCCGGTCTGGGCCAGCGCGCTTCAGTCGCTGATCGTCATGACCCACGTTCTCACCCTGGTGGACGTCCGGCCGCCGATTGTCGCCTTCTACGCCGTCATCAACCTGGCGAATTACGGCGTGCTGCTGGCCCTTGCCCTCGGCGCCGCCCACGCCTGGCGCGACCGGCGCGCGCTCGGGCTGGAATAGCCCGGCTCCGGGGCATAGGTGGATATTCCTATCGTCATGCGGTATCGTGGGCCGAATCGGCTCCCCGGAGCCGTCGCGGACTCGCCGACATGCCCCTCTCCCACGGCCAGCTCTGGAAGGCGATCGACGGCCTGGCCCGGCGCGAGGGGATCAGCGTCTCGGCCCTGGCGCGGCGGGCGGGACTGGACGCCACCAGCTTCAATCCGTCCAAGCGCTTCGGTCCGGGCGATCCGCCGCGGCCGCGCTGGCCCTCGACCGAGAGCCTGACCCAGGTCCTGCAGGCCGCCGGCCTGTCCCTCGGCGAGTTCGCGGCCCTGGCCCACGATGCGCCCGAGCGCGCCGCGACCGTGCCGATGCTGGGCATGGCCCAGGCCGGGCAGGACGGCTTCTTCGACGACGCCGGCCTGCCGGTCGGCGACGGCTGGGAACAGACCGAACTGCCGCGCCCGAAGGAGACCCTGCTGAGCCTGCGGGTCACCGGCGACTCCATGGCTCCCGTGTACCGCGAGGGCGACCGCATCATCGTCGACCGCGAGGCCTCGGACGTCCGCAGGGGCGACCGGGTGGTGGTGCGCACGACCGGCGGCGAGACCCTGGCCAAGGAGGTGGCCGGGCTGACCGCGCGCGCGGTGACCCTGGCTTCGGTCAACCCGGCCTATGAGCCGCGCGTCGTGGCCCGCAAGGACATCCTCTGGATGGGCCGCATCCTCTGGGTCAGCCAATAGGTTTGGCGGCGGTCGTCGGCCCTCCGGGACCTCCCGACCCGACGGGCCTGGCGCTTCGCGCATGCCCCCGCGCTCAAACAGCGAGCGGCCGCGCCGCGAGCGTCAGCGCCGTCAAGACAACAAAGGCCGCCCTTCGCGGGGCGGCCTCGTCGTCGTTCGGGGAGGACCGGCGGCTCAGTAGCTGGTCACATAGTGGGCGTTGACCCAGCCGCCGCCGGCGATCTGGACCCATTCGCCCTGCGAACCGATGGCCGAGAACGGCTGGCCGGCCGACAGGCTGCCGACCTGGCGATAGTTGGTCCCGGGGCCCGAGCGGATGCGCAGGTTCGAGGTGGCGCGGTAGCCGCCGGCGTTGGCCTGGGCGTCGGCGCGGGCGCGCTGCTGGTTGCAGCCGATGTAGGAGCCGGCCGCAGCGCCCGCGCCGGCGCCGACCACGGCGCCGAGGGTGCGCTCATTGTCCGAGATCTGGCTGCCGGCCAGACCGCCGACGATCGCGCCGATGATGGCGCCGGTCCTCTGGCGTCCGCCGGGGGCGTCGCAGCTGGTGATGCCGTTGGAGCGCGACTGCGCCATGGCGGCGGTCGGCAGGGCGGCCGGGGCCAGCGAGGCCAGCACGGCCGCCGAGGCCAGAGCGACGGTGATCTTGTTCTTCGACATGGCTCATCTCCTGTCATCGAGTTGGTCGATGGCAGGCACAATGCGCGGCCGGACATGAAGGCTCCCGGAGGCGCCCCGTTATGTTCGGTTCACGTACGTTACCAGACGAACGCCGGTCGGCAGCTCAGGAGGCGAGCGCGCCGTCCGCCCCGTCCTCGATCAGCTTGATTGTCTGGGGCAGGCCGTAGATGGCCGCGAAGGAGCCGAAGCGCGGCCCCTGCGACGCGCCCAGCAGCACCTCGTACAGGGCCCCGAACCAGGCCCGCAGCGGCTCGAAGGCGTGTTCCTTGCCCACCGCATAGACCTCGGCCTGGATCAGCTCCCCGTCGGTGGTGTCCGCCGGCAGGGCCTTCAGCCGCGCCGCCAGATCGAGCAGCGCCGCCTTTTCCTTGTCGTCGGGCAGGCGGTAGGCCTTGGTCGGTCTGACGAAGTCTTCGTAGTAGTTCAGCGCCCGGTCCATCAGCTGGTCCAGCAGCGGCTCGTTCTCCGGCGTCGCCTCGGGCAGGTATTTCGCGAAATAGGCCCACAGCTGCGCCTTGGACGAGGCGTTGGCCACGCCGACCAGGTTGAGCAGCAGGGCGAACGACACCGGCGAGGTGTGGCCGGGCGGGTTTCCGGCGTGGATCGACCAGACGGCGTTGTCGATCCGCTTGGCGGGTTCCTGCGTCTTGTAGGCCTCGATGAAGGCCAGATAGTCGTCGATGGCCCGTGGAATGACGTTGAAGTGCAGCGACTTGGCCGACTTCGGCGACTGGAACATGTACCAGCTCAGGCTCTCCGGCGTGCCGTAGCGCAGCCACTCGTCCATCGTCAGGCCGTTGCCCTTGGACTTGGAGATCTTCTTGCCTTCGATGTCGAGGAACAGCTCGAAATTGAAGCCCTCCGGCGGGACGCCGCCCAAGGCGCGACAGATCTTGCCGCTCTCGCGCACGCTTTCGATCAGGTCCTTGCCCGACATCTCATAGTCGACGTCCAGCGCCGTCCAGCGCATGGCCCAGTCGGGCTTCCACTGCAGCTTTACGTGGCCGCCGGTGACCGGGACCTCGGTGCGGCCGCCAGCGGGGTCGTCGAACACGATCGTGCCCTTGGCCACGTTCCGCTCCAGCGTCGGCACCTGCAGCACATGGCCGGTGACCGGGCTGACCGGCAGGAAGGGCGAATAGGTGGCGCGGCGTTCCTCGCCGAGGGTGGGCAGCATGATGGCCTGGACGGCGTCGAACCGCTCAAGCAGACGCAGCAGGACCTCGTCGAACCGGCCCGACCGGTACTGCTCCGTCGACGACAGGAACTCGTATTCGAAGCCGAAGCCGTCGAGGAAGGCGCGCAGACGGGCGTTGTTGTGGGCGCCGAAGCTGTCGTGCGTGCCGAACGGGTCGCGGACCACCGTCAGCGGCTTGTGCAGGTCCTCCCGCAGCATCTCGGGATTGGGGATGCCGTCCGGGACCTTGCGGAGCCCGTCCATGTCGTCGCTGAAGGCCACCAGCCGCGTCGGCCAGTGGTCGCCGGTCAGGGCGCGGAAGGCGTTGCGCACCATGGTGGTGCGCGCCACCTCGCCGAAGGTGCCCATGTGCGGCAGGCCGGACGGGCCGTAGCCGGTCTCCAGCACCACCGGCCGCTGCAGCGCCTCGAACGTCGCCAGCGCCTCGTCCGCCTTCCCGGCGTCGATCAGCAGTCTGGCGGCGTCGCGTTCCGCGTCCGACAGCCGCTTCTTCAAAACGTGGTTCAGAAGATTGCGGGCCTGTTCGAACGGCCAGGACCTGGCGTCGCGCGCGAGGGTTTCGAGGTTCTGCAGCATGGGCGCGGTTTGCAGCTTCCCGGCCCGCCGGTCAACGCGCGGTCGCTCAGCCCCGGCGGTTCAGGGCCCAGGCGACCACGGCCACGCCCGCGCTGACCACGAGCGCGTCCTCGATCAGGCCGCTCTTCGTCTGGCCGATCCGCCGCATGACGCGCTTGCGGCCCGCAAGGGTGGCGTAGGCCAGCGGCGTGGCTGTGGCGATGGCGAGCAGTCCGCCGGCTTTCTCCCGCCCCTTCGGAGCCAGCGCCGCGCCCGCGATGCCGGCGCTCATCACCCGGGCCAGCAGGCCCAGAAACACCGTGCGATCCGGCGCTGACTTCATCTTGTCGCCGAACAGCTCGCCCACGCCCATGGCCAGGGCGCCGGCGGTAAACACCGGATGCCCCAGCAGGACCAGACGCCCCGGAGTCTCGCGCCCGGCGAGATGCGCCCCGGCGAGGGCCGCCATCGGGGTCATCGATCGGGCGCTGGCGACTGCGCCGATCAGGGCGGACGGAAGGAGAGCGGGTGATTTCATTCCGCTCCAACCCGCCCGGCCGCATCCGGTTCATGGCCTCGCTTGGCATGGGATCGCGCCCGCCTTGACCCCGCCCCATCCCCGTGGCCTTTGCGCCGCCTGATGAAGACCGCCGAGTTCGACTTCGACCTGCCGGAAGACCGGATTGCGCTGCGCCCCGCGGAGCCGCGGGATTCCGCGCGCCTGCTGGTGGTGCGGGATGGCGGCCTCGAAGATCGGGTTGTCCGCGACCTGCCGGACTTCCTGCGGCCCGGCGACGCCCTGGTGTTCAACGACACGCGGGTGATCCCGGCGCGGCTGTCGGGCGTGCGCGAGCGGATCGGGCCGGAGGGCGAGACCCTGACCGTCGAGGTCGAGGCGACGCTGCACCACCGCGACGCGCCAGACGTCTGGTCGGCCTTCATGAAGCCGGGCAAGCGGATCAAGGCCGGCGACCGGGTGCGGTTCGGGGCCGAGGCGGACGGGGCCTGCCTGCGGGGACGGCTGGACGCCACGGTCGAGGCCAAGGGCGAGGACGGCCTGGTCACCCTGCGCTTCGACCTGTCCGGGCCGTTCCTGGACGAGGCGATCCGCGACGTCGGCGTCATGCCCCTGCCGCCCTACATCGCCGCCAAACGGGCCGAGGACGACCGCGACCGGTCGGACTACCAGACCATCTTCGCCCACTGGGACGGCTCGGTGGCGGCGCCGACGGCGGGGCTGCACTTCACGCCGGCGCTGATGGCGGCGATCGAGGCGAAGGGCGTCTCGGCCCACGCCGTGACCCTGCACGTCGGGGCGGGCACCTTCCTGCCGGTCAAGGCCGACGACACCGCCGATCACCGGATGCATGCCGAGTGGGGCGAGGTGTCCGCCGATACCGCCGCCGCCCTGAACGCCGTCCGCGCCGCCGGCGGCCGCATCGTCTGCGTCGGCACCACCTCGCTGCGCCTGCTGGAGAGCGCCACGGACGAGGATGGCGCAGTGCGGCCCTTCCACGGCGACACGGCCATCTTCATCACCCCCGGCTACCGTTTCCGCGCCGCCGACGTGCTGATGACCAATTTCCACCTGCCGAAGTCGACCCTGTTCATGCTGGTCAGCGCCTTCGCCGGACTGGAGACCATGAAGGCCGCCTATGCGCATGCGGTGGCGGAGGGGTACCGGTTCTATTCCTATGGGGATGGCTCGCTGCTATTCCGCGCGGCTCCATGACCTTCGCCTTCGACATCTCCGCCACCGACGGCCGCGCCCGAACCGGGGTGCTCAAGACGCCGCGCGGCGACATCCGCACGCCCGCCTTCATGCCGGTCGGCACGGCCGCCACGGTCAAGGCGCTGACGGTGGATCAGGTGAAGCAGACCGGGGCCGACATCCTGCTGGGCAACACCTATCACCTGATGCTGCGGCCGGGGCCGGAGCGGATGGAGCGGCTGGGCGGGCTCCACAATTTCATGCGCTGGGACAAGCCGATCCTGACCGACTCGGGCGGCTTCCAGGTCATGTCCCTGTCCGGGATTTCGAAGCTGACCGAGGAGGCGGTGACCTTCTCCAGCCATATCGACGGCTCGAAGCATGTACTGACGCCCGAGCGGTCTATCGAGATCCAGGCCGACCGGCTGGGCTCGGACATCGTCATGCAGCTGGACGAATGCGTCGCCTGGCCGGCCGAGGAGCCGCGCGCTCGGTCGGGCATGGAGCTGTCGGCGCGCTGGGCGAGGCGGTCGAAGGACGCCTTCGGGACGCGGGATGCGCAGGCCCTGTTCGGCATCCAGCAGGGTTCGACGTTCGAGACCCTGCGCCGCGAGTCGTCGGACCGGCTGCGGGAGATCGGCTTCGACGGCTACGCCATCGGCGGCCTGGCCGTCGGCGAGGGCCATCAGGCCATGTGCGAGGTGCTGGACTATGCGCCGCAGATGCTGCCCGCCGACCGGCCGCGCTACCTGATGGGCGTCGGCAAGCCCGTCGATCTGGTCGAGGCGGTGTACCGCGGGGTCGACATGTTCGACTGCGTCCTGCCCACCCGCGCCGGGCGGCATGGTCAGGCCTGGACGTGGAATGGCCCGATCAACCTGAAGAACGCCCGCTTCGCCGAGGATCAGGATCCGCTGGACCCCCAAGTCCCCTGCCCGGCCTCCGTCGACTATTCAAAAGCCTATCTGCATCACCTGATCCGGGCCGACGAGATCCTCGGCAAGGTGCTGCTGAGCTGGCACAACATCGCCTTCTTCCAAGCCCTGACCGCGGCGATGGGGGCGGCGATCGCCGAGGGCCGGCTCGAGGCCTTCCGGCGCGACTTCCACGCCCGCCACGTCACCAACGGCGCCGGCTAGCGCTGGCTTCGGCCGCGCGGCCGGAACCAAGCGGGGGCCGCCGGCGGGGCGCAGTTGCGGTTCATCCCGACGCCCTTCAGGAAGGCCCGCCGCATCCGTCCCGCCTGGATGGCCGACTGCACATGGCGGCTGTGCTGCTCGGCCCCCGACAGACGCCGGATCCAGCTGCGGCCGGGGATGAAGTCGGTGGTGGCGTCGCGGATGGCGTCGAGCGCCGCCCTTGACGCGGCGTCCGAGGCCCGTTCGCCCAAGGTCGAACCGTCGGGCGCCGGCGGCTCGTCGGTGTCGGGGCCCAAGGCATCGTTCAGACGGGCGATCTCGGCCCCGATGGTGGCGCAGTGGTTCAGGTTGCGCAGGTCGTAGGGATTGGCCTCCGCCTGCAGCAGCACGGTCGGGATGTACTGGCGGCGCAGGTTCAGGTCATCCAGCGGCGCGGTCGCCGCCGCCCCCACGCCGGAGCCGAAATCCTTCACCGCCCCGCCGCAGCCGGAGAGCAGGACCGCAACGGCAGTGAACAGGACGAGCGCGCGCATGGGGTCTTGAACCACGCCCGGGCCCGAACCGGAAGGCCCCGCCTAGCGCCCGTCGGCCGAGCCGGTCTTGACCCGGTTGCGGTTGCCGGCGCGGGTCTTGGGTCCCTGCTGGTCCATCTTCTCGGTCCGTTCGGGCCGGTTGCGATTCGTGCTCCCCAGCTGGACGTCGTCGGCCCCCAGCGGATCGCCCTCGTCCATGAAGTCGGCCACCTCGCCGGCGGCCGGCGGCGCCAGGGTCGAGTCCGACACGTCGGAGGCGGCATAGCTGCGCGGCTCGGGGCGCAGACCCTCGCCCCCCGCCTGCGTCTGATCGCCGGGGCCGACGGGATCGGTGGCGGCGTTCTGGGCCGTGGCCTTCGAGGAATGGACGTTCTGATGCGGCATGGCGGGCTCCTTCGCTGTCTTTCGACAACGGGGCCTGCCTGCCGTCAGTTCCTGCAAAAGGAGGTGGTACGTCCTCTCGGGCTCGAACCGAGGACCCTCTGATTAAAAGTCAGATGCTCTAACCAACTGAGCTAAGGACGCACACCGACGCGGCCCGCGCTTGCGCGCCGCGACGCGCCTTCTGTTGCAAAGCGGGGCCGGGGTCAAGCGTCGCCTCGACGGTCATGACCGCGACGGCTAGGAAATGGCCATGAAACCTCTGTCCGGCCTGCGCATCCTCGAGTTCGACGGCCTCGGCCCGGTGACCTTCGCGGGCATGGTGCTGGCCGATCTCGGGGCCGAGGTGCTGCGCCTGACCCGCGGCGCCTCGGCGGGGGCGCCGGCGTTCAGCGAGGTCGGGGGCGCGATCCTGCACCGGGGGCGCCCGGCCGTCGAAGCGGATCTGAAGGACACGGCCGATCTGGAGCGGGTGCGCGGCCTGGTCGCCTCGGCCGACGCCCTGATCGAGGGGTTCCGGCCCGGGGTGATGGAGCGGCTTGGACTGGGGCCGGAGCCCTGCGCGGCGCTCAACCCCCGACTCGTCTACGGCCGGATCACCGGCTGGGGCCAGACGGGGCCGATGGCGCGGCAGGTCGGTCACGATCTCAACTACATCGCCCTGTCCGGGGCCCTGTCGATGATGGGCGAGCCGGACCGGCCGCCGCCGCCGCCGCTGAACGTGGTGGGCGACTATGGCGGCGGGGCCATGCTGCTGGCCGTCGGCGTGCTTGCCGGCCTGCTGGAGGCGAAGACGACCGGCCGCGGGCGGGTGGTGGATGCGGCGATGACCGACGGCTCGGCCCTGCTGACCAGCCTGTTCCATGCGCTCGCCGCCAAGGGGCTGTGGAGCGACGCGCGCGGGGCCAATCTGCTGGATGGGGGCGCGCCCTTCTACCGCTGCTACGCCTGCCGCGATGGCCGCTTCGTGGCCGTGGGGGCGCTGGAGCCGCGGTTCTACGCCGCCCTGCTGGAGGGGCTCGGCATTCCGGCGGCGGAGGCCCCGCAGCACGACGGCGGCCGCTGGCCGGCGCTGCACGCCCGATTCGCGGCCGAGTTCGCCGCCCGGGACCGGGACGACTGGGCCGCCCGTTTCGCCGACAGCGACGCCTGCGTCACGCCGGTTCTGACTTTGCCCGAGGCGACGGCGCATCCCCACAACGCAGCGCGCGGGACCTTCGTCGAACAGGGCGTCATCCAGCCGGCGCCGGCGCCGCGCTTCGGTGGCGAGCCGCCCGCGGTCACGCCGCAGCCTCCGGCCCTCTCGCTGGATGAGGCGATCGCCGGCTGGCGCTGAGAGCGCGCCTCAGGCCACGGCCGCGTCGGGGGATTTCCGGCGCTCGGCGGCGCAGGCTTCGGCGAGCGTCCCGGCCAGCATGACGGGGTCGATGGGCTTGGTCAGGAAGGCGTGGACGCCCGCCGCATCCCAGGCCGCCCGGTGGACATCCAGGGCGTTGGCGGTCAGGGCGATCACCGGGGTGCCGCCGTTGACCACGCCCTGACGGATGCGCCGCGTCGCCTCCAGCCCGTCCATCACCGGCATCTGCATGTCCATCAGGATGGCGTCGAACGGCTCCCGCGACGCCGCCTCCAGCGCCTCGGCGCCGTTCTCCACCAGCGTCAGTCGGCAGCCGTGCGGCTCCAGCAGCAGGGTCAGGATGCGCCGGTTCACCTCGTGGTCGTCCGCCGCGAGGATGGAGCGGCCCTGCAGCGACCCCGCCACCTCGATCTGGCGCTCGGGGCGGGCGGCCTCGCCCTCGACGGCCTGCATCGGCAGCGACAGGGTGAAGGTCGAGCCCTGCCCCTCGACGCTCGACACGGTCAGGTCGCCGCCCATGATTTCGGCCAGCTTGCGGCTGATCGACAGGCCGAGACCGGTGCCGCCATGGCGGCGGGTGGTGCCGACATCGGCCTGCTCGAAGCTGTTGAACACCTGGGCCAGCCTTCCGGCGGGGATGCCGCAGCCGGTGTCCGAGACAGCCACCGACAGGCGGACGCCGTCCCAGTCCACGGCGACGACGATCTCGCCGTCCTGGGTGAATTTCACCGCATTGGAGAGCAGGTTGAACAGGATCTGCTGGAAGCGGAGCGGATCGGTTCGGACCGCCTCGGGCACGTCGGGCGAGACGCGCAGCGACAGGCGCACGCCATTGGCCATGGCCCGGGGCTCCCACAGGCGGCCGAGCGTCGCCAGCCGTTCGCGCACGACCATGTCGGCGCTTTCCAGCTCCATCTTGCCGGCCTCGATCTTGGAAAAGTCCAGCACGTCGTTGAGCAGGCCCATCAAGACGTCGCCCGCGTCGATCAGCATCGAGACATGCTCTCGCTGGCGGGTGTCGAGCCGGGTCCGCCGCAGCAGGTTGGCGGCCGAGATGACCGCGTTCATCGGCGTGCGAATCTCGTGGCTGACGACCGCGAGGAAGTCGGACTTGGCGGCGCTGGCCACCTCGGCCTTCTGGCGCGCGCGCTGCTCGGCGTCGCGGGCGGACTTGAGCGCGGTCGTGGTCATCGAGCTCTGGCGCACGGCGACCACGAGATGGCTCATGTAGAGCATGCAGCCGATGGCGATCAGCAGTTCGTGCCAGCGCCCTGTGGCCACCGCCCCGAAGATCGGCAGGCCGAGGAAATAGGTGGCGTGAGAGGCGACCGCCGAAATCAGTATGGGCCGCACGTGATGCATGTGCAGGCTGACGTGGAGCAGCCCGCCGGCGCACTGGACCATGGCGAAGATCCGGCCGACGTCCCCGCCCTGGAACCACATGTAGGCGGTGATTCCGGCATAGACGACGACGCCGATGACCGTCGTGACGCAGGTCAGGGCGACGTAGGCGCGGTCCGGACTCCATTCGGGGTTCCGCCGAAAGCGGGTGAACACCGCCCAGTCGAGCGCCTGGGTCGCCAGAACAGCCGCGAACCAGATCAGCGGCCAGGCCGTCGGGGTTACAACCCAGGCGGTGGCGCCGATGAAGGCCGCGAGCGCAATCCGTGTCTTGAGTTCACGATATCGCACCTGCGAAACCATGGCGTAGGCGGTCGCCGTCATTGAAGGCCCTCCAGTCCGCCACCTTCGCGCGAATTGGAAAAGGATTGGTTGCCGCCTGGATGACCGCGGGCGCTAACTTGGCTATGGAACAGCCTATACCGTCGCGCGTTGGAACGCCGACCCGGGGAGCTGCCAGATGAAACGTCTTTTCGCCCTTGTCGCCATCGCCGGCGCGGTCACCCTGAGCGCGTGCGACGATCCGCGCCCGGCCGAGCCTGAAGTGCTGGACGCGCCGATGGAGGAGCCCGTCGCCGCCGCCGTGGAGGAAGTGCAGGCGCCCGTGGCGGCGCCCAGCGCCACCGACGCGCCGCCCAGCGACACCCTTCCGGCCGAGAAGCGCACCTCCGAGGAATCGGTCCAGCCTGACAGCGAGACCCTGTTCTACTGACCAGCAGGGCGGCGCCTAATTTGCGCCGCCGGCGGATGCGACCCCGCCCGCCGTCCGCCAACCACAGGGCGCCCGCCCGCTGACGAAGCCCGCTGACGAAGGTTCCAGTTTGACGCCGAGGCCCGCCCTGTTTCTTTCCAGCGTGGCGGGGTTCGCGCTGCTGGCTTCGACGGCCGCCGCCGACCCGCGCGCCCAGGTGCGCGGCGAGATGGACGCCGAGCTGCGGGCGCAGATCGAACGCGCTGTCGGCGAGGTCGACGGCCCGCCCTCCAACCGCTTCGAGGCCCGCCGGCGTGCGCGGGGAGCGATGGAGGCCGCCGAGGCCCTGCTGCGCTCGGAAGGCTACTACCAGCCGGTGCTTGAGGACGTCGTCGAAGGCGAGGAGACGCCGGTCGCCATCGTCAATGTCACGCCCGGCCCCCGCTTCGCCCTGACCGAACCGATCGTCAACTGGGTCGAGCCCCCGCCCGAGCCGACCCTGCAGGAGCAGGTCCGCGGCGACATCGGTCTGAAGGCGGGGGATCCGGGGCGAGCCGTCGACGTCATCTCCGGCGAGGGGCGGCTCGTGGCCGGGCTGAACCGGCGCGGCCACGCCGACGCCCACGCCGATCCCCGACGCGTCGTCGTCGATCACGCCACCCTGACCGTGCAGCCGACCTACAACATCGTGGCCGGGCCCCTGGTCCGTCTTGACGGGGTGCGGCTCGAGACGCGCGGTCCCACCAATCCTAACTGGGTGGCGGGGCTTGCGCCGTGGTCGGAAGGCGAGGTCTACGACCCCGAAGACGTCGCCGAACTCGAGCGCCGGCTGCTCGAGACGGGGGTCTACGACGGGGTCGGCGTCGCCCTCGCTCCCGCCGCCCAGACCAACGCCGACGGCAACCGTCCGATCATCGTGACCCTGACCGACCGGCCGCGGTGGATACAGGAAGCCGGCGTCACCATTTCGACGTCGCAGGCGACGGTGACGGCCGGGCGCGCGACGTCAGCGACCGGAGGGTCGGCGATCGAGGGGCTGTGGACCTATCACAACCGATTCGGGCGCGCGGACACCCTGATCTGGCAGGCGCGCCTCGCCGACGTCGATAGCCGTCTGGGCGTCGATCTGCGCCTGCCCCACTGGCGCAGGCCGGGCCGGACGCTGAAGCTGTCGGCCGCCCTGTTGAACGAAGACACCGACGCCTACCGACGCACCGCCGTGGCCGTCGCCGCCGACCTGCAGCAGCGCCTCGGCAAAGCCTCGTGGTTCAGCTATGGCCTCGGCCTCGACGCCGGCAAGTATGACGAGAACCGGTTCGACCCGGTCACCCAGCTGCCGATCAATATCGAGCGCGACCTCGTCATCCTGACCGGCCGGGGCGGCGCCTATCTGGACCATTCCAACGATCCGCTCGATCCGACGACGGGCTGGCGGCTGACGGCCTCGGCCCAGCCGACCGCGGTGGCCGGCGAGGGCGCCACCGTGTTCCTGCGCACGGAAGCGCAGGTCACCGCCTATCTGCCGATCCAGGACAACGCCAGGACCGTGCTGGCCGGCCGGGTCCGGCTCGGTTCGATCGTCGGCGGCGAGGAACTGACCGTGCCTTCGGACCGCCTGTTCTATTCCGGCGGGGGCGGATCGGTGCGCGGCTACGAATACCAGGGCGTTGCGCCCCGCCTGCCCGACAACACCCCCCGCGGCGGGCTGAGCCTGTTCGAGTTTTCGGCCGAGGTGCGGCGCGACGTATTCCGCAACTTCCAGGGCGTGGTCTTCGTCGACGCGGGCTCGGTCGGCTTCGACCCGGCCCCCGACTTCAGCAACATGCGCTACGGCGCCGGCTTCGGCGTGCGCTACAAGCTGCCGTTCGGCCCCATCCGCGCGGACATCGCCTTCCCCCTCGACAAGCGCGAGGGTGACGCCGACTTCCAGGTCTACGTCAGCATCGGACAGGCGTTTTGACCCAAACGCCGCCCCCCTCAGACGCGCCCGAGACGCCCGCGGTGAAGGCGCGCAAGAAGCGTACGCGGCTGCAGGCCCTCGCCTTCTTCGGCGGCATGGCCGCGGCGATCCTGGCGGCGCTGCTGCTCGTCACCCTCGTCGGCGGCCGGATGTATCTGCTGTCCGACTCCGGACGGTCGCTTGTGACCAGCTTCGTGGCCGGCAAGAAGCTGGGCCGCTACGGGCGGATCAACGTCGAGGGCGTGCGCGGCGACCTGTTCGACGACTTCACCATCGACCGGGTGACGGTGACCGACGCCGACGGAGTCTGGCTGGAAGCGCGCCGGGTGCGGGTCGACTGGGACTGGTGGCCCCTGATCACGCGGCGCTTCCACGCCACCGAGGTCGAGGCCGAGGTGATCCGCCTGATCCGCCGGCCGTTGGTCGAACCGACGACCGAGCCGCCCGGCCCCCAGCCGCTGTCGGTCGACATCGACCGCTTCGCCGCGGATGTCGAATTGCTGGAGGGCTTCAGCAAGGAATACGGCCGGTGGAAGCTGGCCGGCGAGGCGCTGGTCCCGCGCAAGGGCCTGAAGCGCGTCACCATCAACGCCGACAGCAACAGCCGGCCTGGCGACTTCTTGCGCCTGACCGGCGCGATGGGCGAGGACATCGCCGACGCCCGACTGAACCTGCGGGCCGAGGAGGCGCGAGGCGGGCCCATCGCCGGCGCGCTCGGCTATTCGCCCGACCAGCCCTTCCTCGCCACCGCCGTGGTCAATGGCGAGGTGATCGAGGCGCTGGTCCGGACCGGGGAATTCACCCCCCTTAGGATCACTGGCCGCTACGGACCGGAGCAGACCCGGATTTCCGGCTACGTCGACTTCTCGGGCTCCGACCTGCTGGACCCCTTCGTGCGCCGCATCGGCCGCACCGCCCGCTTCGCCCTGGCGACGGCCCCGGACCGCAATGACGACGGCCTCCAGGGCGTCGGCTGGCGGCTGATCTCCGACAACCTCAACTCCAGCGCCAGCGGCCTGATCCGGATCAGCGACCGCACCGTGCCGCAGGGCGTCCGCGTCCGGGTCTCGACGCCGTCCCTGACGCGGCTCGCCGGCCGCCCGCTCGGCGACGGCGCGGCCTGGTCGGCGCTGTTCCGGGGCGACGCCAGGACATGGAGCCTGCAAGGCTCCATCGACGTGCTCGGCGCGGAGCTGTCGAGCTACCGGGCGCAGCGCATCCGCGGGCCGGTGAACGTCCGGGCCAGGGCCGGCCGTTACGACATCGACGGAGACCTGCGGGCGGCGGGCGGCTCGCCGGCGGGGATCATCGGCGGCCTGCTCGGATCCGGGCCACGGCTCCAGTTCGAAGCCGCGCGCCTCGCCGACGGCTCGTACCTGCTCGAGCGGCTGGACGCCGAGGGACAGGGCCTGAAGGTCACCGGCACGGGCGGGCGCAATCTGCTGGGCGGCCTCGGCTTCCGCGGCCGCGCCGAGGTCACCGACGCCTCGCGGCTGCGCAAGGGCGCCGCGGGCGCGTTCGGCGGAACCCTCGCCGCCTCCATGCCACGCAGCGGCGCGCCGTGGCAGGTGACGTTCGACGGCCGCGGCCGCCGTTTCGCCCTCGGCGTCGGCGAGCTGGACCGCCTGCTGGGCGAGACGCCGCGGCTTCAGCTCGTCGGGGCGCTGGACGGCGGCCGGGTGGTGCTCGATTCGGCGCGGCTGAGCGGCGCGCACGGCAACGCCGCGGCGCGCGGCTTCGTCGAGGGCGACGGCCGGCTGCGGCTGGCGATGAACTGGAACGCCCGCGGCCCCTTCGGCGTCGGTCCGGTCGAAATCGACGGCGCGATGACGGGCAATGGAACGGTCGGCGGCACCCTGGCCCGGCCCAGCGCCGACCTGAAGGCCGCCTTCGGCCGTGTCAGCGCCGGCGCCCTGGTCCTGACCGACGCAGCCATGGACCTGAGCTTCCGGCGCGGCGCCGATGCGTCGGACGGACGAATTTCGATCGTGGCGCAGTCAAACTACGGCCCGGCCCGGGCCAGCGGGAATTTCTATCTCGGCGGACAGCGCATCCGCCTGACTGACGTCGATCTCGACGCCGGCGGGGTGACCGCGCAGGGGGCGATCGCCCTGTCGAACCGCTTCCCGTCCAGCGCCGACCTCACCTTCGCGGCGCGTCCGGGCGCCTTCCTCGCCTCAGGCACGGCCGATGGCCGCATCCGGCTGACCGAAGGGGCCGGCGACGACACGGCCATCCTCGAGGTCAGCGGCCGCAACGTCCGGCTGACCGGCTCGACCTGGGTGATCCGCTCCCTCGACCTGAACGGCCGGGGCACGCTGGACCGCCTGCCCTTCACCCTCAAGGCGGATGTCGGCGGCCGCACGCCCGTGAGCTTCGACGGCACGGGGGTCTACTCCCGCCAGGCCACGGCCCAGACCGTCGTCCTGGAAGGCTCGGGCCGGGTTCGCGAGATCGCCTTCGCCACCCGCAATCCGGCGGTGCTGGCCCTGTCCGGCGACGGCCGCGTCGCCCGGGTCGATCTCGGCGTCGGCGGCGGCGTGCTGACCGGCGAACTGCGCCAGGATTCCCGGGCCGCCATCATCGAGGCCAACCTGACGAGCGTGGAACTGGGCTCGCTGGCGCCCGACCTGCGCGGGCGGGTGACGGGTCGGCTGTCGCTGCGGGGCGCGGGGGCCGACCTGTCCGGCTCGGCCAACCTGACGCTCGCAGACGTGCGCAGCATCGATGCGCCGAGCGGCCTGGCCATCGACGGCGTCGTCAACGCCGTGCTGGTCGACAACACGCTGCGGGTTCAGGCCCGGGTCTCCGACGAGGGCAACGTCCGGGCCAATGCGGATGTCACCCTGCCCGTCGAGGCCTCGGCCGCGCCGCTGCGCCTCGCGGTGGTGCGCACCCGGCCGATGTCCGGCGAGATCGACATCCAGGGCCAGGTGCAGCCGGTCTGGGACCTGTTCCTCGGCGGGGATCGCTCACTCTCGGGGATCATCAACGCGCGGGCGACCCTCGCGGGCTCGATCGCCGCGCCACGCATCAATGGACGCCTCGACCTGTGGCAGGGCGGGTTCCGCGACAACGCCACCGGCCTGCAGTTGCGGGACGTGACCCTGGCCAGCCGCTTTGATGACACCACCGCCCTCGTCGAGAGCTTCTCGGCCACCGACGGGTCTGGCGGAACGGTCGAGGGCGACGGCCGCATCGGCTTGCGCGAGGGCTCGGGCTCCAGCGTCGAACTCACGCTGGCCCGCTTCCGCATCATCGACAACGACATCGCCGAGGCGCGGGCCTCGGGACCGCTCAGCGTCGTGCGGGCGGAGGACGGCAAGATCCAGCTGACCGGCCGCATCGACATAGACGAGGCGCGGATCGAGGCCAATCCGCCCGGCTCGCGCGGCATCGTCGAGATGGACGTGATCGAGATCAACAAGCCCGGCGGCGACATCCCGGAAGAGGAACAGAACCGGCCGCGCGGCCTGCAGATCGGGGTCGACATCGCTATCCGGTCGCCCGGGGGCGACGTGCGGGTGATCGGGCGGGGCCTGAACGTCGAGATGAGCGTCAATGCGCGGGTCACCGGCACGATCAACCAGCCGACCCTGACGGGGACCGCCCGGGTCGTGCGCGGCGACTATGACTTCGCCGGCAAACGGTTCGTGTTCGACGAGCGGGGCACGGTCACCCTGTCGACCCGGCCGGAGCTGATCCGGCTGAACCTGACCGCGACACGGGACGATCCCGCCCTCACCGCCACCATCCGGGCCACCGGCACGGCGGCGCGTCCCGAGATCACCCTCACCTCGACCCCCGCCCTGCCGCAGGACGAGATCCTGTCACAGGTGCTGTTCGGGCGCTCGGCGTCGCAGCTGTCGGCGTTCGAGGCGGCCCAGCTGGCGGCGAGCGTCGGCGCGCTGGCGGGCGGCGGCGGCTTCGACGTGATCGGCAATCTGCGCGAACTGGCCGGGCTGGACCGGCTGTCGTTCGGCGGCGAGGCGTCCAGCCTGACCGTGGCCGGCGGGCGCTACCTGACCGACGACATCTATCTGGAGATCATCGGCGGCGGCGAGAACGGCGCGGCCGTGAACGTCGAGTGGCAGGTGCGGCGCAACCTCACCGTCAGCTCGAAATTCGGCGGACAGGGCGACGCCAGCCTGTCGATCCGCTGGCGCCGCCAGGCCCGCCAGCCGGGAACCGGTCGCGGGGACCGGCGCCCCAACCGCTAGAGCGAAACGGGCCCGGTCGGACAGCGTCCGGCCGGGCCCAGATTCGCTCCGGTCTGTCCGGCGCTCAGTAGGCCTGGGCGTCGCGGAACTTGTTCATCGCGCTGGCGCCGCGAATGCCGGCGATGTGGAGGATCAACTCGACGACCATCACGGCGAGACCGCCGTACACCTGCCATGCGGGGCCGGCGGCGGCCTCGAGGCCCATCTGGTTGGCCATCACCATGCCCCAGATGCCGGTGCCGAGCCCGTAGACGACGAGGACCGTGAACAGGATCGGAATGACGATATTGGGCTTGAACCACTGGACCAGGCCGAGGATCAGCTGAACCACGAGCAGGAAGGCCCCGAAGCCGATCGCCATACTCGTCGCCACGCCCGCCATGCCGGCGGCGCCCGGCGACTCGGCCGTGGCCTCGGCCATGGCGGCCTGCATGACCTCGGCGCCCGGGCCCATCATCCAGGCCAGCCCTATCGCCCCCCAGATCACGCCAAGAAAGATCGCTATGGCGCTGGCGCGCGCCGCGGCCTTCGCCTGCTCTGCATTGGTTATCGCAGCGGTCGGGTTCATCGCCCTCACCATGTCAGTCATGCCAGTTCCTCCCTGTGTTGGCCCGAGCACCCTATAAGGCGCGGGCGGCGGCGCAACGCACATTCGGTCCTCGCCTTCACCTTTGCGGTGCGGGCCGCTAGGGTCGCCACGCATGCGGATTCTCCCCCACGACCAAGCCGTGCTCGACCATGTCGCGGCGCGCGAGGCGGCCATTGTCGGCCGGGCGGTCGACTGGGCGAACGTCAATTCCGGCAGCCGGAACGCCGCCGGGCTGGACGCCGTGCTGGCCCTGTTGGAAACGGCCGCCAAGCCCCTCTCCGCCCGGATCGAGCGCCTTGCCACGGCGGGCGCGACCAGTGTCGGCGACGACGGCCGGGTACGGACCGAGGCGCATGCGGACGCCCTGAAGATCACCGCCCGCCCCGACGCTCCGATCCAGGTCGTCCTGACCGGCCACTACGACACCGTCTTCCCCGCCGACAGCGCCTTCCAGACCGTCGCCACCCGCGCCGACGGCGCCCTGAACGGGCCCGGCATCGCCGACATGAAGGGCGGGATCAGCGTCATGCTGGCGGCCCTGGAGGCGTTTGAGACCCATCCCGACAAGGGCCGCGTCGGATGGACGGTGCTGCTGTCGCCGGACGAGGAGATCGGCTCGCCCGCCTCCGCCCCGCTGCTGGCCGAACTGGGCGCGCGCGGCCATGTCGGCATGACCTATGAGCCGGCGATGCCGGACGGCTCGCTGGCTGGCGCGCGCAAGGGCAGCGGCAACTACCACCTGATCGTCACCGGCAAGGCGGCCCACGCCGGCCGGGCCTTTGACGAGGGCGCCAACGCCGTCGCGGGCGCGGCCATCATCGCCGCCCGCCTGCACGGCCTCAACGGCCGGCGCGAGGGCGTCACCGTCAATGTCGCGAAGATCGCCGGCGGCGGGCCGCTGAACGTCGTCGCCGACAACGCCGTGGTCCGCTTCAACGTCCGCGTGCCGGACAAGGACGCTTCGGACTGGATTGAAACGGCGGTGCGCGAGATCGCGTCCGAACCGCCCTTCCCCGGCCTGACGCTGGACCTGCACGGCGGCATGACCCGCGCGCCGAAGCCCATGGACGCCTCCCAGTCGGCCCTGTTCGAGGCGGTGCGCCAGACCGGCGCCCTGCTTGGGCAGACCCTTGCCTGGAAGCCTTCCGGCGGTGTCTGCGAAGGCAACAACCTGCATGCGGCCGGCCTGCCCAATATCGACACCCTCGGGGTGCTCGGCGGCGACATCCACTCGGATCAGGAGTTCGCCTGGCCGGCCAGCTTCGTCGAACGGGCCCGGCTCAGCGCCCTGATCCTGTGCAAGATCGCGTCGGGCGAGATCGACGCCCTGAAACTGAAATCGCTACGTCTGGAGACGATGTAACCCATGCTCGTCGTCCGCCCCGCCGGCCCCGCCGATCTCGACCACCTGCTGGAACTGGCCATCCTCAGCGGCCCGGGCTTCACCAGCCTGCCCGAGGATCCCGATCAGCTGGCCGAGCGGCTGGAGCTCGGCCGCGACAGCTTTTCCGGCAAGCTGGCCCCGCAGGACTGCTGGTACACCCTGATGCTGGAGGAGTCGGACACCGGCGACGTCGACGGCGTCGGCTCGGTCAAGGCGGCGGTCGGCCTGCACCGCCCGTTCTTCTCGTTCCGGGTGGTGACCAACACCCAGTCCTCGCCGTCGCTGGGCATCAAGCTGGAACAGAAGACCCTGGTGCTGGTCAACGAATGCAGCGGATGGACCGAGGTCGGCTCGCTGTTCCTCAAGGCCGACCGGCGCAAGGGCGGCGCGGGGCGGCTGCTCAGCCAGTCGCGCTACATGCTGATCGGGGCCCAGCCCGAGCTGTTCGCCGAGTCGGTGCTGGCCGAGTTGCGCGGGGTGTTCACGCCCGACGGCGCCTGTCCGTTCTGGGATCATGTGGCGCACAAATTCTTCCCGATGGAGTTCGACGACGCCGACCGCATGACCGGCTCGACCGACAAGCAGTTCATTCTCGACCTCGCCCCGCGCCATCCGATCTATGTCGAGCTGCTGCCCGAGCCGGCCCGGGCGGTGATCGGCAAGGTGCACCCGCAGGGCGTGCCCGCCATGGCTCTGCTCGAGAGCGAGGGCTTCCGGCCCAATGGCCTGGTTGACATCTTCGACGCCGGGCCGACGGTCTGCTGCGACCGCGACAACATCCGCACCGTGCGCGACGCCCGCCGCCTGACCGCCCAGATCGTCGAGGAGGTCGAGGCCGAGCTGCCGGCCCTGATCTCCACCGACCGCGTCGCCGACTTCCGCGCCGTTCGCCAGCGGGCCCATATCGAGGGCGATACGGCGACCCTGACCCGCGAGACCGCCGACGCGCTGAAGGTGCGGTCCGGCGACACGGTGCGGGTGAAGACGTGAGCGCCTATCTGGACCCCATGAGCAAATTCCAATCCATCGATCCCGCCACCGGCGAAACCGTCTGGGAGGGCGCCGCCGCCTCGCCCGCCGAGGTGCAGGCCGCCGTCGACCGCGCCCGCGCCGCCTTCCCCGATTGGGCCGACCGCCCGCGTCAGGACCGCATCGACGCGATGAAGCGCTATCAGGCGGTGCTGAAGGACCGCGCGCCGCAGATGGCCGAGGCCATCAGCCGCGAAACCGGCAAGGCCCTGTGGGAGACGACGACCGAACTCGCCGCCATGCAGGGCAAGGTCGACATCTCCATCCGGGCCTATGACGAGCGCACCGGCGAGCGCGCGGCTGATACCGCCTTCGGTCACGCCACACTGCGCCACCGTCCGCACGGCGTCGCGGCGGTGCTGGGCCCGTTCAACTTCCCCGGCCACTTGCCCAACGGCCACATCGTCCCGGCCCTGCTGGCGGGCGACACCGTCGTCTTCAAGCCGTCGGAAGAGACGCCCCTGACCGGCCAGCTGATGGCCGAGGCCTTCGCCGCCGCCGACCTGCCCGCCGGCGTGATCAATGTCGTCCAGGGCGGGCGCGACACGGGCGCGGCCCTGCTCGACGCCGGCATCGACGCCCTGATGTTCACCGGCTCCGGCGCGGCGGGCGCGCATTTCCGGCGCAAGTTCGCGGACGATCCGCACGTCATCCTCGCCCTCGAGCTGGGCGGCAACAATCCGCTGGTCGTCTGGGACGCCGCCGACGCCGAGGCGGTGGCCGGCATCGTGGTCCAGTCCGCCTTCATCACCACCGGCCAGCGCTGTTCCTGCGCCCGCCGCCTGATCGTGCCCGAGGGTCCGCAGGGCGACGCCATCGTGGCGGCGGTGGAATCAATAGTTGATCGGCTGATCTTCGCCCCGTGGAACTCGACGCCGGAGCCCTACGCCGGACCGCTGATCTCGGTGAAGGCGGCCGAAGCGGCGCTGAAGGCGCTGCAGGACCGCATCGCCATGGGCGCGAAAGTGATCCGCGCCTCGGGCCCGGTCGGCAACCTGCCCGGGGCCTTCGTCAGACCGGCCATCATCGACGTCACCGGCGTCGCCGTGCCCGACGAGGAGATGTTCGCCCCCTTCCTGTCGGTGACCCGCGTCGCCAGCTTCGACGCCGCCATCGCCGAGGCCAACGCCACCCGCTACGGCCTGTCCGCCGGCCTGGTCAGCGACGACCCGTCGAACTGGCGGACCTTCGTCCGCCGCATCCGCGCCGGCGTGGTCAATTTCAACCGCCCGACCACCGGCGCCGCCGGCGACATGCCCTTCGGCGGCCTCGGCGCCAGCGGCAATCACCGACCGTCGGCCTACTATGCGGCGGACTACTGCGCCTATCCGGTGGCCAGTTTCGAGGCGGAGTCAGTCAAGAATATCGAGAGCGAGATCAAGGGCCTGCGCTCGTGAACGCGACCGCCGTCGAAGCCAACGCCGACGGCCTGATCGGCCCGACCCACTCCTATGCGGGCCTGTCGCCCGGCAACCTCGCCTCCAGCCTCAACGCCGGCGAGGCCTCCAACCCGCGCGCGGCGGTGCTGCAGGGCCTCGACAAGATGAAGCGGCTGGCCGACCTCGGCCTGCCCCAGTTCGTGCTGCCCCCGCACGAGCGGCCGAACATCCCCTTCCTGCGCTCGCTCGGCTTCACCGGCTCCGACGCCGCCGTGCTGGAGCGGGCGTGGAAGTTCGCGCCCTCCTTCGCCGCCGCCGCCTGTTCCGCCTCGCCGATGTGGGCCGCCAACGCCGCGACGGTGACGCCCAGCGCCGACGCCGCCGACGGCCGGGTCCACTTCACCCCCGCCAACCTGATCACCAACCTGCACCGCTCGCTGGAGCACCAGCAGACCAAGCGGGCGCTGGACGCCCTCTTCCCCGACCCCGCCCGGTTCGCCGTCCACGACGCCCTCCCCTCCGTGGCCCACCTCGCCGACGAGGGCGCGGCCAATCACGTCCGCCTGTGCGCCGATCACGGCCAGCCCGGCGTCAACCTGCTGGTCTGGGGCCGGGAAGCCTGGGAGCACTGGCAGGGCCAGTATCCGGCCCGCCAGACGCGCGAGGCCTCCGAGGCCATCGCCCGCCGTCACGGCGCCTCGGGCGTGGTGCTGGCCCGTCAGTCCGCCGCCGCCATCGCCGGCGGGACCTTCCACAACGACGTGGTCTGCGTCGGGGCGCTGGACACCCTGTTCTTCCACGAACTGGCCTTCGAGCACACCGCCCGGACGCTGGAGGCCATCCGCCGCGCCGCCGACGGCCGTTTCGAGCCGGTCTTTATCGAGATCGCGGCCGCCGACCTGCCCCTCTCCGACGCCATCTCCAGCTACATCTTCAACTCGATGCTGGTGCGCATCCCCGGCGAGGCCCGCCTGACGCTGATCTGCCCCACCGAGACGCGCGACAACGCCCGCAGCCGCGCCGTCGCCGAGGCCCTGACCGCCTCCAACGGTCCCATCGGATCAGTCGAATACGTCGATGTCCGCCAGTCGATGCGAAACGGCGGCGGCCCCGCCTGCCTGCGCCTGCGCGTCGCCCTGACCGAGGCTGAACTGGCCGCAACCAACCCCGCCATGCGGATGACCGACGAACTGCACGCCCGCCTGTCGATCTGGGCGGCTGCCTGGTACCGCGACACCCTCAGTCCCGCCGATCTGGCCGACCCGGCCCTGCTGGACGAGAGCCGAGGCGCGCTTGATGAATTGACGTCGATCCTCGGGCTCGGCGGCGGCTTCTATCCGTTCCAGCGAGACGGGGCGTGACCGCCAATCCGTGGCTCGTGGCGGCCGGCGCGCTCAGCGCCGCCGCATCCGCGGCCCATCTCGCCATCATCGTCGGCGGGCCGCGCTGGTACGACTTCTTCGGCGCCGGGCCGCGCATGGTCAGGCTGGCGGAGCAGGGCTCGCCAAAGGCGGCGCTGATCACCTTCGGCATCGCCGCCGTCCTCGCCGTCTGGGCGGCCTACGCCTTCTCCGGAGCCGGCCTGATCCCGCGCCTGCCCCTGCTGAAGCTGGGTCTCGCCGCCATCAGCGCCATCTACCTGCTGAGGGCCGTCGGCTACATTCCCGCCCTCTACGCCACCGGAGCGTCGGTCGGCGCCTTCGCCTGGATCAGCTCGGCGATCGTCCTACTCTACGCCGTCGTGCACATCGCCGGGACGCTGCAGCTATGGCGGACCTGACCCATCGGATCGCGACCGAGGCGGACATCCCCGCCCTCGTCGCCCTGATGGACCGCGCCATCAGCGGCCCGCTCGCCGCCTTCCTGACGCCCGACCAGATCACCGCCAGCCGCCGGCTGATGGGCATCGACAGCCAGATCATCGCCGACCGCACCTATTTCATCGTGGAGCGGGACGGCGTCCTCGCCGGCTGCGGCGGCTGGAGCGCCCGGATCACCGAATACGGCGGCGACCACACGCCTGGCCGTATCCCCTCCCCGCTGACGCCCGGCGTCGACGCCGCCCGCATCCGCGCCATGTACACGGCGCCGGAGTTCCTGCGGAAGGGGGTCGGCCGCCTGATTCTCGGCCTGTGCGAGACCGCCGCACGCGCCGCCGGCTACGACCGCGCCGAGCTGGTCGCCACCCTCGGCGGCGAGCCCCTCTACCGCGCCGCCGGCTACCGCGAGATCGAACGCTTCGAGGACGACCGCGGCGGCGCGCCCGTGCCGCTGGTCAGGATGGGCAAACCGCTGGATGATGCGGCCCTCTGAGGGGGGATGCCGATGACAGACGCCGCCATGTCGCCCGCGCGGCGTCTTAGGAACATCATCGGCGGCTCGGCCGGCAATCTGGTCGAGTGGTTCGACTGGTACGCCTACGCCGCCTTCACCCTGTATTTCGCCCCGGTCTTCTTCCCCGGCGGCGACAGTACGGCCGAACTGCTCAAGGCCGCCGCCGTGTTCGCGGTCGGCTTCCTGATGCGCCCGGTCGGGGCGTGGATCATGGGCGTCTATTCGGATCGCAAGGGCCGCAAGGCGGGTCTGACCCTGTCTGTCAGCCTGATGTGCGCCGGCAGCCTGATCATCGCCTGCACGCCCGGCTACGCCACGATCGGTCTCGCCGCCCCGGCCCTGCTGCTGCTCGCGCGCATGCTGCAGGGCCTCAGCGTCGGCGGCGAATACGGCTCGTCGGCGACCTATCTGTCCGAGATGGCCACGGCGAAGCATCGCGGCTTCTGGTCGAGCTTCCAGTACGTCACCCTGATCTGCGGCCAATTGCTGGCCCTGGCCCTGCTCATCCTGCTCCAGAACACCCTCAGCGAGGGCGCGCTGGAGAGCTGGGGCTGGCGCATCCCCTTCTTCGTCGGCGCGGGGCTGGCGGTGGTCGTGTTCTGGATCCGGCGCCGCCTCGACGAGACCTCGGCCTTCATCGCCACGGACATGAGCGAGGCGCCGAAATCCAGCGCCCTGCTGCTGATCCTCAAACACCCGAAGGAGGCGCTGATGGTGCTCGGCCTGACCGCCGGCGGCACCGTCGCCTTCTACACCTACACCACCTACCTGCAGAAATTCCTCGTCAACACGACCGGCTTCAGCAAGGCCACGGCGACCGAGATCAGCGCCGCCGCCCTGCTGGTCTTCATGCTGATCCAGCCGGCCGTCGGGGCCTTGTCCGACCGGATCGGCCGGCGGCCGGTGATGATCGCCTTCGGCGTGCTGGGCGTGCTGTTCACCGTGCCGATCATGACCGCCCTGTCAGGCGTCGACAGCCCGCTCATCGCCTTCCTGCTGGCCATGGCGGCGCTGGTCATCGTCAGCGGCTACACCTCGATCAACGCCGTGGTGAAGGCCGAGCTGTTCCCGGCCCATATCCGGGCCCTGGGCGTCGCCCTGCCCTATGCGGTCGCCAACGCCCTGTTCGGCGGCACGGCCGAATACGCCGCCCTGTGGTTCAAGGACGAAGGCATGGAAAGCGCCTTCTTCTGGTACGTCACCGCCCTGATCGGCGTATCGTTGCTGACCTACGTCCGCATGCGCGACACCGGCCGCAACAGCCTGATCGTCCACGCCGACTGATCAGGCCGCGAACCGTCCGCCTCGCGCCGCATAGGCCTGGGTGCCGCGGGAGAAGACGCGGTCACCGGGCAGGATGGCGTCGATGGCGATGTCTTCCGCCCCCTTCAGCCGCGCATAGATCGGCCCGAAGTCCTGCAGCGTCTCGCGCTTCAGCTGATCGATGCTGTCGATGACGAAATAGACCTGCTGGAAGTCGTCGATCCGGTAGAGGGTCCGCATCACCCGTTCCAGGTCGAAGCCCAGGCGGTTCGGCGACGGGTCCTCCAGGGCGAAGACGCTCTCCGTCGCCGACGAGACGATGCCGGCCCCGTAGATTCTCAGCCCCTCCGTATCCTGCATCAGGCCGAACTCGACCGTGTACCAGTACAGCCGCGCCAGGTTCTGCAGCATGCCCAGCGAGGCCGCCCGCTGCCCGCCCTTGCCGTAGGCCTCCATATAGGCGGCGAAGTCGGGGTCGGTCAGCATCGGCACATGGCCGAACACGTCGTGGAAGATGTCTGGCTCCTGCAGGTAGTCCAGCTGGTCCGGCTTGCGGATGAACTGGCCCGAGGGGAAGCGCCGGTTGGCCAGATGGTCGAAGAACACCTCGTCCGGCACCAGCCCCGGCACGCAGACCACCGTCCACCCGGTCAGGGCCTGCAGCTTGGGGTTCATGGTCTCGAAATCGGGGATGCCGCCGGTGTTCAGGTCCAGCGCCGTCAGCCCCTTGAGGAACACGTCGGCGGCCCGGCCCGGCAGGATCTTCATCTGGCGGGCGTACAGGGTGTCCCAGGTCTGGTGCTCGACCTCGGTGTACGCAGCCCAGTTCTGCGGGATGGTCCAGTCCGCCGCGGCCCCTTCGGGCGGCGCTTCGAAGACGTGCTCGAAATCGGACATGGGGCGCTCCTGCTCCTCGGACTCTGGCGGTCCTTAGCGCCAATCTAGGCGCGGCGCACGGGGCGCGCCAGCACCCGGCGTCAATGGATGGCGTGGGTCTTGGGGGCGTGACGGCCGCGGGCGTCGACCGTGAACCAGCGGGACTCGGCCTCGCGCGTCACCGTGGCCAGCTCGGGATCGTGTTCCAGCGCGTCTTCCGGCGCATAGGCGACGAAACCACCCTCCGCGCCCAGCGCCAGCACCTGGTAGAAGGGCTGGTCGGGCGAGATCACGCCGGTGTCTCCCGGCTTGCCCGCGAACACCGGGTCGACGTCGATCACCACGCCGCGGAAGGCGGCTTCGCGGTGGCGGACGATCTGCCCGAGGCCGAATTTGGCGACGATTTCATCAGTCATGGCCGGAGCATGCCCGCCTGAACCTGAGCCGCATGCCCGCCGCGCCGTTCATTTTCGCGTCACCGTCCTTGGCGCGGACGCGAAGGCGGGGCTAGGTTGGTCGGGACGGGCGCCGCTTCGGACCGCCCACCTTGAAAGTTCGGCCCATGCCGGAGACCGACGACGCCCGCGGGGGCGTCCAGCGGTCCCAGCGTTCCGGGTCCGGCGGCCAGCGCGCCCGGGGCGGCGCCTCCGACGGATCCGGCGTTTCAGGTCGGGAGCCGCCCCTGTACGGGGCGCTCGATCTGGGGACCAACAATTGCCGCCTGCTGATCGCGCGCCCGGCGCGGGACGGCTTTCGGGTGGTCGATTCCTTCAGCCGCATCGTGCGTCTCGGCGAGGGCCTGTCGCGCACCGGCCGGCTCGATGACGCGGCCATGGAGCGCGCCTACGACGCGCTCGTCCTGTGCGGCGAGCGGGTCGCCAGGAAGGGCGTGGACTCCGCCCGCCTGATGGCCGTCGCCACCCAGGCCTGTCGTCAGGCGGATAACGGCGCCGCCTTCATCGAGCGGGTCCGCGAAGGCACCGGCCTGAGGCTGCGCATCATAGACCCCGTCGAGGAGGCCCGGCTTTCGGTCGAAGGCTGCCTGAACCTGTTCGACCAGTCCGCCGAGGCGGTGCTGGTGGTCGACGTCGGCGGCGGCTCCACGGAGCTCAGCTGGCTCAGGCGGACCGACAGCGGCTTCGCGCTGGAAGGCTGGATGTCGGCGCCGATCGGGGTGGTCACCCTGGCCGAACGTCATCCCGAACCGGAAAGCAAGGCGGCCGCATCGCTGGGCCCCTGGTACGAGGCCATGGTCGCCGACATGGGCGAGGCCCTGTCGCAGTCGCCGGTCGATCCCGCCCTGCGCGAGGTTTTCGCCGGCGGCCGGGCTCATCTGGTCGGCACCTCGGGGGCGATCACCAGCCTCGCCGGCATCCATCTCGGCCTGCGCCGCTACCAGCGCAACCTCGTGGACGGCCTGTGGATGACGCGCGGCGACTGCGAGAAGGCCGCCGAGCGCCTGATTCACCTGGGTCCGGATGGCCGCGCGGCCGAGTCCTGCATCGGGCCCGACCGCGCCGACCTGGTGCTGGCCGGGGCGGCGATCATGGAGGCGGTGCAGCGCGCCTGGCCCTCGGAACGCGTCAGGGTCGCCGACCGCGGCCTGCGCGAGGGCCTGCTGCTGCAGCGGATGCGCGAGGACCGCCGGCCGCGGCGACGCCGGCGACGGGGGCGGAGCCCGGGGAATAACGGGAGCGTGCAAACGCCCGCCTGATCGCCCTCCGCGAAGGTCTAGGCGGGAGGACGCCTCTCCTCCTGGGGTTTCGGATACTCGATTCCGGAGGGGAGACGGGCCGTGTCGCAAACATCCGTCGAGAGCGAGCTCGGCGTGCAGGGCGGCAGGCCCCGGTCCCGGCTCCAGGGAAGGCTGGTGCAGCCACAAGCCATGCAGGCGACCAGCAGGGCTCCGGCGGATTTGGTCAGGCGGCGCATGCTGTTTCCTCCATGATTACAGAACCTGAACCGGGACGGCGACGTCGCAGACCGAGAAATCGGCCCCGCGGGCCGCGCGGGTTTCGTCGACGATAGCGCGGAAGCGCGCCGAGTCGGCGGCCAGCATCTGGACCACGGGACGTTCAGCCTCGGGAATGTCCGCGGCGACCCGGACGCGCGTCATGCGGTCGGGCTGGGCCGCGGCCATCATGCCGTTCTCGCCGTCGCCGACCTGCAGCGACCGGACCACGTCGAGTCCCGCCACCGTCATACCCCAGATGCTGTAGCGCTTGTCCAGGGCCGGATAGGCCTGGCGCATGATGAAGAACTGGCTGTTGGCCGTGTCATTGCCCTCGTCGCGGGCCATGCCGGCGACGCCCGGGCAGTAAAGGCCCCAGCCGTGCACCTTGCCGTCCCCCGTCTGGGCGAAGGCGGAATCCGGCTGGGTCTGGACCGGCAGGGAATGGAAGAAGCCGACCCGCGCGCCGGTCGGCTCGGCCACGGCGGCGAACGGCATGGTCGGGTCGCGGCGGAAGGTGAACTCGGCCTTCAGGTCGGGATAGGGGCTCTGGCCCTCGCCATTGCCCAGCGGATCGCCGGTCTGGGCCATGAACCAGTCGATGACCCGGTGCCAGGAGACATCGTCGTAGAAGCCGCGCCGGGCCAGCAGCTTGATCCGCTCGACGTGCAGCGGCGCGACCTCGGGAAACAGCTCCAGCAGGATGCGCCCCTTCGTCGTGTCGATGACCAGCAGGTTCTCGGCCGGAACGGCGCGCCATTCGGTGGCGGCGATGGTCGTCTCCGGCGTCGGCGCGGGCGGCGGCGGTCCGCCGGCCTCCTGGGCCATGGCGGGCGCAGCCAGCAGGGCGGCGGCGAACAGCGCGGCGGCGGAAATCGACTTCATGGCATCCTCCCCAGGAATTCAGAACGGCAGGTTCAGCCCCCGACGACCTCGGCGGGCGGCTGCACGTCGCAGATGTTGAAGGCGGCGCCGCGTTGGTCCCTGACCCGCATCACCTCGCGCTGCAGGGCGGCCCCCGTGGCGACACGCACGGTCGGCCGCTCGTTCGCGGGCAGGGCCGCGGCGGTGCGCGCGCGGGTCATCAGGTCGGGATCGGTCACGGCTCCGTTGTCCGCCTCCGAGCCGGCCTTGAGGGCGCGGACGACCTCCATCCCGACCACCACCCGGCCGAACGGCGTATAGCGCCCGTTCAGATCGTCCTTCGGGCCGGTCATGAGGAAGAACTGGCTGTTGGCGCTGTCCGGCGAATTGGCGCGCGCCATGCCGGCGACACCGGGGCAGAACAGCCCTTGGGCGCCCGTCTTGAAGTCGGCGGTGATCATCATCTGGGCGTCGGGCTGGGTGATCACCGGCACGGAGCCGATGAGGCCCAGCTGGCCGCCGGGGGCCGCCTCGACCTGGACGAAGCCGGCGTCGCGGCCGCGCCGGAACTCGAACTCGCCGGCCAGGTCGGGCAGCTCGCTGCCGCCCTGCCCCGTGCCCTGCGGATCGCCGGTCTGGGCCATGAAGTTCGGGATCACCCGGTGGAATTTCAGCCCGTCGTAGAAGCCCTGGTCGGCCAGGGTGCGGATGCGCTCCACCGACCGCGACGCCATGCGCGGCTCCAGCTCAACCAGGATCCGGCCGTGGACGGTGTCGATGACCAGCAGGTTCTCGGGCGCGACCGTGCGCCACTCGGCCGGGGCGGTCTGGGCGAAAACGGGGGCGGCGGCCAGCAGCGAAAGCGAAAGCGCGGCGGCGGTGACGATCTTCAAGACGGCGACTATCCCTTGACCTTGGCCCGGACCGCCGCGGCGACCGTCGGGCTGACGAAACTGTCGATCGCACCGTCCAGCCGGGCGATCTCCTTGACCAGCCGCGAGGCGATGGCCTGGTGCCGCGGGTCGGCCATCAGGAAGACCGTCTCGATGTCGGCATTGAGGCGCTGGTTCATCGCCGTCATCTGGAACTCGTATTCGAAGTCCGCGACGGCGCGCAGTCCGCGCACGATGATGTTGGCGTCCAGCGATTCGGCGAAATGCATCAGCAGGCTGTCGAACGGCCGCACCTCGACCTTCGCGCCCAGGTGGGCGACCTCGGCGCGGACCATGACCACCCGCTCGTCGGTGCTGAACAGCGGGCCCTTGTCGTCATTGCGCGCCACGCCGATGACCAGTCGGTCGACCAGCTTCACGGCCCGCCCGATGATGTCCATATGCCCGTTGGTGACGGGATCGAATGTGCCTGGGTACAGGCCGATGCGCATCGATGGTCTCCCCGCCCTTTGGTCCGGTTTAGCAGGTGCGAAACGGACGGCCTAGATCGGCTGACAGGGCTGTGAAGCCCAGGCCGCCCGCAGGGCCTCCAGCGGCGGCGGCCCGAACGCGTGACCGTCGATCGAGGCCACCGCGCAGGCCGGCGTGGCGCTGTTGCACAGGAAGGCCGCGTCGAACCCGGACAGATCCGCCAGCCCGACCGACTCCGTCGCCCCGCTCAGACCCGCCGCCTCCAGTCCCCGCTGCACCAGCGCCTGCGCCACGCCCGCCAGCATCGGCGCCTGGGGCCAGATCACCTGCCGGCCCCGCACGAAGCCGATGTTCCACAGGCTGCCCTCCGAGACGCGGCCTTGCGCATCCACGAACAGGGCGTCGTCGAACCCCGCCGCCTTCGCCGCGCGCCGCGCCCGGATCAGGCCGAACGTCGCCACATGCTTCAGATGCGCCTCTTCCCGCGCATAGGTCCGGGTCTGCAGCCGCACGCCCTCGCCCAGCGGCGACGGCGGTGGAAACGCGGCGGTCATCACCCTCGGCCGCCCCGACCAGCCGGGCGTGCGCGGCGACAGCTCGGGCGCGAACAGGCTGACGCGCAGCCAGCACTCGCTCCGATGGCCCACGGCGGCCCGCATCAGGTCGCGCAGCCGCGCCTCGCCGACCGCCTCGCCGAACAGCTCCAGCGCCGAGGCCTCCAGCCGCTCCAGGTGCAGGTCCAGGCCCCTTGCCCCGCCGCCCTCGACCCGAAACGACGTGTAGGCGCCGTAGTTGACCAGGGCCACGTGGGCGAGGTCCGCCACGGTGGCCGGGAGGCCGTCGATCAGGATGTCTCCGGCCTCCGCCATGTCGGGTTCAGCGGAGAGATCAGCTCTCGCCGCCGTCCTCTCCGCCCTCGGCTCCGTCGATCTCGACCTCGCCGTCCTCGTCGCCGCCGCTGTCCGGCAGGCGCTCGACGGAGACGACCTTCTCCCCCTCCGCGGTGCGGAAGATGGTCACGCCCTGGCTGGCGCGGCCGACGATGCGGACCTGCCCGACCGGCGTGCGGATCATCTGCCCGCCCGAGGTGACCAGCAGCAGGTCGTCGCCCTCCTCGACCGGGAAGGACGCCGCCAGGCGGGTGCCGGCCCGACCGCCGAGGCCGTGCGCGGTCAGCCCCTGCCCGCCCCGTCCGGTGCGCCGGTACTCATAGGCCGACGAGCGCTTGCCGAAGCCGGTCTCCGTGACCGTCAGGATGAACTGCTCGGCGGCGCCCATTTCGGCGATCCGCTCGACCAACAGGGCCGTGTCGGCGATAGCCTCGTCGTCCGCCTCGACCGGCGTGTCATCCTCGTCGCCGGCGGCGCGGCGCATGGCGTTGGCGTGGCGCACGTAGGCGGCGCGCTCCTCAGGCGTGGCGTCGAACCGGCCCAGCACGGCCATCGAGATGACCTCGTCGCCCTTCTGCAGGCGGACGCCGCGCACGCCGGTGGAGTCGCGGCCCTTGAACACCCGCACGTCGTCGGCCTTGAAGCGGATCGCCCGTCCCAGCGCCGTGGTCAGCATGATGTCGTCGTCGGCCTTGCACAGGGCGACGCCGACCATGGAGTCGCCGTCTTCCAGCTTCATGGCGATCTTGCCGGCCCGGTTGACGGTGGCGAAGTCGCTCAGCTTGTTGCGCCGCACGTCGCCCGACTTGGTGGCGAACATGATGTCGTAGGCGCCCCAGTCGGCCTCGTCCTCGGGCAGCGGCAGCACGTTCATGATGCTGTCGCCCGGCTCGATCGGCAGCAGGTTCACGAACGCCTTGCCGCGCGACTGCTGGTTGCCCAGCGGCAGCCGCCAGACCTTGAGCTTGTAGGCCTTGCCGTTGGTGGCGAAGAACAGCACCGGCGTGTGGGTCGAGGCCGAGAACACGCCGACCACGGCGTCGTCGTCCTTCATCGCCACGCCCGAGCGGCCCTTGCCGCCGCGATGCTGGGTCCGGTAGGCGTTCAGCGCCACCCGCTTGACGTAGCCGCCGACGGTGACCGTCACGACCATGTCCTCGCGCGGGATCAGGTCCTCGTCCTCCAGTTCGAAGTCGCCGTCGCCGATCATCGTCCGCCGCGGCACGGCGAACTCATCCTTCACCGCCAGCAGGTCCTCGCGGATCACCGCCAGGATGTTGGCGCGGTCCGACAGCAGGGTCAGGTGGCCCTGGATGGTGTCGGCCAGGCTGCGCGCCTCGCCGAAGATGTCGTCGCGGCCGAGCCCGGTCAGACGGCTCAGCGTCAGCGCCAGGATGGCCCGCGCCTGCTCGTCCGTCAGGTTCAGCTTGTCGCCGTCGATCAGCATGGAACGCGGGTCGGCGATCAGCTCGACCAGGGCGATCATGTCGCCCACCGGCCAGCTCTTGCCCTGCAGCCGCTCGCGCGCCTCGGTCGGGTCGGCCGACGAGCGGATGATGTGGATCACCTCGTCGATATTGGCCACGGCAACCGCCAGGCCGACCAGCACGTGGCCGCGGTCACGGGCCTTGGCCAGTTCGAACTTGATGCGCCGGACGACCACCTCTTCCCGGAACTCGAGGAAGGCCTCCAGCAGCTGGCGCAGGCCCATCTGCTCGGGCCGGCCGTGGTTCAGCGCCAGCATGTTGACGCCGAACGAGCTTTGCATGGCGGTGAAGCGCCACAGCTGGTTCAGCACCACGTCGCCGGAGGCGTCGCGCTTCAGCTCGATGACCATGCGCATGCCGTCGCGGTCGGACTCGTCGCGGACATCGGAGATGCCCTCGATCCGCTTCTCGCGGACCATCTCGACGATCCGCTCGATCAGGGTCTGCTTGTTGACCTGGAAGGGCAGCTCGGTGACCACGATGGCCTCGCGGTCCTTGCGGATGGTCTCGATCGTGGCCTTGCCGCGCACGATGACCGAGCCGCGGCCCTCGCGCAGGGCGTTGCGGGGCGCCGAGCGGCCCATGATCTCGCCGCCGGTCGGGAAGTCCGGGCCCGGGACGATGTCCAGCAGACGGTCGTCCGCGATGTCCGGCTCGTCCAGCAGGGCCACGCAGGCGTCGATGATCTCGCCGAGATTATGCGGCGGGATGTTGGTCGCCATGCCGACGGCGATGCCGCCCGCGCCGTTGACCAGCAGGTTCGGAATTCGCGCCGGCAGGACGACAGGCTCAAGCTCCTTCTCGTCGTAGTTCGGCTGGAAATCGACCGTGTCCTTGTCGATGTCGGTCAGCAGCGCCGAGGCGGCCGGGGCCATCCGGGCCTCGGTGTATCGCATCGAGGCCGGCATATCGCCGTCGACCGAGCCGAAATTGCCCTGGCCGTCGACCAGCATCAGCCCCATCGAGAACGGCTGGGCCATGCGCACCAGCGCCATATAGACCGAGGCGTCGCCGTGCGGGTGGAACCGGCCGAGCACGTCGCCCACCACGCGCGCGCATTTCGAATAGGGCCGCTCGGGCGTCATCTTCAGGTCGTGCATCGAATACAGGATGCGGCGGTGCACGGGCTTCAGCCCGTCGCGCGCATCCGGCAGGGCGCGCGACACGATCACGCTCATGGCGTAGTCGAGATACGAGCGGCGCAGCTCGTCCTCGATCGTGATGGTGGAGATATCGCCGCCTGCGCCCGATGACGGGGGCAGGGCGTTGGTGTAGCTGTCGTCGGTCAAGGAAATCGGGCTTTAAATGGCCGGAATCGGAACGTGATCCGCTAACGGGTTTTCTAGCATCCGGGGGCTGTGGTGGCAAAGCGAAGCCGCCGTTTCGCGCCCCTCTGCACAGGGATTTTGAACCATGCGCGCCTCCCGCCTCGCGACCCTCGCCGCCCTGCCCCTCCTGGGTGCCCTCGGGGCCTGCGTCAGCGTCACCGCCAATGATTATTCCGACCGCCCGGCGCGGGCCGCGGTCGGCGATTTCGGCGAGGCGACGCTGTTCAACGCCGCCGGCCAGAACGTCGGCCGGGCCATACTGACGCAGGGTCCGACCGGCCTGCTGATCCGCATCGAGGCGGACGGCCTGACGCCCGGCTGGCACGGGGCCCACATCCACGCCATGGGCCAGTGCGCCGCGCCCTTCACCTCGGCCGGCGGCCACATCAACCACGGGGAGCCCCAGGCCCCGCACGGCCTGCTCAACGCCCAGGGACCCGACGACGGCGACCTGCCCAACGTCTTCGCCGACGCCGGCGGCCGGGTCCGGGCCGAGGTCTTCACCACCCGGGCCCGCATCGCCCGCGACGGCCCGGGCCAGTGGCTGTGGGACGCCGACGGCTCCGCCCTGGTGATCCACGCGGCCATGGACGACCATGCGAGCCAGCCGATCGGCGGCGCCGGCGCCCGCGTCGTCTGCGGCGTCATGGCCGCCGGCTAGGCGGAGAAGGCTTGTAAAGCCCGCGCCCTGCCGGGCATCGTGCCGGCATGGCGCTCCTCTACGGCGATCCCGCCCCGACCTTTGCGATCGAAGGGGTCAGCAACCCCCGCTACGTGCTCGACACGGCGGCGGGCCGCTATCTGCTGCTCATCTTCGTCAAGGCCGGCCCTGCGGTCGCGGCGGCGCTTGAAATTCTCGAACGGCGGCGCGCCGCCTTCAACGACCTGCACGCCAGCGCCTTCATCATCGTCGTGGGCAAGGACAAGGCTCGAAAGTCGCGGCGGGACGCCCTTCCGGGCATCCGCTTCCTGTTCGACGCGGATGGCGGCGTCGCCGATCTCCATGACGCGCGCGAGGCGGAGCGCTGGGTCCTGCTCGATCCCGCCCTGCACGTCATGGCCGCCGTCGGGCCGGACCAGGCCGGCGCCCTGGTCGATCGCCTGCCGTCGCTTGCGCCTCCCGCCGTGCACGGCGGCTTCCCGTCCACCGCTCCCGTTCTCGTGACCCCGCGCATCTTCGAACCGGCCTTCTGCGAGCGGCTGATCGCCCTCTATCGCGAGACCGGCGGCGAGCCGTCGGGCTTCATGCGCGAGGTCGACGGCGTCACCACCCTGATGATGAACGACCAGCACAAGCGGCGCTCGGACGTCATCGTCGAGGACGACCTGCTGCAGAAACAGGCGGTGGCCCGCCTGACGCGCCGCCTGCTGCCGCAGATCGAGAAGGTGTTCAACTTCCGCCCCACGCGGATCGAGCGCTATCTGGTCGCCCGCTACGACGCCGAAACCGGCGGCTTCTTCCGGCCGCACCGCGACAACACCACCAAGGGCACGGCGCACCGGCGTTTCGCGGTGTCGATCAATCTGAACGCCGACTACGACGGCGGCGACCTGAGGTTCCCCGAGTTCGGCGACCGCACCTACCGCCCCCCGCCCGGCGGCGCCTGCGTCTTCTCCTGCTCGATCCTGCACGAGGCGACGCCGGTCACCCGCGGCGAACGCTTCGCCTTCCTGCCGTTCCTGTATGACGAGGCGGCGGCGAAGGTGCGTGAGGAGAACCTGAAATTCGTCGATCCGGCGCTGACGGCCTAGCAAAGGGTGGCAGGCCGACCTGTGGACCAGGCCGCGCCTCCCATTCCTTGTCGGATGCTCGAGCCAGCCTAAACGCGAAGGCGGAGGACTTGCGCTGATGGCGCCTGGACGACAGCATCGGTCGCGCAGGACAACCGGGGTGTCCCCTCATGTCGAAAATCTCCCTTCGGGAAGCCACTGAAGTCTTGCTCTCACTGCTTCGCGGAGAAAGGACGTGGGCGCATGTCGGCCCGTCCTACGAGGAGACGGGCCACGGGGACGTTGCCCTGCGCACCAACGACGGCTGGGTCATCAGCCTGCACACCAGCTACGACGAGCTGAAACATACGGCTTACATGATCGCACCCGATGGTCGCCGGGGCGATGAAAGCATCTGGCGCCCGGAGGCGGTGGCCGCCGGCAAGATCTGGGGCGATCCGATAGATGCCTTGGGGGATGCCGAGTTCGACCATCTGGAGCGCCTCGCCATTGCAGCCCGGCCTGCGAGCCTCCCCCTGGAGGCTCAGGTCCGCCGGCCTCAACGGAATTGACTGTCCGCGGGCCGCCGCTCGGCTTCTGGGGGGCTGACACCCCTGATTTCTCAGGAGCATCCGGGAGAGCGGATCAGGTCACTCGGCGTCGCAGTCGACCTCGTTGGCGGCGCCCTGCGCGTCGATTGGCGACCTCCAGAGTGTCTGCGTGGTTTGACCTGGGTCGGCGAAGTACTGATTGCCACCCCCAAACCGGGATCTGAAATTGATGCCGATCCGGCGCTGCGTGCGATTGATCGCTCGACCATACCATTGGCCGCCACTGACGCCGGAGACGATGACAACGTCGCCGGTGGGACAGCTCAGGTGCATGTCAGCGATCGTCTGGTCCGGGTACTCGTCCGCCTCCATCAGATAGGCGAGGTCGGACGACGAGCAGCCGGCGGTTGTAACGGCGACGGCCAAGGCGGCGACGAAAAGGACGCGACTCATTCTTACCCCCTGCAAACCCATGAATTCGATGAGACTAACCGATCTGGCCGGGCGGCCAAGGGGCTGCGGCTCACAGAATCGACGGTTGATTGCATCGCACATTCGAGGATGGGGCTGGAGATGACCGCAACGGGTCGGTAGCAGTCCTTTCCCGGGACAGGATCAGTCCGCGCGGAATTGCAGCTCCGCCAGCCGCGCGTACAGCCCGCCCCTCGCCATGAGGGCCGCGTGGGTCCCCTCCTCCACCACCTGGCCGTCGTCCATCACCACGATGCGGTCGGCGCGCAGCACGGTGGCGAGGCGGTGGGCGATGACGAGGGTGGTGCGGGCCTCCATGGCCTGATCGAGCGCCGCCTGCACCAGCCGTTCGTTCTCGGCGTCCAGCGCCGAGGTGGCCTCGTCGAGCAGCAGGATGGGGGCGTCGCGGACCAGGGCGCGGGCGATGGCCATGCGCTGGCGCTGCCCTCCGGACAGGCTCTTGCCCCGCTCGCCCAGCGGCGTGTCGAAGCCCTCCGGCAGGGCCTCGATGAAGGCCAGGGCCTGGGCCTCATCCGCAGCCCTCCGCACCTCATCCAGAGTGGCGGTTTCTTGCCCGAAGCGGATGTTTTCGCTCGCGGAACCCGAGAACAACGGCGCCTCCTGAGAGACCCAGGCGAAGCGTCCGCGCACGGCTGTCGGATCGGCGTCGCGCACGTCGACGCCATCGACCGAGACCACGCCCGCCTGCGGATCGTAGAAGCGCAGCAGCAGGCGGAACACCGTGCTCTTGCCCGCCCCCGACGGCCCCACCAGCGCCACCGTCTCGCCCGGCCGCACGGTCAGGGAGAAGCCCTTCAGCGCCGGCAGGTCGGGTCGTCCGGGATAGCTGAACCGCACCGCCGACATCGACACCTCGCCGACCGGCGGCTCCGGCAGGGCGCGCGGCTCGGCGGGCGGCGCGATCGACGGCGTGCTGCGCATCAGCTCGTCGATCCGCTCCATGGCCCCGGCGGCTTTCTGAACGTCGCCCCAGCTCTCGCCCAGGGCGCCCACGGCCCCGGCCGCGAACACCGACAGCAGCACGAACTGCAGCAGGGCCCCGGGGCTCATCCGCCCGGCGATCACGTCCTGCGCCCCCAGCCACAGCACCAGGGTCACGCCGCCGAACATCACGGTGATGATCATGGCGGTCATCAGCGCCCGCGCCCGGATGCGCACCAGCGACACGCCGAACGCCGCCTCGACCGCCTCGCCGAAGCGGGCGATGGCGCTCTTCTCGCGGCCGAAGGCCTGCACCGTCTCGATGGCGTCGACGCTCTCGCCGGCGAAGCCGACTGCGCTGGCGAACCGGTCCTGCGAGGCCACGGTCAGCTTGCGCACCTGGCGGCCGAACAGGAACAGCGGCCCCAGCAGCAGCGGCACGACCAGCAGCACCAGCCCGGTCAGCTTGGGGCTGACCACGAACAGCAGCGCCGTGCCGCCGATCAGGGTGAGGGCGTTGCGCAGGGCGTAGGAGACCGAGGTAGTCAGCAGCGTCTCGACCAGGGCGATGTCGGTGGTCAGTCGCGACAGCACCTCGCCGGTGCGCATCCGGGCGTAGAAGGCGGGGTCCAGCGTCAGGATGCGGTCGAACAGCCCCTTGCGCACATCGGCGATGACCCGCTCGCCGGTCTTGGTGACGAAGAAATAGCGCACCGCCGTCGCCACGCCGAGGAACAGGGCGTTGGCCGCCAGCACCATGAACCACAGGTTCAGCTGCGCGCCGTTGTTCTCGAAGCCGTTGTCGATGGCCCCGCGCGCCGTCACCGTCAGGGCCAGCGAGGCGGTGGTGGACAGGATCAGCCAGACCGCGGCCATCGCCATATGGCCCTTGTGGCGCAGGGCGTAGGGCAGCAGCCGGCCCAGCGGGCGGATGTCGCGCTTTTTCGCCCGCCGCTGGCCCGCATCGCTCATCTGCTCGGCCAGAAGCGCGCCGGCGCCCGGCCGTCCGCGAAGGTCGGCGACGTCGGGGGCGGGAGCGGTGGAGTCAGTCATGGAGCGGGCCTCTTGCCCCGGAACGGCCCCCGGTGTAAACGCCGCCGCTCATTCCCGCCGCCTCCCGGCGGGTTTCTCATTTTCGCGCACCGACGGTCGGCATCGTCATCGCGCAGAGACCGGACAACGACCATGAAGGCCGATACGCACCCCGACTACCACTTCATCACCGTGACGATGACGGATGGTACGACCTATCAGACGCGCTCCACCTACCAGAAGGAAGGCGCCGTCCTGAACCTCGACATCGACCCGCTGACCCACCCGGCCTGGACCGGCGGCAACCAGCAGATGCTGGACCGGGGCGGCCGCGTTTCGCGCTTCAACAACAAGTTCGGCGGCTTCATCAAGAAGTAGTCGGTCTGGCTTTGCGGCCACACCCGACGGCAAGACGATCACGAAGGCGTCGGTCCCCGGACCGGCGCCTTTCTGTTTGGCCGGAACGCCGATAACATGCCCGCGTTGGACCACCGGGGCGTGGACGCAGGGTCCTGCGTGGAATCGGGCGAAGAGCAGCAGTGATGAATCGACGGCAACTGGGTCTGGGCGCGGCGGCGGCGGCCATCGCGTCGGCAAGCGGGTTCGCCGCGAGGGCGCAGACCCGCGACCCGGCGTCGGTCGCCTTCTACGACAGCTTCAACGACCAGCTGGCCCGCCTGCCCGCCACGGTCCAGCCGGACGTTCGCGCCTTCTACGAACTGAACGGCTGGCGGCCCGTGTGGACGCCCGAGCGCCTGCAGGCCCTTCGCGGGGCCGCCGCCCGCGCCGAACGCCACGGCCTGTCCCAGGTCGACTTCTTCGACTTCGAGGCCCTCGCCGCGACCCCCGCCACCGCCGAGATGCGCACCACCGCCGCCGCGCTCGGCTACGCCCGCGTCCTGTCCGAAGGCCGGGTGCGGCCCGAGACGGTCGAAGACCTGTGGGAGATGCAGAAGAACCGCGTCGACCTGCCCGTCGGCCTGAACGACGCCCTGGCCCAGACCCGGCTGGTGGACTGGTACGAGGGGCTGGCCCCGACCGATATCGGCTATTCCAACCTGTCGGCGGGCTATGTGCGCTATCGCCGGATGATCCGCGACGGCCGCGGCTGGCCGACCTTCCAGATGGGCCCGACCATCGAGCCGGGGACCAGCGACGCCCGCATCCCGATCCTGATCCAGCGCCTCGTCGCGGAGGGCGACCTGTCCGCCGCCGACGGCGCCCGCCTGGCGGCGACGGGCGCCTTCTACGGCCCCGAACTGGTCGAGGCGGTAAAGGGCTTCCAGGTCCGCCACGGACTGGGCGCCGACGGCCGCATCGGCACGGGCACCCAGCGTTCGCTGTCGGCCTCGGCCGAGGACCGCGCCCGCCAGATCGCGCTCAACCTCGAACGCCGCCGCTGGCTGAAGCGCGACCTCGCCCCCGAGCGGATCGAGGTCAACACCGCCGCCGCCATCATGGTCTACTGGAAGGACGGCAAGCCGGTTCACTCGAACCGCGTCGTGTGCGGCTCGCCCAGCAACCAGACCCCCAGCCTCGAGAAGCAGTTCGCCTCGGTCGTGGCCAATCCGCCGTGGTACGTGCCCGCCTCGATCGCCCGCAACGAGATCCTGCCCAAGGGCCCCGGCTATCTGGCCAGCCAGAACATGTACATCTCGAACGGCCAGGTGATCCAGCGCGCCGGGCCCACCGCCGCCCTCGGCTACGTGAAGTTCGAGCTGCGCGACAGCTACGCCATCTTCCTGCACGACACCCCGTCCAAGGCGGCCTTCAACCTGTCCATGCGCCAGCGCAGCCACGGCTGCGTGCGGGTCCAGGGCGCGGTCGACTTCGCCCGCCTGCTGCTGTCGCCCGATCCGGTCCTGCTGGCCGAGTTCGACGAGGCCCAGGACACCCGCGAGACCAAGCGCATCCAGACCGGCCGCGAGATCACCGTGCGCCTGCTCTACTGGACCGCCTTCGTCGACGGTCAGGGCCGCGTCGCCTTCCGCGAGGATGTCTACGGCCGCGACGACAAGCTGGCCGAGGCCCTCGGCATCGCCGTCAGCCTGCCCCGACCGGTCGATGACGGCCGCAACGTCGCCAACGACGTCGGGCCGTAGGCTTACTGACGGAACGCCGCCGCCAGCCGGTCCAGTTGGCTCTGCACCGGATTGACCGCCTCTTCCTCGGGCGCGTCCAGGTACATGCGCCGGTCCAGGTGCAGCACGCGGTCGTACAGCTTCTCCGTCCGCACCACGTATTCGATCAGGGCGATGGGCAGTTCGGGGTGCGTCGGCTCGGCCTCGATCTTGCGTTCGGCCAGACGGTAGCGGGGCTCGCACGCCGCCGCCGCCGTCATGTCGCCCTCGCGCACCGCCCGCTGCACCAGCAGCCAGGAGGCGATCTGCATCAGCCGCGTGGTCAGCTTCATGCTCTCGCCGGCATAGGCCAGGGCCGTGGCCCGCGACAACAGCTTGGATTCACGCCGCCCGTCGCCATCCAGATAGGCGGCGGTCTCCTCGACCAGCTCCATGCCTTCGCGGAAGGTGCGGTCGAACAGCTCCGACCGGGCGAAGTCGTCGACGACGGCGGCGCGGCTGCGTCCGGTGGGGATGAGTTCGTCGCTGGGCATCAACTCGGTCAGACTCATGTGCAAGGCGCATCCGTATCACGACCGGCACGGTTTCGCGCGGCGCCATTGCCGTCTGCAACGGCCATGCCAACAGACTGATTCAGGAGCGTTTCAGGAGCGGAAGTTGAACATGGCGTCGGCCGCGTTGCGCTGCGACGACTTGCCGTCGATGGCCGCCTTCGAGCGGGCGATCTCCGCTTCCAGCCCGGCGATGCGCTGTTTGAGGTCCTCGACCGAATAGCCGTCCAGGTCTTCGCGCGTCAGGGCGATCAGGGGCGCGCCGCGCGCCGGACGGGGCTCCAGGTCCTCGAACATCACCGCCTCCTTCTTGGCCAATCCACAGGCAAGCGCCTATCTGAACGCCCGGACAGGGACGATTGCAAGAACGGGGGGCCGATGCGGGCTGTCGAAATCACCGGCGGATCTGGACCAGCGGAGGCGCTGACGCTGGTCGAGCGGCCCGATCCGGTCGCCGGCCCCGGGCAGATCCGCATCCGCGTGCGCGCCGCCGGCGTGAACCGTCCTGACCTGCTGCAGCGCCTCGGCCGCTACCCCGCGCCGCCCGGCGCCTCCGATATCCTCGGGCTGGAAGTCGCCGGCGAGGTCGATCAGGTGGGGGAGGACGTCGGCCGCTGGTCCGTCGGCGACCGGGTCTGCGCCCTGCTCGGCGGTGGGGGCTATGCGGACTACGCCGTCGTCGACGCCCGCCACGCCGTGCCCATCCCCGACGGCCTCGATTTCGTGCAGGCCGCCGCCCTGCCGGAGACCGTGTGCACCGTCTTCACCAACGTCTTCGAGGACGGCGCCCTCAAGCCCGGCGAAACCCTGCTGATCCACGGCGCGACCAGCGGCATCGGCGTCACCGCCATCCAGATGGCCAAGGCGGCGAACGCCCGGGTGATCGCCACCTCGCGCGGCGCAGACAAGACGGAGGCCGCCCGGGCCCTCGGCGCGGACCTCAGCCTCGACGCGCGGTCCGACGACCTCGAAGCCGCGATCACCGCCTTCGGCGGCGTTGACGTGGTCCTGGATATGGTCGGTGCCGACTATGCGGCCCTCAATCAGTCGGTGCTGAAGCCGTTCGGTCGCTGGGTGGTCATCGCCACCCTGTCCGGCGCGCTGGCGCAGATCGATCTGGGCCGGTTGATGATGAAGCGCATCATCCTGACCGGCTCGACCCTGCGCGCCCGCCCCGCCGCCGAGAAGGCGCGGCTGATCGGAGCGGTGGAGGCGACCGCCTGGCCCTGGCTGGCCGAGGGCCTGGTCCGGCCGCCCATCGACGCGGTCTTCCCGCTGGAACAGGCCTCAGCCGCCCACCTCAGGCTGGAGGCGGGCGGCCACGTCGGCAAGATCGTGCTGACGGCCTAGCGGCGACCGCCGCGAACCGGCCGCAGCGACGAAATCCGGTCGTTCAGACCGTGCTGCTGCAGGTTCCAGACGTCGTCGCTGAAGGTCCGGCACGTGCCGCGGAAATAGGCGTCGGTGCAGACTTCCCACGTGCCGCGGAACCGCATCGAACTGATCGCGTCGTTGAACTCCGTGTTGCGCAGGTTCGACATGTCGCCCCGAAAGGTGGCGGAGGCGCCGCGATACAGGGCGTCGCGATAGACGGTGATCTCGTTGCGCCGGCCGCCGCCCCAGCCGCCGTCGTCGTCGGGACGTCCGCCGCCGCCGGGACGACCTTCAAAGGTCCCGCGATGCGGCCCGCAGACCAGCAGGCCGTTGTCGTTGCGGATTTCATAGTCGGAGCAGCGGTTCAGCTCGATGGATGTGCCGCGCACGTTTCCTCGACGGTCCCGACAGTCGGCGTACAGCCGGCCGCGGTTGACGTATTCGCCGCTGCAGCTGTCGCGGTAGTCGCCACGGGGCGCGACGCGCTCCTGGCCGCCGGGGGCGAAGGGCGCCGCCTCCTGCGCGGGGCCGCCGGACATCACAGCCAGGGCGGCGAGGGTTTGGATCAACATGGGTCCCTCCATCGGGTTTCAACGACGCACAACGCGTCCGTGGAGGCACTGTTCAGCTTCGCCGATGAACCTTGGCTGTATGGCGATGTCGGCTTTCGTTTTCTTTTGCCGCGAATGGGCCTATATCGGTGCTCTCCGCGCCCGGCCGAAAGGTCGGGCGCCGTCGTATCCGGAGCTCGCCGCGGCGGGCCAAAAACAGAAGCAAAGACGCTCATGACCGACATCCTGATGCCCAAGGCCACCGCGGTCTGGCTGGTCGACAACACCTCCCTCACCTTCGAGCAGATCGCCGACTTCTGCGGCCTGCACCCGCTGGAAGTGCGCGGCATCGCCGACGGCGACGTGGCCCGCGACATCCGCGGCGCCGACCCGCTCGTCAACGGCCAGCTGACCCGCGAGGAGCTGGACAAGGCCCAGAACGACGAGACCTACCGCATGCAGGCGGTGGTCAGCCGCCACGCCGAGCTGATGAAGAGCCACAAGCCGGCCCCGAAATACACGCCGGTCTCGCGCCGCCAGGACCGCCCGGACGCCATCGCCTGGTTCGTGCGCAATCACCCGGAAGTCACGGACGCCCAGATCGCCAAGCTGCTCGGCACCACCAAGTCGACCATCGAGAGCGTGCGCAACCGCACCCACTGGAACAGCGCCAACATCAAGCCGGTCGACCCGGTGACGCTGGGCCTCGTCGGCCAGCTGGCGCTGGACGAACTGGTCAAGAAGGCCGCCGACAAGAAGGCGAAGGACGACGCCAAGAAGGGCGGGGCCACGCTCCAGCCCGTCGACGCGCCCGAGCCCGCCGAGCCGGAATTCGTGCCGGAAGCCCGCGAACGCCGCGGCGCCGAGCCGACCGCCGAATCCGTCTTCGGCAAGAAGGACTGAGACTGAAAACGGCCCCGGATCGCTCCGGGGCCGTCGTTCCTTCTGCGGGAGGCCGTCGCTAATGCGTTCGGGCCTCCAGGCTGGTGATCTGTTCCTTGAGCCGGAGCTTCTGCTGCTTGAGCTCCCTGACGCGAAGCGAGTCCGCCGCCGGGTGGGTCATTTCACGCTGGATGGTCTGGTCCAGAACGCGGTGACGATTTCCCAGTTCGCGGATACGAGCTTCGATGGTCATGGCTTGCGCCTCCATGTCTAAGGGACCACTAGATTGAGCGCCCGGCTCGACCGGCTGTGGAATCACTTTCCGGTGAGGCCGCCGGCCGTCCGGACCCGACGATCGTGGACCCGAAAATGGCCGATGATTTGAACGGAGCCGTACGCGCCTCGCCTCCCCGCCTCATCGTCGGGATTTCCGGCGCTTCCGGCGCGGCCTATGGCGTGCGGACGCTGGACGCGCTGCGGGACCTCGGCGTCGAGAGCCATCTCGTCGTCACCCGCGCCGCCCTGCTCACCCTGTCGCAGGAGACCGATCTTTCGGCCGACGACCTGATGGCCCGCGCCGACGTGACGCACCGCCTTCAGGACGTCGGCGCCTCCATCGCTTCGGGCTCGTTCCGGACCATGGGCATGATCGTCGCCCCCTGCTCGGTGCGGACCATGAGCGAGATCGCCACCGGCGTGACCTCGACCCTGCTGACCCGCGCCGCCGACGTCGTGCTCAAGGAACGGCGGCCGCTGGTGCTGATGGTGCGCGAAACGCCGCTGCATCTCGGCCACCTGCGAACCATGACGGCCCTGACCGAGATGGGGGCGATCATCGCACCGCCCCTGCCGGCCCTGTACGCCCGCCCCGCCTCGATCGAGGCGATGATCGACCAGTCGGTCGGCCGCGCCCTGGACCTGTTCGGACTGGAATGGTCCGGCGTGAAGCGCTGGGCCGGCCTGAAGCCGACGACGGCGGAATGACGCCCGACGACCGGCTGTGGGACTGGGCGGTGCGCGCCTACGGCTCGGAGGGGGTCGAGGAGGCCTGCTTGCACCTCCAGGACGCCGCCGGCCAGAACGTGCCCCTGCTGCTGTGGGCCGCCTGGGCCGCGCGCAGCGGACGCCGGCCGGACGCCGACACGCTGGAGGCCGCCTGCGACGTGGCCCGCGCCTGGCAGGAGGCGGCCATCGCGCCGCTGCGGGCCGTCCGGCGCACCCTCAAGGGCCGCAATCCCGATCTGGAGGACGCCGATCGCGAGGCCGTGCGCAGCCAGGTCAAGGCCGTCGAGCTGGAGGCGGAACGCCGGCTGCTGGCCGCGCTCGAGGCGCTCGCGCCGCCGCCAGAGGGCGGGCCGCGGCCTGTGCTGGACGCCCTGGTCGCCGTTGCGCGCCAGTGGTCGCCGATGACGCCGCGGGCCGGACTGATCCAGCTGGCCGAACGGCTTCCGGCCTGACCGCCGGCGCGTTATACAGCCGCCTCCGGGGCCTGAAGATGAACGACGACGATCCGTTTCTGAGCGAGGAAGAGCTGGCGCTGCACGCCCGACTCAAGGAGCTGCGCCAAGAGCACGCCGACCTCGACGCCTCCATCGAGGCGCTGGCCCGGATGCCCGTGCCGGACCAGCTGACCATCGCCCGGCTGAAGCGCAAGAAGCTGACTCTGCGCGACGAGATCGTGAAGATCGAGGCGATCGTCCTGCCGGACATCATCGCCTGAGGCTCAGCGGCCCTTCTTCCTGACCCACATGGCGGCGTCGGCTTCGGCGAGCCAGACTTCCGGGTCGGTGTGCGCGGCGAAGGCGCGGACGCCGAAGGAGCCCCCGAGGCCGGCCGAGCGGCCTTCCCATTCGAACGGGGCCTCCTCGAGGGCGGCGGCCAGCTTGCGGGCCTTCTCGCGGCCCTCGTCGAGACCCGCGTTGAGCATCAGCAGGCCGAACTCGTCGCCGCCCAGCCGGCCGACGGCATCGGATTCGCGCAGGTTGGCGCGCATCATCTCGGCGACGTGGATCAGGGCGGCGTCCCCTGCCGCATGGCCCAGGGCGTCGTTCACCCCCTTGAAGCCGTCGAGGTCGAGATACAGCAGGACCGCCGGCACCTCGTGGCGCTGGCAGAAGGCCATGGCGCTCTTCATGGCGGCCACGAAGCCGCGCCGGTTGAGCGCCGGCGTCAGGACGTCATGATCGGCCGCCGCCTCCGCCGCCTCGGCGCGGCGGCGCAGGGCCTCGACCTCGGCGCGGAGCCGTTCGATCTCGGCGATGGGGTCGATGACGGCCGCGTCGGTCACAGAAGAAAAAGGCTCCCCGGCCGGCGACTCACTCGGCTCCGACCCGCGTTCAGCCTAACGCCCTCGGTTGCGGGCGCAACGCGAGTCCTGTATCGCGCCGCTTTCCCGCGAAAGGCGCGTGCATGGCGACTCAGACCCCGCCCGTTGCAATCATCATGGGCAGCCGCTCGGACTGGCCGACGATGAAGCACGCCGCGGAAGCGCTGGATCGCCTCGGCGTAGCCTGGGAGGCGAAGGTCGTCTCGGCCCACCGCACTCCGAAACGGCTGTTCGACTTCGCCACCGGTGCGCGGGCCGCAGGCTACAAGGTCATCATCGCCGGGGCCGGCGGCGCCGCCCACCTGCCCGGCATGGCCGCCTCGATGACGGAGCTGCCGGTGCTCGGCGTGCCGGTCGAGTCCAAAGCCCTCAAGGGCATGGACAGCCTGCTCTCCATCGCCCAGATGCCCGGCGGCGTGCCCGTCGCCACCCTCGCCATCGGCGAGCCGGGCGCCAAGAACGCCGGCATCCTCGCCGCGCAGATCCTGGCCCTCTCGGACGAGACGCTGGCCGGACGACTGGCCGCCTTCCGCGAGGCCCAGACCGAGGCGGTCCACGAGACGGTCGAGGACTGAGTGACGCCCCTCCCCCCCGGCTCCACCCTCGGCATACTCGGCGGCGGCCAGCTGGGCCGGATGCTCAGCCAGGCGGCGTCGCGGCTCGGCTTCAACGTCGTCATCCTCGATCCGGAGGAGAACAGTCCCGCCGGACGGGTGTCGCAGGGCCAGATCGTCGCCGCCTATGACGACCTCACCGCCCTGACCGTGCTCGGTCGCGTGGCCCAGGCCGTGACCTTCGAGTTCGAGAACGTGCCGGCTGCCTCCGTGGCCACACTGGCGGAAGGCGGGGCGCTCGTCGCCCCCGGCCCCAAGGCTCTGGCCGTGGCCCAGGACCGGGTCGAGGAGAAGACCTTCCTCAACGGCGTCGGCGCCGCCACCGTCGACTTCGTCCCGGTCGACAGCCTCGACGACCTGCTGGCCGGGCTGGAGCGGCTGGGCGCGCCCGCCCTGCTCAAGACCCGGCGCGAGGGGTATGACGGCAAGGGGCAGGTCTGGGTCCGTTCGGCCAAAATGGCCGCCGATGCCTGGCACGCCGTCGGCGAACGCCCCGCCATCCTCGAAGCCAGAGCCGCCTTCACCCGCGAACTGTCGGTCATCGCCGCCCGGGGCCGCGACGGAAAGATCGCCGTCTATCCGTTGGGCGAGAACACCCACAGGGGCGGCGTGCTCAAGACCACCGTCGCCCCCGCCCCCGTCGACGCGAAGACGGAGAAGCGGGCCAAGGCCATCGCCAAGGCCGTCCTCGAAGGCCTCGACTACGTCGGCGTGGTCGGCGTCGAGCTGTTCGACATCGGCGGCGGCACGCTGCTGGTCAACGAGATCGCGCCGCGCGTCCACAACACCGGCCACTGGACCCAGGACGGCTGCGTTTGCGACCAGTTCGAACAGCACATCCGCGCCATCGCCGGCTGGCCGCTGGGCCCCACGACCGCCCACGCCCGCGTCGAGATGACCAACCTGCTCGGCGACGAGGTCGAGCAGTGGCAGAGCCTGTCCGGCAAGCCCGACGCCCGCCTGCACCTCTACGGCAAGGCCGAGGCCCGCCATGGCCGCAAGATGGGCCACGTCAACCGGGTGAAGCCGCTCTAGACCCCGGTCTTGGCCCCGTACCTCAACCGGCTGAGCACGTCGGTGACCTTCCGCAGCGGCGCGTCGAAATCCTTGCCGGCCTTCCATTTCTCGAAGGCCATGACGTTGTCGATGCGGCGCGCCACGAAGGCGTCGGCGGCGTCCTTGCCGGCGAACCAGCGCATGGTCAGGGCCGGGATCAGGATGCCCGACAGGATCGCCCGCTTGGAATAGTGGTTCCAGTCGGTGGCGGTGTCGCCGGCCCAGTTCCACAGCTCGTCGGCGGTCTCCCACGCCAGCTGCAGGCCGAGATCGACATTGGTCGGCAGAGCCAGGAAGGCGGCGCACCGCTTCGTCGCCTCCAGATCGGCGGCCCCCGCCTCCATCCGCGCCGAGACCGCGCGGGCGATTCGCTCGCGGATCTTCAGCGACTTCGGATCGACGTCGGCCAGCGACGCCATCGCCCGGTCGTCATGCCGCCGCGACAGCAGGGCGGCGAGGTCCCGCGCCCCGTTGGGAAACAGCAGTTCCTCGTCCCCCGGCGACAGGCCGTTCGCCTCGCACGCCGCCCGCACCATCCGGCTGTTCCAGCCCAGCGCCGGCGCACGCTCGAGGGCGGCGTCCAGCACCGCCTGCTCCATGCGGTCGGCCCAGTCGCCCTTGGGCGGGTCGTTCGACAGGTGTGGCGCCTCGGTCATCCAGCCAGCATAAGCCCGTCGCGCGGGCGTTTCGAGCCTTCACATCTTGCCGCGACGATCTGGACAGCGCGGGGCCGCTCGTGTATCAGCCCGCCTTCACTCGCGGACCCGGTTCGCCGAGGAAGATTTTTATTTGTCTGCCCGTCTCCCTCACAGGACGCGGCGGGCGGCCAAAGGAGAGTTCAACCTGGTACAGATTTTCGTTCGCGATAATAACGTCGATCAAGCGCTGAAGGCCCTCAAGAAGAAGATGCAGCGCGAAGGCAGCTTCCGCGAGATGAAGCGCCACGTGCACTACGAGAAGCCCTCGGAGAAGCGCGCCCGCCAGAAGGCCGAGGCCGTGCGCCGCGCCCGCAAGCTGGCCCGCAAGCGCGCCCAGCGCGAAGGCCTGCTGCCGCCGCCGAAGCCCCGCGTCCCGGGCGCCGGTCCGGCCCGCGGCTAAAGCCGACGTCCGAACAGAAGATCAAGGGCCGCCCCGGGCAACCGGAGCGGCCTTTTTCTTGGGTCGCACCTCGGCATTCGCCCCGCTCGCTGTCCCGGCTATGATGCGGGCGACGCAACCGGAGGGACGTCGTCCCATGGCTCGCTGGACGCTCACGCTTTCGTCCCTCTATCTGGCCGTGATCGGCCTGGCGCTGATGTTCCTGACCGTGAAGTTCGGAGTCGGCGCCGTCCCGGCGGACGCGTCGCCGGAGCTTCTCGCCCTGCTGAGGCTGCTCGGCGGACCATTCCTGGGCATCGCGGCGCTCAACGCCCTGTCGCGCAGAGCCCCCGCCGGGGACTGGCTGCGCGCAGTCCTCATCGCCAACGCCATCGGCTTCGGGGCGGTCGCGCTGAACGACGTTCACGGCGTGGCGACGGGCGAGGCGCGCGAACTGGCCAGGGTGTTCCTGGTGGTCCACCTCGCCTTCGCCGCCGCCTTCCTGACCGCGCTCCTTCGGGCCCGGCGCGCCGCCTCCGCCGCGGAGGCCTAGCGACCCCGCCCGATCGCGCCGGCGAAGCTCCTCCAGCTCAGCTTCACGTCCGACAGCGCCCCCGCCCGGAAGGCGCGGCCGGCGATCCAGATCATCAGCAGGGCGAAGGCGAACATGCCGGCCATGGTGCCGACGATCTCCAGCATCGGCGGCTCCGACGGGGCCCGGGCGCTCATCAGGAACGGGGTGAAGAACGGGATCCACGACATGATCTGCACCAGCGGCGCGTCCGGGGTGCGGATAGCCATCTGCATGACCAGCAGCGGCACGACCAGGATCATCATGATCGGCCCCATCAGGGTCTGGGCGTCACGCGGCGTCTCGCAGAAGGCCCCGATGGCCGCGAACAGCACCGCGTACATCAGATAGCCGCCGACGGCGTAGACAGCGAAATAGAACAGCAGGCCGCTGCTGAGCAGAACCTCCCCGATCATCGGCGCGTACTGCGGCAGACCGGCGATCAGGCCCGCCGCGCCGATGCCGCCCCAGGCCAGCAACACCGTCACGGTCAGCAACGCCACGCCGAGCACCTTGCCGGTCAGGATTTCCGTCGCCGAGGCCGATGACAGCAGGACCTCGAGGATCTTGTTCGACTTCTCCTCCATCACGCTGTTCAGCAGGATCGAGGCGCCGGTGATGATCAGCGACCACAGCAGGAAGCCGGAGAGCAGGCCGATGATCCCCGGCAACTCGTCCCGGAAGGAGGTCTCCCCGCCGCTGGCGGAGTTCGGCGACAGGGTCTTGATCTCGGGCTCGAAGCTGTTGGTCGCTTCCACCACCGCCACGTCGATGCCGACCGACTGGAAGACCTCGCTGCGGTTGGCGTCCTTCAGGGCGCGCTCGATGAAATTCCCCACCGAATCGTCCGAGGCGCGGCGGGTCCACACCCGGGCGCTCGGCTTGCCGTCGACCCGGTCCAGAAGCACGACCGAATCGAGCTGCTGCGCCTCCGGGACCTCATCGCCGAGATAGCGACGGACGAGCTCCTCGCGGGCTTGCCCCGGAGCCGAGGCCGCCAGATCAGCCGGCGGCGTGACGATGGTCATCTTGAGCCCGTCCAGCTGGCTCAGCGCGGCGCCGGCCGCCGCGGCCCCGGACTTGCCGCCGGCCTTTTCGGCCTCGGCCTCGGCTTCGCGGCGTCTTTCCTCGCGACGATCCTTCTCCTGCTGCAGCACGGACTGGACGGAGGCGGCGAGGCCGGTCGCCTGCGGCCCTTCCTCCAGCACGACGACCTCGCGGATCGGCTCGCTCGACTTCATCAGCACCGGGATGGCGCCGCCCAGGACGCCGAAGATCGGAAAGGCCAGCAGCGACAGCCAGAAGCCGACAGTCTTGGCGTAGGCGGCGAACTCGCGCCGGGCGATCAGCAGGGTGCGTTTCATCGGGCGGCCTCCGCGGCTTTGACGGACTGGTCCTGATCGGGGTTGTCGCCGGTCAGGCCGATGAAGGCGTCGTGCAGGGTCGGCTCGCGCAGCTCGAAACGCCGCACGTCCAGACCGTTGAGGAAGGCCGCCTTGAGCGCATCCTGTCCCCGGCCGCCGGGCGTCAGGCCTGCCTTCAGGACGCGGACGCCATCGGCTTCCGATATTATCTTCACGGCGCTGACGCCGGGCAGCGCCGCCGCCTGATCCGGAGCGATGGCGCCCTCCAGTTCGAGGAAGCGCGGCGACGAGGCGCAGGCCTCGGCGACCGTCCCCTCGAACGCCTTGCGGCCCCGGGCCAGCAGCACGACCTTGTCGCACAGCCGCTCGGCGTGCTGCATCACATGGGTCGAGAACAGCACCGTGGCTCCGTCGGCGGCGAGTCCGCGGATCATCGCCTCAAGCCCCTGCTGGTTGACCGGGTCGAGGCCCGAGAAGGGCTCGTCGAGGATCACGAACTCCGGCCGGTGCACCACCGAGGCGATCAGCTGCACCTTCTGGGACATGCCCTTGGACAGCTCCTTCATCTTCTTGCGCTTGGCGGCGCCGAGGCCCTGCGCGTCCAGCATCTCGCGGGCCCGCTTGCGGCCCTCGCCCGTCGGCAGGCCCTTCAGGGCGCCGAAGAAGGCGATGGCGTCGACCGGCGTCATCTTCTTGTAGAGACCGCGTTCCTCGGGGAGGAAGCCGATCCGGTCACGCACCTTGCGCCCGTCGTCGGCGCCGAGAATGACGATCCGCCCCGACGTCGCCGGCTGCAGGCCCAGGATCATGCGGAGGGTCGAGGTCTTGCCCGCGCCGTTGGGACCGAGGAAGCCGCAGATCGTGCCCTTCTCGACCTGGAAGCTGAGGTCGCGCACGGCCTGGAAATCGCCGTAGCGTTTGCTCACGCCCTCAAGCGTCAATGCCGCTGTCATATGCCCTCCGCCGGGTGCCGGTTCCTGGACATTGGTAGGATTGTAAAGGACGTTTGACAACACCTCCCCGCTCGGCCGCCGTGCCTTTGTCGTGAATTCCGTGTCATGTTCGGTGGATAGAGTCGGCGCGCCGCCGGAATCCCGCATGCCTTACGAAATTCCCCCCTCGCCCGTCGCGCCGCCGCCCGGGTCCCGCCTGTGGACGGCAGGGGCCAGCGCCGCCGTGGCCGTCGTGGTGCTCGTCGGGCTGGCGGCGTGGCATCGGGAGCTCGCAGGGCCGCTGCTGGCGGGAGCGGCGCTGGTGACGCTGACGGCCTGGGCGGTCAACCGGCGGCCCACAGGCGCGCCTCTTTCCGGCGGCGGCGCCGCCGCGGGTCAGTCCGGGGCAGACGGGCCGCTGGCGGACCAGGCCCTGCTCGACGGCCTGTTCGAGGCGCTGTCGGATCCGGTGCTGGTGGTGTCGGGCGGCGAAGCGGACGACATCGCGAGCCGTCGGGTGGTGTTGGCCAACGGCGCGGCGCGCGACTTGCTGAAGATTCCCCGCGAGGGCACGCTGCTGGTCTCCGCCGTCCGCGACCCGGCGGTGCTGGAGGCGGTCGACGAGGCCCTGTTCGGCGGCGTCGAGCGGAGCACCGACTACGCCGGGGCCGGGGCCCGCTCCCGGCACTGGCGGGCGCTGACCCGTCCCCTGCCCCCGGCCGGCGGCCACGCCCAGGCCCTGGTGGTGTTGCGCGACGAGACCGACGTGCGGCGCACCGAGATGATGCGGGTCGACTTCCTCGCCAACGCCAGCCACGAACTGCGCACCCCGCTGGCCTCGCTGTCCGGCTTCATCGAGACGCTGAGGGGGCATGCCCGCGACGATCCGAAGGCGCGCGACAGGTTTCTCGACATCATGGCCACCCAGGCCGAACGGATGAGCCGTCTGGTCGCCGACCTGCTGTCGCTGAGCCGGATCGAACTGAACGAGCACATCCCGCCGGCGGGCCGGGTCGACCTGGCCCGGGCCGCCTCGGACGTGATCGACGCCGTCAGCGTCCTGTCCGCCGAACGCAAGGTGGGGGTGGTGGTGCAGGACCGGGCGGTAAGCGCCCCGGTGCGGGGCGACCGCGACGAGATCGTCCAGGTGGTCCAGAACCTCGTCGACAACGCCATAAAATACTCGTCCGAAGGCGACGTCGTCGAGATCGTCGTCCAGCCCGAGGTGACCCTGGACCATGCCTCGGCGCCCTGGTCGGGCGGGAACCGGGGCGAAGGCGCCACGCGGCTGCCGCTGGTGACTCCCGATCGCGAGCCGGGGCGTCGCTACGCGGCCGTCACCGTACGCGACCACGGTCCGGGCATGGACCGCGAGCATCTGCCCCGCCTGACCGAGCGGTTCTACCGCGTCGAGGGGCAGAAGAGCGGAGAGCGGGCGGGCACCGGCCTGGGGCTGGCCATCGTCAAGCACATCGTCAACCGGCATGGCGGCGGCCTGACCGTGGAGAGCGCGCCGGGGCGCGGGACGGTGTTTACGGCCTATTTCCCCGCGGCGGCGCGGAAGACGCCTTGAGGCCCTCCCAAACCGGCGCGGACACTGGCCGAACGCCGTAACAGAACTGTCACGCCGCCGTCTCAATCCTCTGACCATTCGCGGGCAGGTTCCGGACCGCGACGACCGGGAGACCGGATCGTCCGATTCACCGGTTCGGGACCCGCATGACCTGGCTCTTCCTGCCGATCCTGATCGCCGCGGCCGCCAGCGCCTGGCTGGGCGGGCGGGCGCTGGCCAGCCGCCGCCAGCAGGGGGTGAAGGCCCATTCGCGCCCGGGCCAGCACGGCGCCTATGCGATGATCTGGAGCGTGGTCCCGGCGCTGGCGGTGCTGGTCGGGGCGACCGTCTTCCGTCCGTCCGTCGGCGCCGGGGCGGCGGCGGCGGGGGCTGCGCTGGCCGCCGCCGCGGGCGCGCTGTTCGCCTTCAGTCGCATCCGCCCGGACCTGCGGGCCCGCAACCGGGTCGAGAGCTGGATCGTCGCCGTCCTGTTCGCCAGTTCGGGCGTGGCCGTTCTGACCACCGTCGGCATCATCGCCTCGCTGGTGTTTGACTCGCTGCGCTTCTTCGCCGCCGTGCCGGTGAGCGAGTTCCTGTTCGGGACGCAGTGGAGCCCCCAGACCGCGATCCGTGCCGACCAGGTCGGCTCCAGCGGCGCCTTCGGGGCCCTGCCCCTGTTCGCCGGCACCTTCCTGATCATGGCCATCGCCATGCTGGTCGCCGCCCCCGTCGGCCTGTTCGCGGCCATATACCTGTCGGAATACGCCGGGCCGGTGTTCCGGGCGACGGTCAAGCCCGTGCTGGAGATTCTCGCCGGCGTGCCGAGCGTGGTCTACGGCTTCTTCGCGGCCCTGACCGTCGGCCCGGCGTTTCGCGAAGCGTTCAACGGGATCGGCGCGCAGCTGGTGGGCGGGCCGCTGGACGGCCTGGGCCACTATCTGATGCTGGTCCAGAACCAGATGGCCCTCGTCGCCGGGGGCGTGATGGGGATCATGCTGATCCCGTTCGTCAGCTCCCTGTCCGACGACATCCTCAACGCCGTGCCGCAGAGCCTGCGCGACGCCTCCTACGCCATGGGCGCGACCCGGTCCGAGACGGTCAAGCGGGTGCTGCTGCCCGCCGCCCTTCCGGGGGTGGCCGGGGCCATGCTGCTGGCCATGTCGCGGGCCATCGGCGAGACCATGATCGTGGTCATGGCGGCCGGCGCCGCCGCCAATCTGACGCTCGATCCGCTGCAGCCGGTCACCACCGTCACCTATCAGATCGTCACCCTGCTGACCGGCGATCTCGAGTTCAACACCCCCAAGACCCTGGCCGCCTTCGGCCTCGGCCTGACCCTGTTCCTCGTCACCCTGGGCCTGAACGTCGTCGCCCAGCGTATCGTCCAGGCCTATCGGCAGGCCTATGACTGAGACCGCCCTCCCCCTGCCCGTGGACGGTTCCGGCCGCGTCGAACGCATGCGCGCCGGCCTGAAGCGCCGCCATGCGCGCGAGACGCGGTTCCGGCTGTACGGCCTGCTGGCCATCGGCGTCGCCGTCGGCTTCCTGCTGCTGCTGCTCGGCCGCATCGTCGAACAGGGCCACAGCGCCTTCTACGGCCACAGCGTCACCGTCCCGGTCTATCTGGACCCGGCGCGGATCGATCCGACCTATCCGCAGGGGACCAATTTCGAACTCCTGGCGGCCGAACAGGCGCTGACCAGGCTGGGCGTCGCCGACGATGCGGCGGGCGCGAAGTCGCGGGCCATGCGCGCCCTGTTCTCGTCCGAGCTCAAATTCATCGCCGCCGACCGGGTCGAGGCCGAGCCCGCACTGATCGGCCGGACCGTGCGGATTGTCGCCCCCCTCTCGGACGACGCCGACCTCTATTTCAAGGGCGAGATCTCGCGGGACACGCCCGAGGCGCAGCGCCGCCTGTCCGACGAGCAGATCGCTTGGCTGGACCGGATGCGCGCCGACGGCCAGATCGAAAGCCGTTTCAACAGCGCCCTGTTCGCCCGCGGCGACTCGACCGAACCCGAGCTCGCCGGGGTGCTCGGCGCCGTGGTCGGCTCGTCCCTGATGCTGCTGGTCACCGCCGTCATCGCCCTTCCGCTCGGCGTCGCCGCGGCCCTCTACCTCGAGGAGTTCGCGCCCAGGGGCCGGCTGACCGACCTGATCGAGGTGAACATCAACAACCTCGCCGCGGTGCCGTCGATCCTCTACGGCCTGCTGGGTCTGGCCGTGTTCATCAACTGGATGCACCTGCCCCGCGCCAGCCCGCTGGTCGGCGGCCTGGTGCTGGCCCTGATGGCCCTGCCGACGATCATCATCGCCACCCGCGCCTCGCTGAAGGCCGTGCCGCCGTCCATCCGCCAGGCCGCGCTGGCCATGGGCGCCTCGAAGACCCAGACCGTGTTCCACCACACCCTTCCGCTGGCCATGCCGGGCGTGATGACCGGCGCCATCATCTCCATGGCCCACGCCCTGGGCGAGACCGCGCCGCTGCTGCTGATCGGCATGGTCAGCTTCGTGCCGGGCGTGTCGCTCGGCCTGACCGAGGCCGGCGGGGCCCTGCCCTCGCTGGTCTACATCTGGGAAAACGCCTCCGAGCGGGCGTTCCACGAGCGCACCGCCGCCGCCATCCTCGTCCTCCTCGCCTTCATGGTCGTCATGAACGGCGCCGCCGTCCTCCTTCGGCGCCGCTTCGAACGCCGGTGGTAGTCCAATGAAATTCCAGCTGTTCCGCGCCCCCGACGGCGCCCATGGCGGCTCTCCGGCCGAGGCCGCGCTGATCGCCCCGCCCTCCGTCCTGCACAGCGCCGACCCCGCGGCGCCGGTCAAGATCGCCGCCCGCGAGGTGTCGGTCTTCTATGGCGACAAACAGGCCCTGTTCGACGTCTCGATCGACATCGCCGACAAGACCGTCACCGCCCTGATCGGCCCGTCCGGCTGCGGCAAGTCGACCTTCCTGCGCGCGATCAACCGCATGAACGACACCATCGCCGGGGCCCGCGTCTCCGGCCGCATCGAGATCGACGGCGAGGACGTCAACGACCGCTCCGTCGACCCCGTCCTGCTGCGCGCCCGCGTCGGCATGGTGTTCCAGAAGCCCAACCCCTTCCCCAAGACCATCTACGAGAACGTCGCCTACGGCCCGCGCATCCACGGCCTCGCCGACGGCAGGGCCGAGCTGGACGGCATCGTCGAGGCCTCGCTCAGGCGCGCCGGCCTGTGGGACGAGGTCGCCGAGCGCCTGCATTCGCCGGGCACGGGCCTGTCCGGGGGCCAGCAGCAGCGCCTCGTCATCGCCCGCGCCATCGCGGTGGAGCCCGAGGTCATCCTGATGGACGAGCCCTGCTCGGCCCTCGACCCCATCGCCACGGCCCGGATCGAGGAGCTGATCGACGAGCTGCGCGAGCGCTACTGCATCGTCATCGTCACCCACTCCATGGCCCAGGCGGCGCGGGTCAGCCAGCGCACCGCCTTCTTCCACCTCGGCCGGCTGGTCGAGATGGGCGATACCGAAGACATCTTCACCAACCCGCGCGAGCCGCGCACGCTTGACTACATCACCGGCCGTTTCGGCTAGGACCCGTCCATGACCCAGCACACCGTCAAGGCCTATGGCGACGAACTGGACCAGCTGACCGCCGAAGTCGCCCGCATGGGCGGCCTCGCCGAGGCCCAGGTCGCCGACGCCGTCGAATCCGTCGCCCGCCGTGACGTGGCCCTCGGCCGCGCGGTGATCGAGCGCGACCAGAAGCTGGACGCCCTGCACCGCGAGATCGAGAAGAAGGCCATCCGCCTGATCGCCCTGCGCCAGCCCGTCGCCTCCGACCTGCGCCGCACCCTGGCGGCGATGAAGCTGGCCACCGACCTCGAACGCACCGGCGACCTCGGCAAGAACATCGCCAAGCGCGGCCTGGTGCTGGCCGAGGGCGAGCCGATGCAGCCCCTGACCCGCTCGATCGAGCGGATGGGCAAGCTGGTCTCCACCCGCCTGCGCGACGTGCTCGACGCCTACGCCGCCGGCGAGATCGACCGGGCGGTCGCCGTCTGGAACACCGACGACGAGGTCGACGAGCACTACAACAGCCTGTTCCGCGAGCTGCTGACCTACATGATGGGCGACCCGCGCACGATCAGCGCCTGCACCCACCTGCTCTTCATGGCCAAGAACCTCGAGCGCATCGGCGACCACGCCACCAATATCGCCGAGACCATCTATTATGAGGTCACCGGCCAGGAGTTCACCGGCGAACGCCCGCGCTGGAACCCCGACGCCGCCGAAGACTCCCCCGAACCGCCGACGTCCGCCTGATTTTCCGGAGAACCGCCGTGCAGCCCTATGTTCTGGTGATGGAAGACGAGGACGCCCTGGCGACCCTGCTCCAGTACAACCTCGAGAAGGAAGGCTACCGGGTCGTCGTCGCCGCCGACGGCGAGGAGGGCATGCTGCAGATCGAGGAGCGCATGCCCGACCTGGTCCTGCTCGACTGGATGCTGCCCAAGCTCAGCGGCATCGAGGTGTGCCGGCGCATCCGCGGCAAGGCCGAGACGCGCAACCTGCCGATCATCATGCTGACCGCGCGCGGCGAGGAGAGCGACCGCGTGCGCGGCCTCGACACCGGCGCCGACGACTACATGACCAAGCCCTTCTCGATGGTCGAGCTCAACGCCCGCATCCGCGCCGTGCTGCGCCGCATCCGCCCGGGCCTGGCCGACGACCGGCTCAACCACGGCGACATCGTCATCGACCGCGTCGCCCACCGGGTCCGCCGGGCCGGCCAGGAAATCCACCTCGGCCCGACCGAATTCCGCCTGCTCGACCACCTGATGCAGCACCCCGGCCGCGTCTTCAGCCGCGAACAGCTGCTCGACGCCGTCTGGGGCTCCGACGTCTACGTCGAGGCCCGCACCGTCGACGTCCACGTCGGCCGCCTGCGCAAGGCGCTGAACATCGAGGGCACCGTCAACCCGATCCGCACGGTGCGCTCGGCGGGCTATTCGCTGGACCTGGGCGGATAGGGCGCCGGCGGGCCACGCCCTTCCCGCTCCTCACCTCGATCTGCGTCCGGCCGGAAAGCGCGCAGTACGCTGTCCGGCCGGCGCGCCCTGACAGATGCCTAGAGGCCCTTGGGGTTGGGCCCGAAGCGGTTGTCGCCGCGCTGGCTGTCGGTGAGGCCGATCCAGAGCAGGAAGCCGAGCCCGACCAGGAACATCAGACCGAACACGCTCATGGCCGGTCCGATCAGGGCGAAGATCGCCGCCGGGTCCTCGTTCTCCAGCGCGGAGGCGTTCATGAAGGCGCTCGCGCCGATCATCATGAAGGCCAGGATCGTGCCGACGATCCCCACCGCATAGGGAATGGCGGCCAGCCAGCCCGAGTGGCCCATGTCGTGGAGCCGCTTCACGGTGATCGCCAGGTTCGGCCAGATCAGCGCGATGGACAGGATGAACCCGAGCAGCGGGATCCAGCCGAACACCACGCCGAGACCCAGGCAGATCAGCCAGCCGATCCAGAAATGCGATCGGCGCGACCGGCCCTCGAACGAGAAGAGAAGATGCTTCCAGTCGAAGCCCTGAACCTGGGTTGAAGAGTCGATGGTCATGTGATTCTCCCCTGACCGGCCGATCTGATGAGGGGAGCATGACTGAGGGGGCAGACCTTCGCAAGCCGCGGTTAGGCCAGCGAGACGCCCCTGCCGGTTTGGCGGAAACCCGTCCGGGCCGAACCACAATTCCGCCGCCGTCGCCGGTCCAGCTATGCAACCGGACATAGGGGGAGGCTCGAAGAATGATCGGCATGGTCATGGCGGCGGCGTTGTCTGCGGCGCCCGCGTGCGTTCCGCCGCCGGGCACGGAGGCCCTGCTGGCGACGCCCCAGCGGGTCATCGTGATCGGCGAGATGCACGGAACGGCCGAGACTCCGGCGGCTTTCGCCGAAATCGTCTGCGCCGCCGCGGAGCGGGGGCCGGTGACCGTGGCGCTGGAGCTTCCGCAGGGGATGCAGCCCAGCCTCGACGCCTTCCTCGCCGCGCCGGATGCGGCGGCGGCGCTGGCGGCCCTCGAGGGCAGCCCCTTCCTCGACCCGGCGATGAACGACGGTCGGTCCAGCGAGGCGATGCTGGCGATGCTGAACTCGGTCCGTGAGCTGAAGCTGGCCGGCCGGGACGTCGCCTTCCACGCGTTCCAGCCGTCGCAGTCTCGCCCGCGCGGCCTGGACCAGTCGTGGTACGAGCTGGACATGGGCCACATCCTGGCGATGGCGGTCTTCGCCCGAGCCGACGCCCGGGTCCTGGCGCTCGTCGGCAACCTCCACGCCCGCAAGACCGCCATAGACCGCTTCCCCGATCTCGGCCTGCCCGCCGCCGCCCACCTGCCGGCGGCGGACACCCTCACCCTCAACGTGGCCCAGCAGGGCGGCGAGGCCTGGAATTGCCAGCGCGAGTGCGGGCCCAACGCGTCGATCTCCACCTACGACGGGGAGGCGCGGGGTGTGGTGCTCGAGCCTGCCGGAGACGGCGCCTACGACGGCGTCCTCGCCCTTGGACCGACTACGGCGTCGCCGCCGGTCCGGCCCGCCGCGGACGATCAGCCCTCCCCGACGTCCTCCGGCTCCAGCTCGTAGACCGTCGCGCAGTATTCGCACGTCACCCGGATCTTGCCGTCCGGCTCGACCATCTCCGCCCGCTCCTCGGGCGCGAACGACGCCAGCACCGTGCCGATGCGGTCCTTCGAGCAGCGGCACACCGCCTGCAGCGTCCGGGCGTCCTCCAGCCGCACGCCGTCCTCGTGGAACAGGCGGAACAGCAGGGTCTCGGGCGACACGGTCGGGTCGATCAGCTCGTCGTCGCCCAGCGTCTGGAACAGGGCGCGCGAGCGGTCCCACGCCTCTTCGGTCGAACCGCGGGCGTCGTCCCCGGCGATCAGCTGGATCAGCGCCCCGCCGGCCCGCCACGCCGTGCCGGCGTCGGTGGTCACGGCGCCGACCGCGAGCCGGACCTTGGTCGGGATCTGCTCGGACTGCTGGAAATAGTGTTCGGCGGCCAGCGACAGGCTCTCGCCCTCGATCGGGGTGATGCCCTGGGTGCGCTCGAAATCGGGGCCGCGGTCCAGCGTCATGACGAACACGCCGTCGCCCAGCAGCGTCTTCGCGCCGGGACGCGAGAAACCCTGCGAGGCCGCGGCGACCTCGGCCTCGTCGAAGCGGCAGTAGCCGCGCAGGTGGCCCTGCGTGTCGTAGTCAGCGACCACGTAGCGGACCGGACCGTCGCCCTGGGCCTGGACGATCAGCCGGCCGTCGAACTTCAGGCTGGAGCCGATCAGGGCGGCCAGGGCGCAGGCCTCGCCGAGCAGGGCGGCCACGGGCTCGGGGTAGGCGTGGGCCGACAGGATGGCGTCGATGGTCGAACCCAGACGGACCAGCCGGCCGCGCACCGGCCAGCCTTCGATCTGGAAGGCGGCGGCGATGTTGTCGGCGGTAGGCGCGGCGGCGGGCGCGTGATCGGTCACGGCGGTCCTCGAAAAGGGGCGGTTGTGCGGAAGCGCCGCAAGATAGGCGCCCGTATCGCGATTGGTAAGGGCGGCGTGCTAGACGAGGAACCGGCGGGGTTGCGGTCCCGTTCCAGAAGGCCCCTGTCGAACCTGTCCAGCCGGCGATTTCATGACCAAAGCGACGCTCAAGCCCCTGAAACAGCAGGCCATCGTGGTCACCGGCGCGACCTCGGGCATCGGCCTGGCGGTGGCCCGGCGGGCGGCGCGGGCCGGGGCCTGCGTCTTCCTGATCGCCCGCGGCGAGAACGACCTGAAGGCGCTGACCGAAGAGTTGCAGGCCAGCGGCGCGCGCGCCGCCTGGGCCGTGGCTGACGTGGCCGATCATGAAGCGCTGAAGGAGGCGGCGGAAAAATGCGTGCGCCTGTTCGGCGGCTTCGACACCTGGGTCAACAACGCCGGGATCTCGATCTTCGGGGAGATCCGCGAGACCTCGCTGGACGACCAGCGGCGGCTGTTCGAGACCAACTACTGGGGCGTGGTCAACGGCTCCATCGTCGCCGCCGACCACCTGCGCGAGCGCCCCGGCGGCGGGTCGATCATCAACGTCGGCTCGATCCTGTCCGACGCGCCGATCCCGGTGCAGGGCGTCTATTCCGCCTCCAAGCACGCGGTGAAGGGCTTCACCAACGCCCTGCGCATGGAGCTGATGCGCGAGGAGGCGCCGATCGCGGTCAGCCTGGTCAAGCCCGGGGCCATCGACACCCCCTACAACAAGCACGCCCGCAACCTGACCGGCTATGCGATGCAGAACCCGCAGCCGGTCTATGCGACCCATGTGGTGGCCGACACCATCCTCTATTGCGCCGAGCATCCGATCCGCGAGATCACCGTGGGCGGCGGCAGCCGCCTGATCGCCAGCTTCTATTCCGCCCTGCCCGGCCTGGCGGAACCTCTTTTCGCCCGGTTCGCTCCTAGCCTGATGCGGGACAGGAGTTCCGCCTGGCAGCCGGACGAGGACGGGCTCTACGACCCGACCGAGGACGGCCTCGACGAAGAGGTCTACTATCCGATGGTTCGACAATTCTCCGCTCTCGCCGAGGTTCGGAAGCATCCCGGAATCACCGCCGGCGTGGTGGCCATTCTCGCCGGAGTCGGCCTCGCCACCCTGCTGCTGAACCAGCGCACCGGGCCGACGCGGCTGGAAAGCATCCGCGGGCGCTTCAACCCCCGCGGCTGGGTCGATACGACGGGCCTGCGCAGCCGCTTCGACGACCTGACCGAGACGGTGCGGCGAGGCGTCAGCGAGGCCGGCGAGCGGGCCGCGGAGTTCGGCGACGAGGCCGGGCACCGCTCGCGCCGCTTCCTGCACGACACCCGCCATTCCTCGCGCAAGGCGCTCAAGAAGCACGGCAAGCGCGCCCGCCACTACGCCTCCGAAGCCGGGACCTACGCCCGCGATCACGCCAGGGAGGGCGGCGCCATCCTCGCCCTCGCCACGATCGCGGCCGCCGTCGGCGCAGCGGCCCTGGACGCCCGTCGGCCGGACAGCCGCCTGCGCAGCCTCGGGCGCTTCTGAGGGCCTGCGTCCGGTTTTGACGTAGGCCTCTGATAGGGTGACGCCGGTGGTCTCGATCGAGGCGGCCGGCGTGTCCACGTCTGGACGATGCGGACGCAGCGCACTCTACGGACGCAGTGCACTCTACGGACGCTTCGGACGGTATTTTTGGTTTTATCCGGGTAAAACCCGCCGCCATTGCTGCACGTGCGAAGCTGGGCCAAGGTCGCGCCATGGCCGGGACCTGGGTTTTCGATTTCGACTCCACGCTCGTCGACTTCGAGACGCTGGAGGCGCTCGCCGGCCTCGCCCTGGAGGGCCACCCTGACGCTTCGTCCATCCAGGCTGAGATCGGACGGCTGACGGACCTCGCCATGGCCGGCGAGATGCCCTTCGCCGAGGCCCTGAAGCGTCGCCTCGCCCTCCTGCCCCTGACCCGCGCCCATCTCGCCGCCCTGTCCGGCGAGGCCGTGGGCCGCCTCTCCCCCTCGGTCCGGCGCAACCTCGCCTTCTTCCGCGATCACGCCGGGCGGATCGTCATCGTCTCCGGCGGCTTCCGGGAGGTGATCGCAGGGGTGGCGGATTTCCTCGGCGTCCCTCCGGACCGGGTCATCGCCAACGACCTCGCCTACGACGGGGACAGGGTCGCCGGCGTCGCCGACAGCCCCCTGCTCGACCCGTTCGGCAAGGCGGCGGCGCTCAGGGCCCTGAACCTTCCAGGCCCCGTCGTCATGGTCGGCGACGGCTGGACCGATGCCGAGGTGAAGCAGGCCGGGGTCGCCCACCGCTTCTACGCCTTCACCGAGGTGGTGCGCCGGGACCGCGTCGTCGCCGCCGCCGACGCCGAGGTGCGCTCCATCGACGAGCTCCTGCATCTGGAGGGCCTCGCCGGCCGATGGTCCTATCCGCGCAGCCGCATGCGCATCCTGCTGCTGGAGGCCGTCCATCCCGCCGCCGTCGAACGGCTGGAAGCCGCCGGCTATCAGGTCGAGACGGTGAAGGGCGCGCTCGCAGAAGAGGCCCTGATCGAGCGCATCAGAGGCGTGCATGTGCTGGGCGTCCGCTCCAAGACCGCGGTCAGCGCCCGGGTTCTTGACGCCGCCGACAAGCTGATGGCGGTCGCCGCCTTCTGCATCGGGACCAACCAGATCGATCTCGACGCCGCCGCCGGGCGCGGGATCGCCGTGTTCAACGCCCCCTATTCCAACACCCGCTCTGTGGTCGAACTGGCCGTCGGCCTGATCATCGCCCTGCTGCGCGACGTCGCTGACAAGTCCGCCGCCATGCACCGCGGCGAATGGAACAAGTCCGCAACCGGCGCGCGCGAGCTGCGCGGCAAGACGTTGGGCATCGTCGGCTACGGCGCCATCGGCTCCCAGCTGTCGGTGCTGGCCGAGGCGCTGGGCATGCGCGTCATCTTCCACGACCTGACCGAGCGCCTGGCCCTGGGCAACGCCCGCCGCATGCCGTCCCTCCAGGCGCTGCTGACGGAAAGCGACGTCGTCAGCCTGCACGTCGACGGCCGGACCGAAAACACCGTCCTGATCGGCGCCGCCGAGCTGTCGCGGATGAAGCCGGGCGCCCTGCTGCTCAACCTGTCGCGCGGCCATGTGGTCGACGTCGGCGCCCTGGCCCAGGCCCTGGGCTCGGGCCGCATCGGCGGCGCGGCGGTCGACGTCTTCCCTGACGAGCCGGCCACCAACGCCGATCCGTTCGACAGTCCCCTGCGCGGCCTGAGGAACGTTATCCTCACCCCCCACATCGGCGGCTCCACCGAGGAGGCCCAGGAGGCCATCGCCGAGTTCGCCGCCGAGCGGCTGCTCGGCTACCTGAATCGCGGCGACACCACCTTCTGCGTCAACCTCCCCAACGTGCAGCTGGCCGAGGTGTCCGGCGCCCACCGCATCCTGCACATCCACCGCAACCAGCCCGGCGTCCTGGCCGAGCTGAACCGCGCCCTGGCGGCGGCCGGGCTGAACATCCTCGGCCAGCACCTGAAGACCGACGAGCGCACCGGCTACGTCATCACCGACGTGGACCGCGACTATGATCCCGCCTCGCTGCACGCCCTGCGCAGTGTGGCCGGGACGCTGCGGTTCCGGATGCTGCACTGAAAGCTTCCCCGGCGGCATCTTGCGCAGCGCGAAAACGCGCGCAGAGTGCTCGCAACGGTCGCATGATGACGGCCGAGGGAGGATCATCGATGTCTCGTTTCCTGCGCAACGCGGCCGCCGCCGCGCTGGCCGTCGCCGCTGTCGGCGCGTTCGCCTCGGCCGCCAGCGCCCAGAGCTACGACCGTCTCGTCGTCTTCGGCGACAGCCTGAGCGACAACGGCAACCTTTACGCCGTGACCTTCGGCACGCAGCCGCTGTCGCCTCCCTACTACCAGGGCCGCTTCTCGAACGGGCCGGTCTTCACCGAACTGCTCGGCTTCAACGCGGGACGCTTCACCGCCGGGGCCCCGCTGACCGGCAGCGTCAACTACGCCTTCGGGGGAGCGCGCACGGACAACGCCGCCAACCCGCCGGGCATGCGCAACCAGTTGCTGGCCTACACCGGCGCCGGCGGCACCTTCGGCAGCAATGATCTCGTCAGCGTCCTCGGCGGCGCCAACAACCTGTTCCAGCAACTCGGCGCCTACGGGGCCCTGTCGCCCGCCCAACAGGCCGCGACCAACCCCCAGGCCTTTGTCCAACCGACCGCCCTGGCCGCCGCCGCCGATATCAACTTCATCGTCAACTCGGTCGCCGCGGCGGGCGCCGGCACGGTGCTGGTGACCAACCTGCCCCGGCTCGGCATCACCCCGCAGTTCAACCAGGGACCCGCGGCGCCGCTCGGCCCGCTGGCCGACTTCGCCGGAACGACCTTCAACTCGGCCCTGTCGACGGGCCTGTTCACGGTCGCTGCAGCCAATCCGAACAGCAACATCATCCTGATGGACCTGTACAAGATCAGCGACACGCTGGCGGGCAGTCCCGGAGCGTTCGGCCTGAGCAACGCCCATGACTCCTGCTTCAACGGCGTCACGGTCTGCGCCAACCCCGACAGCTACCTGTACTGGGACAGCGTCCATCCGACCGCGGCCGGGCACCGACTGATCGCCGCCTTGGCCAACGACTATCTCTACTACGGCGACCTGGGAGCCCAATCGACCGTCCAGGCCGAGACCGGCTTCCGCCAGCGTGAGGACCTGTTGGACCTCGCCAGCGAAGGGCTGTCGGCGCGGGCCGCCTGGAGCCCCCGCACCCGCCTGACCTTCGGGGCGATCTACGACAGCGTTGAGACCGACGCCCGCGGCGTGGCGGCCCGGGCCGACGCCAGGGGCTGGGGCGGCCGGTTCGGCCTCGACCACGTCATCTCCGACAGCGCCCGCTTCGGCGTCGCCGGCACCTTCCGCACCGCGGAAGTCGAGGCAGGGGCGATGGAGTTCGACGTTCAGACCTATGCCTTCGACGTCTACGCCGGATGGCGTTCGGGTTCGATGTTCGTCAGCGCCGCCGCCGGCGGCTCGATCGACCAGTATGACGACATCAGCCGCGTCACGGCGCTGGCCCCGGTCGTGCACAGCGGCGAAACCGACGGCGGCAGCCTCGGCGCTCGCGTGCAGGCCGGCCTGTGGTTCGACATGGGGGGCATCGCCCTGTCTCCCCGCGCGGCGGTCAACTTCGTCTCGACCGAGGTCAACGGCTACGTCGAACAGGGCATCGCCGCCCAGTACCAGTACGAGGACCGGACCGTGCAGGCGGCGAGCGGGGAAGTCTCCCTGCGCGCCGAGGGCGGCGGCGAGGGGATGAATTTCTGGATCGAAGGCGGCTACCGCGACTCGTTCGGCGAGAGCAGCGACGCGGTCCGGGTCGGGATTGCCGGCAACCCCGCCCACGTGCTCGAGCGGGCCTTCGACGATCCGTTCGGCGGCTCGATGATGGCGTCGGCCGGGCTCGAGGCCGAGGTCGGACCGGGGACCGTTTCGGTCGGCTACCGCGGCCGCTTCGGCGACGCGGCGGACAGCCACGTCGGGGCAATCACCCTCAGCCTGCCGCTCCAGTAAGCTGATCGCGAAAACCGGATCAGGCGCGTCGCAGTCGGGCGGCGCGCCTTTTTCGTACAAGCCGTTTCTATTGTTTTTAAACTTGTTTTTACCGCTCCGCTGCGACCTCCTGTCGCCCCGACGGAACCTTTTCGGCCCCAAAGTCGCCCCCGCCGCCGCGTAGGAAAGACGTCCTCCCGGTCGCCGGCCGAGAGCGTCGCCCGTTGGCGGCCCGCCGGCGCCTTCACCGCTCAACAGAGCCGAAAAGACGGAGCTGACGCCGCCCATGCGACGCCTGTTGCCGACCGCCCGGTCGTTCCTTTTCCATTCCGGCCAGGCCGCTGCGCTCGGCGCGGCCGCCGTGCTGGCCATGGCCGCCGCCCCGGCCCCGGAGCCCTACTACGCCCCGGCCGAACCCGAAGTCGCCGTGCCCGAGGCCCCGCCCGTCGCGGCCGTGGCCCAGCCGGCCGGGCCGATCACCCGCCTCATCGCCTTCGTTGCGCCGCTGCGCGGCTACGCCATCAACTCGGCGTTCGGGCTGCGTCGTCTGGCCAGCGAAGCCAAGGCGCGCCAGCACAAGGGCGTCGACATGGCGGCGCCGACCGGCACGAGCGTCTACGCCGCCTGCGAGGGCGAGGTGCTGCGCACCGGCTACGACGCCGGCGGCTACGGCCGCTTCATCGAGCTGCGCCACCCGAACGGCATGAGCACCCTCTACGGCCACCTGAGCCGCATCGACGTCGCTCGGGGCGATCGCATCGGCGCGCAGGAGCGGATCGGCCTGGTCGGGTCCACCGGCCGCTCCACCGGCCCGCACCTGCACTTTGAGGTTCGCCGCGACCACGCCCAGATCAATCCGACCACCGTGGTCGGCCAATCGTTCGAGATCACGGTCGATCCCGCGGCCGTCTAGGTCCGGTTGCACGCCACGGTTTATTCACCCCTTTGCCGGATGCTGTTCGGTCAAGAGGGGGCGACTTGGACCGAATCCTTTACTGCCTGACGATCGAGCACGACCTGCGCTGGACGCTGGCGGCCGCCGTCCTGTGCGTGTTCGGACTCGGAACGGCCTTCCGGCTGCTGGTTGAGGCGCGCGGGCTCCAGCGCGCCCGGCGGCGTGAAGTCGCCCTGATCGGCGCCGTCGTCGGCGGCGTGGCCGCCTTCTCGACCCACTTCGTGGCCATGCAGGGTTATCAGGCCGGCGGCGAGGTCCGGTACGGCCTGGTCCTCACCCTCGCCTCGCTCGCCCTTGGCGTGGGCGGGGTGGCGCTCGGTTCGGTCATCCTGATGATCAAGGGCAACCGCCTGTACCGGGGGCTGGGCGGCATGGTCGGCCTGTCCGGCGTCGCCGCCATGCATTTCGTCGGCATCGCCGCGCTGGACCTGCCCGGCCGGGCCATCGGATGGGATCCTGTCCTCGCCGGCGCAGCCGTCGTCGGCGGCCTTGCGGTGGCGCTCCTGACCGGCGCGGTCGTCTACGGCAAGGGTGCGGCGCGCTTCGTCGCCACCTGCATCTCGGGGGCGCTGTCGATCATCGTCCTGCATTTCACGGCCATGAGCGCCATGACCGTCACGCCCGAACCGGCGGCCCTCGCCACCGCCGCCAGCGTCTTCGGTCCCACCTTCTCCGCCTCAACCATGCTGGCGGTGCTGACCGTCATGGTCATGAGCATTGTCGGCGTCGCCGGCGCCGTTGCCTGGATGGGCTATTTCTCGCGCTCCAGCGCCCTGAACCAGATCCGCGAAGCCATCGACGCCATGCCGGACGGCCTGGCCTTTTTTGACGCCGACGACCGGCTCGTGCTGTGGAACAACCGCTATGACGAGGTGAACCCGGAGCTGTCGTCCAACCTCCAGGCCGGCATGACCTTCCGCGAGATCATCCAGATCGGCCTCAGCGAGGGCCTCTACGCCGAGGCCAAGGGCCGCGAGGACGAGTGGATCCGGGAGCGGATGGAGTCGCGCCGCGCCCTGTCCGCCATGATGGAACAGCGTATCGCCGGCGACCGCTGGCTGCGTGTGGCCGACCGGCGCACGGCCGCCGGCGGCATCGTCACCGTCTGCACGGACATCACCGATCTGAAGAACGACGCCCGCGCCCTCGCCGAGGCGCGCGACGCCGCCGAGGCCGCCAACGCCGCCAAGAGCCAGTTCCTCGCCAATATGAGCCACGAGATCCGCACGCCCCTGAACGGCGTCATCGGCGTGGCCCAGGCCCTCGGCGCCACCAACCTGTCGCCGCAGCAGGTAGAGATGCTGGAGCTGATCCAGTCCTCGGGCCGTACGCTGCAGGTGCTGCTCAGCGACATCCTCGATCTGGCGCGGGTCGAGTCGGGACGGCTGGAACTGTCGGAGGAGGCCTTCGATCTCGGCCGCGCCGTTCGGGATGCGGCCCAGCTCTATGAAGCCTCCGCCCGCGACAAGGGACTGCAGTTCTTCGTCGAGATCGCGCCGGAGGCGGACTGCTGGATCGCCGGCGACGTGGTGCGTCTGAAGCAGATCCTGACCAACCTCGTCTCCAACGCCGTGAAGTTCACCACCGAGGGTTTCGTCAGCCTGACCGCCGCGGCCGGCCCCGACCGAAACGGAGCGCCCACGCTGCGCTTCTCCGTCGAGGACACCGGCATCGGCTTCGACTGCCAGACCCGGGACCGCCTGTTCAGCCGGTTCGAGCAGGCTGACGGGGCCATCACCCGAAAATTCGGCGGCTCCGGCCTTGGCCTGGCCATCTCGCGCCAACTGGCCGAGATGATGGGCGGCGAGCTGGATTGCGAAAGCGAGCCCGGCGGCGGTTCCGCCTTCATCCTGACCGTGCCGTTCAAGGCGGCCCAAGCCCCTGCGATCCCCGGCGGGGCGACGGACGCGGACGAGGCTCAGGAGGGCCGCACCGTGCGCGTGCTGCTGGCCGACGACCACCCCGTCAACCGGCGCGTGGTCGAGATGATTCTGGCGCAGGCGGACGTGGCGCTGACGTCGGTGGAGGACGGCGCCGAGGCGCTTCAGGCGATGCGCGACGCCGACTACGACCTGATCCTGATGGACATGCAGATGCCGGTGATGGACGGGCTGACGGCGACCCGGGAGATTCGCCTGCACGAAGCGGCGATGGGCCTGGACCGGACGCCGATCGTCATGCTGACGGCCAACGCCCTGCCCGAGCATATCGTCGCGGCCGAGGCCGCCGGCGCGGACCTGCACCTGGCCAAGCCGTTCGACGCGGCGGATCTGCTGAACCTGCTGGTCAGCCTGCCCCGCGCGGCCGCCAAGTCGATGGCGGCCTGATCGGACCCCTCTATTCGTAGCCGTGCGCGGCCTCGTTGATGACCTGCGACGGCATCGACGAGAAGTCGACGGCGACCGGCTGGGCCAGCTTTCGCTGGAAGGTCTTGATGACGTGTTCGAGACGCCGGCGCACCTCGCGCTCGGCCTCCGAGCCGGTATCGAGCTTCAACGGATCAAGGCAGAAGTCGATGATCGCCTGCGGTCGGGACATGGGTTCCATGGGGGGTCTCCTGCTCATTCCGCCGCGACGAACTGCGCGGCTTCGGTGGATTGCTGCATCGCCGTGGTCGAGGACCTGCCGTTCGAGATGACCGTGGCGACCTGGTCGAAATAGCCGGTGCCGACCTCGCGCTGATGGCGGGTGGCGGTGTAGCCGGCGGCCTCGTTGGCGAACTCGCGCTGCTGAAGCTCGGAATAGGCGGCCATGCCGCGCTCGCGGTAGCCGTCGGCCAGCTCGAACATGGCGTTGTTCAGGCTGTGGAAGCCGGCCAGGGTCACGAACTGGAATTTGTAGCCCATGGCCCCCAGCTCGCGCTGGAACCTGGCGATGGTGGCGTCGTCGAGCTTCGCCTTCCAATTGAAGGACGGCGAGCAGTTGTAGGCCATCAGCTTTCCGGGGTGCTCGCGCTGGATCGCCTCGGCGAAACGGCGAGCGTCGTCCAGATCCGGGTGCGAGGTCTCCCACCACAGCACGTCGGCGTATTTCGCATAGGCGAGGCCGCGGGCGATGCAGTGATCCAGGCCCGTGCCGGGCTTCAGACGGAAGAAGCCCTCCGGCGTGCGCTGGTCCCGGTCAATGAAGGGGTGATCGCGCTCATCGACGTCCGAGGTGATCAGCTGGGCGCTCTCGGCGTCCGTCCGCGCCACGATCAGCGTCGGCGCCCCCATGACGTCGGCCGCCAGCCGGGCCGCGATCAGGTTGCGCTCGTGGGCCCGCGTCGGGATCAGCACCTTGCCGCCCAGGTGGCCGCACTTCTTCTCGGAGGCCAGCTGGTCCTCGAAATGGACCCCGGCGGCGCCCGCCTCGATGAAGGCCTTCATGATCTCGAAGCTGTTCAGCGGCCCGCCGAACCCGGCCTCGGCGTCGGCGACGATGGGCACGAACCAATCCCGCTTCGCGCCGCCCTCGGCGTGCTCGATCTGGTCGGCGCGCTGCAGGGTGCGGTTGATGCGGCGGCACAGCTCGGGCGCGGCGTTGGCCGGGTACAGCGACTGGTCAGGATACATGGCGCCGGCCGTGTTGGCGTCCGCCGCCACCTGCCAGCCTGACAGATAGATAGCCTTAAGTCCGGCGCGGACCATCTGCATGGCCTGGTTGCCGGTCACGGCGCCCAGCGCATTCACGAACGGCGCGTCGTGCAGCAACTGCCACAGCCGGTTGGCGCCGCGCTCGGCCAGGGTGTGGGTGATCGGCAGCGAGCCGCGCAGGCGCAGCACATCCTCGGGGCTGTAGGGCCGCTCGACGCCGTCGAAGCGGCCGTGGGGTGAAGGAACGAGCTCGGCGAAGCTGGTCATGGTCGGTCTCTGCGCGGGCGGGCCGGGCTGGCCGCGGATCACGCAGAGGGAAACACGCGAATGTCATGACTGACACATCCAAACCGCCTACATTATAGTCGGTTGGTCACATTATGACACTTGCTGTTAAGTCATTCTGTGACATCGTGCGGCTATGGAAGCGACCGCCGACCGCAAGCTGTTCCTGGGAGGCCGCCTCAAGCGGCTGCGCCGCGATCTGGCCCTGACGCAGACCGCCATGGCCGCGGACCTTGGGGTATCCCCCAGCTATCTCAATCACATAGAGCGAAACCAGCGGCCGGTGTCGGCCCAGCTGCTGCTGCGTCTGGCCGACACCTACGACGTCGACCTGCGCACACTTGGCCAGTCCGGCGGTCCGGCCACCGAGTCGGAACTCGCCGAGGCCTTCGCCGATCCCTTGTTCCAGGGCTTGCCGGTCCCGCGCCACGAGATCGTCCAGCTGGCGGAGGACCAGCCCGCCGCCGCCGACGCCCTGCTGCGCCTCTACCGCGCCTTCGCCGACCGCCGCGCCCGCGACCGCGCCGAGGCGGACGTCACCGGCGGGGCGGGCGACGAAACCCCGGCCGATCGGGTCCGGGACTACATCCAGGGCCGGCGCAACCACTTCCCCGAACTCGACGCCCTGGGCGAGACGCTCGCCGATGCGCTTGAGGCGGAGACGCCCGGGGAATCGTTCGAGACCCAGGCGCGGGCGAGGCTGCTCGCGCGTCACGGTCTCGCAGTCCGCACCCTGCCGGCCGACGTCATGGTCGAATGGACCCGCCGCTACGATCCGCACCGCAGGCGGCTGTTGCTGTCCGACACGCTGGGCCCCTCCTCGCGCGCCTTCGCCGTCGCCTTCCAGCTGGCGCTGTCCGAGCACGACGCCGAACTGACGGCCCTGACCGACGCCGCGGGCGCGCCCGACGAGCCGACGCGGCGTCTGCTCAAGGTCTCGCTGACCAACACCCTCGCCGCCGCTGTCCTGATGCCCTACGGCCCCTTCCAGCGCACGGCGGAGGAAACCGGCTACGACCTGGGGCGGCTGCAGGCCCGGTTCGGGGTCAGCTACGAGCAGGCCGCCCACCGGCTGACCACCCTGTCGCGGCCCACGGCCCGGGGCGTCCCGTTCTTCCTGATGCGGGTGGATCAGGCCGGCAACATCTCCAAGCGCTTCGCCTCGGGCGCCTTCCCGTTCTCGCGCTTTGGAGGGGCCTGCCCGCGCTGGCGGCTGCACAGCGCCTTCCGCACGCCCGGGCGCATCGTCACCCAGATCATCGAGACGCCGGACGGCCAGCGCTGGTTCACGTTCGCCCGCACCGTCGACCGCCAGGGCCACGACGCCTTCACCGAGGGGCACGACCTCGCCATAGGCCTCGGCTGCGAACTGAAGCACGCCCATCGCCTGGTTCACGCCCGCGGGCTCGACCTGGCGGCCCCCGAGATCACCCCGATCGGCCCCGCCTGCCGCCTCTGCCACCGTCATCCCTGCGCCGAGCGGGCCGCGCCGCCTGTGGACCGGCCGCTCAAGGTCGACGACTGGTCGAAATCCGTCAGTCCCTACCCGTTCGACGACGCCGCCAACGCCTGAGTCAGGCCTCCAGCTCCGCACCATCGAGGGTTTCGCGGATCAGGCTCGCCAGATCGGCTTGGGCGAACGGCTTGGCCAGGCGCGGCAGGCTCGAGGCCACGCCGTCAGCCGAGAGGTCCGCATAGCCCGAGGTGATGATCACGGGCAGGTCAGGGTGGGTGCGCCGCACCACCTCGGCGAACTGCGATCCCGTCATGTTGGGCATGATCTCGTCGCTGATGATCAGGTCGATGTCGGGCAGGCCCCGCAGCGCCTCCAGCGCCTCCTTGCCCGAGGACGCGACGACCACCTCATGGCCGAGGTCGTCGAGCATGGCGGCGGTGTTGGTCAGGACCAGGCTGTCGTCATCGACGGCGAGGATGCGCAGTCGGTGGCCGGCCTCCGCCGGAGGGTCGGCGTCGATCTCCGTCGCGAACAGGGTTCCCGTCCTGATGACGGGCAGCCACAGTTCGACCTGGGCGCCCGCGCCGGGACGGCTCGTCATAGTGAGCCAGCCGCCGGATTGGGCGGCCAGGCCGTGGACCATCGACAGGCCAAGCCCCGTGCCCTTGCCGACTCCCTTGGTCGTGAAGAAGGGTTCAGTCGCGCGGGCGAGCGTGGCCTCATCCATGCCCTCCCCGGTGTCCGCGACGACGAGCCGGACATAGTCCCCGGGCGCCAGGGTGGCGTGGGCGCCGATCCGTTCGGGCCTGGCGCTGATGGTTATGGAGCCGCCGCCGGGCATCGCGTCCCGGGCGTTGACGGCCAGGTTCATCAGCGCCGCCTCGAGCTGATACGGGTCGGTGTGCACGCGCGGCAGGTCGCCGGGGAAGCGCATGTTGACCTCGATGTTCGGACCGATGGTCCGGTCGAGGAAATTCATCAGGCCTCGGACGAGCGACGGCACGTCGACCGCCTCCATCTTGAGTTCCTGCTTGCGGGCGAAGGCCAGCATCCGCTGGGTCAGCACCGCCCCCCGCTGGGCCCCCTGGATGGCGTTGTCGATCAGCGGCGTGACGCGGGGGTCATAGGGCACCCGTTTGCGGACCAGCTCCAGACTGCCCAGAACCGCCATGAGCAGGTTGTTGAAATCATGGGCGATGCCGCCGGTCAGCTGGCCGACCGCCTCCATCTTCTGCGACTGGAACAGCGCCTCGCGGGCCTCCTCCAGCGCCCGTTGCGACTCCATCCGTTCGGTGATGTCGCGAGTGACCTTGGCGAAGCCGATGAGCCCGCCGTCGTCGTCACGGATGGCGTCGATGACCACATGGGCCCAGAAGCGGCTGCCGTCCTTGCGGACACGCCAGGCCTCCTTCTCGAACCGCCCGACCCGGGCGGCCGTCTCCAGCGCCTTGGCGGGCTCGTCGGTGGCGCGGTCCTCTTCCGTGTAGAAGCGCGAGAAATGCTCGCCGACGATCTCGTGCGGCGCATAGCCCTTGATCCGCGCGGCCCCAGCGTTCCAGCTGCTCACCCGTCCCGTCGGATCCAGCATGTAGATGGCGTAGTCGGTCACGCCCTCGACCAGCAGGCGGAACTGTTCGCGGCTGCGGCGCAAGGATTCTTCGGCCAGCTTCCGTTCGGTCAGGTCGCGCGTGATCTTGGCGAATCCGACCAGTTCGCCCGACGGAGACCGCACCGGATCGATGACGACGTGGGCCCAGAACCGGGTTCCGTCCTTGCGGATGCGCCAGCCTTCGTGCTCGAAACGGCCCTCCTCCGCGGCGGCCCTCAGCGCCTCCGCCGGCGTCCCGGCCGCGCGGTCCTCGTCGGTGTAGAAGCGGGAGAAATGCTCGCCGAGGATTTCCGAGGGCTCGTAGCCCTTGAAGCGCTGGGCGCCCGAGTTCCAGCTGGTCACATAGCCATGCGGATCGAGCATGTAGATGGCGTAGTCGGTGATCGCGTCGACCAGCAGCCGGTAACGATCCTCAACGACAGAAATCGATCCCGACAACTCAGCCAAGTCCATACGCTCGCCCCCCGGCCCCGTATTCACGGAACTGTCGGTAACGCCGCGGGACCTGTACGGTTCCGTAGCGAACGGCGGCGTCAGGTCAGGATGACCTGCGCACCCTCGCGCCGGTGGGGCACGCCCGCGCGCTCGAACAGGCCGGCGATCGCGCGCGCCGGATCGTCCGAACCGTGGTCCAGCATCCGTTCGATGTCGCGGCGCAGCGCCGGATCGCCCGAAACCCGGTCCAGCGCGGACAGCCACTCATCGCGGCTGAGCACCCCGTCGGCGCGGTTTGCCGCGATCAGGGGCTGGAGGAAGTCGAGCCAGTCGCCGCCCGAGGCGCGTTTCTGGGCGGTTTCGGCGGCGAGGGCGAAGACCGCGCCGCAGGCGTAGTGCGCTCTGAATTCCCCGCGGTCGGCCGAGGTCGACACCGGCTGGTGCGCGAAGCCGATGCAGTCATCCACGGCGGCCTGCAGCCGGCTGCGTCCTCCGTAGGCGGGGTCGACCGCCTGCAGACCGCGAACGGCCATCAGGTCAGCCCCGCCCTCGGTGATCCAGGAGTCCAGCGCGGTCTCGTAGTGAACCGCCCCGCCAAGCCAGAAATGGGCGCTCTCATGGCCGATGAACCACCGCGCGAGATTGCGCACGCCCGTCGTGGGCTCCAGCACTCCGTCGCCCTCGAACGCCATGACCACCAGCCCCGGCAGGACGCTGCCCGCCATGCTCGACGTGTCCGGCGTCGGTCCCGTCCAGCTCATCATCACCGTGGGCGCGGCGACACCGCCCGGGCCGAGGCGGGCGGCGTAGTGCTCCGCCACCCGCGGCGCGTAGCTGGACAGCTCAGCGGCGATCCACGCGGGCAGACCGGGATCGACCACGGTCGACAGCGCCTCGCCGGGCACGACCTCGGCGGGGCCGAACAGGATGTAGGTTCCGACCCGGGTCGAATCCGGGTCCACCAGCCGCTCGCCCTTCGCCAGCACCGCGCCCTCGGCATCGCTCCAGGTCGTTCGCGTGGGCCCGGCGGCGTCGATCATGGGCCCGAGGTCCCGGGGCAGGACGGCGAGCGCGTCGGCCGTATCGAGCGGGATCAGGTGGAAGACCTCGCTGTACCAGGCCACGGCCCCGGTCGAGAAGGTCAGAACCGGATCGTAGTTGGCCTCCAGATCGACGAAGCTCGGTTCCAGGCGCAAGCGGATCCGCCGCGGCGCCGGCGCGCCGTCCACGCCTCGCAGCACGTCCCGCCCGGCGACGGTCTCAAGCGCCACGCCGGGCGTCTCGACCGTCCACTGATGGACGCGCCAGCCGCGACCGTCGGAGAGGGGTTCGGACTCGCCGAACACCCAGACCGGCGCGTCGCGATCCAGGGTGAGGTCAAGCGTCCACGCGCCGGCCTCGTGGCGCACCACGGCCGTGGCCGGGGCTGCCGGCGTTTCCCCGGGTGCGGGCGCGGCGGTCGGCATCAGGACGGCCAGGGCGGCCGCAAGGGAAAGGATCATGGGAAGCCCCTCTTCGATCTTCCCGCCGTAGCCATGCCGCCGAACAGTGTCAGCTTAAGCTTTGGTCAGGCTTGGGACCGATCGGGGGCCGCGCCGGCCAGCGCCTTTCCGGCCGCGGCCAGTTCGTCGGCCATCACCGTCTTCAGCCGCTCCGGCGCGACGATCTGCACCTGTCCGCTCCAGCTGAACAGGTGCCAGGCCAGTTCCCGCATGCCCGAGGCGCGGAAGCGGACGATGACGCCGCCGTCCGCCTGATCCTCAAGGCTCTGGGTCGGGTGCCAGCGCCACGCCCGCGCCTCGGCCGCCCCCTCCGGCGAGACCTTCAGCACCACGTCCTCGATCTCATCCTGATAGATGCCGAACGACTGGCTGGCGAAGGCCTGCAGGTCAAAGTCCGCAGGCGGCGACGCCACCCCCTCTCCGGCCCGCACGGCGCTCATGCGGTCCAGGCGAAAGGTCTGGATGCGGCCGCTCTCGCGGTCGGCGGCGACCAGATAGTTGGCGCGGCCGAACATCACCCCGCAGGGCGCGACGCTGCGGCTCCGCGCATCGGCTCCGGGCCGGCTGTAGATGAAGCCCAGCGGCCGCCCCGCCAGGATGGCCTGGCGGATCTCGGCCAGCACCGCCTCGTCCGCCGAGGGGCGCGGCCCGGCTTGCACGGCGATGGTTTCGGCCCGCACCAGCGCCTCCAGGTCGGGCGCCAGCCGGTTCAGCGTGGTCGAGCGCATGGCCGACTTCAGCTTGCGCTCCAGCCCCTCCAGCGCGGACGCCCGGCCCGGCTCGCCGCTGGCCCGCAACCCTTGCGCGGCCTTGGTCAGCTCGACCAACTCCTCGGTCGTGGGGGCCTGTTCGAAGGCCGACAGGCCGCCGCGAATGCGCCAGCGCTTGTTCGGCGGGTCCGAAACCTCCTCGGTTTGCGGGAACAGCATGATCACCGCGTCCCGCAGCCGCTCGGCCGTGCGCCGCCCGACCTCCAGGTCGCGTTCGATATCGCCCAGCGTCAGGCCCTCGGCGCTGGCCGCCATGCGCCGGGCTAGGTCGATGACCATGGCCGCCTTGTCGTGTCTCATGCCGCCACAGAAGCATACGTCCGATTTTGACGCAACGCTGCTTCACACTCCAACCATCGACAGACACACCGCCTCAGGAGTTCTCCCATGGCCCGCGCCTTCGCCCCCCAAGCCGCCATTTCCGCCTCCCGCTACCTGGTCGTCCCCTGTGAGGCCGACGGCTTCGGCGACCTCGCCGTCATCTGGGACCGACTCGAGGAACAGGTCATCGACGTCATCGACGCCCGCCTGTCGGCCCGCTACGCCGACGAGGACGCCCTCTGGGACGAGGCGCGCCCGGCCTTCGATCCGGCCGAAGACTTCCGCATCGCCGCCTGAGATGGCGCTTGCCCTGTGGATCGTCGGCGCCGGGTTTGTGCTGGTCTGGTGCGGGACCGGGGCGCTCCAGATCGCGCTGTGGCTGATCCAGCTGGCGCTGCGGCTGATCGGCTGGCTGGCGGTGCTGGCGTTCGGCCTCGTCTCCCTGGCGGCGCTTGCCTTGCTGGACCGTCGCGAGTTGGCGCGCATCTGGCGCCGCCAGCGGGCCGATCAGGCCGTCGCAGCGGCGCTCGCCCGCGAACGCTGGTCCTGAGCCGAAATCAGTCGGGGTATTGCTCGCGCATCCACGCCACCGAACTCGCCGCCATCTCGCGCAGCACGTCCAGGTCGACGTCCGCCAGCCTGTTGACGTAGAGACACCCCCCGCCGGTCTTGTGCTTGCCGAGGCGCGCCAACAGCTCCCCGAAGTCCGCGAAGCCGCGCATGATGTAGAGCACCAGCTGCGCCTTGCGCGGCGAGAAGCCGATGATCGGCCAGTCACCGGTCGGCCCCTTGTAGCGCCCGTAGCCGACGATCGACGGCCCCCACATCACCGGCTGTTCGCCGGTGACTTCGGCCAGCATGGCCCGCACCACTTCCGCATCCGCGCGCCGTTGCGGGTTTTCGACCGCCGCGATGAAATCGGCGACCGGCGCGTCGGTGGGTTTGGTCTTGGGTTCCGCGGCCATGGGTCAGGCGGCTTCCGGGGCGGAGGCTCTGAGCAGGCCGGCGACGCCGATGTCCTCATCGATATCAGGCCAATGGATGCCGAGGCCCGCCGCCGCCGCCTCCCAGTTCGCTCGCTCAGCGGGAGTCGCCGACTTCAGACGCGGGAACCAGTCCAGCGGCGCGGCCAGGCGGCACCCATCGCGCAGGCGCACGATCAGCTCGGCATCGGTGACTTCGACGCCCGCGACCCGCTCATCGATCCTGACGGCCGAAATAGCCATTCCAAGCCTCCAGAAGCCGTTCCGGTCTTCGGTCATCTTGCGACACATCTCGGCCATCTCCCTCGCAATAGCCGATATTGCGCGCCGCCGCGACGGAGCGGCCTTCCCCTTCACGATTCCGCCGCCCGCCAAGCGCCCTCTTCGAAAACATAGGCCCCGCCGCCGATCCATATCGCGCCGAAGGGCCCGCGGATGTCGCCTCGCGCCGTAGCGGAATAGACGACGCCTTCCCGCAGGGGCTTGGCGGCGACCAGTTCGACAGCTCCCGATGGCGCCTCCCCGTACACAAGCGGCCCGAAGCGGACGCACCCGCCGTCGCGGCCTTCGATCCTCCAGACCACCAAGTCCTCCGACAGGGGAGCGGTCGGTCCCGCCTGGATCGTCAACTCGGAAAAGCAGACCGGGCCGGCGCGACGTTCGGGCGTAAAGACCGGCTGGTGGAGAGGTCCCGCGACATGAACCAGGAGTGTGGTCGAGCAGCCGGCGAGCAGCAGGCCGATGGCAGCCGCCGCCCCTCCTGAAACCACCTTCCCCATCACAGCGCCTTCACGATCCCCTCGACCATCTTCTTGGCGTCGGCGAACAGCATCATGGTGTTGTCGCGGAAGAACAGCTCGTTCTCCACCCCCGCATAGCCGCTGCCCATGCCGCGCTTGATGAACAGCACCGTCCCCGCCTTCTCCACGTCCAGGACGGGCATGCCGTAGATCGGGCTCTTGGTATCGGTCTTGGCGGCGGGGTTGGTGACGTCGTTGGCGCCGATGACGAAGGCCACGTCACAGCTCGAGAACTCCGAGTTGATGTCCTCCAGTTCAAACACCTCGTCGTATGGCACATTGGCCTCGGCCAGCAGGACATTCATGTGGCCGGGCATGCGGCCGGCGACGGGGTGGATGGCGTATTTCACCTCGACCCCCTCCTCCTTCAGCTTGTCGCCCATCTCGCGCAGGGCGTGCTGGGCCTGGGCCACGGCCATGCCGTAGCCGGGCACGATGATGACCTTCGAGGCGTTCTTCATGATGAAGGCGGCGTCCTCGGCCGAGCCCTGCTTGACCGGCCGGGTCTCGACGGCGCCGCCGCCGGCCGCCGCGGTCTCGCCGCCGAAGCCGCCGAGGATGACGCTGATGAAGCTGCGGTTCATGCCCTTGCACATGATGTAGCTCAGGATCGCGCCCGAGCTGCCGACCAGCGCCCCGGTGATGATCAGGGCGATGTTCTCCAGCGTGAAGCCCAGCGCCGCCGCGGCCCAGCCGGAGTAGGAGTTGAGCATCGACACCACCACCGGCATGTCGGCCCCGCCGATGGGGATGATCAGGGTCGCGCCGAGGATCAGGGCGATCCCGAACACGCCCCAGAAGGCCCATACCGCCGTCCCGCCCGAGGCGATCATCACCGCGATCAGGGCGACGAGGCCGAGCCCCAGCCCGATGTTGATCAGGTGCCGCGCCGGCAGGATGATCGGCGCCCCGCTCATGTTGCCGTTCAGCTTGGCGAAGGCGATCACCGAGCCGGTGAAGGTGACCGCGCCAATGGCCACGCCGAGGCTCAGTTCGATGATCGAGATGGTCCTGATGCCGCTGGCGAGGTCGAGCGGGTCGTTGAGGATGCCGAACGAGCCCGGCGCATAGACCGCCCCAACCGCCACCAGACAGGCCGCCATGCCGACGAGGCTGTGGAAGGCGGCGACCAGCTGCGGCATCTGGGTCATCTGGACCCGCGCCGCGATCAGGGCTCCGGCCCCGCCGCCGATCACCACGCCGCCGCCGATCAGCGCCAGGGTCAGCGGATCGAGGTCGCCCGCCGACCATAGCGTCGCCAGCGTCACGCCGACGGCCAGCGCCATGCCGACCATGCCCAGCGTATTGCCCCGCCGGCTCGTCTCCGGGCTCGACAGCCCCCTCAGGCTGAGGATGAACAGGACGCCCGAGACCAGATAGGCCAGGGCCGCGATCGATGCGTTCATGCGGTCAATTCCCCCTCATCGTCGCCTTCACTGTCCCGTCGGCGGGCACGCCGTCCGGGCCAGCCGCCACAGGGCCGCGGCAATGAACAGCGGCGCCAGGATCGCCAGCGCCCAGTCCATCACCCCCATCGGTTTCTCCTGCGCCACGATGCGCAGCAGAACGGCCGACGCGATCAGCACCAGGCCGCAATCCAGCAGCCGCACGCGCCGCACCGCGTCCTTCTCCCTGAACCAGCTCCACAGCCACAGGGACAATCCGATCGCCGAGGCGACCCAGGACGCGCCGACCGCGAGTTGCTGGATGTCGAAGATCACCGCGGCCGCTTTCTCGGCGCCAGCCGCCCCTGATGCACGGAGCGGATGCCGTTCATGACGAAGATCAGCCCGATCCCCAGCATGGCCACGGCGAGCAACCAGTTCTCCTCGACCCCGTAGTCATAGGCCTTCCACAGCCAGAACAGGCTGATCACCGGATAGATGATCGCCGCGATGACGCGCTCGACCTTCTGTCGCCTCTCGCCCTCGAGACGGCCGCCGACGATCAGGAAGCCGATCACCAGGATCAGGACGACCGGAAAGGCGAATAGGAAATACAGGTCGGGGGCGGGAATCACTTGGGTCGGTCCTTCTTGCGATACATGGCCAGCATGCGTCGGGTGACCATGAAGCCGCCGAAGATGTTGACGCTGGCCAGGGTCACCGCCGCGACGCCCGCGCCCTTGGCGATCCAGCCGTCATCGCCGCTGGCCGCCGCCGCCGCGATCAGCCCGCCGACCACGATCACCGACGAGATGGCGTTGGTCACCGCCATCAGCGGCGTGTGCAGCGCCGGCGTCACCGACCAGACGACGTAATAGCCGACGAAAATCGCCAGCACGAAGATGGCCAGGCGGAAGATGGTGGGGTCGACGTGTTCCATCAGCCTTTAACTCCCTCATGCACCACGGCCCCGCCGTGGGTCACCGCCGCGGCCCTGAGGATTTCATCCTCCAGATCGACCGACAGCGCTCCGTCCCTGACCATCAGCCCGACGAAGGCGCTGAGGTTGCGCGCGTACAGGGCCGAGGCGTCCGCCGCGATCCGCCCGGCCATATTGGTCCAGCCGACGATCTGGACGCCGTTGGCGGTCGTCACGACCTCCCCCGGCTTCGCCTCCTCGACGTTGCCGCCGTTGTCGATGGCCAGATCCACCAGCACGCTGCCCGGCTTCATCGAGGCCACATGCGCCGCCATGACCAGCCGGGGCGCAGCGCGCCCGGGGATCAGCGCCGTGGTGATGACGATGTCCTGCTTGACGATGTGCGAGGCCGTCAGCTCGGCCTGCTTGGCCTGGTATTCCGCCGACATCGGCTTGGCGTAGCCGGCGGCGGTCTCGGCGGCCTTGAACTCCTCGTCCTCGACGGCGACGAATTTGGCCCCGAGGCTCTCGACCTGCTCCTTCGACGCCGGCCGCACGTCGGTGGCGGTGACCACCGCCCCCAGCCGCCGCGCCGTGGCGATGGCCTGCAGTCCGGCCACGCCCGCGCCCATGACGAAGACCTTGGCCGGGGCGACCGTGCCCGCCGCCGTCATCATCATCGGAAAGCCCTTGCCGAAGGCGTAGGCCGCCTCGATCACGGCGCGATAGCCGGCCAGGTTGGCCTGCGACGACAGGGCGTCCATGACCTGCGCCCGGCTGATGCGGGGCACGAACTCCATGGCGAAGGCGGTGACGTTCGCACCGGCCAGAGCGGTCACCGTTTCCTTGTCCCGGTACGCATCCAGCAGGGCCACGACGACGCTGCCCGGCTTCAGCGCGCTGGTCTCCTGCGCCGTCGGACCGCGCACCTTCAGCAGGATGTCCGCTCCGGCCAGCACCGCCTTGGTGTCCGGCTTCACCGCCGCGCCGGCGGCCGCATAGTCCGCGTCGGGAATGGAGGATCCGGCGCCGCTCCCCGCCTCGACCGTCACGGTCGCGCCGAGGGCGGTCAGCTTCTTCACCGTTTCCGGAGTGACGGCGCAGCGCGTCTCGCCGTCTCGGCGTTCGCGGGTCACGGCGATGGCGACAGCCAAGCGAATCCCTCCGTCATCTCTCGACCGGGGAACGTTAGGCTGATCGGGGACGGCGCGTCAAAAGAGCCAGCGCCGGGATGGGGCCCGAGGGGCTAGTGTTTCGACTTCTTGCCGGCGCGCAGGAAGAGGACCCCGGCGGCCAGGATCACCAGCCCCGTGATCGCGCCCCCGATGAAGCTGCCGCCCGGCTGGAACCACAGCACCAGGAAGGCGATCGACGCCGCCGTCAGCAGCGAGCCCCACTTGGCCAGGTTGATGAACAGCGTGAAGGTCGCGGACTGCTCTTCGATGTGCTGCGAACCGCGGACGTAGTCGTCGTGGGCGTCGGTAGCGTGGTGCGGGTCGGCCATGATCGGGTCCGGGAATCTGCAGGAGACGTTGGCGCCCTTATAGCGGCGCGGCGCGCACGCTCAAGCGGGCGGCGACAATTCGCGCCGCGGCTCAGTCGAGGGACGCCAGCACGTCGCGCGTAAAGGCGATGTGGTCGAACCGCGCTCCGGCCGGGTCCTCGCCACGGCGCACGATGACGATGTTCCGGCTGGGTACGATGATCACATACTGGCCGCGGTTGCCGTTGGCCGAGATGGCGTCCGCCGGGATGCCCTCCGACTTGTCGAACAGCCAGAAGGTCGCGCCATAGCCCTGCTCGCCGCGCGGCTGCGGTCCGGAGGGACGCGAGACGTAGTCGCGCCAGCCCTCGGGCAGGATGCGGACGCCGTCCACCACCCCGTCGTCGACATACAACTGCCCGAAGCGCGCCAGGTCCCGCGCCGTCGACCACACCTGGCTGGACAGCACATAGTTGCCCCGCCAGTCGGTCTCGGCCCAGGTGTCGTACATGCCCAGCGTCCGGAACAGTTCCGACGGCGGATGCTCGGCAAAGGTCGGGGCGATGCTCAGGATGGCCAGCAGGATGTCGTTGTTGGCGTAGCGGAATCGCGTCCCCGGCGCTGCAACGAGCGGCCAGGCCGGAGCCTGTTCGTCTACCCCCACGCCGCCGAAGTACAGGGCGTCGGTCCGGTTCCCGGCGAAGTCGCTGGTCAGGCCGGACGACATGCGCATCAGCTGGTCGAGCGTGATGGCGGCGCGGGGATCGCCGCCCCTGCTCCAGTCGGCGAGGTAGACCGGCGCGTGAACGTCGACCTCGACGCGCTGCACCGCGGCCCCGATCACCGTCCCCGCCAGGCTCTTGGCCACTGACCAGGTGCGCTGCGGCGTATCGGGGCCGAAGCCGTCGGCGTAGCGTTCGGCGATCAGCCGCTCATCCTGCAGCACCACCACGGCCGTGGTGCCCGTCCCGGCGCCGTAGCCGTCCGCGAAGGCTCGCTCCATCACGGTCGCCAGCTCGAGCGGGTGGCGTGGCGATCCCGAGCGGAATGGCAGGTTCGGCGAGACCGTCGGGGCGGGCAAGGGCGTGGGTCCGCCTATCCAGCCAACCGGCATGATGGCGCATCCCAGCCCGGGGCGAAACAAGGCGACGCGCGGCGGCATGTCCTCGCTCCACGCCACCGACGTTCCGCCGGGCAGGACCTCGACCGGCAGCTCCCGGACCAGGGGATCAAGTTCCGGATAGATGCCCACCAGTTCGTTGGCTTCGACGCTTTCAAGGGTGCGCTGGCCGCCCGCGGCCTCGGCGTTCTTCAGCGCGCTGCAGACGGTCAGGGCCTTGTAACCGGCCGCCATGGCGCGCGTGGCCGGCGTCGGCGCCGAGGGTGGCGTCTGGGCGAACGACGGCCCGGCGAGGGCGGCGAGGGCGGCGAGGGCGGCGAGGATCAGGAGGCGCATGGCCGGACGCTCGCCCGGCCTCCCCGCCCCGTCAACTCAGACCAGCGCCTCGAACTGGTCGATCAGGCCCTCCAGCCGCTTCGTTCCGATCGTCCAGAAGGCCGGGTCGCGCGGGTTCAGTCCGAACGGGGCCAAGGCCTCGACGTAGCCCTTCGACCCGCCCCCCGCGAGCAGGTCGCGATACAGCGGCGTGAAACCCTCCTGGTCCTTCGCCCGCGTCTCCATCAGCGCCGCCACCAGCAGGTCGCCGAACGCATAGGCGTAGACGTAGAAGGGCGAGTGCACGAAGTGGCCGACATAGGACCACCAGTGCTCATAGCCGGGGTTCAGCGTCACCGCCGGGCCCAGCGAGCCGCCCATCTCCTCCAGCCACAGTTCGCCAATCCGCTCGACCGGAACCTCCCCCGCCGCCCGCTCGTCGTGGAACCGGGTCTCGAAACGGTGGAAGGCGATCTGGCGGATGACGGTGTTCAGCCCGTCCTCGATCCGCCCGGCCAGCAGGCCGCGCTGCTCGGCCTTCGGCGCGGTCTTCAGCAGCCGGTCGAAGGTCAGCCCCTCGGCGAAGATCGACGCCGTCTCGGCCAGCGTCAGCGGCGTGTCGGCCAGCAGGCTGCCCTGCCCCGCGGCCAGCGTCTGATGCACGCCATGGCCCAGTTCGTGCGCCAGGGTCAGCACGTCGCGCCGCTCGCCCATCCAGTTCAGGAACACATAGGGGTGCCGGTCCGACGTCACCGGATGGGCATAGGCCCCCGACTGTTTCCCCGGCCGCGCCCGACCGTCGATCCACGGCCGTTCGAAGAAGCCGCGCGCCCGGTCGGCGAACTCGCCGCCCAGGTCGCCGAAGCTCTCCAGCACCAGTTCCCGCCCTTGCGCCCAGTCATAGCCGCGCGGGGCGCTGGTCTCGATCGGCGCGTTGCGGTCCCACTGGTCCAGCTTCGCCTTGCCCATGGCCCGGGCCTTGAGCGCGTAATAGCGGTGCGACAGGCGCGGATAGGCCGCCGCCACCGCCTCGGCCATGGCGTCCACGGCGTCGCCGTCCACCTCATTGGCCAGGTGGCGGCTGTCGGCGGGCCGCTTGAAGCCGCGCCACTTGTCCTCCAGCGCCTTGTCGGCCGCCACCGTGTTGAGCACCAGCGCCATGGTCTGGGCCCGCGCGCCCAGCGCCTCGTTGAGGCCTTCGGCCGCCGCCTTGCGCCGCGCCCCCCTGGGGTCCGATAGCCGGTTCAGGGCCTCCGACAGGGTCAGTTGATCCTTTCCGGCCCGGACCTTCATCGCCGCCATGGTCTCGTCGAACAGGCGCGGCCACTGGGCGCTGATCGGGCCGCGCTCGGCGAGGAAGGTCTCCAGCTCGTGCGACAGCTCGTGCGGCTTCATCGCCCGCACGCGCCGCAGCCACGGCCGCCAGCGCGCCGCGGGAGCGTGAGCCGTCAGCGCCGCCTCGATCTCCGTCTCCTCCAACTGGTTGATCTCCAGCGTGACCCAGACGGTCGGCGTGGCAATGGCGGTGATCTTCTCGCGCACGGTCCCTTCGAAGCCCTGAGCGGCGGCGTCATTGCGGTCCGTCGAGGCGGCGAGGAAGGCATAGGCGCCGAGCGCGCCCAACAGATCCGAGGCCTGTTCGTACAGCGTCACCGCCCGGTCCAGCCGCTGGCCCAGCGTCGCGGCGTCGACGCGCACCTCCACGAGCCGGCCTTGCAGGGCGTTGAGCTCGCCCACAAGCGTCCGGGCGCGCTCGAGGTCGGCCTCGACGCGCGGGTCCTCGCGCGAGGCGTACAGATCGGTCAGGTCCCAGACCGGGGCTTCGGCGGGATCGGCGGGAGTCTTGAAGGGCGCGTTCATGGTCTTCCTTGTGGGGATGCGGCTCGCCCGGCGCAACGGCCGAAAGCCGCCAGACGTGCATCGCCCCGCCTGCGACACCGGCGCGGAGGAGACACCCATGAGCTTTCACATCCACAGCCTGCCGTTGGCCCCGTTCGAGGCCCTGTTCGATCTGGACGACGCCGCCCTGACCGCGACCGGCGCGCGCCGCATGATCGTCGACGCGCCTCACGCCGCGCCCTGCCGGGTCAGCCTGGCGGACGCCGAGCCCGGCGAGCGGCTGATCCTGCTCAACCATCGCCATCTCGACTCGCCCGGCAGCCCCTATCGCTCGGACGGGCCCATCTTCGTGCGGGAGGCGGCGGTCGAGGCCCGCCCCGCCGTCGGCGAGATTCCCGACATGCTGGGCCGCCGCCTGCTGTCCGTCCGGGCCTATGACGCCGACTGGATGATGACCGACGCCGACGTGGTCGAGGGCCGCGACCTCGCCGCCCGCCTCGAAGCCTGGTTCGCCGACCCGCTCGTGTCCTGCATTCACCTGCACACGGCCCGGCGCGGCTGCTTCATGGCCTCGGCCGAGCGGGCCTGACGCCGGTCAGGGTTCGAAACCGGCGATCAGGGCCTTCAGCTCGGGCTCGTCGACGCGCCGCACCGCCTCGTCGCGCGAGACCCAGAGCCGCTCGCGCTCGTCCCGCTCCTGCCAGTCGGGGTGTTCGGCGGTGACCTCCAGGGCATAGACCGAGACCACGCACCAGCGCGGCGCCCGGCGCTTCAGCACCTTCAGATAGCGGAAGGTCCCCAGCGGCGCCTCATCCGTCACGCCCTCGATTCCCGCCTCCTCGAGGGCTTCCTGGGCGGCGGCCTCGGCGTCGGTCTTGCCGGCCATGCGCCCGCCCTTGGGCGTGACCCAGCGCCGCGTCTCGCGCGAGGTGACGAGCAAGAACTCGATCCCGCCAGACCCGCGCCGCCAAGGGAGGGCGGCGACCTGACGCCGCTCGGCCTGTTCGTCGCGCGGAGGAAGCTCGGCCATCAGGTCAGGAAGGCCCCGCCGATCCAGTAGAACAGCGCCCCGATGGCCGCGGCGGCCGGCATGGTGATGAACCAGGCGACGACGATGCTCCGCGCCACGCCCCAGCGCACCGCCGAGGCCCGGCGGGCGGCCCCCACGCCGACAATGGCGCCGGTGATGGTGTGGGTGGTCGACACCGGGATGCCCAGGCCCGTGGCCATGAACAGGGTGATGGCCCCGCCGGTCTCGGCGCAGAAGCCCTGCTGCGGGCTCAGCCGCGTGATCCGCGACCCCATGGTGTGGACGATACGCCAGCCGCCGAACAGGGTGCCGAGGGCGATCGCCGCCTGGCAGGTGATCACCACCCAGAACGGGACATGGAACTCGCCGCCGGTCATGCCGCGCGAGAACAGCAGCACGGCGATGATGCCCATGGTTTTCTGCGCGTCATTGCCGCCGTGTCCCAGCGAATAGGCCGAGGCCGAGATGAACTGCATGCGCCGGAACGCCTTGTCCGCGGTGGCGGGGTTCACCTTCACGAAGGCCCAGGACACGATCAGGACCAGCACCAGCGCCAGGGCGAAGCCCACGGCGGGCGACAGGAAGATGGCGCTGACCGTCTTGGTCACCCCCGCCACCACCACGGCCCCGGTCCCCGCCTTGGCCACCCCGGCGCCAAGCAGGCCGCCGATCAGGGCATGCGAACTCGACGATGGAATCCCCGCCAGCCAGGTGATGACGTTCCAGCTGATCGCCCCCATCAGCGCCCCGAAGATCACCTGGTCCGTGATCACCGACGGATCGATGATCCCGCGCCCGATCGTGTCGGCCACGTGCAGGCCGAAGAACAGGAAGGCGATGAAGTTGAAGAAGGCCGCCCAGCCCACCGCATAGAAGGGCGGCAGCACCCGGGTGGCGACGATGGTGGCGATCGAATTGGCCGCGTCGTGCAGGCCGTTCAGGAAGTCGAACAGCAGGGCGACGGCGATCAGGAAGATCAGGATCAGCAGGGCGCCGTCCATGAGGCGCTCCTACAGGTGCTCGACCAGGATGCCGCTGATGCGGTTGGCCACGTCCTCGAACCGGTCGACGACCTTCTCGAGGTGGTCGTAGACCTCGCCGCCGATCATGAAGGCCATGGCGTCGCCGCCCTTGTGCGCCTGATAGAGCGCCTTCATGCCCTCGTCGTAGAGGGTGTCGCTGTCGCTCTCCAGCCGCGCGATCTGCTCCGTCAGCTCGTTCAGCCGGCCCCGGTTCTTGCGCATGTCCGGCAACAGGGCGACCGCCTCGACCGTCAGCGTCGCCGCCTCGACGGCGATGTCGCCCAGCTGACGCATGTGCGGCGCGAAGTCGCGCATCTCGTACAGGGTGATGACCTTGGCGGTCTTCTGCATCTGGTCGATCGAGTCGTCGAGCGAGTTGGTCAGGCCGCGGATGTCGGACCGGTCGAACGGCGTGATGAAGCTGCGCCGCACCGCGAACAGCACCTCGCGGGCGACGTCGTCGGCCTCGTGCTCGTGATCGACGATCTTCTGGCACCAGTGCGGCGTCTCCTCGCCGCCCTCCAGCACCTTGCGCAGCGCCTCGGCGCCCCTGATCAGCGTCGCCGCGTGGGCGTCGAACAGGCGGAAGAAGTTGTCTTCCTTGGGCAACAGCGCCTGAAACCAACCCAGCATCGGCGAATCTCCCGCAGAATCCGTGGCCGGTCACTCCCGCGTCCACGCGGGTGCGTCAACCCGTCAGGACGTGGAGGGTTCGGATTCGCCCCGTCAGCGGCCCTGCTTAGCCGCCGCCTCGCCGATCGCCGAACAGTCGAAGCGGAGGCAGAATTTCTCCATCAAGCCGGCCATCCGCGGGAGCAGCAGCGAACTCATCACCTCCTGCATGTCCATGGTCATGTCGACCTGCTTGCGCACGATCGACCGCCCGACCGGCGACTCATAGAAGGCGATGGCGCTTTCCAGTTCGGGCACCGTGAAGCTGTCGGCCACATCATCGCGAAACTCCGCGACAGTGGCGTCCATGACCTCCGCCAGCGTCTCGCTGACGCTCTCGATCAGCCAGGCGCGCTGTTCGGCGGGCAGTCCCGAGGCTTCGTAGCTCTGCTCCAGCTGACCCCGCATCTGCTTCACCAGATCGCCGCCCTGGGTGAGGACCAGATAGCGTTCAGCCAGCGCCAGGTGGTTCTGACGCGCGGCGTCCGGCGCCGCCTGGGCGAAGGCCGGCCCGGCCGACATGGCGAGCACGGCGGCGATGATGGCGATTGTGCGCATGGTCCTTCCCCTCGGCATCCCATCCTCGCCCCTGGAACAGAAGGGCGCAAACGAAAACGGCGGCGGAGATCGCTCTCCGCCGCCGCTTCCATTCAGTCTGAAAGGCCGATCAGGCGCCCAGCGAGGCCGGGTCGATCTTGAAGCCCGGGCCCATCGTCGACGACAGGCTGATGCGCTTCACATAGGTGCCCTTGGCGCCCGCGGGCTTGGCCCGGGTCAGGGCGTCGACGAACGCCTTGACGTTGGCTTCCAGGGCGGCCTGGTCGAACGAGGCCTTGCCGATGCCGGCGTGGACGATGCCCGCCTTCTCGACGCGGAACTCGACGGCGCCGCCCTTGGCGTCCTTGACCGCTTGCGCGACGTTCGGGGTCACGGTGCCGACCTTCGGGTTCGGCATCAGGCCGCGCGGGCCCAGAACCTTACCCAGACGGCCGACGAGGGCCATCATGTCGGGGCTGGCGATGACGCGATCGAAGTCCATCATGCCGCCGTTGATCTGCTCGTACAGATCCTCGGCGCCGACGTATTCGGCCCCGGCCGCGCGGGCTTCGTCAGCCTTGGCGTCCTTGGCGAAGACGGCGACGCGGACGTCGCGGCCCGTGCCCGAGGGCAGGTTCACGACACCGCGGACCTGCTGGTCGGCGTGACGCGGATCGACGCCCAGGTTGACGGCGATCTCGATCGACTCGTCGAACTTGGCCGAGGCGTTGGACTTCACCGCGGCGATGGCGTCGGCGAACGGCATGTTGACCATGGTGTCGCCGGTGCGGGCCTTGAAGCGCTTGGTTTGCTTGGCCATGTGCTTAGCCCTCCACGACGTTGAGGCCCATGGCGCGAGCCGAGCCTTCGATGATCTTGGTCGCCGCGTCCAGGTCGTTGGCGTTCAGATCCTTCATCTTCTTTTCGGCGATCTCGCGCAGCTGGGCGCGCGTGATCTTGCCGGCCACTTCGCGGCCGGTCATCTTCGAGCCGGAGGTGATGCCCGCCGCCTGCTTGATGTAGTGGGTCGCCGGCGGCGTCTTGGTGACGAAGGTGAAGCTCTTGTCCTGATAGACGGTGATCACCGTCGGCAGGGGCGTGCCCTTCACTTCCTTCTCGGTGCGCGCGTTGAACTCCTTGACGAAGCCCATGATGTTGACGCCGCGCTGGCCGAGGGCCGGGCCGATCGGCGGCGACGGCGTGGCGTTGCCGGCCGGCACCTGCAGCTTGATGTAGCCGAGAATCTTCTTGGCCATTGGTCTCTCCTTACAATGGCCCTGAACTCAATCAGGACCGGTGAGCCGTGGTCGTGGCATGGCTGCCTCCCACGGATTTATGCGGGCGAACCCGCACCGCCCCTCAGAGCGAGGCGCGCGTGTAGCGGATCAGGGGCGGAAAAGCAAACGTGGAGCCGCGCCGCCTGCGACGCGACGCTCCCGCCGCAAGCTGCGGTCTAGCCCGCGACCTTCTCGACCTGGCTGTATTCCAGATCGACCGGGGTCGGGCGGCCGAAGATGGACACCGCGACCCGCAGGCGCGCCGCGTCCTCGTCGACGCTCTCGACCTGGCCGTCGAAGCTGGCGAACGGCCCGTCGATGACCTTGACGGTCTCGCCGATGTCGAAGCGGATGGTGGGCTTCGGACGCTCCACGCCCTCTTCAACAGCGCCGATGATGTTCTGGACCTCACGCTCGGAGACCGGCAGCGGCTTGGTGCCGCCGGCCGCGCCGAGGAAGCCGGTCACCTTCGGGGTGTTCTTGACCAGGTGATAGGCGTCGTCGGTCATCTCCATCTTCACCAGCACATAGCCGGGGAAGAATTTCCGCTCCGAATTGACCTTGCGGCCGCGGCGGATCTCCACGACGTCCTCGGTCGGGACGAGGATTTCCGAGAAACAGTCTTCCAGCCCCTGCTGCCGCGCCTGGTCCTGCAGGTGCTGCGCGACCTTCTTCTCGAAGTTCGAATAGGCGTGGACGATGTACCACTTGTGGCGCGGGTTGGCGGCGGGCTTGCCGGAGTTCGGGGCGGCGGGGGCGGCGTCGGTCATGGGCGTGTCTCTTACTGACCGATGGCCAGGATGAAGCGCGAGGCGAAGGCCAGGCCGGTGTCCACGAGGAAGAAGAAGGTGGCGGCGATCACGACCATGATGAAGACCATCACCGAGGTGATCCAGGTCTCCTTGCGGCTCGGCCAGACGATCTTGCGGCCCTCGGCGTTCACCTGGCTGATGAACTGCGGAATCGAGACCCGCGGCTTCTTCGGCGCGTCAGCCGCGACGGCGGCCCCGGCGATCGCGGGCTGGGCGGTCTGGGGGCGGCGCCCGTGGGTCTTGGCCTTGGCCATCATTGATCCGTCAAAGAATTGATCCTGTCGCCCCCAGATAGGGTCTCCCATCCGGCGGCGACAGGGGAAATGGCAGGAGTTGGGGGACTCGAACCCACGACCCCCGGTTTTGGAGACCGGTGCTCTACCAGCTGAGCTAAACTCCTAGACAAACAACAGCGCGCCCCGAAGGGCGGATGTGATCGCCAGACCGGGGCGTATGCCCCACGCCGCCGGGCTTTTCAAGGGCGGAACCGTCAATCCTCGTGGTGCGCCGCCACGGCGCTGGCCTCGTCTTCCGGCTTGATCACCTGCCGGAACAGCAGCTTGTCGATGCGGCGGTCGTCCATGTCGATGACCTCGACCTCGAAACGGCCCAGCTGCAGGATTTCGCCCTCGTCCGGCACGCGTGACAGCTGGTGCAGCACCAGGCCCGCGACGGTGTGGAAGCCCTCCGCCTCGCCGAAGTCCTCGCCCAGCGCATCCGCCAGCTCCTCGATGTCGGCCTGGCCGTCGACCATCCAGCTGCCGTCCTCGCGCTGCCGGATATAGGCCTCTTCCTCGTCGTGGCCCTCGTCGAAGTCGCCGGCGATCATCTCCAGCAGATCGGTGGCCGTCACCACCCCCTCGAAGGCGCCGAACTCGTCGACCAGGAAGGCCATGTGAACCTTCGACGCCTTCAGGATCTCCAGCGCCTTCAGCACCGAGGTCGACTGCGGAATGAAGGCCGGCGTCTGCACCAGCCGCTCGACGTTGAACTCGCCATTGTCCAGCAGGCTGTCCAGCAGGTCCTTCTTGTGCACCACGCCCAGCGGGTTATCGACATCGTTCTCGCGCGCCACCACGATGCGCGAATAGGGGCAGGTGCGGATTTCCTGGCGCAGCTGCTCCTCGCTGTCGTCCAAGGCGATCCAGAACACCTCGTGGCGCGGCGTCATGGCCACGCGGATGGGCCGGTCGCCGAGGCGCAGGATTTCTTCGATCATCTCCTGCTCTTCCGGCTCGATCAGGCCCGAGGCGGTGCCCTCGGCGATCATCGTCTCGACCTCTTCCTGGGTGACGTCCGATCCGTCGCGGTCCTTGACCCCCATGACCTTGAGGATCGCCGAGGTCGACACCGTCAGCACCACCACGAACGGCTTCAGCACCGTGGCCACCATCGAGATCGGCGCCGCCATCTTGGAGGCGATCGGTTCCGGGAAGATCAGCGCCAGCCGCTTGGGCACCAGTTCCCCGACGATGACCGAGACATAGGTGATGAAGACGATGACCAGGGCGGTCGAGGCGATCTGATTCCAGTGCCCGAAGGCCGGTGCGGCGTCGTTGAGGATGCGGGTCAGCTCGCCGGCGATCGACGCCTGGCCGTAGGCGCCGGCGGCGATGCCGATCAGGGTGATGCCGACCTGCACGGCCGAGAGGAAATGCGTCGGCTCCTCGGCCAGCTTCAGCGCCGCGCGCGCGCCCCGGTCGCCCCGTTCGGCCCGGCTCTGCAGCTTGGATTTGCGGGAGGACACGACCGCGAGCTCGGTCATGGAAAACAGGCCGTTCAGCACCACGAGCAGCAGTACGACGACGATGGCGATGGCTAACATCTAGGGGGAGCGAGACCGGCGCGGCGCGACAGTCGGCGTCCGCGTCGCGAATGATAGGGGGTAAATTCCCCCTCCGCCACGAATTCCTTCGCGATCAGCGGCTGCGGCCGGCCTCGACCCCCGCGTACGGTCCGGTGGTCGATCCGTCGTCAGGCCCGACGGCCGCGCAGGCCGACATCCCGATCAGGGTGCCGATGAACAGGCCGATCCGCAGCGCGCGACGCATGGTTACCCAATCCCTAATTCCGAGACCCGAACGTAGGGGACGGAATCGGGTTGCACGCAAGCCGCCGCCCCCGTCGGTTGCGGATTAACCCTCACCCGCCCCTGCCGCGCGAACGCGGGCTCCGGCCGGGCCGCTTGACCTCCGGTCCCGCGGGCGCATCCTCCGCCTGAACGGGAGGGGCGCCATGAGACTGACCCGACGCAGCCTGCTGGCGGGACTCGGTGGCCTCGCCGTCTCCGGCGCCCGCGCCGGCCCCGGCGGCGATCCGGACGTGGTCGTGATCGGGGCCGGTTCGGCCGGGATCGCCGCCGCCCTCACCGCCCGGGCCGCCGGCCTCGACGTCCTCGTGCTCGAAGCCATGGACCGGATCGGCGGCCGGGCCTTGACCGACACCGCCACCTTCGGTTCGCCCTTCGACGTCGGCTGCGCCTGGCTGCACAAGGCCGACGACAATCCTTACACCGACTACGCCCGCGCCGAGGGCTTCACCCTTCAGGCGCATGAATACGATCTCGAGCGGGTCTGGCTCGGCCGCGAGCCGGCGCCCGCCGCCCTCGTCAACGCCGCCGAGGAAGCGATGAGCGAGGCGATCATGGCGGCGCCGGCCGACGTGGCGGCCTCCACCGTCGTCGATCTGGTCTCGCCCGTGAACGAGGCGGCGGGTGACTACCTCGGCGCCCTGGACATGGCGGTCGACCTCGACGAGCTGTCGACCTTCGACTACGCCAACGCCGACGATCTCGCTCCCAACTTCCTCTGCGCCCAGGGCTACGGCTCCATCGTCGCCCGGCGCGGCCGGGGCCTGCCGGTGCGGCTCAACACCCCCGTCCGCCACGTCCGCTGGGATGGACCCGGGGCGGTGGTGGAGACCGACGCGGGATCGATCCGCACCCGCGCCGTCATCGTCACCGCCTCGACCGGCGTGCTGACCTCCGGCGCCATCCGTTTCACCCCCGACCTGCCCGTGGCGACGCAGCAGGCCGTGGCCGACATCCCCATGGGCATGCTGGCCAAGATTCCGCTGCAGATCCGCGACCAGCGCTTCGGCCTGGAGCCGTTCACCGACGTCCTGCTGGCCCGGCGCGGGCGGCGCGACCTGTATTTCCTCAGCTTCCCCTTTGGCGCCGACCTGATGGTCGGCTTCGTCGGCGGCGACCTCGGCTGGGAGCTGTCCGCCGCGGGCGAGGCCGCCGCCGTCGACTTCGCCACCCAGGGTCTGGTGGAGATGTTCGGCTCCAGCGCCGCCGCCGCCGTCGTCAAGGGCGGCCTCACCCCCTGGGCCTCCAACCCGTGGACGCGTGGGGCCTACGCCGCCGCCAGCCCCGGCCGCTACGGGGCCCGCGAGATCCTCGGCCGCCCCGTCGGCGACCGGATATTCTTCGCTGGCGAAGCCCTGGCGGGCGGCCTGATCCAGACCTGCGGCGGCGCCTTCCGCTCGGGCGAGGCGACGGCGCGCGCCGTCGCGAGGACGCTGGCGTAGGGCCCGACAGCAAAACGGCCCCCGGATCGCTCCGGGGGCCGTTCGCAGTTCGGATCGTCAGATCAGCGGGACGACTATTCCGTGATCTTGGACACCACGCCGGCGCCGACGGTGCGGCCGCCTTCGC